>Ga0210396_10000001_pt1 | contig 1082745 bp, 1025 predicted proteins | sample IncBWH17OmetaG_FD_155466 | JGI IMG/M metagenome (GOLD analysis project Ga0210396, IMG submission 155466) | Forest soil microbial communities from Barre Woods Harvard Forest LTER site, Petersham, Massachusetts, United States - Inc-BW-H-17-O ... | reverse complement strand
CGGCGACTACTTCCGCAAACGCGACCCCGAGCGCACCACCAAACGCCTCATCACCCAGCTCGAAGCGCTCGGACACACCGTCACCCTGCAGGAGGCAATGGCAGCCTGAACGCTATTTTCCTGTCAGTTCCTCAATCGCTTGGGCGGTGCTGTCGAGTCCGCCCGGTGGATGCGCAAAACGCACTCCGTTGCGGTCCAGGAACTCGCGCATCACGTCATAGGCCGTGCGCTTATTGCCGTCTGGGAGGGGGTGGTAGGTCACGATCCGCGCGCAGTACACGGCGGCCTTCTCATGCACGGCGGGGAACAGCTCGTGATCCCCGAAGCCGGCGAACGGAGCCGCCAAGGCCGCCTCCGCCAAGCTCATCACACGCGGGATCTGCGCGAGTCGGCACGCGTCAATGCCCGAGTTGATCTCGGCAATGACGAGGAAGTCGCCTATTTGGATTTGGCGCACTATCCAAGCATATAGCACATGCGGTTGCTTGGTATCAAAAAGCTATAGAGCTTGACATCTCAATGGGACTCACCTATATTGAATGTTGCTATATGCCGCAAGGTGCAGGGAGCGATTCCAATGGCTAAGACGATGACCCTACGACTTACACATGAGCAGGCCTCCACGCTCGAGCTTGTCGCTCGCGCCGATGGGCAGACCATCACCGAGGCGGTCCGGGTGGCGATTGACGCTCACATCGCCGAGCGCCGCAATGACAAAGAGTTCAAGGAGCGGTTGCGACGCCGGCACGAAGATGAGCGTGCTCTCTACGAGCGGCTGGCTGGCTGATCGATCGCTCCGGACGGCCTACCGCTCTCGTGTCCCCGCGATCGCTCACGCTTGGCTTGCCCGGGTCAGTGAGATCGTGAGCGGCAGGCCGTCGATCTTCGCCTGCTCGGTGTAGTCCATCGAGCTGCTCTCCTGCGCCGCCGCGCCGCCCAGGTCGACCGCCATCGCCAGCGTCTCGCCCGCCACGTAGTCCTCGTGCGTCGCCGCCGCGTCCAGCAGCTCCGGCGCGCCGTACAGCGCCAGCACGATCCGGTCCTCCACCTGCAGCCCCGCCGTCTTGCGCGCGTTCTGCACCGCGTGCACCAGCTCCCGCGCGCGGCCCTCGCGGCGCAGGTCCTCGTCGATCGTCAGATCCAGCGCCACCGCGTGCGCGCCCTCGCGCTCCACGCTGTAGCCCTCCGGCGCGCGCATGCTCAGCAGCACGTCCGCCGCCGTCAGCGTGTGCTCGCGGTCTCCCACCCGGACCCCGATCTCGCCGCCGTCGCGCAGCGCCGCCGCCACGTGCGCCGGGTCAAGCGCTGCCATCGCCTCCGCCGCCAGCGGCATGTCGCTGCCGAACAGCGGCCCCAGCGTGCGGTAGTTCGGTTTGATCTCATAGCTGCCCAGCTCCTCCGCCGCCGCCACAAAGCGCACCGAGCGCACGTTCAGCTCCTCGCGCACCACGTCCGCCAGGCGTTCAATCGCCTCGCGCTCGCCGCCGTCCGCCACCACCACCGCCTCGCCCAGCGGCTGGCGCACCTTGATCTTCGCCTGCCCCCGCGCGCCCAACCCCAGGCGCACCGTCTCGCGCGCCAGCGCCATCGCCCGCTCCAGCTCCTCGTCGCGGCGCCCCAGCTCCGCGCCCGTCGGGAAGTCGCACAGGTGCACGCTTGCAAGCTCACCGTCCAGGTTGTCGTACAGCTCGTCCGCAATGAACGGGCAGAACGGCGCCAGCAGCCTCGACACCGTCAACAGGCACGCGCGCAGCGTCTCGAACGCCGCCGCCTCGCCGTCCCAGAAGCGCCTGCGCGAGCGGCGCACGTACCAGTTCGACAGCTCGTCCACCAGGCCCGCGATCGCGCGGCCCGCCGTCGTCGCGTCATATGCGTCCAGGCGCTCCGTCACCAGCTCCGCCGTCGCCGCCGTGCGCGACAGCGCCCAGCGGTCCAGGTCCGCGTCCGCCGTCGTGAGCGCCACGCCGTTCGAGGCCGCCGGTGCCTGCCGCCCGGGCTCGCCGTCGCCTGACGTCCCGCCCGTCGCCGCCTCGCTCAGCTCCTGCGCCGACGCGTGCGCGTACAGCGTGTAGAAGTAGTACGTCGACCACAGCTGCTTCAGGAACAGGCGCACGCCCTCGCCGATCGTCTCCGCCGAGAAGCGGTAGCCGTCCCACGGCTGCTTCGACGTGAAGAAGTACCAGCGAAACGCGTCCGCGCCGTACTCCTCCAGCACCTGCCACGGCTCCACCGTGTTGCCTTTCGACTTCGACATCTTCTGGCCGTCCTCGTCCACGATCAGGCCCAGGCACACCACGTTGCGGTACGGCGCCAACGCCGCCTCCTCCGCGCCCAGCGGCGTCGTCAGCGCCGCCACCGCCAGCAGCGAGTAGAACCAACCGCGCGTCTGGTCCTGCGCCTCGCAGATGAAGTCCGCCGGAAACGCCGCCCTGAACGTGTCCTCGTGCTCGAACGGGAAGTGGTGCTGCGCAAACGGCATCGCGCCCGAGTCGAACCACACGTCGATCACCTCCGGCACGCGCGTCATCGGCTCGCCGCACGCGCCCCCACCGCCCACGCCCGAGCCCGAGCCGGCGTCCGCCGCGTGCGGGCACGGGAACGACACCTCGTCCACGTACGGGCGGTGGTGGTCCCCCAGCGCTGCGCCCGCGCGCTCCTCCAGCTCCGCAAACGAGCCCACCACGTGCACGTGCCCGCTCGCGCAGCGCCACACCGGCAGCGGAGTGCCCCAGTAGCGCTCGCGCGACAGCGCCCAATCCACGTTGTTCTTCAGCCAGTCGCCAAAGCGCCCGTGCTTCACGTGCGGCGGGTGCCAGTTGACCGTCTCGTTCGCCGCCAACAGCTCCTCGCGCAGTTTCGACGTCGCTATGTACCACGACGGTTTCGCGTAGTACAGCAGCGGCGTGCCGCAGCGCCAGCAGTGCGGGTAGGAGTGCTCGTAGTCCTGCGCGCGCAGCAGCAGGCCCCGCGCATCGAGGTCCTCGATCAGCTCCTTCGTCAGCGCCGCGTCCTTCACAAAGCGGCCCTCGTACGAGTTGCCGTCGCGGTCGCGCGTGCGCCCATCGTACGTGCCGTCCTGGCGCACCGGGTTGTACAGCGTCTCCGCGCGCGTCGCATCGAACGGCACCCGTTCCGACGCCGCCGCCACGCGGTAGTCGTCCTCGCCAAACGCCGGCGCCAGGTGCACGATCCCCGTGCCGTCCTCCGTCGTCACAAACTCGTCCGCCACGATCGGCAGCGCGCCCGATGCGCGGTCCTCCGCAGCGAAGATCGGCCCCTCGTACGAGTCGTAGCGCTCCACCAGCTCCGCGCCCGTGAAGCGATCCAGCACCTGCGCCCCCTCGCCCAGCACCGCCTGCACGCGCGCGTCCGCGAGCACCAACGTCTCACCACCCACCCGCACCCGCGCGTAGTCAGCGGTCGGCGACACCGCCACCGCCACGTTCCCCGGCAGCGTCCACGGCGTCGTCGTCCACACCAGCAGGCGCTCCCCGCCGGGCGGGTCGGCGGGCGGCTCGCCCGACGGGTCGGCGCTTGTCACCGGCAACTTCAGGAACACGCTCGCGTCCACCACGTCGCGGTAGCCCAGCGCCACCTCGTGCGAGGACAGCGTCGTCTCGCAGCGCGGGCAGTACGGCACCACCTTGCGGCCCTCGTACAGCAGCCCGCGCCCGTCGATCTGCGCCAGCGCCCACCACACCGACTCGATGTACGTCTCATCCAGCGTGCGGTACGCATGATCCAGGTCGATCCAGAAGCCGATCCGCTCCGTCAGCCGGTTCCACTCCTCCAGGAACGTGAACACCGACTCGCGGCACTTCGCGTTGAAGCGCCCGATTCCGTACTCCTCGATCTCCGCCTTGTGGTGGATGCCCAGCTCCTGTTCCACCGCGATCTCCACCGGCAGGCCGTGGCAGTCCCAGCCGCCCTTGCGCTCCACGCGAAAGCCGCGCATCGTCTGAAAGCGCGGGTAGATGTCCTTGAACACGCGCGACAGCACGTGGTGGGAGCCCGGCGGGCCGTTCGCCGTCGGCGGGCCCTCGTAGAACACCCACTGCTTCGCGCCCTCACGCCTGCGCAGCGACTCAGCGAACACGTCGCGCTCGCGCCAGCGCGCCAGCACCTCCAGCTCCAGCGCCGGCAGCTGCTGCTGTGGATCCACCTCGCGGGCGGGAATCAGCGGGTGTCGGGGACGCTCGGGCACGGGGCGGCTCATTGTAGGTGTGCGCCCGTGCGGGCCTTGGGCCGCCCCGGGCGCGAGCGCGCGCTCGTCGGTCCTTACGATGAGATCGTGCGCCTGCGCCTCTATCACCACCGCGACGGCGCCCGCGTCGCCTACCGCGAGCTCGGCGCCGGGCCGCCGCTCGCGCTGCTGCACTCCGGGCTGCTCTCGCACAAGGAGTGGGAGCCCGCCGTCGACGGGCTCGCCGACCGCTTCCGCGTCGTGCTCCCCGACCTGCCGCTGCACGGCGACTCCGAGGATCGACCGCGCCACCCATACACGCTCGACTGGTTCGCCGAGGTGCTCGCCGGGTTCTCCGCCGAGGTGCTCGGCCCGCGGCCGCTGCTCGCCGGGCACGGCGCCGGCGCCGAGATCCTGCTGCACACCGTGCTCAGCGGACGCGTCCGCCCTGCGCGGCTCGTGCTCATGCCCAACCGCCTGCACGCGCCGCCCCAGCGCGCGCGCCTACGCGCCGCCTGGCAGCTCACCGCCCAGCTCGCCGCCGTTCCCGGCCTCGACCGGCTGCTCGCCGCAGGCGCCCGTGCCGTGTTCACCCCCGAGCGCGGCCTGCGCCTGTCCGCCCGCGGCAACCCCGCCGCCGCCGACCTCGTGCGCCACGCCTTCGCCGATGTCCCCGGCAACTCCAGCCTCGCTCGCTCCTGGGCCAGATGCGCGCGCAACTGGCCGCGCGGCGCGCAGACCCAGCTGCTCGACGGCTACCCAACGCTGGACCTGCCCGTGCTGCTGCTGTGGGCCGACCAGGACCGTCTGCACCCGCTCGCGCCCGCCGAAGAGGCGCTCGCGCTGCTGCCCCACGGCCAGCTGCGCGTGCTCCAGAGCGTCGGCTTCCTCATGGCCTACGACGACCCCGTCGGCCTCGCCCGCGAGCTCGCCGCGTTCTGCGGGTAGGGTTCCGGCCAGCAAGCCGCCCGACAAGGAGAACGAATGCCAGCCGATCAGAAGCTGTGGGGCGGGGAGACCGCCAAGGCCGTCGAGAACTTCCCGATCTCCGGCGAGACCGTGCCCGCGTCCGTCGTGCACTGGCTCGCTCGCATCAAGGGCGCAGCCGCCGCCGTCAACGGCGAGCTCGGGCTGCTGTCCAAGCGCAGCGCCACGCGCATCGAGAAGGCAGCCGCCGAGATCGCCGCCGGCAAGCACGACCGCCAGTTCCCCATCGACGTGTTCCAGACCGGCTCCGGCACCTCCACCAACATGAACGCAAACGAGGTCATCGCCAAGCTCGCCGGTGAGACCGTGCACCCCAACGACCACGTCAACATGGGCCAGTCATCCAACGACGTGTTCCCCTCCGCCGTGCACCTCGCCGCGCTCGACGTCGCGCAGAACGAGCTGCTGCCCGCGCTCAAGCAGCTCGAGCGCTCGTTCGCCAAGAAGGCCAAGAGCTTCGACAACGTCGTCAAGGCCGGACGCACGCACCTGATGGACGCCGTGCCCGTCACGCTCGGCCAGGAGTTCGCCGGCTACGCCGCACAGATGACACTCAGCCAGCAGCGCGTGCAGTCCGCGCTCGTGCACGTCGGGCAGATCCCCCTCGGCGGCACCGCCACCGGGACCGGGCTCAACACGCACCCGCGCTTCGCCGAGAAGGTGCGCGCGCGTCTCAAGCGGGAATCCGGACTCAAACAGATCGCGCCGCCGCTCGACCCGTTCGAGGCGCAGGCCAACCGCGACGCGCTCGTCGAGCTGTCCGGCGCGCTCAAGGTCATCGCCGTGTCGCTCACCAAGATCGCAAACGACCTCGCGCTGATGGGCTCCGGCCCGCGCACCGGCATCGGCGAGCTGCTCCTGCCCGAGCTGCAGAAGGGCTCCTCGATCATGCCCGGCAAGGTCAACCCCGTGCTGCCCGAGGTCGTGCTGCAGGTGTGCGCGCAGGTGATCGGCAACGACACCGCGATCACCATCGGCGGCATGCAGGGCCAGTTCGAGCTCAACGTGCGCATCCCCCTGATCGCGCGCAACCTGCTGCAATCGCTGCGCCTGCTGTCCTCCGCCTCGCGCGCGCTCGCCGAGAAGTGCGTCGACGGCATCCAGGTCAACAAGGCCGGCGTCGCCGCCTCCGCCGGCGGCACGCTCGCTGTCGCCACCGCGCTCAACAGCGCCATCGGCTACGACAAGGGCGCCGCCATCGTCAGCAAGGCCACCGCCTCCGGGCGGCCGCTGCGCGACGTCGCGCTCGAGGAGGGCGTCGACGCCAAGCTGTACGACCAGACGATCGACCTGCGCAAGATCGCGCGGGGGAACCGCTAGCCGCCACGAGTCCGTTGGGCGGTTCGCGGCGTGAGCGCCGACGAAAACTCACAGTAGAGGACGAGCGCGCCGGGATAGCCGCTGCACCGCCTCTGCAACCAGTGAAACGGCCGCAGCGTCGTCTCGTTGAGCAGCGCGCCAGCCCAAGGCGGGAACTCCGTCTTCCAAGCCACATCACGCTCACCCGAGCGTTCAGTGCGCTGCTGCAGGCTCAGCAGTCGCTTCTGCCGCTCGGCCCGGCTGACGAGCGCATTCGACAGCCTGAGCAGCATGTTCGACAGTGGATAGGTGAGGCCAGCCAGGTGCAGCACCCGCAAGTCGTGCCGGCGTACCGTTGCGCTGAGACTGTCCGCGGTGTAGCGGCGGTAGTGACCCGCAATCTCATCCTCGATGCCCCAATGGCGCGGAGAGCCGGGGACGAGGACCACTCCCCGCCCGCTCGAGCGCAACGTCGAGCGCGCCTGCTCGAAATACCGGGCAACCCCGTCCTCATCCAGATGCTCGATCACCATCGACGAGACAACCAGGTCGGCGGGCGCCGACTCGGCCTCTGCCAGCCAGTCCCCGCGGCGCACCGCGAAACGACCGCGCTCAATGAACGGCGCGTTCAGGCGCGCAGCGCGAGCCAACGCCCCGGCGCTGAGGTCATAGCCGGTGCCCGACCAGCCGTTGCGAAGCAGCAGATTCGACAGGTGCCCGCTGCCAACGCCAACCTCCACAAAGCTCCCCGGAGCCACGCCCGCCAGGCGCTCCTTCACGTACAGATGCTGCAACAGCGTCCCCGGCGGATGGACCACGCGGGAGCCGCGATCGAAGCTGGCCGTATCACCCTCCGCCGACACGCATAGAAGATGGAGCAGGTCCGATCAGGAATCAACGGTCCTCCCGGTCCTGCCGCTGTGCAGCGGGCCGAGCAACGGCATCCGTCTCCGACCCGGCGCGTGGGCGCCTCAGGATCTCGGCGTTGCAGGGCGTGTCCGCCCCCTATTCTCGCGGCAGCGCCCCGAACAGCCGCGCCACCGTGCTCACCACCCCCGGCTTCGCCTGCCCGCCATACGTGAACAGCCCCTTCTGGTTGAGCCCTTCGATCAGCTTCAGGCTCGGCAGCACGTGTTTGACCGAGCCGCCCATGAACGTCGGCGTCAGCGGGTAGTCGCGCAGCACCCAGATCATCATCGCCGTCAGATGCGGGTCCGCCTCGTACACCGCGATGTGCTCCGCCAGCAGCTTCGCCTGATAGGCGTAGCTGCCCGCTGCGCCACGGGGGTTCAGGCCGTTCGATTCGGCGCCGAACTCGCTGATCACCAGCACCTTGCCCGCGAACGTGCGCTCCATCGCCGCCAGCCGCGCGCGCATCTTCGCCGCCAGTTGCGCCGGCGAGTCATGCGGGTAGTCGTACCAGCCCGAGTAGTCCGTCTCCGCCACCGCATCCACTTCCGAGTACAGCGCCCCCGCCTGCGCCGGCGGATGATCGCCCCACACGTCCACCGCCACCATCCGCGTCGGATCGTGCGCGTGCAGCCAGCGCGTCAGCGTGCGCACGTACGAGACCTCCTGGCTGTCGCGCCCGTTGTCCGCCACCTCGTCCACCAGGTTCCACGCGAAGATCGACGGGTGCAGCTCCGCCGCGATCGCCGCCGTCTTGGCCTGCTGCTCCGCGTCCGCCAGCAGGCGCGGCGTCGTCGAGTACCAGTTCGCCGCGCCTTCCACCGGGCCGATGCCCTGCCACACGAGGATGCCCGCCGCGTCCAGGCGTTCCAGCAGCGCCGGGTCCAGCGGATGCTGCGAGCGCGCGACGTTCGCGTGGATCTGCTGCAGCTCGCTCACGATCCCCGCCTCGTCCGCCGGCGACAGCGCGTCGCCGTGCCCGCGCGCGTCCTCCATGATCGAAGCGCCCTGCAGCTGCAGCTGCGTGCCGTTCAGGTACACATGGCCGCCGTGCCACGTCAGCTGGCGCAGACCCACGTTGGCCGTGTAGCTGCTCTCGTTGCCGACCGCCAGCGACAGCGCGTACATGTTCGGCGCCGCCGGCGACCACAGCGCCGGCGCCGGCACTTGCGCCGTCGCCGTCGCGCGCGCCGCTCCGCCGTGCGCCAGCGCCACCGGCGCGAAGCTCAGCTTGATCGTCTGCGCGCCGTGCACCAGCGAGCCTTCCGGCGCGATCGTCCGGCTGGGGCCGTAGTTGTGGACCTCCACGCTCACCGTCACCGTTGCGCTCGTCGTCTGCGGCGTGTCCGGTGTGAGCGTCGTCTCGAGCGTCGGTTCCGAGATCTCGCTTTCGCCGATCCGGCGCGCGCTCACCTCGCCGTCCAGGCCGCCCCAGTTGAACCACGTGCGGTGAAAGCCTTCGCGCGCCTGCTGCGCCGGGTCGCGCCAGTCCGTGCGCACCACCACCGTGTGCGTGCCCGCGGCCAGGCGCGCGCGCAGCTCGAACGGCAGGTAGGAGCCCCTGTGCGAGCCCAGCTCGCGGCCGTCCACCCACACGCTCGCCAGGTAGTTCGCCGACTGGAAGTCCAGCGCGTACGTGCCAGCCTGCGCCACCTGCAGGCTCGTGCGATACCACGCCACCGAGCCTTCGTAGTTGCGCGCGCCCGCGTGGCCCGTGTACGGCGCCGCGCTCACCACGTTCGGCAGGCTCACCGTGGCGCCGGCGAAGCCGCCGCGCTGCCAGCCCAGCGCCGCGCCCCGGTCCGACGGGTCCTTGCGCAGCGTCCACTGCGTCAGCGGCATGCGCCCGCCTGGGCCTTCGAACACCACCGCCTGCAGCGGCGGCGCGAACGAGGGGGCGGCTGCGCCAGCCGCGAGCGCCGCGCAGAACGCCGCGCAGGCGAGCAGCATCGCGGATGTGAGCTTGGCGGCGCTTGACATGACTACCTCAACAGCTCGCGGGCGCCGTCAGAGCGGCGGACGCCGATTCGGCTGCGAGCAGCCGTTCTAGCAGCGCCAGCGCACCCGCCTTGTGCAGCGGCTCGTTCAGGTTGCCGCACTTCGGCGACTGCACGCACGACGGGCAGCCGCTCTTGCACGGGCAGCCCGCGATCAGCCGCTGCGCGTCCTCGCACAGCTCCTCGAAGCGCGCAAACGCCGTGCGCGCGATCCCGATGCCGCCCGGGTGGCCGTCGTAGACGAAGATCGTCGGCACGCCGGTCTGCGCGTGGAAGTTGGTGGACAGGCCGCCGATGTCCCAACGGTCGCACATCGCGATCAGCGGCAGCACCGCTATCTGCGCGTGCTCCGTCGCGTGCAGCGCGCCCAGCAGGACATCCGTCGGCAACACGTCGCGCGGCAGCTCGAACCACAGCGCCTGCGTGGAGAAGCTCGTGGGGGGCAGCTCCAGTGCGACGATGTCCACCTGCGCGTGATCAGCCAGCCGCCTGCGCTGATAGGCGAGCACCGTGTCCGTCACGCTGACCTCGCCAAACGACAGCGTCACGCCGAGCGTCTCGCGGCGGTCCAGCAGGCGCACGATGTCCGTATCGGTGTCCGTCTTCGGCTGCGTGTACCAGTCGCCGTCGAACGGCGCCACCAGCGCGCGGCGGCGCTGCAGGTCCAGTTCGCGCACCTCATACGAGCGCCCCTGGTGCATGTAGATGGCGCCGTCGTGCACCGTCGAGTGCGCGCGCGCCGCCTCCGTGGAGCCAAGCAGCTCGCCCGAGGACACCTCCACGATCGCGAAGCTGTCAGGCGACGCCGAGCGCAGCGACACCTGCGCCGCCGGGTAGGAGCCCGGGTGGCCGGGGACATACGACGCGGTGATCGTGCCGCCGCGGCGGCGCAGCTCCCCCGCGCTCTCCAGCGCCTCCGCGTGCGCCTCCCAGCGCGGCCCCAGGAACTCCGCGTCGCCGCCCGACAGCGGCCCCTCGTGCGCCGCGCACAGCAGGTGCCCGCGGTAGATCAGCTGGCTCTCGTGGTCCAGGATCGCCGACTCCACCGGGCGCTCCAGGAAGTCCTCCGGGTGGCGGCAGAAGAACTGGTCCAGCGCATCCTCGCCCGCCACGTACACCGCCAGGCCGCGGCCGCGGCGCCCCGCGCGCCCCCACATCTGGCGCAGCGACGCCACCGTGCCCGGGAACGTCACCACCACCGCCGCGTCCAGCTCGCCGATGTCGATGCCCAGCTCCAGCGCGTCCGTGGTGATCACCGTGCACAGCTCGCCGCGCACCAGCCGCTGCTCCAGCGCGCGCCGCTGCTGCGGCGTGTAGCCCGCGCGGTACGGCTCCACCTGCTCCGCCAGCCTGCCTGCCTGTGCCCCCAACGGGGGTATGCCCCCATCGGGGGTGCGCCCGCCAGGGTGCGCGGGATCCGTGGCCGCGAGGTCGTCCTTGACCAGGCGGCTCAGCACCTCAACGCCCTTGCGCGACTTCATGAAGCAGATCGTGCGCGCGCCTCCGCGCGCCAGCTCCGCGAGCAGCTCCGCCGCCTCGCCCAGCGCCGAGCGGCGCGTGCCCAGCGCCTCGTCCGTCAGCGGCGGGTTCCACACCGCGATGCGTCTTTGAGCTGCTGCCGAGCCGTCCTCGTCGATCAGCCGGAAGTCCTCCAGGCCCGTCAGGCGCTCCGCCAGCTCCACCGGGTTGGCGATCGTCGCGGACGTCAGCACGAAGCGCGGCTCCGTGCCGTACGCCGCAGCGATCCGCCGCAGCCTGCGCAGCACGTTGGCGACGTGCGAGCCGAACACGCCGCGGTACACGTGCGCCTCGTCGATCACCACCACCGCCAGGTTCGCGAACAGCTCCGCCCACGCTGCATGGTTGGGCAGGATGCCCACGTGCAGCATGTCCGGGTTCGTCAGCACCACGTTGGCCGTGCGCCGGATCTGCGCGCGCGCCTCGCGCGGCGTATCGCCGTCGTAGATCGCCGGGCGCACCCGCTTGGTCAGCCCGAACGCCGCCAGCGCGCGCGCCTGGTCCTGCGCGAGCGCCTTCGTCGGATACAGGTACAGCGCCCGCGCGCGCGCGTCGCGGCACAGCACATCCAGCGTCGGCAGGTTGAAGCACAGCGACTTGCCCGACGCCGTGCCCGTCGTCACGATCGTGGGGCCCGCCCACGCCGCGTGCAGCGCCTGCGCCTGGTGGGAGTACAGTCGCTCGATGCCCAGTCGCGCCAGCGCCGCCAGAACGTCCGGGTGCAGCTCCGGCGGAGGCTCGACGAGCTGCGCGCCCGCCGCGCGGCGGCTCGCGCCTTCGTTTGCCTCGCGCACCAGCCGCCCGTCCGCGCGTCCCGCGTCCAGCAGCGCGCTCCACGGCTCTATCGTGCGGTCGACGGCCAAGGACTTGAGATAGTAGACGCGATGTCAGCCACCGCCGCACAGCGCTGGGCCGAAGCCCGCTCGTTCCACCATTCGCGTTATCCGGCGCAGCGAATCGCCGCCGAGCGCCGGCACAGCGTGTCCGTGTGCCTGCCCGCGCGCGAGTGCGCCGACACCGTCGGGCAGATCGTCCGCGAGCTCGTGACGCTGCGGGAGGCGAAAGCGATCGACGAGATCGTCGTGGTCGACGCCGCCTCCGCCGATGGCACCGCCGCGGTCGCCGAGCGCGCCGGCGCGAGGGTGCTGCAGGAGGCGGAGCTGCTGCCGGAGCAGGGGCCCGTGCTTGGCAAGGGCGACGCCATGTGGCGCGCGCTGTCCGCACTCGACGGCGAGCTCGTGTGCTTCCTCGACGCCGACACCGAGGCCTTCTCCGCACACTTCGCCACCGGCCTGCTCGGCCCGCTCGTGTGCGAGCCCGGCGTGTCGTTCGTGAAGGCCTTCTATCGCAGGCCGTTCGGCGAGCAGGGCCAGGTCCCCGAGGGTGGTGGGGCCTGCGACGGCGGTGGCGGGGGTGGCGCCTCTGACGGGGACGGCGGCGGACGCGTGAACCAGCTGACGGCGCGGCCGGCGCTGGCGCTGTTCTACCCGGAGCTCGCGTGCGTGCGCCAGCCGCTGGCGGGCGAGGTGGCGGCACGGCGGGATCTGCTGGAGAGCCTGCCGTTCATAACCGGCTATGGGGTGGAGATCGGGATGCTGATCGACGCGTGGCGCAAGGTGGGCCTGCAGGCGATGGCCCAGGTCGACCTGGATGAGCACCGCCATCACCATCAGCCGCTGTCTGCGCTCGCGTCGATGGCTCTGACGGTGCTGGCAACGATCGCGTCTCGCCTCGAACTGGACGAAACGCTGGAGCAGTGGCCGGAGCGCTTCGGGCTCGAGGACGAGATCGACATGGAGCGGCTCGAGGAATTCGATCCGAAGCCGGTCGCGCGCCCGCCGCTCGCCGCGCTTGGCCTGGCTCGCACCAGCAAATGACGGCGCGCTGCCTGTACCTGGACCTCGACAGCACGCTGCTGGGTCGCGGCGCGTCGATGCTGCACGACGGCGACGGCAACGTGACGATCGACGGCGTGCGCGCGGTGCAGGCGTGCCTGCGCGCGGACGTGGAGGTGGTGCTGATGTCGGGCAGGCGCCGCGCGCAGGTGATGGAGGACGCGCGCCTGCTGGGCCAGTCGTCCTACATATACGAGGCGGGCGCGTGCGTGGTGCTGGATACCCCGTCCGGGGCGCAGGGCACCCCATCCGGCGCACAGGGCACCCCGTTCGGGGCACAAGCGGGGGAGGAGCACTGGCTGACGGGCGAGCTGGTGCCGGGCGAGCTGACGATCGCTGAGCAGATCGAGCGCTCAGGCGCGCCGGAGCTGTTGCTGGAGCGCTACCGGGGGCGCCTGGAGTATCACGCGCCGTGGCACCTGGACCGCGAAGTGTCGCACCTGTTCCGCGGCCTCGTGGACGCTGTCGAGGTGGATCGCGTGCTGGTGGAGCACGGCCACGAGAACCTGCGGCTGGTGGACAACGGCGTCGTCAACCGGCGCTCGGAGGCGCTCGCGGAGCTGCCGCACGTGCGCGGCTACCACCTGGTGCCCGCGGGCGCATCCAAGGCCGCGGCCGTGGCGCTGCACCGGCGTGCGCGCGGCTACGCGCGCGCGGAGACGTTCGCGGTGGGCGACTCGCGCGAGGACCTCGCGTGCGCCGAGCAGGTCGACACGATGTGGCTCGTCGCCAACGCGCTCGAGCGCGACCCCTCGATGCGCGAGGCGCTGACCGCATACGCAAACGCGCGCGTGTGCGAGGCGGGGCACGGCAAGGGCGTCTACGAGGCGGTCGTCAGCACGTTGATGGGGGTCGCTCCGTAGCAGTCGTGCCGACGGCGCGCGGGCGACTCAGATGATGCCTTCGCGCCGCTCCTCCTCGTAGAGGCGCTCGACGACGAATTCCTTGAGCAGCGTCTGATAGCCGGTGTTGCGCAGCGCCGCCAGCGCCTTGAGCCGGGTGAGCGTGAACTGGTCGAAGCGGATCGCGACCGGCGTGGTGCGGCCTGGGCGAACCAGGTCCTGCATCTTAAGCGCCTTTTCGCGTCGCGCCTGCTGCTCCAGGAATTCTTGCGGGTCGCTGAACGACAGGCCCTTGGCGGGGTTCACGCCGCCGTTGTATCGGCGCGGGTATTCGCGTGGCACTTTTACTCCTCTCACGCGTGGTGTATAGCCATAGTATTTATCCTATTAATACTATAGATATACGGGGTTCGCGAAGTGAGTGTTGGAGGCCCGCGTCAGCCCCCGGCCAGCCGCCGCCAAACCCGCCGCCAGAAGCCCGGCTGCGGGCGGCGTCGCCACAGCGCCGGCGGCGGCACCGTGGCGCGCACCAGCGCCACCCAGTCATCCAGCGGCAGCTCGCCCGAGATCAGGCGTCCGAGCGCGCTGGTGACGGGCGCGCCCACGCCTGCGGACTCCAGCGCGCGCGCCAGCAGCGGCACCGACTCGAGCGCCTCCACCGCCTGGCCGATCCGCTCGGGGATCTCCGCCGCGGGCACACCAGCCGCCAACAGCTCGCCGGCGCGGCGGTTGCGGCTGTCCTTCGCCAGCGCCGTCGCCACCAGGTCGCCCGCGCCCGCCAGGCCGATCATCGACTCGGGGCGCGCGCCCACGCTCTCCGCGTAGCGCCACACCTCCGCGAAGATGTGGCCCGCGGCCGCGCCCGCCGCGTTCAGGCCCTGCGCCTCCGTCGCGCCCGCCGCCAGCGCCGCCGCGTTCTTGGCCGCGCCCGCCAGCTCCACGCCCACAGGGTCGTTGGACTGCTCGCACACCACGCCCGCGCGCGTGAACACCTGCGCGAGCGCGCGCGCCAGCTCCTCCTCCGCACACGCCGCCACCAGCCCCGCGCCCGCGTGCACCATCTCCTGCGCGTGCGCCGGGCCGCCGATGCACGCCACGCGGCCCGCGCCGAAGCGCGCGCTCAGCACCACAGTCGGCGGCACGCCCCGCGGCGGCACCAGCCCCTTGGCGACCGACACCACGGCGGTTCGCCTGCCCAGGCCAGCCGCGCCAAGCTGCTCGATCACCTCGCCCAGGCCGCGCGACGGCACCGCCAGGAACACGTAGTCGGCGCGAGCCACGCCAGCTGAGGCTGGCTCGATGCGGAGCTGGGGGGGCAGCTCCACGCCGGGGAGATATCGGCTGTTCTCACGCTCGCGGTCGATCGTCGCCGCCTGCTCCGCTGTGCGCGTCTGCAGCGTCGTGCGCAGCCCGCCGCGCGCCAGCAGCACCGCCAGCGCCGTGCCGAACGAGCCCGCGCCGATAACAGTCGCGCGCCGCGCGCCCGGCGGCGACAGCGAGCGAACTCGCGGGGAGCGGCCGGCGGGCTGGGGCTCGGGCTCAGTTGCCATTGCGCCGGGCTGAGCGTAGCGATCAGCGCACGCGGCGGCGGCTTGCGGTGCGGTCGCCCGGGCCCCGCGGCGGCTCACGCGTCGGTGGGCCGCGCGGCGCGGCTCACCCGGCGGCGGAGCGCGCGGCGCGACTCACGCCAGCGCGGCCAGCTCGCGGCCAGCCGACACCAGCGCCGCGCGGCCGCGCGCCACCACGATCACCTGCAGGTCCAGGATGCGCGCATCGAATGCGTTCAGCGCGTTCTCGCCCGTCACCGCGTACGTCGGCACTCCCGCCTGGCGTGCGCGTGTGGCGATCTCGAAAGTCGCGCTGCCTGCCAGAGTGCGCTCCTCAAGCAGCGGCGCCGCCACAACCACCGCCCGCGCACGGCGCATGCGCGCGTCGAAGTCCAGCTCGTCCAGCAGCGCGCGCACGTCGTCGGCGCCCTCGACGCCGTTGCCACGCCGGTCTGCAAGCGGCATCGGGCAGAGGTCCGGCTCCGGCAGTCCGCCCTCCGTCAGGCCGCGCGCGATCGCGCGCGCCACCGACAACGACGACAGACGCGGCCCGAACGGCGCGCACGCCACCAGCACCGTTTGCGAGATCCCCGCCCCGTGCGCTCCTCGCCACGGGGGAGACGGCGAGACGGCGGAGCTGGTGGGCGGGGCGGAGGCGGTGGGCGGGGTGGAGGCGGTAGGCGGGGTGGAGGCGGAGCGGGAGGCGGAGGCAAAGGGCGCGGCGGAGGCGGAGCGGGAGGGAGAGGCGGCCGGGCGCCGGGTGCGGGACGTCACGATCGGGCATCCTTCCAGCAATGGCCGCGCAGAAGGCACAGCCCGCGATTGTGGAGGTCTGCGGACACGAGCTGCGCGTCAGCAACCCCGAAAAGCCGTTCTTCCCCGACGTGGGTCTCACAAAGATCGACCTCGTCAACTACTACGTCGAGTGCCAGGACGCCGTCGTGCGCCACCTGCGCGAGCGCCCCACCGTGCTCAAGCGCTGGGTCGACGGCGTCGGCGGCGAGCCGTTCTTCCAGAAGCGCGTGCCCGACAGCGCACCCGAGTGGCTGCAGACCGCCACCGTCACGTTCCCCAGCGGCCGCCACGCGCGCGAGCTCGTAGCCAACGACGCCGCGCACCTCGTGTGGGGCGTCAACCTCGGCGTCATCGACTGGAACCCCTGGGCCGTCAGGCGCCACGACCTCGACCACCCCGATGAGCTGCGCATCGACCTCGACCCCGGCCCCGACGTGCCGTTCTCCGAGGTGCGACACGTCGCGCTTGGCGTGCGCGACGTGCTCGATCAGCACCAGCTGCGCGGCTACCCCAAGACATCCGGCTCGCGCGGCATCCACATCTACGTGCGCGTCCAGCCGCGTGAGGACTTCCAGGAAGTGCGCCGCGCCGCGCTCGCGCTCGCGCGCGAGGTCGAGCGGCGCATGCCCGGCCGCGCCACCAGCCGCTGGTGGAAGGAGGAACGCCAGGGCGTGTTCATCGACTACAACCAGAACGCCCGCGACCGCACCGTCGCCTCCGCCTACTCCGTCCGCGCCGTGCCCGACGCGCGCGTCTCCTGCCCGCTCGACTGGGACGAGGTCGCAGACGTCGAGCCCGACCAGCTCACGCTCACCACCGTGCCCGCGCGCCTGCGCCAGCGCGGCGATCCCTCCGACAGTATCGACCAGCACGCCGGCAGCCTCGACGGGCTGCTCGCGCTCGCCGCGCGCGACGAGCGCGAGGGCCTCGGCGACGCGCCCTGGCCGCCGCACTTTCGCAAGCAGAAGGGCGAGCCCAAGCGCGTGCAGCCCAGCCGCGCGCGCGACGCGGATGGCGAGGGGACGGCCGGCGCGGATCGCGACGCGGAGGGGAAGACGGCGGCGGATGCGGATCGCGACGCGGACGGAGGGACGGCAGCATGAGCCTGCCGCTCGAGCCGCCGCTCAAGCCGCAGCTCGCGCTGTCGCGCAAGGAGCTGCCCGAGGGCGACGACTACGTCTACGAGATCAAGCTCGACGGCTTTCGCTGCCTCGCGTTCGTCGATACCCCGTCCGGGGCACGCGGCGGCCACGACGTGTTCCTGCAGTCGCGCAACGGCAAGCCGCTCGGACGCTACTTCCCCGAGCTCGCTTTCCCCGCCGGCCGCTACGTGCTCGACGGCGAGATCGTCGTACGCGACGCACGCGGGCGCGAGGACTTCGACGCGCTCGGGCAGCGCATCCATCCCGCTGTATCGCGCATCGAACTCCTATCCAAAAAAACTCCAGCCGTATACGTCGCGTTCGATCTGCTCGCACACCACGATGAGACACTGCTGGAGCTGCCGTTCGCCGAGCGCCGCGCCGCGCTCCAGCGGCTGCTCGAGGGTGGGGACTTCGCCGGCGCGCCCGTCGAGCTGATGCCCACCGTCGACACCGTCGAGGATGCGCAGCAGTGGCTGCAGCACGCCGAGGGCGCCATCGCCAAGCAGCGCTCCGCGCCGTACCTGCCAGGTGAGCGCAAGGGCATGGCCAAGGTCAAGCGCGTGCGCACCATCGACGCCGTCGTCGCCGGCTGGCGGCCCGGCAAGGAGCCAGGCACCGTCGGCGCGCTCATCCTCGCCCTCTACGACGGCCAGCAGCTGCGCGTCGTCGGGCACTGCTCCGGGCTCAGCGCCGCCGAGAAGAAGCGGCTCGTCGGCTTCCTCGCCCAGTACGAGACAGGAGAGCGCGGCTCCGCCGACCCCAGCCGCTGGAGCGCCGGCAAGGAGCTCCAGTGGATCGCCCTGCGCCCCGAGCTCGTCGTCGAGATCGACTTCGACCACGTCTCCGCCGGGCGCATCCGCCACGGCGCCAAGCTCAGGCGCTGGCGGGACGACAAGCCGGCGCGCCAGTGCACCTATGATCAGCTCGCATGACCGCCGAAGCAGCCACCGTCGCCGAGGAGGAGTACCTGCAGATCATGTTCTGGCTGCAGGAGGCCGGGCTGCCCATGACCGGCGCCAACGTCGCCCGCGCCATGCAGCTCTCGCCGCCCACCGTGCACGAGATGATCGGCCGGCTCGAGCGCGACGGCTACATCACGCGCGGCTCCGACCGCGCCATCGCGTTCACCTCCAGCGGCGCCCAGCACGCCGAGGGCATCGTGCGCCGCCACCGGCTCATCGAGCGCTTCCTCACCGACGTCCTCGGCATCCCCTGGGACGAGGTGCACGAGGAGGCCGAGCGGCTCGAGCACGCCATGTCGCCCGTGCTCGAGCAGCGCATGCTCGCCGCCATCGGCGACGCCAAGACCTGCCCCCACGGCCACCCCATCGCCGCCGGCGAGCGCCTTGCCGGCGTGCCGCTCGCCGACGTGCAGGTTGGCGCCAGCGTGCGCGTGCTGCGCTTCGAGAACGAGGCAGAGGACCTGCTGCACTACCTCAAGGCCTCCGGCATCGAGCCCGGCCTCGACGCCGTCATCGCCGAGCGCGGACCCGAGCACGTCGAGCTGCAGACAACAGACGGCCGGCGTCTCGGGGTCACATCGAGCGTCGCCGAGACCGTGTCCGTGATCGCCGACCCCTCACCGCCGCCGCGCACCGCCCTGCCCGAGCAGCTCGTGCTCGGGCAGCGCTACGGGCGCTAGCCCCGCGCGCAGCGTGAACCGCGTCACGTCCTCGTCCGACTGCGCCACGCGCCGCGCGCGGATCACCGGCGCCTGCACGCGCACCCCGTAGGACGGAGCAAGCCAACCCTGCTCCACGTCCAGCGCCGCGCCGTCCGTCTCGATCGACAGCATGCCGCCGCCCAGCACCGCCGTCGCCGCGCCCGCCCGCGCGCTCGCCTCGCCCGGCGCCAGCGGAAAGCTCCACAGCAGCTCCTCGCCCCGCGCGCCCAGCACCGTGTCCGCGATCAGCACCACCCCCAAGTCGCCGTCGAAACGCAGCTCGCGCCGGTGGCGCGCCGGCCGCCGCAGCGCGCGGAAGCCTTCGTGCTCGCCTTCGAACACCGCCTGCGCACCGTCGTGCTCGAACCGCACACAGCGCGCGCGCGTCTCGTCCGGCAGCGAGAACAGATAGTCCGTGCGCAGGCGGTTCTGCTCCGCCCCGCCCACGCTCAGCGTGCTGTGCGCGCGCGTCGAGCGGAACTCGTTGCGCGCTCGCGCATCCGCCGTGTACACGTACGAGCCCGCGTCCACCATCAGCGGCCACTCGCCCAGCGCCAGCTCCAACGACAGCTGGTCGTTGTGCGCGTGCGCGCCCACGCCGTCCAGGCCCACGTCGCCGCAGCGCACCATGCACCACAGCCCGCCCGCGCGCATCACGTACCAGCCGCCGTCACGGTAGGCCGCGTGGCTGCCGCCCGGGCGCCAGCGCCGGCCCGCCTGCGCGAACAGGTGGCGGTGATCGCGCGGGTCCGCTCCGTAGTCGCCCAGCGGCAGGAAGCGGCCGTCGTCGGCGTCGCCCATCTGCGGCGCCAGGCCGTCCGGCCGCGTGTAGTCCGACACGAACTCCAGCATTCGTCCCAGCCGCTCGCGGTACGCCTCCGAAAGCGCGCCCGGGCACAGCGCGTCCGCCGCCTGCGTGCCGCACACGAACAGCTCCGCCACCAACCGGTGATACGCGATCGACGCCTCGTGGTCGCAGCCGTCCTCGCGCACCTGGTGGAACATCTCGCGCTCCAACTCCGCCGCCGCCCACCTCGCCCACGCGCCGCCCTCGTCGCTCGCGCAGAACGGCGCGCACGCCACCAGCAGGCCCACCACATCCGACAGGTAGTGGTTGCCGCGCACCGGACCCCACTCAAGATGGCCGCGGATGAAGCGGCAGTGCAGCAGCAGGCTCGCAAGCGCCCGCTCCAGCCACCCCGCATCCGCCGCCGCCGGCATCGCCATGCACAGCGCCGCCAGCCAGTTCGCCGCGCGAATCGCCACGTCCATCGTGCACGACCACGGCGCGCCCCACTCCACAGGATTGGACGCCATGAACGAGTCCAGCTGAGCGCCCAGCTCGTCCAGGAAGCGCTCCTCGCCGCTCAGCCGGTGAGCCGCGGACAACAACGGCAGGTGCTGGCAGCGCGCCAGCTCCCACGGCACCTTCACGTCCGACTCGCCCCCCAACACCGTCGGCACGCGCGAGATGTGCGCGTCCGGCCAGCGCCGCCCCGACTTGAAGTCGCGCTGCCAGTCGATCTCCGGTCCCAGGTCCGTCAGCCCCGAGCCCAGCAGGTCGAAGCGGTGCGCCAGCACACGCTCCGCGCGCTCCAGCACGCCCGCCCGCGCCGCCTCGTCGAGCCCGTCCAGCTCCAGCTCCCAGCGCGCCACCGTCGGCAGCGCCCGCAGCGCGCGCTCGCGCAGCGCGCTGCGCGCGTCGGCGCCCGCCAGCGCTCGCGCGACGTCGCCGGCGTCTGCGCGCAGCGGGCGCGCGCGCAGACGGGCTCGGCGCACGGGTGCGCGCACCCGCGCGGCGACGGCCGCTGCCGCCGCAGCCGCCGTGCGGCGGGATCCCAGCCTTCGCCACGCCGACAGCGCGGCGCGCAGCCGCCTCATCCCTTCACCGCGGGTCGGGGCGCGCGCGCGGCGGCAAGCACGACGGTCGGCGGGTTGTGCTGGCGGCGGTCCCAGCGTTCATGCTCCGCTTCCAGATGCAGCGCAAACACGAACGTCGGCGTGAGGATCGCCACTGCGACCATCATTGTCCGGAGCGTCGCTCGTAACGGCCAGCCTGCCTGCATGCGCGTCAGCGTCAGGCGTGCCGTCGGCCATCGCCCCGCGGCCGTCGCCCGCGCCGAACCCCACTCCCGCTCCGCGCGCGCCGCCGCCGAGCCGATCGCCAGCAGCCCCAGCACGCCAAGCGGTCCGAACAGCCCCAGCTCGTAGAATCGAAACGGCACCGCCACGATCGCCGGGATCGCGCCGATCGCGATCGCCGGCAGCAGCAGCGCCAGCTCCGAGCGCCGCAGGCGCGCCGCGCCGGCCGCGACCAGGGCGCCAGGGAGCAGCAGCGCCAGCAGCAGCGCGTACGGCGCCGCCTGCGCCAGCTCGACCACCGCCTTCTGCGCCTCGGCCCCGACGACGAAACCGGGATCGTGCTCGATCAGAGCATCCACCTGCCTGTGCAGGGCGCTGGCGTACGCCGGCGACAGATACCGCACGCCCGGGTCAGCCTCCTGTGCGGCCGCGCCCGCATAGCTGTCGAGATAGTGGATGCCGTAGCGGTTGGCCGTGTAGCCCAGGCCGATGTACAGCGAGTGCCACAGCGGATGCGACGTGGGCTCGGCCGCGCTCAGGTTCAAGCCCAGGTAATGGTCGCGATGATCGCGGATCGCCGGCAGCACGATCTCCGTGGGGGCGACGTACGCGAGCGCGACGGCGGCGATCACGGCCACGCGGCGCCGCCAGCGCCCGCCGGCCATCGCCGCCACCGCGCCAGCCGCCAGCGCCACCCCGAGCCCCGCATCGCTGCGAATCGCCGTCGCCGTGCCCGCCACCAGCGCGATCGACACGAGCGCCATCCACACGCGGCGGCGCCTGGTGCGCAGCAGTAGCAGCAGCAGCGGGATCGTCGTCACCACGACCCACGCCGATATCCAGTAGATGTCGCCGAAGCCAAACGACACGATGCACACCAGCAGCGTCGGCGGCGCGAGCGCCGCCGCCCAGCTCGACCGGAACAGGAAGCGGAACACCGTCCCGCTGAACAGCAGCGTCCCCGCCCACGCCGCGATCCACAGCCAGCGCAGCATCGCCACCGGGTCCGACTCGCCGAGCAGGCGGCAGAGCAGCGGCACGATCACGTAGATGCCCTGGTCGTCGGAGTAGCCGATCGCGTACGGAGCGTGCGTCCCCGGTTCATAGCCCAGCAGCAGCGGGCCGCCATGGTCGAGCACCGCCATCGACGCGCGCAATTCGACCGCGCGCGAGCCCTGCAGGGGCCACGGGCTGGGAGCCAGCAGATACAGCGCCAGCGCGCCGATCGCAGCCCACGCCAGCCCCCACGCGAGCGCGACGGGCAGCGAGCCGTCCAGCTCGCTCAATCGCGGCCGGCGACCCAGTGATCGTGCCACGCGCTCACGTTGTAGAGGTTCCACAGCTGAAAGCTCCAGTCCGCGCGCCCGCTGCGGTGCGCGTCCCACAGGTCGTCGATGCGCGCGTAGTCGAGCAGCCCTCGCTCCGCCAGCGACGAGTCGCGGATCTCGCGCTGGGCGCGCGTGCCCAGGCTGCCGCGGAACCACTCCGCCACCGGTGCGCCGAAGCCCTGCTTCTTGCGGTACACGATCTCGCTCGGCAACAGCCCGTCGACCGTCCGCTTCAACAGCCACTTGCCGACCCCGTCGCGGACCTTCATGTCCATCGGCAGCGCCATCGCGAACTCGACCAGCTGGTGGTCCAGGAACGGCACGCGCGCCTCCACCGACGTCGCCATCGTCATCTTGTCCACGCGCATCAGCAGCAGCTCCGCAAGCCGCTGCTTCAGCTCCAGGTACGTCATCTTCTGCAGCAGGTCCGCCGCCGGCCGGTCGCGCTCCGCCTGCTCCCACAAGCGCTCCACGATGCGGTAGGCGTCGGGCCGGTCGCCCGCGCCGTTGAGGATCTGGCGCTTGAGCTCGCCCGTGTAACAGATCGCCCCACCCCAGAACGGCAGCCGCCCCGCCGCGGCATCCGCGATGTACTGGGCGTGCGGGACCCCCCGGCCCGTGAGCCGCGCGAGCTCCAGCGCCGAGCCGGCCATCAGCCTGCGCAGCGGCGCCGGCGCACGCTGGAACGGCTCCCAGTAGCGGCGGCGGCGCGCCACCGCGTCGATGTAGTTCTGGTAGCCGTGGAAGATCTCGTCAGAGCCCTCGCCCACCTGCACCACGATCGTCCCCGAGTCGCGCGCCAGCCTCGACACGTAGTAGAGCGGCACGCACACCCAATCCGCTATCGGCTCGTCCTGATGGTGCACCATCTCCGGCAGGAACGACACCAGGTCATCCGAGTCGATCACCACCTCGCGGTGGTCCGTGCCGAACCTGCGCGCGATCTGCCGCGCGTACTCGAGCTCGTTGTAGCGCTCCTGCTCGTGGAACGCGACCGAGAACGTTCGCACCGGCTCGGACGTCAGCTCCGCCATCAGCGCCACGTTCGTGGAGCTGTCCACGCCGCCGGACAGGAACACGCCGAACGGCACATCGCTCATCATGCGCTTGGCGATCGACGCGCGCAGCAGCTCCAGCAGCCGCTCGCCGAGCTCGTCCTCGCTGCGTCCAGCCACCTCCTCGGCCGCCCGCGAGGACATCGGCGACCAATAAATTTCACTGTTGATGTTTCCGTCTGCGCCCACCGTGACGCGCTCCGCGGGCGCCAGCTTGCCGATCCCCGCGAACATCGTCGACGGCGCCGGGGTGCAAACGAACGTCAGGTAGTCGTGGAACGCGCCCACATCGAGGTCCGCGCTCACCGCCGGATGACGCAGCAGCGCCTTGATCTCCGACGCGAACGTCACACCCGCCGCCGTCCTCGTCCAGTACAGCGGCTTCTTTCCCAGCCGATCGCGCGCCAGCAGCAGCTCGCGGCGGCGCTCATCCCAGACCGCCAGCGCAAACATCCCGTCCAGCCGCTCCGTACAGCGCACGCCTTCCTCCTCGTAGAGATGCACGATCGTCTCCGTGTCACAGTGCGAGCGGTAGCGATGGCCCCGTTCCTCAAGCTCGGAGCGCAGTTGCTCATGGTTGTAGATCTCGCCGTTGAACGCCACCCACACGCTGCCGTCCTCGTTGCACATCGGCTGGTGGCCCGAGTGAGAGACATCCACGATCGACAGACGCCGATGGCCGAGGGCCACGCGGCCGCCAGGTGACACCCACACGCCCGCGTCGTCAGGGCCGCGATGGATCATCGCGTCGCGCATCGCCACAGTCACGCGCTCGTCGCACGCGAAGCCGTCGCTGAAGGCCAGGATTCCACAGATGCCGCACATGGGCGCGTCCCACGCTCGGAGGGGATCGACGGTGACAGTGAAAGGCGCCCAGCCGAGCGCGCGCCATGTTAGTCCGAATGACACAACGCTTCCCGAGCTCACGAATGTGACAATCGAACGGACGATCGCGATCGCGCCACCGGGGCGCCGTTAGCATCAGGCCGGTGCTCGCCACCGACGACGCCGCCAAGCTGGAGGCCGTGCGACAGTGGACCGCCGATCCATGCGGGCCGGAGATCACGGCGCCAACCGGCACCCGCGAGGCGGTCGAGCAGCTGCTCGCCGGCCGCCGCGCCTACGCGCCGTGGCTCGCCGACACGCTCGCCTATCGCGCGACCGCCGGCCTCGACGTGCTCGACGTCGGCTGCGGCCAGGGAATCGACCTCATCGAGTATGCGGGCGCCGGCGCGCGCGCCACGGGGATCGACCTCACCCCGCGCCACGTCGAGCTCGCCCGCCGCCACCTGCAGGCCATGGCGCTGACCGCCACCGTCGTGCAGGGCGACGCCGAGCGCCTGCCGTTCGAGGACTCGAGCTTCGACGTCGTCTCGAGCAACGGCGTCCTGCACCACACACCCGACATGGGCGCCGCGCTGTCCGAGATCCACCGCGTCCTGCGCCCCGGCGGGACCGCGCGAATCGTCGTCTACAACCGACGCTCCATCCAGTACTGGGCCATGCAGGTCGCGATCCGCGGCATCCTCCAGCGAGGGCTGCTGCAAGACGGCTCGATGGCCGGCGTGCTCGCGCACCACGTCGAGACGACCTCGATCGGCGCCCGGCCGCTCGTCCGTGTCTACAGCCGGCCGCAGCTGCGGCGCATGCTGCTCGCCGCGGGCTTCGCTCACGCGCACACGAGCGTCCACGGGTTCAACGTCGAGGAAACCCCGATCAGCCTGTGGCTCGCCCGCAACACGCGCCTGCTCGACAGCCAGGCAGCGCGCGAACGCATCGGCCGCACCGCAGGCTGGTACGTGGCCGGCGTCGGCCAGCGAGGTCGATGAGCCCAGTGACGTCCCCGCCGGTCGCCGCTACGCCGGTGGTCGAACGCAGGATGCGCAGCGACGTGCTGCTGATGCTCGGCGCGAAGCTCTGCGTGCTCGTGCTGGGCGCCGCGACCACGGTGATCGTCGCGCGCTCGCTCGGGCCGGCCGGCCGCGGCTCGCTGGCGAGCGTCTACGCGTTGACGACGCTGCTCGCGCAGCTCGGCACATTCGGGATCGCCTCGGCGAACCCGTACTTCGCCGGGCGCGAGCCGCAGTTGATCGGGCACGTAGCCGGCAACTCGCTGTGGCTCGCCGGCGCGCTCGGGCCCGCGATGGCAGCCGTCGGCATCGCCGTCAAGCTCCTCGCGCCCGGCGCACTCGCCGACGTCAGCTGGCCCGAGCTGTCGGTCGCGATGCTCGCCGTCCCCGTCATGCTCGGCTCGCTGTTCCTGCAGAGCATCCTGCTCGCCGAGGGACGCACCGCGCTCTACAACGGCGTCGACGTGGGCACGGCGCTGCTCACGGTCGCGCTGCTCGGCATCGTCCTGCCGCTCACCGGCGGCGGAGTGCTGCTGGCCCTGTCGCTGCTCGTGGGGCCGCAAGCGCTCGCGCTGCTCGTCTACCTCTCCGCGATGCGCCGCCACGGCCGCCTGCTGCAGCCGCTGCACCGCCCGCTCGCCAGGCGCATGATCGCCTACGGGGCGCGCGCATACGTGGTCACGCTGCTCGCATACCTGCTCGTGCGCTTCGACCTGCTGCTCGTCAACGGCATCCAGGGAGCCAGAGCCGCCGGCCAGTACTCGATCGCGGTCGCGCTCGCGGACGCACTCGGCCTGCTGCCGCTGGTCGTCTGCGTCAACCTGTTCGCGCGGCTCGCGCGGGGATCCGCCGACCGCGACGCCAGCCTCAGCGTCTTCCATCTGATCGCGGTCGGCTACCTGGTCGTGTGCGCTCTCAGCGCGGTGCTCGCCGGCCCCGCCATCGAGCTGCTGCTCGGACGGGCCTACCACCCCGCGACAGCGCTGTTCCTGTGGCTGCTGCCGGGCGTGTACTGCTTCGGGCTGCTCAGCATCGTCGCCTACCACTTCGCCGCCCAGGGAATGCCCAGGGAGCTGATCCTGGTGTGGCTGCCGGGCCTCGCGCTCAACCTGGCGCTCAACCTCGCGCTGCTCCCCCGCCACGGGACGTACGTCGCCTCGCTCGCCTCCTCGCTGGCGTACGCGCTCGTGCTCGTTCTGCACCTGCGGCTGTTCGCCCGCGACCTGGGCAGCTGGTCCGCGCTGCGCCCGACCGTGGCCGGCACCACCTCGATCGTGCGCCTGGCGCTGCGACGCGCATGAGGGTCCGGCTCGACTGCGAGGCGAAGTACGCCAGCGAGGAGGATCCGTGGGCGATCGGCGCGGCGGACTCCACGCGCTACGACCTCTACGTCGACGCGATCAGGGCGCACGCGCGGGCGCGCGGAAGCGTGCTCGACGTCGGCTGCGGATTCGGAGCGATGCTCGCGCGGCTGCGCCCCGACTTCGAGCGCCTGCACGGCATCGAGCTGAGCGCCGACGCGATCGCCACCGGAGCCGCGCGCCATCCCTTCATCCAGTTCGAGCAGGGGTCGATCGACGCGCTCGAGCGGACCCGCGCGGACCGCGAGCGCTTCGACGCGATCGTGTTCAGCGACGTCCTCTGCTACGCCCCCGAAAGCGGCAGGCGCGGCTCGCTGCGCTGGATCGCAGAGCACCTGCACCGGGACGGCCTCGCGTTCATCGCCCTGTACAGCCCCGGCGGGCGCGAATACCCCACCCACGAGGAGGTGCGCACGCTCGTCGAGCGCGAGTTCGTGATCGAGCATGGCGAGCTGCTCGACAGCGAGCACCTGATGCTGCTGGCGCGCCCGCGCCGGCGGCTCGCCGCGCTGACGCTCGACTACGAGACCTGGCAGCCCATACCGGCGGGTCGGCGGATCGACTGGGACGTGGACGTGTTCGCGCCCACCGATGCGCTGCTCGACGCCTGCGACGCCGAGGGCGCGCGCCTGACGATCTTCGCCGAGCTCGGCGAGCACGCCTTCCTGCGCGAGCACCAGCCGCAGCTCGCCGCGCGCATGGAGGCCCAGTGGCGCGACGCCGTCGAGCGCGGCCACGACGTCCAGATGCACCTGCACCCCAACTGGCTGCCCGAGCTCGGCGCTCGGCTCGAGCACGGGCGCTACGTGTGGAATGAGACCCTCACCCGCGCTGCGGACCACCCCGACTTGATCGGTGTGATCGCGCGCATGAAGCGAACGCTCGAGGAGGTCGTCACGCCGGTTGACCCCGCCTATGAGGCAGTCGCGTTCCGTGCCGGCGGCTGGGAGGCGCAGCCCTTCCGACGGCTCGCCGACGCGCTCTGCGCCAACGGCCTGTGGTGCGACTCCTCCGTCTACCACGGAGGCCGACAGCCCGGCGTGTTTCATAACTACAACCACCCCTTCCACACCCACCAGCCGTGGCTCGCGAGCCGCTCGGACCCGCAGCTCAAGGCGCCGCCGGCCGAGAGCCGCATCGTCGAGCTGCCCGTCGCCACGTTCGCGCGCAACGACCGCTGGACATTCGACGGCGTCGAGGGCGCGCGCTTCGGCGAGCGCCTCCTCGCCGCGATCGAGGCCCAGCGCACGGCGGGCATGAGCATCGAGTCCGCCCGGGCGGTCGCGAAGCTACGCCAGCTCGGCGGCTCCGCCTACCACCTCACCCGTGGCCATCGCCGCCTGGTCAACCGCGTTCTGCCGCGGCCGCTCGCGCACGCGATCGCCGACTACCCCTCAGAGCGGACCGTGGAGGACGACTTCTACGTCGCCGTCGGCCACTCCAAGGCGGACCTCCAGATCGCCGCCATACGCGAGCAGCTGCGCGCTCTGCGCGACGCCGGAGTCGAAGTCATAGGGCTTGCGGAGATGGCGCGAATAGCACGCCCGCAACTCGAGCGCCGGGTCGCTCCCGACGCCGAGACAGAGGCGCGCCACCAGGTGCGTCGCGAGCGCGGCGCCGTGCTCGCCGGCGAACGCAACGACGCGCAGTCACATCGCCTGCAGGCAATGATCCCGCTCGATCGCTCACGCCTGCTCGACCTCGGCTGCGGCGCCGGCGCCTGGTCCGCGCGCATTGCCTCGCGGCATCCCTCGATGCGGGTCACCGGCATCGACGCCGGCGAGGAGTTCATCGCCGCGGCCCGCCGGCGGCACCTGTCCGATCGAGTGGACTTCGCCGTCGCCGACTTCCTCGCGCTTCCGTTCGCCGACCGCACGTTCGATTGCGTGTACGCGGACAACACCCTCGAGCACGCCTTCGACGTCCACGCCACGCTCGTCGAGGCACACCGCGTGCTCGCCGACGGCGGCGTTCTGCTGGCCGCGATCCCGCCGGACGCCTACGATACGCGGCACGTCACCGACAACCACACATGGAAGACTTCGCCGCGCGACGTCCGCGAGCGACTGCTGCACGCCGGGTTCAGCGACGTCAGCGTCGACCACGCCGACACCTATCGGCTCGGCATCGCGCCCTATCCGCCCGGCTCGGACCGCATGCTCTACGTTCGCGCCTGGCGCCGCCGCGCGCCGCTCGCGCCGGCCGAGCGTGTCGACGAGCTTCTGCGCTGGGCTCACCAGCGCCCGAGCCCGCTGACGGCGCTCGGGGAGGCTCTCGTGCGGGAAGGGCACGAGCCCCGCTGGGCGACGATGCTCGCGCACGAGCACCCGCACGGATCCGGCGCGCGCCAGCACATCACGCACCAGGTCCTCGAGCTGACGCTCGCCGACCGCTCCCTCCACGTGCTCGACCCGTTCGCCGATGTGCGGCTCCCGTTCGCGCTGGCGCAGCTGATCGACGACGCCACGCTCGCGGACGGCGTCTCGCCGGCGGACGCGCGCGCGCTCTACGCGACCGCCTTCTGGTACCGGCGGGTCGTGGCGGTGGCGGTCCGCGGCGGCCCGGGCGGCCCGCTGCGCTTCGTGCCCGCGCGCTGGGCAGACCGCGCGATCGAGCCCCGCTATCAGGCCCTCGCGTCGATGCGCGTGCGGGGCTGGCGCGCGGTTCGGCGGCTGCGCCCCAGTTGACCCCTCAGCCGCCCGGAGGCGGAACCTCGCGAGTCGCCCCCGAGCCGATCGCGTGCAGCGACTCCAGCGCGACGCTCTGGGCGAGGTATGCCGCTCGCAGCCCCGGCAGGAACGGGCGCTCCCCGCGGCACGCCGCGAGCACCCCCGCCATCAGCGCCGCGTGCCCCTTGTCGCCATGGCCGCTCTCGACCGTGCGCGAGCCGTCGCCGTCGAACGACGTCAGGCGCTGGAAGTCGTCCAGCACCCAGGCGCGGCCGCCCGCGAGCACCTCGACGCGCTCCTTCGGCAGCGCCGCCGGCCCGAGGCCGGAGTAGTGCACGCTGGCCACCGACCCGTTCTCGTAGCTGACCGTGATGCTGGCGCTCTGCACCGTGCGCACGCTCCCGCGCTCCCGCGCCGCCGCGCCGCCGACGCTCACCGGCACGCCGCACAGCCAGTTGGCGTAGTCGAGGAAGTGGCAGCCCTCGCCCAGGATGCGACCGCCGCCCTGGTCGGGATCGTTGAGCCAGTGCTCGGCCGGCAGCGGCGCGTTGACGCGGATCACGACCTGCAGCGGCCCGTCCACCTGCGCGAGCTCCTCGCGCATCCGCTGGGAGAGGGGGGCAAGCGGGCGATTGAAGCCGATCGCCAGCGGCGCGCCGTCGCCCTCGCCCGCCTCCCATACGTCGTCGATCTGCTCGCGCGTCAGGCCGAGCGGCTTCTCCACCAGCACCGCCTTGCCCGATCGCAGCGCCGCCGCGGCGATCTCGGCGTGCGAGTCGTGGCGGGTGCCGATCAGGACCAGGTCCACGTCCGCGTGCTCCACCACGCGCCGCCAGTCAGTGACCGCGTCGACCTCGCCGCCGGCCGCACGCGCCACATCCGTGGCGACGGTGCCGCGGCGCGCCGCCACCGCCACGAGCGGCGCGGCCCCGTCGGCGCGCAGGTTCGGCAGATGCACCGCGCGAACGAACGCGCCGGGTCCGACCACGCCGACGCGGACCTGCCGCGATTCGCCCGGCCGCGATCCGCCCCCGCTCGCGCCGCCCCCGCGCGCGCCGCCAGCTCGCGCGCGGCGAGGGGCCGGCTTCACGCGCACCGACTCGGATGCGCTCGCCACCGCATCGCCGCCCAGGCCCGGATAGCGCAGCACCGCGGCCAGCGGCGGCGGCTGCTGCGAGCGCAGCGCCGCGTACGCCTCGTGCGCCCGCTCGACCGGAAGCTCGAGCCCCACCAGCGGCTCCACCACCACCTGGCGTGCAGCGAGCAGCCGCAGGAACTCGCCCATGTTGCGGTTCTCGGTCCAGCGCACATACGCCGGCGGGTAGTCCACGCCGGCGTCCTCATAGATCGGGTCATAGCGGCCCGGTCCGTACGACGTGGAGATCAGAACGTCCGCCTCGCGCTGGTAGAGCGGAGCGCGGTCGAACGCGAGGCCGACGTCGCCCAGCGGGACCACGCGCCCCTTGCGTCGAGTCATCGCGACGGCGTCGTTCACGATCGCGCTCGACGCGGCCGCGGCGGTGACGATCACCGTGTCCGCCCCCATCCCGCAGGTCCACGCGCGCACGTCGCCGACCGCGCCGTCGGGTGCCAGCGCGCGCTCCGCGCCCAGGCGCACGCCCAGGTCTCGCCGCGACGCATCCGGCTCCACGCCCAGCACCGCGCATCCCGCGGCACGCAGGATCTGGACGCTCAGGAGTCCCAGCAGCCCAAGACCGACGACGACGATCCGCTCGCCCAGGGCGGCCTCCGCACGGCGCATCCCCTGCATCGCGATCGCGCCGAGCGTCGTGAACGCGGCGTCGCGCAGCGCCACGCCCGCCGGCACCGGCGCGACCAGGTTGCCGGGGACCGACACAACCTCCGCGTGGTTTGCGCGGCCCGCGCCCGCGCATGCGACCGCCTGGCCCACCGTGAAGTCGCCGAGCCCGCCCGTGTCCAGCACGGTTCCCGCGGACGCGTAGCCGAGCACCGTGTCGTCGGAGACAGCGCCCCGCACCAGCTCGACCGTCTCGCGGATGCCGTGCTCGCGCGCGTGACGCAGCGTGAGCGCCACCAGATCAGGGTTGCGCACGGCCCGCATCGGCAGCGACCCGCCGCCCTCGGAGACAGCCGCGCGCTCGGTTCCGCTGGAGATCACCGACGCCACGTTGGCGACCAGCACGCGGCCGCGCTCGGACGAGGGCGCCGGCACCTCGGCGACCAGCGGCTGACCGTTGCGCAGTACGACCTGTCTCATCGGCTGGCTGTGGTTAATCCGGCGGACACGAGCCGGGCTAGCTTATTGCCGTTTCAGCGAAGCGCGGAGCCTCTCCTATGATCACCACCGGCATGGCCGGCAGGCACAAGATCCTCTCTGTCGTCGGGACGCGGCCGAACTTCATGAAGGTCGCGCCGATCATCGGCGCGCTGAGGCGGCGAGAGGATCGGTTCGAGCACGTGCTGGTTCACACCGGGCAGCACTACGACGCGGCCATGTCGGAGATCTTCCTCAGCGAGCTGGGCGTGGGGGAGCCCGAGCACCGCCTAGACGTGGGATCGGGGACGCACGCCCAGCAGACGGCAAGGGTGATGCAGCGCCTGGAGCCCGTGCTGCTCGCCGAGCGGCCGGACATGGTGCTCGTCCCAGGCGACGTCAACTCGACCCTCGCCGCTGCGCTCGTCGCGGTGAAGCTCGGCCTGACTGTCTCTCACGTGGAGGCCGGGCTGCGCTCGTTCGACCGCACGATGCCCGAGGAGGTCAACCGCGTGGTCACCGACGCGATCTCGCAGATCCTCTTCATACACTCGCCCGAGGCCCGCGACCACCTGCTTGCCGAGGGCCGAGACGCGGGGCAGATCCACTATGTCGGAAACACGATGATCGACACGCTGGTGGCGATGCGCGAGCGGATCGAGGCACTCGACGCACCCGCTCGCCACGGCCTCGCAGCAGGTGACTACGTGCTCGTCACGCTCCATCGCCCCGCGCTCGTGGACGGGCCGCTGCTGTGTGTCGCCGCCGAGGCGCTGCGTGCCCTCGCCGACCGGGTGCCGGTCGTGTTCCCCGTGCACCCGCGCACGCGCGCACGGCTGTTGCAGGAGGACCCTTCGCTGGCGGGCGCGCCCGGCCTCGCGCTGCTCGAGCCCGTCGGCTACCTGGAGTTCCTGGCGCTGATCGAGCGATCCGCGGGAGTGCTCACCGACTCCGGAGGGATCCAGGAGGAGACCACGTTCCTGGGCATCCCCTGCCTGACGCTTCGCGACAACACCGAGCGGCCGATCACCGAGAGCATGGGTACGAACCTGCTGCTCGGGCTGGCGCCGGAGCGCATCCGCGAGGCGCCCGAGCTGCTCGCGCAGGTGCGCGCCCGTCCGCACCGGGTCCCACCGCTGTGGGACGGGCACGCGGCGGAGCGGATGGTGGACGTGCTGGACAGCTGGAGACGCGGAGCTGAGCCTGCGTCCGCGCTCGCGGCGAGCGCTCAGCCGCACGCGGCGTCGTCGAGCAGCGCCGCCATCTGACCCGCGAGCGCGCGGCGGCTGTACGGCTCGAGCGCCGACGGCGGCGGCATGCGCGGCGGGCCCTCGCGCAACCGCAGCAGCGCCGCCACGATCGTCTCGGGGGCATCCAGGCGCGCGCACAGCTCGCCGGCCCCCAGTCGACGCAGCAGCGCCTCCGTGGCGCCTCCGTCGGTCACGCACAGCACGGGCCTGCCCAGCGCCAGGTACTCATAGACCTTGCTCGCAACGGCCGTCTCGTCGCCCGCGGCGCGGGCCTGGGTGATCAGGCAGGCGTCGGCGTTCGCGATCCGTGCGACCGCCTCCCTCCACGGCGACGGCGTGAGCACTTCGATCGGGATCCCGCTCCGCCGCTTCGCGAGCTCGACCTCGGCGCGCGTCGCCGGGGACAGATGCCCGTGCAGGACCAGGCGGAACTCCCCCGCGATCCGCGGATCGCCCAGCGCCCTGACGAGCGGCGTGATCGGGCGCGCCGGGGTGAGCGTGCCCGAGTGCAGGATCGTGAGAGCTCCCTGCGATCGCTCGCCGCGCTCGCGACCGCGGCTCGGGACCGAGCCCGCGATCGATCGGATCTCGGGATCGAACCCGTTGGACACCTCCACGACGCGCCCGGCGATCCCCGGGTGACGCAGTCGCAGGTCAGAGACAGCCTCGGGCGTGCAGGCGACCACACGCCGCGCATCGCGCAGCAGCCAGTCCTCGACGCGCGAGAGCACGCGACCGCCGGCATCGAACGCGGGGCTCCCCGCCCACAGGTCGCGCAGCTCCACCACCAGCGGGATGCCTGCGCGAACGCCCAGACGCGCGGCGAGCGGCCCCGCGAGCGGCGGACCGCTCGCCAGCACCACGTCGGGGGTGCGCTCGCCGATCCGCCGACGGACCGCAAGCGCGCCGCGGGGCGTCCACAGCATCGACAGCGGCACAGCATCCGGGCGGACGCCCGCGCATCGGAAGACGGGCTCGCTCGCCCGTCCGACCCGCGCCATCGCCGTCGCGCGCAGCGCCACCGCGCGCGAGGCGCCGGCATCGAACTCCGAGGCGCCGACACGCTCCGCGGCGCACAGCACATCGACCTCCCAGCCGTGCTCCGGCAGATAGCGCGCGAACGCGCGCCAGCGCGCGGCCGGCCCCCCATCCTGCTCGATCGAGCGGTGCGTGACGAGCAGCAGTCGCCTCACCGCTCATATAGTTTCACGGTCCCGATGCGCCTCACGGTCGACCTTACGTTCAACGGGCCGGCCGTCGCGCCCGCCGAGCACGAGACGGTCCTCACGCTCGGCGAGCTGGCCGGGACCGTGCGCCACCCCGCGCGGCTGCGATCGCTGCTGCGCGACCCCGAGATCACCGAGCTGCGCGTGCTGCGCGACGACCGGGCGCTCAACGGCGTCCAGGCGGGCGCCATGCTGCTCGCCTCGCTCAGCCGGGCCGGGCGCTTCGAGGTGCGCTCTGCAGCCACCGCGGTCGACATGGGGCCCGGCGCGATGCGGGCACGGGCGATCGCCGCACTCGCGGCGGCGCTGCCGGCGGAGCTCGTGCGCAGCGCCCGCTGGCTCGCGCGCGCGCGCCGGGTCGCTGCCAGCAGCTTCTCGCTGCCGGATCGTCCGCCTTCGCGCACGCGGCGAATCACGTACCTGCGCGCAGAGCCGTCGCTGCGCTGGCTCGGCACGCAGGTGGGGGGCGCCGCCACGCACACGGCCGGGGTGGTCAACGGGCTCTCCAGCGCCGGACTCGACGTGACCGTGTTCGCCCCCGAACGACCCGACGGCGTTCGCCAAGCCCAATCCCGCGACGTGCCGGCGCAACACGTACTCCAGCTCTTGCACTGGCTCACGCTCGTAGGGCACACGCACGAGCTGGTGGACGCCGCCGTCGACGTCCCCGCCGACCTCGTCTACCAGCGCTATGCGCTCGGGTCCTACGCCGGCCTGGAGCTGGCCCGACGCCTCGACGTCCCGCTGGTGCTCGAGTTCAACGGCTCGGAGATCTGGGCCGAACGCCACTGGGGCAACGGGCGCGTGCCGCTCCTGAGGACGCTCGCGGCGCTGGAGCGGCGCAACCTGCTCGACGCGTCTCTGATCGTGGTGGTCTCCCAGCCCTTGAAGGACCAGCTGGTCGAGGAGGGCATCGCGCCCGGGCGCGTGCTGGTCAACCCCAACGGTGTCGACGTCGAGGCGCTCGCGCACGCGCGCTCCCGGCCCCCGGAGCACTGGCGCTCGAAGGCGGGCCTGCCGCAGGCCCCGACCGTCGGCTTCGTGGGCACGTTCGGGCTGTGGCATGGAGTGCGGCTCCTGCCGGAGCTGATCGAGCGGGTCGCCGAGCGACGCGACGACGCGCGCTGGGTGCTCGTCGGCGATGGGCCGCTGCACGGCGAGGTCGCCGCGGAGATCGAGCGGCGAGGGCTCTCCGGGCGGGTCCGCCTCACCGGCGTGGTCGCGCACCCGCTCGCGGTGGAGCTGCTCGCCGGCTGCGAGGTGTGCGTGTCGCCGCACGTGCCCAACCCCGACGGGACGGCATTCTTCGGCTCGCCCACGAAGATCTTCGAATACATGGGGCTGGGCCGCGCGATCGTGGCCTCCGACCTGGACCAGATCGGCGAGGTGCTGGACGACGAGCTCACCGCGCTGCTGACGCCTCCAGGGGACGTCCCGGCGGCGGCGAGCGCTGTGGTGAGGCTACTTGGCGACGGGCCGCTCCGCGCCCGGCTCGGAGCGGCCGCGCTGGAGGAGGCAGCCAGTCGCTACAGCTGGGACGCGCACGTCAGGCGGATCCTCGACGCCCTCGGCATCGCATCTGCGGCACAACGCGCTCAGAGCGAGCGGTAGGCGTCCGCCAGGCGCGCAATGCCGGCGGCGATCTGCTCGGGCGTCACGCCCGAGTATGCGAGGCGCAGCGTGTTCTCGCCGCCCTCCAGCAGGAAGTCGGTGCCCTTCACAAACGACACCCCGCGCTCCGCCGCCGCCGCGAACAGCGCGTTCACGTCGGTGCCCTCGGGCAGCGTCACCCACATGAAGTAGCCGCCCTGCGGCACCACGAACTCGGCCTCCGCGAGCTCGCTGCGCAGCGCGCCGGCTAGCGCCTGCGCGCGCTCGTGCAGAGCCGCCTTGACCGTCTCGATCGAGCGCTCGATCGCGCCTGAGGCGCAGAACTCGTACACGATCGACTGCGCCACCATGTTCGGCGAGATGTACGTGTTGGTCGCCAGCTGGCCGATCGCCGCGATCAGCTCCGGCGGGCCCACCAGGTAGCCCACGCGGATGCCCGGGCACACGGTCTTCGAGAACGACGACGCGTACACCACCCGCTCTGGGTCCATCGACAGCATCGTCGGCAGCGTCTCGCCGCTGAAGCGCAGCTCCACGTACGGGTCGTCCTCGAACACCATGAAGCCGTGCTCCGCCGCGAGCCGCAACAGCTCCCGGCGCTTCTCGAACGACAGCGTGTAGCCGGCCGGGTTCTGGAAGTTGGGGATGATGTGCGCGAGCGTCGGCTGCGCCGCGCCGCCGCGGGCGCTCAGCAGCTCGGCGAGCGCGTCGGTGTCGATGCCGTCCGGCTCCAGCTCCACCGCATGCACGCGTGCGCCGCGGCCCCGCAGCGACAGCAGCGTGCGGTCATACGTCGGACGCTCCACGATCACCTCGTCGCCCGAGCGCACCAGCTGCTCGAACAGGAACGCGTCCGCCTGCATCGAGCCGTTCGTCACCAGCACGCGCTCCGGCTCCACGCCGTGGCGGTCAGCGATCCAGCTGCGCAGCCGCGGGTAGCCGACCGACGTGCCGTACGCGGTCGTGCCCGCCGGGTCGCTCTCGAACGCGCGCACCGCCGCGTCGCGCAGGCCGTCGACATCGACGATGTCGAGCGACGGCGCGCCGCGCGCGAAGGAGATCGTGGGTCCCGTGCTGGTGGGCACAGCGGCGTAGGATAGGCGCCCGAGCAGTTCGTCGTAGTCATGGGTCAGCTCGCGCGCCGCGCGCTCCAGCCGGTCGCGGAAGCGCAGCAGCTCTACGGGGCTCGGCGGGTGGCGCCCGTCAGGCGGCTGCACAGCGGCAGGCGGCCGGGACGCTGCAGGCGGCTGGACAGCTGCAGACGGCCGGGACGCTGCAGGCGGCTTCGGCGATCTCGGTGGCCACGGAGCGCCCGCCGGCGGACGGGGGCGCATCGGCCCCGCAGCAGGCACAGGCGTCTGCGCCTGCTCGACCGTCTCGTCCACGATCCTGCTCGAGCCAGGGCTGTGGTGCACGTCGGGGGGGGACGTCTCCAGCTGGTCGGCATGCGCAGGCGGCTCGCTGTCGGCGCTCGCCTGCTCGCCGCTGCCGATCGCGCTCAGGGTACGCTCGAGCTCGAGCAGCTTGCGCTCCAGCTCGCCCAGCGTCTGCGCCACATCGGGGTCCATCGCCCGCCTAGCGTACCGGCCGCCACCGGTCCGCTATGGCCACGTGGCCCGTGCGAGTCAGGAGGCGGTGAGCGACGCGCCGCCGAGAACCTCGACGGCGATGCTGGCGGTCTCGGTGGGGGTGCGACCGACACGCACGCCCTTCGCTTCCAGCGCCTGCGCCTTCGCGGCGGCGGTGCCGGCGCTGCCGGACACGATCGCGCCCGCATGGCCCATCTGCTTGCCCGCCGGCGCCGTGAAGCCCGCAATGTACGCGACCACCGGCTTGCTCATGTGCTCGGCGATGTACTCCGCCGCCTCCTCCTCCGCGGAGCCGCCGATCTCGCCAGAGAGCACAACCAGCTCCGTCTCCTCGTCCCCCTCGAACAGCTCGAGCACGTCCACGAACGACGAGCCTGGCACGGGATCGCCGCCGATGCCCACGATCGTGCTGCAGCCGACGCCCGCCTGGGCGATCTCGTTGCCGATCTGGTAGGTCAGCGTGCCCGAGCGCGACACCACGCCGACGCTGCCAGCCTTGAAGAACGACGCCGGGATGATGCCCACGTTGGCCTTGCCCGGCGAGAGGATGCCCGGGCAGTTGGGGCCGATCAGGCGCGTGGGTGGGTGGGAATTCTTCATTTCGCGCTTCAGCGTGTTGTACACGCGCAGCTCGTCGTGCGCGGGGATGCCCTCGGTGATCGCGATCACCAGCTCCACGCCCGCCGCCGCAGCCTCCAGGATCGAGTCCGCGGCGAAGCGCGGCGGCACGAAGATCATCGCCGTGTTCGGCTGCGCCTCGGCCATCGCCTGCTCCCACGTGTCGAACACCGGGATGCCCTCCACGTCCTGGCCGCCCTTGCCGGGCGTCACACCGCCGACCACGTCGGTGCCGTAGCTGCGGTTGTTGAGCGTGTGGAAGCTGCCCTCGCGGCCGGTGATGCCAGCGACGCACAGGCGCGTCTGCTCGTCGATCAGTACCGACATCTACGACGCGACCCCGGTGCGCGCGGTCTCCGTTTGCAACTGGTGTATAGCCATGGTTATACGGCGCGCGCAGGAGAACATCACGCCGCCGCTCCCACCGGCCTGCCTGCCGCCAGCGCCACCACCATCTCCGCCGCCTCGTTCATCGTCTTCGCACCGTGCACGTTCGGCAGCGCCGCCTCCTCCAGCAGCCTGCGTCCCTCCACGTCGTTGGTCCCGTCCAGGCGCACCACGAACGGAACCGACGGCTCGATCTCCGCAAACGCCGCGATCAGTCCGCGCGCGACCTCGTCGCAGCGCGTGATGCCGCCGAAGATGTTGAACAGGACGGCCTTGACCGCGTCGTTGGCGAGCAGCAGGTCGACCGCCTGCTTGATCTTCTCCGCGTCCGAGCCGCCGCCCGCGTCCAGGAAGTTCGCCGGCGAGCCGCCCGCCTGCGCGACCACGTCCAGCGTCGACATCACCAGGCCGGCGCCGTTGCCGAGGATGCCGATGTCGCCGTCCAGCTTCACGTACTGCACGCCCTCTTCCTTGGCGCGCCGCTCGACCGGATCTTCGTTCTCGCTGTCGGACAGGCCCTGGTTCTCCGGGTGGCGGTACAGCGCGTTGCCGTCCAGCGACACCTTCGAGTCGAGCGCCTTCACCTCGCGCTGCGGCGTCACGATCAGCGGGTTGATCTCCGCAAGCGTCGCGTCCTCCTGCAGCCACACCTCGTACAGCGCCACCAGCGCGTCGGCCACGCCCTCGATCACGTCCGCGTCGGCGCCGCCGTCGGTGGCGATCTGGACGGCCTCCTCACGGGAGAGGCCGGCGAGCGCGTCCACGTGGTGGCGGATCAGCTTCTCGGGCGTCCTCTCCGCGACCTCTTCGATGTCCACGCCGCCCTCCACGCTGAACATCACCAGCGGCTGCTTCGCGGAGCGGTCGAGCAGCACCGAGGCGTAGTACTCGGAGGCGATGTCCGAGGCGTGCTCGATCCACAGCGTGCGCACCACGTGTCCCTTGATGTCCATACCGAGGATGTTGCCCGCGTGCTCGCGCGTCTCGCCCGCGTCATTCGCGAGCTTCACGCCGCCCGCCTTGCCGCGCCCGCCGATCAGCACCTGCGCCTTCACCACGACCGGGTAGCCGACGTCGCCGGCCGCCTTGACTGCGTCCTCGACGCTCGTCACCGCCTCGCCCGAGGACACCCTCAGCCCGTGGCGGGCGAACAGCTGCTTGCCTTGATACTCCAGCAGGTCCATTGCGGCGCGGGACTCTAACGCAAGCCGGGCGATCGCGTGCACCGGGCCCAAGCGGGGCGTCGGAACGCGCGGAGGTGCCGTCGCAGGGCATAATGCCGCGCGGTGCCCATCCCCAAGAACATCGCCTTCGTCACGTTCGACGTCTACGGAACGCTGATCGACTGGGAGACCGGGATCTACGACGCATTCGCCAAGGAGGCCGCGCGCGACGGCGTCGAGATCGACCGCAGCGTGCTGATCCCGATGTTCCACGAGATCTCGCGCGAGATCGAGGGCGGCTCCTACGAGCTCTACGCCGAGGTGCTCAGGCGCACCGCCATCGAGATCGCCAAACGCCTCGAGTGGCAGCTCGAGCCCTCGCGCTCGGGCTTCCTACCCGACTCCGTGCAGCGCTGGATGCCGTTCAAGGAGACCAGCGTGCAGCTGGCGAAGCTCGCCAAGAAGTACAAGCTCGGCCTGCTCTCCAACATCGACGACAAGCTGCTCGGGCAGACGCGCCGCCACCTGGGCATCGACTTCGACCTCGTCGTCACCGCGCAGCAGGTGCGCTCCTACAAGCCCGAACCGCCGCACTTCACAGAGTGCGCCAGGCGCATGGGCGGCAAGCGCGGCTGGGTGCACGTCGCCGCCAGCCACTACCACGACGTCGCGCCGTGCGTCAAGCAGCGTGTGCCCGTCATCTGGGTCAATCGCAACAAGGAGACGCTCGACTCCTCCCAGAAGAAGCCCACCGCCGAAGTGACCAGCCTCAAAGAGGCCGCCAAACTCCTCGGCGTCACCTAGCGGGGCGGCCCCGCGCGTGCGCGCCGTCTCGCTCCACCGCGACGTGCTCGTCGTCACGAGCGCCGTGCTGCATGTCAACTGCGTGATCGTGCGGGGCGGCGGCGGAGCGGCGGACCCGCGTGGCGGTGAGATGGGGCAGGGCGCCGGGACCGAGGGTGGAGACGAGACGTTTGTGATCGATTCGCCGGTACTGCCGGAGGAGCTCGAGGCGCTGCCGGCGCTGCTCGCGCAGGCGCAATTCCCGGCGCCCAGCGGCCTGCTGGCCACGCACGGCGACTGGGATCACCTGCTCGGGCGCTTCGCGTTCCCGGAGATTGCGCTGGGGTGCGCGCAGAGCACAGCGGCACGATTGCGGGACTCGCCGGGGGAGGCGCAACGGGCACTGCGCAGGTTCGATGAAGACCTGATGATCGAGCGCCCGCGACCGCTCGCGCTCGGCTCGCCGCAAGCGCTGCCGGTCCCCGGACGCTGTGAGCTCGGCGCCTGTGAGCTGGAGCTGCACGTCGCCGACGGGCACACACCTGACGGGATGGCGATCGTGATCGGCTGGGCTCGCACCCTGGTCGCGAGTGACTATCTATCGGATCGTGAGATCCCAACGTTGAGCGAAGGCGGCGACCCACACGCTTACCTCGCGACGCTCGAGCGTCTGCGCCCGCTCATCGCAGGCTCCGACCACGTCGTACCCGGCCATGGCTCGGTGATGGACCGCGCCCAGGCGCTGGCGGTGCTCGAGCAGGACGTCGGCTACGTGAATGCGCTCGTGGAGAACAGTGCGGCGGCAGAGCTTCCGAAGGGTCGCGGCGGCGCGGCTCAGCGCCGGCTCCACGCCCGAAACTTGGCTGTGCTCCAGCCGCCGGCAAGCTAGAGCGCGCAGCCGTGTAGCTCACGAATCAGAGACAGGCCCTCTGTCTTCGGGGGTGAACGTTGCTTTTCGCGTAGGCTGAGTCTAAGCTCGCGCTCTCCCAATGAGTCCGACGGAGCGACGGGATCCGATACCTATGCTCGCCGATGCCAAGCGGGCCGCCGTCGAACAGTGGACCGCCGATCCCTGTGGCTACGACAGCGATCATGCGCCAGGCTCGCGTCTACACATGGAGGATCTCGACCGGGGACTGCGAGCCCACGCGCCCTGGATGGACGAGATCCTCGACTACGAACATGCCTCTGGACTGCGCGTGCTCGACGTCGGCTGCGGCCAGGGCATCGACATGATGCGCTACGCCGTTGCCGGAGCGCATGTGGCCGGGATCGACATCACGCCGCGCCACGCGGAGCTCGCCCGCCGTCACCTCGCAGCCATGGGCCTGGACGCCAATGTGGTCGACGGCGACGCCGAGTCGATGCCGTTCGCCGACGCGAGCTTCGATCGCGTATCGAGCAACGGCGTGCTTCATCACACGCCGAACATGCCCGCGGCGCTACGCGAGATCCGCCGTGTGCTCGGCCGCGGCGGCGAGGCTCGCGTGATCGTCTACAACCAGCGTTCGTTCCATTACTGGCTGACGCAGGTGCTGATGCAGGGGCTCGTGCACCGCCAGCTGATCGAAGAGCGCTCGATGACCGGTGTTCTCTCGCGCGGGGTCGAGCGGTCCTCCATCGGAGCGCGCCCGCTCGCCCGCGTATACAGCCCGCGTCAGCTGCGAGCGATGCTGCGCGATGCGGGATTTGTCGATGTGCGTACGACCGTGCGTCACTTCAACGTAGACGACACGCCGCTTACCGCATGGGCGGCACGGAAAGTACAGGGACTGGGCGCGCAGGCAGTGCTCGATCGCATCGGTCGCATCGGCGGCTGGTACGTGATCGGCTATGGCAGCAGATGATCAACGAGCGACGGCGGCCGAGCGGATCCTTCGCCGTACACCCGCTGGTCGCCACACCGCCTGCTAGCTTGGCTCGACGCTCTTGATCGTCGCGATCGGCGCGCCCGCCTGGATCGGCGCGCCCTCGACGATCGGCAGCTCGACGATCGTGCCGGCCTTGTGCGCCGTGATCTCGTTCTCCATCTTCATCGCCTCGATGATGCACAGCAGCTGCCCCTCCTGCACCTCATCGCCCTGCTTGACGAGCACCTTCCACATGTTGCCCTGCAGCGGCGAGGGGAGAGTGTCCGGCCCGCCGCCGCTGGAGGACTTGCCGGCCGATCTTCGATCGGTGCCGCGCTTGGGTGCTTTGCGTGCCCCCGCCGCCGCGCCGCTGCCGTTCATCGTTGCGCCGGCGCCCGCCGCGACGCCGCCGGCGAACGGAGGCCCGACGACGCGCACGTCAAAGCGCTTGCCCGACACCTCCACGGCGTAGGTCTGCTCGACGTTCTCGGCCTCGTCCTCGCCGTCGCCCGACGGAGGCGCGGGCGCAGGGAAGGCGAGCGTCTTCAGCCACTTCTTGTCCTCCAGCAGGTCCTTGCACGTCTCGCCCCTGGCCCACTGCTCTGTTGCGAGCAGCGCCTGATGGAACGGGATCAGCGTCTTCAGACCGCCTATCTCGTATTCGCCGAGCGCGCGCAGCATGCGCCTGGTGGCCTGCTCGCGGTCGGCGTCCCAGACGATCAGCTTGGCCACCATCGGGTCGTACATAGGCGAGACTTCGCCGTTTTCGCGCACGCCCGAGTCGACGCGCACGCCGGGGCCGGTGGGCTCGCGGTAGACGCCGATCCTGCCGGGGGCGGGGGCGAAGTTCTTGGAGGCGTCCTCGGCGTTGATGCGGCACTCGATCGCGTGGCCGCGCAGCTCCACGTCGGCCTGCGCATATGAGAGTTGCTCGCCGGCGGCCGCTTTGATGCCCTCCTTGACGATGTCGATGCCGGTCGTCATCTCGGTAACGCAGTGCTCGACCTGCACGCGCGTGTTCATCTCCAGGAAGAAGTACTCCGGCTCGCCGCCGTCCCCGCCCACCGAGAACAGCCCCTCGATCGTGCCGGCGCCGACATAGTCGACGGCCTTCGCCGCGTTGACGCCGATCTGGCCGATGCGCTCGCGCAGCTGCGAGTCGACGACCCATTCCGGCGCGGGGGACTCCTCGATCACCTTCTGGTGGCGGCGCTGGATCGAGCAGTCGCGCTCGCCCAGGTGGATGACGTTGCCGTGGCGGTCGGCCAGCACCTGCACCTCGACGTGGCGCGGGTCGTGCAGATAGCGCTCCAGGTACACGGTGGCGTCGGAGAAGAACTTCTCGCCTTCGCGGCTCGAGCCCTCGAACGCTCCCTCGAGCTCGTCCTCGGACAGCGCCACGCGAAAGCCCTTGCCGCCGCCGCCGCCAGCCGCCTTGACGGCGACCGGGAAGCCGATCTCCTCCTTGGCGATGCGCAACGCGTCCGCGACCGTGGCCACCGGCTGGGTCGTGCCCGGCACGATCGGAACGCCGGCGGCCTGCATCAGCTCGCGCGCCCGCGTCTTCGAGCCCATCGCCTCGATCGCCGAGGCGGGCGGCCCGATGAACACGATCCCCGCGTCCTCGCACGCCTGCGCAAACGGCGCGTTCTCGGCGAGGAAGCCGTAGCCGGGGTGGATCGCCTCGGCGCCGGCGCGCCTGGCGGCGTCGAGGATCTTCTCGACGCTCAGGTAGTTATCGGCGGCTGGGCCGTCGCCGAGGTTGTACGCCTCGTGGGCGCGCGTGACGTGCGGCGCGTCGCGGTCGAGCTCGGAGTACACGGCGACGCTGGCCACGCCGAGCTCGTCGAGCGCGCGGATGATGCGCACGGCGATCTCGCCGCGGTTGGCTATGAGGACCTTGGAGAACACGGGCCGCCCGGCAGATTAGTGGTTTGCCGCCGGGTCATGCCCGCAGGCGAGCGGCGGCCTCGCGCGGGTCGTCGCGTCGCCGCGATCAGCCCTGGCCGGCGCGGTAGAGGCGCTGCTCGGCAGGGCGGTAGTACTCGTCGAGGCTGGTCACCACCCGCGTGTACCAGCCCAGCAGCTGCTGCACGCGGGGTGGACGGCTCGACACGAGCTCGTCCCCGAGCGCCCGCACGTAGTCGATCTGCTGCTTGAAGAACGAGCGGGTGAACTGATGGTTGATCGCCACGCGGTCCCGATCGGACAGGTTCGCTCCCGCCGCGTGCCACAGCGTCGAATCGAACACGATCATCGCACCGGCGGGGCACTCCACGGCGGTGGCGACGCTGTCCAGATACGTCTGGGCGGGACGCTCTGGCCGCTGATGGGTGCCAGGCGCGACGAGCGTCCCGCCGTTCAGCCTGGTGAACTCGTCAAGCGTCAGCATCACGTTCAGCGATGCCATGTAGCCGTCCAGGTGGCGCGGGAAGTCTCGGTGGAAGGTCCGCTGGAACGATTTGCTTCCGGCCGCGTCCCGCGGCGGCAGGATGAAGCCGTTCTGCAGGTGCAGGATCGCCGTATCGGAGACCAGCTCGTCGACGACGGCGAGCATCTCCGCCAGCTCCAGCAGCTCCAGGAAGAACGGGTCATAGCGCGGCATCAGCCTCAGGACGCCGCCCTCGCCCGCCCGCGACAGCCGATCGATCCCGATGGCCTCGTGTATCTGGGCCTGGACCCCGTACATGGCCGCGCGGGTGCGCTCGATCAGCTCGGGGGCAAGCACGTCCAGGACCACCGCGCAGCCCTCGTATCGGGTCGCCTGCGAGGTCTTGAGCAGCCAGTCGGGGTCGCTCTTTGCGCTGACGGCGAGCATCGGTCAGATGTTGCGCAGCTGCCAGCTCTTCTTGGGATGCACCGGTGTCGGCGCGGCCGCCAGCACGGTGCCCTCCTCCTGGTCGGCGAGCACGATCGCGCCCGCTCCGACCACGCAGCGGGGAGCGATCGAGATTCCGTCGCGAAAGGTGGCGTTGACCCCCACGAAGCAGCTCTCGCCGATGGTCACGTGCCCCGAGATCACTGCATGCGACGCGATGAAGCAGTGGCTCGCGACGCGGCTGTGATGGCCGATGTGGTTACCGCTCCACAGGATCACGTTGTCGCCGATCTCCACGAACGGCTGGATGACATTCGCCTCGAACACGAAGGTGTTCTCGCCGATCGGATGGTCGCTCATCACCATCGCGCGCGAGCTGACATAGGTGACGAACCCGTAGCCCAGCTGCTTGCAGCGCTCGTAGATGCGGCGGCGGACGCTGTTCAGGCCCTGGTAGCCCGTGGCAATCAGGAGATCGACGCGATCCGGAGGGTAGGCCTCGAGCAGTTCCTCGAACGCGACGAGCGGCAGTCCCGAGAAGGTGTCGGATCTGACGTACTCGCCATTGACGGTGTAGGCCACCACATCGCGCGGGCTGTCGTCGGCCAGGTAGACCGTTGCCACCTGCGCGTACGAGCCCGCCCCGAAGATCACCACCGGCTTGTCGCTCATCTCCCTCCGAGCATGTATCGGGGGGCCTCGTCGCCGACGCTGAACAGGAGGTCCAGCACGCTCACGCCATGGTCGAACGGGGGATACAGCTGGGGATACTCCGGATAGCCGTCGTAGGTCATCCACGCGACCTCGATTCCGTCCGCCCGGAAGCGATCCTCGTCCAGGTACGCGCGTGCCGCGGGACCGGAGATGTAGCGGTCGGCTCCGGCCGAGTGGCAGATCGCGAGCAGGCGCTCGGTCTTGCGCCCCTCGACGGCATAGTCGCTGGAGGACCGCAACGGCGTCGAGATTCCGAGGATGTCACGCAGCGCTTCTAGGAAACGCCGGTTGATCTGTGACAGGTGGCGATCGCGGGATCCCAGGTACAGATCCTCGATCACAGGCCGGTACTGCTCGAAGCACGGGGCGCTGGCGTACCATCCGACGAGCGTCGACCAGTGACGGCGGGCCCAGCCGGGATCGGATACCTCCGTCTCATCGATCCGCTGCAGATAACGGCCCTTGACTCGAACGGGGATCGTCAGCCAGCGCACGCCGCCCGGAGACTTGAGCCGGTTCCTGTTGCGCCAGTCACGACGAGTGAATTGAACGTCGTCATAGAGCACCAGCTCGTCGACGAGCGACATCAGATCGAAGTAACCCTTCCACGGCACGTAATTCGATTGCAGGATGGCGATCGTCTTTCCGCTTGTGCCCGTTTTTGTGTAACTCATCGATGGTCAATAGTGGAAAGCGCGGCCCGCGGCGATGATACCCTAAATTCAGATAGGTTCGATTAGTCAGAAACAATTTATGACGAACATCCCAGAGATCAGCGTCGTCGTTCCCGTATACGGCTGTGGAGCCTGTATCGATCATCTGCACGCGCGGCTCGTCACCGTCCTGGACGAGCTTGGGTCGAGCTATGAGATAATCCTGGTCGACGACAGGGCACAAGACGGCTCGTGGGAGTCGATCGAGACACTGGTCGAAATCGACTCGTCGGTGCGCGGGATATTGCTCAGCCGCAATTTCGGTCAGCATGCGGCGATCACGGCCGGCCTGCACCACGCTCGAGGTGAGCGGGTGGTGGTGATGGACTGCGATCTACAGGATCCGCCAGAGGACATCCCGCGCCTGTATGCCAAGGCGCTCGAAGGGCACGACATCGTCTTCGGCCGGAGGATCAGCAAGCCGACCGGCGGCCTGCGCCGTCTGGTGGGGCGCATGTACTTCCGCGGCATTCGCGCATTCGGCGGCGCGCGGCTCGACGGGCAGTTCGGCAACTTCAGCGTGATATCCCGCAAGGTCGTCGACGCGTTCCTGAGGTTTCGCGACCAGGACCGGCACTACGTCATGATTCTCACGTGGTTGAGCTTTGACGCCGCGGCAGTCGACTATCAGCCCGCGCAGCGGTACCGGGGGCGCAGCTCCTACACGCTGCCGCGCCTGCTCGAGCATGCGATCGACGGCGTCTTCTTCCAGACGACCGTGCTGCTGCGCTGGATCGTGTACCTGGGCTTCTTCCTGGCTGCGATGGGCGGCACGTTCGCCGTGTACCTGCTCGGCGCGAGGCTCGCCGGCGACGTGTATCCCGGCTGGGCGGGCATCGTGGTCGTGATGCTGGTGCTGGGCGGCTTCATCATCCTCAGCACGGGGATCACGGGCCTGTACATAGGCAAGGTGTTCGAGCAGACACGCGAACGCCCCGTGTTCGTGGTCGATCGGATCGCGGAGCGTGTCGCAATCGCCAACGGTCAGAGACACGAGATCGAGCTTGCGCGGAGGGGGGTATGAGCGTTGACGCGACCGGTCGTCTACGCCAGTCGGAGGCATGGGCCAAGCGCGGCCTGTTGATTGCCGCGCCGGCGCCGTATCCGTGGGCCTGCTCGCACGCCGCTCTACCCGCGGTGGAGAGGGTAGACGGAGACAAAGTCGAACTTCTCTACTCGCCGCGCGACGCCCGGGGGCGCGCCCACGTCGCGCGTGCGCACGTGCAGGCCACGCGCGTCGGCGAGCTGGTGGTGACAGGACACGATCCGGAGCCGGTCCTGACCCCGGGCCGACTGGGGGCGTTCGACGAGAGCGGCGTCACCATGTCGTGCGTCGTGGAGGGCGAGCACGCCACATTCCTTTACTACACGGGCTGGACGCTTGGAGTGACAGTCCCGTTCTACTTCTATGCGGGGCTTGCGATCCGGCCGCACGGCCAACGCGAGTTCGAGCGCGTCTCGCAGGCGCCGATACTCGAGCGCAACGCAGTCGACCCGTATCTGACCGCTTCTCCGTGGGTACTTCGAGAGGGCGGCCTGTGGCGCATGTGGTACGTGTCCTGCTCGGGCTGGGAGATGGTCGCAGGCGAGGCACGCCACTACTATCACCTGCGCTACGCGGAGAGCGCGGATGGGATCGGATGGAGACGTGAGGGGAGAGCGGCCATCGACTTCGCCGACGAGCACGAGTACGCGATCAGCCGCCCGTGCGTGGTGCGCGATGGCGATCGCTACCGGATGTGGTTCGCCGCTCGCGGTGACCGCTACAGACTGGGCTACGCCGAGTCACACGATGGCGTCAGCTGGGATCGCGACGACGCGCGCGCTGGCCTCGAGCCCTCGCCACAGGGATGGGACGCCGAGATGGTGGCCTACCCGGCGATTCTCGACCTGGGTGGCGTGAGATACATGCTCTACAACGGAAACGGCTATGGCAAGAGCGGCATCGGTTACGCAGTCGACGAAGCAGCGGGCTAGACGGATGGCATGGGTCTATGTCGCAGCCACGATCGGCCTGACCGTGTACGGGCAGATCGTGGTCAAGTGGCAGGTTTCGCACCGCGGGCATGTGCCGCCAGGTCTCCACGGAAAACTCACCTTTCTCACCGGGCTGATCCTCGATCCGTGGGTGCTGAGCGCATTGCTCGCCGCGCTTGTCGCGGCGCTGTCATGGATGCTCGCCGTGTCCCAGCTCGAGCTCAGTCGGGCCTACCCCTTCGTGGGGCTGTCGTTTGCACTGGTACTGGCTCTCAGCGCGGTCTTCTTCGGCGAGCCGCTGACCGCCGCGAAGGTCGTCGGCGTCGGGCTGGTGATCGCCGGGATCACCGTCGGTGCCAGCTTGTGAGGCGTTGCATACGCTGCGAGCGCAGCTTCGACAGTCACGGATGGGTCTGTCCCGCGTGCGGCTTTGCGCCCGACGCCGTCGGGTCGATAGCGCGCTTCGCCACGCCGGTCGGAAGAGACGGCTTCGATCCCGACGCGTTCGACCGTCTCGCCGAGCTCGAGCATCGCTCGTTCTGGTTTCGCTCGCGCAATCTTCTGATCGGGTGGGCCGTGGGTCACTACTTCCCGGAGGCCCGCAGCTTCCTGGAGATCGGATGCGGCACCGGCTTCGTCCTCGAGGGACTGCGCCGGATGTGCCCGGATCTGAGCCTGCTCGGCGCCGATCTGCACATCGGAGGGCTGATGCACGCCTGCAGGCGCATGCCCGATGTCGGCTTGCTTCAGCTCGACGCCCGGCAGCTACCGTTTGAGGCGGAGTTCGACGTGATCGGGGCCTTCGACGTGCTCGAGCACATCGACGATGACGAGACGGTCCTCGCGGAGATCCACAGGGCGGTCAGGCCCGGGGGAGGGATCGTTCTCACCGTCCCCCAGCATCCGTCACTGTGGAGCGCCAGCGACGACTACGGTGAGCACAAGCGTCGCTACAGCCGGGCCGAGCTCGTGTCGAAGGCGACGGCAGTCGGGTTTGCGGTCCGACGCGTGAGCTCGTTCGTGACGCTGCTGCTGCCCGCGATGGCCGTGATGCGCCTGCGCGGCCGTGTCGCTCGCGCTCGCGTCGACCCGGTCCGAGAGCACGTGATCGCACAGCGGGTGAGCAGGCCGTTGGAGCTCATGCTCGGGCTCGAGCGCTCGCTGATCGCCCGGGGGGCAGATCTCCCGATTGGCGGCTCGCTACTGCTCGTCGCGCAGCGGAGGGCATGACGGCATCCCGCACTGCGCCATCAGGCCCGGCGGTGTCTGGTGGCCGGCCGGGCGTCGAGCGCGCGCCGGCGAGCAGCACGCCGGAGGAGCCGCCCTGCCAGCGTTCGGCGCTGCGGCTGATGAAGTGCCCGGGCACGACCAGTGCGACCAGGGTGGCCAACCCCATGCCAATGAGCCTGATGGTCCGGCGATATGGACTCGGCACCGCTTCGCGGGCTTTCGAGGACGCTGCCCGCAGCCGCGCGATCAGCCCCCGCGCGCCGCGCGCCCGGACCTCCAGCTCGAGCCACGCGAGCATCCAGCACAGCCCCACGACTCCCACCACCCCCAGCGCGCCGTAGAGGCCCTGCTCATAAGGCTGCGTCGGGATCGCAATCACCGTCGGCAGATACGAGACTGCGATCGCCGGCAGCACCAGCAGCAGCCAGCGTCGCCGAATGCGCCTGTCCGCGCCGATCAGCAGCCACGCGGGCGCCCCCAGCAGCACGATCAGCAGATACGGCGAAGTGCCCGCCGCCGTCACAAGGATCTTCGCCGCGTACTGCTTGATCACCTCGAACGGATGGTGGCGCACGACGCTGAAGTACGCGCGGCGGATGACGGTGTCGTAGCGAGCCGAGAGATAGCGCGTTCCAGGGGCATCGCGCTGCACGCGAGCCTGGGCGACACCGTCCCGGTAGCGGATGCCGTAGTCGTTGGGCAAGTACCCGAGCCCGATGTACATCGTGTGCCATACATGCGGGCTGGGCTGCGCGCGTTCGATCGCACGGGCGGCGCTGGCGCCGATGCGGGCGTTGCGATGCTCGCGTACGGCGGCAAACAGCAGCGAGTTGACAGACGTGTAGGCGAGGGCCACGAGCGCGAGCGCTGCCAGCACGCGCCACCATCGCCATCGGCGGATCAGCAGCAGCAGCAGCGCGGCCGAGATCAGCACGCCCAAGCCGGAGCCGGCGCGCAACGACGACACGCACCCAGCCGTGAACGCGATCGCCAGCACCGCGAGCAGGCCGAACCTGGGCCAGTCGCGGAGAAGCAGGTAGATCAAGGGCAGCAGCGTCAGCGCGGCCCACGCCGGCGCCCAGTAGACGCCGGTCGATCCGAGCGACTCGACACACACGAGCATGACTATCGGAGCCGCGAGCCCCGCCAGCACCGAGCGCGTCAGCTTGTAGAAGACGAGCGGGTAGATGGCTGCCGTGAGAGTGAACATGGCGACGAACAGGTAACGCACCATCGCCACAGGGTCGGCCACCCCCAGCGCATGGCTCAGGAACGGGAAGTAGACGAACATCCCTTCTTCTTCGGTGCCGATCGCGTAGAGCGAGCCGGAGCTGCCGTGGCGGCCCAGCAGCAGCGGGCCACCGTGCCGCAGCATCGCCAGCGACGCTCGCAGTTCGGTGGCTTGCGTTCCGAGGATCGGCCAGTGACCGGGTGTGGACGCAAGCAGCGCGACCGCAGCGATGACACCGGCCGCCGCGCCCCACAGGAGCATCGCCCCGGATGCGCTCCGTGGCACGCTCGTGGCAAGCCGCTGCCGCTCGGCTAACGCATCCTCCGCACCGGCGGGCTCGGAGGGCTCGGCCGTTTCAGCGGATACCGGCCTGAGCATGGCGACGAAGCTACCAGCGTGGCGCAGGCTCGTCAACAAGCCGTCGAACCCGGTGAAGGCGATCGACGCGAGCCTCGACGCGCGCCCCGTTGAAACGGCGGATGACGCCACGGCCTGCTCCGCGGTGGGTTGGAGACGTCACCGCATTGCAGCTCGTAGACGTGGCGTGGGGCGGGAGATCATGCTGGGAGGGGCGCAACAGCCAGCATGCCGAGCTGTGCCGGCGCGGGCGCGAGGCGAGGTGCTTGGACGGATCGGGACCGCATGTATCTTCCATGCGGCGTGATCATCTAGAGGACGAGCAGCAAGTCGTGCGTGGTCAGAGTCGCGTGAGCGCTCTGTGGTCAATGCGAGCAAGGCATGCCTGTTTACAGCGACAGCGAGACTTCGATCGGAGTCGAGGCGGGAACCGTCGCGGCGTTAGATGCCAAGATCCCGTTCAACCGGCCGTTCGCGACCGGAGACGAGTTCGGCTACATCCGCAAGGCGATCGAGAACCTGCACCTCTCCGGCAACGGTGAGTTCTCCGAAATGTGCTCGCAGTGGCTCGAGGCGCGGCTCGGCTGTGAGCGCGCCCTGCTGACCGCCTCGTGCAGCTCGGCGCTGGAGATGGCGATGCTGGTGGCAGGCATCGGCCTCGGGGACGAGGTGATCATGCCGTCCTTCACGTTCCCGACGACCGCCAGCTCGGCGGCGCTACGCGGGGCGGTGCCGGTCTTCGTGGATATTCGCGAGGACACGCTCAACCTGGATGAGCGACTGGTGGAGGCCGCGATCACACCGCGGACCCGCGTCATCATGGCGGTGCACTACGCGAGCGTCGCATGCGATCTGGACGCACTCGGAGACATCGCGGCACGTCACGGCCTGCTGCTGATCGAGGACGCGGCACAAGGCATCTCCGCCTCGTATCGCCAGCGCCCACTCGGCACGCTGGGGGATCTCGGATGCATCAGCTTCCACGACACCAAGAACCTGACATGCGGCGAGGGCGGTGCGCTGCTCGTCAACCGCGGCGATTGGGTGGAACGGGCCGAGGTGATTCAGGAGAAGGGCACCAACCGCAGCCAGTTCCTGCGCGGACAGGTCGACAAGTACACATGGATCGAGCTCGGCTCCTCATATCTGATGAGCGACATAAGCGCGGCGTTCCTGTGGGCGCAGATCGAGCACGCCGAGGAGATTCGCGAGCGTCGCATGGCGAGCTGGCGTATCTACCACGCGCGTCTCGCCTCGCTCGAGCAGGCCGGCCTGCTGCGCCGTCCGACCATTCCTGACACGTGTGACCACAATGCCCACATGTACTACCTGCTGCTCGACGGACGCGACCGCCGCGATCGCCTCATCGAGCGCCTCGCCGAGCAGAACATCCACGCGCTCTTTCACTACGTGCCGCTGCACACGGCGCCCGCCGGCAAGCTGTACGGCCGGGTCGCCGGCGAGCTGCCGGTGACCGATCGTGTGAGCGACAGCCTGCTGCGCCTGCCGCTGTGGGTCGAGATGACAGAGGGTGACGTCGAGCGAGTCTGCAGAGCCGTGGAGGACGCTCTGTAGCATGCCTCGGCGATGCCCGCCATCTCAGATCGCGACGAGATGAGCACGGCGGACGCGCCGGTCTCATGAGCGTTGCAGCCGACTCCCGCTCAGAAGCGCTCAAGCGCGAGGTTCGCCGCTACTGGGAGGCGGAGCCCTGCGGCTCGGCGGCTGCGAGCGCCCGCGAGGGGACGCGCGAGTACTACGAGCAGGTGGAGCGCCGCCGCTACGAGCTCGAGCCGTTCATCCACCGCTACGCGCGGTTCGCGTCCACCGCCGGCCAGGAGGTTCTCGAGATCGGGGTCGGCCTGGGCACCGATCACGTGCAGTTCGCGCGGGCGGGCGCCGAGCTTCACGGAATCGATCTGACGCAGCGCGGGATCGAGCTGGTGGGTCGCCGGCTGGCGCTCGAGGGATTGAGCTCGGATCTGCGCGTGGCGGACGCGGAGGCGCTGCCGTTCGCCGATGACTCCTTCGACGTCGTGTACTCATGGGGCGTGCTGCATCACACGCCCGATACTCCGCGCGCCTTCGCCGAGGCCGTGCGCGTAACGCGGCCCGGCGGGCGCGTCTGCATCATGGTCTACAGCCGTCACGCGTGGGTGACGTACGGCCTGTGGCTTAGGCGCGGGCCGTTCAGCCTGAGGCTCAGGCGCTCGCTGGCGGACGTTCTGTACCACCACATGGAGAGCCTTGGCACGAAGGGCTTCACGAAGCGCGAGCTGCGCACGATGCTGGACGGCATCGTGGACCTCCAGATCGAGAAGGTCGCCACGCCCTACGACCGGGCATACGCCGGTCCGCTGACTCGATGGACCGGAGGCCTGCTCGGGTTCTTCCAGGTGGCACAGGGCCGCAAGCCCGGCGTCAGTCGATCTTGAAGCTCTTGTCCACCGCCGCGCCGTTGCCCGCAGCATCGTGCGCGACCGCCTGCAGCCTGTAGCTGCCGGCGGCGAGCTTCTTGCCTTTGATGCGGCCGCTGAAGTGGAAGCCGTTGGCGCCCGCGACGTCCACGTGCACGAAGCTGGCGACCGCCGTGAGGATCTTGCAGGGCTTGCCGTGCCTGTTGCTCTTGGAGGGCTTCTTGCACGAGCGGCCCTGCTTGCGGCCGCCGGTTTCGCGCAGGACCGTGAACGTGGTCGTGGCCACCTGGCTGTCGCGATAGCTGACCTTGGCGCCGTACTTCTTCGCTTTGACCTTGGCGGCGGTCGCAACTGAGATGGTGGCGCCCGACGGGGCCGCAAAGAACGCGCTCGGGGAGATCGTCAGCGCGCTGATCACGCCCGCGAGCGGTTTCGCGACCACGGGCGCGGGCGCGGGCGGCGCCGGGCACGGGGTGCCGTGCCCGGGAAGCTCCAGCGCACCCTTGTCCTGCACGACGTGGCACGCCACGCTTTCGGCGCGCGGGTTGCCGGCGAGGTCCGTCGCGGAGGCCGTCAGGCCGAATGGCAGCGCGACGGCGCTCGCGGGCACGCTGTCGACGGCGCTGGACGTCGCGTTGAGCACGTAGCTGGTGATCGGAGCCGCGAACAGCGACGCCAGTTCGGCGCTCGAGTTGGTGTTGCCGTTCGCGCCGCTCGCGCAGTTGATCTGGCCTTCGGTAGCGCTCGCTGCCTGGCTCTGGCTCGGCACGGCGGAGTCGATGCAGTTGACCACCGCTTCCTTGCCGCCCGCGCCGATTTCCGTGAGCTGCGGCTCGAACAGGATCGAGCCCTCGATGTTGACGTCGGCGATGCTCGCGGGCGGGCCGACACCGGCCTCCACGTCGGAGACACCGCTCGGGTCGGCTTGTCCGAGCTGACCCGCGTCGATCGTGGACGCGGCGACCGTCAGCGTGCGCAGCTTGCCCGCGCCCTGGTCGAACAGCACACCGTTTGCCCCGCCCAGCACCTCGGAGGAGTCGAGCGTCATGTTGGCCGAGATCGCGAACAGCGTCGCGGGTTTGGCCGTCGGGCCGCCCTCCAGGACGCTTCGCTGTACGAGCAGGCCGGGGCCTTCGCCGAGGCCCATGAACTCGACGGCGGCGTCCGCGCCGGCCGGATTGGAGATCAGCCGGCTGTCGGCGATCGTCGTCGTCCCGCCCTCGGCCGTCAGCGCCGGGCCTTTCCACGCGCCGCCGACTTCCACGTGCTCTAGGCTCTCCGCGCCCGCCTCCGCCTCGATGCCGGCCGCTTCGTCTTTGGCGCCGCTCATCGTGATGCGCACGCCGTTGAGGCTCGCCGGCGACGCCAGCTCGAGGATGATTCCCTGCGCGCCTTTTTCTCGATCGTCAACTCGACCGTGCGGATGGAAGGCGAAAGCGAACGGCCGGGGATCGTGGATTCGTCGAGCGATGACGGAGTTCCGAAGCTGGCGATCGCGGTGCCGGTCGTGCCGGACTCCATGTACACGCTGCTTCCGTCCATCGTCAGCGAGCCGAGCTCCTCCAGCTGGATCCCGTCCGCGCTGCTCGGGTCGCGCATGTCGATGATCACGTTCTCGAGCAGCAGCCCGCCCTCCGCCTGGATCGCGGGGCCGGTGTTTTCTTCGTTGGGCACGACCACCTGCAGGTTCGACAGCGTCGCCGAGCTTTCGGGCTGCCCGACGTCGATCGTCCCCGCGCTCACTTTTTTGAGTCCCACGATCTGGGTGCCCACCGGCCCGCTGCCGGCGCCGTTGATCGTGATGCCGCCGTCCGCCGGGCTGGAGAGGTCGACGGCTTCCTTGTAGATGCCGGCCGCGACTTCGATCGTGGCGTCGCCGAGCGCCGATTCGGACTTCGTGATCGCCGCGCCGATCGTTTTGCACGGGGTCGCGGGTTCGGTGCACGGGTTCGCGTCGTTGCCGCTCGCCCCGTTGACGTAGAAGGTGCTCGCCAGCGCCGCACCGGCGCCGGCCGCCGAGATTCCGATCGCCAGCACGCAAGCGCAGATCAACAGCCGCAACCTTCTCATCGCACGACCCCCAGTCAGCAGTACGCCGCCCCAGCCTTTCAAGTGGAGGCCGGGCGACCCGATCGCGCAAGCCTAGAGCAGCGCTCGGCTGCCACTGGACGAAGCGTCGAGTGGTGCGCCGCGTCAGGCGCCCGCGCCGACGATCATCCCGGCGCCGACGGTGCCGTTGCTGGACTCGTCGATCAGGATGAAGCTGCCGGTGCGGCGGTTGCTCGTGTACGGGTCGAACACGAGCGGCGCGCTCGTGCGCAGGCGCACGCGGCCGATGTCGTTGAGGCCGAGCTCCTGCGGCGATGTCATGCGCTCCAGCGTGTGCACGTCGACGAGGTCGTCGATCGCGTCGATCACCGCCGTTGCGCTGCGCGAGGTCTGCTTGATCAGATAGCGCGAGCCCGGGCGCAGCAGCTCGTCGGTCATCCAGCACACGTCCGCCTCCAGCTCGCGCGCCACCGTCGGCGCCTCGTCGGGGTGGCAGATGAGCTCGCCGCGCGAGACGTCCAGCTCGTCCTCCAGGCGCAGCGTCAGCGACATCGGCGCCGCCGCCTCCTCGAGCTCGCCATCGTAGGTGTCGATCGCCGCGATCCGCGTGCGGCCGCCGCCCGGCAGTACCGCGACCTCATCGCCGCGCCGCAGCGCGCCGCTCGCCAGCTGGCCGGCGTAGCCGCGGTAGTCGACCGCGTGCGCGGCGTTCGCGGCGGCCGGGCGGATCACCCACTGCACGGGGAAGCGCGCGGGCTTGTCTTCGGGGTGGTCGTAGGCCACCTCCACCTGCTCCAGGTGCTCCAGCAGCACCGGGCCGTCGTACCACGGCATCAACGCCGAGCGCTCGACCACGTTGTCGCCGTTGAGCGCCGACATCGGGATGTAGGAGGTGCGCGTGCGCCGCGGGTTCTTGCCGCCGCGCAGCTTCTGCGCGAACGCCTCGAACTCCTGTACGAGCTCGTCGTAGCGCGCCTGCGAGTAGTCCACCAGGTCCATCTTGTTGATCGCCACGACCATCTCCGGGATGCCCAGCAGCGCGCTGATGAACGCGTGGCGCTTGGACTGCTCGAGCACGCCCCTGCGCGCGTCGATCAGCACCACCGCCACGTCCGCTGTGGACGCGCCGGTGACCATGTTGCGCGTGTACTGGCGGTGGCCGGGGCAGTCGGCGATGATGAAGCGCCGCTTGGCCGTCGCGAAGTAGCGGTAGGCGACGTCGATCGTGATGCCCTGCTCGCGCTCCGCGCGCAGCCCGTCGGTCAGCAGCGCCAGATCCAGCGTGCCCTCGCCGCCACGCCGCTCGGACGCCTGCGCGACGTGCGCGAGCTGGTCCTCGAACACCTGCTTGGAGTCGAACAGCAGCCTGCCGATCAGCGTGCTCTTGCCGTCGTCGACGGAGCCGGCGGTGGTGAAGCGAAGCAGGTCGAGGGTCATGGGCCTAGAAGTATCCGGCCTTCTTACGATCCTCCATGGCAGCCTCCGACACGCGGTCGTCCGCGCGCGTCTCGCCGCGCTCGGTGATGCGCGTGGCGGCGATCTCGAGCACGACTTCTTCCAGTGTGGCCGCGCGCGAACGCACGCCGCCGGTGCAGCTCATGTCGCCGACGGTGCGGTAGCGCACTGTCTCGGTGAACACCTGCTCGCCCTCGATCAGCTCGGTGCCCTCGCGCCACGCGTAGAGCATGTCGTCGCGCTCGAACACCTTGCGCTCGTGCGCGAAGTAGATCGACGGCACCTCCAGCTGCTCCTGGTCGATGTACTCCCACACGTCCAGCTCGGTCCAGTTCGACAGCGGGAACACGCGCACGTTCTCGCCCTTCTTGATGCGCCCGTTGTACAGGTTCCACAGCTCCGGGCGCTGGTTCTTGGGGTCCCACTGGCCGAAGTCGTCGCGGAAGGAGAACACGCGCTCCTTGGCGCGGGCGCGCTCCTCGTCGCGGCGCGCGCCGCCGAACGCCGCGTCGAAGCCGTGCTCGGCGATCGCGTCCAGCAGCGTCACCGTCTGCAGCTTGTTGCGCGACGCGCGCGGCCCCGTCTCCTCGACCGCGCGGCCCTGGTCGATCGAGTCCTGCACGCTCGCCACGATCAGCCGCTCGCCCAGTTCCGCCGCGCGGCGGTCGCGGTACTCGATCACCTCGGGGAAGTTGTGCTCGGTGTCGACGTGCATCAGCGGGAACGGGAACGGCGCCGGGCGGAACGCCTTCTCGGCCAGGCGCAGCAGCACGATCGAGTCCTTGCCGCCGCTGAACAGCAGCACCGGGCGCTCGAATTCGGCGGCGACCTCGCGCATCACGTGGATCGCCTCGGACTCCAGCGCGCGCAGGTGGCTGAGCTGCGGGCGCGTGGCCACGCTCATCGTGGACACCTCAGGCTCACGGCTCGACGACCTCGACGTGGAGTCCGCACTCGGTCTTGTCTGACCCCGCCCAGCGGCCCTCGCGGCCAGATCCCGGCTGGGTGCACGGCGCGCAGCCGATCGACTCGTAGCCCTGGTCGTGCAACGGGTTGTAGGGGAGGTCGCGCTCGTGGATGCGCCGCCACAGGTCCTTGTCGGTCCAGTGCGCCAGCGGGTTGTACTTCCACAGGCCGCGCCGCTCGTCGCGTTCGATCAGCTGCGTGCCCGCGCGCGTGGGTCCCTGCTCGCGGCGGATGCCCGTGATCCAGCCCTCGGCGCCGGTCAGCGCCGCCTGCAGCGCAGCGACCTTGGCGAGCGAGCAGCAGTGCTCGGGACCGCTCCACGGCGTATCGGACCCGCCCGCCCTGTTGCTGGCGTCCTGCACCTCGATCTTGACGCCGAAGCGCTGCTCGAACGCGCGCCATGTGTCGAGCGTCTCTGGGAACAGCACGCCCGTGTCGATCGTCACGATCCGCACCGTGTCGGCGGGTGGGGCGGAGGTCATTTCCTCGTTGAGCCGCAGCAGCTCGTCGAGCAGCACCGACTCCTCCTTCTGGAACGAGCACAGCAGGACAGCCCGCTCGCCGTGACGCGCGGCCTCGCGCAGCGTGTGGGTGAGGCTGAGCGCGGCGTCCGACACCTTCGTCTCCTCTATGTGCCTGTCAAGTGATGGCATCTGATCTGGTCGTCTCGTTTCATCGAAGCCTTTAGAAGCCCGCAGGTCATACCGCACACTCGCCCTCGCCTCGCTGAACTTCGAACGGAGCGCTTCTGTTCCAGTCGATGAACTCGTTCATCGTCTCCAGCCCGAAGTCCACGGGCATCGACAGGTCCTTGACGAGCGCCTCCAGCTCGCCGGTGCCGACGCGCTCGACGAACTGCGTCCACTCCTCGCCGTCGCTGCGGTTGGCCTCGTAGTGGCCGACCCAGCGCTCGACCGCCGTGGGCACCCGCTTGGACGGCAGACGCAGCTTCAGGCGCGTGCCGAACTTGACCTCGCCGCCTTCGAACACGCCGCCCACGTGCGGGATGTACGCCGGGATCGTGTGCTCGCCGACTTTGATCGACGCGCCGGTGAAGCCGATGCCGCCCACGTGGTGCTGGCCGCAGCCGTTGGGGCAGCCGCTGATCTTGATGCTCAGCCGGCGCGTGAGCTCGTCGGTGATGCCCATCGCTTCGATCCGCTCCTGCACCGCCTGGTTGACGCCCATCGAGCTTGTGATCCCGAGCTTGCACGAGTCCGTGCCGGGGCACGACACCACGTCGCTGATCTCGCGCGAGCCCGCATCGCCCAGGCCGAGCGCGTCCAGCGCGCGCCACACGTCGTAGACGGTCTCCTCGCGCACCCACCGCAGCACGAAGTTCTGCTGCACCGTCGTTCGCGCGTAGCCGCCGGCGTAGTCGCGCATGATCTGCGCGAGACCCCTGAACTGCTCGGGCGTGAGATCGCCGCGCGTGATCTTCGCCTCCACCGTCACGAAGCCGTCCTGCTTCTGCTCGGCCACGTTGGCGCTGCGGAAGCGCTCGAACTGCTGCAGGTCGCCGTTGGGGCTGCCATAGCTCTGCGGCGGCGCCGGCGCGCCCTCGCGCTCGTCGTCCACGAACAGGCGGCGCTCCACCGAGAAGTCGCGTTCTGCGACCCAGTCGCCCTTCAGCTCCTCCTCGACCTGGTTGCGCAGCTCGTCGATGCCGTACTTGTCCACGAACACCTTGATGCGCGCGCGGGCGCGGTTGACGCGCAGCCACTCCTGGCGGTCGAAGATCCTGAACACGGCCTCGGCGATGCGCAGGTAGTCGCCGTTGTCCAGCTCCACGAACTCGTACAGAACGGGCGCCACGCGCGGCATGATCGAGGTGCCGCCGCCGACCATGATCTCCACGCCGCGCACCGGGCGGGCGGGGCTTCCATCACCGGGATCCGTACTCTCGCGTACGCGGGCCCGGAACGCGATGTCGTGGATGCCGCTGATCGCGCGGTCGCGCGGGCTGCCGTCGAACGCGGTCTTGATCTTGCGCGGCATCGCCTGGGTGGTGGGGTGGCGCACGAAGTAGCGCACGTACGCGCCCACGTACGGGGTCAGATCGAACAGCTCGTCCTTGGCCACGCCCGCCCACGGATCGCCCGTGACGTTCCTGACCGTGTTGCCGCAGCCCTCGCGGCTCGACAGGCCGGCCTCGCCCAGCTCGCGGATCGCGCGCTCGGCGTCCGGCAGCGGGATGTGGTGCATCTGGATGTTCTGGCGCGTGGTGATGTGCCCCTTGTTCAGCGGCACGTACTTCTCGACCACGTCCGCGAACTTCTCCATCTGCTCCGGCGTGATGCCGCCGAACGGCAGCTTCACGCGGATCATCTGCACGTCCGGCTGTCGCTGTCCGTACACGCCCTGCTTGAGGCGGAACTTGATGAACTCGTCTTCGGGCGTGTCGCCGGCGAGGAATTTGGTCGCCTCGGTTTTGAAGTCGTCGAACTCCCGTTCGAGGATCGGGATCACGTGCCCAGGGACGTTCTGCAGGACCTCGGGGTCCTCGAGCGTGCCGCGCTGGGCGGAGATGGAACCTGGCTCCATGTTTGCGAAACCTCCTGATCCGGACGCTCGCGTCCGGGCTGCGTTCGACTACACCGGTCAGTGGGCGCTGCTATTGGCCTAAAGCCTAGCGGCTTTCAGGTATTTATCCAGGGGGCTGCAGCCACGGCTCCGGAAGGCCGTCTCCCGGGTCGCGCGACACGCCCTCCAGTATGGCGGCGCGGTGCCATCCGTCGAGCGTTTCCGCCGGCTCGCTCGCGGGCGGGGCGGTGGCGCGCATGAAGCGCTCCAGCGCCGCGACGATCGCGGCGGCCTCCTCGGGGGAGGCGGTCGGGGTCGCGCGGAGGGTGTGGTGGGCGGCGGACATATGCGTAGTCTTGCGCGTCGCTAGCGTTTCGTGAGCCTCGCCCCGCGCCCAAGTACTTCGGTCCCGAACTCCACGAGCTTGCTCGCCTGCCGCAGCGCCGACTTGAGATCGTTGCCGCTGACATCGAACAGGCCGTAGTGAGCCTCGTCCTTGAGGTTCAGCAGCCGTTCCAAGGATTTGGCGGCAGTCTTTCCTCCCGGCGCGACACGCTCGAGCAGCACCGCTGCTTGGCGGTGATCCTGAGCCCGCGAACGCATGCCCAGCGCCCGACAGCAAGCCGCATCCGATGCCGCGATCCCCGCCAGCACTGCCAGCGCCGCTGCAGGGCTGGCGTACTCGATGTCGTCACCTTCCTCGACGAGGAGCTCGGCGACCTCGAGGAACTTGCGCGCATGGCGGAGGCGGTTTGCGGCGTCCGCTTCCGAGCACGGTTGCGTTCGCGCCGAGCCGGCCGGGCTCACGCTGCTTCCAACATGTCGGCGAGCTGTGATCGCGAGCCGTTGAGGACGAGCGCATCGGCGAGCAGCTCGGAGAGGATCGGCGGTTCGGCGGCGCGCAGGCGCTCCATGCCGGAGTCGTCTCGTTCGATCACGCTGGCATGGTTGCCAGTTCGGCGTCGGATCAGGTCGACGAGCTCGTCTATTTGCGATCGCCACGCCGGCTCATCTTGATCGACTGAGTCGGGCCGCACGACGAGCAGGTCGAAGTCGCTCCGCGTATCTCCATCCCCGCGGGCCGCCGACCCGAACAGGGAGACGTGGACAGGCGTGATCGGCCAATCGTCGATCACGTCGCGGAGCTCATCGAAGAGCGCCTTGCGCATCCCCGCCAGGATCTCTACCGCGGGGGCCGCGAGATGATCGCGGTTGAGGGCAAAGAGGTACGCGCGGTTCAGCTCGACCCGGCTGACGAGCCCATGCTCTGTGAGCCTGTTGAGCACGGCGAGGACGCCGCTGTGAGACTTCCTACCGGTCAGAAGTGCGACCTGGCGGCCTGTCAGCGCCATCGTCGTGCCGGCCAGCACCTCGAGGACGTCCCCGTCGACGGTTGGGCACACAGCGGCGTAGGGACGGGAAACGTCCATGTGGATACTATAGCGTCTAGGTGGACGGTATACAATCCACCTAGACGCTTGCCCGCCCAACTGGATGCTCCTCCGTATGGCTGTGCCCTACAGCGGGATGTTCCCGTGCTTGCGCCTGGGCCCCGGCTCGCGCTTGCCCTGCAGTGTGCGCAGCGCGGTGATCAGCCGCGGTCGCGTCTCGTGCGGCACGATGACGTCGTCGATGTAGCCGCGCTCGGCGGCGGTGTACGGGTTGGCGAAGCGCGCCTTGTAGTCCTCCATCAGCTTCTTGCGGCGCTCGTCTGGTGTGGGGCTCGCGCCGATGTCGCGCCGGTAGATGATGTTGACGGCGCCCTCGGGGCCCATGACGGCGACCTCGGAGGTGGGCCACGCGAAGTTGAAGTCGGCGCCGAGGTGCTTGGAGGACATGACGTCGTAGGCGCCGCCGTAGGCCTTGCGGGTGATGATCGTGACCTTGGGCACGGTGGCCTCGGCGAACGCGTACAGCAGCTTGGCGCCGTGGCGGATGATGCCGCCCCACTCCTGCGCCGTCCCCGGGAGAAAGCCGGGCACGTCACAGAAGGTCAAGAGCGGGATGTTGAAGGCGTCGCACGTGCGCACGAAGCGCGCGGCCTTGGCGGAGGCCTCGATGTCGAGCACGCCGGCGAGCTGCGCGGGCTGGTTGCCGACGATGCCGACGGCGTAGCCGTCCAGGCGCGAGAAGCCGCAGATGATGTTCTTGGCGTGGTGCTCGTGCACCTCGAAGAACTCCTCGTCGTCGACGATCAGCTTGACGACGTCGCGCATGTCATACGGCTTGTTGGGGTTGTCGGGCACCACGTGGTCGAGCGCGGGGTCCATGCGCTCGGGGTCGTCGGTGGGCGCCACCCGCGGCGTGCTCTGCAGGTTGTTCTGCGGCAGGAAGCTGAGCAGGTAGCGGCAGTCCTCCAGGCAGGCGTCCTCGTCCTCGGAGGCGAACTGCGCGACGCCGGACTTGGTGTTGTGCGACATGGCGCCGCCGAGCTCCTCGAAGCCGACCTCCTCGCCGGTGACCGTCTTGATGACGTCGGGCCCGGTGATGAACATGTGCGAGGTCTCCTTGACCATGAAGATGAAGTCGGTGATCGCGGGCGAGTACACGGCGCCGCCGGCGCACGGGCCCATGATCAGGCTGATCTGGGGGATGACGCCGGAGCTGCGCACGTTGCGCAGGAACACGTCGCCGTAGGCGCCCAGCGAGACGACGCCCTCCTGGATGCGCGCGCCGCCGGAGTCGTTGATGCCGATCACGGGGCAGCCGATCTTGGCGGCGAGATCCATGATCTTGCACATCTTCTCGCCCATCACCTCACCCAGCGAGCCGCCGAACACGGTGAAGTCCTGGCTGAACACGCACACGGTGCGCCCGTCGATGGTGCCGTGGCCGGTGACCACGGCGTCGCCCCACGGCCGGTTCTTCTGCATGTCGAAGTCGTACGTGCGGTGGCGCACGAACGTGTCGAGCTCCTGGAAGGAGCCGGGGTCGAGCAGCTTCTCGACGCGCTCGCGCGCGGTGTGCTTGCCGCGCGCGTGCTGCTTCTCCTCCGCCTCGGGGGCGGAGTGCAGCGCCGCCTCGCGCAGCTCCTGCAGCTGCGCGAGCTTCTCCTCGTAGGTCTCCGGCGCCTTCTGGCGCGGCGGCTTGCGGCTGGCGCCGTGGGAGGCGGCGAGCATCGCGGTGTCGGTCTGGCGGTCGTGGGAGCTGCTGGGCATGGGTCCGCGGATCTTACGCAGCGTGCGACGCCGCAGGCGGGCTCACGAGCCCGCGCTGGTGCAGCAGCTCGGCGATCTGCACGGCGTTGGTGGCGGCGCCCTTGCGCAGGTTGTCGGCGACGATCCACATGTCGAGCGCGCGCTCATGGCCGGGGTCGCGGCGGATGCGCCCGACGAACACCTGGTCGCGGCCGGTGGCGTCGATGGCGAGCGGGTAGATGCCGGCGGCGGGGTCGTCGAGCACGACGACGCCGGGCGCTGCGGCGAGCAGCTCGCGCGCGCGCTCGGGCGAGAGCTCGTCGCGCGTCTGCACGTTGACGGCCTCGGAGTGGCCGTTGACGACGGGCACGCGCACGCACGTGGCGCTGACGCGGATGCTGGGGTCGCCGAGGATCTTGCGCGTCTCGTTGATGAGCTTGCGCTCCTCGTCGGTGTGGTCCTCGCCGGCGGCGAACGAGCCGGCGTGGGGCAGCGCGTTGAAGGCGATCTGGTGCGCGTATGCGTCGGGCGGCTGGATGTCGCCTTCGTGCAGCAGCGCGTGGGACTGGTCGAGCAGCTCGTCGACGGCGCGCTTGCCGGTGCCGGACACGGCCTGGTAGGTGCTGATGACGAGGCGCTCGATGCCGGCGGCGTCGTGCAGGGGCTTGAGCGCGACGACCATCTGCATGGTGGAGCAGTTGGGGTTGGCGATGATGCCGCGGTGCTCGCCCTCCTGGAAGGCGAGCGCGAGCGCGTCGGGGTTGACCTCGCTGACGACGAGCGGCACGTCGTGGAGCATGCGCCAGCGGGAGGAGTTGTCGATGACGACGGCGCCTGCGTCGGCGAAGCGCGGCGCCCACTCGCCCGAGGTGGAGCCGCCGGCGGAGAACAGCGCGATGTCGAAGCTCCGGATGGACTCGTCGTCGAGCCCGCGCACGACGAGGCCGTCGTCGAGCTGCCTGCCGACGGAGCGCTCTGAGGCGAACGGCACGATCTCGCCGGCGGGGAAGGAGCGCTCGCGCAGCAGTTGCAGCATCAGCGTGCCGACCTGCCCGGTGGCGCCGACGACGGCTACTCGATACCCGCTGTTCATGCCCCCAGAGTACCGATGGGGGTGGCCCGTGTGAGATTCTTGGCGGGATGCCGCCGCCGAGCATGAGCGTGGTGATCCCGTACTACCGGGGCGCGGATGTGATCGGCGGGGCGGTGCGCTCGGTGCTGGAGCAGACGCTGCAGCCGCTGGAGATCGTGATCTGCGACGACGGCTCGCCGGACGACGTGCACGCGGCGCTGGGGGAGCTTGCTCAGCACGTGCGGGTGGTGCGCAAGGACAACGGCGGCATCGCGTCGGCGATGAACGCGCTGACGGACGCGGCGCGCGGCGAGTGGGTGGTGCAGCTGGACCAGGACGACGCGTTCATGCCGCGGCGCCTGGAGGCGATCGCGGAGGCGGTGGCGGCGCGCCCGGACGTGGACGTGGTGGCGACGGACGCGATCGTGGAGCACGACGGCGCGACGGTGACGATCCTGGACCCGGCGCGGCATCTGCGCGACACGGACGAGCGCACGCATCGCACGGCGATCCTGAGCGAGTGCACGTTTCTGTGGCCTGCGATCCGCCGCGCGCGGCTGATCGAGGCGGGCGGCTACGACGAGAGCTTTGCGGTGATGCAGGACTGGGAGTGCTTCGCGCGCCTGGTGCTGGGCGGCGCGGTGACGGCGCTGGTGCACGAGCCGCTGTATCGCTGGCGGTTGACGCCGGGCAGCCGCTCGTCGAGCGACCGCCTGGCGAACATCGAGGCGATGATCCGCATGACCGAGAAGCTCCTGTCGCTGCCGGGGCTCAGCACGGAGGAGCGCGCGGCGGGCGAGGCGCTGCTGGCGGCGCGCAGGCGCTGGCTGGTGCGCGAACGGGCGCGCGACGCGGTGCAGACGCATGCGGCGGACGCGCGGCGGCTGTCGCTGGGGCTGGTGACGGGCGCGGGCTTCGACCGAGCGACGCGCGCGAAGGCCGCCGTGGCGGTGGTATCGCCGCGTCTGGCGGCGCGCTTTCTGGAGGAGCGGCGCGAGCGCACGGACCCGGCGGTGGAAGCGCTCGCGCAGCGGGGCTTCACCGTCCCGTAGGGAGGCGTCGCGGGGTGCCGCCCGAGTGGCGTCCGCCGCGAGTGCCGCCCGCGTCGCGCTCGGCGCGACCCCGCTGGCTCAGGCGCCGACGTGCAGCGCCATGAACAGGATCGTGACCAGCACCAGCCCGTTGAGCAGCGAGCCGACGATTCCGAGGCGGCGCACGGCGGCGCGGTACTCGTCGCTCATCTCCACGTTGCTCTCGCCGGCGCCGGCGCCGGCCGCGACCGCGGCGAGGTCGCGCGTGGCGAGCTGCTCGGCGCGTTTGGCGGTGGGGATCATCACGGACCCGATCAGCGCGCCGATGACGACCACCGCGGCGAGCCCCCACTGCACGAAGAAGTCGCTCCAGTAGTGGCCCTTGCTGGCGAGGTAGATGCCGGCGAGCAGCACCAGCGCGAGGCCGGGGTTGACGAGCATGCGCTCGACGGTGTACTCGATGCGGTGCACCAGCGGCAGGCTGCGCGGGTCGTGGCGGCCGGCGACGGCGAACATGATCGGGTACGCGAACGTGACGCCGAAGGCGAGGACCACGGCCATGATGTGAATCGCGAGGACAACTTCATATAGGGACGCAGCGGGGTATGTGAGCATGCGCTGCACCCTAATCGCTCACGCCGGCAATGGCCCCCACCGCATCTGGCGGCGGCGCCTGCGGGTCACTCGGCGATGGCGAACAGCGAGCTGGGGTCGATCGGGACTCTGCGTTTGCGGATCTCGTGCCAGATGCTCTGGAGCGGGTCGGCTGCCTGGTAGTAGCTGCCGCGCCGTGCGCCGAAGCGCCGGAGCAGGCCGGCGTTGACCATCGCGCGAAGGTCGTCGGTGGCGAGCTGGTTGGAGATCGTCTCGTCGGACATCGCGAGCGCGGCCCGGTAGGAGGAGTTGCGGACCTTCATCCCGATCGTGGCGTCGAACAGCGCGCTGAGCACGCGTGGTGGAAGGCGCTTTTCGCTGCACACGGCCTCGAGCCTGGTCCAGATCTCCTCGGACTCCTTTACGCGACGCAGCACGCTGCTCGCCTGGACGAAGTGCGCCTCCAGGCAGAACCTGATCCATGACCTGGCGTCGCGCTGCGGCTGCCAGGTGAGCGACCCGACCTGTTGCAGCACCCGGTAGTAGGCCTGCGTGTTGCGGCCGAGGTACTCCTCGATGCTGGAGAAGGCGGGCGCGAGGATCTGCTCGCGGGCGAGCACGAGCGTCTGCAGGCACCGCGACATGCGCCCGTTGCCGTCGCGGAACGGGTGGATCATGACGAGGTTCAGGTGCGCCATCGCGGCTCTGACGAGCACCGGTGTCTCATCCTCGCGTGAGAGGTCGTCGCTGAGCTCCTGGACAAGTCCCGGCACCTCGTCCGCCGGCGGACCCTCGTAGACGACTTCGCCCGTCGCGTCGTTGCGGATCCAGATGGGTCCCGGCCGCCAGAGCCCGGGGCTGGCGTCGAGCGCGTACTCGGTCATCATGAAGTGCAGGCTGCGGAGGATCTGTGGCGAGTACTGGAAGTGCTCGTCGTGGGCGAGTTGCAGCACGTACGTCATCGCGCGCCGATACCCGGAAACGGCGTTCCAATCGTCGAGCTTGGCGTCCGCGGGCTCCTCGCCGCCGATCGCCGCCATCGCGTCCTCGACGGACACCTCGTAGCCCTCGATGCTGTTCGAGCCCTGAATGGCGCGGGCGCCGAGCACACGCCTGACCTGGCCGATCCACCTGCGCGGCTGGGAACTATTTGACGAGGCGCGAGCGGTGTATAACCATTGCTATACACCGCTCGCGGCGGGACAAAATGTGCGCCCGGCGGCAGCCGCCATCACGACCTGCCGATCGCGAATCCGCGTTGAGACGCGGCGACCCTCGGACCCTCGGACCCTCGGACCCTCCGACCCTCCGACCCTCCGACCCTCAGACCCTCAGAACGTCGGCGCGTACCTGCCGAACACGTCCTGCATCGCGCCGCACACCTCGCCCAGCGAGCAGCGGTCCTTCAGCGCCTGGCGGATCGCCGGGAGGAGGTTCTCGCTTCCGCCCGCCACGTCGCGCAGCTCACCCAGCCGACGCTCGACCAGCGCGCCATCCCGGTCGTTCTTAAAAGCTTTAAGTCGTTCCAGCTGTTCGCGCTCTGACTCCGGGTCCACGCGCAGCAGGTCCGGCACTTCGATCGCGTCTTCCTGGAAGGCGTTCACGCCCACCACGATGTCCTGGCCGATGCGGTAGCGCTCCTGGTAGCCCCACGCCGACTCGTCGATCTCGCCCGTGATGAACTCGATCGCGTTCACCGAGCCGCCCAGCGCGTCCACCTTCGCGATCAGCTCGTTCGCGCGCGCTTCGATCTCGTCCGTCAGCGCCTCCACGAAGTACGAGCCCGCGAACGGGTCCACCGTGTCCGTCGCGCCCGACTCGTGCGCCAGGATCTGCTGCGTGCGCAGCGCGATTTTCGCCGCGCGCTCCGTCGGCAGCGCCAGCGCCTCGTCGAAGCCGTTCGTGTGCAGCGACTGCGTGCCGCCGCACACCGCCGCGAAGCCCTGCAGCGCCACGCGCACGATGTTGTTCTCCGGCTGCTGCGCCGTCAGCGTCACGCCGCCCGTCTGCGTGTGGAAGCGCAGCATCGTCGCCTTCGGGTTCGTCGCGCCGAAGCGCTCGCTCATGATGTGCGCCCACATGCGCCTCGCCGCGCGGAACTTCGCGACCTCCTGGAACACGTTGTTGTGGCCGTTGAAGAAGAACGCCAGCCGCGGCGCGAACTCGTCCACCGACAGCCCCTTGTCGATCGCCGCCTGCACGTACGCGATCCCCGAGCACAGCGTGAACGCCACCTCCTGCACGGCAGAGCAGCCCTTCTCGCGGAAGTGGTAGCCCGAGATCGAGATCGTGTTCCAGCGCGGCACCCGCTGCTGGCAGTACTCGAACAGGTCCGTCGTCAGACGCATCGTCGGCGCCGGCGGGTAGATGTAGTTGCCGCGCGCGATGTACTCCTTCAGCACGTCGTTCTGCGTCGTGCCGCGCAGCTGCTCCGACGGCACGCCCTGCTCCTCGCCCACCAGCTCGTACAGCAGCAGCAGGCACGCCGCCGGCGCGTTGATCGTCATCGACGTCGACACCTGATCCAGCGGGATGCCGTCGAACGCCGTGCGCATGTCGTCGATCGTGTCGATCGCCACGCCCGTGCGGCCCACCTCGCCCAGGCAGCGCGGGTTGTCCGAGTCCAGGCCCAGCTGCGTCGGCAGGTCGAACGCCATCGACAGCCCCGTCGAGCCCTTCGACAGCAGGTAGCGGTAGCGCTCGTTCGACTCCTTCGCCGACGCGTAGCCCGCGTACTGGCGCATCGTCCACGCCTGCTTGCGGTACATCTCGCGGTGCACGCCGCGCGTGTACGGGAACGCGCCCGGCTCGCCCAGGTCCAGGCTCCGCGGCAGGTCCGCCCCCGTGTACAGCTCCCCGATCTCGATGCCCGAGTCCGTGAAGCGGCGCGGATCGTCCGGGCCCACGATCGGCGCGACTGTCGGGTGCTCCTCGATCGATGCCATGCCACAGATCATAAGGACCGCACGGTGATGGAACGCTCGCGCGCCTCGCGCATGCACTCGTGAGCACGTGGGCTGCCGCTAACGACACGGGTATCCTCCCCGCATGTCCACCTGCCTGGTCACCGGCGGCGCCGGCTTCCTCGGCTCGCACCTGTGCGACGAGCTGATCGCGCGCGGCAACCGCGTGATCTGCGTCGACAACCTCGAGACCGGGTCGCTGGCCAACATCGCGCACATCCGCGACCCGCAGCGCTTCGAGTTCCTGCACGTCGACATCACCGCGCCGTACTTCGTCGAGGAGCCCGTCGACTTCGTCTACCACTTCGCCTCGCCCGCCTCGCCCATCGACTACCTGCGCCTGCCGCTGCACACGCTCAAGGTCGGCTCCCACGGCACGCACCACACGCTCGGGCTCGCCAAGGCCAAGCGCGCCCGCTTCCTCACGGCGTCCACCAGCGAGGTCTACGGCGATCCGCTCGAACACCCGCAGTCGGAGAGCTACTGGGGGCACGTCAACCCGATCGGCCCGCGCGGCGTGTACGACGAGGCCAAGCGCTACGCCGAGGCGCTGACCATGGCCTACCACCGCCAGCAGGGCGTCGACACCGCGATCGTGCGCATCTTCAACACCTACGGCGCGCGCATGCGCCCGCACGACGGCCGCGCGATCCCCACGTTCCTGCGCCAGGCGCTCGCCAACCGGCCGATCACCGTCTTCGGCGACGGCAGCCAGACGCGCTCCTTCTGCTACGTCTCGGACCTGATCCGCGGCATCATCGCGCTCGCCGAGTCCGGCCACCACGACCCCGTCAACATCGGCAACCCCGACGAGTTCACACTGCTCGAGCTCGCCGAGATCATCAAACAGCTCACCGGGTCCACCGCCGAGATCGTCTACGAGGCGCTGCCTGAGGACGACCCCAAGCAGCGCAAGCCCAACATCCAGCTCGCCAGCGAGCTGCTCGGGTGGGCGCCCGAGGTGTCGCTGCGCGACGGGCTCGCGCGCACCATCGAGCAGTCCGGCGTCGAGCTGCTCATCGGCGGGGGCGCAAGCTGACGCCCAACAGGCGGCGCAACCGCTCCATCTGCGAGGCTGCGGTGTTGTGAGCCGTGAGATGGGACCACGCGTGTCGGAAACGTCCGCTCCGCCAGCCCCGCCAGCCTCCCGCCCGCGCCCCCGCACGACACTGTCGGTGACCACGCAGCGCACCGAGCGCTCCGACCACGACATCCGCCGCAAGCGGCCGCCCGCGGTGTCGTTGCTGCTGCGCACCTCCACCGTATGGCGTGTCGCGCGCGTGGTGTCGCTGCTGGCGCTCGACTTCGCCGGCGTCGCGCTCGCGATCTTCACAGCGCTCGTGCTCAAGGAAGCCGTGCACGGCCGCGTGCAGGCGGTGCACGCGCGCGAAAGCACCGAACACTTCCTGCCGTTCGCCTACCTGCTCACCGCGCTGCTGTTCGCGCGCTCCGGTCTCTACTCCCAGCGCGCGCTGCGCCCCGGGCTCTCGCGCATCGTCGGCTCGCTGTTCCAGGTCGCGTTCGTCGCGCTGATCTTCGCCGTCGTCAGCGGCGAACACTTCTCCAGCTACTACCTGTTCTGGAGCACGCTCGCGTTCGCCATCTTCTACATCGCCTGCGCGCGCGCCGCCTACGAGCGCATCACCGCCGTGCTGCTGCGCGCCGCCGGCTACACGCGCCGCGCCGTGCTCGTCGGCAGCGGCAGCCACATCGCCGACGTCGCGCACGCGCTCGCCGACGACCGATCGAAGATCGGCCAGCAAGCGCCCATCGAAGTCGTCGGCTTCCTCTCCTCCAAGCCGCTCCCCGACAACGGCCTGCGCCCGCTCGGCTCGCTCGAGCGGCTCGTCGACGTGCTCGGCAGCGAGCGCGTCGACGAGGTCATCATCGCCGATCCCGAGTTCCCCCAGGACGACACCGTCGAGCTCGTCGACCAGTGCCACCGCCGCGGCGTGCGCGTGCGCCTCGCGCCCTCCACCATGGAGATCCTGATCCACCGCGCCGAGTTCGTGCCCGGCCAGTCCGTGCCGCTGTTCGAACTCGGCCCGCCCGTGTTCGAGGGCATCGACTTCGCGCTCAAGCGCACCTTCGACATCGTCGGCGCCACGCTGCTGCTCGTGCTGCTCAGCCCGCTGCTGCTCGCCATCACCATCGCCGTGCGCGTCAGCTCGCGCGGCCCCGTGCTGTTCCACTCGATGCGCCGCGGCATCGGCCAGCGGCCGTTCGCGTGCCTGAAGTTCCGCACCATGCACACCGACGCCGAGGAGATCCAGGCGGACCTCGAAGAGCTCAACGAGGCCTCCGGCGCGCTGTTCAAGATCCGCGAGGACCCGCGCCTCACGCCCATCGGGCACCTGCTGCGCCGCTTCTCGCTCGACGAGCTGCCGCAGCTCGTCAACGTGCTGCGCGGCGACATGTCGCTCGTCGGGCCGCGGCCGCTGCCCGAGCGCGACTACGAGATGCTCGAGGACTGGCACCGCAAGCGCTACCTCGTGCTGCCCGGCCTCACCGGCCTGTGGCAGGTGTCAGGGCGCTCCGAGCTCGACTTCGACGACCTCGTGCACCTCGACTTCATCTACCTCGAGAGCTGGTCGCTCGCGCTGGACCTCACGATCCTGCTGAAGACCATCCCCGCCGTAATTACTAGGCGCGGCGCGTACTGACGCGCGCCCTCGCGACCGGGCGCGAGCGCTCGGTCGGTGCGGCTGCGCGTGCGTACACGCCCCAGGTCGCGCGCGCCGCGTCCTCCCAGCTCCACGCCGGCGGCGCGCATGCCGGAACGTGAGCGGCCGTCGCATCCCGCGCCGGCGGAATCACGACAACATGCTCGCGCTCGAGCCCAAGCTCCGCGACGACTTCGTCAGCGACAAGCTCATCCGGCACGATCACGTGGGTCGCGCGCTGCAGCGCCAGGCGGCGCAGGCGCAGGTGCAGGCCACCGCTGCGCAACCGCTCGCTGCGGCGCTTCAGCGCCGCCAGGTCGTGGATCGTCACCACCATCGGGCACGGGCTGTGCAGCATCGCCCCGTCCATCCACGGGGCGTGGAACACGTCCGCCACGCGCGTGCGCGCCGACGGGCGGTGCGTCTCCACGAGCTCGTCGCGTGTCGCCGCCGTCTCACGCAGCGCCGCCAGCAGGCAGCGCGAGTAGCGCCCCACGCCGTCCGAGTCGGAAACCGGGCGGCTGTCGAAGGCGACCTTCACCGCGCCAACACTAGTCGCTCTGCGGACAGATGGATAGATATGACAGCCTTGCTGCAGGTGCCTTCGCGCGCGCACTACGAAAGCCTCTGGCAGTCGCTGCCCGCAGGGCTCGAGCCGTCGCACTTCCAGCTGCGCAGCCGTTTCCTGCTCGAACGCGTGCACGCCGGCGAGCGCGTGCTCGACGTCGGCTGCGGCGAGGCGCGCTTCACCGCCGAGCTCGCGCGCGCCGGCGCCCAGGCCGTCGGCGTCGACGTCGCCGAGGAGCCGCTCCGGCGCGCACTCGCGCGCCATCCCGAGCTCGACCTGCGGCTCGTCGATCAGGCGGGGCCGTGGCCGCTCGAGGACTCGAGCTTCGACGTCGTGTGGGCGGGCGAGGTGATCGAGCACGTGGCCGACACCGCGGCGTGGCTGTCAGAGGTCCGCCGCGTGCTGCGCTCCGGCGGCAGCCTCGTGCTCAGCACGCCCGCCAACGGGCGCCTCGCTCTCGCGCGCGCGGCGCTCTCCAAGCGCGCGTTCGCCGAGCGCTTCCACCCGCTCAGCGACCACCTGCGCTTCTACAACCGCGACACGCTCACCCGGCTGCTGGATGAGCTCCGCTTCGAGCAGATCCGGGTGAGGGCTGCCGGCGGGCCGCCCGGCGCACGCCCGCTGCTGCTCGCGCACGCGATTCGCTCGCGCTTTTGAGCCGCGCGGCGCGCTGCGTAGCGCGCTGCGCCGCTTCGCGCTGCTGCATGCTCGTGCGCAGCGCCTGGATGTAGTCGTTGCGGGTTTCGATCGCTTCCAGCCGCCCGTCCGCGACCGCTTCCGGCGCAATCGACTCCGGGTTCAGGTAGATCGCCGCCTGCAACGCCACCACCGCCGCCTTCGCCTCGCCCGCTTCCAGCTCGTACCGTCCCAGCGCCAGCCACGTCGCCGGGTTCGACGGCTGCAGCCGCACCGCCCGTTCGAGCGTCGCCCGCGCCAGCGCCGGGCGGCCCGCCGCGTGCTGGACGCCCGCCAGCGTGAACAGCGCGCCCGTCGACAGCGGGTCGCGCGACACCGCCGCTTCCGCCGCCGCCGTGGCCGCCGCCGGGCGGTGCGCTTCCAGCTGTGCGGTCGCCTGCTGCACAGCTTCTTCCGAGCGCTGCGGCTGCCACTGCGACCACATCGCCAGCAGCGCCGCGACCGCCACCGCGACAGCGACCGCGACGCGCGTGTGGCCCGGATACGGCCACCGCTCGGGCCAGCGCAGCATTGCCGGGCCGGTGGCTCGCGCCGCCGCCGGGTGCGGGTTGCAGCCGGGCGTCGCGCCCGCCAGCTCGCCGCGGCCCGCCAGCCAGCCCGCGCACAGCAGCGCCACGCACGCGTTGCCCGGCACGTACCACGTCCAGTCGATCAGCGAGTGCACGCCGAACACCGCGACCACGCACAGCATGCTCAGCATGCCAACGCGCTCCGGCGTGTAGCGCGTCGGCTCGCCCCGCGGCAGCGCCAGCCAGCCGGGGCGAGCGCCGGCGCGCAGTCGCAGCCATGCGTCCCAACCGGTCCACCGGCGGTTGAACGGATGCGTCGCGCGGCCCGCCGCTCCCATCCACGTCAGCAGCAGCAGCAGCGCCAGCAGCGCGCCCGCGAGGCCGAGGTCGGCGAGCGTCTGCACGACAAAGCCGTGCGCGTGCCTCACTTCCAGCGTCTGCGTTTCGTAGCGCAGGTGCGCCGTCGCGTAGCCGCCCGCGCCCGCGCCCAGCGCAGGGTGCGCGTCGAAGACCTGCAACGCCTCCTTCCAGTAGCGCGCGCGCACGCTCGCCACTGCCGTCAGACGCCCGGGCGTGTTTGGCGGCGGTTTGGCGTTCGGGTCGGTCAGGTCGTGGAAGGCATGCGAGATGCTGCCCGTGAAGCCGCGCTGGCTGTGCGCGAGCGCTCCCGCGAACGCGAGCGCCGCAAGCGCCAGCGTCGCCAGCAGCGCCGCGCCGGCGCGCCGGCGCGCCAGCAGCGAGGGCGCGCGGCGCGCTGTCAGGAAGCCGATCGCGATTCCCGCGGCCGTCAGCGCAGCCAGCATCGCCACGATCAGCGCGCCCAGCTCGTGGCCCGCGCTCGCGCGTTCCGCCGCGGGCACGCCTTCGGAGCTGAGCGCGTGCCTGGAGAAGTCCCACGCCGCCACCGCCACGGCGCCGAACGCACCGCCGATCAGCAGCATCGCGCCGCGCAGGCGCAGCGGCACCACGCAGAACCACAGCACCAGGCCCAGCGCCAGCGCCGCCAGCGCGCCGCGCGAGTATGCGAGCACCAGCGTCAGCAGCAGCAGCCCCATCGCCGGGTAGGCCAGCGCGCGCAGCAGCGCGTGGCCGTCGCGGCGCGCTCCCAGCCACATGCAGCACACCACCCCCATCGCCGCCGTCAGCCCGACCGCATTCCAATACCCATACGGTTCGTTCAGGCGCGCGAACGTGTTCAGCGGGTCGAGGCTCGGGAACACCTTCGTCGCCAGCGCATAGCCGCACACCGCCACCGCCGCCAGCGTCAGCCCCTCGAGGATCGCCGGCCAGCGCTCGCGCGCCGCGCGCGCGAGCGCCAGGGCCGCGCCGAACGTGGCGCTGTAGGCGAGCATCCGCCCCGATTCCTGCCAGCTGTCGTCGGGCTGCACCGACCACACGATCGACAGCGCCGTCAGCGCTGTGAACGCCAGCAGCAGCCCCATCGGCCACGTTCCGCGCACACGTCTGCCGGGCGGGGCCCTCAGCACGCTCGCAGCCGCCACCACGGCCGCCGCGAGCGTCAGCGCCATCTCCGTCGAGATCACCGATTCGGCGTTCAGGCCGCCCTTGGCGTGGAACGTGATGAAGCAGAAGACCGCCGCCACCAGCAGCGTCGGCCACCACAGCACCGCCGGCCTAGCCGGAGCCGCGGGCGCGGACACGCTTGCCCAGTGCGCCCGCCGCAACCAGCAGCAGACACGCGAGTAGGAAGATCAGGGTCGCCAGCAGGGGCGTGGGCAGCGAGCTGAGCGCGTGCGCCACGTCCACGTGCACGACCCCCGGGTGGATCACCCCGCCGCCAAGCGTCACCGGCTCAGAGCCCGCGCGCGCCGCGTGGCTGATCGCGCGCTGCTCCGCCGGCGTCGCCGCGATCGAGACGGGGGCCCCCGTTCCCTGGCCGCTGCCGCCTCCGCCACCGCGTCCTTTGGACGCCGCGGCGAGCTGCGCTTCGTGGATCCGCGACGAGCAGTCGCTGTACTCTTCCGTGTCGGCGGCCAGTTCTTTCAGCGCCTGGCGGTACGCGCTCTGGCTGAAGCCGCCCAGCGATTCGTTGTGGGTGCAGCGCAGCACGATCTGTTCGCCCACGTTCGCGACCGCCGGCTGCGCAAACGCGAGCGACATCGCGGCCAGCAGTGCGGTCAGGGCGGCCGAGCGAACTCTGCGCCGGCGGCTCTCAAGACGGGCGATTCTCATAGGCTGACCGCGCAACGCTACCAACGCCTCCGGGAGACACCCACGCTGGCGAGCGCGCGCGAGAACCCCTGCGCCCAGGCTTCGTGGCTGTAGGCGAGCACGTCAGCCGCGCCCGCGTCGCCCATGCGGCGGCGCAGCCGCGGGTCCGCGGCGAGCCTCTCGATCGCACCCGCCAGAGCATCGACGTCGCCCGCCGGCACCTCCAGCCCGTTGGCGCCGTCGCGCACCAGCCCGCCGGCGGCGGCGCCCACTGCGTCTGTCGCGATCACGGCAAGTCCCTGGTTCATCGCCTCGTTCACCACCAACCCCCACGGCTCGCGAAAGGTGCGTGTCGCCACCGACGGCACGACCAGCACGTCGCACGCCGCATACACGTCGCGCAGCTGCTCCGGCGGAAGCGGGTCGAGGCACAGTGGAGCGTTGAAGCTGGGAGGCACGTCGAGGCCGGAGGGCACGTCGAGGTCCTGGCTCACGTCGGAGCGCCCGGGGTCTACGTTGGAGCCGACGCCGACGCCGACGCCGGCGAGCACGAGTGCGGCCGCATCGGCGGGCAGGCCCGCGGCGCGCCATGCCGCCAGGAGCACCGGCACGCCCTTGCCCGCCACCGGCCGGCCCACGAACAGGAACCTCGCCGCGGCGTCCGCCGGCCAGCGTGGATCGGCGGGCAGAGCCACCGCGGCCGCGCGCCAGAAGTCGTTGTCGACGGACTGCCGCGCCACGTGCACGTTGCCGGCGCCGCGCGCGCTCACGTAGGCGCTCACGTGGGGGCCATACGTCACCACCGCGTCCGCAGAGCGGTACAGGCGGCGCAGCGGCACGTACGTGAGCGCGTGCGCGGCGCTGCGCGGGTGCGCCCACAGCGACGCCCACAGGATCAGCGGGACGCGCGCGCGGCGCGCGCCCGCCCACGTGGCAAGCGGCGCGACGCGCCCGCCCGTGGGGCACACGACCGCGCGGTAGCGGCCGCCGGCGGCGAGCGTGCAGAGCTCGTGCGGGCGCACGTGCCTGTGCGGGAAAGGCAGGTCCGCGGCGAAATCGGCGCCCCCGTGCTGCAGGCGCCCGCCGAACAGCGCCAGCTCGATGCCCTCCAGCTCGTGCAGGCGCGCCAGCGCCCCCACGCGGTAGGCGGGCGCGTGGCCGGTCACGAACAGGACCGGCTTCGCCTGCGGGCCCGGGATTGGGCTCATGCGCGCGGACGCGATCCGTCTCGCCCCAGCGCGTGCTCGTACGCGGCCAGCGTCTGCTCGCCGCACAGCCGCCACGTGAAGTTGGCCGCCACCGTCGTGCGCGCGCGCTGGCCGGCCTCGCGCAGCCGGTGCGGATCGGACAGCAGCTCGTCGATGCGCTGCGACAGCCGCTCGATGTCGCCGGGCGGCACCAGCATGAAGCCGTCGCCCGCCGCCGCGATCTCCTCCGGCCCCGGCTCGCCGCGGCATCCGATCGCGGGCACGCCCGCCGCCATCGCCTCCACGTACGCCACGCCGAACGCCTCCTCGGTCGAGGGCATCACGAACAGCGTGCAGCGGCGCGCGCGCTCCACCGCCTCCTCCGGCGGCAGCTGCCCGAGGAAGTCGACGCGCTCGGAGACGCCCAGGCGGACCGCTAGCCCCTCCAGCGCGATCCGCTCGGGACCGTCGCCGATCACCGCGTAGCGCAGCGTCGGATGGCGCTGCTCGAGCACCGCGAGCGCGCGCAGCACGTCGGCGTGGCGCTTGCGCGCCACCAGATGCGCGACCGTCACCAGCGAGGGGGCTCCCGCTCGGGGCGACAGGACTCCCGCGTGGGGTGATGGGGTTCCGGCGTGCGGTGATGGGGCTCCCGCGTGGGGTGATGGGGCTCCCGCGTGGGGTGATGGGGCTCCGGCGCGGGAGGCTGGGACTCCGGCGCGCTGCGCCGACGGCATGTCGGTGCCGAGGTGCACCACGCGCGTATCGCCGGCACCGTGTGCGCGCGCGAGCTCGGCGATGCCCTGACTGTTGGCCAGCACCAGCTGTGCCGCCGCCAGGCCGCGCGCCACGGCGTCCGCGCCGGCCTGGCTGCGCAGCGCGGTGTACAGCACATCGCCGCCGTGCACCGACACCACCAGCGGCTTGCGCAGGCGCGCGCGGCGAACCGCGTCGGCCGCCGGGATCGCGTTGTGCGCGTGGATCAGCTCGAACGGGAACGAGCGCTCGAGCCGGCGCAGCGCCAGCGCCAGCGCGGGCGCCGCCCATGCTCCCCACGCCGGGTAGGAGCGCTCGCGCGGCGGCGACACGTACGGGACGTACGTGACCGCCAGCCCGTCGCGCGTCTGTCGCCGCGGCTCGCGCGCGAGCGCCATCACCGCGGCGCGCGCGGCGCCCGGGCCGCGCGCGAGCGACGCGCGCGGGGGCACCACGCGATGCAGCACCAGCACCTGCAGCTGTGCGCCGGCTTCGCGTGCCGCCAGGGCCTGGCGGTGCGCCCACACGCCGAGCACGGGGTCGCGCACGCTGGGATAGAACTCGGCCACGACCGCCACCCGCGGGCCGTGGGCGGCGCCGGCGCTCTCGGGGCCGCCGCTCACGGCGCCGTCGCGGCCTCTGCCGGTCTCATCAGGCACGCTCACCAGCTGCTGTGGATCGTGAGCGTGCGGTCGGCCTCGCTGGCGCTCAGGTACGGGCGCCCGGCCAGGAACGCCCGTGCCTCCGCGACCGCGTCCGTACGCGCGTAGCCGGCCGCGGCGGGAGCCGCGCGATGGCCGATCGCGACGGCGTCGATGACGCCGCAACGCCAGCCGTGCTCGCGCGCCAGCGCCGCCCAGTGGACGTCCAGGCCCCAGCCCATGCGCAGCTCGGGGAAGGGCAGCAGGACCGGGAAGGCGGCGCGCGCGAACGCGGTGACGGGCCCGATCTCCACGAAGCTCGTCTCGCGCACCACGCTGCCGGCGCGACGCCGCGTGACCGGCCACGCGGCGTGCGAGTTCAGGCGATGCGCGGGCTGCGCGAGCGTCAGCGAGAAGCGCTCGCACAGGAACAGGAAGCGGTCGAGGAAGCCGCGCGGCAGCTCCACGTCGTCGTCGAACACCAGCAGCCAGTCGTGACCGTCAGCCGGATGCGCCGCCAGCAGCAGGTTCAGGTTCTCGAACTTGCCGCGGCCGTCCGCCGCGCAGGTGTGAAGCTCGACATCGTGGCGCGAGCGCAGCAGCTCCGCGCGGATCGCCGCCGCCATCGGACGGCGCTCGGGGCGCTCGACGCCGATCGCGAGCACATGCCGCAGACGCGGCTCATGGCGCGCGGCCAGATCGAGGCGCAGGCGTCCCGCAGTGAGCAGCTGGCGCACATCGAGCGCCCTGTCGAGCGCCTCGCGGCGCACCGCATCCACCCCCCCCACGGTCCCGCTCGCGCCGGACAGGAAATCGTCGGTGGCCGCTTCGGGCGCGAGCTTCGAAGCAGGGCTGCGCGCGTCCCGGTCGCCGGCCTCTCCAGTGCCTCCGGCGCGTTCATGCGCCCCCTCGCGCAGCCGCCCCCAGCTGTGGGCCGCCATCGTCAGGCCCGCCGGACAGCGGCGGCGGACGACGTGCGCCAGGCAGCCGGCGAGCGTGCGCAGCTCCGCGGCGAGCGACGGCGCCCGGCCGCGCCGCGCATCGAAGCGCCTGGCGGCGCGCCCGCGGGCGTACGCGCCGCGGCAGAGCGAGCGCAGGCGCGCGTCGGCGCCGGCGCGGCGGTGCTCGACCGCTGCGCCCGCCACGTACAGGACCCGCGCTCCCGGCGTGCCGGCGCGCAGGCGTTCCTGCCACTCCTGCTCGTCGCCGCCGTGCTCGAGCGACACGTCGAACGCTCCCACGCGTTCCAGCGCGGCGCGGCGGATCGCCATGTTGGCGCCCCACGCGTACCGCGCGTCGGTGTCCGTGGCGCCCAGCTCGAGCGTCGTGATCGGCGGGCGCTCACGCCCGCATGAGCGAGAACCCCACCCACTCGGTCCTTCGAGCCGTGCCCCGATCGGCCCGGTGAACACCTCCACGTCCGGATGCTCGCGGGCGGCGTCGAGCAGCGCTTGCAGCCAGCCGGCGCTCACGCGCACGTCGTCGTCGACGAACACCACCAGCTCTCCGCGCGAGCGCTCCACACCGGTGTTGCGCGCGACGTTCAGCCCCAGCGGACCCGGGTGGGGCTCGTAGCGCGCGCCGAATCGCTGCGCCAGCTCGCGTGCCGCCGGCGACGGCCCCGCGTCGTCGACCACGAGCACCTCCGCGTCCAGCCGTGCGGCTTCGGTCGCGATCGAGCAGAGCGCAACCTCCAGGTAGGCGAGGCGGGCGCGCGTGGGGATCACGATCGAGGCAAGCGGGGCCATGATTGCCAGAGAGTCTAGGTTTGATGCGGCGATGGTCCTCTTCCTGCACAACCGCTACCGCACCACCGGCGGCGAGGAGCGCACCGTCGAGGACCTGCGCTGGCTCGTGCGCGAGCACCTGGGTGAGCAGGCGGAGCTGCTGACACGGGACTCCGCCGGCCTCGGGCGCTCGCGCGCGGCGCTCGGGCTGCTGCGCGGCGGCCTGGACCCGGACGACGTCGCGCGGACGGTGCGGCTGAGCGGCGCGCGCGTCGTGCACGCGCACAACCTGCTGCCGGCGCTCGGCTGGCGCGCGCTGGCCGCCGCCCGCGGCGCGGGCGCGCGGGTGGTGCTGCACCTGCACCAGTACCGGATGGTGTGCGCGATCGGCGTGTGCTTCACGCGCGGCGCCGAGTGCACGCGCTGTCACGGGCGCGACACGCTGCCGGGGGTGCGCCTCAACTGCCGTGGCAGCCTGCCCGAGGCCGCCGCGTACGGCGCGTCGCTGGCGCTGTGGCAGCGTCGCCTCGCCGAGCAGGCGGATGCGGTGGTCGTGCCCAGTATGTTCGCGCGCGAACGGCTGCGCGAGCTCGGCGCGCCGCTGCCGTGGGAGCGCGTGCACGTGCTGGCGCCGCCCTTGCGCACGCTGGGCATGCCGGCGGGCGGATCGGCGTCCGATGCGCTGGGCGCGGCTCGCGGCGACCGCGGCCCGTCACCGGCCGGCGGATTCACCGATCGACCCTACGCGCTGGTGGTCTCGCGACTGTCGCCCGAGAAGGGCGTTGACGTCGCGCTCGACGCGTGTCGCATGGCCGGCATGCCGCTGGTGGTGGCAGGCGACGGGCCGGAGCGCGCGGCTCTGGCGGAGCGCGCGGGCAGCGATCCCGTGCGCTTCGTCGGGCATGTCGACGATCGCGCGCTGGCCCAGCTGCGCGCCGGCGCGCAGGTCGCGCTGGCGCCGTCGCGTTCGGGGGAGACGTTCGGTCTGGCTGCCGCCGAGGCGATGGCAGCGGGCCTGCCGGTGGCGGCCAGCCGGGTCGGCGCGCTGCCCGAGCTCGTCGACCTCGACTCGCTGGTGGCACCGGGCGACGCAGCCGCGCTGGCTGATGCGCTCGCCCGCCTCGCGGGGGACCGTGAGGCGGGCGAGCGAGGTCGCGCGCGGGTGCGTGCGCTGTGCGCCCCCGAGGTGGTGGCGCGTGGGCTTGCGGCCGCGTACGGCGGTTACGAGGACGGGGGCGAACGGCACGCCGCGAGCGCCGATCCGCGCCTCCCGAGCACGTAAGCTGCCGGTCGTGTCAACTGCTCCCAGTGCGCTGATCACGGGCATCACCGGCCAGGACGGCTCCTTCCTCGCGGAGCTGCTGCTGGAGAAGGGCTACACGGTCACCGGCATGGTTCGCGGCGCGCCGGAGGAGCCGCTGGGATGCAGCGAGCATCTGCGCGCGCACGTGCAGCTGGTGCGCGGCGATCTGCTCGAGACAGAGACGTTGCGCGCCGCGATCGAGCGTGTGCGTCCGCGCGAGCTCTACCACCTCGCGGCGCCCTCGTTCGTCCCCGATTCGTGGCAGCGGCCGGGGGTGACGATGGCGGCGATCGCGGGCTCGTGCGCGGCGATTCTCGAGACGGTGCGCACCCTGAAGGGCAGCGGCGAGATCGATCGCGACATACGCATATTCGTGCCTGCGTCGGGTGCGATCTTCGGCGAGGCGCCGGAGAGCCCGCAGCGGGAGGACACGCCCTGCCGGCCGACGACGCCATACGCGATCGCAAAGCTCGCCGCCCATCAGCTGGTCGGCGTGCTGCGTGCCAACGACGGGCTGCATGCGAGCTCGGGCATCGTCTACAACCACGAGTCCGAGCGCAGGCCCGAGCAGTTCGTGACACGCCGAATCACGCGCAGTGCGGCGGCCATCAGCCTCGGGTTGCAGCACGAGCTCACCCTCGGCTCGCTGGACGCCGTGCGCGACTGGTCGTTCGCGGGGGACGTCATGAAGGGCGCATGGCTGATGCTCCAGCAGGAGCAGCCCGACGACTACGTGCTGGCCAGCGGCGTGCCGCACACGGTGGCGGAGCTGGCCGCGGCGGCCTTCGCATGCGTCGGGTTGGACGCGGACCGGTACGTGCAGGTGGACTCCACGCTCGTGCGCGCGCCGGAGCGGACGGCGAGCGTGGGCGATCCCGGCAAGGCGCGCGAGCGGCTGGGGTGGCGGGCACGGGTCAGCTTCGAGCAGTTGGTGGAGCGGATGGTGCAGGCGGACCTGCGCTCGATGCAGCTCGCTGCCACCTCGTCTCAGTAACGCCTTACACTGGCGGCCGGATGACCACCGTGGGCGTGATCGGGCTGGGCTATGTCGGTTTGCCGCTCGCTGTGGCGTTTGCGAACGAGGGCTGCGAGGTGATCGCGGTCGACGTGGACTCGCGCAAGATCGAGGCGCTGAACGCTGGCGACTCGTACATCGAGGACGTCTCGCCCGACGCACTGAGGCAGGTCGCCGGGCGCATACACGCGACCACGCGCTATGCGCGGCTGGCGAAGGCGGACGCGGTGCTGATCTGCGTGCCGACGCCGCTCACGCGCAACCGCGAGCCCGACCTCGGCCCGCTTGTGGACGCCACGCGCGCGCTCGCCGAGGTGCTGCAGGCCGATCAGCTGGTCGTGCTCGAGTCGACCACGTACCCCGGAACCACGCGCGAACGTATGGCTCCGCTGCTGGAGGAGTCGGGCCTGGCGGCGGGGCGCGACTTCCATCTTGCGTTCTCGCCGGAGCGCGTCGATCCCGGGCGCACGGACTACACGCTCCGCAACACGCCGAAGGTGCTCGGTGGCCTGACCGACGCGTGCGCGGCGCGTGCGCACGAGCTGTACAGCCTGATCTGCGACGAGCTCGTGCAGGTGTCGAGCCCGGAGGCGGCCGAGCTGACGAAGCTGCTGGAGAACATCTTCCGCTCGGTGAACATCGCGCTCGTGAACGAGCTGGCGATGCTGACGGACCGCATGGGGATCGACATCTGGGAGGTGGTCGACGCGGCGGCGAGCAAGCCATACGGCTTCATGCGCTTCGAGCCCGGGCCCGGCATGGGCGGTCACTGCCTGCCCGTCGATCCCTTCTACCTGAGCTGGCGCGCGCGCGAGTTCGACATGGCGACCGAGTTCATCGAGCTGGCCGGCAAGGTCAATCAGCAGATGCCCTACCACTGCGTGGCCAAGGCTCAGCGCGCGCTGAACGACAGGGGCATGTCGGTCAAAGGCGCGAGAGTCGCGGTCGTCGGCGTCAGCTACAAGCCCGGGGTGGGGGATGTGCGCGAGTCGCCCGCGCTGAAGATCATCTCGCTGTTGCAGGAGCTGGGCGCGGAGGTGCTCTACCACGATCCGCACGTGCCGAGCCTGCCGGAGTTCGCGCTCACCAACACCCCGTTCGAGCAGATCCTCGCCGACGTCGACCTCGCGCTGATCGTCACCGCCCATCCACAGGTCGACCACCAGCTGATCGCGCGGCGCGCGCGGTTGGTGCTCGACCTGCGCGGCGTGACACGTGCGTCGGACACGGCCAACGTCGTGCGGCTGTGAGCGGCGGCGGAGCGGCGGGGGCGACGCACGCGACGCGCGGTTACGGCTCTTCGGCGCCACTGCTCGAGGAGGGCGTGCTGGTGGGCGAAGGCGTCTCGTTCGGCGCCTACGTGGTCGTGTGCGCCGGCACGCTGATCGGCGATGGGTGCTCGATCGAGGATCATGTGGTCCTGGGCAAGCGTCCCCGGCTGGCGCCTCACTCGCAGGCGCAGGGCGCCGTGCACGCGTTGGAGCTGGGCGCCGGAGCGAGCGTGGGCGCGGGCTCCGTGGTGTTCGCGGGGGCGAGCATCGGCTGCGACGCGATCGTGGGCGATCAGGCGTTCGTGCGGGAGCGGGCGCGGGTGGGCCAGGGCTCGGTGATCGGGCGCGGCAGCGTGCTCGACAACGACGTCGTCGTCGGCGCCCGCGTGCGCGTGCAGACGAACGTCTACCTGACGGCCTTCACGCTCATCGAGGACGACGTTTTCGTGGGACCCGGCGCGATCACCACCAACGACGACACGATGGGGCGTCACGGGCCCGAGCTGCCCATCCGCGGCGCGACGCTGCGCCGCGCGTGCCGCATCGGCGGCGGCGCCGTGCTCACCCCCGGCGTCGAGGTCGGCGAGGAGGCGTTCGTGGCGGCCGGCGCGGTGGTCACGCGCGACGTGCCCGCGCGCGCGGTCGTGATGGGCGTGCCCGCGCGCGTCGTGCGCGAGGTCGGCGCGGAGGATCTGCTGGAGCGCTGGCGTTAACAGCTAGGGACTGATGTAGCTCCCGTGAGGCCATGACGACGGCCTACGTACGCTCATCTGGCGTCGGCTATATGAGTCAATCCCGCTCTGGGGCAGCGGTGAGTGGGGAGGTCTCGGCGGCAACAGGGCGAGGCTTGTTCTTCTTTCGCTTGAGCCACCGCATGAGCCCAAGCGAGGGTCCCGTCGGCACGCTGACGAGACGAATTCCGGACGGCGCTGGCAGGGGAGGCGGTTTCTCCATGTGTCTGAGTCTAGCCACCATCAAGTCACCGAGATCAGACCGAACATGACGACGAACAGGGCAGGCGCACCAAGCGCGACCGCGAGGGCTTGTCGGCGCAGCTCGAGACCCTCATGGTTGAGCTGAGCTGTCGATGCGAGGTCGGAGAGCAACTGAGCGAGGTATTCCGCCTCCGTTCGTGCGCCATATTCGGCGTAGAACTCCTCGGGCCGGGGTCCCGTGTTCGGGCTTGAGCCTCCGATGCTCCCCACGAGGCAAGCGAGCGCGCCAAACACGACGCCAACGAGCAGCAGCATCCGCCCGTTTCGCAATCCGTAGGGAAGTGTGGCCAGGAGGCTTCCGATGGCGGCAAGGAAGCTGAGCAGGCCGAATAGCTTGGTGTCGAGTGCGGCATCGGCCTGCACCTGAGCCGCAAGCTCCTCATAGCATGCATAGATAGCGCTCCGCAAGTTGTCCACCACCACGTTGGGCACGGTCAGCACCGTACGCATCGCTTGCGATGAAACTCTCGCGCGATGCCGCTAAGCGACGGCGGCTTGGGTTGCCGCGGTGACCTCGTCAGTCTGCTCGCGCGTGAGCACCGGGCTCATCGGGATCGCCAGGTGCGTGCGCGCGGCGTGCTCGGTGCCGGGCAGCTCGGCGCCGGCCGCCCATCCGCGCATCGGCGTCTGCCGGTGCACGGGGGTGCGGTAGTAGGGCTTGTGGCCGATGCCCGCGGCAGCCAGGGCAGCTTCCAGGCGCTCGACGTGCGGGCTCGCCACGACATACAGATGCCACGCGGGGGCGGCCCCCGGTGTTGGCCGCGGCAGCGCCACCAGCTCGCCGAGCCCGGCCTGCTCGTAATGGCTCCCCGCAAGTCTGCGGCCGTCCGCCCACGCGTCCAGGTGCGGCAGCTGCACGCGCAGGATCGCCGCCTGCAGCTCGTCCAAGCGCGAGTTGTAGCCGACCTGCTCGTAGGTGACCTTGTCGTGCGAGCCGTGGAAGCGCAGCGTGCGCACGCGTTCGGCCAGCTGCTCGTCGCCAGTCGTGATCATGCCGCCGTCGCCGAAGCAGCCCAGGTTCTTGGAGGGGAAGAACGAGAACGTCGCCGCCGTTCCCAGCGCGCCGGGGCGCCGCTCGCCGACGGTGGAGCCGGCCGCCTGCGCGGAGTCCTCGAGCACCGGCACGCCCAGCGCCTCGATCTCCTCGACCGGCGCCACGTTGCCGAACAGGTGCACTGCGATCACGGCCTTCGTGCGCGGCGTCAGCGCGGCGCGAACCGTGTCCGCGGTGACGCAGTAGGTCTGCGGGTCGATGTCGCAGAACACCGGCGTCGCGCCCGTCGGCGGGATCGCCTCCGCGGACGCGTAGAAGGTGAACGACGGCACCACCACCTCGTCGCCCGGGCCCACGCCCATGGCGCGCAGCGCGATCGTGATCGCCTCCGTGCCGTTGGCCACGCCCACCGCGTGGCGGGCGCCGCAGTAGTCCGCGAACTCGCTCTCGAAAGCGCTCACCTCCGGGCCGAGGATGTAGCGCTCGGAGTCGAGCACGCGCTCGACCGCCGCGCGCAGCTCCTCGCGCAGGCCGCGCACCGGCGTCGAGGTGTCGAACAGCTCCACCGCCATCGAGCTCAGCGCGGCGTCAGCAGCTCGAGGTCCGCGCGCGTCATCAGCCGGATCAGCTCCTCGAAGCTCGTCCTCGGCACCCAGCCCAGGTCGCGCTCCGCCTTGCCGGGATCGCCGATCAGGTGATCCACCTCCGCCGGGCGCACGAACGCCGGGTCGATCGTCACGTACTGCTGGAAGTCACCAAGGCCGGCCTCGTCGAACGCCACCTCGCAGCATTCGCGCACCGAGTTCGCCTTCCCCGTCGCGATCACGTAGTCCTCGGCGACGTCGCGCTGGAGCATCAGCCACATCGCTTCCACGTAGTCCTTCGCGTAGCCCCAGTCGCGTTCCGCGTCGAGGTTGCCCAGGCGCAGCTCCTTCTGCAGCCCGTGCTTGATCGCGGCCGCGTGCCAGGTGATCTTGCGGGTTACGAACTCGAGGCCGCGACGGGGAGAGTTGGAGATCACGAGACGGCCCACGCCGGCGCAGAACTTGCCGCTCTCGGTCTCGACGTCGAAGGTCCACTCGTCGTCTGGGACACAGGCTTGCACGATGCGCCGGACCTCGGCGGGATTCCTGCGCAGGTGCTGGCCTTTCGCGCCGACGCGTACGCGGGAGAAGAGGTTCAGCTGGTAATAGGCGCGCCCATTCCGCTGCTCGGCGTAGACGGAGGCGGGCTGGCCGGCAGCGTGGTACATCCAACACAGGCCCTGCGCGAGGACGGCGCTGTTGGTCTTGATCGAGGCGCCGTTGCCGCGCTTCAGGCCGTCGCCGGCGTAGTGGCCGCGGAGAAACGCATCCTGCGCGTCGGGCTCGGCGTTGAGGATCAGCGGCGGCACCTGCTTGAAGCTGGTGGCTGTGTACAGCTGTTCACGCAGCCACATGGCGATCGCGCGATTACCGGTGAGGTCGACGTGCTCCGACGTCGCGTCCTCGCTCCACCCGGAGGTCCCTGTCCGTTCTTTCGACGAGCCCATGAACAGGCGCCCCCACAGCATCGCGACGCGGATCCGCAAGCTGAGGTCGTTGTTGGTGAAGCACACGCTTTTACCATCTCGCGAGACGTAGCCGTCCGAGGCCATCAGGCCGAGGAACTCGGCAAGCTCATCCGACGCCACCGTCCATCCGTTCGGCGCCGGCATCTCCTCGCAGAGGGCGAGCTCGTCTCCCTCCTCGACATCGCACGCCGGGACCTTCGTGTGCTCCGCATCGAGCATGTTGTGATGGGCGGTGACGTCGACCACGCCGGCGCGTGCCTGGATGGAGAGAAGGCGGTGATCCGGGTCGGCCGTCCGCCGGCGGGAGGCGGTTATGGCCGTGACCTGCGCCCATCGTTCACCATCCCAGACCTCCAGCAGCCCCTTCGGCAAGAAGTTCTGCACCGCCCCACCCTTGTGAAGAAGTGGCACGAGGTCGACCGGTGTGACCACTTGCACCGCTCCGTCCTGGCGGACGAGCAGGGGTGTATTCGAACATATGGACTCGTGGTTAAAAAGTATCCCTGACGTGGCGTGCAAGTCGTAAGACTCACGATAATTCACTGTAATGAAGTGCCCGTACGCCTTCGCCACCCCATACGGCGAGCGCGGATAGAAAGGCGTCGTCTCCGTCTGCGGCACCTCGAGCACCTTGCCGAACATCTCACTCGAGGATGCCTGGTAGAAACGCGCCTCCGGGCACACTTCGCGCATCGCCTCGAGCATGCGCGTGACGCCCGTGCCGGTGAACTCCGCGGTCAGCGTCGGCTGGATCCACGAGACGGCCACGAACGACATCGCCGCGAGGTTGTAGATCTCCGCCGGTTTGGACGCGCGCAGCGCGTCCACGAGCGAGCGCTGGTCGAGCAGGTCGCCCTGGTGCAGCGTGATGCGGTCGCGGATGTGCTCGATGCGGTCGAACTTCTCGGTCGAGGCGCGGCGCACCATGCCGTGGACGTCGTAGCCCTTCTCGAGCAGCAGCTCCGCGAGGTAGGAGCCGTCCTGGCCGGTGACGCCGGTGATCAGTGCTGAAGGTTTGTCTGGCATTGGCGGGAGCCTATCGAGCGGCGGCGTCGTGCCGTTCGGCGCTCCCCAGGCTCCGCAGCCAGCGCACCGTCGCCGCGATCCCGTCCTCGACCTCGATGCGAGCGCTCCAGCTGAGCAGCCGCTTGGCCTTCTCGACCGACGGCCAGCTGCGCTGCACGTCCCCTGCGAATGCCGGCAGGCGCTCCAGCTCGAACGTGTCGGGGTCCTCGCCGCACGCCTGCCAGACGATGCGCGCGATCTCCGCGACCGTCAGCTCGCGCGCGCCGGAGATGTTGAAGTCCTCGTTCAGGCCCGCCGGCGAGCTCATCGCGACGACGATGCCCTCGGCGACGTCGTCCACTTGCGTGAGCGTGCGCGTCTGCTCGCCCGAGCCGAAGATCTGCAGCGGTCGCTGGCCCGCGAGCGTCTTGCCGATCAGGTCGGGCACCGCGTGCGCGATCCCGGGCTCCGTATCCGGCAGCTCGCCCGGCCCGTACGCGCCGAACGGGCGGCAGATCGTGAACGGCAGGCCGTGCTCGACGTGCGCCGCGCGGCAGGACCTCTCGCCGGCGAGCTTCGAGAAGCCGTACGCGGAGCTCGGCGCCGGGCAGCTCGACAGATGGTCCTCCGGCGTCGGGAACAGCTCCGCCCGCTCGAACACGCTCGCGCAGGATACGTATGTGAAGCGCTCCACCTGGAGATCCACCGCCGCGCGCAGGACCGCGCTGTCGAGCGCGCCGTTCGCCTCGATCAGCGTGTGCGGCAGTCGCCGGCGTCCGGCGATGCCGTCGGCGCTCTCCGCCAGGTGGATCACCTGCGCGCAGCCACGTGTGGCCTTGCGGGCGTCCGCTGGCACCCGTAGATCGCCCGTGCGCACCTCGCAGCCTTCACGCATCCACAGCGGCGCCTCGCGCTGGTCGGACACGCGCACCTCATATGCCGGGTCGGCGAGCAGCCGCCTGACGACCGCGGCGCCGATCGTGCCGGCGGCGCCTGTGACGAGCACGCGGCTCATCCGCGCGGGCTGGTCTGCGAGGCGTTCATCGGAGCCATCAGGTTAGGATGGTGCATGGCCCCCGTCGCTCGCTGGTTGCTGGTCGTCAAGGCCTGGGTCGGCAGACGCTATCGCCGCGTTCAACGCGAGGTCGAGCACGTGGTGTTCGAGCGCGGATTGCACAGCACCTGGAGCCCCGACGTCTCCTCCGGGCACCTGTACCTCGCCCGCGGCCTGCGCGGCTGCAGGGTGGGTCGCGAGGACGTGCTGATGGACTACGGGGCGGGCAAGGGTCGCGTGCTGCTGGCGGCGGCGCGGCTCCCGTTCGGGCGCATCGTCGGCCTCGAGCTCAACGAGGCCGACGCCGAGATCGCGCGCGCCAATGCCAGCATCGCGGGGCCGCATCGGCGCTGTCCGCGCATAGAAGTCGTCGTCGCCGACGCGCGGCTGTGGCCGCTTCCCGACGACGTCACCTACATCTACCTGTTCAACCCGTTCTGGGACGAGACGTTCAAGGGGATGCTCGACCGGGTGCTCGAGTCGCTCGATCGGCGGCCGCGGCAGCTGACCGTCATCTACGCCAACCCGACATGCGCGGCGGAGCTGCTCGCGACGGGTCGCTTCGAACGGGTCAGAACCAGCCGCGGGCTGCGCCGGGGCTCGCCGGCGCAGCGGATCGACGTGTTCCGCTCGACCTGAGCCGTCAGCTGCGCCCGGCGCGCAGGTGACGCAGGTACTGCCGCGCGAAACCCGCGACGAACATCGGGTTGTAGCGCGCGTAGCGTCGCCACAGGCGCCGCGGCTCGCGCGAGAGGCGATAGGTCCACTCCAGGCCGTTGCGCTGCATCCACGCCGGCGCCTGCGACACCAGCCCCGAGTGGAAGTCGAACGCGGCGCCGACCCCCACCAGCAGCGGCGGGGCCAGGCGCGGGCGCATGCGGTGCATCCACTGCTCCTGCCGTGGCTGCCCCGTGCCGACCCACACCACAGCTGCGCCCGACGCGTTGATCAGCTCGATCTCGTGCTCGTCCTCCGCCACCGTGAGCGGGCGGAACGGGGGGGAGGAGCGGCCCACGATCCGCAATCCGGGGAAGCGCTCGACCAGGCGCCGCTCGAGCAGCCCGCTGCCGTATGGGTGCCGTCCGCCATAGAGATACATGGGGGTCCCGTTACGCGCCGCGCGCGCGCAGAACGCGGCCATCAGATTCGGCCCGTAAACGCGTGTCGCGCGTTCGTGCCCGAGCGCGTGCAGCGCCCACACCAGCGGCTGTCCGTCCGGCACCACGAGCGTTGCCGCGAGCGTTGCCGCGAGCGTCTCCGGTTCCTCGTGCGCGCACATCACCAGGTTGACCGCCGCGGCCGTGACGTACCCGCGCTCGCCGGCCGCGATCATCGCCTCCATCCAGTCCAGCACCTCCTCGTAGTCGGAGATAGCCAGCGGGATGCCGAGTATCTCCGCGCGCTCGGGCGGCGTCGGCGGCAGGGGGCTCGGAGGGGTGCGGGCGGGCTGCGCGGCGATTGCGTGAAGATACCCGCCTCGTGCAGATCGACCGCGACTTCTGGACGCGCCGGCGGGTGCTCGTGACGGGCCACACGGGCTTCAAGGGCGCGTGGCTGTCGCTGTGGCTGCAGTCGCTCGGCGCTGACGTCACCGGGCTGGCGCGCGGCGTGCCGACGCGGCCGTCGCTGCACGCGCTGGCGGACGTCGGCGCGCACATGCGCCAGCTCGAGGTCGACGTGCGCGACGCGGGCGCCGTGCTGGCCGCGGTGCGCGACGCGCGCCCCGAGGTCGTGCTGCACCTCGCCGCACAGCCGCTCGTCAGGCGCTCGCTGCACGAGCCCGCGATGACGTTCGAGGCGAACGTGATGGGCACCGTCAACGTGCTCGAGGCCGTCCGCCTTGCCGACGAGCCGCCGCCGGCGGTCTTGCTCGTCACCTCCGACAAGTGCTACGAGAACCCCGCCGGCGGCTCGCGCCGGTTCGTCGAGGGCGACCCGCTGGGCGGCGCCGACCCGTACTCGAGCTCCAAGGCGTGCGCCGAGCTCGTCGCGCACGCATACCGCAGGTCGTTCTTCTCCGAGGACGGACGCACGCAGCTGGCCACCGCGCGCGCCGGAAACGTCATCGGCGGCGGCGACTGGGGCGAGGACAGGCTCGTGCCCGATTCCGTCCGCGCGGTCGAGGGCGGTCAGCCGCTCGCCGTGCGCAACCCCAACGCCGTACGTCCGTGGCAGCACGTGCTCAGCCCGCTCGCCGGCTATCTGGTGCTCGCGCAGGCGCTCGCCCGGGGCGAGGACGCGTCCGGCGCCTGGAACTTCGGGCCGGCGGCGACGGACGTGCAGCCGGTGAGCTGGATCGTGCGTCGACTGGCCGAGCTGTGGGACGGCGAGCTGCGCTGGCAGCTCGACGGCGGCGAGCACCCGCCCGAGGCGGGTCATCTGGCGCTCGACTCGAGCGCCGCCGAACGCGCGCTCGGATGGCATCCGCGCTGGTCGCTGGACGAGGCGCTCGAGCTCCTCGTCGACTGGCATCGCGCACACCGGCGCGGCGAGGACATGCGCAGCGTGAGCCTCGCGCAGATCGACGGGATCGAGGGGGCCGTCAGAATCTAGAATCCACCCATCTGGCAGGATTAAATAATCTTCCCGCGATGAGCCCCCTCAGCCTTCGCCGCCATCGCGCCGAGCGGCTGTTGCAACAGGAGTTCGAGGGGCTGCGGGGGCGCGTGCTGGCGAGCGTGCAGGGACGTTTGCGAGGGGTCGGGGTGAGCCTCGACCGGGGAGATCTGGAGGCCTGCTACGCCGAGGCCTGGCAGGGCCTGTACGCGGCCGTGCTCGATGGGCAGGAGATCGCCAGCCCGACCGGCTGGCTCGTGCTCGTCACGTTCCGCCGCGCCATCGAGGAGCAGCGCGCCCGTACACGCACGCGCTGCGCCGCCGAGCTGCGGCACGACGGCTCGCCCGCCCTGCGTGCAGGCGCCGTGTCCGAGCTGGAGACGCCCGCCGTCGCCGAGCACGATCTCGCCGCCGAGCTCGACGACCGCGTGCGCCTGCGCCAGCTGTTCGAGGGGCTGCGCGGTCGCCTCGACGGACGCGAGCGCGAGGCCGCCACGCTCTGCTACCTGCAGGGCCTGTCGCGCTCGGAGGCGGCCGCGCGCATGGGCGTCAGCGAGGCGCGCATGCGCAAGCTGATGGAGGGAGCCGGCCCGGGCCGTCCGGGGGTCGCCGGCAAGGTTGGCGCGCTCGTGCACGCCATCCGCGACGGCGACTGGTGCGAGGAGCAGGGCTCGCTCATGCGCGCGCTCGCGTTCGGCGTCCTCGACCCCGGCGGCGAGCGCTACCAGCTGGCGCTGATGCACCGCGACCAGTGCTCCGCCTGCCGCGCCTACGTCGTCTCGCTGCGCGGCCTCGCCGCCGCGCTGCCACCGGTGTTCCTGCCGTGGGGGCTCGGCGCCGCCGCGCTCGCGCGCGTCGCCGAGAGCGCGCACGCGGGCGGAGCAGCCGCGGCCGGCGGGGCGACAGCGGGTGGGGCGGCCGGCGGCGGGGCGGCTGGGAGCGGGGCGGCTGGGGGCGCCACGGGCGGTGGCGCGGTCGGGAGCGGCTCGCTGGCGGCCACGGGGGCGGTCGGCGCTGCCGGCGCGGGCGGCGCGGCGGGCGGGGGCTGGCTCATCGGAGCGGGCGGCCTCGGCGCCAAGCTCGCCGTCGGATGCCTGCTCGCGCTCGGTGTGGGGGCTGGCTGCGTCGCGCTGGAGGGTGTCCATCCCGCGCGCGAGCACCGGCATGCGCTCAACCACGCGTCTCGCGGCGATGGCGTGGGCGCGCCGGTCGCCGCGGCGGATCAGCCGGGGTATCTGGCGGCTGGTCTCGGCCCGTCCGCCTCGTCGTCGGCGAGCCGAAATCACGGCGCCGGCGCCGCGGAGGCGCTCACGCCTTCCTCGCGGGCCAGCCGCGAGTTCGGGCCCGAGCAGGCGCTGGGATCCGCGGCTACCGCGTCCACCACAGGCGGCACTGCCGCTGAACAGAGCGCAATCGCGCGCTCGGCATCCTCGCAGCCGCGCTCCGCGTCGGATGCCAGCGGGTCTGCCGGCGCCGAAGCCCGCGCGGGCGAAGGCGCAGCGGGAGGCGGCGAAGCGCCTGCTCCGGCGCCGTCCGCTGGTCGGACCTCGTCCGGCGATTCGACAGCCGCCGAGAAGGAGTTCTCCCCCGGTTAGGTAGGCGCCGCACTTACCGGGCGGCCTCGCGTGGCTATGTAGCGTGCCGGCGCGTGACCGCGGGGACCGAGTGGCCGCACATCGTCTTGCTGGAGCCGTTCAATGCCGGCCTTGCGCTCGCCCGCCGGATGACCGCGCTGGGCGCGCGCGTCACGGTCGTTCTGCAGCCGGGGCACACGCTGATCGGGCGCAGCCGCGGTGTGGAGAGCATCGTCGTGCCGTGCGAGCCCGCGGGCGAGCCGTGGCTGGAGACCCTGCAACGGCTCGCCGGCCGCGGAGAGGAGATCGCGGTGCTGCCGGCGAGCGATCGCGCCTGCGAGTTCCTGGTGCATGCGCTCCCCAAGCTCCCGGACAACGTGCTCGCCTTCGAGCGCCTCGACGGCGCTCACTTGAAGCTTATGGACAAGCACGAGGCCGACGCGATCGCGACCCGCGCCGGCGTGCGCGTGCCGTGGACGATGCCCGTCGGCGACCCCCAGCAGCTCGCCGCCGCCGCGGAAGTCGCGCCGTGGCCGTGCGTGATCAAGCCCGTGCTCTCACACGAGTGGCGCGAGCGCTACGGCCAGGAGCGCGTGTTCCTCGTCGCCGACGCCGACGAGGCCGCTGAGTTGCTCGCGCGCCCGTTCGCGGATGGGTTCCCGATGCTGCTCATGCAGTACGTGCCCGGCGGCGACGAACAGCTGGAGGAGGCGACCGTGGTGCGGCTCGCCGACGGCAGCTACCCGGTGCGCTGGGGCTGTCGCAAGCTGCGCCAGTACCCGCCCGGCTTCGGCGCCACGACCGTCGCCGAGTCCGCGCCCGTGCCCGAGGCGATGGAGATCGCCGAACGGGTCCTCGACGAGGCCGGCTTCGTGGGCGTCGCCAACGTCGAGACCAAGCGCCACGCGGACACGGGGGAGAACTGGTTCCTGGAGGTCAACGTGCGCCTGCCCGGGCACTGGGGTCTCGGCGACGCGTGCGGCGTGCAGTGCTCGCAGCGGCTGCTCGCAGCGCTGCTCGGGCGCCCGCTCGGCCCGCAGCCGCCGTTGCGCGCGGGCGTACGCGTCGTGTTCCCGGAGCTGGACAAGCGCGTCGTCGGCCCGATGCTCGCCGGGGCGCCCGCGTGGCGGCGCCCCGCGCTTGCATGGCGGCTCGCGCAGTCCTACAGGGGCACGCGCGAGCTCGGCATGTTCGACCCGCGCGATCCCGGACCGGCGCTCGCGCTCGCGGGCGACTTCACCCGCCGGCGTCTTGCCGGCCTTGCCGCGCGCGTGCAGAAGTCTCCGTAGACGCTCAGGCGCGCGGAAACAGCTTGCCGAGGACGCGCAGCGACAGCGGGTTGCCGCGCGGGCGCAGCCTGCCGGTGGCGAGCGCGCGCAGCGGGTCCAGCCGTTCGCCGATGATGTCCACGAAGTCCTGGTAGGAGATTCGCAGGCGCACGTCCGCGGCCGGCGCCTCGCCCTGCTGCACGGTGCTGGAGCCGTTGTTGACGACGATGTGCCACGCGGGGACGTCGGGGTCGGTGAACTCCCACTGCAGCGTCGTGGGGCGCTTCAGGCCGTGGTTGGGGTTGATCTGGCGGCGGATCGAGTCGAACAGCAGCTCCTGCGTCTGCGAGTCGCGCAGCGTGGGCCCTTCGCGCACGCCGATCACGCCGGCCTTCGCCAGCGCGCGCCCGCGCTGGGCGGTCTCCAGCGGCGACAGCCCCGGCGGCAGCAGCGGCGGCCCCGGCAGCGTGTCGAGCGCGAGGCCGGCCGAGCGCAGCTTGGTCGTCATCGAGGTCAGGCCTTCCACCCCCACCTCGTCGTATGTCGAGCCGAACACCGTGATGTAGCGCTCGTCCCAGCCCGGCGGCATCAGCACCTGCGCGGTGTAGCGCGTCACGTCGCGCAGCAGGCGGGCGACCGCCTTGGGCACGCCGACGGGGTCTTCGCGGTTGAGGTCCGCCAGCAGCTTCACGCCGAAGCCGATGTGCCGCTGCTCGTCCGCCGCGATGTTCGCCATGCCCGCGCGGAACGCCGGCAGCTGATCGCGCCGCTCGAGGTAGTTGCAGATGAAGTGCTGGCCCGGCTGCGCGAGCGATGCCTCGATGACGACGTGGTAGAGCGTCACCGCGGCCGCCAGGCTCGCCGGCGAACGGTCGGCGCGCAGCTCGTCGGCCATCCGGTCGAGGCGGTCGAAGATCTTGCGAAAGCCCGGCGTCAGCTGCGGCTTGATCGCCTGCAGGCCGCTGCTCATCGAGCCGTCGCCGATGCCGCACACCTCCTGCATGAAGCGCTTGAAGAACACCGCGTGGCGGGCCTCGTCGACCTGCTGCGTGGTCAGGAAGTACTTCTGCTCCTCCAGCGGCGCCGCGTCGATGTACGGCGACAGGTTGTCCGCGACCGCGTCCTCGCCCCAGAAGAACAGGGAGTAGTTCCACAGCGCCGCCTGGCGCTCGAAGTCCGAGAAGTCCTCGCGCCACTGGCGCGCGTCCTCGGTGAAGTCCAGCTCCGTCGCCGACCAGTTGCCGCGCTCCCAGCGCGCGTACAGGTCCTCGTAGGAGATCGCGTCCGCGGGCAGGCTCGCCACGTTGACGGCGTCGGCCTGGCTCATGTTGGTCGCGGTCGCCATCGTCTGCCCCTCTCATCTGCCAGCTGGATTCGGATAACAGACGTTATCGAAATAGCGCGCACTCTGTCAACTAGCATTCCAGGCATGGACAGCCGCGTGACCGCAGACGGCCACTCCCCGCGCGACGGCCAGCAGATGCGTGACAGCCGCCGCTCGCGCGAGCAGAGCCGCCAGCAGACGCGCGAGCGCCTGCTGGCCGCGGCGCGCATCGTGTTCGCGCGCGGCGGCTTCCACGGCTCGAGCGTCGAGGAGATCGCCTCCGAGGCGGGCTTCTCCACAGGGGCGCTGTACTCCAACTTCGACGGCAAGGAGGATCTGTTCCTGACGCTGATGCAGCGCGAGATCGACGCGCACGCGCGCGAGATCGCCGACGCGGTGCGCGCGCGCGACTCGATCGCCGAGCGCGCCACCGGCGGCGCGCGACAGTGGATGACGATGATCGACCGCGAGCCGGAGCTGCTGCTGCTGTTCATGGAGTTCTGGGCCTATGGCGTGCGCGACCCCGACGTGCGACCAAAGGTCGCCGAGCGCTTCGCGCAGATGCGCCAGGTGCTCACGCAGCTGCTCGCCGACGGCGTGCGCGAGTTCGACCTCGAGCTCGAGCTCCCCGCCGAGCAGCTGGCCGTCGCGATCGACGCGCTCGCCGACGGCATCGCGCGTCAGAAGCTCGCCGATCCCGACGCCGTGCCCGACGACCTGATGGGCCGCGTGCTGTCGCTGCTCCTCACCGCCGCTACGCGTCCCGCGGCAAGCACAGGCACGCGTAGTGCACCGTGAACAGCCGCCGCGCGAGCGGTGGCGCCGCGCGGTGAAGCCCGGCGCGCAGCGCCCACTTGGCGGTTGCGGTCACGCGTGCGCGGCGCGTGTCGGCGAAGAAGCTGTGCGCGCGCAGCGGTAGCGGATCGTCGAGCTCCGCCGCGATCGACAGTCCCGCCTGCGCGACCATCGCCCGGGCCGCGTCGCGGCCCAGGCGCTGCAGGTGACCGACCTCCGCCGCGTGCTCGCGCTTGCTCGCACGCCGCGCCGACCAGTTGGCCTCCAGCGGCACCTCCACCAGCACCGCCCGGCACGCGCGTCCCACCTCGCGCAGCAGCGCCGGCGGATCCGGCACGTGCTCGAGCACGTGCGAGAGCACCCCCAGATCGTACGCGCCGTCCGCCGCCGCCAGGTGCTCGCCGTCATAGCGCTCCACCGAGTCGATCTCCGGCCGTGAGCGCGCGATCGCGACCGCCGCGTCCGTGATCTCCACGCCCGACAGCGCGCCGCCGAAGCCGCGGCGGTGCAGCTCGCTGAGCAGCGCCCCGTCGCCGCAGCCCACCTCCAGCGTTGTAAATGGACGCCCGCCCGCCCGCCCGCCCGCCCACACGCCTGCGCGCGCACACAGCCGGATCACGTGGTCGGCCTTGCCGATCGCGCCGAGCGCCCGCCAGCGCGCGTACCGGGTCGCGGCGGCCTGGTCCTGTGTGTACGCGGCGTCGTAGAAGCGAACGAGAGCGGCGGAGTCCTCCACACGGGGGATTATTGTGGGCGCGATGACGGCGAAGCTCACCGCGTCGCTGCGCGAAGCGCCGACCACGGTGCCCGCGCTCGCCGCGCTCGCGCTGTTCGTCGTGTGGGCCACCAGCCAGGCGGGCTATCCCGTCACCCACTGGGCGCCCGGCGCGCTGGTCGTGCTGGTGCTGCTCGGCATCGCGCTGGCGCTCGTGCGGCTGCGCGTGCGCGAGGTCCCCGTGTCGGTGTGGATCGCCGTGGGCGCGCTCGCCGCGTACACCGCGCTCAGCTACCTGTCGATCCTGTGGGCGGCGGTCCCCGGCGAAGCATGGGAAGGCGCCAACCGCACGCTCCTGTACCTGGCCGTGTTCGCGCTGTTCGCCCTCTGGCGTCAGCGCTCGCACAGCGCGGCGCTCGCGCTGTGCGTGTGGACGCTCGCGCTGATCGTGCTCGCCGGGTACGTCGCGCTGCACGTGAACGCCGCCGGCGCCGCCGGCCTGCAGGCGATGCTCCCGGGCGGGCGCCTGCTGTACCCGAGCGGCTACCCCAACGCCAACGCCGCGCAGTGGCTGATGGCCTTCTTGCCGGCCGTGCTGCTGGTGCGCTCCAGGGGCCTTCACTGGGGGCTGCGCGGGCTGCTCGCCGGCGGCGCCGTGCTGCTCGCGGAGGTGGCGCTGCTCAGCCAGAGCCGCGGCTCGCTGTACGCCACGCCCGTCGTGCTCGTGCTCGTGCTCGCGCTGCTGCCGGGGCGCACGCGCACGTTCGCCGTGCTGATCCCCATCGGCGCGGGCGTCGCCGCCGCCGCGCCCGCCGTGCTGCGGGTGGGCGATCGCCTGCGCGAGGAAGCCGTCGTGCCCGCGAACGTGCACAGCGCCACCACCGCGATGTTCGCCGCCGCGGCGGCCGTCGCCGTGGCCGTCGCGCTGGGCGCCGCTGTGGAGAGCCGCCTCGGCGAGCCAATGCTGCGCCGGGCGCGCATCGGCATGCGCGCGCTCGCCGCGCTCGCGCTCGCGGCGGCGATCGGCGGCGGGCTGGCCGTCGCGGGCAATCCCGTGACGCGGCTGGAAAGCGCCTGGCACAGCTTCAAGGGCGGCTACGCCAACAGCAATGACAGCGGCAGCCGCCTCGTGGGCGGGCTCGGCAGCAACCGCTATGACTTCTACCGCGTCGCGCTCGACGAATTCGACGCGCATCCGCTGCTGGGAATCGGCGCCGACAACTTCGCCCAGCAGTATCTCGCCCACGGGCGCAGCGAAGAGACGCCCCGCTACCCGCACAGCGTCGAGCTGCGCACGCTCACGCAGACGGGCGCGATCGGCGCGCTGATCGCGCTCGTGGGCCTCGGCGCGGCGCTGTTCGCGGTCGCGCGCGCCCTGCGCGCCCGCGACCCGCTCGCACGCGCCGTCGCCGGGGCTGCGCTCGCCGGGTTCGGCTACTGGGTGGTGCACGGCTCCGTCGACTGGTTCTGGGAGTTCTCCGGCCTGGGAGCGCCCGCGTTCGCGCTGCTCGGCCTCGCCTGCGCGCTCGCGCCGGGGCGCTCGCCAAAGCACCGGACGGCTCACGCCCAAACCGCGTGGAGCCGGCGCCTGGGCGCGGCCGCGGCGGCCGCGCTGACGCTCGCCGCCGTTGCGTCGCTCGCGGCCCCGTGGCTCAGCCAGCTGGAGGTGCAGAGCGCGGCGCGCATCTGGACGAGCGCGCCGCGGACGGCGTATGCGCGCCTGGACGAAGCCGCCCGGCTGAACCCGCTCAGCGACGAGGCGTATCTGATCGCGGGCAGCATCGCGCTGCGCTACGGCGAACTGGGGCGCGCCGAGCGCGCGTTCTCGAACGCGCTCGAGCGCAGCGGCGGCGATGCGTACGCGACGCTCGAGCGGGGGGCGATCGCGTCAACCAAAGGTGAACGCGCGCTCGCGCTTTCACTACTCGAGCGGGCGGTGCGGCTGGACCCGCGGGAACCGCTCACGCGGCAGGCGCTGCAGGTCGTTCGCGCGGGCCGCCGGGTGAGCATCGAACGGCTCAACCGCTCGATCCTGCTCAAAGCTCAGCAGCTCGCGTGAAGCTCTTGGTTTTTTTCTTGCGGGAGCGGTGAAATTCGCTCGACAGAAACGGCAAGCTTCGGTAGCGTGTGAGCGAACAATCGTCGATTCGTCGATGGCATGCCTGCGCGCTCAAGGAACCTGGCGATCGGGGGGTCGAAGGCGACGATGAACGTTTGGCACGGATCGGAGCACAGCTTGCTCGAGCCAGAAAGGAATCAGGGCACGGACGCATGAGAAGCCACAGCCTGACCATCACGTCGGCATTCCTGGTGCTGGCTGCGTCGGCCATGGCGCCGGCGGCCGCCGGCGCGGGTCCCCTCCTCAGCGGCTACGGCGGCCCCGGACAGGGAAACCAGGCGATCCTCGGCTCGGCGGTCGTGGGCGGCGGCTCCGGCGGACACGGCTCTGGCGGTGGTGGAGCGGGCGGTTCTGGGCTGGGCGGCTCCGGCAGCACCGGTGCGTCGTCCAGCGGCGCCGCGGGCACTGGCGCGGTCACGCTGGCGGCCGGCGCGAGAGCTCGAGCGGAAACGCCCGGGACTGCGCTGGACACCAAAGGGAGACACGCAACGACGCCGCTCGCAGGGAATTCGGCAGCCGGCTCATCGTCGTCTGCGGCCTCGTCTAGCCTCACGGCCTCGCGGGGGGGCGACGGCGGCTCGCTGATGCTGGGCCTGTCCGGCGCGGACCTTCTGTACATCCTCCTTGCGTTCGGGTTGCTCGTATTCACGGGCGTCCTGACGCGGAGCCTGACGCGGAGCCTGGCACGCGAGCCGGGGGCGGGGCGCGAGGCCCGCTAAAGCGATGCGACGCAGGACCCGAGTAAGTACCTAAGGACAGGGAAGCCCGACTTCATGGACAGCACGAGGATCACCCAGCAGACTTCCACCACGCTCCCGCTCCGCGGCGAGCTGACGCACGACGCGCCCACGCCCAAGGCGACGTGGCGAGGGACCTTCACGGGGCCGCTGCAGTGGGCGCTGGAGGGCCGCGGCTGGTCGATCCTGCGCCCGGCGGTCGACCTGGTGCTGCTATGCGCCGCCGTCACGATCTCGCTCGGCGGCCTCCACGCGACGCTGTACGTGTCCTCGGTTCGCGCGCCGCTGCTGGCGCTGCCGCCGCTGGTGATGCTGCTGTTCTACCTGCGTGGGCTCTACCAGACGCGCCTGCGCACGCTCGTGCTCGACGGGATCGTCCCGGTGCTCAGCGGCGTGTCGGTCGCGGCGATGGCCGTGGCGACGCTCGGAATGCTGCTCAACGGGCAGCTGCCCAACCAGACCGACTGGCTGCGCGGCTGGCTGTTCTCGCTGATCGGCGTGGCGATCGGGCGCATCGTGCTGTCGTTCGCGCAGCGTCTCGCGCGCGCCCGCCACCTGGTCGGCAAGTCTGTCCTGATCATGGGCGCCGGCGTGGTCGGCGCGCAGGTCGCGCGACGCCTGGAGTCCCACCCCGAGTACGGGCTCGTGCCGATCGGCTTCCTCGACGAGGACCCGCGCTCGGTCGCCGAGGTGGGTGGCCGCGACGTCCCCGTGCTGGGCACGATCGACGACCTCGACGAGACCGTGCAGCGCACCGGCGTCAGGCACCTGATCGTCGCCTTCTCCTCCGCCGCCGACGCGCGCGTCAGCCGCCTGATCCAGCGCTGCCAGGAACTCGGCGTGGAGGTCTCGGTGGTGCCGCGCATGTTCGACACGATCAACGACCGCGTCGGGTACGACACGGTCGGCGGGCTGCCGCTGCTGACGTTCGCCGCCGTCGACCTCGACGGCCTGCAGTTCGCGATCAAGCACGCGCTCGACCGCGTGCTCGCGCTGACGCTGCTGATCGCCTTCTCGCCAGTGCTCCTGTGCGCGGCCGTCGCGGTGCGCCTCAGCTCGCCCGGTCCCGCGTTCTTCCGCCAGCGCCGCGTGGGTCGCGACGGCAAGGTGTTCGACTTCTACAAGTTCCGCTCGATGCGCGTGGAGCAGGCGTCCGCGCAGCAGGACGCCCAGACGGAGAGCAGCGCCCTGGACTTCCTGCTCGGGGGCGACACCGCCCCCGGCGGCGTCGAGGGCGAGGACCGGCGCACGGCCGTCGGGCGCTTTCTGCGCAGCACCTCGCTGGACGAGCTGCCGCAGCTGTTCAACGTTCTGCGCGGCGACATGAGCCTCGTCGGCCCGCGGCCCGAGCGGCCCGAGTTCGTCGAGCTGTTCAGGCAGGACATCATCCGTTACGGCGACCGCCACCGCGTCAAGTCGGGCATCACCGGCTGGGCGCAGGTGCACGGCCTGCGCGGACAGACGTCGCTCGCCGAACGCGTCGAGTGGGACAACTACTACATCGCCCACTGGTCGCTCGGCCTCGACCTGAAGATCCTCGCGCTGACGGTCGTCGCGCTGTTCCGCAACGCGGAGTGAGCGCCCGCTAGATCGTCTTCTGGGCGGCCTTGCCGATGCCTGCCCAGTACTGGTAGACGCGCACGCGCAGGCCGTGCGTGCCAAGCACCGGAGGAAGCGTCAGCGAGTACTCGTCGAAGCGGTTCAGCGTGAACAGCTCCCAGTAGCGCAGCACCTTGCCGTGGAACACTTCCAGCCGCAGGTAGTCGCCGACCGGCGCCGAGCCGCTGGCGATCAGGCTCGAGCCTTTGCGGCGCAGGCGCAGCGTCACCGGGCTGATGCTCCCGAAAGGCGACGCGAGCGCGCTCGCGAACGCGGCGAACGACGGCTTGCGGGCGCCGGCGGCGCCCAGCACGCCGAAGTCTTCGGTGCTCGAGTCCTGCAGCTTGTAGGAGACCGCCGCCGCCACGTAGGGGCTGCGGGCCAGCGCCCGGAACGTGTTCGCCAGGTTGGTGGCCTGGGTCCGCGGCGTCACGCAGTCCTGTTCCTGCTCGATGCTTTCCTGCGGAAAGCAGCTGCTCCAGCCGAACTCGTCCAGCCACAGCGGCGTCCTGTCGCCGTTGGCCAGCTGCACTTCGTGGATCGAGCGCACCGCCGCGAGTGTGAGCGTGTAGTAGTGCACCGCGAGGCCGTCGTAGTAGCCCTTCATGCCCTTTTCGTACAGCAGCCGCAGGAACGCGCCGTTGGAGCCGACGATCGAGCCGCCCAGCACCGGCAGGCTCGGATCGACCGCCTTGATCGCGGGATACGCAGCGCGCAGCACCGCCACGTAGCGTTCCGCTTTGTTCGGACCCGCGAAATACTGTTCGTTTGACTGGTCCGGCTCGTTCCACACCTCCAGCGCCGCCAGATGCGCGCCGTAGCGGCCCGCCAGATAGGCCATGAACGCGGCGTATGCGGCCGGGCTGGCGGGCGGCCATGAGTTCGCTTCGCCGCCGAAGACCGGGGAGCAGCTGTTCAGCAACGCGGTGGGAGCGGTGGACGTCCAGCACGGCGTGCTGTCCACGACCATGATCACGCGCATGCCGTCCGCCGCCGCGTCGCTCACCAGGCGGTCCGCGGAGGACTGCGTGGTCGCGTCGATCTGGCCCTGCTGCGGTTCGAACGTCGACCACGCGACCTCCGTGCGCACCACCTTCGCATGCAGCGCGTGCGCCTGCGCGATCGCGCTGTCGATGCTCGCCGTCGTCGAGCCGTAGTTGAGGCCGATCACGTTCACGCCGCCGAGCACTGCGGTGGTCGGCTGCGGGCGCTTGCGCTTGTGCGGTTTCCCGTGCGCGGCGACCGCCGCGCCGGCGCCCGCCAGCGCGAAGATGGCGACCGCCAGTCCGATCGCCAGCTTGGCTAGGTGCCTTGGCATGGGCCACACGATAGTCGGGATACGCTGTCGGGCAGGATGTCCCCGGTTTGGATCTGGACGCAGATAGCGATCGTCGTGTTCGTCGCGATCGGGATGATCGTCGCGATCACAAAGCTCGCGTGAGCGTCAGCGGCGCAGCGGGATGAGCGCGGCTCCGGTGTCAGCGGCGCAGCCGCCAGCGGCGCACGCCGCGCGCGCCGCCGCTGCGAGCCGCCGCGGGTCGCGGCGGGATCTCCTCGTCGCCGAGGATCGCCGCGGGCACCAGCTGCGTGAGCCATTCCGTCAGCGGCTCGAGCCCCGCCTGCCGGAGCGGCTCGGCGAGACCCGGTGGCCGTTTCACCGGGTCGTGCGCGTCGGAGGTCACGTTGTGGATCAGCCCCTCGCGCGCGAGCTCGAGCGCGTAGCGGCGCACATCGCCGCCGAAGCGGCCCACGAGCGAGCCGGCCGTGATCGACATCAGCACGCCCGCGTCGACGAGCCGCCCCACCACGCTGCGGTCGCGGTGCAGCGCGGGGCAGCGCTCGGGGTGCGCCAGCACCACGCGGTGGCCGTCGCGCAGCAGTTGCACGATCATCTCCTGCAGTCCCGGCGCCACCTGCGAGAACGGCGGCTCCACGAGCAGCCAGCGGCCCCCGCCGAGGCCGAGGCGCGCGAGCTCGCCGGGCTCGATCTCCGACAGCTGCGTGATCGCTATCTCGGCGCCCGGGCGCACCGTCAGCGCCAGCCGCTCGTCGGCCAGCCGCACGTTCAGCTCTCCCACCAGCCGCGCGATCGTGGCCGCGTCGTTGGGCGTGCGCGCGTTCACGTGCGGGGTCGCCACGATCGTCTCGATTCCGGCGGCCACCGCGACGCGCACCAGCGCGAGCGAGTCCTCGATCGTCTCCGGGCCGTCGTCGATGCCCGGCAGCACGTGGCAGTGCAGGTCGATCATCGTCGTAATCTAATGCGCGTCCGGTGCGCGCATCGTTCGCGCCGCCGCCGCCGCGCGGATATGATCGCCTCCGCGGCGATACCTTGGCGACGACGCAGGGGAGACTCATGTTCAAATCGATCGTGGTTGGAACCGACGGCTCGGACACGGCCAACCAGGCCGTGCGGCAGGCCGTGGACCTCGCGCGCGCCGTCGGCGCGAAGCTCGAGCTCGTCAGCGCGTACGAGCCCGTGCCCGCGCAGCGCCTAAGCGAGGAACGGCGCCAGGCGCCCGAGGACCTGCAGTGGGCGATCAACCCCCGCGAGGACGTCGACGCCACGCTCGAGGCGGCCGCCGCGATCGCGCGCGAGGCCGGCGTGGAGGTCGACGTGTACCCGCGCCAGGGCGACCCCGCCGACGCGATCCTCGACATCGCCGAGGAGCGCGAAGCCGACCTGATCGTCGTCGGCAACAAGGGCATGACCGGCGCCAAGCGCTTCCTGCTTGGCTCGGTGCCCAACAAGGTCTCCCATCACGCGCCCTGCTCGGTGCTGATCATCCGCACCACCTGAGCCGGGAGCCGCGCGAGCCGGGAGCCGCGCAACGCGCGGATTGCCGCTCGCCGCCGCGGACGACGGGCTCAGACGCTGTCGGCGATGCGCGGGGCGATGCTGCGCGCGCGCTGCAGCACGATCCAGCCGTCGTCCAGCAGGCGCCGCAGTGGGCCGGTGCCGGCGACGTTGAAGCGGCGCGCCATGCGCGCCGGGTCGGCGAGGTCGCGGCGCAGGCTGCGCGTGCGCCCGCGGCGGATCTGGGTGGCGGCGCGGCGCAGGCTGAGGCCCTTCTCGGAGGGCAGGTGCCACAGCCCGATCGCGAGCGGGTCGTCGACCTTCGCGGACTGCGCGCGCGGGCCCGTGCTCACGCGCCTGGCGACGTGCGACAGGTCGACGAAGCGGACCTGCCCGAGCGCGCCCGCCAGCGACAGGATCTGCTCCTCGTTGGGCAGCGTCTTGCCCTCGGCGTCGAGCCGGGCGTCCAGCTGCTCGCACACGCTCACCATCTCGCGCAGCGCCTGCGGCCTGCCGGCCAGCAGCTCGCCGCCGACCCACGGCGGCGCCTCCTCGGAGGCTCCCATCTCGCGCGCCAGGTCGCCGATCGCTTTGCGCGTGCGGCCGTGCACCTCGAAGCCCACGGTGTCCCAGTCGGGCGGATAGCCGATGTACACGCAGCCCACCTCCGACGCGGGCGGCGCGCTCGCGAACACCAGCTCGGGGTCGCTCCACACGCAGTCCAGATCCGTGAGCCACAGCTGGCGCTCGGGCGGCTGGCCCTCGCTGGCGGCGAGGATCGCGTCGAGCACGTAGCGCGAGGAGACGTACACCTCGGTCCCCGGCTTGGGCCGGTGGCGGTACTCGGTCGCCAGGATGCGCACGCCCAAGTCCTCGATGCGGTCGAGCAGCTCCGCGCCGACGCGGCCGAGTGCGGCGCGGTCGCTGATGTTCGTCGCCAGCGCCAGCTCGCAGTCGATCTCGCGCATCTGCAGCGACGCGGCCTGCGTGAGGGCGCACTCGAGATAGCGCGTGGCGACCGCCGCCGCAGAGGAGGCGGTGCGCGCGCTGGGGTAGTAGAAGCCCTCGTCGCGCTCGTGCACGTACAGGTACTGCACCACCAGGGGTGTCGACAGGGTGCTCATCGCTCGATTCGCTCTCCAGTCTGCTTCGGCGCAGACGGCGGCAAGCTTTAGCCGCCTGCAGTCGCTACTCGTCCACGCGACGGGCCTTGACGGCCGCCCGCAGGCGCTCGCCGACGGGCGCGGGCAGCGCCTGCACCGCCTGCTTGGCGCGGTGGCGCAGCACGCGCGGCGCGAGCTCCGCGCGTGTGCGCGGCCAGCGGCGGTTGCGCACGATCAGCCCGCCCCACGTCAGCGGCTCGTCGCCGTCGGCGAAGCGCATCTTGTACGCGTGCGTGCCGGCGCCCAGGTCGAGGCTGCGCTCGCCCCGCGCGATCCCGTCTTCGAGCGCCGCGAGGATCGTCAGCATCGTCGGCTTCAGGTCGGCGTGGCGCTCCATCCAGCCGCCGTTCCAGTACTTGACCTGGCCGCCCGCCGCGAGGAACAGCTGCACGGAGATCGGCTCGCCGTCGATCTCCGCGGCCCACAGCCGCAGGCGGTCGGGCCCGAGCGCCGCGGCCGCGTCGTGCAGCAGCTCCCTGATGCCGGGCCCCGTCAGGTGCGACTCCGCGCGCCCGTCCCAGCGCGCGGCGTGCAGCGCCAGCAGCGCGTCGATCGCGGTGTGCATCTCGTCGGCGTCGACGATCTGGCGCACGCGCCCGCCGCGCTGCTCCAGCCGCCTGCGCATGCGCCGCATCTGGCCGCGGAAGTTGCTCGAGCGCCCCGCCAGCCACTGCTCGGGCGCGCCCGACGGCAGCGCCACGGAGGGGGCTGGCAGCAGCGAGTTGCGGTAGCGCGCGAGCCTCGGGTTGCCGCGCGCGAGCTCGTCGGCCCAGCGCGAGCTCGCGGACACCGCCTCGAACGCCACCAGGTCCGGGCGTGGGCGCATGCGCGCGAGCGCGCCAAGCAGCTGCTCGCGCACCTCGCGCTCGCGTCCCGGCATGCACAGGACGTCCACGCGGTCTGAGAGCTCGGCGCCGAGGAAGCGCACGTCCACGCGCCCGCCGGGGCCGCGGCCGGCGAACCACGGCGCCAGCCCGATCACGCGGCCGCCGTCGCGCACCATCACGACCCACAGCTCGCTGTCGGGCGGGGCCTTGTGCTGCCACCACGCGAGCATCCAGCCGGGCGCGCACAGCGGCAGCGCCCGCTCGACGGCCAGCGCGTCCCACTGCGGCGCTAGCGCGCGGGCGGCGTTGAGGTCGTGGATGAGGTCGATCTCGGGCATCGTTCGTCTCAGATCGGCCGGCCGGCCGGACTTCCGTCGCGCGCGTCCCCCGCGGCGGCGCCCGCCGCGGCGGCGCTGCGGTCGACGTCCGCCAGCAGCTCCTCCCAGCTGGCCGTGTACGGCGCGATCCGCTCGGCCAGCAGCGCCAGCGAACGGAAGTCGTCCTGCTGCTCCCACGAGGTGTGCAGCACGATCGGGATCCACGTGCTCGGCGCGAGATCGATCAGGCGCTCGGCCGCCGGCAGCACGGTGCGCGCGTCGGCGTACAGCGGCGCGTAGCAGGGCAGGTAGACCGCGCCGTCGCGCCACAGCGGGCCGCCGTGAAAGCCCATCAGCGCGACGCTCTCGGGGCCGCCGCAGACGACGTCGAAGCGGTCCGCCAGCAGCGGGTACTGGACGGCGTCGAAGCGGTTGAACGGCGGCACGAACACGCGCGTCTCGCCGACGCCCGCCGCCAGCAGCCGCTCGCGACCGTCGTCCAGCAGCGCTCCCAACGCTGTCGCTGAGAGCCCGCACAGCTCCGAGCGCCGCCGCGGGTGCTGGAAGCGCGTGCGGTGCGTGTTGCCGTGCTGGGCGAACGTGACGCCGTCGCCGCGCATGCGCTCGAACAGCGCGATCTCCTGCTCGCCCAGCGCCCGGCCGCCGCTCGCGGCGGGGTCCAGCGGCGCGTGCGTCAGCTGCGGCAGCGCCGACATCAGGTGCGGGAGCTCCGCCCCGGCGAGCACGTCGTGGAAGCGGCGCGACATGTCGAGGTCCTGCGGCCGGTCGAAGGAGCTGTAGTAGGGGAACTCGTCGACCCGCACGAGGAAGCGCGGCGGGCCCGACGCAGCCTCCGCGCCGAGCACCTCACGGCGAGCATCGATCAGCGGCGCGAGCCACGCGCGCTCCCAGTCCAGGCGTCCGAGCTTCATCGCGACGCGCTGCGCGGTGCGGATCGGCGCCGGCGGCACGGGTCGCGGATCGAGCACGCGGCGCACCGCCCGCGGCAGCCCGGCCGGGCTGGCGCCCTCGAGGTGCAGGCTCGCGTTGCGTGCGAGGTCCGCGCCGTCGCTCACGTTGCGTGCGATGTGGGTGCGGTCGCTCACGTCGGCTGCGGGGTCCCGGCGGTCACTCCGCGCCCCGTCCGACGCCCACCCTCGCGGCCGCGCGGCGCGCCATTTCGGGCAGGTAGAAGCGCAGCAGCGGACCCAGGTCGCCGCGCGCGTACATGCTGTGCGCGCTGCCCGGCGCGAGCGCGAGCGCCTGCGCGAGCCCGCGCGGCCCGTCGGCGTGCAGCGAGGCGGCGAGGTCGCGGTTGAGCCACTGGAAGCGCGCGCCCACGCGCTGCGGCCCGAGCGGCCCGAGGGGCGCGAGCGGCCTTCCGGTCGCCAGGCGCGCCCACGCGGCGGCGACGTTCACGTCGGCGCGGCCCGCCAGCGCGATGCCGCCGTAGAAGCGGCCATTGATCTCGGTGAAGCGCGGCACGCCGTGCTCGTCGAGCAGGTACTCGACCTCGCCCAGCCCGAACCACTCCAGGCTGCGCATCAGCTCGCCGACGCGCTCCGACAGCTCGGGGTCCGGCTGGATCGTGCGCGCGCGGGCGGTGACGCCCGCCTCGGCCGGCCACGAGCGGTCGCAGCGCTGCTGCACCTCCGCCACGACCTGGCCGTCGCGATCGACCACCACCACGACGGCGCCTAGCGCGCCCGTGATGCACTCCTGCAGCAGCGGCTGCGCGCCTTCGCGGCGCAGCTCCGCGACGAATGGCGCGGCCTCGGCGGCACTGGCGAAGCGCTTCGTTTCATAGCGCGTGGGCACGTGGATGCGCGCCTTGACCACGACCGGCCCCCGCCATGCGGCGAGCGCGTCCTCGCTGGCCTCCTCGGTGCGCGGCACCGCGAGGCCCACCGACTCGGCGGCGCGGGTGAACGCGAGCTTGTCGAACGAGCGCTCCACGACCTCGTGCGGGGCATACGGCACGATCGCCGGCGCGATCTCCTCGCGCCGGCGCGAGAGCACCAGCAGGCCGACGTCGTACGCGCAGAACACGACCTCGTAGCCGCCCGCGCGCACGGCGGCGGCGATGTCCGCGATGAAGCGGTCCTCGTCGGTCTCCGCCTCCTCGACACGGTGGAACGCGCACGTGGCGCTGGACGTCGAGGCGATGCTCGGCCGCCACGCGCCCGTACCGACCTCCCAGCCGTCCGCGTGCAGCATCCGCGCCGCGGCCAGCGCGGAGCGATCGCGGGACTGGTCGACGATCAGCGCGCGCATCGCCTTAGTATCTCCGACGTGAAGATCGTGAGCGTGATGACCACCGACTCCAGCGGCGGCGCGGAGTTCGCCGCCGTCGAGATGCTCGAGGCCCTGCGCCAGCGCGGCCACGACACGGTGATGCTCACCGACATGACCGCAATGGCGCGCGACACGGACGTGCGCGTCAGCCCCGTCGCGCTCGGGCCAAAGCTGTCCACGGGCAGCTGGACCGGCCTGATGTTGCGCTGGCCACTCCTAATAAAAAAAATGAGGGATGCCCTGCGCGCGCAGGCGCCGTACGACGTGCTGATGGTCCACTACAAGAAGGAGCAGCTGCTGGCGGGCATGCTGCCGGCGGACCTGCGCCGCACGGTCGTGTGGGCGGAGTGGGGGCCCGTGCCGTTCCCGCTGCGCAAGGGCCTGCCGCGCAAGGCGTACCTGCGGGCGGGCGAGCGCGCGGCGCTGGTGATGGCGATCTCGGAGGGCACGCGCAAGTCGGTGTCCGACGTGGGCGTGCCGCTGGAGAAGATCGTGGTCGTCCCCAACGTGATGCGCGCCGATGAAATCCGCTTCACGCAGGAGGGGCGCGCGCGCGTGCGCGGCGAGCTGGGCATCCCCGCGGATGCGTTCGTGGTGGGCTGCATCTCGCGCTTTCACTTCAAGAAGCGCAACGACGTGGTGGTGCGCGCGGCGATCGCGCTGAACGACCCCCGCGTGCACCTGATCATGGCGGGCAGCGGCGACACCGAAGCGGAGCTGCGCGAGCTGGCGCAGCCGCTGGGCGAGCGCGCGCACTTCATCGCGACGCCCGGCGCGGAGGTGCCGGACGTGCTGTCCGCGTTCGACGTGTCCGTGTTCTGCCCCAGCCCCACCGAGGGCGCGCCGCGCGCCACGATCCTCGGCATGCTCGCGTCGCGCCCGTGCCTGTCCACGGGCGCTGAGGGCGTTGCGGACATGATCATGCCGGAGTTCGGCGGCATCTCCTCGCCGGAGAACGACCCGGAGGCGCTGCGCGCGCTGATCGCGCCCTACCTGGAGGACCCCGATCGCGTCGTGCGCGAGGGCGCCGCCGCGCGCGCGTACGCGGAGAGCACGTACGCGGCGCCGGTGGTGGCCGAGAAGATCGAGGGGCTGCTCGAGCAGGCCATCGGCGGCGCGCGCTCGTACGCATGAGCGCCCGCCGGCGCCTGCTGATGATCGAGCAGGGTGGCCGCGGTGGCGTGTCGGACTACACGGCGGACCTCGTGGCGGCGATCGCGGGGGAGGGCTGGAGCGTGACGCTGGCGACCGCGGCAGACCATCGCTATCAGCGGATCGACGGCGTGCGGGTGGTCCCGGTGTTCCACTACACGCGCGGCGACTCGCGCATCGCGCGCGAGCTGCGCGCGCGGGGGCTGGGCAAGCCGGCCAACGGCGCGCGCTTCCTGGCGGCGCTGCCGCGGCTGATGCGGCTGGCCCGCAGCGCGGACGTGGTGCACTCGCAGGGCTGGGAGGTGCCGCAGATGGCGCCGCTGGCGCTCGCGTGCCTGCGCCTCACCGGCACGCCGGTGGTGCAAACGGAACACGGCACGTTCGACCGCGTGCAGGACCGCCTCATGGGCACGGGCTCGATCGCGCGGCGCATCGCGGGGCGCCTGGCGGCGCGCACGATCGTGCACACGCAGGCGGACCTGGAGCGCGCGCGGCCGCTGGTGGGCGCGCGCGCGGTGGTGATCCCGCACGGCGAGTACGGCGGCCTGGCGCGCAAGGGCGGCAGCGCCGACCGCGCCGAGGCGCGCGCCGCCCTGGGCCTCGCGGTGGACGCGCCGGCGACGCTGATGTTCGGGCAGCTGCGCACCGACAAGGGCCTGGACGACCTCGTGGAGGCGGTCGCGCGGGTGCCCGAGCTGCACCTGCTGATAGGAGGACAGGACATCGGGGGCCTGGCGGCGGTGCGCGAGCGCCTGGCGGTGCTCGACGGACGCGTGACGGTGCGCGAGGGATACCTCGACATGGGCGAGATCGCGCAGCTGTTCGCGGCGACGGACACGGTCGCGCTGCCGTACAGGGAGTCGAGCCAGAGCGGCGTGCTGCTGCTCTCCTATGGCTTCGCGCGCCCGGTGGTCGTGTACCCCTCCGGCGGCATGGTGGAGGCGGTGGTGGACGGCGAGACGGGCTGGATCTGCGAGCGCGCGGACGTGGACGCGCTCGCACAGGCGCTCGCGGCGAGCGTGAGTGCCGGCGCCGAGGAGTGCCGGCGTCGCGGCCTCGCCGGCGAGCGCCTCGCGAACGAGCGGTTTGCGTGGCCGGCGATCGCGCGACGAACGACAGATCTTTATATGGAGGTGTTGGCGCGTTGAACGTCCACGGCCGAGCGCCATCGCGCGAGCGACACGGCAGCCACGATCGCCCAGCCTGGGCGTATACCATGGTATACTGCGGATATGGCGAAGGTCATGGTGTCGATGCCGGACGACCTCCTGAGTGAGGTCGATGCTGAGGCGACTCGTCTCGGGACATCCCGCAGCGCCGTGTTGCGTGAGTTCGCGGACTTCGCGCTGCGCAGGCGCCGCACGGATCGTGCGGCGGCCATGGACAGGCTCCTGCGGCAGGCTGCGCAGCACGGTGGTGCAGCTGCCGAGCAGGTGAAATCCACAAGGCCGTAGCGTGAGCACGCTGCTGTTGGACGCCAGCGTGATCCTCGCGGCGTTTGATTCCGACGATGGGTTCCATCGAGCATCCCAGGCGCTGCTCGCGAATTCAGATGTGACGCTCACCACCCTCGATCTCGCCCGATACGAGGTGGCGAACGTGGCAGTGCGAGGCTGGCGCGAGCTCGGGCGTGTCGCCCCATTGCTGGAAGTGATCGACCGGATCTCTGGAGACGGCGGGGTCGTGGCGTCTACGACGACTATGCTCGACCGCGCCGCGAAGCTGGCTGATGAGCACACGATCTCCGTGTACGACGCGGCCTACGTGGCGGCGGCTGACCAAGGCGGCGGTACGCTCGTCAGCTGCGACATCCGCGATCTCGTGAGCAAGGGGCTTGCGAGGAGCCCCGAGAGCGTGCACGAGGAGGAGCGGCCGCCGACTTCGCTCTCGTGAACGTCCACGGCCGCCCATATCCTTGCCGCGTGTTTGAACACCACGCGCGAGCCGGGGTAGTGGCATGAGACGAGCGGTGATCCTCGCCGGCGGCGAAGGCACGCGCCTGCGCCCCTACACGACGGTGCTGCCCAAGCCGCTGATGCCGATCGGCGACCGCCCGGTGCTGGACATCGTGGTGCGCCAGCTGAAGGCGCACGGCTTCGAGCGGATCACGATCGCCACCGGCTACCTGGCGGAGCTGATCGAGGCGTTCTTCCGCGACGGCGAGAGCTACGGCATCCCGATCGACTACTACCGCGAGCGCGAGCCGCTCGGCACGGTCGGCGCGTTGGCGCTGATCGAGGGGCTGGGGGAGGAGGACATCCTGGTGATGAACGGCGACGTGCTCACCGACATCGACTACGGCGCGCTGCTCGAGCGCCACCGCAACAGCGACGCGGCCGCCACGATCGCGACGAAGGGCCGCCAGATCCAGGTGTCGCTGGGCGTGCTGCGCTTCGGCGACGACGGCGACCCCACGCGCCTGACGGGCTACGACGAGAAGCCCGCGATCGACTACATCGCGAGCATGGGCGTGTACTGCTTCGCGCCGCGCGCGCTGTCGTTCATCGAGCCCGGCAAGCGCCTCGACTTCCCCGACCTGATCCTGCGCCTGATAGCCGCGGGCGAGGTGGTGCGCTCGTGGCCGAGCGACGACTACTGGCTGGACATCGGACGCCACGACGACTACGAGCAGGCGCAGGAAGAGTTCGAGTCGGTGCGGGATCGGTTGATTCCGCCGACTTAATGGACGTGTGCTGACGAGCAGTCGCCTGTGGATGATGGATGAGATCTAAGAAGATCAAAGGCTGCGCGGTTTTCGGTCTCAGTCTCGCTCTCGTGGCCTTGCTGGTCGCGTTTGGGTATTCGCATGTCGATCCCGAGAGACTCGGCACTTGCCAAAAGGTCGCGCTTTACTTCGGCAAGCATGCCTTCGCCGAAGACTGCGAGCCGTATGCATCGGGCGACTTCGCGGCTGCATCGGCTTTGCTTGGCTTCCTGCTCATACTCGTCAGCGGTCTCTCCGGGTCTATAAAGACCCCGCTTGGCACGCTCCGATGGGAGAGGGAAGCCGAAAAGGTCCGAGACGAGCTAAACGTCTCCCCGGACCAGCTCGAGCGTCGAGCTGAGCAGGCGATCGCAGGAAGCCAGCACCTGAAGTGAGGCTACCTCAAGAGTGCTTGCGAGAGGCAGCGTCTAAGGTATCCTAGGCATCATGGCTCCCTTGGATGTAAACGCTGCAGTTCAAGTTGCGCTCGGTCGTCTTTGGGAGAGGCTCGCAGAGGTGATCGCCGAAACCAAGGAACTTGAATCGCGGGCCAAGGAGGACCCGGCGCTCATTCAGGATCCGGACTATCAGGCGCACACTCGATGGGTGTCCCTGTTTCAGGATGAGCTTGGCGCGGTCCAGACCGTGTCAGAGGCCATTCAATCCGGTGCAAGGGTACCCACCGACGAGGTGGTCGCGGCGCGACGGACCGGAAAGAAGCTCCTAGAACTCGCCTCGACGATGAGCCAAGAACTCTCTGAGCCAGCAGTCCGCGCTTAGATCGCAGCGCGCACGGCCTCGACGACCGTGTCGACTTCGCTCTCGACCATCGTCGAGCTGAGCGGCAGCGCGCAGTGGCGGTCGGCCACCTCGGTGGCCTGCGGCAGGCCGTCGGCGGGGGCGAAGCGGGTGTACTCGGTGAACTTGTGCAGCGCCGGGTACCACGTGGTCTGGATGCCTGCGGCTTTGAGGTCGTCGCGGAAGCGGTCGCGGGTGTCGCGGTCGGCGAGCAGTACCGGGAAGGCGAAGTGCGAGGAGCGCTCCACCGCCTGCTCGTCGAAAGGCAGCTCGATGGCGGGGACGTCGGCAAGGCGCTCGCGGTATGCGCGCACCATCGCGCGGCGGTTCTCGATGCTCGCCTGCAGGCGCTCCAGGCGGCTCAAGCCGAGCGCCGCGCGGGGCTCGTCCAGGCGGTAGTTGAAGCCGATGTCCACCACGTCGTAGGCGGGGTCGTGGCCGCGGTGGCGGTCCCACGTGCTGCTCGTCATCGCGTGCGAGCGGAACAGGCGCACGCGGTCGGCCAGCTGCTCGTCCGCGCTCGTCACCATGCCGCCCTCGCCCACGCACAGCTGCTTCTTGGAGAAGAAGCTGAACGCGCCCAGCTCGCCCACCGTGCCCACCTGGCGGCCGCTGTCGTCCACGCGCGCGCCGATCGCCTGCGCGCAGTCCTCGATCAGCACCAGCCCGCGCTCGTCGCACAGCGTGCGCAGCGCCGCCACGTCCGCCGGATAGCCGCAGAAGTGCACCGCCACGACCGCGCGCGTGCGCGGCGTGATGCGCCGCTCCACGTCCGCGGGGTCGAGGTTGAAGTCCAGCGGGCTGCGCACGTCGCACAGCACCGGCTCAGCGCCAAGGTAGCGCGGCGCGGCGGCGCTCGCCACGAACGTGAACGCCGGCACGATCACCTCGTCGCCCGCGCCGATGCCCGCCGCCAGGCACGCCAGGTGCAGCGCCGCCGTGCCGCTCGACACGGTCACCGCCTGCGGCGCGCCCACGTACTCGGCGAGCGCCTGCTCGAACGCTTTCGTGCGCGGTCCCATCGTCAGCCAACCCGACTCCAGGCAGTCCAGCACCGCCTGCACGTCCTGCTCCGGAACCTCGATCTCGGTCAGCGCCACGCGCCAGTCACTCATCGCGCGATCGCCTCCGCCAGCGCCGTCACGACGCGGTCCTGGTCCTCGTGGGACATGTGCGGGTAGAACGGCAGCGTCAGCTCCGTGCGCGAGGCCAGCTCCGTGATCGGCAACGACACGTCCGGGAAGCGCTCGCGGTAGGCGGTGAAGCGGTGGATCGACGGGTAGAAGATGCTCGTCTGGATGCCGCGCTCGCGCATGCGGCTCGACACCTCCGCCTGGCGCCCGTCCTCCTCGATCATGATCGGGATCACGTAGCACGAGGAGCCCGGCACGTCCGCGTCCTCGAACGGCACGATGATCCCCTCCACGTCCGCCAGCAGCGAGCGGTAGCGCACCGTCAATTCGCGCCGGCGCTCGATTTCCGCCTCCAGGCGCCCCATGCGCGACAGCAGCAGCGCCGAGCGCGGCTCGTCCAGGCGGTAGTTGAAGCCCAGCCCCACCACGTCGTAGGTGTCCGTGCGGCCGCTGTGGCGGTCCCACGTGCCGCTCGTCATCGCGTGCGAGCGGCGCGAGCGCACGAATGCCGCCACGTCGTCGTCGTCCGTGCACAGCAGGCCGCCCTCGCCCACCGACAGCACCTTGTTGGAGAAGAAGCTGAACGCGCCCGCGAGGCCCCACGTGCCGAGCTTGCGCCCGTGCAGCGTCGCGCTCGGCGCATGCGCCACGTCCTCGATCAATGCGATGCCGTGCCTGTCACACAGCTCCTTCAGACGGTCCACCGCCGCCGGATATCCCGCGTAGTGCACCGCGCACACCGCCTTCGTGCGCGGCGTGATGCGCCGCTCCACGTCGTCCGGGTCGATGCTGGGGTTCTTGCGCGAGACGATCTCAGCAAACACCGGCGTCGCGCCGCAGTACAGCGCCGCCGCCGCCGTCGCCGCGAACGTGAACGCCGGCACGATCACCTCGTCGCCCGGCCCCGCCTTCGCCGCCAGGTACGCGAGGTGCAGCGCCGCCGTGCAGCTGGACACTGCGATCGCGTGGCGCGCGCCCAGCTGCTCCGCGAACACCTCCTCGAACGCCGCCGTGCGCGGACCCAACGTCAGCCAGCCCGAGCGCAGCGTCTCCGCCACCGCCTCCAGGTCCTGCGGCTGCAGCTGCAGGTCGAACAGCGGCAGCTCGGGGAAGGTCTCGGTGCTGGCCATCGGTCGGTCGCGCGGGTCTTGCCGTGCCGCTAGGGGATGTTCTTGTAGCGCCCGTCGAACGGGTCGCCGAACGCCTTCGCGTCGAGCGCCGCGATGATCTCGGCGATGCCGTCCGGCACCGTCATCAGCGTCTCGAAGCCCAGCTCCGCGCGGATCTTGTCGAAGCTCACCTTGTAGTCGCGCGGGTCCTCGTCGCGCTTGACGTAGGTGACGCGGCCGCGGTCGATCTGCCTGCCGATCTCCTCCACCAGGTCGAGCTTGCGGTAGTTCTCGCCCGAGCGGCCCGCGTTGAACACGTTGTTGGCGACCTTCTCCTCGGGGGCCTCCAGCACCGTGCGCACCGCGCGCCCGGCGTCGCGCACGTGGATGTACGGGCGCCAGAACTGCTCGCCGAACACTTCCAGGTCGCGGTCGGCCCACAGTTCGCGCGTGAACTCGTTCACCGTCAGGTCGAAGCGCATGCGCCGGCCCACGCCGTACACCGTCGCGAAGCGCACGCACGTCGGTTTCAGGCCGCTGCCACCGCCGCCGCCCAGGATCAGCTTCTCCATGCTCACCTTCTGCTCGGCGTACAGCGACACCGGCGCCAGCTCGCCCTCCTCGGTGATCGGCACCGTCGGGTCGGCCATCCGTCCGTAGTTGGAGCACGTCGACGCGAACACCAGGCGCTGCACGCCCGCCGCGCCCGCGTCCGCCACGAGGCTCTCCGTGGCCTGCACGTTGACGTCGTCGGAGACCTGCGGGTCCAGCGCGCACGCGGGGTCGCCCACGATCGCCGCCAGGTGCACGACCGCCTCGGCGCCGTCCAGCGCGCGTTTGCGCGCGTCCGCGTCGCGCATGTCCGCGCGAATCACCTGCACGCCCGCCTGCTCCTGCTCGGCCGCGATGTCCTCCTGGCCGTGCAGCAGCGAGTCCAGCACGCGAACGTCGCGTCCCGCGTCCAGCAGCTCTTTCACGAGCATCGCGCCGATGTAGCCGCTGCCGCCCGTCACTAGCGTCGTGTTGCCCACCTGATGGTCCTCTCTGGTCGTGGCGATCGTACAGGCGCCATCGGCAGCCGCTCCCGCGCGCTTGAGCGCGACGCAGCGTGTTGAGCCGGACGCTGCATGGATACTGTCATTCTCGCGCCGACGGGCAAATCGTCCGATGTCGATCCGACCCGCTCGTCCCAATGTCGACCCTAGCTCGCCACACCACCAAGCAGCGCGCCGCCCGCGACATCGGCATGCAGATCGGCGTGCGCATCGCCAACCTCGCGCTCGGCGCGGTCGTCACCGCGCTCGTCGTCAGGACGCTCGGCGAGTCCGGCTACGGGCAGTGGTCCACCGGCTTCGCCGCGCTCGGGCTGATCGGCTACTTCGCCAACTTCGGCATGGAGGGCGTCGCGCTGCGCGAAGCCGCGCGCGAGCCCGAGCAGGCGCACGAGTGGATCGGCTCGGTGATGCTGCTGCGGCTGCTCGTGCTCGTGCCCGTGATGCTCGTCTCGCTCGTCACCATCCTCGCGCTGCACCGCAGCCACGCGATGCTGATCGCCGGCATCATCATGATCGTCGCGATGCCCTTCGGCGGCGTCGGCGCGCTCGGGCTGCTGTTCCAGCTGCGCGTCGACAACCGCGTGCCGATGCTCGTGCTCACGCTCAGGAGCATCCTCTGGGGCGTCGCGGTGCTCGTCATCTACCTCGAGCACGGCGGCATGGTCGCGCTCGCCATCGGCCTCGTCTCCACCAACGCGATCGGTTCGCTCGTGCAGGCCGTCGCGGCGCTCAAACTCAAGGACACGCGCATCCCGCGTCCCACGCGCACGCATGTGCGCGACGTGGTGCGCATCGGCCTGCCGATCGGCATCTCCGGCGTGCTGATCATCTGCTACGCCACCGTCGACCAGGTGATCGTGTACTCGATCGCCGGCACCAACGCCTCGGGGCTGTACGGCTCGGTCTACAACCTGCTCAACCAAGCGCACTTCGTGCCGATCTCCGTGCTCACCACGCTCGCGCCCGTGATAGCCGCCTCCTGGCCGCACGACCGCGCGCGGCTGCTGCGCACCTCGCGGCTCACAGCCGAGCTGCTCGCCGTCACCTCCTTCGGCGGCCTCGCCTTCGCGATCGTCGCCTCCACCCCCGTCGTGCGGCTGATCTTCGGCGCCCAGTTCGTGCCCGGCGCGCCCGCGCTGCCGGTGCTCGGCGCCGCGTTCGTGTTCATCGCCTTCGGCTACCTCAACGGCCAGCTGCTCGTCGTGCTCGGGCTGCAGACGCGGCTGCTGCGCATCAGCGTGTACGCGCTCGTAGTCAACGTCATCGGCAACCTCATCCTCGTGCCGCTCACCGGCTTCATGGGCGCCGCCTGGATGACGCTCATCACCGAGGTCGTCGTCTGGGGCTTCAGTCTGTCGCTGATCCTCAAGACGCTCGAAATGCCGCTGCCCAAACCAGGTCGCATCGGGCGCGCCGCGCTCGCCGCCGCCGTGCTCACCGCCCTCCTGGAGACCATGAAGCTGGCGCACGCGCCGCTCGCCGCGCTCGTCGCCGCCGCCTGCGTCGCCTACCCCGCGCTGCTGTTCGCGCTGCGCGCGCTCGCCGTCGAGGACGTGCGCGTCGTGATCGGGCGCGGCGCCGTCAGCTGAGCGCGCGCAGGCGCTCGGCCAGGCTCGCGAACTGCACGCGCGCGTCGTAGCGCCGCTCGCACCACTCGCGCGCCCGCTCGCCCAGCTGCTCGCGGCGTTGCGGGTCCGCCAGCAGCGCCAGCAGCGTCTCGCGCAGCGCGCGGCGGTCGCCGTGGTCCACCAGCACGCCCGCGCGGCCCTCGTCCAGCAGTTCCGGGATGCCGCCCACGCGCGTCGAGACCACCGGCGTCGCGCACGCCATCGCCTCCAGCAGCGCCCACGGGTTCGTGTCGCCGTATGTCGGCAGGCACAGCACGTCAGCCTGCTGCTGCAGCTCCAGCAGCCGCGGGTCGGACGGGTCCAGGCGGTGCACGCGCACGCCAGGACGCTCCGCCACCGGGTCGCGCGTCACCAGGTCCAGCTCCACGTCGCGCCCCAGGTCCTCGCCCAGCGCCGCCAGCAGGTCCTCGCCGCCCTTCGCCGCGAAGCGCCCGCCCACGAACAGCACCCGCGGGCGCTCGCGCTCCTGGCGCTCCGCCGGGCGGTAGCGCCGCAGGTCCAGGCCCGGGTGGTGCTCCACCACGTTCGTCCCCGGCGCCTCGCGCTCCACCGAGCGCTTCGCCCACGGCGTCCACGCCAGCACCAGCGCCGCGGCCCGCAGCGCGCGGCGCTCCAGCGCGCTGCTCGGCGCGATCGTGATCGACCTGTACCAATGGTCCAGCGGCCAGCCCGGCATCTCCCACCAGCCGCGAACCGTCGTGTCCAGCGACAGCACCACCGGCAGGCTGCGCATGATCCGACGCATGGTCAGCGCCACCGAGTGGCTGTGCACGTGCGCCACGTCCGCCGGCCACGCGCGCAGCTCGCGGCGCACCTGCGCGCGCGCCCGCTGCGCCTGCACCAGGTGCCAGCGCAGCGTGCGGAAGTCCAGGTGCCTGTCCGCCAGCAGCGCCACCGGGCGCGTCGCCAGCGCGCGCTCGAGGCGGCGCATCTCGCCAATGCCCGCAAAGCGCGCCTCGATGTCCGGCGCTCCCTCCAGCCCCACGCGCAGCGCCTCGTCCAGCTGGCCCTGGCCGAGGATGTGCCCGCCGAGGTTGCCCTCGTTGAAGAACAGCACTCGCATCAAGCGCGCTCGCGCGGCGGGCGGACCCACGCCTCGGGTCCGGCGCCGTGCTCCCAGCCGAAGCTGTTCGGGTCGGCCATCTCCTGCGGGCGCTCGAGGATCCAGCGCTCGTGCAGGGCCCCCAGCGCCGCGTGCACCTCCTCGACGCCGCCCAGCTCGCGCGGATCGAGCGGCTCCGCCGCGTCCACCCGCACCTCGTGGCCCTCGCGCCGCGAGCGCAGGCCGAGGATCAGCGCATCGCTTTCGACCGCCAGGCGCGCGCTGCCGTCCGCCAGCAGCGCCCGCTTGCCGAGGAAGCGCGTCTCGCGCCGGCCCGGCATGTCGTAGAACACGTACACGCAGTCGCCCCGCGCCAGCAGGCTCGCCAGCAGCTGGTAGGAGCCCTCGGCGGGCACCTTGCGCCCGAGCGCGCCTTTGCGCCAGCGCGCCACGCGCCGCCCCCAGTAGTCGTGCGAAGGCGGCTCGAACAGCCACGGGCCGAAGATCGTGTACTGCTGCGCGCGCCCCACCGGCATCGAGTACATCGAGCGGTAGAACGGCCCTGTGTGGCACGCGCTCAGCAGCACCCCGCGCTCCCCCGACAGCGCCTCGCGAACGCGCGCCGCCGAAACCGCGTCCATGCTCGCCGACCACGGCTGCTCCCAGAACAGGACCGTGTCGACCCGCCGCTCGATCAGGTGCAGGCGCGCCAGCTCGCGCGCCTCGCCCGCGCGCGCCGTGCCGGAGACGATCGCCTCCATCGTCGCGATCGCCCCCTCGCGCTCGCCCTCGCTGTGCTCCCAGATCGCCTCGGCCTGGCGGGCCGCCCGCGCGACCAGCAGCCGCGTCGGCAGCGCCCTACGCACCCACGGCGAGGTCTTCACGCGGACGCGCACGTTGCACGGCGGCATCCGCGGCGGCTTCGCAAGGCGCTCCACCTCCGCGAGCGCCACCGCCAGGTCGAACGGCGGCTCGGCGCTAGAAGCCCGCGGCTGCTCGGCGCGCCCGGTCTGTGGCGCACGGTTCGTGTTCCTGTCTTCGGTCTCGGTCGGCATCTGGCTCGAAATCGTGCGCTGCGAGCGATTACTTGAGCCCGCAACGGCATTGTCACGACCCGACGCTACCGTTCACGCCCCCATGCGCATCCTCGTCGTCTCCGCGCTGTACCCACCCGTGGCCTTCGGCGGCTACGAGGTCGAGTGCTCGGGCGTCGCCGAGCGCCTGCGCGAGCGTCACGACGTGCTCGTGCTCACCAGCGACCGCGACCGCGCGCGGGCAGGCGAGGACGCGGGCGTGCGCCGCGAGCTCGCCAGCCTCACGCCGGACTCGCGCGGCGCCCGCCGCGCGCCGCGCGCTGCGATCGACGGCGTGCGCGCCGCGCGCCGCGCGCTCGCGTGGCAGCCCGACTTCGCGTACGTGTGGAACGGCGCGTCGATCCCGCAGGCGGCGCTGCGCGTGCTCGCCGACAGCGACGTGCCACTCGCGTTCCGCATCTGCGAGCACTGGTTCGGCGGCCTCTTCACCAACGACCAGTTCCTGCGCGAGCTGCTGCCCGCCGAGCGCCCGCCCGCCCGCGCCGCGTGGTCGCTCGGCTGCCGCGCGCTCAACGCGCTGCCGCCGCTGCGCCTGCAGCCGCATGCGCCGGTGCGCACCGCCATCTCGTGGAACTCCGAGGCGATCAAGCGCATGGTGCGCGTGCAGCCGTTCGTCGAGCCGCTGCTCGAGCGCGTCGGGCACTCCGTGCCGCGCTACGGCGACGTGTACGCCGCGGTCGTGCGCCAGCCCGCGCCCGCGCCCGAGATCACGTTCCTCGGCCGCGTCACCCCCTACAAGGGCGTCGCCGTCGCGATCGAGGCGCTCGCGCTGCTGCGCAGCGAGCACGCGATCACCGCGCGCCTGGTCGTCGTCGGCCCCGAGGACAGCGACCACGGCGCCGCCATGCGCGCGCTCGCCGAGCGTCTCGGTGTGGCCGACGCCGTCAGCTGGCCGGGGCCGCTCGCGCCCGCGCAGGTCGCCGCCCAGCTCGCGCGCACGCACGCGCTGATCGTCTCCTCCGTGTGGGACGAGCCGTTCCCGCTCGTCACGATCGAGGGCGCGCTCGCGCGCGTGCCGCTGGTCGCCTCCGACGTCGGCGGCATCGGCGAGGGCATGCGCGACGAGGAGCACGCGCTGCTGTTCGGCCGCGGCGACGCCCGCGGCGCCGCCAGCGCGCTCGCGCGTGTGCTCCGCGAACCCGATGAGACCGCCGCACGCGTCGAGCGCGCCCTCGCACGCGCGCAGACGTTCCGCATCGGCCCCTATCTCGACGACCAGGAGCGGTTTGTCGCCGACGCGCACTCCATCTTGACTTAAAGAAAATCCGCGAGACCGTCTGCGTCCACACCGGGAATCGCCAGCGCGCGCACGAGCCGCTCAGCCACCTTGCGCCACGTGAACAGGCTCGCGTGGCGCTCCGCCAGCGCGCCCAGGCGCTGCGCCGTCTCGGGGTCCGCCAGCTCCAGCATCGCCGCGTAGATGCGCTCGCCGTCGTGTGGGTCCACCACCACGCCGCCCGGCCCGATCATCGTCGCCGCGCCGCCGTCTGAGCCGCCGATCGACGGCACCCCCGCCGCGCCCGCCTCCACGAACACGATCCCCGCCGGCTCGTGCAGCGACGGCATCACAAACGCCGTCGCCGACGCGTACAGCGCCGCCACCCGCTCGCGATCGCCCGGATCCGTGCGCGACAACGGCCCGTGGCCCGTCACGCCCGGCGCGTCCAGACGCGGGTGTCCGCCCACCACCTCCAGCCGCGCGTCCGGATGCAGCTCGCGAACGCGCGCGAACGCGCGCAGCACCGCCGGGCCGTTCTTGCGCTCCCAGTCCACGCCCACGAACAGAAGGCGCGGCACGCTCCAGTCGCGCGGCGTCACCGCGCGCGCCGGGTGGTTCTGGCCGAGGCCCACCACGAACACGCGCTCCGCCGGCACGCCATAGCTGCCCGTGATGCTGTCCGCCGCCCACTGCGTGCACGCGCAGCACGCCGCCGCCGCCGCGTACACCGCGCGCTGGCGCGCCTCGTAGCGGCGCACGTCCCCCTCCGACAGCGCCTGCAGGTGCGGCCACGGGTACGTCACCGCCTGCAGCACCGTCGAGTCCTCGTATGTCACGAACCTTTGTCCCGGCGGCAGCACCAGCTCGCAGCCGCGCTGCACGATCCCGTCCAGCCGGCCCGCCGCCGCTACGCGCTCGCGCATCAGCCGGTTGCGCGCCGCGATCGTCGGGCGCCCCAGCTGCGTCGCCCGGAACAGGCGCTTCGCCGCCGCGCGCGGGTCGCCGAGATCGCGTGGGCGCATGCGCGCCGCCAGGCTCGCCAGCTGCGTCGCGCGGCGCGTGCGCGCCGGCAGCGCCCCGCTTAGCGGCACCGCCTCCGCCACCACCTCGTGCAGCGCCTGCAGCACCGCGCCCGCCGCGCCCGAGTCCGCCTGCATGTCGCGCGGGTCGAACGCCGCCGCCACGCCGATGCGCAGGGGGAGGGGCTGCGAGGGGACTTCGGGCGGGGGCGAGGCCGCCGATGGCGGGGAGGCCGCGGGTGGCGAGGATGCCGCGGGTGGGGGTGAGGGCTCGCTCATCGCGATCGACTCGCCAGTCTGCGCAGCTTCTGCAACCGCTCCGGCGGCAGCGCGCGCTCCGCCGCGTCCGCCGCGCGGCGGCGCAGCAGCCCCGGCAGCGCGCTGCCGTACGCCTGCGCCAGGCGCGGCGACGGTGGCATGAACAGCGTCCACGCCACCGGGTCGTTGCCGTTTGCCAGGCGCACCTTGTTCGGGTTCTCGCCGCAGCCCAGGTGGATGCGCTTGCAGCCGCGCTCGTACGCGCGGCGCACCACCTGCACCACCGCCAGCTTCGCCGGCGCGAGCTTCGCGTGGCGCTCGTCCCAGCCCGAGTTGATCGCCGCCAGCTCCGTGCCCGCCATCAGCCCGAAGTCCACGCAGATCGGCTCGCCGTCCAGCTCCAGCACGCACATCTGAAAGCGGCCCTCCTGCACCAGGTCGCGGCCCACGTCCTGGAGCCAGTCCGGCAGGCGCTCGTCCAGGTCCGCCAGCCGCGACCAGCCGCGCTCGCTCCAGCGGCCGGCGTGCAGCCGCGCGAACGCCTCCGCGTCCGCGCGCAGCGTCGCCGCGGTGCTCCAGCGCACGCTGCCGCCCGCCTCCGCGAAGGCGCGCTCGCCGCGGCGCAGGCTGTGGCGCAGCTTCGCGCTCAACGTCTGGAACCACTCCTCGAACGTCGGCTCGCGCAGCGCGATCACCGGCGCGCTTTCCACGCGATAGCGGCGCAGCACGCCGCGTATCGACCCCGGCCACTGCTCCTGCAGGGCCACCGGCCAGTGCGACGCCACCGTCATCGGGCCGAACGCCACCACGTCCGGGGGCGTCTCCGAGGAGGCGAGCGCGCCGCCGACGGCCGCCGCCACCTCCCACTCGCGGCCCGCCAGCGCCAGTGGCTCCATGCACACGCCGAACTCGCTCGCCATCAGCCGCGCCTCGCGCACGCCGCGGCGCGGGGGGGACAGGAAGAAGGGCGCCACGCCCACCAGCCGGCCGCGATCGCGCACCGCCACCACGCGCGCCTGAAGCTCCGGCGTCGCCACGTGGCGCCACCACGACAGGACCCACGCCGGCGCCGACACCGGGTTCGACGCCGCCACCGCCAGCGCGTCCCACTCGGGTGCCAGCGCATGCAGAGCCGCGGCGTCCGTGATCAGCTCAGCGTCACTCATCGGGTGAAGCACTCTAGTGCCAGCCCCGGAACGCGCCGTCAGGGCGTTCAAGCGCCGGACCCCCGCGGCCGATATCGGCAGAGGTATGAATCGTGCAGCCTGCCGCCGCGATCGGCCTATCATTGACTCGGTGCCCGCCACGTTCGCGGCACCCGCACAGCCGTGGCCGATATCGACCCTGTAACCAGCGCTCCCTCCGCCCCGACGGTCTCGCCGTTCGAGCTGCTGTCGGTCCTGTGGCGCCGCCGGCTGATCGTGATCACGGTCGTCGTCGTCAGCGTCGGGCTGTCCGTCGCGCTGTCGCTGCGCTCGCCCAAGGAATACTCCGCCTCCGCCCAGCTGCTGTTCCGCGAACCCGGCTTCGCGCAGGCGCTGTTCGGCAGCAACCTGTTCTCGACCGGCCAGGAGGAACCGCAGCGCACGACCCAGACGAGCATCGACGTCGTCACCTCGCTGGCGGTCGGCGAGGAGGCCGAGAGCCTCCTGAAGATCAAAGAACCGGTCGCCTCGCTCGTCGGGTCGATCTCCGTCAGCGCCGACTCCGGCGCGGACATCGCGACGATCAAGGCCACGCGCCAGAACCCCGTCGAAGCCGCCGCCGTCGCCAACGCGTTCGCCGATGGCTACATCGCCTACCGCCGCCAGACCGACCGCAACACCGTCGGGCAGGCCGAAGAACTGATCAGCCAGTCGATCAAGACCGCCAGCCCCGCCGAGCAGGCCAAGCTCGCGGAAAGCCAGCGCCAGCTCGGCGTGCTGCGCTCGCTGCAGACCGGCGGCGCGGAGGTGATCGCGCGCGCCGAACCGGACCCCACGGCGGTCGCGCCCAAGCCCAAACGCGACGGCATCCTCGGCTTCGTCGTCGGGCTGTTCCTCGGCGCCGGCTTGGCGCTGCTCGTCGACTTCCTCGACCGGCGACTGAAGACGATCGACGACTTCGAGCGCGCGCTGCCCGACTACCCGATCATCGCCAGCGTGCCGCACGTGCCGCCGCACACCGCGCTCGCGGAGCAGCTCGCGGGGCCGATCGGCGAGTCCTACCGCATGCTGCGCGAGGGCCTGCGCTTCCTCGACCCCACCGGGCGCGCGCGCTGCTTCGTGATCACCAGCGCCGAGGAGAGCGAGGGCAAGAGCACCGTCGCGGTCAACCTCGCGCTCGCGCTCACAGCCAGCGGGCGGCGGGTCGCGCTCGTGGAGGCCGACATGCGCCGCCCCTCCGCAGCCTCGCAGCTGGGCATCCCGCGCCATCTGCCCGGGCTGTCGGACATCCTCGTGGCCAACGCCGAGCTCGAGGAGTGCCTCGTCAGCCTTGAGGACGAGCCCAACCTGATCGTGCTGCCCAGCGGCACGATCCCGCCCAACGCCGCCGACCTGCTCAGCGTCGGGCGCATGGGCGAGATGCTCGCCCACCTGCGCGACGCCGCCGAGATCGTGATCGTCGACTCGCCGCCGCTGCTGCCCGTCGCCGACACCCGCGTGTTGCTGCGGCTCAGCGAGGTCGACGGCGTCGTGATGGTCGCCCGCGGCAGCTTCAGCAGGCGCGACCGCGTCAAAGCGGCCACCCGCGTGCTAGCCGCCAGCGGCAGGCGCGTGTTCGGGGTGGTGCTCACCGAAATGAAGTCCTCGACCGCCAGCGGCTACTACTACTACGACGAGCCCGGCAGCTCCAACGGGCGCTCCTCGCGCCACCGCAGCATCAAGTCGCCGGTCTGAACGCCACGATCGCCGGCTCCGGCTTTCGCGCGACGCTCGGCGCCGGGCGCGCGATGCTCGCCAGCCGCGTCGACAGGATGCCGCCCATCGCGCCGAACAGCAGGTCGATCTGGGCCCAGTAGAAGCTGTCGTAGAAGATCGCCACGACCGCCATGCCGAGCACGCCCAGCGCCAGCGACAGCTCGTACGCGGGCGTCACGCCCAGGCGCATGCAGCGGCCGATCACCAGCAGCGCCACCCCGATCGGGATGATCGCCGCGATCAGCCCGACGATGCCCATGTCCACCGTGATCGACAGGTAGCCGTTGTCGATCGCTCCGATCGCCGTTTTCTGCACCGATTCGTTCGCCGAGAAGCCAGGTTCCTCGGCGCCGAACACCGGCTGCTGGCCGATCGCCTGGATCGCGTAGCCGTAGCTCCACTCGCGGTGGGTCACCGACTGGCTGCTCGCCTGCTTGGCCGCCAGCTTTTCTTCCACGATCCGGTGCAGCGAGCTCGTGCCCAGGATCAGCGCCGCGAGCACCACCACCGCGCCCACGATCGCCCGCAGCGCCCGGTAGTTGCCCGCGCGCGCCTGCACGATCGCGACCACCAGCAGCACCACCGTCACCGCCACCCACGAGCTGCGCGACTGGCTGAAGATGAGCAGCGCCGCGATGCCAGCCGCCAGCGCGCCCGTGAGCAGGCGCGAGCGCCCGTAGGCGAACAGCAGGCCCGCCGGCATCAGCCCCACCACCAGCGCGCCGTACGTGATCGGATAGCCGGTGAAGTAGCCCACGCGGTTGCCCGGCGCCCGCAGATACGCGTCGGCGCCCATCAGGCCGAGGATCACGAGGCCCCCGAACGACGCCGCCAGCCATGCCTGCCCGCGGCCGAAGCGCCGCGCGCACAGGAACGCGACGCCGATGAACAGGTAGCCCACGATGCCCGCCGCGATCAGCCGCGTGAGGCTGTGGAGGTTCTCGTAGACGAGGATCGCGAGGCCCAGCGACAGCACGCCCAGCAGCAGCGCGCCGCGGCTCGGGCGCGTGCGGCGCCCGCCCAGCGCCAGCGACCACAGCCACGGCGCCAGCGGCGCCGCGGCGATCGCCGCGCACAGCACCTCCTGCTTGACGATCGGCGCTTCCGCGCTTTCGGCGATGAACGGGTACCACGGCAGCACCGCCACGATCACCACCGCCCACGAGAACGCCCGCTCGCCGAGCATCGCGAAGGCGATCACCGCCCCCGCGCACACCGCCACGATCTCCGCCGTCGAGGGCTTGTGCTCGACCAGCGCGCCGCACAGCGCGCCCACCAGCAGCGCGCCCGCCAACAGCACCGGCGTGCTCCCCAGCGAGCCCGCCGCCCGGTCGCGCAGGCCCCGACTCGATTGGTATGACACTAGGATGCCCGCCGCTCGCTCTCGCTCTCGATCACAGCCACATGATGGCCCATCACGCCGACGCGGCCGGGGGGTTCCCGGCCGCGTGGCGCGCCTGCTGTCTGCCCGAGGAGTTCGACCTCGGGCAGCGATCTCCCGCTACGCGCGGAAGGCTGCCAGCGCCGAGTACGCGAGCTTGTGGGCTCCAGACGCGCTCTCGATGCCGTACCAGTCGTTCGTGCCGTAGTCGCGGTAGTTGAAGTACGTCACGTCCTGGATGTAGCCGGTGCCTTTGGCCCAGTTCACGAAGTTCGTGATGTTCTGCGCCTGTTCGGCTTCCGTCCACTGGAACGAGTCGCCCGTCGACGGCTGACCCACAGCCGTCGGCCAACCCACCTCGGTGACGTAGACCGGGATGTTCGGGTGCTGCGCGTGCGCCGTTTCGATCTGGTGGCGGTCGCCCAGCGCGGACTGCGTGCGGTTGCTCGTGCCGCCGTAGGAGTGCATCGTCACGCCGTTGATGTAGCTGCCCACGTTCGGGTCCGCCGCCCACATCTCTTCGCCCCACGTCGTCGGGCCCGTGCCGCCGTCGTAGGAGGCCAGCAGCGCCGGGTAGCTCGAGCCGAAGTTGGCGACGAACGCTTCGTGCACGACCTTCAGCAGGTGGTCATACGCCGCCGCGTTCGCGGAGCTGCCCGCGCTCGAGCCCCAGCCGATCCAGGGGTTGCCCGGCTCGTTGAGGACCTCGATCGCCACCGTCGCCGGGTTCGCCCTGTAGTAGGCGACCGCCTTCGCGGCCCATTCCGTCGCGTTCACCGCGGCCACGCCGCCGCTGTTGTACGGGCCGGACATGTCAGCGATCACCTTCACGCCGGCCGCCGTCCAGCCGCTGATGCTCGACGGCGATTCCAGGCGCACGTAGGAGGCGGCGCCTGCGACGTCGGCCGCGAACGTCGAGGGCCAGCCGCCCGCGTCCACGCCCACCCACATCGGCGAGGTCAGGATCGAGCCGCTCGGCGCTTCTTCTTTTTTAGGCGCTTCTTCTTTCTTGGGCGCTTCTTCCTTTTTTTCAACCGGCGGCGGGGGCGGGCTCCCGGGGTAGGAGACCGCGACCTCGGTCGCCCAGGCGCTGCCCACCACCGCGGTGCGCAGGCCGTAGTTGACGGTCTCGCCCGGCACCGCCGTCGGCGTCACCGACGTGCCGTTGACCTCCGTGTACCTGGTTTCCTGGCCCGGCACCTTGATCGCGAGCACGTACGTGGTGACGTTGGCCACCTGCGGCCAGGAGATCGTCTCGCCCGACACCGTCAGCGCGGGCGCGGCCTGCGGGTTTTCGCTGGGGACGGTGACCACCGGTTTCGTGGGAACCGTTTCGGTCGATTCGGTTTCGGTCGGTTTGCCTTCGCCCGATTTGCCTTCGGCGGGCGGGGTTTCCGCGGGCGGCGTTTCGACCGGTGCGATTTCGCCCGCTTTGACGTAGGCGATCGCCAGTTCCGGTGTCGCCCACGCGCCGCCGTTGACGGCCGCGCGGACGCTGTAGTGGACCGTCGCGCCCGGCACCGGCGGCGGCGTCGTCGAGAGGCCCGTCACGGTCGAGTACTGGTCGGCCTGGCCGGGGACCTTGCGCACGAACACGTACGTGTTGACCGCGCCCACGCGGGTCCACGCGAGCGTGTCGCCCGACGCCCTCAGCTTGGGGGCCGCCGTCACCGTCGAGGAGCCGCCCCCCCAGTGGGCGCTTTTGGCGCTGGCGCCGTTGCCGGCGACGCGCGACAGGGTCTGCTGCGCCTGCTTGAGGCGGCGTCCTGCCAGTTGCAGAGCCCGGCGCGCGGCGGCACAGGCGCTCGGCTGCCGGCTGTGCGCGGCCAGGCAGCGCTTCAAGCGCTTCGCGTCCGCGACCAGCGTGCGGTCGTCGGACTTGCTGGCGCTCGCGGCAACGGCCAGCGGGCGCGGCATCACACGGCTCGCGGTCGCAAGCGCGTGGTGTGAGCCGGCGGTCGAGGCGGCGGCTGTGCCGGTCGCGACGCCGGCCGCCAACAGGATCGAACAGGCCGCAAGCGCGAGGAGCGTCAGCTTCCTCAGCGTGCGGGTGAGACCAACGGCGGGGGTAGTCATGTCGTCTCCTTCGGTGGCCGGGCTGTCTGCGAGAGACCCCTGGCTTTGCGGGCCCGCCTCGCGGCGGGGGTGCCTTTGTCGGGATTTGCAAGGGCGCGGGCGGCGGCGCGCGTTCCTGTGAGGAACCGCTTGCGCCCCCTACCTTGAGAACTGCAAGTGATCTTTCGGAAGCCCCGCGGCTCCGCGTAAGCCCGTGTATTCGCCCTGGACGCATGTTCCCGGCCGTGGCCGGGGTCGTGGACGGGGCCGTTTCGGGGTCGGGCGGGCGCCTCGGCGGGCTACGTGCGGGCGGGGTCGAGCAGGGCGCTCAGCGCCGCGATCGAGTAGCGCTCGAGCGCCAGCTCGTGGCCGCGGCGCGCCAGCTCGGGCGCGCCGTCGCGTAGCACGCGGGTCAGCGCCGCCGCGAACGCTGGCGCGTCCCGCGCGATCACGCAGTTCTCGCCATCGGTCAGCGCGAGCCCCGAGGCCGCGCGCGGCGTGGCGATCACCGGCAGGCCGTACGCGAGCGCCTCGATCAGCTTCAGCGGCGTGCCGCCGCCCTGCAGCAGCGGCACGAGCGCGCACGCGGCGCTCGCGTACGCGTCCGCGAGACTGTCGACGAAGCCGAGCGCCTCCACGCGCGCGTCCCCGCTCGGCTCCTGCTCGAGGCCCGCGCCGACGAGCGCCAGCCGCGCGTCGGGCAGCTCCGCCCACACCAGCGGCAGCACCTCCTCGATCAGGAAGCGCACGCCGTTGCGGTTGGGCTCGTAGGCGAAGTTCGCCACGAACAGCGCGCGGCGCTCCTCGGTGCGCGCCCTCACCGGTGCGATCGCCGCGACGTCGACGACGTTGGGCGCGTAGCGCAGTTGCGCCGATGGGCACAGCGCGCGCGCGCCCTCGAGGTCCGGCTCGCTGACCATCCACGACTCCGACGCGCGCGCCAGCAGCCCCCGCTCGAAGCGCTCCAGCGCGCGCGTGTCGCCGTCGCCGACGCCGCCCAGCTCGCCGCGGAACGCCGACTCGAGGTTGTGCGCGTTGTAGATCACCGGGCGTCTGCGCGCCAGCGCGCGCAGCGCCGCCGCCGCGATTGGCCCGTCGGCGATCACGCGCCCGCGGTCCTGCTGGGACGCAAGCGCGCTCGCGCGGGCCGCCAGCTCGGGGGAAATGCCGCGCGCGAAGTCGCCCGGCACGCCCTCCAGGCGCGCACGCGCGTAGGCGAGCGCTCGCTTGACGCCGCGCGAGGGCAGCGCCTCGTGCAGCGCGATCCCCGGAATGCCGCGAAACGCCGCGTCGGGCTCGTCCGCGCCGAAGCGCACGTACAGCAGGTCGAGGGGACGGTGCGCGGCCAGCGCGCGCGCCACGCCGTACGTGCGCACCGCCTGGCCGCTGCGCAGCACGGGCGTGTGCGTGGTCACGAACAGGTCCCTCACAGGAGCCGGCTCCCCACGGGAAGGCGGGAGGGCGGGGCGGGCGGAAGGCGGGAAGCTAGGCTTCTCAAAGCGCGTCGATCGCCACGGCGATCTCCTCCAGTCGCCGGTCCCACGAGTGCGCGGCGGCCGCGCGCGAACGCTCCGCCCGGCGCTCGGGGCTGTCCTCGGCCAGCGCCCTGTCGAGCAGCTCGGCCATCCCCTCGGCGTCGGGTGCCGTGAGAATTCCTTCGACGCCCTCCAGCGCCGGCAGCGGCGTCGCGACCACGGGCAGGCCCGCGGCCAGGTACTCGTACACCTTCATCGGGAAGATGCTCGTCGTTAGCTGGTTGCGCGCATACGGGATCAGCCCGGCGTCGGCCGCGCGCAGCACGTCCGGCAGTTGCGCGTAGGCGCGCGGCCCCAGCAGGTGGATGTTGGGCACGCCCGCGATCGCCGAGATGTCCGCGTGCGGTTCGCCCGGCCCGATCGGGCCGACCAGCGCAAACGACCACTGCGGCCGCAGGCGCGCCAGCTCGGCGAGCAGCGCCAAGTCGAGCTTCATCGTCACGATCGCGCCCGTGAACACGATCCGCGGCGCCGGCAGCGCCGCCATCTGCGGGTCGAGCGCGGCCGGCGGGCTCGCGTTGGGTGGGGTCGGGGTCAGCGCCTGCGAGAACAGGTCCGTGTCGGCCACGTTGGGCGCGTACAGGACATTGCGCGAGATGCTCCGCAGGCGCTCCGCGAGCGCCGGCGCGCTCGCCAGCACCAGGTCCGCGCGCGCCGCGAAGCGCTGCTCGGCGGCGCGGAAGCTGGCCGTGTCGATGCGCTCGTGCGCGGCGATGTCATCGACGCAGTGGTAGACCACCAAAGAGGGCTGGAGCGCACCGATGAGCGCCTCCGCCTGCGGCACGTACGCCCACAGGATCGGCGCGTCGAAGCCCAGGCGCCGGACGGCGCGGCGCACGAGCGCCGGTAGCAGGCGCGCGTTGAGCGCCCGCACCAGCCCGCTGCGGTGGAACGGCAGCACCAGCGGCGAGAGCACGTGCAGGCCGTCCACGGCGCGCGGCGGCGCTACGCCGCGGCGCAGCCGTCGCGCGATGCGCGCCAGGTCGCGCCCCGCGAGCTGCGGCTGGCGCAGGCCCAGCGACTCGATGAACAGCACCCGGTTCTCCCGCGCCAGGCGCGCCATCAGATGGTGCTGGTTGGTCCACAGCTCGGTATCCCAGTCGGCGAATCCGACGCAGACGATGTCGCGTCCGCGCAGCGTGGGCGTCTCGGGCATCGGCGGCATGATCCCAGGCGCCGGGGCGTGTAGTCTCGCGTGCTTGCCCACGGGAGGTCTAATCGAGGAGCTGCGCGAGCGCTTCCCGCGCGTGGCGGTCGTCCACGACTGGCTGACGATCCCCGGCGGCTCCGAGCAAGTCGTGATGGAGCTGCTTGAGCTGTTCCCGCAGGCGGAGCTGTTCACCACCATCTACGACCCCGCGCCGTGGCCCGCGCAGATCAAAGATCGCGTCGTGCACAGCTCCTTCCTCAACCGCATCCCCGGCGCCGTGCGCCACTACCCGAAGCTGCTGCCGCTGATGAACCGCGCGTTTCGCTCGTTCGATCTCTCAGGCTTCGACCTCGTCCTCTCCAGCAGCCACGCGTGCGCCAAGAACGTGCGCACGCCCGCCGGCGTGCTGCACGTGTGCTACTGCCACACGCCGATGCGCTACGCGTGGGAGGAGGGCTTCCTCGACGGCGAGGACGTCCCCCGCGCGCTGCGCCTCGCGCTGCCGCCGCTGCTCGCGTGGCTGCGGCGCGTCGATCGCGCGGGCGCCGCCGGGCCGGACGTGATCGTCGCCAACTCCGGGCACGTGGCGGAGCGCGTGCGGCGCTACTATGGGCGCCCCGCCCAGATCGTGCACCCGCCGGTCGACGTCGACCACTTCCTGGGGCTGCGGCGGGCGTCGCCGCGAGCTGGCGACGGGGTGCGTGCGGCGACTGAGCCGGGCGCCACGAGCGAGGCGAGCGACGCCTCGGACGAGGACTACTACTTCGCCTTCGGACGGGTCGTCCCGTACAAGCGCGTCGATCTCGCCGTCGCCGCCTGCGCGAGCCTCGGCCGGCGCCTGAAGGTCGCCGGGGACGGGCGGGCGCTCGATGCGGTGCGCGCGCAGGCCCCCGACGGCGGCGTCGAGTTCCTCGGCAAGGTCTCGGCGGCCGAGCGCGACCGGTTGCTGGAGGGCGCCCGCGCGCTGCTGTTCCCCGGCGAGGAGGACTTCGGGATCGTGCCCGTGGAGGCGCAGGCGGCAGGGCTGCCGGTGATCGCCTACGGCGTCGGCGGGGCCACCGAGACGGTGCTCGACGGCCGCACCGGCGTGCTGTTCGGGGAGCAGAGCGCGCAGGGCCTCGCGGCGGCGATCGAGCGCTTCGAGGCGCTCGCGATCGACGAGTCGGCGGTCCGCGAGAACGCGCGCAGCTTCGGCCGCGAGCGCTTTCGCGCGGAGATGGCGGGCGTCATCGACCGCGCCGCGCGCGAGCGCGGCGGCGCTTGAGCGCGGACGGCGCCTGAGCGCGGACTATCCGGCCCAGCTGAAGTGCAGGTATCGCGTCGTGCCGGGGGCGCCCGAGTGTGCGATCGGCGTCGCGTCCAGGCGGTAGTAGCCGCGCGCGAGCCCGGCGAGGCTCAGCGTCAGCGCGTTGGCTCCCGCGTGTCCGCTCGCTCGGGGGGCGACGCCGGTGCGCCGCCACGGCTTGCACGAGCTGACGCCGCGCCCGCAGCTGTGGCTGACGGTCTGGCGGTAGAGCGCCATCTGCACCGTGCCCGCAGCTGAGAGTGTGTACGTCACGACGACGTCATGCGCGTGCTTGGCGGCACGCGCCGTCTTGCTGTGGAAGGCGAGCTTGGTGAGGCTCAGCGCGGGTTCTCTGGCTTCCGTGAACGGGCTCGTGCCGATCTGCGGGGTCACGAGGGTGGTTGGCGGGGGCGCCGGTGGCCCAGTCGACGGGGTGGCTGGCGCGGTCGCGGTGGCGGCCAGGGCGACCTTGGTTTCCCCGGCCTGCGTGATCAGCGCGAGCGAGTCTTCATAGCTGCCGGCCGTGGTCGGTTCGAAGGTGACTGAGACGTCGATGACTTCGCCGGGTTTGAGCTTGACGCCGGTCGCGGGCAGGCCCGTGACGGCGAACGGGGGCGAGGGGTTCTTCACGCCGCTGACTTCGAGTTCGGTGTTGCCGGTGTCCTTGAGTGTGGCTTCGCCCTTGACCTGCGCGTCCACGAGTGTCGAGCCGAGGTCGAGATGCTTCGGGGAGGCGGTGAGTTCTGGTCGGGGCACAACGTCCGCTGTTGCCGACAGTGCGACGTTGGTTTCGCCGGCCTGAGTGGTGAGCCCCAGCGATCCCGTGAACGGGCCCGCGATGGAGGATTCAAAGGTCACTTCGACGGTGATCGTTTCGCCTGGCTTGAGCTTGGTGCCGTTGGCAGGCATGCCGATGGCCGCGAATGGCGCGCCCGGGCTTTTCGAGCTTTTGACTTCGAGCGTCGTGTTGCCGGTGTTCTTGAAGGTCGCTTCGCCCTTGGCCTGTTCGCCGACCAGCGTCGAGCCGAGGTCCAGCCGCTTTGGAGACGCGGTGAGTTCATTCCGGGGCACCACTTCCGCCGTGGCCGAGAGCGTTACGCTGGTTTCACCGGCCTGCGTGGTGATGCCGAGCGATCCGGTGAACGGGCCCGCAGTGGAGGATTCGAAGGTCACTTCGACGGTGATCGTTTCGCCTGGCTTGAGCTTGGTGCCGTTGGCCGGGAGGCCGGTGGCAGCAAACGGGGTCGAGGGAGCGTTGACGCCTGTGACTTCGAGTTCGGTGTTGCCGGTGTTCTTGAACGTGACCTTGCCGGTGAGCTGTGCTTCGAGGAGCACCGAGCCGAGTTCGAGCGATGTGGTGGAGGGCGTGAGCACGGGTTCTTCGGCGAATGCGGACAGCGCGACGCTTGTTTCGCCGGCCTGCGTGGTGAGATTGAGCGAGCCGTTGAACTGGCCGCCGACGGAAGATTTGAAGGTCACGTGGACGGTGATCGTTTCACCGGGTTTGAGCTTGGTGCCGGTGCTCGGCAGTCCGGTGGCGGCGAACGGGTTCGAGGGGGCTTTGACGCTTTTGACTTCGAGTTCGGTGTTGCCCGTGTTCTTGAACGTGACTTCGCCGCTCAGCCCTGTCCCGACGAGCGTAGAGCCGAGGGGAAGCGACGTGGGCGACGGCGTCAGCGCTGGTTCTTCGGCGAACGCGGACAGCGAGACATTGATTTCGCCGGCCTGTGTTGTGAGCCCGAGCGAGCCGTTGAATTTGCCGCCGACGGCCGATTTGAAGGTCACGTGCACGGCGACGGTTTCGCCGGGGGCGATTTTCATGCCTGTGCTGAGCCCGGTGGCGGCGAACGGCGCCGACGGCAGGTGCGCGGTTTTGACTTCGAGCGTGGTGTTGCCGGTGTTGTGCAGCTTGACTTCGCCGGTCAGCTGTTTGTTGACGAGCGTTGAGCCGAGTTCGAGCGATGTGGTGGAGGGCGTGAGCACGGGTTCTTCGGCGAAGGCCGACAGCGCGACCTTGGTTTCGCCTGCCTGAGTGGTGATGCCGAGGGAGCCTGCGAATTCTCCGCGCGCGGCCGATTTGAAGGTCACGCCGACCGTGATTTTTTCGCCGGGCTTGAGCTTGGTGCCGGTCGCCGGCATGCCGGTTGCGGCGAATGGCGTCGACGGGCTTTTCACGCCTTTGACTTCGAGCGTCGTACCGCCGGTGTTGGTGAACGTGACTTCGCGCGACAGTTCGCCGCCGACCGGCGTGGAGCCGAGATTCAGCGATTCGGCGGAAGCGGTGAGCGCGGGCGGCAGGATGCCTTCGCCGACGAACTCCACCTTCTGCAGGCCGTTGGTGTCCTTTTCGCCGTTGAGTTCCCAAACGCCGCTGACGGGCCCGGGGCTGGTGGGCGCGAACTTGACCGTCTCGGTGAGGGTTTCGCCGGGCTCGATCGTCGTGCCCTCAGACAGCGTCGTCGTGGCCGCGAAGGCGCCGCCCACCGGCGGCTTGGACTTCGTCAGCGGGACGGCGCTGCCGCCGATGTTCTTGATCGTGAAATTCTCCAGCTCGCTCGAGCCGTCCTGCATCTGGCCGTATTCGACGGTTTCGGGGGTGATCTGCAGGTCGCCGGGCGTGCTTGCCGTGCCGGACAGGCCGATCGCTTCGTTGCCGCCGGTGGTTTCGAGTGCGATTTCGTTCTCGAACGTGCCGGTTTCGGTCGGTTCGAACGTGACGGTGATCGTGATCGAGTGCCCCGGTTCGATCGTCGAGCCAACCGAGGGGGCGCCGCTCGTGGCGAACGGCGCCGGCGGCAGATGCACACCCTCGATCGTCAGCGGCGCGCCGCCGACGTTGCGGAACGTGGCGCCGGCCGACTCGTGTTCGCCGATGATCGTGCCGTCGAACGTCACGAGCGGAGGCGTCGCTTCGAGCTTCGGCCCCGAGGCCTGCCCGACGCCGGAGAGCCCGAACGGGACTTTCGTCCCGGTGCTGGTCGTGGCCGTCAGCGTCGCGCCGATCGGGCCGGACCCGGTGGGCGCGAAGGTGACCGGCACTTCGACGGTCTGGCCGGTGGTGAGCGTGGCGGGCAGCGCGGGCAAGGGCGTCCCGACTTTGAACTGCGACGAGCTCGAGACGACGCTGGAGAGCGTCAGCGGTTCGGTCGCCGTGAGAAGCACCTTCTTTTCGGAGGATTCGCCGTCGGTGGTCGTGGGGAACACCGTTTCCGAGCCGGTGAGCACGGGTGTCACGGGCGAGCCAAACGCGACCACGTGGCCATCGCGGGTGCCCACGTACAGGCGGCCGGCGCCGACGCCTGGGTCCGCGAACTTGGACGAGGTGCCGATCGGCGCGCTCCAGCGCAGGACCGGTTCGTTGTGTACGGGGATCGGGTTGTAGGCGCGCAGCTGGGCGCCTTCGCCGGTGCCGTTGGGCGCCCACACGATCCAGACGAGCGCGGAGCCGGGGTTGGTGCCGTTGGAGGTGATCAGAGGCGCGCTCGAGGAGAAGCCGAACACTTCCGTCGAGGTGCCCTGCAGCGAGAGCGTGGGCATGCCGGTGCCGGATAGCCCGTACTGGTAGACGCGGAAGTTGCCGGAGGTGGCGTTGCCGGTGGTGCCTCCCGACGCCGTCGGGATGTACACCCAGCCGCCTTCGCCCGGCCACACGCCGGGCCGCGACCACACGCCGCCATAGGGTCCGATTCGCTGTACGACCTCGTCGGAGTCGGCGGGGCCCTGCCCGATCCCGCCGAGGTTGTCGCGGTTGAGCAGGTACACGTAGCCGTCCTTGCCGACCGCGACGGCGAGGTGCGGTATGGCCGGCGTGCCGAAATATTCTTCGGGCAGGCCGGTGACGCCGCCGGAGGCGAAGTCCGCGTCCCAGCTGTCCAGGAAGGAGGCGTTGTAAGGGGCGAAGAAGTCGACGGCCTTCAGCGAGCCGCCGGGCTGCACGTCGAGCCGCACGATCGACTCGCCGAGGTCTTCCGGCGGCGTGTCTCCGGGCGTCGGCGTCGAGGGGGCGCCCCCATTACCGGTGCTCAGCAGGATCGTTCCCGGTCCGTCCGAGGTCAGTCCGGCGCCTGACTGCCAGATGCCGGCGCCTTCGCCGGTCTCATCCGCGACCCAGCGCGCCTTGACGGCGCCCGCGGTGGAGACGCCGAACACCCAGCCCTGCCACACGGGGTGGTCGCAGTCGGAGCCGAAGGCCGCGTATACGACGCCTTCCATCAGCAGCAGCCCCGGGCGCTGGAGCTGGGTCTGCGCGTGGAACGTCTGGCCGGAGGCGTTCTGGGCGGTGCCGCTCAGCTGCACCGGGAAGCCCGGCTGTGTTTCGCCCGTGGATACGCTCACCGCGTCCATGAACCACTCCGGTTCTTTTTTCTTTTCGCGGTAGGTCTTGTATGTGAGGTAGGCGATGTTGGTCGCCGGGTCGATCACCGGAGTCGAGGTGACACCGATTTCGGGGGTCAGGTCCGCGCAGCTGATTTCGCCGGGGTTCCATGGTTCGCTGAGGCTCTTGGTCCACAGCTGCGCGCCGGTGGCGGGGTTCAATCCGTAGAGGTGGTTGGCCTCCGTGGCGACGAACAGCGTGCCCTCGTCAAGCAGCGGCTGCGCATACACCTGGCCTGTGACGGGCGTCGACCACAGGCGCCCGAACGTGCCGCCGCTGACGAGTTCCGGTGTGATCGAAGGCTCGTTCGGATACCAGCCCGTGCGCAGGTCACCGCCGGCGTTCGTCAGCTCGGACCCGGTTTCGGACGCGACCGCCGTCGCCGCGCAGGCAAACAGCAGCAGCGTGCAAAGCACAGACACAGCGCGCATCGTGCGCATCAATTTCCAGCCCTCCATAGCGAGCCCCCACCTGGCCAGTCGAAACCGCGAATCGCGCAAGGATACCCACCGATTCGAGTTTCGGCAAATGCCGCGGAGACGCTCCTTGGCCGATTGCTGCCTATCTCAGATGTCGAACGCTCGCTGCGCCTCGTCCGCGACGTAACGCGCGATCGCAAGCGAGGAGGTTGCCGCCGGCGAGGGCGCGTTGCGTACGTGCAGCGCGCGCTCGGTGTGGGAGAAGACGAAGTCGTCCACGAGCTTGCCGTCGCGGCCGAGCGCCTGCGCGCGGATGCCAGCGAACGAGGGCTGCACGTCGGCGACGCGCAGGTCGGGCACGTAGCGCGCGGCGGCGTGGACGAACGCGGAGCGCAGCGCGGCGTGACGCAGTTCGCTGACGCCCGTGCGCCACCACTTGGCGAGCATCCGCCACGTGCCCGGCCACGCGAGCGTGTCGGCGAGATCGCGGCGGCTGACGTGCGCGAGGCTGTACGCGTCGCGGGCGCCGACCATCAGCGCGGTCGGGCCGATCAGGACGTCGCCGTCGATGTGCTTGGTCAGGTGCACGCCGAGGAACGGCAGCGACGGGTCCGGCACGGGGTAGATGAGCGAGCGCACCAGATCCCGGCGCTCGGGCGCCAGGCGCAGATAGGCGCCGCGGAACGGCACGATCCGCGGGTCGGGGTCGGCGCCCGCGGCGACCGCCAGGCGGTCCGCCCACGCGCCGGCGCAGAAGATCGCGTGGCCCGCCTCGATGGCGCCGTGCGCGTGCTCGAGCCGCAGCGAGCGCCCGGCGGTGGACACGCCCTCGACGCTGCAGCCGGTCGCGACGGCGCCGCCCGCGCCGAGGATGTCCTGGGCGTATGAGCGCGCGACCGCGGGGAAGTCGGCGATGCCGGTGTCGGGCGAGTGCAGCCCGGCGACGCCGCGAGCGTGCGGCTCCAGCTGCTCGATGCCGGCGGCGTCGATGCGGCGCAGCCCCGGCACGCCATTGGCCTGGCCGCGCCGCTCGAGCTCGTCCAGGCGGCCCAGCTCGGAGGCGTCGGTGGCGACGATCACCTTGCCGCAGCGCTCGTGCGCGATGCCGCGCTGCTCGCAGTACTCGTACATCTCGTGCGCGCCTTCGACGCACAGGCGCGCCTTCAGCGAGCCGGGCACGTAGTAGACGCCGGCGTGGATCACGCCCGAGTTGTGGCTGGTCTGGTGCATGCCGATCTCGGCTTCGCGCTCGAGCACGCACACCGACGCCTGCGGATTGCGCCGGATCAGCTCGCGCGCCACCGCCAGGCCGACGATGCCGCCCCCCACGATCGCCAGGTCGCAGCGCTCGGGCGGCTGCTGGAGTGGCTGATCGGTGCTCGACATGCTTGGCGCCAGGCTACCTTGCCGCGATGGCGGCCACGGCTCCGGGACCGCCCGGCGCGGTGGCCGCCGCCGCGTCCAGCAGGCCGGCGCCGTAGAGGCGTTCGTCGCCGCCCCCGCCGAGTTTGCGCGCGGTGGCCTTCAAGCGCGCGGTGATCTGCGTAGGGGTGGGGTGGCGGCCGAGCACGCCGCTGGCGATGATCAGCGCGGCGGTCGCGGCGACGTGGGGCGTTGCCATCGACGTGCCTTCGTAGCCGCCCGGCAGGCCGAAGCGTTTATAGGAGCTGCCCGTGAACGTCACCTGGAAGATGTCGCGGCCGGGCGGCTTTTCGGGGTTGCAGTTGGGGTCGCCCGGCAGGTCCGCGTCGGCGCCGCCGCCGGGCGCGACGAGTGTCAGGCCAGAGCCGTCGTTGGAGTAGTCGGCGAGGCAGCCGTGTTCGGTGGTGGCGCCCACCGACACCACGTCGGGCGCGCGCGCCGGGTAGGCGATCGCGGCGTGGCCCTCGTTGCCCGCGGCCGCCACCACGAGCACGTTGTGGCGGTGCGCGTAGCGCAGCGCGTGGATCAGCTGGGGGATGTCGGCGGCAGTGACGCCGGGCGAGAACTCGAGGCTGAGGTTGATCACCTGGGCGTGGTGTTTGACGGCGAACACGACGCCTTCGGCGATCGTCGACGCTTCGCCTTCGCCCTGGCTGTCGAGCACGCGCACGGGCATGATGTGCGCCGCAAACGCCAGCCCGGTGAGGCCGTAGCGGTTGCCGGTGGCCTCGGCGATCGTCGCCGCGACGAACGTGCCGTGGCCGTTGCGGTCGTTGGGGTAGGGATCTTTGGCGACGAAGTCATAGCCTTTGACGAACGAGCGGCGGCTGAAGTCCGGCGAGCGGCGGAACGGGCCGCGGTTGGCGTAGGCAACGCCGGTGTCGAGCACGGCGACCGTCACGCCCTGCCCGCCGGGAGCGCCGTCGGCGGCGACGTTGGCCCACGCTTCGGGTGCGTCCACGCCCCATTCGCCGGAGAAGTTCCACTGCAGTTCCTGCCAGCCGCCGGGGTGGTGGCTCGTGCCTTCGTCGTCGGGGATCAGCCCGCCGGCGACGTGCGCGCGGTAGTCGGGCACCGCCCACGCCACGCCCCGCTGCGCGCGCAGCCGGCGCAGCGCGCTCGCCACGCTGACGCCCGGCGCGAGGTGGACCGTGCGGGTCTCGACGCCCGAGGATTCCTGTTCATCGGCGCCTTCGGAGCTCGCCGCGTGCGCTCGGCGGGCGGCGTGCGCAGGGGCGTAGCCGACGATCACCTCGCCGGGCGCGTACGGAGCCGGCGAGGCCGCCGCAGCCACCGAAACGCCGCCGAGCAGCACCACCGCCGTGTACGGCGTCAGCAGGATCGAGATTCTGCGCGCGGTCCGGCGCAGCGTTCGGCGGGCGGTGGGGGAGGGCATCGGCGGTCTGGTAATGATGATGCGCCGGGGAACGCGGCGGGGAGGGCACTGTCGCAGACGCCGCGGGCGATATCGATGAGCGGACGCTTCTTCCCACGCGACGACTACTTCATGCGCCTGGCCGTGCGCGAGGCCGAGCGAGCATTGGAACACGACGACGTGCCGATCGGCGCGGTGCTGGTGCGCGACGGCGAGCTGGTGGCGTTGGCGCACAACGAGCGCGAGCTGCGCCAGGACCCCACCGCGCACGCCGAGGTGATCGTGCTGCGCGAGGCGGCGCGGGAGCTCGGCAGCTGGCGGCTGCTGGACACGGTCATGTACGTGACGCTCGAGCCGTGCGCGATGTGCGCGGGGGCGATCGTGCTCGCGCGGGTGCCGCGGGTGGTGTTCGGGGCGAGCGACCCGAAGGCGGGGGCGTGCGGGAGCGTGCTGGACGTGCTGGGGGAGGGGCGGCTGAACCACCGGCCGGACGTCGCCGGGGGGCTGCTCGGGGAGGAGTGCGGGGGGCTGCTCAGCGCGTTCTTCGCGTCGCGGCGGTAGGAGCTCGGCGGGCGTGCACGCGCGCGCGTGGATCATCTAGCCTTGTGGATGTCGCCCCCTGGTGGGTGCCGCCCTGGAGGGGTGGCAGAGCGGTTGAATGCGGCGGTCTCGAAAACCGTTGTGCGCCTGATTGGCGTACCGAGAGTTCGAATCTCTCCCCCTCCGTTAGGAGCCGAAACCCGCGCGTTTGCAGCGGACTTTGACCATATGGCGGGTCTTCGCGAGCCGCGCCAACGGCCGCTGGAGGTTGCTGGAAACCGCCCGAGTCGGGCTAGGACTGGCGCGCAACTGGCGCGCATAGGCCAAAGTTGGTTGAGACTTTGAGGCGAGCGATCAAGGACGGGCGGCCGGTAGGCGCGTGTAGGTATGTGAGATCTCAGGCCGCTTCGTCCTGGGGTCGGGTGCTGCTGTCCACCGCGCGGATCGCGGTGATTAGGTCGTCGACTTCGGCGTCGGCGAACAGCGCCTCGGGACCTCCAGGCGCGAGGGTCGTGAACGGCGGTTCGTAGAGCAGGCCGAGGTCCATCGTGCCGTTCATGGTCAGTTGCTCGACGATCATCGCGACGAACTCGTGTTGGTCTGCGCTGAGCGTCTTGCCGTCTATGAATCCGGAGAGCGCATCGGTTGCGGCGTCACGGTCCAATCCGACCAGGGAGCGGATGAAGCCGCCGAGACCGCCTTCCTCCAGACTCGCCCTCTCCAGGTCGTCGGGGGAGCCGATCCCGGCCTCCCGCAGCATCCGTTCGAGCTGCTCGATGTCCGTGTCCGTCAGGGGCAGGTTGCGCCGAAGACGCTGCAGTGCGAGGTGGTCTTCGTGCTCGCGCAGATAGGCGCGCGCCTTCTCGCGGAACCGCTCGAAGTCGGCGCCTACACGGATGTCGCGCAGCTCTACTTCTTCGATCTCAGACAGCTCGTCGGTGAAGTCGGTGTAGACGAACGCCCGCCTGCGCTTCTCCAGCAGGCGCACCAGGCGGCGGATGCGCAGTCGCGCGTGCTCAAGCATTGGCAGCGTGACATCGACCCACCACTCATCGCCGGCGAGCTCGTCGAGCAGCTCCTGCTGCTCGCGGATCGCGGGGATCGCAAGCTGCTCCAGGAGGCCCGATGCGATCTCCTGGACCTGGTGGCGCAGCCGCTCCAGTCCGGGCGTGTCGAGTAGCCGGCAGATCTGGAGCTTTAGAATTAGTAGATCGAAACGCTTTGCCTCCTCGTCGTCATCTGGTAGCGCGGTCGGCAGGTCGGCCAGGCGATCTGAGAGCTCAATTGCACGCTCTACGTCGAGCTCGGTCCATGGCTCATCGGCGCGGTAGCGCTCGACCCACTCCCGCTGAGGACGCACGAGGAAGTTATCGACGTTCATGTTCGCGATCTGCTTGCTAAGCAGCGCGATCGTCTCGGCGTGCAGCCCCCGCTCGCCACTGCTGAGCTTCCCCTGGTTCTCGGCTTCGGCGAGCGAGAGAATCAGCTGCACACGCTCCTTGAACAGCCGCAGACGCAGCGACTCGCCGACGCCGCTCGTGCTCGGCTCGAGGTGCTCGTTGAAGTAGGCGAGGTTCTCGCAGCAGTCGAAGATGAGGAAGTCGCTCTTGGATTCGCCTGGACCGAACAGGTCGGGACAGAGCCGAGTACCGCGGCCGATCATCTGCCAGAACTTCGTCTTCGAGCGGACTGGCTTGAAGAAGACGAGGTTTAGGACCTCGGGGATGTCGATGCCGGTGTCGAGCATGTCGACCGAGACGGCGATGTGCGGTGCCTTGTCCACCACTGAGAAGGCATCGATCAGCGACTGCGCATACTCGGTGCGGTGCGTGATCACGCGCGCGAAATGGCCCGCATGCTCCGGGTAGTTGGCGTCGAAGCGCGCAGCGATGAACTCGGCGTGCTCGTTGTTCTTGGCGAAGATGATCGTCTTGCCGAGCCGGTCGCCACCCGCCACCCGGTGGCCGTGAGTCATCAGCGTCTCAAGCAGTTTGTCGATCGTGTCGGCGTTGAACAGCCAGCGGTTGACCGCCTGGGCCGCGACGGAGTCTGGTGGTTCTTCACTCTCATCTCCCCAGTCTTGGGACTCCCACTGCTCCTTCTCCTCGTCGCTTAGGTCGTCATAGCGGATGCCCTCGCGCGGGAACTTCAGCGGAACGGCGATCGCGCGGGGCGGCACCAGGAATCCCTCGTCCACTGCTTCCTTCAGGTCGTAGTAGTCGGTTGGGACGCCAGGCTCTAGATCGAACAGGCCATAGGTGTCGTGGCCGACCTCGTCCTTTGGAGTCGCGGTCAACCCGACGAGCAGCGAGTCGAAGAAGGCGAAGATCGAGCGGTACTTCTGGTAGACGGAGCGGTGCGCCTCGTCGATTACCACGAGGTCGAAAAACCCCGGTCCGAAGCGCCGCTCTTCGCCGGCCTGCCCTTCTCCGATCAAGCCCATCATCGTCGGATAGGTCGAGACGTACACACGTCCTTCCTCACGGCGCTCAGTCACGAGGTTGACCGTCGTCGCATCCGGCAGGTGCGCCTTGAACGCGCCGACTGTCTGCTTCACCAGCGCGACGCGATCGGCCAGGAACAACGTGCGCTTGACCCATCCGGCGCGCATCAGCAGATCGACCAGCGCGATCACCGTGCGGGTCTTGCCAGCCCCCGTTGCCATCACGAGAAGCGCCTTGCGCTGGCGGTCGCGATCGAACGCCTCGGATATACGCCGGATTGCGCGCTGCTGGTAGTGGCGCTCGACGATCGAGGAGTTGATCTCGATGTCCGCGAGGGCGCGCCTGCTCGTGCGCCGGTTGATTAGCAGCGCCAGCTCGTCCTTGGTGTGGAAGCCCTGAACACCCCGGGGCGGGTAGCGCTCGTCATCCCAGAACCACGTCTCGTAGCCGTTGGTGTAGAAGATCAGCGGCCGCTGGCCGAACTCCTGCTCCAAGCAGTCGGCATACAGCTTCGCCTGCTGGCGACCCTCGCGTGGGTCGCGTCGCGTCCGCTTCGCCTCGACCAACCCGAGCGGCTTGCCGTCATCTCCCCAGAGGACGTAGTCGACGTAGCCAACGCCGTTGCGAGTCGGCATGCCATGCACCTCGTACTCGCGATCGTGATCTTCATCGAGGGGCCATCCCGCCTCGTGCAGCAACAGGTCTATGTAGCGGTCGCGGGTCTCCTCCTCGTTGTAGTCGTGCTCATCCGGCGTTGCCTCGTTGACAGCCTTCGCCTGTGCGATCTGGGTGTGTAGTTGCTCAAGTTGAACTTGCAGCTGTGCGTTGTCAGCCCTCGCGCGGGCAAGTTCCGCGTCTCGCCGAGCGTGCTCCGCCTCCTTGCGCTGGAGAGCCTCGACAGACGCCTGTCGCTGCTCGGCTGACGACGGGAGTGGTATGGCGGCCTCGTCGAAAGCAAGCCCCGGCGGCGGGACGTCCGCGGGGTCGCGTGCGTAGGTGCGTGCGACCCAGAACATGATGTGAAACAGCTCACGGATAACGCCAATCGCAGCCTCGCGCTTAACCGTCCGGCGATCGTGGACTGCGGCGTTGCCCTGGCGGCGGACGAAGTCCATCTTGGTCCTGATCCGCTTGTCGACCGCCGACTGAAAGGATGGCTCGAAGAGCATCGCCGAAAGGTCGTCCCTGTAGGGGCGTTGCAACGAGCTGTCGGCGGTATACATCCAGTGGACAGCGAGTTCAAGAGACCGCCGGGCGTAAAAACAGCCTGCTCGAGGGTCAGCGGTGGCGCTTCGCTCAGCCTGGACGCACTCATCTGCAAGATCGGGCCAACCGCTAAACAAAAAGGAGAAGTTGCTCACAAGCTACAGGTCTCCGAGGAAGATCGCCTCGCCGTCCAGGCTGTCAATCAAATATGGGGCAAAGCCAATGAGTACAATGCCGACTCCGATTAGATCTCGGGTCGCGACCTCCCCCAAGATGTTTGCCGGCTGGCCGGCGTGACGAATACCCGGATAGTCACAGCTAAACTTGTAGACGTTCTTTAGCGCGTCTCTGAGCGCTGCGTGCGGCCAAGTATCTAGTTCATTTGCGATTGCCCCCAAACCGCTGGCGCTCGTATTTGGGTGCGCAGCACCAATCGCCTCTAGCAAATTACACTGCTTCTGAATGACGGTCTTGATCCTGAATCCCGATCGGCCACTTCGCAGGTCGCGGATAGAATCCTCGAACTCCCTGAGTAGTGAGCCAACATGCTCATCCTCCTCTGCCACAGCGCTGATATGGCTCATAAGACTCGAGAAGATCCCCGAGAGCGTCGGAGACAATGAACATGGTCGCCGAAGGTCGTAGCGGAGACTATACTTTTCAACAAAGGAGCCCAGTAGTCGAAAATACAAGTCTGTAAGCCCTTTGCAACTGAAGTCGTCGAGAACGTCTGCTGCTGTCTCCAAAAACCCGATCAGTTGAGACTCGCTCGTGAAGTCCAGCGGAGAGACCGCCCGAAATGCCTCCTCAGCAAGTACTGGTTCGCTAGTCAATGTGGCTAGCTCATTCTCGTTAGGCCTTGCTGCTAGTCTTGGTACAAGCTCTCGATACAGCTCTATGTAGAGGTCCGTCGGGGCATTACCATGTTCGGCCAGCTGATCCCAGATCTCACGATAAGTGTCCTCCCACACTTGTAGAATCCCGCCCTGCATCGAAGTCAAAGATTTCCCTTAAAGGCCCGGTCTTGGAGGGAGGCGAAGAGGGCGTCGAGCAAGTGAAGCCGCTGACGCATTCCCGCGTCGTGATGGCCGATTGTGGCGACCACTTTCTCAAACTGGCGTTCCAAGTCCCTGGGCGGCAACGGCAGCTTGATGGACCGCAACTCCCGAGCGTTGATATTCGCCATGCCGATGATGCTCTTGGCCATACGCCGTAGAACGGCCTTGCCATATCCCGAATTCAAGAAGCCTGCGAGATAATCTGGGAGACGGTCGTCTGCCATCCGTATTCGAATGAGATAACCCGCATAGGCCATCGGCTCCGGACCGCGAAACACGGCTGTCTTGCCAACCAACTCCGCACTATTGGTTCTATTGAAGAGAATGTCTCCGTTTCGAACCAGGTGGCGATCAGTGTCTTTGTCGGAGAGATCTACATACTTAAGATCATTCAAATCGACTCTGCCGTCGGCGGTCACGTTGCCCATGCGTAGCATCGGATATTGTCCCGTCTGCCCAGCCTTCTTGGCTGATCCATAGTCAGTACTAGCAACTATGTCATCAATGCTTCCGTTGCTGAATCGCTTAGGGTTGGCCGCTGGGTCTCCAAAGATGTCGACGAACACCGTGCGGCTCAGGGAGGACAATGCTGCGGAACACTCGACGTGCCGGCGACGGAGGTCGTGCGCTTGATCGAGCACACCAGCTATCCGCCGCTGCTCGGCGAGCGGCGGGAGAAGAAGAGGCAGCCGATAGGCGTCTTCACGGTTGAGACCGGGTACGGCCGCTGCCCGATTCAGTCTTGTGAGACTCAAGGCATCCAGTAGGTGCGCTAGCCATTTGATGTCACACGATGTGCAGGTCTCGTCGACGAAGTAAGTCGTGTCGATCGGCCATACGGGAGTCGGCGAGTAGTGGACCTCGCCGCACGAGCCCTTTCGACCTATCACGATCGTCGGCCCTTGAGTAAGCGCGGCGTCGTGTGCACCGACTATTCCATTGGAGCCATAGACCGGCCATCCGGCACCAGACCGGTCTTGGGCCTTGAGGGCGCGCCCATAGTGGAACTCGCAAATCTCGCCAACCGTGGTCTCCGCCCAGCCCACTCTCATTACAGCATCTCCTTGAGTGTGCTGAGCCCTGAACGAATCTCATCCTCAATCTGCTGCAGTTCGGCGATGATCTCAGTCGGCGGTCGGTGCTCGATCTGCTCGTACGTTATTCCCTTGTAGCGATTGATCGAGAGGTCGTAGCCGGCTGCGACTACGTCCACCTTCGGTACGCAGAAGCTTTGGTCCGTCCGCGGACGCTCACGCTCGTCGCCATCTCTCTCAGCCCAGCAAAGGAGCACATCCGGCAGGTTGTTCTTATCGAGTTCCTCGTCGGACAGGTCAGCGTCCGGGGTGGGTCCCAGCTTGCCCTTGTCCAGAAGCGGTATGCGCTTGTCGTCCAGGCTGTGGCCGTCCGCCTTCACGTCGTAGAACCAGACGTAGTCGGTGCCACCGCTGTCGGTCTTCGTGAACAGCAGGATCGCGGTCGAGACGCCCGCATACGGCTTGAACACGCCGCTGGGCAGCTTCACGATCCCGTCCAGCTTCTGATCCTCGACGAGGATCCGTCGCATCTCCTTATGGGCTTTCGTCGATCCGAACAGCACGCCGTCCGGCACGATCACCGCAGCACGCCCACCGGGCCGTAGCAGCCGCAGGAAAAGGGCGAGGAACAGCAGCTCGGTCTTCTTCGTTTTCACGACCCGTAGTAGGTTCTGAGCCGTCGTCTCGTAGTCGAGACTGCCGGCGAACGGCGGATTGGCGAGGATGAGCGAGTAGATGCCCTCCTCCTCGCCTGCGCCCTCCGAGAGTGAGTCGCGGTAGCGGATGTCCGGGGCCTCGACCCCATGGAGGAGCATGTTCATCGACCCGATGCGAAGCATGGTGTTGTCGAAGTCGAAGCCATGGAACATGCTGTTGTGGAAGTGCTCACGGGCCACGCGATCGAGCTCGACTTCGCGATGCGTGCGCCGGACGTAGTCACTCGCAGCTATGAGGAAGCCGGCGGTCCCGCACGCCGGATCGCAGATCTCGTCTGTGGGTGTCGGCGCCGTCATAGCGACCATCAGGGCGATGATGTGCCGTGGCGTGCGGAACTGGCCGTTCTGCCCCGCGGTCGCAATCTTGCTGAGCATGTACTCGTAGACGTCGCCCTTGGTGTCGCGGCCCTCCATCGGCAGTTCGTCGAGCATGCCCACGACCTTGTCGAGCAGCGCCGGGGTGGGGATCGTGAATCGCGCATCGCGCATGTGATGCGAGTAAGTCGACCCCTCACCGCCAAGCTCGCGTAGGAACGGGAAAACGCGCTCGCCGACGATCGCGAACATCTCCGCTGGATCGCGATCCTTGAAGTGCGACCAGCGCAGATCCGCGAAGGGCCGGTCGAGGTCGTCGTCGCCCGCCGGGAAGATCGGGGCATCGAGGCTGGTTCCGAGCCGATTCGACCTGTTCTCCTTGGTCATCTGCAGCTCGTCCAGCCGGCGGACGAAGAGCAGATACGTAATCTGCTCCATGACCTCGAGCGGATTCGCGATGCCCCCAGACCAGAAGGCGTCCCAGATTCGGTCGATCTTTGCCTTCAGGTCTCCGGTGATCACAGCGCGCAAGCGTATCGAGGAGTGTGGGGGGCGCCGCGACCGGCGCACCATCGTCGGTACCAAGCTATCGGACGGTTCTGCATTGGCCCGCGGCGATTTTTAGGAAGAAACATGGCAAATTTCCACGTACTTGCCCGAACTGCTAGCCTTCTGGCGGAGGAGACAGTATGGAAAAATTCCATAGTTCCTCCGCTAGATCGATGCCAGGACGTGTCTTCACCCAGCTCCTCGAGGTGGCCCAGGACCAGCACGGCTACGTAACGCCGCGGGATGCCCGCGCGCTGAACATCAATCCGCTGCGGCTGCAGGATCTAGTCCGCCAAGGGCTGGCCGAGCATGTCGCCCACGGCGTCTACCGGATCGTGCTGGTGCCTATGACGGCGCTTGACCAGTACATGGAGGCGAGCCTCTGGCCCCAGGTTGCCCGAGGCGTCCTCTGCGCCGAGACGGCGCTCGACTTGCACGAGCTTTGCGACGTAAATCCCGCGAAGATCCACATGACCGTGCCCACTGGCTATCGACCGCGGCGGGATGTCCCGAAACTCTACACACTTCATTACTGCGATCTCGACGATCAGGACGTGACCAGACATGAAGGAATTCCCATCGTGACGCCCTATCGCGCGATCCTCGACGGCATCGGCAGCCATCTGGGGTCGCGGCTGCTCGGCCAGGCAATCGACAATGCCAAGGCACGGGGATTGCTGACGCGTGAGCAACTCGCTGACGTAAGGCGCCGCCAGAAGGCCCCGGACCCGGCCTGATGACGATGTCCGAAGCCCGGCGCAAGGCGCCGCATAGCACGGGCGTCATCGAGCGATGGGTGAACGAATACGCCCGCGAGCAGGGCATGGTCGTTGGCCGTCTCCAACGGTGGGTCTGGTTCATGATCGTCCTAGCCGTACTCGATCGAGTTCGCGACGAGGCCGGCGAGCCGCTGTTCATCCTCAAGGGCGGTGCGGCAATGGAGCTGCGCATGCGCCTCCAGGCCCGCACCACGAAGGACATCGACACGATCTTCCGTGAGTCGACCGAGTCGATGCTGGAACGCCTCGACGAGGCATTGCAAGCGGGCTGGAACGACTTCACATTCGAGCGCACGCCACCCGTGCCGATCAGGAACACGCGGTCGATGCGCCTGCAGATCAAGCTCGCCTACCGAGGCCGACGCTGGGGAACTGTGCCATTCGAGGTGGCGCCGGCCGAGGGCGAAGCCGGCGATGATGTCGAGATGCTCGAGGCGGTCGCGATTGGGCAGTTTGGTCTGGACGGCCCCACGCGTGTTGCCTGCCTAGGTGTGCGGTACCAGATCGCCCAGAAGATCCATGCCTGCACCGAGCCGCCGCCCGATGGCAAGCAGGAAAACCAACGCTTTCACGATCTGTTGGACCTGATCCTCCTGCGGGAGCTGGCGGACCATGACTGGGCCGGCGTGCGGAGTGCCTGCGTCGACACATTCAAGGTACGTGGCAGGCAGCCGTGGCCTCCAGAGCTCGTGATACACCCGTCATGGCCCGAAGCCTTCACGGCTCTCGCCGCAGAACACGGCTTCGACGTCACCGACGTCCAAGAGGCCGCGCGACAGGTACGTGAGATGATCGCGAGGATCGACGCGGCAGGCGACGATGGGTAGAGACAGCCATCGGGGCCACGGGGCCATGGATCTGAAGATCACAGATTCCTGTGACCTCCTATAACTTTTTGTAACGGAGTACAGCTGCGGTGCCAAATCCCGCCCAACCCTCAAGTAGCGTTTCCGCGGGACTGGCGCGCATACGGGCGCGCACCCCCCACTTTTGGCTTGCCAGAGCCAAATCTTAGCGGTCTCGAAAACCGTTGTGCGCCTGATTGGCGTACCGAGAGTTCGAATCTCTCCCCCTCCGTTAATTAGAGACGTGTGCTAGGCGAGTCCTACTCGCTCTCCGAGCGCGCGTACGTCGACGGCCCCCACCATCTCGCACAGGACCTGGGTCGCCCGATCAGCAACGATGACCTCCGGATGGAAGCTGGCTGTGAACGCTGAACGCGACGTCGGGCAGACGACAACTGTGGAGAGGGCACGCAGATCGTCCGCTTGGACGATTACCGCGAATCGGCGGCCTTCCTGAACGTGGCTGCGCTTGGCTGGCATCTTGATCCGATGGACATCACCGCGGACCACGCAACGTCTCCATCAGGCCGGCGACATCGCGTGCTTCGCGCACGTAGCCCTCGTTCTGCATGAGGCGCCTCGCCTCGGCTGCAAGTCCGCCGCGTCGACGCTCACGCTCTGCTGTCTCGGCGATCGCTTGCCGCGCGGCCTCGGCGCGGCTCAAGCCTCGTCGCCGAGCGATCTCGTCAAGCGCGCTCAGCCCGTCGCGTCCGAGACGCAGAGAAAGCGATGGGGAGCCGATGCCATACCCCAAGCGTAGCGCGAAGCGCGCTACGCTGATATCCGAGCAAGCGCTCTGCATGCAGCGCGCGGATGCGCGTCCAGACGGCTGGATTTTGCTTGACTGCAGGCAAGCTAGCCTCAGGAAACCAACCCCGGCGAATCCGCGAGTCGGTGCATGCGCTCGTGCGCGAACTGGACGACGGTTGCGCCCTCGCCGACAGCTGTGGCGCAGCGCTTGATCGAGCCAGCGCGCACGTCACCGGCTGCGAAGACGCCCGGCACGCTGGTCTCGAGCAATCCCTCGGCGCCAGCGTCGGTGCCCGTCAGGATGAAGCCGTCGAGGTCACGCGCGAGCACGTCACCGAGCCACTCAGTGCAGGGGTTGGCACCGAGGAACAGGAACAGGAAGGAGAGCGGCAGCTGCGCTCCATCGGCGAAGGTGGCTGCGTGCAACTGTCCGTGCTCTCCCTCTAGGCCGACGATCTCAGAGCGATCGCGTACTGCGACGCCGTAGCGATCGAGCTCATCGATCAGGTACTGCGACATCGTCTCTGCGAGGTTGCCACGGCGGTGCAGGAGCGTGACGAGCGCCCCGCCGCGCGCCAGCCATACGGCGGCCTGGCCGGCTGAGTTGCCGCCGCCGACGACCGCCACGCGCTGAGCCGTGCAGAGCTGGCCCTCCGGCGGTCCGGCGGCATAGAACACGCTCAGCCCCTCGTACGCCTCGAGTCCCGCGACTGGCAGACGCCGGTATTCGGCGCCGGTGGCGAGCAGCACGGCGCGGGCAGCTATCTCGTTGCCGTCCTCCAGCTTCACGAGATGGCGCCCCACGCCGGGCCGCAGCTCGTCGGCGCGGTAGGGCGAGGCCACGCGGGCGCCGAACTTGCGTGCCTGGGTGGCAGCGCGGCTGACCAGTTCGCTGCCGCTGATCCCGGCGGGGAAGCCAAGGTAGTTCTCGATCCTGCGCGAGGTGCCCGCCTGGCCGCCGATGCCGCGGCCCTCCACGATCAGCGTGTCCAACCCCTCCGAGGCACCATAGACGGCTGCAGCCAGTCCCGCGGGACCGCAGCCGACGATCAGCAAGTCGACTTCCTCGCGCGGCGCGAGCTGCAGGCCGATTCCGAGTGCCCGTGAGAGCTCCCCGTTGCTCGGGTTGATGAGCTCCACCCCGCCGGGCAGCCGCACCAGCGGCGACTGCGTGTGTGAGCCGGCGCCGTCTGTCGTCTCGGTGGGATCGATCCAGGTGTGCGGGAGCCGCTGCGCGCGGGCGAACTCGAGCAGCCGGCGCGTATCGGGAGACTCGCGTGGACCAACGATCTCAGGACCAACGCCGCTACGCGCTTGGAGCAGCTCGCGGCGTTCGACCAGGGCACTCAGAATCAAATCCGAGAGCGCGGGGTCGTCGAACAGCATCGCACGCAGCTTCTCGCGCGGGAGCGCGATGTAGCGCATTCGCCGGGTGACGATCGCGGTGACGAACACCGACTGCCCGCTGAGGAGGTTGACCTCCCCGAGAAAGCCTGGGGCGGCATGGCGGACGATCTCGTTCCCGGCGCCGTCCAGGATGGCCGCTTCGCCCTCGACGATCGCTATGAACGGGTAGGTCGCATCGCCGATCTCATACAGCTTCTCGCCCACCTCGGCTGTGTGCTGCTCGCCATGCTCGGCAAGCATCTCCATCTGGGTGCTCGACAGTATTCGAGCCGCCGGAGCCGCTGGGTCATCAGCTTGGGAGGTCACCTGCTGACAAGCCTAGCCAGCTTGAGGGGATCGGCGCGCACGAGAAGCGGCAGGCGGTTCTGGCCGGGGTCGCACGCGAGGGCCACAGATCAAGGCGCCAGCTCGTGAACGATCGTAGTGGGCTGACCGGGATCGGTCATCGCAAGGATCTCCTCTAGCCGCCGCCGGTCGCGGAGGCTGACGCGTTCATGTTGGCGTAGGTGTTCCTCCCAAGAGCCGACGACGAACTGCTCGGGCTCCCCGCGACATAGCGCGCTCCGGCGCGGATCGCCCCAGCGACGTGCTCGGGTGCCATCGTGCGCGTGCGTATCCCTCAGTCAGGCGGATCGCGAGCGCGTCGAGCAGCACGTCAACCGTCCGATGCGGGGCGCTGTCGGTTGGTGCTGCCCGTGCGGCCTTCGCGACGGCTGGCGCGCCTCCGACGACTTCGACGTCGAGTAGCGTTTTCACCGAACTGGCGCGCATACGGGCGCGCACCAGCGATTTTTGACTCCCCTTCCGCTGTCGTGCTGGAGGGGTATGACGTTGTGGCGCGAGCCCGCCACACCCCTCCGGCATCGAGGCGGCTGTTGCATCAGGAGAAGCTCAGCGCTTCTTTGTTCTTGAGGTTGGTGATCATTTCCCCGACCATCGTGCCCATTTCACCGCCCAGGCTGCATTTGAGTTTTTCCGCGGCTTCGAACTTGATGGCGACTTTGCCGCCTCTCTGTTCCAGTCCCGTGAAGATTTTCGGTTTGGTGCACGTGTCTTCTATTTTGATGCCCGCGTCGATGCCCTCGATGACGAAACCGGGGATGCTGAATTTTTCCGTGATCTCATCCTTTGCCACCCCGCCCACGGTTTCCAGCGTCGTGTTCCATGGGCTGCTGAGCCCCACTTTTTCGACCGACGTGAGGCCTTCCACGACGACACACGGACCCGCGAGGCTGAGTTCGCCTTTGGCTTTCGGCCCAACGGCCCCTGATATCGCCGATTCGCATAACACCGCAATTTTGGCATTGGCGTCACGGAAGATCATGGATTTGTTTTCGGCCAGTCCTTCCACTTCTTTTGCGACTTTGATTTCGGCTCCCGCTTCTAACCATTCGATCGCGGCTGCCGAAGCCGCCGCAACCGTACCGGAGATGAAGACGATGAGAAGCGAAAGCCCTACAGCGTGGGATCTCTTCATGCCGATCCGCCCCTTTCTTTCAGCTGGTCAGAATCGGGCCAGTATGTCCAGCGACGGCGGAAGCTGTCAACGTTCTGGTTGCGTTGTTTTCGACTCACGAGGCGAGCGGGGGGTGCCGCACAGCAGTCAGAATTGGGCAGCGATGCAGATAGCTGTCCGAGACAGAAACAGATTCTTCAAACTTGATGGAAATGATGAAATCCTCCCCGTCGAACGAATGGTGGGATTCGGGAGCCGTCGGGCGCGCCAGCCGATTGAGATTCGCAAGGCCGAGCGCGAGCTGTTCTTCTGGACGGCTCGCCAGGCGCTGAAGCTCGTGATCCTCGCCGCGCTGACGGCCTACGTGGTCGTGTCGCTGGTGGAGGGGCGCCTGCCGGGCGCGGAAGTGCTGCTGCGCTACCTGTAGGCCGGCCGCGCCCCGTCCTAGACTGCAATCCGTGCACGACATGCGCTTCTCGGTGGCACGAGGCCTGCGCGGCGCGGGGCTCGCGTTGCTGCGCCCGTTCGGCTACCTGGCGTTCGTGGTGGCGCTATGGGCGCTGTCCGCGGCGGCGAGGCTGCTGGGCGAGGAGCACGAGCTGGGGTTCTTCGCGCAGCGCCTGAACCGGATGATCTGGCGCTACCCGGACGTGACGCGCCGCGGCGTGCAGATGGCGTGGCTGGTGTGGGTGGTGCTGCTGGTGATCGCGGTCAGCCCGTACGACCCACTGGCTACCGGGTGGGACGAGGTTGCGCTTGTGGCGCTGGCTGCGGGCGTGCTCTGGCACCAGCGGCTCGGGCGCCGAGCCGGGCGTTGAGGTTCTCGAGCGCCTGCTCGAGGCCGACCTCGGCGGGATCGAGCGCGCGCATGGCGGTCGCGAGCCGATATTCAGCGAAGTAGTCGGGCTCGGTGTCGCACGCCTGTGCGATCAGCTCCATGGCGCGCATCGACGGCCTGTCATGGCCATTGGCCAGCATGTTGATGTGCGCATGGGTCATGCCTTTGCCGTCGAGGTCGCGCGTGAGCTCGGCGAGCGCGCGGTAGCTGAGCCCGCGCTCGGCCATGAGCACGCGCAGCGCGTCTCCGAATGGCTTGTCGCTGAAGCGCTCCATGGGGTTGACTTGCGACGATAGCCGCTCTTGCGACGCCAGATCACGACAAAGCTGATTCCGCTTGCGGAGCTCGAGCAGCGGGACATCGGCCGCTGGCGCGAGCTGGCTGCGGTTGCGCTCGAGCCGAACCCGTTCTTCGAGCCGCAGTACCTGCTGGCACTCGCGCGCGGCCTGGGCGAGCTCGAGCGCGTGGCGCTGGCGGTGGTGGACGACGGCGAGTCGTGGCTTGCGTGCATGCCCGTGCACCGTGTCGAGCGCTGGCATCGGATCCCGGTGCGCGCGACGGCGATGTGGCGCGGGCACGCGATCGTGGCGGCGCTCGTGGGCACGCCGCTGATCTCGCGCACGCGCGCTCGCGATGCGACGCTGGCGCTCGTCAGCGGCGTCGTGCGTCAGCCGCGGTCGTTGTTCGCCGCCTTTGAATGGCTCGTGGAGGGCGGCCCCGTATTCGAGGCGTTTCGCGCGACCCTGGCTGAAGCGGGGCTGCGCTCGATGCTGTTCGAGCGCTACGAGCGCGCCTTCCTGACCCGGCACGCAGACGGTGGCTACCTGGAGCGGGCGATGAGCTCGAAGCACCGCCGCAACCTGCGCTCGCAGTGGCAGCGAATGGGCGAGGAGCTGGGAGAGGAGCTGACGGCGGTCGAGCGCGCGGGCGAGCAGGCGGCGGTGGAGCAGCTGATGGAGCTCGAGCGGCGCAGCTACCTGGCCGAGCGCGGGACGGTGCTCGCCGGCGACCCCGGTCACGCGCGCTTCTTCCGCGAGATGTGCGCGGCGTTCGCGGGGGAGGGCCGCCTGCAGTTGCTGGCGCTGCAGGCCGGCGATCGCACGCTGGCGATGAAGTGCAACATCCTGGCCGGCGCGGGCGTCTTCTACTACAAGATGGCCTACGACGAGGACTACGCGAGGTTCTCGCCGGGGATCCAGCTGGAGGCGCGGATGCTCGAGCTGTTCGAGCAGCGTGCGGAGTCCGCCTGGATCGACTCGTGCGCGTCGCCGAACAACGCGACGATGAACAAACTGCTGCGCGAGCGCCGCTCGCTGGTGACGCTGACGGTGCTGGACCCCTCGCTGCGCGCTATCGCGCTGGCGCCCGTGATGCGCGGTGCCCGCTACATGCGCAACCGCGCGCTCGAGCGCAGCCTCGGGCCATCAGCGTCGGCACCCGCCCCACCCGCCGCCTGATCGGCAGCGTCCGGCTACGATCCCCGCGGTGAGCCATCGACACCGGAGGACAACGCTGTCCGCGCTGCTCGCCTGCGCGATGGCGGTATCAGCAACCGCATCCGCCGCCGCCCCCGCGGCGCCCGCGACCCCGTCGAGCGCGCCCGGCTACCGCGTGCAGAGCGTGTGCGGCGCGCCCCGCCCGGGCACGGCGGCGTGCAGGAGCCTGAAGCTGGTGCCCGCATCGCTGACGCCGGCGGAGCTCCAGCAGAGCGCGACGCGCCAGAGCGCAGAAGCGAACGGCGTGGCGAGGTCGAAGGTGGAAGTGACGTCTCCGATCCCGGGCTACCTGACGCCGGAACTGCTGCATGCGGCGTACGCGCTGCCGGACGAAACGGCGGCCTCGCAGGCGCAGACGATCGCGGTGGTGGACGCGTTCGACGACCCCAGCGCGGAAGCTGACCTGGGCGTGTACGACGCGCAGTTCGGCCTGCCGGCGTGCACGAGCGCGAACGGCTGCTTCCGCAAGGTGAACGAGGAAGGGCTGGCGAGCCCGCTGCCGCGCAAGAACGGCGGCTGGGCGTCGGAGGAGTCGATCGACGTGCAGATGGCGCACGCGATCTGCGAGAGCTGCCACGTGCTGCTTGTGGAGGCCTCCAGCGAACGCTTCTCGGACCTGGCGGCGAGCGTGGAAGCGGCGGTGAAGGCGGCCGCGAGCGAGATCAGCAACTCCTACGGCGCCGCCGAGGCGGCCCCCGATCTGAGTGTGGCCGGCTCGTACGATCACCCGGGCGTGGCGATCACGGTCAGCTCCGGCGACTGCGGTTACCTGAACGAGGCTTGCGCGGGCGAAGCGCTGGGGGCGGAATTCCCGGCGGACTCCCCCGACGTGGTGGCTGTGGGCGGCACGTCGCTGAGCGACAGGCACGGCGTGTGGACGAGCAAGGTATGGCGCGAAGGCGGCAGCGGCTGCAGCGTGCTGTTCGCGGCGCCGCTGTGGCAGAGCGCGGCGGCGAACTTCGCGGCCACCGGCTGCGGCACCGGTCGTGCGATCGCGGACGTGTCGGCGGTGGGCAACCCGGACACTGGCGTGGACGTGTACGACAGCACGCCGGAAGGCGGCGGCGAGCCGACGGGTTGGACGGTGTTTGGCGGAACGTCGGTGTCCTCGCCGATCGTGGCGGCGGAGTTCGCGCTGGCGGGTGGCGCGCACGGCGTGGCGTACCCGGCGGCGACGCTGTACGCGCACGTGGGCGAAGAAGCGGCGCTGTACGACGTGGTGCGCGGCAAGAACGGGTCGTGCAAACACGCGACGATCTGCCGCGCCGCGCCCGGCTATGACGGCCCGTCGGGCGTGGGCAGCCCGGTGGGCCTCGCCGCGTTCGCGCCGCCCGGCCCGTAGCCTTCTCGGGCATGGTGACGACGAGAGACGCAGTCATATGCCAGCCGCTGCGAACGCCTGTGGGGCGCTTCGGCGGCGTGCTGCGCGACGTGGGCGCGGCGAGCCTGGCGGCGACGGTGATCCGCGAGCTGGTGGCGCGCACGGGCCTGCGCGGCGAGCACGTGGACGACGTGATCATGGGCCAGTGCTACGCCAGCGGCGAGGCGCCGGCGCTGGGCCGGGTGGCGGCGCTGGACGCGGGCCTGGGAGTGGACGTGCCGGGCCTGCAGATCGACCGCCGCTGCGGCTCGGGGCTGCAGGCGGTGCTGTACGCGTGCATGCAGGTGCAGACGGGCGCGGCGGAGCTGGTGCTGGCGGGCGGCGCGGACAGCATGAGCCAGGCGGAGTTCTACTCGACGCGCCCGCGCTGGGGCGTGAAGAGCGGCGCGATCAGGCTGGAGGACCGCCTGGAGCGCGCGCGTGTGAGCGCGGGCGGCGTCAACCACCCGGTGCCGGGCGGCATGCTGGAGACGGCGGAGAACGTGCGCCGCGAGTACGGCATCGAGCGCGAGGCGCAGGACGAGCTGGCGCTGCGCTCGCACGAGCGCGCGGTGGCGGCCCAGCAGAGCGGCGCGTTTGCCGAGGAGATCGTGCCGGTTGCGGTGCCGCGCACGGGCGGCGAGGAGCTGGTGGCGGTGGACGAGCACCCGCGCGCGGACACGACGCTGGAGGCGCTGGGGCGGCTGCGCGCGATCATGGGCGCGAGCGACCCGCAGGCGACGGTGACGGCGGGCAACTCGAGCGGCCAGAACGACGGCGCGGCGGTGTGTGTGGTGACGCACCGCGAGCGCGCGGCGGAGCTGGGCCTCGAGCCGATGGCGCGGCTGGTGTCGTGGGCGGTGGCGGGCGTGGCGCCGGAGACGATGGGCATCGGCCCGATCCCGGCGACGGCGCTGGCGCTGGAGCGCGCAGGTGTGACGCTGGATCAGATGGACCTGATCGAGCTCAACGAGGCGTTCGCGTCACAGGTGCTGGCGGTGCTGGGCGAGTGGCGCCTGCATGACGGCCTGGAGCGCGTCAACGTGAACGGGTCGGGCATCTCCCTCGGTCACCCCGTTGGAGCGACCGGCGCGCGAATTCTGGCCACGCTGCTGCACGAGCTGCGCAGGCGCGGCGCGCGGATGGGGCTTGAGACGATGTGCATCGGCGGCGGCCAGGGCCTGGCAGCGATCTTCGAGCGCGTCGAGGCATAGCGGCAGACTAGGAGGCGGCGCCGGCGCTGACGCCGAAGTGGTCGTAGGAGCGCTCGGCGCGCCTGGCGCTGTGCTCGGGGCAGTACACGCCGCGCACGCGGCCGTCGCGCAGGCCGTATCCGAGCCATTCGCCGCCGCGCCACAGGAAGCGGAAGAATTGGTCTTCGTTGGCGGGTGTGCGCTCGAGCTCGCGCGCCCACGCGGCGTTGACGACGTGCGCGGGCACGGTCGAGCTGCAGGAGCAGCCGTCGGCGAGGTACCCGGAGGACACGCAGCGGAGCGCGCCGTCGGTATGGGTCTCGGGGCCGATGTATGTGGGGATGGTTGCGTGCATTGGATGCCGTCCTGGTGAGTGGTTCCGTTGGGGCGACGTCGGTGTGCCCGTTTCGGGCAGTTGATGTCGTCCCTTTCGGGCTATTCGCCCTTTTCTTGCGGCATCTCCGCAGAACTTGCGAGATCTGGACAGCTGTACTACCCGCGTCTGCGCGAGGTTCCGCGCCGCAGGCGGTGCACGCGCCGCAGTTCCTCGACGGCCTCGTCGAAGCCGCCGAGCGCCGCGCGCGGCCCGTCGCCCAGGAGCTCCACGTCGAGGCGCTTGCGCATCAGCTCGCCTTCGATGGCGTCCACGCGCTGCCCGCCGGCGCCGGGGCGCGAGCTGACGGCGCGCTCGGGGCGCTCGCCGCGGAACAGCAGCCCGACGCCGTCGTCGAGCGCCCAGCCGCCGGGGAGCGCGCCGTTGCGCACGGCGGCGAGCCACACGGGCAGGCGCTCGGGCTCGCCGTCGGCGTGCACGGTGAGCGAGCCTTCCAGCACGGACAGGCCGGCGATCGGCTCGGGCGGGCCGCTGGAGCGCGTGACGCCGCCCTGGAACCAGCACATGGCGCCGGCGCTGAGCCCGGCGAGCACGGTGCCGCGCTGCCACGCCTGCACGAGCAGGCTGTCGAGCCCATGGGCGCGCCACAGCGCGAGCAGGTTGCGCATGGAGCCGCCGCCCACGTACACGATGTCCTGGCCGAGCACGATCTCGGCGAGCGAGCGCGTGGAGTCGCGCAGATGGAACAGCGACAGGTGCTCGGCGATGCACGCGCGTTCGGCGAAGCGTTCGCGGAAGGCGTTGATCTGGGAGGTGGTGTCGCCGGAGGCTGTGGGCAGGAACAGGATGCGCGGCTCGCCGACGTCGGCGAGCGACAGCACGAAGTCGTCGAGTAGCGGGTTGGCTGGCTCCATTGTGAAGCCGCCGCCGCCCATGGCGAAGATCTGGCGCTCGTCCACGTCGACGACCGGCCTGTCGCTCGTGGGGCTCACGCGGCCACTGGCTCCCGCTTGGCGTGCGCGACGACGGACGGCGCGCTTCCCGCCGCACCCGCGGCGCCCAGGTCGGTGGCGTCCAGGCGCGTCTCGCGCACGCGCTTGCGCGAGGGCTCGACGAGGAACGCGCTGCCGCCGGGACGCGAGCTGACGACCCGCTGCAGCCGGGTGCCGTTGAAGTGCAGCGCGACGCCGTCCTCAACGGCGAAGCCGGGGCGCATGTCGTCGGCGACGAAGCGGTGGTACTCGGCGCGGCGGGCGGGCTCGGCGTCGTAGTGCACGCAGTTGGAGTAGGGCAGCAGGCCGAGCCCGCGCACCATGCGCGGCGCGCCGTGGAAGGCGCTGAGCGCCTGCTCGAACCAGCACAGCGAGCCTGCGGAGGGCCCGCACAGGACGATGCCGCGACGCCACGCGCGGCGCAGGATGGCGTCGAGCCCGTGTGCGCGCCAGGCGCCGAGCATGCTGACGACGTTGCCGCCGCCGACGTAGATCAGGTCCTGGGCGAGCAGGTGGCTGGCGAGGTCGTCCTCGACGCCGCCGGTGCCCTGGTCGCGGCGGAACAGCGACACGTGGCTGGCGTCGCAGTCGGGGGAGAAGCGCCTGTAGAACCGCACGACGTAGTGGTCGGCGTCGCCGGAGGCGGTGGGCAGGAAGCACACGCGCGGCCGCGCGGTGCCTGTGAGCGACAGCACGTAGTCGTCGAGCAGCGAGCTGTCTTTCTCCATCGAGAAGCCGCCGCCTCCGAGCGCAACGATCTGCGCAGCTCTGTTTGACATGACCCTTTCCCTCGCATGGGATGCATTGCGCACAGCGTGCATGCAGCGTGGCGGATAACGGGCGCGGCGGATATGGACCGGCGTCCACATCGGCTGCTCGGTCGATCGACATCCGCACAGGTCGCATGGCCCGGCGGATAGGCGCGATGGGGCGCGGTCGATGGATCGTCGCCGTGTTTGTCTCCCGGCAGAGACGCCGTATAGCCATGGTTATACGGCGTCTGTCGAGTGCCCACAAAGTACCGGAGCGTCTCGAACCCGAGCGAAGGGCGCAACCCCGAGCCGCCGTAGAGTGTCGGGCGTGGGCGACGAGAAAGATCAGATGGCGATCTCGCTGCGCGGCGTGGTGAAGCGCTTTGGCGAGATCACGGCGGTGGACGGCCTGGACCTGGAGGTGCCGGCGGGCGTGTGCTTCGGCCTGCTGGGCCCCAACGGCGCGGGCAAGTCGACGACGATGCGGATGCTGACGGCGCAGACGCTGGCGGACGCGGGCGAGATCTCGGTGCTGGGCTTCGAGCTGCCGCGCGAATCGAAGCAGTCCCGGCTTGAGATGGGCGTGGTGCCGCAGCTGGACAACCTGGACGTGGAGCTGACGTGCAGGCAGATCCTGACGGTGTTCGCGCGCCTCTATCGAGTGCCGCGCGGCGAGCGCCAGGCGGCGGTTGCGCGGGCGCTGGACATCGCGAACCTGCAGACGCGCGCGGACACGATCGTGCGGGAGCTGTCTGGCGGCATGCGCCGGCGGTTGCTGGTGGCACGTGGGCTGATCCACAACCCGCGGCTGGTGCTGCTTGACGAGCCGACGGTGGGCCTCGACCCGCAGGTGCGCCAGGAGCTGTGGACGCTGATCGACGGGCTGCGCGCGGACGGGGTGACGGTGCTGATGAGCACGCACTACATCGAGGAGGCGGAGCGCCTGGCGGACACGGTGGCGGTGATGTCGAGCGGTCGCATCATCGCGCAGGGCACGCCGGCGGAGCTGGTGCGCGCGCATGCGGGCGAGCAGGTGCTGGAGGTGTACGGGCCGCCGGAGCGCCTGGCGCAGGTGGGCGAGCTGGCGAGCGAGCACGGCTGGGCGAGCCGCCGCAGCGGCCCGGCGGTGGCGATCATGCGCGCAGAGTCGATCGACGGGCTGGCGCCGGATGGCGTGCGCCGCCCGGCGAACCTGGAGGACGCGTTCGTGGCATTGACGGGTGAGGAGATCGAATGATGAGTACGCGTTCGCAGGGCGACACGGCGGCGGTGGCCCAGGCGCCCTATGGCGGGAGGGCGGGCATCCGTCAAGTGGGCCGGCTGGAACCGGCGGCGCTGGCGGGCGTGATGAGCCGCGACGTGGCGATCTTCGGGCGCTACTGGAAGGCGACGACGTTCTCGTCGATCGTGCAGCCGACGATCTACCTGCTGGCGTTCGGATTGGGCTTCGAGAAATTCGCGCCGAGCCTGCTGCACGTGAAATACGTGCCATACGTGGCGACGGGCGTGGTGGCGACGGCGGTGCTGTTCTCGTCGGCGTTCCCGGGAATGTTCAACACGTTCATCCGCTGGCAGTTCCAGCGCACGTACGACGCGATGCTGGCGGCGCCGGTGGATGTGGAGGAGCTGATCACGGCGGAGATGCTGTGGGTGTCGCTGCGCGCTGGCGTGTACGGCGTGGCGCCGCTGCTGGTGGGGTTCGCGTTTGGCCTCGAACCGGAAGCGGGGATGCTGCTGGTGCCGCTGATCGGCTTCGTTACGGGCTTCGGCTTCGTGGGCTTCGGCGTGACGGTGGCGGCGGTTGCGAAGACGATCGACAACTTCAACTACATAACGAGCGCTGTGCTGACGCCGATGTTCCTGGTGGCGGGCACGTTCTTCCCGGTGTCCTCGCTGCCGGTGGGCGTGCGCCAGGTGGCGCAGGTGAACCCGCTGTACCACTGCGTGCAGCTGGTGCGCGACGCGTCGCTGGGCACGCTGAGCACGGCCGACCTGGGGCACGCGGCGGTGTTGCTGGCGTTCGCGCTGATCATGTGGCGCTTGGCGATCTCCCAGCTGGGCAAACGCCTGATTGACTAGAGCGGCCGCTGAGCGGCGCGATGCTGCGTGCTCGGTCGCTCGCGTGCCAAGCACGCCACGCTCCCTGCGTCCTTGCCTCGCTTGCCCATCGACCGCTCTCGGAGCGTGGCCCCCTTATAAAACTTTGAGGTTGGCCACACGCTGCTCCTACGGCGCGCGGCGATGCTGCCCGCATGAACAGTCCATGGCAGGCACGCTCAGCGGCATCGGCGACGGCATCGGCGGCTCCCGGCACGACCACCGGCACGACATCCAACGACATCGCGTGGGGGTTGCGGGCGCGCAGGTGGGCCGGGGCGCTGGCGCTGCGCGCGCCGCGTCCGGAGCTTGCGGCGGTGATGTCGCTAGCGGCGATCCTGAACCTGTGGGCGCTCGCGCGCAACGGCTGGGCCAACGACTACTACGCGGCGGCGGTGAGGTCGATGAGCACCAGCTGGCACGACTTCCTGTTCGCGTCGCTGGACAAGGGCGGCGTGATGACCGTGGACAAGCCGCCTCTGTCGCTGTGGGTGCAGGCGCTGTCGGTGCGCGTGTTCGGCTACCACTCGCTGAGCATCCTCGTGCCGCAGGCGCTGATGGGCGTGGCGAGTGTGGCGCTCGTGTACGACCTGGTGCGACGACGCTTCGGTCGCGTGGGCGGCTTCGCGGCGGGCCTCGCGCTGGCGCTGACGCCGATCGCGGTGGCGGTGTCGCGCCACAACAACCCGGACGCGCTGCTGGTGCTGTGCTGCGTAGCGGCGCTGTGGTGCACGGTGCGCGCGTTCGACGCGGCGCCCGGTGGCACGAGCACGCGTTGGCTGGGCGTCGACAGGAGCACGCGTTGGCTGGTGGCGGCGGGCGTGTGCGTGGGCCTGGGCTTCGAGACGAAGATGCTGGTGGCGCTGGTGGTCGCGCCGGGCATCGCAGCGGCGTGGCTGTGGGTCGCGCCTGCCGCCCGCGGCCGTCTGCACGCGCTGCGCCAGCTGCTGGCGGGCGGCGTGGCGATGCTGCTGGTGGGCGGCGCGTGGCCGCTGCTGGTGGAACTGACACCTGCGGCGGACCGCCCGTGGATCTCGGGCACGAGCGACAACCGCATCCTGTCGCTGATCTTCGAATACAACGGCGTCGGCCGCGTGGACGGGCAGACCGGTGGTCCACCCCAGGTCGGGGCGCAGGCGGGCGGCGGCGGTGGAGGCACGATGTTCGGCGGCACCACCGGCCCGCTGCGCCTGTTGAACTCGGCGCTCGGCGGCCAGGCGGGCTGGCTGCTGGGCTTCGCGCTGGTTGGCGGCGTCGGCATCCTCGTGGCGAGTCGCCTGCGCCGCGCCGACGCGCGCACGGGCTGGTTGCTGGCGCTGGGCGGCGCGTTCGTGACGACCGCCGTGCTGTTCAGCTCGGCGAGCGGCATCTTCCACCCCTACTACGTGTCGCTGCTGGCGCCGTTCGCAGCGGCGCTGGTGGGCGCGGGCGCGGCGCAGCTGAGCGGCGTGACGCGCAGCGCGCGCGTACTCGCGCCGCTGGCGGTGATCGCGGGCGTGATCGTGGAGCTGGTCGTGCGCGCGGACTACCCCGGACAGCTGACGTGGCTGGCGCCGGTGCTGATCATGGTGGGCGCGCTGGCGGTGCTGGCGCTGGTGGCCTTCGGCTCGCGCAAGGTGCGCATCGCGGCGCTCGGCGCTGCGCTGGCGGCGCTGCTGGCGGCGCCGTCGGTGTGGGCGTTCGACACACTCGGCCACGCCACCAGCGGTACATTCCCGGCGGGCGGACCCGCGTCGGTGGAGAGCGGTGGGCCCGGCGGTGGCTTCGGCGCGCGCGGCGGCTTCGGCGGCGGCCCCCCGACCGGCGCGGTCCCGCAGCTGTTCGGCTCGGCTCCGGCGGGCGGGCCTGCGCCAGGCTTCGGCGGTGCGCGAGGCAGCGGCGGCGCGATCGGCGCGCCGATGGGCGGCAGCGTGACGAGCAGCATCCTGTCCTACGTCGAGCAGCACGGCGGCGGCACGATCGCGGTGTCGAGCCAGTCCAACGCGGCGTCGTCGATCATCGAGCAGGACGCGAACGTGGCTGGGATCGGCGGCTTCTCTGGACGCGAGAGCGACGTGAGCGTGTCGTGGCTGGCGCAGGAGGTGCGTACAGGCAAGATCCGCTGGATGCTGGCTGAACAGCAGGGCTCCGGCATGGCCGCGCGCGGCCTGCCCGGCGACACGCGCACAGGCTCGAAAACGGCGATGGCGGCCGTCGCGAAGGCGTGCCAGGCGGTGACGCTGCCGCCGAGCACGAGTGCAGCGAGCGGCTCTGGCGCGTCGAGCGCGGCGGGCGGCGCGGGTGCGGGGTCGGCGAGCGGCTCGACCACGCTGTACGACTGCGGGGGCCGCGCGCAAGCGCTCGCGAGCGCCGGCACGCAACAATCACGCTCGTGAGGGTCCTGGTTGTGGACGACGATCGCGCGGTGCGCGAAGCGCTGCGGCGCGCGTTGACGCTGGCGGGCTACGACGTGCTGCACGCGGAGGATGGCGAGGCGGCGATCGAGCAGATCGTGCAGTCGGTGCCGGACGCGGTGGTGCTGGACGTGGGTCTGCCGGGGATCGACGGGCTGGAGGTGTGCCGGCGGGTGCGTCGCACGGGCAGCCGCGTGCCGATCCTGATCCTGACGGCGCGCGACGCGGTGGCGGATCGCATCGACGGCCTGGACGTGGGCGCGGACGACTACATGGTCAAGCCGTTCGACGTGGGCGAGCTGCAGGCGCGGCTGCGCGCGCTGCTGCGCCGCGCAAACCCGCAGGAGGACCCCGCAGTAATGTCGTTCGCGGAGCTGCGCCTGGACCCGAACCGCCACGGCGTGCAGGTGGGCGAGAGCTTCGTGGAGCTGACGCGCATGGAGTACCAGCTGCTGGAGCTGCTGATGCTGAACCCGCGGCGGGTGCTCCCGCACAGCCTGATCTACGACCGCGTGTGGGGCTATGACTTCGGGCCCACGTCCAACGCGCTGCGCGTGTACATCGGCTACCTGCGCCGCAAGCTCGAGGACGCGGGCGCGGGCGCGCTGATCCACACGGTGCGCGGCGTGGGTTACGCGTTGCGCGAGCCGTGAGCGCAGCCGATCGACGCGCTGCCCAGCGTGAGGCAGCGGGCTGGCAATGACGCTGCGCACGCGCATCGCGGCGGTGGCGAGCGTGTCGGTGGCGCTGGCGGTGCTGGCGGCGGCGGCGGGCATGTACGCGGCGGTGCGCTCGGACCTGCGCGGCGAAATCGACAGCTCGCTGCGCGCGCGGGCCGGCGCGTTCGCGGCGCCGCCGCTGTCCGACGGCGATGGGGACCGGGATCAGCCCGCGCGCGGAGTCGGCGGGCTCGGCGGGCCGGTCGGCCCCGGCGGCGGCGGCGTGGGTGGCGGCGGCGGCTTCCCGCGCACCGTCGAGCCGGCGCCGTTCGGCGCTGCCTCGGGTTACGTGCAGTTCATCTCGCCGCAGGGCCAGGTGCACGTCCCCGGCGGGCAGGGCTCCTCGCCGCACAGGATCGCGCTGGCGGCCGGCGACCGGGCGATCGCGGCGCGCGGCGTCGGCAGCAGCCTCACGGAACGCAACGTCGCCGGCACGAAGCTGCGCGTGCTGACGCTCGGCACGGGGGCGAACGGCGCGGTGATGGTCGCACAGCCGCTGACGCCGGTGGATCACGAGCTCAGCAGGCTGCTGTTGATCCTGGCGCTGATCGGCGCCGGCGGCGTCGTGCTGTCGGCGCTGCTGGGGGCGCTCGTGGCGCGCACGGCGCTCGCGCCGATTGGGCGCTTCACGCAGCGCACCGAGTCGCTGACCGGCAATCTCGACCTGTCGCGCCGGCTGCAGATGGAGGGACGCGACGAGCTGGCGCGCCTGGCGGACAGCTTCAACGGCACGCTCGACGCGCTCGAGCGCTCGGTGCAGGCGCAGCGCCACCTGATCGCGGACGCCAGCCACGAGCTGCGCACGCCGATCTCCTCGCTGCGCGCCAACATCCAGGTCCTGGGCGAGGCCGAGCGCCTGGACCCGCGGGAGCAGCAGAGCCTGCGCGCGGACATCGTGGCGGAGCTGGACGAGCTGACGGCGCTGGTCGGCGACGTGGTGGAGCTGGCCCGCGCCGCGGAGCCGGATGGCGCGGCGGACGACGTGCGGCTCGACGAGCTCGTGCGCCAGGCGGTCGCCAGCGCGCGCAGGCGCGGCGAGCTGCGCTTCGAGCTGAGCCTCGAGCCGACCGTAGTGCGCGGCCAGGCCGACCGCATCGCGCGCGCGGTGTCGAACCTGGTGGACAACGCGCGCAAGTGGAGCCCGGAACGCGCGACGGTGGAGATCGAGCTGCGCGACGGCGTGCTGGGCATACGCGACCACGGCCCCGGGTTCGAGGACGCGGACCTGCCGTTCGTGTTCGACCGCTTCTACCGCGCCCGCAACGCGCGCAGGCTGCCGGGCTCGGGGCTCGGGCTGGCGATCGTGCGCCAGGCGGCGGAGGCGTGCGGCGGGTTTGCGCAGGCGCAGAACGCGCCCGGCGGCGGCGCGCTGCTGCGCGTGAGCTTCGGTGAGCCGGTCGGGCTCGACGTAGGCTGATCTGACGAGTAGAGATTGGCTGTCTGGCCAGCTCAAGTGGATCGCTGAGCCAAAAGTGCGGAATGCTGCTATCCCTAGGGAGAGAGACACGCGTTGAGGGCGGTCGGGGCAGCTGGGGAGGGCCGTCTGGGCGTGAAGGACTTGAGGAGGTCCGTCCAATTGTTGCTCTGTTCAACCGCAACTTTTTCGCCTGCCCGGAGTCCCGAGGGGTACAGGCCGTGTCTCGATCCAGCCGAGTTTCGATAGGGGAGGTAGTCGTGAGGTCCAGGTTTCTTGTTTCGCTTGCAGCGCTCGTTGTGGGGGCGCTTGTCGCCCTATCGGCACCGGCCGCGCAGGCCGCCGCGGAAGCGCCGGCGATCGAAAAGCTCGTCGCGACGAACTGCAAGGTAGAAACCTGCGGGCAGGAAGAAGTCGAACCGGGGTTCTTCGAGCCGAAGCCAAAAATCACGACCACCGAAGCAAAAGCCGAAGGCTTCACCGAAGCGGGTGGGCGCGTGCCGTTCGGCGTCACCGACTTCAAGGTGCAGACGATCCCGGGTGGGGAATACTCCAAAAACACGGTGGTGCCGACCAGCATCGTCACGCACATCCGCACCGACGTCGCCCCTGGGCTTGCGACCGACCCGTTTGCGACCGAACGCTGCACGCTCGGCGAATTCGGCAAAGAACTCGTTCCCAGAACCGGCTTCTTCACGGCGCCGACCGGCAAATGCGGGGGAAGTGAAATCGGCGAAAACGACGCGACCGTCTATGGCGGCAACCCCAAAGAAGGCGGAGCCGGTGACCTTCCGCTGTCGGGTGAGGTGTACAACCTGATTCCGGGTGAAACCGAACACATGGCCAACGGCTCCCGGCTGGCCTCCCTGTACGGCGTCGCGCTCGCGCTGCCGCAGCCGCTGACCGAAGCGCTGCTCGCAAAGGGCTTCAAAGAAGGGGAAGAAGCCGGCGCCGTGCCCGGCAAAGGCGGCTTCCCGTCATTGGGCGAACAGGCGTTCCTCGAGGCACAGCAGTGGTACGCGCACACGCTGATCAAAGGCAACGTCGAATGGGGCAAGGAAACGCGCGGCACCAACCAGGGCGACTACCACGACTACTTCGAAATCGAAGTCTCACCCGCGCTGCCGCTGATCCGCTCGCGACTCGTGTTCGAAGGCACCGTCGGCGAAGGTGACTTCATCACGAACCCCACCAGCTGTCCGGGTCACAACACCACGACGCTGCAGGTAACCGACAAATCCGGCACCACCGTCGGCAAGGAATTCACGACGCCGATCGGGCTCGAAGGCTGCGAAAACCTGATCTTCCAGCCGGGATTCAATCTTGAAACCTCGTCCACGCTCAGCGACCAGCCGGATCAGCTGACGGCAGAAGCCGCCGACTTCAACGAACCGAAACAGGGCCACAACTCTCCCACCGCCAACGCGCCGTCGCAGGTCAAGACGGCGTCGATCATCCTGCCTGAAGGCATGACGCTGAACCCGTCCGCCGCGGCTGGGCTTGAAGCCTGTACGCCGGCGCAGGCACGGATCCACAGTGAAGCATTCGGCGTGGAATGTCCGGTGGGCTCCGAACTAGGCACCGTGAGCCTCAATGTGCCGACGCTGCCCGACGGCTCGCTGACCGGCAAGGTGTATCTCGGCGGACCCGAATCCGGTCCGATCGCCGGCCCGCCGTACATCGTCTACGTGGTCGCCAGCTCGGCGCAGTACGGGATCTCGGTGCGCCTCAAAGCCGAAGTGATACCGAACGAAGCCACTGGCCGGCTGACGACCGTGTTCCCGGAAAAAGAAGTGCCGGAACAGCCGTTCACGAACCTGACGATGCATCTCGACAGGGGCATTCTGACCTCGATCGCGAACCCGCTGATCTGCGGCGAATATGGCGGCGCGGCGAACTTCGTGCCCACGTCGGGTACGCCGAGCAACGAAGAAATCCCGTTCGGCGTCTCGATCACCGGCTGCGCGACGACGCTGCCGTTCTCGCTGAAACAGAGCACCGAATACGAAACCGCCGCAGCGGGCGCGCACACGTCGTACACGTTCGGCCTGGCGCGCGCCGAAGGCGAACAGTACCTGCAGAAAGTCAAGACGACGCTGCCCTCGGGCCTGATCGGGGAGATCCCCGCGGTCACGCTGTGCGGTGAACCGCAGGCGGCGCAGGGCACGTGTGGCGCTGCCAGCAGGATCGGCACCGCCACCGTCACAGCGGGGTCTGGCAGCTCGCCGTACGCGTTCTCGGGACCGGTGTACATGACCGGCCCCTACAACGGCGCGCCGTTCGGCCTGTCGATCGCGGTTCCCGCGAAGGCCGGTCCGTTCAACCTCGGCACCGTGGTGACGCGCTCGACGATCAACATCAACCAGACCACCGCACGCGTCACCGCCGAAAGCACGCTGCCGACGATCGTCAAGGGCGTGCCGCTGCGCATGCGCTCGCTGAGCGTGAACGTCAACAGGCAGGGATTCCTGATCAACCCCACCAACTGCTCGCTGGAGCAGACGGAAAGCGTCCTCACCTCGACGTTCGGCACGGTGCAGACGGGGCTGGTCTCGCCGCTGCAGGCGGAAGGCTGCAGCGGGCTGGCGTTCAAGCCCGCGTTCACGGCGTCAACGAGCTCCAAGGCGTCGAAAGCCAACGGCGCGAGCCTGATCACGACGATGACGCAGGTGCCCGGACAGGCGAACGTCAAGTCGGTGCTCGTGACGCTGCCGAAAGCGCTGCCGTCGCGTCTGACGACGCTGCAGAAAGCGTGCCTGGCGAAGACGTTCGAAGAAAACCCGCTCAACTGCCCGAAAGTCTCACCCGGATCGGAAGTGGGCACGGCGACAGCGATCACTCCGACGCTGCCGGTGCCGATGAAGGGCCCTGCAATCCTCGTGTCGCACTCGGGCGAAGAATTCCCCAGCCTCGAGCTCGTGCTCGAAGGCGACGGCGTGCGGGTGATCGTCGAAGGCAAGACGAACATCAAGAAAGGCATCACGACGACCAACTTCGAGTCGGCGCCGGATGTCCCCGTATCGAGCATCACCGTCAACCTGCCGCTGGGTCCGCACTCGGCGCTGGCCAAGGAACGAGTAACCACGAACCTGTGCACCGCGAAGCTCGTGATGCCCACGGTCATCACCGGCCAGAACGGCAAGCAGGTCAAACAGAACACGATCATCGCGCCGACCAGCTGTGGCGTGCAGATCGTCGGACACAAGGTCGTCGGAAACACGGCCTACCTGACCGTCCGCACATACGCGGCCGGGCGCATCAGCGGCAGTGGCTCAGGTCTGTCGACCGTGCGCCGCACCCTCGGCGCCGCGAGCAAAGCCACGACGCTGAAGATCCCGCTCTCGAGCGGCGGGCGCAGCAGGCGGCGCCCGTTCAAGGTGAAGCTCCGCGTCGGGTTCGTGCCCAAGAAGCCGGGCGCGCACTCGACGGCGAGCGTGACGGTGTCGTTCCGCTAGCGGTTGGAGCGTAGACGGGCGCAAGGGGGCGGCCGAGGGCCGCCCTCGCGCCCGTCGGTGCATTGCCGTACATTGTCGGCATGGATGTCGTTACGGGTACGGATACCTCTACGTCGTCTGCCGGGCTCGACGGCCTGCTCGCCGGCATTCGTCATCTGAACGCGCTGGCAGACGGCACCGGCAACACGGACGCGATCTTCCGCGTGCTGGCGCGCGAGCTGCTGCTTGTGCCGGGCGCCGAGGAGGTGCACATCCACCACCTGCTGCAGGACGACGGCGAGGAGGAGGTCGTCGCGGTGTACCTGCATGGCGGCATCGGGCGGCTCAGCTACCTGCTGCCCCGCGGCGAGCGCCCGCCCGGCGTCAGCTGGGTGGCGAGCACGCGCAGCAGCTTCCTGGCAGCCGACCCGGAGGAGCTCGACGCGAGCGTCCCGCGACTTGCCGAAACCGGCTCGGTCAGCTCTGCGCTGCTGCTGGCGCTCGGGGAGCGCGTGGAGGTCGAGGCCGTGGTCGTGCTGGTGCGGCGCGAGTCCGACGCGTTCGCGCCGTCGGAGGTCGAGCTCGCCGGTGCGCTCGTCGAGCAGGCCGCCACCGCGCTCGCGCTCGCCCGCGCGCGCGCCGAGGCCGGCACCGACGCGGTCACCGGCTGCATGAACCATCGGGCCATGCGCCGGCGCCTGGACGAGGAGATCGGTCGCGCGACGCGCACCGGGGGGCCCCTGTCGGGCCTGCTGATCGATCTCGACGACTTCAAGATGGTCAACGACCGCTACGGCCACCAGGCGGGGGACGCGATGCTGCGCGCGGTCGTGCACGCGCTCGTGGGGGAGTTCCGCGCGTTCGACCGCGTGGCGCGCTACGGCGGCGACGAGTTCGTGGTGATCCTGCCCAACGCGGAGCTCGACAGCGCGGCCGCGGCGGCGGCCCGCGCGCTGGAGCGCCTGCGCGCGATCCGCGTGCACGACGGCGCCGGCATCGGTGTGTCGGCGTCGATCGGCGTCGCGCAGTGGCAGGCGCCGATGAGCACCGACGATCTGCTGGAGGCATGCGACGGCGCGCTGCTGCGCTCCAAGCGGCAGGGCAAGGGGCGCGTGACGCGCGCCTCGGAGCTCGCTCGCTGACGTTCCGGCGCCTCGGATTGTGTGGAGGACTACGGTCGCCGTGATCGGTGCCGCGCGTCGATCAGGATGTGATGACCGCGCTGCCGCACGACGCTCCACCCCCGCGCGAGAACACCGCCGGCGCGCCCGCGCGTCCCGGTCCCCGGCGCTGGATGCTGCTCGCCTGGGCGCTGCTCGCGATCGGAGTTGCGGGTTCGCTGGGGGGCGCGGCGCTGTGGCGCTCGAGCGCGCGCGCAAACGCTCGCCAGGGCTTCCAGGTCACCGCGACGGATGTCAGCGAGACGCTCGAGACGCTCCTGCTGCGTGACGCCGACTTCGTCAAGACGCTGCGCTCCGTGCTCACGCTGCAACCGCACATGAGCGCCACCCGCTTCGAGCAGTGGTTCTCCGAATTGTCAAAGGAACGCCGGCTCGGCGGGCTCGGCGCGACGGTCGTCGAAGCGGTGCCCGCATCCGAGCTCGCCGCTTTCCTCGCGCGCCGCGCCGCGGACCCCACCTTCCGCACGCTCGTCGGCGGCACGATCGTGCCCGTCTCCCGCGGCGGTCGCGTCCGCTACTGCCTGCTCTCGGCCGGCGGTGCGCAGACGCCATACAGCCCCGCCATCGGCGAGATACTCGAGGGCGACTGGTGCGATCCGCGCTCCGCGATCGGCTCCTACCCGGCCGGCAGGAGCACCACCGCGAATGTGGAGCAGGCGGTTACCGACAGCGGGCAGTTCGTGGTGTACCCCGTCACCGCGCAGGGCGTGACGACGGTGTTCATCGAAGCTGCCTTCTACCGCCACGGGGCCGCGCTCGCCACCGTCGCCGAGCGCCGCGCGGCGGTGGGCGGCTGGGTCGCCGCCTCGTTCGACATCGGCGCGTTGATCGACGAAGCGGTCGGCCAGCACCGCGGTCTGGGCGTCTCGCTGTACCACCAGAACCCCGGCCAGACGGCTGAACTGATCGGCCACGCCGGGGTCGTCACCGCCAAGGGAGCGCTCAGCCATCGCGCCGCACTGGGCATCGACGGCAGGTGGTGGGCGCTGGTGCGCGGCGCGGCGGTCGTTCACGGGCTCACGGCCGACACCCAGGGGCTGCTGGTGCTCGCGATCGGACTGCTGCTCACGCTGCTCGTGTGCGCGCTCGTGATGGTGCTGGCGCGCTCGCGCGAACGCGCTCTCACGATGGTGCGCGAGAAGACCGGCCAGCTCCAGCACCAGGCGCTGCACGATGCCCTCACCGGCCTGCCCAACCGCATCCTCGCGTTGGATCGCGCGCAGCAGATGCTCGCTCGCGCGCGGCGCCGGCACACCGCCGTGGCGGCGCTGTACATCGACCTGGACGGCTTCAAGCACGTCAACGACACGTTCGGGCACGCCGCCGGCGACGAGCTGCTGCGCATCGTCGCCGACAGGCTGCAGGCCGCGATCCGCGACAGCGACACCGCCTCGCGCCTCGGCGGCGACGAGTTCTTGGCGCTGCTCGAGGAAGCTCCCACCGACGCGGGGCCCGAGCTCATCGCCGAGCGCGTGCTCGAGGTGCTGCGCCAGCCCTATGACCTTGGTGACACGCTCGGCCGCCCGCTGTCGATCACCGCCAGCATCGGCATCGCCTCGGGCCCGCGCCTGCACGCCGACGAACTGCTGCGCGACGCCGACCTCGCCCTCTATCAGGCCAAGCTCACCGGCCGCGATCGCTTCTCGCTGTTCGAGTCCAGCATGCAGGCCGCCTCGGACGAGCGTCTCACGCTCGAGCTGGACCTGGCGCAGGCGCTCGAGCAGGAGCAGCTGTTCCTGCTGTACCAGCCAACGTTCGACCTGCGCACGGGCTCGGTCATCGGTGTCGAGGCGCTGATCCGCTGGCGCCAACCCGAGCGCGGCATCGTCCCGCCGGACAAGTTCATCCCGATCGCCGAGCAGCGCGGAATGATCGTGCCCATCGGCCGCTGGGTGCTCGAGGAGGCCTGCCGGCAGCTGTCGGTCTGGCATGCTCTCGGTTACCGCATCGGCATGGCCGTCAACGTGTCCGCGCGCCAGCTAGACGACGACTCGCTGATCGACGACGTGCGCAGGGCGCTCGAGGACAACGAGCTCGAGCCATCGGCGCTCACGCTCGAGATCACCGAGACGGCGCTGATGCGCGATCCCGATGCCACGGCCGCGCGCCTGCACCAGCTCAAGCAGCTCGGCGTGCGCATCGCAATCGACGACTTCGGCACCGGCTACAGCTCGCTCGCGTACCTGCGCCAGTTCCCCGCCGACGCGCTCAAGATCGACCGCTCGTTCATCGACGGCATCGCCACCTCGAAGGCGTCCGCCGCCCTCATCCACACACTCGTGCAGCTGGGCAAGGCGCTCGAGATCGAGACGCTCGCCGAGGGCATCGAGGATCAGGCCCAGCTCGAGACGCTTCAGCGCGAACACTGCGACCACGGCCAGGGGTTCCTGTTCTCGCGGCCGCTGGACGTCGACGCCGTCGAGCTGTTCCTCAGCCACACCTCCTCGCACGCGTCGGCGCTCGCGGCGAGCGAGTAGCCGCAACTGCGCCGACCGAGCGCTTCGCCGGCGGCAGCGCGGGCGCCCGAGTCGCCGCGTCGACTCTGCGAGACTGCGGGTAAGTCCCTGTAGACACACGGATCGCACGGGAGTCGCCCATGTCGCAGAACAGCTTTGGCGCCAAGCACACGCTCGACGTCTCAGGACGCGGGTATGAGATCTACCGTCTCGACGCCCTGCAGCAGCGCTTCGACGTGCAGCGTCTGCCGTTCTCGCTGAAGGTGCTGCTCGAGAACCTGCTGCGCACCGAGGGCAACGGCTCGGTCACAGCGGCGGACATCGAAGCGCTCGCCAGCTGGGACGCGAAGGCCAAGCCCGGCAAGGAGATCGCTTTCACGCCCGCGCGGGTGCTGATGCAGGATCTGACTGGCGTCCCCGCGGTGGTGGACCTCGCGGCGATGCGCGACGCGATCGCGGGCATGGGCGGCGACCCCGCCAAGATCAACCCGCTCGCGCCCGCGGAGCTCGTGATCGACCACTCCGTGCAGGTCGACGCGTTCGGCACGCGCGACGCCTTCCGCGTCAACGCCGAGCGCGAGTTCGAGCGCAACCAGGAGCGCTACGTGTTCCTGCGCTGGGGCCAGGGCGCGTTCGACGACTTCGCCGTGGTGCCGCCCGACACCGGCATCGTGCACCAGGTCAACCTCGAGTACCTCGCGCGCGTGGTCTTCGGAAACGAGAAGACCGGACAGGCCTACCCGGACACGCTCGTGGGCACCGACTCGCACACGACGATGGTCAACGGCCTCGGCGTGCTCGGCTGGGGCGTGGGCGGCATCGAGGCGGAGGCGGCGATGCTGGGCCAGCCGATGTCGATGCTGATCCCGCAGGTGCTCGGCTTCCGCCTGCACGGGCAGCTGCCGGAGGGCGCAACCGCCACCGATCTCGTGCTGACGGTCACCGAGATGCTGCGCGAGCGCGGCGTGGTGGGGATGTTCGTCGAGTTCTACGGCGCCGGCCTCGCCGGGCTGCCGATCGCCGACCGCGCCACGATCGGCAACATGTCGCCCGAGTTCGGCTCCACCTGCGCGATCTTCCCGATCGACGCCGAGACGCTCGCCTACCTGGAGCTGTCGGGGCGGGCGCCCGAGCAGATCGGGCTCGTGGAGGCCTACGCCAAGGAGCAGGGTCTGTGGCACGACGAGCACTCCGAAGAACCGACGTTCTCGGACACGATCGAGCTCGATCTCGCGAGCGTCGAGCCGAGCATCGCCGGGCCCAAGCGCCCGCAGGACCGGATCGCGCTGAGCCACGCGCAGACCTCCTTCCGCGAGGCGCTGGGCGGCTACGTACCCGACTACGATGCGCGCGACGAGGCCGACGCCGAGAGCTTCCCCTCCAGCGACCCGCCGGCCAACGGCAACGACCACCCGCGAGTCGCCGACGGCGGCCCCAGCTACGTCGAAGCGCCCGATGACGGCGGCACCGGCACCATCAAGGTCAAGACGAGCGGCGCGCGCTGCACGCTCGCCGACGGCAGCGTGGTCGAGCTCGACCACGGCCACGTCGTGATCGCCGCGATCACGAGCTGTACCAACACCTCCAACCCGTCCGTGATGATCGGAGCGGGCATCCTCGCGCGCAACGCGCTCGCGCGCGGGCTGCGCTCCAAGCCCTGGGTCAAGACCTCGCTGGCGCCCGGCTCGAAGGTCGTCACCGAGTACCTCGACAGCGCTGGGCTGACCGAGCCGCTGGAGCAGCTGGGCTTCAACCTCGTGGGCTACGGCTGCACCACGTGCATCGGCAACTCCGGCCCGCTGCCGGAGGAGGTCTCGGCGACCGTCAACGAGTCGGATCTCGCGGTCGTGTCGGTGCTGTCAGGCAACCGCAACTTCGAGGGGCGCATCAACCCCGACGTGAAGATGAACTACCTGGCCTCGCCGCCGCTGTGCGTCGCGTACGCGCTCGCCGGCACGATGGACATCGACATCGTCGCCGACCCGCTGGGCCAGGACGAGCACGGCGAGGACGTGTACCTGCACGAGATCTGGCCCTCCGCGCAGGAGATCGCGCAGACGATCGGCGAGGCGGTGCGCGCTGACATGTTCCGCAAGAGCTACGGCGAGGTGTTCGCGGGCGACGAGAACTGGAACGGCCTGCCGGTGCCCGCCGGCGAGCGCTTCATGTGGGATCCCGACTCGACGTACGTGCGCCTGCCGCCCTACTTCGACGGCATGCCCGCGGAGCCGCAGCCCGTGCGCGACATCGCGGACGCGCGCGTGCTGGCGCTGCTCGGCGACAGCGTCACCACCGACCACATCTCGCCCGCCGGCTCGATCAAGCGCGACGGACCCGCCGGCGCCTACCTGCAGGAGCAGGGCGTCGCCCCGCGCGACTTCAACTCCTACGGCGCGCGCCGCGGCAACCACGAGGTGATGATGCGCGGCACGTTCGCCAACATCCGCCTGCGCAACCTGCTCCCCCTCCGGGGAGGACCCGGCCGGGATGCGGCGGGGTTGGCGCCGCTGCCCGAGGGCGGCAACACCTATTTCCTCTCCGGAGCCGGCGAGCCGGAGCAGATGTCGATCTACGACGCCGCCATGCGCTACATCGATCGGGGCGTCGACCTGGTCGTGCTCGCCGGCAAGGAGTACGGCACCGGCTCATCGCGCGACTGGGCCGCCAAGGGCACGAAGCTGCTCGGCGTGCGCGCGGTGATCGCGCAGAGCTTCGAGCGCATCCACCGCTCCAACCTGATCGGCATGGGCGTGCTGCCGCTGCAGTACCCCGACGGCGAGAGCGCCGCCTCGCTGGGACTCACCGGCGAGGAGACGTTCGCGATCGCGGGCATGGCCGAGGCGATGGCGGGTGGAGGCTCGCCGCCTGCCACCGTCCGCGTGCGCGCCGCGCGCGAGGGCGGGCCGCCGATCGAGTTCGACGCGACGGTGCGCATCGACACGCCGCGCGAGGCCGACTACTTCCGCCACGGCGGCATCCTCCAGTACGTCCTGCGAAACCTGCTCGCCGCGTGAGCCCCGCCGCGCGCAGGCCCGCCAAAGCCGCGAAGACGGCCGGCAAAGTCCCAAAGGCGAGCGGCACTGCCGCGAAAGCGGGCGCCAGACGCGCCCGCGCGGCAGCGCCTGCCGGCGTGCCGCCGCTCCTGCGCGAGCTGCTCGCCGCGCGCGGCCCGTCCGGCTATGAGCGCGCGCCGGCGGGTGTGTGGCGCGAGGCCGCGGGCGTGTTCGCCGAGGTCAGCACCGACGTCGTCGGCACGCCCCTGGCGCTGGTGGCGCCAGAGCACGGCTACGACAAGCAGCCGCGGCGGCTGCTCGTGATGGGTCACATCGACGAGATCGGGCTGATCGTCACGCACATCGACGACGACGGCTACCTGTGGTTCCGCGAGGTCGGCGGCTGGGACGCGCAGATCCTGGTGGGGCAGCGGGTCGTGCTCGACACGCGCCAGGGCGCCGTCGTGGGCGTCGTCGGCAAGAAGCCGATCCACCTGCTGCGCGACGAGGAGCGCAAGAAGGTCGCCGAGATCCGCGATCTGCACATCGACGTCGGCGCGCGCGACGGCAAGCAGGCGCGCGCGATGGTGCGGATCGGCGACGTGGCCGTGATCGACGCGCAGCCCGTGGAGCTGCCCAACGGGCGGCTCAGCTCGCGCGCGCTCGACAACCGCCTCGGCTCGTTCGTGGCGCTCGAGGCCGCGCGCATCGTCGCTCAGGCCGGCGGCGCGCAGTGGGAGCTCGCGGCCGTCGCCGCCGCGCAGGAGGAGACCACGTTCGGCGGCTCGCGCACGAGCGCGTTCTCGCTGAAGCCGGATGCCGCGATCGTCGTTGACGTCACGCACGCCACCGACGCCCCCGGCATCGACGTCAAGGAGGCCGGCAAGCACGAGCTCGGCTCCGGCCCCGTCCTCACGCGCGGCTCGACGCTCAACGACGCCGTCTTCGAGCTGCTGTTCGCGGCCGGCGAGGCCGAGAAGATCCCGTTCACCGTGGAGGCGTCCGGGCGCGCCACCGGCACCGACGCGGACGCCGTTCACCTGAGCCGCGGCGGCGTGCCCACCGGCCTCGTGTCGATCCCGATCCGCTACATGCACTCGCCCGTCGAGCTGGTGCAGATCGACGACGTGCACGCGTGTGCGCGGCTGATCGCCGCGGCCGCCTTGCGCCTGACGCGCGAAACCTCGTTCGCGCGCTGAGGTTGCCGCGTCAGCTGGCGCGCACCGACAGCGTCTTCGTGACGACGACCGACCCAGCGATGGCCCCGCTCGACGTCGTCTCCAGCATCCGCAGCTTGAGCGTGTAGCGGCCCGACGCGATCGTCCCCGGCAGCGTCAGGTGCGCAATGGCGGCGTGCAGCTGCGAGCCGGACAGCTGGTTGGCCGAGGCGCGCGCGAGCGTGCGCCCGTGTGAGAGCACGCTCGCGGCGACCGACAGCGACGCGTGCGCGGGGAGGTGGCGCAGAGCGAGCGCCAGGTCGAGCCGGTAGCGGTGCGCGCCGAGCGCGATGAGCGTGGCCTTGCTCACGCTCGCGAAGCGCTTCGCGAGGCTCCTGCCGCGCAGCATGCGGACGCTCTTGCGGCCGTGCACGGTGGTGCTCACCCGCACCGATGCCGAGCCCAGCGCGCGCCAGCTGGTGGGCGCGACCTGCACCGTCGCGCCCGCCGCCAGGCGGATCGGCGGCAGCGCGATCGCGACCGGCTGGCCGTTTGCGGCAAACGCCGACAGCGTCAGCGTCAGGCTGGCTGGCGCTCCCGTGTGATGCAGGACGAACGAGCGGCCCTGCTTGAACGACAATGTGTCCGAGCCGCCGCTTGCGCTCGTCGTGCTGAACTGCGCGAGCCGGTCCGTCAGCGTGCTCGCGGCGGCGGCTCGTGCGCTCGCGCTGCCGGCGTGTGCGCCTGTGCCGGCGGCGGCCGCGCTCGCGCCAGCGGCCGCGCTCGCGCCGGCGGCTGCGTCCGGCGCCGCGAGCAGCGTGCCGCTGAGCGGCGTTTTCGACGCGGAGGTCTGGTAGCCGATCGAGTCGTTCGCCGGGTCGACGCTCACGTGATCGATCTGGCCCGCGTGTGCGCCGGCCTGGAGGCTCGCCTGCAAGCCGGGGAGCTGCAGGTTCATCGCGCCGCCGCCCGCGGAGCGTGCGACCGTCGCGGTCAGCGGTTTGGTCAGCTTCGGCTCGAACGAGACGAGCTGCAGGGGGCCGCCCTTGCTCGTGAACGCCGGCAGCGGCGCAACGCCCTTCGGCCACGAGCTCTGCGGCGCGAGCTGGCTGCCGGAGAACAGCGAGCCGTGGCCGTCGCTGAGCTGCGTCACACCGTCGCCCGCCGAGCCGAACACGGCCATCACGGTCGCGGTCAGCAAGTTGGGCAGGTGCGGGCGTTCGCCGTTGATGATCGGCAATTCGTGATGGCGGTAGACGACCAGGTCGGCCTCGGAGCCCGACCACGGCTTGCCTTCGGAGTTTTCGAAGTCGGCGCCCTCGGGGAATTCCCAGTTGCCTTCCTTGATGATCACCTGCGAAAGCTTGAACTGGCGGTTGTTGTGTGCTCCTTGGTTGCTTTCCTCTTCCGTGCTGTAAGGCTCGTTGGAGTTCGACACGTACACCGCCGTGCCGCCGCCGGGCAGCGGCCGGCTGTCGTAGGCGAGCACCGTGTGACCTTCGATCGACGCCCCGTGCCAGTGGATCAGCCCGAGCATCACCGGATGGCCCGCCGCGAGTTCTTCTTCGATCGCGTCGATGTCGTCGTTGGTGCCGTGGATTCCGAGCACCGCGTTGACCTCCGCCGGAATCAGCTGGTCGGTGAACTGCAGCGAGAAGCGCTCGGTGACGAAGCGCAGCAGCGGTTCGTCGGGGCCGCTCTGGCTTTCCATGTACCACGGGTCGACGCCGCCCTTGTGCGCGAAGCGACTCAGTTCGCCGGGGAATTCCATGAGCTCATAGCTCGAGTAGGCGACGCCGAAGCAGATGCCGCCGGGGATGTGCTTGTTGGTCATCGATTCGAACAACACCGCTTCCGGCTTGCGCACCAGCCATCCTGGCACCGGTTCGTCGTTCGTTTCTTCCTGGCCGAACAGTTCGTCGCCGAGTTCGTCGTCGAGCCGCAGGCCGTAGTCCTTGTTGATCCAGCTGAAGCCGAACGTGTTGCGGAAGCTCGTCACGCTCAGGCTGGGGCCCTGGAAGCCGCTGCCAGACGCCGGCACCACCTCGATCGGCCCGCTGACGGCGCCGCGCGGCACCCGGAAGGTGAGCGAGCCGCCGCCCGGGTCGATCGCTTCGGGTGTCGCCTGGTTTTCGGTCCCTTCGCCTTCCAGCGAGTCGCCGATCGCGACCTTCGTCCCCGGACAGAAGCCGGCACCATGGAGCTCGACCTGCGTCCCCGCCTGGTGCAGCGCGGGTGTCGCCACGTCCGCGAGCGCGACCACCCCGCCGCCGTTCGTGACCCTGTCGACCTCGCCGGACTCGATCGAGAGCTCGCCGTAGGAATGCGCGTCGGGGTATCTGGCGGTGTACGCGAGAACCGCGTACTCTTGTGGCGCCGCGGGTGCCGTGCCCGGCGCCGCGGAAACTGTGAAGGTGGCGGTCGCTTCGCCGCCACCGGTGACGGGTGTGGGCGTGACCGACGCGCGCGCTGTGCTCTGGCTCACCAGTTCGCCGGCCGGCGAGGCGGCGGTGATCTGCGCGCCCGGCTGGTTGGCGGTGATCATTTCGACCGTGACCGGTTCTTTGACGTAGCTCGGCACCCGCACGTGCTCGGTCAGCTGACGCGGCGTGCACGGCGCCAGCGTGACCGGTTCCGCGGCGCTCACTTCGAGCGCCGAGCTGATCCCCACGGGGATTTCCACGCTCGCGCTCTTTTCGCCGGCTTTGCCCTTTTCCACGTAGCCGGTGACCGTCACGGCCGTCGCGCCGGGTTCGGCGTGCGGGGCGATACTGAGCGTCATCGTGCTCGTCCCGGTCGTGCTCGGGTTCGGCGAGAACGTCGCTCCGACACCCGCGGGCGTCGTCGCTTCGAGCAGCACGGGGCTCGCCGACGGGTCGGGGTTGTCGGTCCAGGTGACGGGGATCTTCACTTCCACGGTGTTGCCCTGCGCGGTCGCTACGGCGCTCGGGTTGGCCCCGAGCAGGAAGCTCGATTGCGGAGGCGACGAGGGCGGGTAGTAGGTGAGGTCGTCCACCAGCAGGTTGGTGCCACCGGCGCCCTCGGAGACTTCGGTCGAGGAGCCCGGGTTGCTGTGGAAGTTCCTCCCGTTCTGGATCGCCACCGACGTGATTTCCGCGCCGGGCGGTTCGAGTTTGACCGGCACGTACGTCACTTCGGAGTGGGCTTCGATCGGGATTTCGACCTGTTCCACGACCTGCAGTTTGTCGAACGCCGTCACCGTCACCGTCGTTTCGCCTTTTGGCGTGTCCGAGGCGACCCAGAATTCGACGCGTTCGCTGGTGTATCCAAGTGTGAAGAACGTGTCGCTCGGCCAGAACTCGCCGTTTTCACACCCGTCCAGCTCGAGCTCGTTGCTGCCCGAACGGGCTTTGAATGCGTCGACGAGCTTGGGCGAGCCGCATTCGACGCCTTTGAGCCCGACTTCGCTGGCTTTCATGAACGTCGGGCCGGCGGGTGTCGACGGCGCTCCGTACTGGTTGGTGACGCGTTCTTCGAGCGTTGCGCCGCTCTCGAAGTCGAGTGTCACCGGCGCCGCCTGCGCCAAGCCGGTGAGCGACAGCCATGCCAGCAGCACAACCGGTGCGAGTGTCATCCGCTTCACGGTCGCGCATTCTCCCGTGTTGTCAGCCAGCCATCGATCATCCGTCCGTCCCCCAACGTCACTAGAGCGTCGCTGCGCGCGAGCATAGCGTCGTCTGGTGAATCAGGTCAACCCGCGAGTGGGCGGACGGTTCGAGCTGACGGTCAGCTCGCGCTCAGCTCTGATCTGGACCAGATCTCATATGGCGCGCCGGGGCTGCCGCCGATGACGAGCATGCGCAGGCCCTCCGGGCCCGGGAACACCTTGCGCCGCGGCTCCGCGGCAACGCGCACGAACGTCTCCGGGTCGAGATCGACGCGCTCGCCTTCGATCTCCATCCACCCCGAGCCGCCGAGCATCACGTACAGCTCCTCCTGACCGCTCTCCGCGTGGTCGTGCTCGGGGTAGCCGTCGTAGTCGGGCGGCAGCTGGATCATCTGGCAGCCGAAGGCCGTCACGCCCATCGAGGCGCGCACCTTGACGAAGCCGCCGCCGGCGCTGGCCTCCATCTCGCTGATCTTCTTCACGGTGTAGTCGGTCATGCGCCGAGCCTAACGGAACGGGATCACGATCGCGAGCTGGCGCGAGTGCGCGAGCAGCGTGCCGTCGGCGGCCCAGATGAGCCCGTCCTCGACGAAGAAGCCGTTGTGGATCAACCCGGTTGTGGTCTGCGCGAGGCACAGCTCACGTGCGTCGCGCTCGGGAGAGGAAGCGCCGCCGCTCGCGGGGCGCCCTGTCTTCGGGAGGGCAGGCAGGCGCTCGCGGAAGTGCACCGTCAGGTCGACCGTCGGCACGGCGGCAGGCTCGGACATGCGCATGTACGGCGCGGGGATCAGCGCGTCGCTGAAGAACGCCAGCGACAGCGCGTCGATCGGCCTCGGCTCGGCGAGCCCGATCCAGCCGCGGATCAGCATCGGCTGCTGCCCGCCGCCGAACAGGCTGCCCTGCATGCGCGGTTGCAGCACGATGTGGCGCGCGAACTCCGGTCCGCCGCGCTCGATCAGCTTGACGCCCTCGCGCGAGGGATCTGGCGGCTCTACGTCTGGCATCGCCGCGTCCGCGATCTCCGGCCCGCCCCACGGGAGCGAGAACGCGGCGAGCACCAGCGCGATCAGCTCGCCGTCCTGGGTCATCCGCGCCGACAGCGTGCTCAGCGAGCGCCCCTCGCGCTCGAGTGTCGTGGTGATCTGTGCCGCGCCCGGCCGGGGCGCGCGCGCATAGTGGATCGTCAGCGAGCGCGGCGCGCGCTCTTCGTCGGCGACCGTCTCGACCAGCGCGCGCAGCAGCATCGCTGCCAGGTAGCCGCCGTGCGGGCCGCGCCCGGCGCGCCAGTCTGGCGCCACCGCGACGCCGAACACCGTCCCGATCCCCGACTGCGACTCACGCCACACGGCCGTGTCGCGGTCGAACTTCGTCGGCGCCGCAGCCGGCTCGTCGGCTGCGGCCGCGCCATCGGCGTCGACGGACGCGCCGCCGCGAGACGCTTCAGCCACGTACGAGCCGCTTGTAGGTGATGCGGTGCGGGCGGTCCGCGGCAGCGCCGAGCGTGGCGTGCCGGTGCTCCTCGTAGGCCTCGAAGTTGCCCTCGAACCACGTCACCTGCGAGTCGCCCTCGAACGCCAGCACGTGCGTGGCCACGCGATCCAGGAACCAGCGGTCGTGCGAGATCACGATCGCGCAGCCGGGGAACGCCAGCAGCGCGTTCTCGAGGGCGCGCAGCGTGTCCACGTCGAGATCGTTCGTGGGCTCGTCCAGCAGCAGCAGGTTGCCGCCGCTGCGCAGCAGCTTTGCCAGGTGCACGCGGTTGCGCTCGCCGCCGGAGAGCTTGCCGATGCGCGCCTGCTGGGCGCTGCCCTTGAAGTTGAAGCCGGCCGTGTACTGGCGCGAGTTGACCTCGCGCTCGCCGACCTTGATGTGCTCATAGCCTTCGGAGATCTCCTCCCAAACGGTCTTCTCCGGATCGAGCGAGTCGCGCGACTGGTCGACATAGGCGAGCTTGACGGTGTCGCCCAACTCGAGCTTGCCGCTGTCGGGGCGCTCCTCGCCGGTGATCATCCTGAACAGCGTCGTCTTGCCCGCGCCGTTCGGGCCGATCACGCCGACGATCCCCGCGCGCGGCAGGTCGAACGACAGCGACTCGATCAGCAGCCGATCGCCGAACCCCTTCGACACGCTGGTCGCCGTCAGCACCTTGTCGCCGAGGCGCGGTCCGGGCGGGATGTGGATCTGAACCTCGTCGAGCTTGATGTTGCGGTCCTCCGCGATCAGCTCCTCGTAGCGCGCCAGCCGCGCCTTGGACTTGGTGCGTTTGCCCTTGGGGTTCGTTCGCACCCATTCGAGCTCCGCCGCGATCGTGCGCTCGCGGCCCTTTTCCGAGCGCTCTTCCTGCGCCATGCGCGCCTGCTTCTGCTCGAGCCAGCTCGAGTAGTTGCCTTCGTACGGGATGCCCTTGCCGCGATCGAGCTCGAGGATCCAGCCGGCGACGTTGTCGAGGAAGTAGCGGTCGTGCGTGACCGCCACGATCGCGCCCTTGTACTCGGACAGGTGCTGCTCCAGCCACGCGACCGACTCCGCGTCGAGGTGGTTGGTGGGCTCGTCCAGCAGCAGCAGGTCCGGCGCGCGCAGCAGCAGGCGGCACAGCGCCACGCGGCGGCGCTCGCCGCCGGACAGCGTGCTCACGTCGGCGTCCGGCGGCGGCAGGCGCAGCGCGTCCATCGCGTATTCCAGCTGCGTGTCGAGGTTCCACGCGTCCGCGGCTTCGATCTTGGCCTGGAGCTTGCCGAACTCATCCGCGGTCTCATCCGAGTAGTTGGCGGCCAGCTCGTTGAAGCGGTCGAGCAGCGCCTTCGTCTCGGCGACGCCGTCCTCGACGTTGCCCTTGACGTCCTTGGACTCGTCCAGGTGCGGCTCCTGCTCGAGCATGCCCACGGTTGCGCCCGGCGCGAGCGCCGCCTCGCCGCGGTACTCCTGGTCGACCCCAGCCATGATCCGCAGCAGCGAGGACTTGCCCGCGCCGTTGTAGCCGAGCACGCCGATCTTGGCGCCGGGGTAGAACGCGAGCGTGACGTTGTCCAGCACCGTTTTGTCCGGCGGGTGGACCTTCGACAGGCGGTGCATCGTGAAGATGTACTGGGAGGACATCGGCACGCAGGATAGAGCGGAACGGAAATCCCGCCCGCCCTGGCCGGCGCTCGCTAACGTTGTCGGGTCATGCCCACCACCGTCCTGGACGTCGAGCAGCACCTGCTCCTGCTGGAGCTCGAGCCGCCGTTCTCCAAGCGCGACGTGCAGCTCGCGCGCCGGCGCATGGCCAAGCGCTGGCATCCCGACGTGGCGCCGCAGGGGCGCCAGTTCGAGCACGAGCGCCACCTCAAGGCGATCAACGAGGCGGCCGACCAGCTGGAGCGCCTGGCGGAGGGCTCGCGCGGGGGAAAGGTGTCGGCCAATGCCGTCAAGGTCAGCGCCGCCGCGGCGCGCCGCGAGCGAGAGGAGGCCGGCCGGCGTAACTACGAGGCCGAACAGCGCGCGCGGACGATGGCCAAGGATCGCGCCGAAAACGATCCGTTTGGCAGCAGGGTGCCCGACCACTCGGTCGTGCACCGCTACGCGCGCTGTCTCACCTACCCCGAGTGGGGCGTCGGCACCGTCGCCGGCATCTACTTCTCCTCGGATCCGGTGGGAGCCGGCGAGGAAGTGCAGCAGTGGGCGCGCGTCAAGTTCAGCCACGGCATCCGCACGGTGCCCGCCGGCAGCATGAAATTCGTGGACTTCTCCAAGCCCGACCCGGCCGAGGAGCGCGTCGAGCGCTTCCTGATCGCGGCACAGCGCGCAATGGCCGAAGGCGAGTACGAGCTGGCCGCGCAGCGCTTGATCTATGCGCGCGACGCCGAGCCGCGCAACGTCGCCGTGCTGCGATTGATGACGCTCGCGTTCTGGAACGCCGGCAAGCTCGAGGAGGCCGCGCGCGCCGTGCGCGACTGGGCGCGCGTCGACGGCAGCCGCCCCGCCGCCCACCGCTTCGCGGCGCGCATCTACGAAGACATGGGCGCGACGGACCTCGCCGAGGAGGCCGCCGAGCGCGCTGCGCTGCGGGGTCCCTCCGACGCCGGCGCGTGGGAGCGCCTCGGGCGGCTGCGCCTCGCGCTGATGGATCGCGAGGGCGCGCTCGAGGCGCTCAGGCGCGCGCTCAAGCTGGGCGCGGGCAAGGACGTGCACGAGCTGGTCGCGCAGGCGCTGGCGATCGAGCCGAGCATGGCCGGCTGACGGCGACGCCGGCCAGAGGAGCGACGCTGGCTACAGGATGTTGACCGCGCGCGAGACCACCAGGCCGAGCGTGACCAGCGAGACGATCGACTGCACGCCCATGATCATCTTCGCCATCGGCGTCAGCGGCATCGTGTCGGTGGGCGAGAACGCGGTGGCGTTCGTCAGCGACACGTACAGGTAGTCGACGAACTGCGGTCGCCAGTAGCGCGGCTCGATGCGGTCGTCTGACATCTGCGGGAACAGGAAGTCCGGCGGCCCGTCGTGGCCGGCCGCGCGCCGTCCCGGGCCGCCGCGGTCCACCTCCCAGTACCACAGCGAGAAGATCAGGAAGTTCGTCAGCCAGATCAGCATGCCCGAGATGATCAGCTCGTGGCCGTTCGTTGGCTGTTTGCTGTGCAGCAGGTGATGCGTCAGCTCGATGAGCGAGAAGACGTTGGCGGCGCTGACGAACGCGGTCAGCGCGATCGCGGTCCGTCGGCGTCCGCGGTGCTCGTGCTCGAGCTGGCGCGGCGTCGCCAGCGACAGGCCGATCAGCAGCACGCCCTCGAGCGCCGGCACCAGCCACGTCGGACCCACGGTGAGGCGTGCAGGCAGCCCGACCTGCAGGCCGATGGCGACCAGCACAGTCGCCTGGACCGGCCAGAACGCCTCCGCGCCAGCCGGCGGCGGGTAGGGGCGCGGGGATGACGGGCCGGCCGATGTGTCTGCCACGAACCGAGAGCGTAGGGGGCGGCTCGGAGGTGATCCGGCCGCGTTGCACCGCGGTGGTCCGCCCGGCGCGATAGGTTCGCGCGATGCGCCTGATCGTCGCCCGCTGCGAGGTCTCCTACGCCGGCCGCCTGAGCACCGTGCTGCCAGAGGCGGTGCGCCTGCTGATGCTCAAGGCGGACGGCACGTTCATGGTCTGGGCGGACGGCGGCGGCTCGAACGTGAAGCCGCTCAACTGGATGGTCGCGCCGACCGTGATCGAGCATGAGCAGGACGAGGACGGCGCGCTGCGGCGGCTGCTCGTGAGAAAGCGCGGTGGCCAGGACGAGCAGCTGGACATCGCGATCGCGGAGGTGCTCTCCGACGTCGAGCACGAGCTCGACATGCTCGCCACGCTCGAGAAGGAGGGGCTGGAGCGCGAACTGCAGGAGCTGCTGGCCGATGCGCCGCAGTGGTGCGGCGAGGGGCTGCGGCTCGTGCGGCGCGAGTGGCCCACCGACATCGGGCCAGTCGACCTGATGTGCAGGGACGGCGAGGACGAGTGGATCGCCGTGGAGATCAAGCGCGTGGGCACGATCGACGCGGTCGAGCAGCTGACGCGCTATCTGGAGCGCATCCGCCTGGACCCCGCGCTCGGCTCCTGCCGCGGCGTGCTCGCGGCGCAGACGATCAAGCCGCAGGCGCGCGTGCTCGCGGCCGCGCGCGGCATCGACTGCGTGGAGGTCGACCTCGCCGTCCTGCGCGGCGAACGCGAGCCCGAGCTGAAGCTGTTTGCGGCATAGTGGCGGGCATGAACGATCAAGACACTTCAGAGGTGCTCACCGAGCGACGCGGCAACGTGTTGCTGATCACGCTCAACCGACCCGAGGTGCGCAACGCCGTCAACGCGGCGCTCGCGGCGGGCGTCGCGGGCGCGCTGGAGGAGCTCGACGCCGACGACGGCCTGTCCGTCGGTGTGCTCACGGGCGCCGGCGGCTTCTTCTGCGCGGGCATGGACCTCGGCGCGTTCGTCAAGGGCGAGTCGCCGTGGTTCGGGGACCGCGGCTTCGCCGGCATCGCCCAGCGCTCCGCGCGCAAGCCGCTGATCGCCGCGATCGAGGGCTTCGCCGTCGCCGGCGGCATGGAGATCGCGCTCGCGTGCGACCTGATCGTCGCCGCCAAGGGCGCCAAAATGGGGATCCCCGAGGCCAAGCGCTCGCTCGTCGCCGCCGGAGGCGCACTGCTGCGCCTGCCTCGCCGCATGCCCTACCACGTGGTCATGGAGCTAGCGCTCACCGGCGACACGATGCCCGCCGATCGCTTCCACGACTTCGGCGTCGTCAACCACCTCGCCGAGCCCGGCGCCGCCGTCGACGTCGCGCTCGAGCTCGCCGGACGGCTCGCCAAGAACGGACCGCTGGCGCTCGTCGCCTCCAAGCGGATCCTGCAGGAGCAGTTCGACTGGTCCAGCGACGAGATGTGGGACAAGCAGGGCGCCATCTCCGGCCCCGTGTTCGCCTCCGAGGACTCCAAGGAGGGCGCGAGAGCATTCAAGGAGAAGCGCTACCCGGTCTGGAAAGGCCGCTAGGCGGCCGTATACCGGCGCGAGGCGGCGTCCTCCCTCGCTCGTGTGCAAAGCACACTTCGCTCAGTGCGTCCTTGCCTCGCTTGGTCTACGGCCGCCTAGTCGGAGCTAGTAGCCGCGCTTCTTGCGCTTGCGCTGGCGGCGAATCGCGAGGAATCGCTTCCACAGCGCCCACATCAGAGCGCCCGCATCTCAGCGCTCCCCCGGCGTCTTGCGCGGGTACTGGGAGATCGGCTGACGCAGGTCGATAGCCGTCGTGACGATGCGGTTCTGTTCGTCGATGTGCGCGGCCGGGTATCCCTCCCCCGGGCTTGCGCGCTCGGGGCGTCCGACGTAGCCGAAGTGCATCTCCTCGGGCATGATCTGCATCAAGCGCGGGAACATGTGGGCGCGCGCGCCCATGTTGCGCGGCTCCTCCTGCACCCACAGCACCTCGCGCAGGTTTGGGTAGCGGCCCATCAGCTCGAGGATCTGGCGTTCGGGGAACGGGTACAGGAGCTCCACGCGCGCCACCGCGAGGCCCGCGTGCGCCACGCGTTCGGGGTGCCCCACGAGGTCGTAATAGATCTTGCCCGTGCACAGCACCAGGCGCGTGACCTGCTCGTCCTGCACGCCCGGCTCGGCCAGCACCGGCTGGAAGCCCGTGTCCTCGGCCATGTCGGCGACCATGCTGGCTGCCTGCGGCAGGCGCAGCAGCGACTTCGGCGTCATCACCACGAGCGGGCGCTGCTTCGCGATGCGCGCCTGGCGGCGCAGCAGGTGGAAGTACTGCGCGGGCGTCGTCGGGCTGGCCACGCGGATGTTGCCCTCGCCGGCCGCCACCAGGAAGCGCTCCAGCCGCGCCGAGGAGTGCTCGGGGCCGGAGCCCTCGTAGCCGTGCGGCAGCAGCAGTGTCAGGCGCGAGGTCTGGCCCCACTTGGCCAGGCCCGAGGTGATGAACTGGTCGACGATCACCTGCGCCGAGTTGACGAAGTCGCCGAACTGCGCCTCCCACAGCACCAGCGTCTCCGGCGCCTCCTGGCTGTAGCCGTACTCGAAGCCCATGCACGCGAGCTCTGACAGCGGGCTGTTGTGCAGCTCCAGCGGCGCCAGCGCGTCGGGCAGGTTCTGGATCGGGCACACCGTCTGGCCGGTCTTGGCGTCGTGCAGCACCATGTGGCGCTGGCTGAACGTGCCGCGCTCGGTGTCCTGGCCGGTCAGGCGCAGCGGCGTGCCCTCCGTCAGCAGCGAGGCGAACGCCAGCGCCTCCGCGTGCGCCCAGTCGATCTTCGCGTCCGCCTCGCTCTCAGCGAGCGCCTCGTGGCGGCGCTCGAGCTGTTTGACGAGCTTCGGGTGCACGGTGAAGCCGTCCGGCACGCGCAGCAGCTGCTCGCCGAGCTCGCGCAGCCTGCTCGCCGGCACGGCCGTGTCGACCTCGGGGCTCGGCGAGCGGTCGAGCTGGTACTCGCCGGTGGTGTGTTCGCCGTCGTGCTCGGTCGCCTTGGCGGCGATCTTCGACTTCAGCCGCTGGTGCAGCAGCGTCAGGTTGTCCCACACCTCCTGCGCCTGGCGGTCGACCTCCTCCTTGGAGACGACGCCCTCGGCTACCAGCCGGTCGGCCCACAGTTCGTACACGCGCTTCTTGCTCTTGATCTTCGAGTACATCTCCGGCTGCGTGTACGCGGGCTCGTCGGACTCGTTGTGCCCGAAGCGGCGGTAGCCGATCAGGTCGATCAGCACGTCGTGGCCGAACTCCTGGCGGAAGGCGAACGCGAGCCGCACCGCGCTGATGCACGCCGGCACGTCGTCGGCGTTGACGTGGATGATCGGCACGTCGAAGCCCTTCGCGAGGTCCGACGCCCAGCGCGTCGAGCGCGCGTCGTCGGGGTCGGTCGTGAAGCCGATCTGGTTGTTGGTGATGATGTGCACCGTGCCGCCGACCTTGTAGCCGTCCAGCGCCTGCAGGTTGAAGGTCTCCGACACGACCCCCTGTCCCGGGAACGACGCGTCGCCGTGGATCACGATCGGCACCGCCGCGTTGGTGTCCTGATGCGCGTGCGGGCCCTTGCGCGAGGTTTGCGCGGCGCGCGTCGCGCCCTCCACCACCGGCGAGACGTACTCCAGGTGGCTGGGGTTGGACTCGAGGTTGACGCGGATCGTGCCGCCGTCCGGAAGCTGGTAGGTGCCCTGCGTGCCGTGGTGGTACTTGACGTCGCCGGTGCCGCCCTGCGGGATCGTCGTCACCGCCTCCAGCGTCGACGCGCCCTCGAACTCCGCGAAGATCGTGTCGTAGGAGCGCCCCAGGTTGTGCGCCAGCACGTTCAGCCGCCCGCGGTGCGCCATGCCGACGACGACCTCCTGGCCGCCGTGCGCGGCCGACAGCTGGATCAGCTCGTCGAGCATCGGCACCGTCATGTCCAGGCCCTCGATCGAGAACTGGTGCTGACCCAGGTACGCCTTGTGCATGAAGCGCTCCAGCGCGTCCACCTCGACCAGCCGCTTCAACAGCGTCCGGCGCTCATCGTTGGTCAGCTCGTGGCGGAACGCGCTCGACTCGATGTGCTCGCGCAGCCACACGCGCTGGCGGTGCGAGGCGATGTGCTCGATCTCGTAGGCGATCGTGCCGCAGTAGGTCTCGCGCAGGTGCGGCAGCGCGTCCGCGAGCGTCGCTCCGGACACGTACATCTGGAAGATCTTCGCGGGCAGCCGCGCCTGGATCTCCGGCGTTAGGCCGAGCGCCTCCGGGTCCAGGCCCGGGTCGCCCTCGGGCTCGGACCCGAGCGGATCGAGGCGCGCCGCCAGGTGCCCGTGGCTGCGCACGCGGCTGACGAACGTGCTCGCCGCCTGCACCGACTGCAACAGCTCGTCGCTGCCGGCCAGCAGCCCGCCCGTCGTCGCGGCCGTGCTCGCGCCGCTCGTCGCCGGGGCCGCCGCCGGCACGTGGATCGTCAGCGGCGCCGCCTGCAGCCCGAGCGCGCCGAACAGCTCCTCGTAGAAGCTCCTGGCGCCCTGCAGGTAGTCCTCGACCGCGGCCAGGAAGCGCCCGGACTCCGCGCCCTGGATCACACGGTGGTCGTACGTGGAGGTCATCGTCATGACCTTCTCCGCGCCGATGCTCGTGCCGACCTCGCCGAGGCCCACCGGGTAGGCGATCGAGCCCGTCGCCACGATCGTGCCCTGGCCGCTCATCAGCCGCGGCACCGACGCCACCGTGCCGATCCCGCCGGGGTTCGTCAGCGTGATGTTGGCGCCCACCAGATCGTCCGCCGTCAGCGTGTTCGTGCGCGCCTTCTCCACCAGCGCGTCGTATGCCGCCAGGAAGCGGTCGAACGGCAGCTGCCCCGCGTCGGCGATCACCGGCACCATCAGCGTGCGCGAGCCGTCCTTCTTCTCCACGTCCACCGCCAGCCCCAGATTCACCTGGCCGTCCACCATCCGGTGCGGCTTGCCGTCGATCTCCGCGAAATGGTTGGCCATCACCGGCATGTCCTCCGCCGCGCGCGCGATCGCGTACGCGATCAGGTGCGTGAACGACACCCTCCTGCCGGCCGCCTTCAGCTCGCGCCGCCGCGCGTCGAGCACGCTCACCGTCAGCGTGCGGAAGCTCGTCGCCGTCGGGATCGAGCGCGAGTCCTCCATGTAGCGGACCAGCGCCGCCGCGCCGCCGCGCAGGGGTAGCGCACCGGCCTCGGCGGCGTGGGCGCCGTTGGCGCTCGCCGCGTCGGCGCCGCTCGCGCCGTTGGCCGCCGTCGCGGCCGCGCTCAGCACGTCTGACTTCGTGATCCGCCCAGCCGGGCCGCTGCCCGCCACGGCCGCGAGGTCCACGCCCTCGATCGCCGCCGCGCGCGCCGCCACGGGGGAGACCTTTGCGCCATCGGGTGCACCACCGGCGCTCGCCGGCGCGGCAGCCGGCGCCTCGGGCGCCGCGGCGGATGGCTGCGGTGCGGCCTGGGGTGGCTGAGGCGCGCTCGCCGGCGCCGCACCGTTGATTGCAATGCGCGCGATCACCTGGCCGACGGTGACGGTATCGCCCTCCGCGACGAAGATCTCGCTGACGGTCCCGGTCGCGGGCGCGGGCAGCTCCAGGTCGACCTTGTCGGTGGAGATCTCCACGATCGTGTCATCGACCTTGATCGGGTCGCCCGCCTTCACGCGCCATTCGAGGATCGTTCCCTCGGTCACCGACTCGCCCGCGGCGGGCGTCAGGACGTCGACGAACTGCGAGGCCGTGGAGTCCCCTCCGGCGGCCGGCGCTCCCGCGTCGGCGGCGGGAGCAGCCACGTCGCCGTTCGGCGCGGCCGCTTTGACAGCGGGAGTGTTCGTCTCGCCGCTCGGTGTGGCCGTCTCGGCGGTTGGGGCTGGCGCCTCGGGCGCCGGTGCGTCAGGCGCAGCGGGCACGGCGCCGCCCACAGTGATGCGCGCGATCACCTGTCCGACGGTCACCGTCTCGCCCTCCTCGACCAGGATCTCGCTGACTGTGCCGCTGGCCGGCGCGGGCAGCTCGACGTCGACCTTGTCGGTCGAGATCTCCACGATCGTGTCGTCGACCTTGATCGGGTCGCCCACCTTGACACGCCATTCGAGGATGGTTCCCTCGGTGACAGACTCTCCCGCGGCAGGGGTTACGACGTCGATCGTCTGCACTGCCGTGGTACTGGTTGCCATCAATGTCTCACTTTAGCGCGGGCCGTGTCGGCGTACGCTGTCGCTGCTCGCGGATGAACTCGTAGCTCCCGAAGAACGGGCCGATGCCCCCGAGCACGGCCACCGCGACCGCCAGCCGCAGCGACACCACGCGCAGGCGCGCGGCCGTTATGCACGCGAGTGACATGAAGATCCACAGCAGCCCGTGGCTCATGCCGAGCACGAACGTCAGCGGCTCCGGCTTGCCCGCCGCGAACGCGCTGACGAGCAGCGCCAGATACACGCATGAATGGGTGAACGAGGTCCACTTCAGGCGCGCGAACGTCAGCGGGCCGGCCGCCGGGCGCAGCTGTGAGCTCACTGCGACAGCCACTGGGCCACCCGCGGCAGCGCGTCTCCCGCCTCGGGCGGCCAATCGGCGATCTCGCGCGGCCACCACGCGAACTCGTCGTGCTCGTGGTCGGGTGTGACCATCTGATCGACGCCCTCCGCGAGCCATGCCTGGCCGACGAACATGACCATCTGGTGCGGCAGCCGCAGCAGCGCCTCGCCGCGCACCCGCTCCGGCGTGACCGACCACTCCTCGCGCAGCTCTCGCACGAGCGTGTCCGCGGGACTCTCGCCGAGGTCGACCGCGCCGCCGGCGCCCAGCGCCCAGCGCCCGGCCCACGAGGACACCCACGCGGCGCGCCGTCCGGCGAGCCAGCGCCCGTCGGCGGCACGCGTCACGCACAGCGCGGCCATGCTCTGCGAGGCGTCGCCCTCGACCAGCCGCAGCGCCCAGCGCAGCGGCTGCAGCTCGATCTCGATGCCCCGCTCGTCCTGGCGATAGTCCACCAGGCGCGCCGCCACGCCGTCGTGGCTCGGCGAGCCGCGCTCCTGCAACTCCCTGATCGCCGCGTCGGCCGCGTCGCTGTACTCGGGCGGGGCCTCGAACGACTGCTCCTGCCAGTGCGCCGTGATCTGCTCCAGCTGCCACGGTCCGCGGGCGAGGATCTCCGGTGTCTGGTGGGTGGGCTGCGGCTGCTCGGACAACTTGCGCTCAAGGCTATTGAATCTCCGGAACGCCCGGTGAAGCTGTGGAGAACCCGGTGCCGCCGCGTGCGAGGCGGCTGTGCATACACTCGCCGGCGTGAGCGCGCGTCGACGCAAGCACTGGGGCTGGGGCTTCGAGGACCAGCGGCTCTCGCCCGCGCAGATGCGCGCCTCCGCCGACACGCTGTCCTCGCACCTGGGGATCGCGCTCGGGGAGGTCGAGGAGCCGGTGGCGCTCGAGTCGGTGCGCTTGGCGCAGCCGCGCATCCAGGCGCCGGCGGCGCTCGCGGCGATCTGCGCCGACGACGTCCACGCGCGCGCCAGCCACGCCCTCGGCAAGTCATACAGCGACGTCGTCAACGGCTTTCGCGGGTGCTTCGAGCACGCTCCCGACCTGGTCGCCTATCCACGCGACGAGGCGGACGTGGAGCGCGTGCTCGAGTGGTGCGCGGCCGAGCGCGTCGCCGCGATCCCGTTCGGCGGCGGCACCTCCGTTGTGGGCGGTGTGACCCCGCGTGTCTCAGACAGCTACAACGGCGTGGTCTCGCTCGACCTGGGTGCGCTCGACCGCGTGCTCGAGCTCGACGATGTCTCGCGCGCCGCACGCATCCAGGCGGGCGCGCTGGGCCCGCAGCTTGAGGCGCAGCTGGGCGAGCGCGGCTTCACGCTGCGCCACTTCCCACAGTCGTTCGAGTACTCCACGCTGGGCGGCTGGATCGCCACGCGCGCGGGCGGCCACTTCGCGACGCTGTGGACGCACATCGAGGACTTCGTCGAGTCGGTGCGCGCGATCACGCCCGCAGGCGTATGGGAGTCGCGGCGGCTGCCCGGCTCGGGCGCCGGCCCCAGCCCCGACCGCATGCTCGCTGGCTCGGAGGGTGCGCTCGGTGTGATCACGCAGGCGTGGATGCGCGTGCAGCCCCGCCCGAGCCACCGCAGCTCCGCGGGGGTGCGCTTCGCGAGCTTCCTCGCCGCCGCCGAGTGCGTGCGCGCGATCTCCCAGTCGGGGCTGCACCCGTCCAACTGCCGCCTGCTCGACGCGGGCGAGGCGGCGCTGACGATGGCCGGCGACGGCTCCCACGCAGTGCTGGTGCTCGGCTTCGAGTCGGCCGACCATCCTGTCGAGCACGCGATGGCGCGGGCGCTGGAGCTGTGCGTCGAGCACGGCGGCGTCGTGCCCGAACGGCGCGGCTCGGGCGGCGGCGATGGAGGTTCCGCGGGCGGCGGCGATGGAGGTTCCGCGGGCGGCGGCGACGCGGTCGGCGCGTGGCGCGACGCGTTCCTGGGCGCTCCCTACGCGCGCGACTCGCTCGTGGCGATGGGCGTGCTCGCGGAGACATTCGAGACTGCGATCACGTGGGATCGCTTCGCGACGTTCCACGAGCGCGTCAGAGCCGCCACCGAGGAGGCCGTGCGCGCAGCGTGCGGCGCGGACGGGAAAGTGTTCTGCCGCTTCACGCACGTGTATCCGGACGGAGCGGCGCCGTACTTCACGGTGCTCGCGCCGGCGCGGCGCGGCGAGGAGGTGGAGCAGTGGGCGGCGATCAAGCGGGCCGCCGCGGACGCGATCATCGCGGAGGGCGGGACGATCACCCACCACCACGCCGTCGGGCGCGATCACCGGCCGTGGTACGACCGCCAGTGTCCGGAGCCGTTCGCGCAGGCGCTGGGCGCGGCCAAGCTGGCGCTCGACCCCGCAGGAATAATGAACCCCGGCGTGCTGATCGATCCGAGCGCATGAATGTCGCCGTATGAAGGTCGCGGTACTCGGCCCCGGCGGGGTTGGCGGCCTGATCGCGGGCGCGCTCGACCGGGCGGGAACCGAGGTCGTGGTGCTCGCGCGCGAGAGCACCGCGGAGGTGATCGCGCGCGACGGCGTGAGCGTGCGCAGCGTGACGCTCGGCGACTTCGTCGCTCACCCGCGCTCCCTCGCGCGCCTGCGGGAGCCGGTGGACGCGCTGATCGTGGCGACGAAGGCCGCCGGACTCGCGCCGGCGCTCGAGCGCGTGGCGTTCGCATCGTCCCCGGAGGGGGAGCCTCCGCTCGTGCTGCCGCTGCTCAACGGCCTCGACCACCTGACGCTGCTGCGCGAGCGGTTCCCCGGGAGCACTGTGCTGGCGGGCTCGATCCGCGTCGAGGCCGACCGGCCGCAGCCGGGCGTGGTCGTGCACACTAGCCCGTTCCTGCTCGTCAGCATGGCCAGTACCCACCCTGCCGTGCGCCCCGCGATGGAGGCGCTTGCGGACGCGCTGTCTGACGCCGGCGTGCCCGCGCGGGTGCAGGACTCCGAGGCGGACGTGATGTGGTCGAAGCTGGTGCGGCTGAACGCGCTCGCGTGCACCACCAGCGCGTATGACGTGCTGCTGGGGGAGATCCGCTCGACGCCCGAGCTGCGCGCGGATCTCGAGGGCGCGATCGAGGAGGCTTGCGCAGCGGGCAAAGCGGAGGGTGCCCGGGACATCGATCCCGCGCGCGCGATCGCCGAGCTGGAGGCGGCGCACGACACGCTCGGTAGCTCGATGCAGCGAGACATCGCCGCCGAGCGCGAGCCCGAGCTCGACGCGATTCCCGGGTCGGTGCTGCGCGCGGCGGCGCGCCACGGGATCGCGTGCCCGACGATCGAGCGGCTCGTGGCGTTGATTGCAGCGCGCGCGGGCGTGCCCGTGCCGGTGGTCGTCGCCAAGGGTTAGTACAGCGGTCTGGAAGCGGCTTGTCGATCCGCGGCGTTGGTGACGATCTTTCGGACGCCTGCTTTTCGTCAGTGCGCAGTGATCAGCCACTCGATCGTGTAGTCGCTTGTATTACAATAACGGAAGTGGCGGAGGAGCGTTTTGATCCCGATCTCCTCAGCGACGAGGATCAGTTCGAGATTGACGTTCAAGCCGCTCACCTGTTCAAGCATCCCAACCTCGGGATCGACGACATCACCGACGTGTGGACCAGCGACCCTCTTTTCTACCCGGCAACGCCGCCCGCGCACTGGCTGATGTGCGCCGAGGTCGAAGGCCGTGTCCTGGTCGTCCCTCTCGCACCATCCCGCCACGGCGACCCCACTCGCTGCCGTCCGATCGGCTGCTATGAGGCGTCCCGCTCCCTTGCCGCTCAATACCGGAGAGATCGATGACCGACCCAGTGACCCCCGACGAGGAATACGCGTTCTACGCACGGCCTGAGAACCAGCAGCCCCAAGGGCCGCCGCGACGACGCGCCGGGCTGAGCGCAACCGTCCCCGTGCGGTTCGCGCCTGAGCGGCTGGAAGAGATTCGCCTGCGCGCGGCGGCCGAGGACCGCTCGGTCTCCTCATGGATCCGCCGGGCCGTCGAGCACGAGCTTCACCACGCCGACTGAACCCCACTGTGGGTGCGGAGCCGGCTTGAGCATGTCTCCCCTCGCGCCAGTAAACGAATAGCTCGACACCGAAGATGTACTGCGGTGAAGCTGCCCGCGGCGGCCAGGATGAGCGGTGTCTACTGCTCTTCGAACGGCGAGCGACCGGGCGAGTACGCGGGGATCGACTGCGTGGCGATCGCCTCGACGGCCTGCTCCTCGGCCTCGGTCAGCTCCTCCTCGTGCTCGCCGTCGCACAGCACGCGGAAGTTGCCCGTGACACCGCTGTCGCCCTGGATCGTGATGCCCGGCAGGATCTCCTCGCCCTCGTCGAAGCCCAGGCGCTCCAGGTCGAAGTGCGCGAGGCCGATGCCATACGCGGTGTGCGTGGGGTTCTCGCGGTCGTGCGCCGCCACCGCCTGCGCGAAGCGCTCGAGGTTCTTGGCGATCTTGCCCGTGTCCGCCATGGCTCGCGCCCAGGGTAGCGCGAGCCGGGTAGATTGGCCACTCGATGCCCGGTGAGGAGATCATCCGCACGGTCGAGCTGACCAAGGTGTACGCGGGCACCGACTTCGCCGCGGTCGACCATCTCGACCTGAGCGTCCACGGGGGCGAGATCTTTGGCCTGCTGGGGCCCAACGGCGCCGGCAAGACGACGACCGCGGGGATGATCACCACGCGTGTGATCCCGACATCGGGCACGGCTCAGGTGGGCGCGATCGACGTGGTCGCGCACCCGGCGCTCGCCAAGCAGCTGATCGGGATCGTGTCCCAGCAGAATACGCTCGACCGCCAGCTGACGGTGTGGGAGAACCTGTACTTCCACGGCCGCCTGTTCGGGATCTCCGCGGCCGAGTCGCGCACGACCGCCGACGAGCTGCTGGAGCAGTTTCAGCTTGCCAAGTGGGCCAAGGCGTCCGTGTTCGCGCTGTCGGGCGGAATGGCGCAGCGGCTGATGGTGGCGCGCGCGATCTTCCACCGTCCCGCGGTCCTGTTCCTGGACGAGCCCACGGCGGGCCTCGATCCGCAGGGGCGCCTGGCGCTGTGGGAGATCCTCGGCGAGCTCAACCGCGAGGGCCAGACGATCCTGCTTACCACCCATTACATGGAGGAGGCGGACGCGTTGTGCGACCGTGTGGCGATCATGGATCACGGCAAGATCCTCGCGCTGGACACGCCCGCTGAGCTCAAGCGCTCGGTGGGCGCCGACACGATCGTGACGGTCAAGGCGGGTGGCGACTCTGACGCGCTCGCGGCGCGGCTGACGCAGGAGATCGGCGGCGCCACACGCGCGCGGGTGATCGACGGCGGCGTCGAGTTGCACGTCAAGGGCGTCCCGCGGCTGGTGCCACAGGTGGTGGACGCGGCCGAGGGCGGCGGCTTCGACGTGGTCGACCTGTCGGTCGCCGAGCCGAGCCTCGAGACCGTGTTCATCAACCTCACCGGCAAGGAGCTGCGCGACTGATGGCCGCCACGGTCCCGTCCGAGAGGCGCCATGCGCAGATTTCGCTCGAGCCGACGCGCTCGACGATGAGCGCCAGTCGCGTCGCGCTGCGCGCGCTGGTGCTGCGCGATCTGGTGGTGCTGCGCAAGCACTTCGGCGAGTTCGTCGTGCGCACGCTGATCCAGCCGTTCCTGCTGGTGTTCGTGTTCCTGTACGTGTTCCCGTCGATCGGCCAGGGGATAGGGGGCGGCGGCGGCAAGCTCGCGGAGTCGCACTTCGCCTCGGTGCTGATCCCGGGCGTGGTTGGCATCTCGATCATGTTCCAGGGCATCCAGGCGGTGGCGCTGCAGCTGTCGACCGAGTTCGGCTACACGCGCGAGATCGAGGACCGCGTACAGGCGCCGTGCCCGATCTGGCTGGTGGCGCTCTCGAAGGTGCTCTCCGGGGCGGCGCAGGGCCTGTTGGCGGCGGTGATCGTGTTCCCGATCGCGGCCGTCGTCCACGCACCGGGCGTGCACGCGCACCTGACGGTGCACTGGTGGGTGGTGGTGACGCTGATACCGCTTGCGTGCGTGACGATGACCGCGCTGGGGCTGCTGCTCGGCACGGCGTTCGAGCCGCGCAACATCGGCCTGATGTTCGGTTTCGTCGTCCTGCCGCTGACGTTCCTCGGCGGCACCTACTACCAGTGGACGAAGCTCTCACCGGTGACCGTCGACGGCGTGCACTGGCTGCAGATCATCGTCCTGATCAACCCCCTGATCTACGTCAACGAGGGCATGCGCGCAGGGCTGACCGAAGCGTCGCACATGCACCTCTATGTGGTGTATCCGGTGCTGATCGGCTTCTGCACGGTGTTCCTTGCACTCGGGCTGCGCAAGTTCCGTGATCGCGTGCTGTCGTGAAGCCAAAGCTCCTGATCGTGATTGCGAGCACCCGCCCCGCCCGCGTGGGGCTGCCGGTGGGCCGCTGGTTCGAGGGCTACGCGCAGGTGGGCGCGGCGTTGTCGGTGCTGCGAGGGGAGTAGGGATTAGCTCGGCGACAGCACTGTGATGCCGTGCTCGAGCGCGCCCTCGGCCAGGCGCTTGTCGTAGGTCATCAGCGCGCCAAGCTCGCCTGCCTTGGCGAGGCGGACGGCCGTTGCCAGATGGATCGCGTCGAGCGTCCCAACATTGGTCGGGGAGATTGTCTCGGCGCTCGCGAGTACGTCCTCGTCCAGCGGAATCAGCTGAACGTCGGCGAGTATCCGATCCGCCGCTTCGGTGGCGTCCTCGCGTCGAGCGACACGTCCCAGCTCGACGCGCAGCAGGCGGCTGGCAACAGTGCGATCGAACTTTGCGAGCTCTCGACGGATCGCCTCCTTGTCGGGCTCTTCGAGGATCACTCGTCCGAATACGCTCGTGTCGACGTAGACGGTCGAGCTTCCGTCCTCAGAATCGGTCACGGCGCTCTTCAGCGAGGATCGCGTCGGTTGTGCCCGCAGGCGCTGGTCTGGCGCGCGGCGGCAGGCTGGCGATCGTCTCGAGGAGGTCGCCCTTGGGGATCGTTGCGCCGTACTTCTCCGCGAGTTTGAGGTAGTACGGGTCGACTTTCGCGCCCGAGGGCACGAGGCGCGCCACCTCGTGACCGCGCTCGGTAACGGTCAACGTCTCACCGTCCTTGACACGCTCGAGATAGCGGCTCAGGTTCTGGCGCAGCTCCCGGACGCCGACGGTCTTCGCAGCTGGTGTGGGATGTGCGGCAGCCATGTGCGTCACAATGTAGCACATGGGCTTAAGCTGGCTTTCGGATCCCGACTCAGCTAACGGCTGTCCCCTTGACCGCGCGCCCCGTGACCAGCGGCGCCACGATCGGCGGCACGCCTTTCCAATGAATGTCCTCATGCTGAGTCGAGAAGTCCGCCGCTGCGATCGAGGCAATCGTGTCGCGATTGCAGCGACAGCCTGCCGCGAAGTGCCGCCACGGTGTCTCCAAGCGATCCTGCCAGTGCGCCACGCGCGGCGAGTGAGAGCGGACGTGCTCGATGAACAGGAGTTGCCCGCCCGGGCGAAGCACGCGGCTCACCTCGGCCAGCGCCAGGTCCGGGAAGTCGACGGTGCACAGCACCAGCGTTGAGACGACCGTGTCGAGCGACTCGTCCTCCAGCGGGATCGCTTCGGCCGATGCATCCAGCGTGTGAGCCTGCTGGCCGCGTGTGGCGAGCTTGCGCTCCAGCCGGCGGCGCATCGGCTCGAACGGCTCGGCGAGGATGAGCTCCTCTACGGCGTCCGGGTAGTGGGGGATGTTGGCGCCGGTGCCAGCGCCGATCTCGAGCGTGCGGCCGCGCGCGTTCGCGACGAGCTCGCCGCGGCGCCTGCCCATGGTCCGTTTCTCGCCACTGCGCATCATCCGGTCATACAGCGCCGCGAATACGAAGTCCCAGCGGTGCTCGCCGTGGACCGTTCCCGCGGGTGTCGTGTCTGAACTCATCTGCCAGCTGGGAACCTGACGGAGAAGCGCGCCACGATCGCTGTGCCGGTAGCGCGTGGCGTCGGCAGGCCGTCGGGGTATTGGTACTCCTTCGGCAGCGCGACAACGCCCAGCACGCACCCGGGCCCGGTGCCTGCGCACGGTTCTTTGTACGGTTCGCTATGGCAGGGGTAGGCGCGTTCACAGGGTGGCGCATGGGGGACGGCGTAGATTGCGCCTTCGTATGAGCCGCTCGGGCACCAGTGTCCGGTCGAGGCTCTCGCCGGAGTCAGGGCGAGCGCCACCTGCCCGTCCGTCTGCGGGTAGCCGTAGTCGGTGCGTTGCATGTTGCTCGACGTCGAGCAAGGCGGCGGCGAGGTTCGTGTGTACCTCTTGTACGGCTTCAGCACGATCACGCCGTAGTAGTAGCCGCCTTGCGGGAGCTGGCTGGCGTGGAACGTGAGATGGACCCTCTGGCGGACAGCGAGCGTGTGCTGCACGTGCACGTGTACGGACACTGTCGCTGCCAGCGCCACGGCCGTCAGCGCGAGGCTGAGGGCGCCAGCCGCGCTCGCCGCGAAGAGCCTTCCCCTCAGAGAGGACATGCAGCGAGCATACCTCCCACCCCTTCTGTGCTGCACGCACGATCGTTGCAGTCACTGCGGCGAGGACTCTACGTCTCGATGATCTCCACACGATACCCGTCCGGATCTTTCACGAAGCACAGCCGCGAGCCGCCCTCGCGCACCGAGTACGGCGGCTTCTCCGGCTGGATGCCCTGCTCGGCCAGGCGCGCGAGCGTGCCGTCGAGGTCGCTCGCGGTGATCGCGATGTGGCCATAGCCGGTGCCAAGGTCGTAAGAGGCGACGCCGAAGTTGTATGTCAGCTCCAGGCGCGGCATGTCGCCGTCGCCGGGCTGGTTCATGAAGACGTTGACCGCCTCGTCCTTGATCGGCAGGCGGCCGACCTCCTGGAAGCCCAAGGCCTCGTAGAAGGCGACCGAGCGGTCGATGTCGGTGATGCGGTAGCACGTGTGGATTAGGGGCATGTCAGGGAGTCTAGACTTGCGCGCGTGCGGACCCTGATCGTTGGCCACGGCGGACGTGAGAGCGCGCTCGCGCGCGCGATGGCCGAGCACAGCGAGCTGCACGCGTTCGTCGGCCACGAGAACCCGTCGATCCTCAGCGCCGCCGCGGCGTCCGGCGGCAGCCACCGGACCGGCGACGTGTGCGACCCGCAGGCCGTCGCCGCGTTCGCGCGTGAGCGCGACATCGACGTCGCGATGATCAGCTCTGACGAGCCGCTCGCCGCCGGCGTCGTCGACGCGCTGCTCGCGCAGGGTACGCGGGCAGTCGGCCCCACCGCGGCCGGCGCGGAGATCGAGTGGAACAAGACGTTCGCGCGCTCCGTGCTCGCCGACGTCGCGCCCGAGGCCTCGCCGCTGCTCCGCGTCGTCCACGACGCGCGCGAGCTCGACGACGCGCTCGCGTTCTTCGGTCCCACGCCAGTCGCCGTCAAGCCGCCCGGCCTCACCGGCGGCAAGGGCGTCAAGGTCATGGGGCCGCACCTCGCCAGCCATCAGGACGCGCGCGACTACGCGCTCGAGCTGCTGCAGCGCGGCGGCGCCCGCGAGGGCGTGCACGTCGAGGAGAAGGTCCTCGGCGCCGAGTTCACCATCCAGGCGATCAGCGACGGCGCCAGCGTCGTGTTCCCGCCCTCCACATACGACTATCCCTACCGCTACGACGGCGATGAGGGGCCGGGGACAGGGGGGATGGGCTCGCTGTCGATGCCCGGTGCCACGCTGCCGTTCATGACCGCCGCCCACTACCAGCAGGCGTGCTCGATCATCGAGCGCGTGATCGCGCGCCTCCGTGAGCATGGGCGCCGCTTCAACGGGATCATGAACAGCGGCTTCTTCGCCACCGCCGACGGCGTCAAGGCGATCGAGTTCAACGCGCGCTTCGGCGACCCCGAGTGCATGAACATCCTCAGCCTGTTCGACGGTAGCTGGCCGCACGTGATGGAGCGCATCTGCGCGGGCAGCCTCGCGCCCCAGGACGTGCCGCTGCGCAACGAGGCATCGGTCGTGCTGTACCTCGTCTCGCCCGACTACGCGTTGCGCCCAGGGCCCGCCTATGAGTTCACGCTCGATCGCGAGCGCATCGAAACGGACGGCTGCCGCGTGTACTTCTCCTCCGCCGTGCAGGCCGGCGAGAACGCCTACCGCACAGTGGGCACCTCCAGGGCCGTCGCGCTCACCGCCACCGCGCCCACGCTCGAGCAGGCCCGCGCACGTGTTGCCGCCGGCGCCGCCACCGTGCCCGTGCTCGAGTGGCGCCGGGACGTCGGCGACGAGCGCTACCTCAACGATCTCGCTCGGCTCGTCCAGCCGCAGGACGCGGCCGCCTGACGGATTCGTGCAAGGATGGCGCGATGCTCGTCGAGCGCGCCATGCACCCGCAGTTCCTGTCCAACACGTTCCTCGTCGCCGACGGCAGGGGCGGCCCCGCGTTCTTCGTCGACGCCGGCGGCCCCGTCGCGCCGCTGATCGAAGCCGCCGAGCGACTCGGGCTCGAGCCCACGCACGTGCTGCTCACCCACCACCACTTCGACCACGTCTCAGATGTCGGCGAGCTGCTCGCGCGCTGGCCCGAGCTGCAGGTGCTGATCTCAGAGCGCGAGCGCGCGCTGCTCGCGGATGCCGCCGCGGCCAGCGGCGGCGGGGCGGGCGGGATTCCGGCCATGGATGGCTGGGGCTCGATCGAGGCCGGGCAGACGCTCGCCTTCGGCGACCTCGACGTGCGCGCGCTGCACACGCCCGGACACACCGCCGGGATGCTGTCGCTGCTCGTCTCAGACCAGGGCGAGCCCCGCGCCGCCAAGGCCGTGTTCACCGGCGACACGCTGTTCAAGGACTCCGTCGGCGGCGTCAAAGCGCCCGGGCACTCCACCTACGCCGACCTGCGCGACTCGATCATGGGCACGCTCATGGAGCTGGCGCCCGACACCGTCATCTATCCCGGCCACTGCGACGAGACGACCGTCGCGCGCGAGTGGGAGCAGAACGCGTTCATCCGCGTCTGGCGCGGGCTCGACCCCCAGGGCTCGCGGCAGTGCACGGCACTCGGCCAGCCCGCCACGCTGGTGCTGCTCGGCGCCGACTACGACGGCGGCACCAAGGCGTGGGTGCGCTGGCCCGACGGCTCAGACGACATCGTCCCCGGCTCGCGCGTCGCATCGGCCCCGTAGGGGGGCAGCCGGCCTAGCGACACGCCTCATATCGCCCCGAGCCCCAGCTATGCCACTGGTGGGGGCCGCGTCTCTTGCCTTACGGGTGCGGTCCGCGCAGCTCGAATTTAGAGCGTAGGGCTGGCTTCATTTCGGTCGGTGGCCCCTGAAACTCCCTGAGCCATTCGTAGCGCGATGGGCAGAGCCAACGCGGATGCCATTTGCCTGCACTTTGCTGTTGGGTGCGTGTCGTTTGACCACTATGCCGCCAGTCCGCACCTGCGCGCTGGCTTTCGCGATTGCAGCCCTTCGTTCCTCTGCGCTAGCCATCGTCCGCCTCCTAGGTTGCCTTGTCTGACCCAGCAGGATCGCTGCCGCACCGGACGGAATCCACTTCTTGCTCGCGAAGTTCGTCAAAGTGCTCCAGCGCCAGAAGCTCCTTGATTCGATACTCGCGAGGATCGGGACGGAACCTGGGGAAGCCTGCATCGACGAAAACGGGACAGGCTCCAGCCTTTACGAATTTGCTCCGACGGCCATTCTCGTCGCGACGTCCCAGGCATCCCAGACGCTCACGACCTGCCGCGTCAAACATCTCGAGATAGCGACGCGGGGCTACTCCCACGAATGGCTCGAAGGCGACCGTTCCCGGGTCACGTTCTGCTTGTGCGATCTTCGCCGAATCAGCATGAAGCTGCTCTGCTCGGCTCTTCGTATATGGCTCGATGAACACGACACGCTCGATCCCGGCGCCGATGATGTGCCGGGCACAGTTGTGGCACGGAAACGTTGTGCTGTGCAGCGTCGCGTGTTCAACTGAGACCCCACGCCGCGCCGCATCGAGCAACGCGCTCATCTCGGCATGCTGTGACCTCCCAAACTCAGTCAAATCCTTCAGACCAGCATCCTTGAGATCCTCGTGCGCCTTCTCGATCAACCCATGACTAAGCTGCGTAAGCGGGTCTTGGAGGTCCGGATACTCCTCGATGAGTGAGCCGGAGACTTTCCGAAGACGGTCGCCAATCGCTTCGCTCAGCTGCTTTGCAAGAGCGTCAATCGCCTTCTTGTTCGTATCAATCTCGCCGAGTTCGAACTCCCGGTTACCGGGCCCATCCTCCTCCCAGTGTGATCCGCCGAATGCCTTTGGCACCTCGTTGCAGCCGACGGCTAGCACCGAGCCATCCTGGTTGACGATCGCGGCTCCAACCTGACGGCTAAGTTCAGCCGATCTAAGGGCTGCGCCTGCAGCGATGAACTGGGCGTGCTCATCACGTGTCGGGGTCCTGAATGGACTTCCAAAGAGGATCTCGAACGTTCGCTGGACGTCGGTGCGGGCTACGTCACTGTCCCAAGCGCGGATGAAGAAGTCCGCCCTGTGAAATGTTTCGCTCACGTTCTGTCCGCGCTCGCGATCCTCCGCCTCATCTCTGGCAATCAGATCGTGTGGCTGATGCGCCCAAGTAGAGCGATCCTTGTTACCTCGGGATTTTTCGATCTGCGCACCGAGTTCCTCCAAGCGTTGGTCCTTCGGGCTGTAAGCGGCTACAACTACGAGCCTGGGGCCGTAGATGGCGCGAAGTGTCTCGAGCTCATCCGGGGTCTTTAGCGACCGGAGGATGAACGCGAGGCGCTCCGGTGAGCCGAGCTTCTCGCGTGTAGCCACGATGTCGCTAATCGCGTGGAGCGCCAAGGCGTCGCTGTGCTCCCAACGGTCCCTCAGATCGTCGCCGGCAGTCATGGCGTCCCATAGCCACTCGTCGAACTTCTCGCTGAACTGCTCTTCGACAATCTCTTGCAGATAGCCACTCAGGCGAAGCGGCACGGTCTCGTATCCGTACTCGCGAAGCTCGACCTTGATGTCGTCACTGACCATCGCGACGTTTGTTCCGACAGCCGCAACGAGGGCAATGACAAGCTCCGCCGCGTCGGGTGGGTATTCAGGCGCCTCTGTCTCTCCCATGGTCGCCTAATCCTGCCAGAAGGCGGGCCGGGTCGCCCGGATATCGGAACCTGCTCTTCAGCCATCGGTGAGGGCGAAGCCCATGCCACTCGTCGTCGTGTATGCCCGCGCCTCGCCCTCGTGGATCGGCTCTCCGGCGTCGGATCTGCTCGTAGACCCAGTACCTGCCCACCAAATCCCGGAGCGCCAAATCCCGAATCGCGGTGGTGGGTTCCGTTTCAATCCCGCCCCCGCGGCAACCCCCGCGTCGATGCTGACTAGCATGGGGAGCGATGGCGCGCGAGAACGAGAAGATCCCCACGTCTCGCGCGCGCCGCACCGCGACCGTCGCCACGCTCGCCGCCAGCGAGGCCGTCAAGCAGTTCGGCACGCGCGCCGCCAACGTCACGCGCGGCGACGAGGCCTCCGAGGCGGCCATGGCCCGCCGCCAGCTCGAGACCGCCAAGCAGATCGTCGCCGTGCTCGGCACGATGAAGGGCGCCGCCATGAAGCTCGGGCAGGTGATGTCGTTCCTCGACGTCGGGCTCGTCGCCGAGGAGCACCGCGACGAGTTCCAGCGCGAGCTCGCCAAGCTGCGCGACGCCGCGCCCACCGTGTCGTTCAAGCAGATGAAGCGCGTCATCGAGGAGGACCTCGAAGGCCCCATCTCCGAGGTGTTCGCGACCTTCCAGGAGGAGCCGATCGCCGCCGCCTCGATCGGACAGGTGTACCGCGCCACGCTCGCCGACGGGCGCGAGGTCGCCGTCAAGGTGCAGTACCCCGGCGTCGCCAGCGCCGTCAGAGCCGACATGCAGAACCTGGACATGATCCTGCGCCTGCTCAAGCGCATGACGCCCGCGCTCGACGTCAAGGCGATCGCCGAGGAGATCAAGGAGCGGATCGTCGAGGAGCTCGACTACGAGCTCGAGGCCCAGAACCAGCGCTCGCTCGCGCGCATCTTCGCCGGCCACCCCTTCATCGTCGTGCCCGACGTCATCACCTCGCTCTCGCGCGAGCGCGTGCTCGTCAGCGAGTACGTCGACGGCGTCGGCTTCGAGGAGCTCAAGGAGCGCCCGCAGCCCGAGCGCGACCGCATCGGCGAGATCGTCTTCCGCTTCTTCCTCGGCTGCCTCTACCGCCACCGCCAGTTCTCCGGCGACCCGCACCCCGGCAACTTCCTGCTGCTCGGCGACGGGCGCGTCGCGTTCCTCGACTTCGGGCTGTTCAAGCGCCTCGACGCCGAGCCCGTCGAGCTCGAGCTCGCCGCCCAGCGCGCCGTCACCGAGGGCGACGCGCCCAAGCTGCACGAGCTGCTCTCAAGCTCCGGCTTCCTGCCCGAACCCGAGCGCGTCGACCCCGACCACCTGCTCGCGTTCGTCCGCGACGCCATCTGGTGGTACACCACCGCCGACGAAGACGTCGCGCTCTACCCCGAGATCGCCACCCAGGTGATGATCGAGAGCTCCGACCCGCGCTCCAGCCACTTCAAGGAGATGCGCCACCAGACGATCCGACCCGAGCATTTGTTCGGCCGGCGCATGGAGATGCTCACGCTCGCCGTGCTCTCGCAGCTGCGCGCCACCGCCAACTGGCACAGGATCGCGCGCGAGTGGATGTACAGGGACGAGCCCGTCACCGAGCTCGGCCGCGAGGAGGCCGACTTCTACGGGCGCAGCGGCGTGACCGCACGCGGCTGACGCAGGCGCCACGGCCGACCCCGCGGGGGCCGAAGGCCCCTCATAAAAGGCCTTTTAGAAGCCCGTGTTCGTCTTCACGCGCTTGCGCTCCTGCGGGTGCATCGGACCCTTCACCTCGAGCGCCTTGCACGCATTGGCGATGTCTTCGCCCAGGCACACCGTCAGCGAGTGGCCCAGCGTCTCCTTCACCAGCACGCGCATGATCTTCACGTGCTCCGCGTTAGGCGGCAGCGTGTACGCCGGCACCATCCAGCCGCGCCGCGCCGCCAGCTGCGCCGCCACGTCGAACTCGTCGTACGCGTGCTCGCCCTTCAGTTTGAACGCCACCAGCGGCAGCTGCTCGTCCGCCTCCGAGCCCACCAGCTCGAACTCGCCCGCCGCCGCTATCTCCTTGGCCAGCGTGCGCGCGTTGTACTTCATCGTCTCCATCAGATAGCGGTAGCCCGAGTGGCCCAGGCGCGCGAAGTTGTAGTACTGCGCCAGCACCATCGCCGAGCCCGTCGAGAAGTTCAGCGTGAACGTCGCGTCGCGCTTGCCCAGGTAGTTCTCGTAGAACACCAGGTCCTCCGGCAGGTCCGCCTGCTCGCGGAAGATCAGCCAGCCGATCCCCGGGTACACCAGCCCGAACTTGTGGCCCGACACGTTGATCGAGCGCACCTGCTCCAGGCGGAAGTCCCACTGCGACTCCGGATACAGGAACGGCCACACGAAGCCGCCGCTCGCCGCGTCCACGTGCAGCCCCACGTCCAGGCCGCGCTCGTGCTTGCAGGTCACCAGGTAGTCGTTGATGCCACGGATGTCGTCCGCGTGGCCCGTGAACGTCGTGCCCAGCACCGCCGCCACGCCGATCGTGTTCTCGTCGATGTGCGGCTCCACGTCCTCCGCGCCGATCGTGTACTTGTCCGGCTTCAGCGGCACGATCCGCGGCTCCACGTCGAAGTAGCGGCAGAACTTCTCCCACACCACGTGCACGTCGCCGCCGAACACCAGGTTCGGCCGATCCGTCGCCTTGCCCGCCGCCTCCCTGCGCGCGCGCCACTTCCACTTCAGCGACAGCGCCCCCAGCATGATCGCCTCCGACGAGCCCTGCGTGCGCGCGCCCGTCGTCTCCCCCGGCGCGTTGAACAGGTCCGCCAGCATGCGGATGCAGCGCTGCTCGATCTCCGCCGACTGCGGGTACTCCGCGTGGTCGATGAAGTTCACGCGCAGCGACTCGCGGATCAGCTCGTCCGCCTCCGGCTCCATCCACGTCGTCACAAACGTCGCCAGGTTCCGTGTCGGCAGGCCATCCAGCACCGTCTCCTGTTCCACCAGGCCCTTCGCTTCCTGCGCCGACATGCCGTGCCGCGGCAGCTTGTGGTCGGGCGCCGGCTCCAGCAGGAAGCGGTTGCCGTAGATGCTCTCCAGCTTCTCGATCTGCGCGCGCGTCAGCTCATCGGGCTTGCTCATCGCCCTATCGTACGGATATGCCGGAGCTGCACACCCGGCAAATGCGCCAAGCCGCCTGGGAGTTGCGCCTAGGACTCCACCCACGGGCCGTGCCAGCTGCCGAGCCCGCGCACCAGCCGGTCGGCCTCCGCGGGGCCCCACGAGTCGGGGGCGTAGGAGTGCACCGGCGGCGGCTCGTGCAGCAGCGGTTCGAAGATGCGCCACGTCTCTTCCACGCCGTCCTGGCGCGTGAAGCGCGTGCTGTCGCCGTGGATCACGTCCAGCAGCAGCACCTCGTACGGAGTCGGCGCCTCGCCGCCCTGCTCGGCGAACTCCACGTCCAGCGTCACCGCCTCCGGGCCGCTCACGTCCGCGCGGTGCGCGTCCAGCACCACGCGCGTGCCCGTCGAGGGGTCGAGCTTGACCACGAACTGGTTCGGCTCCGGGCGGCGGTGGCCGTGCTCCATGAAGCCCAGGCGCGGCGGGTCGCGGAACACCGCGCGCAGCTCCGTCTGCGTGATCGGCAGCTTCTTGCCCGTGCGGATGAGCCACGGCACCCCTGACCAGCGCCAGTTGTCGATGTCCAGGCGCAGCGCCGCATACGTCTCCGTCGTCGAGTCCTTCGCCACGCCGTCGATCTCGCGGTAGCCGTCGTACTGGCCGCGCACGTAGTGCGCCGGACTGGCGTTCGCGATCGAGCGGAACACCCCCACCTTGGCGTCCTTCAGCGTGTCCGCGTCGCGCCCCGACGGCGCCTCCATCGCGGCCAGCGCCACCAGCTGCATCAGGTGGTTGACCACCACGTCGCGCAGCGCGCCCACCGGGTCGTAGAAGTGGCCGCGATCATCCACGCCGAAGCGCTCGGCCATCGTGATCTGCACGTACGCGATGTGGTTGCGGTTCCAGATCGGCTCGATCATCGTGTTCGCGAAGCGCAGGTACAGAAGCTCGTCGGTGCCCATCTTCCCCAGGAAGTGGTCGATCCGGTACAGCTGCGGCTCTTCGATCGATTCGTGGATCTCCGCCGCCAGCGCGCGCGCCGACGCGAGGTCGTGGCCGAACGGCTTCTCCACGACCACGCGCGCCGCCTTCGTCATCCCCGCGTCCGCAAGCCGCTTGATCACCGGGCCGAACAGGAACGGCGGGATCTCCAGGTAGAAGACCGGCGTGTGCGCCGCGCCCACCGTCGCCTTCACGCGCTCGTACGTCGCCGCGTCGTTGAAGTCGCCGCTCACATACGACAGGCGCGCCGCGAAGCGCTCGAACACCGCCGCGTCCAGCTGCTCGTGCGTGCCTTCGATGCATTCGCGCGCGTGCTCGCGCAGGCGCTCCACGCTCCAGTCGTCCACCGCCACGCCCACGATCGGGCAGTTCAACAGGCCCCTGCGCTCCAGCCGGTACAGCGAGCGGAACGTCATCACCTTCGCCAGATCGCCCGTGATCCCGAAGATCACCAGCACGTCCGCGTCGCGCGTCTCGCTCGTGGTCATCACAGCACCTGGATCTGGAACAGGCTGGTCGTGCCCGGGCGTCCCGACGGCAGCCCCGCGGTGATCCCCACGCGCTGGCCGCGCTCGCACCAGCCCAGCTCCACCACGCGCCGCGCCGCGTCCGCGATCAGCGCCTCCGTCGTCTCGTGGCGCGGCATCGACGCCGCCTGCACGCCCCACATCAGCCCGCAGCGCCTGACCGTCTCTTTGCCCGGCGACAGCGCGTAGATCGGCACCGTCGGGCGGTGCGCCGACACCAGCCGGGCAGAGCGCCCCGACAGCGTCGGGACCACCAGCGCGTCCAGGCGCAGCTCGCGCGCCGCGTCGCACAGGTTGTGCGCGATCGTGTACGCCGGGTCGGAGTGCGTGCGGCGCACGCGCAACTGGTTCCAGCGCTCGTACGGCGCGATCGCCTCCGCCTGCACCGCCACCGCCGCCATCATCGCCACCGCCCCCACCGGGTGCGCGCCCACGGCCGTCTCCTGCGAGAGCATCACCGCGTCCGTGCCGTCCAGGATCGCGTTCGCCACGTCCGCCACCTCCGCGCGCGTCGGGCGCGAGGAGCTCACCATCGAGTCCAGCATCTGCGTCGCCGTGATCGACGGCCGCGCCATCCAGCCCGCCAGCTCCAGCAGCTGCTTCTGCACGATCGGCACCTGCTCGATCGGCAGCTCGATGCCGAGGTCGCCGCGCGCCACCATCACGCAGTCCGTCACCGCGAAGATCTCCGCCGCGCGCTTCACCGCCTCGGGCTTCTCCATCTTCGCGATCAGCGGCAGGCGCGTGTGGTCGCGCACCGACACCACGTCCTCCGGCGACTGCACGAACGACAGCGCCACCATGTCCACGCCGATCGACTCGCCGTGGGCCAGCAGCTGCAGGTCCTCCTCCGGCACCGCCGGCAGCGACGACACCGGGCCGGGGATGTTCAGCCCCTGGCGCGAGGCCACCGCGCCGCCGATCTCGATGTCGCAATCGACCTCGCAGTCGCCCGGGCGCACCGCCACCACGCGCAGCCGCACCGAGCCGTCCGCCAGGTACAGCACCGAGCCGGCCTGCACCGCGTCCGGCAGCCCCGCCCACGAGATGCTCATGTGGCCCGCGTCGCCCGGCCGGTCGCCGTCGCCGCACGAGAACGTCAGCCGCTCGCCCGGCGTCAGCTCCACCACGCCCTCGTGCAGCGGACCGATGCGCAGCTTCGGGCCGGGCAGGTCCTGCAAGATCGCGATCTGGCGCCCCACGCGCCCGGCCGCGTCGCGCAGCCGTCGCACCGTCTCCGCGTGCTCTTCCAATGTCCCGTGCGAGTAGTTCAGGCGCGCCACGTCCATGCCCGCTTCGATCATGCGCGCCAGCGTGTCCGGCTCGCGCGAGGCGGGGCCGATCGTGGCGACGATCTTGGTGCGGCGCATTGTCGGAAGGTATCGGGCGCGTAGCATCGAGGCGTGCTCGGGCCCACTCGACAGCCGCCGCGGGTCGGTGCCGCGGCCCGCATCGCGCACTTCGGCGGTGGCTTCGAGCGGGGTGTCGTGGTCGCGGTGCACGACGAGGGCCGGCGCCTGGAGGTGCGCGGCGAGGGGGGAGAGGTGCTCGAGTTCGTGCTCAGCCCCGCGACTGCGCGGTTCATCGCGGGCGGTGCGGGTGGGCCTCGGCTGGAGCTATTGGGAGGGCATCAGTAGTAATGTGTTAAGTGCAATACCCGGCGCAAAGCATCAGAAGTGATTGGTTCTTGTCAAGGCGGATGTGGTATTATACACATCAAATCTGATTCATTGTGGCCGAAATTGCTTCTAACACATCGAAATCGATGCATCTCAACGAGCTGAAGACCGACGGAGCTGTTCTCGCGGAGCTCGGCCGCCGGCTCGCGCGCCACCGCCTCGAGCGCAACTGGACTCAGGCCGACTTCGCCGCCCAGGCGGGGGTTGGGCAGGCGACGGTGCAGCGCGCCGAGCGTGGGGAGTCGGTGCAGATGACATCCATGATCAAGCTGCTGCGCACGCTGGGATTGCTCGAAGGGCTCGATGCGGCGGTGCCGGAGTCGATCGAGCTGCCGATCGCACGGCTGGAGCGCGAGCAGCGCGAGCAGCGCAAGGGGCGACGGCGGGCCAGCGGCCGCAGAAGCGGTCATGTGCGTGACCCCGCCGCGCCGGGTGGCCGGTCGTGGACATGGGGCGACGAGCCTCGTCCAGGCGCGTGACGGAGCGCTGACTCAGAGATGACCATTGCCGCCGTGACGCTCTGGGGGTCGCGCATCGCCGCCGTCTCGATCGACACGGGCGCGCGCTACGCGACGTTTCAGTACGACCCCGCGTTCGTGCGCAGCGGCATCGAGCTGGCGCCGGTCGCGATGCCGCTGCGCGAGCAGCCCTACAGCTTCCCCAGCCTGCCGCAGGACGCCTTCAGCGGCCTCCCGGGATTGCTGGCCGACTCGCTGCCCGATCGCTGGGGCACAGCGCTGGTCAACGCCTGGCTCGCATCGCAGGGGCGCGAGCAGTCGAGCTTCGATGTCGTGCAGCGCCTCTGCTACGTCGGCACGCGCGGCGTCGGGGCGCTGGAGTTCCAGCCGTCGCACGAGCCCACCGTCGCCGACGGCGTGGACCTGCAGGTGGACGCGCTCGTGCGCCTCGCCAGCGAGGTGCTCGCGGAGCGCGAGGGGTTCGTGGCCGAGCTCAGCGAGCACCCCGACGAGCAGGCGATGAAGGCGATCCTCGCGATCGGCAGCTCCGCCGGCGGCGCGCGCCCGAAGGCGTTCATCGCCTACAACGACGCCACCGGCCTCCTCCGCTCGGGGCAGGTCCAGGTCGGCCAGGGCTTTCGCCACTGGCTACTGAAGTTCGACGGCGTCGCGCGCTCGGGCGACCACGGGCTCACCGACCCGCAGGGCTGGGGCGCCGTCGAGTACGCGTACTCGAAGATGGCGCGCGCGGCCGGCATCGAGATGACCGAGTGCCGGCTGCTTGAGGAGCATGGGCGCCGCCACTTCATGACCCGGCGCTTCGACCGGCCCGACGAGGGCGGCAAGCTGCACATGCAGACCGTCGGCGCGCTCGAGCACGTCAGTTACAACGAGCCCGGCACCTACAGCTACGAGCAGGCGCTGCTGCTGATCCGCCGGCTCGGTCTCGGCACGCCTGTCGTCGAGCAGCAGTTCCGGCGCATGGTCTTCAACGTCGTCGCGCGCAACCAGGACGACCACGTCAAGAACATCGCCTTCCTCATGGATCGCGGGGGTGAATGGTCGCTGGCTCCCGCCTACGACGTGATCTGGGCGTGGAAGCCCGGCAACCCCTGGCTCGACAGCCACCAGATGTCGATCAACGGCAGGCGCGACGGGTTCAATGTTGCGGATCTGCGCGCTGTCGCCGCAGTCGCTGGTCTCAAGCGCGGGCGCGCGGAGGCGATCCTCGCGGAGATCGCCGAGGTGGTTGCTGGCTGGGGAGGGATCGCCGATGAGGTCGGGGTCGACGAGCGGGTGGCCGAGCAGATCGCGCGCTCGCATCGGCTGGCGCTGTCCTCGTTCTGAACCCAATCCAGGCCGTCTGGCGTTGGGTATTGCGTCGTGTCAGCTCAGGCGCCTGGCTGCTTTATCGGGTTTCACCTGCGAGCGAGATTGTCAGCTACCTCGAGTGGCTGGCGCAAGAGGACCGCGATCAGACTCAACGCACCTGATCGCGCATGGTCATCTCGATTGCAGTCGGCTGCCTCTCGCGTGAAGCTCTCCAGCTCGCGAAGCTTCGTGGCGATAGTCCGCTCTGGGCTCGTGGTGGTCGGATCTTGCAACGTTGCTCCCTTCCTTGTTAGATAAGTAGATAGCGCTTGATCGTGGTCTTGGAGGCGATGTCATCTAGCAGCTGAGCCATATGAGAGCCAAACTGCTCGCCTCTATTTCGTCCCTCGTTGTAGTTGGCATCGATTGCAAAGAACTCTTCGGCACTGTGCTTGGTGCGATCAGTTGCCTCCAAGAACCATGAGTATTCTTCGAGCAGGCCTTGTATGGAAGATGTAGTGCTCGGTGTTTGCTTCGCTATCTCACGTACTCGATCCAGAGGTGAAAGTTGTACAAGGCGTTCGACATGCGAGCGCGGTACACCATCTACCTCGAACCCGTGCAACAGATACGCAAGCCCGTTGAACACTAGCCAGAGCCGGCTGAATTGCAGCTTGAGTACGGCTAGGCGTCGCTTTTTCCTATAGGCACTGTCCTGCTCTCGTTTGGCCTCGTGGGAGAGGCACAGGGTCTTCCAGTAGCGGACCAGATCGTTGATCAGGAAGGTCGGCTTGAAGGTCGTATCGTCGCTCGCATCCCGCCAGTAGAGGTCTATGACCTGCTTGACGCACTCAGCGTAGGCGTTCCCCCCAGTTAGGGCCTTACTCTCGAGGAGTAGGAGCATGCGTGCGGTGAACAGGTTACGATAGTCATCGTCACGAGTGCCGAGAAAGTGCAAGACGTCCTTGATGTGGTGCACGACGAGATAGCGGCCATCGCCCGAGAATGGTGGAAATCCGCCTGTCTCGTTCACTGTGATTAGGCTACTGAAAAGCTTGATCCCGTCAAGCTGACCCACCCGATGCGGGATCTCGGCCTCGGTGTCAACACAAAAGATGTCGAGGTCACTATGGCCGCCGCCCTCACCCCGTCCGATCGATCCAGTCACGTATATCGCGACAGACGGAAAGCGCTCCGATAGGCGGAGCGCCTCAGATGAGCCGCGAGCGGATTCCAACCTCGTCGTGGATACGGCTCGTCGATCGAGTAGCGCCTGAGGAACTTCGATGCCCTCGCCGCTCACGTTGAGCCGTCCCATTCCATCAAGTTGGCGAAGATGTCGGCTTGCTCAATTGCATCCGCCAGCGCATGGTGCTCGTGCGGGCGGGAGCTGCGCAGGCGATCGGGTAGCTGTGACTTGCCGGAGAGAGCGATGGGGCGTCCCGCACGCACGGCGTAGGCGGTCTTGATATCGAAGCAGTTGGAGAACCCAAATGGCGACTCCTGACTACCAAAGACGTTGAAGTACCACCATAGCCAGGACCAGTCAAAACTCAACGGAAACGCTATAAGGACTGGAGAGCAACTTCCCGCGCAATCAATGATCCAAGTGGTCGCGTCGTCCATTGCGTGGCCCGGGCTGGCTCCATCGGCGACCAATCGTCGTCGGTCGAGTCCGCTCACCGCAGCGGTCTCAGGGTCGAAGGTGTCGGAGATCGGCTTGAGCTCCCGATAGAACGTTCGCTCGGTCGGGTCCGCTCGTAGGAAGCGCTCGCCGTCGAAGGTCCCGGCGACGGTAATCCCGAACGAAAGCATCGAGTATGGGCCCGGGATCGGTCCATCGGTCTCGATGTCGGCGCTGAAGTAGATGTCGTGTCGCGTGTCCATTGGGGCTCTCGTCCGATAGCGGCGTCCTCTGCGGGAATCTATGCGAGGGGGTAGACGGGCGGGCGGTGGTGACTGTAAGCCCGATGATTCCACGAACACATGTTCTCATCTGCCGCGGCGGCAGTAACTGCGATTCTGCCGGGGCGCTCACGGCGCCTGCACATCCGGGAACCACTCCGCGCAATGCTCCCGCAGCGCCCCCCGCACCCAAGCGCGCTCCGCCGCCGAAGCGACCCGAAACCGCGCGAGCAGCTCGCCCTGCCGCTCGAGCGGCGCCCCCGCGATCACCCAGCGCACTGCGAGCCGCTCGAACAGCAGCTCGCCGGCGCGCTGCCAAGCGTCCTCCTGCGTGCCGGCCGCCGGCGCGCCCGCCCCGGCGAGCGCCTGCGCGTACTCGACGCGCGCGCCCGGCGTGAGCGAGCCGCGCAGCGTGAGCACGTTGCCGTGCGCGTCAGCGTAATCGCTGTCGGGCGCTACGAGCTTCTCAGTGCGCTGCCGGCTGCGCCCGCGCTTGCCCATGCCCCGCTCAGGCGGCGTCGGCGGCCCGTTCGAGCTGGCTGCGCACGTCGCCGACGGCCGCCTTGGCGTGCCCCGGCCACGCGGCGGCGGGCTGCATCGCGGCGAGCCTGCGCAGGCTGGCGCGCGCCTGCTCGGTGTCGTAGCTATAGAGCTCGTCGGGCAGTCGCGGCGCGCAGTCCCGCCCCCACCTGTCGAGCGTGCGGAAGCAGTCGCTGGTGAGCGCTAGGCGGTCTGACTCGCGCCACAGCCCGATCAGCCCGGGCGCGTGGCCCGGCAGCTCGATCACACGGAAGCCGGCGACGTCGTCGCCCTCGGTGAGCGTGCCGGAGATCGACACGGGGCCGCCGTCCCAGGCGAAGCGGTGCAGCAGCAGGTGCAGCTGGCGCACCCCCACGGGCAGCCCGGCGAGGCCCTCCGGCCAGTAGCGAAAGCCGCCGCTGCCCTCGGCGTCCTGCACCTCGTCGGGGTGGCACAGCACGGGCACGCCGAGCGCGGGCGCGGTGCCGCGGTGGTCGGTGTGCCCGTTGCCGAGCACCACGCGGCGGATGCCGCCGAGCTTGGCGCCGGCGCTGGCGACTGCGCGCGTCATGGTGCGCGCGCCGGCGTCGAACAGCGTGACGCCGCCGTCGTCCTCGAGCAGGTACACGTTGCAGCGCCCGGGCTGGCCCTGCACGACCCACACGCCCTCCGCGACCAGCTCCGCGGGGCCGGCGCCGAGGCGCTGGCCGATCCGGGTCTTGGCGTTGAACGCCTGCATCATGCGCTCCTCCGCGGCCGAGTCCTGCGGCGGCAGCATGCCGATCTGGCGCGCGAACGTCATCGAGTCGGTGAACGCGTCGTTGCTCTGGATCAGGCCATCGCGCACGGTCAGCAGGTCGAAGCCTTCGAGCACGACGGGCGCGCCGGTGGGCGCGACGCCGCCGAAGCCGCCGGGGCCGGCGAACGTGCCGGTGAGCCGCCACTGCACGCCGCAGCGCTCGCCCTCGGAGGTGGTGGTGACGACCTCCATGCGCAGGTCCGGCAGCGCGCCGATCAGCTCGCCGATGAAAGCGCGCACGCCCTCGGGCGCGAGCACGTCGACCTGGCCGCGCACGTTCTCGCGGCCGCCGTGCGCCCACAGCGCGACCGCCAGCTCGAGGTCGCGCGCGTCGATCGCGCCGAAGTAGCGCCGCGCGACCGCCTCCGCCTTGCTCCCCGAGATGCGTCTGCGGGTGGCAGCGGCCTGCTGCATGTTGGCGGCGACCTCCTGCACCTTGGTGCTCGCCTCGCTGGCACTCTCCCGATCGGTCATGGGGCCGCCTCCTTTACGCAGCTGAACGGTCTTAGTCTAGTCTGCGCGCGATGCCCGATGGGATCAGCAGGCGGGGAGTCAAGCCCACCCACCCCCGCGGCGAGCGCGTGCAGCCGGGTCTCTACCGCCTGCGCCTGCCGCTGCCCTGGCCGGGCGTCCCCCACTGCAACGCGTGGGCGGTCGCGCGCGGCGACGGCTTCGTGCTGTTCGACACGGGCATGCACGACGAGGACTCGCTCTCGCACCTGGAGCGGGCGCTTGAGATGTGCGACCTGCGCCTGGAGCAGGCGCAGCTGGTCGTATGCACGCACGCGCACACCGACCACTGCGGCCAGGTCGCGACGATCGTGGAGCGCACGGGCTGCGAGGTGTGGATGCACCCCAACCACGAGCACCTCCTGCGCATGATCGAGGACCCCGAGGCGGTGGCGGAGCGGCGCCTGGAGATCGCGCGCCAGAGCGGCGTGCCGGAGGAGCCGCTGCGCCGCTATGCGGCTGAGCGCAGCGGGCGCGGGACGGGCATCGCGGGGCCGATCGAGCCGGATCGCGATCTGGTTGCGGGCGTTGCCATCGGCACGGACCTGGGCGAGTGGGTCGTGTACGAGACGCCTGGGCACGCGCCGTCGCACGTGTGCATGTTCCAGCCGGAGCGTCGCCTGTTGATCTCGGGCGACCACCTGCTGGGGCGCATCTCGCTGTACTTCGACTACGGCTACTCGCCCGACCCGGTGGGCGAATTCCTGAGCTCGCTGGACGTCGTAGAGCGGCTCGGTGCGCGGCTGTGCCTGCCGGGGCACGGGCGCACGTTCGCGGACGTGCACGCGCACATCCAGGGCAACCGCGCGCTCGTGGACGAACGTCTGGCCTCCGTGCACGCGGCGCTGGACGGCCGCGAGCTGACGGCGTTCGAGGTCGTGCCGCATGTGTACGGCGACGCGCTGTCGCAGCAGAACGCGCACTGGCTGCTGTCGAAGATCCTCTGCTACCTGACGCACCTGCGGGCGCTCGGCAGGATCCGCCGCGTGAGCGGCGCGGCGTCGCCGCAGGGGGAGCCCGAGCGCTGGACCGCAGAGCGCTGACGGCATAATCAGCAGATGCGCATCGATCGGATCCTCGCCGCCGGCACGCCGGTGTTCTCGTTCGAGTTCTTCCCGCCGAAGACCCCGGAGGGCGAGCACAACCTGTACGCGGCGCTGGCGGAGCTGAAGACGCTGGACCCGTCGTTCGTGTCGGTGACGTACGGCGCTGGCGGCTCCACGCGCGAGAAGACAATCGAGATCGTCAAGCGCATCCGCGAGGAGTATGGCCTGGAGGCGATGGCGCACTTCACGTGCGTGGGCGCGACCGTGGAGGAGCTGCGCGCGACGCTCGACGAGATGCGCGACGCGGGCATCGACAACGTGCTGGCGCTGCGCGGCGACCCGCCGGCGGGCGAGAATGTTTGGACTAAGACGGATGGCGGGCTGGAGTACTCGCGCGAACTGGTGGGGCTCATGGCGGACGGCTACCCGTTTGCCGTGGGTGCGGCGTGCTTCCCGGAGACCCACATCCATGCGACGAGCCCGGAGGACGACGTGGAGCACTTGGCGGAGAAGGTGCGGGCGGGGGTCGACTTCCTGATCACGCAGCTGTTCTTCGACAACGCGTGCTACTTCGACTTCGTCGCGCGCGCGCGGGCGGCGGGCATCGAGGTGCCGATCATCCCGGGCGTGATGCCGATCACGCGCGTGGGCCAGGTGGAGCGCATGGCGGGCCTGTGCGGCGCGTCGATCCCCGAGCCGCTGCGGCGGGAGCTGCACGCGCGCGGCGAGGACCCCGAGGCGGTGCTCGACTTCGGCGTCGCGTACGCGACGCTGCAGTGCGCGGAGCTGCTCGCGGCGGGCGCACCCGGGATCCACTTCTACACGCTCAACCGTTCGCCGGCGACGCGCGCGATCCTGAGCGCGCTGAAGCTCGCGCGGCCGTGGCTCGCGGCTGCTCCTCAGCCGCTCTCGATCTCGAGCCCCTCGGCCACCCGCGGCGAGCCGTCGGCGGCCTCGTAGCGGACGTCCACGGAGTCGTTCTGGCGGTAGGTGCCGACGCCCCACGCGCCGAGCAGCCAGCGCCAGCCGCTGATCTTGTCCTTGCGCAGCTCGCGCTCGAACACGAGCGCGCCTTCGCGCACGGTGTAGTCGACGCCGAGCCGCTGCGGCACGCCGTTGAGGTAGACCTCGTAGGCGCCGCGAATGCCGCGTGGCAGCCTGACCCGGGACCTGGACATCGCGGCTCCGATTATGACCTCGTGCGCGACGAACGCGATGCCGCGAGCCTGTCAGCCGGCGGGGCCGGTGCGGCGGCGATGCTGGTCGCGCCCATAGGCTCGCTGGCGCTCGAGCGCCGCGTCGACGATCGCACACACCTGCGAGGGGTGATCGACCTGGTGCATGACCTTCAGATCGTGCGGGTCGATGCGGCCCTCGGCGAGCGCGCGCTCGCGCAGCCACGCGAGCAGCCCATCCCACTCGCCGTCGCCCATCAGGATCACGGGGAAGTGGCGGATGGTCCTGGTCTGGATCAGCGTCACGCACTCGAACAGCTCGTCCAGCGTCCCGTAGCCGCCGGGGCAGATCACGAACGCGTTGGCGTAGCGCACGAACATCACCTTGCGCGCGAAGAAGTGGCGGAAGCGCAGGCCGATGTCCAGATACGGGTTCAGCTCGTGCTCGCGCGGCAGCTCCACGTTGCAGCCGATCGACAGCGCGCCGGCCTCCTGCGCGCCGCGGTTGACCGCCTCCATGATCCCTGAGCCGCCGCCGGTGATCACGGCGTAGCCGGCGTGCCCCAGGCACGCGCCGACCTCGCGCGCGAGCTCGTATTGGGGGTGGCCGGGCGGCGTGCGCGCGGAGCCGAACACGGTGACCGCGCGCCCCACCTCCGCGAGCGCGTCGAAGCCGCGCGCGAACTCCGACGCGAGGTCGCGCACGCGCTCGGAGTCCGCCGCGCGAACCTCCGGCGGCTCGTCCTCCAGCCATAGCAACAGCTCGGCGTCGAACGTCTGGGGGTCCATCGCGCAAGCGTATGCCCTGCGGCCGGGCGGGTGCGTACCCTCAGCTGGTAGATGCCCGACCTGCGCCGCACCGAGCACACGCCGGACGCCGAGATCGCCTACATCGTGCGCCGCTCCTCGCGCGCGCGGCGGGTGCGCGTGAACGTGCACGCGCACACCGGCGTCGAGGTGGTGCTGCCGGCGCGCGCGCCCGAGCGCGCCGCGGCGGACGCCGTGAGGGAGCTGCGCCCGTGGATCGAGAGCCGCCTGGCGGACGCGCAGCGGGTGCTGGAGCGCATCGCGGCGCGCGCCGGCACGATCCCGTACCTGGGCGCGGAGCTCCAGCTGGTGGCGCAGCCGGGCCGCCAGCGCGTGCACCGCGACGGCGCGCGACTGCTCGTGCCCGAGGGCGACGCGCGGCCGGCGCTCGAGCGCTTCTACCGGCGCGCCGCGCGCGCGGAGATCGCGCCGCGGCTGGACCGCGCGACGCAGATCGCGGGCACCCCGTACAGCGCGCTGGACATCCGCGCGCAGCGCACGCGCTGGGCGTCGTGCTCGTCGAGCGGCCGCATGAGCTTCAACTGGCGCCTGCTGCTGGCGCCCGAGCGCGTGCTCGAATACGTCGTCTGGCACGAGGTCTGCCACCTGCAGATCCTCGACCACTCACCGCGCTTCTGGGCGCTCGTGGAGCGCCACTGGCCGAGCTACCTCGAGGACCGCGACTGGCTGCGCCGCCACGGCGCGACGCTGGTGCTCTAGCCGCTAGCGCTGATCGATCGGCACGTAGTCCAGATCGCGCTCGCCGGTGTAGATCTGGCGCGGACGCGCGATCTTCTGCTCGGGGTCCTCGACCATCTCCTTCCACTGCGCGATCCAGCCGCTGGTGCGCCCGATCGCGAACATCACGGGGAACATCGCGACGGGCAGCCCGAGCGCCTCGTAGATGAGGCCGGAGTAGAAGTCGACGTTGGGGTAGAGCTTGCGCGAGGTGAAGTAGTCGTCGTCGAGCGCGCGCTTCTCGAGCTCTGTGGCGACGTCGAGCAGCGGGCTCTTGCCGCGCACCTCGAACACCGCGTCGAGGTGTTTGCGGATGATCCGCGCGCGCGGATCGTAGTTCTTGTAGACGCGGTGGCCGAAGCCCATCAGGCGCTCGTTGCCGGCCTTGACGCCCTCGAGGAAGTCGGGGATGTTCTCGACCTTCTCGATCCGCGCGAGCATCCGCAGCGCCTGCTCGTTGGCGCCGCCGTGCAGCGGCCCGTACAGCGCGGCGACGCCGGCGGCGACGGCGGAGTAGGGGTCGACCTGGGTCGAGCCGACCGAGCGCACGGCGCTGGTGGAGGCGTTCTGTTCGTGGTCGGCGTGCAGGATGAACAGCACGTCGAGCGCGCGCTCGAGGCGAGGATCGGGCTCGTACTTGAGCTCGGTCATCCTGTACATCATCCCGAGGAAGTTGCCTGCGTACTTGAGGTCGTTGTCGGGATATACGTAGGGCTGGCCCATGTTGTGGCGGAACGCGAACGCCGCGAGCGTGGGCATCTTCGCGAGCAGCCGGATGATCTGGATCGCGCGCACGCGCTCCTCGTGGATCTTGTTGGCGTCCGGGTAGAACGTCGAGAGCGCCCCGACGGACGCCACCAGCATGCCCATCGGGTTGGCGTCGTAGCGGAAGCCCTGCATGAAGTTCTTGACGTTCTCGTGCACGAACGTGTGCACGGTGATCTCGTCGATCCAGCCGGTCAGCTCGTCCTGGGTGGGGAGCCGGCCGTTGATCAGCAGATAGGCCACCTCGAGGTACGTGGAGTGCTCGCACAGCTGCTCGATCGGGTAGCCGCGGTGCTGCAGGATGCCGGCGTCGCCGTCGATGTATGTGATCGAGCTGCGGCACGAGGCGGTGTTCATGTAGGCGGGGTCGTAGACCATCAGCCCGAAGTCGTCGTCGCTGGTCTTGACCTGGCGCAGGTCGGTCCCGCGCACCGTGCCGTCCTCGATCGGCAGCTCGTAGCTCCTGCCGGTGCGGTTGTCGGTCACCGTGAGCGTCTGCGGGGCCGCCGCGCCGTTGCTCGCCCCGTCGCCGCTTCCGGCTGCGGTGCCCTCCCCCTCCGGGGACGATGCGATCGTCGAACGCTCGGTGCTCATGTGTCTCTCCTATCCGCGGTTTCGGATGCTCTGTACCCGATTATGCGCAACCGCGGCCGTCGGCCCGGCGGTCGTCGCGGATCTGGCTCAACGATGCGGCTGGCGCTGGCGCGCGGCGAGCACGCGCATGCGCTGCGGAGCGGCCGGCGCGTGATCGCGATGCGGGCCGCGCCGAGGCGCGCGCGGCAGCTGTGGGCGCGGGTGGCGCGGGCGGTTGGGCGACGGACGCGGACCGATGCCCCCGTCCTGTCCGGGCGCGGTCTCCGGAGTCTGGCGCACCGCCCAGCGCACGATCAGGAACAGCGCCACGATCGGGACCTTGAGGATGACCATCAGCCAGATGAACGTCCAGGTCGTCACGTATCGGCGATGGTATACCCGCCGGCGGCTCCGTACAAGCGCCGGATGGGCGCAAATCAGCCGCGCAGCTGCAGCGGCGCGCCGCTGAACTGCGTCATCTCCTGCAGCTCCACGATGCGCGCGGCGACCTCGGCGCCGGACAGGCGCTGCATGCGCTCGGTGCCGAACTCCTCGACGTTGAAAGACGCGAGCACCGTCGCGTGCGCCATCGCGCGGCGCAGCAGGCCGTCGGAGAGCGGCTCGTCGGGATGCGCGGCGACGTAGCCGACGAGCCCGCCGGCGAACGTGTCGCCGGCGCCGGTGGGGTCGATGACCGACTCCAGCGGATACGCAGGCAGCGCGAAGAAGCTCCCGCGGGTGACGAGCGCGGCGCCGTACTCGCCCTGCTTGGCGACGATCACGCTCGGCCCGCGCGCCCCGTCGACGGCGGAGTCGGAGCCCGCGGCGGGGGCCCAGGAGAGGATCTCGCGCGCGGCCGAGACGAGGTTGGGCTTGCCCGTCAGCTGGCGCAGCTCGGCGTCGTTGAGGATCACGCAATCGACGCTCTCGATCGCGCTGACGAGCGAGTCGCGCGCGACGTCGATCCACAGGTTCATCGAGTCGAGCGCCACGAAGCGCGCCTGCGGCAGCTGGCGGCGGACGTCCTGCTGCAGGTCGGGCTGGATGTTCGCCAGGAACAGCACGTCGCTGTCGCGCGAGCGCTCGGACAGCTTCGGCGAGAAGCCCTCGAACACGCCGAGCTGCGTGTCGATCGTCTCGCGCGAGTTCAGGTCCCAGCCGTACTCGCCGTGCCAGAAGAAGGTCTTGCCGCCGCTGACGCGCTCGACGTCGGACACGTCGACGCCGCGGGCGCGCATCACCTCGAGCTGCGCCTCGCCGAAGTCCTCGCCGACGGGGCCGACCACGCGCACCTCGTCGAAGAACGACGCGGCGAGCGAGAAGTGCACGGCGGCGCCGCCGAGCATCCGCTCGCGCTCGCCGAACGGCGTCTTGACGGTGTCATAGGCAATCGATCCGACCACGGTGATGGGCATGGGCGCGCACCTTAGAGCACGACGGCGTACCGGGGGCGGGCGCCGCGGTCCGCTAGCCTCGGCGCGTGCGTGCCATCCAGATGACCGAGTTCGGCGGCCCCGAGGTGCTCGAGCTCGCCGAGCTGCCCACCCCGCAGCCAGGCCCCGGCGAGACGCTGATCCGCGTGACGCGCGCGGGGCTGAACTTCGGCGACACGCACACGCGCACCAACACCTATGTGCAGAAGGCGACGCTGCCGCTGGTGCCAGGCGGCGAGGTGGCGGGCGTGCTCGAGGACACCGGCGAGCGCGTGGTCGCGCTGGTCGGCAGCGGCGGCTACGCCGAGTATGCGATCGCGCCGACCGACCGCGTCTTCCCGATCCCCGACGGGGTGGACGACGGAACGGCGCTCGCGCTGATCATCCAGGGAACGACCGCGTGGCACCTGTATCGCACGGCGGGGCGCGTGGCGGACGGCGAGAGCGTCGTCGTGCACGGCGCCGCGGGCGGCGTCGGCTCGATCGCGGTGCAGCTCGGGCGCGCGTTGGGCGCCGGACGCGTGATCGGGACGGCGACGAGCGAGGAGAAGCGGACGCTCGCGCTGGAGCTCGGGGCGCACGCGGCGATCGACCCGGACCCGGAGGGGCTGACGGAGCGCCTGGCGCAGGCCAACGGCGGCCGTGAGCTGGACGTCGTCTTCGACATGTCCGGCGGCGCCGTGTTCGATGCCTCCTACCGCGCGCTCGCGCCGTTCGGGCGGATCGTCGTATGCGGGATCGCGACGAGCGAACCCAACGAGGTGCGCACGGGCTCGCTGCTGCGCCACTCGCGCGCGGTCGTCGGCTTCTACCTGTTCCACTGCCTCGATCGCCCGGGGATGTTCGCGCAGGCGCTCGCCGACCTGTTCGCGCGCGTGGCCGCCGGCGAGCTGCGGGCGGTCGTCGGGCACACGTACAAGCTGGAAGAGGCGGCCCAGGCGCAGAGCGATCTGCGCGCGCGGCGCACCACCGGCAAGCTGTTGCTCGACCCGGCCGCCTAAGCTCATAGCCACCGTCATGGCAAAGACATTCGCCGAGCTCGGGCTGACCGAGTCCACACTGCAGGCGCTGCGCGCCGTCGGCTACGAGTCGCCCAGCCCGATCCAGGAACAGGCGATCCCGGCGCTGCTCGCGGGCGGCGACGTGATCGGCCAGGCGCAGACGGGCACCGGCAAGACGGCCGCGTTCGGGCTGCCGATCATGCAGTACATCGACCCTTCCGAGCCGAGCGTGCAGGCGCTCGTGCTGACGCCCACGCGCGAGCTGTGCATCCAGGTGACGCAGGCGCTGCGCACGTACGGCTCGCACAGCGGCGTCGACGTGGTGGCGGTGTTCGGCGGCGCTCCGATCCGCACCCAGCAGGCGCAGCTGCGCGCCGGCGGGCACGTGGTCGTGGGGACCGTGGGGCGCGTGCTCGACCTGATCTCGCGCCACTCGCTGGTGCTGCACGACTGCCGCTTCCTGGTGCTCGACGAGGCCGACGAGATGCTCGACCTGGGCTTCCTGGAAGACGTCGAGAAGATCCTCTCGCTGACGCCCTCCAGCCGCCAGACGGCGCTGTTCTCGGCGACGATGCCGCCGCCGATCCGCAAGCTGGCGGACCGCTACATGTACGACCCGCAGGTGATCAAGGTGGAGGCGGCGACGCTCACGATCGACACCGTCGCCCAGTTCCAGCTCCCGGTGGAGACGAAGGACAAGCCCGACAAGCTGGTCGAGGTGCTGCGCGCGGAGATGCCACGCGCCGAGGCCGAAGGCAAGCAGGCGATCGTGTTCGTGCGCACCAAGATCCGCTGCGACCAGCTGTTTCGCACGCTCCGCGATCGCGGCATGAACGTGCGCGCGCTGCACGGCGACATGTCGCAGGGCTCGCGCGACGGCGTCATGCTGGCGTTCAAGGGCGGGCGCGTGCCGATCCTCGTGGCGACAGACGTGGCCGCGCGCGGCCTGGACATCTCGACGGTCACGCTGGTCGTCAACTACGACGTGCCGACGAGCCCCGACACGTACGTGCACCGCATTGGGCGCACCGGTCGCGTGGGGCGCTCGGGCCGCGCGATCACGTTCGTGGAGAAGCGCCAGAAGCCGGAGCTGGAGGCGATCGAACGCCACATCGGCACGAACGTCGCGCAGTGGGAGCGCGGCGTGGTCGCCGCGCCGACGCCGGTGCGCGAGCGCCCGCGCAGGCACTCCAAGCCGCAGGTGTCGCGGCGCGACGACGGCGAGCCCTACGCCAAGCTGGTTCTCGGCGGCGGCCGCGCGGCGGGGCTCAGCGTGGCCGACATCGTCGCCTCGGTGACGTCCTCGGCGGGGCTGGACGGCGAGGCGGTGCGCGACGTGCTCGTGCTCGATCGCTTCTCGTTCCTGTCGGTGCCGGAGGCGGAGGCCGACCGCGTGATCGAGGCGCTGAACGGGCATGCGATCGGTGGCGGCTCCTCGGGGACGCTCAGCCTCGAGCGCGTGCCGGTAAAGTAGCCGCGATGTCCACCCTCACGATGCAGACAACAGAAGGTCCGATCGTCTTCGAGCTGTTCGACGAGGACGCGCCCAAGACGGTCGAGAACTTCCGCAAGCTCGCCGCCGACGGCTTCTACGACGGGCTCACGTTCCACCGCGTGATCAAAGACTTCATGATCCAGGGCGGCTGCCCGCAGGGAACGGGAACCGGTGGCCCCGGCTACACGTTCGAGGACGAGATAAACCCGCACAAGATCGTGCGCGGCGCGCTCGCCATGGCCAACGCCGGCCCCGACACCAACGGCTCCCAGTTCTTCATCGTCACCGCTGACGCATGCCCGTGGCTGGACGGCAAGCACACGGTGTTCGGCCAGGTGACGGAGGGCATGGATGTCGTCGACAAGCTCGAGGGCGTGCCCACCGACGGCGGCGACCGCCCGTCGGAGCCGATCGGCATCGCGTCGATCGCGTTCTCGGACTGACGTTCCCCCAAGACTCGCCGGGGCGGTCGTTGAGCCGTGGGTGCGCTCAGGGGTCGCGTCGGTATCGGACTGCCAGTCCACACGACTGCTCCCATTTCACCCGGTCGGAGTCCGCACCGAGAGCTCGACGCCGGCCGCCAACGGGACTTCGATCGAGACAAAGCCGTTGCGCTCATCTCGGGCGTAGTGAAGGTACGGGAGTAGGTCAGGATCGTCGGCGCTCAAATCGGCTACTACCAGGGCACCGACACGCAAGTGCGACTCGACGAGATTGAGCACCTGCAAGTAGAGGTCATTGCTGCCGTCGAGGAACACGAGATCGACGGGTCCCGAGATCGTGCCAAGCGTCTGCAAGGCGTCGCCGACGCGAATCTCGACAAGATCGCTCAAGCCGGCGTCCGTCAGGTTTCTAGTGGCCGTCTCGGCCTTGGCCGGATGGCGCTCTGTCGTGATGAGGGCGCCGCCGCCAGAGTCCCTGAGCGCTGCTGCGAGATACGCGGTCGAGAGTCCGTGCGAGGCGCCGAACTCGACCATCCGCCGGCCGGGCGATCCAAGAGCAACCACGTACAGCAGCTCGCCGACCTCGCGCTTGATCGCAAGCGGCGCCTCGCCGTAAAGCTCATAGCGCTGCGCCTGGGAGAGCCGATGGCCGATTTGCGCCTCGCGCTCCCGGACACGTTGCTTCGCAAGCCCATCCTCGCGCGCTGCCGCGGCATGAACCCGGTCGAGCATCGCGGCGACGGCCGACGACCTCAGTGTGGAAAGCGCCCCAGCCACTACGCTCGGTCCTTGCGGTGGCGCACGAGGCGATCGAGTCGAGTTGCTGCCATGTTCGCACGGAAGCTACCGCCAGGCGATGACCGACACACCCGGTACGTGTGCTGGCCGGACAGCCAGTCAGCACCGGGCGCATGCGCTCGAGGAGTACGCTCTTCATACAAGGCAATACCCGTAGTGGGGACATGCACCCCATTCGGGTCACAGGCGAGCAGGGGAGAGTGCATCAGATGGCGAGCGTTGAGCAGCACGTCGAACAGGAGATCCTCCGGGCCGGCGACGAGGCCGCCCAGGCGAGCGCGGAGACACCGGTCGAGCAGGCTCCCGTAGAGGCTGCCGCCCCGGCCGCGGGCGAGATACCGGTGGAGAACCCTGCGACGGGGGAGACCGTGCGCACGGTCCCCGACCTCGGCGCGGCGGCGGTCGCGGAGATGGCGGCGCGCGGGCGCGCTGCGCAGCCCCAGTGGGAGGCATACGGCTTCGAAGGGCGCGCGCGTGTGCTGCTGCGTGCGCAGAAGTGGCTGATGGACAACGCGCAGCGCGTGGCTGAGACGATCGTCTCCGAGACGGGCAAGACCTACGAGGACGCGAACCTGGCTGAGATCGGCTACGCGGGCAACGCGTTCGGGTTCTGGGCCAAGCACGGCCCCGAGTACCTCGCGGACGAGTCGGTCAAGTCGAGCCAGGTGCTCGTCAAGGGCAAGAAGCTGATCCTGCGCTACCGCCCGCTCGGGCTGATCGGCGTGATCGGACCGTGGAACTACCCGCTGACGAACTCCTTCGGCGACTGCATCCCGGCGCTGATGGCCGGCAACAGCGTGATCCTCAAGCCCTCCGAGGTAACGCCGCTGACATCGCTGTTGATGGCCGAAGGCCTGCGCGAGTGCGGGCTGCCCGACGATGTCCTGCAGATCGCGACCGGTCGTGGCGAGACGGGCGCGGCGCTGATCGAGCACGTCGACATGATCATGTTCACCGGCTCCACCAAGACCGGCAGGAAGGTCGCCGAAGCCGCCGCCAGGAGGCTGATCCCGGCGTCGCTGGAGCTCGGCGGCAAGGACCCGATGATCGTGCTGTCCGACGCCGACCTCGAGCGCGCGGCCAACTTCGCCGCGTACTTCTCGATGCAGAACGCCGGGCAGACGTGCATCTCGATCGAGCGCGTGTACGTCGAGGAGCCCGTGTACGACGAGTTCGTCGCGAAGGTCACCGAGAAGGTGCGCGCGCTGCGCGTCGGCAACCCCGATGGTGGCTTCGGCACCGTCGAGGTCGGTGCGATCACGTTCCCGCCGCAGCTGGACACGATCAAGGATCACGTCGCGGACGCCGTGCAGAAGGGCGCGCGCGTGCTCACCGGCGGCCAGCAGGCGCCCGGTCCCGGCCGCTTCTACGAGCCGACGGTGCTCGTCGACGTCGACCACACGATGAAGTGCATGACCGAGGAGACGTTCGGGCCGACGCTGCCGATCATGAAGGTCGCCGACGCCGACGAGGCGGTGCGCCTGGCCAACGACTCGCCGTACGGCCTCGGCGCATCGGTGTTCTCGCGCGATGCCGCGCGCGGCGAGGCGGTCGCGCGTCGGATCGACGCGGGCGCCGCGAACGTTAACGACGCGATGATCAACTACACGGTGCTGGAGCTGCCGATGGGCGGCGCCAAGACGTCGGGCATCGGCTCGCGCCACGGCGCCGGGGGCATCCGCAAGTACTGCTCCCAGCAGGCGATCGTGGTCACCGCGAAAATGGCGATGAAGAAGGAACTGTTCATGTTCCCGTACAAGTCGCGCACCTCGCGGATGCTCGCGGGCGCGTTCAAGCTGATGTACGGGCGCGGCAAGCGCGACTGAGCTAAGCGGAGAGCGACACGCCGAGCAGCCGTTCCAGCTCCGGGATGGTGTGCTCGGCGCTGGTGTGGTGGATCGTGGCCATCCCGAGCTCGTGCGCCGGCGTGAGGTTGAACGGCAGGTCGTCGACGTACACGCATTCCGACGCCTCGGCGCCCGCGCGCTCGGCGCCCAGCTCGTACATGCGGCGCGAGGGCTTGCGCATGCCCTCCTCGGCGGAGATCACGACGCCGTCGAACAGCTCGTCGAACATCTCGTGCGGGTAGCGGTGCACGCCCCACGAGTTCGACACGAGCGCCGTGCGTATGCCGGCGGCGTGTGCGCTGCGAACCGCGTGCACCATCGCGGTGTCGGGGTGCACGCCCGCGAACAGGCCGTCGATCAGACCGTCGGGGGAGACGCCGAGCTGCGCGGCGAACTGCAGCTCGAACGCGTCCTCCTCGAGCTCGCCCCTCTCGAGCGCGATCAGCAGCTCGCGGGCGGCCGGGTCGCTCCTGAAGCGGCCCATCAGGTGCTCCGGCGGGATCCCGGCCTTCAGGCAGTAGGCGTGGAAGGACGCGAACAGGTTGCTGGTGAGCACCCCGCCCCAGTCGATCAGCAGCGCCGAGCGGCGCTTGCCGTCGACCGCGTCAGATGGCTCCGGCACCGAGCGCCACCTCCTCGGCGCGTCCAGCCAGCTCGAGCACGCCGTCGCCGAACTGGCGCAGGTAGGGGTCGTCGGTGGTGCCGGCGATCGCGCGCTTGTAGTTGCCCTCCATGAACACCACGCTCTTCCACAGCGCGAGCGTCACGTACCAGCGGACGTCGCCGACCGAGCGGCCGGAGCGCTCCTCGTAGCGGGCGATCAGCTCGTCGCGGGTCTGAAAGCCCTCGGCGCGGGTGACGTTGCCGAGCGCCGCGCGCAGTCCCTCGCTGGGGTCGCTCGCCTCGGCCCACATCATGCACAGATAGCCGATGTCGGCCAGCGGGTCGCCGATCGTGGCCATCTCCCAGTCGAGCACCGCCGTCAGCCGCGCGGGCGCGTCGAGCGCGAACATCGTGTTGCCGAGGCGGTAGTCGCCGTGCACGATCGTGGCCTGGGTGGGTGGGCTCGGATCGGGCAGGTTGTCCGCCAGCCACGTGCCGACGGTCTCCACAGCGGGGATCTCACGCGTCTTGTTCAGCTCCCACAGGCCGCCAAAGCGCCGCAGCTGGCGTTCCAGATAGCCCGTCGGCTTGCCGAAGTCCTCGAGCCCCGCAGCGCGCCAGTCGACCGCGTGGATCTCCACGAGCGCGTCGATCAGCTCCTCGCCGATCCGCCGGCGCTCGGCCGGCTCCTCGAGCGCTGGCGGCAGGCTCGCCACGATCGCCTCGCCCTCGACTCGCTCCATCACGTAGAACGGCGCGCCGATCGTGTCCTCGTCCGCGCACACGGCCAGCACCTCCGGCACCCGCGCCGGCGTGCTGCGCAGCGCGCGCAGCAGCCGCGCCTCGCGCAGTACGTCATGCGCGCTCGGCGGCAGCGGCGGGCGCGGGGGCCGGCGCAGCACGACCTCGCTGCCGCCGCGCTCGATCAGGTAGGTGACGTTGGAGTGCCCCTCGCCGATCGGCGTCGCCCGCAGCGCGCCGTCGCCGAGGCCGTGCTCGTCGAGAAACGCCAGCAACGGCTCGACCACTAGCAGCGGGGGACGGCTGTTACCCTCCGCGTCCGCTGGGGTCTGGACGATGTCGTCCGCTGCGATCGGGGCGCTCATGAGCCCGAACGCTACATAGACCGCAACCTTCTCTGCGCCGAGGTGTCTCAAGCGACCATGCCCAGAATCCACAAGCTCCTCATCTCGATGCTCGCATGCGCCCTGTTGGCGGGCGTCTCAGCCGCCCAATCGCTCGCCTCGCGGGGGCAGATCGACTACTTCGAGGGCTCCTCCGTGCTGCTCAACCCCATCACGCGCCAGCACACGCTCGAACAGATGCGCCATCTCGGGGTCAAAGCGCTGCGCGTCGAGCTGAAGTGGTACGAAGTCGCGCCATCCGCCAACAGCGCGGGCAAGCCGAGCTTCGAAGAGGCCAACCCCAACAGCTACGACTGGGGCGCTTATGCGACGCTGCTCGCCGAAGCCAAGCAGCTCGGCTGGCCGGTGCTGCTGACCGTCACCGCGCCGGCGCCGCGCTGGGCCACCGCCAACCACCAGGCGCCGTATGTCACGCGTCCCGATCCCGAAGACTTCAAGGAGTTCATGACCGCGGTGGCGCGCGAGTTCGGCTCGGAGGTGTCGGTCTACGCGATCTGGAACGAGCCCAACGAGCCGGTGTTCCTGATGCCGCAGTGGAATGCCAACGGCACCCCCGCCTCGGGGCGCATCTACCGAGGGCTCTACCAGGAAGGCTACGCCGGCCTGCAGGCCGGCGGGCTGGCGCATCCGCGGGTGCTGTTCGGCGAAACCGCGCCGGCTGGCTATGACACCGTCAACGTCCACGCGGAAGGCTCGAAGGCGCTGCACCACCCCGTGGCGCCGCTGGCGTTCATGCGCGAAGCGCTGTGCCTGAATGCCAAGTACAAGAAAGCCGCGTCCTGTAGCGAGCTGCAGATGAGCGGCTACGGCCACCACGCCTACACACTGCCCGCCGGCCCCTACTACATGCCCCCGCAGCGTGACAACGTGATGATCGGCGCGCTCTCGCGCCTGTCGCACGCGCTCAGCCTCGCGGCCAACGCTCACGCGATCCCGAGCGGGGTGGGGATCTACCTGACGGAGTTCGGGGTCCAGAGCTTCCCGAACAAGTTCCTCGGCGTGTCGGGGCCCAAGCAGGCCGAATTCGACGCCATCGACGAACACATCGCCTACGCGAACCCGCATGTGGCCGCGTTCTCCCAGTACCTGCTCAGGGACGACCCGGTCGGCGGCTCAGAACCGGAAGCGAGCTTCCAGACGGGCTTGGAGTACGCCAACGGGACGCCCAAGCCGCTGTATTCCAGCTGGCCGATACCGCTGACGGTCACCAAGCAGCACCACGGCGTCGCGCTGTGGGGGCTCGTGCGCCCGGCGACGGGCTCGACCAGGGTGACGGTGCTGGTGCGTGCTGCCGGCTCGAAGCACTGGCGCATGCTGCGCACGGTCGCGACCAACAGCCGCGGCTACTGGGGCTTCAACTCGACCACCGCGGGCCAGAGCTGGCGCGTGCGCTGGACGAGCCCGCAGGGCGTCAAGTACGAAGGCTCGCCGATCGGCGCCTACAAGGTTCCGTAGGCCACGAGCAGGCTCCGGCGTCGCCCTACGATGAAAGGCGATGCCGGAGCTGCCCGAGGTCGAGATCACCGCGCGGCTGCTCGACGCGGCGCTCGCGGGCGCGCGGATCGACTCGGCGCGTGTCCCCGGCATCAACGCCCTGAAGACGTTCGAGCCGCCGCTGTCGGTGCTGGAGGGCGAGCGCATCGCAGGCGTGCGCCGGCGCGGCAAGCACCTGATCGTGGACATCGGCGGGGGTGGTGACGCTGCAGGCGCGCTCGCGCTGCTGATCCACCTGATGTCCGCCGGGCGGCTGCAGCTGTTCGACAAGCCCGCGGGCCCGCGCGATCGCACCTCGCGGCTGCTCGTGGGACTCGAGGACGGTCGCGAGCTGCGGCTGCGCGAGTTCGGCTCCAAGCAGGCCGCGTGGGTGAAGCTGCTGCGCGCCGGCGAGCTCGATCAGGACGACGCGCTGGCGACGCTCGGCCCCGAAGCGTGGCCGCAGCCGGGCGCGCCGGCAGAGCTGAAAGAGCTGCTGGACGCGCCGCGGCCGCTGCATGCGCTGCTGCGCGACCAGCACGTGATCGCGGGCATCGGACGCTCGTGGGTGGACGAGATCCTGTGGCGGGCGCGGCTGTCGCCGTACAAGCGCGGCGCGGACCTCGACGAGCAGGACACGCGGCGGCTGCGCGACGCCGTCGTGGAGGTGCTCGGTGGCGCGCTCGCGCACTACGAGCAGGCGGTCACGCTGCCGATCCCCGACAAGCTGCCGCTGCCGCTGCGCGTCCACCGCCACCAGGGCGAGCCGTGTCCGCGCTGCGCCGCCACGCTCGAGGCGGTCCACTTCGATGACTACGTGATCGCGTACTGCCCGGCCTGCCAGACGGAGGGGCGGGTGCTCAAGGACCGCCGGTTGTCGCGGCTGCTGCGGTGACGGCGAGCTGACTAGGAGCTGCTGCGGCGAAGCGTCTTGTGGATCTCGGCGGTGAGCAGATAGAGGTCTTTGCAGCTCTCGTCGGCTGCGTCGAAGGGGTGGAACCCGAGGTGTTCCCACCAGCGGCGGGAGTCGGCATGCGTGGCACTGACCACGACTGCGCGGCAGGCGGCCTTGGTGTTTAGCTCCTCGGCGGTGGCCAGCACATGCGCGATCAGTGCGGTTCCCACGCCTTGCCCGTGATAACGACGATCAACGGCTAGGCGGCCGAGCAGCAGGGCCGGCACTGGATCTGGTGTGTGCTTTGCGACGCCGGGCGGCGCGGCGGAGTGGTCGATACCCGTCATCGCAATGCTTGCGTATGCGACGACCGTAGCCTTGGGGTCGAGTATGACCCAGGTCGCTGCGGTGTCACGGCGGCGGTTCTGTCCGGCGTAGCGGCGCAGCCACTCGTCCAGGACTGGCTCGCCCGAGTCGAACCCGCTGCGGTCGTGTTGCTTGGGATCGAGCGGTATCGGACGGCGAAGCTCAGTCAAGCCAGGTGAGCTTGCCGGGCCGGTGGAGAGCGGCGGCCAGACGCTCGTTGACCTGTGCCGGCTGGGCTAGCGCTTCGGCGAACGCGCTAGCCGCATGTGCGCTGAGTCGGATGCTCGGACGCTCCGCAAGGACTTCCTCGGCTCTTGCAGCAGCGGCTTGCAACACGAAGGCCGAGACGTTCAAGTGTGCGGCGGCGGCCGCTCGCTCGAGCAGTGACTTATCGAGGGGACCCACACGAATCTGAAGCCGGTCGTCCTTGGTGGTAGCCATGTACTAACAATGGCAGTACGTTCGACGGATGTCAAGTACGGACTTCGCGCTGCCCGACCGGTCGAGCGGCGTATGCTCGTTTGTTCTGTATGGTCCGCGCGCTCGTCACCGGAGCCTCTGGTTACGTAGGCAGCCGGCTGGTGCGCGAGCTGCACGCGCTCGGCGAGCCGGTTGGGTGCGTTGCACGCGATCCGAGCCGGGTCAGCTTCGACCCAGCGGTCACGGTACACCGCGCCGACATGCTCGACTCAAGCTCGCTGAGCGCCATCGGTGACGGTTATACGACGGCCTACTATCTCGTTCACTCGATGGGTCGCGGCGGTGATGGCGACTATGAGAAGCGCGACGCCGAAGCGGCCGCCAACTTTGCCCGCTTCGCCCTCGGCGCCGGCATTGAGCAGGTCGTCTACCTCGGCGGCCTCGGCGATCGTCCCGCGTCCCAGCATCTGCGTTCACGTCTGCGCGTTGGGGAGATCCTGCGCGACGAGGGACCATCATTGACGTGGTTTCGTGCGGGTATGGTGGTGGGCGCGGGCTCCGAGAGCTACCGAACGCTGCGCTCGCTGGTCGAGCGCCTGCCGGTGATGCTCGCACCATCGTGGCTGTCCACCCCCACCCAGGCAATCGGCATCGACGACGTGCTGCGCTACCTCGTCGAGGCTCCTCGGATCTCACAGACGCGCTCCCGCGAGATCCAGGTCGGGGCGGCCGAGATCCTCACATATGGGCAGATGCTCGATCTGATGGCCGACGCGCTTGGGCTGCGCCGCCGCCCACGGATCCCGGTACCGCTGCTGACGCCGTGGCTCTCCTCCCACTGGATCGGGCTCATCACACCTGTTGACGCGGGTGTCGCGAGACCCTTGATCGAGGGGCTCTCCACCGACACGACAGTCACCGATCCGTCGGGAATGGCGTTGTACGACTTCCAACCCAGACCTTTCGAGCAGGCGCTGAACGAGGCCATCGCCGAGGAGAGCGCATTCCGTCGAACGGCACCTTCGCCATAACGACCCAAAGAAGGTGACGAGAGCCTGCGTGCGGAGTAGTCGGTGTGGCCGTATCCTGCGCGCGGTGGGTAATTTCCCCAGTTAGAATGTGGCTAACCACGGGATTGGGGGCAGCTCTTGCTACCGATGCAAGATGTGACGGTTGCTTGTCTTTCCTCTCAGCCTGCCGGCTGACCAGCGACAACCTGGCCTCCGCCCTCTGTCATCGAATGCGATTCGACGACCGGCAAACGCCGGCGCTGGGGTCGGAAAGGCATACCAAGAATGTTCGCTCCACGATCTCGAACGCTGCTCCTCGTCGCGATGGTCTTGCTCGGTGCTCTGGGGTCAACTGGGTTGGCCAGCGCGGCTTGTCCCTTTCGCCCCCTTCCACCCTGCAACCGGGTGGCATTCACAGGCAGTGTTGGATCTCACGCTTCCCGATGCGTCCATCGGCCGCCGGTCTGCCCTGATCGAGCAGGCCATCGGGGACCGCGGGGAGTCACTGGCACAACGGGACCCACTGGCACGACAGGAGCCGCTGGAAGGACCGGCGCAGCAGGACAGACTGGGCTTGCGGGGGCGGCCGGACCCGGAGGGCTGACCGGCCCATCAGGACCAACAGGTCTGATCGGGCTGACGGGACTCAATGGCGCGACCGGCGCGACAGGATTCGAAGGACTACCCGGACCCGCGGGCGCGACGGGACCGAAAGGCGAAGCAGGTGCATCGGGACCCACGGGAGCAATTGGACCGAAAGGCGAAGCAGGCACCGCGGGACCCACGGGAGCGATCGGACCCACAGGCGCCACCGGGTCCACGGGCGCGGCCGGCCCGGCAGGCTCGTCCGGATCGACGGCATACGCCGAGTTCTACGCCCTCATGCCACCGAACAACGCGGCGACGGTCGCGGCCGAAGCCCCGGTCCAGTTCCCTCAAAACGGACCGACCACCGGCACCATCATCAGACTCAACTCGGCTGAATTCGTGCTACCCAGCATCGGCGCATACAGCCTGAGCTTCTCAGTGTCCGTCACCGAGCCGGGCCAATTGGTGATCGCCCTCGACTCCGGGGGTGGCATGGTCGAACTGCCTTACACGGTGTATGGGCGAGCGACCGGTACGAGTCAGATTGCGGGCGATGCGCTCGTCACAACCACCGCCGCTGACTCGACGGTCGAGCTTCGCAACCCGGCGGGGAACACGCCGGCGCTCACGATCACGCCGCTTGCGGGAGGGACGCACGCCGCCGCCGCCTCCATCGTGATCCAGCAGCTGAGCTGAAGCTCCGGTGGGGCACAGGACGTTATGAACCCGGAGCTGGCGGCGGCGCGGCCGGCTACGATCTCGCCGATGATCGAGCCAGGAGAGACCGCCCCGGACTTCGAGCTGCCCAACCAGGACGGCGAGCCCGTCAAGCTCGGGGACTTCCGAGGCCGGCGCGTCGTACTGTTTTTCTACCCCAAGGCCGACACGCCGGGATGCACGACGCAGGCGTGCGGTGTGCGCGACCACCGCAGCGACTACGCCGAGGCGGGCGCGGCGGTGCTGGGGATCTCCCCGGATCCCGTTGCGAAGGTCAAGAAGTTCCACGACAAGCAGGCGCTCAACTTCGCGCTGCTGGCCGACGAGGGGCACGCCGTCGCCGACTCATACGGGGTGTGGGTGCAGAAGTCGATGTACGGGCGCACGTATTTCGGCAACGAGCGCACCACCTTCGTCCTCGATTCCAATGGCTCGATTGTGCAGGTGCTGCGCAAGGTCAAGCCGGCCGAGCACGATCGGCTCGTGCTGCAGGCGCTGCGCGGCGCCGATAACGCCTGATTTCGGCGACGTCGCGTAAGCAGGCGTACCGGGTGCCCATTGGTCAAGACTGGGCAACTAAGCCATGTTCTGTTTCTATCTACTCGGCAAGACGCGAGGTTTGGAATGACCGGTACGATTACAGCCACGTTAAGAACGATCGGTTTGTTGTCCTTTAGGAGCTCACGTGGCGGTGTCGGGCGAGCAGGTCTTGGATCAGCGGGGGACGGACAGCGCGGGAAACGCCGCGCTGCGCTCGCAGGTGGCGTGCGCGGTGCTCGGGCTCGTGATCGAGAAGCCGAGCCACGGCTATGAGATCGGGCAGCGGTTCGATCGCCGCTTCGGCGGCTTTTTGAGCGTCGGGCGCTCGTCGATCTACGCGGCGCTAGCGACGCTGATGGACGCGGACATGATCGAGAAGATGTCCGGCCGCTCGACCACCGGCGTCAGCCGCGGCGCGAAGGCAGGCGCGTCCTACCGGGCCACTGCACAGGGCGCGCGCGCCTACAGGGGCTGGCTCGCCGAGCGCGTGCGCAACGACCCGCAGCGCGTGGAGATGCTGGGACGGATGACGCTCGCGGGCGTGCACAGCGTCGAGGCCGCGCTGGACTTCATCGGGCGCTACGAGCGCGAATGCGTTCGCGAAGCGCAGGAGCTGTCGCGGCCCGTCGCCGGCGCCGCCCCCGGCCACGGCGGCATCTCCTCGGTGGTCGAGCGGCTGCTGATCGAGGAGCGCCGGCGCATGATCGACGCGCAGCTGTCGTGGATCACCTACGCGCGCGCGGAGCTGCGCGCGGTGAGCCCCGGCGCGTCCGTGGATGGATGATCGGTGCCGAGCCTGCTGTCAATCGACCATGTGACCAAGCGCTACCGGCGCGGGCGGCTCGAGCGCGTCGCAGTCAGAGACGTTTCGCTCGATATCGAACGGGGCGAGCTCGTGGCCGTGTACGGCGCAAGGTTCTCCGGCCGCAGCACGCTGTTGCGCGTCGCCGCGGGAGTGGAGTCTCCCGAAGAGGGCGCTGTGCTCTTCGAAGGGCGCGATCTGGCGCGCGCTCGCAACAGGATCCTCGGTAGGCGGATCGGCTACTGCCAGACAGGCTTCTCGGCGGGCTCGCGCGGGCTGGTCGTCGAGCACGTCGCCTCTGGTCTGCTCGCGCAGCGGTCATCGCCGAAGCAGGCGCGACGGCGCGGCCAGGAGATGCTGTTCCGCGTCGGCATCGAGAGTTGCGCGCGCCTGGAGTGCCACGAGCTCGACGGCGCCGAGCTCGCGCGCGTGGCGATCGCGAGCGCGCTCGTCACCGAGCCCGCGCTGCTCGTGATCGACGAGCCCACCAATGGCGTCGAGGTGCTCGACCGCGATCCGCTGCTCGCGCTGCTGCGCTCGATCGCGAGCGACGGCACGTCGGTGCTGATGAGCACGGGGGACGCCCAGGGGCTGTCCGGTGTCGATCGCGCGCTGACGATGGACAACGGCGAGCTGCAAGGACAGACGCAGCCTGCGCAGGCGCACGTCGTGCCGCTGCGACGCGCGGAGGCGGGAGCGCGACGGCGGTGAGCGCCCCCGCGCGCGGGGGCGTGCTGGAGCTGAATGACGTCGTCAAGCACTACCACGGCTCCGCGGGCGATGTGATCCGCGCGGTCGACGGGGTGAGCCTCGCCGTCGGGCCCGGCGAGATCGTCGCGCTTCATGGCCCGAGCGGCTCCGGCAAGAGCACGCTGCTGATGCTCGCCGCCGCGCTGCTCGCACCGGACGCTGGCACGGTCCGCTTCGAGGGTCGCGATCTCGGCGCGCTGTCCGCCGGCGAGGCCGCCGACTACCAGCGCCGGCGGATCGGGTTCGTCTACCAGTCCTTCCATCTGATGGCTGGCGTCCCCGCGGTGGAGAACGCGGCGATCAAGCTGCTGGCCGACCACATGCCGCTGAAGCTCGCGCGGCGCGCCGCCACCGAGTGGCTGGAGCGCGTCGGGCTCGGCGCGCGCCTGAACCACACGCCCGACAAGCTCTCCGGCGGCGAGCGCCAGCGTGTGGCGATCGCGCGCGCACTCGTCAACGAGCCGCGGCTGATCCTTGCCGATGAGCCCACCGGCAGCCTCGACACCAAGCGCGGCGGCGAAGTCCTGCAGCTGCTCGCCGACGTCGCGCGCGAGCAGCAGGCCGGGGTGCTGCTCGTGACTCACGATCAGCAGGCGGCGGCGATCGCCGACCGAGTGTGCACGCTGCGCGATGGCAGGCTGCTCGTCGGCCCCGCCGCGGCCCCCGACGCGGCGGCGGCCGCGGCCTCTGGGCCGCCCCGACAGGCATGGGGCTGAGGGGCGCATGCGCTTCTCGGGGCTGCTCTACCTGTACGGCAGGCGGTTGCGCACCCGTCCGGTCCAGGAGCTGCTCGCGGGCGTGGGGATCGCGATCGGCGTGGCGCTGGTGTTCGCCGTGCAGGTCGCCAACAGCAGCATCACCGATGCGTCCAGCGCGATCGTGCGCGGTATCGCCGGCACCGCGACCCTGCAGCTGCGCGCGCGCGACTCCGAAGGCTTCGACGAGCGCGTGCTGCGTCGTGTGGAACGTCTCCGGGGAGTGGCGCAGGCGGCGCCGATCCTCGACGAGAACGCCTCGCTCGTCGGCCCCGGCGGTCGTCGCGTAGCGGTCGACCTCGCAAGCGCGGCTCCGAGCCTGGTCTCGCTGAACGGCCCGATCACCCGCAACATCTCGATCCACGGCGGGCCCTCGGCGTCGGGGATCATCGTCCCCAGCGCCACCGCGCGCGCGCTCGGCCTGGCCTCGCCCCTGCAGCCGATCGACGGACAGCTTCCGCGCGTGAGGCTCGAAGTGCGCGGGCGCGCCACCACGGTTCCGGTCGTGGCGGCGCTCGGCCCCGAAACGATCGGAGCCCTGTCGGGCGCGATGGCGTCGATCGGCGCGCTGTGGTTCGTGCAGCGGGTGACCGGCCTGTCCGGGCGGGTGACGCGCATCCTCGTCACGACCAAGCCTGGCCAGGGCCCGCTGGTCGCGCGCGAGCTGACGCGGCTCGCGCGAGGACGCCTGACGGTGGCATCTGCCGATCAGGACGTCGCCCTGCTGCAGCAGGCGGTCACGCCGAACACGGAGGCGACGGGCTTCTTCGTGCTCGTGAGCGCGATCGTGGGGCTGCTGCTGGCGTTCAACGCGATGCTGCTGACGGTGCCCGAGCGCCGGCGCATGATGGCGGATCTGCGCATGCAGGGGGTGCGGCCGTGGCAGCTCTCGCGGATGCTCCTGTTCCAGGCTGTGTGCCTGGGCATCGCCGCCTCGCTGGTGGGGCTCGTGGCCGGCGACTTCCTCTCGCGCACGATCTTCCACACCACGCCGAGCTACCTGTCGGCGGCGTTCGCGCTCGGCACACAGACGGTGATCGGGCTGCGCCCGCTGCTCCTGTCGTTCGCCGGCGGCGTGCTCGCGACGTGTCTGGCCTCGGCGCCTCCGCTGCTGGACCTGCGCCGCCGCCGCGCCGTCGACGCCGTGTACTTCGAGGACGGCGAACCCGGGCAGGCGATCGACGGGCGCGCGCAGCTGTGGCTGTTCCTGGGCGCGGTGGCGCTGATCGCGCTGAGCAGCGGCCCGCTGCTGCTGTGGCCGTCGGCGATCGTGCCCGCGACCATCGGCCTCGCCGTGGCGACGCTGCTCGCGATCCCGTTCGTGTTCCAGCAGGTTGTGCGGCTGACCGAGCACATTGCGTCGCACTCGGCGCGGTTGAACATGCTCACTGTGGCCGTACGCGCGCTGCGCGCGACGACGGTCCGCTCGCTCGCGCTGGCGGCCACGGGCGCGATCGCGGTGTTCGGCTGCGTCGTCGCCGAAGACTCGCACAACGACCTGCTTCACGGCCTGTACCGCGACTACTCCGAGTACGTCGCCACGGCGGACCTGTGGGTGGTCACCCACGACGACGATCTCGCCACGGGCGGCTTTCGCGCGGGCGGCCTGCCCGCTCGCATCGCGGCCGTGCCGGGCGTGGCCGCGGTCCGCACATACCAGGGAGGGTTCCTCGACTTCGACGGCAGGCGCGTGTGGATCATCGCGCGCGCGGCCGCCACGCCGGCGCCGGTTCCCGCCAGCCAGCTCCAGGAAGGGAACGTGGCAACGGCCACCGAACGCCTGCGCGAGGGCGGCTGGATCACCGTCTCCCAGCAGCTGGCAGAAGCCCATCACGTGCGGGTGGGCGGGCGCCTGACGCTGCCGACGCCCACCGGCGCGGCCACGTTCCGCGTCGCGGCGACGACTACGAACCTCGGCTGGAGCGCGGGTGCGATCATCCTTGCCGGCGCCGACTATCGCCGCGCGTGGGCGAGCACCGAGCCGAGCGCCCTGGAAGTCGACACGCGGCCCGGGGCCGACGTCGCGACGGTCAGGCACGCGGTCCAGCGCGCGCTTGGCCCAGGCAGCGCGCTGATGGTGCAGACGAGCGGCGAACGGGCCGCGCAGGCCGATGCGCTCGCTCGCCAGGGGCTCAACCGCATGAGCCAGATCACCGCGATGCTGATGATCGCCGCGGCGCTCGCGATGGCGGCTGCGATCGGCGCTGGCATCTGGCAGCGGCGCTCGTCGCTGGCTTCGCTGCGGATCCACAGCTTCAGCCCGTGGCAGCTGCGCGGCGTGCTCACGTGCGAGTCGATCCTGGTACTGGGCACGGGCGGGGTCACCGGAGCGGCCGCCGGCGTCTACGGGCACCTGCTGTGCGACCGCTACCTGAGGCTCACCACCGGCTTTCCCGCTCCGTTCGCGATCGAAGGCGTTCACACGATCCAGACGATCCTGGTGATCGTGGTGGGCGCGCTCGTGGTGCTCGCGATCCCGGGCTATGTCGCCTCACAGGTCTCACCCCAGCTAGCGCTTCAGGACTAGAACATTTGATTTCGATAGCTGGAAGTGGACCGGCCACGCATCAGTATGTGTGGTATGGAGCGGAAAAGTACGTCCTACCCGCACGAGATAATCGCGCTCGTGGCCGCCGGCGTGGTCTACTGGCTGACGATCTATCCCCGAGCGAGATTGGAGATACGTCGTTGGCGACGCCGCGCGCGCCGGATCCCCGATCCGACGCTGCGCGCCCACGCGCTGTTCAAGCTGACGCACGAGCGTCTGAATCCTGAGGCGGCCGCCTTCTTCGCGGTGCTCGCGCCGTGGTGGCGCAGGGGCGCGCTGATCCGCCTGATCGTGGACTTCCAGATCGCCTACGACTACCTCGACGCGATCAACGAGCAGCCGGACACGGCGTCGGTGCGCAACGGATTGCATCTGCACAGGGCGCTCAGCGATGCGGTCGGCTCGCGGGAGCCGGACGCCGACTACTACCGCCACCACCCGCAGCGCGACGACGGCGGATACCTGCGCGATCTGGTGCGCGCGTGCAAAGCGGCGATCGGCGCGCTGCCGTCGGCCGCGGCGCTCGAGCCGCTGCTCGTGCACGCGGCCGAGCGCTGCGGTGAGGCGCAGGCCCGCAACCACGCGGTGCTCGTCGAGGGCGATGCGCAGCTGATCGAGTGGGCGGCCACACAGCAGGACGACGGCGAGTACCTGTGGTGGGAGCTGGTGGCCGCTGGCATCTCGTGCCTGGTGCTGCACGCGCTGTTCGCCGCTGCGGCGTGCAGGACGACGCTGTCGGAGGCCGAGCGGATCGACGTCGCGTACTACCCGCCCGTGTGCGCGATCAGCGCGCTGCTGGACAGCCTCGTCGACCACGGCGACGACGCCGGCGGCACGAACCACAGCTTCGTCGGGCACTACCCGTCGGCCGGTCTCGTCGCGGAGCGCTTCGCGACGATCACAAGCGAAGCTCGCGAGCTCGCCGGTCCGCTACGCAATCACCGCCGCCACGCGGTCATCCTCGCCGGGATCGCCAGCTTCTACCTCTCAGCCCCCGGGGCGAGCAGCGAGCTCGCTCGGCCTGCCGCTGCGCGTACGCTCGCTTGTCTCGGGGCATCCAGCGTGCCCATTCTCGCGGCGATGCGTCTGCGGCGCTGGAGTGCCGGTTGACCAGGAGCACGCTCCGCCGCTGGGTGCCGCACGTCCGGCTCGGTTCCATCGGCCAGCTCAAAGCGGCAGCCGGTACTTGCGCGTGGCGGGGTCCTGCACGAGCAGGCCGAAGGCCACGAGCGTCGTCATGTAGCGGTGCGTCGTGCTCGGGCTCAGCCCCAGCTGTCGCGCCACTTCCACGACGCCGCGGCCCTCTTCGCCGGAGATGAACAGCGCGAGGATCAGCAGCCCGCGGAACAGTGAGTGCGACAGGCGTCCGCTCTCCAGCTCGGCGCAGTAGCGGTCTTCGAGCGAGCCCTCGGAGATCGCCTGCTCGGTGATCAGCCCGGACAGCAGCAGGCTGAGGCTGGGCCCGCGCGCGTCCGCCGTCGCGCGGATGACGCCCTCGACCTGAGCCTCGGTGAGCTCCAGGCACACGAGGTCGTCGTTGGCGCGCGCGGACGCCCGCGCCGAGCCTCGGCTCGACCCTTCCAACGTCACTCGCGTCTTCTGGGGGGCATCCTCAACGACCATTTCGCATACGGATCATGCCCGCTATCCATGTACGTGATAAGGCGCACGTTGAATATTCAGGCGCTGGACTATTGATCGTGCGGCCAGGCCGCCTCCGCGGCGTGCCGCGCGGGCGAGCCGGTATCGTCCCGGCCATGGAGACCGACACCGGGGCGAGCACCGACGAGCAGGACTGGCGGATGCAGGCCGAGCTGGAGGTGCCGGACGCCGGCGGCGCGCTGCGCGAGCTCGTGGGGCGCCTGCGCGGACCCGACGTGGTCAAGGAGGTCGAGACGGCGGTTCCGCATGACGTCGTGATCACGCACGACGGCAAGCTGCTGTTCGCCTACGCCGCGGACGAGGCCACGCTTGCGGCGGCGCGCGGGGCGATCGAGGGAGTGCTCGCACGCGAGGGGATCGCGGCGAGCGTGCGCGTGAGTCACTGGGACGACGAGGCCGAAAAGTGGCGTCAGACAGATCCGCCGCTGAGCGTCGAGGAGCTACAGGGCGAGGCAAACGCCGAACGCGACGCGAATGCGATCGAGACGCGCACGCTGGTCGTCAGCTCCGGCAAGATGATCCGCGCGGAATTCGAGCAGAGTCTGCGCGAATGGGCCGACAAGCTCGGTCTGCAGTGCTCGATCGTCGAGCATCCGCATCTGCTCACGACGCAGGTCGCCTTCACGGTGAGCGGCCCGAAGCACAAGATCGACGAGTTCGCGCGGGGCCTGCGCGCGGAGGAGCGGCGGACGATCCGCACCGAGACCGCGGTCATGGCCAGCCCCCTGTAAGCGAGGCCCGGCGGGCGCGCATCCCGGCGGGCGCGCATCGCGACGCGCCCGGAGCGCGCTCAGGGCCGCGTCATCCCGCCGACGAGCATGCCCGAGCCGAGGTGCGCGCCGAGCACGGGGCCGACCTCGGTGCAGAACAGCGGCGCGAAGCCGAACAGCGCGGTGCCCTCGGCGACGAGCAGCTCGGCGTCGCCAGGCGCCTGCGCGTGCTGCACGATCCAGTCGGTGGCGCCGCGCTCGTGCAGCTCGCGCAGATAAGCGCCCATGCGCTCGAGCGCGCGGCGGTGCGTGCGCACGCGGCCCGCGGGCGCGATCTCTGTGCCGAACGTGAGGATCGGCTTGATCTTCAAGGCGGTGCCCACGAGCGCCTGCGCGGCGCCGATGCGCCCGCCGCGGCGCAGGTACTCGAGCGTGTCCAGGCAGAACCAGATGTCGAGGCTCGCATGGGCGCGCGCGACGGCGTCCACGATCCGCGCGAGCGGCTCGCCGCGCTGGGCCAGGTCCGCCGCGAGCGCCACCAGGCAGCCCAGGCCGCCGGCTCCGGTCTGCCCGTCGAGCACCTCGACGCTCCCGGTCGCGCCCTCCTCCGCAAGCACCCGCGCCGCCTCGCGCGCGCTCTCGCACGTGCCGGACAGCCCCGCGGCGATGTGGATCGACAGCACGTCACGCCCGGCGTCCAGCAGCGGCTGGTAGCAGGACAGGAAGTCCCCGACCGACGGCTGCGAGGTGGTGGGCAGCTGCGGCGTGGCGTGCAGCTTGGCGTAGAACGCGTCCAGGTCGCGGTACTCGTGCTCGGGCTGCAGCTCGCCGCCCCAGCCGACGTACAGGCTCACCTGGTGGATCCCGAGGCTGTCGATCAGCGACGGGGGGAGATATGTGGTGCTGTCCGTGACGACCGCCACGCGGCGGCCGGGACGTCCGGACTCGGCGCTCTCACTGGTGTTCACAGGGTGCGTAGCCTATGGCGCCTAGCGGATCAGCCGCTCCAGGCGCGTGGCCTCGATCGTCTCGCGCAGCGTGTGCAGCGCGTCGTGGCGGGGGCGCCAGCCGAGCTCGCGCCGCGCCTTGCTCGCGCTCATGATCACGGGCTCGCGGAAGGCGGCGATCCACTGCGCCTGCGCGGGCAGGAAGCCGAGGCGCCCGATCATCTCGGCGACGACGTCGACGGCCAGCTCGGGCACGGGGATCGAGTACCAGCCGAGCTCCTCGGCGAGCTGCGCCACGGTCAGCTGGCCGGCGGCGGCGAGGTTGTATACGCCGGGCGCGCCGCGGCCGAGCACGGCGGCGCGCATGGCGCTTGCGACGTCGTCGTGGTGCACGAGCTGGAACGGCACGCCGGGGTCGGGCAGCACGGGCTTGAGGATCGGCACGCCGTCGAGCAGGCTCAGCACGGGCCCGGGCAGCCGGCTGGAGATCTGCGTGTAGGGCAGGCTGTCGATCAGCAGCGGCGCCTGCGGTCCGGCGACGATGCACGGCCGGAACACGTAGCCGGCGGTGGCGGCGCCGGCGAGCGTGGCCGCGAGCAGCTCCTCGACCTCGGCCTTCTGCGCGGAGTAGTAGTGGGCGGCGGTGCCGCGCGCGGGAACGTCCTCGGTGAGCGGCTGCGGGTTATCGGCGTGGAAGCCGTACGCGGCGACCGACGACGCGTACACGAGCCGCTCGGCGCCGGCGGCGACGGCCGCCTGGAACACGTTGCGCGAGCCCACGAGGTTGACCTCGCGGCTCTCGGCGGCGCCGCCCATGATCATGAACGCGAGGTGCACGACGACGTCGGCGTCGCGCACGAGCGCTGCGACGGCGTCCCGGTCGAGTACGTCGCCGCGCCGGTAGGAAACCTTCTTCCACCCCCGCGCGCCTGGGTTGAACGGCCGGCGCGCCATGCCGAGGATCGAGGCCACCTCGCGGGAGCGCTCCAGCGCGGCTACGACCGCCTGGCCGATCTCGCCGGTTGGGCCGGTGATCGCGACCGTCAGTGCCTTCCGGGGAGACCGGGGCGGCGCCATTGCACCGTTGTAGCGCATCGGACGTACGCTTGACGGGTGCCCGCGCTAACGGCGTCCACCTCGATCGGCCAGAGCATCAGCTCGTTCCTGGACGCGGCGGGGAAGTTCTTCTCGGACCTCGCGGCGGTGCACTGGGGGGCGCTGCTGCTGGGTCTGGTGTTCTTCGGGCTGAACCTGACGCTGCGCTCGCGCGCGTTCTTCAACAGTCTGCGCGCGGCGTATCCGGCGGCGAGGTTCCAGTGGCGGCGGGTGTGGGGCGCGTACTTCGCGGCGGTGGGCTTCAACAACGTGGTGCCGGCGCGCGGCGGCGACGTGATCAAGCTGTTCCTGACGCGCTCGTCGATCCCGGGCTCGCGCTACCCGACGGTGGCGGCGGCGTTCTTCGTGGAGTCGATCTTCGACTTCTGCGTGGGTGTGCTGGTGCTGCTGTTCGCGTTCACGCAGGGCGTGTTCCCGAAGCCGCCGGACTTCTCGAAACTGAGCTCGTTCGACATCTCCTACCTGGCGGAGCACTTCCGCCTGACGCTGTTCCTGATCACCGTGCTGGGCGTGCTGGGCGTGGTGGCGTTCGCGCTGCTGTCGGCGCGCGCGAAGGCGTTCTGGGCGCGCGTGCGCCAGGGCGTGACGATCCTCAGCGACCGCCGGCGCTATGTGCGCGAAGTGGCGGTGCTGCAGGCGTTCGCGTGGACGTGCCGCTTCGTCGCGTTCTGGTTCTTCCTGGACGCGTTCAGGGTGGGGGGCTCGGTGCAGAACGTGCTGCTGGTGTTCGCCGTCAACCAGGTGGCGGGCGCGGTGCCGTTCACGCCGGGCGGCCTGGGCGTGCAGCAGGCGCTGCTGGTGAAGGTGTTCGCGAGCAAGGGCTCGCCGGCGGTGGTGGCGGCGTATTCGGTCGGCCAGCAGATCGCGATCGCTGCGTTCACCGCGGCGGTGGGGCTGGGCGCGGTGGTGCTGATCTTCCGCTTCCGCTCGTTCAAGGAGGTGCTGCACGCGGGGCGCGCGTCGCGCGAAGAAGAGCGCGAGGCGGAGCGGGCCGGGGCCTACTGAGCGGCCGCGAGCGCGGTTGCCCCTCGCGGCGCTGTCGTCCCCGGGCTTACTGCAGTCCCTCGCGGGCCTCGCGCACGAGCGTGACGGCCTCGGGGAACACGCGCGCGATGACGGTGCGGATCTGCTCGGCCTGCGCCTCGGCGTTGCCCTGCACGTTGACGCGCCCGACGGCGGCGACGGTCATGTCGACGGCGAGCTTGATCGCGTTGTCGGCCCACACGAGCCGCTGGTTGCCCTGCATCTGCTCGGCGAACTCCGCCAGGCGCCGCTGGAGCTCCTCGGGGTCGCCGAACAGATCACCGAGTCCGCCGCTTTCCATGCTCGCATCATAGACTGCCCTGCTCATGCCTTCGGCCGGTGAGATACGCGCGCAGGTCGCCAGCGAGCAGGAGCGCCGAACGAAGCTGGCTGTGCCGGCGTTTGCGGGCGGCTTCCTGTACCTGCTGAGCGCGATCATCGTCTTCAAGACGCTCAACGGCGGGCCGACGGTGGGCCTGATCGAGGGCTTGGGCCCGGCGCTGAACGGGGTGGCGAACCCGGCGCACAGCCCGGCGACGGCGGAGCTGAAATACCTGAGCCACGAAGGCTTTGCGCTGATCTCGGGCAGCGTGATCGCGGCGCTGTCGATCGCGGCGCTGGTGCTGGTGCTGCTGCTGTTCTCCGACGCGGTGGTGTTCCGGCGCCCGCACTCGTGGCGGCTGGGCCGGCCGCTGGTGCTGTACGGCGGCGTGGCGTTCGCGGTGCTGAGCGTGGCGCGCCAGCTGACGAGCGCGCTGGTGGCGCACAAATTCGCGGTGGGCCACGACTACTCGCTGCACGCGTTCGAACAGTCGACGACGGGTAGCAGCGCGAACCTGATCGTGGGCGTGCTGGGCCCGCTGGCGGGCATCGCGTTGGCGGCGGGGATGATCGGCGTGCTGGTGAACACGGTGCGCGTGGGGCTGCTGCCGCTGTGGATGTCGGTGCTGGGCAGCTTCTCGGCGCTGCTGCTGTTCTTCCCGATCGGGGGCGCGGAGCTGCAGGTGGTGCCGGCGCTGTGGCTGGTGGTGGCGGGCGTGCTGTTCATCGGGCGCTGGCCGAAGGGCGAGCCGCCGGCGTGGCAGGCGGGCGAGGCGCGGCCGTGGCCGTCGCAGGCGCAGCTGCGCGCGGAACGCGGCGAACGTGGCGGGCGTGCGGGACGCGGACGCGCGGCTGCTGCCAAGGCGGAGGACTCGACGGATCTGGCGGCGACGCCCGAGCCGGTGCTGCCGACGGGCGGCGGCGCGGGCACGTCGCGCAAGCGCCGGCGCAAGCGCGGCGGACGCGGCTGAGCGGGCGGTAGGGTTCTGTCGTGGCGACAGGGTCCGATCAGTCCGCCGGCGGTGAGCTCGACGAGGAGCTGGCGTCGCTGCTCGACGTCGAGACGTTTCCCCCTCCGGCGGAGTTCGTTGAGCACGCGCTGCTGAACGACCCGGAGGTGTACGAGCGAGCAGCGGCGGATCCGCTGGGCTGGTGGACGGCGCAGGCGCAGGAGCTGGACTGGTTCCAGAAGTGGACGAGGGTGCTGGACGACGACGATCCGCCGTTCTACAAGTGGTTCACGGGCGGCACGCTGAACGTGTCGTACAACTGCCTGGACCGGCACGTGATCGCGGGCACGGGCGAGCGCATCGCGCTTCACTGGCGCGGCGAGGACGGCCAGGAGCGAGACATCAGCTACGCGGAGCTGCTGGGCGACGTGGAACGTTTCGCGAGCGCGCTGAAGGAGCTGGGCGTGCGCCCCGGCGACGTGGTGGGCATCTACCTGCCGATGATCCCGGAGGTGGTGGTGGCGATGCTGGCGTGCGCGCGCATCGGCGCGCCGCACAACGTGGTGTTCGGCGGCTTCTCGGCGGAGGCGGTGCGCGAGCGCATGGAGTTCTCCGAGGCGAAGGTGCTGATCACGGTGGACGGCGCGGCGCGCAAGGGCAAGACGGCGCCGGTGAAGGACCGCGTGGACGAACACCTGGGCGACCTGGAGAGCCTGGAGAAGATCGTGGTGGTGCGGAGCAAGGGCACGCCGTGCGAGATGCGCGAGGGGCGCGACGTGTTCTACGAGGAGATCGTGGCGGCGGCCGATCCGGTGTGCCCGGCGGAGCCGCTGGACGCGGAGCACCCGCTGTTCATCCTGTACACGTCGGGCTCGACGGCGAAGCCGAAGGGCATCCTGCACACGACGGGCGGCTACCTGACGGGCGTGGCGGCTACGCACCGCCTGGTGTTCGACCTGAAGCCGGAGTCGGACGTGTACTGGTGCGCGGCGGACGTGGGCTGGGTGACGGGCCACTCCTACATCGTGTACGGCCCGCTGTGCAACGGCGCGACGTCGGTGATGTGGGAGGGGGCGCCGGACTACCCGCACAAGGGCATCTGGTGGGAGCTGGTGGAGCGCTACGGCGTGAGCATCCTGTACTGCGCGCCAACTGCCATCCGCGCGTGCATCAAGTGGGGCGCGCAGTATCCGAACGAGCACGACCTGACGAGCCTGCGGCTGCTGGGCTCGGTGGGCGAGCCGATCAACCCGAAGGCGTGGCTTTGGTACCACAAGGTGATTGGCGGCGAGCGCTGTCCGATCGTGGACACGTGGTGGCAGACGGAGACGGGCGCGATCATGATCACGCCGCTGCCCGGAATAACGGCGACGAAGCCGGGCTCGGCGACGCGGCCGTTCCCGGGGGTGTTCGCGCAGGTCCTGAGCGAGTCGAATGGCGAGCCGATCGAGGAGGGCCAGGGACTGCTCGTGCTGACGCACCCGTGGCCGTCGATGTTGCGCACGCTGTACAGGGAGGACGAGCGCTTCGTTGACACGTACTTCGCGCGCTACGGCCGCGAGACGTACCTGGTGGGCGATGCGGCCAGACGCGACAGGGACGGCTACCTGTGGGTGATCGGGCGCATCGACGACGTGGTGAACGTGTCGGGGCATCGCCTGTCGACGGCGGAGGTGGAGTCGGCGATCGTGGCGCACCCGGACGTTGCGGAGGCGGCGGTGATCGGCCAGCACGACGAGGACACGGGGCAGGCGATCGTGGCGTTCGTGACGCTGCAGGGCGGGCTGGAGGGCGACGAGGCGACGATGGAGGGCATCCGCGCGACGGTGGCGGAGCGGATCGGCAAGTTCGCGCGCCCGAAGCGCATCATCTGGGCGGAGGATCTGCCGAAGACGCGCTCGGGCAAGATCATGCGCCGGCTGCTGCGCGACATCGCGGAGGGCCGCGCGCTGGGGGACGTGACGACGCTGCGCGACCCGGCGGTGATGGGGGCGCTGGAGGAGCAGGTGAAGCAGCTGCAGGCCGAGGAGGGCTGAGCGCCTTATTTGATTTAAGGGCGGCCTACCGGCCGCCTCGCGGCGTGCGGGTGGCAGGGTGGCGCGTAGGGGAAATCCCTTAGCTGGGGTTGTGCGCTCGCTGCGATGATTGTGGGATGGCCTCCGCAGAAGCGCCACCGGGGCAGTCGCGGGCCGCGGCACGCGCGCCTCTGCGCCGCCGGCCCGACAGGGGCCTGCTGGGCGGAGTGTGCGCGGGCCTGGCGGAGTACTTCGAGGTGCCGGTTGCGGTGGTGCGCGTGGTGATGGTGGTGCTGGTGGCGTTCGGCGGCGTGGCGATCGCGGTGTACGCGCTGGCGTGGACGCTGGTGCCGGTGGCGCCTGGCAGCGAGCGCCGCGCGGGCCGCCGGGAGGCGCTGCGCCAGGTGCTGCTGATCGTGGCGGGCACGGTGGTGGCGCTGGGCATCGTGCACCACCTGGCCTCGCGTATGAGCTACGGCGATGCGCTGTGGCCGATGGTGCTGGGCGTGTGCGGGCTGGCGCTGGTGTGGCGGCCGATCGCGGCGGCGGACCGGCCGTCGGGCGGCGGCGGGCTGGTGTCGTTGAGCGGGCAGCTGCGCGAGGCCGTGCGGGTGGATGCGCCGCGGCTGGTGCTGGGCGTGCTGCTGGTGGCGTTTGCGGCGGCGGGGCTGCTGCACCTGGTGGGCGTGCAGCGCAACCTGGGCGAGGCGATCGGCGTGGTGGCGATCATCGCGGCGATGCTGGGCTTGCTGACGGTGCCGTGGTTCGTGCGGCTGGGGCACAGCCTGTCGCTGGAGCGCTCGGCGCGCATTCGCGAGCAGGAGCGCGCGGAGCTGGCGGCGCACCTGCACGACTCGGTGCTGCAGACGCTGGCGCTGATCCAGAAGCGCGCGGGCGACCCGCGGGAGGTGGCGGGTCTGGCTCGCCGCCAGGAGCGCGAGCTGCGCAGCTGGCTGCTGCGGCGGCCGGGCGAGTCTGGGCAGGACAGCGTGGCGGTGGCGCTGGAGCGGGCGGCGGCGGAGGTGGAGGAGTTGCATGGGGTGCCGATCGAGGTGGTGACGGTCGGAGACGGGCCGCTGGACGGCCGCCTGGAGGCGCTGGTGCAGGCGGCGCGCGAGGCGATGACGAACGCGGCGAAGTTCGCGGGCAGCGAGCGCGTGGACCTGTTCGCGGAGGTGGAGGAGGATCGCGTGGAGGTGTTCGTGCGCGATCGCGGCGTTGGCTTCGACCTGGACGCGATCCCCGCGGATCGGCGGGGCGTGCGCGACTCGATCGTGGCGCGCATGGAGCGCCACAGCGGCCGCGCTGCGGTGCGCACGAGCCCGGGCGAGGGCACCGAGGTGGAGCTGGTGATGGAGCGCTCGGATGGGTGAGCCGGCAGGCGAGGCCGGCGCGGATCGCGCGGCCACGAAGCGGTCCCCGGCGTCGGCGCCGTCCGCGACCTCGACGCCGCGCGTGGTGATCGTGGACGACCACCACCTGTTCCGCTCGGGCGTGCGCGCGGAGCTGGGTGAGCAGCTGGAGGTGGTGGGCGACGCGGGCACGGTGGAGGAGGCGGTGGCGGTGATCCGCGAGCAGCGCCCGGACGTGGTGCTGCTGGACGTGCACATGCCGGATGGCGGCGGCGTTGAGGTGATCGCGCGTTTGAGCGAGGAATGTCAGGACATACGCTTCCTGGCTTTGTCGGTGTCGGACGCGGCGGAGGACGTGATCGCGGTGATCCGCGCGGGAGCGCGCGGGTATGTGACGAAGACGATCTCGGCGTTGGAGCTGGCTGACGCGGTGCGACGCGTGGCGGGCGGCGACGCGGTGTTCTCGCCGCGCCTGGCGGGCTTCGTGCTGGACGCGTTCGCGCACGACGGGGGCGCAAGCGGCACGGGCGGCACGGGCGGTGCGAGCGGGGCGCGCGTGGCGAGTGCCGAGCCGGCGGCGGACGGCGACCGCGAGCTCGACCAGCTGACGCCGCGCGAGCGCGAGGTGCTGCGCCACATCGCGCGCGGCTACATGTACAAGGAGGTGGCGCAGCGGTTGGGCATCTCGGTGAAGACGGTGGAGGCGCACGTGTCGGCGGTGCTGCGCAAGCTGCAGCTGTCGAGCCGCCACGAGCTGAGCCGCTGGGCGGTGCAGCGGCGGCTGGTGAGCCTCGACGGGCCCTGAGGCCGAAGCCGATCGCGCCTGTCCACATCGCGCGGGGCATACGCCGCTGGGTTCGCCTGGCGCAGCACGTGTGGCCGAGGCCCTAAGGGCAATCCCCGATTGTGTGGTCCGGCGCTGCCGATAACAATGCCCCCAATGGATACGAGCTCAACGCCGGCGATCGAGACGGCCGGCCTGATCAAGCGCTTTGGCGAGCGCGCGGCGCTGGACGGCATCGACCTGCAGGTTCCGCGCGGCTGCGCGTTCGGCTTCCTGGGCCCGAACGGCGCGGGCAAGACGACGATCATCCGCACGCTGCTGGGCCTGACGCCGGCGAGCGCGGGCACGATGCACGTGCTCGGCTACCCCGTGCCGGCGGAACGCTCGCTGGCGCTGCAGCGCGTCGGGGCGATCGTGGAGGAGCCGCGCTTTCACATGCACCTGACGGGACGCGAGAACCTGCGTGTGGTGGCGGCGGTGCGCGGCCCGGAGACCGCGGCGCGGATCGAGCCGGCGCTGGCGCGCGTGGGCCTGGCGGATCGCGCGGGCGAGAAGGTCAAGAGCTACTCGATGGGCATGCGTCAGCGACTCGGCGTGGCGCGCTGCCTGCTGGCCGACCCGCTGCTGCTGATCCTCGACGAGCCGACTAACGGCCTCGATCCGGGCGGCATCCAGGAGTTCCGCGAGATGGTCCGCGCGATGGTCGAGCAGGAGGGACGCACGGTGTTCGTGTCCTCGCACCTGCTGGACGAGGTGGAAAAGACGTGCGACGCGGCGGCGATCGTCGATCGTGGCAAGATCGTCACGCAGGGCGCGATCGCGGACCTCGCCGCGGGCGGCACGGGCGCGCGCCACGAGCTGATCGTGGCGGTCGACGACGTGGAGCGGGCGCTGACGGTGCTCGACGCGAGCGCGCTGGTGGCCGAGACGAGCCCCGAGGAAGGGTCGATCCGCGTGGTGCTGTCGGGCGACCCGCAGACGGCGGCGCAGGTGAACGCGGCGCTGGTGCAGGCGGGCGTGGGCGTCACGCGCCTGGAGCCGGTGCGCCACAGCCTCGAGCAGCGCTTCCTGAAGATCACCTCCAGGCTCGACGCGCACCTGGTGCCCGAGGAGGTGAAGGCATGAGCTCGGCGATCGCGGTGCGCATGGTCGGCGCGGACTTCCTGAAGCTGCGCAAGAAGCGCGGCACGCTGATCTGGGCGCTGGCGTTGGCGGTGGCGCCGCTGGTGATCTACCTGATCGTCAAAGGCATCCAGCACTCCTCGAATCCGGCGCAGGAATCTCCCGCGGGCGGCGCCCATGGCTTTGAAGACATGATGCCGGTGCTGGCGCTGTTCTTCGGGCCGCTGGCGGCGATCCTGATCGGCACCGACGCGGGCGCGGGCGACCTCGCGGCGGGGGTGTTCCGCGACCTCGTGGTGACGGGCCGCTCGCGCGTGGCGCTGTTCGCGTCGCGTGTGCCGGCGGCGCTCGGCCTGTGCTGGCTGGTGATGCTGGTCGCCTACGCGGTGATGGTTCTCGGGACGTACGCGCTCGCCTCGGGCACGCCCACGCCGGGCGCCGCGCTGGTGGTCAACGGGCTGCTGTTCACGCTCTTCTCCACGGGCATCCTGTGCGTGGTGGCGGTCGGCTTCGCCTCGTTGACGGGCTCGCGTCCGAGCGCGCTGGTGGCGCTGATCGGCTGGCAGCTGGTGGCGAGCCGGATCCTGGAAAACATCGAATCGCTGGGCAGCTCGCGCAAGCTGATCCTCAGCCAGGCGGTGGCGCACTTCAGCCCGATCGCCCTGGGCGAGCACCATGGCCCGCGCGGCGGCGTGACGGTTACGATGTCGACGGCGACGGCGGTGATCGTGTCGCTCGGCTGGATCGCGGTGTTCCTGGCGCTCGGCGCGTGGCGCACGCGCACGATGGATGCCTAGACTGCACGGGTAGTGGACGCCCCAGCCGCCCAAAACGGCCTCCAGAACATCGTCGAAGCCGAGGGCCTGACCCGCCGCTACGGCGAGGGCGAGGCCGCGGTCGATGCTCTGGCCGGCGTCAGCGTGAGCTTCCCCGCGGGTCGCTTCACCGCGATCATGGGCCCGTCGGGGTCGGGCAAGTCGACGCTGATGCACATCCTCGCCGGGCTGGATCGCCCGACGTCGGGCACCGTGCGCATCGCCGGCGTCGAGCTCACGGGTCTGGACGATCGCGCGTTGACGCAGCTGCGCCGCGATAGCGTGGGCTTCATCTTCCAGACGTTCAACCTGCTGCCGGTGCTGAACGCCGAGGAGAACATCCTGCTGCCGCTGTCGATCGCGGGGCGCAAGCCCGACCGCGAGTGGTTCGATCGTCTCGTCGACACGGTCGGCATTCGCGATCGCCTGAGCCACCGTCCGGCGGAGCTGTCCGGTGGCCAGCAGCAGCGGGTGGCGGTGGCGCGCGCCCTGATCTCGCGTCCGTCGGTCGTGTTCGCGGATGAGCCCTCGGGCAACCTGGACTCGAAATCTTCGAACGACGTGCTGGGGCTGCTGCGCCACGCGGTGGACGACTTCTCCCAGACGGTGGTGATGGTCACGCACGATGCGCATGCGGCGTCGTTCGCCGACCGGCTGCTGCTGCTCGCGGACGGTCGCATCGTGCACGACGGCGACGCCGTCACGGCGGAGCAGGCGCTGGACCTGATGAAGTCGATGGACTGATGCTGGCGCTGGTGCTCAGAGGGTTTCTGCAGCGCAAGCTGCGGGTGCTGCTAACGGGCATCGCGATCGCGCTGGGCGTCGCGCTGATGGCGGGCACGTACGTGCTCACGGACACGATCAACCGCTCCTTCGCCGGGATCTTCCAGACGGCCAACAAGGGGCACGACGTGGTGATCACGCCCTCCAAAGTGCTGGGTAGCAGGACTCCGCTTGAAACGACCCCGATCACGGAAGCGATGCTGGCCCGGGTGCGCGCGACGGCCGGCGTGGCGCAGGCGTCGGGCTCGATCTTCTCGGTGGGCACGTTCCTGAACGCGCACGGCAAACGGCTGACGACGGGCGGAGCGCCGGCGTTCGTGGCCTCGGAGGTGCCCAAGCGCTTCGAGTCGTTCAGCGCCGTCCGCGGTCGCTTTCCGACGAGCGCGGAAGAGGTCGCGATCGACGAAGCGACCGCGGAACGATCGAATCTGAAGCTGGGCCAGCAGATGATCGTCGCGGGCATGGCGCCCGCGAAGCGCTACACGATCGTGGGCATCATGAAGTTCGGCGGCGGGCAGTCGTTCGGTGGCGCGGGCGCGGCGCTGATGACGCTGGCGGAGGCGCAGCGGGTGGTGGGCGAGCAGGGCCGCTTCGACCAGATCGACGTGGCGGCCGGCGCCGGCGTGACCCCCGGCGAGCTGCGCGGGCGCATCCGCGCGGAGCTGCCACGCGCGGTGGAAGTCCGCACGGGGGCACAGGAGGCGGCCTCGGAGTCCTCTGAACTTGAAAGCAACCTGGGCTTCCTGCGCACGTTCCTGCTGGTGTTCGCGTACGTGTCGCTGGTCGTCGGCGCGTTCATCATCTTCAACACGTTCTCGATCACGGTCGCCCAGCGCACGCGCGAGTTCGGGCTGCTGCGCACGCTCGGCGCGTCGCGGCGCCAGGTGATGCAGACGGTCGTGATCGAAGGCCTGCTGCTGGGCATCGTCGGCGCGGTGCTGGGCCTGCTGGGCGGGATCGCGCTCGCACCGGCGCTCGACCAGCTGTTCAAGTCGTTCGGCGCGGACCTGCCGGACAGCGGCACGGTGCTCGAGACGCGCACGGTCGTGGTCTCGCTGCTGGTGGGCATCGTCGTGACGATGCTCGCCGGTTTCGCTCCGGCGCTGCGGGCGACGCGCGTGCCGCCGCTGGCGGCGATGCGCGAGGGGGTGGCGATCCCGCGGCGCAAGCCGACGGAGGCGGCGCTGTTCAGGCGCGCGGGGATCATGGCGGTGGTGTTCGTGATCCTCGGCCTGCTGCTGGGGAAGGGCGTCGCGCCGGTGCTGTTCGTGATCTTCGCGGTGTACGTGATGACGCAGGTCGTCGGGCTGGCGCGCGGCGGCAGGGCGCACCGCTACCGCCTCGTGCCCGCGCTCGCCCGCGCGATCGGCTGGCTGGTGAGCTGGCGCGGCGTCACGGCGCGCCTGGCGCGCGAGAACTCGATCCGCCAGCCGGGGCGCACGCTGATCACGGCGGCCGCGCTGACGGTCGGTCTGGCGCTGGTCGCGTTCGTGGCGGTGCTCGCGGCGGGCACCAAGGCGACGATCGACCAGGCGGTGAGCAGCTCGTTTGCGGGCAACCTGATCGTGGAGAACTCGAGCGCGAACAACGAAGCGGCGATCCCCGCGGCCCTCGGCCCGGCGCTGCGGCAGGTGCGCGGGGTGCAGAGCGTGACGCCGATCGCTTTCACGGAGGGGCGCCTGCGCGGGAGCTCGAGCAACGCGACGATCACGGCGATCGAACCGAGCACGTTCGTGCGCGCCTACAAGGTCGAATGGAAGCAGGGCTCCAACGCCACGCTGCTCGGGCTGGGCAGCACCGGCACGGTCGTGGCCAAGGGCTACGCGAGCGCCCACCACCTGAAGGTCGGACAGAGCGTCTCGCTGCTGACACCCACCGGCCGGCACGTGACGCTCGTCGTTCGCGGCATCGCCAACGACAACGCCCGCCTGCTGGCCAACTTCACGATCACGCTGCCGCTGGCGGGCGCCGCCTTCGGGCAGCGCGAAGACGCGTTCGCCTTCGTCAGCTACGCGCCGGGCGCCTCCAACGCGCAGGTGCAGCCGGCCGTGGACCGGCTGCTGGCGAGCCAGTTCCCGCAGGCGCGCTCGCGCACGGCGGCGCAGTTCAAGCAGGACCAGGCAAATCAGGTGAACACGCTGCTGGCGCTGATCTACGTGCTGCTGGCGCTGTCGGTGATCGTGTCGCTGTTCGGGATCGTGAACACGCTGATCCTCTCGATCTACGAGCGCACCCGCGAGCTGGGGATGCTGCGCGCGATCGGCACCTCGCGCCGGCAGATCCGGCAGATGATCCGCTACGAGTCGATCATCACGGCGCTGATCGGCGGCGTGTTCGGCCTGCTCATCGGCGTCGTGGGCGCGATCCTCGTCACCAGCCTGACGCTGTCGGAATCGGGCTACGTGCAGTCGATCCCCGTGGGCACGCTCGCGATCCTGCTGCTCGTGGCGGCGCTTGCGGGCGTGATCGCGGCGCAGCTGCCGGCGCGGCGGGCGGCGCGCCTGGACGTGCTGGGCGCGCTCGCGGGCGAGTAGCCGTCTAAGCTGCCGTGGCGATGGCAGCCCCCGTTCCCACTGAGCCCACCGATCCCGAGCTTCAGGCGACCGCGTGGGACCTCGAGCCGCTCGTCGACGGCGAGGGCGAGGACGGCGTCGAGCGCCGGCTGAAGGACGCGCTCGCTCGCGCGCAGGCGTTCGCGGAGCGCCACGCGGGCAAGCTGGAGGAGCTGGACGGGACGAGTCTGCGCGAGGCGATGCAGGAGCTGGCGGCGATCTACGAGCTGGTGGCGCGCGCGGGCTACTACGCGGCGCTGCGCTTCTCCACCGACACGGCGGACCCGGCGAGGGGCGCGCTGCTGCAGATGGTGCAGGAGCAGGAGACGCAGATCCAGACGACGCTGCTGTTCTTCGAGCTGGAGTGGGCGGCGCTGAGCGACGAGCGCGCGGAGGAGCTGCTGGCGGGCGAGGGCCTTGAGTTCTGCGCGCATCACCTGCGCAACGTGCGCCGCTACCGCGAGCACCTGCTGAGCGAGCCGGAGGAGAAGATCCTGACGGAGAAGTCGCTGACGGGCGCGGGCGCGTGGACGCGGCTGTTCGAGGAGCTGACGTCGGCGATCGAGGTGACGCTGCCGGACGGCGAGCCCGTCGCGCTGGACGTGGCGCTCAGCCGCATGCAGATGGCGGACCGCGAGCTGCGGCGCGCGACGGCGGAGGCGGTGACGGCGGCGCTTGAGCCGGGCCTGCGCACGCGCGCGTTCCTGTTCAACACGCTGCTGGCGGACAAGGCGACGGACGACCGCCTGCGCCGCTACCCGCACTGGCTGGCGGCGCGCAACCTCGCCAACGAAGCCAGCGACGAGTCGGTGCAGGCGCTGATCGAGGCGGTGCGCGGGCGCTATGAGATCCCGCGCCGCTGGTACCGGCTGAAGGCGCGGCTGCTGGGCGTGGAGCGGCTGGCGGACTATGACCGCATGGCGGCGGTGACGGAGGACGAGGTCAGCTTCTCCTACGCGCAGGCGCGTGAGATCGTGCACGACTGCTACGCGTCGTTCTCACCGGAGCTGGGCGCGCTCGTGGGGCGCTTCTTCGACGAGCGCCGGATCGACGCGCCGGTGCGCCCGGGCAAGCGCGGCGGCGCGTTCTGCGCGGCGGCGGTGCCGTCGGTGTTCCCGTACGTGCTGCTCAACTTCACCTCACGGCGGCGCGACGTGCTGACGCTGGCGCACGAGCTGGGTCACGGCGTGCACTTCGCGCTGGCGGCGCGCCAGGGCGTGTTCCAGCAGAGCACGCCGCTGACGCTGGCGGAGACGGCGTCGGTGTTCGGCGAGACGATCGTGTTCGGGCGCCTGCTGGAGGAGGACTCGACGCCGGCGTCGCGCCTGGCGCTGCTGGCGGAGAACCTGGAGGACACGATCGCGACGGTCTTCCGCCAGGTGGCGATGAGCCGCTTCGAGGACCTGGTGCACACGAATCGGCGCGAGCAGGGCGAGCTGTCGGTGGATCGCCTGGGCGAGCTGTGGGCGGAGAGCCAGACGGAGATGCTGGGCGACTCGGTGGAGGTGACGGAGGGCTACCGCACGTGGTGGTCCTACATCCCGCACTTCATCGGCAGCCCCGGCTACGTGTACGCGTACGCGTACGGGCAGCTGCTGGCGTTGTCGGTGTACGAGCGCTACGAGCAGACGGGCCCGGAGCTGGTGCCGCGCTACCTGGAGATGCTGGCGGCGGGCGGCTCGCGCAGCCCCGAGGACCTGGGCGGGATCGTCGGCGTGGACCTCGCCGACCCGAACTTCTGGACGGCTGGCCTTGACCTGGTGGAGCGCCAGCTGCAGGAAGCGGAAGCGGCGGCAGAGGCATCGGGCAGGCTCACGTGAGCGCGTCGTTTGCGGGCAAGACGGTGCTCGTGACGGGCGCCTCGCGCGGCATCGGCCTGGCGGTAGCACGTCGCTTCGCCGCTTCGGGCGCGCGCGTCGGCCTCGTGGCGACCAGCGCCCAGCTTCTAGCTGATGCCGCGGCGGGGATCGACGGCGAGCACGTCGCGGTGGCGGCCGACCTGACCGACCCGGCGGAGTGCGCGCGCGCGGTTGCGGAGGTGGCGGCGGCGCTGGGCCCGATCGATGTGCTGATCAGCTGCGCTGGCGTGCTGCGCCGCGACTTCGTGGAGGACGTCAAGCCCGCGGACTTCGAGCAGAGCTACCGCCTGCACGCGGGCGCCGCGATCTGGCTGGCGCAGGCGGCGCTGCCGGCGATGCGCGAGCGCGGCTACGGCCGCATCGTGCTGGTGTCCTCCGAGCTGGGCCTGTTCGGCGGCCCCTCCTACGCCTCCTACAGCTCGAGCAAGTGGGCGATGGTGGGCCTGGGCGAGGTGCTGGGCCACGAGCTGTCCGGAAGCGGCGTGCGCGCCACCGTGGTGTGCCCCGGCGACGTCAATACCGACCAGCTGGGCGAGGAGCACGAGTGGGGCCCCACGGGCGGCGTCGCGCCCGAGAAGGCGATGTCCGCGGATTACGCGGCGCGCGCGATCGTGCGTGCCACTGAGCGCGGCAAGCCGCTGGTGGTCATCGACCGCCCGCAGATGCGCGTCGCGTTCTGGGTGATGCGCCGCGCTCCGCGCCTACGAATGCCGATCATCGCGGATGCGTACAAGAAGCTCACACGCGAGCGGCGGAGTATCAGTGGCTGAAGTTCCGCAGTTTTGCGTCAATAATGTCGCACACTACATTTTCGGTGCTAATGTGACGATATTGTCGCAACCGTCCGCGAAAGGAGATGTGCGACAGATATGTCACATCATGACGCGAGTTGGCCGCGGATGGCGCGGTGGAACATCCGCACGGGTGCCGACTTCGGCCGTGCCATCGCGGAGATTCGCGCACGCAGGAACCTGACGCAGGCCAAGCTGGCGGAGCAGTCCGGGTTGAGCCGCGGCTATCTCGCTCACCTGGAGAGTGGACGGACCGCGACCTCGCTCGAGCATGTCCTGCGAGTGCTGCGCCGCTCCGGCGCGACCGTGACCGTCACATGGCCGGGAGAAGATGGCGAAGCCTGAGCCGCTGGGGGTTTGGCTGGGCGGGCTGCTCGTAGCCGAGCTCACGGCGCGTCACCCCTGGGAGCTGCACTGCGCCTACACCGACGAGGCGCTCGCGCGCTGGGACGGCCTTTCGCCGGTGCTGTCGTGCTCGCTTCCACTGCAGAGCCGGAGCATGGACGCGAGCGTGTTCATGGACGGGCTGCTGCCGGAGGGCCAACACCGCCAGGTGCTGAGCGGCGAGTTGAGGGTCGCAGTCAACGACCTTTACGCCCTGCTGCGGCGCTTCGGGCGTGACGTGGCGGGTGCGCTGGTGATCGTGGCCGAGGAGCCCGCGCCGCGCACGCCAGAGGTCATCCCCTACACGCGCGACTCACTCGAGCAGGAGGTGCTCGAGCTGCCGGAGCGCCCGCTCGCGATCCACGACGACAGCGAGCTGTCGATCGCCGGTCTGCAGGACAAGCTGCTGCTCGTGCGGATGCGCAATGGAGGCTGGGGTCGCCCTGCCCATGGCTACCCATCGAGCCACATCCTCAAGGTGGACGACCCGCTGCGGCCGGGACTAGTCGAGGCCGAGGCTGAATGCCTGCGGCTGGCCGCAACCGTTGGGCTGACGAGCGTCGAGGTCGAGATCGAGACGATCGGGGAGCGGCTGTGCCTGTTCGTGTCGCGCTTCGATCGGCGGGTGGCCGGGGATGGCTCGATCGAACGGATCCACCAGGAGGACCTCTGCCAGGCGCTGGCACGCGATCCGAATGCGGCGAGAGGCCGCGGCAAGTACGAGGACGCCGGCGGTCCCTCGCTGCGCGAGGCGGCGGCGCTGCTCGACCGCTATGCGTCGAGGCCGCAGCAGCAGCTGGATCGGCTGCTCGCGGCAGCCACGTTCACAGTGCTGATCGGCAACGCCGACGCGCACGGCAAGAACATCGCGCTGCTGCACCCCACGGCGGAGACCGTCGAGCTGGCGCCGCTTTACGACACCGTGCCGACCGTTCTGTGGCCCAGGCTGCGTGCACGTGGAGCGATGAGTATCGGCGGGCGTTGGAAGCTGGACGAGATAGTGATAGGCGATCTCGCGCGCGAGGCAGTGAGCTGGCGTGTCGACCCCGCGCGTGCGGTGCAAGTGGTGACCGACACCGCCGAACGGCTGCATGTAGCCGCAACGGAGCTTCGCTCCGACTCCGCCGTCGGGCGTCATGTGGTCAGCCGAGCGGAGCGCCTGCTCGGAGCAGCTCGCTAACGCGCTCGTCTTTCAAAGCGGGATCGCCTCGGCGTAGATCCGCTCGCGAAGGTGCGGGCTCATGCCGCCCTCGCTGAGCACGTCGACGTGCGTGCTCAGCATGTCTTCGAGGTCTTGCCAGAGGCCGATGAGGTCGAGCAGGCTCCGGCCGGGCTCCATCTCGACGAGGAGGTCAACGTCGCTGGTCGCGCTCGCGTCGCCTCGGGCCGCCGAGCCGAACACTCGGACGTTGCGAGCGCCGTAGCTTGCCGCACAGCCTAGGATCTCCTGGCGTCGACCACGCAGGCCGTCGAGGTCCATATGTGTTGGCGCGGGGTTCATGCCCACGTCACGTTACAGCTACCCGGAGACTCTTCTCAGAACAGCCCCAGCGCCCCGCCCGCCTGGTGCACCAGGTCGAACAGCGGCTGGGGGATGACGCCGAAGAAGATCGTGGCGGCACCGGCGAGGATCGCGACTAGCGCGACCTCGGGCTGCATCGCGTCGGTTGCTGGGATCGGCGCGCCGGGCGCGGCTGGTGTGCCTGCGCTGACGCCTGGGGCGAGGCCGCTCGGCGTCAGGCCGCCCTCGGCGTCCAGCTCGGGCGAGCCGCCCGCGACGGCCGGCAGCGGGCCGCCGGCGGGGGCGTTCAGCGGGGGCTCGGGGCGCGTCGTCGTCGTCTTGCCGCCCGGCGCCTCGCGCATCCACATCGCGGCGATCACCGGCAGGTAGTAGCCGAGGGAGATCATCGAGCCGACCACGATCGCCACGCCCAGCCACGCGTAGCCGCCGGAGACGGCCGCGTCGATCAGGTAGAACTTTCCGATGAAGCCGGCGGTGGCGGGGATGCCGGCGAGGGCGAGCATCGAGATCGTCATCGGCCATGCGAGCCACGGGCGCTCGCGTCCCAGTCCGGCGACCGCGTCGAGCGTGTCGCCGAGGCCGGTTTCGCGTTCGCGCGCGACGATCACCGCGAACGAGGCCATGTTCATCATCAGGTACACGGCGAGGTAGAACACGGTCGCCGAGACGCCCAGCTTGGTCGCGACGACGATGCCCGCGAGCATGTAGCCGGCCTGGCCGACGGAGGAGTACGCGAGCATGCGCTTCAGCGATGACTGGCCGAGCGCGCCCACGTTGCCGACCAGGATCGTGATCGTCGCGAGCACCGCCAGCGCCGGTCCCCAGCTGGGCTGTGCGCCGATCAGGGCGACGTCGAAGAAGCGCAGGAACACGCCCAACGCGGCGACCTTCGTGGTGACCGCCATGAACGCCGTCACCGGCGTCGGCGCGCCCTCGTACACGTCCGGGGTCCACTGGTGGAAGGGCGCCACCGACGCCTTGAAGCAGAGGCCCGCGACGCATAGCGCGATCCCTGTCAGCGTCAGGGGGTCCGTCGCCAGGCTGCCGTTCAGCGCGTTGCCGATCGCGGTGAAGTCGGTGGAACCCGTCGCGCCGTAGATCAGCGCCAGGCCGTACAGCAGCGTTGCCGAGCCGACCGAGCCGACGATCAGGTACTTCAGCCCCGACTCCAGCGAGTGCTCGCGCCGCAGTTCCGTCGCGCACATCACGTACAGCGGGATCGACAGGAGCTCGAGGCCCACGAACAGCGCGATCGTGTTCTGCGCGCTCGCCAGTACCGACATGCCGCCGATCGACGTCAGCAGCAGCGCGTGGAACTCGCCGTGCGCGGCTTCGTGCGCCGCCAGCGACCGCCACGCCAGGAGCACGGTGCACGCGCCGCCCGCGATCAGGATCAGGTTCAGCGCCAGCGACAGGTCGTCGATGCGCAGCGCACCGGACACGATCGACTTGTCCGCGTTCCACTGCCAGATCGTCAGCCCGAGCGCCGCGCCGAGCGCCACCAGGCTCAGCAGCGGCACCACCTGCGAGCGAATCCAGCGCGAGCCGAGCAGGCCCACCATCAGCACGATCACCGCGCCGCCCAGCAGCGCGATCAGGGGCGATAGGCCCGCGAAGTCCACGTGCGGGCCTTTCAGGTGGGTCGTGGCCAGCACGTAGGTCATGGTTCGGTGCTCGCGAGCGCGGCGGGACTGTTCGTGCCGGCGAAGTAATGGAACTGGGTGTGCGGGTCTCGCGCGAGCGCTTCCGCCTCGAACACGGCTTCCTTGACCGAGCCTTCGCTGCGGTGCAGCGCCAGCTGCGGGTAGAGCGCGAGGAACAGGATCACGAGCACCAGCGGCACGAGCACCGCGCCGTCGCGGAGCGAGATCTCACGCGACTTCACACTCGGGCCGACGCGGTTGTGCATCGCGCGGATGAACAGCCGCAGCGCGTACACGCTCGCCATCACCACGCCGCTGAAGGCGATGATCGCGATCGCGAGCTTCGCTTTGAAGACGCCGAGCAGGATCAGGAACTCGCCGACGAAGTTCGACGAGCCGGGCATCGCCAGCGTCGCCAGCGAGACGATCAGGAAGATGCTCGCGAGCACCGGCGCGCGGAACGCGATCCCGCCCATGTCGCGGATGTCTTCCGATCCGCCCGCGCGGCGGCCGAGCACCGCGGCGATGAACAGCGCCGGCGCGACGACAAGCCCGTGGTTGACCATCTGCAGCAGCGCGCCCTGGGCGCCCTGCGGATTCAGCGCGAAGATGCCCAGCAGGATGAAGCCGAGCTGCGCCACCGACGAGTACCCGAGGATCAGGCGCGCGTTCGTCTGGCTGAACGCCTGCATCGAGCCGTACACGATCGACACGAGCGCGATCAGCAGCATCAGCGTCTGGAAGTGCACGGCCGCCCGCGGGAACAGCGGCAGCACGATGGCCAGGAAGCCGTACGCGCCGACCTTCGAGAGCACGCCCGAGAACACCATCAGCACCTCGACCGGCATCGCGCGGTAGCCGTCGGGCATCCAGCCGTGCAGCGGGAACGCCGGCATCTTCACGAGGAACGCCGCCGCGAACAGCAGGAAGATCCACTCCTGCGTGCCCGTGCCCAGCGGCAGCGCCTGAAGCGAGGAGAGCACGAACGTGATGTGGCCGCCGCCGTTCTGCGCCGCGAGCACGCCCGTCGCGACCGCCCCCGCGAGCATCAAAAGCGAGCCGACGAGCGTGTAGATGACGAGCTTGATCGTCGCTTTGACGCGATCTGGCCCCTGCCCCCAGCCTCCGATCAGGAAGTAGAACGGCATCAGCATCAGGTCGAAGAACGCCACGAACAGCGCCAGGTCCTGCGCCAGGAACGCTCCCAGCACGGCCGACTCGGCGAGCATGAAGTTGAAGTAGAAGAGGCGCGGGCGGTCCACCGCGCGACTCTCGCTGCGCAGGTTCGCCGCGAGCGTCGCCGCCGCGAACAGCAGCGTCGTCAGGCCGAGCAGGAACACGTTCAGGCCCGTGACCGCGAGCTTGTAGTGGATGCCGAGCGTCGCGATCCAGACGACGTCGGTCACGTGCTGCAGTCCGCTGCTCGCTTTGTAGTCGGCGACGTAGCCGATCGCCAGCGCGAGCGCCGCGAGCGAGCCGAGCAGCGCCATCACGCCGGGCGCGCTCCAGCCCGCGCGGGCGGGGACGTCGTGCTCGGCGCCATCCGATCCACCGTCCACAGCCCGTTCGGATTTGACCAGCGCGCCCAGGACCGCTCCGACTAGGCCGCAGGCGAGGGGGAGCCAGATGAGGATCGATAGCGCCGGCATGTCAGGCCTGCAGCAGGAAGTAGAAGCCGACGCCCGCCACGCCGAGCACGAGCAGCGCCGCGTAGTAGCGCACGAAGCCGCTCTGCGCCGCACGAACAGCAGCCGAGCCGGCGCGCACGATCCCGGTGGTGCCACCGATCAGCGTGTCGTCGACGAACACGCGCTCGAACGTGTCGCGCGCGAACGCGCCCGCCGCGGCCATCGGGCGCACGACCAGCAGGTCGATCGCCTCGTCGAAGTACCACTTGTTGACGAACAGCTTGTATAGAGCCCGCCCACCCGGCGTGCGCATGCGGATCGCCTCGGCCACCGGGAAGCGGCCCTCCGCGTCGCGCCCGCCCACGATCCAGATGCGGTACGCGAGCCCGATGCCAGCGAGCCCGATCAGCGTTCCGAGCGTCAGCCCGATCGCGAGCAGGCCGCCTTTGGTGTGCGGTTCGTACAGCTTCGAGGTCGCGAACGACGGCCGCAGGAAGTCGTCGACCACGAAGTCCACTTTCGGGATCTGGATCAGGCCCGCGCCGACCGCACCCAGCGCCAGCAGGCCCATCGCGATGCGCATCGGCAGCGCCCGCTCGGCGATCGCGTGGTTGGGGCCCGGGAAGCCGACGTCCGTATCCTCCTCCTCGCCGTTGGCCGGGTTGCGCGGGACATCCGCGTGGTGCAGATGGCCGGCTTCGAGCTCGCGCGCCTCCGCCACGGGCTCGCCGTGGAAGGCGCGGAAGATCATCCGGAACGTGTACACGGCCGTGAAGAACGCGCCGATGTAGCCGACCACGTACAGCGCCCAGTGCCAGCCGCCGCGCTCGCCCGTGACGAGCAGGATCTCGTCCTTGGAGAAGAAGCCCGAGAACGGCGGGATGCCCGACAGCGCGAGGCCGCCGATGATGAAGCACGCGTACGTGAACGGCATCGCCTTGCGGAAGCCGCCCATCTTCTTCAGCGACTGCTCGCCGCCCATCGCGCCGATCACAGAGCCCGCCGCCATGAACAGCAGCGCCTTGAAGAACGCGTGCGTCATCAGGTGGAACAGGCCCGCCGCGTACGCGCCCACCGACACGCCCATGATCATGTAGCCGATCTGCGACATCGTCGAGTAGGCGATCACGCGCTTGATGTCCGTCTGCGCGAGGCCGATCGTGCCCGCTATCAACAGCGTCGCCGCGCCGACCACCGCGCCGACGTCCTCGGCCGCGGGCGCCAGTTCGAACAGTGGGTGCATGCGCGCGATCAGGTACACGCCCGCCGTCACCATCGTCGCCGCGTGGATCAGCGAGCTGACCGGCGTGGGGCCCTCCATCGCGTCCGGCAGCCACGTGTGCAGGGGGATCTGCGCCGACTTCGCGAACGCGCCCACGAGCAGCAGGATGCAGCCCGCCACCAGGTCGCCAGGGTTCGTCGCGTTCGCGCCCGTCACGGTGTGCCCAAACGCTCCCGCTTCGGTGGCGTGGAACGCTTTCAGGAAGTCGAGCGTGCCCGTGTGCTTGAAGATGAAGTACGTGCCCAGCACGAGCCCAGCGTCGCCGAGCACGTTGATCACGAACGCCTTGATCCCCGCCTTCGTCGCCGTCGTGCGCCGATACCAGAAGGAGATCAGCAGGTAGGACGCCGCGCCCACGAACGCCCAGCCGACGATCAGCAGCAGGAAGTTGCCCGCAAGCACGAGCAGCAGCATCGAGAAGACGAAGAAGTTGAGGTAGGAGAAGTACCGCACGAAGCCGCGGTCCTTGTCCATGTAGGAGATCGAGTACAGGTGGATCAGCGTGGAGACGCCGCTGACGACGAGGATCATGAACACCGACAGCGGGTCCACGAGGATCGACATCTGCGCGTCGATGCCCACGGTGGAGGCGTAGCTCCACAGCGAGGAGACGATCTGGCGGTGGTCTGAGGCGTGACCCTGCAGCGAGATCAACGCGCCGAGCGCCGCCAGGAACGCGAGGAAGATCGCCGCCGTGCCGATCCATCCGGCCGTACGGCCGGGGAGGAGGCGGAAGCCAAACGCCGTGATCAGCGTGCCGAGCAGGGGGAAGGCCAGCACCAGCCAGCCATACGTAGTGGTGCTCATCTAGCCCTGAAGCTCTCTCAGCTCGTCTACGTCGATCGGCAGGTGGCGGCGGTAGATCGCCACGATCATGCCGAGACCGATGCACACCTCGCAGGCGGCGACGGTCATCACGACGATCGCGAGGATCTGCCCGTCGCCGTTGCCCCACATGCGCGAGAACGCGATCAGCGCGAGGTTGCCGCCGTTGAGCATCAGCTCCAGGCACAGCAGCACCACCAGCGGGTTGCGGCGCGTCATCACGCCGACGGCTCCGAGCGAGAACACGATCGCCGAGACGGCCAGATACCACTCGATGCTCATGCGGTGCGGCTCCCGACGCCCTCGACGGTCGTGCCGGTGCCAAGCGGGCGCGGCACGTCCAGCGCCACGAACACCTCCGGCTCGTCCTCGCCGATGCCGCCGCGCCGGCGCGCGAGCACGACGCCGCCGACGGCGCCGATCAACAGCAGGAACGACGCGAGCTCGAACACGAGCAGGAAGCGCGTCAGCAGCAGGTTGCCGATGTACGCGGGCGTGCCAAACGCCTTCGGCCCGGGCACGTAGCCGGCGCCGTAGCCGCTGGTCGCCTCCAGGCCCGTGCCGATCAGCGCGATCAGCAGCTCGACGAGCAGCGCGACGCCCAAAATCGCGCCGCCAAAGCGCAGGCCGGAGCCGACCTGCGGCGGCTGCGAGGACCCGACGCCGCGCAGTCGCTCTCCGATCGAGTCGCTCTCGCCGCCGACGTACGCGACCACGAACACGTAAAGCACCATCACCGCCCCGGCGTAAACCACGACCTGCACGGCCGCGACGAACTCAGAGCGCAGCAGCAGGAACAACACCGCCAGTGAAACCAGGTGCGCGACGAGCGCGAGCACGCTGAAGAACGGGTTGCGCAGCACCACAACGCCGATCGCCCCGGCGATCACGCCTATGGCGGCCAGGAAGAACAGGACGGCGCTCATCTCACTCCCCCTCGTTCCTCAGCGGCGTGCGCTCCAGTGGCTCCGCCAGCAGCATCTCCTTGGTGAAGATCAGGTCCGAGCGGTCGTAGTCGGAGAGCTCGTAGTCGTGGCCCATCGTGATCGCGTCGAACGGACACGCGACCTCGCAGTAGCCGCAGAAGATGCAACGGGACAGGTTGATCTCGTAGACGGCGGCATACCTCTCCCCGGCGGACACGCGGTCCTCGGGGGTGTTCTCGGCGGCGACCACGCGGATGCAGTCGGCAGGGCAGGCGGCCGCGCACAGCGAGCAGCCGACGCACTTCTCCAGGCCGCTGTCCTCGAAGCGGTGCAGCTTGTGCCGGCCGCGGAAGCGCGGGTACACGGGCACCTTCTCCTCGGGGTACTGGATCGTGTTGGGGCCCTCGGCGATGCGCCCGAACGTCGTCTTCAGGCCGCGCGCGGTCTCGACGAACGTGCGCCACGCGCCGCGGCCCGCGCCCGCCGCGGGCGGGCGCTGCACCTCGATCACGTCCTCGCCGGGACTCCAGGAGGTGACGTTGAGGGTGGCGGTGGGGGTATCGCTCATCAGTGGGTCACGACCACGAGGATCGCGGTGACGAGGGTGTTGAGGGTCGCCAGCGGCAGCAGCACCTTCCAGCCGAAGCTCATCAGCTGGTCGTAGCGCAGGCGCGGCAGCGTAGCGCGGACCCAGATGAACAGGAACGTGACCAGCGACATCTTGAACAGGACCACGATCGGGTCGAGGAAGCCGGGCGGGTGGATGCCGAACGGCAGCAGCCAGCCGCCGAAGAACACCGTCGTGACGATGCCCGAGACGACCAGCACGTTGAGGTACTCGGCGAAGTAGTAGGAGGCGAAGCGCCCGCCACCGTACTCGGTGTTGTAGCCGCCCACGAGCTCGGCGTCGGCCTCGGTCAGGTCGAACGGCGCGCGGTTGGTCTCGGCGAAGCTCGCCGTGAGGAAGATCAGGAAGCCGCCCAGCTGCGGGATGAAGTACCACATGCCTTTCTGCGCCTCGACGATGCCCGTCAGCGACAGCGTCTGCGCGGTCATGATCACGCCGACGAGCGCGAGCCCCTGCGACACCTCGTAGGAGATCAGCTGCGCGGCGCCGCGCATGGCGCCCAGGAACGAGTACTTGGAGCCGGAGGACCAGCCGCCCAGCATGATCCCGTAGAAGGCGATCGCGCCGAACGCGAACAGGAACAGCGGCCCGATCGACACATCCACGCCGTACAGCCCCACGCGTTCGCCGCCGATGTGCTGCACGTCGCCAAAGGGGATGATCGAGAACGCGGCCACCGCCGTCAGGATCGAGATCAGCGGCGCCGCCGCGAACAGGAAGCCGACGGAGGTCTTCGGGCGAAACTGCTCCTTGGTGAGCAGCTTGAGGATGTCCGCGAGCGGCTGCAGCGCGCCGTAGGGGCCCACGCGGTTGGGGCCGTAGCGGCCCTGCATGCGGCCCATGATCTTGCGCTCGGCCATCAGCACGACCGGCACCAGCTGCAGCGCGACCGCGAAGATCACGATCGCCTTCAGGATCTGCACCCACCATTCTTCGTAGTAGCCGACGAGCGCCAGCGGCGTCATGGCTTCTCACCGCCGCTGTATGACAATGGCAGTACGGGCTTCGCGCGCGGGAACAAGAACTCCAGCGCCGGCGAGTGCTCGACCTCGGGGGCGTCCCACACCGAGCGCCAGCCGGCGAGCTCGGCGGCATCCGATCCGTCCGCGTCTGGTGCCGGCGCGGCATCCGCGGTCGACTCGCCGCCGGGCGCGTCCGCCGCCGTCGCGGGCACAGGAGCCGCACCTGGGGTAGGGCCATCGGCCGTCGGGAACGCCGAGGCGGCCTCGCGCTCCTGCCAGCGCACGCCGCGCCCGCTGATCTCCTCAAGCGTCAGGCCCGCGTAGAAGGGCACCGCGTCGAACAGCTGCTGCGAGGCCATCGAGCCGCTGAGCACGTCGAGGTCCAGGCCCATGCGCAGCGCGAGCTCGGCGAGCACGTGCCACTCGGCGCGCACCTTCCCCGACCGCGCGATCGCGGGGCGCAGGCGCTGCAGGCGCCCGTCGGGGTGGACGATCGTGCCCTCCTTCTCGGCGTAGGCCTCCGCCGGGAACACCACGTTGGCGTGCTCGCGGATGCCCTCCGTGAGGAAGGAGGCATGGGCGATCACGCTGCTCGCGCTCGCCAGCGCGCGCTCCCACAGCGGGCCGTCGGGCAGGTCGCGCAGCGGGTCGCAGTGCAGCAGGTACAGCGCGCTCAGCTCGCCGGCGGCCAGGCCCTCGGCGATCGCGCGCGTGTCGCGTCCGGCGACCGCTCCAGCAGCCGAGCCATTTCCGTTGCCGTTGCCGTTCCCGGCCGCCGACACGGGCGCCGGCTCGGCGAGCCCGGGGCCGGCGTTGGGCAGCACGCCGGCCTCGCGCAGGCCGCGGCCGTTGGTGAAGCTCGGCACTTCCAGCAGACCCGCGCCGTCAGTGCTCGCGAGGCCGAGCGCGTCCGCAAGCGCCAGAAGCGCGCGCGCGCCGTCCGCGCCGGCGGGGCCCGCGGTGAGCCGCTCGCCCCACAGCACGACGATCTCCTCGCCGGCCTCCTTCAACAGCTCCGCGAGCGCGGGCACGCCCTCCGGGGCTCCGGCGTCGGACTCGCCGCGCAGCGTCGCTGCGAGCGCTGCCGCGAACGCGGCGCCAGCGCCCGGCTCGTAGCGCAGCGACAGCTTGGCGTTGGCGTCCAGCAGGCTCTCGTGCGGCGTGGCGACGGTCAGCTTCAGGCCGTGGCGGCGCACGCCCTTGCGCAGGCGCAGGTCGAGGATCGGCGCGTCGTTGACGGGCTCGACATCGAGCACCAGCACCGCGTGCGCGAACTCGAGGTCGGAGACCTTGGCCTGCAGCCGCGGGTCGCCGAGCGCGCGGTGCAGCTCCAGCGCCAGCGTGCCGGCGCGGCGCGAGTCCACGTGCGGCGAGCGGAGCCCCTCGCGCATCAATCGCGCCAGCAGGTGGCCCTCCTCGTTGGTGGTGGCTCCCGCCGCGATCGCGCCCGTGTTCGCGCCCGCGCGCGCCAGGCAGGCGCTCGCCTCCTGCAGCGCGCGTTCCCACGAGACCGGTCGCAGCTGGCCGCCGTCGCGCACCAGCGGCTCGGTGACGCGCTCGTCGACGTGGAAGGACTGGTAGCCGAAGCGGCCCTTGTCGCACAGCCAGCCGTCGTCGACCTCGGCGTTGTCGCGCTGCAGGACCCGCAGCGCGCGCTCGTCGCGCACGGTGATCGTGACGTTGCACTGGGCGGGGCACAGCGTGCAAACGGAGCCCGCGCCCTCGATGTCCCACGGGCGCGCGCGGAAGCGGTACGGGCGCGAGGTCAGCGCGCCGACGGGGCACAGCTCGATGATGTTGCCGCTGAACGGCGCCACGTAGGGGTGCCCGTCGAACGTCGAGACGTAGGAGTGCGCGCCGCGCTCCAGCAGCACCAGCTGGTAGTCCTCGGCGACCTCCTGCGAGTAGCGCACGCAGCGGTAGCAGAGGATGCAGCGCTCGCGGTCGATCGCGATCAGCGGTGAGAGCTCGAGCGGCTTGACGAAGTGGCGCTTGGGCTCGATGAAGCGCGAGATGCCGCCGCCCCAGCCGAACGTGATGTCCTGCAGCGGGCACTCGCCGCCCTTGTCGCACACGGGGCAGTCGAGCGGGTGGTTGATCAGCAGGAACTCCACCACCGACTGCTGCGCGGTCTTCACGCGCTCGGTCTGCGTGTAGACGACCATGCCGTCCTTGACCGGCGTCGAGCAGCCGGTCTGCAGCTTGGGGATGCCCTCGATCTCGACCAGGCACATGCGACACGCGCCGACCGGCTGGCCGAGCTTCGGCTCGTAGCAGAACACCGGGATCTCGACGTCGCCGTGCTTGGCGGCGTCGACCAGCATCGAGTTCTCCGGCGCCTGCACCTCGCGGCCGTCGATCGTGAACGTGATCGTCTTCGGCGCCGGTCTAGGCATGGCTGAGGCGGCGCTCCTCGATGTGCGCTTCGAACTCGTCTTTGAACTTGGCGATCATCGAGCCGATCGGCATCGCCATCGCGTCGCCGAGCACGCACAGGCAGTTGCCGATGATGTGCTCCTGCACGGAGGCCATGATCTCGATGTCCATCGGCGTCGCCTCGCCGCTGTCGATGCGTTCCAGCATCCTCACCGTCCAGTTGGTGCCCTCGCGGCAGGGGGTGCACTTGCCGCAGGACTCGTGGCGGTAGAACTTGGCGACCTTCATCGCGACGTCGATGATCGGCGTGGAGTCGTCGACGACGATGATCGCGCCGGAGCCGAGCATCGTGCCGGCGGCGGCCAGCGAGTTGAAGTCGTAGGGCACGTCGAGGTCCTCGGCCTTGAGCACCGGCGAGGAGGAGCCGCCGGGGAACCAGCACTTGACGGTGCGCCCCTCGGCTGGGCCGCCGGCGAGGCCGTAGATGATCTCGCGCGAGGGGATGCCCAGCTCGATCTCGTAGTTGCCGGGGCGCTGCACGTGGCCGGAGACGGACACGAGCTTCGTGCCGGTGGAGGTCTCCACGCCCAGCTTCGCGTACTCCTCGCCGCCCATCTGGATGATCGCGGGGACGGTGGCGAGCGTCTCCACGTTGTTGATCAGCGTGGGGCCCTGGTAGAGACCCTGCAGCGCCGGGAACGGGGGCTTCAGCCGCGGGTTGCCGCGCTTGCCCTCCAGCGAGTCCAGCAGGCCCGTCTCCTCGCCGCAGATGTACGCGCCGGCGCCGCGGTGCACGACCAGCGACAGCGAGTGGTCGGAGTCGAGGATCCGCTCGCCCACGTATCTCGCGCCCAGCGCTTCGTGCAGCGCCGCGTCGAGCATGTCGGCCTGCAGCTGGTACTCGCCGCGGATGTAGATGAACGAGCGGCTCGTGCCGGCGGCGTACGCGGCGATGACGATCCCCTCGATCAGCGAGTGCGGCGTCTTCTGCATCAGCTCGCGGTCCTTGAACGTGCCGGGCTCGGACTCGTCGGCGTTGCACACGAGGTACTTGTCCATCCCGCCCTTGGGCAGGAACGAGATCTTGGTGCCCATCGCAAAGCCGGCCCCGCCGCGGCCGCGGATGCCCGAGGATTTGAGCTGCTCGAGCACCTCTTCAGGGGTCATCGTGAGCGCCTTGCGCAGCGCCTGGTAGCCGCCGCGGCGCTCATACACCTCGAGCGTGTTCAGCCCCGGCTCGTCGATGTCGGTGAAGAGGAGGATTGGAGGGGCGTCGCCCACGGCAGCCATTCTCAGGGGCCTCCCTCGGCCGGGTGCGCCGGAAACTCGCGGCTGTTGGCGTTGGGGTCGGCGACGAGCCGCCGCGCGAGCTGCTTCTCGGGCAGCACCGGGCGCCCCGCGCGCACGTCATCCAGCAGCCGCGGCACGTCGTCGAGCGACAGCGGGCCGACGTACACGCCGTCGACGGAGGCCATCGGCGCGATGTCGCACGCGCCCAGGCACTCGAACGCGCGCACGTTGACGTCCGGCTCGGCGCCCGCGGCGGGCGCCGCCGCTGCGCTCATCGCCTCATACAGCTCGTCGGCGCCGCACAGCGAGCAGGAGATGTTCGTGCACACGTACACGCTGTGGCGCGGCACGGGGGAGGTCTCGAGCATGTCGTAGAACGTCGCCACCGAGTCCAGGTACGCGGGCGTCACGCGCATCACGCACGCGACCTGCTCGAGCGCCTCCGGCGAGCACCAGCCGTGCACGCGCTGCGCCGCCGCGAGCGCCGGCAGCGTGGCCGAGCGGCGGTCGGGGTAGTTGGCCATGTGCGCCTCGATCTCCGCGCGCAGGTCCTCCGGCACGGCTGGGGATGGGGATCCGCCCACCCCGGGGATCTCCGCCGGGTCCTTGTCGAGGTCGGCCGGGCGGTCCCAGCCGGGCACGCGCGAGCCGTGCTCGAAACGACGCACGGCGCTCATCGATCGATCCCTCCGAGGATCGGGTCGAGCATCGCGAGCGTGGCGATCATGTCCGCGATGTAGGAGCCCGTGACCATCTGCGATGTGGCCTGCAGGTTGACGAACGAGGGGTCGCGCATGTGTACCCGCGCGGGCTTGGAGGAGCCGTCGGAGCGCACGAAGCAGCCGAGCTCGCCGCGCGGGGACTCGATCGGGAAGTACACCTCTCCCGGCGGCACGCGCATGCCCTCGGTGACGAGCTTGAAGTGGTGGATCAGCGCCTCCATCGACGTCGCCAGCTCGTGGCGCGGCGGCAGCGCGACCTTGCGATCCTCTGTTATGTACGGCCCCTCGGGCAGGCCGTCGAGCGCCTGCTGCACGATCTTGACCGACTCGTACATCTCTGCCACGCGCACCGCGAAGCGGTCGTAGTTGTCGCCGGCCGTGCCCACCGGGATCTTGAACTCGAAGTCCTCGTAGGATGAGTAGGGGTCGGCCTTGCGCAGGTCCCACGGGTTGCCGGCGGCACGCAGCAGCGGGCCCGTGACGCCCAGCGACAGCAGCGTGTCGGCGTCCAGCGGGCAGGTGCCGCGCAGGCGCTGCAGCACGATCTCGTTGCCGTTGAGCATGTCGCGGTACTGGTCCACGCGCGAGGGCATGTCCGTGAGGAACTCCTGCAGCTTCGCGGTGAAGCCCGCGGGGATGTCCTCGATCACGCCGCCCACCTGGAAGTAGCGCGTGTGCATCCGCGCTCCGGAGGACATCTCGAACAGGTCGAGGATCTGCTCGCGCTCGCGGAAGCAGTACCAGAACATCGAGATCGCGCCGAGATCGAGCGCGCTCGTGCCGAGCCACACCAGGTGCGACATGATGCGGTTCAGCTCGAGGTGGATCACGCGCAGGTACTGCGCACGCTTGGGCACCTCGACTTCGATCAGCGTCTCCACGGCGCCGCAGTAGGCCATCGCGTTGAAGTAGTAGGACAGGTAGTCCATCCGCTCGATCACCGGGATGACCTTCCAGTAGGACTTGTCCTCGGCGGTCTTCTCGATGCCCGTGTGCACGTAGCCGATGATCGGTTTGACGTCGCGCACGAGCTCCCCCTGCAGCGTCACCAGCAGCCGCAGCACGCCGTGCGTGGCCGGGTGGTGGGGGCCGAAGTTGAGCGTCAACAGCTCCTGCGTGGAGTCGCTCATCGCGTGCTCCCGAGCGACTGGTGCTCGTTGTACGTGAAGATCACGGGTTCGCCGCCGATCGGGAAGTCGCGGCGCTGCGGGTGGCCCTCGTAGTCCTCCGGCATCAGGATCCGGCGCAGGTCTGGGTGGCCGCTGAAGACCACGCCGAACATGTCATACACCTCGCGCTCCTGGTGGTTGGCGGTCGGCCAATCCTCGGTCACGGACTCCACCTCGGGGGCGTCGGTGGGCACGCGCAGCTTGACCGTCAGGCGATCGACGCGGGCCATGTCCAGCAGCTCGTAGTGAACGCCCAGGCGCGGCTCCTGCGGGTAGTAGTCGACGCCGTGCACGCTCGCGAGGAACGCGTAGCCCTTGCCGCGCAGGTGCGCCAGCGCCTTGCGGATGCTCGTCGGCTGCACGCTCAGCGTCGCGCGTGAGCGGAAGAACAGCGTGTCGGCGACGACATCCGCTCCCTCCGCCTCGCGCAGCTCCTGAGCGATCAGCTCCAGGCCGGTCGCGTCAGGCACCGGCCGGATCCCCCTCCAATGCCACGTCCACCGTCGCCGGCGGCTCCGTGCTCGCGCCCGGCTCCGGCAGCAGCTCCTCCGTGCCGCGCGCGCCGTAGCGCTCGCGCCAGCCCATGTCGGGGTCGTCCTGCACCATCTTGCGCAGCTTCAGCACGCCGTGCATCAGCGCCTCCGGCCGCGGCGGGCAGCCGGGCACGTGCACGTCGATCGGCATGAACTTGTCGGCGGGCACGAGCGCGTAGTTGTTGAAGACGCCCATCGAGCTGCAGCACGCGCCCATCGAGATCGCCCACTTGGGCTCGAGCATCTGGTCGTAGATGCGGCGCACGATCGGCGCCATCTTGATCGACACGCGGCCGGAGAGGATCAGCAGGTCGGCCTGGCGCGGCGAGGCGCGGAACGCCTCGAAGCCGAAGCGCGCCACGTCGACGCGGGCGGCCACGATCGACATCATCTCGATCGCGCAGCACGCGAGGCCGAACGTCGCCGGGAAGAACGAGTTCGAGCGCGCCCATGCGACCGCCTTGTCGAGCGTAGTCGTCATCACGCTCTCTTCCACGTAGCGCTCGAAGTCCGCGCCCTCGAGGTGCGCCGAGGGATTGGGGCCCTCGATCTCGCCGCCACGCAGCAGCTGGCGCGCGTTCAGCGAGTTCACGCGCAGGTTCTGCGGGCCGCCCGCGCCCGCGACCGGCCGTCCACCGGCGCCGAGGATCTCGCGTTTCACCTCCACTCGAGCGCCCCCCTGCGCCACACGTACGCGAACGCGACGAACAGCAGCACGATGAACACGATCGTCTCGATCAGCGCGAAGCTGCCGTAAGCGCGCAGCTCGACCGCTATCGGGTACAGGAACACGACCTCGATGTCGAACAGGATGAACAGCATCGCGATCAGGTAGAAGCTGATCCCGAAGCGCAGTCCGCGGCGCACCTCCGAAGGCAGTCCGCACTCGTACGGGTCCTGCTTGTGCGGGGTCGCGCGGCGCGGGCCGATGACCGAGTTCAGAACGGCGAAGGCGCCGCCCACGGCCCCGCCTAGCACGAGGAATACGATCGCCGGGAGATATGTGCGCAGCACCGCGCGCTGTTATATCACTGCTTGTGGCAGGGTGTTACTAGTGGCAATCGGCTCGAAATCCAAGCCGTGACGCAGGCCGTCGTGGCGGGCTGCCTGGCGGTCGCCGCGCTCAACGCCAGCTCCGGTCTGCTCGGCGCGTTCGTCTGGTATCGCGGCGACCTCGGCGCCACCGCGGGCACCGATCACGGCGCCGCCGCCGGCTCCGTGCGCTGGTTCTGGCTGGCGCTGCGCGTCGGGCAGGGCGGGGCGCTGACGCTCGCGATCGCCGTCGGCTCGCTCGCCGCGGCGGGCAACTACTCGACCGAACACCTCTTCTACCTGTACGCGCTGCTGCCGCTCGCGATCGCGTTCGTGGCCGAGCAGCTGCGCGTCGCCTCGGCGCAGACGATCCTCGACCAGCGCGGCCTCGACGACGCCGCCGCGGTCGGCGCGCTGGAGGAGTCCGAGCAGCGCCAGGTGGTCGTCGCGATCGTGCGCAGGGAGATCGGCGTGATGGCGCTCTCGGCGCTGGTGGTGGTGTTCCTGGCGCTGCGCGCGGCGAGCACGGCTCACGGATTTTAGATCGATCGATGAGTCGGCCGGCGCTCCGTGCCGGCCTCGGGCCTATATATTCCCGGCGCATGAAGCGCGCAGCCATGATGCTTGCCCTGCTCGCCAGCGCCACCGTTCTCGGCGCCTGCGGATCGCAGGGCATCCAGCTTGCTAAGACGAGCGTCTACTACAAGGGCGCGGTCCTGTTCCGCGACCACTGCTCCGGCTGCCACACGCTCGCGGTGGTCGGCGCGGAGGGCTCGGCGACGGTGATCTCCAACCGCGTCAAGACCAACGGGCCGAACTTCAACATCCGCAAGGAGAACGTCGAACAGGTGCTGTTCGCGATCCGCAACGGCGGCTTCTCCGGCGCGATCATGCCCGAGAACATCGTCGTCGGCGAAGACGCGCATGCTGTCGCCGAATTCCTTGCGAAGTACTCTGGGCTCAAAGCCGAAAAGGTGCCCAGTACGAACATCACCCTGTCCACTAAATAGGCTCAGGTCGCAGAGGCGATGCTCGACCTCAGGCTGATTCGTGAGGATCCCGACGGTGTTCGGGCGGCGCTTGGGCGGCGCGGTGCCGGCGTGGCCGATGGGCTCGATCGCGTGATCGCACTCGATGCTCTCCGACGCGAGCTGCTGCCGGAGATCGAGGGACTGCGTGCGGAGCAGAACGACGCCAATGCGCGCATCCGCGGCGCCGACGATGCGGACGAGCGCGCGCGGGAGATCGAGGCTATGCGCGGCGTTTCCGCGCGCGTCAAGCAGCTGGAGGGCGACCTGGGCGGGGTCGAAGGGGAACTGCAATCGGCGCTTGCTCCGCTGCCGAATCTGCCTGATCCGACGGCCGCGCCGGGTCCCGAGGACGAGCTGGTGCGTGAGGTGGGGGAGGTGCCGGAACTGGACTTCGAGCCCCGGGATCATCTGGAGTTGGCTGGAGAGCTGATCGACATGGATCGGGGGGCCAACCTGTCGGGGGCGCGCTTCGCGTATCTGAAAGGCGATCTGGTGATGCTCGAGCTGGCGCTTGTGCGCTGGGTGCTGGAGAAGCTGCGCGGGGAGGGCTTCGAGCCGGTCATCCCGCCGGTGCTGGTGCGCGAACGGGCGCTGTATGGGACGGGGTTCCTGCCGGACACGGAGCAGCAGATCTACAGCCTGCCGGAGGACGAGCTGTTCCTCGTGGGCACGTCGGAGGTGGCGCTTGCGTCGCTGCACGACGGCGAGCTGCTCGACGCGGAGCGGCTGCCGCTGCGCTACGCGGGCTTCTCGCCGTGCTTTCGGCGCGAGGCCGGCGCCGCGGGCAAGGACACGCGCGGCATCATCAGGGTGCACCAGTTCGACAAGGTGGAGATGTTCAGCTTCGTCGCGCCGGAGGAGTCCGCTGACGAGCACGAGCGCATCCTCGCGATCGAGGAGCAGATCCTCGGCGAGCTGGGGCTGGCCTACCGAGTCGTCAACATCGCCGTCGCCGACCTCGGCAACTCGGCTGCCAAGAAGTACGACTGCGAGGCGTGGATCGCCAGCCAGGGCCGCTATCGCGAGCTGACGTCGTGCTCAAACACGACCGACTACCAGGCGCGGCGCCTGAACATCCGCGTGCGCGCCGGCAAGCGCACGCAGGCGCTGCACACGCTCAACGGCACCGCCGTCGCCGTCGGGCGCACGATCGTCGCGCTGCTGGAGAACGGCCAGCGCGCCGACGGCAGCGTCGAGCTGCCCAGCTGCCTGCTCGACTACGGCGCTCCCGCCAGTATGCCGCCAGCTGGCTGAGTAGACAATAAGAGGATAGACTCCCTGGTTGGTGTCAAGCGGGGAGTCGTAGTGGAGGAAGTCGAGCGGACCAAGATCCTGGAAGCGGTGGCCCAGGCGATGACCGAGCACGGCCCGAGCGTCGCGCTCGGCAACGCGATCGCCCGTGCCGGTATCTCGAGTGGCGCGTTCCACGAGCAGTTCCCCGACCGCGACTCGTGCCTGCTCGCGGCCGCCGAGCTCGGCCTCGAGCGCGCGGGCAGGACGATGCTGGCCGCCTACGACTCCGAGCCGCGCTGGCTCGACGCGATCAAGGCCGCGCTCGTCGCGCTGCTGGCGTTCCTCGAACGCGAGCCGGCGCTCGGACGGCTGCTCGTCGTCTACTCGATGAGCGGCGGCGAGCAGGTGCTGCGCCGGCGCGTGGAGGTTCTCGGCGTGCTTGCGGCGGCCGTCGATCGTGGCCGCCTGGAGGGCCCGGCCGACAGGCAACAGCTGCCCGAGGTGCTCGCCGAGGGCGTCGTCGGTGCGGTGCTGGCCGTGCTCCAGAACCGGCTGCTCGCGGACGAGCACGCGGCCGTGATGGACCTGTTCGGCTCGCTCGTCAGCATCATCGTGCTGCCGTATCGCGGCGCGGGCGCCGCGCGGCGCGAGCTGCTGCGCCCGCCGCCGCGCCTGCGCGCCGGCGCCGACATCGGGCCGGCGCACGATGCGCTACCCGACGAGCCGCACGGCGCGGGCGTGCGGCTCACCTACCGCACCGCCCGCGTGCTGCGTGCGCTCGCGGACTACCCCGGCGCGAGCAACCGCGAGGTCGCCGAACGCGCCGGCATCGTCGACCAGGGCCAGGTCTCAAAGCTCCTCGGCCGCCTGCACGCACGCGGGCTGATCGCCAAGGCGGGCGAAGCCCGCACGCGCGGCGCGCCCAACTCGTGGCGGCTGACCGAGCGCGGCGAGCTGGTGCTGCGCGACGCGTCGACTGCCTGAGCGGCTATCCGATCCTGAACACGATCGAGCGGGCGGCGCCGTGCGCCGGAGTCAGCGTCAGGCGGTAGGTGCCCACCGCCAGCGACCTGCGCCCGGCCAGGCGCCCGCTGTTGCGGCCGCTCGAGGCCGCGAGCGCGAGGGCATGCGCAGCCGCCGCCCAGTGCGTGCGCCCGCGCTTTACGACCTTCCGCTGCAGCGACGCCAGCACGCGCGCGGCGGCGCTGCTCAGGAACGTGAAACCCACCTGCGCGACCTTCGGGCGGCTGGTGTTCAGCGCCACTAGCGCCCTCAGCGTGAGCTGGAGGGCGGAGATCTGCACCGAGGGCGCGACGAGCGCGCCCGGCGATCCCGTCGTGGCGGGGGAGGCGCCCGCGCCGCCGGCTGTCGGCCCGGAGCTTGGAGGCGCTTCGCCGCCGCCGCCTCCTCCGCTGCCGCCGCTAATCCCGCTGGAGTCTTCTTCAGAGCCTTCCGCCGAAGGCTGGAACGCCGTGAGCCCGTCTGGGGTTCCCACCCCGGTTGGCCCGTCGTAGCCGGGGGCCGCGAGGCAGACCAGATGCGAGGAGCAGCTCGTGGCGGCCTCCTGTGCCGGTTCGCACGCAGTATGCGGTTCTTCTTCTTCCGCTTCGACGAAGGGCGACAGGCACGCTCCGTTGGACCCTTCCCTCACGTCGTGCAGCGAGCCGGGCGATTTGGCGGCGTTCTGGTAGAGCGTGCGCGCCGGGAATTCCACGCCCTGCGCTCCCCCGGCGAGCGCGAACACCGACGCGACCAGCGGCGAGGCGAGGCTCGTGCCGCCGATCGTGCACCAGTGGACGGTGTGTTTTTTGCCGCCTTCCGTGTAGGAGGTTTCGCATTCGGGACTCGTGTCGTACACGGCGAGGCCCGTGTACGGGTCGGCGTCGGCGGATACGTCCGCGACGGCGCGCTTGCCGGCGCAGCCCACCGACGACCAGTCCGAGACGCTCTGCTGCCACGTGGGCGCCGCGAACTGCACGCTGCAGCCGCCGCCTGCGCCGTGCCCGTCTTTGAGGCCTTCGCTTTCGCCGCCGTCGTTCCAGACGGTCTCGCCGGCCCATTCGCCGTGCGTCCCCAGGTACAGTCGCGTACCGCCCACCGCCACCACGTGCGGCGAGGAGGCCGGGAAGTTGGCGTACGGCGTCTGCGGTTCTTCGAGCCAGTTGTCGAAGCCGTCGTCGCCCGCCGAGGCGGTGATCACGACTCGCGGGTCGGTGAACACCGAGCTTGCTCCGATGCAGCCCAGCCCTTCCTCGCATTCGGGGCCGCCCCATGAGTTGGACACCTCGTTAGCCGGCAGGCGCTCGGCAGCACCCTCGGCGGCCTCGAGATCCGCGTAATGGGACGAGTTGGCCTCCACCAGCGCGATGTGGCAGCTCTGGCAGGTGGCGTGCGCCGTCTCGATGTCCAGCGAGATCTCCACGCTCCAGCCCTCCGCTTCTTCCACCAGTTCGCACGCGGCCACGTGTCCGGCGCCGCTGCCGGCGCACACCGCCTGTTCGTTGCTCAGGCTCGTCTGCGTTTCGGGGAAGGGCAGGGGGGTCGCTTCGCCGTTCTGGTTCAGCTTCGCGAAGCAGCCGTTCGCTGTGGTGCACGCCGGCAGCCCGAACTCCGTGTCGTAGGTCCCAAGGTCTTCTTCCGCGCTCAGGTCGTTGTAAACGTCCACCAGCGCGATTGTCTGCGCACCGGACGCGTTCGTCGGCAGCTGGTAGGCGCTGTGCAGGTCGGACGGGCGCAGGCCGAAGTCGCCCGCCGCGGGCGACGGCGCGGCACTCGGCGCTGCGCTGCTCACGCCGACGGGATGGTCATACGCGCGCGCCTGCGCGGTCTGTGCGACGAGCGCCTGCGCGAGGCAAGAGGCGTGTCCGGGCGCCGGCGGCGGGCACACCGCGCGCGTGGAATAGGACGAGGGCGGCAGCGGCGAGAGCGCGCTCGCGGCCGGCGCCTGCATGCATGCGAGGACCAGGACCGCCAGCGCGGCGGCCGTTGCCAGCACGGCTGTGGGGCGCGTGCATGTCGTCATCGTGGATTCATCCCCACCCTCATTGTTTCGACTCGGCGTCGCCCTCTCTTTAGCGCCCGTGGATGTTGCAGACACACGAGTGAGAGCAGTCACGGGATCGTCACAGCGTGGTCACGGGAGCGTCACGACAGGGCGGATGCCCCCCTGCATGATCCCGTGTGGGACGGTGGGACACGGCAGTCGGCGAGGACACGCCAAACGCGAGCCCCGCTTCTGACGCGCACCGAACCGCGCAGGGCGCACCGAACGGGGCGGGAGGCGAGACCCGCCCCGTTCGCCATACGCTGATGGCGATGGCCTCGCCGTTTGGCTTCCTGCTGGCATCTGAGCCGCCCGCCCGCCGGGCCGGCGCGCTGGCGGCGATCCTCGCGGTCGCGCTGTCCACGCTGATCATCTACCCGCTCGCGCACGTCGCGCCGGTCGTCTCGCTCAGCGTCGTCTACCTGCCGGCGGTGCTCGTCGTGTCGGTCGCTTGGGGCGCCTGGCTTGGCTTCGCCACGGCCCTGGTCAGCGCCGCCGCGTTCAACTTCTTCCACCTGCCGCCCGTCGGGCGCTTCACGCTCGCCAACTCCGACAACTGGGTCGCGCTCGCCGCGTTCCTCGTCGTCGCCGCGCTCGCGAGCTCCGTCGCCGAGGTCACGCGCGCACGCACGCGCGACGCCGACGAGCGCCGGCGCGAGGCCGATCTCGCGGCCGAGATGGCGCGGCTGCTGCTGCGCGGCAACAGCCTCGCCGAGGCGCTGCCCACCGCCGCCGCGCGCCTCGCGCACACGCTCGAGCTGAGCTCCGCCGCGATCGAGATGGACGCCGTCGAAGGCGACGAGCGCACGGTCGCGTTCCCGCTGCGCGAAGGGTCCAGCCGCCTCGGCACGCTGCTCGTCGGCGCCGGCACCTCCGAGGCCAACCTGCGCCGCCTGCAGGAGCGCGTCGTGCCCGCGCTCGAGGCGCTGCTGAGCGCTGCGCTCGAGCGCGAGGAGCTGCTCGGCGGTGTCGTCGAGACGGCCGCGCTGCGCCGCGCCGACACCGTCAAGACGGCGCTGCTGCGCGCCGTCTCACACGACCTGCGCTCTCCCCTGACCGCGATCTCCGCCGCGGGCGAGGCGATCGGCTCGCCCTCGCTCTCGCCCGAGGAGCGCGCCGAGATGGCCGCCGTCATCCAGGAGGAGACCAAGCGCCTCGCGCGACTCGTGGACAACCTGCTCGACCTCTCGCGCCTGGAGGCCGGCGCCGCCGAGCCGCGCCGGGAGTGGACCTCGATCGACGAGCTGATCCGCGCGGCCGTCGCCGACGTCGGCGACGGCCCCGAGGCCTTCAGCCTCGCGATCGATCGCGAGATGCCGCTCGTCAGCGTCGATCCGGTGCAGATGGAGCGCGCGCTCGTGAACGTGCTGGAGAACGCGCGCCGCCACAGCGGCGGGCATCCGGTGTCGGTGCGCGCCCGCGCGGTCAGGCGCCTCGCCGGTGCGCGCGTCGGGAGCGGATCCCCGCAGCAGGACGGCGCGGGCGGCGACCGCTTGATCGTGCGCGTCGTCGATCGCGGCCCCGGCATCCCGCCGGCGCAGCTCGAGCGCGTGTTCGAGCCGTTCTACCGCGCCGGCACAGCCAGCAGCGGGCATCGCGGCTCGGGCCTCGGGCTCGCGATCGCGCGCGGCTTCACCGAGGCCAACGCCGGATCGCTGCACGTCGAGTCCCTGCCTGGCCAGGGGGCCACGTTCGTGTTCGAGCTGCCGCTGGTGGAGCCGTGAGCGCCGGGGGGCCGGATGCGCCGGCGACGCAGCCGCGCGTGCTCGTGGTCGACGACGAGCCGCAGATCGTGCGCGCGCTGAAGGTCGTGCTGCGCGAGGCCGGCTTTGAGGCGGTGCCCGCGGAAACCGGCTCGCAGGCGCTGGACCTCGCGGCCGTGCGCCCGCCCGACGCCGCGATCGTGGACCTCGTGCTCCCCGACACCGACGGCATCGCCGTGACGCGCACGTTGCGCGAGTGGAGCGACATGCCAATCCTCGTGCTCTCCGCGGTCGGCGAGGAGGAGCAGAAGGTCAGGGCGCTGGAGGCCGGCGCCGACGACTACATCACCAAGCCGTTCGGCGCGCGCGAGCTGGTCGCGCGCCTCAACGCCGCGCTGCGCCGCGCCGCGCGCGGGGAGGGCGAGCCGCGCATCGAGGCCGACGGCCTGGAGATCGACCTCGCGGGGCGGGTCGTGCGCCGCGACGGCGAGCCGATCCACCTCACCCCGATCGAGTTCGACCTGCTGCGCGCGCTCGCGCGCAACCGCGGGCGGCTGATGACCCACCGCAAGCTGCTCGCCGAGGTGTGGGGTCCCGAATACGTCGACGACATCCAGCCGCTGCGCACCCACATCGCGCGGCTGCGCGCCAAGATCGAGCCGGACGGCGAGGGCGACGGGGGCGCCGGCGGGCCTCGCTACATCGTCACCGACCCGGGGGTGGGGTACCGGTTCGCGGAGTGACGGCGGTCATCGTGAGCTCAGGGGTTTGCAATCTCCCCGCTGGAAAAGCTGCAATATCCCCGTCAAGATGACTGCAATCTCCCCGCTAGGATTGTTGCATTCTCCCCGTTGGTTATCAGGCCAGGATCGTCGACCGCGAGCTAGCGGCGCGTCTGCACGCCGTTGGCGCGGTGGTGATCGAGGGCCCGAGGGCGTGTGGCAAGACCGCCACCGCACGGCAGATAGCGGCGAGCGAGGTCCTGCTCGACGTCGATGCGAACGCGCGGCAGGCGATGGAAGTTGATCCTGCGCTCGTGCTCGACGGCCCGGTTCCGAGACTGATCGACGAGTGGCAGATCGAGCCTGCGATCTGGAACCACGTGCGAAGAGCGGTCGACGACCGTTCTGATCCAGGCCAGTTCGTGCTGACCGGCTCGGCGGTTCCCGCCGACGACGTGACGCGGCACACGGGCGCGGGGCGCATCGCCCGTCTGCGCATGCGCCCGATGAGCCTGTTCGAGGCTGGACGCAGCACGGGCAGCATCTCCGTGGCCGAGTTGCTGGAGGGGCGTGTGAGCCCGAGCGCCGACCCCGGACTCACGGTGGCGGATGTCGTGGAGGAGTTGGCCCTCGGCGGGTGGCCGGGGCTTCGCGGCCGCGGCCTCCCCGAGGGTCTGCTGGCGGTGCGTGACTACCTGGATGAGGTCGCGCGTGTGGACATCGGTCGCGTCGACGCGACCCACCGCGACCCGGGTCGCGTGTCGCGGCTGCTTGCGAGCCTCGGGCGCAACGTCGCCACGGCCGTCGCCGCGACGACGCTTGCCCGGGATGCCGGCGGTGCCGACGGCCCGTTGAAGGACGACACCGTGCGCGAGTATCTAGCTGCGCTGGAGCGGCTGATGGTGATCGAGGATCAGCTCGCCTGGGCTCCGCACCTGCGCTCCAGGCACCGGCTGCGCACCGCGCCAAAGCGGCACTTCGTCGACCCGTCGCTGGCGGTGGCGGCGCTGCGTGCGACGCCCCATCGGCTGCTGGGCGACCTCAACCTGCTCGGCTTCCTGTTCGAGTCGCTCGTCGTCCGCGACCTCCGCGTATATGCGCAGGCCGCGGACGCCCAGGTGCTGCACTACCGCGACAGCGGCGGGCTCGAGGTCGATGCGATCGTCGAGACGGGTGACGGTCGCTGGATGGCGTTCGAGGTGAAGCTCGGGCACGGGCAGATCGACGACGCGGCGGCGAGCCTGAGCCGGTTCGCGGCGCGAGTCGACACCGCGCGCTGTGGGAGCCCGTCGCTCTTGGGCGTGATCGTGGCCACCGGCTACGGATATCTTCGCGAGGATGGCGTGGCCGTGATCCCCGTCGGGGCGCTCGGGCCGTAGCTCTGGCGGGAGACGCTGTTCTCCGTCACGAAATCGTTATACGCGGGGCTTGATTCGTTACGCGGCCGTGATGCACTGTCGCCAATAGTGTCCGCATGGACATCTTGGCAGTAGTTCTCGGGATCGTGATGTTCGCGATTCTGCTGGCGATGATCGAGGGGATCGATCGGGTATGAGCGTTCAGCTGCCCGCCGGTTTCTTCATCGCGCACATGAGCGGCGCCGACTTCTTCGGCCTGGTCGTGTCGGTGCTGGTGATCGCCTATCTCTTCTACGCGCTCATTCGCGGGGAGAAGCTCTGAGCATGACATTCGCAGGTTGGCTCACGATCGTGCTGTTCGCGGTGATCCTGACTGCGCTCGCCTTCCCGCTGGGTGGCTACATGGCGAAGGTCTACTCCGGCGAGCGGGTGTTCCTCTCGCCGATCTTCGCCGGCCCCGAGCGGTTCCTGTACCGCATTCTGCGGGTCGATTCCGAGCGCGGGCAGGACTGGAAGGGGTATGCGAAAAGCCTCCTGATCTTCTCGCTCGCGGGCTGGCTGCTGCTGTACATCATCCTGCGCACACAGAACGCGTTCTATGTCCCCGGTGCTCTGAACCCGCTCGGCTACCACTCGGCGCCGTGGAACGTGACGTTCAACACCACCTCGTCGTTCCTGACGAACACGAACTGGCAGTACTACAGCGGTGAGACGACGATGAGCTACCTCAGCCAGATGATCGGGCTGACGGTGCAGAACTGGCTGTCGGCCGGCGTAGGCATCGTCGTGGCCGTCGCGCTCGTGCGCGGGATCATCGGCCGCAGCGGCAAGTCGATCGGCAACTTCTGGCAGGACCTGGTGCGCACCGTGCTTTACGTGCTTGGGCCGATCTCCGTGCTCGCCGCGATCGTGCTCGTCTCGCAGGGCGTGATCCAGAACTTCACCACGTACCTGACGGCGCACACGCTCACGGGCCTGACGCAGTCGATCGCGATGGGGCCGGTCGCCTCGCAAGAGGCGATCAAGATGCTCGGCACCAACGGCGGCGGCTTCTTCAACGTCAACTCCGCGCACCCGTTCGAGAACCCGACCGCGTTCACCAACTTCTTCGAGATGCTGCTCGTGCTGATCATCCCGGCGGCGCTCGTGTTCTTCTACGGGCGCATGACCGGCAACCGCCGCCAGGGCTACGCGATCTACGGCGTGATGATGGTGATGTTCCTGGGTGCCGCCTCGGTCGCCTACATCGCCGAGGCGCACGGCACGCCCGCACAGCACGCCGCCGGCCTGCACACGCACGTGATCGCGGGCTCCACCGGCGGCAACATGGAAGGCAAGGAGCAGCGCTTCGGGATCGCCGGCTCGGCGCTGTTCGACGTCGTCACGACAGTCACCTCGTGCGGTGCCGTCAACAGCGCGCTCGAGTCCTTCACCGGCATCGGCGGCGCCGTCCCGTTCGCCAACCTGTCCGCCAGCGAGGTGATCTTCGGCGGCGTCGGCACGGGCCTTTACTCGATGCTGCTGTACGTGCTGCTGGCCGTGTTCATCGGCGGCCTGATGGTCGGGCGCACGCCCGAGTGGCTCGGCAAGAAGCTCGAGGCGAAGGAGATTAAGCTCGCCGGCCTGGGCATCCTGATCACGCCGCTGGCGGCGCTGTTCTGCACCGCGTTGGCGACCGCGAGCCACGCCGGGCGCGCGTCGATCTCCACGCTCGGCAAGGGCCCGCAGGGCTTCTCCGAGACGTTCTACGCGTATCTTTCGCAGGCGAACAACAACGGCTCGGCGTTCGCCGGCTACACCGGCTTCATTCAGCCGAACGCCGGCAACGTGGGCTCCCACGGCGTCACCTTCGCGGATCTGCTCGGCGGCTTCGACATGATCTTCGCGCGCTACGCGCCGATCCTGTTCGCGCTTGCGGTAGCGGGCGCGCTCGCGGGCAAGCGCATCACGCCCGCCGGCCTCGGCACGATGCGCACCGACAACGTCACCTTCGCGGTTCTCCTGATCGGCGTGGTGATCCTCGTCGGAGCTCTCACCTTCTTTCCCGCCCTCCTGCTCGGACCGATCGTCCAGGGCCTGACCGGACACCTCTACTGAGATGAAGCGCGACATCATCACATCAGCAATCGGCATCATCGTGTTTACCGTCCTGCTCGGGCTCGTGTACCCGCTCGTGATCACCGGCGTCAGCCAGGTCGCGTTCCCGGGGAACGCCAACGGCCAGAAGATATATGTGAACGGCAAGCTCGTCGGCTCGAAGATCATCGGCCAGAGCTTCAAGCAGGCGGTGCTCGAAAAGAACGGCGAGCCCAAGGAAGAAGAAAAAGAGATCGTCACCGAAGCGGACCCGCGCTACTTCCAGAGTCGGCCGTCCGCGACCGAAGGCGGCGCGTACAACGCCGCGGCGAGCACGTTCTCCAACCGCGGCCCCAACGACAAGGCCACCGAGGAAGCGGACGCCGAAAACATCAAGGAATACCTGGAACTGAACAAGCCATATGACCCTGGCCTGACCGTGGCGAAGATCCCGGTCGACGCGGTCAACACGTCCGCCTCGAACCTCGACCCCGAAATCTCACAGGCGAACGCGTGGATCCAGGCCCACCGGATCGCCGCGGCGCGCAAGCTCTCGCTGGCGACGGTCGACGGCCTGATCTCCAAGTACACCGATGCGCGCGGGCTGGGCTTCTCCGGCGAGCAGGGAGTGAACGTGCTCGAGCTGAACCTCGCCCTCGACCGTCTCAGTGGAGGAACCGACTGATGTCCGTGCAGATGCCAGCAACCCATGAGCGGCAGGCGATCTCGCTGTTCCAGCGCGACATCGTCAAACGGGCGCTGATCGACAGCTTCAAGAAGCTCGACCCGCGCGTGCAGATCCTCAACCCGGTGATGTTCGTGGTCGAGATCGGCTCGCTGATCACGACAGTCACGTGGCTGATCCAGGTGTTCGGCGGCAAGCCGCTCGGCGGTGGCCACGAGCCCGCCTGGTACACGCTGACGATCTCGATCTGGCTGTGGCTGACGGTCGTGTTCGCGAACATGGCGGAGGCGTTCGCCGAGGGTCGCGGCCGCGCGCAGGCGGACACGCTGCGCTCGATGCGCAAGGAGACCGTCGCGAAGATGCGCGACGGCTCTACCAAGGCAGCCTCGGAGCTAACGCGCGGCGACGTCGTGGTGGTCCCCGCGGGAGAGCTGATCCCGGGCGACGGCACCGTGATCGAGGGCATCGCCACGGTCGACGAGTCCGCGATCACGGGCGAGTCCGCACCCGTCATCAGGGAGTCCGGCGGCGACCGCAGCGCCGTCACGGGCGGTACGCGCGTCACCTCCGATGAGATCGTCGTCGAAATCACGCAGGAGCCCGGCCAGTCGTTCCTGGAGCGCATGATCGCGCTCGTCGAGGGCGCCTCCCGGCGCAAGACCCCCAACGAGATCGCGCTGAACATCCTGCTCGCGGCGCTGACTTTGATCTTCGTGATCGTCGTCGCGACGCTGCGCCCGTTCGGCCTGTTCGCGGGCACCTCCGTGTCCGAGACGACGCTGATCGCGCTGCTCGTCGCGCTGATCCCGACCACGATCGGCGCGCTGCTCTCGGCGATCGGGATCGCCGGCATGGACCGCCTCGTCAGGCGTAACGTGCTCGCGCTCTCCGGCCGCGCGGTCGAGGCATCCGGGGACATCGACGTGCTGCTGCTCGACAAGACGGGCACGATCACGATCGGCAACCGGCTGGCGTCCGAATTCGTGCCGATGCCGGGCGTCGCCGAGTCCGAGCTGGCGGAGGTCGCGCAGCTGGCTTCGCTCGCGGACGAGACGCCCGAGGGCCGCTCGATCGTCGTGCTGGCGAAGACGTACGGCATCCGCGAGCACGACATGTCGACGCTGCAGGCCGAGTTCGTGCCGTTCACCGCGCAGACCAGGATGAGCGGCATCGACATGGGCGGCCAGCAGCTGCGCAAGGGGGCAGGCGACGCGATCATCGACTTCGTCAAGCGCGAAGGCGGCTCGCCGCCGCCGGAGCTGCAGGAGGCGCTCGACCGCATCGCTCGCGAGGGAGGCACCCCCCTGGCGGTCTGCCGCGACAGTCAGATCCTGGGCGTGATCTACCTCAAGGACACGGTCAAGGAGGGCATGAAGGTCCGCTTCGACCAGCTGCGCGCGATGGGCATCCGCACCGTGATGGTCACCGGCGACAACCGCCTCACCGCGGCCAAGATCGCCGAGGAGTCAGGCGTCGATGACTTCCTCGCGGAAGCCACGCCCGAGCGCAAGCTCGCGCTGATTCGCGAGGAGCAGGCCGAGGGCCGCCTCGTGGCGATGACCGGCGACGGCACCAACGACGCGCCCGCGCTCGCCCAGGCCGATGTCGGCGTGGCGATGAACACCGGCACGCAGGCGGCACGCGAGGCCGGCAACATGGTCGACCTCGACTCCAACCCGACGAAGCTGATCGAGATCGTCGAGGTCGGCAAGCAGCTGCTGATCACGCGCGGCGCGCTCACCACCTTCTCGATCGCCAACGACGTCGCCAAGTACTTCGCGATCCTGCCCGCCGTGTTCGTCGCCACGTACGCGGCCGGGCGGGTGGGATCCAAAACAGAGGGGCCGCTGCACGTGCTCAACATCATGAGCCTCGGCACGCCCCAGTCGGCGATCGTCTCGGCGATCATCTTCAACGCGATCGTGATCCCGCTGCTGATCCCGCTGTCGCTGCGCGGCGTGCGCTACAGGCCGATCGGCGCGAGCGCGCTGCTGCGCCGCAACCTGTGGATCTACGGCCTCGGCGGGATCATCGCGCCGTTCATCGGCATCAAGCTGATCGACCTGATCGTGCACAACCTGCTCGGGGCATGAGCGCGGCGCGCGTCGCGAGGCTCGCGAGCGCGATCTCAGGGCGATGGCCGCACCGGATCAGAGCCGCGGACGCCTGAAGGTCCTCATCGGGATGGCGGCGGGCGTCGGCAAGACCTACCGCATGCTGCTCGAGGGTCACGCCGAACAGGAGGCGGGACGCGATGTCGTGGTCGGCCTGCTCGAGACCCACGCTCGCGCTCAGACGGCCGAGGTCGCCGCGGGCCTGCCGATCATCCCGCGCAGGCGCGTCAAATACCGCGAGACGGTGCTCGAAGAGATGGACCTGCCGGCGATCCTGAGCCGCGCGCCGGAGCTGTGCCTGATCGACGAGCTCGCGCACACGAACGTTCCCGGAACCGAGCACGCCAAGCGCTACGAGGACATCGAAGCCGTGCTCGCGGCCGGGATCGACATCCTCTCCACGCTCAATGTCCAGCACCTGGAGTCGCTCAACGACCACATCACCGAGCTCAGCGGCATCCGTGTGCGCGAGACGATCCCCGACGCGATCCTCGGCCGCGCCGACGAGGTCGTGCTGATCGACCTGACCCCCGAGGCGCTGCTCGACCGGCTGCGCGCCGGCAAGGTCTATCCGCCCGAGCGCATCGACGCGGCGCTCAACAACTTCTTCCGCATCGAGAACCTCTCGGCACTGCGCGAGGTGGCGCTGCGCCAGGTGGCCGAGGAGGTCGGCGCCAAGCGCCTGACCACCGAGCTCGTCGGCTCGCGCGAGGAGAGCCTTGCGGCGGAGGCGCCGCACGCCGTCGGCGAGCGCCTGCTCGCGCTCGTGGAGCCGTATCCCGGCGCACAGCGGCTCGTGCGCCGCGCGTGGCGCTCCGCGCAGCGTCTCGGCGCCGGTCTCGACCTGCTGTGGGTTCGCGCGCCGGGCAAGGAGCTCTCCGAGGACGAACATCGCTCGCTGGTCGCGCTGCGCCAGCTCGCCTCGGTGCTCGGCGCGCGGATGATCGAGGAGGAGTCCGATGACCCCACGTCCGCGATCGTGGAGGTCGCCACGCGGCGGGGAAGCACCTACATCCTGCTTGGCCGCGCGCGCCCGGCACGGGGCCTGGCCCGCCTGCGCGTGCCGCTGCCACAGCGGCTGATGCAGCGCCTGCCGGGCGTCGACGTGCGCATCGTCGCCGATCGCTCGCAGCGCTCGAACGGCTCGGGCGGCACCCGCGGCGCAGCCGCGGAGGGCTCGTGAGCGCCGGCGTGATCGTCGCGGTCGCGTGCGCCGGGGCTCTGCTCGGGATCGCTGCCGGCTACTGGCTGCCGCCGCATGGGCGGCGCCCCGCGCGCGAGCGTCTGCCGGGCGGCCGGCGGATCCTGCTGCCGTTCACCGGCGAGGAGATATCGCGCCGCTCGTTCGAGGCGGCCGTGCGCTTGGCGAAGGCCGAGGACGCGATCATCATGCCGGCGTTCCTCGCGCGCGTGCCGATGAACCTGCCGCTGGAAACCGCCCTGCCGGTGCAATGCGCGCGCGGGATGCCGCTGCTGGAGGCGATCGAGCAGCGCGCCAGCGCCCAGGGCGTGCCGGTCGACTCGCGCGTCGGGCGCGGGCGCTCCGCTCGCGACGCGCTGCGCAAACTGCTCGAGCAGGAGCACTTCGACCGGATCATCGTGTCCGCCGACGAAGACCCCCGCGCGGGGCTGCGCTATGAGGATCTGCGGTGGATGCTCGATCGCGTGCCCGCCGAGATCCTGATCCTGCGCCCCGCCCCGGACGACGACCGCCGAATCTCGACCGAGGCGGTCAAGGGGCATTTCTGACGAATACGGTCGCGGGCGAGTATCGTAGGCGTCGCGATGAGGCCCCAGGCGCCGCTGCCCTCCGCCTGGCGCCGCGAGGCGCTGCGCACGAACCTGTGGCTCGTGCCGACGGTCGAGATCGTGCTGGCGGTGGCGCTGTTCGCCGGCACGTACGCGCTCGACCGGGCTGCGTACGACGGCTCGCTGCACCTCCCGTCCTGGGTGATCAGTAGCAGCGCGGACGCCGCCCGCCAGATCCTGACGGCGATCGCCGCGGCGGTGATCACGGTGGTGACGCTCGTGTTCTCGATCACGATCGTGACGCTCACGCTCGCCTCGACGCAATTCGGGCCGCGCATGCTGCGCAACTTCATCCGCGACCGCATCACCCAGCTGACGCTCGGGAGCTTCGTGGCGACGTTCGTGTACTCGATCCTCGCGCTGGTGTTGATCGGCCCGGGTCCCCACGGCGAATTCGTGCCGCACCTGTCGATCACGGTGACGATGGCGCTCGTGATCGCGGATGTCGCGGTGCTGGTCCTGTTCATCGACCACATCGCCAAGTCGATCCAGCTCCCGCAGGTGATCGCGAGCATCGCCGGCGACCTGTCGCGCGCGATCGAGGCGGACGTCACGCCGCCGGGGCCCGAGGGCGCGAAGGCGGGCCCGTCGCTGTCGGAGATGCTGGTGCGGCTGGACGAGGACAGCGGCGTCGTGCGCGCGCCGAGCAGCGGCTACCTGCAGTACGTGAGCATGAGCACGCTGATCGACATCTCCAATCGAGGCCACGCGGTGATCCGCCTGCTGCGTCGCCCCGGCCATTTCGTCGTCGAGGGCGAGCCGCTGGCACAGGTGTGGCCGGCTGCGGCGGCGCCGGGTGTCGCGCGTGCGCTCGGCGGCGCGCATGCGACCGGTCCGCACCGCACGCTCACGCAGGATCTCTCGTTCGCCGTCGACCAGCTCGTGGAGATCGCCATCAGGGCGCTCTCGCCGGCGGTCAACGACACGTTCACGGCGCTCGCGTGCATCGACTGGCTGGGTGACGGGCTGGGCAAGATCGCCGACCGCTGGCGACCGACCTCGGTCCACCGCGACGCGGCGGGGCGGGTCCGCGTGATCACGATCCCCGTCACGTTCGACCGGCTGGTCCAGCGCGCGCACGACAAGATCCGCCAGGCCAGTCGCGGCATGCCGGCGGTGATGATTCGCCAACTGGACGCGCTGACGAAGGTGATGGCCTATGCGAGCTCGCCGCCGCAGCGTGAGCTGCTGGTCGAACAGGCGACGATGATCATGAGCGCGTGCGAGGAATCGGTGCCGGAGCAGGCCGATCGCGCGGACGTGCGGCGCCGCTACGAGGCCGTGCTGGCGGCGGCATCCGACGGCACCGCCGAACGCGAGCGCTGAACGCTCGGGCCACTTCGGTAGCGTCCCACTCGCCTGCGATGACCGACGAGAAAGGACACCTGAAGGTATTCATCGGCATGGCGCCCGGCGTGGGGAAGACGTACCGCATGCTCCAGGAGGGTGCCGCCGAGGCCGACAACGGACGCGACGTGGTGATCGGCTACCTGGAGACGCATGGTCGCGTCGAGACGCTCGCGCAGTCCGAAGGCCTCGAGCTGATCCCGCGCCGCCACCTCACCTATCGCGGCACGCCGCTGGAGGAGATGGACTTGACGGCGGTGCTCGCGCGCAGGCCCGAGCTGTGCCTGATCGACGAGCTCGCGCACACGAACGCGCCGGGCGCGGAGCACGAGAAGCGCTACGAGGACGTGCGCGACGTGCTCGAGGCTGGGATCGACGTGTTCTCGACCGTCAACGTCCAGCACCTGGAGAGCCTTGGCGACCAGGTCACCCAGCTGACGGGCGCACGCGTGCGCGAGACGATCCCCGACGCGGTGCTGTCGGCGGCCGACGAGGTCGTGCTGATCGACGTCACGCCGGAGACGCTGATCGCGCGCCTGCGCGCCGGCAAGGTGTACCGCCCCGAGCGCGTGCAGGCCGCCTTGAGCAACTTCTTCAAGATCGAGAACCTGGCGGCGCTGCGCGAGACGGCGCTGCGCCAGGTGGCCGAGGACGTGGAGGTCAAGCGCCTCGTGCGCGAGCCAAGCGCGCCGCCGCGCCGCGACGAGGAAGGGCTCACCGCGCTCGCGCCGGAGGGGCCGCGGCCGATCGCCGAGCGCCTGCTCGCGCTGGCGACGCTCGCGCCGCACTCCGAGCGGATCATCCGCCGCGCTTGGCGCTCGGCGCAGCGCCTGGATGCGGAGCTCGACGTGCTCGTGGTGCGGCCCGCCGGGCGCCCGCCCAGCTCCGAGGACCGCACGCGCCTGGAGGAGCTCAGGCGGCTGACGGCGATGCTGGGCGCACGGCTGCGGCTGCAGGAGGGCGATGAGGTGGCCACGGTCGCGGTCGAGGTCGCGCGCTCGATCGGCGCCACGTATGTGTTCATGGGCACGCCATCCGAGCGGCGCGGGATCTCGCGTCTGGGTGCGAACCCCGAGCGCTCGCTGCTGATGCGCCTGCTGCGCGGGCTGCCGGGCGTGGACGTGCGCATCGTCGCCGACCCGACGCTGCGCGCGCCGGGACCTGCGCCCGAGGAGTCGGGGTTCGCGTCTGAGACGCTAAACCCCGCTTAAAACATCGGGCGCGAGGCAGGGTGCTGGCTAAAGGCCTAGTAAGACTGTTCAAGCGCACGCAACCCTGAACCCCCTACCCTGTTGCGCATCCATATGAGACCAACTCGTCCTCAGCTGCTTCCAGTCGTACTCATCTCGGCCCTCGCGTGCGCGCTGGCGCTCGGCGCGATCGGCCAGGCCGGCGCCGCGATCGGCCGCGATTCCAGCGCTGCCACGCGGGCGCATGCCGCCAGCTCCTATCTGACGGGCATCGGCAACGAGAACCCGAAGATGTTCGCCAACCCGCTCTACCAGCAGCTGCACACGAAGGTAGTTCGCTATGTGGTGCCCTACGACGCCGTCGCGCACTCCTACTCGCTGGATCAGGCGATCAACTTCATCGCCGCCGCCGAAGCCGCGCACGAGCAGGTGCTCGTCGCCTTCTACCACTCCGAATACACGCCCACAAAGCTCCCGGGCGTCGCCACCTACCAGCGCGACGTGGGGAAGTTCGTGAAGCTGTTCCCGCACATCAGGCAGTACGAGTCCTGGGACGAGTCCAACCGCGGCAACGTCGCCAAAGCGTTCTCCAGCCCCTCGGCAGTGGGGGCCGCCAAGTACTACCAGGCGCTGCTGCGCGTGTGCAAGGGCTGCACGGTGATCGGCCTGGACGTGCTCGACGCCAACGTGATCACGCCGACGCTGCGGTACATATCGGAATTCAAGCACGAGATCAGCCGTCTGGAGACGGTCATGCCGAGGATCTGGGGGCTGCACAACTACTCGGACGTCAACCGGCTGGAAAGCTGGCGCACGCGGCAGCTCGTCAGGGCGCTCGGCGGCCAGGTGTGGCTGACAGAGACCGGTGGGCTGGTGCAGTTCGAACCGTACTTCCCCAACAGGCACGGCGCCGGTCTGACGCGGGCGGCGAAGGTGCTCAAGTACATGTTTTCGCTCGCGGGCGCGCTGCCGCAGGTCAAGCGACTGTACGTGTACGACTGGACCAGGGGCACGAGTGGCTTCACCCGCTTCGACGCCGGCCTGACCAACGCCAAAGAACAGCCCCGGGCCGGCTACGTCGTCGTCTGCCGCCAGCTGCGCGCGGCCAAATGCGGCGTGCGGATCGCCAGCAACTGACTCGTTGCGAGCGCGAGCAGCCCAACGACGGCGGCGGCGGGTGCGAGCGTCCGCAGCGGGTAGCGGCTGCCGGTGTGGAGCTGCAGGTTGAAGGCCGTGTGGTCGCCGGCTTTGTAGATGCTCTCGAGGCCCGCGTGGTCGATGCCCAGGACGGTCGGCGCGAGCGCTGCGAACAGCGCCCAGCCGGCCAGCGCCACGAGGCCCCAACCCAGCGTCGCCGTGGACATGCGCAGCCGCGGCGTCGCCCATGCCGCCGCCAGCACAGCGCCGCCGGCGGCCAAGAGGAACGGCCAGATCCCGCCCCAGCCGCGCCCGAGCCCGTAGGCGGAGGCGATCGTGGGCTGGAAGAAGCCTTTTGACAGGTAGCGCATCCAGGTGTCGGCCTCGTTCTCGTAGCCGATCAGGGGGTGCGTGATCGTGGCGATCACCGTCGTCGTGATCGAGACCGCTGCGAGCGCGATCGTGGGGCCGGGGAAGCGCTTGAGCGTGAGCGCGATCGGGAACGCGAGGAACGGCAGCAGCGTGTCGAGGAAGCGCGGGCCCATAAAGCCACCGCCGAACGGCAGGTAGTAGCCGGAGTTGTAGGCGAGGAAGCACAGGCAGATGCCGCCGATCGTGAGCGCCTCGGCGCGCCTGCCGCGCCTGTAGAGCATCACCGTGCCGATCGCGCCCATGATCAGCACGGGCGAGATCACGAGCAGGCCGCGCGAGTCAAGCAGCAGCGTCACCAGCACGCGCGGGCTGGGCGCGCCGATCCCGAAGAAGCCTTTCTGCTGGCGCGGCACGTCCGAGTAGGCCAGATGCGTCCACGAGTGGAACGCGTAGTGGTTGTACAGCAGCAGCGGGACGATGCCGACGAGCCCGCCGGCCACGTACGCGCCGCCGCGGCGCAGGATCCCGAGCGGCGTGCGCGAGTCGGCGCGCGAGAGCAGGAGCAGGCCGAGCACGATCGCGGCGAAGAACGTCGGGTACTCGGACGAGAACGCGTAGCCCATCGCGAGGCCCGCCAATGCCAGCAGCATCGGGCTCGGCGGGCCCTCGCGCTCGCGCAGCATCAGCCAGAACGCGGCGAAGCAGAGGAACGTGGTGAACATGTGCGAGAACAGCAGCTGCGAGAACGGCAGCACCATCGTGCCGAGGCCCGTGACGACCGCCGCCGCGACGCCATAGCCGGGCTCGTAGCGCTCGGCCACACGCCACACGAGCAGCACGAGCAGCAGGCCCGGCAGCACGTTGCCCCACAGCCCCAGCAGGTAGATCATCTCGTCGCCCGGGTGGTTCGGCGGCGCCACGTGCGCGTCGCTCCACGATTCGGCGCCCACGAGGTTGAGCGCGTCGTAGAACGGCAGCGCGAACAGTGCGAGGCCGGGCGCACGGGCGGAGTAGTAGTGGCCCTTGTAGAAGACCTTGTCGCCCGTGTTGGCCTGGTACTGGTCGATCGTCGTACGGTCCTCGTTGAACGCGCGCGTGAGGTCGTAGTGGGAGGCCTGATTCCAGGAGAAGCTCTGGATCATCACCGCCGAGGACAGCCCCACCAGCAGGACCGCCGCCAGTGCCAGCCGCTGGCGCGTCATCAATCGGTGCCGTGCAGGGCCTTCGGCCCAGGCCCGATCTCATAGATGAACAGCGAGCCCACCTGTCGGCGCGTGATGCCGAGGCCGGCGATCGGTTTGCGCGCGTTGGCGGCGGGGTCCGGCGGCTCGGGGAACACCCAGCCCTGCTCCGGCGGCAGGCCCTTGGGCAGCACCGTGTGCAGCACGACCGTGCGGATGCCGTAGTAGCGCAGCTTCTCGATGCTGGCCTTGTCGGGGAAGCCGCTCATGCCGCCGCGCAGATCGTCCTCGGCGGGGATGTCGAACGTGCTCTCGCCGTTGGCGATCTTGGGGAAGCCGTTGGTCGAGAAGTACTGCCAGATGCGATCGAGCGCGCCGTCGGTCGGCAGGTCGATGAGCGGGCCCGGCAGGCCGACCTCGGCGCTCGCGGGCTGCGGCACGAGCGGGTGGCCGAGGTGCCCGGCGCCTTCGCCGAGGATGCCGATCAGCAGCACCGCGCCGACCAGCGCCGGCAGGCCGAGCGCGGGGAGCGCGAGCGCTCCGCGGCGCATGCGCGCGACCAGCAGCTGCGCGCCCGCGCCCGCGAGCAGCGCGTAGAAGAGCGTCGCCAGCGTGAATATGCGACCGGGCACACGCACTCCGTCCCAGCCGGGGGCGTAATCGAACAGCAGGCGGTACGGATAGCCCGCGCCGGTGAGGCCGAGGCCCATCGCGAGCACCGAGCAGGTGACGATCCCGATGAGCAGACCGATGCGCAATCGGCGGGTGTAAGGATTTGGATCCCCGCCCGCCCCGCGTAGCCCCACGAGGCCGATCAACGCGAGCAGCAAGATCAGCCCGCCGGGGAAGAACACGCTCTCGTTCTTGGAGTTGACCTTGGCGCGCATGCCCGAAGTGAGCGAGCCCCAGACGCGGTTCTCAGACGACGCGCCGAGCAGCGCGGCCGGCCCCGATGAGTAGGTCTCGACTTCTTTGATCGTGCGCTTCGCCGTCGGGTATAGGGCGGCGACGCGCAGGTACGGGCGCGCCTCGTACACCGTGACCGCGCCGACGGCGGCGATGCCGATCAGCGTGACCGCGAGCAGTCTTCGCGGGACGAGCGCGCCGCGGGCCCCGTCGGCGCCGGGCCGCCACCCAGGGCCGGCGGTCAGGCGTCCGCGCCACCAGAAGACGAGCACGACGAGCGCGAGCAGCGCCAGCAGGTAGGCATACTGCAGGCCGAGCGTGAAGCCGAGGCTGATCTGCCAGGCCGACAGCAGCCAGCCGGCAAGCACCAGCCCCCGCGACTCACGGCGATAGCCGCGCACGAGCAGGAATAGGCCGCAGGCCAGGCCGCCGGAGGAGATCACCTGAAAATGGCCGGCCTCGGTCACGCGGTAGGGCGCATATGCGAACGCGAGCCCGGTCGCGGCGGCCCCCAGCCGGCGCAATCCGAGCTCGCGGGCGAGCAGGTAGGCGCCCACGAAGCAGAACGACCATATCCACAGGAAGATGAGGTTGTAACGGACGAGTGTGGCGACCGTGCCCGAGCCGAAGAACGCCGCCGGCCCATAGCCGAACAGCGAGTCGGAGAAGGCGAGGCTGAACGGGTGCGGGAAGAAGGCGTTCGAGTTGAAGATGCTGAGCGGGTCATGCAGCATCGCGTGGCCGACCCACGCGATCTGCCAGGCGGTGCGCACGGGATCGCCGAGGTCGGGCGCGATGCGGCTGCCCATGTGCAGCACGAGCGGCCAGCTGGTGAGCAGGGCGAGCAGCAGGCCGGCGAGTGCCGCGAGCGCGATCTCGCCGCGCGGGAGGCTCGGGGACGGCGCCCAGCGCCGGCCGCGGGGGGGCGCGCCGTCGAGCGCCTGTGCTTCGCTGCGCGCCACGCGATCGAGGTCGGGATGCTCGGGCGATTCGGGTGGCGTGCGCGGTGGGCTGGGAAGACCGGTCATGGTCTGGCTGTGTTCGAGGCCGCGCGGATCGGGGCAGCATACGCGAGCCGGCTGCTGCATTGCGTAGTACGGGCGGCTGACGCTTGTGCCATCGGAGAGCTGCGCTTTGCGTCAGACTTGCCGGCGTGAGGGTTCTCGTTGTCGGAGCCGGCGGTGTCGGCGCGGCGTTCGCCGCGATCGCGCAGCGCCGCGAGGCGTTCACGCACGTGGTGCTCGCGGATGTGGCGCTCGAGCGCGCGCGTGCTGCGGCCGAGCGGCTCGGCGAGCCCGACCGCTTCACGGCGGAGCGCGTCGACGCGTCCAGCCGCGAGGAGCTCGTGGAGCTGATCGGCCGCGTGCGGCCGGATGCGGTGCTGAACGCGTGCGATCCGCGCTTCAACGAACCGATCTTCGCTGCGGCGTTCGACGCGCGCGTCACCTACCTGGACATGGCGATGACGCTCTCCCGTCCGCATCCCGAGCGTCCGTACGAGCTGCCGGGGGAGATGCTGGGCGACCGCCAGCTGGCCGAGCACGAGCGCTGGGAGCGCGCGGGCCTGTTGGCGCTCGTCGGGATCGGCGTGGAGCCGGGCCTGTCTGACATCTTCGCGCGCCACGCCGCCGACGAGCTGTTCTCGAGCATCGAGGAAGTGGGCGTGCGCGACGGCGCCGACCTGGTCGTCGAGGGCTATGACTTCGCGCCTACGTTCTCGATCTGGACGACGATCGAGGAGTGCCTGAACCCGCCGCTGATCTGGGAGCGCGAGCGCGGCTTCTACACCACGGCGCCGTTCTCCGAGCCGGAGGTGTTCGAGTTCCCCGAGGGCATCGGCCCGGTGGAGTGCGTGAACGTGGAGCACGAGGAGGTCGTGCTGATCCCGCGCTGGGTGCAGTGCGAGCGCGTGACGTTCAAGTACGGGCTCGGGCAGGAGTTCATCGACGTGCTGGCGACGCTGCACAAGCTGGGTCTCGACTCCACCGAGCCGGTGTCGGTGCGCGGCGTGCAGGTCGCGCCGCGCGACGTCGTCGCGGCGGCGCTGCCCGACCCGGCGACGCTCGGCGAGCGCATGAGCGGGCGCACCTGCGCGGGCACGTGGGTGACGGGAACCGGCAAGGACGGACAGCCGCGCTCGACCTACCTCTACCACGTGGTCGACAACGAGACGACGATGCGCGAGTACGCCAGCCAGGCGGTCGTGTGGCAGACCGCGGTCAACCCCGTCGTGGCGCTGGAGCTGCTCGACCGCGGCGAGTGGAAGGGCACGGGCGTGCTCGGCCCGGAGGCGTTCCCGCCTGGGCCTTTTCTCGAGCTGCTGAGGGAGTACGGGACGCCGCATGGGCAGCTGGAGATGCCGAATGCCTGACGTGACGGGCGGGAGTCGGCGGGCCCAGGAGCAGCCGGTGGCACAATCCCATTTTCTGTACATGACCGCGCATACGGAATTGCGGTAGGCTCAACGGCGCACCGTCCGCGGAAACGGCGATGCCCGTCCCATCTGAGCCTTGGTTGACAGCTCCGACAGCTCCGGACCCGGAGTGCCCGTACAGGACACGCCGCCGGTGACGGCCGGCAAGGCGCTCTTCGGCGGCCAGCTCTTGGCGGCGATCTCCACCAGCATCGTCGGCATCCTGCGCGACCACTACGGGCGCGGTCCGATGAAGGCAAAGACCTACGTGCTCGACGACATCATCGTCGTAGTCATGCGCGGGAGCGGCTTCACTGCGCTCGAGCAGACGATCATGGACAGCGGCGACCCGGACCGCGTCATCGCCATGCGCGAGGACTTCCAGCGTGTCATGGCGGCACGCTACAAGAGCACGATCGAGGAGCTCACAAGCCGGAAGGTCCTCGCGTTCCTGAGCCAGGCACACGTCGAGCCGGACATCACGATGGAGATCTTCTTCGTCGATGGCCCGCTGCAAGGCTTCGGCGCGGTTGAGATCACCGAACCCGAGTAGCACGCTCATGCTCCGGGCGGTCGCTGTCGAAGACCTACACAGAGAGCGATGCCCGCCACCATCGACGCCAAAGCCGCAGAGTCAGCCAGTGTGCGCGAAGGTGCGCTGCGCGTCGTCTGGGACGAGCACCTACCGGAAGCGCTGACGCGGGTGAGCCTGATCGAGCGGGCGATCACAGCGCTGGCGAGCGCCGAGCTCGACGAGCAGCTCCGACGCGAGGCGCAGAAATCCGCGCATATGCTCAGCGGGTCGCTCGGCGTGTTCGGCTTCGCGTCCGCGTCAGATGCCGCACACGCGCTCGAGCTGGAGCTCGTCACGCCAGCGCGGGAGCGGGCGCCCGGGCTGTCGACGCTCGTCGCGATCGTTCGGCGCGGTTTCGGCGCTCGGGTGTCCGCAGCCGGGGCGGCGCAGACCATCGCCCATTAGAGAAGGCGTCCTGGAAGCGCCACGCGCGTCAGCGTGGCGGCGGCGTCCAGCTCGGCTAGCTGCTCCGCCCCGACGGCCGGGTCCTGGTCGCTGCCGCTCTGCTCCAGCCGCTGGCAGCTGAGGGCGAGGCGCTTCGCTCCGAGGCTCGCGCCGCTGCCCCCCAATAGATGCGCGACGCGCCCGCGCTCGCTCGTGTCGCCACGACGGCTCGCATCGACGATCTCTGCCACGTACCCGGCCAGCGACGCGATGAACGCATGGATGAGGCCTTGGCGCTCGTCCATGGCCAGTGCTTGGCGGAGCTCGCGCACGACGGCCTCGTCGAACAGTTCGCTCGCCGGGCCCCCCACGGCGGCCCCGGGAGCGGGCTGGGCGCGCCCGCTCGCGGCTCGAAGCTGCGGAGTCTGCTCGCCGCCGGAGAGCTGGTGGGTCATGACGGCCGCGAGTTCTTCCGGTCGGACGGGCTTGCTCACGTAGTCGTCCATCCCCGCCTCCAGGCAACGCTCGCGGTCGCCCGTCATCGAGTGCGCGGTCATGGCGATGATCGGCACGTGGCGGCCGTGCTCGGCGTCGCGGATGCGTCGCGTCGCCTCGTATCCGTCGATCTCTGGCATCTGGCAATCCATCAGGATCGCCGCATAGTCGGTGGCCAGTGCCATCTCCACGGCCTCGCGGCCGTTGTGCGCAACGACCGCGCGCAGTCCTTGTTTGGCCAGCAGCGCGCACGCCACGGCATCGTTGACGCGGTCGTCCTCCGCGATGAGCACCAGCGGCCAGCCCGGGTCTGCGATCGCGGTGGGTCGCGGCGCGCGCTCGCGGTGCGAGGGCCGATCGGTGACCGCGTCCGCGGCAGCTCCGGCGTGCCGCGGTCGTGGGAGCGCTGCCGCGGCGGGCAGCTTGGCCGTGAACCAGAACGTGCTGCCCCCGCACGCGCGAGGCTCGGCGCCGATTGCGCCACCCATCCGCTGCGCGATCTCGCGCGCGATCGTCAAGCCGATGCCGGTCCCTCCGAACAGCCTGGTCGTTGATTGGTCGGCCTGCTCAAACGGCTCGAACAGCCGTGCTGCCTGGTCCGCGTCGATGCCCACGCCGGTATCCGAGACCTCGAAGCGCACGATGTTCGCCGCGCCGCCGGACACGCTCACGAGCACCTCTCCAGAGGCCGTGAACTTAATCGCGTTCGACAGCAGGTTCAGCAGTACCTGGCTCAGGCGGCCGCGATCGCCGTTGACGGTCGTGGGCAGATCCGCGGCAACCGTGTAGCTGCTCTCGAGTCCATGCGCGTGCGCCTGCTGGGCGAGTATCAGGCACGCCTCCGCGACGCAGCCACGCAGCTCGAAGTCGGTCGGGTCGAGCTCGAGCTGTCCCGCTTCGATCTTCGAGAAGTCCAAGATGTCGTTGATGACCGCGAGCAGCGCCCGACTCGCCGCCTCCAAGGCCTCGACATATCCGCGTTGGACCGGATCCAGCGGCGTGTCGCTGAGGAGGCTGGCCATCCCGACGACCCCGTTCAGCGGAGTGCGTATCTCGTGACTCATATTGGCCACGAACCCGGACTTCAGTCGGGAGGTCTCGATCGCTTGGGCGAGCGTCGTCGTCTGCCCTGTCAAATCCGTCGAGATCCCGGCCAGCGCGATCACCTTCCCGTTCTCCGATCGAATCGGGAACTTCAGCGACAGATACGTGCGTGTCCCGTCATGCGTGGCCAGCTCCTGCTCGAAGGACATCGCGCTGGCGCTCTCGATCACCTCCCGATCGCTGGCTCTGATCTGACTGGCTGTGACAAGCGGGCCGATGTCATCCTCGCTGCGGCCGAGCACCTCCTCTGACTTCAACCCGCGAATACGTTCGAACTCACGGTTGACGAGCAGGTAGCGGCTGTCGGCGTCCTTTACATAGATTGCCGCGTTCGCGTTGTCCAGGATGCCCTGAAAGCGCTCCTCGGTGAGTCGCACGGATAGCTCGCGCTGCTCCAATGAGCGCGACATCGCGTTGAACGCGCGTAGGAGACCGCCGACCTCGCCTCGCTGGCGTCCCGGCACGCAGATGCCGAGCTTGCCGTCGCCGACTTGTGCCGCCGCCCGGGCAAGGCGATGGATCGGGGCGAACATCATCCGGGAGAGCGCCGCCGCGAGCAGGGCCAGCAGGGCGAGTCCACCAGTTGCCGCGAGGAGGACGGTATGTGCACTGGACGCGAAGAGCACCACCGCGACGATTGCAAGCAGAGTGCCGAGCGCACCGAACGCCTCTGAGCGCAGGACGCTCGGGCGAGGGAAGTCCATTACTCGGCATTATATCGCTTTACAGATTAACCAGCGGGGCGGCCGCACTCGACGGCGTGGGCCTCGATCGAGGCCATCAGGGCATCGGCGAGCGCGTGAGGCCCAACGCCCTTGCGCAGGTAGGTGGTGGCGCCTGCCTGCATCAGCTCACGGACGATCCCGTCAGACTCGTCGATCGACAGCAGCACGATCGCCGTATTCGGAGCGACCTCGTGGATACCCTGCACGGCGCGCAGGCCGCCTCCCCTGGGCATCTCGACGTCAACGAGGGCGACGTCCGGCTGACTGGCCTTGGCGAACTCGACGGCCTGCTCGCCGTCGGCGGCGATTCCGACGACATCGAACGCCTGGCTGAGCGAGATGTTCAGCATCGACCGAACCACCGGGTCGTCGTCGGCGATCATCAGCCGTGGGTGAGAGCTATCGGGAAGGACGGAGGGCATCGGGCATCGGCTCCTTCGCGGTGTCTGAGTGACGGCCTTTGTGAGGACACATGTCTATCGGCAGTATGCTGTCGGTACTTGACTACCGGCAACGGGGGCCGTGTTGAGGCTGTAGAGACGCTACCTTCTACTGGACGATGCTCGGCCGCGAGACCACAGCGGGCGCTTCACCATCCGGGGATGATTTTCCCTCCGGGGTGGCGAAGATTCGAATCGTGCTCGCGGATGACCATCGTGTCGTGCGCAGCGGGCTGCGACTGTTGCTCGAGCACGAGCCGGATTTTGAGGTGGTTGCCGAGGCGGGTGACGTGGAGAGCGCGCGGCGATACGTGCGCGGCCACCACCCGACGGTGCTCGTCCTCGATCTGAGCATGCCGGGCGATCCCGGCGCCGACACGATCCCGAGCCTGCGCGCGGAGTTCCCGTCCACTCAGATAGTGGTGCTGACAGCCCACCGTGAGCCCTCGCTTGCCCGGCAGGCGCTTGACGCGGGAGCGCTCGGCTATGTGCTCAAGGATGCGGCCAACGATGAGCTCGTGGTGGCTGTGCGCAGGGCCGCGGCGGGAGACAGCTTCCTCGACCCCAGGCTTGGTGCTCTGCTCGCCGTCGAGCTGTCATCGAGAACACGAGATGCGCTGTCCGAACGCGAGACCGACGTGCTGCGGCAGATCGCGCTGGGACACACCAACGCCGAGATCGCCAAGCAGTTGTACCTATCGGTGAGAACGGTGGAGAGCCACCGCGCGCACCTCCAACACAAGCTGCAGATTTCGACCCGCGCCGAACTGGTCGGCTACGCGATCGAGCGTGGGCTGATCAAGGCATGAGTGACGGGCTCGCGCGGGTCGGCAGAGCTTGCCCCCAAGGCTGTGACACTGCCCGATAATCGGATTTCGCGGAATTCTCGGACTTAAGAGCGGATCGCTGGTAGTGTCCTCAACATCCTCTCGAGAGCTTCCATCGGCCGCACCGGTCGCGCGTTTCCCGACCCGAGGGGACCACGGTCACGCACCCGGCGAGATCGCCTGTGAAGTAGGTGCACGACGAGCTCTTCGACCCGAGGACATTCGGCTCCGCCGAGGAGGTCGCGGAGTTCGTGGGCAACGTGCTCGAGTCCTCGACCGAGTACTCGATCGTGGCCACCGATCCCGCGGGACTGATCCTGCTCTGGAACGAGGGCGCCCGGCGGCTCTACGGCTATGCGCCCGCCGAAGTCATCGGGCAGTCGTGGTCGCTGTTGCACACGGAGGAGGACGTACTGCGCGGGCTGCCGGCTCAGATGATGGCGGGCACCCTGCGGGACGGCAAGTGGCAGGGAACCGTGGCGCGCGTGCGCAAGGACGGGAGCAGTTTCACCGCCCAGGTGGTGACGACCCTCCGCAAACGCGCCGATGGCCAGCAGGCCGGATTCCTGCTGATGTCGAGCGACATCAGCGAAAAGGTTCGTCTCGACCGCGAGCTCGACTACGCACGCTCGCTGCTGGAGCTGGCGCCCGACGCGATGGTGATCGTCGATGCCGACGGGACGATTCAGCTGGCCAACGCCGCGACTGAGAGGATGTTCGGCTATTCACGGGAGGCGCTGGTCGAGTGTCCAGTGGAGATGCTCATCCCCGATCGCTATCAGCGGCGCCATCCCGAACACCGGGACGGCTTCTTCAGCTCGCCGCGGGCGCGTTCGATGGGCCAGGGCCTGGATCTGTCGGGCCGTCGCCAGGACGGCAGTGAGTTCCCGGTCGAGATCAGTCTCAGCCCACTCGACACCGAAGACGGGTTCCTCGCCATGGCGGCGATCCGTGACGTGACCGAGCGAAAGCGCGCCGAGGGCAAGTTCAGGGGGCTGCTCGAGTCCGCGCCTGACGCGATGGTGATCGTCAACAGCGTGGGAGAGATCCAGCTCGCGAACGCCGAGACCACAAAGCTGTTCGGCTATCGCCGCGACGAGCTGATCGGGCGCCCCGTCGAGATGCTGATCCCGCTGCGCTACCACGATCGGCATCCCGACCATCGCATGGGCTTCTTCTCAGCACCCCAAGCACGCGCGATGGGCGCCCAGCTCGACCTGTCCGGCCGGCGCAAGGACGGAGTCGAGTTCCCGATCGAGATCAGTCTCAGTCCACTGGAGACCGAGGATGGCATGCTGGCCACGGCGGCCATCCGTGACGTCACCAAACGCAAGCGCGCCGAGCGGGACCTGAGCGAGGCGAACGTCCAGCTGGAGAACGCGAGCCGCGCCAAGGATCGCTTCCTCGCCAGCATGAGCCACGAGCTGCGGACGCCGCTGAACGCGATTCTAGGCTTCACCGGCACTTTGCTGATGGGGCTCCCGGGGCCGCTCAACGACGAGCAGACCAAGCAGATGCGCACGGTGCGACGCAGCGGCCGGCACCTGTTGTCGCTGATCAACGACCTGCTCGATCTCGCGCGGATCGAGTCAGGAAAGTTGGAGCTCCACGACGAGTCGATCGACTGTCGAGACCTGCTCGAGGAGGTCGCCGTCGGCCTGCGGCCGCTAGCCGACGAGAAGGCGATCGCGCTCGAGCTTGCCGGCGAGTTGGATCGACTGGAGTTGCGCAGCGACCGACGCGCGCTCAGCCAGATCCTGATCAACCTGGCCAACAACGCGATCAAGTTCACCGATAAGGGCAGCGTCCGGCTCGGGCTGAGCCGGCGGCGCGAGGACGGTGACCTGGTGACGCGCTTCAGCGTGACCGACACCGGGCACGGGATCCGGGTGGAGGACCAGGAGCGGCTGTTCGCCGCGTTCGAGCAGATCGGCGGGCCCGACGCACGACCATACGAGGGCACAGGGCTGGGGCTGTACATCTGCCAGACGCTGGCACCCCTGATCGGCGGCGCGATCACCTTCGAGAGCGAGTTCGACGTCGGCAGCACGTTTGCGCTCGAGATCACAGAGCAGGTGGCACCGTGACGGCGATCATCCTCGTGGTGGAGGACAACGAGGACAACATCACGCTGATCGACTACCTCCTCAAAGCGCATGGCTACACACCGCTGCTGGCGCGCGAGGGCAGCGAGGGCGTTCGGCTCGCGGTCGAGCACCTGCCCGATCTCGTGCTGCTGGACATCCGCATGCCGGGGATGGACGGCTATGAAGTGGCCGCGGCGCTCAAACTGAAGCCCTCGCTGAGCGCCACGCGCGTGGTGGCGGTGACCGCGTCGGTAATGGTCGGCGACCGCGAGCAGATCACAGCCGCCGGATTCGACGGTTGCATCGAAAAGCCAATCGACCCCGAGGGGTTCATCGCACAACTCGAGTGCTGGCTGCCTGAGCATGCGCCTCCACAGAAGTCGCCGACAGGCGGCTGATGGCGTCGATCCTCGTGCTCGACGACCGGCCGGTCGAACGCGACCTGCTCGAGATCGTCCTGGGCTCCGCCGGATACGCGGTGCAGCAGGCGGCCACTGGTGAGGACGCGCTCGCGCTGGCACGCGCCGAGCATCCCGACCTGATCATCGCCGACGTCCTCATGCCGGGGATGGACGGGTACGAGTTCGTGCGCGCGCTGCGCGCGGATCCGGATACGGCGTCCACTCGCGTGATCCTGTGCACGGCCACCTATGACGACGGTGAAGTCCGGCGTCTGGCGTTGGCGTGTGGGGTCTCGTCGATCATGATCAAGCCGATCGAGCCGGAGGAGATACTGCACACCGTCGCGGCAACCCTCGGCGCGGAGCCGGTGCCCGACGCGGTGGAAGGCGTAGAGCCGTTCGAGCGCGAGCAGCTGCATGCGGCCAACGCCAAGCTGATCGAGAAGGTCGCCGAGCTGGAGCGGGCCTCACGCGCGAAGTCGGAGTTCGTGGCGAACATCAGCCATGAGATCCGCACGCCGCTGAACGGCGTCGTCGGGATGACCAGGCTGTTGGGCGATACCCCCCTGGATCAACTGCAGCGCGAGTACGTCCACGCGCTGCAGGCATCCAGCGAGGCCTTGCAGCTCGTGGTCAACGACGTGCTCGACTTCTCCACGCTCGAAGCCGGACGCGTCGAGCTGTCTGCGATCGAGTTCGACCTGCGCAGCGCCGTCGAGGAGGCGCTGCTGATGCTCGCCGGGCCAGCGCGGGCCAAGGGGTTGGAGATCAGCCACCACGTCGAGGGCGCCGTGCCCGAGGTGGTGCGAGGCGATCGCACCAGGCTTCGCCAGATCATGCTCAACCTGCTCTCCAACGCGGTCAAGTTCACGGCATCGGGCGAGGTCGTGCTGCGGGTGCGTGTCCACGACGGCCGTCGGCTGCACTTCTCCGTCTGCGACAGCGGCATCGGGATCGACGAGCACGGGTCGCGGTCGCTGTTCGAGGCCTTCGCGCAAGCCGATCAGTCCACCACGCGTCGGTACGGCGGCACGGGTCTTGGGCTTGCGATCTCGCGCGAGCTCGTGGGCCTCATGGGCGGAGAGATCGGCGCCGAGAATCGTGAGGACGGCGGCTCCGTGTTCTGGTTCACGGCCGACCTGCCAGCGGCAACCGTGCCGGCCGTGGCCGCTCGCAGGCGCCCCGATCTACTGGGTTTGCGGGCCCTCGTCGTCGGCGATGCCAAGGTCAAGCGCACCGTTCTGGAGCACCATCTAAGAGGGTGGGGGCTCGCCTGCAGCAGTGTTGAGCCCCGCGGCGCGATCGCCGCGCTGGAGCGCGCATCGGAGGACGGCATGCCGTTCGAGCTTGCGGTGCTGGACTTCGGGGATGCGGGGATGAGCTGCGCGGAGCTGACGCGTGCCATCCGCGAGCGTCCAGCTCTGCGTGCGTTGCGCGTGGTGATGCTCAGCGACTCTGCGCTCGACGGCGAGGTGTCGATCGGCGCTGGCGTCTCGATCGTGCTGTCACGGTCAGCGCGTCCCTCGGAGATAAGCGATGCGATCAGCGATGCGATCGGCGCCCCGATTCCCACGGTCATGTCCGGCACGCCGTCCGACCGTGTGTTCGCGCCCGACGGTCCCCGGGTGCTGCTCGCGGAGGACAATGAGATCAACTGCACCGTCGCCGAGGCGCTCCTGGCCAAGCGAGGGCTGCGAACGGAGGTCGCCCATAACGGCCGCGAGGCCGTCGCGATGGCTGGATCGCGGCAGTATGCCGCGATCCTGATGGACTGCCAGATGCCCGAGCTCGACGGATACGAGGCGACCCAAAGAATCCGAGAGGCCGAGCACGGAACCCGTACGCCGATCATCGCGATGACAGCCCACTCGATGCCCGGAGATCGAGAGCGCTGTCTGGCCGCCGGCATGGACGACTACCTCGCAAAGCCCGTGCGGCCGGAGGCGCTTGACGGCGTTGTGAAGCGCTGGCTTCCAGAACATGGGCCAGAGGATCCTCCAGACGGTGCCGCTGAGTCCACGCCCGGCGCGGGCGGTGCTGGGGGAGAAATCGATCAGGGGCTGGACCTCGCAACCATCTCCGAGCTCAAGGACGCGCTGACGGGCGAGATGCGACGAACGATCCTCGACACCTTCGAGGAGTCCACGTCCAGGTGCCTCGCCGACATCGCGATCGCCGCCGGGCGCGGCGATCGCGTCGAGCTTCGACGGCTGGCGCACCTGCTCAAGGGCAGCAGCGTGACCGTCGGGGCCAGGGATCTGGCCGTCTGCTGCCAACGGCTGGAACGCCTCAGCGGTGAAAGGGATACGACACCCGGCCAGCAGCAGCTCGACGAACTGGACGCGACCTTCGCCGATATCTGCCCGGCGTTGCGCAGGCAATTGCTTTAAGCCAGGGAGCGCCCACCCCGACAGGTAGAGACTACGGTCAAGCAGTGTCGCAATGCACCGAGTTTAGGCTGGCATGAAGCGCTGTCTCGACCCTGGCACCAACCCGACACGCGTGACCGGTCGGTGGATGTCGGAGCACCACCTCCCGCAACGTGGGCCGGTGGGAACGAGCGCCGGCGAGCGATGCTCTCCGGCGAAGGCGGGGCCGGTGGCGTCCCCTGGGTCCTCCTAGCAGGGGACGCCACCGAGCTCGATGCGCAACGCGAACCGGCGCAAGCGCGTCCGGCAGCGCGCTTCGCCGGACGCAGGATCGACGACTCCCCCCACGGCGGCTGGCCATCCTCCGAGGCTGGTGATCCCTGGGCCTCGACCCGCAGACGCGCAGACGGATTCGCCAGATGTAGGCGTTGTCCCGTATGCTAGACTTTCGTGAAAGCGAGTCATCGGACTGCTGAATCGTCAGTGGTCGGGTCTGTCGCTATTGGTCGCTGGACGTGCTCGCAGACACACTGTGGCTGCCCATCTCGCACGGACCGCGCCTCGCCGGCAAGTGTCGCGCTTACGGGAGGTTTTCGGTCATGCTGCAGAGCCGTGATGGCTCGAGCGACGGGTCAGCTGCGCGTGGTCGCCTGGGCCGGATGATGGGGCGTTCGTCGCGTGTCCGTGAAACGACGGACGACATCGATGCTCGTGCCGTTCTCGAGTCGTTGGACAGTGCGGTCATCACGAGGAGGCTGAACGGAGTCGTCGATTCCTGGAACGCCGGTGCGGAGAGGCTTTACGGCTACGCTGCGGAGGAGATCGTCGGCAAGCCGTACGACCTGATCGTGCCAGCCGTGCGCCAGCCCCGCGAAGGTCAGACGGTCAAGGCGCTGGTGGCAGCGATGGTGAGCGACGACTACATCACCCAGCGGTTGTGCAAGGACGACGGCGCGGCGTCCATCCGGGTGCGGACCTCACCGATCACGAACCCCGCCGGAGCGATCGTCGGCGTGTGCACGGTCGAGGACAGGCTCAGCGCCGAGCAGGCGCGCTCGACCCTCGACGTCGACGCGTACCTGCGCGGGGCGTTCGACGATGCTCCGATCGGGATCGCGCTGGTCGCCATCGACCCGGCGCGTGACGGCCGCTTCCTGCAGGTAAACCGGGCGCTGTGCGAGCTGACGGGATACTCGCTCGAGGAGCTCCGCCGAACCGACGTCAGCGCGCTGGTGCACCCGCACGACCTGCCCAGCGACGTGGCGGCGATGACCAAGCTCAAGGAGGGCCAGTCAGACCTGTTCCAGCTCGAGCAGCGACTTCTGCACCTCGATCGTCACGCGATATGGACCACGCTCAGTGCCTCGCTGATTCGCGGCACGGCCGGCAATCCGCTGTACTGCATCCGCCAGCTGCAGAACATCGAGGAGCGCAAGCGCTACGAGGGCGAGCTGAGCTATCTCGTGGAGCATGATCCGCTCACCGGCTTGTTGAACCGCCGAGGCTTCGTCCGCGAGCTCGAGCACCAGATGGCCTACGCGCGTCGCTACGGCAAGGGTGGAGCTGTGCTGTTCCTCGACGTCGACGACTTCAAGTACATCAACGACACGCTCGGCCACAGCGCGGGCGACGAGGTGATCAGCGACCTCGCCCGCGTCGTGGACAGGCGGCTGCGGGAGACGGACATCTTTGCGCGCCTAGGAGGCGACGAGTTCGCCGTCCTGCTGCCGGATGCCGCCGTCGGAGAAGCCAGAACCCTGGCCGAGGGCCTGCTCGAGGCGGTACGAGAGGGGTGCAGCGTGTCGCTCGGCGAGGATCGACGCACGAGCACCAGCATCGGAATCACCACCTTCCACGAGCCCGGCAAAGATCTCACGCCGGACGACATCCTGATCGACGCGGATGTTGCGATGTACGCCGCCAAGGAGGCAGGCAAGAACCGTATGGCGGTGGCGAGCTCTGCGACCAGGGAGCGGATGAGATCGAGGGTCACCTGGGCCGAGCGGGTCAGGCGTGCGGTGAAGGACGGCACGTTCGAGCTGTACTGCCAGCCGATCGTCGATCTCGCCACCGACAGCATCACCCAATGGGAGTTGCTGTTGCGCCTGCCAGGCGACGGCGAGGAGTTGATCCTGCCAGCCCAGTTCCTCTATACAGCCGAGCGCTCGGGCATGATCCTGGACATCGACCGCTGGGTGCTGAGCCAAGCGATGAGGCTGATCGCCGGGCAGCGCGACGCCGGACATGACCTGCGCTTGGAGGTGAACCTGTCGGGCCGCTCGGTGGGGGACACGGAGCTGCTCGACCTGATCGAGCGGGAGCTCGAGGCGAGCGCGATCGACCCCGCCAGTCTGATACTCGAGGTGACCGAGACGGCGGCGATCGCGAACATGGACCACGCGTGCAGCTTTGCGACCAGGCTGCAATCCATCGGGTGCGGCTTCGCGCTCGATGACTTCGGCGCCGGGTTCGGCTCCTTCTACTACCTCAAGCACCTCCCCTTCGACTACGTGAAGATCGACGGAGAGTTCATCCGGAACCTGCCGGCGAGCAGCACCGACCAACTGATCCTCGACTCGATTGTGCAGATGTCAAGGGGAATGGGCAAGCGCACGATCGCGGAGTTCGTCGGTGACGGTGACACGATCGAGGTGCTCAAGGCGCACGGCGTCGACTACGCCCAGGGCTACCACCTCGGCAAGCCGCGCCCCGTGTCTGTCACGATGCGGTAGTTCCGCACGCGGCCGATCGTAGGCGCACATCAAGCAAGATCACGAGCCTGGCAGCAACCGAACTCGCTCGCGTGCCGCCGGTGTCCTCCAGACTGGCGAGCGTTCGCGGACCGCTGGTTCTGATCGCCGAGGACAGCGAGGTCAGTTGTGGCGTCGGCGCGGCGCCGAGACCGCCCTTCGCTGCCATCAGGTGCTGGCTGGCCGCTCCCGTGCCGGAGCATCTGCGGTCTCGCTGAGCGCAAAGCCCGACGAGCTCGCTGGTCTCGGACTTCGTCGCGTGCGACGGGACACGCGGTCTCACACGACACGCGGGCGATCCGTGCCCGCGTGTCGTGCCCCCATCGAGGCTCTGTCTCCCGGACTGAGCTCAGAATTCGACGCGCGCCGGGACGGGGCCGGTCGGCGGCGGCTGATCTAGGATGCCCGGCGGCGCGGTTTCTGTCTTGCGCGAGAAGAACTCTTTGAAGTAAGGCCGCGACACGAGCATGATCACGAAGCCCAGGAGCATCCCGCCGATGCCCATCCACAGCGGCAGCGTGATGCCCAGGATCGGCTTTGATTCCACGTTTGCCGCGTGGCTGTAATAGAACGCCGCCTTGAAGCCCACCCCGAACAGGATCAGGCCGCCGAGCACGGGGCCGACGCCCAGGAGCAGGAAGTTGCGCGCGTTTTCCGTCAGGTCGCGACGGTAGTACCAGGCGCAGCCGACACCCGTGAAGCCGTAGTAGAAGCAGATCGGGAAGCCGATCGCGGTGAGGGAGTCGGCGAGCACGCTTTCGGAGAGCAGCAGCAGCACGATCGTGATCGCGATCGACAGGGCGCCGAAGCCGAGCGTCGAGACGGTCGGTGTCAAGTAGCGTTTGTGCACGCGCGAGAGCAGGTTGGTGACCGCTTTCCAATGCGCCATCGACAGCGTCGTGCGCGCCGTCGGCAGGATCGTGGTCTGGGTCGAGGCGGATGCCGAGGTCAACACCGCGATTACCAGCAGCTTGTTCAGTGTGCTGCCGAGGACGCCGGAGCCGAGCGCGTTGAGGACGTCTTCCTGGTTGGCTTCGTTGGTCAGGAAGCCGACGCCGTGGAAGGACTGGGCGGCCGCGGTGACCACGACGTAGATGAGCACGAGCATGATCGTCGAGATCACCGCCGCCTTGCCCGGTCCCTCGGCCGGGTCTTCTGACTCCTCGTTGACCGCCACACCCGAATCCCAGCCCCAGTAGATGAAGACCGCAAGCAGCAGTGCGACCACGAGGTCGCCAAAGCTCATCGCGAACGGGTTGATCCACGACAGCGACGGCTTGATCGATCCGCTCGGCGGGTGGCTGCCGTAGACCTTGACGAAGGCCACCACGGCGAACAGCCCGAGGATGAGCACCTCGGCGCCGAGCAGCACCTGCTGGATCCGGGCGGACAGCTCGATGCCGCGGTAGCAGATCCAGGTCATGATCGCGATCCACAGGACCGCGGCGATGATGATCGCGGCTTTCGATTCGCCGAGTTCGGTGAACCCGAAGAGCTTGAACGTGTAGATGGCAGCGATGTCGGCGAGCGAGGCCATCACGATGACGTCGGCGAGGAAGATCGCCCAGCCGTTCATCCAGCCGGTGATCGGGCCGAACGCGCGTGTCGTCCAGGCGAACGTGGTGCCGGCATCGGGATCGGCGCGGTTGAAGTATTTGTAGGCGGACGCGACCAGCAGCATTGGCAGGAACGCAACGAGCATCACCGCCGGGGCGTGCACGCCGACGCCCTTGACGACGACGATGAACCCGAGCGTCGCGGCGAGCGAGTACGCGGGCGCGGTCGAGGCGACGCCGATGACGATGTTCGAGATGTAGCCGATGGCGCCCTTCTTCAGGCCCTTGTCCATCACGCCAGAGGTTCCGCCCGAATGGGCCGGATCCGATAGGGCTGCACCTTCGATCGCCATCGACGGCTCCTCTCGTGGGCTGCGGCGGACATGCCGCACCTCTTGTGAGAAAAGTTACGCGCCCGGATGGCGGACGCGCAATGGGCGCGATCCCCAAAACGTCCACAATTAATTGGACAAGTCGTACAATGGCTGTTCAACTTGTTGACCACGCGGCGCATTGAGGGCCATATGACGAGCAGTTAGCGTTGTCCTCAGCGTCTAGTCAGCGATAGAGGAGGCGGTCTTCGATGTCGGGCGATCTGCAAGAGCAGGCCAAGCGCCACCTGTGGATGCACTTCACGCGGATGGGCTCCTACGCGGAGCCTGGCCACGAGGTGCCGGTGATCGTGCGCGGCGAGGGCTGCTACGTGTACGACGAGCACGGCAGGCGCCACCTGGACGGCCTGTCGGCGCTGTACTGCGTGAACATCGGCCACGGCCGCCCGGAGCTGGGCGAAGCGGCGGCGGCGCAGTCGAAGGAGCTCGCGTTCTACACGAACTGGAGCTACGCGCACCCGAGGTCGATCGAACTGGCCACGCGCATCGCCGAGCTGGCGCCGGGCGACCTCAACAGGGTGTTCTTCACGTCTGGCGGCTCGGAGGCGGTGGAGACGGCGTGGAAGCTCGCGAAGGCGTTCCACGCGGCCAACGACGAACCGCGCCGTCATAAGCTCGTCGCGCGCAACCTGGCCTACCACGGCACCTCGATGGGGGCGCTGACGGCCACGGGGCTGACGCCGCTGCGCGTGCCGTTCGAGCCGCTGACGCCGGGCGGCATCCACGTGCCGAACACGAACTCCTACCGCTGGCAGGAAGACCGCGACCCGCTGTGGGCGGCGAACGCGATCGAGGAGGCGATCGAATTCGCGGGTCCGGAGACGGTTGCGGCGGTGATCCTCGAGCCGGTGCAGAACGGCGGCGGCTGCTTCGTGCCGCAGGACGGCTACTTCCAGCACGTGCGCGAGATCTGCGACCGCCACGGCGTGCTGCTGATCTCCGATGAGGTGATCTGCTCGTGGGGGCGCCTGGGCTACTGGTTCGGGTGCGAACGCTTCGGCTACGAGCCGGACATGATCACCACGGCCAAGGGCATCAGCTCCGCGTACGCGCCGCTGGGCGCGGTGATCGCCGGCGACCACATAGCGGAGCCGTTCCTGCACGGCAAGGCGGCGTTCAACCACGGCTTCACCTTCGGCGGGCACCCGGTGGCGTGCGCGGTCGGCCTCGCGAACATCGACATCATCGAGAACGAGCGGCTGAACGAGAACGTGCTCGCGAACGAGGGGGCGTTCAGGGAGATGCTCGACAGCCTGCGCGACCTGCCGATCGTGGGCGACGTGCGCGGCGCCGGCTACTTCCATGCGATCGAGCTGGTAAAGGACAAGGACACGAAGGAGACGTTCGACGCGGCTGAGTCGGAGCAGCTGCTGCGCGGCTACCTCTCCGGCGAGCTGTACAACCGCGGGCTGATCTGCCGCACGGACGATCGTGGCGACCCGATCGTGCAGCTGTCGCCGCCGCTGATCGCGGGACCGCAGCAGTTCGAAGAGATCGAGGCGATCCTGCGCCCGGTGCTGAGCGAGGCCTCGGAGCGGGTGGAGCGGTGGAGCTCACTGTCGAGAGCCTGATCGGCGAGCTCGGGCTGGAGCTGGTCAGCGGCCAGGAGGCTGCGCAGGCGCACGTGCGCTGGGTGCACAGCACGGAGCTGCCTGACCCGACGCCGTGGTTGAAAGGCGGCGAGCTGCTGCTGAGCACGGGCATCCAGCTGACCGGCCCCAAGTCCCAGCGCGAGCTCGTGGACAGGCTCGCCGACCACCAGATCGCAGGCCTGGGCTTCGGCACGGGCTTCGCCCACAAGCGCCTGCCGGCGGCGCTCGTCACGGCGGCGCGCCGGCGCGAGTTCCCGCTGTTCGAGGTGCCATACGAGCTGCCCTTCATCGCGATCACCGAGCGCGCGTTCGCGCAGCTGCTGGACGAGCGCTACGAGCTGTTGCAGCGAACGATGGTGGGCGACGTGCTGGCGGAGGTGCTGAGCGGCCACCTGTACCCGGAGGACCTGCAGGCGCGTCTGCGCCCGTTCGGGATCGGCGAGCACGTGGCGGTGCTCGCGTTCAAGCCGCCCGACCCCGGCGCGGCGGCGGCGGCCGTGGAGCGGATCCTGGCGCGCGAGCGCGTGCCGAGCCTCGTGGCGATCCGCGTGGGCCTGGTGTGTGCGGTGATCGATCCGGACGGCGTGGCGCCGCTGGAGCTCGCGCGCGCGATCCGCGCGGAGCTGGCGAGCCGCTTCGGCGAGGTGCGCGCGGCGGCGAGCCGCGCGACCGCCACCCACTCGCTGCGGATGGCCTTCCACGAGGCACGCTGCGCGCTGGAGGCGGTGCGCCTGCGCAACGGCAGCGCGCCGGAGGTCGCCTCCTACGCCGATCTGGGCGCGTTCCAGCTGCTGCTGTCGGTGCAGGACGACGAGGCGCTCAGCTCGTACTGCCGCAGCGTGCTGGAGCCGATCGAACAGGGCGAGGGCGAGTACGGCGATGAGCTGGTGCGCTCGCTGGACGTGTTCATCGAGCACAACGGCCACTGGGAGAAGGCCGCCAACGCGCTGTTCTGCCACCGCCACACGCTGCGCTACCGCATCCGCCGCATCGAGCAGCTGACGGGACGCGACTTCTCAAACGCCCGCGACCGCATCGAGTTCTGGCTGGCACTGCGAGGAAGGGAGTTGGCACGATGAGGATCGGAGTCCCGACGGAGGTCAAGACCGACGAGTACCGCGTGGCGATCACGCCCGCGGGGGTCAGGGAGCTGGCCGCGGGCGGACACGAGGTGCTCGTGCAGGCGGGCGCCGGCGAGGGCAGCGCGATGAGCGACGAGCAGTTCCTCGCGCAGGGCGCGCAGATCGTGCCTGATGCCGACGCGCTGTTCGCGCAGGCGGAGCTGGTGCTGAAGGTCAAGGAGCCGCAGCCGGAGGAGGTGGGGCGCCTGCGCGCGGGGCAGACGCTGTTCACCTACCTGCATCTCGCGGCGGAGCCGGAGCTGGCACGCGGGCTGATGGCCTCGGGGGCGACGTGCATCGCGTATGAGACTGTGGAGGACGCGGAGGGACGGCTGCCGCTGCTTGCGCCGATGAGCGAGGTGGCGGGCAAGATCGCGACGCAGGCGGGCGCCTTCATGCTGGAGAAGCCGCTGGGCGGGCGCGGCATCCTCTTGGGCGGCGTGCCGGGCGTGGCGGCGGCGACGGTGCTGGTGATCGGCGGCGGCGTGGTGGGCATGAACGCGGCGTTCATCGCGATCGGCATGCAGGCGGACGTGTTCGTGTTCGACCGCTCGATCGACCGCCTGCGCGAGCTGGAAGTGGCGTTCGCGGGCAGAGCCTCAACGGTGTACTCCTCGACGCTCGCGATCGAGGAGATGCTGCCGGCGGCGGATCTGGTGATCGGCGCGGTGCTCGTTCACGGCGGGCGTGCGCCGCACGTGATCACCCGCGCGCAGCTGGGGCTGATGAAGCCGGGCGCCGTGCTGGTGGACGTGTCGATCGACCAGGGCGGCTGCTTTGAGACCTCGCGCCCGACCACGCACTCGCACCCCACCTACGAGGTCGACGGCATCACCCACTACTGCGTCACGAACATGCCCGGCGCGGTGCCGATCACTTCGACGTACGCGCTCACCAACGCGACGCTGCCGTACGTGATCGAGCTGGCGGAGCGGGGGGTGGAGGATGCGCTCGAGCAGGTTCCCGGCCTGCGCGGCGGGCTGAACGTGCAGGCCGGCGAGATCACCCACGCGGCGGTCGCGGAGGCTCTCGGCCTGGCCGTCGCTGCGCCGGCGCCGCGGTGACGAACACACACCTACAGCGAGGAGCTTTGGCATGGCGAGCACGACGGAGACCCTGAGCAACTTCATCGACGGCGACCGCGTGGCGTCGAGCGGCGAGACCGAAGCGCTGCTCAACCCCGCCACCGGCGAGGAGCTCGCGCGGGCGCCGATCTCGAGCGCCGAGGACGTCGACCGCGCTGTGCGGGCGGCGCGCCGCGCGTTCGACGGCTGGTCGGGCACGACGCCGGCGCAGCGCGCGCACGCGCTGCTGGCGCTTGCGGATCTGGTGGAGGAGCACGGCGAGGAGATCGCGCGTCTGGAGGCGCTCAACGCGGGCAAGCCGATCGAGGCGGTCAAGAGCGACGAGGTGCCGGTGATGGCCGACAACCTGCGCTTCTTCGCGGGCGCGGCGCGCTGTCTGGAGGGCAGGGCCGCGGGCGAGTACATGCAGGGCTACACGTCGTTCACGCGCCGCGAGGCCGTCGGCGTGATCGGGCAGGTGACCCCGTGGAACTACCCGCTGATGATGGCCATCTGGAAATTCGGACCGGCGCTCGCCGCCGGCAACACGGTCGTGCTGAAGCCCGCGGAGACGACGCCGACCACGACGATCCGGTTGGCGGAGCTGGCCGCTGACATCCTGCCGAAGGGCGTGCTCAACGTCGTCACCGGCCCCGGCCGTCCGACGGGCGAGGCGCTGATCAACCACCCCGAGGTGGACATGCTCGCGCTGACCGGGTCGGTGGACACCGGCAAGCACTTCGCGCGCACCGCCGCGGACACGCTCAAGCGCGTGCACCTGGAGCTCGGCGGCAAGGCGCCGGTGGTGGTGTTCGACGACGTCAGCCTGGAGAGCGCTCTGGAGACGATCGCGGGCACCGGCTACTACAACGCGGGGCAGGACTGCACGGCGGCGACGCGCGTGCTCGCCTCCAGCGACATCTACGACGAGGTCGTCAGCGGCCTCGCCGGCCAGGCGCAGGGCCTCGTGATCGGCGACACGCTCTCACCCGACACGACGCTCGGCCCCGTCAACTCGGCGCGCCAGCGCGAGCGCGTGCAGGGCTTCCTCGATCGCAGGCCCGACCACGCCGAGATCGTGACCGGCGGCAAGGCCGCGGACCGGCCGGGCTTCTACGTCGAGCCGACGGTCGTCGCGGGGCTGCGCCAGGACGACGAGATGATCCAGCGCGAGATCTTCGGCCCGGTGATCACCGTGCAGCAGTTCTCCGACGAGCAGCAGGCGATCGCGTGGGCCAACGCCACGCGCTACGGCCTCGCCTCGTCGGTGTGGACGCGTGACGTCGGCCGCGCGCTGCGCGTCTCGAAGGCGCTGCGCTTCGGCTGCGTGTGGATCAACGACCACATCCCGCTCGTGTCCGAGATGCCGCACGGCGGCTTCAAGGAGTCCGGCTACGGCAAGGACCTGAGCATGTACGGGGTCGAGGACTACACCGTCGTCAAGCATGTGATGGCGAACATCCAGTAGCAGGCGCCGCGCTAACGCCTCCCGAGCAGTGCCGAGACCAGACAGGCGGCGAGCACGAGCACGGCTATCAGCCCGGTGATCGCGAGGCCCGGGCTGACGAGCAGCAGCACCAGCGCGCCGGCCACGCCGAGGCCCACGTCCAAGCGCGCGAGCTTGCGTCTGCGCCGCGCGGCGCGGCGGCGGGCGCGCAGCCCGGCGAGGTCGGCCGGCGGCGGCGCGAGCTCCCGTGTCGGCTGCCGCGAGGGGCGCGTGGCGCTCATTGGCTGATCCTGCGAAACAGCGCCCGAGGGAGATGGCGCATCACGAGCATCACCCAGCGCAGCGCGCGCGGGACCCATACCGTCGATGCGTCGCGGTCCAATCCGTCGAGAACCGCCGCCGCGACGGCCTGCGGCGTCGTCGCAAGTGGCGCCGGGTCGAGTCCCCTGGTCATCTTCGTGGCGACGAACCCCGGCCGCACCACGAGCATGTGCACGTGGGACTCGCGCAGGTCGTCCGCGAGTCCCTGCGCGAGCGAGTCGAGCCCCGCCTTGGACGCCCCATAGACGACGTTCGCGCGCCGCGGGCGCTCGGCCGCGACCGATGACAGCACGACGATCGTGCCGCCGCCGCGGTCGCGCATTCGCCTGGCCGTGCGCATCAACAGCGATCCGGCGCCCACCAGGTTCGCCTGCAGCACGCCGATCGCCGCATCGACGTCAGCCGGCAGGCCGCCGCGCTCGCCGAGCACGCCGACCGCGAGGATCACCACGTCGACGCCGCCCAGCTGCACGAATGCCTGCTCCAGCACCCGCTCGTGGCTGGCGAGATCGAGCGCATCGAGCTGGAGCGTGCTCACCACGTGGCAGCCGGCCGCTCGCAGCCGCTCTGCCGCGTCGCCCAGAGCGGTCGCGTCTCGTCCCGCGAGCGCCACCTGGCGCGGCGTTCGCGCCTGCAGCTCGCGGACGATCGCAAGCGCGATCTCGGAGCTTCCCCCCAGGACGAGCACGTGCCGCCCGTCCGCGCCCGGAGCGGCGCTCACGCTGTCGCTCCACACAGGCCCAGGCGCTGCGCGAGGTCCGAGCGCAGGACGCGCTGCGGGTCGACGCGTGCGCGCTGCGCGTGGAAGCGGTCGAGCTGCGGATACATCGCCGCGAGCGCGTCGCGTCCCAGCCGCGCGTCCTTGCTCAGATACACGCGTCCGCCGGCGCCAGCCACCAGCTGGTCGAGTGCCTCCAGCGCCGCGCGCAGCCCCGGCGCGGCCGCCGGGATGTCAACTGCCAGCGTCCAGCCCTCCAGCGGAAACGACAGCGGCCCGCCGGACGCCGCGCCCATCCGCTTGAAGACCGCCAGGTACACGGGTAGGCGACGCTCACGGATCAGCTCGAAGCAGCGCACGAGCGCGTCCTCGGCGCCGCGCGGAATCACGAACTGATACTGCACCAGTCCGCCCGCGCCGTACAGCCGGTTCCACGCGCCGACCGCGTCCAGCGGAAAGAAGTACGGCGCGAGGGCCAGCGGGCGCTCGCGCTCGCGGCGCGGCGCCGCCCACCAGTGCAGCGCGTTGAACGCGCGCACGCTGGACGGTCGCAGCAGCGCGCCGGGGAAGCCGCGGGGAACCTCGACCGTCGGTCTGCGCGACAGTGTGCCCGGATACGCCACGCCCGCGCCGCGCCGGGTGCGCGCCGCGGGCGTGCGCTGGTCCGCCGGCAGCGGGTCGGCGCATACGACCACCGCGCGGCCCATGCTCGCGCCGGCCGCCAGCAGATCGAGCCACGCGACCGAATAGCGGTGACTTTCCTCGCCGCTCATCAGCGCCAGCGTCTGCTCGAGGCCGTCAGTGCGGTCGGTGTCCGCGCTGACCCACGCCGAGGGCAGCGGCTCGGCGCGCACGGTCGCCTCGACCAGGACGCCTGTCAGGCCCATGCCTCCGAGCGTCGCTCCGAACAGCTCGGGGTCGCTCTCGGGGGTCACGCGCACGAGGCCGTCCGCGGGCGTGCACAGCGTCAGCGAGGTCACATGCCGCGCGAAGGCGCCATCGCGATGGTGGTTCTTGCCGTGGACGTCGCTCGCGATCGCGCCCGCGAGCGTCACGTGCCTGGTGCCCGGGAGGACCGGCAGCGCCAGCCCGTGGGCGGCGAGGCTCGACATCAGCCGCGCGATCGTCGCGCCCGCCTGCGCGGTCACGAGCCGGCTCTCTGGGTCGATCGAGATGACCCGGTCGAGCGCGGTCATGTCGAGCACCGTGCCGCCGCCGTTCTGGGCGGCGTCGCCGTAGCTGCGCCCGGCGCCGCGCGCGATCACGCCGCCGCGGGGGTTCGCGAGCGCTTCGAGCACGTGCTCGAGCGCGCGCGGCTGGATCACATGGCAGCTGCTGCGCGACGTGCGACCCCAGCCGCTCACGGAGCGCAGCTGCGACTGCGCTGCCGGTGCGCTCAGCTCACGAACCGACATACACGCCACCGAGGAATAGCGCACTCCAGACCGCGCCGAGTGCCAGCAGCAGCTTGTCCCGCAGGATCAGCTCCTCCGGGGCCTGGCCGCCGCCGTGTCCGATCAGCGTCGAGTAGCGGGCCAGCCACAGCACGAGCGGCGCGATCGAGAGGCCGTACCAGACGGTGTGGTCCGGTCGCGTGAACGCCCATGAGGTGTATGCCGACACGGCCGCGAGCGCGGACGCCACGAGCGTCAGCAGCAGCGTCCTGGGTGAGTAGCGGCGGAGCGTCGCGCGCGCGGGGCCTGTGCTCGAGTGCGCGCGCAGCTCGGCGTAGCGCTTGGCGGCGACGAGGAACACGGCGCAGCAGGCGGTCACGATCACGAACCAGCGCGATATGTAGATGTCGGTCGCCACGCCGCCGGCCAGCGCGCGGATCACGAAGCCCGCGGCGACGACGAGCACGTCGAGCACGACGATCCGCCGCAGCCACAGCGAGTAGCTGACCGTTATCACCAGATAGCCGCATGCGAGCGCTCCGAGGCCGGGTGAGATCGCGCTGCCCAGCGCGACTCCCGCGACGGCCAGCGCCACCGCCGTGCGCAGCGCGGTGCCGGCAGACAGCGCGCCGGCAGCCACGGGACGCAGGCGCTTGCGCGGGTGGGCGCGGTCCTGGTCGCGGTCGCGCACGTCGTTGATGAGATACGTGGCGCTCGAGATCATGCACAGCACCGCGAACGCGCCGGTGGCCTCGGCGGCGATCGCCGGGCGATCGATCCAGCCGGCGGCGCAGGGAGCCGCGAACGCGAGCAGGTTCTTGCTCCACTGACGCGGTCGGCATGCGCGCAGCAGCACGCGCGCGGTGCGTGCCGGCCGCTGTCGGCGCGTCGATGATGGCACCCGCACGGGTGTGGACGCGTCGCGCCGGGCCCTGTCGAATGCCGCTTGCTCCTCGACCGGTGCCTCGAGTGAAGCGATGACTGAACCTCCAGGCGATTTTGGTTAATAGCGACCGAGGTCAACGTCCAGCCGCCGCGAGGCAAGGATTCCACACACACTTCCTTTAACCCCGATAAAGCGCACCGTCTGGTGTGAGAGTTTTCTCAGTGAGAATTAACTTATGTGGCGCGAGTTGATGTGTGCTCAGGGGCGGTCTCACTAGTGTCTGAGCATGCCTGCGCTCCCGGCCGCAAAAGCGCGACTGCCGCCGGTGGCCGGACGGCGCCGGCGGGGTCGGCGGCGCGATGGCTCCCGTCCGTCTGTGCTCGTGCGTGTACGGCGTGTCGCGCTCGTCGCGGCGCTGGTGGCGCTCGTTCCCGTCGTCATCTCCTACGCGGCCACGATGGGCCAACCGTCGAACTCGAGCGTCGGCATCCGCAGCGTCGAGTGGCTGCGCGACCACGGTGCCGCCGGCCTCGTGGCGCGCGTGGAGTCGGTGTACTACTCGTTGACGGCGCCCAGCAAGGGCGGGCCGGCGCTGCGCGCGCTGCCGAGCGTCGGCGTCGGCGCCGCGCTGCACCCGGCGCCCAGCGTCGAAGCTCGTCCCGCCCGCGTGCCGGCGCTGATCCGTCCGGCGCTGCCGGGGGAGGGCGTGTGGCACGCCACGCGGCCGTCGCTCGAGGCGCGCCCGCCCGTGCTGGTCACAACGCTGCGCGACCAGCCTGAATATCCCAGGGTGGTGGCGGGTCTCGCGTGGATCGACACCAGGCGCACGACGCTCACGCTAAACCCGGGCCGGCTCGAGCCCTCTGTATCGATTCCTCGCGGCGCGATGGAGGTTCCCGAACGCGACCGGCCGCGCCTGCTGGCGACTTTCAACAGCGGCTTCAAGCTCAGCGATTCCCACGGCGGCTTCGCGCTGGGCGGACACACCTACGCGCCGATGCGCGACGGGCAGGGCACGCTCGTCGGATATGCCGACGGGCGCGTCGACGTGGTCGACTGGAGCCACGGTCAGAGTGCGCCGCCCGGTATCGCGTTCGCGCGCCAGAACCTGCCGCTGATCGTCGAGAACGGACGGCCCAGCCCCAACATCGCGAACGCCGCCGAATGGGGCGCCACCGTCGGCAACGCGGTCCTCGTGTGGCGTTCTGCCGTCGGCGTTGACAAGAACGGCAACCTGATCTACGCGGCGGGCGAAGACCAGACCGTCGCGAGCCTCGCCAGGGCGCTGATCAGCGCCGGGGCGGTCCGCGCGATGGAGCTCGACATCAACTCATACTGGGTCACGTTCATCGACTACGGGGCGTCCGGCGCCGTGGACCCGAGCAAGCTGCTCGAAGGCATGGAACGCCCGGCCACGCGCTATCTCGAACCGGACGACCGCGACTTCTTCGCGCTGTACTCGCGCTGAGGCGCGAAGGCCGCAAACAGCGGGTTCTCACGGCACGCCTGCTACGGTCATGCCACGGGCGGCGAAGTCGTCCTTGAGGTTCTTTGTCTTTGTTGGCGCTCGAGGGCGCGGATGGGGTCAGTCGAATCTCCATTCGCAGCGGTGGCCGACCGTGGTCGCCAGAAGGAGCACCAACAACATGAAGCATGCAACTTTCGCCGACCTCGGCGTGTCCAAGGTCGTCGTCGATGAGCTCGCCAAGCGTGGGATCGAGCAGCCGTTCGCCGTCCAGGGGATGGTCATCCCGGACGTGCTCGCGGGCCATGACGTGCTCGCGCAGTCGCCGACCGGATCGGGCAAGACGCTCGCCTTCGGGATACCGCTGGTCGAGCGCCTGCGCGACTCCGACGCGCGCCCCTCCGCACTGGTGCTCGCGCCGACGCGCGAGCTCGCGCTGCAGATCGTCGAGGACCTGCGACCGCTCGCGCACGCTCGCGCGGTGTCGATCGCCGCCGTATACGGCGGCGCCGGAATCGTCAAGCAGGCGCGGCTGGCGTCGCGCGCGCACATCCTCGTGGCGACGCCCGGCCGCCTGCTCGACCTGATCGAGCGCGGGGACGTCTCGCTCGGGCGGATCCGCATGCTCGTGCTCGACGAGGCCGACAGGATGCTCGACATGGGCTTTCGCCCGGTGGTCGACAGGATCGTCAAGATGACCGCCGCCGAGCGCCAGACGCTGCTGTTCTCGGCGACGCTCGAGGGCGAGGTCGGGCGTATCGCCAAGGCCTACACCACGAACCCCCGCCGCCACGAGCACGCGCACTCGGCCGAGCGCAAGGGAGACGTTGAGCACCGCTTCGTAACGGTCTCGCACGATGGCAAGGTCGCGCACCTGGTCTCAGAGCTGGGTGCGGCCGAGCGCGGGCTGACGCTCGTGTTCGTGCGCACCAAGCGCGGCGCCGACCGGCTCGTCAAGCGGCTCGCGTCGAGCAGCGTGCGCGCGGTGGCGATGCACGGCGACAAGTCCCAGGGGCAGCGCGAGCGCGCTCTCGCGAGCTTCGAGGCGGGCGACGTGGACACGCTCGTGGCGACGGACGTGGCTGCCAGGGGCATCGACGTGGCAGGGATAACGCACGTGATCAACTACGACATTCCGGGCACGCGCGAGGACTACGTGCACCGCATCGGGCGCACCGCGCGCGCGGGCGCGAGCGGTGTCGGTGTGACGCTCGTCGCGCATGACCAGGCGCGCGAGTTCGCCGGCATGGTGCGCGATCTGGGGCTGGATCGCGAGCTCGGGCTCGCAGGGATTGCCGGCGACGATCGTCCGCGCGGCGGCGGTCGCCCCACCGCGCAGCCCGCCGGTGCCGCGAGGCGTCGCAGCGGTCGCTCGCGCACCGGCGCGGGACGCGGCGGCGCTGGGCGCGATGACACGGGGCGCGACGGCGCCGGACGCGGCGGGCGGGCCTCGGGCCGATCCCGGTAGGGCCCGTGAGACGTCGTTTCGGCCGGGCGGTCAGCTACTGTCGCTGCGCATGACAGAGCCGCATGCGGACAACTCCGATGCCGGGGGCAACGGCGACTCCACGGAGGCGGGCTCCGAGGCGGACCTGCTGACGCACTACGACATCCTGCGCCTGCGCGCCCCCAACCCGGGGCTGCTGACGCTGTCGGGGACCAACACCTGGGTGGTGGGGCGCGGTCCGGCGTGGGTGGTCGACCCCGGTCCATTGCTCGACGAGCACCTCGAGCGGATGTTCACCGAGATCGAGACGCGCGGAGGACTCGGCGGCGTGGTGCTCACGCACGATCACCATGACCACACCGAAGCCGTCGGCGCGCTGCTCGAGCGCCATCCGGCGCCGCTCGCGGCGGGGCGCGGCGCGGCCGACGTGCGGCTCGGCGAACGCGTGCGCTTCGGCCCGTTCGAGGCGGTCGCGACGCCAGGGCACGCCGCCGATCACTTCGCGCTGGTAGGCGATGGCGCGTGCTTCACGGGCGACGCGGTGCTGGGCGAGGGCAGCGTGTTCATCAGCCCCTACCGCGGCGCGATGTCCGGCTACCTGCTGGCGCTCACGCGCCTGCGCATGCGCGAGGACTTCAACGTGCTGTGCCCCGGCCACGGGCCGCCGGTGTGGGATGCGCAGGCGCGGCTCGAGGACTACATCTCGCATCGACTGGACCGCGAACACGGCTTGATCATCGCGCTGAGCCAAGGCAAGCGCACCGTGGAGGAGCTGCTGGATGCTGTCTGGTCGGAGGTGTCCGAGCCGCTGCGCCCGCTCGCTACGGCCACGCTTGCGGCGCACCTGGACAAGCTCGAGGAAGAGCAGATCCTGCCCGACGGCGTCGAGCGACCCAGGTTCGAACGGACCGAGTGGTGAACGCGCCCGACGGGTCGCGCGCGGGCACGGGCGGCGACTCCCCGGCTGCTGCTGCGAGCGGCGCGGGCGCGGCGGGCAGCGTACTTGGCTCGAGCCCCACCGTGGTCGACTCGCCGTTCCCGCCGATCGCCGACTACGGCTTCCTGTCTGATTGCCATACGTGCGCGTTGCTCGCCTCCGACGGGTCGATCGAGTGGATGTGCCTGCCGCACTTCGACTCGCCCTCCGTGTTCGGCGCCATGCTCGACCGTGGTGCCGGCAGCTGGCGCGTCGGCCCATATGGCGTCTTCGTGCCGGCGGGTCGGCGCTACATCCCAGGCACGAACATCATCGAGACGACGTGGATGACGCCGCAGGGCTGGTTGCGCGTGGTGGAGGCGCTCACGATCGGCCCGTGGCACGACAACAAGCACGGCTCCAGCCACACCCGTCCCCCCACCGACTACGACGCCGACCACCTGCTGGTGCGGATCGTGGAGTGCATCCAGGGCGAGGTGCAGGTGGAGATCGTGTGCGAGCCGATGCTCGACTACGGCGCAACGGCGGCCAGCTGGACGGTGGCGCAGAGCGGCGAGGCGGGCGTGTGCATGCTGGACGCCACCGACGAGGTGACGGCGTTCAGGCTGTTCAGCGACATCCGCGTCGGCATCGAGGGAAACCGCGCGCACGGGCGTCACACGATGCGCGAAGGCGAGAAGCGCTTCTGCGCGCTGTCCTGGACGGAGGACCGCGGCGGCCCGCACACGGTCGAACAGGCAGAGGAGTACATGGAGCGCACGGCGCACTTCTGGCGCTCGTGGCTTGCCGACGGCACCTACCCGGACCACCCCTGGCGCTTTCAGCTGCAGCGCTCCGCGCTGGCGCTGAAGGGGCTCACGTTCATGCCCACCGGCGCGCTCGTGGCCGCCGCCACCACGTCGCTGCCGGAGACACCGCAGGGCGAGCGCAACTGGGACTACCGCTACTGCTGGATGCGCGATGCGTCGTTCACCCTGTGGGGCCTGCACGCGCTCGGCTTGAACTGGGAGGCGGATGACTTCGTGCAGTACGTCGCCGACATGGAGCGCAACGCGGACGGCTCGCTGCAGATCATGTACGGGATCACGGGCCAGAAGGACCTCGCGGAGTCGACGCTCGACCATCTCAAGGGATACGAAGGCGCGCGCCCGGTGCGCATCGGCAACGGCGCCTACAACCAGCGCCAGAACGACGTCTTCGGCGCAGTGCTCGACTCTGTGTACCTGCACTCCAAGAAGCGCGACCACATCCCCGAGCGGCTGTGGCCGGTGCTGGCCGACCAGGTGCGCTGCGCGGCGGACGTGTGGAGGGAGCCCGACCAGGGGATCTGGGAGGCGCGCGGCGAGCCGCGCCACTACGTCTCCTCGAAGTTGATGTGCTGGGTGGCGATGGATCGCGGCGCGCGCCTGGGGGAACGCCGCGGCCACGTCGAAGCCGCCGAACAGTGGCAGGCGCTCGCCGACGAGATCCGCGATGACATTCTCACGCATGGCGTGGACAAGCGCGGCGTGTTTCGCCAGCACTACGACACCGACGCGCTCGACGCGTCCACGCTGCTGGTGGCGCTGATGCGCTTCCTGCCGCCGGAGGACGAGCGTGTGCGCGCGACCGTGGCGGCGATCCGCGACGAGCTGACGGAGGGCGGGCTGGTGCTGCGCTACCGCACCGAGGAGACCGACGACGGCCTGCACGGCGAGGAGGGCACGTTCCTGATCTGCTCGTTCTGGCTCGTCTCGGCGCTGTCTGAGATCGGCGAGCACCGCGAAGCCGAGCACCTGTGCGAGCGACTGCTCTCATACGCCTCGCCGCTGGGGCTGTACGCGGAGGAGCTCGAGGCCTCCTCGGGACGGCATCTCGGCAACTACCCGCAGGCGTTCACGCACCTCGCGCTGATCAACGCGGTCACGCACGTGGTCGAGGCGCAGCAGCAGGCCTGAGTGGTCAGCAGCCGTGCCGCCCCGTAGGGGCGTCCTCGGCGAACTTTAGTACCCCGGCTCGCCCGGCAGCACGATCCGCGCGACCTCGCCTTCGAGCAGCACCCGCGGCTGCACCGGCTGCACCTCGCGTCCGCGGGCATATGCCATGAGCGCGTCGACGGACGCGAACTCGCGCAGCTGCTCGAGGTGCTTGATCGTGGGAAAGACCAGCTGGATCTCACCGGCGACGTTTGCGTCCAGCGCGCCCTGCGGCGTGAACCAGCCGAGGTCCACGCACTCCTCGCCGTCCACCTGCGGTGCCTGGCCGTGCGGCAGCACCGCCAGGAAGAAGTGCGTGTCGAAGCGGATCTGCACCTCCGCGGGCGTGATCCAGCGCGAGAACTTGACGAGCACGCCGAGGTCCTCCAGAACGACCGCCGCCTCCTCCTCGAGCTCGCGCAGCGCCGCGACGCGGTGCCCATCGTCGCCGTCGCCCTCCCGGGCGTCGACCGCGCCGCCGGGAAACACCCACACGCCGCCCATGAAGCGCGCGTGCGGGGTGCGCTTGACGAGCAGCAGATCGAGCTTCTCGCCGCCACCGCGCAGCAGGATCACGCTGGCGGCCTGGCGCGGCGGCGTGGGCGCGCCGGGGTTGTACGTCTCGCCCGGACCGGGGCGCTCGCTCTCCTCGGACGTGCGCATCGGCTGACCCTACCGGCCGCTAATCTTTGGCGCATGAGCGACACCACGGCATCCACCGCCACCGAGACGCTGCAGCGCTGGATCTGCGAGTCCTGCGGGTACATCTACGACCCCGATGAGGGCGATCCCGACGGCGGCATCCCGGCGGGGACCGCGTTCGAGGACATCCCCGACACGTGGTTCTGCCCGGTGTGCGGCGCGCGCAAGCGCGACTTCACCGTGTACGAGGACTAGAGCGGCCTGACCGACTGGCAGCGACTGCTCGCGCTCGACGCGGAGCGCGTGTGGCATCCATATGGCGCGCTGCCGGCGTCGCTGCCGTCGCTGCCGGTTGCCTCTGCTGAAGGCGTGCGGCTGCGCCTGGCGGATGGCCGCGAGCTGATCGACGGGATGGCCTCGTGGTGGTGCGCGATCCACGGCTACCGTCACCCGGCGCTCGACGCGGCTGTCACGGGGCAGCTGGGGCGGATGGCGCACGTGATGTTCGGCGGGCTCACGCACGAGCCCGCCGTGGCGCTCGCCGAGCGCCTGGTCGAGCTCGCGCCCGACGGACTGGAGCGGGTGTTCTTCGCGGACTCGGGCTCGGTCTCGGTCGAGGTCGCGATCAAGCTGTGCCTGCAGTACCAGCGCGCGCGAGGGCGCGCGTCGCGCACGCGCCTCTTGACGGTCAGGGGCGGCTACCACGGCGACACCGCAGGCGCGATGGCCGTGTGCGATCCGGTCACCGGGATGCACAGCATGTTCGCGGGCGTGCTGCCCCAGCATGTGTTCGCCGCGCGACCGCCGGACGGCTTCCGCGAGCTGCTGCACGAGGATTGGGCGGCGCACGTGCGCGAGCTCGCGGCGCGCCACGTCGACGAGCTCGCCGGCGTGATCATGGAGCCGGTCGTGCAGGGCGCCGGCGGCATGCGCATTCACTCGCCCGCGTGCGTCGCGCTGATGCGCGAGCTGTGCGACGAGCACGGCCTGCTGCTCGTGCTCGACGAGATCGCCACCGGATTCGGGCGCACGGGCGCGATGTTCGCGTGCGAGCACGCCGGCGTCGTCCCCGACGTGATGTGCGTGGGCAAGGCGCTCACCGGCGGCTACATGACGCTCGCCGCGATGCTCTGCACCGCGCAGGTGGCCGAGGTGGTCTCCGGCGGCGAGGGCGGCGGGCTGATGCACGGCCCCACGTTCATGGCCAACCCGCTCGCGTGCGCCGTCGCGCTCGCGTCGCTGTCGCTGCTGGAGGACGGCGGCTGGCGGGGGCGGGTGGCGGCGATCGAGCGGGGTCTCTGGGCAGGTCTTCACCAGGCGCGGGAGCTGCCTGGGGTGAGCGACGTGCGCGTGCTCGGAGCCATCGGCGTGGTCGAGCTCGACCACGCCGTGGACATCGCCGCCGCCACCGGTGCAGCCGTGGCGCGGGGGGTGTGGCTGCGACCCTTCGGGCGGCTCATCTACGCCATGCCGCCCTATGTCATCGGCGCTGAGGACCTCTCCCGCGTCACCGACGCGATCGTGGCCGGCGCCCGCATCTGCTCGGCCGCCGGCTGATGGCGCGTCGGCGCCGTCAGTGCCTGTGGTGTTTCTTGGGCACTGGCTTGATCGTGAGGTTCTGGGCGATGACGGTGGTGCGTGCGCCTTCGCCTTCGAGCACCGCGGCCAGGTGCGCAGGGAGCCTGCCGAAGCGCTTCAGCAGCGCGCGGCCGGCGGCGTTGGGCTTCAGTGAGAGCTTCACCGTCTGACCCGCTGGGATGGTGACGGTCAGCGTGGCGATGGTCACCGTCTTGGAGCGCACTCTCGCTCTGGCCGCGATGCCGATCAGGTGTCCGCGGCGGAGCTTCTCGACCGTGGTGAGCGTCAGGTGGAACTTGCAGTTCGTGCCCGCCACGCCGTGGCAGGCGAGGGCCAGCGTGGCCTGTCCCTTGGCTCCGCTGACGCTCCCCACCTGGGCGGCGGTCGCCTGGGGCAGCTTGCAGCCTCCAGCGTGGTTGGTTGCGGCCGGTGAGCGCGTCTGCCCCGGCTCAGGGTGCATGTCAACACTATTCCGCCCTGCGGCGGAAAGCAAGCGGTCTCGACACACTTCCGTCGTGCTCGGCGAATCGCTCACGGGTCCGTCGGGGGCACGACCCACCGCCGCCACGGTAGGCGCTCGCCGGCGCGGGCGAGCGCCGTAGGATCGGGGCTGCGCACAGGCGCGAGCGCCTCGACCTCCACCGTGCCGAGGCGTGCGATGGTCTCGCGGTTCGACCGTTCCATGACGGTCGACCGGGCTGGCCAGGGGGTGAGCACCACCGCCGCCACCTCGAGGCCCGCGCGCCGCGCAGCCCGCAGCGTGAGCAGCGTGTGGTTGATCGTGCCGAGGCCCGGGCGGGCTGCGATCAGCACGGGCAGGCCGAGCGCGACCGCCAGGTCGCACACGCTGTAGTCCTCGCACAGCGGCACCAGCAGCCCGCCGACGCCCTCCACGATCACCGTCCGCTCGCGCGCGCCGTCGCTTGCCCCCTCGCGCTCGCGTGCGCCGCCGGCTCCGACCGCTGCCGCGAGCAGTTGCTCGGAATCGAGCCGCTCGCCGGCGAGCTGCGCGGCGAGATGCGGGGAGACCGCCGGCCCGTAGCGCAGCGGCGAGACCTCGTCGGGGTCCATGCCCGCGACCCGCGCCAGCAGCTCGTGGTCGGGCGGCCACGCGCCGCGCGCCGCGATCTCGTCGTCGTCGTCCAGGCCCGTCACCGCCGGCTTGAACGCGCGCACAGGCTCGCCCGCCGCCGCCATCGCCGCGAGTAGCGCCGCGCTCAAAACGGTCTTGCCGACGCCCGTGTCGGTCGCCGTGACGAACAGGCCGCGCATGTCCGCCGCTCCGCTCCGCCGCGCCCGGCGCCGGCGGCTAGGCCGCGCGGACGCTGTCGAGCTCGCGCTCGACGTCGAACGGCACGTTCGGCAGCGCCACCGGAGTCAGAGGTCCCGTGTCGGGACCAGCGGGCGCGTCCATGCCCGTGCGCACGCGCGCGGAGGCCGTCAGCTCGGTGTACTCCAGCTCGCGCTCCTCGACCGTCTCCTGGCGTTCCGCAAGCGGCGCCTGCAGCGACTCCGGCTCGACCCCGATCGCGCGCGCCGCGTCGCCGAAAGCGCGCGCCGCCATCTCCAGCTCCGACGCCGTGTGCGAGGCCATCGCCGTCAGGCGCAGGCGCGAGGAGCCCGCGGCGACGGTCGGCGGGCGGATCGCCTGCGCGAACACGTCGCGCTCCAGCGCCTCCTGGCACAGGCGCATCGCCGCGCGCTCGTCGCCCACGATCAGCGGCACGATCTGCATCTCCACGTCCGCCACCGGAAAGCCCTCCGCCGCCAGCGCCCGGCGCAGCACCCGCGCGTTGGAGCGCAGCCGCTGCACGCGGTGCGGGCGTTCGCGCAGCAGCGCCAGAGCCGCCAGCGCGCCGGCCACCGCCGGCGGCGACGGCGCCGTCGAGTAGATCAGCGGGCGCGCCGTGTTGATCAGGTAGCGCACCATCTCCGCGCTCGCGCACACGTACGCGCCATAGGAGCCGAGCGCCTTGCCGAGCGTGCCCACGACCACGTCCACGTGGCCCTCCAGGCCCGCCTCCGCCACCGCGCCGCGCCCGCCCGGGCCGAGGTTGCCGGTGGCGTGCGCCTCGTCCACCACCAGCCGCGCGCCGTGCATCTCCGCGAGCTCCACGATCGGCTCCAGCGGCGCCACGTCGCCATCCATCGAGAACACCGAGTCCGTCACGATCAGCCGGCGCGACGCGTCGTCGCGGCGGCCGTGGCGGCGCATGCTCCAGTCCAGGTGCTCCACGTCGCGGTGGCGGTACACCACCACCTCCGCGCGCGACAGGCGGCAGCCGTCCACGATCGACGCGTGGTTGAGCTCGTCCGAGAAGACGGTGTCGCCGCGGCCCGCCAGCGCGCCGATCACGCCCAGGTTCGCCAGGTAGCCCGAGCCGAACAGCAGGCACGCCTCGCTGCCCTTGAAGTCCGCCAGCCGCTCCTCCAGGCGCCGGTGCACCGTCATCGTGCCCGACACCAGCCGCGAGGAGCCCGCGCCCACGCCCCAGCGCTTCGCCGCGTCCGCAGCCGCCTCGCGCACGCTCGGGTGGTCCGCCAGCCCCAGGTAGTTGTTCGAGCACAGCAGCAGCACCGGCCTGCCGTCTACCAGCACCGTCGGCCCCTGCGGCCCGCTGATCAGCCGCAGCCGTCTTGCCAGACCGAGCCCCTCCAACTCCTCCAGGCGCTGCTCGATCTCGCTCATCCGCTCCGCCTTTCCTCTAGCCGACGGGGACTCTGTTGGCGGCGCCGTCCGGCCGCGGCGGCACCGCGCGCTTGGCGCGATAGCGCAGCTGCGTGGACGGATCCCACAGCCGCACGTCCAGTGTCGGCGCCGCGTCGGCGCCCGCTTCCGGCTCGCCCGCCGGCGCCGCCTCGTCCTGCGCCTGCGCGACCACGTCCGGCGTTTCGCCCTGCAGCCAGCCCGTGCGGTTGTCCGGGCGCGGGTTCGCCGCATTGTCCGGCTGGCGCGCCACGTTTAGCCCCAGCTCCTCGAACATCGCGCGGTCCGTCTCCGGCTCGTTGCCGAGCGTCGTCAGGAAGTTGCCCATCATCACGCCGTTGATTCCCGCCCTCACGGCCAGCTGCTGCAGCTCCGCCAGGTTCTCCACGCGCCCGCCGCACAGGCGGAACAGCGCTTCGGGCAGGATCAGGCGGAAGATCGCGATCCACTTGACCGCCTCCCACGGGTCCATGAACTCGCGGTCGCCGAACTTCGTGCCCGGGCGCGGGTTCAGCATGTTGATCGGCACGCTCGTCGGGTCGATCTCCGCCAGCTCAAACGCCATCTCAACGCGTTGCTCGCGCGTCTCGCCCAGGTTCAGGATGCCGCCCACGCACGTCTCCAAACCCGCCTCGCGCACCGCGTCGATCGTGCGCAGCCGGCCCTCGTAGCGGACCGTGCTGGTCACCTCCGAGTAGTAGCTGTGCGCCGTCTCCACGTTGTGGTGCACGCGCTGGATGCCCGCCTCGCGCAGCGCCTTCGCGCGCTCCGCCGAGATGTGGCCCACCGACGCGCAGCGCTTCAGGTTGGTCTTCTCCGCCACCAGCCGCACGCCCTCCAGGTACTTCTCGAAATCGCGCTTGGACAGACCCTGGCCCTGCGTCACCATGCAGAAGCGATGCGCGCCGGCGGCCTCCGCCGCGCGCGCGTGTTCCAGGATCTGCTCCGGCTCCATCATCGCGTGCATCGGTGTCTCCGCATCCGCGAAGCGCGACTGCGCGCAGAAGCCGCAGTCCTCCGCGCAGCCGCCCGACTTGGCGTTCACCAGCGAGCACATGTCCGTCGAGTCCGCAAAGCGCTCCACGCGCGCCTTCCACGCGCGCTCGATCAGCGCCTCGATCTGCGCGCGATCCTCGATCTCGCCCAACTCAAGCGCTTGCTCCCGTGTGATCAGCGGCGGCACGGGAAGAAACCGTATGCGGTGTGGCGGACGGCTACTCGCCGCGCCAGCTCGGCGCGCGCCGCTCCGCGAACGCGCGCATCCCCTCGCGCAGGTCGCGCGAGGCGAACGATGCGCGGCGCAGCTCGATCAGCTCCGCCTCCACATCCGCCGGCAGCTCGCTCTCAGCTCTCAGCAGTGCTGCGATCACGCGCTTGTTGCCCGTCTGCGACAGCGGCGCGTTGCCCGCCAGCTCGCCCGCCAGCGCCAGCGCCGCCGCCTCCAGCTTCTCCGGCGCGCTCACGCGGTTCACCAGGCCCCACTCGAGGGCAGTCGGCGCGTCGATGTAGCTGCCCAGCAGGAACAGCTCGCGCGTGCGCGCCGCGCCGATCGCGTCGATGAAGCGGCGCAGCCCCGTGTGCGAGTACACCAGCCCCAGCTTCGCCGGCGGCATCCCCAGCTTGATGCCCGCCTGCGCCACACGCAGGTCGCACGCCAGCGCCAGCTCCAGGCCGCCGCCGATCGTGTGGCCCGGCAGCGCCGCCAGCGTCGGATACGGAAACGCCTCCAACGCGTCGATCGCCAGCGTGAACGGGTGTGCCACCAGGCGCTCCGCGCGCTCCTCGAACTCCTCGTCAGGAATCTCTCCGATGTCATAGCCCGCCGAGAACATGCCGTGCGCGCCCGTCACCAGCACGCAGCGCGCGCCCGAGGCCGGCGCCGCCAGCTCCTCCAGCGTCGCGCTGATCGCATCCAGGATCGGGTGATCCAGCGCGTTGCGCTTCGCCGGGTTTGAGATCGTCAGGCGCACCACGCCCGCCGCCGGCTCGTCGACCAGCAGCTTGCCGTCGGCCACTACTCCAGCACCACCAGCGTGTCGCCCTCGTTGACCGCCTGGCCCTCCTCACAGCGGATCTCCCTCACCGTGCCCGCGTCTTCCGCCTCCACCGGCATCTCCATCTTCATCGACTCCAGGATCGCGACCGTGTCGCCCTCTTCGATCGCGTCGCCCACCGCACACTCGATTTTCCATACCGTGCCGGTGATATGAGCCTCGACGTCAGTCATACGCTCCTCCAGACGCTCCTCGCCGTCGCCCCGCCGGCGACCATGGGAACAGGACAATAGACCGCCCCGCCGACCGATCCGCGCAGCCGCGCACCGTCGTGCTGGTCGCCGCCCACGACGAGGCGCCGCGTCTCGCCGACACGCTCGCAGCGCTCGCGCGCGCGTTCCCCGACGCGCCCCTGTGGGTCGCCGACGACGGCTCCACCGACGCCACCGCCCGGATCGCACGCGCCGCCGGCGCGCACGTGGTGCGCAGCGCCGGCGTCATCGGCAAGGGCGCCGCCGTCACCCGCACAGCCCGCGAGGCCCTGCGCAGCGCCACCGTGCCCATGCACGAGCCGTCTGAAACCGTGCGCCATCCCGACTCAAAATCGCTGTTCGTGCTGTGCGACGGCGATCTCGGCGAGTCCGCCGCCGCGCTCGGCGCGCTCGCCCACACGGTCGCGCGCGGCGACGCCGACGTCGCCGTCGCCGCCTTCGCCACGCGCGTCGGCGGCGGCTTCGGGCTCGCGCGCGGCTTCGCGCGCTGGGCCATCCGCAGGCGCTGCGGCCTCGACACCGTCGCGCCCATCTCCGGGCAGCGCGCCCTCACCGAGCAGGCGCTGCGCGACGCGCTGCCGTTCGCGCACGGCTTCGGCATGGAGATCGGCATCACCGTCGACGCCGTCCGCGCCGGGCACCGCCTCGTCGAGCTCGAGCTGCCGCTCAGCCACCGCGCCACCGGGCGCGCGCCCGCCGGGTTCCTGCACCGCGGGCGCCAGCTGCTCGACTTCGTGCGCGTGTACGCCGCGCGGCGATAGCCGTACGGCGCGCGCGGTCGTCGCAGGCGTCTGACCCGCGCGCCCGCGCGCGTAACTTTGCGCCGCGCGCGACGTACAGCGTTCGATGAGCGACCTCGCACCCATGCGCGAACAGGTCTACACCGACCCGCGCCCCAAGGAGCACTTCGACCGCTTCCACGAGCGCTCGCGCACGCGCGAACCCGACTGGGCGTACGAGCTCACGCGCGTGCTCACCTCGCTGTACGCCTACGCGTTCCTGCGCGCCCGCGCCATCTCCGTCGAGAAGGTGCCAGGCAGCGGCGCCGTGATCCTCGCGCCCAACCACTTCTCGTTCATGGACCACTTCCTCATGGGCTGCTACATCCGCCGCAAGGTGCGCTTCATGGCCAAGTCGCAGCTGTTCAAAGGGCCCATGCAGCTCATCTACACCCACGGCGGCGTGTTCCCCGTGCGCCGCGGCGCACGCGACGAGGAGACGTTCATCACCGCCCGCTCCATCCTCGACCGCGACGGCGCCATCACCATGTACTGCGAGGGCGGACGCTCGCGCACCGGCAAGGTCGCCGAACAGGCAAAGCGCGGCATCGGGCGCCTCGCCCTGGAGACCGGCGCGCCCGTCGTGCCCATCGCCATCTACGGCTCCTCGCACATCCGCAACTGGAAGCGCCTGCAGTTCCCCAAGGTCACCGTGCAGTACGGCGACGCCATGCGCTGGGAGCCCATCGCCGACCCCACGCGCGAGCAGCAGCAGGCCGTCGCCGACCAGATCCTCGTCGAGATCCGCCGGCTGTACGCGGGCCTCGAAGAACACGGGCGCAAGGGCATCCTCAAGCACGTGCGCGAACAGCAACGCGCCGAGCGCCGCGCCCACCGCGAGGGCGCCGCCGTTGCCTGAGCCCACGCCCGCCGTCGAGGTCGTCGGGGCAGTCGCCTAGGGTTTGACACCAATGGATCCTCAACCGGGCCACAGGGGGGACTATGCAAAGCCGCGTTGACGTCGGCGGCGTCATCCGGCGCGTGCTCGACATCTACGTCGACCAGGCGTCCGTGCTCATGCCCGCCGCCGCCGTCGTGTTCGTGTTCACCGGCATCGTCGCCGCGCTGCTCATCGTCGCCAGCCCCGCGCTCGCGCTCGTCGCCCTCATCATCGACGTCGTCGCCGGCACGCTGTTCACCGGCATGGTCGTCGAGCTCGTCGCCGACATCCAGGACGGCCGCCGCGACTCAAGCCCCGGCCAGCTGCTGCGCGCCGCCACGCCCGTGCTCGGCCAACTCGTCCTCGTCGGCATCATCGCCGGCATCGGCATCGTCGTCGGCTTCATCCTCATCATCGTCCCCGGCCTCATCCTGCTCACCATCTGGTCCGTCGCCGCGCCCGTCGTCGTGCTCGAGCAGCCAGGCGCGCTCGCCGCGCTCGGTCGCAGCCGCGAGCTCGTGCGCGGCAACGGCTGGCAGGTGTTCGGCGTCATCGCCGTGCTCTACATCGGTGTCGGCGTGATCAGCTTCATCATCGACGGGGTGGCCCAGTCCGCCGGCTCGGGGGCCGGCATCGTCGTGCGGGTCATCGTCGGCGTGCTCACCGCGCCGCTGGCCGCGCTTGCCGAGGCGGTGCTGTATTTCGAGCTGCGCGGTGGTGCGCCGGTGCAGAGCGCAGGTGGGGGCGGGGGGGATGTCGTGGCCGGTGGCGGTGGGTCGGACGTTGGCGGCCCGCCCGGCGATGGCGGCGCGGGCGCGGGGCGCGCGTTCGGGGGTTGACCGCATCGCAGCTGCTGCGCCCCGGCCTGCTGCAGGGCGTGTCGATCCTGCTCGCCGGGGCCTCGCTCTCGGATGCCGATGACGGGACGTCGCTGGGAGGCGCCGTCCGCGCGGCTTGCTTTGGGCTGGGGGCGCGCGTGTGCGAGTGCCAGCTGGATGTCGACACGTCGGCCGGTAACGGCGATGTCGCAGCTGAAGATGCGGTCGAGCGTGCCGCCCAGGACGCCGTCGAGGCGGCGCTCGCGGATGGCCGCACCATCGAGATGCTGGTGGTCGACTGCGCGAGCGTGTTCGCGCGTGCTGGCGCGGGCGCGGGTGACGACAGTGCGCGCGAGTCGCTGCGAGTCTGCCTGGATGTCGCCTGGATTGCGACGCGCGCGGTCGTAAACGGCGCGTTCCTGCCGGGCGAGCGGGGCGGACGCATCGTCTATCTGGCGCCGCTCGCCGACGGCGGCGAGCATGCCGATGCGGCTTGCGCCGGGCTCGAGAACCTCGCGCGGACCCTCTCCATCGAGTGGGCGCGGCACGGAATCGGCACCGTCACGATCGCGCCAGGGGTCGCGACGGCCGGTGAGGTGGCGGCGCTGGTGGCCTATCTCGCGTCGCCCGCGGGCGCCTACTTCTCAGGTTGCCTGCTGGACCTCAGAGGCGCCGCCGCCGTTTAGAGGTGCCGGATGTCATTGGTGCCTGAGCGGCGCCGCGTACTTTGTCATCGACGCCAAGGCCTGTAACACCATGGTTATACGGCGCTCGCGATGCAACAACAATTGAAGCCGGCGGGGAGACTGCCGCCGCATTTCACGCCAGCTCCCCACCGACCGCCCAAACCAAGCAGCGTCAGCCCGTCATCCCCCCGAACAGCCCGCCGGTGATGTGCAGCGTCTGCCCGTGCACGTAGTTGGACCACGGCGAGCACAGGAAGAAGATCCCTCCCGCGGCCTCCTCCGGCGTGGCGGGGCGGCCGAGCGGGATCAGCATTGAGGCCATCTGGCGCATCTGCTCGGGGATGCCCAGCTGGATCTTCTCGCCGTCCTTCTCCATCGTGTTCTCGTCGACCTTGGCCTGCGTGAGGCGCGTGTCGATGAAGCCGAACGCGACCGCGTTGACGTTCACCTTGAACTGGCCCCACTCCTTGGCGACCGTTTTCGTGAGGCCCACCACGCCCGCCTTGCCCGCCGAGTAGTTGGCCTGGCCGGCGTTGCCGAACGTGCCGGACGTGGATGACACGTTGACGATCTTGCGGAACACCTCCTTGCCTTCCTCGCGCTCCTTCTTGGCGGGCTCGCGCAGGTGCGGAGCGGCGGCGCGGATGATGCGGAACGGCACCACCGTGTGGATGTCGAGCATCGCCTGGAAGTGCTCGTCGGACATCTTGTGGACGGGCGCGTCGAGCGTGTAGCCGGCGTTGTTGACGATGATGTCGATCTTGCCGAACGAGTCGACCGCCTTGCGCACCAGCTGGTCGGCCGCACCCGGCTTCGTGAGGTCGCCCGCGAACACGGCGGTCTCGCCCGCGATCTCCGAGGATGCCTGCTCGGCCACGTCGCCGTCGAGGTCGTTGATCAGCACCTGGGCGCCCTGCGAGACGAGCAGCTCCGCGGTGGCGCGTCCGATCCCGCGTGCTGAGCCCGTGACGATCGCCGACTTGCCGTCGAGTACTCCCATAGCTTTGAGGTCTCCTTCTCAGTCGTTCTTGGGGGAGCGCGAGTTATATCGGGCCGCGATCCACCGCATGGCTGCGTGGCGCCGCGCCGTCCGGTGCGCCAGTGCTCAGAAGTCGGGCGTCGCCGGCAGGCCCACGTAGTTCTCCGCCAGGCTCTGCGCCGCCGCGCGCGAGCGCTCCAGGTACTCCAGCCGCGACAGCTGCAGCCGCTGCTCGAACGCGCCGCCGCCGAGGTCGTGCAGCAGCTGCGTCATGTAGTTGGAGAAGTCCTGCGCGCGCCACACCCGCCGCAGCGCCGTCTCCGAATACGCGTCCAGGCCCGCGCTCGAGCCGCTGGCGTAGCGTTCGGCGATGGCCGCCGCCAGCAGGCGCACATCGTTGAGCGCCAGGTTCAGGCCCTTGGCTCCCGTCGGCGGCACGATGTGCGCGGCGTCTCCCAGCAGGAACAGGCTGCCGTGGCGCAGCGGTTCGCACACGTAGCTGCGCATCGGCGTTATGCCACGCTCCAGGATCGGCCCTTCGCTCACGCGCCAGCCCTCGCTCGCCAGGCGCAGCTGCAGCTCCGCCCAGATGCGCTCGTCCGGCCAGTCCTCCATGCGCGCGTCCGCCGGCACCTGCAGGTACAGCCTGCTGATGCGCGGGGAGCGCATCGAGTACAGCGCGAAGCCGCGCTCGTGCCACGCGTAGATCAGCTCGTCCGTCGCCGGTGGCGCCTGTGCCAGGATTCCCAGCCAGCTGAACGGGTACACGTACTCGTGCTCCGTCAGCGCATCCGCCGGGGTCGACCGGCGGCACACGCCGTGGAAGCCGTCGCAGCCCGCGATCAGCTCGCACTGCAACTCGTGCGCGCGGCCCTCGTGCGTGTAGGCGATGCGCGGACGCTCGCCGTCGAGGTCGTGCACAGCCGTGTCAGACACCTCGAAGCGCAACGGCCCGCCGCCCTGCAGCCGCGCCGCGATCAGGTCCTTGACGATCTCCTGCTGTCCGTAGATCGTGATGCCGAGGCCAGTCAGCTCCGTGATCGGCAGGTGGTGCGTGTGCCCGTGGCGGCGCAGGTAGATGCCGTGGTGCTCCAAACCCTCGCGCGCCAGCCGCTCGCCGACGCCCAGCTCGTGCAGCAGCGCCACAGTGTTGTGCTCCAACAGGCCCGCTCGCACACGCTGCTCCACGTACGCGCGCGAGCGGCTCTCCAGCACCGCGCACTCGACGCCCGCGCGTTCGAGCATCAGCGCGAGCGTCAGGCCGGCCGGCCCCGCGCCGACGATGCCGACCTGCGTCTTCACGCGGGCGAGCATATATAAGTTGCCAATGGCGAACCTACGGGGGCGTGCGCGCTTGGCGCGGTGGTTGACGGGCTCGTCACCGGAGGCGATCGGCGAGCGCCTGACGGCGGTCGACCGCTACATCTGCGAGCGGCTCGTCGCGCCGGACGCCGCGCTCGACGCCGCGCTCAGCTCCAGCGACGCCGCCGGCCTGCCCGCGATCGCGACAAGCCCCAACCAGGGCAAGCTGCTTGGGCTGTTGGCGCGTGTGCACGGCGCGCGGCGCATCCTCGAGCTCGGCACGCTCGGCGGCTACAGCACGATCTGGCTCGCGCGCGCGCTGGCGCCCGGGGGACAGCTGGTCACGCTCGAGGCCGACCCCCGCTGTGCGGAGGTCGCGCGCGCCAGCATCGCGCGCGCGGGTCTCGGCGACGTGGTGCAGCTGCGCGAGGGGCCCGCGCTCGACTCGCTTCCCGAGCTGCTCGCGGAGGGCGAGCCGTTCGACCTCGTCTTCATCGACGCCGACAAGGCCAACTACCCCGCGTATCTGGACTGGTCGCTGAAGCTGCTGCGTCCCGGCGGCCTGCTGATCGCCGACAACGTCATCGGCGGCGGCGCCATCATCGACGCCGACGGCGGCGAGCCGTGGGGCGAGGAGGGCGGCCTCGACGGGATGCGGCGCTTCTACGAGCAGCTCGCAAGTGAGCCCCGCATCGACGCCACCGCCGTGCAGACGGTCGGCGAAAAGGGCCACGACGGCTTCGTGCTGGGCATCGTCGGCTTGACTGGTGCCAAACAGTCGAGTAAATTTTAGATAAGGATCAACTTAGAGAGGATTGAGCCTCCAGCGAGTTTCCGCCCGAACGGGGGCATGAGCCAAGGACAGGCGGTGCGCGAGGCGCCACACGATGATCGTCGCCGACCGCCTAGCCGAACGTCACTTCACAGCGCAGCACGACGCGCCGGCCGATCTCGAGCAGGTGGAGATCGTGGCGCTCGACCCGTTCCTGCGCGGACTGCTGTTCACCGACGGGACCGTGTCGCGGGCGCTCGAAGCGCAGATGCTCGCGCCGGTGAGCGTGCAGCCGTTGGAGCAGGTCGAGAGCTCGCCGCCCGCTCCCGTCGCGCGCGCCCTGGAGCTGGACGCGGACGAGGCCTGTGTGCGGCGGCGCGTGTTCATGAGCAGCGATCAGAACGCGCTGTCGGTGTGGGCCGAGTCCTATCTCGTCCCCGGGCGTCTGCCGTCCGACTTCATCGGCGTGCTCGGCGACAGCCCCACCGGCATCGGCGGCTCGCTTGGGCAGCTCAAGCTGGAGAGTTGGCGCGAGCTGCTGTGGTTCGGGCTCGGGCGAGCGCCCCAGTGGTCCGGCGCGACGTCCGCGGGCACGACGCTCACTCGTTCCTATCGTGTCATCACGAGCCGCCTGCCCGCGCTGTTCATCTCGGAGGCGTTTGCCGTGCAGCAGCACGGCGGCGTCCACCATCTGACCGGCGCCGCCGGCGTGCCGGCCGACCTGACCGGCGCGGGCAACGGCGCGCCGCCGACGCCCGGCTGAGATGGCGCCCGCGGATCGCTGCAACGCCAGCCTCGTTCTCGACCGCAACATCGAAGCCGGGTGGGGCGACCGGCTCGCCTACATCGCCCGCGTGGACTCGCTCACGTTCGAGCAGCTGCGCCGGCGCGTCAACCGCATGGGCCACTTGCTGCGCGAGCTCGGAGTGCAGCGCGAGCAGCGGGTCCTGCTGGTGCTCGACGACAGCACCGTGTTCCCCGTCGCGTTCCTCGCGGCGATGCGCATCGGCGCCGTTCCCGTCCCCGTCAGCGTGCGCGAGACGCCCGCGCACTTCACCCACTTCGTCGATGACTCCGGAGCCGCGGTCGTCGTGTGCGACGCCGAGGTCCTGCCCGCGCTGCAGGGCGCGCTCGCCGGTCGCGACGCGCGCTTCGTGGCGCGCGGCGCGGGGGATGGCGCGAGCGGGCCAGACGCGCTGGGGGGCCTCGAAGGGGTCACCGAGCTCGAGCGCGCGCTCGCGGCGCAGGACGACGAGCTCGACGCCGTCGCCACGCGCCCCGACGACATGGCCTTCTGGCTGTACACCTCCGGCTCGACCGGCAACCCCAAGGGGGTCGTGCACCTGCACCGCAGCATGCGGTACACGGGCGAGACGTTCGGCCGCCACGTGCTCGGCATGCACGAGCACGACCGCATGTTCTCGACGACCAAGCTGTACCACTCCTACGGGCTCGGAAACAGCCTCTCCTATCCGCTGTTCTTCGGCGCGAGCGCGGTGCTGCTCGACGGTCCGCCCACGCCGGAGCGGCTGCTGGCGACGCTGCGCGAGCACCGCCCGACGGTGTACTGCTCGGTGCCCGCGCTCTACAGACAGCTCCTCGACGACCGCGACGCGGGCGACGCATTCGCGTCGGTGCGGCTGTGCATCTCCGCCGCGGAGCCGCTGCCGCAGCGCACGTTCGAGCAGTGGCGCGAGCGCTTCGACCTTGAGATCGTCGACGGGATCGGCGCGACGGAGATGTTCGTCACGTACTGCTCCAACCGCCCCGGCGAGGTGCTGCCTGGGACGACCGGTCACGCGGTGCCGGGCTACGAGCTGCGCCTGACAGACGACGAGGGCGCGCACGTCGACGGCCCCGGCGTGGGGATCCTGGAGGTGCGTGGCGGCTCGCGCGCCGCGCGCTACTGGAACCAGCCCGAGAAGACCGAGCGCAGCATGCCCGGCGAGTGGTTCGTCACGGGCGATCGCTTCGAGCGCTGCGACGACGGCGCCTACGTGTATGTGGGACGCGCTGACGACATGTTCAAGGTGGGCGGCCTGTGGGTGTCGCCGGTGGACATGGAGCACGTGCTGCTGGAGCATCCCGCCGTCAGCGACGTGGGCGTCGTCGGCGTGAGCGTCGACGACTACAGCCGCCTGGCCGCGTTCGTCAAGTGCGCCGACGGTGTGAACGCCGACGAGCAGCTGCGCGACTCGCTGCGCAGCTGGTGCCGGGAGCGCATGCGCGAGTACGAATACCCGCACCTGATTCGCTTCGTGGAGGAGCTGCCGCGCACGCTCAACGGCAAGCCGCAGCGCTTCAAGCTGCGCGCGATGGTCGAGCAGGAGCTCGCGCCGTCGCCCGAGTCGGCGGCGGCGCCCGTCCAGCCCGAGGGCTCGCTTGAGCGGATGCTCGAAGGCGTGGACGAGGCGGATCGCGATTCGATGGTGCTCGAGCTGGTGCTCGCGCAGGTCGCGGCGACGCTGGGTGAACGGCCGGATGGGGCGACGGTCGCGCACAGCTCGTTCGAGGCGCTCGGCTTCGACTCGCTCGCGGCCGTGGAGCTGCGCAACCGCCTGGCGAACGCCACCGGCCTGTCGCTGCCCTCGACGCTGATCTTCGACCATCCCACACCCGCGGCCGTCGCGACGCTGCTGCGCGCGTGGGCGCAGGGCGACTTCTCGGGCGAGCAGGTCTCGGAGCTCGACGGGTTCCTTGCAGACGCGCTCGAAGCGGTCATGCGGAAACCGGCGCGGACGCGGATGCCCGCCGCGCCGCTGGATATCCGCATGAAGACCTCGCCGTGGGTGCGCAGCGTGATGCCTGTGCAGCTCGCCGTCGAGCGCGCGGCGCGCCGCGGTCAGGCGATCTGGGAGCACAGCGAGCGCGAGCGCGCCGAGGCGATCGCCGCGATGGAGACGATCGTCGCCGGCACCGAGCGCGAGCCGGAGCTGCGCGAGCTGGCGCGACTGCACCTGATCGAGAGCAAGATCGACCGCGCGCTGTTCTGGCAGCGGCGCTGGCCTGCGCACGTCGACGAGCGCTCGAGCCCGCTGCTGCGAGAGGCGCTCGCGGGCGAGCGCGGCGTGCTGCTCAGCGCCTGCCACACGGGTCCCTACTACCGCCTGCAGTGTGCGCCGCCGCTCGACGGCCCCGGCACGTTCATCGTCCCCGGCGCGTGGTTCTTCGAGCCGCCCAGCCCCAGCTACTGGGGGCGGCGCCTCGCGCGCTGGCGTAAAGGCACCCGCAGCCGTCTGGTGCCCGCCAGGGGCTCGTTCCGGATCATCCAGGCGCTGCTCGAGCGCGGCGAGCCGGTGCTGGTGTTCTTCGACATGCCGGGCCCGCGCGAGACGCGCTTCCTCGGCAAGCCCGCGACGCTCGCCGACGGCAGCGCGCAGCTGGCCGCGCGCACCGGTGCGCTCGTGCTGCCGCTGCGCGCCCGGCGCGAGGGTCACCGCGTGTGGGTGGATGCGGCGCCGCCGCTGGACCCGCGCGACTACGCCGATGTCGAGCAACTGGGCGACGCGCTCGCCGCCGTGCACGAGCGCTGGATCCTCGAGCGTCCGCACGCGATGGCCGACCCGCGCAGCTTCGGGTGGGAGCAGGGAGCGACAGCTCGCGAATGGCGGGTTCCGACTGGCGCGGCGGCGCTCGCCGGCGTCAGCGGCCGATGATTACGCCGAAGTCCTGCGTGTAGATCGCGCCGGACTGGCCGTGCGCGAGCGAGCTGGGCGGATGCGGCGAGACGCCGATGCCCGTTTCCCTGTAGTGGGGGTCCAGGATGTTGGCGCGGTGCGGCGGCGAGCCCATCCACGCGGCCACGATCGCGCGCGGCGTCGCCAGGCTGAGCGTGCCCCAGGCGATGTTCTCGCCGACTTCGTAGGAGGAGCGGCTGGAGATGTAGCCGGCGGCGCGCATGCGCGTCAGCGGCGTGCCCCCGCGCGGGCCGGTGTGTTCGAAGTAGTCGCCGAACGCCATGCTCTCGGTGTGCGACTGGGCGGCACGCCGCAGTCGCCTGTTGGGCCGCAGCGGGCGCTCGCCGTGGGCGGCGCGTTCGCGGTTGATCAGACACAGCGTCGCGCCGCGGATCAGCGTCAGGTTCCGCGCGGTCGGCATCAGCTGGGTGTTCGCGCACGCGTGGTGGGCGCCGAGGCCGTGCGCGCGTCCGCGGCCGTGGGCGTGGGTGTGGGCGAGCGCGGGCGAGCCGCCGGCGCAGATCGCGGTGGTGACGGTGGCGGCGGCGAGGGCCAGCCGGCGGAGACGTGGGGCAGCCACGTCGCACGCATCGGGCCTTCAGGACGGAACCCTTAGCGCTGCAAGATGACGTTGGACACGTGTTCGATCGGCGCGTCGCCAGCGCAGCCTGCCGCGGCGCCGCAACTGCCGCTGACGGGTGCTACAGGCCGAGCACGCGCGCGAGGATCTCGCGCATGATCTCGTCGCTGCCGCCGCCGATCGGGCCCAGGCGCGCGTCGCGGGCGGCGCGCTCGATGAAGTACTCCCGCATGTAGCCGGCGCCGCCGTGGATCTGCAGGCACGCGTCCATCAGCTCGAAGCACGCGCGCTGCGTCAGCAGCTTCGCCATCGTGACCTCCTTCAGCGGATCCTCGCCGCCGACGAAGCGCCGCAACGCGTCATGGGTGACGCAGCGGCACGTGTACACGGAGGTGGCGAGGTCGGCGAGCTTGTGGGCGATCGCCTGGTGGCCGCTCAGCGGCCGCCCGAACGCCTGGCGCTCGCGCGCGAACTCCGCCGTGCGCTCCCACGCGAGCTGCATCGCGCCGACGGCGCCCAGCGACATCGCCAGGCGCTCCCACTGGAAGTTGGCCATGATCAGCTTGAAGCCCTCGTTGAGCCCGCCCAGCAGGTTCTCCTCTCCCACGAACACGTCCTGGAAGCTGATCGTGGCGGTGTCCGACGCGTGCCAGCCGAGCTTCTCGAGCTTCGAGCTGCTGACCCCGTCGCCGCGATCGACGATCAGGAACGAGATCCCATGGTGCCCGCCCTCCTGTGTCGTCTTGACGGCCGTGACGATGAAGTGCGCCCGCACGCCGTTCGTGATGTACGTCTTCTCGCCGTTGAGGACCCAGCCGCCGTCCACGCGCTCGGCGCGCGTGGTGATCGCCGCGACATCCGAGCCGGCGCCCGGCTCGGTGATGCCGAGCGCGCCGATCCTCTCGCCGCGGATCGCCGGCACGAGGTAGCGCTGCTTCTGGTCCTCCGTGCCGAACTTCCAGATCGGCGGCGTCGCGATGTTGATGTGCGCGCCGATGCCCGCCGCGGTGCCGCCCGAGCCCGCGCGCGCCATCTCCTCGCACATGACCGCCTCGTGCAGGTAGTCGCCGCCCTGCCCGCCGTAGGACTCCGGGTACTTCAGCCCGAGCAGGCCCTGCGCGGCGAGCTTGGGGAAGACTTCGTCCGGGAACCAGCGCTCGTCCTCCCACTGCTGCGCGTGCGGCGCCAGCTCGCGCTCGATGAAGCCGCGGATCGACTGTCGCAGTTGTTCGTGCTCGTCGGAGAAGAGGGGAGTGGATGCTGTCATCGGGCTAGAGGACATATTTTATGCATAGTTTGGCTCAACAAGGCTATATTGATTACGTGCGCAGGACAACATTGGATATTGACGAGGATATGCTCGCGAAAGCCAGGGAGATACTGGGCACGCGGGGCGTCAAGGACACGGTTGACGAGGCATTGCGCGAGGTTGTGCGCCGCGAGGCGGGCAAGCGCATCATCAAATGGCTCAAAGAGAACGAGGATCTGCACAACCCAGAGATCATGGAACGCGCGTGGCCACAGCCACCCATCTCGTAGACAACAGCGTGCTGACGCGCACGGGCAAGGCGCCGGTGGCGGTACGCGTGGAGCCGATGATCGAAGACGGCCTGCTGGCGAGATGCTCGCTGACCGACCTGGAGCTGTTGTTCAGCGCGCGCTCGGGCGCAGATCACCGCGCCAGTCGCGCTGACATAGACCTGCGCTTTGGTCACGTGCCCACCGACCAGCGCACCTTCGACCGCGCGATCGAGATCCAGGGGCTGCTCGCCGACAAGGCCCAGCATCGCGCGGCCAGCATCCCCGATCTGGTCGTTGCGGCGGCAGCCGAGCGCTCTGGGCTGACCGTCCTGCACTACGACGCCGACTTCGAGCTGATCGCGACCGTCACGGGACAGCCCACCGAGTGGGTCGTGCCACGCGGCTCGGTCGACTGATCACAGCCCGTACGAGCGCCCGATCACGTCGAGCATGATCTCGTCGGTGCCCGCGCCGATGCGGTTCAGGCGCGCGTCGCGCCACACGCGCTCGACGCCGTACTCGCGCATGTAGCCCGCGCCGCCGTGGATCTGGATGCATTCGTCGGCGACTTCGCAGAGCACGCGCGAGGCGTGCAGCTTGGACATCGAGATCTCGCGCACGGGGTACTCGCCGTTGGCGAAGCGCCACGCAGTGATGTAGGTCATCTGCCGCGCCGACTCGATTTTGGTGGCCATCTCGGCGAACTTGTGGCGGATCACCTGGAACTTGCCGATTTCGCGGCCGAACGCCTTGCGCTCGTGCGCGTACTGCAGCGTCCGTTCGAAGCACTTCTGCGCGCCTGCGACCATGCCTGCGGCGCCGATCAGGCGCTCGCCCTGGAGCTCCCACATGATGTGGTAGAAGCCCTTGCCGACCTGGCCAAGCGCGGCGGAGGCGGGCACGCGCACGTCCTGGAAGGCCAGCAGCGCCGTGTCGGAGGCGTGCATGCCGAGCTTCTCAAGGCGCTTCTCGCGAATCACGCCGGGCGCGTCCATCGGCACGAGGAACAGCGTGAAGCCGTCGTATCCAGAATCCGTCCCGCCCTCCCCGGTCTTCGTCACGAGCACGATCACGTCGGCGCGGTGGCCGTTGGTGATGTATGTCTTCGAGCCGTTGATGATGTAGTCATCGCCGTCCTTGACCGCGCGCGTCTTGATCCCTTTCACGTCCGAGCCCGCGTCCGGCTCGGTGATCCCGAGGCACAGGATCTTCTCGCCCTTGATCGCCGGCACGACCCATTCCTGCTTCTGCTCCTCGGTGCCGAACGCGAGGATCGGCGGCATCGCCATGTCGGTGTGCACCGCCACCCCCATCGCCAGGCCGCCCGAGTTCGCGTTCGTGATCTCCTCCGCGAGCACCAGGCTCGTGTAGTAGTCGCCGCCCTGGCCGCCGTACTGCTCGGGCTTGTCCAGGCCGAGGAAGCCGAGCTCGCCCATGCGCGCGAAGACAGAGTCCGGGAACGTCGTCTCCTCCCACTCCTCGGCGTGCGGCGCGAGCTCTTTGATCGCGAAGTTGCGGATCGACTCGCGCAGCTGTTCGTGCTCGTCGCTGAAGATGAAGTGCTTGCGCTGCGTCTTGAAGTCGGGCTTGCGGACGCTTTCCCTCTTCGCGGACGCATCGTCATCGGCGATGGATGCGGCGGTGGCGGCCATCGGGCGGTCTCCTTGGTCTCTTGCGTTGGCAGGCTGGCGCTCGCTGCAAAGTGAACAGTAGCGCTAACTACTTATCTCCGGCGCGAATGCGGATACGATCTGGGCGTGCCTACTGACAAGGTCCTCTACGGCGTCGAGTCGGGCGTGGCGACGATCACGCTCAACGACCCCGACACGCGCAACGCGCTCTCGCCGGAGCTGCTCGGCGGCCTGATCGAGTCCTTCGAGCGCGCGCGCGAGGATGCGGACGTGCGCTGCGTGGTGCTCGCGTCCTCGCACGCGAAGACGTTCTCCTCGGGCGCGAGCCTCGGCGGCTTCGGCGCGGACGCGCCGCTCGTGGACAAGCACTTCGGCTCGGAGCGCTTCGTCGGCCTGTTCAAGCTGATCGGCGCGCTGGGCAAGCCAACCGTGTGCGTGGCGCGCGGGCACGTGCTCGCGGGCGCGCTGGGGATCGCGCTGGCGTGCGATCTGATCCTGGCCTCCGAGGAGGCGACGTTCGGCACGCCGGAGATCAACGTGGGCACGTTCCCGTTCATGATCATGGCGCTGATCTACCGCAACGTGCCGCGCAAGCGGGCCAACGAGCTGCTGCTGCTGGGCGAGCGCTGGAACGCGCAGCAGGCGCTCGCGGCGGGCATCGTCAACCGCGTCGTCCCCGACGGCGAGCTCGACGCGCTGGCGGCAGAGTGGGCGGGCAAGCTCGCGGGCCGCTCGCCGGTGATCATGCGCCTGGGCAAGGAGGCCATGCGACGCCAGCTGGACATGCCGCTGGACGACGCGCTCGACTACCTGCGCGCGCAGCTCAGCCTGGCGCTGTCCACGGAGGACATCGTCGAGGGCGTGACCGCCTTCTTCGAGAAGCGCGAGCCGCGGTGGAAGGGGCGCTGATGAGCCTGCTGCGCCCGCTCGTCGAGGACCTGGAAGCGCGCCGCGCGCAGATTCGCCTGGGCGGCGGCGAGGAGAAGATCGCCGCTCAGCACGAGCGCGAGAAGCTGACCGCGCGCGAGCGGATCGCGCTGCTGATCGATGACGGCACGTTCGTGGAGATGGGCATCCACGGCAGGCCGCACTTCTCGCAAAGGGCGATGGACGGCGTGGAGGCGCCTGCGGACGGCGTGATCACCGGCTACGGCAAGGTGAACGGCCGTCTGACGGCCGTGTGCGCGTACGACTTCACGGTGATGGCGGGCTCGATGGGCATGACGGGCGAGATCAAGGTGACGCGCCTGCGCGAGCTGGCGCTGACGAAGCGCATGCCGTTCGTGTGGCTGCTGGATTCCGCCGGCGCGCGCGTGCAGGAGGCGGCCGGCGCGATGTTCGCTGGCTCCGGGCACCTGTTCCGCGAGGAGGTCGTGATGAGCGGTGTGATCCCCCAGATCGCTGCGCTGATGGGCCCGTGCGCCGCCGGCACCGCCTACATCCCCGGTCTCGCGGACTTCGTGCCGATGGTCAAGGGCCGCGGCTCGATGGCGCTCGCCGGGCCGCACCTGGTGCGCGCGGCGATCGGCGAGGAGGTGACCCAGGAGGAACTGGGGGGCTCGCGCGTGCACTGCCGCAAGTCGGGCGTCGGCGACATGGAGGTGGCAAGCGACGAGGAGTGCGTCGAGCGCATCAAGCAATACCTGTCGTACATGCCGCAGAACTGCGAAGAGACGGCGCCGATCCTCGCCGCGTCCGACCCGATCGATCGTCGCGACGAGGAGCTGTTGGACGTGCTGCCGGACTCCAACCGCCAGCCGTATGACATGTATGGGGTGATCCGCAGGATCGTGGATGACGGCGAGTACTTCGACATCAAGGGCCAGTGGGCGAAGACGATCATCACGTGCTTCGCCCGCTTCGGCGGCCGGCCGGCAGGGATCGTCGCCAACCAGCCCAAGCAGCTGGGCGGCATCCTCGACAACGACTCCGCCGACAAGGCTGCGCGCTTCGTCAACCTGTGCGACGCGTTCGCGATCCCGCTGGTGTTCGTGCAGGACGTGCCCGGCTTCATGGTTGGCTCGAAGATCGAGGCCGAAGGCATCATCCGCCACGGCGCGAAGATGCTGTACGCGGTCGCCAACGCGACCGTGCCGAAGATCACGGTGATCACGCGCAAGGCGTACGGCGCGGGCTACTACGTGATGAACGGCCGCGCGTACGAGCCGGACCTGATCGTGGCGTGGCCGAGCGCCGAGATCAGCGTGATGGGCGCCGAGGGCGTCGTCGAGATCGCGTTCCGCAAACAGGTCGACGCGGCCGAGGACCCGGCGGCGAAGAAGGCCGAGCTGATCGAGGGCTTTCGCAAGATCTTCGACGTGTACATCGCCGCCGGCAACGACCTGATCGACGACGTCATCGACCCCCGCGAGACGCGCGAGACGATCTGCCGGGCGCTGGAGATGTCCGCCGGCAAGAAGATCGAGCGCCCATGGAAGCGGCACGGTGTGGTGCCGGTATGACGCCCGTCGCCGGCCGTATAACCATGGCTATACACCGCTCGCAAAGCGACACTCGGTAAGGAGCGCCGAAGATGAGCCTCGAGGATCCCGTCGTCATCACCTGCTCGATCTCGGGCGCGATCGCCAACCGCGCGCAGTGCCCGGCGATCCCCTACACACCGGAGGAGTACGCGGCGGAGGCGCGGCGGATCGTGGACGAGGGTGGCGTGCACATTCACATCCACGCGCGCAAACCGGACGGCACGCCGTCGTATGAGATCGAGGACTTCCAGGCGATCACGGATGCGATCCGCGCGGAGGTGGGGGATGCGGCGATCGTCAACTACTCGACGGGCACCATCGGAGTACCGGTTGCCAAGCGCGTGGAATACCTCAGAGCGTGCCGTCCTGAGGTGGCGGCGCTGAACATGGGCTCGATGAACTACGCGAAGTACTCCTCCTCGAAAAAGCAGTTCGTGTTCAACATGGTCTTCGAGAACCCGTTCGGCGAGATCATCGAGCTGCTCGAGGCGATGAACGAGCTCGGCATCAAACCGGAGCACGAGTGCTTCGACGTCGGTCACGTCGGCAGCCTGGCGCCGCTGATCGACATGGGCGTGCTCAAACAGCCGCTGCACGTGGACTGCGTGATGGGGGTCGTCGGCGGCATCCCGCCGACTGCGCGCAACCTGGCTGCGATGGTGGACAACATCCCGACGACCGCCTCCGGCGGCGGGGCGGGCGGGCGTCCCAACCACTGGGGCGTGATCGGCATCTCGCGCGACCAGTGGATGCTCGTGTCCGCGGCGCTCACGCTCGGCGGCTCGATCCGCGTGGGCCTCGAGGACAACCTGTACCTGCCGGATGGCGAGATGGCGAAGTCCAACGGCGAGCTGATCGCGAAGGCCAGGCAGATGACGGAGGACATGGGCCGCCGCCCGGCGACCGTGCAGGAGGCGCGCGCGATGCTGGCGATCCCGCAGCGCGGCGGGAGCGCGGCGTGAGCCTGCCGCTGGACGGCGTGCGCGTCCTCGATCTCTCCCGCCTGCTCCCGGGCGGCTTCTGCTCGCTGCTGCTGGCGGACTTCGGCGCGGACGTGGTGAAGGTGGAGGACACGGGCATGGGCGACTACATCCGCTGGTCGCCGCCGTATTACGAGGGAGCGCACGACAGCGCCAAGTCGGCGCTGTTTCTGTCGCTCAATCGCAACAAGCGCTCGATCCGCCTCGACCTGAAGAGCGACGGCGGGCGCGCGGCGCTGCTGGCGCTGGTGCTCGACGCGGACATCGTGCTGGAGTCGTTCCGCCCGGGCGTGCTCGACCGCCTCGGCGTGGGCTATGAGCGCATGCGCGAGGAGAACCCGCGGATCGTCTACTGCGCGATCTCGGGCTACGGCCAGACGGGCCCCAAACGCGATGCCTCGGGGCACGACATGAACTACCTGGGCCTGATCGGCCTGCTCGGCCTGACGGGCGCGCAGGGTGGGGAGCCGGTGCAGGCGGCAGGGCAGATCGCGGACCTGGGCGGCGGCGCGCTGATGGCGGCGTTCGGGATCATGGCGGCGCTGCGCGAGCGCGACGGAGACGGAACCGCCGCCCATCCTGGATCTGGCGAGGGCCAGATGGTGGACGTGTCGATGTCCGACGGCGCGCTGTCGTGGCTTGCGATGGTGGCTGGCGCGTACTTCGCGGACGGCGCGGTGCCACGCCGCGGCGATCTGCCGCTGGCGGGCTCGCTGGTCTGCTATCGGCCGTACGAGTGCGCCGACGGCTGGGTGTCGCTGGGGGCGCTCGAGCCGAAGTTCTGGCAGGCGTGGTGCCGCGGCGTGGGTCGCGAGGAGCTCGTGGCCAAGCAGTTCGAGCGCCCGGGTTCGGAGGCGCACGCGCAGGTGATGGAGATCTTCAAGACGCGCACGCGGGACGAGTGGGAGGCGTTCGCGCGCGAGCACGACTGCTGTCTGGAGCCGATCCTGGAGCTCGACGAGGCGCTGTCCTCGCAGTTGGTGCGCGAGCGCGAGATGGTGGTCGAGCTCGAGCAGCCGGGGGCGCAGCAGCCGGTGCGCCAGCTGGGCATACCGGTGAAGCTGATGCGCACGCCGGGCGAGCACGCGCGGCTGCCGGGTCCGGCGCTGGGCGAGCACACCGAGGAGGTGCTGCTCGCGGCCGGCTACTCGTCAGAGCAGGTCGCGGAGCTGCTGGCCTGCGGCGCGGCCGCAGGCGCCGCCGAGGTCAACACGGGCGCCGTCTTTCGCGCATGAGCGCCAGCCGATGAGCGCAGCCGCCCCGCTCGCCGGCGACTCCTCGCCGCGGGGCGAGCTGATGAAGATGAGCGAGCTCGCTGAGCGCTCCGGCGTGAGCCCCGGCACGATCCGCTATTACCTGCGCGAGGGGCTGCTGGGCGAGGGCGAGGACGTGGTCAGGACGAGCCGCAACATGGCCTACTACCCGCCCGAGTACGTGGAGCGGATCGCGCTGATCAAGCGCCTGCAGGAGGAGCGGTTCATGCCGCTGCGCGTGATCCGCTCCGCGCTGCGCGAGGACCCCGAGCGCGTGAGCGCGCTGATCGAGCTCGAGGACCGCATCCTCGAGCGGGCGCTGATCACCGTGGAGGACGTCAGCCGCGTCTCGCGCAAGGTCGTGCACGAGCGCTACGGGGTGCCGCGCAACGTGCTCGCGCGCCTGGCCGACCTGGGCGTGCTGACGCCGAACAAGCGCGGCTATGACGGCGATGACGTGAAGATCATCGAGGCGATCGCGAGCTTCCGCGCGGGCGGCTACGACGAGGCGCTTGGCTTCACCGTGTACGACACGCTGCGCTACCGCAAGGCGCTGGAGCCGCTGGTGGAGGAGGAGGTGCGCGCGCTGCTGGAGCGGCTCGCGGGCGAGGTTGAGGTGGAGCGGGCGATGGAGATCGTCGCGGCGGGCGCGGAACCGCTGCGCGAGCTGATCGGCGCGATGCACTCCAAGCTGCTGCTCGCGGCGCTGCGCCGTCACCGCGCGGGCGGCGATTGACGCCGCGACGGGGCCGGGCTGCGCGGCAAGGGGCGGGCGGCGGCGCGACGGGCGGGCGCCGCCGCGCGGCGTTATGCTTCATCGGATTGACTGACCAGTCAATCTATCGTCGGTCGAAGCCCCCGTGGAAGGGAATGCGCTCTTGAAGGTCGCGGCAGTCCAGCTCAACTCCACCGCCGACCTCATCGCCAACATGGCGCATGCGGACCGCCTCACGCGCGCGGCCGCGGCGGACGGGGCGGAGCTGATCGTGCTGCCGGAGAAGTGGACGGCGATGGGCTCCGAGCAGGATCTGCGCGCCGGCGCGGAGGCACTCGACGGCGCTGCCGTGGGCTGGGCGCGGGCGATCGCGAGCGAGCTGCGCGTGGACCTGGTGGCGGGCTCGATCCTCGAGCGCGTGCCCGGCCGGCAGAAGCTGGCGAATACCTCCGTGCACGTGGGACCGCGCGGCGACGTGCTCGCGACATACCGCAAGATCCACATGTTCGACGTGGAAGTGGGCGGGCGCGAGTACCGCGAGTCGGAGCTCGAGGAGCCGGGCGATGAGATCGTCGTCTCGCACACGGCCGACGCCGTCGAGCTGGGCCTGTCGGTCTGCTACGACCTGCGCTTCCCCGAGCTGTACCGGATCCTGGCGGTGCGTGGCGCGCGCATCGTTACGGTGCCGGCGGCGTTCACGCTGGCGACCACACGCGATCACTGGGAGGTGCTGCTGCGGGCGCGCGCGATCGAGAACCAGGCGTTCGTGATCGCCGCCAACCAGGTCGGCGAGCACCCGGCGGGCCAGCGCTCGGGCGGCCGCTCGATGATCGTGGACCCGTGGGGGGTCGTGCTGGCGCAGGCCCCCGACGGCGAGGGCTACATCGTCGCTGAGCTCGACCTCGAGCGCCAGCTGCAGATCCGCGCGAGCCTGCCGTCGCTCGCCAATCGCCGCCCCGAGGCCTACCGCTGGCCGGTCGCGGAGACGGCGTGAGCAGAGCAGGTCGCGCAGCCAGCGCCGGTCGTGCGCCCAGCGGCGCCGGGTCCGCGCCGGGCGCCGCCGGCGGCACGCCCGCGCCGAGCGCGCGGGCGCAGGATAAGCGCCGGCTGATCCTCGACGCGGCGGTGCGCGTGTTCGCGCGCCAGGGGTTCCACGCGTGCCGCGTGGCCGACATCGCGGACGAGGCCGGCGTGGCGTACGGCCTCGTGTACCACTACTTCGCCTCCAAGGACGAGGTGCTGGACACGCTGTTCCTGGAGCGCTGGAACGTGATGCTCGAGCTGATCCGCGAAGTGGACGCGCAGGCGATCCCCGTGCGCGAGAAGCTCGGGGCGATCGCGTCGTTCATCATCGACAGCTACCGGCACGACCCCGACCTGATGAAGGTGATCATCGTCGAGGTGACGCGCGCGGCGAACTCGTTCGGAAATACGCACATCGCCACGATCCGCGAGGCGTACGACCTGATCGGCGGGATGATCGCGCAGGCGCAGGAGCAGGGCGTGTTCAAGGCGGAGATCGAACCGCGATTCGCGGCGATGGCCTTCTACGGCGCGATCGAGCAGCTGCTCACAGGATGGATCTTCGACCTGCTGCCGCACGACGCGGAGGACTTCGAGCGCGCCAAGTGGTTGGTCGTGGAGACGGTCTGCGGCGGCCTGGAGCAATAGACTGGCGCGCATGCAGAACGAGATGGTCAAGCGGCTGATGTGGCAGGGTCTGATGATGGGCGTCACGGCGCTCGTCGGCCTCGTCGCCAACCGCGCCGCCGCGACCGTGTGGAGGCGCGTGTTCGACGAGGAGCCGCCGGAGTGAGCGGCGCTCAACCACCGCCGGCGGGAGATCCGCTGGGAAGCGGTCAGAGCAGGGAGGAGACCCAGAGCATCGCGGCGGCGATCGCCGAGGTGTCCGAGCGCGCGACGCTGCTGGTGCGCGAGGAGATCGAGCTCGCCAAGGTGGAGATGAGCGAAAAGGCGACCAAGCTCGTCAAGGGCGCGGTCGTGGGCGCGGTCGCCGGCGTGTTCTTCTTGACGGCGCTCGTGTTCGCGCTGGTGGGCTGCGCGTGGCTGCTCTACTACTACCTGCCGATCGGCAACAAATTCACGTACTTCTGGGGCTTCTTCGCGATGTCAGTGATCCTGGTGGTCCTGGGCGCGCTCGCCGGGCTGCTGGCTGCGAAAGCCGTCAAAAAAGGCTCGCCGCCGGTGCCCAGCATGGCGATCGACGAGGCGCGCAAGATCCGCGAGAGCGTCGGTCCCGCCGCTGCGCCGGTCGAGTCGGGCGCCGGCAGCGCGCCATATCCGGCCGCGAGCACGGGGGGAGAGGGCTGATGGCTCAGCGTACGCCGGCGGAGATCCGCCGCTCGATCGAGGCCAATCGCATGGAGCTGGCCGTATCGGTGCAGCACCTGCGCGGGGAAGTCACGCGCCTGACCGACTGGCGCGGCCACGTCGAGCGCCACCGCACCGAGATCACGGTCGGCGCCGCGGTCGTGGGTTTGATGCTCGGCGCGCGTATGCTGCGCGGCCGACGTCGCAAGCGCTCCTGAGGGTCGCAGGGCCGCCCTGCGGCGCTCAGGTGAGCAGCGCGCGCGGGATCGCGCCGACGCCGATCAGACCGGGACCGGTGTAGGTGCCGATCACGGGACCGACCTCGGATGTGAACACGGGCTCGGAGTCGAAGATCTCGCGGCAGCGCTCGATCAGGCGCTGGGACTGCTCGGTGGCCTGGATGTGCTGCACGACCCAGCCGTCGGCGCCCTTGTCGTGGAGGTCCTGCGCGTAGGCGACCATGCGCTCAAACGCGCGTCCGGCGGTGCGCACGCGCTCGACGGGCACGATCTCGCGCTCGAGCGAGAGGATCGGCTTGATCCGCAGCGTACCGCCGATCCACGCCTGGGCCTTGCCGACGCGCCCTCCCCGGCGCAGGTACTCGAGCGTGTCGAGGCAGAACCAGATCCGCAGCGCCCGGCGTGCCTCGCGCACGCGCGCGACAACCGCGTCCAGGCCGGCGCCGGAGCGCGCGGCGGCGCTGGCGGCGAGCACGAGCAGCCCCGTGCCGCCGCAGGCCGTTTCGCCGTCGATCACGGCGACGCGCTCGCCCAGGCCGCGCTCGGCGAGCAGTCCGTGCGCCTGGCGCGCGGCCTCGAAGGTTCCGGAGATGCCGCCGGCGAGGTGCACCGAGACGATGTCGTGGCCGGCGTCCAGCAGCGGCTCCCACACGGCGAGGAAGTCGCCGATCGAGGGCTGCGAGGTGCTCGGCAGTTCGCGGTCGTCCTTCAGACGTTCGTAGAAGGCGTCAAAGCCGTCCATGTCCAGCTCGCGCTCGGGCTGGCCCTTCCAGCCCACGTACAGGCTGACCTGGTGGACGTGCTGCTCGTCCGCGAGCGCGCGGGGGAGGTAGTGAGTGCTGTCGGTTGCGACCGCGACGGAGGCCATGCGGCGCGGGACGCTACAGCAATGCCTGCGCGAGCTCCCCGGACTCGAACATCTCGAGCACGATGTCGCAGCCGCCGAGCAGCTCTCCGCCGACGAACAGCTGCGGGATCGTGGGCCAGTCGGAGATCGCGGTGAGCTCCTGGCGGATGCGCGGGTCGGGCAGCACGTCGACGGCGGCGAACGGCGTGTCGAGCGACTGCAGCGCGGCGACGGTGCGCGCGGAGAAGCCGCACGCGGGCGCCTCGGGGGTGCCCTTCATGAACAGGATCACCTTGTGCTCCGCGATCGCCTCGGCGATCGCTTCGCGGATCGGGTTGGGCGCCTCCTCGGCGGGCGCCGGCGCCGGGGCTGGCGTGCTGCTGGACATCGGTAGCGGTTGGAACTGGCTGGCGGACATGGAGCGCTCCTGGCTGTCAGTTGGCTGGGGTCTGCGAAGGGGTCTGGGTCTTCAGCGCGAGCGCGTGGATCGCGCCGCCGATCTCCGTGCCGAAGACGGCGTAGACGAGGCGGTGCTGCTGGATGCGGCTGAGGCCGTCGAACACCGGTGCGGTGACGGTCGCGCTGAAGTGATCGCCGCCGCCGGTGTAGTCCTCGACGTCGGCGTGCGCGCCGGCGATGGCGGCCTCGATGCGCTGCTTGATCTCCTCTGCGGATGGCATCCGCCTCAAGAGTAGAAGGTCGTCACGGGTCTGCGGGGCGACCCCGCGGCACCGCTATACTTTGGAAAGTCTTGCACCGTCCATAGGAGCGAAGCGATGATCGAGATCACCGACAAGGGTGCCGAGAAGGTGCACGAGTTCCTCGCCTCCCAGCAGGCGGACGTCAGTGTGGCGGGCCTGCGCGTGGGCGTCCGCGGCGGCGGCTGCTCGGGCTTTCAGTACCAGCTGGCGTTCGACGAGCAGCGCGACAGCGACGTGGTGTTCGAGAGCCACGGCCTGAAGCTGCTGGTGGACGGCGAGAGCCTGCAGTTCGTGCGCGGCTCGACGATCGACTACGAGGAGAGCCTGCAGGGCGCCGGCTTCAAGGTCAACAACCCCAACGTGGTCGCCGCCTGCGGCTGCGGGTCCTCGTTCCGCGTGGCGGAGGAGGAGCAGGTCTCCGCTGTCTGAGTCTCCGGCGCGCTCGCCGCAGGTGGCGACGCGTCGACCCTCGCGCAGGGCGTATTCGGGGCCTTCGCGCTGAGCCCCGCGGATGGCGCTTCTTCCTCAAGCCCTCCGCAGCCTCACGCCGGCCGGCCTGCGCGACGATGTGCGCCTTCGCGCGCTCGGTGTCGGGCTCGGCCTGATCCCCCCACGCACGATGCACTCCGAGGCGGATGCGCGGGCGCTGCTGGACGCCGTCCGCGATGCGCGGCGCGTGGTCGAGATCGGAGTGTACGAGGGCGCCTCCGCGCTCGCGCTGTGCGCTGGGCTCGCGCCGGGCGCGGAGCTGCACCTGATCGATCCGTTTGGCGCGCACCCCGACGCGCTGCCCCGCGGTTGGGGTGCGAGCGAGTGGGCCACGCGCCAGGCGGTAGTTCGTGCGGTTCGGCGCCGCGGGCCCGACGCGCCGCGCGTGCGCTGGCACATCGCCCTCTCCAGTGATGTCGCCGCGCGCTGGGAGGGAGAGGTGGATGTGGTGTTCATCGACGGCGATCACTCGCAGGAGGGCTGTGAGCGCGATTGGGTGGATTGGCACCCGTTCGTAAAAACGGGTGGGTGCGTGGTTTTCCACGATGCGCGCGCCGGCGAGCCGGGCGGGCGTGGCCTGCCGGGTCCGACCGCCGTGGTCAACATTCGTTTTCGCGGCGAGGGCACGCCCGGCTGGGAGATCAGCGCGGAAGCCGACCGCACGGTCGTGGTGTCGCGTACGGGGCCGCTCCGGGAGGACTACCCCGGCTCGTTGTCCAACGAGCGCCACAGATAGCGGCACGCGAGCGTGCGATGCGGGCGCCACGGCTCGGCGATCTGCTCCATCGTGGCCGCATCGGGCAGCCCGTCGAGCCCGTACGCGCGTTCGATCGCGCGCCGGATCCCCAGATCGCCGATCGGCAGCACGTCGGGGCGGTCGAGGTGGAACATCAAGAACATGTGCGCGGTCCACGTCCCGAGCCCCTTGACGGCGACGAGCTCGGCGATCACCTCGTCGTCGCTCAGCGCGTCGAGCCGCTGCAGCTCGAGCTCGCCCGACAGCACGTGTTCGGCCAGCGAGCGCAGGTAGCTGACCTTCGCGCGCGACAGGCCAGCGGCGGCGCGCAGCTCTTCGGGGTCGTCGGCGAGGATCTGCTGGGGCGTCGGTGGGCGCCCGTCGAAGCGCGCGGTCAGGCGCGCGTAGATCGCGCGGGCGGCCAGGACGGAGAGCTGCTGCCCGGCGATCGAGCGCACGAGCGCGCCGTAGTGGTCATCTCGGTCCGGACGGCCGTCGCGCGCGTCGCCGAGCGGCCCGGCGGCGTCGATCAGCGCCGCCAGCACCGGGTCGGCGCGCCGCAGGTGCGCAAGGCCGCGCCTAGGAGGCAGGGGACAGCGCCTCGAGCGCCACGCGCTCGCCGTCGAGCGCGTTCAGGGCCCGCTCGAGCGACATCGCCAGGCACGTGAAGCTGGGAGTGTCACGAACCGTGTAGCGCGAGGCCTCAGTCGTGCGCAGCCGCTGCACGAGATCGAGGAACGTGCCTACGTCGTCGGTGTCGAACGCGACCACGAACTCCTGGTCGTCGAGGCCGAACGAGTACGTGGTGTGGTTGTCCACGCCCGGGTATTCGCGCCCCACCTGTATGTGCCCCTGCATGATCTGCCAGCGCTCCTCCGCGGGCAGCGCGTACCACTCGCGCGACTTCACGAACGGGTACACGAACACGTATTTGCCGCGGAAGCCGCGCACGACGTTGCGCTCGTCGTCGGAGTACTCCGAGCCCTTGCGCATGCCCAGGAACGAGTGCGGGATCTCGGCCCACTGCATCAGGCCGCTCTGCGCGAGCACGACGTGAAACTCGTGGATGCGGTCGAGGTTCTCGGCCTCTGAGATGAGCAGCAGCTCGGCGTCGCCGCGCGTGCCCACGAGCGAGAAGCTCTGCAGCAGGTGCCCGTCGGCGAAGTCCTCGCACGCGGCCGCGAACTCGCGCTTGTCCTGAGCGCGGCGCTCGGCGTCCAGGCGCCGCCACGCGGGGTCGAGCTTCAGGAATGTGTACTTGACGAAGCGGCGCGTACTCATGGGGCCGATTATCGCACCGCAGCGGCTGTCGCCATCGCTACTAGGCCTCGCCGAGGTGATTGAGATCGTCTAGATCCTGGGGCCGTCCGGCCGCGCTCTTCATCGCGCGGAGATCCTCGAGGCCGCAGACACGAATCTGGACATCGCGGAATTGGACGGTCAGCGATCGAGTGGCGAGCTCGGTGTATGCAGGATCTGCTTGGACCCCGGCTACCCATTGCATGACGTCCAGCGGGCCGAGTGCTGTATCCAGGCGGAAGTTCGCCCCTTCGGCGAGTTGGAGCGGGTCCCTCGGGTCGTAGGGGAACTCATCCGGCGTGAAATCGCCGACGCCGACATGCGCGGCGTCGATCTCGGCCAGGACGGTGGCGAGCCGGGCAAGATTCCCTGCGTCCGGGTTCGGGACGATGTCGAGATCCTTGGTGGCTCGTACGAAACCATGCACACCAACGGCGACGCCGCCGATGACGATGAAGTCAACCTGCGCGTGGCTCAGCTTGAGAAGGAGCTCATCGGGCTCGAACATCAGAGGGCACGCCCTGCGCCAGCTCGCTCATGAAACGACTGAGACGCAGCGTCTCCTCGAGGCGTTCCGACGGGGTCTTCCCGCTGTCCCGCTCGGCGCGTGTCCGACGAGCAGCCTCCTCGCGTGCGATCTCCTCATGCGTCCAAGAGCCACGAGGCAGGGGCTTCGATGTTCTCGCCATGCAGAGATTGTAGGCGGGGTAGGGGCGTAGCAGGTCCCCCGCCCGCTCCTGCGGATAGAGTGTGGTCCGTGCGGATCGCGCTGTTGTCGCCGTACTCGTGGACGTACCCCGGTGGCGTCACGCGCCACATAGAGGCGCTCGCGTCCGAGTTGTCCGCCGCCGGTCACGAAGCGCGCATCCTCGCTCCGTTCGATCCCGACGACGCGCTGTCCAGGCGCCTGCACCGCGGCGCGCGCCCGCAGCAGCGCGCGCTGCCGGAGGACTTCGTCTCGCTCGGGCGCACGGTCGGACTGCCGGCGAACGGCGCGGTCTCGAACATGGCGCTCACCCCGCACCAGGTGTTCGCCCTGCGCCGCGAGCTGCGCGACGGCGGCTACGACGTGCTGCACATCCACGAGCCGGTCGTGCCGATGCTCTCCTGGGATGCCCTCTGCAGCGCCGGGCGGCTGCCGCTGGTGGGCACGTTCCACACGTACTCGGAGAACCTGCTGACGAACGGGATCGCGGCGGGCCCGTTGGGCGGGCGCCGGCGGATGAACCGCCTGCACGCGCGCATCGCCGTATCGGAGGCGGCCGCTTGGACGGCGCGGCGCTTCTACGGCGGGCGCTACCGGATCGTTCCCAACGGCGTGCGCCTGCCGGAGCTGTCCGAGCTGCGGGACCAGCCTGGCGGGGCGGATGCCGCCGCCGACGACGGCCGCCGGCGGCACGGCCAGCTGCGGATCCTGTTCGTGGGCCAGGCGGTCGAGCGCAAGGGGCTGCCGGTGCTGCTGCGCGCGTTCGAGGCGCTGCGCGACCAGATCCCGGCGACGCTGACGCTCGTGGGCGCGAGCGCGCAGGAGGTCGCGCACATGATGCTTGACGACCGCGGCGTGCAGGCGCTGGGCAAGGTCTCGGAGGAGCGCAAGCTGGCGGAGCTGGCGCGCGCGGATGTCGTATGCGCGCCGTCGCTGCACGGCGAGAGCTTCGGGATGGTGCTGACGGAGGCGTTCGCGGCGGCCACGCCGGTGCTCGCGTCGGACATCCCCGGCTATCGCGACGTGCTGCGGGACGGCCGCGACGGGCTGCTCGTGCCGCCGGGGGATGCGCTGGCGCTGGCGGAGGCGCTGCGCGCGCTCGCGCTGGACCCCGGCATGCGCGCGCGGATGGCGCTGCAGGCGCGCGAGCGCGCCGAGCGCTTCGCGTGGCCGCACGTGGCGGCGGAGGTGCTGGACACCTACGAGCAGGCGCTGCGCGTGGGCTCGCCGGTGACGCGGGCGGGCCGCGTGGCGGTCCGCTACGGCCTGGCGCCCGCGGACCTGTTGCCGCGGATCCCCGCCGAGCGCCTGCCGTCGCTGGTCCCCGCGGGCCCGCCGCTCGTAGGCCGGCCGCGCCGCGTGCGCGCGCTGCGTCGCGCGGGGCTGGCCGCGAGCTCGCTCGCGGGCGTGGCGCTCGCGGCGGTGGCGCTGCAGCGCGTCGGCGTGACGCGTGTGGCGGCGTCGCTGGTCGCGTCCAAGCCGGGGCTGCTCGCGGCGGGCCTCGCGCTGATGTGCGCGGCGATGTTCGCGCGCGCGTTCGCGTGGCACTCGATCCTCGCCGCGGCGCCGACGTGGCGGCGCGCCAAACGCCGCGACGCGATGCAGGGCACGTTCATCGGCGTGCTGATGTCCGCCACGCTGCCGGCGCGCCTGGGAGAGCCCTCGCGTGCGCTGATCGTCGCCAGGCGCCTCGGGCGCGCGCGCGAGACGCTGCCGCTGGTGCTCGGCACGATCGTCTCGCAGACGCTGCTGAACCTGCTGGCGCTGGCGATCCTCGGCGGCGTGACGCTGTCGAGTGTGAGCGTGCTCGACGGGCACGACAGGGCGCTGCTGCTGGTCGCCCTCGCACCGCTGACGGCGCTGCTCGCGCTGGCGCTCGCGCCGATCCTGATCCCGCCTGCGGCGCTGTCGCGCTCGCGGCGCATGCAGGCGCTGCTGGGCGCGATGCGCCGCTCGCTGCTGCGGCTGCGCGACGGGCTCAACGTGTTCCGCCAGCCGCGCCTGGCGGCGCTCGCGACGGCCGCGCAGCTGGGCGCGTGGGCGCTGCAGTGGCTGTCGTGCTGGCTGCTGCTGATGGCGCTCGGGCTCGACTCGCACGCGGGCGTCGGCGCCGCCGCCGGGGTGCTGTTCGCCGTCAACGTCACCGCCGTGGTGCCCGCCACGCCCGCCAACGTGGGCGTCTTCCAGGCGGCGTGCGTGGCGGTGCTGGCCGGCGCCTACCACGTGTCGACGCCCGACGCGATCGCTTACGGCATCGTGCTGCAGGCGGTCGAGCTGGCCACGGCGCTGATCATGGGCCTGCCGGCGCTCGTCAACGAGGGCCTGTCCTGGCGCGACGTGCGCCTGCGCACGATGCACGCCGCGCCCGTCAAGCTCGGCCCGATGCCGGTGACCGGCATCGGCCGGGCCGCGGCTGCCTCCGGCGTCGAGCGCTAACGCGCGCGCATGGCCGACGCGTGGGTGTACCTGCTGCGCTGCTCGGACGGCACGCTGTACACCGGCTGGAGCACCGACGTGCACCGGCGCCTGGCCCGCCACAGCGAGGGCACCGCCAGCCGCTACACGCGCAGCCGCCTCCCGGTGGAGCTCGCGTGCGTGCTGCCGATGCCCGATCGCACGGCCGCGCGCCGTGAGGAGGCGCGCATCAAGAGCCTCGATCGAGCGGCCAAGCTGGCGCTGATCGAGGCATCTTCGCCGCTCGTGATCTGAGCTCGTAGCGCCCGCGGACTGAGCTCGCAGGGATCGGGGCCGGAGTCGGCGCCGGTTTAGGGCATGATGGGGGTATGGCCTCCAGACCTCCGGCGCGCAGCGTCAAGATCTCCGACGACGAGCGCACGGGCTGGTCCTCGGATCGCCCGCGCCGCGACGGCGCGCCGCCGCGGCCCGCCGACCTGACGGTTCACTGCCGCGTGCTTGCGCCCACCGACCGCCTGCGCTACTCGCCGGGGAGCCTCGTGATCGTGCTCAGCGCCTCGCTGCCCGAGCGCGACCGTTTCCTCAGCCGGCTGATCGAGGATCGCGCCAGCCTGCTGTCGCCCGGCAAGGTCCGCGCGCTGCTGGCAGGTCGCGTGAGCGAGGAGGAGCTGCCGGAGCGCGCGCAGGAGCTGCTGCTGGCGGCGGTGTCCAAGCGGCTGGGCAACAGGGAGACGGTCGTGCTGGCCGTCGACGGCCTCGACGCCGCCGAGCGCGAGCCGTTCGTGCGCGCTGCCGCTGCGCTCAAGCGCCCGCGCCATCTGATCCTGCTGGAGACCGCGCGCGAGCAGGTGGCCGAGGAGGACCTCGCGGCGCTGAACGAGCTGCGGCGCGCGCTGGACGCGGGCGAGCTCGGCGCGGCGGGCTTCCAGACGGTGCTGCGCCTGGGCGGCGGCACGGCCAGCGAGGTCAAGCGGATCCTGTTCCGGCCGCCGCCCCGCGAAGACGACTAGCCGGCCATCGCCGGCTCATCCTCAGCTTCGACGGCCCCGTCGGGCGGGTCCTCGTCGGCGATCTCGCCGAACAGCGACGGGTCGCGGTTGGAGCCGCGGATGAGGTCGTCGGGCGAGCCGTCGGGCAGCAGGCGCCCTTGGCGCGTGCCGAAGTAGATCGCCTGCGGGTGGTGGGCGATGAGCGCGAGCGTGGACTGCTCGGGCTCGGGCGCGTAGCCGTCGGTGATGCTCATGCCGATCTGCTCGAGCCCCAGCAGCTTCTCCACCTTCAAATGCTCAGCCTGCTCGGGTACGGCGGGGTAGCCCCAGGAGTAGCGGCGTCCCTGCGTGAGCGGGATGTCGAGCATCTGACGGACCTCGTAGTGCAGCCATTCGGCCAAACCCTCAGCAGTCTGCACGCCAAGACCGTGCACGAACAGCTGCTCGGCGAACTCCCCTTCGGCCTCGAGCTTGGCCATCAGCTCGGTGACCTCCGAGCCGACGGTCACCGCCTGCACGGCGATCACATCCAGCTCCTCGGGCGGCTCGCCAGTGGGGGAGGGGGCACCGTCGGGGCCGATCGCCGGCCGGAAGAAATCGGCGAGGCAGATGCGATCGCCCTTGGGCTGGCGCGGGCACACGAAGCGCGTCAACTCCGTCTGCCGGTCCTCGGGGTCGAGCACGATGATGTCGTTGCCGAGCGAGTAGCAGGGAAAGAAGCCGAGCAGCGCCCGCGGATGCAGATAGGTCTGCTCGTTCCACATCCGCTCCAAGCGCGGGCGGAAGTCATCGCGTAGGAGCGTCTGCCATGCCTCGCCTTTGACGCCCTTGCCGCCCCAGTGCAGCTTGAACAGCACGTGCGTGTCGAGGTGGCGATACACCTCGTCTAGGTCCACGGGGATCTCTTTGACGCCCCAGAACGGCGGCGTGGGGACCGGCGCATCGGTGCGCGCGGGGGAGCGCACGGAGTCGTCGGCGAAGTTCAGCTCCTCCTCGGGCGCGTCGCCCTTGGCTCGGAACTCGGTGGCGCCGGTGAGCAGCTTCTGCACGAGCGCACCGCGTGCGTCCTCGACTACCAGCTGGTCCATCACGGAGAGGCCCTCGAAGGCGTCCTTGCAGTAGAAGACGCCCGGCTCGTAGGGCTCCTCAGAGTCTTTGCCGCCCGGATATAGCGCCCGGTAGCTGAACGCGCGGTTGATCGCCGCGCCGCCGATCAGCACGGGGTAGGAGAGGCCCTTGGCGTGCAGCTCCTGGATGCACGCGGGCATCTGCTTGGAGGTGGAGACGAGCAGCGCTGACAGCCCGATAGCCGTGGCGTCGTGCTCCTGAGCGGCGTCGACGATCGTCTGGATCGGCACCTGCTTGCCGAGGTCGACGACGGTGTAGCCGTTGTTGGTGAGGATCGTGTTGACGAGCGACTTGCCGATGTCGTGCACGTCGCCGAACACGGTGGCGAGCACGACGGTGCCCTTGGTGTAGCCCTCGATCTTGTCGAGGTATTTCTCGAGCTGCGCGACGGCGCGCTTCATCACCTCGGCGGATTGCAGCACGAACGGCAGGATCAGTTCGCCGGCGCCGAACTTGTCGCCGACCTCTTTCATCGCCGGCAGCAGCACCTCGTTGAGCGTCGGCACGGCGCCGATCTTCTCGACGCTCTTGTCGATCTGGTCCTCGACGCCGTCCCGGCGGCGGCGCAGGATGTGGAAGTGCAGCGCCTCCTCGGGCTCCATGCCCTCGGTCGGGTCAGCGGCGCCTTGGCTCGTGTCTTCGGGGCCCTTGGACTCGAAGTGCTCGATGAACTTCTCCAGCGCATCCTCGCGGCGGTTGAACACGAGATCGTCCGCCAGCTCGCGCTCGAGGTCTGGGATCTCCGAGTAGGGCGTGATGTGGTTGGGGTTGACCATCGCCAGGTCGAGCCCCGCCTGCACGCAGTGATGCAGGAACACCGAGTTGAGGACGGCGCGCGCGCCGGGCGAGACGCCGAAGGAGACGTTCGACACCCCCAGCGAGGTCTTGACGTCGGGGATCTGCTCCTTGATCGCTTTGATCCCGGCGATCGTCTCGACGGCCGACGGCCGCCACTCCTCGTCGCCGGTCGTGAGCGTGAACGTGAGGCAGTCGAAGATCAGCAGCTGCGGGTCGAGGCCGTGCTCCTCGCAGCAGAGCTCGCGAATGCGCTTGGCGATCTCGACCTTGCGCTCGGCCGTCTTCGCCATCCCGACCTCGTCGATCGTCAGCGCGATCAGCGCGGCGCCGTGGGCGAGCGCGACGGGCACGACGCGGTCGAGCTTGGCGCGGCCGGCCTCGAGGTTGACGGAGTTGACGATCGCGCGGCCGGGGATCTGCTCGAGCGCGCGTTCGATCACCTCCGGCTCGGTCGAGTCGATCTGGATCGGCGCGGGCTGGGTGAGCGACACCTTCTTGGCCACGAGCCGCATCTGTTCGTCCTCGTCGGTGCGCTCGGTCAGCGCCACGCACAGGTCGAGCACGTGCGCGCCGCCGGTCACCTGGTCCTCTGCTATCTGCACGAGGCCGTCGTAATCGTCGGCGAGCAGCAGCTCCTTGGCCTTGCGCGATCCCTGGGAGTTGACGCGCTCCCCGACCATGGTGGGGGCCGGCTCCTGGGCGAGCGGTGTTGCGGCGATCATCGATGAGAGATGGGGATGGCGCGGTGCGGGACGGGGCGTGACGGTGCGGCGCGCCACGCGCTCTGCGATCGCGGCGATGTGCGCGGGGGTGGTGCCGCAGCAGCCGCCGACGATCCCCACGCCGTAGCGCTCGACGAACTCCTTCAACGCCTCGGCGAGCGGCTCGGGCTTCTCGGGGAAGATCGTCTCGCCGTCGGGTCCCTGCAGCGGCAGGCCGGCGTTGGGGATGCAGGCCACCGGGACGGGGCAGTATTCGCCGAGGAAGCGGATCGCGTCGCGCATGTCCTCTGGCCCGGTTGAGCAGTTGAGGCCGATCACGTCGACCTTCAGCGCCTCGAGCGTCGTGAGCACGGCGGAGATGTCGGTGCCGAGCAGCATCTTGCCGCCGTTGGGAAGCAGCGACACGGACGTGTGGATCGGCAGCGTGCGCCCGGTGCTCTTGAAGGCGGCGCGGGCGCCGAACACGGCGGCCTTGACCTCGAGGATGTCCTGGGCGGTCTCGATGATGATCAGGTCGGCGCCGCCGTCGATCAGCCCCTCGGCCTGCTCGGTGAAGACCTCGACCAGCTCGCCGAAGCGGATCTGCCCGAGCGAGGGGTCCTCGGAGGCGGGCAGGTAACCGGTGGGTCCGATCGAGCCGGCGACGTAGCGATGCTCGCCCGCCGCCTTGCGCGCGATTTCAGCGGCCTTGGTGTTGATCTCGACGGTGTACTCGGCGAGGCCCCACTCGCCGAGCTTGATGCGCGAGCCCTGGAACGTGTCGGTCTCCAGCACTTCGGCGCCGGCGTCGAGCATCGAGGCGTGCACGCCCTCGATCACGTCCGGGCGGTTGAGCACGAGCGCCTCGTGGCACTTGCCCTGCAGGCCGCCGTAGTCCTCGGCGGTCAGCTCGAACTGCTCGAGCGTGGCGCCCATGCCGCCGTCGTAGACGACGACGTGCTCGGAGATCGCTTTCAGGTAGTCCCGCTCGGCCATTCAGGCAATGCTATCGGCGATCGCAGGGGCTCCCGAGGCCGCCGTGACCCCGTTCGGGCAGCCCATTGCCCGAACGGGCCGGCACGCGTGTACGCCCCGCGGGACGCCGGCTTCGATCAAGCGTCGAAGATTCTCGCGCGCGGGTTTGCGGCGGTGCACACTGCCGGCAGTTTCAACGCGAGTAGGGGGACCGACTATGACACCGCCGTTTCTGCTCGAGGTACCCGTCGACGATCAGCTCGACGAGACCATCCACGCCCGGCTCGGGGAGCCCCCGCACGAGACGGCGGCGACCGGCGCGCGGATCACGCGCGGCGCCGGCGCCGGCCGGGCGCTCGTGGCGGTCGTGGGCCTCAACCACGTGGGTCTGCCGAGCGCGGTTGCGCTGCGCGCGGCGGGGCTGCGGGTCGTCGCGATCGACAGCTCCGCGAACCGTCTCGACGACATCCGCGCCGGCCGGGTGGAGCTGGCCGGGGTCGCCCGCGCGGAGCTGCGCGGGCTGCTCGACTGCGACGAGTTCGCGCTTACCGACGAACTGGAGGCGGTCGCGGAGGCGGATGCGGTGCTGATCTGCGTGCCGAGCACCGTGGACGCACAGGGGCGCCCCGGCCACGAGGCGCTGACGCGCGCGTGCGCAGCCGCGGTGTCCTACGCGCACGTCGGCCAGACGATCGTGCTGACGTCTGCAACGTACGTGGGCAGCACGCGCGAGCTGCTGGTGGAGCCGCTGCGCGAGCGCGGGCTGCGCGCGGGCGAGGACGTGTTCGTGGCGTTCTCGCCGGAGCGCTTCGATCCGGCGGCCGGCCGGCGCGAGCTGCTGGGCGGCACGCGCGTTGTGGGCGCGGTCACGGAGACGTGCTTCGCGCACGCGGCAGAGCTGCTGCAGCCGCTTTGCGGCCAGCTGCACCGTGTGTCGTCGCCGGCGGCCGCGGAGATGGTGAGGCTGTACGAGAGTGGCTTCCGCGCGGTCAACGTGGCGCTCGCGTACGAGATGGCCGACGCCTGCCGGCTGCATGCGCTCGACCCGGTCGAGGTCACCGACGCGGCGGCGACGAAAGGGGCGGGCTTCCTGGCGCACTACCCCTCGGCGGGTGCCGGCGGCCACTGCGTGGGCGTCGATCCCCATTACATGCTGCACTCGCTGCGCGAGCGCGGTCAGACCGCGGGGCTGACGGAGCGCGCGCTGCAGATCGTCGCGGCGCGCCCGCGGCGCGTGGCGATGAGGGCGCACGAGCTGCTGCTGCGATCTGGGCGCCAGCTGCGCGACGTGCGCGTGCTGGTCGTCGGGGCCGCGTACAAGCCGGGGGTGGCCGACTGCGCGAACGCGCCGGCGGTGCAGATCATCGCGCGGCTGATGGCAGAGGGCGCACGGGTCGACTTCCACGACCCGCTCGTGCCGATGCTGCGCGTCGACGGCGAGGAGCTGCACAGCATCGACCCGGACCCGCGACGCGACGCATCGGGCTTCGGCCCCGAAGACTACGAGCTGGCGATCGTCGTCGGCGTGCAGCCGGGCTATGACTACGGGTGGCTCAGGCGCTGCCCGCAGGTGCTCGACTGCACCTACCGCCAGCGCACCGGCCGCCGCCACTTTCTGCTCTAGAGAGCTCAGCTCAAAGCCACAAGGCCTCGATAGGGGTCGCCCAGATGCCCTGGCCGAGCGGGGTCGTCTGGCGTGCCGTGCACAGCACGAGACCGGCCACGAACCGCTCGCCCGCCAGGGCCCGGAACCTGCTGAGCCCGCGCAGGTCCGCCCGTCTAACGAGGCGCGCGAGCTCCATCGCCACGAACGACTCATACGCGCGGCCGCTGAGCAGATCGTCCTGTGCGCATCAGGATAGCGGACGATCCGGAATAGGCTCCCGGATAATCCGGATTAATACCCCGGACAATCCGGACTACGAAGACGGACGATCGCAGCAGAAGAGCGGACGATCTACTTAATAAAAAGCATCTCCGAGTACTTCGGCAGCGGCCACAGGTCGTCGGCCACGAGCTTCTCCAGGCGGTCGGCGACGTCGCGCACGTCTTCCATCGCCGGGATCACGGTGTCGCGCATGTACAGCGCCTCCTTCATGATCGAGCCGTCCGGGTGGTTCTCGTCGAGGTTCGCGTCCTCGAGCTTGACCTGCGCGAAGTGCAGCTCCTTGACCAGCGGCTCGATCTCGCCGACCAGCTCCTCGAGACCGCTCGCCTGCAGTTCGGTCAGGTAGCGCACCGCCGCGGGGATCAGCATCGTGCGGCCCATCGACGCCGCGGTCTCGGCCTCGATGTTGATGTTGATGACGTACTGCTCGGTGAACACCTCGTAGCGGGACTCGAGCTCGCGCTTTGACAGCACCTTGTATTTCTTGAACGTGGCGACCGTCTGTTTGTCGACGAGCCACGGCAGCGCGTCGGGCGTCGTCTTGAGGTTGGCCAGGCCGCGCTTCTCGGCCTCCTTGTGCCATGCCTCGGAGTAGCCGTCGCCGTCGAACACGACCTGCTTGTTGGCGGCCCACACGCCCTTGACGACCGTGGTGACGGCCTTCTCGAGCGTTGCGCCGGACCCTTTCAGCGCGGTCTTGAGCTTGTCCGTCAGCTCGTCGACCGTTTCGGCGACGATCGTGTTGAGCACCGTGTTGGGGAACGCGGGCGAGGAGCTCGAGCCCAGCGCCCGGAACTCGAACTTGTTGCCGGTGAACGCGAACGGGCTCGTGCGGTTGCGGTCGCCGCCGTGCAGCGGCAGCGGCGGCAGCACGGGCGTCCCCAACCCGAGGAACGACCCCGGCTTCGACGCCTGCACCTTGCCGGCCTCGATCGCGGTGAAGACCTTCTCGAGCTCCGCGCCCAGGAAGATCGAGATGATCGCCGGCGGCGCCTCGTTAGCGCCCAGGCGGTGGTCCTGCCCGGCGCTCGCGATCGACGCCCGCAGCAGCTGCTGGTGCTTGTTGACCGCCTGGATGACCGCCGCGCAGAAGAACAGGAACTGCAGGTTCTCCGCGGGCGTGTCGCCCGGCTCGAGCAGGTTCAGGCCGGTGTCGGTGCCCATCGACCAGTTGTTGTGCTTGCCCGAGCCGTTGACGCCGGCGAACGGCTTCTCGTGCAGCAGGCAGATCAGCCCGTAGCGGCGGGCGGTGTTCTGCATGATCTGCATCGTGATCATCTGATGGTCGGCGCCGACGTTGGAGTTCTCGAAGATCGGCGCGACCTCGTACTGGTTGGGCGCGACCTCGTTGTGGCGCGTCTTGATCGGCACCCCGAGCTTGGCCAGCTCGAGCTCGACCTCGAGCATGTACGCGAGCACGCGCTCGGGGATCGAGCCGAAGTAGTGGTCGTCGAGCTCGTGGCCCTTCGGCGGTTTGGCGCCGAACAGCGTGCGCCCGGTCGTCAGCAGGTCGGGGCGCTCGAAGTAGTACTGCTCGTCGATCAGGAAGTACTCCTGCTCGCAGCCGATCGTGGTGAACACGCGCGCGGCGTCCTCGACGCCGAGCAGCTCGAGCGCCCGGATCGCGGCGCCCGAGAGCGCGTCCATCGAGCGCAGCAGCGGGATCTTGTGATCGAGCGCCTCGCCCGTCCACGACGTGAACGCGGTCGGGATGCACAGCAGCGCGCCGTTGGGGTTCTCGAGGATGAACGCCGGGCTGGTCGGGTCCCACGCGGTGTAGCCGCGCGCCTCGAACGTCGCGCGGATGCCGCCGGTGGGGAACGACGAGGCGTCGGGCTCGCCCTGGATCAGCTCCTTGCCGGAGAACTCCGCGATCGCGGTGCCGTCGCCGGCGGGGCCGTAGAAGGAGTCGTGCTTCTCCGCAGTCGAGCCGGTCAGCGGCTGGAACCAGTGCGTGTAGTGCGTGGCGCCCTTCTCCATCGCCCATTCCTTCATCGCCTGCGCGACCCCGTCCGCGAGCGAGGTGTCGAGCGCCTCGCCGCGCGCGAGCGTGCGCTGCAGCGCCTTGTACACGTGCTTGGGCAGGCGCCGGCGTTGCACGGCGGGGGAGAAGACGTTCGCCCCGAAGACCTGGTTGTCCGCGATCGTCAGATCGGGCGAGCCGAGCGCGGCTCCGTTTGCGCTCCACTGGGCGGCGGTTACGTTCTGCTGGCGGGTCCTGGGCATGAGTGGGGTCGAATCCTCCTGAAGAGATTTGTGCCCACCCAATAGCGGGCTCCGTCGAGGGGCAGGGCCGCACGCAATCGTAGTCCCCGCAAGGCCGAAAAGCATCACCGAATGGCGAAATCAGAACGGGCCGGCTTTCGACACCCGGCCAAACGCGCGCGGGCGAGCGCCCGCTGGTCCGGCGGCGCCCGGACGGGTCCTCCGGGACTTCTACGCGCCGCCTACGGGTTGATGGGGATTTCGCCCGCTTCGACGCGGCCGGTGGCCGGGTTGACGTGGGTGAGCTTGGGCGCCGGCGCGATCTGGGCGGTGAGCTGGCCCTGCACGAGGCCGCCGGAGGACAGCCGCGCCTTGGCCTTGCCCGCGAGCCCGGCGGCGACGGTGTAGCGCACGGTGTAGGTGCCGGCCTTGACGGGCACCACGTGCCAGATGAACGTGCGCGTCTTGCCGGGCGCGAGCGGGCCGAGCGCCCAGGTGTTGACGTAGGCGGTCTGGCCGCCGCCGGGCGGGCTGACTTCCTCGCTTTCGACCGGCCGCGAGGCGACCGCGCCGGGGCCGCGTTCGATCACCCACACGGGCCGCTTGTCGACGGCGAGGTTCGGGTAGCTCGAGGTGTAGGCGAACGAGTCGATCGTCACGGCGACATTCGGGACGGTGCTCTTGCCCGTGTTGCGCACCGGCAGCACGAAGCTCGTCTGGCGCGCGATCGACTGCGCCGCGGGGAAGCGCGGGTGGCCGACCTGCATCGTGTACGTGCCGCTGGCTTCGGCCGCGTCCTGACGCGCGCCGCCGCCGCAGCCGGCGAGCATCAGCGCGAGCGCCGCCGCTGCCAGGACTCCTGTGTCTCCTGCCCTCACGATCGCGCCACGATACCGTAGAGTTTGCGCAGACCGCCGATCGCAAGGGGAGGAGGGGCAGGGATAGATGGTTCGCAATGTTGCCGAGCCGACGTTTGGCGCCATGCGGCACGTGCTCGAGGAATTCGGGGACATGATGATCCTGACGGGCCGGACGATCTGGTCCGCCCTGCGGCCCCCGTATCCCTACGGCGGCGAGCTCGTCTCCCAGTTCCTGTTCACGCTGCGGCTGGTGTGGTTCCCGCTGCTGATCTCGACGGTGGCGATCAACTACGGCGCGCCGGGCCTGCAGGCGGCTGACTTCCTGCGCATCTTCGGCGCGCTCGACCGCCTCGGCGGCTTCTTCGTGCTCGCCGCGATCCGGGAAATCGGCCCGCTGATCACCTCGATCGTGCTTGCCGGCGTCGCCGGCACGGCGATCACCGCCGACCTGGGCGCGCGCAAGGTGCGCGAGGAGCTCGACGCGCTGCAGGTGCTGGGCGTCGACCCGGTCAAGAACCTCGTCGTGCCGCGCTTTCTGGCGCTGATGGTGGTGACGGGGCTGTTCGACATCTACGCGCTGCTGTTCGGCATCTTCGGCGGCATCCTCGCCGCGCTCGCCAACGACCAGCCGCTGGGCCCGTTCTGGGGGACGCTGTTCGCGAACGCGTCCGTGACCGACCTGTGGGGCTCGGTTCTGAAGACGACTGTCTTCGGCGCCATCATCGCGATCGTCTGCTGCTACAAGGGCATGACCGCGTCGGGCGGCGCCGAGGGCGTCGGGCGCGCGGTCAACGAGGCGGTGGTGATCGCGTTCCTCGGCATCGGCGCGTTCAACTACGTGTTCACGCAGACGCTCCTGGCAACCCACCCCCAGATCCTGGTGATCAAGTGAACGAACTGCTGGCGATGCCGCGCGAATGGCTCAGCACGGCCGGCGTCATCGGCCGCTTCACCGGCACGGTCGTTCGCGACGTGTGGACGCTGCGCGTGTTCCGGTTCTTCGGCGAGGCGCTGCGTCAAGCGGGCATCCTGATCATCGGCTCCACACTCGTGATCTGGGGTCTCGTGTTCATCACCGGCCTCGGCACCTGCGGCATCGAGGGCGCCTACTTCACCGAGTCCCAGGGCGCGCCCTCCTACGCCGGCATCTTCACCGCCTGGTGCAACCTGCGCGAGGCCGTGCCATACGCGTTCGGCTACATGATGTCCGCGAAGATCGGCACCGGCATCGTCGCCGAGCTCGGCGCCATGCGCATCTCCGAGGAGATCGACGCACTCGAGGTGATGGGCGTCGACTCGATGGTGTTCCTGTGCGCCACGCGCCTGCTCGCCGCCTGGATCGTGCTGCCGTTCATGTACATCTCCGCCATCGGCGTCGCCTACATCGCCTCCTACCTCGCCGTCGTCGACCAGATCGGCTACACCTCCGCCGGCGGCTACCTGCTGATCTTCTGGCAGTTCCAGAATCCCACCGACTTCCTCTTCAGCGTCATCAAGGGCATGAGCATGGCCACCGCGATCGTGCTCGTCGCCTGTTACTACGGCTATAACGCCAGTGGTGGGCCCGTGGGCGTGGGCAAGGCGACGGCGAAGTCGATGGTGCTCAACCTGATCCTCGTTAACCTGATCGGCATGCTCGGCACCGAGGTCTTCTGGGGCACCAACCCGCGCGCCCCGATCGGGGGTTGACGATGGCGGCTGACCAGCCTGCTCGCGGCTCTGGCCTGAGCGACGAGGACGAGTACCAGTTCCACACCGGCGTGATCCGCCCGTCGAAGGCGCCGGACGCGATCGAGTTCATCGACGTGCACAAGTCCTTCGGGCGCAACCACGTGCTGCGCGGGCTGAACATGGGGCTGCCGGAGGGCAAGATCTCGATGATCATCGGCCCCTCCGGAACGGGCAAGTCGGTGTGCATCAAGCACATCGTCGGGCTGCTGTACCCGGACCAGGGCGACGTGCTCGTGCACGGGCAGTCGATCCCCAGCCTGCCCGACGCGGATCTGTTCGAGCTGCGCCGCAAGTTCGGCGTGCTGTTCCAGGACGGCGCGCTGTTCGGGTCGCTGAACCTGTATGACAACGTCGCCTTCCCGCTGCGCCAGCACACCGAGAAGGGCGAGGACGAGATCGCGGAAATCGTCAACAGGCGCATGAAAGAGGTGGGGCTGGGGGGCGAGGGCGCGAAGATGCCCAACGAGCTCTCCGGCGGCATGCGCAAGCGCGCGGGCTTCGCGCGCGCGCTCGTGCTCGACCCCGAAATCGTGCTGTTCGACGAGCCCGACTCGGGCCTCGACCCCGTGCGCACCGCGCTGCTGTGCGAGCTGATCAAGGAGGTGCACGCGGAGCACGGCGGCTGCTACGTGGTGATCACGCACGACATCATGAGCGCACGCCGCGTCGCCGAGCACATCTCCGTGCTGTGGAAGGGGCGCATCGTCGAATCGGGTCCCGCGGAAGAGCTGTTCGCGTCGGAGAACCCGTTCGTGCGCCAGTTCCTCTCCGGCGAGTCAGCCGGGCCGTTGGGCATGGAGTAGTACCCTCCGCCGGCCGCCTCCCGGTTAGCCTGTCTCTGTGAACGCCTCACGCGTCCTGTCTGCCCTCGCTGGCGGCGCTGCCCGTCGGCCGCGACTGGTGCTCGCGATCGCGGTGGTGCTGGGTGTCGGCGCCGCGGGCCTGGCGCTGCGGCTGAAGCCGACCGCCGCGACGAGCACGTTCGTGTCGAGCTCGAGTTCCCAGTATCAGGCCACGCAGCGCTACTACCGCAGCTTCGGCGAAGAGCCGATTGCTGTGCTGGTCAAGGGCAACCTGCAGCAGCTGGTGCTGAGCTCGGATCTCGAGCGGCTGCTCGGCCTGGAGGGCTGCCTGTCGGGCAATGTGCCGGCGAGTGCGCTCGGCGCAGAGGGCGGGGCCAACGGTCCGTGCGGGCAGCTCTCGCGCGCGAAGACGGTCAAGGTGGTGTTCGGCCCGGGCACGTTCCTCAACGAGGCGGCCGAACAGATCGGCAAGCAGCTGGCGAGCGAGACGCGCCACGCCGAAGCCGAAGCCAGGCAGGCCGAACGCTCCGTGTATCGCGCGGCGCTCGCGCACGGGCTGCCGACTGCCGAAGCGCGCACGCTCGGACGCCAGGCGAGCAAAGTGGCGCTCGCCGGGTTCAAGTCGAGCCTCGTCACGCAGGCGCTCGAATACGGCCTGACGGCGGTGCCGAGCATCGAAGACGCGAACTTCGTCTCGAACGTGGTGTTCGACTCGACCAAGCCGGCCGGCACGCCGAAGTCGCGCTTTGCGTACCTGTTCCCGAGCCCCGATGCGGCGCTCGTGTCGGTGCGCATGAAGGCGGGGCTCTCCGAAGCGGCCCGGGTGCGGACGATCGGGCTGATCCGCGAAGCGGTGCGCATGCCGCAGTGGCACCTGACGCACGGCGAGAGCTACCTGGTGACGGGCGAGCCGGTGATCGTCGCGGACCTGACGAGCTCGATCAGCCACTCGATCGAGCTGCTGCTGATCGCGGTGCTGCTGGTGATGGCGGGCACACTCGGGCTGGTGTTCACGGGGCGTCCGCGGCTGCTGCCGCTGGCGCTCGCGCTGCTGGCCGCGGCGCTCACGTTCGGCGCGCTGTCCGCCGTCGGCGCGTCGCTGACGATGGCTTCGATCGCGGTGCTGCCGGTGCTCGTCGGCCTCGCGGTCGACTACGCGATCCAGTTCCAGGCGCGCATCGACGAGCAGGCAGAGCGGGGGGCGGGAGCTGGATCGGACGATCCGCGCGGCGGGTCCTCGCCCAAGGCCGTGACGCTGATCGGCGGCGCGGCGGCCGCGGGCGGACCCACGATCGCGACCGCCGCCGCGGCGAGCGCGGCGGCGATGCTCGTGCTGGCGCTCTCGCCGGTGCCGATGGTGCGCGGCTTCGGCGTGCTGCTCGTGGTCGGCGTGGCGGTCGCGCTGCTGTGCGCGCTGACCGCTGGCGCGGCCGCGGCGTCGCTGACCGGCGGCGCCTCGGCGCCGGCTCCGCTTGCGCTCGCGCAGGGTCCGCTGGCGGCCGCGTGGCGAGGCGCGCGCGAGCTGCTGACCGACAACCCGCTGACGCGGGTGGTCACGCACGCGGCGCTCGTCGGCGCGGTGCGCCGCCCCGGGCGCTTCCTGTGCGTGGGCCTCGCGCTGGCGGCGCTGGGCTGGGGCCTGGACACGCAGACGAAGGTGCAGACGGACATCACCAAGCTGGTCCCGCAGAGCCTCGGCTCGCTGCAGAGCCTCGGCACCGTCGAGCACATCACGGGCGTCGGCGGCGAAATCAACCTGATGATCGAAGGCGGGGATCTGCTGAAGCCTTCGACGATCGCATGGATGATCGACTACCAGAAATCGGTGCTCGCGCGTTTCGGCTACAGCCCCGCGCACGGTTGTGCGAGGGCGCGCCTGTGCCCGGCGTTCTCGCTGCCAGACCTGTTCGAGGGCCAGGTGTCGGCCGCGGCGGGCGCGCCGAAGCTCTCGCAGCGCAAGATCGACGGTCTTCTGAACGCGATCCCGTCGTACTTCTCACAGGACGTGATCGCGCCCGGCAGGCACGTGGCGACGCTGGCGTTCGGCATCCGCCTGATGGGGCTGGACCAGCAGCAGCAGCTGATCGAGCAGATGCGCGCGAGCCTGCACCCGCCCGCGGGCGTGCGCGCGAGCCTCGTGGGCCTGTCGGTGCTAGCCGCGCAGTCGGGCTCCGAGGTGGCCGACCCGTGGCGGCGCCTGGAGACGCTGCTGGTGGGGCTCGCGGCGGTCGCGCTGGTGCTGCTCGTGGCGTTCCGCGGCGATCGCCGCCGCGCGCTCGTGCCGCTCGTGCCGATCGCGCTCGCGACCGGATGGTCGGCGCTGATCCTGTTCGCGGTGAGGGTGCCGCTGAACCCGATGTCGGTCACGCTCGGTGCGCTCGTGATCGCGATCTCGACGGAGTTCAGCGTGCTGCTGTCCGAGCGCCACCGCCAGGAGCGCCTCGCCGGCTACGACACGATCGAGGCGCTGCGCCGCAGCTACCGGCGCACGGGCGCCGCGGTGGCCGCCTCGGGCACGACCGCGATCGTCGGCTTCGGGGTGCTGGTGCTGTCGAACATCACAATGCTGCGCGACTTCGGCCTGGTGACACTGATCGACCTGAGCGTGTCGCTCGTGGGTGTGCTGGTGGCGCTGCCCGCGACACTGGTGCTCGCCGACGGCGCGGCCGCAGCCTCCGCGGAGGGAGAAGGCGGCGCCCGCCGGCGCTGGTGGCCAGCCTGGGGCTGGAGGGTGCGCGCGGCCCGATGAAAGCGCGCAACCCACGCTACGGCCGCTACGTGGGCCTGCTCGGGGTCGTGGTGTTCGTGGCGATCGTGGTCAACTCGCTGTTCGTGCATCGCGCCGGCCTCACCGGCATCCTGCCGGGCCAGCGGATGGCGCCGTTCGCGGCTCCGCTGGCACTTGGCAGCCTGGGCGGGGTGGCGGACGTCGCCACGCACCCAAACGCCGGAGCCGAAGGCAGGGTGCCCGCGTGTGCGGTGCGCGGCGCGCAGATCCTGAACGTGTGCCAGCTCTACGAACAGGGTCCGGTGGTCCTGGCGCTGTTCGTCGACGCGAGCTCGTGCACGACGGTGCTCGACGAGATGCAGGCGCTCGCGCCGGAGTTCCCCAGTGTGCGCTTCGCGGCGGTTGCGATCCGCGACGAACGCAGCCAGATCCGCCAGCTGGTGCGCTCCCGCAGGCTGACGTTCCCGGTCGGCCTCGACAGCGAAGGCACGGTTGCCGAGCGCTACAAGGTCTATAGCTGCCCCCAGGTCAACTTCGCGTATCCGGGCGGCGTGGTGCAGAGCAGGCCGCTGCTGTCGGCGCCGTCGCTTGCGGTCCTGCGCGCGCGCGTGAGCGAGCTGGTGGCGGCCTCGCGCGGGCACGAACGGCTGAGGTCGGGCGCTTGAACACCGGCCCGCAGCGCGGCGCGCACGAGGAGCGGGCCGCCGCGGGCTGGTGCGCGGTCGAGGTCGAGGAGGAGCTGCCGGGGCTGCGCCTGCTGGTCGGCGAGGCGCTGCACACGCGCGCGCAGCCGCTGACCGGCGGCTCGCCGCCGGAGGTCCGCCGGCGTCTGCGCGAGCTCTCCAACCGCTTCCGCGGCGCCCGCGCGGTGGGCGTTCGCCGCGAGCCGGTGCCGGCGGCCTACCGGGTGTTCTTCCGCCAGATCGGGCTCGACCCCGATGTCGTGCCCACGCCGATCGAGGCGGCCGTGCTGGAGCGCATGCTGAGCGGCGGCTTCCTCCCGAGCAGCCTGCTCGCGGACGTGCTGCTGATCGCCCTGCTGGACACCAGCGTCCCGGTGTGGGCGCTCGACACCGACCGGCTCGACGGTCCCATCGGCGTGCGCGCGAGCGCCGAGGGCGAGCGGATCGGTGGCTCGCCGCAGGCGCTCGGACTGCCCGCGGGCCGGCTCGTCGTGGCGGACTCCTCGGCGGCGCTCGGCGTCCTCTTCGGCGAGCTCGCACCCGCGCGCCGGCCGCACTCCCGCAGCACTCGCGTGACGCTGTTCACGGTGCAGGTGGACGGAGTGCCGACGCTGTACGCGGAAGAGTCGCTGTGGGCGTGCCGCGCCGCGCTCGAGCAGTCGTAGGCTACGCCGAGCCTGGCGTAGCCTCGAACCGCTCGGCGAGCTTGTGGCGCTGGTAGAATCGTTCTCTGCCGGCGAGGAGGCGGGTGTGCCGCAGTACGAGCAGCAAGTCATCGGTCGCGAGGGTGGGGCGTGCGACGAGCGCGCCGCGAGGGCTTCGCTGCGCGCGCAGATCGCGCGGCTGGAGCGCGAGCGCGCGACGATCGTCGCCGAGCGCTTCCCGCACATCGCCGCGCCCGCTGCGATCCCCGGCGGCGCCGGGGGAGGGCCGATGCTGCTCGACCTGGGCGAGCTGGAGCTCGTGCGCGACCGGCTCGCGGCCGGCGTGCAGGACCTGCGTGCGAACGTGCGCGAGCGCCGCGAGCGCGAGCGCCGCGCGCGCGAGCAGCTGCAGCGGATGCGGCTCGACCCGGGCAGCTACAAGTTCGCGCGGCTGCCGGTGCGCGATCTGGGCCAGGGCGTATGCGGTGTCTGGGAGGTGCGCCCGCGGCTCGGCCTGATCGGCATGCTTGCCGGCTGGTGGCAGCTCAAGCTGTCGTCAGGGTGTCCGTTAGCCAGGGGGTCGCGCTCCACGCGCGGCCCCGGCTCACGGAGGTCAGCATCGCCGCCAGCGTACGGCGCTGACGCTCGGTCATCGTGCCGATCGTCTTCTTCTCGGACATCGGCACCTGGGCGAGGAACTTGCGGCAGCGGGTCTGGCCCCAGCGGCGCTGGCTCATCAGCAGGTCGGCCACGGCCATGCTCTGCGCCTCCCACGGGCACTCGAGGATCACCTCGGCGACGTGGAGCTCGCCGGTCGCCACGCGTCGCTTGAGCTCCGCGCGGGCGAGGCGAACCTTGTTGGCGCGTTCAAGGGCGCGCATGTACTGAGGACCGGCAGGGGCAACCGTCGCTGTCGCGTTCATAGGGCACTCTCCCCGTCCTCGCCGTGAGCCTTGCCCGGCGAAGACGTGCTTGCTCGAGTTTTTTCGGATACGCGCCAGCAGGCCGTGCGGAGTCCGCCGCGACAAACGCGACTGTCCCATCACGAGGCCTCTCTCCCAACGGCTTTGTGATGGGGCCAACCCCCAAACGGTCTTGCAGAGCGCATCTGGAAGCTATGTCAGGACGGGGTCCCCGGTCAACAGCGCGAGGGCGCTTCGTGCGCTAGAAGCGACCTTTTTCGATGGTGACGGGACTTGTGAAGAAATGGACAAGTCGTGGCCGCGCTGTCGCGGCGGCCGGGCCGGCGAGGGGGCGTCAGCGATCGTGTGCTGCTGGCAGCGGGCCGTGCTCGGCCTCGAACTCGCGCTTGACCCGCGCGAACACGTCCAGCGCGCGCTCCAGCGTGGCCTCGTCGTGCGTGGCCATGACGCTCGTGCGCAGCAGCGCGCCGCCGGGCGGCACGGCTGGGTGCAGCGCGCAGTTGGTGAACACGCCGCCGTCGTACAGCGCGCGCCACAGCAGCGCGGCCTTCCAGTCGTCGCCGACGAGGATCGGCACGATCGGCGTCGCGAGCGTGGCGAGCGGCGCGTCCGCGGCGGGGCTCGTGCGCACGGGCTCGCCGCTGAGCGTGCGGTAGCCGAGCGCGCGCAGGCCGTCGTCGAGGAAGCGGGCCCGCTCGAGCACGCTCGCGAGCAGCGCCGGTCCCTCATCGGAGCGGATGATCCGCAGCGCCGCCAGCGCCGCGCCCAGCGCCGCCGGCACGGCCGAGGCCGTGAACAGGAACGCCCGCGAGGAGATGCGCAGATAGTCGATCACCTCGGCGGGCCCCGCGACGAACCCGCCGCACGCGGCCAGCGACTTGGAGAACGTGCCCATGCGCAGGTCGACGCGGTCCTCGACGCCCAGCAGCTCGCATGCGCCGGCGCCGCGCCCGCCCAGCACGCCCGCGCCGTGCGCCTCGTCGACCATCAGCCGCGCGCCGTGGCGCGCGCACAGCTCGGTGATGTCCACCAGCGGCGCGACGTCGCCCTCCATCGAGAAGACGCCGTCGACGACCACCAGCACACCGCCGCCGTCCTGCTCGGCGCGCTCGAGCGCCCGCTCGAGCTTGTCCATGCGGCCGTGGCGGAACGGGCGCATCTTCGCCTTGGAGATCAGCGCGCCGTCGAGGATCGACGCGTGGTCGGCGGAGTCGACGATCACCGTGTCGCCCGGGCCGAGCAGCGTGCCGAGCGTGCCCACGTTGGCCTGGTGGCCGGTCGTGAACACGATCGCGTCCTCCGTCTGCATCCAGTCCGCCAGCTCGCGCTCGAGCTCGAGGTGCAGCGGCGTCGTGCCGTTGAGCAGGCGCGAGCCGGTGAGGCCGGTGCCGTAGCGGTGCAGCGCGTCCTCGGCGCCCTGCATCACGCGCTCGTCGCCTGTCAGCCCGAGGTAGTTGTTCGAGGCGAGCATGATCCGCGGCGCGCCCTCCATCTCCACGACCGGCATCGCGGGCGACTCGACGGTGCGGAAGTACGGCATCAGGTCCGCTTCGCGCGCAGCGCGCAGCAGCTCCTCACGCTCGTGACCGCGTACCTTTTGAAAGACGTCGATCGAAGTTGGCATATAGGGTTCCGCCGCGATGGCAGTCGAGATCAGGCCGGTGCGCAGCAGACGCGAGCTGAGCACCTTCGTCAAGCTGCCGTGGCGGCTCTATCGTAACGAGCCGCACTGGGTCGCACCGCTGCTGAGCGATCTGCGCGAGCAGCTGGACCGGCAGCGCAACCCGTTCTTCGAGCACGCGCAGGCGCAGTACTTCCTCGCGTGGCGCGACGGCCGCGCGGTCGGCCGCGTCAGCGCGCACATCGACCGCCACCTGCAGGAGTTCCAGGACAACGACTGGGGGCTGTGGGGCTTCTTCGAGTGCGAGAACGACCCCGAGGCCGCGCGCGCGCTGCTGGCGGCGGCCGAGGCGTGGCTGCGCGAGCACGGCGCCGGCACGATGATCGGCCCGATGAGCTTCACCACCAACGACGAGGCCGGTCTGATGGTCGAGGGCTTCGAGAGCCCTCCGCTGATCCTCAACCCCTGGCACCACCGCTACTACCAGGCGCTGCTGGAGCGGGAGGTGGGCCTGGAGAAGGTGATGGACCTGTACATGTGGAGCCTGACCGTCACCGGGCGCGACAAGGTGCATCCGGCGATCTGGGACGTGGCGGCGAAGGTGGAGTCCGAGCACGGGATCGTGTGCCGCAACTTCCGCAAGAAGGACCTCGAGGTGGAGGTGGGTCGCTTCCTGGAGGTCTACAACGCGGCGTGGGAGCGCAATTGGGGCTTCGTGCCGCTGACCGAGCGCGAGGTGCGCCACTACGCCAAGAAGCTCCGGCCGATCCTCGACGAGAACTGGGCGATGGTGGCCGAGAAGAAGGACACCGGCGAGGTCGTCGGCGCGGCGCTGACGCTGCCCGACTACAACCAGGTGCTGGGCAAGCTGCGCCCGCGCGGGCGGCTGCTGCCGTTCGGCTGGCTGACGGCGCTGCGCGAGCGCTCCAAGATCGACGCGGTGTACGTGTTCGCGCTGGGCGTCAAGCCCGCTTACCAGCACACGGGCGTGGCGGCGCGCTTCTACCAGATGCACTTCGACGCCGCCGAACGCACGCCGCAGAAGGGCGGCGAGATGGGCTGGATCCTGGAGGTCAACAAGCCGATGAACCGCGCCATGGAAGGCATGGGCGGCGAGATCAAGCGCCGCTACCGGGTATACGAGCGGGCGCTGTAGGCGCCCGCGCCGGGCCACCGCGCCGCTGCTCGGGTCGCCTGTAGACGGTGGTCTGGGCGGCCGTCTAGACTGCCGGTAGTGATCGAGTCATCCTCGTCAACATCGTTCGACGACACGCCGATGGTCACGGCCGAGGACGAGTTGCTGGACGCGCTGCCGGTGCTCGCCGGCGAGACCGCAGTGGGGCATCACTCCACGCATGCCGCTCTGCCGGACGAGCGTCGATCCGGGGGCATGGTGATCCCGGCGGTGCAGGCCGCCGCGGTGGCCGCCGGCGGTTTCGTAGCAGGAGCAGCCGTCGTGGGGCTCGTGCATCGCCGCCAGCAGCGCTCCTCGGCGCTGAGCAAGGGCCGCGGCTCGGGCCGCGCCGTCAAGAAGTCGCGCCGCGCCGGCGCACTCGACTCCCGCCGCGGCGCTGCCAAGGCGGTGGAGCTGGTGCAGATCGTGGGCAGCCGCTCGTTGCTCGTCGACGTGCACCTGCTGGGTGGCTCCGGCGAGCGCTGAGGCGCCGGCGCTCACGCCCGCGTCGCTGCGCACGGTCGAGCTGCGCGAGCAGGTCACGCCGCGGGGTCCGTTCCAGCTGCCGCGCTGGACCGGGGGGGACGGCGTGGCGCGCCGCCGCGGGGGTGTGCTGGAACGGCTTCTGCACGACGGCGATCAGCCGGTGGTGGTGCGCGTCGCGCAGCCAGCGGCCGATCAGGTGCTGTTCGGTGCCCGCGCGCCCACGCGGTCATCTGCCGCCTACGGCATCCGCCGGATGCGCTTCGCGCTGGGCGTGGACGACGATCTGAGCGCGTTCGTGACCGCGTTTGCGCGCGACCCGTTGATCGGGGCCTCGGTGCGACGGCGCCCGTGGCTGCGCATCGTGCGCCGCCCCGAGCCGTTCGAGGCGCTCGCGTGGGCGGTCTGCGAGCAGCTGATCGAGTCCGAGCGCGCAGCCGCGATCGAGCGGCGCGTGGTGGCCGCGCTGGGGCGTCGTGGAGCCGACTGGGACGGAGCGCCGTCGGCCCTGCGCGACCTGCCATCGGCCGCGATGCTCGCCGGCACGGCGCCCGCGCTGCTGCAGTCGCTCGACCTGGCCGGCGGGCGCGCGATCGCGCTGGTGCGCGTCGCGCGCGAGGTGGCGCGCGGCCGCGTGGAACTGCACGACCCAGAGCACGAGCGCGGCTGGCGGCGCCTGCGCACGATCCCCGGCATCGGCGCGTGGACCGTCGAGAAGCTCGCGCTATACGGCCAGGGCCGCCACGACCAGCTGCCCGCCGGCGATCTTGCGTACCTGAAGCTGGTGGGCCGGCTGCTCAGCGGCGGCGACCCGCACGCCCGCGCCGACGAACGGCAGGTGCGGGATCTCTTCGCGCCGTACGGGGAGTGGGCGGGGCTGGCGGCCATGCACATGCTCGGGGGAGCGTGATGACCTGATATGACGCGAAAGCGCGATATCAAGCAGTTCCGCCAGGCCTGCAGGGAGGCCGGTCTATCTGCGATCGAGCGCTATGAAGCGAGCCAGGAGCTCCATGCCGATAAGGAGTCGAGCGGCGCGCAGGAGCACATGAGCTATGGAGAGCTGCTGGCTTGGCTGCAAGAATGGAAGGAATCATGGCAACGGTCGTAACCCTAGATGCCTCCCCTTCAAGCGTCCTGCGCTCGATGCGCGGGACGATTGTCGCCGCGCGCATTGCCTATCCGGGAGTCCTGCATGTTGAGGTCCGGGACTCGCATGGCGAGCTCTGGCGTCTCGCTACTCAAGACGCCGAATGGTCGCCCTCTGATCCTTCTCAGCTCACCGAGCGCTCGATCGAGGATGCCGATATCGATGAGAATTCGGGAGAGTTGCGCTGCAGGCTGTCTGATGGCTCGATGCTCGACGTCAAGCCAATGGGGTTTGAGAAAGAGGACGACCCGCCTTGTTGGGAACTGATCACTCCTGCTGGCGTCGTCCTCGAGTTTGGTCCAGGTGTTCGCTGGCAGATCAGTAGCGCTGACGCCCTGGCCTCGTCGCGTCGCTGAGAACCGCATCGCGTAACAGCGCTCAGCGCCGGGCGCGCTCGCGCTCGCGCTCGACCAGCAGCGCGAACGTGGGGCAGGCCCGCGCGGCCCGCATCGCGTGCTCGACCTGCGAGCCGTGCAGCGGCGTCTCGTCGACCACCGGATAGCCCCACTCGTCGAGCGTGACGCGCTCGGGCAGCAGCTCGGCGCACATGCCGTGGGCCTCGCAGGAGATCGGGTTGACGCGCACGCGGTGGCTCATCGGCGCGCCTCGCGGTTGCTCGCGTCGCTGACCGGCCGCTCGGGCAGCGGCAGCTCGACCGGCCGCGCACAGGCGGCGCACGGCCCGTGGCGCGCGTGGTCGGCGAACTCCGCCTGGAACACCTGCACGGCGCTTAGGATCGGCCTGAGCGCACCGTCGGGGTGACCGCAGGCGCCGCGGCGCGCCACCAGCGAGGCGAGCTGATCGATGCGCTGGGCCACGCGCGCGCCGGCGATGCCGGCGGCGAGCTCCTCGATCGTGCCCGCCAGCGCGTCGAGGCCGTGTACGCACGGTCCGCACTGGCGCGTGCTCTGGTCCGCGAGCCAGCGGGCGAGGCGCGCGGTCTCGGCGACGGGGCACGCCTGCTCTGAGAGCAGCAGCACGACGCCCGCGCCGAGCGAGGCGCCGTGCGGCGCGAGGTGTTCGTTGGACAGGGCTACGCCGTTCAGCAGCTGCCCGCTGACCCACGAGCCGGCGTAGCCGCCGAGCAGCGCGCCGCGCACGCGCGCGGTGGCGCCGCCGGCGGCAGTGACCAGCGACGACAGCGAGGCGCCGTGCTCGATCTCGTAGACCCCGGGGTGGGCGACAGCGCCGGACAGCGTCACGAGCGCGGATCCGGGCTGGCTGGGCGTGCCCAGCTCGCGGAACCACGACGCGCCATGTCGCGCGATCAGCGCGACATGGGCCAGCGTCTCGACGTTGTCGACCAGTGTCGGGCGCCCGCGGACGCCCTGCTCGAAGGGCATCGGCGGCGTGAACGTGGGCTTGGCGGGGCCGCCGCTGAGGTAGTTCACGAGCGCGGACTCCTGCCCGGCGACGTAGTGGCTGGGCACCGGCGCCAGGCGCAGCGCGGGCGAGCGCTCGCCGCTCGCGGCTCGTTCCTCGATCGCTCCCGCCACGCTCCCGATTCCGGTGTCGGCCGACTCGCACACACACACGACCAGCTCATCCGCACCTACGGCCTCCGCGGCCAGGATCGCTCCGTCGAGCACCAGGTGCGGCAGCGACTCCAGAAGCGTGCGGTCCTTCAGGCTCGCGGGCTCGCCCTCGGCGCCGTTGGCGACCACGATCGCGCGCCGGCGCCTGCCGGCGACGGCGCGCATCTTGGTGGCCGTGGGGAATCCGGCGCCGCCGCGCCCGAGCAGTCCCGCTCGTTCGATCTCCTCGATCAGCATGCCCGCGTGCTCGCGCGCGCGGCGCCGTCCGCGGCCGGCCGCGCTGGGCAGCTGACCGTGCACCTCCACGTGCTCGTCCAGCGGCAGCGGGCCGCGCGGGCGGATCCCGCTGAGCAGCCTCGGCAGCGCAGCGGCCGACGCCGGCTCGTAGTCGGGGATGCGTTCGGCGATCGTCGGCGCGGAGCCGCTCATCGCCCGCTCCCGCTCGAGCCGCTGTGCTTGTGGGAGTGCCCCAGCAGCGCGCTGGGGGTTCCCGCGCGGCGCGCCCATTCCGAGCCCAGCGGGCCCGCAGGCAGCCACAGCACGATGAACAGCCCGAAGCCGCCCGCGCCCGCGAGCGCGGCGCCGCGCCAGCGGATCGCCCCGGGCCAGCCGACCAGCGCGCGCGTCAGCGCCGCAGCCACCACCAGTGCCGTGCAGATGACGCTCACGATCAGCAGCCAGGCGGTGCTTGCGTCGCTGCCCGTGCCGAAGCCGTGGACCAGCGCGATCGGCCAGCTGGCGTAGGTGAGCCAGTGCACCGCGCGCCAGGTCGAGAAGCCCATGCGCGCTCGCAGCAGGCTCGTGGCGATCACGGCCACGATCAGGTCGAAGGAGACGGCACCGAGCCCTAGCCAGAAGGGGCGATAGGAGCCGACGAACGGGATGAACGCGTCCACGATCGAGATCGACGCGAAGCTGTCGAGCACCGACGTGAGGATGTGCGCCACCAGGAACGCCATCGCCAGCAGCGCGACGTTGCGGTGCAGCGTGTCGAGCACGAAGCGCGGCCAGCGCGGGGTGCTCCAGCGCTCGACGTCGACCACGCCGAGCACGATCGCGAACGTCAGCAGCACGAGCGCGACCGCGCCGGTGGAGCGGGTCAGGTACCAGTACGCGCTGGGGCCGGCGGCGGCGAGCAGCGCGCTCATGCGGCGAGCGCTCCCGCGTCTGTCCGCTGCGGCCACGCGCCGACGGCGATGACGCCGCCGTCTGCGGCCACCAGGCGCGCCGGCAGGCCGAGCTCGTCGAGCCACGCGGCGGCGGCGCGCGAGCGCACGAGCGCGGCTGTCGCGGCGATGTTCGCGTCGGCGCAGCTGGCGGCCGCCACGCTCACCGTGCGCCACGCGCTGCGCACGGGCGCGCCCGTGCGCGGGTCGATGATGTGGTGCATCGTGTGGCCGCCGTGGCTCCAGCGGCGCACCGCCGTGCTCGACGTGGCGAGGCCGCCAGAGCCGATCGAGATGGTCTGCCCGGGCGCCGAGTGATGGCTGCGGTGATCGTCGGTGACCCTGATCGCCCAGCCTTCGCCCGGCGCGTCGCCGGCCGTCGCGATGTCGCCGCCCAGGCTCACGAGCACGCCGCAGCCCGTCGCCTCGTGCGCGGCCGCGGCCGCACGGTCGGCGGCCCATGCCTTGGCGCTCGCGCCGAGGTCCAGCTTGACCCCGGCCGGCACCGTGACCGACGCGCGTGCTCGGTCGAGGGCGATCTCGCTCCAGCCCGAGCGCACGCGCACGGCGATCGCGAGCGGCGCCTCGGGCTGGCCGGTGGCGGGGTCGAGCAGTCGCCAGTCGCGGTCATAGCCCGCCAGCTCCAGCGCGCGCCCGACGGTGGGGTCCACGTCTCCGCTCGTCAGCTCCGCCGCGCGCAGCGCCAGCTCCAGCGCCTCCATCAGCAGCGGGCTCACCCGCACGGAGCGGCCGGCGCGCGCGTTCAGCCGCGCGAGCTCGGAGTCGGGGCGGAAGCGGCTGCATGTCAGGTCGATCGCCGCGAGCTCGCGCTCGACCGCCGCGCGCGCCTCCGCGAGCTCCTCCGGGTCGCTCACGCGCAGCACAGCGCTCGTGCCGAGCGCCTCCCAGGCCGCGCAGCCGAGCGTCGTCGCGTTCGAGGCTATCGCGCGCATCTCAGGAGCCACCCGAGACGACGGGCGCGGAAGCTTCGGGTTCGGGCGCGGCTTCCTGCGCCGGCGCGGCTTCCTGGGCGGGCGCTGCTTCGTGGGTTTCCGGTGCGGGCGCCGATTCCTGTGCGGGCGCCGATTCCTGCGCCGGTGCTGATTCCTGGGCGGGCGCTGCTTCGTGGGCTTCCGGCGCGGGCGCCGATTCCTGGGCCTGCGCCGGTTCGGTTGAAGGCGCCGAGCTCTGCGATTCGCTCGTCGTCTGCGGCGCCTGGGCGGGCGGCTGCAGCGGCTGGGTCGAAGTCTTCGTCTTCGCTGCTTTGGCGCTGGACGTGCGTGCCTTGCTGGTGGCGGCGGCCTTCTTCGCCGTCTTCCCCGGGAACGCGTTGGCGGCTGCCTCCGCGAACGCCCCCGTGAGCACCACGCTGCCGGCGATCAGCCAGGTGTTGAGCCTGCCTAGCTCGCGCAGCGCTGCATCGCGTGTGTGGGTCGTGTGGATTCTCATGCTCGTCAGTGATGGTGGTGGAAGATGCCCGCGTTATGAACCCACGGGCCGAACTCCGGGATCACGAGCACGGCGAGCACGACGCCGGCCACCAGCGCTCCGCCCAGCGCGAGCATGCGACCGGCTCGGCCGGTCACGTCGCTTGAGATGCCCGCCGAGCGACCGTAGTCGGCGCGCAGCACCGCCGGCATCCCCGGCAGGTGGCCGAGCACGTGCAACGCCATGAACGCGAGCCACGCGAAGAAGCTGAGCTTGTGTATCGGGAACAGCGTCGAGCGCGATGACGGTCCCGCGAACAGCAGCGCGACGCCGCTGGCGAACACGACCACGGTGGAGAGCACGACCATCGGCGCGAGCGCGCGCAGCGCGAGCTCGGGCGGCCCCTTGCGCCGGTAGGCGGGGTTTGCCGTGTAGTAGCGCGCGAAGCGATAGCCGGTGCTCGCCATCTTCAAAAGCACCGGCGGGACCAGCAGCATCCCGATGAACAGGTGCTCGGACAGCAGGCCGCCGATACGGATGATCGTCACGCCAAGCGCCACCAGCAGTATCAGCAGCGTCGCGCCGGCAGTGGTCGTCAGCCGCTCGTTGCCGGTGGTTCCGCCGCCCGTCAGCCAGCCGCTGCGGGTAGTTGTGGTGTCTGCGTATATGTGCGTATCGGGGGCGGTGTAGGCCGCCTCGTCGCTCGTTGCCATCGATTCAGTGTCGGAATCGATGCTAAGGAGCGCATAACCTCTTGATGAGAAAGCTCATCGGAAGGACAGGCAGGTGATGAGGGTTGCGCGGCGACGCATATCCTTGTCGAGATGGGAGCTGCCGCGGACCCGCCACGGGAGCGCGCGCCGCAAACGCCTGGGAACGGCGTTGGCGACGATGCGCGCCCGGCCGCGGCCGGGCGCGTGCTGCTGATCGAGGATGAGCCGGGGATCGTCGACTTCGTGAGTCGCGGCCTGGAGGCCGAGGGCTTCGTCGTGGAGGCGGCCCGCGATGGCGTTGAGGGCGAGCGAATGGCGCTGGCGGGCCGCTTCGACGCGATCCTGCTCGATCTGATGCTGCCGCGTCGCAGCGGCATGGAGGTGCTGGAGTCGCTGCGGCGGGCGATCCCGGGCGCGCCCGTGATCGTGCTGACGGCGCGCGGCGAGATCGAGGACCGCGTCGGCGGGCTCGACGCCGGCGCCGTCGACTACCTGGTGAAGCCGTTCTCGATGGCGGAGCTGGTCGCGCGCGTGCGCGCGCAGCTGCGGATCATCGCGCAGGCATCCGCCAGCACGCTGCTCGCGGAGGGCATCGAGGTCGACCTGCTGACGCGCAGGGTGCACCGCGACGGGCAGGCGGTGACGCTTTCGACTACCGAGTTCGAGCTGCTCGTGTATCTCATGCGCCACCACGGGCAGGTGGTCTCGCGCGAGCAGATCCTCAGCTCGGTGTGGGGCTACGAGCACGATCCCGCGACGAACGTCGTCGATGTGTACGTGGGCTACCTGCGGCGCAAGCTCGCAAGCTCCGGCGAGCCGGCCCCGATCTTCACCGTGCGGGCCGTCGGCTATCGCCTCGGTACCGCGAGCTGACGGCCGTGCCGGGCCTCGGGCGGTTCGTGCCTGGCGGGCTGCGCTGGCGTCTGGCGGGCTGGTTCACGCTCGTGACGCTGCTGTGCACCGCGATCGTGTTCGTCGCCGTCTACGGCGGCACCGGCACGCAGCTGCGCGGTGAGATCGACAAGGAGATCGCGGGTGACGCGGCGGAGCTCGCCCACAACCTTGCCGCCGCGCATGCGCGCTCGCCCCGCCAGCTGGCGACGGCGGCCACGCGCTACATCGCCAACCAGCCCTTCAGCGCAAGCTCGACGCTGCTGTTTGTGCTGGTCCCCGGGCAGGCCCCCAGCACGAACAGGCCGGAGCTGTTCGGCAATCCGCGCCCGGACAACGGCGAGTCATCGACGGAGCAGGCGCAGGAGAACCGTGTCTCCGCGAGGCTGCTTACGGCCGGCGACGGCTACACCACGCTGGCGCTCCCCGACGTGGGCGATCTGCGGGTGCTCAAGCGCGGCGTGCGCGTGCGGGCGGCTCTGGGCGTGACGGTCGGGGTCGGCGAGCCGCTGGCGAGCGTCGCGCACGCCCAGCGCGGCGTCGCGCGCGCGTTCGTCCTCGCGGGCCTGCTCGCGCTCGCGGCCGCGCTGTTGGCGTCGTATCTGGTCGGCTCGCGCCTGTCGCTGCCGCTGCGCCGGATGGCGGCGGTGGCCGCCAAGGTGGATGCGGGCGACCTGCATCCGCGCATCCACGACACCGCGGGGCAGAGCGATGAGGTGGCGGTGCTGGCGGAGGCCTTCAACCACATGCTGGATCGGCTGACGGATGCGTTCGCGAGCCAGCGCGCGTTCGTGGCGGACGCTTCGCACGAGCTGCGCACGCCGCTAACGGTGATTCGCGGCCAGCTCGAAGTGCTCGCCTCCCAGGCCGACCCGCCGGGCGAGGAGGTGCGCCGCGTGGCGGCGCTCGTGCAGGCGGAGATCGCGAGGATCAGCCGTCTGGTGGATGACCTGCTGCTGCTGGCGAAGACCGAGCAGGTCGAGTTCCTGCGGGTGGAGTCGATCGACCTGGCGGTGTTCGTCGGCGAGCTGTGGGACGGGATGAGCCTCGTGGCGAGCCGGCGCTTCGAGCTCGGGCCGGTCCCGCAGGGCGGGCTGCGCGCCGATCCCGATCGCGTGGCGCAGGCGCTGCGCAATCTCGTTGGCAACGCGATCGAGCACACGGCCGCCGAGCGAGGCCTGGTGCGCATGAGCGTGCAGGCGCTGGCCGGCGGGCGTGTCCGCTTCGTCATCGAGGACGACGGCCCGGGCATCCCGGCGGATCAGCGCGAGCGCGTGTTCCATCGCTTCCACCGCACTGACGCCGCGCGCGACCGCGCCTCGGGTGGCACCGGGCTCGGGCTCGCGATCGTCCGCGCGATCGCAGACGCGCATGGGGGCAGTGTGATCGCCGGCGAGTCGCCGGAGGGCGGCGCGCGCTTCGAGCTCGAGCTGCCGGGCTTCGCGCCCGCGCGCGAGCGCGTGGCCGACTACGCGGCCGGCGGTACCCGGTAGCGCCGCGAGCGCGGGTCCTGTTCCAGGAGACCGACCGCGAGCAGCGTGCTCATGTAGCGGTGCGTCGTGCTGGGGCTCAGCTCCAGCCGCGCGGCGACGTCCGAGACCGCCAGCGCCTTGCCGTCGGTGGGGAAGGCGGCCAACACGAGCAGCCCGAGCAGCAGTGACCGCGACAGGCGGGGGCTTTCCGACAGCACCGGGTAGTTGGCCGCAAGGCCGCCCTCGGCGAGCCCGTGCATGATGCTGGACACGGTGTTGCCCTCGGTGCTCTGGCGCACGATCTTGTCGACCTGGGCGCGTGTCAGCTCTATGTTGATGGCGCTCATCGACGTGTGGATCGAGTCCGAATTCACGAGCCGGGCGCCGCTCGGCGCCCGGCTCGATCACTGGCGAGACGAAAGCGGGACCTGGATCTGGCGAGCCTTGCGTGGCTCACGCCTGAATCCAGCTTCACGCCCGCCCATGTTCACTCGGGCGAACGGGACTAGCAAGAGGAAAGTCCAATACTTGACTCTCAAGTAGGCAGTGGAACATCGTCGGGGCGCGCTCCGGCCAGCAGCCTCGCGGCGGCGTGCCGCGCTCGTAGCACGGTCATCGTCGGCGTCGCGAGCTCGCCCATCGCCTCCAGCACCCGCTCGGTCGCCAGCAGCGTGCCCGGAGCGGCCGTCGTCTGCATCGAGAGGTAGAAGCTCGTCATCGCGGCCACGATCATCGCGTGGCGCGCGCCGTCCGGCAGCGCCTCGGCCGCCTGCACGGCTCGCGCGGCGATCCAGCTCAGGCGCTGTGCCGCTTCGGCCGGCGAGGTGTAGTGGTCGATCAGGTTGTGGTGGCCGTGCTCGAGATCCTTGGTGCGGTCGACCAGGCTGTCGAGCAGAACGTGCAGCGCGCTGACCCAGGGGAAGTAGGCATCGTGCGTGGCCTCGGTCTCGGCTGCGCCGAGGCCCGGCCGGGCGGCGGCCGCTACCAGCGCGAACACCGTCATCGACGAGGCGCCGCCGGCTGCCGCCTCCCACCAGCGCAGGCCGCTGTCAGGCGGGGCGATCGCGGCTCCCCACTGCGCGAGCGCGCGCGGACGATCGCTTGATTCCTCGTGGTTGAGGCTCTGGTAGGCGACGATCGTGCTGGCGGCGCGCAGCGCCGGCTGGGCCACGACCGCATAGGAGGGCAGCGCGCAGAGGGCCTCGCGGCAGGTCTGCACCAGCTGTATGATGTAGCCGTTGTCCCGATCGCTGGACGAGTGCCGATAGTAGTCGGGGTGCTCGCGCTGGGGGTCGAGCGATGTCATCAGCGCCATGTGCAGCTGCCGGCCGTTGGCGATCGGATCGGCGCTCGGCTGCTCGGAAAGCGTGTCGACGTAGTCGTAGGTCGTCTGGAATGCGACCACCGCGCGGACCACGCGCGCGCGATACGCGCGCGGCACGAGCGTCGCATATGCGGCCGCACCCTCGTAGTTTCCCCGCTCGACACGCTGGGTGAGCAGGGCGAGACGGCGCAGGACCGGATCGGGGATCTCCTGGGCGCGCTCCTGCCAGCGACGCAACTCGCGTCCGACCAGCGGAAACACTCCGAGCCAGTAGCGGGAGGCGGCGCCGGCGAACGCGCTCGCGACCGACAGGCGACTCCTCCGCGTGGCAGCAACCACCAGAACAGTTTCGTTTACCTGAGCACCGATACATAGTCACTCCTGAAGGCTCGCGCGGGCGGGCGCGCGGGCGGCGGCAAGCCCCGGAAGCGCGATCACGGCGAGCGCGATCGCCGCCAGCAGCGCCAGCGTCAGCAGCACTCGCCCCGGGCCGACCTCGAATGGCGCCGGAAATCCGGTCTCCAGCCGCAGCCAGCGACTCGCCAGCGCGTGACCGTACACGCCGGCGAGCGCGCCGATCACGCAGCCGATGCCCAGCACGAGCGCGCTCTCCAGCAGCAGCGCGCGCCATAGCTGCGAGGTCGCATACCCCTGAACCTTCAGCGACGCCAGCCGCGGGCGCCGCTGCCAGATGCTCGCGCTGAGCGCCGCCGCCACCGCGAGCGCGGCGGCGATCAGCAGCAGCGAGGAGATTTCGCCGAGCGCGCTCAGGCCCTGGCGTGCGTTCGCGTCGTACTGGCGCTCGCGTTCGTGCAGCGTCTGCACGCCGAGGCCGGGGCGGCCGGCGAGCGCGGCGAGGATCGCGCGCCTGCCCGCCTCCTCGGTCACGCCCGGATCGAGGTCCACCTCGAGCGCTGAGGGTTCGGCGCTCAGCCAGTAGCGGCGGTAGTCGGCCGTATCGACGATCACCGCGCCCGGCGACCAGCCGAGGTTGGTCGTGATCGCGGCGACGCGCAGCGGCGCGACGCCGGCGGGCGTCGGAAGCGTGAACGGGCTCCCGACGCGGAGGTCGTGTTCATCCGCGAACGCCTGTGAGATCGCTGCCCATCCGCCTGCTCGCAGCAGCTGGGTGGCGTGCGTGAGGCTGCCCTCCACGAGCTGTGAGGCCGGGATCATCACGCGGTCGGCTGAGGGCCTGGCGATGATCCACAGGCGACGCCTGCCGACGTCCAGATAGCCACCCTGGTACTCGCGGACGGACGCCACCCCCGGGGCGCGTGCGACCGCCTGGACGGCTCCGTCGGCTGGAAACGAGTTGGTCGTGAGGTCGTTGCCGCCGGTCGTCACCCACACGTCCGCGGTTCCCAGGTATTCGCCGAAGCTGGCGTCCAGCCCGCGGATCAGGTCGATGCGGGCGCCGCCGATGGCGACGCTCCCATACACCGCGAGGCCGGCGATCCCGGCGAGCGCCACCGAGCGCAGGGTGACCGCGCGCAGCTCCGAGACGACCACGATCAGCGAGCTGCTTGGCACCCGCTCGCCGATCCAACGCAGCACGTGCGCGATCCCGGCGAACAGGCTGGGGATTGCGAGCAGCGCCGCGAGCGCGAGCGTCATGCCTCCGACGATCGTCAGCGAGGGCGCGATCAGCACGGCCGCGGTGATCGACGCCAGCAGCGCGGCGCCGGCGATCGACAGCTTCAGCGGCGTGCCCGACGCGAGCACCTCGCCTCTGCCGGAGCCGTCTCTGAAGACCGCGTCGGTTGGGCGGCCAGGACGCAGGTCGAGCACGGGCGAGACCGACGCGAGCAGCGTTGCGAGGACACCGCAGCCGACCGCGATCAGGACGGTGCCCGGACGCAGCGTCTCCTGGGTGCCGATTGGGAACGCGACCGTCAGGTAGGCGGGTGCGCGATGCAGGAACGCGTGCGACAGCACCTCACCCAGCGCGACGCCGACGATCGACGCGGCGATTCCGAGGACGGCCGCCTGGAAGCTGAGCAGTACGACGATCTGGCGCCAGTCGTACCCCTGCAGGCGCAGGTCCGCCACGAAGCGCCGCCGTTCCGGCACGGTCAGCAGCATCGCGTTGAGCGCCAGCAGGAAGCCGACCATCACGCTGATCGCGGCGAACAGCGTGGTCGACTGGTCGTTGGGTGCGACCGCCTGCGCGAGCAGGCGCAGCTCGTTGTCTGCCCCCAGCACGCTCAAGTGTCCGCCGCTCAGCGTTCGCAGCTCGCTCGCCACGGCGCGATCGGCTCCCGGCTGCGGCTCGATCAGCGCCTGTGTGACCCGGCCCTGCAGCCCTGTCAATTCCTGCGCGCGGGCCAGCGGCGTGATGGCCACGGGGCTCGCCGCCAGCACGCCGAACAGCGAGCTCTTGAGCACAGCGGCCACGGTGATCGTGCGTGCCATGCCGAACGCGAGCACCGTGACCCGCTCGCCCGGTTCGACGCCCACGGCGTCGGCCACACTCTCCGGCAGGATCAGCCCGCCGGTGAAGTGAAATCCGCCCAGCCCGATATCCCGCGTGCCAAATCCGCCCAGGCGCGCTACGGCGACGGACACGCCGAGCAGCTGCACCGACTCGCGCTGTCCGCCCGGTCCGAGAAGCGCGATGTTCTCGCGCAGCACGGGCGCCTCCACGCGCACGTCGGCGAGGCGGCCGCTGGCGCTTGCGAGCCGTTCTTCGAAGCCGTTCTGCGAGCGCGCCGCAAGCTGCAGTCGCGCTGAGCCGACGAGCTGGTGGATGAGCCCTCCCGCTGATCCGGTCAGGCTGCCGTTCGCTACGAGCACGCCCAGAACGAGCGCCACGGCCACCGCGATGCCGCTGCCTGCGAGCAGCTCCTGCACGGCATGCGAGCGCAGCCGTGCCCGGTAGAGGTGCGCCAGCATGCTCACACGTACCCCCGCGATCGAGGGGTTCAACGGGCGCTTCACGATGAGGTCGCTGCCAGCTCCGGATCTATCCCGTCGGCCATATGGCCGTCGCGTAGGGTGTGGACGCGGTCGGCGAATGGCGCCGCGTCGAGATCATGCGTGACCAGCAGGCCGGGGATGCCGCGCTCGTGGCAGATGTCCCGCATGAGCGTGAGTACCTCCCGGCTGCGCTTGGAGTCGAGGTTGCCGGTCGGCTCGTCCGCGAGCAGCAGTCGCGGCTCGTTGGCGAGCGCGCGCGCGATCGCGATCCGCTGGCGCTCGCCCATCGACAGCTGCTCGGGCGGGAACTGGGCGCGCGCGCCCATGCCGACCCGCTCGAGCCACGGCAGCGCCCGCCGGCGCCCCTCGCGCAGCGTGCAGCCGTCGCCGGTCAGCTTGATCGTGGCGTTGTCGAGCGCGGAGGTGTGCGGCATCAGATGAAACGACTGGAACACGAAGCCCACGTCCCGACGCCGATACAGCGCGGCGTCGCGCTCGGACAGCTCGCTCAGCACGCGTCCGTCGAAGGAGACGCTGCCGCTGTCGGGCGTGCTGAGCGCGGCCGCTAGCATCAGCAGTGTGGTCTTGCCCGAGCCGCTCGGGCCGTACAGCGCCACGAACTCGCCACCGGAGACCGTCAGCGAGACCCCGTCGACGGCGCGGACGGTCTCGATCGCCGTCGTGTAGTGCTTGACCACATCGCGCAGTTCGAGCGTGCTCACTGCCAGGAACGCTCCGCCCCTGCGCGTCTGCCCCCGTGGAGCGGCACCACGGTGCCCCGCGCCTGGGGCGAGATCACCTCGCCGTCGCAGATCGACATCAGCACGCCGACGCCCTGCAGGGCGCTCATTTCCTCTGATGCCATCAGCAGCGTGATGTCGGACTCCTGCGCCGCGTCCCGCAGCAGCGCGTAGAAGCGGTCGCGCTCGCCCAGGCTCGGCAGCAGCGCGGGTTCGTCGAGCACCAGCAGCTTCGGCTGGCGCGCGAGCGCCCGCGCAAGCATCACCCGCGCCCGCTCGGTCTGCGACAGCGACGTCGTCGGCTCCTCGGCGCCGGCCGCGCCGATCTCGACCCGATCGAGCACGCGCGTCGCCCTGCGCCTTGCCTCGCGCATCGTCAGACCCTCGCTGCCGAGCGAGGTTGCCACGTGATCGACGACGCTCTCGCCCGCGGTCGCACGCCAGTCCGAGGCCGACATGAACGCGATCGCGCCTCGTAGCAGGCGCCCGCGCTCGCTGCCCGCCATCTGCCCGACGTCGCGCCCTTCGAAGCTGACGATTCCCGAGTCCGGAAGCGCGATTCCGGCCGCGAGCCGCAGCAGCGTCGACTTGCCCGAGCGTCGCGGACCGAGCACGCCGGCGGAGACGCCGGCGTTGATCTCCAGCGAGACGCGGTCGAGCACGAGGATGTCGCGCCCGCCATCCGGATAGCGCTTGCTGACGTTCAGGAAGGAGAGCAGCGGCGTCATCGCGGTGGTGACCTACTGGCTGCGTTCCAGGTGCTCGTTGATGCGCTGGCGGGTGCGTGTCGCCCAGGTGATCTCGACCTCCAGCTGCGCGTACACGGCGTCGCGCGTGCAGTCCAGGCACAGGGCCGTCCACGAGCGGCCGCGGCCGTCGTTCGGCGTCACGAGCTGGGCCAGCATCAGGCACTCGCGCTCGTACGCGCGCAGCGCGGCGAGCAGGCGATGCGCGTCCTCTTCGCGCGCCACCGACAGCTTCGCCTGCAGCCCCAGGCGCACCGGCTCGCGGGGGAGCAGCGTCTCCATCCACAGCGTCAGCGCCGCCGAGCTCTCCTCGGTGGGGTAGTACACGAGATGCGTGCGGCGGTGGTTGTTGCGCTTGGGCTCGTCGCGCGAGACCGCCAGCCCCGTCTTCTCCAGCTGCTCGAGCAGCCTGTAGACGTCGTTGGTGTCCACCCGCCAGGTCTCCCCGAGGCGCGCGGCCAGGCGGTTGGCCAGGTCGCCGCCATGCCCGGGGCGTTCGAGCAGCAGACCCAGAAGCGCGCCGCGGAGCGGCGTCGAGGGTCCCCTCATCCATCTAGTCTTCTCTGGGCTCGCGCTCGCCATCGCTCCTCGTCTCAGCCAGTTGACTGGCTGACTGGACAATACACCAACGTACGACCGGATGCCGAATCGTTCCGACATCCTGTCCCGCCACCCTCGCTCCGGGTGGCAGTCGACGCGCGGCACTCGCCTGCTTGCTCAGCCGAAGAACAGCTCGGCGGTCTCGTACAGCTGCGGGTCCAGCAGCTTGGGCTCGCGCAGCGCCTGCTCGAGCGCGACCTCGACGATCTCGGTGCCCTGCACGCCGATCATCACGCCAGAGCGCCCGCCCGCCACGGCTTCCATCGCCGCGACGCCGAAGCGCGTGGCGAGCACGCGGTCGTAGGCCACCGGCGTACCGCCGCGTTGCACGTGGCCGAGGATCGTGACGCGGCTCTCGAACCCGGTCCGCCGCTCGATCTCCTGCTCGAGCGTCACGCCGATCCCGCCCAGGCGCGCATGGCCGAAGGCGTCGGTTGCGGTCCCCGCGCGGATCTGCAGCGTCCCCTCGCGCGGTGTGGCGCCCTCGGCGACGACCACGATCGAGAAGCTGCGGCCGCGCTCGTGGCGGCGGCGCAGGTGCGCCACGACCTGCTCGATGTCGAACGGACGCTCCGGCACGAGGATCGCGTCGGCGCCGCCGGCGATGCCCGCGTGCGTGGCGATCCAGCCGGCGTGGCGGCCCATAACCTCGACGACCATCACGCGGTTGTGCGACTCCGCCGTCGTGTGCAGGCGGTCGATCGCGTCGGTGGCGATCTGCACGGCAGTCTGGAAGCCGAACGTCACGTCGGTGCCGCCCAGGTCGTTGTCGATCGTCTTGGGCACGCCCACGATCGGCACGCCGTCGCGGTGCAGGCGCAGCGCCACGCCGAGCGTGTCCTCGCCGCCGATGGGGATCAGCGCATCGACGCCGCGCGCCTGGAGCGTGCTGCGCACGAGCGCCGTCCCGTCGGCGTCCTCGGCGTAGGGGTTCGTGCGCGAGGTGCCGATGATCGTGCCGCCGCGCGGCAGGATGCCGGCGGTGCGCTCGATCGTCAGCTCCACGGCGTCGTCGGCGAGCACGCCGGCCCAGCCGTGGCGGAAGCCGAGGAAGCTGTGGTCGCCCGCCTGCAGGCCGCTGCGCACGATCGCGCGGATCACGGCGTTCAGGCCGGGGCAGTCGCCGCCGCCGGTGAGCAGTCCGATGCGCGCCACGCGGGTCAGTCTACGTGTGTGCGTCTGATGTCTTCGACCTGCGGCATCGTGTCGATGCGGCCTGCTCCTCATGCGCGTGGGTCATGGCTGGTTCCCCTCCCGGTTGAGGGCCTCGCCGACTTTTGCAAGCAGGCCGGATCCTGAGAATGGCTTCTCGATCAGCACCGCGCCCTCTTCCACGTGTCCGCCCGAGTCGAGGATCGGTTGGGCGAAGCCGGACATGAACATGACGACGGTCGTCGGTCGCGAGCGTCGGATCCGCTCGGCCAGCTGAGGGCCGTTCATATGGGGCATGATCACGTCGGTGAGCAGCAGGTCGATCGGCCCGGTGAGCTCGCCGGCGACCGCGAGCGCCGCGACGCCGTCCTCGGCGGCGATCACGCGGTAGCCGCCGCCGGTGAGGATCCGCCGCGTGACGTCGCGCAGCGCGGGCTCGTCCTCCACGAGCAGGATCGTGGCGTCGCCCTGCAGGAGCGAAGGATCGACCGCCCGCGGCGGGGACGCGGGCGGCTCCTGGGTGGGCGGCAGCAGCGCGGTGAAGGTGGTGCCGACACCGGTCTCGGAGTAGATCTGCGCACGGCCGCCCGCCTGCTGCACGATCCCGTACACGGTCGCGAGCCCCAGGCCGGTGCCCTGGCCGGCGGGCTTGGTCGTGAAGAACGGGTCGAAGGCGCGCTCGACCACCTCGCGCGGCATACCTACGCCAGTGTCGCTGACGCGTACGCGGACATAGCGGCCGGGGGTCAGCTCGGGGCGTTGGGCGGTGTAGGCCGTGTCCAGCTCGACGTTGGCGGTGTCGATCGTCAGCACTCCGCCGTCGGGCATCGCATCGCGCGCGTTGATCGCGAGGTTGACGAGGATCTGCTCGAGCTGGCCGAGGTCGATCAGAACCGGGCGCAGGTCGGGGTCGAGCTCGTGGCGCAGCTCGATGTGCTCGCCGAGCGTGCGCTTGAGCAGCTGTCCGACGGCGGTCACGACGCTGTTGACGTCGACGACGTCGGGCTGGACGACCTCGCGGCGCGCGAACGCGAGCAGCTGGTGGGTGAGATGCGCGGCGCGCTCGGCCGCGACGCTGATCTGCTCGACGTCGGCGCGCATCGCGCGGCGCTTGTCGAGGTCCCGCGCGTAGGCGCCCGAGTCGAGGTCCTCGCCGACGAACGTCGCGTAGTTGATGATCACGGCGAGCAGGTTGTTGAAGTCGTGCGCGATGCCGCCCGCGAGTTCGCCGAGGCTCTCCAGGCGCCGCGAGTGCTGCAGCTGGTTCTGCAGGCGCTCCTTCTCGGCTTCCACCTGCAGGTGGTCCCTCTCGGACACGACCGCGATGCGCTCGCTGATGTCGCGGATCGCTGCGGTCGCGAGCAGCGTGCCGTCGAGCTCGATGCTTGAGAGGCTGATCTCCGCCGGGAACTCGCTGCCGTCGCGGCGCCGTCCGGCCAGCTCCAGGCCGGCGCCCATCGGCCGTGGGCGCGGGTCGGCGAAATAGCCGGCGCGATGGGCGCGGTGCATCGCGGCGAAGCGCTCCGGCAGCAGCAGCTCGACGGGCCTGCCCACGAGCTGCCCGCGCGGGTACCCGAACAGCGCCTCCGTCTGAGCGTTGGCGAGCATGATCTCGCCGCTGGCTGCGATCGCAAGGAAGGCATCCGGAATCAGCTCCAGCAGCGGGTGGTGCGCGATCGGTCGCTCCAGCTCGCCGGGCGGTGGGGTCTCCTCGGCGCACACCGAAGTGGCGTCTGCGTGCTCCGGTCCGAGATCCGGATCCTCGGCCATATCCCACTTATCAGCATAACGACGTTTGTGAGCGTGGGCGCACCCGAGACGCAGGACGGACTCCTGTCTGTCTGGCATCGACTTCGGCTCTTGTCACGTCGCGTGGTAGCGCTTCTGCTTCCAGGTCACGGGAGCGGTGGAACGGGCGCGCACGAGTCCGGGCAGCGTGCCGCGCACGGCTGCTGCGGCGCTGAGCATCCAGTAGGCGAGGGGATAGATCGGTATCCAGAGCGCGTAGCGCCGCACGGAGTGGTCGTAGCGGCCGTCGAGTGAGAGGCCGATCGTGATCTGCAGCACGAGCACGCTGGCGATCAACAGGCCCCAGAAGTTCGGGATCGGGTTGCCCGCGAACCCGTATACGCCGGTCACAAGCGCAAGCGCCCAGAACCCGGCGGCGAGGAAGAAGAGGTGCGACCAGAGCGTCGAGAGCAGGCCCTCGGCCCAGACTGGCCACATCCGCCGGGCGCGGACGTCGCGCAGGATTACGTGGTTGGCGCGCAGCACCTGCGCGAGCCCGCGAGCCCAGCGTGTGCGCTGGCTCCACCAGGCCGGCAGCGTCTCGGGCACCTGCATCGCGAACAGCGCGCGCGGCTCGTAGCGCACGTCGGCGTAGGCCGTCTGCAGCTGCCACGCCAACGCGATGTCCTCGGTGGCCATCCCGACGCGGAAACGGCCGACGTCCTCGATGGCGCTCTTGCGCAGCGCGGTGCAGATGCCGGAGAAGGTCGTCAGCCGCCCCCACGTCGCCTGTGCGCGGCGCAGCACGGAGACGGTGGCGGTGAACTCGATTGCCTGGAGCTTGGCGAGCAGAGTGGTGGTGTTCACGACACGGGGGTTGCCGGTGACGGCGGCGACGCGCGGCACCTTGACGAAGTGGGGAACCATCCAGCGCAGCACGTCAGGCTGCGGGCGACCGTCGGCGTCGACGATCAGGACGATCTCCCCGTCGAGCAGCGGCAGCGCGTCGTTGAGCGCCATCGCCTTGCCCTCGTTGACGCGCTTGGTCACCAGGCGGATGCGCCCGGCCTCGGCGAGCCCGATCAGCAACTCGGAGGTTCGATCGGTCGAGCCGTCGTCGACGACGGTCACGTCGAACGCGGGCCAGTCAAGCTCGAGCAGACGCGCGACGGTCTCGCCGATCACGGCCTCCTCGTTGTGAGCGGCGACGAGCACCGACACGTGCGGGTGCTCCTCCAGCTCATAGAAGCCAGGGTCAGAGCGCTCGCGGTGTGCCGAGAAGATCACGGCGCCGACGATCCAGTACAGCCCGGTCACGACGGGATATAGGCCGAGGAAGCCCATCAGGGCGAGGTAGACGGGAGCATCGGCAATCGCACGGATCCATCCGGTCATGCGATCAGCCTCGGTCTGCGCTCCTCCACATGGCGTGAGTCGCGTCGAACACTCGAGGCCTGCCGGGGCGCGCGCGGCTCGACGAGCTGGTAGCGCTTGACGCCTGCCTCGTCGACCGAGATGACCACCTGGCCGCGGGTCGCGGCGATCCCTGGCGGCGCAACGATCCGGCGCTCCAGCGCGTCACGCTCGAAGTTCACTTCGCGCTTCAGCGGGCTCGTGCGACGGTGCCGGCGCCGGTAGATGTTGCGACACCACGCAACCCACATCACGGAGAAGCACGTCCAACCCGCGAGCAGCGCGAGGATCAGCTCAACGCCACCGAGCCAATCGGAAGGCACATAGACATCGAGCTGCCATACCCACAGCGCCGCCAGTGCAACCCAGCTCACGGCGCCAACCAGGACATGGCCCAGCCGCTGGCGCCGACCCGTGCTGGAGCGGCTCCCGGTGAGCGCGACCGACCGCGGGGAAGGAGTACCCATAGACTCCTCGTCGGCTCGTGCTCTGCGCGAGCAGACGGTGAGACGTACGGCTCGCTCTGCGTAGTCCTCCGCATCGCGCGGCACGCGACTCGCCGCTACAGCCAGCCCTGCCCCGTGGCGAACAGGACCGCCTGGGCGCGGTTGTCGACGCCGAGTTTACGGTAGATGTTGTGGAGATGGGTGCGAACGGTGCTCGTGGAGAGGCCGAGCTCGTGTGCGATCTCCTTGTAGACGCGGCCTCTGCCGAGCTGCTGGAGCACCCCGAGCTCCCGGCCGGTGAGCGGGCACGGGTCGGCCGGCAGCTGGCGCTCGTGCGACGCGCCCGGCAGCTCGTACATCAGGCGCCGCAGCTCGTCCGGCCCGAGCCCGATGGCGTGAGCGCTGCCGAGAAGCTCGCGTGGGGCGACGGCCTCGCCGTGCTCGTGGTGGGCGAGCATGTCGGCGAGGCGGATGACCGCGGCATCGCCGCCGGCCTCGGGGCTGTGGTGCTGTTCGATCGTGGTGGCCAGCGATGTGGGCAGTCCCCAGCGCCGGATCACGACTCCGCCGATCGCAGCATGGTCGATGCCGAGCTCCGCGCGTTCCCCTCCGGCGCGCTTGGACGGCGTTGCGGAGTCGTGGTGAATGTGTGAGAGATATCCGGGGTAGGCGCGGATCAGCACCAGCTTGCCGATGTCGTGCAGCAGGCTCGTCACGGCGAGGCGATCGCGATGCGCGTAGTTGACCTCTGCGGCGACTCTGGCGGCGGCCCGCTGGGTCGCCTGTGCGTGCAGGCGGAACTGTTCCGGTGCGGTGTCCCACACGCCGACGCGCTCGAAGAAGTCGAACGTGGGAACGCGACTGGCGAGCGCCTGGATCGTCCGGGGGCGTAGCAGCGGGACGGCATCGACAGCGGTCTCGACGCGACCGCGGCCGTGCTCGCGGGCGTTGGCGGCTCGCAGCACGGCGATGCAGAGCGAGGCGTCGGACTCGATCGCCGCGACGACGTCGGCGGTGAGCATGTTGCCGTCGGCGGTCGCCGAGAGGAGGCGCCTGCGCGACTCTGCCAGCGCGGGGAACGTGTTCAGCGCGTCGAACGCCATGCTCACACGGGTGACGGTGCCGTCGCCCGTTTGATGGCGCGGCTTGTTTGGCGCAGCAGTTGTCGGCATCGGGTTGTGAGTCCCTTCTCGTCAGTAGCTGGATTGGCGGCTCTAGCTCTTCAACGACAACGGTGGTCCCTGACGAGCCCGTAGTTGGCCACGCCACAGCTGCTCGATTGCCGCACCTCGGTCGCGAGGGCGTCGCATACCGGGCTCATACCGATCGCATCCGTGCTCTCAACCTGGCGGGGCCATCTTCCACTGGACGGATAAACCCGACCAAAGGATGAAGAACATGAACAGGAAGACAATGAAGAGGCTGCTCGGCTCGTTCGCGGTGGTTGGCGTTGCCGCCACGATGGCGGGACTGGGCACGTTCGCGACGTTCACAAGCTCGACCTCCGCCAGCCACACGATCTCCTCGGGCACGGTCTCGATCGCCCTGGGCGCGACGGGACCGGCGAATCGCCTGACGATCGGCGCTTCCAACGTGGTTCCAGGCGACACGATTCAGCGTGCCGTCGACCTCGTCAACAACGGTGGCGCAAGCGCGGACAACCTCTCCTCGATCGTGCTCAACACAACCGCGTCGCCCAGCTCGCTGCTCGATACCGAAGCGACCAGCGGCCTGCAGATGACGATCGAAAAGTGCTCGGTGGCATGGACCGAGTCGGGCACGTCGCCCGCCTACACCTACACGTGCAGCGGCACCACCTCCACGGCGCTCGCGTCCCGCGCTGTGATCGGAGCGAACATCGCCCTGGCCGGGCTCGCGTCGCTGACGACCGGCTCGACGGATCACCTGCGGGTGACGCTGACGCTGCCGACCGCGGCGCCGAACACGATGCAGGGACTGACATCGACGATCTCCTACAACTTCGTCGGCACCCAGCGGGTCGCCGGGAACAAGTAGGAGTCCTGCCATGACCACGCTGAGGATTCCCGCCGAGCAGCCTTGGCGGCAGGCAGGTCATGGTCACCGGACGCGGACGGCCGCTGGAGCCGTCCGCGTCGGGTGGGTGTGGGGCCAGCGCGCGCTGCTCGCGCTGGCCGTCGCGCTGTTCCTCGCGATCGCGGTGCTGCCGCGCCTCGGGCTCTACCGGCCTGTGACAGTGCTCTCGGGCAGCATGCGCCCGACCTTCTCGCCCGGCGACATGGTGATCGTGGCGTCCGAGCCTGTCAGCGCCGTGCGCGTCGGGCAGGTGATCTCCTACAAGGTGCCGACGGGGGTCCATCAGGTGGAGACGCATCGGATCGTGAAGATCCTCCAGGGTGGAGCGCACCCCATGGTGCAGACCCAGGGCGACGCCAACAACTGGCCCGACCCGTGGACGGCAAAGCTCGAAGGCACAACCGCTTGGCGCATGCGCGCGGTCGTCCCCGATCTCGGCTACGTGGTCAACTGGCTGCGCGGCGGCTCCGTGCGAACCGCAGCGATCGTTCTCGCCCCAGCGCTGCTGGCGCTGCTCGTCCTGCTGGAGATCTGGGGGCTCGCAGGCGATGGGCGTGATCGACCGGACGGCGAGGAACAGGGTGCCGCACGGTCGGGCAACCTCATTCTTCGGCGCGAGTACGCGGTCGAGCATCCCTGATGGCCATGCCGGCCAGACGGTCGTGGATGACCGGCGCGACCCTCGCGCTGCTGGCGGCTGTGCTGCTGGCGAGCGCGCAGGTGGCGCTTGCGGTCTTCAGCAAGACCGCCGCGGGCGGCCCGCTCACGGTCGCGACGTCTACGCTGGCGGCCCCGGGTAAAGCCACAGCGACGCAGGTCAACTGCCACGTCAACAAGAATCCCGAAGTCGAGGTGCGCTGGTCTGCGACCAGTTCCGGCTACGCAAGCACGTATACAGTCGAACGCGCGACGGCCAGCGCCGGACCGTATACATCGGTGGGCAGCGTGCCGATCGGCGAAACGTCCTACACCGACCAGAGCGCCTCGCTTGCCTATTCGAGCACCTACTACTACCGCGTCAGTGCCGTGTACCGGTCGTGGAACGCCGCTTCGACCTCCGGATCGGTGAAAACGCTCGGGAAATCTTGCCTGTAGCGGCCGCGTCCTGGGCCCGCGGGCTCAGGACGGCCGCCGGTAGCGGTAGCCGAACCCGCGCACGGTCTCGATTGGCGTCGACCGCGGCGCGGCGGGGTCGAGCTTGTGGCGCAGATACCCCACGTACAGCTTGACCTGCTCGGGCGAGACCCCGAGCGAGTCGCCCCACACGAGCTCCAGCAGCTGGTCGCGGCTGAGCACGTGGTTGGGATGGCGCACGAACGTCGCCAGCAGCCGGAACTCGAGCGGTGTCAGTTTCACCTCGCGCTCGCGGAAGCGAACCTCGGCTTGGGCGAAGTCGATCGTCAGCTCGGGGTCGGCGTAGGTCTGCTGCTCGCCGGTGCGAGCGCGCGTGCGCCGCAGCAGCGCCTGTACCCGCGCGACGATCTCCTGGTGGCCAAAGGGCTTGACCACGTAGTCATCGGCTCCGCCCTGCAGGCCGCGCACCCGCTCCAGCTCGGCCTCGCGGGCCGTCAGCATCAGCACCGGCACGTCTGAGAGGTCGCGGATGCGCTCCAGGGTCGCCCAGCCGTCGAGTTGGGGCATGTTCACGTCGAGGATCACGAGATCGGGGGCTACGGCATACAGGTCGCGGAGCCCCGCGCGGCCGTCCTCGGCCTCGCGCACCTCGTGCCCCGCGCGCTCGAGCATGCCGCGCAGCAGGTCCCGCGTACTGGGGTCGTCGTCCACCACGAGGATGCGGGTGCGGCTCATACGCCGTTCATACCGCCTGGCACCCCGAGATCGTGCCTGCCGCGCCGATCATCGACACATGGCACGAATACTGATCAGCGAGCCTCACGAGGAGGTCAGGCGCATGCTCGTGCGGATGCTCGAGCGGCTGGGTCACGAGCCGCTCGTGGTCACGGTGCCGACGCCCGAGCAGCTGTTCGGCGCGGACGTGCTGATGGTCGAGCCGGCGGCGCCGATCGGCGCGGTGCTCGCCCAGGCGGCGCGACTGGCCAACCCGTCGCTGCCGGTGATCTGCGCGAGCGTCGAAGCCCCGCCGGCCGAGCTCGAAGACCTCGGGATCGTGTTTGCCGCATCCCTGGCGAAGCCGTTCACGGCCGAGCAGCTGCGGGCCGCGATCGAGCAGTCCCTGCGCATCCCCGGTAGAGACGACGCGTCGTAGCCGCCGCGTCGTCTCGGCGCGTACTGGCGGCGCTCAGTCGGCATATTGCTGGCGGACCAGTTCGATCTCCGGTTGCGCGAGGAAGAACGCGTCGAGCAGCTCCGGGTCGAAGTGCCGATCGCGCTCGTCGCGCATCATCTTGACGGCCGATTTGACCGGCAGCGCGGCGCGGTACACACGATCGCTGGTGAGCGCATCGAACACGTCGCCTATTGCCGCGATGCGGCCCTCCTGCGGGATCGTCTCTCCGCCGAGCCCGCGGGGATAGCCGCTGCCGTCCCAGCGCTCGTGGTGGGTGTGGGCGATCACGCCGCCGAGCCGCACGATCTCCGAGCTCGAGCCGAGCAGCATCTCGTGGCCCGCGTCGGCGTGGCCCTTGATGATCTCGAACTCCTCCGCCGTGAGCTTGCCGGGCTTCAGCAGCACGCTGTCGGGGACGGCGACCTTGCCGACATCGTGCAGCTGGCTTGCCAGGCGCAGGCGCTCGGCATCGTCGGGTGAGTAGCCGATCTGCCGTGCGAGGATCTCGCAGTAGGCGCTCATGCGATGCACGTGCTGGCCCGTCTCCTCGTCGCGGAACTCGACCATCCGCGCGAGGCGAAAGATCGTTTCGGCCTGGGATGCCCACACCTTGCCCTCGGAGAGCTCGAGGCTCTGAAGCGCCTGCGCGAGCTCCTCGCTTCGCTGCTGCACGGCGCTCTGCAGGCGCTGCAGCGCGCGCTGGCTCTGGGTGTCGCTTCTGAGGCGGTGCAGGGCGTTGGCGACGTTGATGACGAGCTCTCCCGATCCGATCGGCTTGACCAGATAGCCGTAGGCGCCGAGCTCGATCGCCGACATCGCAAGCTCGGTGCTGTCCTCGCCGGTGACCATCAGGACGGCCACCTCCGGATGCCCGCGGCGGATCTCCGCGAGCAGCTCGATCCCCGACTCCCCGGGCATGTTGACGTCGAGCAGCGCAAGCCTGTAGGAGTCGTTCTTCAGCCGCTCCCGCGCGGCGTTCGCGTCGCCGGCGCCATCGCAGGTGTAGCCGTTGTCGCGCACGACGCGTTCCGCCCAGCGCCGCAACGGCTCCTCGTCATCGACGATCAGCAGCTGCGGCACTGGCGAGCCTCGTCGTGGCTGCTGGATCTAAGGCCTGAGTTCCACATTCCCGACCACTTCCACGATTGGAGCCTACCACCGCATTTGCGTGTTTTTACCGAGGGTCGCGTCAGCTGCCGGAAGGCGTGTCGAGCAGCTCGGCGAGCTGCTGTGGGAGCGCCAGTGGGTCGAACGGCTTGGCGATCACGCCGGCCGCACCGAGAGCGCGCAGGCGCTGCAGGTCCGCCCCCTGCGCCTTGGCGGTGAGAAAGATGATCTTCACCTCGGCCGGAAGGCCGTGCGCGCGCAGCTGTCGCAGGGTGCTCGGCCCGTCGATGCCGGGCATCATCACGTCGAGCAGCACCGCGTCGAAGGGACCCTCCTCTGCCGCGGCCCGCAGCGCCTGCTCGCCAGAGGCGACGGGCACCACCGTCCAGCCGCCGATCCGCTCGAGGCTCATCTGCGCGATCAGACGGATGTCCTGCGCATCGTCGACGAGCAGGACGCGCGGGCTCATACTTGGACGAGCTGGTCGGTGCCAGCAGCGCGCATGCGGGCGGGCTTGCGTGCTTGGCTGACGAGGGGCAGCGTGAAGTAGAGCGTGCTGCCTCTACCGGGGCTCTCGGCCCACATGCGGCCGTCGTGCTGCTCGACGATTCCGCGGGCGATCGGGAGGCCAAGGCCGGTGCCGCCCTTCTCGCGGGCGTCGGAGGCGTCGACCTGGCGGTAGCGCTCGAAGATCGACTCCAGCCGATCGGCTGGGATGCCGCGACCGTTGTCGCGCACGGAGAACAGCGCGAGATCGCCGCGTGGTCTGACGGCGACAGCCACGGAGCCGCCGCGCGGAGAGAACTTGACGGCGTTGCCAAGCAGGTTCACGAGCGCCTGGACGATGCGATCGACGTCGGCGAGCACCGTGAGCTCTGCCGTGTCGCTGCGCAGCGACACACCGGCTGCGTCGGCCGTCGCCTGGACGACCTGAATCGATTGCGCCACGAGCTCGGCGGCATTCACAGCACTCGCTTCGAGCGTGAGGCCGCCGGCTGTCATGCGCTCGATGTCGAGGATGTCGTTAACCAGGCGTCCGAGCCGCTCGGTGTTGAGGACGGCCACCGCGACCATGTTCGCGGCGTCTTGGGGCAGCTCGCCGAGAACTCCGCCCGCCAGGAGGCCGAGCGCACCGCGGATGGACGTCAGCGGGGTGCGCAGCTCGTGCCCGACGACGGATAGGAGCTCGTCCTTGACCCGTTCGCTGTGGCGCAGCGCGGACTGCGTTCGCACGAGCTCGCGCTGTGCCAGATACTGGCGCACGGCGACCAGGACAGCCAGCGCGATCACGATCAGCACGAGGCTGACGTCGGGGAAGAAGGGGTGGCGCCACTCGACGCCGAGCAGCACGCCGAGCCCGATCGCCACGCTGAGGTACGGAAGCCAGCTCGCGCGCGAGCCGAGCTGCTGCGCTTGCTCCGCGTCGCCGCCCGCATCCGCGAAGTCCGGCGGCGCCTGGCGCACGCCGGCGAGGGCGAACGTCGAGAACTCGAGCACGTACAGCGTGTCGATGAGATTGCCCGAGGCGTAGGTGCCGTGCAGCTGGCCCTCGCCGTAGAGGACGTCGGCGACGATGCCAAGGGCCAGCGCGATCGTGATGAGCCTCAGCGGGGCGCGCACGGCAATCGGGCTGTGCCTCAGCAGGACGACCGCGAGCGCGGCAAGCAGGAACAGGTCCCCGGCTGGGAAGGCCAGCGAGACGCTCATCGCCAGCGCGCTTTGACCGCCCTCGATCACCGTCGGACCGAGCACGAGATACCAGACGACGGCGCCTCCGCCGACGACGATCGTCGCCACGTCGAGCGCTGTCTGCGCGCGCTTGCCGCAGCTGATCACGGCCGCCGGCATGCGCAGCAGCGCAAACAGCAGCAGCGGGTAGAACGCGAGGTAGAACGGGTCGGCCACAGACGGGTACGGCGAGTGGTGCAGGCCGACGTCGTACACCGCCTGCACGACGTCGCCGAGCGTCTCGGCGGCCAGCGCAAAGGCCATCCACCACCAGAACGATCGCAGCCGATCGGATCGCGCGAAGCGCCGCGATGCATGCCACGCGGCCGATGTCGCCGCGACGTCGACGGGCAGCAGCAGGAGATCCCCCACGTTCTGGCGGCTGCCGGGAATCCAGCCAAACGCCTGCCAGCTGCAGTACACGAGCAGGAACATGCCGAGCGCGACGGTGGCCGCGCGGTAGGCCCGGCTGCGCGAGTTGGTCGGGCGCAGGGCGCGGTGGACGCTGACGAGCGCGTCGCGCGTGAGGCGCACAAAGGACATGTCGCGTCCTTAACGGCACGAGGGTGGCCCTAGCAGTCCGTACTTCGCCGCGCCGCGATGTGGCGTCTCCCGGTTCACGACCGCTCGGGAGAGGTCGATATTCGGTGTTGACCCGACGCACGATCATGTGGAGACGGCGACCACTCGCCTGTGATGAGCCTTCAAATGGGTACGGCCACGAACAGCAGCCAATCGACGCGATCTGACGCAGCGGACGTCGGATGGGGTGTCGATGCTCTGCGCGCGGTGTGGGCACGCCAGCAGAGGCAGGTGAGCGAGCGCATCGGCGTGATCGATGACGCGCTCGTGGCGCTCGCGGGCGGCACGCTCGATGCGGACCTGCGGTGCGAGGCCGAGCGCGCCGCACACACGCTGGGCGGCTCGCTCGGGATGTTCGGCTTCACGAGCGCCGCGGACGCGGCTCGCGAGCTCGAGCAGGAGCTGGCGGGTCCCGAGCCACGGTTCGCGCCTGGGCTCTCCGAGCTGCTGGAGCAGCTGCAGGCTGGAGTGAGGGGCCCTGTGGATTGCCCCTAGCAGTAGTCCTCAGATGCCCTGGCCGGGCAGGAACTCGTTCGTGAACGGCGGCAATCCGATGTTGGGGCTGTGCTGGAGCAGGTTGTGCGACTGCATCCAGGTGCCGAACGCGGCCCACGCCGACGGGCTCTGCCACCCGTAGGGCTCGCCCGTGGCGCTCGGTTGCGCTGCCGCCAGCGTCTGTCTGATCGATTCGAGCTGGAGCTTGGGTTCGAGCGACGGGTTGGCTTTCTGCAGCAGCGCGGCCGCGGCCGCGGGGTTGGCCCGCACCTCGTGCTCGCCGCGCGTCAGCGCCTGCATGAACGCGCGCAGGTCCTGGCCGCGGCTGCGCGCCTCGTCTTCGCGCACGACCAGCACCAGCTCGTCGTAGCTCGGCACGCCGGCCTCGTCGACGGGGATCACGAGCGGGCGCTTGTGCATCAGGCGCAGCTGGAGCGCCTCGTAGTTCCAGTACCCGCCCAGCGTCGCGGCGACCTTGCCGGAGAGCATCGCCGGCACGAGATTGAAGCCGACGTTGGCTTCCTTGACCGTCGTGGGATTGACGCCAGCATGTTGCAGCACGGTGCGCAGCTCCGCCGCCTGGTAGGGGATGCCGGCGGTGCCGACGGTCTTGCCGGCGAGGCCGGCGATGCTCGTGATGTGCGTTTCGGGTAGCGCGATGATCGAGGTCAGCGGCCGCTGCACGAGCGCCCCGACCGACACCAGCTTCAGGCCCTGGTCGCGCGCGAGCAGCAGCTGCGGCTCATACGAGATCGCCATGTCCACCCTGCCGGCGGCGAGCAGCTTCAGCGGTTCGGCCGTTTCCGCCGGGACGACCGGTTCGACGCTCAGGCCGACCGCGCGGAAGTCGCCGTGGGCGATGGCGGCGTACAGCGGCGCATGGTCGGCGTTGGGGAACCAGTCGAGCATCACCTTGAACGGCTTGGTGGAGGCCGCCGAGACCGTGTCCTGCTTGGCGCCGCACGCGGACAGGGCGATCGCGCAGGCGAGGCACGCGGCGAGGGGCAGCGCGCTGCGGTGGCGCGGCGTGTGCGGCTTGGTCAAGGCATCTCTCCTCTTGCTCGGGTCTTCCAGGGGACGAGCCTGCGCTCGGCGAGCGCAAGCGCGTAGAAGCAGGCGACAGCGAACGCGAACAGCAGTACGGTGGCGGCGTACGCGCGCGGCGCCTGGAAGCTGTCGACGTCGGTCATGATCTCGCGCCCGAGGCCCGAGTACGCGGCGGTGGTGGGCGTGCTGGTCTCGGCGATGAACGCGCCGATCACGCCCACCGCGAGCGCGATGCGCGCGCCGCTGAGCGCCGCCGGCAGCGCCGCGGGCAGCTCGGCGAAGCGGAACGCCTGCCAGCGCGACGCGTCGAGCGTGCGCAGCAGCTTGGGCTGCTCGGGGTCGACGGCGGCGAGGCCGTCGACGGTGGCGACGACCACGGGGAAGAAGCAGATCAGCGCGATCACGACCAGCTTGGGGAAGATGCCGAAGCCCCACCAGAACACCAGCAGCACGCCGATCACGGGGATCGGCACCGCCTGCGAGCCGACCGCCAGCGGGTAGACGGCACGGCGCAGCGGCGCCAGCAGGTGCATCGCCACCGCGAGCGCGAAGCCGCCGGCGAGCGCCAGCGCCAGGCCGAGCACCACCTGCTCGGCGGTCACCGCGAAGTTGTGCCACAGCAGGCTGGCGTTGTTCCACAGCGCCGCCGCCACCGCGTGCGGGGCGGGCAGCAGGTCTTCTTCGACGCCGGCGAAGTCCGCGTAGAGCTCCCAGGCGCCGAGCAGCGACGCGCTCAGCAACAGCGGCGCCAACACGTGACGCCGACCCGCGACGGCGGCGCTCACGTCCGCCCGCCGATCGCCAGCTCCTCGAGCGCTCGCCCGCGCAGCGCCACGACCTCGGGGTCCGTGCGCGAGCGCGGCCGCTCGCCGTCGATCTCCAGCTCTGCGAGCACCCGTCCCGGCCGACGTGAGAGCACCACAACGCGGTCGGCGAGCAGCACCGCCTCCTCGACGTCGTGGGTCACGAGCACGACCGTGCGCGGCTCGCGCGCGAGGCTTGCGCCCAGCCATTCCTGCATCTCGCCGCGGGTGATCGCGTCGAGCGCGCCAAACGGCTCGTCCAGGCACAGCAGCGGCTTGCCGGACAGCAGCGTGCGCAGGAACGCGACCCGCTGGCGCATGCCCCCCGAGAGCTCCCGCGGGCGCGCGCGCTGGAAGCCGTCGAGGCCCAGCTCGACGAACAGCGCGTTCGCGCGTTCGCGGGCCTGGCCACGGGAGAGTCCGGCGATGCGTAGCGCGAGCGCCGCGTTGTCAAGCGCGCTTAGCCACGGGAGCAGCAGGTCGCGCTGGGGCATCAGCACCGCGGGCGCGCAGTCGATCGAGCCCGAGTCCGGCTCGCGCAGCCCGCAGATCAGCTCCAGCAACGTGCTCTTGCCGCAGCCGCTCGGTCCGACGACCGCCAGCAGCTCGCCGGCGCCGGCTAGCAGCGAGACGGCGTCGAGCGCCTGGACGGCGTCCGCATCGCGGCGCGCGTGGGAGGGGGGGTAGGAAAAGCACACCTGCTCCACGGCGAGACTGCCGCCGTCCGCTCGGCGCCGAACGAGGGGGCGCTTGCGAGATTGCAGTTCGGTGGGCACTTCGCTCCCTTCGCGGGCATTACCCCACAGGTTCTAAGGGTCGACGCCGGATTCCTGTGCGTCATCTCAGCCGGCTTTCCGCCAGCACCCCTGGTGTCTTGCTCGGTTGCAGGTTGATGCTACCGCGGCGGCCGTCGGCGCGGGCGTCTACGCCGTCGGCGTTGGCCCAAACAGCGTCGCGAGCCGCGTGTACTGCTCGGAGTCCTCGCCGAGGATCTCCCGCACCCAGCCGAGCGCCTCGTCAGCGTCGATCGTCGTGCCCCAGGCGATCATCTCTTCCACGTCCAGCCAGTCCTTGGGCCGGTCGAACACGACCTTGCACACGATCAGATGCTCCGGGCTGAGGATCGGGATCTGCACGGGGCCGAAGCTGACCTGGCGCGAGCGCTCGGCCATCTCCCGGTGAAGCTCGAACGTTGCGAAGAAGAGATCGAGATATGACCCGTCCCAATCCAGCCGCGCCTGACCATCTCGCTTGATCCGGGCTCGATCGGCGGGTGACACACTGACACCGAGATGAGTGATGGCGCCCAGCACGGGATCCGCGTCCTCGGGCGGGACGGTCACGTTGAGGTCGACATCGGTCGTCGCGCGCGGATTGCGATACCACGCGAGGGCCACGGCGCCGCCGAACTGATGCGCCACGCCAATCGAGTCGAGCATCTCGTGTACCGCCACGATCTTCCCGGCAAGAGCGCCCCGGTTGCGAGTGACGGCGTCGGCGAAGCCCAGCAGGTCGATCAACGCCGCCCCCGGATCGGCTGGCTCATGGGCCGGCCGGCGCTGCAGAGCTCGCGCCATCCGACGCGAGGCGGCCACGAAGCGCTCGCGCGCATCATCGGCCTCTCGTCCGGCCTCGACCCTCGCCGGCGCCCCCGCTCGGCGCCCCGATGCGAGTACCGCCTCCATGTCGAATGGCCGTTGCGCCCGCTGGGCGGCCTTGGCGAGAGCCGCGTCGGTCAGAACATCGAACCCGGCGAGACTGCGCGCCCGCGGGCCATCCGGTGTGTGCAGCGACTCCCGGATCTCGAAGCGTCCCTTTGGACGCGCGACGATGTAGGCCATACCCACTAGAATACCACTAGATCCTACCCACTAGCATATCCTTCGTGGCACCGCATCTCGTCCACGACGATGGGCACGCCCCTGCTGGAGCTGCGGACATCTACGCCGAAACGACCGGCCGCGTCAGCGCCCGCACGAAGTCCTCCAGCTGCGCGGTGGTCCAGCACTCGAACGCGGTGCAGAACTCCTCGTAGGCGGCGATCACCGAATCGCCGTAGTTCCAGTACAGGCGCGGCTCGGGGTTCAGCCAGAACGTGCGCCCGGCGCGCGCGGCGATCTGCGCGAACACGTCCGCGCGCGGGTCGCGCCCATTGGTGCGCGCGTCGCCGAGCACGATCACGGTGGCGCGCGGGTGCAGGTCGTCCTCCACCTGTACCAGGAACTCCGACCACACGCGACCGTAGTCGGTGTAGCCGGAGATGTCGGCGACGCCCGCGTCGCCGGAGATGCGTTCGCTGACGGCTTTGAAGTTGCGCTCGTGTTCGAAGACGTCGGTGACCTCGGAGATGCGCTCGATGAACACGAACGAGCGCATCTTGCGGAACGTGTCGTGCAGCGCGTGCAGCACCGACAGAAAGAACACCGATGCGGAGGTGACGCTCGTGGAGACATCGCACAGCACGTATATCTCGGGCCGTTTGGGCCGCCGCGGACGGTACTTGAGCACCACCGGCACGCCGCCCGTCTGCAGCGACGCGCGCATCGTGCGCCGCACGTCGACGTGCGCGTGACGGCGGTGACCGCGATTCTGCATGCCCTGCGTCGCGAGCCGCCGTCGCAGCTGGGCGACGACACGATGCACCGCCGCCAGGTCCGCGAGTGGGCCCGACGGCAGCGCGCGGTCGAGCTCCCCCAGCGGCCGCGCCGGCGGCAGGCTGCCGGTGCGCTCGATCTGCGCGCGCTCGAGCTCGCGCCGCAGCAACGCCTCGAAGCGGCGCAGCGCGTCCCGCGGCAGGCCTTCGCGGCGCGGATCGTCCTCGGGCAGATCCGGCTGCGGCTCGGCGCGCAGGCCCAGCGCTCGGCGGATGCGCTGCACGTCCACGCCGATCACGCCCGAGCCCTCCTGGCGCCGCGCGAACGCCGCGATCGCCATGCGCGCGAGATCGCGCATCGCGCCCTCCGAGCCGTCGCGCAGCGCGGCGGCGATCTGCGCGCGCAGCTCCTCGAGCTGCTCGTCCGAGAGCTCGCCCAGCGCCGCGCGGTCCTCCTCGCGCACGCCCTCGCGCGCGGCGGCGATCTCGACGGCGCGGAAGAAGAAGCGGTCGAACACCAGCTCGAACACGCGCCTGTCCTCCTGGCTCTTGGCGAGCGTCGCGGCGAGCGCCTCGCGGAAGTCCTCCTGCTCGGTCCAGCTGATCTCGCGCAGCACCTCAAACGCGTCGAGCAGCTCCGAGGTGCCGACCGCCACGCCTTCGCGGCGCAGCTCCTCGCCGAGCTCGAGGATGCGAGCGGGCAGGCCTTGCAGGTGCGGGTCGGACGCGGAGCGGCCCGGCTCAGGCGACATCTGCGGACGCCGAGAGCTTGAGCCCCACGCGATCGGCGACCACGTCCATGTCGGTGCGGTGCTTGACGATCACGGACATCGTTTCGTTGAACGTATTCGCGTCGATGTCCTGCGCCCCCAGCAGCAGCAGCGCGCGCGCCCAGTCGATCGACTCGGCGATCGACGGCGGCTTCTTCAGGTCCAGCGCGCGCACCATGCCGATCACCTCCACCAGCCGTCGCGCGACCGTCTCGTCCAGATCGGGGGCGTGCAGGCGCACGATTTCGAGCTCGTGCTCGAGCTCGGGGTAGTCAAGCCACAGGTACAGGCAGCGGCGCTTGAGCGCCTCGGTCAGCTCGCGCGAGTTGTTGGAGGTGAGCAGCACGATCGGGTGCGTGCGCGACTCCACCCGCCCCAGCTCGGGGATCGAGATCTGGAAGTCGGACAGCACCTCCAGCAGCATCGCCTCGAACTCCTGGTCGGTCTTGTCGATCTCGTCGATCAGCAGCACCACCGGCTGCTCGGAGGCGATCGCGGTCATCAGCGGGCGCGCCAGCAGGAACTCCTCGCCGAAGATGTCCTCCTGCACCGCCTCCCAGCCCGAGCCCTGCGCCTCGGCCTGGATGCGCAGCAGCTGCTTGCGGTAGTTCCACTCGTACAGCGCCTTGGCCTCGTCGAGTCCCTCGTAGCACTGCAGGCGCACCAGCTCGCGGCCGAGGTAGGAGGCGAGCGCCTTGGCGAGCTCGGTCTTGCCCACGCCCGCGGGCCCCTCCACGAGCACCGGCTTGCCGAGCCTCGTCGCCAGGAACGCGACGAGCGCGGTGGACTCGCCCGGCAGGTAGCCGACCTCGCGCAGACCCGCGGCCACGTCTGCGACTGAGCTGGGGGCCGGGGCGGGGGAGGCGGGCATCGTCCGGGCAATGATAGGCGGCGGCTACTCCAGGCGGCCGGGAGGATCCTCGAACGACAGCTGCTCTCCCTCAGGCGGCGGTGTTCGCGACGGCGCGGGCGGCGAGGGCGGGAACGGATCCCGATCGCCTGGCTCGCGCGCCGCCACGGGCGCCGAGCGGGGCGGGCGGACTCGGGCTCGAGACACGCGCGCCGGCGTCACCACGGTGGCATCCAGATCGATCGTGGCCGCATCCGTGGTCCGCTGCCGCCGCAGCGGCGGCGCGGGCCGTTCGAGCGCGCGCATGCGCCCGCCGGCGTAGGCGAGGCCGAGCGCGAGCAGCAGCGCGATGAAGATCCCCCACTCGACGCCGACGGTGGCGGTGAAGCGGTCGTTGCCCTGCAGGCCGGGCTTGTCGAGCAGCCGGTAGAAGATCAGCAGCGCGGTCCAGCCGCCGGCGATCATCACGATCACGCCGTCGCCGCCCGGCAGCTGGAAGTCGCGGCCCTCGGCGCGCGCGAACAGCATCGCGAGCACGGCGGCGCTGACGAGCAGCACGGCTGCCTCCACGAACGAGAACGCCTGGAACGCGCTGAGGCTGGTTTCGGTCGCCTTGGCGGCGCCGCGCACGACGACCGTGTCGGCCTTGCTGTACCAGGGCAGGAACATCGACGCGAACAGGCCCAGCGCGGTGAGCGCGCCGAGCCGCTGCTCGGGCGCGAGCGCGCGCCACGCGCGTACGAGACGCGTCATGCCCGCTCGCGGTTTCGCCGGATCGTCTCGATCGAGGTCACTTGCGCCTAGTCTAGGCGCGGCAGGAGAGGCTAATGACGGCCGACCACGACGGTGCCGTTGGCCGTGGAGAAGTTGCCGGCGAGGTCGGTGGCGGTGAGCTCGATCGAGAAGGTCCCGCCCTTGGCCGGGGTGATCCACAGCAGCCGCGGCTTGCCGTGTTCGAGCGTGGCGCCGTTGGTCCACACGACCTTCGAGCCCTGGCGCACGATCAGCTTCACGCTCGAGATCTTCGACAGCGAGATCTGCACGCCGGCGCGCGCCCCGGTGGGGAGCGTCTTCGACAGCAACGCGATCGCGGGTGGCGTGTGAAGGTCGGCGGTGAAGCGCTGCGCGGTCGTGCAGTAGATCTGATCGCCGGGGATCGGCGTGCTCGTCTGCGCAGAGTGAGCCCGGAGCCCGCTGGGGCTGACACCGCCCGTTTCCGTGGGCGTGGTGGTGGTCGTGCCCGGCGCGGGCGTCGAGGTGGTCGGGGTGGTCGTGGTCGGCGGCGGCGGTGCGGCCGGCGCGGGCGCGATCGGCGGACCTTTGCCCGTTCGTTCGCACAGGTGCTGGAGGAATTCGGTGAGAAGTTCGTGGTAGTTGAGGTCCGATTCGCCGAACTGGTCGTACAGCGACCATCCGCCCGTGTCGTACTGCGGCACGATCGCGCGCGCCTCGGCGTCGCCGGCTTCGAACAGGGCGAGCCCGAGCGGATCCTTGGTGATGGAGGTGTAGTCGTAGAGGCCGACGAGCGACTGGATGAAGCCGTTGAGGATCCTGTCGCTGGGCGCGTAGGTGTACTCGGCGTACATGGCGCCCGCGGCCGTCTTCACGCGCACGCCCTGCGGCGGCGCCGTCTGGAAGATGCCGAGCGCCTGCTGCGCGGCGGTGAGGTAGGCGGGTTCCTTGAACCGCGACCACGCGCGCGCGAACACCTGCAATGCGGTGCCCTGCGAGAGGCCGCTCGTCCACGGCGGCGCGCCGCCGTCGAAGTTGAACATGTACTCCCAGGCGATGCCGCCCGCGCGCTGGGTGGCGAGCGGCAGGACTTCGCCGAGCAGCTGGCGCAGGTTGGCGTTTTCGTGCCCGGAGAGGAAGTATCCGTTGGCCTCGCCGAACGTCGCCAGCCACTGGATCTCGATGCCCTGGCCGGGATAGTGCTCCCACACGATCCTGCTGCCGGGGAAGCTCACGCGCTCGTCGGAAGCGAGCAGCGGTTCGGTCGTCCACCACTGGCGGTTGCGTTCCAGCGTCAGGAAGATCACCGGCAGCCGCGACGGGACCAGCGCGCCGGCGCGTGCCATCGCCTGGACGTTCGCCAGTACCGACCCAAGTTCTTCCCGGCGCGTGCCGCTGAGCCTGCCGAGCGAGCTTTTCGCGGCCACGTAGGCCGTGTAGTCCTGGTGGTAGGCGGTTTCGGTGATCGCCGCGCCGTGCAGCAGGCTCGCGAGAGCGGCGCTGACGCTCGGCCCGTGGCTGGCGGCGGCGCGGGCGCGCGCGTCGCCGTGGACCGGTCCGAGGATGCTCGCGGCCGTGCGCGCAGGTCTCGGGGGGCTCGCGGCCTTGCCTGCGAGGGCGGATGGAGTGCCGGCAGCGACGAGGGCGGTCAGGCCCAGGGCAAGCGCCGTGATACGCGTGGCGCGCACGGCGCGGATGCTACGCGCGGACGCCGCGGTCGCTGCAGAGTCCGTTGCAGCGCGCCTCCTCTGTGAACAGGGCACGTCCCTGCAACACACCGCGACCCGCGCCAGTTGCGCAGGGGCAGCTCGCTACGGTTCGAGCTCCAGCTCCTCGACGCCGTCGAGCTCATCGTCCTCGTCCTCGTCGTCGTCGTCGTCCTCGTCGTCGAGGTCGTCATCGAGCTCCAGCTCGCCGGCAGCGGCGCCGTGGGAGAGCTGGAAGCGCTCCACCAGCTCGTCGCGCTTGGGCTCGTCCAGCGGGGCGTCCTCGGAGATCAGCACCCACTCGTCGCCCTCGAAGTTGTCCGCCTCGAAGATCTCGTGGTCGACCTCCGGGGAGTCGTCGACGACGATCATGATCTCGGTCTGCGGGTTGAAGTACGTGCCGGGGCGGAGCGTGATCTCGTCGAGCTGGAAGCGGCGGGCGTTGGTCATGGGCCGTTTATACCCCACGGCACGACGGATGTGTTGACCGTCCGGTTCACGGGTCGAGCTCGTCGAGCGTTCGCGCCATCTCGGCGTCCACGTCCAGCGGCTCCATTCCCTGGCGCAGTCGCCGCTCGTTGCGTGCCACGACGAGCTGGCGCACCTCCGCCAGGAGCTCCGGGTCGCGGCTGCGCGGCCCCTCCTCGCCACCCAGCAGCCGCGCGACCTCCGCGTCGACGTCGAGCGCGGGCTGACCGCTGCGCACCAGGCGTTCGCTGCGCGCGCCGAGCATCTGGCGGATCTCGCGCTCGCGCTCGGCCTGCGCCGCCGGCGAGTCCGGCGCCTGCGCCTGCAGGCCGCCGCCGTAGTCGCCTACGCGGGAGATGCCGCCCGCGCCGATGCGGTCGTACGCGCTTTCGCCGCCTCCGCGCGTGAACAGGAACGCCAGCGACATCAGGATCGAGAACGCGACCGCTCCGAACACGACGAGGCTCAGCCCGTTTTCGATCAGGCCGAGCATCGCGATCGCGCAGAGGTCGTGCACCGCCCGTGATTGTTGCCGATCGAACCTCGCTCCGCTACCCTGGAGCCCGCAGTTGACTGACCAGTCAATCTGTTTTCAGCCAGCCCGTTAGGAGATCCGAGAATGGTCGATTTCACGCTCACCGATGAGCAGAAGAGCCTGCGCGAGATGGCGCACGACTTCGCGGTCAAAGAGATACGCCCGGTCGCCTGGGAGTACGACAAGGACGGCACGTGGCCCGCGGACGTGATCAAGAAGGCGTGGGAGGTCGGCCTGATGAACTCGCACATCCCCGAGGAGTACGGGGGCGCGGGCGCAAGCTACCTAGACGGCTGCCTGATCGAGGAAGAGCTCTCGTGGGGCTGCTCGGGCATCCAGACCTCGCTCGGCTGCAACGGCCTCGCGACCGCGCCGATCGCGCTGGGCGGCTCGGAGGAGATCAAGAAGAAGTACCTGGGCATGCTCACCGAGGAGCCGAAGCTCGCCTCCTTCTGCCTGACCGAGCCCGACGCCGGATCCGATGTCTCCGGCATGCGCACGACGGCCGTCAAGAAGGGCGACAAGTACGTCATCAACGGCTCCAAGTGCTTCATCACCAACGGCGGCTACGCCGACTACTACACGGTCTACGCGAAGACCGACAAGGAGGCCGGCCACCGCGGCATCTCCGCGTTCGTGGTCGAGCGCGACTGGGGCGTGGTCGTGGACAAGAAGGAGGACAAGCTCGGCCAGCGCGCGTCGAACACCGCGACGATCTCCTTCAGCGACGTCGAGGTGCCCGCCGAGAACCTGCTGGGCGAGGAGAACGGCGGCTTCAAGCTCGCGATGATGACGCTCGACCGCACGCGCCCGGGCGTGGCCGCGATGGCCACCGGCATCGCGCGCGCCGCGTTCGAGTTCGCGACCGACTACTCCAAGGAACGCGTCCAGTTCGGCGTGCCGATCGCGATGCACCAGGCGATCCAGTTCATCATCGCCGACATGGCCACCGAGATCGAAGCGGCGCGCCTGCTGACGTGGAAGTCGGCGTTCATGCTCGACAACGGCGAACGCAACACGCTCGTCTCCTCGCACGCCAAGCGCTTCGCGGCCGACACCGCGATGAAGACCGCCACCGAAGCCGTGCAGGTCTACGGCGGCTACGGCTTCATCAAGGACTACCCCGTCGAGAAGCTGTTCCGCGACGCCAAGATCATGCAGCTGTACGAGGGCACCTCGCAGATTCAGCGCCTCGTGATCGCGCGCGAGACGCTGCTGCCGCGGCGGGTGGAGGAGCCGGCCGCCGCGATGGCATAGGCAAGACGGTCGAATGGCACAGTGTGCTAGCTGACTAGTACACTGTGCCCCGGTGCGGCACGGCGGCGATGTCCCGATGGCTCATCCTGGGCGAGCGCTCGCGCTGGGCTTCGTGGCGCTGGCTGTGTTCGTCCTCGTCGCGGTGGCTGTCGGGCGCGCACCCGACATGGCGGCCGCACGGCAGGCGCCCGCGGTATTGCGCGGCCTGGCGCGGCTGCCTTCCGCAGCGCGAGGGCCGATCGCGGCCGCGCTGGCGCGAGATGCTCCGGGCTCGTTCCTCCAGCGCGGCGAGCTGACCGCCTCGCACGGCGTCAGCGGCGAGGAATTCGGCGAATCGGTCGCGATCTCTGGCAACACGATCGTGGTCGGCACGCCCAACTACGTCGACCCCGCGACCAACGTCGAACAGGGGGCGGCATACGTCTTCACGAAGCCGGCCTCCGGCTGGGCGCACGTCACCCAGACGGCCAGGCTGACGGCCGCGCGGGGGCAGTCGGAAGAACTGTTCGGCGCCTGCGTGTCGATCTCCGGCGACACGATCGTCGTCGGCGCGCCCTTCCGCGCCGTCGGCGGGCACGCGGGCCAGGGCGTGGCGTACGTGTTCGTGAAGCGTGCCGCTGGCTGGAGGAGCGCCACGCCCGCGGCCGAGCTGACCGCAGCGAGGGGTGCGACCGATCAGTTCTTCGCCGAATCGGTCGCCGTCTCTGGTGCGACGATCGTCGCGGGCGTCCCCGGCGGCACGGTCGGCGGGCACGCTCTGCAGGGCGCGGCGGACGTGTTCACGCGTCCCGCCTCGGGCTGGTCCGGCTCGCTGACCGAGAGGGCTGTGCTGCGCGCCGCCGACGGCCTGCCGGGTGACGCTCTCGGCGACTCGGTGGCGATCTCGGGCGCCACGATCGTCGCCGGCGCCGATCGCCATGCGGTCGCGGGCGCCGCGGACGCAGGCGCCGCATACGTATTCGTCGAGCCCGCGCGAGGCTGGACGAGCGCCACCCAGACCGCCGAGCTGACGGCGCCGGCGGGCGCCGCCGGCGATCACCTGGGCGAAGCGGTGGCGGTCTCGGGCGCCACGGTCCTCGCCGGCGCGCCCGGACGCGCGGTCGGCGGGAACGCTGCGCAGGGCGCCGTCTACGTGTTCGCGCGGCCCGCCTCCGGCTGGGGCGGCCCGTTGTCTGAAGCGGCTGAGCTGACGGCTGCGGATGGCGCCAAGGACGACGCGCTGGGGCGCCCGCTCGCGATCTCGGGCGATGTGGTCGTGGCGGGCTCGAGGTTCACTGAGGTCGCCAACAGCATCGACCAGGGCGCGGCCTACGTGTTCGCGAGGCCCGCCGCGGGCTGGGTCAGCGCCACCCAGACCGCGGAGCTGACCGCCGCCGACGGCGCCACCGGCGACAGCCTGGGCCGCGCGGTGGCCGTGTCCGGGGGCACGGTCGTCGTCGCCGCGCCAGACCATCGCGTCGGGCGCAAGCTTGCGCAGGGCGCCGTGTACGTGTTTATCTCCACGCCCATTTGAGTGGGAGGAAAGAGTCAGAAACGCATCTGGCGATCTGCGGTCGGTGTGCGTTACAAATATCGGCCGAGTCCGGTAGTCGGATTTCTTCTTATTTCTGGCAAGTGAGGGGGCCGAGCTGTGTCGATCGCTGTGCGTCGCCTTTTGTTCTGTGCGTTGTGCTGTGCCGTGGCGTTCTCGTCGGTAGCCGGCGCGGCGATCGGACAGGCTCGAGTTCATCGCGGCGCAGCGGCTCACAGAGTGTCGTTGCGGGATCGTGCTACTCCGTGTGGCCATTCGCACGAGCGGGCCGCTGGGTCCATCCGGCGCGGACGGCTGGTGGGCCGCGGTCGGTCGAGGTCGAGGTCGCGGTGCGCGTCTCGTCCGTCTGTTCGTAGGCGGCTTGCGGCTAAACGTGCGGCTGCTGGTGGTGCGTTGCTGGGGGGCTCGTTGGTGATCGTGGGGTCGCCGACTGAAGGCGAACAGGTGCGGGCGGGGGAAGAAGCGAAGCTGGCGAGTCCTGAAGCGTTGAGGTTGAGGGAAGAATCGCGCACGAAGTTCGAGAGTTTTGATGCGGAGCAGGCCGGGAAGGCGGATGGCGAAGCGTTCCCTGGGGTTGTCGCTGGGGTTGCTGGTGGGCCGCCCGAATTGCCTTCGGGGGAGTCGATCACTGGTTATCTTGCGGATACTGTGGCGTCGGCTGATCTTGGGGATGGTCGGCGTGGGCTGGTTGAATCGACGGCGCCGATGGCGGTGGAAACGTCGCCGGGGCAGCGTGTGCCGATTGATCTTGGCTTGTTTGAAGTGGGGGGTGTGTTTGAGCCGGTGACGCCGGCGGTGGGGGTTCGGATCCCGAGGCGGCTGGGCGAAGGTGTGCAGTTGGGGACCCTGGGCGTGTCGCTTATGCCTGTCGGTGCGGAAGGCTCGCCGTTGAGTGGCGCGGTAGGCGCTTCGGACGGTGCGAGTGTGCTGTACGCGAACACTGAGACCGATACTGACGCGCTGGTCAAGCCGACTGTCAGTGGGTTTGAGGAGGATACCCTGTTGCGTTCGGTCGAAAGTCCTTCGCAGCTGTTTTTCCGCGTCGGGCTGCCGGCGGGCGCGAGCTTGGTGCGGGCGCCGGATGGCTCGGAAGCTGTGAACATTGTTACCGGTGGCTCTGTGGTCGCCGTTGTTCGGGCGCCGAGCGCGGTGGATGCGGCGGGTACTCCGGTGCCGGTGTCGATGACTGTCAACGGCGATGTGCTTGCGCTGGCGGTCGCATCGCATGTTGGGGAATACCAGTGGCCAATCATGGTGGATCCGACGATGACGGACATCATTTACTCGCCTGAAGCGGGTTATCCCACGAACTGGGAATTTCGGACGACGCATCCTGAAGAAAACCGGTTCGGTGGGCGTTGGACCTCAGAATGGGGGGAACGTGAGTGGGAAGAGCGGGCTTATGCGGATCATGGGGAAGGGGAATTCGGTGGCTTGTTCTATACGACGGCGGGTGCGTCGCAGATCATCAGTGCGAGTGTGGAAGGGATCTGGAATGACTTGGGATATAGCGTCGCTGATTTCATGGTGCTCGAAACCCCGAAAGAACCGCATACCGAGGCCTATCACGAACTGCCTTTGAACGCGAAAGAAACGGGCCGTCCCTATGGCGTGTGTTCGCCGGAACTGAAATGCGCGGAATCGGTCGCGGGTAGCGCGTCACCGGAAAACGGGAATACCGCGGGGTACAGACAGGAAACGACCGGTCCAGGTCCGGGGAAAGAAGGATATGCCTTTAGCAACTTGACGCAGGCGTCTGTGGAGATCACTCAGGAAAAAGGTCCTGAAGTCGAATTCAATACGGGCAGCGAAATGATCCTAAACACGCAAACGGGAGAACACGTCGCTAATGTCCTGTATGGGAGCGGTGGTTGGCTGGGTCCTCACTCTGGCGCGTTTGAAGTGCGTGCGAAAGATCCTGGGGTTGGAATCAAGCATTACCGCTTGGTGACCGGCGGGTGGAGCGACGAAAAACCCTTTTACTGGCTCAAAGAATGCAAAGGGATTCAGTGTCCCGCGCATGTGTATCAGTCGTACACGTATAAAGCGGGGATGCCCAATGGCGAAGCGAGTTTTGAAGCGTTTGCGGAAGACGCTTTCGAACTCTATGCGCGCATCGAATCGCAGAAGATCAAAGTCGATGGCGCGCCGCCGCACGCTATAAAAGTGACTGGTTTCCGCAATGGTGACGAACTGGCGTTGAAAGAAACCCAGGTGAAGGTGGAAGCCGAGGATGGAGAAGGTGCTACGTCGAGCTCGGGGGTGAAGTCGATCAAGGTGAGCGTTGACGGGCATGAAGTGTCCGGGTCGGCGGCGTCGTGTCCGAAAGGGCCGTGTAGTGCGAGCACGGAATTCTCGTTGGCGGGGATGAGCTATGCGAGCGGTCAGCATTCGCTGGTGGTGACTGCGACCGATAACGCTAATAATGTAGCTCAGGAAGAATTCATGTTCACGGTGCATCGTGCGAGTCCGGTGTCGGTCGGGCCGGGCGCGGTTGATCCGAATACCGGGCAGCTGATGTTGAACGCGAGTGATGTCTCGTTGGGTGGCACGAGTGGCGTGTCGCGTACGTATCAATCGCGTGATTTGACCGCGGGCGCTGAAGGGCCGTTGGGTCCGCAGTGGGCGATCAACCTGGGTGGCGGCGAGGGCCTGTCGGTGCTGGGGAACGGGAGTGCGGTGCTGGCTGCGTCTGGTGGCGCGAGCACGAGCTTTATGCGCAACGAAAAAGGCGAATTCGTGTCGCCGCCGGGGGACAGCAACCTCAAGCTCGAAGCCAAGGAAGCGGAACCGGGGAAGGGGATCGGCGAATACGTCCTCACGGACACGACTGCTGGGACGAAAACGAAATTCGAACAGCCGTCGACTGCGCAGGACACCACGCCGGAGTTCGCGAGTGAGTTCGGGACCTATAACGGGCAGCTGAAGCATCCGATTAGCGATGCGGTCGATTCGGCGGGGGACGCGTGGGTTCTCAGCAACGAAAGCGATCTGATCGAGAAGTACTCGCCGGGCGGGGTCCTGTTGGCGAGTTATGGGTCTCAGGGCACCGAGGAAGGGGAGTTCATGGGCCCGTGGGGTATCGCTGTCGATCCGCGAAACGGCGACGTCTACGTCAGCGACCAGGGCAACAACCGGGTGCAGGAGCTCTCGCCCTCGGGGGCGTTCATCAAGATGTTCGGGTGGGGTGTGAGCGACGGCAAACCCGAATTCGAGATCTGCACGAAAGAATGCAGGCTGGGCATCGCGGGGGCCGGGAACGGGCAGTTCGATGTGATGGCGGGTGTCAGTGTCGACTCGAGCGGCAACGTGTGGGTCGCTGACTATGGCAACAATAGGGTCCAGGAGTTCAACGAAAAAGGCGAATACGTGCAGAAGTTCGGGTCGGCCGGCAAAGAAGCCGGACAGTTCGAAGGGCCGACCGAGGTCGCGTTCTCGGGCGGGCACGTGTACGTCACGGATTATCGAAACAATAGGGTCCAAGAGTTCTCGACCGCGGGTGCGCATCTCGGTCAGTTCGGTGAAGGCGGTAGCGAAAGCGAAAACGGCAAGTTCTCCGGACCCTATGGCATCGCGTCTGATCCGCGGTCCGGGGATCTGTACGTGGTGGACTCGGGGCATCATAGGGTGCAGGAGTTCACGGCGGCGGGCGCGTTCCTTACGAAGTTTGGCGCCCCCGGGAGCGGTGCGGGCCAGTTCACGACCCCGCAGGGTATAGCCATCAGCGCTGTGGGCGGTATCTACGTGGTCGACAACGGCGCGAACGCCGTGGATGAGTGGACGCGCCCGCTGTGGCTGCCCACCGAAACTGGCGGGCCGCTGGCGGCAAGTGCGACTACCTATGCATACACGGTCGTGGAAGAGGAAGGCAAGGCGATCGCTCAACCGAAGGAAGCGCTCGCGCCGATGCCCGCGGGAGTGTCCTCCTGCACCCCGCTGGTGCGTGGCTGCCGCGCACTGACATTCAAGTACGACACGACGGAAACCACCGCGTCAGGCGAAAACGAGAGCCAATGGGGCAATTACAAGGGTCATCTCGAAAAGGTGCTGTTCGAGGCGTACAACCCGGCCAGCAAAAAAATCGAAGAACCCGGTGTCGCGGTGGCCGAATACCGCTATGACCAGAAAGGCCGGTTGCGCGCCGAGTGGGACCCGCGCCTAGAACATCCGCTGAAGACCGTCTACGGGTACGATGCCGAAGGGCACGTGACGGCCGTGACGCCTCCTGGGCAGGAGTCGTGGACGTTGACATACGGCACGATCGCGGGCGACTCTAACAGTGGCCGACTGCTGAAGGTGACCCGCGCCTCCGCGTCCGCTGGACTGTGGGGCGGAGAAGTGCCGCATAACAGCGAAGCGCCGAAACTTTCGGGTAGTGCCGTTGTGGCGATGCGCATGACCGTCTCCAATGGGGTATGGGCGAACAGCCCGGTCGTGTATGGGTATCAATGGCAGGACTGCAACACCGCGGGCGGGGAATGCAAACCGATCCTGGGTGCCACGAACCCTAGCTACACGGTGGCCACGAGCGATGTCGGGCATACGCTCGTCGCGCAGGTGATCGCGGCTAACGGCGGCGGCTCGGTGCTCGCCGCGAGCGCTCGTAGTGGCGTCGTCAGCTCTGCAGCCACAGCCGCAGCGACGTATGCGGGTGCGTTCGAGTCTGGTGGCCCGGGGTCTTATGAATTTCAGCTCGCGACGGGTGTCGCGGTCAATGAAAAAGGCGATTTCTGGGTTCTCAATAATTATGTTGGCTTGGATGAAGAGAAAATGTTGTATGAGTTCAACGAAAAAGAGGAATTCATCCGGACGGCCGTGGCGGAAGGGTCTGGCAGCGGCCAGTTGAAACGCCCGACGGGGATCGTGGTTGACGCGAAAGGCGATGTGTGGGTCAATGACAATGGGAACGGCCGGACGGAGATCTTCAATGAAAAAGGCGAATACGAGAAAACGCTAGCGGCGCATGGCTACATGGTCTTCTCAAAAGGCGATGTGTGGATCGGGGGTGCGGCGTATAACGAAAGCGCTGAAGTTGTCAAGGAAGTCGGAGGCATGGTCGGCGGGCCGGAGGCGATCGACGCGAAAGGCGACTTCTGGGTCGCCGACAGTGCTGGGCTTTATGAGTACAGCGAAAAAGGCGAAGAACAAAAACACGTCGGCTCGGAAGGGGCCGGCAATGGGCAGTTCAAGGAGCCGCGCGGCGTCGCGATCGGCGCTGAAGGCAGCGTCTGGGTGAGCGATGAAGGCAACGACCGGGTCGCCGAGTTCAACGAAAAAGGCGAATACGTAGGGAAGTTCGGCGCTGAAGGCCACGGCAAAGAACAGTTCGGCGGTGCAAAAGCCGGCTGGCCGATGGGTCTCGCACTCGACGCGAAAGGCAACGTCTACGTCACAGACAACGAATGGGTCGAGAAGTGGACACCAGGGGTGGTGGAAAAACATGAAGAAGGCACGCCCCAGCCGGGCGCCACGATCGAGTACCACGTCCCCGTGTCAGGCAAAGGTCTTCCCACACTCACGAAGGAAGAAGTCGAAAAGTGGGGACAGAAGGATAGGAGCGAACGAGAAGACAACGATCCCGTGGAAGGCATCGCGATCTTCGCGCCGGACGAACCGCAGGGGTGGCCTGCATCGGACTACGCCCGCGCCACGATCGACTATATGAACGAAAAGGGGTTGACTGTCAACGTCGTCGCTCCCGGTGGCGGCATCGCGACCCGCGAATACAACGAACAGAACGAGGTCATACGCACCCTGGACGCGGACAACCGCGCGACAGCACTCAGCGAAGGATGCGTGTCGGTGTCGAAAAAAGAATGCCGGTCGGCTGAAGCCTCAGAACTACTCGACACCAAAACGGAATACGACCCCGAAGGCGACGAGATCGTGAAGGTCCTCGGCCCGGAACACAAAGTCAAACTCTCCTCCGGCGCGGAAGTCCAAGCACGAAGCGTCACACACGACTACTACGACGAAGGCGCCAAAGAAGCCGAAGAAAAGAACCACGAATCCTACAATCTCCTGACGAAGACCGTCAGTGCCGCCCTGCTCTCCAGCGGAAAAGAAGAAGACAAGCGGGAAACCGTCGATTCCTACACTGGCCCGGGCAATCAAGAACTCCTCGGCTGGAAGCTCCGCAAGCCCACCGCGGTAACCACTGAACCCAAAGGGTTGAATCTCACCCACACGACGGTCTATGACCCCTCCACCGCAGATGTGATCGAAACCAGAACACCCGAAGGTGCAACGGCGACGTATGCGGGTGCGTTTGAGTCTGGTGGCCCCGGGTCTTATGAATTTCAGCTCGCGACGGGTGTCGCAGTCAATGAAAAAGGCGATTTCTGGGTTCTCAATAATTATGTTGGCTTGGATGAAGAGAAAATGTTGTATGAGTTCAACGAAAAAGAGGAATTCATCCGGGCGGCGGTGGCGGAAGGGTCTGGTAGCGGCCAGTTGAAACGCCCGACGGGGATCGTGGTTGACGGGAAAGGCGATGTGTGGGTCAATGACAGCGGTAACGGCCGTACCGAGATCTTCAACGAAAAAGGCGAATATCAGAAAACGCTAACGGCGCATGGCTACATGGTGTACTGGAAAGGTGATGTGTGGATCGGCGGCGTGGCGTATAGCGAAAGCGCTGAACTCGTGAAGGAAGTCAAAGGCATGGTCGGCGGGCCGGAGACGATCGACGCGAAAGGCGACTTCTGGGTCGCTGTCAGCGCGGGGCTCTATGAGTACAACGAAAAAGGCGAAGAACTAAAACACGTTGGCTCAGAAGGGGCCGGCAATGGGCAGTTCAAGGAACCGCACGCTGTCGCGGTCGGTGCGGAAGGCGTCGTGTGGGTGAGCGACGAAGGCAATGCGCGTGTCGAGGAGTTCAACGAAAAAGGCGAATATGTGGGGCGCTTCGGCGGCGAAGGCCACGGCAAAGAACAGTTCGGCGGTGCAAAAGCCGGCTGGCCGATGGGTCTCGCGCTCGACGCGAAAGGCAACGTCTACGTCACAGACAACGAATGGGTCGAGAAGTGGACACCACCGAGCACCAGCGGCGACCCCGCAGCCCACGACGGCAAGACGATCTACTACTCGGCCGCAGCCAACACAGAATACCCGGAATGCGGGGAACACCCCGAGTGGGCAAACCTGTCCTGCGAAACCCGACCGGTAGCGCAACCGGCAGACAAACTGCCCGAACTGCCAGTCACAAAACTGACCTACAACATGTGGGACACCGTCGAAAAGACCACGCAAAAATACGGGGCGGTCACCCGCGAAAAGACTCAGACCTACGATCCAGCGGGTCGTGCGCTGACGAGTGAAGAGACCTCGACGGTCGATACAGCGCTCCCAAGAGTCACGAACGAATACAACGAACAAACAGGGGCCCTGGAAAAGCAGAGCGCCACGATCAAAGGCAAAACGAAAACGATCACGAGCAAGTACAACACGCTCGGGCAGCTGACGGAATACACCGACGCCGAAGGAAACGTCGCGAAATACGTCTACGAAGAAGGCAAAGACGGGCGGCTACTCGAAATGAGCGATGGCAAGGGCGAAGAAGCCCACAGCAACCAAGCCTACTCCTACGACCCGAGCACCGGGTTCCTGACCAGGCTCGTGGACTCCGCCGCGGGCACATTCACAGCGAGCTACGATGTGGAAGGCAGGATGCTAAGCGAGAGCTACCCGAACGGGATGACCGCCACCTACACAGACAATCCTGTCGGCACGCCCACGGGCATCGAATACGTAAAGACCGTGGATTGCGCGTCGAAATGCCCAGAAACGTGGTTCAACGACACTGAGGTCGCGTCGATCTACGGCGAAACACTGCAACAGACGAGCACCCTCGCGAAAGAGACCTACGCCTACGACAACGTCGGGCGACTGCTCGAAACCCAGGAAACACCCGCGGGTAAAGGCTGCAAAACGCGTCTGTACGGTTACGACGAAGAATCCAACCGCACGAGCCAGACCACCCGCGAATCCGCCACCGAAACATGCGCGAGCGAAGGCGGAACGACCGAAACCCACACCTACGATGCCGGCAACAGGCTCACCGACAGCGGCATAGAATACGAAACGTTCGGCAACACCACCAAGCTTCCCGCGGTGGACGCGGGCGGCAACGAACTCACGAGCAAATACTACGTCGACAGCCAGGTCGAAAGCCAGAAACAGAACGGAGAGACCAACAATTACACCTACGACCCGGCCGGCAGAACGATGGAAACGGTCTCTGAAGGCAAAACCGCATCGACAGTGGTGCCCCACTACGCGGGTCCCGGCGAAGCGCTCGCGTGGAGCAGCGAAGGCACCGAAAAATGGACACGCAACATCCCAGGAATCGACGGGACACTAGACGCTATAGAGACCAGCAGCGGGACCACGACCCTGCAGCTGCACGACCTCCAGGGCGACATCGCCGCCACCGCCAAGGACAGCGAAAGCGAAACGAAACTCCTCTCCACCTACAACAGCACCGAATTCGGAGTACCACAGGCCGGAACGACGCCGCCGAAGTACGCGTGGCTTGGAGCGAACGGGGTAGCAAGCGAACCCTCATTCGCGTCGGGCGTAAGTACCCAAGGCGGCGCATCATACGTCCCCGAGACCGGCCGGCCACTCCAGACAGGCCCGATCGCCTCCCCCGGAGCGTTCCCGGACGGCACCAGTGGGATCGGCGTTGTTGAGCCCAACTACCTGCAGTCAACCTCTGGTGTGCTTGCAAAAATCGCCATCGAAAACGAAGCGTCACGCGAAGAAGCAAAAGCCAGAGAAGCACTCGAAGACGCCGAACCACCCTGCGGGAGCTGTAAAGGCGACGGGCCCGGAGAAGGAAACTGCGAAGTGAACTGCCTGACCGTAATAGAAGAAGGAGAAGATGAAGAAGAAGGGCATGTGCTATCGGAATTCGATTTGTCGCCTACTGGCGACGATGCACACGTGGCTGGCCATATTGAGTGCGCAGTGGGTGAACTGAAAGGCTTGCCGCACCACTCAAGTCACACCCCGGGATTTGTCAATTGGGTTCTAGGCTTCGCATGTAACGGAGGAGCGGTGATGGATCTTCAGATGCGACTAGCGCTATTCTGGGAAGGCGAACAGGTCTCCGAAACGGGCTACGTACCCAAGGGTGATACGATGTTTGCAAAACAATCTGTGCAGTCAACTTGCATATCCGGATGGTATACGGCGTGGTACTCAGTAAGCTTCATTGCGCCGCCGGGGTACGTCGGGCGAACAAGCGCGAGGGGCTGGTCGAAAGCCAGTCGGTACGTCACGTGTCCCTGATAACCGAGGCAGGCTATAGGTGCGAAGCTGACCGCACGCCGCGTCTGGCTGCTCTGAGTAGTGGCCCGGTCAACCGGTGCGAGCTATGAAAAGACGGGTTTCGGGACGATCGGACCGGACGCTAACCGCGCTCGCACGCCGCATCGAGGCACTCGATGCGGCGCCAAGGCCGGAGTTCGGGTGGGGAGGGGCCGTCGGATTCGGCGACGCCGGCAGAGTTTCACGGATTGGGCATTTTGTGGCTGTAATGAGTAGATGGACAGATGCGGTTGTGGAGATCGAAGCTGGGCCTGGGGCGGCGATTGAGCCGGCCGCAGCGGATGAGTTGGCTCGTGGCAGCCATCTACTGGCGGCCATCGTGCAGGACGAGCCAAGGCTCGTAACCGGGCCAATGGACGGTGCTATGCAGCAGTGGACACCAATCGGACGTTCGGCATACACCGGTGAGCCGCCAACCAAGAGATCGTTCGTCACGCCGCATGCTGATCAATCAGCGGCGATCAAGCCGGCCGATGCAGGCATGTATACCTCGACGGCGTGTGTCGGCGAGGTTTCGATGTGGAGGGCACTTCTCGGGCCGGGTGGTTCGGCAGTTCGTCCGTTGCCACGGTATACATGGAATCTCACCCACTCTCTGCCGGTCAGGGTCGCAGAGATCACGAGTGCCAGTCGCTGGGCGGAGTTCGTATGTGCCCACCCGCGGTATGTAGGAGGCGTGATCTACCCGGATTGGGTCAGCGTCTCCCGAAGTTGCGACGCGATACACATCACGCTCCCAACCATTGCGGCGGCACAGGGCTTCGCGTTGACGACGCCCGATGGTGCGATTGCACCAGCGTTTTGGGATGTCGAGACGACCTTTTGGGTCAGGTGGCGAGTTTCAGCCGCGCAGCTGGTGGAGGGACCTCGACGGTGAGCTGGCCAGGTTTACTGCAACGCATGGTGAGAATCACGGCGATCATAGAAATGGGTGGAGAGAACGCCCTCCCCGAAGGTCTGTATGTGCCCGAGAGGGCGAAAACTGAATGGAGTACATATATTATCGCACCTGACACACCGAACGATGTCCCCCGGGAGACAATGGGGACGATGATGAGCCAACCGGAGGACCCAAGTTGCGGCTCTGCTTTGCGGATGGGACTGAGGTGAGCAATCAGCGTTCCGCCACAGGGAGCGGCGAGGGCCGCGGCGAGGGTGACGATATCTCGCGTCGGCCAGTGATGCACTTGACTCACGGACGAGGGATGCGCGGGCACTGGCAGGAGATCGTTTGGATTTGGCCGCTTCCGCCCCTGGGGAAGATCGCGTTTCTATTTGAGTGGCCAGATGCTGAACTTACGCCGACGCGCTGGGAAATGGATGGACAGACGTTTCACGATGCAGCCGCGAAGGCGCAGGTGATATTCCCGAGAAAGGAGGCACCCGCTGATGAGCTCAGGAGGCGCCATGAGCAAACGTTCTTGCGTGGGCGGGCGGGAGTTTGCGTGAGGATCGCGCGTGGGCGTGGCGTCGGTGGTGTGCTCGTGGCCTGTGCGTCGCTGTTGATCTTTGCGGCCGTCTCCGCGGGTTCGACTGCCGCGGCGGCGGGGATCGGGATCGAACGCTACAGCCTGACCGCGACCGAAGAAGGTGGGTCCGAAGATACCCAGGCGGGATCGCATCCCTATGAACTAACGGCCGATGTCGGCTTGAGCCAGCCGTCGTCCTCGCTCGAGGATCTGGATTTGGAACTCCCGGCCGGCGTCGTCCTGAACGGGTGGGCGGTTCCCCGGTGCGAATCCTACGGGGGCGGCTGTGGTGACGGCACCGCTGTCGGTGTAGCGATGGTAACTGCGGAAGGGAAGGTGTATCCCGCGGCGGTATACAATCTGGCGCCCGAACCGGGGAAGCTGGCGCAGCTTGGGTTCGTCGTCGGTGGCACACATTTTATGGCCGCTGTAGCACTGCGTCCCGGTGATGAAGGGATGACGCTCAGCATGGACCATATCGGAGCGACAATGGCGATTGCGGGCATCCGGTTGACGTTGTGGGGGGTCCCGGGCGAAGCGGGCCATAACGCGTTGCGTGGCGGTTGCGCGACGGGCGAAGCGACGGACTGCTCGGGCGGAGGGTGGGGATCGTTTGTGACGCTGCCGACGGCGTGCGGTGAAGCGCTTGACACGCATACGACGGCGCTTGCGGATACGTGGCAGGATCCTGACGAATGGGCGTCCGAGCCGGCTTCGTTCCCAGCGATGACGGGCTGCGACAGGCTGGCCTTTGAACCCACGATCGGTGTCATGCCGGAAGTTTCGGGGGTCGGTGAATCCTCAGCGTATGAGATTCAGCTGGGTGTGCCGCAGAATGAAGGACCACGAGGCTTGGCCACGTCCGAGCTGCAGAGCGCGCAGGTCACGCTGCCCGCCGGTGTGTCGCTGTCGCTGGCGTACATCAATGGCATGGAAGGCTGCAGCGAAGCGCAGATCGCGTTCGAATACAGCGATCCCAGGTCGTGCCCGAACGCCTCAGTGCTCGGCAGGGCCGAAATCAACACGCCGCTCCAGTCGAGGCCGCTCGTCGGTGATGTCTATCTGGCGGCAGAGAATGCCAATCCGCTTTATGCGCCGCTTGCGGTGTATCTCGACGTCGATGAAGTGACCGCGGGGGTGACGGTCAAGCTCGTGGGGCAGATCGTGGCGAACCCGGCAACGGGGCAGCTGACGATCGTGTTTGACGACGTGCCGCAGCTGCCGATCGGCAGCATCGCGCTAAAGCTGCACGGGCTGCTCGATAACCCGCAGGCGTGCGGTCAGGCCACGAGCACCGGCCAGATGGTGTCTTGGAGTGGAGATGCGCCGGCGGTGGTGCAATCGTCCACCCCGTTCACGGATACCGGCTGCCAGAACCCTCCCGCGGCAGCAGTCTCGAAGGCGACCGGCGCGACGCGATCCACGCAACCAGCTATATCCCATATCAAGGGGAGGCTGTCAGGCGATCGCCTGCTGCTGAGGTTCACCACGTCAGCCAGCGGCTCGCTGACGATCACCGGCCCAGGGATCCACACGTACACCCAGCGGAAAATGCGTCCTGGTGTGCACAACGTCAAGATCACGCTGAGCAGGCGCGGCGTCATAGATGTCCGCCGCCGCTACCACCGCTTCGAGCTCGAGTTCAGGCTCAAGGCCGTAGGCGGTGCCGCGGGCGCGGAGACTGCTGTGGTGGATGTCTGAAGAAGGGGCATGACCTCGCTTCAGGACGAGCGTTGGTGAGCTGGTCGGGCGCAAACCCACTTCGCTAGGCTCCCGGCTCCCCAGCCAGCAGAGGAGACCAAAGCATGTTCGTGTTCAAAGCCGCCGTCGTGGGCGCCGGCACCATGGGCGGGCAGATCGCCCAGACGATCGCCGCCGCGGGCATCCCCGTGGTGCTCAAGGATATCGACGACGCGCTCGTGCAGGCGGGCCTCGACGAGGCCCTGGGCGTGACCCAGGGCCAGATCGGCAAGCTCGTCGAGAAGGGCAAGATCACAGCCGAGCAGGCCGAGGCGCAGATCGAGGAGATCCTTGGGCGCATCCACGGCACGACCTCATACGAGCGCTTCGGCGAGGTGGACCTGGTGGTGGAGGCGGTGCCCGAGCGGATGGAGATCAAGCAGAGCGTGTTCGCTGAGCTCGACGCCGCCACGCCCGGCCACGCGATCCTCGCCTCGAACACGTCATCGCTGTCGATCACCGAGATCGGCGAAGCGACGCTGCGCCCCGACAAGGTGGTCGGCTTCCACTACTTCTACCCCGCCTCGATCATGCCGCTGATCGAGATCGTCGAGGGCGAGGAGACCTCCGCGGAGACGGTCGCCGCGGCGATCACGTTCGCGCAGGCGATTCGCAAGCAGCCGATCACGTGCGTGGAGGTGCCTGGCTTCGTCGTCAACCGCATCCTCAACTCGGGCATCTCCGAGATCTGGCGCGAGCAGGAGGAGAAGGGCCTGTCGATCAAGGCGATCGACGAGGGCGTCGGCGCCGCCGGCGTGACGCCCGTCGGGCCGTACTACCTCGTGAACCTGCTCGGTCTCGACACGGTGCTGCACGTGGCCGAGCATCTCGTGGAGTCCTACGGCGAGGAACGCTTCTACGTGCCCAAGGGCATGCAGAAGCTCGTCGCGGACGGCAAGCTCGGAGCCAAGACCGGCGGCGACGGCTTCTACGACCCGCAAGGCGCGCCCAACATCAAGGGCGATGCCGAGCCCGACGTGGCGGAGCTGGTCGAGCTGCTGTCGCTGAAGACGTTTCTGGAGGCGTGCCTGGTGCTGGAGGAGGGCGTGGCCACCCACCGCGACATCGACTTCGGGATGATGGCCGGCGCCGGCCTGGACCCGCGCCGCGGCCTGATGCCGCCGTTCATGAAGGCCGACAGCGAGGGCCTCGACGCGGTGCTCGAGCGCATGGAGAACGCGCAGGAGCGCTATGGCGAGCGCTTCACGCCGCCGACGATCCTGCGCAGGATGGTGGCGCAGGGGCGCCTGGGGCAGAAGCGCGGCCAGGGCTTCTACGCCTACCCGCAGCCCGACGCCGAGCAGCCGGCGGATGTGGTCAAGCTCGAGACGCGCGCCGACGGCGTGGCGATCGCGTGGCTGGCCAACGGCCAGATGAACTCGATCTCCCCGCAGGTGATCGAGGACCTCGGCAAGGTTTGGAGCCACGTCAAGAGCGCATCCAGCCCGCCCGTGCGCGCGCTCGTGATCGCCTCCTCCAACCCGTTCCTGTTCAGCGCGGGCGCCGACATCAAGGCGTTCACGTCGATGGACGAGGCGTCGGGCGCGGAGCTGATCAACGGCGCGCACGCGCTGTTCCGCGAGCTGGGCTCGCAGGGCGTCGTCACGATCGCCGCCGTCAACGGCCTGGCGTTCGGCGGCGGCTGCGAGCTGGCGATGGCGTGCGACGTGCGCATCGCCGCGCGCTCGGCGATCTTCGGCCAGCCGGAGATCAAGCTCGGGATCATCCCCGGCTTCGGCGGCACCCAGCGGCTGCCGCGCCTCGTCGGCGAAAACAAGGCGCTGGAGATGAACCTCGTGGGCGATCCGATCCTCGCCGAGGAAGCGTTCGAGCTCGGTCTCGCCAACCGCCTCGCGGAGGATCACGAACTGCTGGACACCGCCCTGCAGTGGGCGCGCAAGCTCGCCGGCCAGGCGCCGCTGGCGGTCGAGCAGATCAAGCGCGTGTCCGCCGCCGGCGACCTGGACGAGGGCATCGAGGCGGAGAAGCAGGCGTTCGCGGCGGTCTTCAACAGCGCCGACGGCAAGGAGGGGATCAGCGCCTTCCTCGGCAAACGCGCGCCGCGGTTCACGGGAAGCTGAGGACGGGACGGACTACGGCGCAACGAACGTGTCCGGGTCCGGCCCGGTCCGCAGGCCCCGGTCGAGGCCGGCGATCGCGTCCATCTCATCCGGGGTCAGCTCGAAGTCGAACACGTCGACGTTCTCGCGGATGCGTTCGGGCGTGACGGACTTGGGGATGACGACGTTGCCGAGCTGCAGGTGCCAGCGGATGACGACCTGTCCGGGGGTCTTGGAGTGCGCCCGCGCGGCCTCCACGATGACGGGATCGTCGAGCACGGCGCCCTGCGCCAGCGGGCTCCACGCCTCGGTGACGATGCCGAGTCGCTCGTGTACCTGCCGCAGCTCGCGCTGCTGGAAGTAGGGGTGCAGCTCGACCTGGTTGATGGCGGGCGTCTCGCCGGTCTCCTGGATCAGCCGCTGCAGGTGCGCGGGCTGGAAGTTGGAGACCCCGATCGCGCGTGCGAGCCCCTGCGCGTGCAGCTCGACGAACGCGCGCCACGTGTCCACGTAGCGGTCGTGGACGGGCACCGGCCAGTGGATCAGGTACAGGTCGACGTGCTCGAAGCCCAGGCGCTCGAGGCTCGCGGCGAAGGCGCGTTTGGCCTCGTCGAAGCCGTGGTCGTTGTTGAAGCACTTGGTCGTGACGAACACGTCGCCACGGTCCAGGCCGGACATGCGGATCGCCTCGGCGACGCCGGCCTCGTTGCGGTAGGCGGCGGCGGTATCGATGTGGCGGTAGCCCGCCGACAGCGCGTGCACGACCGCCTCTGCGGTCTCGGGCGGCGGCACCTGGAAGACGCCGAAGCCCAGTTGCGGGATCTCGACGCCGGCGCCGAGGGGGATGGTTGGGATCTGCTCGCTCATTGTCGTCATGCGGCCTATCTGCCCCGCCGCGGCCCAGGCTAATCGGCCTGGCTCGCGGAACGCGGCGCTAGTGGGCGGCCGGGAGCAGGTCCTGCCGCGGATCGATCTCCCAGCGACCGGCGAGCGCGGACAGCTCCGCATCGATGCCCCAGCGGTCCGGCAGCGGCGGGCCGGCGTGTTCGAGGCTCGCGCCCTTCAGCGCCATGCAGCCGGTGTTGTCGCCCAGCGCTCTGATCGCCGCGACCTCCTCGGCGCTCAGCAGCTGGCCGGCGCCCGCGCCGCCCGCGCCGGCGGCTGCGGCTACGAGCGCGCCGAGCGCGGCCAGCTCCGCGCGCTTGTCCTCGATCGCCCGCGCGGGGTGGGCGGGGTCGGCGTCCGACTCCTGGATCAGCGTCGGCGCGACGCAGCGCACGGCCGGCTGCGCGAGGTTCCAGGCGCACGCCAGCTGCAGCATGCTGAGCCCTTGGCGCGCGGCGAACGGGCGCATCAGCTCGAGCTTCTCGCGTCCGGCGTCCACCCAGCCGTCGGGGCGGAACTTGCGATGGTCGTACTGCGCGAACTGGTGGCCGGGCAGCACGTCGTCGTGGAACAGGCCGCCGTAGTCGACAACGCGCGTGATCAGGCTGACGTCGCGCGCGGCGGCGGCCTCGAGCACCAGCTCGCCGGGCCAGGGCTCCAGCGGCCCGAGGATGATCATCGCCCAGTCGATCAGCTCGTGGAAGCGCTCGAGGCAGTCGATCAGGTCGAGCGTGAAGCCGTTGGCGGGGCCGGGCGCGACGCCGAGCAGTCGCGTGAGCCCCGCGTCGCGGACCGCCTGCATGCCCTCCCACACCGCGGGGCTGGAGTAGCCGACGCGGTCGGGGTTGTGCAGCAGCAGCACGTCGAATTGCTCGACGCCGCAGCGCTCGAGGCTGCGCTGGGTGGCCATGCGGATGTACTCGGCGTACTCGTCGGGTCCGCGCAGCCGCGGGTCGGTGAAGCGCGGGAAGCCCTTGGCCCCGTCGCGCTGGCCGGTGTAGAAGTCGTGCCCGATGGCGCCGACGAGGCAGTAGCTGTCGCGGTCGACTCCCGCGAGCGCCGCGCCCAGAGCGCTGTCGGCCTCGCCGGCCCCGTACACGTCGGCGGTGATGACCGTGTCGATGCCCTCGCCGGGGCGCAGCAGCGTGCGCAGGCGCTCGTCGTCGAGCGGCTCGCCGAAGTGCATGAAGCGCCCGCCGCTCCAGGTGCCGATCGCCGTGGTGGTGGGGTCCATCGCCATCAGAGTAAAGCGCCGTCGCCTAAAGTCCGGCCGCCGTGCGCGCGCGGAGCGCCGCCTCCAGACGCTCGAGCGCGTGCGTCAGCGCGTCCTCGTCCGCGGCCCGGCCAGTCAGCTCGAGCGCCGCCTGCGCCTGTTCCTGCACGCCTGCGCGCAGCTGCTCGAGCTCCGCGATCCGGATCGCGAGGTCCTGACGGCTCTCGGCCCGCAGCTCGGGCACGGCGAGCGCGTACGCGCGGTCGAGCTCGAACGCCGCGTGCGCGGTGCGCTCGCGGTCGAGGTCCTGGCGCGCGCGCAGCACGAGCTCCTCGCACAGCAGCGCCGTGCCGCGCCCGGCGAGCAGCGCCGCGAGGCGCTCCTGCGGGCGCAGCGCCCACGAGCGATCGCGGCGCCGGCCGCGTGGCGGCCCGCTGGAGGAGCGGCTGGCCGCCCAGCCGTCCGCGGAGGTGAGCGCGCGGGCGTGCAGCCAGCGCCCGTCGGCGACCTGCTCGCCCTCGCCCCATCCGGCCCGGATCACGAGCGCCTGTGCGGGCGAGACCTCGTGCACGTACGGATCGGCGGCGGCGATGCGGTGCGAGTGGATCACGCGGTTGACGATCGCCGTCGCGGCTGCCACCTCGTGCTCGCGGTCGAGCTCCGCCAGCCACGTCCGCGCCTGGTTGTCGGCCGAGAGCGAGATCGGATCGATGACCGTCGCGCGCGCGGTGGGCACGGGGGCGGGCTCGGGCCCGGTGGGAGTGCTGCGGGCCTGTCCGCGCAGGACGCGCGCGAGCAGGGAGGGTCTGCTCCGGGGCGCCGTGGGCGCGCCCAGCGGCTGGCGTCCCGCCTGCAGCGTGCTGAGTACGACGACGCGCTCCGGGTCGCCGTCGGCGTCGCGGCGCAGCAGGTAGCGCCCGTCCGTCGGGCCCAGCGCCCATGCGAACTCCAGCTGGATGAACACGAACAGCTGCTGAGGCATCGTTGCACCGTATCCTTCCAACGTATGTCCGACCCGAGCAATGTCGCGAAGAGCCTGCGCGAGCGCTTCGGCGGCGGCACCGAGGAGCGGCTCGGCAGGGCGCTGTCGGATCTGCTGGAAAACCCGCTGCTGACGGGCGCGATCGGACGGGCGTTCGACGCGCGCGAGAAGGCGGTGCAGGCCCAGGAGGTGGCGATGGGCGCCCTCAACCTCCCGTCGGCGGCCGATATCGAACGGCTGACGCGGCGCCTGCGCTCTGTGTCGCTGCGGCTCGAGGGCATCGAGGAGGGCGTGGACCGGCTCGACCGCTCGCGCGGCCCGGCGGGCGCGGGAGAGCCACAGATCTCCGAGCGTCTGTCGGCGATCGAGGATCAGCTGAAGCGGCTGACCGACAGGCTCGATCAGGACGGACCGGCTGCGGCCAAGCCGGTGTCGGCGAAATCGGCTGCGGCCAAGCCGGCTGCGAAACCGAAACCGCGCAAAGCGAAACCAAAACCGAGCAAAGCCAAACCGGGCAGGACCTGAGCGCTCAGGCGCTGAGCGCGGCGATCGCCACGCGGCCCATGCGCTCGGCTGCGTCGAGCAGCACGGCGTCGTCGATGCGCGTGCGCGCGGCGCGCGCGTCGAACGTGTCGGAGACCGCGAGCACGCATGCCACGGGCACGCCGGCGGCGGCGCCGCCGGCGAACAGCGCGGCGGCCTCCATCTCGACCGCGAGCGCGTCGGCGTGCGCGGTGCGCTCGTCGCCGCCGTAGAACAGGTCGACGCTGACGACCGTGCCGACGGGTGCGTCCGGCGCATGTCTCGCGAGCGCGTGCACCAGTGCCGGGTCGGCGGCGACGCGCTCGCCGCCGCCGAGCGCCCTGGAGGTGCCGTCGGCGCAGATGGCCTCGCGCGCGATCACGAGCTCGCCGAGCGCCAGCTCGGGGGCGAGCGCGCCGCAGGTGCCGAGGCGGATCGCGCGGCGCGCGCCCAGCGCGATCAGCTCCGTGAGCACGATCGCAGCGGAGGGCCCGCCCATGCCGGTCGACTGGACCGTGAGCGCGAGCCCGTCTGGCGCGGTGCCCGTGTAGCCCCACAGCCCGCGGTTGTGGTTGAACATGCGCGGCTCCTGCAGCAGCGACTGCGCGAGCGCGAGCGCGCGCCCGGGGTCGCCGGGCAGCAGCACGCGCTCGGCGAGCGGCGCGGTGGGGTGTATGTGGATCGGGTCGCTGTGCGACAACGGCGCCGACTTTAGACTTTGGATGAGATGCCCGCCCACCCCACGCCCGTCTCCACCCGCGCCTGAGTGGCCGAGCCCGCGGATGACCCCGTCGGCGAGACGGGCGAGCTGACGCTCGCGCAGGTCGCCGCGCGCGCGGGCGTTTCGTCGGCGACGGTGCGGCGCTGGGTGGAGGGTGGGCTGATCCCCGGCTACGACGGGCGCTGGACTCCGGCGTCGGCGGCGTACGCGCGCGTGGTGGCGCGGCTGCGGGCGCGCGGGCACACGCTGGCGCAGATCAAGCGCGCGAGCGAGAACGGGCAGCTGGCGGTGGGTCCGCTGGAGAATCTGCTGAGCCGTCCGGGGCCCCGCTACTCGCTGCGTGAGGCGGTGCGCCTGAGCGGCCTGGACGCAGATCTGATCGAGCGCCTGCAGACGACGACGGGCCTGGGGTCGCTGCCGGCGGACGACTTTGCTGAGGAAGACGTGCAGATCTTCAAATACGGCGCGGCGGTGCTCGACGCGGGCCTGCCGCTGCCGGCGTTCCTGCAGCTGATGCGCGTGTACAGCCAGGCGGTGGCGCAGATCGCGGACGCGGAGGTGCGCCTGATCCACCTGTACGTGCACGAGCCGCTGATGCGCTCGGGTGTGCCGAGCGTGGAGATCGCGGACGAGATGGAGGGGCTGGCGCGTGAGGTGCTGCCGTTTGCGACGCCGTTCATGAACTACCTGCACGGCCGGCTGCTGGCGCAGTTCGTCGAGCAGGACATGATCGGCCACATGGAGACGGACCTCGCGGAGGAGGCCCTGGAGGAGGGACGGCTGCGGGTGGCGATTGCGTTTGCGGACCTGGCGGGGTACGCGCGCCTGACGGTGGAGCGCGGCGACGAGGCGGCGCTGGGCGCGGTGGAGCGGTTCGTGCAGGTGGTCGAACAGACGCTGCCGGTGGACGCGCGCGTGATCAAGATGCTGGGCGACGAGGTGATGGTGGTGGCCTCCGATGCGGCCGCGCTGACCAGCTGGGCCGTGGACCTGCGCTCGGGCGCCGCGCCCGGCGACCCGCTCCCGCGCATCGGCATCCACTACGGCGAGGCGCTGTACCGCGACGGCGACTACTTCGGGCGCGACGTCAACCAGGCGGCGCGCGTGGTCGCGCGCGCGGGCGGCGGCGAGGTGCTGGTGACGCGCCCCGTGGTCGAGGTGGCGGCGGGCGTCGACGGGCTCGATTTCGCGCGCATCGGCGAGGTGCGCCTGAAGGGCTTCTCCGAGCCGACGGAGCTGTTCACCGCCCAGCCGCGGGAGGTGTAGCGCGGCGATGCTCCGCGAGCAGGTGCGCGAGGCGGTGCGCGCCGGCGGCCTGTTCGCACGCGACAGGCCGCTGCTGGCGATGCTCTCCGGCGGGCGCGACTCGACGTGCCTGCTGGACGTCGCCGTGGCGCTGTTGGGCGCGGCGGCGGTGAGCGCGCTGCACGTCAACTACGGGCTGCGCGACCAGTCCGACGCGGACGAGCGCCACTGCGCGGCGCTGTGCGAGCAGTTGGGCGTCGAGCTGGAGATCGTGCGCACCGAGCGCTCCTCGACGCAGCGGCCCCTAAGCGCTCACACGGAAGAGGCGCACGTGGCGGAGCAGCCGACGCGCGCGCCGCGGTCCGGCAACCTGCAGGCGTGGGCGCGCGAGCTGCGCTACGCGGAGGCGACGCGCATCGCCGAGGCGCGCGACGCGCTGATCGCGACGGGGCACACGCAGAGCGACCAGCTGGAGACGATCCTGTACCGGCTCGCAGCCTCCCCGGGCAGGCGCGCGCTGCTGGGCATGGCGGCGAGCGACGGGCGCCTGATCCGCCCGCTGCTGGGCGTCACGCGCGAGCAGACCGCCGCCTACTGCGAGGCGCGCGGGCTGGCGTGGCGCGAGGACGAGAGCAACGACGACGAGCGCTACGCACGCGCGCGCGTGCGCAAATGGCTGGTGCCGGCGCTGTGCGCGGTGCACCCGGCGGCGGAGGCGAACGTGCTGCGCACGGCGTCGCTGCTGCGCGAGGAGACGGAGCTGCTGGACGGCCTCGTCGACGCGGAGTTGGCGGGTCGCGGCGAGATCGCGATCGCGCGGCTGCGCGAGCTGCCGGCGGCGCTCGCGCGGATGGTCGTGGTGCGCCTGGCGGAGGCCGCGACCGGCGCCTACGTGCCGCAGGCTGGAGATCGGGTGGGGGAGATCCTCGCGCTCGGCGCTCGCGGTGGCCGCGCGGAGCTGCACGTGGGGGGACAGGCGGGCGCGGTGATCGAGGGGGGGCGGCTGACGATGGTCGAGCTTCCGCCGCGGGCGTGACTGCCGCACCGGGAGCTGCTGGCGCCGCGGGCCGGACGCGGCAGCCGAGTACACTACTGCGCGTGCCCGGCATTGCGAGCGTCCCAAGCCAGCCGGGGTTGGGCGAGGTGCTGGTGAGCGCGGAGGACCTGCAGCGCAGGGTGGTCGAGCTGGGCGAGCAGATCTCGGGCGACTACGCCGGCAGGCGGCTGCTGCTGGTGTGCGTGCTGAAGGGCGCGGTGTTCTTCCTGAGCGACCTGATGCGCTACATCGACATCCCCGTCGAGGTCGACTTCATGGCCGTCGCCTCCTACGGCTCGGCGACGGACTCCTCGGGCGTGGTGCGGATCCTCAAGGACCTGGACGCGGCGATCGAAGGCCGCGACGTGCTGATCGTCGAGGACATCGTCGACTCCGGCCTGACGCTGCAGTACCTGCTGCGCAACCTCGGCTCGCGCAACCCGCGCACGCTGGAGGTGTGCGCGCTGTTGACCAAGCCGGAGCGGCGCAAGGTGGACCTGCCGACGCGCTACGTCGGCTTCGAGATACCGGACCGCTTCGTCGTGGGCTACGGGCTGGACTACGCCGAGCAGCACCGCAACCTGCCGTTCGTGGCCGCGCTCGAGCGGTAGGGCCCGACGTCGCCCGGCCGGCCGGGCGGGGGGCAACCCCCGGAAATTCAGACCCTGCATGGTACGCTAGGGCACTGGTGGCCACGACTTCAAACGGTGCCCGGACCCTCAGGAACCAGCCATGAGCCGTTTCTTCAAGAGCGCCGCATTCCCGATCCTCATCGTCGTGGTGTTGGCGTTCCTCGCGGTCAAACTCGTCAACCCGGGCAATAACAACCACCGCTCGCACAGCTACCAGACGCTTGTCGCCAAAGAGCTGCCCAAAGGCGAAGTCGAATCCGTCGTTCTCAAGAACAAGGGCAAAGCCCTCGAAGTCAAGCTGAAGGACAAAGAAAGCTATGAAACGGGCTATGCGGAACAGGCCTCGCCGCAGTTGATCGCGCAGCTCGAAAAGACGCCCGGCGTCAAGTTCAACGTCGAATCGGAAAAGAGCAGCGCGCTGCTGGGGCTGCTCACGTACATCCTGCCGTTCGCGCTGTTCCTGGGCTTCTGGATCTTCCTGATGAACCAGGTCCAGGGCGGCGGCTCGAAAGTGATGTCGTTCGGCAAGTCGCGCGCCAAGCGCATGTCGGCTGACTCGCCCAAGATCACCTTCCGCGACGTCGCCGGGGTCGACGAGGCCGTGGAGGAGCTGCACGAGATCAAGGAATTCCTGGAGAACCCCAAGAAGTTCCAGGCGCTCGGCGCGCGCATCCCCACCGGGGTGCTGCTGTACGGGCCGCCGGGCACCGGCAAGACGCTGCTGGCGCGCGCGGTCGCGGGCGAGGCGGGCGTGCCGTTCTTCTCGATCTCGGGCTCCGACTTCGTCGAGATGTTCGTCGGCGTGGGCGCCTCGCGCGTGCGGGACCTGTTCGAGCAGGCCAAGCAGAACAGCCCGTGCATCATCTTCATGGACGAGATCGACGCCGTCGGGCGCCACCGCGGCGCGGGTCTCGGCGGCGGCCACGACGAGCGCGAGCAGACGCTCAACCAGCTGCTGGTCGAGATGGACGGCTTCGAGGCGAAGGACAACATCATCATGATTGCGGCCACCAACCGGCCCGACATCCTCGACCCGGCGCTGCTGCGCCCCGGCCGCTTCGACCGCCAGATCGCCGTCGACCGGCCCGACCGCAAGGGCCGCGCGAAGATCCTCGAGGTGCACACGCGCGGCAAGCCGCTGGCGAAGGTGATCGACATCGACGCGCTCGCCGGGCAGACGCCCGGCTTCACCGGCGCAGACCTGTCGAACCTGATCAACGAGGCCGCGCTGCTGTCCGCGCGCACCGGCAAGCGTGAGATCGGGCAGGTGGAGCTGGAGGAGGGGATCATGCGCGTGATCGCGGGCCCCGAGAAGAAGACGCGCGTGATGAGCGAGAAAGAGCGTCTCGTGACCGCCTACCACGAGATGGGCCACGCGATCGTGGGCCACTTCCTCGAGCACTCCGACCCGGTGCACAAGATCTCTGTCATCTCCCGCGGCCAGGCGCTCGGCTACACGATCTCGATGCCCCAGGAGGACCGCTTCCTGACGACGCGCGCGGAGCTCGAGGACACGATGGCGATGACGCTCGGCGGTCGCGCCGCGGAGGAGCTCGTGTTCGGCGAGATCACGACGGGCGCGTCGAACGACATCGAGAAGGTGACCGCCACCGCGAAGCAGATGGTGATGCGCTTCGGAATGTCGGAGAAGCTCGGCCCGCGCGTCTTCGGCCACGACCACGGCCAGCCGTTCCTCGGCCGCGAGTTCTCGACCGAGCCCGACTACTCCGATGAGATCGCCCGCGAGATCGACGACGAGGTGCGGCGCATCATCGAGTCCGCGCACACCCGCGCGCGCACGATCCTCAACGAACACCAGCACGATCTGAGCAACATCTCCGAGATCCTCGTCAAGCGCGAGACGATCGAGAAGGAGGAGTTCCTGGCGCTGCTGGCAGGCAAGACCGACGAGGAGGTGTTCGGCGTCGAGGAGGAGCCCAAGCCGCAGCTGCCGGCGCCGCCCGCGCCGCTCGACCGCACAGAGCGCGAGGCGCCCCGCACGATCCCGCGCCCCGGCCTCGCAGGCGGCACCGCGGAGATCCGCGCGACGGATCAGGAGCGACCCGAGCCGGTCTAGAAGGGCGCTCCGTCCACAGAACGCTCGAGCGCCGCCGTGGCCGCTGTGTTCAAGATTACGCGCTGAAGGACGCCACGACGCGGGGCGGGCCGGGCCAGAGGCCATAGGCTGCAGGCTCAGATGAGCCCGCCCTATCGCGTCATGGGGGTCGTCAACGTGACCCCGGACTCGTTCTCCGACGGGGGCGCGTTCCTGGACGCGGGCGCCGCGGTGGCACATGCGCTCGGGCTGGTCGCGCAGGGCGCGGACATTCTGGACGTCGGCGGCGAGTCGACGCGGCCGGGTGCCGAGCCGGTGTTGGCGGAGGAGGAGCTGCGCCGCGTGCTGCCGGTGCTCGACGGCATCGCGGCCGCGGGTGAGGTCCAGGCCGTGCAGCTGTCGATCGACACGTCCAAGGCGGACGTCGCCCGCGCCGCGATCGCCGCGGGCGCCAGCATCGTCAACGACGTGACCGCGCTGCGCGGCGATCCGGGGATGGTGGAGCTGGTCGCCGAGAGCGAGGTGGAGTGCTGCCTGATGCACATGCTCGGCGAGCCGCGCACGATGCAGCGCGCGGGCCGGGCGGGTGGGCCTCGATATAAAGACGTGGTCGACGAGGTGAAGGCGTTCCTGGAGCAGCGCCTCGAGTTCGCGGTGCGCGCGGGGGTGGGGGAGGAGCGGGTGATGCTCGATCCGGGCATCGGCTTCGGCAAGACGGTCGCGCACAACCTCGAGCTGCTGGATCGCCTCGACGAGCTGACGGTGCTGGGGCGTCCGCTGGTCGTGGGCACCTCGCGCAAGAGCTTCCTCGGGCGTATCCTCGCCGACGCCGCCGGCGAGGACGAGCCGGTGGCGACGGAGCGGCGGCTGCCGGGCACGATCGCCACGAACGTGCTCGCGCTGGAGCGCGGCGCGCGCGTGTTCCGCGTGCACGACGTCGCGCCGGTGCGCGCCGCGCTGGCCGTGGCTGCTGCTACGTTGGGCGGGCGATGGACGGCGAGGGGGACGACGACGCAGACGAGCTAGAGGACGACGGCGACCTCGACGACGAGCGCGAGCAGAGCGCCGAGTCGGTCACGATCGAGATCACCGGCCTGTCGCTGTACACGAACCACGGCGTCACCGAGGCCGAGCGCGAGGTCGGCCAGCGACTGGTGATCGATCTGCGCCTGGACATCGGCGAAACCGACGCCACGGTCACCGACTCGATCGAGGACACGGTCGACTACGCGGAGGTGTGTCAGCTGGTGGCGCTGATCGCGCAGCAGCGCTCGCACAAGACGCTCGAGCGCCTGTGCAGCGCGATCGCCGACAGGCTGCTCGCCGACTACGACCTGGAGGGCGTGTGGGTGAAGGCGGCCAAGCCCGAGCCTCCGATAGCGTTGAGCGTCGATGAGGTATCCGTCGAGGTGTGGCGAGAAGCGGAAGGCTGATGGCGAGCACCGCTGACAGGTTCCGCGCGGCGGTCGAGCGCCACGACATCGACGCCGTTCGCGAGCTGCTTGCCGAGGACATCGTCTTCCACAGCCCTGTCACGTTCCACCCGTTCGTCGGCCGTGACACGGTGATGGCGCTGCTGAGGCTGGTGTCGCAGACGTTCGAGGACTTCCGCTACACCGACGAGCTGGCGGGCGACGGCACGCACGCGCTGATCTTCAGGGCGAACGTCGCCGGCAGGGAGCTCGAGGGCATCGACCTGCTGCGCTTCGACGAGCATGGCGTGATCGACGACTTCACGGTGATGATCCGCCCGCTGTCGGGCCTGATCCCGTTCGCGCAGGCGATGGGCGAGAAGGCCACGGCCGCGGGCGTGCACACGACGCGCACCTGATGCGCGCCAGCAGGTTCCAGACGCGCCGCTCGCCGGCGTCCGGCGGGTGAGCGCGGTGGAGCAGCGGCTCGGGCTGCTCGGGCTCGGCTGCAACCTGGGCGAGCGCCGCGCGCAGCTGCAGGCGGCCGTGGACGCGCTGCCCGCCGCCGGCGTGACCGTGCTGGCGTGCTCCTCCACCTACGACACCGACCCGGTGGGCGAGGTGACCGACCAGCCCGCGTTCCTGAACGCGTGCGTGCGCGTGCGCACCGCGCTGGAGCCGCTGGAGCTGCTGGATGCGGTCAAGCGCGTGGAGCGAGAGCTCGGGCGCGGCGAGAGCTTCTTGCGTCACGGCCCGCGCGCGATCGACGTCGACATCCTGATGCTGGGCGATCTGGAGCTCGCGCACGAGCGCATGACGCTGCCGCACGAGCAGCTGCTCGTGCGCCGCTTCGTGCTGATCCCGGCGCTCGAGCTGGACTTCGAGCTGCGCGCGCCAGCCGGCGAGCGCGGCGCCGTGCGGCTGGCCGACGCGCTCGCCGCGCTACCGCTCGACGAGGGCGTGCGCCGGGCCGGCCCGCCGCTCGACGTGCCGTCCGCGTACTCGTAGCCGACCCGGTACTGAAGTGGCGCAAACGCCACCATCCGGGCGGTCTCATGCGCTACGGTTTAGCTTGCTCGAACTGTTCCCTTCTATCGACAACAGTGAACATAGGGTCTAACAATGAACCAGAGTATTGCTGCAGGTCAGAGCCGTGACTCGGAGCGACACAGGTCGGCCCCTCGGCATCGTGCGCTCAAAGCGCTACTCGGGCTGGCTGCTGTCGCGGCCCCCTTCCTCAGCCTGGCCGGGTTCGCTCGAAGCGCTCCCGCGCCGGCACGTATCGCCCGCACCCAGAACGTGGCGGACAGCGCACGTCTGCACTACGTCAGCAGCCCCGGCTCGCAGCTGTTCGAGGAAGGCGCGGCGACCGGTGGGCTGCCGGGGAAGGTCAAGGTCTGGCTGAACATCGGGGCGACGGTCACGGGCTCGTTCACGATCTACGCGAGCGGCTGGTCGATCAGCGGCCACGGCACCGGGATGCTGCACGGCACCGGCACGTTCGCGAGCTTCGGCGGAACCATGACCATCTCACACGGCGCCGGCCGCTTCGCGCACGCGCACGGCCATGGCGGCTTCTACGGAACGATCAACCGCCGCACCTACGCTGCCACCGTCCAAACCACCGGAAACCTCAACTACTAGAGTACCGGTGCGCGTGACGCTGGCAAAGCTGGTCTTCGCGCTCGGTCTGCTGCTCGCAGCGGCTCCCGCAGCGGCGCTCGCCCTGCCGTCGGTCAAGCTCCACGTCAAGCTCGCTCCCGAGCGTTTGGGTGGACGCAGCACGATCATCTTCAGCTTCCGCATCGTCACTCACGGCCAGCAGATCCCGGCGCCGTTGACCGCCATGGGCTTGGACTACCCCGCCAACATCGGGCTGGTCACAAGCGGCCTGGGGCTGGAGACATGCAGCGCGTCGAACCTCGAACTCTTCGGCCGCTGCCCCGCGGACTCGCTGATGGGCTACGGGCACGCCCTTGTCGAGCTGCCGCTCGGCCCGGAGGTGTTCACCGAGGAAGGCCGGATCACCACCTGGATGGCGCCCGTGCAGGACGGGCGCCTGGCGATGCTGTTCTACGCCGAAGGCCAAACACCCGTCAACGCCGGGCTGATCTTTACCGCCCAACTCCTCCAGGCCCCGCCACCGTACGGCGGGCAGCTGGCGACCAGCATCCCGCTCATCCCGACACTGCCGGGCGGCCCCGACGCGGCGGTGACACAGATGACGGCCACCATCGGGCCGCTGGACGTCACCTACTACAGCTGGTACCGCGGTAAACGCGTCGGCTACCACCCAAACGGGCTGCGGCTACCGGAAAGCTGCCCTCGCGGCGGGTTCCCATTCGCCGCCACGTTCACTTTTCTCGGCGGCGAACGCGCGCACGCAAAGACCACCGTGCCATGCCCATAGGACCGCCGTGCTGCTTTCAATGCGAGAGGTCGACGTTGTTGTTCGCGGGGCTACGCGTGAACTCCTTTGGGGCTCGCCGGCCGTCGCGCGAGAGGTGGATGCTTGGCGTGCGCGGGCAGCACGGATCCCTGACCGGCCACTCCGGGAAGACGCGTTGAGTGCCCTCACCCGCAAGCGCACCAACATCAACGGTGCGGCGCTCTTCTGGACGCTTCCACCGGCGCGGGATCTGCGCTTGCTGCGCGCGCTTGTCGCCTACCAGGTATTGATAGATTTTCTCGACGACATCGATGAGCATTCGGCCGTCACAGGACACGTAGATGGTTGCCAGTTGCATCTCGCGCTCATCGATGCTGTGGACCTCAACAGGCCGATCGCGAACTACTACCGCTATCACCCGTGGCAGAACGACGGTGGCTATGCACAGGCATTGGTGAAAGCGTGTCGTGAGAACTGCTCACAGCTTCCCTCATATGAGGGGGTTCGTGTGGCACTGGCCGCGGAGGCCGCACGCACGCGGTGTGCTCTCGGCGTCAATCACGAGCCCGAGCCGGTCCTCCGGGATGCGGCACTGAGGGGCTACGCCGAGAAGATGGACGATCTGCACGAGGGCCTCGCTTGGTTCGAGATCGCAGCGGCAGCGAGCGGAATGCTCGTGATTCACGCGCTTCTCGCGCTCGCGGCCGAATCTGCGTGCAACCCGTGGGAAGTCACGCGAGTCCGGGGTATCTATTTTCCGTGGGCGGCGGCGGCCACAACGATGCTCGACAGCTATGTGGACCAAAGTGACGATGCGGCAAGTGGGCATCACAGCTACATCGCTCACTACGCCACGCCGCACGTGGCGCTGCAGCGCATCCGGTGGCTGATAGCGCGAAGCTTGACCGAGGCACGCGCCCTGCCGGGCGGCGAGCGGCATGCACTGATCGTCGCTTCCATGGTCGCGATGTACCTGTCCAAAGACAACGCTCACAGCAATGCGACCAGCGTCCGCGCTGGCCCCATGGTCGTTGCTGATTCACTCGTCAAGCTCCTGCTCCCGACCCTCCGGTTGTGGCGTATCGCCACCGGCTTGCGCGCAGCTTGAAGGGCGAGTGCGATGGCCGTGACAGTCGATCAAAGAGGAAAGACCTCATTTCTGAGAAGCTGGGCCGGTCCGCTCGGATACAAGCAAGACTACCCACCTTCGCTGCGTCTATCGCCTCTGCGGCAGGCGGTCTATATCCGACGATCGCCAATAGAGTCCTTCGAGCAAGGACGGGCGCGCCACGGTCGCCGCTTCACCGTCTACGTGGTCGACATGCCGCCGCTGGTGGTGCTCTCGGACCTTGCGGACATAGGCGCCATCGCCACGGCCTCTGAGGAGCATCTGCATGCGGGGAAGGGCGGAGCGCTCATGCAGCCGGTTATGGGAGAGAGCGCATTCGTTCTCCTCGAGCAAGAGGAGCACTCGAGCGTGCGCAACGCGATCATGCCCGCGTTTCACACCCGCGCCGTGCAGGGCAATGCGGCGATGATCGCCCAGATCGTGGATCGAGCGCTTGCATCGTGGCCGGTCGAGACCGTGTGCCCGCTGGCGTCGCACATCGACAGGCTGACGTCGCGGGTGAGCTTGGCGATCGCGATCGACGAACAGCGGCAGCACAGAGACTCGATCTGTGGATCGTCGGAGCGAGCGCGCGAGGCTCTGTGTTCATGCATGCTCGACATGCTCTCGGTGATGGTGACGCCTTTGCTGCTCGAGCCGCAACTGCGGCGCCTTCCCGGATGGCGAGGCAGATGGCGAAGGTTTGAGCGCCAGCGTCAAGCGTTCGATGAGATCGTCGCGCGGATCATCACGACCCGACGGTATCGATCTGAGCATTCGCCGGGCGCTCGACAAGCGGCGGACCTGCTGGACCTTCTCATCTCCGCCCGCAACCCGGACGGCTCTCCGCTCTCGGACAGGCAGGTGCGAGACAATTTCACATCGGTGCTCGTCGCGGGACATGAGACGACCGCTGCGACGCTCGCGTGGGCCTTTCAGCTGCTGGCGCAAAACCCGGCGGTGCAGGAGCGACTGAGCGAAGAGATCGAAGAGGGTGCGGACGACACCTACATGAACGCGGTGATCCAGGAGGTGCTGCGACACAGGTCACCCTTCCTCTTCATCCCGCCTCGAGCAGTCAAGGAGCCGATCGAAATCGGTGGCCACGAATACCACCCCCCGGGCCAGCTGCTCGCCGCCACCTATCTGCTGCACCACGATCCAGAGCTCTACGCAGACCCTGACACGTTCATGCCCGAGCGGTTCCTGGGGGGAGCGCCGCGGCCGGGGACGTTCTTGCCCTGGGGGCTGGGACGCAAGCGCTGCCCCGGGCGGCAGTTCGCCCTTCTGGAGGTCCGCACGGTGCTCCGTCACGCATTGTCGAGATGGCGTGTACAGCCGGCGAAAGACCACATCGAGCGCCCCAGGTGGCGAACCGCGATGCTCACACCGCACGCCGGATCAGAGGTCATTCTGCGTCCACGCCGACGCCGGCATCAGATTCCGGCATCGTTCCGCACGGCGGCATCGGCGGGCGCTTGCCGTGGGACGCTCGCGGTCGAATCCACACGAGGCGGGCCTGGATGCTAGAGCTGCGCGAACTCGTCAAGCACCACTCCACCGGCGGGGGCGAGCCGGTGCGCGCCGTGGACGGTGTGTCGATGGAGATCGGCGCGGGCGAGATGGTCGCGCTGTACGGTCCGAGTGGCTCCGGCAAGACGACGCTGCTGACTCTGGTCGCGGCGCTCGTGGCGCCTGACAGTGGTGCAGCGCTGGTCGACGGCCGCGACATCGCCGGGCTTTCGGATGTCGAGGCGGCGCGCTACCGGCTGCACGAGCTGGGCTACATCGACCAGTCGCTCGAGCTGCTGCCGGGCGGCAACGTGATCCAGAACGCGGCGATGAAGCTGTGGGTGACCGTTGGAGTACGGCGCGGCAACCGCCAGATCCAGCCGATGCTGGAGCGGCTGGGGCTCGGGGAGCGGCTGCGTCACCGCGCCGACTCGCTGTCGATGGGGGAGCGCCAGCGCGTGATGATCGCCCGCGCGCTCTCCACCGAGCCGAAGCTGCTGCTCGCCGACGAGCCGACGGGCAACCTCGACACGCAACGCAGCCGCGAGGTTCTCGAGCTGCTCGGTGAGGTCTGCCGCGAGCGCGGGACCGCGCTGCTGCTCGTCACGCACGACCCGCAGGCGACGGCGTACGCCGACCGGGTGCACGTGTTGCGAGACGGGCGGCTCGCGGAGCTCGACGAGGCGATTGGCCAGCCTTTCCCGACCGGGGGTGCACCGGCGACGGCCCCCGCGTCCGCGACGCCGCGATGAGCCTCTACGACGTCGCCTACCTGTATGGGGTGCGTCTGCGCGCGCGGGGCGTGCTCGTGCAGGAGCTGTTCGCGGTGCTCGGCATCGCCGTGGGGGTGGGGTTGCTGTTCGCGTCGCAGGTCGCGACAGCGAGCTTCGGCGGCTCGGTGGCGCAGCTGACAAGCGGGATCATCGGACAGTCGCGCTACCAGCTTCAGGCGCGCTCGGCCGACGGCTTCGACGAGCGGGTGCTCGCTGAGGCGCGCGCGCTGCCGGGCGTGCGCGCGGCGGTGCCTGTCCTCGAAGCTCAGATCGGCTTGGTCGGCCCGGCCGGCAGACGTGCGGTCTACCTGCTCGCCACCGACCCGCGTGAGGTGCGCCTCACCGGTGCGCTGCTGCGCCACTTCACGCGCGACCAGCTGGCGGGCCAGCGGGCGATCGTGTTGCCGGCGCCGCTGGCGGCGGCGATCGGGGCGCAGCAGCTGCAGGTCATCGACGCGCAGGTCGGTGCCCGTCTCGTGCCCACGCTCCTCGGCGCCGTGCTGACGCGCTCCGAGGTCGGGCCGTTGATCAACAGCCAGGTGGCGGTTGCGCCGCTTGGCTACGCGCAGAGTCTCACCGGGATGCGGGGGCGACTCTCGCGCGTGCTCGTACAGGTGCGCCCCGGACGGGACGCTGAAGCGCTGCGCGGTCTGCGGCGGATCGCCGCCGGAACGTGTGAACGTCGAGCCGGCGAACTTCGACACGGCGCTGTTCGACGAGGCCGCGATCCCGATCAACCAGTCGGTCAGCGTGTTCGCGGCGATCTGTGCGCTGGTCGGATTCATGTTCGCCTACTGCGCGGTGCTGCTCACCGCGCACCTGCGCAGACGGCTGCTGGGCGAACTGCGCGTGCTCGGCACGCCACCAGGTCAGATCGTCAAGGTGCTGCTGTTCGACGCAGCCGCGATCGGCGTGTGCGGAGCGCTGATCGGCCTGGCGATCGGAGACCTCCTGTCGGTGCTCGTCTTCAACGCCAGCCCTGAATTCCTCTCGATCGCGTTCCCGGTCAGCTCGCAGCGGATCATCACCTGGCACAGCGTCGCGCTGGCTGTCGTCGCCGGCCTGCTGGCAGCGGCGGTCGGCGTGCTCGTGCCGTTGTGGAACGCTCGCAGGGATACGCGGGCGCAGCCGGCCGTGGCAGGCGTCCCTGAGGGTGGCCGCTCGATCCGTGGCGGCTTTATGGCCGGGATCGTCTGCTTGGCGGTGACGACCCTCATCGTGCTTGCCGAGCCGCGATCGTCGGTGATTGCGATCGTGACGCTCGTGCTTGCGGCGCTGCTCCTGCTCCCGTCGCTGATCGACGCCGGCGTCGGCGTGTTCGAGCGTCTGCAGGGGCGGTTCGGCACGCCTGCGGCTGCGCTTGCGGTCGTCGAGCTGCGCTCGCCGTGGGCGCGCACACGAATGCTCGCCATCGCCGCGACTGCCACGGTCGCGGTGGTTGGCGGCGCGATGATCGAGGGTTCGCGCAACAACCTGCAGGCGGGCCTGGCTGCGTCCTTCCACACGATCTCCTCGGCGGCCGACCTATGGGTGTCGCCCGGGACCGGCGACAATCTGTTCGCAACGATCCCCTTTCACGCTATACCGCTGGGGCCGCTGCGTGGACTGCCAGGCGTGCGCGCGGTCAGCGCCTATCGGGCGAGCTTCCTGAACGTCGGCGACAGGCGGGTTTTCGTGGAGGCGCCACCGGGCACGGCGACACGCCCATTGAGCGCGATCCAGCTCCCGGAAGGGGACCTTGCGACCACCGATGCGCGCCTGCGCAGCGGCGGCTCGGTCGTGCTCTCGACCGCGCTCGCCAGCGACCAGCATGTCCAGGTAGGCCAGCGCTTCACGCTGCCCAGCCCGCATCCGGTGACGCTGCGCGTCGCGGCGCTCAGCACCGACCTGGGTTGGCCCGCGGGCGCGATGATCGTGAGCCCCGCGGATTACGTTCGGGGGTGGGGCGGCACGGAACCGTCCGCCTACAACGTGATGCTGGCGCCCGGCGCCTCGCCGGCGCGGGTGGCGACCGAGGTCCGCCGCACGCTCGCGCGCATGGGCTACACGGGCTTGGCCGTGCAGACCGAGCGCCAGCACGAACAGCTGGAGATCGCCAACGGGCGCCAGGGACTTGCTCGGCTGACGGACATGGCTCTACTGGTTCTGTTCGCCGGCGTGTTCGCGAGCGCGACCACAATGGGCGCCGGCGTCTGGCAGCGCCGCCGCGTCCTCGCCCGGTTGAAGGTGCAGGGCCTGACGCGGGGGTTGCTGTGGCGTTCGATGGTGTGGGAGAGCGTGGTCGTGCTCGGCCTCGGCAGCCTCGTGGGCGTGACGTTCGGCATCTACGGACAGCTGCTCGTCAGCCACGCGCTGATGATCGTCACCGGCTTTCCCGTCGTGATCTCGCTCGCCCTGCCAACCGCGCTCGAGAGCTTCGCCCTCGTGGTGCTGGCGGCTGGCGCGATCGTTGCGCTGTCGGGCTATCGCGCGACGGCCGTCCCGGCGCAGGCATGACCGACGGTGCGGCTACACGCGTGAGGCGCGGGAACATCCACGGCGCGGCGCTGTTCTCCATCCTTGCCAGCGGGCGCAGCATGACGTTGCTCCGTCTCCTCGTCGCTTATCAGGTGATGTGGGATTTCCTCGACAGCGCAAGCGAGAGCGCACTCGCGGGCGAGGAGATCGGCCGGCTGCAGCTTCACACCGCGCTGGTCGACGCATTCGAGCCTGCGCTACCGATGCGCGACTACTACCTGCACGACGCTAGGGAAGGGGACGCCGGCTACCTGTGCAAGCTTGTACGCGCGTGTCGCCAGCACTGCCTGGCGCTGGATTCGTTTGAGCGGGTGAGGCCGTTTCTGGTGGTGGATGCGACCCGCGCAGGTGTGCGGGCCGTGAATCACGATTCACGGCCCGCACCGCGTGAAGCGAAGCTACGCGAGTGGGTCGCACGCGAGCTCCCGGACGAGCACGAGGCTTCGTGGTTTGAGCTGGCCGCCGCAGCAGGGGCCTCCCTCTCTATCTTCGCGCTGCTGGCGTTGGCGGCTGACGCCGACGCCGCCGACGAGGAACTGCACCGGCTTCACCGCATCTACTGGCCGTGGGCCAGCACGCTGGCGACAATGCATTGGCAATCGCTGGAGGACGCGCGCAATCCTTGCGCGCGTCGGACCACTACCGCGAATGCTGTCGCCCGTGGTCCGGCTCTGGCGGATCTGCCATGACCAGTGTGCGGCGTGAGCTCACAAACTCAACCCTCTCACCGCCGCCGCGCAATGGTGGGTAGAGAAAGCGACGCGTGCCGTCGCACAGGCTCGCTCCCGCCGGGTCCGCGACTTCCGCGAAGCGCCCAGACGTACCTGCTGCACAGGGATGTGTCGGGGCTGCTCGAGCGTTGCCGCGCGCGCTACGGCACCAGCTTCACAGTCAGAACCACTCCGTATCCGCCGCTCGTGGTCCTGTCCGACGCGGACGATGTCAAGGCGATGTTCGCCGCCGCGCCCGACGTGCTGGATGCCGGCAAAGGCGCCAGCGCCGTGGAGCCGCTCGTCGGCGAGCGCTCGTTCATGCTCCAAAACGATCATACGCACACCGAGACACGCAAAACAGTGCTCCACGAGTTCCGCAAGGCTGCCGTGTGCGCACACGCCGAGACCGTGCGCGAGATGACCCGGTGCGTGGTCGCGGGCTGGCCGCTGGGCGAGCCGCTCCCACTGCACGCAAGTCTGCGCTCGCTGACGCTCGAGGTGATTCTGGGCAAGGTCTTCGAGAGGCTGGGGAGCTCGGCGCCAGGCGAGCCCTGGGAGATGCGTGACGCGATTCTCAGGATGATGAACGTCACGAGTTCGCCCGCCTACCTGGAGCCGACAGTACGTCGAACAGTGGGGCGACTGCGCTGGCGGCGATTCATACGGGAACGCGAACTGCTCGGCGAGTTGATGGATCTCGCGATCGAGGAATGCCGGTGGGCAGACAGTTGGCAAGGTGTGCCGGCGAGGCTCGCCGTTGAGGCCGCAGGGTCACCACAGCCGCAGCGATTGCTCCGAGACAACCTTATGTCGATTATTGTGGCCGGCCATGAGACGACCGCCGCGCAGTTGGCGTGGGGGTTTCAGCTGCTTGCGCACCATCCGGACGCCCAAGCGCGACTGCACCGTGAGATCGACCGCGGTGAGAGCGATGTCTACCTGACCGCGACGGTTCAGGAGATCATGCGCGTTCGGCCCGTATTTCCGTTGACGATGCCTCGAGCGGTACTGCGCCCAACGGAGCTCGCCGGCTGGAAGATCGCACCACCTGCGGCGATCGTCGGCTGCATTCATCTGCTGCACCACGATCCCGCCTTCTTTCGGGCGCCCCACAGCTTCGAGCCCGAGCGCTTTCTGGACAGCCCGCCGCCCCCACACGCCTGGCTGCCATGGGGCGGCGGCCACAAGCGCTGTCCGGGTCTTCACCTCGCCACCATGGAGATGAAGATCGTGCTCCGTGAGGCGCTGACGCAAGTCAGCGTGCGTCCCGTGGCCGATCGTATCGAGCGACCGCGTTGGCGCGGTGTGATCGTGACGCCGCACGCCGGCTCGCTGGTACGCCTGGAGCGGCGAGAGCGTCGCCGGATCGACGTCAGTCGGCTGGGCAGACAACCGGTCCCGCCTGGGGCTACGTCGCCAAGCACCGATTTCACCTCTTCCCGCCGCGACTGAGAGGCGAGCGTGTGCTGGCGGCAGACACACGGTGCTGGGTTGACACTGCTGCGACGCGTTCGACGTGGGCTGCCGCCCGGCGGTCTGCATCCGGGTCAAACGTGAAAGTGCGCGACGACCTGATCTCGATGATCACCGCTGGTCACGAGACCACGGCCGGCCAACTCGGCTGGGCGCTGCAGCTGCTCGCTCACCATCCGCACGTGCAGGATCGTTTGACCGACGAGATCGACGCCGGCGCCGGGGACGAGTATCTGACGGCAACCATCAGCGAGACCCTGCGTGTCCGGCCCGTGTTCGTGTTCACGATTCCGCGCGCGGTCGTCTCATCGGTCGAGATCGGCGGCCGTGTCTACCGATCGCCGGCTCATCTCGCGGCGTGTACTTACCTGATGCATCGCAATCCTAGCGTGGAGTTCGCTCATGCGGTCCGCCCGTATGTGTCGCCGCCGGAGCGGCCGGTGCACGCCGCTCAGGCGGCGTGCACGCCGCCGCCCTGCCAGCTGGCGAGCGCCATCAGCGTCGCGTCGCTGACGCCGTGGCCGGTCACGACGCAAAGGTGCCCGTCGCGCATCCACGTCACCACGCTGGCCCCGTCTTCGCTCAGGAAACGGTAGGAGGTGCCGCCGCGCCGGCGGATCACGCCGCCGCCGACGCTCGGCGCGCTGCCGGCGACGATCGCGTAGCCGATCCACTGGCCGTGGCCGGCCGCGTAGAACACGGTCCGCACCTCGCGGCCGGCGACGCGGTCGGCGCGCGCGCCTGTCGCGCGCCAGCCGAAGCGGTCGTCCCAGTACGGGAACGACACGCCTTCCACGTCCGCGGCGAGCTCCGTCTGGTTGCTCGGGTCCTGCGCCGGGGCGCCGGTCGTCGCCGGGCGCAGCGTCAGCGCGACCGCCTTGTGCAGCGTCAGCCCCGCGCCGCCGCCGGACAGGCCCACGACGATCGCCGCCGCGATCGCGGCCACGGCCAACGCGCCCGCGAAGCCCAGGCGCAGCGGTGCCGCCCGGCGACCGGTGCCCTGCACGCTGCGCTCGGCCACCATCGTCTCGATGCGGCTGTGCAGCTGCGGCGGCGCGGGCACGTCGATCGAGCGCACGAACTCGACCAGCTCCGACTCTGTGCGTGGGGGTTGCTCGGTCATGGTGGTGTTCCTTCGCTTGATAGGACTCCGCCGGAGTCCGTGTCTTCCCGGCGAATCTCTGTCGCGCCGTCCAGCTCGCTCGCGCGATCCGGAGTCGCCCCACCGTCCAGCTCCGCCCTGTCGATCGCTGCGCCCCGCCGCGACGGCGGCGGCTCGGGCGCCAGCCGCTCGGCCACCTGCTTGCGCGCGCGGAACAGCCGCGTCGTCAGCGTCGCCTCGCGCACCTGAAGCGCGCGCGCGGCCTCGCGATAGGAGAGGCCCAGCACGTCAACCGCGACCAGCGCGAGGCGGAAGTCGTCGGATAGCTGGGCGATCGTCGCGTACACCTCCTGCACCTCGTACGCCTGCTCGGGACGGCTCGTGGGCCTGGGGTCGGCGGCCACCACGTCCTCGATCGCGGCGGCCGTGACCGGTCGCCGCGATGCCGTGCGCAGGCCCGTCAGGAACGTGTTGCGCAGCACCCGCATCAGGTAGTACAGCTCGTCGTCGCCGCGCAGCACGCGCGGACGCGACAGCACCCGCGCGAACGTCTCCTGCACGAGGTCCTCGGCGTCCTCGCGCGATCCGCACAGCGCCCACGCGGCGCGGTACAGGCGGTCCACGTGCTGGGTCAGGGATTGCGGGTCGAGCGTGCGCATGAGGTCGGCGGCGCGTCGGCCATCCTGGGCGTTGCCCGCATCCGCCACCGCGACTGTAGCGCCGCGGTCGCGCTCCGACCCGACGGGAAGGAATCGCCCGCGGTGGCGTCCTTGCAGGAAATGGCGTCGGCACCCCTCCCGGCCGGGTGCCGATCGGGTGCTCGTCGGAAATCGAGCGAAAGGAAGGTGGGTTCGCCGTGAATCTGCGTATGCGTCTGCTGGTCCCGTTGGTCGCGCTGCTGGGCGCGGCGGTCGTCGTGCTGCCCGCGCTCGCCGCCTCCTCGGAAGCCAAGCTCGAAGTCAACGAGAACTGCGTCGAGGCCGTCTGGCCCTGCTGGACATCGTCCCCCGGCTCCAATCCGCCGCCCACCACCGTCACCACGATCGCTCCCGGCGGCGTCGTCACGTTCGTCGACAACACCGGCACCGCCGCGAATCTCGCGTGGACGGGCGCCGCGCCGACGTGCTCGGCTTCGGTGCCGGTGAGCCCCGCGCCGGCGAAGGCGGGCTGGGAAGGCACGTGCAAGTTCGAAACGCCGGGCCACTACAAGTTCGAAAGCTCGACCCTGTACTTCGCGTACACGAAATACGAAATCGTCGTCGAAGCGCCCGCGACAGGCACCACCACCGGGACCACGACGACCGGGACCACGACCACCGGCTCGACCAACCCCTACCCCAACCCCTACAACTACGGGTCCGGCTCGGGCTCGCCGACGCAGACCGGCGGATCGACAGGCTCCGGCACCCCCGCCGGCTCGCTGCTCGCGGGCGGCGCGTCCGCGGCTGTGAAGCTCGGCGCGACCCAGCACGGCCAGTCGGTGCACGGTGCGGTCGACATCGCGCAGGGGGCCGCGGGCGGCCGCCTGGAAGTGCGGCTGCTGGCGAGCAGCGCGTCGCTCGCTGGCGCCGGTCGTTCCGCGCACATGGTCGTCGGCCGCGTCGTGCGCTCTTCGCTGCGCGCAGGCAGGGTCTCGTTCGCGGTGGCCGTCGACGCGCGGGCCAGGCACGCACTGCGCGCTCACGGGCGGCTCGCGCTGAGCGTGAAGATCGTGCTCGCACCGGCGCACGGCTCGGTGGTGACGATCACGCGCAGCGTGGTGCTGCGCGGGTAAGCGGCGCGCAGCGTCGTGCTGCGCGGCTGAGCGGGCACTCCGCCGGTCTGCGCGTGCCGTGGTCCGGCGAGCGGGGCGGCGCCCTACTCGCGCGCGGGTGCCTCCAGCCACTCGGCCGGCAGCACGCCCGGGGGAACCTCGCCGACCATCGGCGGGAAGTAGCGCGTCAGCTGCGCCGCCGCGTGCGCTTCGACCAGCGGGCACACGTCGCCGATGCTCATCAGGATGCGGACGGTGCTGCCGATCTGCAGGTCGGCAGCGTTCGGCTGCTCGCCGCCCAGCAGGCCCTCGGCGATCCAGCCGTCGATCCGCTCGAGCTGGCGCGGCAGCGCCGCGATGTCGGCACGGGCGCTGTCGTCGCGAGCTTTGTTCTTGAGCGCCATCAGCCGCGCGCTCAGCGGCAGCGCCGGGCGCAGCAGCGGACGGGGCAGCGGCAGCCTGGTGTCCGCCGCATAGCTCTCCATCGCCGCCGGACGGCGTATGAACGCCACATCGATCAGCCGACGCGGCACGCTCTGGAAGACCTCGTCCCCCCAGCGCTCGGCGTCCAGCACGCGCGCGTACTCGGGGCTGCCGGGCGCCGGCAGCAGCGGCGGCTCGGGGGCGAGCTCGTCCAGGCGGCGCATGATCAGGCGCGAGCCCACGAGCCGCTGACCGTCGACGCGCATGCCGGGCACCGTCCTGCCGCCGTACAGCAGCGGCCCCAGCAGTACCTCGCCGCCGGGCAGCAGGTCCACGCGCTTGTACGGCATCGACTTCAGCCGCAGCGCGGCCTCCACCGCCGCGCACGGGTGCGATCCGGGGAGCGCATACAGCTTGGGTTCCGCCGTTGCCATCGTGCCGGCCAGCATAATGGTCGCCGATGCTGCTCGCCGTCGATGTCGGAAACACGCAGACGCATTTCGGGGCGTTCGAGGGCGAGCGGCTGCTCGAGCACTGGCGCTTCGCCACCGTGCGCGTGTCCACCGCCGACGAGCTCGGCGCCGCGCTGCGCAACCTGCTCGAGCTGCGCGGTTACGGCTTCGGCGACCTCGACGCGTCGATCGTGTCCTCCACCGTGCCGCAGCTCGAGCCCGAGTGGACCGCCATGGCCGAGCGCTATCTCGGCCACCGCATGATCGCCGTCGGCCCCGGCACCAAGACCGGCCTCGCGATCCGTTACGACAACCCGCGCGAGATCGGCGCCGACCGGCTCGTCAACGCGGTCGCCATCCGCGAGCGCTTCGGCGGCCTCGCGGTGTGCGTGGACTTCGGCACCGCCACCACCTTCGACGTCGTCTCGCGCGAGGGCGAGTACGTCGGCGGGGCGCTCATGACCGGGATCGAGATCTCCCTCGAAGCGCTCTCCGAACGCGGCGCGCGGCTGCCCAAGGTCGACCTCGCGCCGCCGCGCAGCGTGATCGGCAAGAACACCATCGACGCGATCCGCTCGGGCGTCGTCTACGGCTACGCGGGCGCCATCGACGCGATCCTGCGTCGCCTCTACGACGAGCTGGGCGAGCGCACCGACGTGATCGCCACCGGCGGCCTCGCGCGGCTGGTGGTGCCCTTCACCGAGGAGATCGAGGAGGTCGACGACCTGCTCACGCTCACCGGGCTGCGCCTGCTGCACGAGCGCAACTCCTAAGCTCATGCCGTGACGGCTCGCCTCGACGAAAGCTGGCAGTTGGGCTCCCTGCGCGTGCCCAACCGCGTGCTGCTCGCGCCGCTCGCCGGCATCGGCAACTGGTTCGTGCGCCTGCAGGCCAAGCGCTACGGCGCCGGCATGGCCGTCTCCGAGATGGTCTCCTCGCACGCGATCCATCACGGCAACGAGAAGACGTGTCGCGAGATGCTGCGCATCGACCCGCGCGAGCGCCAGCCAGGCCCGCCCACCCCTGGAGCCGCGCCCGCGCCCGGCGGCCCGGTGTCGATCCAGCTGTTCGGCGAAAACCCCGCCGTGATGCGCGAGGCCGCGGCGGTGGTGCGCGCACGCGGCGCGGACGCGATCGACATCAACATGGGCTGCCCGGTGCCCAAGGTGCGAAAGACCGGCGCCGGCGCCGCGTTGCTCGACGACCCGGACCTGGCCGTCGCGGTTGCGCGCGCGACCGTCGAGGGCGGCGGTGGCCTGGCGGTGACGGTCAAGCTCCGCTCCGGTCTGCGCCCCGGCGATGACAGCGGCTTCGAGCTCGCGCACCGGCTCGTCGCCGAGGCGGGTGTCGCCGCGATCGCCTTTCACCCGCGCTCGGCCGCCGTGCACCACAAAGGCACGCCCGACTACGAGCTCGCCGCCCGTCTCGTCGAGTCGCTGCCCGCGCCCGTGATCCTCACCGGCGGCATGGACGACGCCGACAGCGTGCGCGCGGCGTTCGCCGCCACCGGCGCCGCCGCCGTGATGCTCGCGCGCGGCGCGCTCGGAAACCCGTGGCTGTTCGCCGAGCTGCTCGACCACCCGGACCCGGCCGCACCCGCGCAGACGCACGCGCCCACGCGCGAGCAGGTGCTCGCGGAGCTCGAGTGGACGATCGAGCGCGCCGTTGAGCATCTCGGCGAGCCGCGCGCCACGCGCTACCTGCGCAAGTTCTATCCGTGGTACGTCCCCCGCCTGTGGCTTGATCCGGGCGCCGCCAAGGACCTGCAAGCGCAGCTGCAGAGTGCCGCCACGCTGGCTCAGGCACGAGAGCTGCTGGCAGCCGCGGGCGTGCCGGCGGCCCTGGCTGCATGGGCGCCCGCGGAGGCGCTCGGGCCCGTCTGACCGGGGGAGGGCGCCCCGCTATACTGCTGCGCTCGCTGATGCCTCCCGGCCGGCGACATCCCCGCTCGCAGCGGGGTTTTGTGTGCCGCCGCCGGACCACCAACCGGAAACTAGGGCCACCCACCCACATGCCGAAGGACGTCATCCTCACCCCAGAAGGCCTGCAGAAGCTCCAGGACGAGCTCGACCTGCTGTCAACCGAGAAGCGCCGTGAGGTCGCCGAACGCATTAAGGAGGCGCGCGAATTCGGAGATATCGCCGAGAACTCCGAGTACGACGACGCCAAGAACGAGCAGGCGATGGTCGAGAGCCGCATCGCGCAGCTGCAGGAGAAGCTGCGCATGGCGACCGTCATCCAGGCCAAAGACCTCTCGACCGACGTCGTGCAGGTCGGCTCGGTCGTGCACGTCAAGGACGAAAAGACCGGCAAGTCGGTCAAGTACACGATCGTCGGGTCCGCCGAGGCCAAGCCGGACGAGCACAAGCTCTCCAACGAGTCGCCCGTCGGCCGCGCGCTGCTCGGCCACAAACGCAACGACACGGTCGCCGTGACCGTCCCACGCGGCCCCGCGCGCAAGCTCAAGATCACCAAGATCGACGTCGGCCTCGAGTAGGCTCGCTCTCCGATGAGCGAAACCGGGGAGCACCCGGCGGCCGGATCGTCGCAGGAGTCGAGCAGGCACGGCCTCGACGAGCTGATCGCCGAGCGCCGCGCCAAGCGCGAGCGCCTGCGCGCGGAGGACCCCGACGCGTTCCCGTACGCGTTTGCCGGCGCCGAGCCGATCGCACAGGTGCTCCCGCGCTACGAGCACCTGCAGCCGGGCGATGAAACTGACGAGCGCCACCGCGTCGCCGGGCGCATCGCCGCGCGGCGCATCTCCGGCAAGACCGCTTTCCTGGACCTCCTCGACCGCACCGGCAAGATCCAGCTGCACGCGCGCGTGGACGTGCTCGGCCGCGAGCGCTTCGAGTGGATCACCTCGCTCGACCTCGGCGACCTGATCGGCGTCGACGGCAGCGCCATCCGCAGCCGCCGCGGCGAGGTGTCGCTGCGCGTGGAGAGCGTCCAGATCCTCGCCAAGGCGCTGCGCCCGCCGCCCGACAAGCACCACGGCCTCGCCGACGTGGAGACGCGCTACCGCCACCGCGAGCTCGACCTGATCTCAAGCGACGACGCGCGGCGGCTGTTCGTCGACCGCGCGCGCATCATCACCGCAGTCCGCTCCTATCTGGATGCGAACGGCTTCGTCGAGGTCGAGACGCCCGTGCTGCAGCCGCTCTACGGCGGCGCCATGGCGCGCCCGTTCACCACCCACCACAACGCGCTCGACCGCGACCTGTACCTGCGCATCGCCACCGAGCTGTATCTCAAGCGCCTGATCGTCGGCGGCCTCGAGCGCGTGTACGAGCTCGGCAAGGACTTCCGCAACGAGGGGCTCTCGCACAAGCACAACCCCGAGTTCACGATGGTCGAGTGGTACGAGGCGTACGCCGACTACGACGACGAGGCCGCGCGTCTGGAGGCGATCGTCGCGGGGGCCGCAGCCGCCGTCGGCTACTCCGGCGAGCTCGACTTCTCCACGCCGTGGGCGCGCGTCGGCTTCGTCGAGGCGATCCAGCAGCAGACGGGAATCGACGTGATGGCGCACCCCGCGGCCGAGCAGCTCGCCGCCGCGATCGCGCAGCAGGGCCTGGAGATGTCCACCAAGGACCTGCCGTGGTCGGCGCTCGCCGACGACCTGCTCTCAAAGTACGTCGAGCCCAATCTGCGCCAGCCCACGTTCGTGCTCGACTATCCCATACAGATCTCGCCGCTAGCCCGCGAGCACCGCTCCAAGCCGGGCCTCGTCGAGCGCTGGGAGGCGTTCGCCGGCGGCATGGAGATCGCCAACGCCTTCAGCGAGCTGATCGATCCCGACGTGCAGCGCGAGCGCTTCGCCTCCCAGCAGCGCCTCGCGAGCCTCGGCGAGCAGGAGGCGCAGCCCTACGACGAGCACTTCGTGCAGGCGCTCGAGCAGGGCATGCCGCCCGCCGGCGGCGTCGGCCTCGGCATCGACCGGCTCGTGATGCTGCTCACCGGACGCGACTCGATCCGCGAGGTCGTGCTGTTTCCGGCGATGCGCGACTGACGCCCGCAGCGACGGCGATCAAGGCGCGGGCACATGCTGCCGATGACCCCGGAGAGGCCGGGTGGCCGGTTGGTAGACTGCTCCGCAAGGCGTCATTTGGGTTTCGAAGCCGATGAGGCACCGTCCCAGCAGGAAGGAATCAACCATGTTCGAGCGATTCACAGAACGGGCCCGGCAGGTCGTCGTTCTCGCGCAGGAGGAGGCGCGCACGCTCAAGCACAACTACATCGGCACCGAGCACATCCTTCTCGGCCTGCTGCGCGAGGAGGAGGGGCTGGCGGCGCGTGTGCTGGAGAGCCTCGACATCACCGTCGAGCGGGTGCGCGCGCAGGTCGTGCGGATCGTCGGCTCCGGCGAGGAGGTCACCTCCGGCCAGATTCCGTTCACCCCGCGCGCCAAGAAGGTGCTCGAGCTCGCGCTGCGCGAGGCGCTCAGCCTGGGACATAACTACATTGGCACCGAGCACATCCTGCTGGGCCTCGTGCGCGAGAACGAGGGCGTCGCCGCCCGCATCCTGCTCGACTTCGACGCCGACTCCGAGAAGATCCGCAACGAGGTCATCCGCATGCTCTCCGGGCCCGGCGGACGCCGCCAGAGCCAGGGTGGCGGCGGCGCGGCCGCGGGCGCCGGCGCGGGCGGGGGCGAGGGCAAGAAGTCCTCCAAGCTGCTCGACCAGTTCGGCAGAAACCTGACAAAGCTCGCAGCCGAAGGCAAGCTCGACCCGTGCGTGGGACGCGAGACGGAGATCGAGCGGATCATGCAGATCCTCTCGCGGCGCACGAAGAACAACCCTGTGCTGGTCGGTGAGCCGGGCGTCGGCAAGACGGCGGTCGTCGAGGGCCTCGCCCAGCGGATCACGAGCAGCGAGGTGCCCGAGCTGCTCAAGAACAAGCAGATCTACACGCTCGACCTGGCGGCGCTCGTCGCCGGCTCGAAGTACCGCGGCGAGTTCGAGGAGCGCCTGAAGAAGGTGATGAAGGAGATCACCCAGCGCGGCGACATCATCCTGTTCATCGACGAGCTCCACAACCTCGTCGGCGCGGGCGCCGCCGAGGGCGCGATCGACGCCGCCTCGATCCTCAAGCCCGCGCTCGCGCGCGGCGAGCTGCAGACCGTCGGCGCGACCACGCTCGACGAGTACCGCAAGTACCTCGAGCGCGACTCCGCGCTGGAGCGCCGCTTCCAGAAGATCACCGTCGACGAGCCCACGATCGACCAGACCGTCGAAATCCTCACTGGCCTGCGCGACCGTTACGAGCAGCACCACAAGGTGCAGATCACCGACGAGGCGCTGCGCGCCGCCGGCGAACTCGCCTCGCGCTACATCTCCGACCGCTTCCTGCCCGACAAGGCGATCGACCTGATCGACGAGGCCGCCTCGCGCATGCGCATCAAGTCGATGACCTCGCCGCCCGCCAACCGCGAGCTCGAGGGCGAAGTCGAGACCACGCGCCGCGACAAGGAGGCCGCGATCGAGGCGCAGGAGTTCGAGAAGGCCGCCGCGCTGCGCGACAAGGAGCGCAAGCTCACGAACAAGAAACGCGAGCTCGAGCAGGCGTGGGAATCCGGCGAGTCCGGCGAGCGCCCGTCGATCGGTGAAGAGGAGATCGCGGACATCGTCTCGATGTGGACCGGCATCCCCGTGTTCAAGCTGACCGAGGCCGAGACGCAGAAGCTGATGCGCATGGAGGATGAACTGCACAAGCGCGTGATCGGCCAGCATCCCGCGATCGAGGTCATCTCCAAGGCGATCCGCCGCTCGCGCGCGGGCCTCAAGGACCCCAAGCGCCCGACCGGCTCGTTCATCTTCCTGGGACCGTCGGGCGTCGGCAAGACCGAGCTCGCGCGCACGCTCGCCGAGTTCCTGTTCGGCGACGACGAGGCGCTGATCCGCATCGACATGTCCGAGTACATGGAGAAGCACGCCGTCTCGCGCCTGGTGGGCTCGCCCCCCGGCTACATCGGCTACGACGAGGGCGGCCAGCTGACCGAGGCGATCCGGCGCAAGCCCTACAGCGTGCTGCTGCTCGACGAGATCGAGAAGGCGCACCCGGACGTGTTCAACATCCTGCTGCAGATCCTCGAGGACGGACGCCTGACCGACGCGCAGGGGCGCACGGTCGACTTCCGCCACGCGATCGTGATCATGACCTCCAACATCGGCGCCGCCGAGATCGCGCGCAACACGCCGCTCGGCTTCGCCGTGTCCGAGGACGAGACGGGCATCACCTACGACGACATGAAGAACCGCATCATGGGCGAGCTCAAGAAGGTGTTCCGCCCCGAGTTCCTCAACCGCATCGATGACGTGATCGTCTTCCACAAGCTGCAGAAGGAGGAGATCAAGCAGATCGTCGAGCTGCTGCTGCTGCGCATCCGCGAGTCGATGGCCGAACGCGAGCTGCAGCTGGAGCTGACCGAGCCCGCCAAGGACCTGCTCGTCGACAAGGGCTGGGATCCCGCGATGGGCGCGCGCCCGCTGCGCCGCGCGATCCAGCGCTACATCGAGGACCCGCTCGCCGACTTCGTGCTGCGCGAGCAGCTCACCCCCGGCGCGACCGTCGTGGTCGACCCGGCCGAGGGCGACGAAGAGGGCGAGGTGCGCCTGACGATCGTGCAGCCCAAGAAGCAGAAGACCCCCGTCGCGGTGGGCGCAGAAGGCGCCGGCGCCGAGGAGATCGCCGAGGGCGAGGCGCAGGTCGAGGGCGACGTGCCGGACGTCGGCGCGCCCGAAGGCTCCTAGACCGGAGGGTGTAGCACCTGGGGCAGGTCGGCGACCGCGCTGAACACGTGTCGCCTGCCCGCCTTGCGGCGTACCAGCAGGCCGCGCGCGGCGAGGTCTCCGAGGTCGGTCCTCGCGGTCTCGCCGGTGACGCCGTGGCTCGCCGCGTGGGAGTCGTACGTGTAAGAGCGGGCGGGGTGGCGGATCGCATCGCTTAGCAGCGCCAGCTGACGGTGGTTGAGATCTCCCGCGTCGCGGATCGACCTTTCCACGTCGCGGATTTCGCGCACCTTGCGAGCGAGATAGCTCTGGAGCTCTTTGACCGCCCGCTGGATGACTTCCAGTTGGTGCAGCAGGAAGTAGGTGGTGTCGCCCTCGTCGGTCTCGGTCAGCAGGAACGCCCGGTTGTACTTGCCCGGGGCCTGTCGGAGGATCCGTGAGATGGACAGGAGCTCGACCAGCCAGTACCCCCGGCTCTTCATGTACCAGTAGAACAGGGCGCGGGCGGTTCGTCCGTTTCCGTCGAGGAATGGATGATCGTACGCGAGCCAGAAGTGAAGGAGGATCCCTCGGATGACGGGATGGAGGAATGCGCCCGCGTCGTTGTCTGCCCTGTTCGCGAACGCGCACATCGCCTCGAGGCGGGCGGGAAGCTCGGAGGCCGGGGGCGGGACGTGGATCGTCTCGCCGGTGCTCGTGTCCAGCACCACCACGCGCTCCTCGTCTGGGCTTTGCAGGCGTCCAGCGGCCGTGGGATCGTCGAGCGTCCCCTCGGTCAGGATGCGCTGGAGCGTCATCACGAGCTCGGGGCTGAGCTCGTCTCCCATCCGTTCGCGCATCAGCTCCAGTGCCCGGTAGTTGTTCACGATCATCAGCTCGCTGCGATCGCGCGGAGGGCGCCCTGAGCGCAGCAGATCCTTGGCGACGCGCCTCGACGTAGTAGCTCCCTCTAGTTGGCTCGAGCGGATCGCCTCCTCCATCACGGAGTTCACGAGGTAGTGGTGGCGCGCGTGCTCGTCGCTCGTCACCACCTCCGGCATCGCGATCTCCCCGCTGCAATGTCGATCTACGTAATGCAGCAGCCGCTGCACCTGCGGCGGGGTTCCATACGTGAACGAGTGTCCTGCCGGGTCGCGCAGCTCGAACGGGACCGCTTCGCGTTTGAGCTTGATCGCAAACCACCACTCCGCGTGCGTCAGGTCGTCTGGAGTGGCGAGGTGGCGCAGCTTGTCCCAGTGGACATAGTCATTGCGAGGGTGGCTTGCGGCGGCCTGCATGGCCCGGGCGAGCCGCTCGCCGTCGAGGTCACGGAAGATCTGCTGAGGGTCTGGGGGGGCGGCGACGAACATCGATCTCCAAGCGAAATCCAAATTTGTCCAAGATCTTGGAGTTGAATGGTAGCAGGAACTCCAAATCCAAGTCCAAATCTGTAGTTCGCGTGGTCTTTGTGGTCTTTGTGCCTGCTCTCGCCGGCGCCGTCCCCGTCGGTCCGTAGGCTCCGAGGATGCCTCGCGACACCGTCTACAGCTGCTCCCAGTGCGGCTCCCAGTTCGCCAAGTGGCACGGCCAGTGCCCCGAGTGCGTGGAGTGGAACACGCTCGTCGAGGAGCGTCTCGCGCCGCGCGCGCAGGGCGTTCGCGGCGGCGCCGGCCGCCGTGCGCGCGGCGGCTCGGCGGTCGCTGACGGCGCCGAGCCGCGATCTGCGCCGGTCCCGCTGGCGGACGTCGGCGCCGCGCCCGTCAGCCGCATGTCCACCGGCGTCGGCGAGCTCGACCGCGTACTCGGCGGCGGGCTCGTGCCGGGCTCGCTCGTGCTGCTGGGAGGCTCGCCCGGCATCGGCAAGTCGACGCTCACCAACATGGTGCTCGGGCACCTTCAGCACGCCGGCCACCGCACGCTGTACGTGAGCGGCGAGGAGTCCGCCGAGCAGGTGCGCCTGCGCGCCGAGCGCCTCGCGCCCGCGCACGCCGGGCCGATCGAGGTCGGCGCCGGGGCGGGACGAGTCGTAAACCACGCCCTGCAGGTGCCCGTGCTCGCGGAGACCGACCTCGACGCGGTGCTCGACGCGCTCGCGGCGCACAAGCCGCAGGCGTGCGTGATCGACTCCGTGCAGACGCTGCGCGCCGGCGACCTGTCGGGCGCGCCCGGATCGGTCGGGCAGGTGCGCGAGGTGGCCGCGCGGATCATGGAGCTGGCCAAGGCGCAGGGCGTCGCCGTGATCCTCGTCGGGCACGTCACCAAGGAGGGGGCGCTGGCGGGCCCGCGCGTGCTCGAGCACCTGGTCGACTGCGTGCTGCAGTTCGAGGGCGAGCGCGAGCGCCCCTACCGCGAGCTGCGCGCGCTCAAGAACCGCTTCGGCTCGACCAACGAGGCGGGGCTGTTCGAGATGCGCAGCGGCGGCCTCGTGGAGGTGCTCGACGCCTCCGCGCGCTTCGTCGCCGAGGCCACGCGGGCGCCCGGCAGCGTCGTGCTGGCGGCGATGGAGGGCTCGCGGCCGCTGCTCGTGGAGGTGCAGGCGCTCGTCGCGCCTTCGGAGCTGGAGCAGCCGCGCAGGGTTGTCTCCGGGCTCGACCGCAACCGCCTCGCGCTCGTGCTCGCGATCCTCGGCCGCCACGGCCACGTGCGCACCGGCGGCGCGGACGTGTTCGTGAACGTCGTCGGCGGCGTGCGCGTGGACGAGCCCGGCTGCGATCTGGCGGTCGCGCTGGCGGTCGCCAGCGCCAGCCGCGGCGTGCCCGTCAGCGGCGCTCCGCGGGCGTGCTTCGGTGAGCTCGGGCTGACCGGCGAGCTGCGCTGGGTGGGGCACCCGGAGCGACGCCTGGAGGAGGCCGCCAAGCACGGTCTCGAGGGCGTGATCGCGCCCGCGGGCAGCGGGCCGGCGGCATGCGAGGCTCCGACGCTGCGCGCGGCGCTGGCCGCGGCGCTGCCGAAGGGGCCGCCGGAGGGGCGTCCGCGTACCGTCCCGACGCTCGCCGCGGTCGGGTGAGACCGCTAAAGAATCAGTAAATGCCCTAGAATTGAGGATCGTGGCTCCAAGATCCGGCGAAGACCTAGACAATGAGGTACGACCGGATCCAGGCTTGATGAGGGCATTGGAGATGATCGCGCCCGGCACCGCGCTGCGCGAGGGCATCGAGAGCATCCTGCACGCGCGCACCGGCGGCCTGATCGTCATCGGCGAGCCCGAAGACCTCAGTTTCCTGAACTCCGGCGGGATCAAGCTGGACATCGACTACACGCCCGCGTTCCTGTACCAGCTGGCGAAGATGGACGGCGCGATCATCCTCAACGCGAACGCCACCAAGATCACGATGGCGAACGTGCAGCTGATGCCCGACCCGACGATCCTCTCGCACGAGACCGGCACCAGGCATCGCACCGCGGAGCGCGTGTCCAAGCAGACCGACGCGCTCGTGATCGCGATCTCTCAGCGCCGCGAGGTCGTCTCGGTGTACGTGGACGGCGTCAAGTACATCCTTGAGGATATCCCCGTGGTGCTCGCCAAGGGCAACCAGGCGCTGGCCACGCTCGACAAGTTCCGCACGCGCCTGGACCAGGTCTCCACGCGCCTGACCGCGCTCGAGTTCGAGGGCGGCGCCACGCTGCACGACGTGCTCACGGTGCTGCAGCGCTCCGAGCTGGTCACGCGCATGGCCGTCGAGATCGAGCGCTACATCGTCGAGCTAGGCAGCGAGGGCCGGCTGATCGAGATGCAGCTGGAGGAGACGATGGTGGGCGCCGCCGCCGAGAAGTCCGCGCTCGTGCGCGACTACCTCTCCAGCTACTCCGACGAGGCGTTCGCCGCCGCCCTGGAGGAGATCGGGCGGCTCGTGCACCAGGACCTGCTCGACTTCGGGCGACTCGCCGAGCTGCTCGGCTATGACCGCAAGCTCAACACGCTCGACTATCCCGTATCGCCGCGCGGCTACCGTGTCCTGGGGCGCATCCCCAGGCTGCCGAAGCTCGTCGTCGCGCAGATCGTGGCCGAGTTCGGTGGGCTGGACGAGCTGCTGGCGGCTACGGACGCCGAGCTCGAGGCGGTCGAGGGTGTGGGGGAGATTCGCGCGAAGGACATCCGCGAGGGCCTGCGCAGGCTGCAGGAGCTGAACCTCGTGGACCGCTACCTACAGACTTGATTCAAGGGCCGACCCACTGGTCGCTCGCAACGAAGGAGGACATCATTCCCGCACAAGCAACCGAAGAAGCAGTGCTCACGGAGGAGCTCGAGGTCACACGTGAAGTCGAGTTCATCGAGTTCGAGCTCGGAGACCACGTCGTCTACCCCCATCACGGCGCCGGCAAGGTGCTCAAGAAGGAGGAGATGGAGATCCTCGGAGAACGGCGCGAGTACCTCACCATCAAGATCCTGCACAACGACATGACCGTTCGCGTTCCCACCGAGAACGCCGCCATCGCGGGCTTGCGCAGGGTCATCGACGAGGAAACCGTCAAGAAGGTGCTCGACGTGCTGCGCGACGACGTCTCGGAGATGCCCAAGAACTGGAACCGCCGGTTCAAGCACAACCGCGACAAGATCAAGACGGGCGACATCTACGAGCTGGCTGAGGTCGTACGCAACCTCTCCCTGCGCGAGAGCGAGAAGGGCCTTTCGACCGGCGAGAAGCAGATGTTCACGCGCACCAAGAAGATCCTCGCCTCCGAGCTGATGTACGCGCTCGACAAGGACGAGGAAGAGGCCGAGAGCTACCTCGACGAGCTGCTCGAGAACTCGGCCAACAGCCAGATGGCGGCCGCCGGAGCGAAGTAGGCGAGGCCTTCGCGCACGCGGCAGCGCAATGCCGCGTGCGCGAGCGCCCCAGGCGATGACCGTCGCGCTGATCGTGGCCGCCGGCAGCGGCGAGCGCCTCGGCGTCGGGCAGCCAAAGGCGCTCGTGCAGGTCGCCGGGCGCCCGCTGCTGGCCTGGAGCATCGACGCGCTGCTCGCCACCGCCGGCGTCGAGCGGATCGTCATCGCCACGCCGCCCGGGGCGGCGGTGCCGGCGGAGCTCGTGGCCGATGCGCGCGTGAGCACGGTCGACGGCGGCGCATCGCGCTCGGAGTCGGTGCGGCGCGCGTTCGACGCGGCGAGCAGCGCCGGCGATGCTGGCGGCGCGCGCGACGCGGCGGGCGCCGTCGCCTCGGGGCCGGACGACCTCGTGCTGGTCCACGATGCCGCGCGCCCGCTGCTGACCCCCGCGCTGGCGGAGTCGGTGATCGCGGCGCTTGCACACGACCTCGACGCGGACGCGGCGATCGCGGCGATGCCGGTCACGGACACCGTCAAGCGAGTCGACGCCCAGGGCGCCGTGCAGGAGTCGCTCGATCGCAGCGAGCTGTGGGCCGTGCAGACGCCGCAGGTGTTCCGCCGTGCGGCGCTGCAGCGCGCGCTCGACGTGCCCGCGGAGCAGCTCGCGCGCGCGACCGACGATGCGGGCCTGATCGAGCGCGACGGCGGCAGGGTGATCGTCGTGCGCGCCAGCGACCAGAACCTCAAGGTGACGACGCCGCTCGACCTGCGTGTTGCGGAGTTGTTGCTCGGCGGCTGGGAGCCGTCGTGATTCCTGCTTGAATCGCAGCCGCCGATGCTCACCGACTACCACCTGCACCTGCGGCCCGACGGCCACGACGCGGACGTCGCCAAGTACCACACGACCGACAACGTCGAGCGCTACCGCGCCGCCGCGGACGAGCGCGGGATCGCCGAGCTGGGGGTCTCAGAACACGTGTATCGCTTCGTGCAGGCGCTGGACGTGTGGCGGCACCCGTTCTGGGAGACCTTCGCGCACGACGACCTCGACGAGTACTGCGCGTTCGTGCGTGAGCACACAGACCTGCGGCTCGGCGTCGAGGCGGACTTCGTGCAGGGCGCCGAGGACCGCATGGCCAACCTGCTGCAGGCGCGCGACTTCGACTACGTGGTCGGCTCCGTGCACTTCATGCGCGGCGGCGCCGTGGACATGGACGACTACAGCGTGTGGGGCAGCGGGCAGAGCGTCGAGGACGTGTGGACGCGCTACTTCCAGGAGATCGGCGAGGCGGCGCGCAGCGGCCTGTTCGACATCGCCGCGCACCCTGACCTCGTCAAGTATTGGAGCCCCGCCCACCCGACCAACTCACCCGGCGCGGCCGACCCCAGGCGCACCCCCGAAGGCGATCTGCGCCGCTACTACGAGCCCGCCGTCGCAGGCATCGCCGAAGGCGGCATCGCCGTCGAGATGTCCACCGCGGGGCTGCGCAAGCCCGCCGGCGAGCTGTATCCGGCGCAGGCGTTCCTGGAGATGTGCGTCGACGCGGGCATTCCGGTGTCGCTGTCCAGCGACGCGCACCGTCCCGAGGACGTGGGCGCCGACTACGATCGCGCGTTCGAGGCGCTCGATGCCGCCGGCGTGCGCGAGCTGTGCGTGTTCGAAGGGCGCCAGCGGCGTCTGGAGCCGATCGGTGCGTGCAGCCGGCAGAGCGAGGCGGCCGCCGGCTCGAGCGAAGCCGCCAGCCGATGACCCTCGTCGGCATCGGCTTCGACTCCCACCGCCTCGTCGCCGGGCGCAGGCTCGTCATCGGCGGAGTGGAGATCCCCTGCGAGCTGGGTCTCGACGGGCACTCCGACGCCGACGTGCTCGCCCACGCGGTCACCGACGCGCTGCTCGGCGCCGCCGGGATGGGCGACATCGGCGAGCACTTCCCCGACACGGACCAGCGCTGGCGCGATGCCGACTCGATGCAGCTGCTCGCGAGCGTCGCGCGGAGCGTTCGCGCGGCCGGCATGGAGCTCGTCAACGTCGACTGCACCGTCGTCATGGAGGCGCCCAAGCTGTCGCCGCACCGGCAGGCGATTCGCGAGCGGCTGGCGGGGGCGCTCGGGCTGGAGCTCGAGCGCGTCAACGTCAAGGCCAGCACCGGCGAGGGGATGGGGTTCGTCGGGCGGGGAGAGGGCGTTGCGGTCTTGGCGGTTGCGGGGCTGCGGCGCGGCGGCGGCGAGTAGTCGCTTCGCGGCGCGTGACACCGGGCATGCTCGTGCTCCTCCTGATCGCTGCGCCAGTTCTGGAGGTGTTCGCGTTCATTGAGGTCGGGCAGGCGATCGGCTGGCTCTGGGCGGTCATCTTGTTGCTCGGAGTCTCGCTGCTCGGCACACGACTGGTTCGCGTGCAGGGTCGCGCGGCGATCGACGGGATCTCGCTGGCGGTGTCCGAGCGTCGTCCTCCTGGCCGTGCCGCGGTCGAAGGAGCACTCGGGTTCATCGGCGCCCTGCTGCTCGTCATCCCCGGGTTCGTGACGGATGCACTCGGTGCGCTGCTACTGCTGCCGCCCGCCCGGAGACTTGTGGGCGGGCGGATATCCAGCCACTTCGCCGGCCGCGTGATGAGCTTCGCTGCGGGTGCCGGACGCTTCACCTCACGCGGCGGCACGGCAGATCCGGCCGACGTCGAGTCTACGGCGGTTGAGGACGATCTCGACCAGCTAGGCCGCTGAGCGTGTAGTCGCGCGCTCGCTTTAGGCTTAGCCGGTCAGCCCTTGATTTCGTTGTGAACCAGAGCCACCATCGGCTCGTTTATCTCGACGCCCGCCGCCGCGAGGATCGGCCACCACCTGCGCCCTGCTCGAGAAGCGGCCGCCCACAACCATCGACCGGCCACCCGCGGCGGCGCCCGGCGCCGGCGCATGGCCTCGCGAGCGAGGCGTCCCGCTCATCCTCGCTTCAGGAATCTCAAGTAGAACGCCGCGAAAACCAGGACAATCCCGATGTTTGCGATCAGGCGCTCCCAGAACCGATGCCTGAAGAACAAGACGTCCACGCCGACGACGACGGCTATCAGCGCGAGCACATAAAGGACGATGCCGGCCTGTTTTCCCATCGAGTCCAGCCTACTGCTCAAGGGTCGCGTCGCGGCCACGGAGCACGCTGCCGGTCAGTCGCGTGTCGGCCATCGGGAGCGACTTCGGCTTGCAGACGACCTGCGTCGACGGCGCTCGAGCGCGACCCCGGGCCGTTCGGCGACCGCGGGCGCAGCAGCGCAACCTGCAGCGACCGTTAGGATCGCGCGGCGATGCGCGAGATCAAGCTCCACGACACGCTCAGCGGCGCGGTCATGCCGCTGCGTCCACGCGACCCGGGGAAGGTCGGCATCTACGCGTGCGGCCCGACCGTGTACAGCCGCATCCACATCGGCAACGCGCGCCCGTTCGTCGTCTTCAGCCTGCTGAAGCGCTTCCTGGAGCACGAGGGCTACGACACGACGCTCGTGATCAACGTCACCGACGTCAACGACAAGATCTACGACGCCGCGCGCCCACAGGGCCGTCCCAGCGCCGAGTTGGCGGCGGAGATGACCGCGCACTACACGTCAGACACCGATGCGCTGGGTCTCGGGCGCCCCGATCGCGAGCCGCTCGCGTCGGAGACGATCGGGCCGATCGTCGACTACATCCAGGCGCTGATCGACCGCGGCCACGCCTACGCGGTGGACGGCGACGTGTACTTCCGCGTGCGCTCGGACCCCGGCTACGGCACGCTCTCGCACCGCCAGCTCGAGAACCTGGATCAGGGCGAGGGGGTGGAGGGGGCAGAACGCAAGGAGGACCCGCTGGACTTCGCGCTGTGGAAGGCGCACAAGCCGGGCGAGGACACCAGCTGGCCGGCGCCCTGGGGCGAGGGCCGGCCGGGCTGGCACATCGAGTGCTCGGCGATGGCAGAGCAGTTCCTGGGCGTCGGCTTCGACGTTCACGGCGGCGGCTCCGATCTGGTGTTCCCCCACCACGAGAACGAGGCCGCGCAGACGCGCGCCGCCCGCGGCGAGGAGCTCGCGCGACTGTGGATGCACAACGGCATGATCCAGTTCACCGGCGAGAAGATGGCCAAGTCGGTCGGCAACATCGCGCTGCTGCACGAGGTGCTCGGCGAGTACGGGCCGGAGGCGGTGGTCATGTACCTCGTCTCCGGGCACTACCGACAGCCGCTGGCGTTCTCCGCGGCCGCGATCGAGCAGGCGCAGGCGAACGTCAAGCGCATCCGCGAGGCCGGAAGGCGCCTGTCCGACGGCGACTCGCCGGCCGGCCTGGAGGCGCTGCGCGACAGGTTCTTCGACGCGCTCGCTCGCGACTTCAACACCGCCGAGGCGCTTGCCGTGCTCAACGAGTGGATCGGCGCGGCCACGGGCGCCGCGCACGACTCGAGCGCGGGCAACGCGCACCTGCGCGAGATGCTCGGCGTCCTCGGCCTGGAGTCCCTGCTCGCCGCTGCCGAGCAGGCGCCCGAGCAGGTGCGCGAGCTGGCCGTGCAGCGCGAGCAGGCGCGCGGCGAGCGCGACTTCGCGGCGGCGGACCGGCTGCGCGATGACATCGCGGCGCTCGGCTGGGAGGTTCGCGACGTGGCGGGCGGCTTCGAGCTGATCCCGCTGTGATCCTGTACGGGCGCAATCCCATCAGGGAGGCGTTGCGCGGACGGCGGGCGAGCAGCGTGGGGGAGGTGTGGGCGACGGGCGGCGCCGCCCGTGAGCCGTGGCTCGCGGGCGTGAAGGTGCGGACGGTCACCGCGGATGAGATCGAGCAGCGCTGCGGCTCGGATGCCCACCAGGGCATGTGCGCGGACGCTGGGCCCTATCACTACGCGAGCGCCGACGAGCTGCTGGCTGAGGACAGCCCGCTGCTGGTCGCGCTGGACCAGGTCCAGGATCCGCAGAACCTGGGCTCGATCTGCCGCACCGCGGAGTGCGCTGGCGCCGCCGGCGTGGTGATCCCCGAGCGCCGCGCCGCCGAGGTCACGCCGGCCGTGTGCAAGGCGTCGGCCGGGGCCGTCGAGCATCTGCCGGTGGCGCGCGTGCGCAACCTCGCCGACTTCCTCGCCGCCGCGCGCAAGGCCGGATGCTGGTGTTATGGCGCCAGCGCAGCCGACGGCGCGCGCGAGCACGCGAGCGTCGCCTACGACGCCCCCGACTACAGCGGCTCCGGCGTCGTGCTCGTGCTGGGCAGCGAGGGGTCGGGCCTGCGCCCGCGCGTGGCGGGGGCGTGCGACCAGCTGATCGCGCTGCCGCTGCTGGGGAGGGTCGAGTCGCTCGGCGTCAGCGCCGCCGCCGCCGCGATCCTGTACGAGATCTTGCAACATCGCAATTTGCGGCCTTGACAAGGTTCCATAACTGTGTAAGGCTGCGCCGACATAACGCTGAACCTAAGGTTGAGAAAGGCTTGGGGGGACGCGCAATTCATAGCTTTGGCGCCAGGGGAGGAGTGCGCCACTGAGCACGTTTGGCGCTGCCAGGGAGGCAGTCGCCGAGAAAGGATTTGCTCGTGGCACGAATCTCGTATAACTCTAACTCTGAACTCAAGGTTGAGGATGTGTTCTTGATCGCCCTTGCAAAGCAGGGCGACCGCAATGCCTATGACCGCCTCGTCAGGCGTTATCACGGATTCGTGCGCCTGAAGGCGTCCTCGTACTTCCTCGCGGGTGGCGACTCCGAAGACCTCATCCAGGAGGGGCTCGTGGGCCTGTACAAGGCGATCCGCGACTTCCGCACGGACCGCGAGTCGAGCTTCCGCAACTTCGCCGAGCTCTGCATCACGCGGCAGATCATCACCGCCGTCAAGACCGCCACGCGCAACAAGCACACACCGCTCAACCAGTACGTGTCGTTCTCCTCCACGCCCGCCGGCACCGGCGACGACGTGCCGACGCTCGACCAGATGCTGCCGGGGCCAACCGTGCACGACCCGGTCAACCAGGTCATCTCCTCCGAGGAGCTGCGCTCGCTCGTGGGCTGCCTGTCGACCGCGCTCTCCGAGCTCGAGAGCCGCGTGCTGTCGCTGTACCTGGATGGCTACTCATACGAGCAGGTCGGCAGCCGGCTCTCGTGCGACACCAAGACCGTCGACAACGCGCTGCAGCGGGTCAAGCGCAAGGTCGGCGCGCACCTGCAGTCACGCGCCGTAGCCGCCTGAGCCGCGCACCGCTGGCGGGCGCGCGCGCTCCCCGACGAGCAGAGATCCAGGAGCCGCTGTGGCCGCCCCGACGGGGACGGCCACAGGGCACCCTGGGGGCGTCCCCCGGCCTTAGACCTGGCCTTCGGGCGGCTGCGTCGAGTTGCCAGGAGCTTCGGGCAGCAGCGACGCGGACGGCGTCGGCGTGACCGTGATCGTGAACGGCGTGCTGTCGGTCGTGCCGTTGAGCGGCCCGCCCGGGATCTTGATCCGCACGACGCTCGTGCCCACGTTGTAGAACGTGTGCGCGATCGAGTACGTCGATCCGGCGCTCACGGTTCCGACCTCGATCACGTGGAAGCCGGTCCCGGCCGCGTTCTCGCGCTCCAGGTAGATCACGTGGCCGGTCTCATCCGGCGTGACCGTGCCCGAGAACGTCAGCGCCTGGCCTGACTGGACCGTCGTCGCGGAGGCTCCGGCGGTGAGTACGTATTTGACGCCCTCGTACAGCACCGCCGACTTCTTGCCGGTGCCCTGCACGCGGTAGAAGGTGCTCACCAGCGGCGTCTGCGGCGCGAACGTGTAGTGGCCCGAGCCGTCCGTTTTGGCTTCTCCGACCTGCGTAAAACCGGCCGTCTGCGCCGAGCGCGCCAGCAGCTGCACCGACGCGTTCGCGGCGCCTGCGACCGTGCCGCTGATCGTCGCCGTCTGGCCATATGAGATCGGGTTGGCCGAGCTTTCGATCGTCAGCTGCGGGTTCTGCGCCTGGACGATCTCGTAACCGAGCACGTTCGACGGGCTGGCCACGTTGCGTTTGCCGCTGCGCACGACGACGCGGATGTTCGCGTCGCCGGCCACCACGAACGTGTGGGGGATCGTGAAGCTGCCTTCTTTGCTGACGACGCCGAAGCCGATGCGGTGCCATTCGTTGCCCTTGATCGCGTTCTGGCGTTGCAGCACCACCATCGCGCCACCGTCCGCCGGGCTGACGGCTCCGGTGAACGTCACGGAGTTGTGACGGCCCGTTCGCAGCGACGTCGGCACGACGCCTTCGGGCGGGCCGCTGAGTGTCACCTGCGCGGCCACGCGCACGCCGCGGTGCCCGCTCTGCGCGGTGCCGGCGGTCACGTAGAAGACGCTGTTGGTCGTCAGATCGCTCGCGGTCACCTGGTAGTAGCCGTTCACGTCGGTCGTGGTCGTGCCCGCGACGCCGAATCCGGGCGCGGTCACCGAGCTCTGGTAGAGCGTCACCGTCTGATTGGCTTCTTCGCCTGCGCTGGCGCAGCGAAGGCGTCCGAAGGCGAGCACGGATTCACCGGATGTGACGAGCCGCGGCGCGACGTTGAGGGTCACGTGGCATCCGGCCCCGTGCCTGTGCGCGTGGCGTTCGTGTGCAACCCGCGCCGACGCTGCGGCGGAGGCCAGCATGAGCGACGCGGCTGCGGCCACGATCGCCACGGTCAGCTTGATAGATCGCATCTTTGCCTTCTCCTTGTCGTGCGGTTCGGGTTCCCGCTGATTTCGTCTTGAGTAACCCGCCGCGACGGGATTCGATGCGGTTCGCCGGCGGTCTGTATGGTCGCGACCACGGTGGGCGCCCCAGGCGATGACAGCGGATTCGTGATGACCTTGGACTTGGGCTGTGTCCGGCATGCAAGGCGTAGTGCGGTCACAACACGACCCAACGTAGCGGTCCGCTCTATGAGAGGGCGCTGGATGGAGTGACGGGCGTTCTGGCGATCGCCTCCTGGACGTGGCCGGTGCTCACGATCTGCGCGGTGGGCTCCGAGAGGGCGACGTCGAGTGCTGCCCGCATTATGGCCAGCGTGCGACGCAGGTCACCAGCTTGGCCATTGGTCACCGATTCGAGGTAGCTCTGCGAGAGCAGTTGTAGCCCTGGATGCTCCAGAACGTCCTGCAGGGATGCGTCGACTCCAGCTGAACTCATCCGCCGCTCAAGCAGGATGGCTAGACCGAGCTCAACGTCAGGTAGTTGGGGAAGCGAAACCTCAGAGGTCAACCTGTCGCGCACCCGCTGGTAGCCCTCAAGGCGTGTGTAGTCACTCTGTGTGGCGACGACCATGACAGCGTCAAAGTTCGCAAACACGCGCGACGTGTGATCGAAGAACGCATCGGCGACCTCCGGTGAGCCTCCCCAATGATCGGTGTCCTCCACGAGCATGACGGGGCAACGCTTGAGCTTCCAGAAGACATCGAACAGGCGCTGCATTCCGCGCAGCACGTGGGACGGGTCGGTGACGCGGGCGAGTTCGTCGCCCGCCGCCCGCTTGATGTCGGCGACTACCTTGCCTGTGAGTACGGCGCCCCCAGCGATCTCGAACCCAGCTCTAAGCTCGCGTGTGTTGGTCTGCGACCTGTGCTCGGCTGATGCACGATCAAGCGCCTGCGCCTCATGACGCGTGAGCTGTGCGTCGGGAACATCGCGGATCTCGGTGATCGCGTGGCGCGCGAAAGCCGCCGGATCTCCAGCCTCGACACCAATCACGCTCACGCGAAGCGGTAGGAAGCCCTCGTCAAGACTGTTTGCGACAGCTGCAATCAGACTAGACTTCCCGGAGCCCATGCGTCCCACCACGGTGGTGACGCCCTCACCGCGCTCGATGCTGCGGCGCAGTGCGCCATCTACGTCCGGTGCTCCGAGAGTTGAGTAGCCAACGTGTTCGCCGGCGAGCAGGTCAAAGCGCCCTGAAGTCTGAAAGGCGAACTCGGTGTCGAGCGTTTGCAGCGTGTCACGCATCAGTGATTGCTCTCGAAGAGCTCGTAGAGCTTACGCGGGCGGCCAATGCGTTCCTGCTGTTCGGGAAATGACCGTACAAGCCCTTCCTCCTCCAGTTCACGCAGTAGTTGTCGAGCGCGTTGACCTGAAACCCCAAGTGTGGCCAGCAGCTGAGGGTCAGACCCAGATGTAGGTCCGTGATCAGCGAGATAGCGGGCGATTGTCGACGCAGAGCGCGGGAGTTTCGCCAGAAGTTGGCGTTGGTGCTCGCGTTTCGCCAACAGCTCGGCGACCGGCTCCGATGAGAGAACCGCTGTACGCGCTAGCTCAAGCAGCGACCGTGGCAGACCGTCGGTCTCATTGACGATGGCGTCAATGTCGACTCTGGGCTCACCCGCCAGTCGCCGGGTTAGGAACTTTCGCTGTTCGGCGGCAGAGAGAGGAGCGAGTTCGAACTGGACGTCGAAGAAGGCGCTAGCTGGAGGGCGGGTCAGCTCGTCGCGAAGCACGTCGTTGGCCGCGACTACCCATTGGTGATCCTGCTGCCATAGCTCGTCACGTAGGCGGCCGAACAGCGTGTGGGCGTGGCCTTCTCCCGGAGGCGAATCGACCAGAATCAATGAGGCGGGCGCCTCCCCCAGGCGCCGGGCGAGGCGAAGAAGCGCACCGGACGGTGTCGTCTCGGGGACCACGCTTGACCGCAGCGTGTCGCCAAATGCCCCCCAGCGCTGGCCGAGGGCATCGGCGATGACCATCAGCGCCTGCCCAGCGTCCTGTGCGGGCCCAAGATCGATATACACGGCCGGCCTCGCGTCATCGTTGTGGTCACCCTGAATTGCTCGCAGAAGCGTCGTCTTGCCCGACCCCGGTGGCCCGAGAACGAGCGCATTGAGCTTGTGACCGACTGCGGCCTCGAGTGCGGGCATGATACGCGGAGCAAGGAAGAGATCGCGGTCGACCGTGCCGAGCAAAGGACGATTGTCTAGACGCACCATTGCGAAAATATAACAAACTTTCGCAAGTCCACGCGCATCCGAGCTGCGAGGCGGGGATCGCGGCGAGCTGCTCGGCGCGCTCGCGCACCTCCGCCTCCAGGCGCGCGAAAGGCACCGCCGCGTTGATCAGGCCCGCCCCCACGGCCTCCACGCCGGACAGCGGCCTGCCGCTCAGCGCGTACTCCTTGGCCCTCGTCAACCCCAGCCGGTATAGCCACATGCCCGTCAGGTAGCAGCCCCACATGCGCGAGTAAGAGCTGCCGATGCGCGCGTCCTCGCTGGCGATCACGAGGTCCGCGCACAGCGCCATGTCGCTGTCGCCGCCCACGCACCAGCCGTGCACCTGCGCGATCACCGGCTTGGGCGAGCGCCACAGGCTCAATGAACTTGGGCACCGCGCCCTGGTCGGAGGCGGCGAGCGCGAAGTCCTTGCCGGGGTCCCACACGCCGTCGGTGGTGAACACGGCGTCCCAGTGGTGAAAGCCGCCGCCGAAGTCGAAGCCCGCGCAGAACGCGCGCTCGGCGCCGCGCAGCAAGATCACCTTCACCTGCGGGTCGGCGCTCGCGCGGTGGACCGCCGCTTCCAGCTCATCGGGCATCGGCGGCACGATCGTGTTCAGCCGCTCGGGCCGGTTCAGCGTGATCGTCGCGATCGCTTCGTCGGTGTCGTCTCGTAGGTCTTCGGGAGCCTCCCTCGGATCGGCGCATGGCGGGCTCTCAGCCTAGGGCTACTATTTGGCGGGCAGGTATGATCGCTGTGGACGTTGTGTCCGCGGAGTCAGGTCCCATGGGGATGGGGAGAGTCGAGAGGGAGGTGGCGTGCGATGGAGGTCGAAGTCACGGAATCGATGACTCGCGAGGCCCTGGGCGCGCCGACGATCGCGCAGGCGTTCCGCATCACCGCGGCCGAGCGCGCGGAGGAGGTCGCGATCCGCACGAAGGGCGACGCGTTCACCATCACCTGGGGCGAGCTGCGCGAGCGCGTGGACGCGCTCGCGGGCGGGCTGGCGAGGCTGGGCGTGCGCCACGGCGACAGCGTCGCGCTGATGATGGGCAACCGCCCCGAGTTTCACCTCTGCGACCTCGCCGCGATGATGCTCGGCGCCACCCCGTTCTCGATCTACAACACGTACACGCCCGAGCAGATCCGCTACGTGGTGGCGGACGCCGACGCGAAGGTGCTGATCTGCGAGCAGCACTACCTGCCGCAGGTGCGCGAGGCGCGCCGCGAGCTGCCGAACCTCGAGTACGTGATCGTGATCGACGGCGAGGCGCCGCTGGGCACGCTCCCGCTGTCGGAGGTCGAGGGCTCCAACCCCGACTTCGACGTCGACGCCTCCGTCGCCGCGATCGAGTCGACGGACGTGCTCACGCTGATCTACACCTCCGGCACGACCGGCCCGCCGAAGGGCGTGCAGCTCATACACCGCAACCTGCTGGCGACCGTCAAAGGCATCGAGGATCTGATCGACTTCCCGCGCGATGGGCGCGTCGTCTCGTGGCTGCCCGCGGCGCACATCGCCGAGCGCAACGCCCATCACTACCTGCCGATCGTGTTCGGCCTGGAGATCACGTGCTGCGACGACCCGCGCGAAGTGCTCTCGTATCTGCCCGAGGTGCGTCCCAGCTGGTTCTTCGCGGTGCCGCGCATCTGGGAGAAGCTCAAGGCGGGGCTCGAGACGATGGTCGCCGCGCAGCCCGACGAGCGCCGCGAGCAGCTCAAAGCGGCGCTCGATGCCGCCGTGCGCAAGGTGCGCCTGGAGCAGTCAGGCGAACCGGTGCCGGCCGAGCTGGCCGAGCAGGTGGCGAAGGCCGATGAGGAGATCTTCTCGGGGCTGCGGGCAATGCTGGGGCTGGACCAGGTCGAGGCGATCAACGTCGGCGCGGCGCCCACGCCCGTGGAGGTGCTGGAGTTCTTCCACGCGATCGGGCTGCCGCTCTCGGAGCTGTGGGGCATGAGCGAGACGTGCGGCGCCGGCAGCGTCAACCCTCCGGGCAAGATCAAGCTCGGGACCGTCGGGCCGCCCGCCCCCGGCATCGAGATCAAGCTCGACGTCGACGGCGAGGTGCTCGTCAAATCCGACGTGGTGATGCTCGGCTACCGCAACCTGCCGGAGAAGACCAGCGAGGCGTTCACCGATGACGGCTGGCTGCGCACGGGCGACATCGGCGCGTTCGACGAGTATGGCTATCTGACGATCGTCGATCGCAAGAAGGAGCTGATCATCAGCGCCGCCGGCAAGAACATGTCGCCCGCGAACATCGAGGCGACGATCAAGAGCAGCTCGCCGCTGATCGGCCAGGCGTGCTGCATCGGCGACCGGCGCCCGTACAACACCGCGCTGATCGTGCTCGACGCCGACTTCGCGCCCGCGTGGGCCGCGCAGCAGGGGATCGAGGGCACGACGCTCGAGTCGCTCGCCGGCAACGAGCAGGTGCGCGCCGCGGTGCAGGCGGCCGTGGACGCCGCCAACACCAAGCTCGCGCGCGTGGAACAGGTGAAGAAGTTCGAGATCGTGAGCGGCGACTGGCTTCCCGGCGGCGACGAGCTGACGCCCACCATGAAGCTCAAGCGCAAGCCGATCGCCGAGAAGTACGAGCGCGCGATCGACGCGATGTACGCGGGGTAGCCGCGGCACGACACCCCCAGCGGCGCTTGGCCACCGGCGCCGAATCGCGGGTCGCGGGTCAGTGCAGCGCGATCACGTACACCGCCGGTTTGCTGATCCTCGGGGCGCGCCTGTCGTTGGCGAGCACCCACAGCTTGCCGTCCGCGAACGCCGGCAGCGGCGTGGCGAGTTCGTCGTTGAGGCGCAGAGCCGTCGAGGCGATGTGGCCGTCGGTCGAGATTCGCGTCAGCTGCATCGCAAACGCCCTCGTCCTTCGGCACAGCGTGCGACCCGGCCACGTGCCGAGAACGAGCGCTTCGCCGCTCGCCCCCGACGTGATCGCATAGGGGCTCTCGCACGCGTACGGCAGCCGAAAGCTGCTGATCGCGCCGCTCGCGCTCACGTACGCCACATGTCCGGGGACCGCGATCCACACCGCGCCGCCGGGGGCCGCCGCGGTGAGCACCTCGTCCTGAAGCGGATACAGGGAGTGGGGCACGGGGAGCGTCTTCACGCTCGCGCCCGTGGCGGTGGTGAGGCTCACGACGAGTCGTCCGCTCGCATTCGTCGAGCGTCCCACGATCCAGAAGTCGTCTTCTGGCCCGTCCTCGATCGCGTACGGTTCCAGCGCGGTCAAGTAGCTCGCGATCGCATACGTGACGGGGTCGATGCGGAAGAGGGCGCCACCGGGCGGACTCACCTGCGACCACACGCCCCACAGGCCGCCGTCCGCGGCGGCGACCAGGGGGCTGGACGGCGTGCCGGCGAGGCCCGGCAGGAGCGTGCTGGAGGCGACGCCGGCGGGCGAGACGTGATCGAGCCGCGGGCTTGCCGATTCGGCGTGCCCTTCCAAGCCACCGAAGAACGACACGCCGCCGTCGGGCGTTGCGGTCGCGGTCGCTTCCACCGCCCTGCCTTCGTGGTCATCGCCTTCGGGAACCGCCACGTTCTCGAGCACGCGGCTCGACGGCGCCAGCTGCAGGACTTCACGCGGACCGACCACCCACATCGTTCCGGACAGGCCCGGCGCCAGCGCGCGCGAGCCGCTGTCGTCCCCGTCAGGTAGCTCGATGCGCCTGATCGACACGCGCAGGCCCGGCGCCGCAGCTGCCGTCGCGGCGCCCGCGAGCGACATCAGCGCCGCCGCCAGCCCAGCCGCGATCCGCCGCCGTGAGCTCACAGCGCGCTGTCGGGCGGAGCCGTTGCGAACGACGGCTCGTGCGGACGCAGCCGCATGAGAGCCTTCCATGTGGCTGGGCCGAGCACTTCGCTCGCGTGCAGGTGGTGACGGCGCTGAAAGTGGGCGAGCGCTTGTGCGGTCTGCGCTCCCAGGAAACCGCCCACAGGCAGGTGCGCGCCCGCTGCGTTAAGTAGCTCCTGCGCCCACACGACCTCATCGCCGTCGGCGCCCGCGTGCAGCGTCGGGGGCGTCGCCTTCATGCGCGCGGGCGCCGGCAGCGGCGCGCCCAGCGCGCTCAGCGCTTCCGGCTGCGCGTCGTCGAGGTCGAAGAAGCTCGAGCCGAGCGCGTCGTAGGCGAGGGCGAGGGCGCGGAAGCGGGTCACTTCGGCCGGCGCGGGGCCGCCGTACAGTTGCCCAAGCGGCAGGATCGCGCGGCCGTAGATCGAGTTGGCGCCAATCGTGGCGGCGAAGGCCGCATCCACGCTGACGCCGAAGTCGCGCCAGTAGATCTGCGGCAGCACCACGTTGAAGGCGCCCGGGCCGAGGAACACCGAGTAGGGGAACTTGGGGTGCTCGGAGACCTCCGCTTCGCTGGCCAGGCCGATCGGGAACGCGGCGCCGAGCTGCGCGCGGAGCACCGCCACGAATGCCTGCGCGGCGCCGTACAGCGAGTCGTATTCGGCCTCGGCGTCCACGACCAGGCACTGCGCGCCGGCGCGAACAGCCGCGACCGCTGCGGCCGCTTCGCCGATCGGGTTCTGTCCATACGCGAACGTCCACGCGCACAGCGTCGCGCCGGCGGCGCGCGCTTCGGCCACGAGCACCGGCGAGAACTGCAGCTCGGGCGTCGCACCGTCGGCCGCCTTGACGTACAGCGTGCGCACGCCCGCGGCTGCCGCCCGCGCGGCCAGTTCTACGCCGCTTCCGCCGGGGGCGAGCTGGTTCACCCACAGCGCCGTGCCGCGGAATGGCTTGGGGACCGGCGGCCCGGCGGCGAGCGCGCCGGTAGCGCTCACAACGCAGATGGATAGGGCGAGCGCGACCACGGCACGCACACGGGGACCCGTCCAGCTCACGGAGCGGATCCTAGTGCGCGCGTCTCGCGTCAGCCGGAAGGACCCGTCTCGCGCTCGGACAGACGGCGCTCCAGCGCGACGATGCGTTCGGTGTCTTCGTAGAAGTCCTCGTGCAGCACGATGCGCCCCCAGCGGGTGCGTGCGAGCAGAACGGTGCGGTTGCGGTAGATCACCTCGCCCGCGGGGTCGCGTGCGTGGTCGTCGAAGCGCGCAATCAGCGTCAGCCGCCACGGCGCGCCTGCCACGAACAGCTCGCTGACGTGGCCCTGCAGGCCGGCGTCGACGAAGCTCTGCAGGAAGCGGCCGATGGCGTCCCTGCCGCGGTGCTCGCCGGCCCAGCGGTGCTCGCCGTCGTTGAAGCGCATGACCGCATCGTGGGCGTAGCCGGACAGCAGCGGCTCGATATCACCCGAGTTGAGCGCACGCACGTCGCGGCGGATCTTGAGCAGCAGGGCTCTGGCGAGCAGCGGCCTGGCGATGAGCGCCAGCCCGGCGCCGGCCCACGCTCGCCGGTTGCGCATCGCCGTCACCGCGCCAGCAGCTCGCGCATGTGCGCGGCGAGCGTCGTCGGCTGATCCTCGGGGATCAGCGTGTAGGAGTCGGCGATCTCCACGAGCGTGCCCTGCGGCAGCAGCTCCGCCAAGAGCGGGCCGTGCTCGCGCGGCATCAGACGGTCCTCGATCGCCCACGCGACCAGCGCGGGGCGGTCGAACGTGCGCAGCGCGTCCGCGGCCGCGGTCAGGTCGCGGCGTCCCTGCGCGGCGCCGCGCACGTACTTCGCGAGGTCGCGGCGAATCTCCGGCTGGGCGATCGCGGGGCCGAACCAGCGGTCCATGATCTCGCGCGGGACCGGCGTCTTGCTCAGCGGCCCGTATGTGAGCGGCAGCCTGCGCAGCCGGTCGAAGCGGAACGGCAGCATCATCGCGGCGATGCCGCCGGGCACCAGCGCGATGTACGGCATCAGCCGCGCGGCTCCTTTGGGCGGCACGTTGTCGAACGCCTCGCACGAGCAGATCGCAAGCCGCGCGATGCGCTCGTCGTAGGCGCTGCCGACCAGCAGCTGCGGGCCGCCCCAGTCGCACATCGCGAGCGTCACGTCTCGCAGGTCAAGGCGCTCGAGCAGCTCTCCCAGGAGCTCCGCGATCCCGCGCATCGACAGGTCGGCGTCGGCGCGCATCGGGTGGCGGTGGCCGCCCAGCGGCAGCGTCGGCGCGACGCAGCGGTAGTCCGAGCGCAGATCGGCGATCACGTGGCGCCACAGCGAGCCGTCCATCATCAGGCCGTGCGAGAGGACCACCGCGGGGCCGCTGCCGCCGGTGTCCTCGTATTCGATCGTCCCGCTCGACAGCTCCACCTGGGGCATCGTGCACCTCCTGATCGTGATCGTCGACTAGATAGATCGCTCTAGTGGATCTGGAGCCTATCATTGGAGCGGCAAGCGCGAACCAGGGGAGGCCCAATGCCGGGCACGAGGGATCGGATCATGGACAGCAGCGCCGAGCTGTTCCGCCGCCAGGGCTACGCCGGCACCGGCGTCAAGCAGATCGTCGCCGCCGCGAACGCGCCGTTCGGCTCGCTGTACCACTTCTTTCCAGGCGGCAAGGAGCAGCTGGGGGCGGAGGCGATCCGCACGTCCGGGCGGCTGTACGCGGAGCTGTTCGCGACGATCGCCGCGCAGGCGCCGGACGTGACCACCGCCGTCCGCGAGTTCTTCAGCGGCGCCGCGGAAACGCTCGTGGAGACCGACTACGCGGACGCGTGCCCGATCGCCACGGTCGCGCTGGAGGTGTCGAGCACCAACGAGCAGCTGCGCGAGGCTTGCGCGGAGGTGTTCGACGGCTGGATCACCGGCGCCACCATGTACTTCAGCGCCGCCGGGATCCCCCCAGGGCGCGCGCGAGAGCTGGCGTTCTCGATGCTGTGCCTGCTCGAGGGCGCGTTCGTGTTCTGCCGCGCGATGCGCAGCACCGAGCCGCTGCGCGTGGCCGGCGAGAGCGCCGCGGCCGCGACGCGTAGCGCGCTGGCCGACGCCGGGCTGTAGCGAGCGTCGAGCGCTCGCTCAGCCGCGCGACTCGTACGCGGCCTGCTCCTCGGCGGTCCGCTCGGCCCACGGGATCGCCTCCAGGCGCGCGTCCGGGATCGGCTCGCCGCTTTCCACGGAGATCCCGTAAGCGCCCTCCTCGAGCCGGCGCTCGGCCCGCTCGATCGCGTCCAGCTCGTCGCGCAGCCGCTGGCCTTGCGCCTGCGCGAGCTCCTCGTCGAACAGGTCCCCGCCGACGTCCGCGGCCTCGAACGGGTCGACCACGTCTTCGCTGTCGTGGGAAGCCTGCTCGCCGAGCGCATGCTCTATGCGAGCGCGCTCGCGGGCGAGGATCTCGCGGGCGTGTTGGGTGTCCATGCGGCAAGTATGGACTGCGCGGCGTGCGCGTGCGATCCCGCCGGATCGACGCGCGGGCTCACGGGTTGGGAGCAGAGCCGACGGCCGGGATCGAACCGGCGACATCCGCTTTACAAGAGCGGTGCTCTACCAGCTGAGCTACGTCGGCTTGGCGTGGGCATCGTACCGCCGCAGCGCGTCCCGCTCGGTGAGCTACGCTCGGCTCGATCACGAAGCGATGAGCAACCGCCTGCACTACAGCGAGGAGGAATTCGAGGCACTCGTGAGCTCGGCGCTCGACGAGCTCCCGGCCGAGTTCCAACGGGCGCTGGAGCACGTAGCGGTCGTCGTTTCCGATCGCGGTGCAGAGAACCACGCGTACGGGATGTACGTCGGCTCCAAGCTGGGTGGCTCTGATGCTTTCGGGGCCCGGTCGCGTCAAGGCGCGCTTGGCCTACCCTCTCGCGTCCGCCCCGCGTGGCTGAGGATGTACGGCAGGAGGACCCTGTGCAGGGGCTCCGTGAGTCGCCAGATCGGGCGGCCGATGCCTTTCCGGTAGCGCACCAGCGTGGTCCACACGACGCACGCGTCGCTGACCGTGACGACGTTGTACCCGTCGATCAGCGGTGAGCTGGCTGCGAGCGTCACCGTGTTCGCGGGCTCCGTGTGCGTCTGCCAGCCGAGCACGCGGTCGGGCTCGCGTCGCTGCAGCTTCAGCCCGAGCCCTAGTTCGAAGCCGAGTGCGAGAAACCACGGGATCGGCGTGGGCGCTCCCTCGAAGGTCGCGCGTGCCCACTGCTCCGGTGTCGTGGAGGCGGCGTCGTCGATGCGCAGCTCATACGACAGCACCCGCTGGCACCCGGCCAGATCCTCGCGCGAGCGGATGGACTCAGGCACCTCGATCCGGCGAGCTCGCGGCCTGCTCATATCGACCTGCTGTGGCGAATCACGGGGCAACCCAGTGTAAGGCCTGGTGTTCGTGCTGTAACACCGCTCTCGCGGACGGTGTACATAAGGCATGGAGTCTCTGCCCGACATGCCCGCTTCCGCCCCGCCGGTCGACCTGGGCGTCTTCCGCGAGCGCTCGCTGCAACGCGGCGTGAACCCGGTGATCTACTGGATCGTGCGCGCGATCTTCGTGCCGTTCTTCCTCGTGTACTTCCGCATGCAGCGCGTCGGGCGCGAGCACCTGCCGCGCAGCGGGCCGCTGCTGCTGGCGGCCAACCACCGCAGCTTCCTGGATCCATTCGTGATCGGCACGCTCGTGCGCCGGCCGGTCTACTACATGGCCAAGCGCGAGCTGTTCGAGAAGCCCTGGCAGGCGTGGATCCTGAACGCGCTCGGCGCGTTTCCCGTCGACCGCGGCGCCGGCGACGGCGACGCGATGGCCACGGCCCGCGCGATCCTCGCGCGAGGGGACTGCGTGGTGCTGTTCCCGGAGGGCACCCGCGTGCGCCGCGGCGGCCTGGGCGATCCGCGGCGCGGCATCGGGCGCCTGGCGCTCGAAACGGGCGCGCCCGTGGCGCCGGTCGCCGTGATCGGCTCGGACGCCGTGCGCAGGGGCTGGCGCATCCGCCCGCGCAAGGTGCGCCTGCGCGTCGGCCGTCCGCTGCGCTACCCGATCGTCGAGAACTGCTCGCCGGCGCTCGCCGCCGGCGTGACCGAGCGTATTTGGGCGTGCATCAGCCTGCAGTGGGACTGGCTGGGCGGCGCCAAGGCAACGGGCGCGGCGCTCGCCGCGGAGCCCGTCAAGCGCGAGATCTCGCGCGCGGCGTAGCGGCGGCGCGGGCTCGGGTCATGCGCGGGGGTAGGGTGCAATGAGTGGGCGAGCAGACCAGTCACAAGCCGAAGGCGCAGCTCGATGCGGAGTTCTCGGAGCTCTACCGTGCGCACCTGCGCGACGTGTACAGCTACGCCTACTACCGCGTGGGCGATCATCACGACGCAGAGGACCTCACCGAGCAGACGTTCCTGCAGGCCTACCGCCACTTCGAGCGCGCGCAGCGCGAATCCGACGGTCGCCCGCTGCGCCCGTGGCTGATCCGCATCGCGCACAACCTCGCCGCGAACCTCTACCGCGACCGCTCGCGCAAGCCCGTGTCGCCGATCGACGACACGACCACCCTCACCGCGATGCACACGACCGAGCAGCTGGTCGAGGGGCGCGACGAGCTCAGCCGCGTGCTCGTCGGGGTGCAGCTGCTCCCCGACGATCGGCGCGAGGCGCTGATCATGCGCTTCGCGCTCGGCATGGACAACCGCGAGATCGCGCGTGCGCTGGGGCGCTCCGACGGCGCCACCAAGGTGCTGATCCATCGCGCGATCAAGCAGCTGGAGGAGATCGTCCATGACTGAGGCCGCACCCAGCTTCGAGGGGCTGCTGCGCGAAGCGCTCGCGCCCGTGGAGCCGCCCGCGGACCTCGCCGAGCGCCTCGAGAGCACGCTCACGAGCATCACCGAGATGGCCGCCGACGAGCTCGAGGCGTGGGAGCTGTCGGCGATGCGCGACCCCCGCAACTGGGTTCGCCCGGCCGCTGCGCTGGTGGTCGGCACGAGCGCCGGCGCGGCGCTCGTGCTGCTGCGCGCGCGCCGGCGGGCGCATGGCTCCAGCGGCGGCCTGGACGGCATGTTGGAGACCGCGGAGCGCACCGTCGCGGACCTCGGGCGCGAGGCCCGCAAGCTGCTCGGCGATCGCTGAGCGCGCGCCGGCGATCGTCCTCACCTGACCGTCCGCACCTTGACTCGCCAGTCGTCGAGATAGGCTCTGAGTCCCGCACATGGCCACCTGCTACCGCCACCCCTCGCGCGAGACGGGGGTCTCCTGCTCCAACTGCGGGCGCCCGATCTGCCCCGACTGCATGACCACCACGCCCGTCGGCATGCGCTGCCCCGAGTGCGCTAGCCAGCGCACGGTCGTCAAGACGCTGCGCAACACCGCCAGGCGTCCCGAGGTGACGCTGGCGCTGATCGCGATCAACGTCGCCGCGTTCCTCGCCGAGGGGAACGTGTCGTTCGGCGGCCAGCCGACCAACAAGGTCTACGAAGAAGGCGCCCTGCTCGGGAGCTACCCGGGCTTCCCGAGCCTGGGCGTGGCCCACGGGCAGTGGTGGCGCATCGTCACGAGCGGCTTCCTGCACGAGAACCTGCTGCACATCGGCTTCAACATGTACGTGCTGTACGTGCTCGGCATCCAGCTCGAGCCGGTGCTCGGCAAGGTCAAGTTCGGCGCGATCTACGCCGTGTCGCTGCTGACCGGTTCGCTGGGTGCGCTGCTGGTCTCGCCGCACGCCGTCACCGTTGGCGCCTCCGGCGCGGTCTTCGGCATCATGGGCGCGTTCGCGGTCGAGCTGCGCGCGCGCCAGCTGCCGCTGATGCAGGGGATGATGGGCGGCGTCGGCGGCCTGATCCTGATCAACCTCGTGATCAGCTTCACGATCCCCGGCATCTCCTGGGGCGGGCACGTCGGCGGACTGATCGGCGGCGCGCTCGCGGCATTTCTGCTTCAACAGGGCCAGCAGCGTCGCATGCAGGCGCTCTCCTATGCCGGCTGCGCGGCGATCGCGATCGCCGCCGTGGCCGGCTCGATCGCCACGTCGAAGGCCAACGAAGCCGAAGCGTCGGCGCCGGTCCTCACGCAGGCGCCCGAACCCTGAGCGGCTCAGGTGCCCGCGACCGGCACCGGTAGCGCCGCCGCCGCGGGCGGCGTCTCGCTGACGCAACCCCGGATGCAGCATCTGCGCGGGCAGCTCCAGGCCGTCGATCAGCCGCGGCCCCGGCCTGGAGAAGTAGGCGGAGGCGCTTATCCCGCTGACTGTAGGGGTAAGCTCGCCTCGTGGCAGCGTTGGCGGAGGCCGAAATCGAGCAGCGCCTGGCGGGCGCATCCGAGTGGCGTCGCGATGGCTCGGCGATCGTGCGCGACCTCGCGTTCGCCGACTTCGCGCAGGCGGTCGCGTTCGTCGATCGCGTCGCGGAGGCCGCCGAAGCCGCCAACCACCACCCGGACATCCTGGTACATGGTTGGAACAAGGTGCGCCTGACGCTCTCCACGCACTCGCAGGGCGGCCTCACCGACGCCGACTTCCAGCTGGCAGCGCAGCTCGATCGTCTCGCGTAGAGACGACCCGCGCGCTTGCTACGGTTGGGGGGTCGAGCACACGATGACTGACGACGAAGAACTTCCTCGAAGTAGCGTCGCCCAAGCGCGCCCGACGTGAACGGCCTCAAGCTGATCTTCGCGGCGCTGCTGGTCGCGATCAACGCCTTCTTCGTGATCGCCGAGTATGCGCTGGTGCGCTCGCGCAAGGCGCGCCTGGAACTGCTGCGCGAGGAGGGCGCCAAGGGCGCGACGCTGGCGCTCGCACAGTTGGACAACGTCAATGAGTACATCTCCGCGGTGCAGATCGGCGTGACGATGACCTCGATCGGCATCGGAGCACTGGGCGAGCCCGCGCTCGCTTCGATCCTCAAGGGTGCGCTGGGAAACACGATCAGCCACGGCGTGGCTGTCGCTGTCGCGGTGATCGTGGCGTTCGCGATCATCTCCTCCGCGCAGCTGATCGCGGGCGAGATGGTGCCCAAGTTCTATGCGATCGACCGCGCCGAGGCCGTCGCACGGCGTGTCGCGCGGCCGCTGCAGGCGTTCAGCGCGCTGTTCCATCCGTTCATCGTCGCGCTCACAGCCGTCGCCGATCGGATCCTGCGGCTGCTGGGCGTGGACATGAGCCAGGAGCGGCGCGGCGGCTCCTCCGACGAGCTCAAGCGCCTGATCGCGGAGTCCCACGAGGGCGGGCAGATCGACCAGGGCGAGGCCGGCATGCTGACGGGCGTGTTCCACCTGCACGAGCAGGAGGCGCGCCAGGTGATGACACCGGCGCCGGCGGTGGTCACGGTCGACGTCTCCCAGGATGTGGAGACGGCGCTGAAGCTGTGCGTGTCGAGCGGCCACACGCGCCTGCTGGTCACCGAGGAGGAAGACCGCGACCGGATCCGCGGCCTCGTGCACGTGTCGGAGCTGGTGCGCCAGCTGATGGAGCACGGGCCGAGCACGCCGATCGAGCCGGTCGTCCACGACGCGCTGATCGTGCCCGAGACGAAGCCGCTGGACGACCTGCTCGCCGATCTGCAGCGCGAGCGGACCTCGCTCGCGGTCGTGGTCGACGAGTACGGGCGCGTAGTGGGCGTGGTCAGCGTCGAGGACATCATCGAGGAGGTCGTCGGCGAGATCGCCGACGAGACCGACCCGACGGCGGGGGAGATCCGCAGGCTGGCGGACGGGGACTGGTTCGTGCGTGGCCACGTCGCGATCACCGATCTCGCCGACTACGGCCTGCACTTGCCGGTCGACAGCGACGCCTATAACTCGATCGGCGGGCTCGTGTTCGCCGAGCTCGGGCGCCTGCCCAAGCGCGGCGACACGGTGACCGCGAACGGTTTCTCGGTCCGCGTCGAGTCGGTGCGCGACAACCGCATCGAGGCGGTGCGCATCCGCGAGCGGCGTCTCGTGCCGCGGGAGGACCCTTAAACACGTCCGGCCCGCGGGGGGAGCGGACCGGATCGTGCGCACTGGGAGGAGGCGGGTGTGCGATGCGACGTTTGACGTCGCATGAACAAGTATCGCGATGTTGATGAACCGCAGCTAAAAGTTCAGTAGGCGTGGATCCCGCGTCCGCTCTTGCGCCCGAGCGCCCCTTCTGCCACCAGCTCCTGCACGCGCGCGGGCACCGGCTCGCCGATCGTCTCGCCGATCGCCTTGGAGACGTCCAGCCCGACGAGGTCCAGCAGCGCCAGCGGGCCCATCGGATGTCCCGCGCCGAGCTTCATGCACGTGTCCACGTCGGCCGGGTCCATTCCGGTCTCTTCCACGAGGCGCACCGCGCTGAACAGGTACGGGAACAGCAGCCGGTTGACGACGAAGCCGGGCACGTCGGGCACCTCCACGGGCGTCTTCTCGAACGTCTCGCACAGCTTCAGCGCACGGCTGCGCGTCTGCTCGCTCGCCGCCTTCGGGAAGACCAGCTCCACCAGCTGCATCTTCGTCACCGGGTTGAAGACGTGCAGGCCGAGGAAGTTGTGCGGACGGCCGCTCTCCTGCGCCAGCCGCTCGATCGACAGAGAGGAGGTCGTGCTCGCGAGGATCGCGTCCTCGTCGAGGACCGCGTGCAGCTCGGTGAGCAGCGCCGCCTTGGCGTCGTGGTCCTCGATCACCGCCTCCACCACGAACGTGGCCTCGGCCAGCGCCGCGGAGTCGGTGACGATTTCCACGTGGTCCGGATCCACCTCCGCTTCGAGCCTGTGCAGGGTCTTCTCGACGGTCGCGCGCGCGCGATCCGCGGACGTCTCCGAGCGGGCCAGCAGCAGCACCGGCCCGTGGTGCGCTGCCGCGGCGGCGAGGCCGCACGCGATCGCGCCGCTGCCGGCTATCCCAAGGCGTTTGCTCAAGGTCTTCCTTGTCCTCTCTCGGGCGTCGCGACCACTGGCTGACTGACCAGTCAATCGGTCGACGCGGTAGAATTACTGATGCAGGGTCCGGGCATCTTATTCAGACGCGCCTGGGCGGGCCTTCGATCAGCGAGCGCGTAGGTGGATAGGTGAGCGGGCTCCGATCGTCTCCATATTCGTCGCGCAACACTCCGTAGGAGGACTCCTGACATGAGGCAACCAGAGGGCCGCGAAGTCGTGATCGTCGAGGCAGTGCGCACGCCGATCGGACGCGGGCACAAGGAAAAGGGCTACTACAAGGACGTCCACCCGAACACGCTGCTCGGGGCCGTCTACTCCGATGTGATCAAGCGCGCCGGCATCGACGCGGCGCAGGTCGAAGACGTGATCGCCGGCTGCGTGTCGCAGTTCGGCGAGCAGGGCCTGAACGTCGCGCGCAACGCATGGCTGCAGGAGGGCCTGCCGATCGAGACCCCCGGCACGACCGTCGACCGCCAGTGCGGCTCCGCGCAGCAGGCGGTCAACTTCGCCGCCGGCCTGATCGCCGCCGGCGTGCACGACGCCATGATCGGCTCCGGCGTCGAGCACATGGGCCACCTGCCGTTCTCCGCCGTCGCGCAGACCCAGGGCGAGTTCGGGCTGGCGTTCCCGCCCGAGCTGATGGCCAAGCACAACATCGTCGGCCAGGGCCTCGGCGCGGAGATGATCGCCGACCAGTGGGAGATCCCCCGCTCGGAGCTCGACGAACTGGCCGTGCGCTCGCACCGCCTCGCCAACCAGGCCACGCAGGAGGGCCGCTTCGAGCGCGAGATCGTGCCGATGACGGTGGACGGCGACACCTACGTCACCGACCAGGGCATCCGACCGGACACCAACCTCGAGGCGCTCTCGCAGCTGAAGCCCGCGTTCAAGCCCGACGGCAAGATCACCGCCGGCAACGCCTCGCAGATCTCAGACGGCGCCGCCGCGGTGCTGCTGATGTCAGCGGACAAGGCCAAGGAGCTCGGCCTGACGCCGCGCGCGCGGATCGTCGACCAGACGACCGTCGGCTGCGACCCGGTGAAAATGCTCGAGGGTCCGATCCCCGCCACGCGCAAGATCCTCTCGCGCAACGGCATGCAGATCGACGACATCGACCTGATCGAGATCAACGAGGCGTTCGCGCCCGTCGTCGCAGCCTGGCGTCGCGAGCTCTCGCCCGACATGGACCGCGTCAACGTCAACGGCGGCGCGATGGCGCTCGGGCACCCGCTCGGATCGACCGGCGCGCGGCTGATCACCACGCTGCTGCACGAGCTCGAGCGCTCCGACAAGGAGATCGGGTTCGTGACGATGTGCTGCGGCGGGGGGCTCGGGACGGGCACCCTCATTCAGCGGGTCTGACGGACTTGTCTTAGGGGCCGGCCTTCGGGCCGGCCTCGCGCGGTTGCGGGGTGGCTTTGACCGAGCGCCGCGGTGGTGCGCCCGCGCGTGATTGCGTTTGTGGCGGCGAATACGAAGCCGCGGTTCCCTTCACGGGAAGGTCGTCAGGCGGCGGCCAGCACCGACGAGGTGGCGCTATCCGCAAACATCACCGATTGTGGCTCACGCTCCGGCACTGCTGCCAGTGCGATGCGTACGACCTCGCCGACCTTCTGGTGCATTTCCTCTGGCGACGCGGCCGCAACTGTGAAATCCAGCTCGATGGTATGCGTTTCGAAGTTGGCTGACGCAGACCCTCCGGGGGCGATCTCGGCGGCGTCCTCGGAGATCGCGTCCTCGACGAGGATCGTAAGTTCCTCGAGGAACTCGTCGGATACATCGTCTGTCGCGAGAATCCTCACGCGCACGGTGAACTCCTCGCCCGGCACGCGCGCCTCCGATTGCGGCCTATCACTACTAGAGCGCATAGCCGTAAGAATACCGGCTGAACGCGCCTACAGCTCCAAGCCCGCACGCCGCATTGCCGCTAGCTTGTTCGCCTTCGCGCGGCGAGGATTGCTTGGCGTGCTTTGTATCGGGATCATTCTGCTCCCGTTAGGCGGGTAGCACTTGACGTAGTTCCTCCCGCCCCGTTCGCACCACCACCCCTGCTTCCACGCGGCTGCGACGAGCGCATCCATGTCGTTGCTATGGACTTTGGGTCGTTTGGCGTTGGGATTGGCCAGGCGCTTGGGGTGCAAAGCGGGATCATCCTAGCGGCGTCCAATGGTGCTGAGCACGATATGAGCGTCGCCTTTACGACTCGCAACGATCAGTCATTCGCCCCTACTCGCTGGTGTTGAAGCCCTGGATGATGTTCTGTTCGGCGGCGCGCAGCAGGCCGAGGACCCGGTAGGGGTCGGTGACGTTGTAGCGCATGCGCACGCTCGAGCTGTACTGGTTCTCGCCGTGGTGTTTGAGGACCTCGACGATCGTGATCACGGAGCCGATCTCGACGTCCTCGTCGTCGCCGTGATCGTGTTCGATCGCCTCCATTTGCTCTGTCACGACCTGGCCGATGATCGCCTGATCCAGTGGCATGTCCGGCCTCCTTCTTGCGGGGAATGGGCTGTCGATGATGCCACCGAAGCCCGCGTCGGTCGAAGCGCGGCCGGCGAGCGGCGGTGGCGCTCAGTCGCTGGGGCCGCCGCCCGTCCAGTCGACGGCAACCGGTGCGAGCGCCAAAAGCGCCGTCCACGTCGCGGCTTCGACGACGCCGCTGGCGGCGATCCCGTGGGCGGTCTGGAAGGCCTCGACGTCGGTGAGCGTCTGCGAGCCGAACAGCCCCGTTGTTTCCTGTGTGGGGGTGGCGCCGGCGAGATGCTCCTGCATCCACAGTACCTGATCGCCCTTGCCGCCCTTCTTCAGTTCCGGGTATTCGGTGTTGGGCGTGACGCTCGTCAGCGGCGCGAGCGGCGCCGCCAGCGTGTTCCAGCCGCTCGCGCCCGTTTCCTGCCAGTCCCAGAAGGACACCCCGGGCGAGCCGTAGTCGACAGCCTCCTCGCGGAAGCGCAGCAGATCCGAGGAGGAGACGCCGCCATAGGTCTGCCCGAGCGGGAAGATCGGGCGGCCGTAGACGCGGTTGGTGATGTACGTGTTGGCGTAGACGGTGTCGACCGACTGGCCGATGTCCTTCCAGTACATCTGCGGCGCGTTGTACTGCGCGCCGCCGGGCCCGAGGAACACCGAGTAGGGGAACGAGGGGTGGTCGAACACGTACGGGAACGAGGCCAGGCCCAGCGGGTAGGTCGGGCCGATCTTCGCGCGCAGGTCGGTGATGTACGTCTGCGCGGCCGCGTAGCGGCCTTCGTATTCGCCCTCCGCGTCGATCACCAAGCAGTCCGCGCCGTTGGCCACCGCCTCCGCGCCGAGCGCCGCCTCGCCCACGGGTTCGCTGCCGTACACGAACTGCCAGGCGCACACCTTCAGCCCGTTGGCGTGCAGTTCGGCGACCAGCTGCGGCGAGAACTGGCTCCAGTAGTTGCTCGAGCCGTCGGAGCTCTTGATGAACAGCGTCGTCACACCCGCGGCGTGCGCCTGCGCCGCGATCGCCGCGACCGAGCCGCCGTCGGACCTGTTCACGTACCAGATCCACATGCCCTGGCCTTCGAAGCCCGTGCCGCCCACCGCGGCGCTGGTGACGGGCGGCGGGTCCTTGGGCGGCGGCGGATGCAGCGCGTGGGTGTACACGTAGATCGGGCCGTAGGAGCTCGTGTAGCGCCCGCCATTGAGGAGAATCATGATGTGGCCGGAGTGCGCGTTCTTGGGCACGGTCGCCACCAGGCCGGAGCTGGGCTTGCCGGCGATCGCGTAGCGCAGGTGCGCGGCCGGCTGCGCCGTCGCCGAGACGCGGCTGATGTGGGCGCCCGGGGACCGGGGGAAGGCGACGACCATCCCCGGCGCGAGGCCGACGCCGCCGAACAGCAGCATTCCCCGCGCGGACACCTGATGCGGGTTGCCGCTGCAGTGAGCGGCGGGCACACAGCTGACGCCGGTGATGCGCACGCTCGTGACGTGAGGCGAACTCGCCTTCACATGGCTCGTGCTCGTGCCGTGGCTGCCGGTCGTGGAGCTGCCGCCGCCGCCGGCCTGCGTGCCCCCCGCGTTCGCTGCGGCGGCGGGCAGCGCGTGGGCAGCGAGCATGTACAGCACCGCCGTGATGGCTGCTGTGGCAACGAATCCCACCCCCTGGAGGGCGCTTCGCGATCGCTTGTGGGCGCCTGTGCTCGCCAAGACCTAGAGCTCCTTCGAGCGGAACCGCCCTCGGGCCGGTGGGCGAGATCCGCGCCCGGCCGGCGGCCCCCGACGTTATCGACTATGGCTTCGCAAACCGCATGTTGGCACGGAAGTTGCGCCGCCGCACCGTTTTGAAGAGCTTTCTCAGCCCCAGCGGAAGCCGACGGAGGCGGGCGCGGGAGCCAGCGGGCTGGACGGGAGCCCGGCGGGAGGGTCGGGCAGGTTGAAGCCGGTCGGCGCCACGTCGTTGGGCGCGTCGGCGTGGAAGACAGACGCCAGGTACTGGTTCTGGCCGCGCCCCACGCCCAGCTCGAACTGCCCGCCGCCGTAGTTGCCGATGCTGCGCTCCGCGCAGTAGTCGTAGGCGTCCAGCAGGTTGCGCAGCCCGCCCAGGCGGGACGGCTTGATGTTGACCATGCGCGGGGGATAGGGCAGCGCCTCGATATCCGCGATCGAGTGGATCGGCGCATCCCACGAGAAGCGCTCGCGGTGCGGGGCGAGCACCGCGTCGGTCTCCGGCGTCAGCGCCGGGTCCTCGATCCAGGCATCCGGGAACGCCTCGGCGACGCGGCGGTAGAGCAGCGGATCGGCGGGCTGGTCGACGATCGAGCCGTGATAGAGGCCCTTGAAGTCGACCGAGTCCACCGCGCCCGTGGCCACCAGCTCGCCGATCAGGCGCTCGTCCCACGAGCTCGTCGGGTCGAGCTTGAAGTGCAGGCCGGGATACAGCGCGAGCCGCCGCTGCAGCGGCTCCAGCGTCGGCGGCTCGCCGAGGCGCAGCGAGACGACGAAGCGCACCGGCTGCGGCTCGCGTCCGAGCGCCGCATGCAGCGTCGTGCCCGCCTGGCGCAGCGCGAGATCGAGCGCCGCCGACTCGTACGCCCACGTGCGGTAGCGGCCCGACACCTCGCGTTGCGGAGGCTCGGGGAACAGTTGCAGCTCCGCCAGACGAGCGCAGAACGACGCGAGCGTGAAGCGCCCCGCCAGCGCCAGCGCCGGGCCGGCGGCCTGCAGGAGGTCGTGGTCGACGGCGTCGTAGGTCACGTCCTCGCCGAGCCCCTCCTCGCCGCCGCCGCGCAGCCTGATGACGGTGCTCTTGCGCTCGAACCCGCTCGAGACCGTCGCCTGCAGCGGCTCCAGCTCGTAGCCGTCGATCTCCAGCTCGAGCTGCGCGAGCGTCTCCCAGGTGCTCACGCGCCAGCCTCGCTTTCCAGGCGCGCCACGAGCTCGTCCAGGCGCAACTCCTCCAGCGCGTCGCCGACCGCCGCGAGCTGGGTGGCGCACAGCTCGATCAGGGTCTTGCCCTCGCTGACCAGCGCGAGCGTCTCATCCAGGCTCGCCTCGCCCGAGTCCAGCCGGCGGATGATCTCCTCAACGCGCGCGGCTGCCGCCTCGTACGTGGGCGGCTGCGCGGCAGCGGAGGCGGCGCCCTCGGGCGGGCCACTCATCGCGGGGTCCTCGTCACTCGACGATCCTCGCAGGTAGCGATCCGTCGGCGAAGCGCAGCCGCAGCTCCGCTGCCTCGCGCGCGCTCGCCGCCGTGAGCACGGGCTCGCCGGTGGCGGACTGCGCGAGCACGTAGCCGCGCTCCAACGTTCGCTGCGGGTCGTGGCCGGCCAGCACCAGCGCCAGCTGGGCGAGCTCGCGCGCCCGCCGCTCGCGGCAGTCCAGCGCCGAGGAGGCCGCCTTGCGCTGGAGCACCACCGCGCGTCGCTCCGTGACGCGCCGCTCGGACTCGACGCGCCGGCGCGAGCCGGCGCGGATCTCGCGCAGCTGCTGGTGCAGGCGCGTGCGCTGGCGATCCAGATGCGCGGCGGGCGCGCGCGACAGCGACGCCAGCAGACGGGCGCGCGTGAGGACCGCCCGCCGACCGTGCTCGCGCAGGCGCGCCGCCGTGGCGGCGAGAGCGGCGCGCGGCTGCATCGCGCGACGAGCGTGCTCGCGCAGTCGCGCGGCCGCAGCCGACTGCTCGGCGCGCGCACGCGTGCAGTCCACGCGCACGGCCGCCTCGGCGGCGTGCGTGGGGGTCGAGCAGCTGACCGCCGCGACGTCGTCGAGCAGCGTGCGGTCGGTGTGGTGGCCCACGGAGGCGATCACGGGCACGCCGAGCAGCGCCACGGTGCGGCACAGCGTCTCGTCGCAGAAGCACAGCAGGTCGGCCAGCGAGCCCCCGCCGCGCGCGACGATCGCCACCTCGACGCCGGCCACGGCCACGAGCTCGCCGAGCGCGCGCACGATCGCGGGCGCCGCGTGGCGGTCCTGCACGGGGGCGAAGCCCCACACCAGGCGCCCCGCCCAGCCGCGGCGGGCGAGCGCCGCCAACACGTCGTCGCGCGCCTTGCCGCCCTCGCCGGTCACCACGCCGATCGTGCGCGGCAGCGTGGGCAGGGCCAGGCGCTTCTGCATCTCCAGCAGCCCCTCCATGTCCAGCCGCTTGCGCAGCCGCTCGATCCGCGCGAGCAGGTCGCCGTCGCCGGCGAGGCGCAGGTCGAGCACCGAGAAGGAGAAGCCGGGGGAGGAGGTGGCGCTGCCGGGGTAGTAGTCGCAGCCGCCCGCCACCACCACCTGCATGCCCTCCGCCGGCGTGCCCGCTCGCGCGACCATCGCATCCCAGTCGCCACGCCAGGCCGCGCACGGGATCGCGCCGCCGGCGTCGCGCAGCTCGAAGTACACGCGCGCCCGCGACGGGCGCAGGTTGACGAGCTCGCCCATCAGCTGCACGCGCGCGAACCCGCGCAGCCTGCCGCGCAGCGCGGCTGCGTACTCGCCCACCGGGAACGGGCCCGGCAGCGCGCTGTCGGGGATGCCCGCGGGCGACGGCAAGGCTGGCGAAGCTGGCGTGGACACGCAAATCAGCATAGGCGCTAGCATCGACGGCGATGCGCCGACACGAGCTCCCGCCCGGCTCCTGACCGACTCCCGTGGCCAAGCGCAATCCCGGCCGGCGCGGACGCTCGCGCAAGCGCCGTCCGAATCCGCAGCGTGAGCATGAGCCCGGGCAGCGCGCCGGCGAGCCGGGATCGCGCGCGAATGCGCCCGCGCAGCGCGGTGGATCGGCTGCCAGCCCGTCGCAGCGCGCCGCCGGCGCGCTGGGTGACCTGAAGGCCGTCGGCGATCGCCCGCAGGCGCCGTGGCATCCGCTGCCGCTGTCCGAGCTGCTGATCCTGGCCGGTGCGATCGGCGCGCTGGTGGCGTGGCTGCGGGGCGTCGAGAGCAACGGCGCGCTGCTGGGGGCGGGGATCGGCGCGGTTGTGCTGGGGACGATCGAGGTCACGCTGCGCGAGCATCTCAGCGGCTTTCGCTCGCACACGGCGATGCTGTCGGCGCTGCCCGCGATCGTGTTCCACTCGGTGGTCGTGGTGGCGGTGCTGGCGACGGCCAACCGCGCGCCCAGCTGGCTCAACCTCGCGCTGCTGCCGATCGACGTGGGACTCGTGGTCGTGTGCTTCAAACTGCTGCGCGCGCGCTACGTGGACGCGCGTCGCGAGCGGACGTTCGCGGGCCTGCGCTGAGCGGCAGCGCCAAGCGGCGTTAGAGCTTGAGCGAGGGCAGCGGCCGCTCGCCCTCGGCGGCGCCCTCGCCGCGCGTCTCGCCATCGAAGCCGAGCCGCTGCAGGCGCGCGATCTCGCGCTCGCCTTCCACGCGCGCCGGGTGCTCCGGCGGCAGGTCCGCGATCAGGTTGGCGATGCGGTTGCGCAGCTGCAGCGCGAAGTGCGGGGTGGAGGCGCCCATCAGCTGGCGCACGTCCACGACGCTCACGTCCTGGGCGCTGGCCTTGCGGCTCAGGCGTCTGGGGTCCTCGGCTTGGCTCAATCTCGCCTCTCTGCGATCGGCTGCGCTGCTTGCGACGCCGACACTATTCGACCTGCGACACGGACTGTTCTTCGGATGTGTGCGACTGCGGGCTGATCTCCAGCAGCGAGTCGAGTTCGGCCTGGATGATGCTGGAGATCGCACCTTCGCCGCCGATCAGCCAGCCGTGATTGTAGGCGCCCCGCACGGGCGGGAACTGGGGGTCGCTGTACGCGGGCTGGATGTCCGACAGGTAGGAGGCGAGCGCGGGCGGCACCTGTCCCGCGCTCGCGAGCAGCAGCAGCGGGCCGTAGTCGCCGCTGGCCGACAGCAGCGCGGCCGCGGGAGCGTCCAGCGGACGGCCGGCGTTCGCGAACACGAGCCCATGGCCGGGTTCTTTGACGCCCCAGCCGAACGCTCCGTCGGTGAAGCGCGCGACCTCGATCGAGTCCTGCGCGGCTTCGGAGCTGGCGCCGTCGCCGCTCGTGATCGTCTTGACCGTGCCGAACCCGCGCAGCTCCGCGAGCGTGTGGTGGCCGACCGCGCTGCTGTCGATCACGTAGATCGAGGGCCGGTGCAGGGCGCTGAGCACGGCGGCCGTCTGCGCGGGGACGCGCGCCGGCGTCACGAACAGGATCGGCGCGCCGCTCTCCGCCGCGAGACCCGCCGCGGGCATCGCCAGCGCCGCGGGCGTGTCGGCCGCGAGCACGATCACCTGATGCGGCGCGGCGCCTCCCGCGAGCGTCTGCGCCAACTGCTGAATGGCGGCGGCCGTGACCGTCGGTACGCCCACCCGAACGTCGTGCGTGAGGTAGCCGTCCGGCACCGCCGCCGCGGTGCCGATGCGGATCACCTGCGCGCCGTCCAGCGCGGGGTCCCCCAGCGGATGCACGGCCTCCAGCGTCTGCAGGGTGACCGCGGGCAGCGTTTCGCCTTCGCTGAACACGATCGGGGCGCCCGCGGGGGCGCTCGCGAGCACCGAGGCCGCCAGCGCGGGCAGCCGGTCGCGGTCGTTGACGAGCACCACCGCCAGCGGTCGCGTCGCCGCGGTGAGGCCGGGATACACGGCGCGCGCCACCGCGGCGGCGTCGGCGGCGACTTCGCTGCCGCCGAGACGCGTCGTGTTGCGCGTCGCCACGCTCACCGCTCCCTGCGGGGACACCGGCACGAGCTTGCGGGTCGGGCCGCCACCGGCCGATTCTTCGCCGCCCTTGCCGCAGCCGGCCACGCTCGCCGCGGCGAGCACCAGCATGGCCAGGAGCGGTCCCCGCGCGGCGCGCATGGCCGGCACACTAGCGATCCGGGGAAAAGCGCGGCATTTGCGGGAAAAGCTGCGAAAAGCGATGCACGTCCTGCAAGCGTCCTTGCACTCTGCTAGCGTCCTCGCCCGAATGCCGAGTCCTTGACCAGAAGTCAGGGAACGGGGGACCCAAGTTGTTGGGGCGAATCCCGCGGTAGGACACGTGAGAAGCGCAGGCTCTTTCAGCGCTAGCCCGTCAGCTAACCCCGCAGGCCGACGAAAGAGGTTGTGGCTGTGTGGACGCGTACCTGTAGCGCGATGGTCTGCAGCTTGTTGGTCGCGGCAGTGAGCGCCTCGAGTGCCCTCGCCAGCGGGACCGGCGGCGTCGCCGCCGCGGAACCGGCGACCAAAACGACCACCAAGCCCGCTACAGCGGTTCACCTGTTCCCCACGACCGCCAAGACGCCCAGCGTCGCCTACAAGGGCCCGGTCTACGAGAAGACCGCGACCGGCGAAGTCGTCGCCTACACGGCGCCGGCGAAAGCCAGCACCACGACGGGCACCGCCGCGAGCAGCACGGGCGGCATCGCCCCCGCAGCGGGCGAACCGGCCGAAAGCACGCTCGCGTCGAGCATCCCCGGCGAACTGACGACCGGCGACGGCATGACCTCTGCGACAGGCCCCACGCCGCGGCCGGAGCTGCTGGTCCCGGGCATCACCGCGCGCTTCGTCGACGGCCTGGCCGCAGCCCCGATGGGGGTTCCAGCGGCCGTCCAGCAGATCATCTGGGCCGGCAACGAGCTGATCGGGCTTCCCTATATCTATGGCGGCGGCCACGCCTCGTTCACCTCGCCCGGCTATGACTGCTCCGGAACGGTGTCCTTTGCGCTTCATGGCGCGGCCCTGCTCGTCACCCCGGAGGACTCCTCCGAATTCGAAGCCTGGGGCTCGCATGGCGCCGGGCGCTGGGTGGCGATCTTCTCCAACCCCGGCCACGCGTACATGACCGTGGCTGGCCTGCGTCTCGACACGAGCCCCGCGGAAGACCCCGCCGACCTGCAGGGTCCGCGCTGGCGTCCGTTGCGCCAGACCAACGGCGGCTTCGTCGTTCGTCACCCGCTCGGACTCTGACGCCGATCGCATCCGCAGGGCGAGCGCACCCGCATACGGACGGCGCCGCGTCGGCTACGCTTGACGGTGTTGGCCGAGCTCAGGTCGGTCGCCTCTCAGAACAGCAATAGGAGGATCAGATGGCCGGCTTGACAGGGCGCATGTCCACGGTGGTGAAGGCGAAGGTCTCGAAACTGCTGGATCGGGCCGAAGACCCGGCCGAGACGCTCGACTACAGCTACCAGAAGCAGGTCGAACAGCTGCAGAACGTCAAGAAGGGCATCGCCGACGTGGTGACCGCGAAGAAGCGCCTGCAGATGCAGGAGAGCTCGCTGCAGCAGAGCGTCGTAAAGCTCGACACGCAGGCCCGCCAGGCGCTCGCGGCCGGCAACGAACCGCTGGCGAAGACCGCGCTCGAACGCAAGAACGTCGCGCAGACCGAGCTCCAGGGTCTCGATACGCAGGTCGCGGAACTCGAAGACCAGCAGCAGAAGCTGACGGACTCCGAGCAGAAACTGCGCGCCAAGATCGAAGCATTCCGCACCAAGAAGGAGGTCATCAAGGCCCAGTACTCGGCGGCGGAGGCGCAGGTGCGGATCTCGGAGGCGGCCACCGGCGTGGGCGAGCAGATGGCCGACGTGGGCCTGGCGATGCAGCGCGCCGTCGACAAGACCGAAAACATGAAAGCGCGCGCGGACGCCGTCTCGGAGCTGGAAGCGGCGGGCACGTTCGACGACATCACGCAGCTGGGCGGCGGCGAAGACGACATCGACCGCCAGCTCAAGCAGCTCTCCAGCCAGCCGGCGGTCGACAACGAGCTGGAGAAGATGAAGAGCGAACTGGGGTCGGGTGCCCACCCACCCGCCCCCGCGCCGCAGATCGCGGCTGGCGGCGAGAGTGGCGGCGAGACCGCCGGCGACGCGCAGCCGAGCGAGACGGGGGGCCAGGCATGATCGTCCGCATCTCCGGCGAGGGCCAGTATCGACTCGACGACGCCGAGGCAGAGCGCGTGGACGAGCTGCGCAGCAAGGCGCTCGCGATCGTCGACAGCGGCAACGAGGACGGCTTCGCGGATGCTTTCGCGGCGCTGCTCGACTACGTGCGCGCCCAGGGCACCGCGTTGGGCGACGACGAGCTCGAGGGCTCGGACGTGATCCTGCCGCCGGCCGACTTCAGCTTCGACGAGGCCGGACGCGAGTTCACCGGCGAGGGCCTGATCCCGGACTGACACCGTTCGTTGGTGCCGCCGCCGACGCCGTATAGCCATAGTTATACGGCGCGTCGAAGGAGCAACACGGCCCGCACCCCCGGCGGTGTCCTCAGATCGGAATGCCCCACAAGGGGAACCAGCGCTCCAGTTCTGGCTCGATCGGCAGTTCCGAGGCCATCTGCGCCTTGATCTGCAGCTCGCGCTCGGTCGAGCGTTGCTGCGCCGCAGCATCACCGCCGGCGCCGGCGCCGGCGCCGGCGGGCACGAACGGGTACCAGTAGCCGCGCTTGTAGTTGTAGATGAAGTAGATGCGCTGCTTGCGCGCGTCCACGAACGCGAACACGGCGCACAGCAGCCGCGCCCCGTAGCCGGCCGTCTCGATCGAGCTGGACACTGCGTTGATGCCGACCGCCAGGTCTTCGACGCTGGGCGCGCCGTCGGGGTTGTGCAGCACCATCCAGCGGTAGCCGTAGCTGTCGTCCTCGGTCGAGACCTTGGTGCCGCTCTCGCTGCCGGTGGCGGTCACGACTTCTTCCATTTCGTGCAGCGTGCTTTCGAACTCGCTGGTGGCGAGCGCCTGGAAGACGATCGCGGCCTTGCCCGCCGGTTCGATCTGATGCTCGGCCTGCAGCGTCACGTACGCGGTCGCGATCGCGAACAGGCGATCGGGCGCCGGCCCCTTGACCTCGTGGCGGCCCGTGAGGATGTCGCGCAGGCCCACTGCTCAGGCGGTGCCCTGCAGCTGGGACTCCAGCCGCTCCAGCGCGGCCAGTCGCTGCTCGAGCGGCGGGTGGTCGGCGAAGATGTTCATCAGCGACTGCTTCGTGCGCGCGGGGACGATGAAGAATGCGCTCATGCCTTCCGCCCTGCGCAGATCCTGGCTCGGCACCCGCTCCATCGTGCCGCTGATCTTCAGCAGCGCCGAGGCGAGCGCGCTTGGCCGTCCCGTCAGCACCGCGGAGCCGCGGTCGGCGGCGAACTCGCGGTAGCGCGACAGCGCGCGCAGCAGTAGGAACGAGACCGCGTACACGATCACCGAGACGATCAGCACGAAGAGGATGCCCTCCTCCTCTTCGCGGCTGCCGCGGCCGTATCCGCCGCCGAAGCCGCCGCCGAAGAAGAACGTGAACTGGATGATCAGCGAGGCGAGCGTCGCGAAGAAGCTCGCGAGCGTCATCACCATCACGTCGCGGTTGATCACGTGCGTAAGCTCGTGTGCCATCACGCCTTCGAGCTCGGCGGGGGAGAGCAGGTCGAGGATCCCGCGCGTCGCGCACACGGTCGTCGACTTCTTGGAGCGCCCCATCGCGAATGCGTTCGGCATCGAGGTCTCCATCACGCACACGCGCGGCTTGGGCAGGTCTGCCTGCACGCATAGCCGTTCGATGATCCCGTGCAGCTCAGGCTCCTGTGCGGGCGTGACCTCCTTGACGCCCATCGTGCCCATCGCGATCTTGTCCGACGCGAACAGCTGCACGAGCAGCAGCGCGACCGCCACCACCACGATCAGGCCCGCGGCCGCGCCGGCGGCGAACAGCGCGCCGACGAACGCCACATACAGGAGCCCCAGCAGGAACATCGTCAGCAGCATCCGGGCCTGCAGTCCCGTGTCCCTGCCGAAGCTCGATCGTCTGGCCGCCATGACGCTGATTGTCGCAGAAGCGCTTACACGTGCCCTAAAGTTCGCGCGCGAGCGATGAAGCCCGACGTCGAACTGCTGGGGATCTCGATCAAGACGTTCGGCGTCGTGTTCGCGCTGGGCTTCCTCGCGTGCGGCGCCGTCGTCGCGCGCCGCCTGCGCGAGCTCGGCAGGCCGGTCGACTGGGCGTACGAGATCACGTTCGCCGCGCTGATCGGCGGCGTCGTCGGCGCGCGCGCCTACTACCTGATCCAGAACTACAGCCAGGTCGAACACGACCTGCTCGGCAGCATCTTCTCCGGCTCCGGGCTCGTTTGGTACGGCGGCGCGATCGGCGGCGCAATCGGGGTGATCGGATGGATGCGCTGGCGCGGTGTGCTCGAACTGCGGATCTTCGACATGTGCGCCACCGCGCTCGCGCTCGGCTACGCGATCGGCCGCATCGGCTGCCAGGTCGCAGGCGACGGCGACTACGGGATCCGCTCCAGCCTGCCGTGGGCTATGGGCTACCCGCACGGCACGCTGCCGACGCCGCCCGGCGTGCGCGTGCAGCCGACCCCCATCTACGAGACCGTCGCCATGTGCCTGCTCGCCTACGCGTTGTGGCAGCTGCGCGACCGCGTGCGCCCCGGGGTGGTGTTCGCGCTGTACCTGGTGGGCAGCGGGCTGGAGCGCTTCCTGGTGGAGTTCATCAGGCGCAACAAAGAGGTGCTCGTGGGGCTCACCGCGCCGCAGGTGGAGAGCCTCGTGCTGCTCGCGATCGGGCTGGCGTGGATCGGGCTGATGACGCGACGCCGAGGGATCTCCGGGCTGCGGCCGGACGCTGCGTGAGGGGTCGTGTCGCAGGTCCACGATCACCTCGACGAGTTGGTTCGGTCGCGCGGAGACTCGATTGAGCGGTCAGGCCACCAGCGGCGCGCATGTAGGAGATTCCACTTCACGCGGGTGCCGGGGGCCGAACGGGGCTGGAGTGCAATTGAGACACCGTCGTCTGCCGAGGCGCCTCACATCGCATCGAGATCGTCGAGTCGTGCACTGGCAAGTACCACCTTTTCACCGCGAATCGGAACGGCCTCGGCTTCGAGCAGGCGCCGCTGGCGCGCGCCCTTTGCGAGCGACCCGTCGGCGCGAACGACACGATGCCACGGCACGTCGGGCGAGTCGGTTCGACTCAGCACGGAACCCGCAAGGCGCGGTGCGCCCGGCGAGACGTCGCCGTAGGTGCGCACGTAGCCCGGGGGGATCGCACGCACGCGTCGCAGGATCGCCTCGGCTCTCGTCTGCTCCTCCACCGGCCGGATCGTGCCACAGAGCCGTGCGACCGCCCTGCTTTACTCCCCTCGCATGCCCGATGAGCAGCGGCCGGCGGTCCGCGGCGATTTCGAAGCATGGCTCGCACCCGATAACTTCGACGGCGAAGCTCGGCAGAGGCGCCCGTTGGGGGAGTTTCATGCGTGAGTTGGGGGCTGCCTCTGAGCGAGATCGCTCCGGCGGAACCCGCTGAACGCCGTCGACTGCCGCTTTCCGCGGTCGGCAGCGATAATCACCGTCGATGGCCACCGGCACCAGCCTCTCCAACGTCTTCCCCCTGGGCAGCCGCCTCAACGAGCGCGGTCGCCTCGAGGTGGGGGGCTGCGACACGATCGAGCTGGCGCGCGAGTTCGGCACGCCCGCGTACGTCGTCGCCGAGGACGATCTGCTCACACGCGCGCGGGCGTTCGTGCGGGCGGGCCGCGACGCCGGCCACGGCGACTTCCACGTGGTGTTCGCGTCCAAGGCGTTTCCGTGCACGGCCGTGCTGGCGCTGTTCGCGCGCGAGGGGCTGTGGTGCGACGCGGCCTCCGGCGGCGAGTTGTACCTGGCGCTGGAGTCGGGCTTTCGTCCGGAGCGGATCGTGCTGCACGGCAACGCCAAGTCGGAGGCCGAGCTGCGCATGGCGTTGCGTCACCGCGTGGGTGCGATCGTGGTCGACAACTTCGACGAGATCGACCGACTGCGCCAGCTCGTGGCCGAGGGCGAGCTGGCGGACCGCAGCGAGGGGCAGCCGGTGCTCGTGCGCGTGACCCCCGACGTCAAAGGAGACACCCACGAGAAGATCTCCACGGGGCAGGCCGACTCGAAGTTCGGCTTTGCGATGGCGCACGCCGGCGAGGCGATCGCGAGCCTGCGCGACGCCGAGGGGCTGTCGCTGTGCGGCGTGCACGCCCACATCGGCTCGCAGCTGCTCGAGCTGGAGCCGTTCCGCCGCGAGGCCGCCGAGCTCGCCAAGCTCGGCGACTTCCCGATGTGGGACCTCGGCGGCGGCCTCGGCGTGCAATACACCGAGCAGCAGCCCTCGCCGCCGACGATCGAGGAGTACGTCGGCGCGATCGTGCAGTCCGCGCACGCCGCCGGCATCGGCGCCGACAGCCGCCTGCTGATCGAGCCCGGCCGCGCGCTGTGCGCGAACGCGGCGGTGACGCTCTACACGGTCGAGAGCGTCAAGCAGAACGTGTCGCGCTGGGTGGCCGTCGATGGCGGCATGTCCGACAACATGCGCCCGATGCTCTACGGCGCCCCCTACGAAGCCCATGTCGCCGACCGCCTGGGCGGGGAGACCGAGTGCGTGCTCGCGGGCAAGCACTGCGAGTCGGGCGATGTGATCCTGCGCGACGCGCGACTCGCGGACCCGCGCGCGGGGGACGTGATCGTGACGCCCGCCACGGGCGCGTACGGTTACGCGATGGCGAGCAACTACAACGGCGTGCCGCGGGCGCCGGTGGTCTTCTGCCGTGACGGCGACGCGCGCGTGGTGGTCAGGCGCGAGCGCTACGAGGATCTGACGGCGCGCGATGTTGCGTAGGCAGGCGAGCACGCGCGATGGCGGCTGAACGGCCGATGTCCTCGCCTCCGTTCACCGTCGGCCTGCTCGGCCACGGCACCGTCGGCGCGGCGTTCGCCGTGCTGCTCGGGGAACGCGCCGACGAGATCGAACGCTTCAACGGCCGCAGGCCCGTGATCGGCGGCGTGCTGACGCGCAGCCGCGGCGACTTCCAGGAGATCCTCGACAGCTCCGATCTGCTCGTCGAGGTGATGGGCGGGATCGAACCCGCGCGCGGTTATCTGCTGGCCGCGATGCGTCTCGGCAAGGACGTCGTGACCGCCAACAAGCAGCTGCTCTCCCAGCACGGCGAGGAGCTCTTCGAGACGGCGCGCGAGCACGGCGTGCGGCTGCGCTTCGAGGCCGCCGTGGCGGGCGTCGTTCCGGTCGTGCGCGTGCTCGAGGAGTCGCTGTCGGCGACGCCGATCGAGCGCATCCACGGGATCGTCAACGGCACCACCAACTTCATCCTCACGGAGATGACCGCCGGCTCCACCTACGCTGAGGCGCTCGCGGAGGCGCAGCGCGTGGGCTACGCCGAGGCCGACCCCAGCGACGACGTCTCGGGCCGCGACGCCGCCGCCAAGATGGCGATCCTCGCGCGGCTCGCGTACGGCTCGCCTGTGCACCTCAACGACGTGCGCTACGAGGGCATCGAGCATCTGCACGGCGACGATCTCGAGTTCGCGCGCGAGCTCGGCCTGGGGCTCAAGCTGATCGGCACCGCCGAGCGCCGCCACGGCGGGCTGTCGGTGCGCGTGCATCCGGCGTTCCTGTATGCCGGACACCCGCTCGCGGGCGTGTCGGGACCGTTCAACGCGGTCACGATCGAGTCCGAGCCGATCACCGAGATCACCATCTCGGGACCCGGCGCCGGCGGCCGTCAGACCGCGAGCGCGGTGCTCGGCGACGTCGTCAGCGTGATGACCGGCGGCGCCCGTCCGCCCGCGCCGCCGCTGGCGCTGCCGCTGGTCGAGGACGTCGAGAGCGCGTTCTACCTGCACCTCGACGTGGCCGACCGGCCGGGTGTGCTCGCGACGGTCACTAAGGTGCTGGGCGAGCACGAGGTGTCGATCAAGTCCGTGGTGCAGCGCGGCATGGGGGAGCGTGCGCGCCTGGTGATGATCACCCACCCGGTGATCGAGTCTGGGCTGAGGATCGCGATCGAGCGGCTCGCCAGTTTCGACTTCGTGCGCTCCACCCCCAGGACAATCCGTGTGATCGAAGAGGAGTTCGTATGAGCCAGACGAGCATCAAGGTGCCGAAGATCGAAGGGATACCGCCGACGGGGGCGCACGTGCCGCTGATCGAGCGCTACCGCGAGCGGCTTCCGTTCGAGCTCGGCGACCCGCTCGTCAGCCTGCAGGAGGGCTCGACGCCGCTGCTGCGCGCGCCGCTGATCTCGGAGATGGTGGGCGCGACCGTGCGCCTGAAGCTCGAGGGCGCCAACCCGACGGGCTCGTTCAAGGATCGCGGCATGACCTGCGCCGTCTCCGCCGCCGTGCGCGACGGCGCCAAGGCCGTCATCTGCGCCTCCACCGGCAACACCGCGGCGAGCGCCGCTGCATATGCCGCCCGCGCCGGCATCACCTGCGCTGTGATCGTGCCGGACGGCAAGATCGCGCAGGGCAAGATGGCGCAGACGCTCATGCATGGGGCGCGCGTGATCTCGCTGAAGGGCAACTTCGACGAAGCGCTGACGCTCGTGCGCGAGCTCACCGACACGCACCCGATCGTGCTCGTCAACTCCGTCAACGAGTTCCGCATCGAAGGCCAGAAGACCGCCGCCTTCGAGATCCACGAGGGACTTGAAGGCGGCCTCGAAGCGCTGTGCATCCCCGTCGGCAACGCCGGCAACATCACCTCCTACTGGCGCGGCTTCCAGGAGCTGGGCGCCGCGCCGAAGATGTTCGGCTTCCAGGCCGAGGGCGCCGCGCCGCTCGTGCTCGGGCATCCCGTCGAGCATCCCGAAACGGTCGCAAGCGCGATCCGCATCGGAAACCCCGTGCGCTGGGAGGACGCGATGGCGGCGGCGACCGACTCGCGGGGCTCGATCCGTGTCGTCTCCGACGCCGAGATCCTGCACGCCTACCAGCTGCTCGCGTCCAGGGAAGGCATGTTCTGCGAGCCTGCCTCCGCCGCGGCCGTCGCGGGCCTGCTCAAGTACGGCGCGGACGGCGCTGAGCAGATCGCGTGCGTGCTTACGGGCCGCGGCCTCAAGGACCCCGAGACGGCGATCGCCAACAACGACGGCATGGTCATCTCGTGCGTGGCCGAGACGGCCGCGATCGAGGAAGCGGTTCTGGGTGATCCGTAAAAGGGTCGTGCGCGTGCCGGCGTCCTCGGCGAACCTCGGTCCAGGGTTCGACTGCATGGCCGCGGCGCTCGCGTTGATGCTCGAGGTCGAGGTGGAGGAGACCGGCGAGTTCGCCGTCGAGACCGACCTGCCGGTGGCGAGGGGCCGCGAGAACCTGTGTGTGCGCGCGTTCGAGCGGCTGCATCCCGCCGACGGCTTCACGTTCAGGATCAAGTCCGAGATCCCGCTGTCGGGCGGCCTCGGCTCCAGCGCGGCGGCGATCGTCGCCGGGCTGATGGCCGCCGACCATGTGTTCGAGCTGGACGCCGACCTGCTCGCGCTTGCGACCGAGCTCGAGGGCCATCCCGACAACGTCGCCGCGGCGCTGTACGGCGGCTTCGTGGTGTGCGCCGACGGGCAGGCCGTGCGCTTCGATCCGCCCACCGGCCTGGAGGCGCTCGCGGTTGTCCCCGAGGAGGCGGTGCGCACGCGCGCGGCGCGCGCCGCGCTGCCCGAGCAGGTGCCGATGGCCGACGCCGTGTTCAACGTCGCGCACGCGACGATGCTGACGCTGGGCCTGGCCAGCGGCGACTGGGATCTGGTGGCGCGCGGGCTCGACGATCGGCTGCACCAGCGCCAGCGCGCGAGCCTGTTCCCGCGCTCGTTCGAGCTCGCGGGCCGTGCGCGCGAGCTGGGGGCGCTGGGCGCGACGATCTCGGGCGCCGGCCCGACGGTGCTGGTGTGGTGCTTCTACGAGCAGACCGGCGCCGTCGCCGAGGCGCTCGCCCCGCTGATCGACGGCTGGGCGAGTCTGCTGCGCGTGTCCTTCGAGCTGCAGGGAGCCTACGTAGGCGAGCTCTGAGCGAGCCGCGCGAGACGCTCGCCGGCTCCGTTCAGCCCGTCCAGGCGCGCCAGCACCTCGGCCGCCAGCGCCAGGTAGTCGGCGCCCAGGTCCGGTCGGTGATCGAGGATCGAGCGTGCGCGCTCGGCCGACTCCGCGTATGCGATCGAGGTGCGGATCACCGAGTCGAACACCTGCTCGCCAAAGCGCTCCTTCAGCGAGACGAGCGCCTCGCGCGAGTGCACCGTGCGCATGTCCGCGAGGTTCAGCAGCACGCCGAGCAGCGTCAGCTGCGGGTTGAGGCTGTCGCGCGCCAGCTCCACCACCTCGATCGCCTGCTCGACGCCCTGCAGCGCGAAGTACTGCGCCTCCGCGGTGATCAGCGCGCGATCGGCCGCCACCAGCGCGTTCACGGTGAGCAGCCCCAGGGAGGGAGGGCAGTCGATCAGGATCACGTCGTAGGCGTCGGCCGTCTCGGCCAGCGCCCGCCTGAGCGTCAGCTCGCGGCCCATCTTGCCGCCCAGCATCAGCTCTGCCTCGGCGAGGCTCAGGTTGGCGGGGATGATGTCCTGGTGGATCGCCTCGCTCGCGCCCGCGCGCCCGGCGAGCACATCCGCGATCGTCGGCTCGACGTCCGTCGGCAGGTCGAAGTAGTCGGACAGGTTGCCCTGCGGATCGAGGTCGACCGCCAGCGTGCGCAGGCCGCTGCGCCGCAGCACGTCGGTGAGCGTGCGCACCGTTGTCGTCTTCCCGGTGCCACCCTTCTGCGAGAGCACGGCGATCGTGTGAGCCATCGTCGCAGCGATGTTACGCGCCGCAGCGCCCGCGCGTGCGCGCCACCGCGTCCTGCTCTGGCTCGCCTCAGACGATGGGGTGCAGTGAGCTCTGCCCGGCGTCGACGCCGACCGCGTCGACCTCCGCCGGCACGCTCATGAACATCAGCCGGTAGCGCCCCACGATGATCTCGTCGCCGTCCCGCAGTGCCTTGCCGTCGACGCGCGCGCCGTTGACGAACACGCCGTTGAGGCTGCGGTCGTCGAGCAGCCGCACGCCGTCGGGGTGGCGCACGATCAGCGCGTGCCGTCGCGACACCGTCGGGTCGTCGAAGCGCACGTCCGCGGCCAGGCTGCGGCCGATCCGGGTCCACTCGCGCGTCAGCGCGACCATCCGCACCTCGTCGTTCTCCTCGTAGCAGAGGTACTCGCCCGGCTCCTCGATCCTCGCTCGCGCCTGCGCGAGGTGCGCGTCGCGGTCCGGTTCGGGCGTCACCAGCAGCGTCGCTTCGTCGCTCTGCGCAGAGCTGGCGCCCGCGGACATCCGCACCGTGCTGAACAGCGACGCGCGAACGAAATCCCGTCCCCCGCAGCCGGGGCAGTCTCCGAGGTTCTCCGAGCCGTTGAGCGTGAGCGTGTAGGCGCAGTGGGTGCAGCGAAACGAGCCGCCTCCCACGAATGCTCCCGAAGTGACTGAGTTCATGCTGTGCTCCTCCCTCTGAGTTGCTGCCGGACTTGCTCCCGGGGGTCGCGCCCGGGGGGACGATCCTGCGGGTCGGGGGAAACTCGTGGCGATCATAACAAGGGTGTCAAGCGTGACTGGAGTTCTGAATAATCGTATCTTACGGGGGAAATCGGCACCGGCTCGCCTGCCACAGCCCCGGTAGGCCACTACCCGCACGGCGGCGAGCGCAAACGGTGACCATCGGTACTCGCGTGCCGGCCGGCAGGCGGGCTTGCGAGGGCAGGAGCGGGCGCGCAGGCGGCGAAATCAGGGACCCATGACGTCATCCTCAACCCACATCGAGCTGCTCGAGCGGGTGCTGCTGCGCCGCGGGGTCGGAGCGCTGGAGGCCGACCGGCACCGCTGCGCCGATTGCGGGCGCACGCCGCTGACCGGCGAGCACGTGCACCTCTACGCCGGGCGCGAGCAGCGGATCGTCTGCGAGCTGTGCCGTCCGCGCCACCGCGAGGCGCCCGTGGCCAGCGAGATCGTCAGGCACTGCGAGCACGGCCACGCCGTGCGGCTCACCGCGCGCGCGGCCTGAGCGGCGCCGCGCCGGCGCGCTGGCGGTCATTAGACTTGCGCTCCGCATGGATCCCGTGACCGTCTCGATCGTCGTCTCCGCTCCGCGCGAGCAGGTCTTCGACTACCTGCAGGACATCGCCAACCACCCCGAGTTCACCGACCACTACCTCGTCGACTGGCACCTGACGAGGATCGACAGCGTCGGCGCGGGCGCCGGCGCCCGCTTTCGCGTCAAGGCCCCCGGCAACCGCTTCAGCTGGGGCGACGTCACGTTCGCCGAGGTGCAGCGCCCCCATCGGATCGTGGAGGTCGGGCGCACCGGCAAGAACAACCGCATCCGCACGCTCGGCGTGTACGACCTCGCGCCCGCGTCCCACGGCTCGACGCGCGTGCAGTTCACGCTCGAGACCGTGCCTGCGACGCTGTCCGATCGGCTGCTCGAGGGGTTCGGCGCGCGCGCCTGGACAAGGCGCAAGAACAGGCGCGCCATGCACCGCCTGCGGCGGATCATCGAGCGCGGGGAGGGCCGCGGGAATCGCGTCACGGTCGCCGGCGGATAGACTGCCGCGTCGCATGTTCAGCCGCCGCCTGCGCAAGCTTCCCCTCGTCCTGCCCGCGCTGCTCGCCGTGCTCGCGCTGAGCGCCTGCGGCGACTCCCACACGCGCGTCACGACCGGCACCTACGCGGGCGAGTCGGGCGCCAACGCGCCGTACCTGGACGTCGGGCCGCTCGTCTACGAGATCCAGCTCTCGCGCGAGCTGAACCCCGCCAACAGCGAAGACGCCACATACCTGCAGGGCCTGACCGCCGCGCAGCGCAAGCTCGAACCGGGCCAGGAGTGGTTCGCGGTGTTCGTGCAGGTCTACAACAACAGCGACCAGCCGCACCCCGCGGCGACGAGCATGACGATCACAGACACACAGGAAAACAGCTACACGCCGATCGAACCGGGTGAGGTCAACCAGTTCGCCTACCGCGCGGGGACGGTCCAGCCCAAAAACCAGCTGCCGCTGCCCGGCACGATCGCCGACGACGATCCCGCTCAGGGCCAGGTGCTGCTCTACAAGATCCAGATCGTCTCGCTCGACAACCGGCCGCTCGTGCTCAAGATCCTCGACCCCGAAGACCCGAGCGAATCGGCATCCGCCGAGCTCGACGTCTGATCTGACGGCGTCTCGTCGCCCCCCGGGCGGTCAGTGTTCGTGTAGGCCCGCTTCGATCACTTCGCGGGCGACCGGCGCCGCGGTGTCGCCGCCGGCGCCGTCTTTGACGAGCAGCACGCACACGACGATCCGCGGGTGCAGGGCGGGCGCGAAGGCGGCGAACCACGCGTCGGTGTTGGCGGCTTCGCTTTCGGCGCCGCCGCTCTGACAGCCTTCCCCGTTCGCTTCATGCGATTCGCCGGCTTCGCCGGTGCCCGTTTCCGGGGCGGTGGCGGTGGTGCACGCGGTCTTGAGTTCGGCGGTGCCGGTCTTGCCGGCGACCGTCACCCCGGGGATCGCGGCGGACGTGCCCGTGCCCTCGCGCACGACGGCGATCATCAGGTGCCGCATCGTGCGGGCCACCGACGCGCTCATCACGCGCACGGCTGATCGGGGCGGGTCCGGCAGGAGCGTCGGCTCGGGCCGGCGCCCGCCGTCGGCGACGGTCGCGGCGACGGTGGCCATCTCCAGCGGGCTGGCCAGCACCTCGCCCTGCCCGATCGCCGTCGAGCCGAGGTCGAGTTCGCCCTGGATCTCGCTGGCAGGCGGCAGCGTGCTCTCGGCCGCGCCGACGATCCCCGGATCGTGGTTGAAGCCGAAGCGTTCCGCCATCGCCACCAGGCGCGTCGCGCCGAGCTTCACGCCCAGCGGGCTGAACACCGAGTTGCACGACACCGCAAACGCCAGTTCGAGCGAGCCGCCGCATTCCTCGCCGTGGGCGTTGTTCAGCTTGACGCCGTCGAGCGTGGCGAACGTCGCGTAGGGGAACACCGTGTGCTCGGTCGCGAGCCTGGCCGCCAGCACACCGGTCGTGGTGACCATCTTGAACGTCGATCCGGGCGGCTGCAGGCCGCTCAGACCGAGGCCGGCGACGGCCAGGACTTCGCCGTTGGGGCGCATCGCGACGACGCCGCCGAGCTGGCCTCCGAGCGCCGTTACGGCCGCGCGCTGCAGCGTCGGCGACACGGTCGTGCGGACCGGCGCCGCCGGCTGGGGCCTTGCGAACGCGAGCGGACGCGACCCGGCGAGCAGCTCGCCGCCGGGGGTGCCCCGCAGGCGGCTGTCGAGCGCCAGCTCGAGGCCGCTCAGGCCCACGATCGCCTGCGCCGGCAGCCCCTGTTCTTCGAGTGCCTGGCGGCGCGCGACCGGAATCGGGCCGACGGTCCCCAGCACCGAGTCCGCGATGCTGCCAAGCGGCGAGTCGCGCGTCGATTCGGCGGGCGCGTCGGTGACGTCGCCGGGCGCGGCTTCCGCCAGCACGCTGCCGTCACGCGCCAGCAGCGGCGCGCGGCGCGGCAGCGAGGTGACCCGGCTGAGCCGCTCGCCGGGGCGCATGCCGGGGAACGCGAGCGATGGCGACCACGCGATGCCCGGACCCTGCGCCGACCCGGCGGGCGCTTCGATCGGCAGCGTGAAGCTCAGCGAGAGCACGCCGAAGCGGCGCGTGTCGACGCGCACGGGCACCGTCACCGCGCCCGCATGCCCCCCGCGCGCGCGGCCGGCGACCCGCATCCGGGTAACGGTCGCGATCGTCAGCGCTTCCCGGTAGTCCCGCGCGAACTCGCTCACCGGCGTCGACTGCTTCGAGGAGGCGGTGACGTCTGAGTACATGCGCTCGTAGTCGCGCCGCGTCCACGCCGACACGAACTGGTCCGCGAGCGCGTAGCCGGGAGGCGCGCTGTGGCGCGTGCCGACGATCGCGCCGGTCGCGAAGGCGGCGACGGCCAGCACGAGGACGGGGCGCGCGCGTCGCATGCGCTGGTTGCGGCTTTCGGTCACAGAGCTTGTAGAACATGACAGGTGACTCAGCTGGATTGGCTCATCGTCGCGTTCGCGGCGATCCTCGCGATCTTCGGCTTCCGGCAGGGGTTCATCGTGGGGGTGCTGTCGTTCGGCGGATTCGCGCTCGGCGCGTTCCTCGGGACGCGGCTGGCGCCGCTGATCCTGCCGCAGGGCTCCGCCTCTCCGTATGCTCCCGCGTTCGGCCTGCTCGGGGCGCTGGTCGGCGGCGCGATCCTCGCGAGCGGCCTGGAGGGCGTCGGCTTCAGGCTGCGCCGCGTGCTGATCATCCCCGGCATGGGGCTGCTCGACGGCCTGCTCGGGGCGCTGCTCGGCTGCGTGCTGGCGATGGGCATCGTGTGGATCGTCGCCGCCGTCGCCGGGCAGACGCCCGGGCAGAGCCAGCTGCAGGCGGACATCCAGCGATCGGCGATCCTGCAGCGGCTCAACAAGGTGCTGCCGCCGTCCGGGCCGATCCTCAACGCGCTGTCGCGGCTTGACCCGATCCCCTCGATCAGCGGGCCTTCACCCGACGTCGCCGCGCCGCTGCCGGCGATCGCGCACGCGCCCGGAGTGGCGGCCGCCTCGCGCAGCGTCGTGCGCGTGGACGGCACCGCCTGCGGGCTCGCGATCGAGGGCTCCGGCTGGGTCGCGCAACCGGGCGTCGTGGTGACCAACGCGCACGTCGTCGCCGGCGAGACGGACACGAGCGTGGAGGTGGGCGGCAGCTCGCCAAGCCTGCCCGCCGAGGCGATCGCGTTCGAACCGCAGCGGGACCTCGCGGTGCTGCGCGTGCCCGAACTGAACCTGCCGTCGCTCGGCTTCGCCGCCGGCACCGCGTCGGGCACGCCCGGCGCGATCCTCGGCTACCCCGAGAACGGCCCGTTCGACGTGCAGCCGGGGCGCATCGGCACGACGCAGACGGTGGCCACCCAGAACGCCTACGGTCAGGGGCCGGTGTCGAGGCTGTTGACGCCGCTGCGCGGGCTGGTGCGGCCGGGCAACTCGGGCGGTCCGCTGGTGAACGTCGACGGGCAGGTGCTGACGACGGTGTTCGCCGCTACCGTCGACAGCCGCGTGCACGGCGGCTACGGCGTCGCCAACGAAACCGTCGCGAGCGTGCTGCACGAAGCCGACGCGCACGAGCGCGAAGGCGTGCAGGTGAGCACCGGGGCGTGCACCAGCGGCTGAGCCGGCGGCCCTCCTCCGGGTGTGCAGAACGTTCGCGCGCCGGCCGCCCGCTACGCTGACCGCCATGTCGAAGACGCTCCTGGTCGCCGAGAAGCCCTCCGTGGGGCAGGACCTCGCGCGCGTGCTGCCGGGACCGTTCAAGAAGCAGGAGGGCTTCCTGGAGGGCCCCGACCACGTGATCACGTGGGCCGTCGGGCATCTCGTGCAACTGGCCGAACCAGAAGCGTACGACGCCAAATACAAGAGCTGGCGCATGGCCGACCTGCCGATCGTGCCCGACCGCTTCAAACTCGAGGTCCGCGACGAGCGCTCGCGCAAGCAGATGTCCGTGGTCACCAAGCAGCTCGGCCGCGAGGACGTGGACGAGGTCGTCAACGCCTGCGACGCCGGCCGCGAGGGCGAGCTGATCTTCGCCTACCTGTTCGAGAAGGCCAAAGGCAAGAAGCCCGTCAAACGGCTGTGGCTGAACTCGATGACGAGCGCCGCGATGAAGTCCGCGCTGGAGTCGCTGCGCCCGGCGCAGGAGTTCGAGCGCCTGGAGGAGGCCGCGCGCTCGCGCTCGGAGGCAGACTGGATCGTCGGCATGAACGCCACCCGCGCGGCCACGATCCGGCTGCGCAGCTCCTTCGACGGAGCCGTCTCGCTCGGACGCGTGCAGACGCCCACGCTCGCGATCGTGGCGCGGCGCGAGGAGGAGATCAAGGCGTTCGTGCCCGAGCCGTACTGGCTGGTCGACGCGACTTTCGCAGCGGGGCCGCTGGAGGGCGAGTCCGCCGGCGAGCGCGTCTACATCGGCAACTACCAGGCCCCCGCCGGCAGCCCCGGCAACACCAAGGGCCCGCGCATCGGCACCGAGGAGGAGGCGCTCGCGATCGTCGCCGCCTGCGAAGGCCGACCGGGCACGATCACCAAGCTCGAGAAGAAAGAGCAGCGCGAGAAAGCGCCGATGCTGTACGACCTCACGACGCTGCAGCGCGAGGCCAACAACCGCTTCGGGTTCACCGCGAAACGCACGCTGGCGGCGGCGCAACGCCTGTACGAGGAGCACAAGGCGCTCACCTACCCGCGCACGAGCTCGCGCTACCTGACCACCGACATGGTCGAGGAGATCAAGCCGATCGCCGAGCTCGTCGGCGCGCACAAGGAGTACAGCAAAGGCGCCGAGTACGTCGTCGGCCTCGACGTGCTGCCGCTGACGCGCGTCGTCAACGACGAGAAGGTCACAGACCACCACGCGATCATCCCCACGCGCTCCGAGCACAACCTCGAGAAAATGGGCTCCGACGACCGGCGCATCTACGACATGGCGGTGCGGCGCTTCCTCGCCGTCTTCCACCCCGAGGCGGTGTTCGAGAACACGCGCGTGGAGACCACCGTCGTCGCCGCATCGTCTCCGCAGGCGGACGGCGGCGACGACGCCGGCAGCCATCTGTTCCGCACGCGCGGCAAGCTGCTGATCGTGCCGGGCTGGCGCGGCGTCTACGACGAGATCTCCGCCGACGCGAAAGCCGCGGAAGCGCAGGAGCGCGGCGACGACGAGGAGGAGACCGACCAGCAGCTGCCGCGGCTGCTCGCCGACGAGCAGGTGCAGACGCGCGAGCTGCGAAGCGCCCGCAAGGAAACCAAACCGCCGCGCCGCTACAGCGACGCGTCGCTGCTCGGCGCGATGGAGACCGCCGGCAAGCTCGTCGACGACGACGAGCTGCGCGAGGCCATGAAGGACTCCGGGATCGGCACGCCGGCGACGCGCGCGGCGATCATCGAGCGCCTGATCACCGTCGGCTACATCGAGCGCGACGGGCGCGCGCTGGTCGCCACCGAGAAGGGCCTCAACGTGATCCGCCTGCTCAACGAGCACGCGCTCACCTCTCCGGGCCTGACCGGCAGCTGGGAGCAGCGTCTCGGCAAGATCGAGCGCGGCGAGGACTCGCGCAAGCAGTTCATGAGCGACATCGCCGGCTTCGCGCAGGAGACCGTCAAAGAGCTCGACGAGACGCTCAAAGACGTGCGCATCCCGCGGGCGAAGCTCGGCCCGTGCCCCGTGTGCGGGCACGAGATCGTGGAGAACCGCAAGGGCTACTCGTGCTGGGCGCGCGACGATCCAGGTTGCGGCTTTGTGATCTGGAAGGCCAAAGCCGGCAAGACGCTGCCGATCGCGATCGCGCGCGAGCTGATCAGGAAGGGCTACACCGACCAGGCGGTGACGGGCTTTCGCGGGCGCAGCGGGCGCAGCTTCCGCGCGCACCTGGCGCTCGCCCAGACGGACGAGGGCCGATGGCGCGTCGAGTTCGACGAGCTGTGGGCGAAGGAGGGCGCCAAGCCGCCCGACGCCGAGGCTGGAGCCGAGGCGGAGGCCGAGACGGCCGGCGAGAAGGTCGAGGCCCGCAGCGCTGCGTAGCGTCGGGCGCTCGCGCCAGGATGGGCGGGCATGCCGATCACGCTGATCAGCGGCCCCGCCAACGCGGGCAAGGCCGAGCTGGTGATGGATGCCGTGCGGCGCCACGTGGCGCACGGTGAGGAGCCGCTGCTCGTCGTGCCCACGCGGGCCGACGCCGAGCACTACCTGCGCGAGCTCGCCGGCTCCGGCTCCGCGATGGGTGTGCGCGTGGAGCGCTTCGCCGGCCTGACCGCCGAGGCCGTGCGCCGCGCCGGGATCGCCGAGCCGCCGCTCGGCGCGGTCGCGCGCGAGCGCGTGCTGGAGGCGATCGCCGCCCGCGCCGGCGCCCCCTCGACGCCTGGGTTCGTGCGTGCGCTGGGGGAGGTGTTCGCCGAGCTGCAGGTCGCGCGTGTCACGCCACCGCGGCTCAGCCGCGCGCTCGCGAGCCTGTCCGGCGCACAGCCCGACGCGCAGCCGGGCGCGAGTGCCGGCGGCGCGGATGGCGCGGAGGCGCACGCCGCGGGGCTCGGGCCGCTGTTCGCCGAGTATCGCGCCACGCTCGGGCGGCTCGGGCGCGTGGACGCGGAGCAGCGCGCCGTGCGCGCGCTCGACGCCCTGCGCGAGCGGCCTGCCCTGTGGTCGCGCACGCCCGTGCTGTTCTACGGCTTCGACGACCTCACCAGGCTGCAGCTCGACGCGATCGAGACGCTCGGGCGCGTCGTCGACGCCGACGTCACCGTCTCGCTCGCGTACGAGCCCGGACGCACCGCGTTCGCAGGACGCGCCGCAAGCTTCCATGCGCTCGCACCGCTTGCGTCCGAGCAGCGCCAGCTGCCGCCGCGGGCTGAGCACTACGCGCGGCGCTCGCGCGGCGCGCTCAGCCATCTCGAGCGCTCGCTGTTCGAGCCGCGCGCGCCCGCCGCCGGCCGCGTCGAGCCGGGCGACGCCGTGCGGCTGCTCGAGGGCGGCGGCGAGCGCGCGGAGCTCGAGCTCGTCGCCGCGGAGATCGGCGCGCTGCTCGGCGAGGGGATGGCGCCCGCGGAGATCGCGGTGCTCGTGCGCGCCGGCGGCACCGATCCGGACCTGCTCGAAGAGGTTTTCTCGGCCTGCGCCATCCCGTTCGCGCTGCGGCGCCCGCACCCGTTCGCCGACTCCGCGATCGGCCGCGCGCTGATCGGGCTGTTGCGCTGCGTCCCCGCGCCGGAGCCCTCGCTCGCCGACACGCAGGCCGACGGCCCCGAGGAGGGCGCCGAGCCGCACGCCGGCGAGCTCGAGGACCTGCTCGCGTGGCTGCGTGCGCCAGGACTGCTCGCCCACGGCTCGGCACGCGGCGCCGGACCGACGCTCGCCGACCGCCTGGAGATCACCGCCCGTCGAGCCGGCGCCGCGAGCGCCGCGCAGGCCCGGGCGCTGTGGGAGGAGCGCAACTGGCCCCTGGAGGCGATCGACCGGCTGGCCGAGGCGCAGGCGCGCGGGCCGGGGGCGCTGTGCGAGCGCGCCGCGCGTGAGCTGTACTGGCTGTTCTGCGCTCCGCGGCGCGCCGCCGCCAGCGTGCTCGAGGCGGACGAGCTCGGCGAGGCGCAGGCGCTGGCCGCCGGGCGGCGTGCGCTCGGCGAGCTGCGCGAGCTGGCGCGGATGGCTTCAGCGCTCGCGCCGGCCACCGCGCGGGAGCTGGCGAGCACGCTGGGGCGGCTCGAGCTCGCGGGCGGCGCCGGCGGCGCCGAGGGTCCGGGCCAGGCGGCGGGCGCCGGCGCCGCGCCGGGCCCGCACGGGCAGGCCGGGGCGGTGGCGGTGCTCGACCCGCTGGCGCTGCGCGCGCGCCGGGTGCGGGTGCTGTTCGTGTGCGGGCTGCAGGAGGGCGTGTTCCCGGCGCGCGCGCGGCCGCAGCCGTTCCTGGGCGAGGAGGAGCGCCGGCGGCTGGCCGAGGTTTCGGGGCTGAGGCTGGGCGAGCAGGAGGACGTCCTGGCGGCCGAGCGCTACCTCCTTTACGCGGCAGTCTCGCGGCCGGAGGAGCGGCTGTATCTCAGCTGGCATGTGGCGGACGACGAAGGCGAGGCTACGTCGCGCTCGCTGTTCGTCGACGACGTCTGCGACCTGTTCTCCGAGGATCTGCGCGACGCGCGCCTGGAGCGGCCGCTGGGGGCGCTCGACGCGAGCCCTGCGCAGGTCGCGAGGGGCGGCGTCGCACAGGGCATGACGCCACGATCAACACCCGGCAAGCCGACCGCGGACGGCGTGTTGCATGACGAGCGGCTGCTCACCCAGCTGCGCGAGCACGTCTGGTCGCCGTCCTCGCTCGAGCGCTGGATCGGCTGTCCGGTCAGCTGGTTCGTGGAGCGGATGCTGCGCCCGGACGCGTTCGAGGCCGACCCCGAGCCGCTCGCCCGCGGCGGGCTCGCACACGCCGCGTTGAAGGCCACGCTCGAGCAGTTGCGCCTGGAGACGGGCTCCGCGCGGCTCACGCCCGCGAGCTTGCCCCGCGCGCGCGAGCTGCTCGCACGGGCGCTCGTCGAGAACGAGGCGCAGTATCAGCTGTCGGTGACGCCGGAGCGGCGCGTGGCGGTGCGCCGGCGCCTGCAGTGCGATCTCGAGCGCTACCTCGAGCACGCCGCCGACCCCGCCAGCCCGCTGGAGCCGCTGGAGCTGGAGCTCGGCTTCGGCTTCGCCGAGGGCGAACCGCTGGCGAGGGCGGGCGAGCCGGGGGAGGGGGAGGAGCTGCCGGCGCTGGATCTCGGCGGCGGCGTGCGGCTGCGCGGCAGGATCGACCGCGTCGACGTGGGCGAGCACGGCGAGGCGGTCGTGTACGACTACAAGGGCGGGCGCGCGCCAGCCGGCGCCCGCTGGGTCAAGGACGGCAGCGTGCAGGTGGCCCTGTACATGCGCGCCGTCGAGACGCTGCTGCGGCGGCCGATCGCCGGCGGGTTCTACCAGCCGCTCACCGGCGAGGACCTGCGCGCCCGCGGCGTGCTCGACGGCGACGCCGGGATCGAGTTGGACACCGTGCGCTCCGACGCGCTCGAGCACGACGAGCTGCGCGAGTTGCTCGATCAGACGGTGGCGCTCGCGCTCGAGGCCGCCGGCGAGGCCGGCCGCGGCGAGCTCGAGCCGAGACCGCACACGTGCGCGTTCCGCGGCGGCTGCATGTACCCCACGATCTGCCGGTGCGAGCGCTGATGAGCGCTCGCACGGACGGCGTCTCGCTCACCGAGGAGCAGCGGCACGCGGTCGCCCGCAGATCCGAGCCGCTGCTGCTGTCGGCGGCGGCCGGCAGCGGCAAGACCTCGGTGCTCGTGGAGCGCTTCGTGGCGGCCGTTCGCGACGATGGCATCGCGCCCGCGCGAATCCTCGCGATCACGTTCACCGAGCGCGCCGCGGGCGAGCTGAGGGCGCGCGTGCGCGACCGCCTGCTGGAGCTCGAGGAGCGCGAGGCGGCGCGCGACACGGAGGCCGCGTACGTGGGCACGTTCCACGGGTTCTGTGCGCGGCTGCTGCGCGTGCATCCACTCGCCGCCGGGCTCGACCCGGACTTCGCGATCCTCGACGAGGGGCTCGCCGGGCGTCTGCGCGAGCGGGCGTTCGCGCTCGCGCTGCGCGAGCTCCTGGCGGGCGGGCGCCGCGAGGCGGTGGACCTGCTGGCCGCCTACGGCGTCGACCGTGTGCGCGCGATGATCGAGCAGGCGCACGCGGAGCTGCGCAGCCGCGGGCAGCGGCTGCCACGGCTGCCGCCTGCGCAGCCGAGGTCGCGGCCCGATGGCGACGATGCCGACGGCGACGACTGCGACGGCGATGACGCCGGCCGCGCGCGCGAAATCGACGCCGACGCGGCGCGGGCGTGCGCGCTGCTGGACCAGCTGCTGCACGGCTTCGGCCGCGCCTACGAGCGTCTCAAGCGCGAGCGAGAGTCGGTGGACTTCGACGACCTGGAGTTGCTCGCGGGTGCGCTGCTGGCCGAGCGCGACGGCGTGCGCGCGGCGTGGTCGGAGCGCTTCGAGCTGCTGATGGTCGACGAGTTCCAGGACACCAACCCGCGCCAGCTTGCGATCCTCGGGGCGCTCGACCGCGGCAACCTGTTCACCGTGGGTGACGAGCTGCAATCGATCTACGGCTTCAGGCATGCTGACGTGAGCCTGTTCCGCGCGCGGCGCGCGAAGCTGGAGGAGATCGGCGCGAGCGTCCGCCTGACGCGCAACTTCCGCAGCCGCGAGTCGCTGCTGGGCGTCGTCAACGCCGTGTTCGCGGGGCGCTTCGGCGACTACGCGCCGCTCGTCGCCGGGCGCGACGAGGCTCCGGCTCCCGGGACGCAGCTCGGGCTGCGGACAGCGCCGCCGGCCGCGGCCGGCTCGACAGAGGAACCCTCCGTGGAGCTGCTGCTGACGGACGTCCGCGGCTGGGAGGAGCGCGAGGACCTGGCCGGGCCGATCGCCGCGGAGCTGCCGCACACGCAGCTCTGGCGCCAGGCGGAGGCCAGGCTGCTGGCCCAGCGGGTGGCCGAGCTGGTGCATGACGGGCACACGCGCGCCGGCGAGGTCGTGGTGCTGCTGCGCGCCAGCGGTGACCTCGAGGTGTTCGAGCGCGCTCTGCAGCTGCAGGGCCTGCGGACGCTCGCCGCCGTGGGCACGTTCTGGGGACACCAGCAGATCGGCGACCTGCTGTCATATCTGCGCGCGCTCGCCAACCCGCTGGACGAGCAGGCGCTGTATGCCGCGCTGGCCTCGCCGCTGGCGGGGTGCTCGCGCGACTGCCTGGCGCTGCTCGCGGGCGCCGCGCGGACGCAGCGGCGCGGGGTATGGGAGATCGCGCTCGCGGCTGCCGGCGGCGGGCCGGAGCTTGCGCTGGGGCTCGCCCCGGCCGACGACGCGGCGCTCGCGACCTTCTGCGCGCTGCTTCAGGACGAGCGCGCGCAGGCGGCCCGGCGAGAGCTCTCGGAGCTGATCGAGCGGGCGATCGACGCGAGCGGCTACCGCGAGCGCGTGCTCGGCCTGGACTGGCCCGAGCGCCGCTTGGCCAACGTGCACAAGCTGCTGCGCCTGGCACGGCGCTTCGAAGCGAGCGAGGGCCGCGACCTGCGCGGCTTCCTCGACCACGTCGAGTACCTCCAGCAGGCGGTCAAGGTCGAGCCGGACGCGCCCGTCGAGGGCGTCGAGCCCGACGCGGTGCGGCTGATGACGATCCACGCCGCCAAGGGGCTCGAGTTCTCCGTCGTGTGCGTCGCCGACCTCGGGCGCCAGCCCAATACGCAGACGCCCGACCTGCTCGTGGACGGCCAGCGCGTGGGGCTGCGGCTGATGCGCCTCGACGGCGCCCGCTCGAAGCCCGCGCTGGACTACGACGAGCTCGCCGGCGAGCGCCGCGCCGGCGAAGCCGAGGAGGAGGATCGGATCCTGTACGTGGCGATGACGCGCGCGCGCGAGCGCCTGCTGCTGAGCGGCGCGGTCGACTTCGCGCGCTGGCCGGAGTCGCGCCAGGCGCCGACGGCGATCTCGTGGCTTGCTCCGGCGCTGTCCGCTGAGCTCCCCGCGCTCGTCCGGGACGGGGCCGCGGCGGTACACGATCTGACGATCGGCGACGGCGCCGGCCTGACCGTTCGCTGCCGGCTGAACGCTCCTGCGACGGTCGGCGACGTACTCCGTCTCGAGCGCATCGGGCGCGTGGCGAGCCCGCCGGAGCAGCCCGTCGCGGGCGGGCAGCCCTTGGTGCATCCGGTCCCAAGTGGGCAGCCATCGGCGCAGCCGGTTGCGGGGGAACAGCTGTCGATCTGCGTCGAGGGCGGGGCGTCGCCGGCGCTGGCGCCGGCGCTCGCGGCCGCGACGCTCAGCTACACGTCGCTGAGCGAGCTCGAGCGCTGCGGCTACCGCTACTACCTCGAACGCGTGCTCGCGCTGCCGGAGGATCGCGCGGCAGCGCGCGCGGAGTCCCTTGGACACGAGGCGGAGTCCCCCGGACACGAGGGCCTGGAGGCGCGCGCGCGGGGGACGCTGGTCCACCGGCTGATGGAGCTGTACGACTTCGCGCGTCCGCGCCCAGTATCGCCGGCCGACGTGGCGCGCGCGGCGGCGGAGCTCGGCATGCGCGTGGCGGAGGGCGAGCGCGCCGCGATCGCGCGGCTGATCGACACGGCCGCGACGGTGGAGCTGGCGGACAGGCTCGCGCGCGCCAGGAGCGCACGGCGGGAGCATCCGTTCGCGTTCCCGGTGGGATCGAGCGGGCCGCTGATCACGGGCGTGATCGATCTTCTGGCGAGCGAGGCGGACGGCGGCGCGCTGGTGGTCGACTACAAGAGCGACCGGGTCGGCGCCGACTCCGACCTGGAGGCGGCGGTGGAAGGCGAGTACGGAGTCCAGCGCCTGCTGTACGCGCTGGCGGTGCTGCGTGGCGGAGCCGCGAGCGTGGAGGTGGTGCACTGGTTCTTGGAGCGCCCGCGCGAGTGGGTCAGCGCCCGCTATGCGGCGGCCGATCGCGACGGGCTCGAACGGAGGCTGGCGGAGCGCGTGGCACGCGCCGGCGAGCGCGGCTTCGCGGTCAGCGCGCAGCCCCACCGGGGCCTGTGCCTCACGTGCCCGGGGCGCGCCGGGCTGTGCTCGTGGGGCGAGCGCGAGACGCTGCGCGAGGAGCCCTGACAGCCGCGTTTTTGGCTCGCGCTCCGGTCCATTTACTTCGCGTAAGTCTGGTGGTTCGCGGAGCCGTTGCGCTGCTACGCTTTCCGCTCCGCCTCAGGTGCCCGCCTGCCGGCGCGACGGCGGGCATCCCCGAACGATGGACTGCCCGCCGCTGCTCGGGATGCACCGCCCCAAGGGAGCACTTCCATGAACTCGCACAACATGCAGCCGCCAAAGGCCGTCGGACTCTACGACCCCCGCTTCGAGCACGACGCATGCGGTGTGGGGATGGTTGCGCGACTGGACAACGTGCCGACGCACGAGGTGGTCACGCGGGCGATCACAGCGCTGGAGAACCTCGAGCACCGCGGCGCCACGGGCGCGGACCCGTGCACGGGCGATGGCGCCGGGATCCTGATGCAGATGCCCGACGAGCTGCTGCGCGCGGTGGTCGACTTCGAGCTGCCGCCGGCGGGCCGGTACGGCGTGCTGATGTGCTTCCTGCCGACCGAGCCGGCGGCGCGCGAGCGCCTCGAAGCGCTGTTGGAGCGGACGGTGCGCGCCGAGGGCCAGCGGCTGCTCGGCTGGCGCGACGTGCCGGTCGACGAGCGGCACATGGGCGAGGTGGCGGCGGCCTGCGCGCCGACGATCCGCCAGCTGTTCGTCGGCGCCGGCGAGGCACAGGCCAAGGACCAGGATGCCTTCGAGCGCAAGCTGTACGTGATCCGCCGCATCAGCGACCTGACGGCGGGCGAGCCCGGCCTGTACGTCACCTCCAGCTCCTCGCGCACGATCAACTACAAGGGCATGCTGATCAGCTACCAGCTGGGCAAGTTCTACAAGGACCTCAGCGACGAGCGCACCAAGAGCGCGCTCGCGCTGGTGCACTCGCGCTTCTCCACCAACACGTTCCCCAGCTGGGAGCTCGCACACCCGTACCGAGTGATCTGCCACAACGGCGAGATCAACACGGTGATGGGCAACGTCAACTGGATGCGCGCGCGCGAGTCGGAGCTGCGCAGCGAGCTGTTCGGCGCGGACCTGGAGAAGATCCTGCCGGTCGTGACGCCCGGCAACTCCGACTCGGCGACGTTCGACAACGTGCTCGAGCTGCTGATGCTCGCGGGGCGCTCGCTGCCGCACGCGGCGATGATGATGATCCCCGAGGCCTACCGCGACCGCGACGACCTGCCCGACTACCTGAAGGGCTTCTACGCGTTCCACTCGTGCATCATGGAGCCGTGGGACGGGCCCGCGTCGGTGGCGTTCACCGACGGGCGCGTGGTCGGCGCGACGCTCGACCGCAACGGCCTGCGTCCCGGGCGCTGGGTCGAGACGACCGACGGGCACGTGGTGCTCGGCTCGGAGTCGGGCCTGCTGGACATCCCGCCGGAGCAGATCCGGCGGCTGGGGCGCCTGCAGCCGGGCAAGCTGTGCCTCGTCGACCTCGAGCGCGGGCGCATCGTCGAGGACGAGGAGGTCAAGCGCGAGGTCTCGACGCTTCACCCCTACGGCGAGTGGTTCGCGCGCAACGCCGTGCCGTTCGCCGAGCTGCCGCCGTCGGAGCAGGTGACGCTGTCCGACCAGCCGCTGCACCTGCGCCAGCGCGCGTTCGGCTACTCGCAGGAGGACCTGCGCGTGCTGCTCGCGCCGATGGCGATCGACGGCGCCGAGCCGATCGGCTCGATGGGCAACGACCTCTCGCTGGCGGTGCTCTCCGACCAGGCGCCGCCGCTGTTCTCCTACTTCAAGCAGCTGTTCGCGCAGGTCACCAACCCGCCGATCGACCCGATCCGCGAGGAAATCGTGATGAGCCTGGCGACGAGCCTGGGCAACGAGCGCAACCTCTTCGACGAGACGCCCGAGCACGCGCACAAGCTCCTGCTGGACCAGCCGATCCTGCTCAATCGCGAGCTCGAGACGCTGCGCCACGTCGACCACGAGGTGTACGCGGCGCGCACGATCGACACCACCTGGCCCGTCGCGGAGGGGCCGCAGGGGATGAGCGACGCGATCGACCGGATCTGCCGCCAGGCGCGCGAGGCGATCGCCGAACGCGTCAACATCGTCATCCTCTCCGACCGCCAGATCGGCCCGCGCCGCGCGCCGATCCCCTCGCTGCTGGCGGCCGCCGCCGTGCACCACCACCTGGTGCTCGAGGGCACGCGCCTGCGCATCGGCATCATCCTCGAGTCGGGCGAGCCGCGCGAGGTGCACCACTTCGCGACGCTGATCGGCTACGGCGTCAGCGCCATCAACCCGTATCTGCTGCTGGAGACGCTCGACGAGCTGGTCGCCGAAGGCCGCGTCGTGCGCACCGGCGCGGACGGCGCGCAGGTCGCGCTCGACGCCGAGCAGGCGGCCCAGAACGTGGTCAAAGCGATCGGCAAAGGGCTGCTCAAGACGATCTCCAAGATGGGCATCTCGACGATCCAGTCCTATCGGGGAGCGCAGATCTTCGAGGCGGTGGGCCTGGAGAAGGCGCTGATCGACAAGCACTTCACGTACACGGCCTCGCGCGTCGGCGGCATCGGCATGGACGTGCTCGCGGTCGAGGCGCTCGAGCGCCACGCGCGCGCCTACCCCGCGGGTGGGCGGGCACTGGATCCGCTGCTGCCGGTCGGCGGCGTGTATGCGTGGCGCCGCGACGGCGAGCACCACATGTGGAATCCCGACACGATCGCGCTCGTGCAGCACGCGGTGCGGGCGGCCAACGGCGACGTGGCGGCGGCGCTGAAGGGCGAGGGCGAGGCGCTCGCGGCGGTGCGCGGCAGCGAGGCGTACGCCAAGTACCGCGAATACGCGGATGCGGTCAACGACGACGCGGCGCGCAAAGCGACGCTGCGTGGCCTCTTGCGGATCAGCGGCGGCGACGGCGAGGGCTCGCGCGCGGCGATCGCGCTCGAGGAGGTGGAGCCGGCGAGCGAGATCGTCAAGCGCTTCTGCACCGGCGCGATGAGCCTCGGCTCGATCTCGCGCGAGGCGCACGAGACGCTCGCGATCGCGATGAACCGCCTGGGCGGGCGCTCGAACACTGGCGAGGGCGGGGAGGACCCCGTGCGCTTCGCGCCGGACGCCAACGGCGACAGGCGGCGCTCGGCGATCAAGCAGGTCGCCTCGGGGCGCTTCGGCGTGACGATCCACTACCTGGTCAACGCGGACGAGCTGCAGATCAAGATGGCCCAGGGCGCCAAGCCCGGCGAGGGCGGGCAGCTGCCCGGTCACAAGGTGGACGCGTACATCGGCTCGATCCGCCACACGACTCCGGGCGTGGGCCTGATCTCGCCGCCGCCGCACCACGACATCTACTCGATCGAGGACCTCAAGCAGCTGATCTACGACCTGCGCTGCGCCAACCCGGGCGCGCAGGTGTCGGTCAAGCTCGTCTCCGAGGTGGGCGTCGGCACGGTCGCGGCGGGCGTGTCCAAGGCGAACGCCGACCGCGTGCTGATCGCCGGGCACGACGGCGGCACCGGCGCCTCGCCGCTGTCCTCGATCCAGGCGGCGGGCGTGCCGTGGGAGATCGGCCTGGCGGAGACGCAGCAGACGCTGCTGCTCAACAACCTGCGCTCGCGCATCGTCGTGCAGACCGACGGCCAGCTGAAGACCGGCCGCGATGTGGCGATCGCGGCGATGCTGGGCGCCGACGAGATGGGCTTCTCAACCGCGCCGCTGATCGCCACCGGCTGCATCATGATGCGCGCCTGCCATCTGAACACCTGCCCGGTGGGCATCGCGACGCAGGACCCGGAGCTGCGCAAGCGCTTCAAGGGCACCCCCGAGCACGTCGTCAACTTCTTCTTCTTCGTGGCGGAGGAAGTCCGCGAGATCCTCGCGTCGCTGGGCCTGCGAACGCTGGACGAGGCGATCGGGCGGGTTGACCTACTGGAGGCGCGCGCGGCGATCGAGCACTGGAAGGCGCGCGGCGTGGACCTGACGCACATCCTCACGAACGTGGAGTTGGATGAGGATCCCGCCCACCCCGCGCCGCGCCGGCGCGTGGAATCGCCGCCGGCGGTGCTCGACGACGCCCTGGACTGGGAGCTCGTGGAGCGCGCGCAGCCGGCGCTGAGGGAGCGCACCGGCCCCTCGGTCACGGGCGGGCGTGTCAAGCTCGAGCTGCCGATCCGCAACCGCAACCGCTGCGTCGGCGGCATCCTCTCCAGCCACATCGCCAAGAGCCACGGCGCCGAGGGCCTGCCGGAGGACTCGATCGTGGTCGACTTCGAGGGCTCGGCGGGCCAGAGCTTCGCCGGCTGGCTGGCGCCCGGCGTCACGTTCACGCTGCACGGAGACGCGCAGGACTACGCCGGCAAGGGCCTGTCGGGCGGGGTCTTCGCGATCCGCCCGCGCGAGGGCATGGGCGAGCACTTCGAGGCCGAGCACAATGTGATCGTCGGCAACACCGTGCTGTATGGCGCGACCGGCGGCAGGGCCTTCTTCCGGGGTCTCGCGGGCGAGCGCTTCGCGGTGCGCAACTCCGGCGCGTGGGCGGTCGTGGAGGGCATCGGCGACCACGGCTGCGAGTACATGACCGGCGGGCGCGTGGTCGTGCTGGGCCCCACCGGGCGCAACTTCGCGGCCGGCATGAGCGGCGGCGTCGCATACGTGCTCGACAAGGACGGGATGTTCCCCAAGCGCTGCAACATGGGCATGGTCGGCTTCGAGCAGCTCTCCGAGGCCGACGCGATCGAGCTGCGCGCGATGATCGAAGAGCACCAGCGCCGCACCGACTCGCCGGTGGCGGCGCGCGTGCTGAGCGAGTGGCAGCGGCTGCTCGACGCGGGCGCGTTCGTGAAGGTGATGCCGCACGACTACAAGCGCGTGCTGCGCGAGCTCGCCGAGGAAGAGGCGCTCGCGGCGCACGCCACGGAGAACGGCGCCGGGCCCGCGCAGGCGGACGCTTCGAGGCCGCTGGACGCAGTCGGTGGGACGGGCGCCTGATGGGCAAGCTCGGCGGCTTCCTGCAGATCGAGCGACATGGCATCCCGCAGCGGGATCCGCTCGAGCGCACGCACGACTACCACGAGTTCCTGCTGCCGCGCCCGGTCGAGGAGCTGCGCGAGCAGGGCGCCCGCTGCATGGACTGCGGCGTGCCGTTCTGCCACAACGGCTGCCCGCTGGGCAACCTGATCCCGGACTGGAACGACCTCGTCTACCGCGACCGCTTCGCCGACGCGATCGCGCAGCTGCACGCCACCAACAACTTCCCCGAGTTCACCGGGCGCCTGTGCCCGGCGCCGTGCGAGGCGTCGTGCGTGCTGGAGATCCGCGAGGGCGACGCGGTCACGATCAAACAGATCGAGAACGCGATCGTCAACCGCGCGTGGGAGGAGGGCTGGGTGATGCCGCAGCCGCCGCGCCGCGACCACGAAACCGGCCAGGCGGTGGCCGTCGTGGGCTCGGGGCCGGCGGGCATGGCCGTGGCGCAGCAGCTGCGCCGCGCGGGGCATCGCGTGACGCTGTTCGAGCGCGACGAGGCGATCGGCGGGCTGGTGCGCTTCGGCGTGCCCGACTTCAAGATCGAGAAGACCGTCGTGCAGCGGCGCGTCGAGCAGCTCGCCGCCGAGGGCGTGGAGATCCGCTGTGGCGTGGAGGTCGGCAGCGACGTCACCGTGCAGGATCTGCGCGACGGCTATGACGCGGTCGTGCTGGCCACCGGGTCGCGCGTCCCGCGCGATCTGCCCGTGCCGGGCCGCGAGCTCGACGGCGTGCACTTCGCGATGGACTACCTCTACCAGCGCAACCGCTGGGTGGCGCGCGAGCACGGTCCCGCTCCGAGTGTCGCGCAGCCCGCGATCGAGCGCGAGATCAGCGCCGCCGGCAAGGACGTGATCGTGATCGGCGGCGGCGACACGGGCGCGGACTGCGTCGGCAACTCGCTGCGCGAGGGCGCCCGCTCGGTGGCCCAGCTGGAGCTCCTGCCGGAGCCGCCCGCGCAGCGCCCCGACGATCGCACGCCTTGGCCGCAGTGGCCGCTCAAGTACCGCCTCAGCTATGCGATGGAGGAGGCGCGCAAGCTTGGCCTGGGCGAGCAGGACTACTCGGTGACGACGACCGCGTTCACCGACGACGGCAACGGCGCGCTCGCCAGCCTGCGGATCGCGCAGGCGGCGCCGCAGCCGCCGTTCGCGCCGCTGCCGGGCTCAGAGCGCGAGCTGCCGGCGCAGCTGGTGCTGCTGGCGATGGGCTTCCTGCACCCCGAGCAGGGGCTGCTGGACCAGCTCGGCGTCGAGAAGGACGACCGCGGCAACGTCAAGGCGGTCAAGCCCTACACGACGTCCGTGGACGGGGTGTTCGCGGCCGGCGACGCACGCCGCGGGCAGTCGCTGATCGTGTGGGCGATCAACGAGGGCCGCCAATGCGCGCGCATGGTCGACCGCTATCTGGCGGCGCGGCGACACGTGGCCGACGGGCATGCGCAGTACGCGCCCGAGGACGGCGGACTGGCCGGCCACGCGGACGCCGACGACGGCTCCGAGGGTCCGCCGCAGCACGTCGGCCCCGGCATCGCCGCCTCCGACAGCTAGGCTAGAGTTGAGGTGAACACGATGTCTGCAAATGGGCATCTGGCGGGCGACGGCGGGTCGGGCGGCTCGCGGCCGCCCAGGGTCTGCTTGATCGGCGCCGGCTCCTCGGGCATCACCGCGCTGAAGGCGCTGCACGAGCGCGGCGTCCCGTTCGACTGCTTCGAGAAGTCCGACCGCGTGGGCGGCAACTGGGTGTTCGAAAACCGCAACGGCATGTCGGCGGCCTACCGCGACCTGTTCATCAACACCTCGCGCCCGCGCATGGAGTACTCGGACTTCCCGATGCCCAACTCCTACCCCGACTTCCCGCACCACACCCAGATCGCGGCGTACTTCGAGTCCTACGTCGACCACTTCGGCCTGCGCGACCGGATCACGTTCGAGACCGGCGTCGAGCACGCCGAGCGCGACGAGCACGGTGTGTGGAGCGTCCGGCTCGACACCGGTGAGACGCGCACCTACGACGCGCTGATCGTCGCCAACGGCCACCACTGGAACCCGCGCTGGCCCGAACCGGCGTTCCCGGGGGCGGACGGCTTCACCGGCACGCAGCTGCATGCGCACTCCTACGTCGAGAACTCGATCTTCGCCGGCAAGCGCGTGGTGGTCCTCGGCATGGGCAACTCCGCGATGGACATCGCCGTCGAGTCCTCCTACGTGGCCGAGCGCACGTACCTGGCTGCGCGCCAGGGCGTGTGGATCATCCCCAAGTACGTGTTCGGCAAACCGGTCGACCAGATGCGCAACGATCCGCGCGTCCCGTTCAAGATCCGCCAGCGGATCATCCAGCAGGTCGTGCGCGCGTACGCCGGCCCGCCCGAGCGCTACGGCCTGCCCAAGCCCAGCCACCGCTTCGGCGAGGCCCACCCGACGGTCTCCGGGCGGATCCTCGACCGCATCCAGCACGGCACGATCGCGCCCAAGCCCAACATCGAGCGCTTCGACGGCTCGCGCGTGCGCTTCGCCGACGGCAGCGAGGTGGAGGCGGACGTGGTCGTGTACTGCACGGGCTACAAGATCACGTTCCCGTTCTTCGACGAGGACTTCATCTCCGCGCCAGACAACCACATCGAGCTGTTCAGGCGCGTCTTCCATCCGGACATCCCCAACGTGTTCTTCATCGGCCTGTTGCAGCCGCTCGGCGCGATCATGCCGCTCGCTGAGGCGCAGGGAGCATGGGTGGGCGACTACCTGGTAGGCGACTACGCGTTGCCGTCCAAAGCCGAGATGCGCGCCGATATCGGGGCCGACCAGGCGGCGATGCGCGCCCGCTACGTCGCCTCCAAGCGCCACACGATCCAGGTCGACTTCGAGGACTATCTGCACGCGCTGGCCAAGGAGCGGCATGCGGGCAGCGCACGCGCGCGCACAAACGGGTATATCCCACCGGCGTCATGCCGACCTTCTGCCGCCACAATCGCTTCGTAGAGCGCTGCCCGATCTGCAGCAGGACGTTGCCCGCCAGCCCGCCCACGGGATCAGCGCCGCGCGCCAAGAGCTCCAAGGCCCCCGGCCGCGCCCGTGCGGGCGACGGCCACCGCCAACGCGCGCGGGTCGAGAGCGTGCGCGTGCGCCGCGAGGGCCGCGCTGAGGACGACGGCTACCGCTCGGAGCTGGTGCTGGGCCTGCGCGCCGCCGCCGACGCGCTGCGGCTGGTCGAGGAGATCGCATTCGCGAACGGACGCCTGCTGGCGCTGGCGGCCGAGCCCGCCGGGCTGTACGGCGAGGCGCGCGCGCTCGCGCACGAGGACCTGGAGCGCGCCACGTGGACGTGCTTCTTGATCGCCTACCTGTGTCCGCTCGAGGGCGAGGACCCGTTCGCGGGCATCCGTCAAGCGCTCGCGACGCCGGCGGACGAGCTCCCCGACCTCGACGGCATTCCCCTGGGCCCGCGCAGCTCGCACGACCCGCGGCGCGGCGCCGACACCCTGATCGCCTACCGCCAGTGGGCCGCGCGCGGCGGGCAGGCGAGCGTCGCGGCGTCGGTGGCATCGCCCGAGGGCACGCAGGCGGCGGCGTTCACGGGCGATCCGGCGTGGAGCCCGGCGCGGCGCTTCGAGCGCGTGTTCGAGCGGCTCGCGCTGCCGGGGTTCGCGCGCATGGGCCGCTACGAGCTGCTGGTCGTGCTGGGGCGCCTGGGGCTGTACGAGCTGCGCCCCGACTCGCTTCACCTGGGCGGCGCGCGCGGGCTGTCGGCCGACGACCCCACGACGCTGGCGGCCAAGCGCGTGTTCGGCATCGGCGATCCGCTGCTGCTGGAGCGCCGCGCGACCGCGCTCGCACAGGACGCCTCGGTGCCGATCGAGACGCTCGACCTCGCGCTCGCCAACTGGCAGGTGGGCGAGCGCGCCACGCTGGGCTTCCCCGGCGACGCCCAGGACGGCGACTCCTACGAGCGCGCGGGCGCCGCGCTCGGGCTCTGATGCGCCCCAACCCGCGCTACGCGGTCGACGACGAGCGCGTCGTGCGGGCGCTGATCGAGGAGAACCCGTGGGCGACGATCGTCAGCGACGGCGAGGGCGGGCTCGTGGCGTCCCACTATCCGGTGCTGCTGGACGACGCGAGCGAGGAGCTCGCCGTGCTCACGCACGTGGGACGCCCCGACGAGCAGCTGCATCGCCTCGGCTCGCGCGAGATCCTGCTGATCGTGGCGGGACCCAACGGCTACATCTCGCCGAGCTGGTACAGCGAGCAGGCGACGCCGGTGCCGACATGGAACTTCAGCGTTGCCCACTGCCACGGCGTCCCCGAGATCCTGGATGCGGAGCGCAACCTGCAGGTGCTCGCCCGCCTGGTGGAGCGCTTCGAGCGGCGCGTGCAGGCGCCGGTGCTCCTCGACCGTCAGCTCGGCGCCCGCATCGCCGCCGGCACCGTGGGCGTGCGCGTGCCGATCGCGCGCTTCGTGTGCAAGGTGAAGATGAGCCAGGACAAGGACGCGCACAGCCAGCGGCAGGTCCTCGACGCGCTGTGCGCTCCCGGGCCGTACGCCAACCCGGCGCTCGCCGCGGAGATGCAAAGGGCCATCGGCGCGACGCCCACCCGTTTGGAGTAGCGGCTCGGCCGCGCAAAAGTGCCGTCCACACGGCCGCCTACAGTGCGCGCAGACAGTTGTTCCAAACCCCACGGGAGTTGCTGATGCCACTCTGTTTCATCGAGCCTCAGGACGCGATCCGCGTCATAGCCGAGTCCGTCGGGCGCGAGGCGCGCCGCCAGCTCGTGGGCGAGGTCGTGCGCGCGTGGGTGGACGACATCCCCGACCAGGAACTCTCGGTCCACTACGCCAAGGCCATCGCCGACCTCGACGAGGACGACCTGCACCTGCTGGCGGCATGGCACGCGTCGCTCGAGGTCGGCCAGCCGATCCCCAACACCGAGTTCCTCGTGGGCGTGTTCCCCAGTCTTGGCGAGAACCGGCGAGAGGCGCTCAAGATCGCGGCGGGCTTCCGCGGCGAGGAGGCCTTCCAGGCGGGCGTGGCCGAGGACCAGGCGCTCGACACGGTGCTCCCGCGCCTGTCCAACGAGCGGGCGATCGAGCTCGCCAACGAGTGCATCCAGCTGTATATGTGGGACCGCCTCGGCTGCGACAACTAGGACGCCGTGGGCCGGCGCGCTACGCTGGCAGCATGACCGAGACAGCCGCAGTGCCCACCGAGGAGGATGTGATGGATGCGCTGTCGAACGTGATCGACCCAGAGCTCGGGCTGGACTTCGTCGAGCTGGGGCTGATCTACGGGGTGGAGGTCGCGGAGGGCAACGTGCGCGTGACGTTCACGCTGACCACGCCCGGCTGCCCGATCGGCCCGCAGGTCAACGAACAGATCGAAGAGTTCGTGGGCGAACTGGACGGCGTCAAGACGGTCGAGTCCGAGATGGTGTTCACGCCGGCGTGGTCGCCCGAGATGATGAGCGAAGACGCCAAGTTCGCGCTCGGGTACTGAGCGGCTGCGACCCCCGCCTGGGAGCCGCAGCCGTCCTCATCGGTCTTCTACGCTTCAGCCTCCACTACTGCAGGCTGGCGCTGGCGGGTGCCGCCGCGGCCACGACGACGGCCGCAATCGCGGCGAGCGGCATCGCTCTGTTCTTCGGATGTGAGAGTTCCCTCTTCCTCGATCAATTCGTCATGTCCGGACTGAATCGAGCGATGGTAGCTCCCCGGATCTCACGCTTGGGGGAGGGGTAGCGTTATGGCTGTAGTGGTCCGCGAAGATCTGACGTTCTCGTGCGGGGGCGACACGTGCGCCGCATGGTTCTATCCCGCCGCGCGCGACGCGCCCGACAGCCCGATCGTGGTCATGGCTCATGGCCTGTCCGGTACGCGCCGCGACCGGCTGGGGGTCTTCGCCGAGCGCTTCGCGTCAGCGGGAATCGCGGCGCTCGTGTTCGATCACCGCGGCTTCGGGGACAGCGCCGGTGAGCCGGATCTGTTCCAGCCCGCACGACAGCTGGACGATTGGCGCGCCGCGATCGCGTTCGCCCGCTCGCTGCCGGGCGTCGACGCCGACCGCGTGGCGACATTCGGGTCCTCCATGGGCGGCGGCAACGCCCTCGCCGCGGCCGCCGACGATCCTCGCGTCGCGGCGGCAATCAGCCAGGTGCCGTTTCTGGACATGTGGCGCCAGGCCCACCGCGCCTCGCCCCGAGTGATGGCGAAGATGGTTCTCGCCGCCGTGCGTGGCGGCCATCTGCCCGCCGTGGGACAGCCGCACGAGGCGGCATTCATCAACGCGCCCGGCAGCGAGGCCGGCTGGCGCCATGTGGTGGCGATCGGCGAGGACTCACGCTGGCGGGATCGCGTGTCGGCGCGCTGGCTGCTCGGCCGCCCATACCGACCGGTGCGACACGCGGCGACGCTGCACTGCCCGTGGCTGGTGTGCGTGGGCGAGGCCGATCGGGTGGCAAAGCCCGGACCGGCGATCTCGGCCGCCAGGCGCGCGCCGCTGGGTGCGCTGCGCACTTACCCGGGCGTCGATCACTTCGACGTCTACGACGGACCGTGCCACGAGCTGGTGGTCGCCGACCAGCTGGCGTTCCTGCGCCGTCACCTGCTGGCAGCAGACGACGGCGCCGCAGAGGACGGCGCCGCAGAGGACGGCGCCGCAGACTAGACCGGAGCGGCCGCGGACTCGCGCGCGAGCCGCACCAGCGTGGCCAGTTCGTCGGCGATGTCCGCGCCGATCGAATCGATGTCCGGGAGCGCGTCGAAGTCGCCGAGCAGCCCGAAGTTCATCTGCCCGTTGTAGGACATGATCGCGATCGCCAGCGCGTGGTTCTCGGGTAGGAACGCCACCGGGATCGCGTGCAGCATCTCGCGTCCGAGCACGTACAGCGGAAACTGCGGGCCGGGCACGTTGGTGACGATCAGGTTGAACAGCCGTGTGGAGAAGTTCAGCCGCGAGGCCTGCGCGAGGATCGTCGGCGGCGCGAAGTTCTGCGCCCCCGAGATCACCTCCGCGCCGAGCGCCTGCTTGGACTCCTTGAGACCGTCCATCGCGTTCGAGACGAAGCGCAGCCGGTTGAGCGGGTCGCTGATGTAGATCGGCAGCGGTCCGCGCATCACCACGATGCGGTTGCCGCCCTCGTTGTGCTCGCCCTCGGTGCGCACCGACACGGGCACCAGCGCGCGCATCTCAACGCCCGCCGTGTGCCGGCCGCGGGAGATCAGGAACGAGCGCAGCGCGCCGGCCACGACCGCCAGCACGACGTCGTTGACGGTCGCGCCGAAGGCGTTCTTGACCGTCTTGAAGTCATCCAGTTGGCTGGTTATCCCGACGAACCGCCGGTGCGGCCCGATCGGCACATTCAGCGGGGTTTCCGGGGCGGGGTTCAGGCCCGCCCACGCAATCTCGCCGATGCCCTCGGCGGCCTCGCGCGCGTGCGAAAGCGCGCGCTCGGGGTGCGACAGCGCGTCGATCGCGCCCTCGGCGAGCGTGACGCCCGCGCGCACCGCGCCGAGCAGGCCGGCGGCGAGCAGATGCGCGGTCCCCGGTTCGGGGTGGGGCTGCCACGGACGCCCCGAGTAGTGGCTCTGTGGCGGATCGGGTGACAGGTCGAACAGCACCGTCGCCAGGTCGACGCCGGCGATGCCGTCGATCAGGGAGTGGTGGGTCTTGGTGATCAGCGCGAAGCGGTCGTCTTCCAGGCCCTCGATCAGCCACATCTCCCACAGCGGCTTGGTGCGATCGAGCTGCTGCGAGAAGATCCGCGCGGTCAGGTCCTGCAGCTGCTCCCACTGTCCGGGGGCGGGCAGCGCCGTGTGGCGCACGTGGTAGTCGAGGTTGAAGCTGGGGTCGTCGATCCACACCGGGCGTCCGCTGTCGAGCGCGGTGTACGCGAGCTTGTGGCGGTAGCGCGGGACCAGGTGGAGGCGCCGGCGGATCTGCTCGAGGAACTCCTCCATGCTCGGCGGCGGGCCTTCGATGATCGTCAGGCCGCCGATGTGCATGTGCGAGACGGCGCTCTCCTGATGCAGAAACGAGGCGTCTACCGGAGTCAGCCGGTCGAGGTGACGTTGGCTCATTGGGCTTAGCGTAGCGGGGCGCCCCCTACAATGACAGGCGTGTCCAACAGCGTCGAGAAGCTGCTGCTGGCGGCGCCCCGCGGCTACTGCGCTGGCGTCGACCGCGCGGTGCAGACAGTGCAGCGCGCGCTGCAGATCCACGGCGCGCCCGTGTACGTGCGCAAGGAGATCGTGCACAACAAGCACGTCGTCGAGCAGCTGCGCGAGCAGGGGGCGATCTTCGTGGACGAGCAGACCGAGGTGCCGGAGGGCGCGGTGTGCGTGTTCTCGGCGCACGGCGTCGCGCCCAGCGTGCGCGAGGGCGCAAGCGCGCGGGGCCTGCAGACGATCGACGCGACCTGCCCGCTGGTGACCAAGGTCCACCGCGAGGCCGTCCGCTTCGCCAAAGACGGCTACACGATCGTGCTCGTCGGCCACGGCGGCCACGAGGAGGTCGAAGGCACGATGGGCGAGGCGCCGGAGCAGATCGTGCTGGTCGAGAGCGAGCAGGACGTCGACGAGCTGCACGTCGAGGATCCCGAGCGGATCGCCTACGTCACCCAGACGACGCTCGCTGTGGATGAAACCAGCGCGATCCTCGAGCGCCTGCGCGAGCGCTTTCCCAAGATCGTCGGTCCCCGCACCGATGACATCTGCTACGCCACCACCAATCGCCAGGCCGCGGTCAAGCAGATGGCTGCGAGCTGCGATCTGATGCTGGTGATCGGCTCGCGCAACTCGTCCAACTCCGTGCGCCTGGTGGAGGTGGCGCGCGATTGCGGCACCGAGGCGTATCTGATCGACGCGGCGCGCGAGGTCAAGGAGGAGTGGCTGGAGGGCAGGCGCGTGGTGGGCATCTCCTCGGGTGCGAGCGCGCCGGAGGAGCTCGTCACCGAGCTTGTGGAGCTCTTCCGCGCGCGCGGCGTGAGCGACGTCTCCGAGTTCGACGTGATCCGCGAGGACGTGCGCTTCATGCTCCCCAAGCAGATACGCGAGGCGGTCGCGGGCGCCGCCCGCGCCGACGGCGTGGCCGGGGCAGCCTGATATCCACAGGCGGTGAAGCGGGGCTGCTGGCGCACGCTGGTGCGACCAGCCTGAGCGACCGGGGTCGTTCGTGCGCACGCTGATCGTCTCCGACCTGCACCTCGGCAGCCGCTCGGGCTCCGATCTGCTGCGCCGGGCGGAGCTGCGCGCGCCGCTGCTGGACGTGGTCGCGGACGTCGAGCGGGTGGTGCTGCTCGGTGACGTGCTGGAGCTCCGCCACGGTCCGATGCGAGACGCGATCGCTGCCGCGCGGCCGTTCTTCGAGGACCTCGGGCGTGCGCTGGCGGGTCGTGATCTGGTCGTGCTCGCCGGCAACCACGATCACGCGCTCGTCGACCCGTGGCTGGCGCGACGGGGCGAAGTGCAGGCGCCCCCGCCGCTGGGCGTGGAGCAGCTGCTGGAGCCGGCGCAGGCGTCGCCTGCGCTCGAGCGCATCGCGGGCTGGGTGGCGCCGGCGCGGATGCGCGTCGCCTACCCCGGCCTGTGGGTGCGCCCGGACGTGTATGCCACACACGGTCACTACCTCGACTCGCACCTGACGATCCCCACGCTCGAGCGCCTGACGGTGGGCGCGATGACGCGGCTGGTGGGCAAGCCTGCGAGCGCGTTCGATTGCGTCGGCGACTACGAGGCGGTGGGCGCGCCGATGTTCGCGTGGCGCGACAGCGTCGCCCGCGACGCTCCCACCGGCGCGGTGCTGAACGGCGCGACGACCATCGGCGCGTGGGACGCGCTCAGGGGCGCCGGCGCGACGCGCGGCGGTCGCGCCTGGCGAGCGCCGGTGCGCTGGCTGCGCAGCCGCGCGATCGTCGCGGGCTTCCCGCTGGCGGTGGCCGCGCTGAACCGCGCCGGGATCGGCCCGCTGAGCGCGAACATCTCGATGAGCGAGCTGCGTCGTGCGGGGCTGCGCGCGATGGGCGAGGTCGCCGCGCGCGTCGACCTCGGCGACGCGTACGTCGTCTTCGGTCATACGCACAGGCCGGGGCCGCTTCCCGGCGACGCGCCCGAGGAGTGGCTCGGGCGCGGCGGCGCGCGGCTCGTGAACGCCGGAAGCTGGACCTACTCGCGCGCGTTCGTCACGCCCACGCCCGGCGAGAGCCCGTATTGGCCGGGGACGTATGTGCTCGTCGAGGAGGACGGCCCGCCGGTGGTGACGCGCCTGCTGCTGGACCGCACGCTCGCACAGGTGGAACCGGGCCCTCCGCGCCCCGTGTCCTGATTCGGAACCGTTCCATCGAGTATTGTCCGGCTCGCTCCCATGGTGTTTCCCCTCCTATCATCGAGCGCGTTCGTCAGGCGAGTCCTGCGGTGAAGCAGGTGGCCAGGCAGCTGACGCCGGAACCGACGTGCATCTCGAGCGTTGCTGCGGTGTGACGCTCATGCTCCAGTAGCGGATACGCGCCGGGGTGTGTGACCGTGAGTTCGCGGCCGCCGGCCGCCTCGCCGCCGTTCACGAGCACCGCGCCGGCGCCGTCCAGCACCGCCCACACGCCGCCGGCCTCGTAGCGACCTGAGTAGACGCCCTGTTGGTCCTGGGTCTGGGGCGCCAGCGTTGCCTGCGGCGCGTCCTCCGGGCGCAGCGGCGCCAGCGGCTCGCGCTCGACGCCCAGCAGCTCCTGGATCGCCAGCTCGGTCTCCGCGTAGGCGCCCTCGCCGAAGTGGTAGTCGACCAGGCGCGCGCGGCCGTCGAACAGATACCGGGCTGGCCAGCCCTCGTTCTCGTACTCCTGCCACACCTCCAGCTCGCTGTCGATCAACACCGGATAGGAGATCTCCAGGCGCGCCACCGCATCTCTGACCGCCTGCTCGTCGCGCGAGCACTCGAAACCGGGGCAGTGCACGCCGATCACCCGCAGGCCCGCCGGCTCGTAGCGCTCGTGCCACGCCTTCATGTACGGCAGCGTGCGCAGCGAGTTGGGGCGGCAGAAGTCCCAGAACTCGACCAGCATCGGCCTGCCCTGCTGGATGATCGACTGCGGGCCGCCGTTCACCCACGGCAGCTTCGTCGGGAACAGCGGCGCGACGATGTTGTCTACCGGCGCTCTCAAGATCGAGCGCGCACTAGCCGATGCTGCCGACCATCTCCAACTGGATGAGACGGTTGAGCTCGACGGCGTACTCCATCGGCAGCTCCTTCGTCACCGGCTCGATGAAGCCGTTGACGATCATCGCCGCCGCCTCGTCCTCGGTGAAGCCGCGCGAGCCCATGTAGAACAGCTGGTCGTCCGATATGCGCCCCACGGTCGCCTCGTGCGCGACCGTCACGTTGGGGTTCTGGATCTGGATGTCCGGCCACGTGTCCGATTTCGATTCGCCGTCCATCATCAGGCCGTCGCACTGCACGCGCGCTTTCGAGCCTGAGGAGTTATGGCCCATCTTCACCAGGCCGCGGTAGCCCATGATGCCGCCGTCCTTGGAGATCGACTTGGCGAGGATGTTCGACGTCGTGTTCGGCGCCAGGTGCACGACCTTCGCGCCCGTGTCCTTGTGCACGCCCTTGCCCGCCACGCCGACGTTCAGGTGGTCGGCGCGCGCGCCCTCGCCCATCAGGAACGAGCCCGGGTACAGCATCACGTACTTGGCGCCCATCGAGCCGCCCACCCACTCGACCGTGCCCTCGGCCTCCACCACGGCGCGCTTGGTGTTGAGGTTGTAGACGTCCTTGGACCAGTTCTGCACGGTCGTGTAGCGCGCCTTGGCGCCCTCGTGCACAAAGATCTCCACCACTGCCGAGTGCATCGAGTTGACGCTGTAGGTCTGCGCGGTGCAGCCCTCGATGTAGTTCACCTCGGAGCCCTCGTCCGCGATGATCAGCGTGTGCTCGAAGGTGCCCTCGCCGGCGCCCTCCATGCGGAAGTACGACTGCAGCGGCAGGTCGCACTTGACGCCCTTGGGGATGTAGCAGAAGGCTCCACCCGACCACACCGCGCCGTGCAGCGCCGAGAACTTGTTGTCCTGCGCCGGCACGCACTTGGTCATGAAGTATTTCTGGACCAGCTCCGGGTACTCGGTGATGGCCGTGTCCATCGAGCAGAACAGGATCCCCTGCTTGGCGTACTCCTCCTTCAGGCCCTCGTACACCGGCTCCTGGCGCCACACGCCCACGACCCCCGCCAGGTGCTCGCGCTCGGCCTGCGGAATGCCCAGGTCCTCGTAGGTCTGCTTCATGTCCGCCGGCACGTCGTCCCAGCTGTTGAAGCGTCCCGCCGTGGGCGGCGAGTACAGGACGAGGTCGTCCAGGTTCAGGCCGCCCAGGTCCGGACCCCACGTCGGGATCGGCTTGCGTTCGAAGATCTCCAGCGATTTCAGGCGTTTGTCGGCCATCCAGTCGGGCTCGCCCTTGATCTTCGAGAGCTCCGTCACGACCTCGCGGGAGATGCCCTGGCGGGCGCGCAGTTGGCCCTGCTCGTCCTCGACGATCGGGCTTGGCTTGTCGATCTTCGTGCGGTCAATCGTGGCCATGAGGCTCCTCGCTGGCAGTCGCTTGTGAATCCTGTGCTCCGGAGTAGGAATTGTACCGAGCCCAGCGCTCGGAGCGGCGGCGCGGGGTAGCAGTCGCGTACGCTGCGAGGCCATGAGCCGCAGCGGGCGGCTTGCTACATTGCCGGCGTGTTCGGCTTGGACGCGTATGTCGAGCGAGTTGGCCTCAGCGGGCGTCCAGGTCTGGCGGAGCTGCATCGCGCGCACGTTACGTCGATTCCCTTCGAGAACCTCGACCCGCACGGCGGCCTGCCCGTGTCGCTCGAACTGGAGGATCTGCAGCGCAAGCTCGTCGGCGAGCGCCGCGGCGGCTACTGCTTCGAGCAGAACCTGCTGCTCAAAGGAGCCCTAGAGGCGCTCGGCGCGCAGGTCCAGCCGATGCTCGCACGCGTCAAGCTCGGGGCTCCGCCCGGTGTCGTGCGCCCGCGCACCCACCTCGTGCTGCGCGTTCAAGCGGACGGCGGGCAGTGGCTCGCCGACGCCGGATTCGGGCTCGGCACGCTGCCCGAGCCGATCCCGTTCGGTCCCGGCGATGTGCATGAGCTGTCCGGCTGGCGGTTTCGCATCGTCGAGGACGGCTTCGAACACATTCTGCAAACCGACAGCCGATCTGGATGGGTGGAGGTCTACGGCTTCATCCCGCAACCCGTTCCCATGAGCGACATTGAGGTGGCCAACTGGTTCACCTCCGCTCATCCCAAATCGCCGTTCGTCACCGGCCTGGTCGTCAGCACGCAGCGCCCGGACGGCACGCGCATCGACCTCAGGGACTGGAGCGGGCTCGCGCTCACCGAGCAGACGCCAGCCGGCGCCGACGTCACGCCCGTCTCGCGTGAGGAGATTCCGCACCTGCTCGAGACGCGCTTTGGCCTGCGCGGCTTCGCGCTCGACCGTGACGGTCGCGTGACTCGCGTCACCGAGTCAGCGCCCAGCGGCTGATCGTCACAGCCGCGCGTCGCTCGACCATCGACCGACGCGCCGGCTCGCGCCGACGCCGCTCAGGCCGGCCACGCGTTGTCGCCCGTCACCGCGCCGCGCACCACCTTCAGATTCAGCAGCGCGCACTTGCGCCGCGTCGCCGACACCGGGATGCCCAGCAGGTCGATCATCCAGTCCGCGTCCAGCTTGCCGATCTCCTCCAGCGTCATGCCCTTCAGCTCCTCCGACGCGATCGACGCCGACGCCTGCGAGATCGCGCAGCCGTGGCCATGGAAGCGGATGTCCTCAATGCGATCGTCCACCACGCGGATGTGCACGCCCAGCGCGTCGCCGCACAGCGGGTTGTGCTCCAGCGCCTCCAGGTCGTGCGGCTCCAGCTCGCCGAAGTTGCGCGGCTGCTTGTAGTGATCGAGGATGTAGTCGCGGTACAGGTCGTCCATCGAACTACCTAGCACTCGGCGACCGGTGTATGGACATGGCTATACAAAGGTTTCCCGCACACGGTGATGCGTCGCGCCTCACAGCCCGAACACCTCGCGGCCGGCCAGCAGCGCGTCGATCAGCGCGTCCACGTCCGACGCGTCGTTGTACACGCCCACGCTCGCCCGCGCCGTCGCGCTCACGCCCAGGCAGCGCATCAGCGGCTGCGCGCAGTGGTGGCCCGCGCGGATGCACACGCCGCCGCGATCGACCAGCTCGGCGACGTCGTGCGGGTGGATGCCCTCCAGCGTGAACGACGCCAGCCCGCCGCGGCGCTCCGCCGTGGGGGGGCCCACCACGCGCAGGCCCGGCACTGTCGCCAGGCGCTCCAGCAGGTACGCCGTCAGCGCCTGCTCGTGCGCGCGCACACGCTCCATCCCCAGCCCCTCCAGGTACTCCACCGCCGCGCCCAGGCCCACCGCCTCCGCGATCGGCGGCGTGCCCGCCTCGAACTTGTACGGCAGCTCGTTCCACGTCGCCGACTGGAAGTCAACCGACGAGATCATGTCGCCGCCCGTCAGGAACGGCTGCATCTCCTCCAGGATCGCGCGGCGTCCGTGCAGCACGCCGATGCCCGTCGGCCCCAGCGCCTTGTGTCCCGTCCACGCGTAGAAGTCCGCGCCCAGCGCCGCCACGTCCACCGGCATCTGCGGCACCGCCTGCGCGCCGTCCACCAGCGTCACCGCGCCAGCAGCGCGCGCCCGCGCAGTCATGCCCGCCACCGGGTTGATCGTGCCTAGCACGTTCGACACGTGCGCGAATGCCAACAGGCGCACGTCGCCGCGCGCCAGCTCCACGTCCAGCTGCTCCAGCGACAGCTCGCCGTGCTCGTCCACCTCCAGGTAGCGCAGCTCCGCGCCGCGTTCGCCGCACAGCACCTGCCACGGAACGATGTTCGCGTGGTGCTCCATCTGCGTGATCAGCACCGCGTCGCCCGCGCCAACGTTCGCGCGGCCCCATGCATACGCCACCAGGTTGATCGCCTCCGTCGCGTTCTTCGTGAAGATCGTCGTGTCGTGCTCTGCGCTCACGAACGCCGCCACGCGAGCGCGCGCGCCGTCGTACGCCGCGTCCGCCTCCTGCGCCAGCGCGTACACGCCGCGGTGCACGTTCGCGTTGTGTGTGCGCAGGTGCTCCGCCTGCGCGTCGATCACCACCGCCGGCTTCTGCGAGCTCGCCGCCGAGTCCAGGTAGATCAGCGGACGATCGCCGAAGGTCCGCGAGAAGATCGGGAAGTCACCGCGCACGCCCGCCCGACCTCCGGAGGAGGTCTCTATAAAGAGGTCGTTCTCAGCGACTGGTGGCATACGCCTCGATGTCCGCGCGTGCCGCCGCCAGCTTCCGCTCGATCCGCTCGCGCACCAGCTGCTCCAGCGCCTCGTCCTGCAGCTCCGCGATCAGCGGCTCGAAGAAGCCCTCCACGATCACTCGCACCGCCGCCGCGCGGTCAAGGCCCCGCGTCTGCATGTAGAAGATTGCCGTCTCGTCCAGCTCGCCCACCGTGCCGCCGTGCGACGCCGACACGTCATCAGCCGACACCAGCACCGACGGGATCGCGTCAACGCGCGCCTTCGGCGACAGCATCATCGTGTGGATCTGCAGGTACGTGTGCGTCTGCTGCGCACCCGGGTCGATTTTGATCAGGCCCTCGAAGCTCGCGCGGCTCTCGCCCGTCGCCGTGCCGCGCCAGTGCACGTCGCCGCCCGACGGGCCCGTCTCGTGCAGGTCCACCGCGAACACGTCCAGGTGCTCGTGCTGCTCCGCGAAGAACACGCCGCGGAACGCCATGTCGCCGCCTTTCTCCATCACCGCCAGCTCCAGGTGCTGGCGCACCAGGTGGCCGCCCAGCAGCGCCGGCAGCCAGTGGCAGTACGCGTCGCGGCCCACGCCCACGAAGCGCGTCGACACGTCGTACACCTCTCCCTGGCCCCAATCCTGGAACTGCGCCAAGCGGCAGCGCGCGCCGTCCTGCAGATACAGCTCGAACGCGTTCGCGTGCAGCGCCTGCCCTGTGAAGTCCTCCGCCACGTCGTACTCGTGCACGCGGAACTCGCTCGTCGCGCCGCCAACCACCAGCGTGCGCCCGTACTGCGCCACGCCCGGCCGGTCGATCGCGTACACGATCTCAAACGGCTCCTCCACCACCACGCCCTGCGGCACGTACAGGAACACGCCGCCCGTCCACAACGCCGCGTTCGCCGCCTCCAGCTTGTGGCGGTCGATCGGCAGGCGCTTGCAGAACCACTCCGACGCCAGCTCTCTGTGCTGCTCAAACGCCTGCTCCAGCGAGCACAGGATCACGCCGCGCTCCGCAAGCGCCTCCTCCAGCTCCACGTGCACCACCGCGCCCGCGCTCTGCACGATCCGCCCCGCGCGCGCTGCGCCCGGCAGCGTGCGCGTCACCACGTCCGGCACGCCGTCCTCCGTCACGCTCGTCTCCAGCGCATCCAGATCCAGCGTCTGCACGCTCGTCGACCAAAAGCCCGAGCGCCGCCATACCGGCAGCTCCAGCTCCTCGTACGCGCGCAGCGCCGCCTCGCGCAGCTCCGCCAGCGTGCGCTTGCCGCCCGCACCCGCGCCCGCCAGCGCGTGATACAGGGTCGCCTCGCGATGGCGGCCCGGCTTGACCACGACCGGGGCTGCGCCGTTGGTCGCGGCGCCGTTGCTCGTCCCCTCTCCCGGCTCAGACACCGCTGGCACCGGCTGCGGCAGCAACCTCCTGGCGGATCTGGTCATAGCCCTCGCGCTCCAGGCGTTCCACCAGCTCCACGCCGCCCTCCAGCACCATCCGACCGTCCATCAGGATGTGCACGAACTGCGGCTGCACGTAGTGCAGGATCCGCTGGTAGTGCGTGATGATCAGCGCGCCCAGCCCCTGCTCGTCGTGCAGCTTCTGCACGCCCTCCGCCACCGTGCGCAGCGCGTCGATGTCAAGGCCCGAGTCCGTCTCGTCGAGGATCGCCACGTCCGGTTTGAGCATCGCCATCTGCAGGATCTCCGCGCGCTTCTTCTCGCCGCCCGAGAAGCCGTCGTTGAGGTGGCGCGACGTGAACGCTTTGTCCACGTCCAGCAGCTCGATCGCGTGCTGCAGCTGCGTGCGGAACTCCTTCACGTTGATTGGATCCCCACCCGCCCCGTCGCGCTTCGCGTTGATCGCCATGCGCAGGAAGTTCGCCACCGACACGCCCGGGATCGACACCGGGTACTGGAACGCCAGGAACAGGCCCGCCTTCGCGCGGTCGTGCGGCTCGGCCTCCGTCAGGTCCTCGCCCTTGAACACGATCGAGCCCTGCGTCACCTCGTATGCGGGATGGCCCAGCAGCGTGTTCGCCAGCGTCGACTTGCCCGAGCCGTTCGGTCCCATCAGCGCGTGTATCTCGCCGCGGTTGATCTCCAGGTCGACGCCTCGGAGGATCTCGCGCTCCTCGATGCGCACGTGCAGGTCTTTGATCTCTAGGTCGGCCATGTCGTCTTGTCAGGCTCCGGTCGTCAGGGGTTGAATTTGCAGTGGCGGCGCAAGCGCCGCAGCCGGCATCGCCGGCGCCAGCAGGTCCGCCAGCGTCGTCTCGCGCAGCGTGTTCACGATCGAGAAGCGCACGCGGGTCCACAACAGCTTCGTGGGGCACACGTGGGGCTCGGCTCCGTCCTGCTTGGCCTCGCGCGAGCACACGATCGAGCCGTCCGCCGCCTGTGAGATGCACTCGATCGGCGCGATCGAGCCCTCCAGCGCCTCCACCACCTCCGCCATCGTGATCTCGCTCGACGCGCGCGCCAGCATATAGCCGCCTCGCGAGCCCCGGCGCGAATCCACCAGGCCCGCCTTGCGCAGGCGCGCCACCAGATGCTCCAAGTACGCCAGCGGCAGGCCGTCGTGCGCCGCGATCTCCGCCAGCGGTATCGGCTCGCCGCCGGCGCGCCGCGCCAGCTCCACCATCACGCGTACGCCGTACTCGGCCTTGGTTGAGAACATCATCGCAAGATTTCCTACCTCGCCGCTAGGGTATCAGGGGCCGGCGGGGTCTCCGTAGAGCTTGCCCACGTCGTGGCTCAGCGCTTCCGGCGTCAGCTCTTCGGACTCGAACAGCACCCGCTCCTCGCCCGCACCGTCGATCAGCAGCACCGACGCGTACTCGGCGAACAGCCGCGCGCCCGCGCTCGCCGGCTTCACCCTGTACGCGCGCCACACCGCGCGCAGCTGCGCCGGCGTGCCCGTCAGGAACTGCGCGCGCCCCGTCAGCGACGCTTCCGACAGGAAGGCGCGTACCCGCGGCGCCGTGTCCGCCGCCGGGTCCGCGCTCACCATCAGCACCGCCGGCGCGCGCGCGTGCTCGGACTGCAGTTCGTCCAGCGCGCCGCGGATCTGCTGCGCGATCACCGCGCAAGTGTCCCCGCACGTCGAGTACAGGAACGTCAGCGCCACCACGCGGCCGCGATAGTCCGACAGAGACACCGCGCGGCCATCCTGGTCGCTCAGCGTGAAGCCCGGCGCGTGGATCCCCGCGGGGAACGGCGCGCCCTCGAACGCCGATTTCGCGCCCGCCTGGGCGGTCGAGGAGGAGGTGTGCGTCGAGCCGCCGCCGCAGCCGGACAGCGGCGCCGACGCGCACACCGCCAGCGCTGCGAGGGCCGACGCCGCGCACGCCCGCGCCGGCCGGCCGTCAAGTGGGCTCTCGCGCATGGCCGTGAGGGTAGGGGAGGGGCGCGTCCGCCGTCCGCGAGGGCGGCGTCCGTCGTTCCGCGTATCTTGCGGCGATGCCCCCACGCAGGCCCCTGTCGGCACCCACCGCGCGCAAGCTCGCCGGCGCGCTCGTGCTGGCGCTTGCCGTCGCGATGTTGCTTGCCGTCGGCGCGTACGGCGAAGGCGCCCTCACGGCCCCGCCCGCGCCCGCCAACGACTCGCTCGCGAATGCGCAGACGATCCACTCGCTGCCCGCGTCCATCAACGGCACCACCGTCAGCGCCACCACCGAAGCGAGTGAACCCACGTCTGCGTGCGGCGGGCCCACCGGCCCGTCGGTGTGGTACAGCCTGCGCCTCACCGGCGCGCAGCGCGTGGGGATCGACCTGGCCGCCTCGGGCACGCTCGACGCCGTCGTCGACGTCTACCACGCCGTGCGCTCGCAGCTCACCTCCGTGGGCTGCCAGCAGACCGACTCCGAAGGCAAGGCGTCGCTCTCGTTCAAGGCCGCCAAGAACGGCCTGTACGAGATCAAGGTCGCCGCGCTGCAGAACTCGCAGCTGGCGCCGTTCACGCTCGAAGTGTTCCAGCCCACGCCCGCCGTGCAGCCGCCCGGCGCGCCGCTGCCGTCCGCCGGCGTCAGCGGGAGGGTCGACCGCGTGCAGAACGTCAACGCCGCGTACTCCGTCACGCTGCACGCCGGCGTCAGCTACCTGATCAGCCTCGCCAACGAGACCGAACACGCCTGCGTCAGCGGCTCGCTGTTCGCTCCCGGCACGAGCTCCTTCGGCGAAGAAGAAGGCGAAGGCGAAGGCGGCGGCAATGGCGCGCTGGTGCACATCCAGTGTGGCGGCTACCGGTTGTTCACCCCCGGAGCCGGGCAGGGCGGGCGCTACAGCTTCGAGATCACACCGCGGTTCTCCCACCGCGGCATCCAGCGCTTCCACCTGCAGATCGCGTCCGCCGGACCCGCCGAAACGGCGCCCGGCCTGGCGCTGCCCAACGATGCCGTCGCGCACGGATACCTCAGCGGGCGCAGCGTGCGCGTGCTGCGCCTGTACCGCATGGAAGTCACCAGCCACTCCAACCTCACGCTCAAGCTCAGGGCCCCCGACTCCGCCGAATTCAAGCTGCAGCTGCGCAGCCAGAGCGGCCACGTGATCGAATGCGACTGCGAAGGCAGCGGCTCGCAGACGCTCACGCATCAGCTGCGCCCCGGCACCTACTACGCGATCGTCGCAGTGCGCAACGGCAGCTCCGGCAGCTTCTCGCTGGAGCGCGAGTCGCGCACCATCACCGCCACCAGCATCTCCTTCTCCAACGCCAAAGCGGCGGCCGGCGAATCGCTCTCGATCGACGTCAAGGTCACGCCCGCCCAATCGGGTCCCGTCAGCGTCGACATCGAACGCTTCGACCCCGTCTTCGGCTGGCAGTTCTACCGCGAGGTGCGCGCGTCCGTCAGCGGCGGTCTCGCCAGCGTTCCGTTCACGCCGCCCGCCGTCGGCAGCTGGCGCGCCAAGGCCTCCTACGAAGGCTCGCGCACCGCCAGCCCAAGCGCCGTCGGCTTCACGTACCTGCTCGTGTCCTGAGCGCTTGCCCGCGCCCGCTCGCGAGCCCGCGCCCGCGGCGGCAACGGCGCTCGCGCGAGATCCAGGTCGGGACTATTTGTGACGTCGCGAGTGGTGTATAGCCATGGCTATACACCTGTGCCGAGGGGAGGCGCAGGCGTGCGAAGCCTCCGGCAAGTTCCGCAAGTCTCGCTACACTTTTTGAAGTCCCTGAATCCCGACCCTGGTTTAGGAGTTTTGATCATGAGCCCGTCAGGCGCGGAGCTTCTCCGCCAAGTCAAGAGCCAGATACAACAGGTCGACCCCTCCGAGGTCAACGAGCTGATCAGGGAGGGCGTCGCCGTCATCGACGTGCGCGAGACCGAGGAGTTCGCCGCGGGCCACCTGCCGGGCGCCAAGCACGTGTCCCGCAGCTTCCTGGAGACGCGCATCGAGGGCGTCGTTCCCGACCGCGCCACGCAGGTGATCCTCTACTGCCAGTCCGGCAACCGCTCCGCGTACGCCACGCGCACGCTCGTCGAGGACCTGGGCTACGAGAACGTCCGCTCGATGACCGGCGGCTTCACGCTGTGGAAGGACCGCGGCTACGAGGTCGAGATCCCGCGCGCGCTCAGCGCCGAACAGCGCGAGCGCTACTCGCGCCACATGCTCGTACCCGAGATCGGCGCCGACGGCCAGCAGAAGCTGCTCGACGCCAAGGTGCTGCTGCTCGGCGCCGGCGGCCTCGGCTCGCCCACCGCCCTATATCTGGCGGCCGCCGGCGTGGGCACGCTCGGGATCGTCGACGACGACGTCGTCGACCTGTCCAACCTGCAGCGCCAGGTGATCCACACCACCGACGGCGTGGGCACGCCCAAGGTCGACTCCGCCGAGGCGGCCATCCGCGCGCTCAACCCCGACGTCAACGTCGTCAAGTACCAGACGCGCATCGACGCGTCCAACATCATGGAGATCATCGACGGCTACGACGTGATCGTCGACGGCGTCGACAACTTCCCCACGCGCTACCTGCTCAACGACGCCACCGTGCGCCTGCGCATTCCCGTCGTGTCCGCGTCGATCCTCGGCTTCGACGGCCAGCTGTCCGTGTTCAAGCCGTACGACGGGCCGTGCTACCGCTGCCTGTTCCGCGAGCCGCCGCCGGCGGAGCTCGCGCCCTCGTGCGGCGCCAACGGCGTGCTCGGCGTGCTCCCCGGCACCATGGGACTGCTGCAGGCCACCGAGGTCGTCAAGCTGATCCTCGACATCGGCGACCCCGCCATCGGGCGGCTGCTGCTGTACGACGCGCTCGGCGCCACGCTCACCGAGGTCAAGGTCCACCGCGACCCCGAGTGCCCCATCTGCTCGCGCGATCCCGACCAGATAACAGACGACGAGATGGGCGTGTTCCCCGATTACGAGGCGTTCTGCGCGGCTGCAGGGTAGGCTGCGCGCCACAGTCATGGCAACGATCAAGATCCCACCGGTCCTGCGCGCCTCCGTCGGCGGCGAGAAGGAGGTCGACGCGTCCGGCGAGAACGTCGGCGACGTGCTGCGCGACCTCGCCTCCAGCCACCCCGCCACCGAGAGCCAGCTGTTCTCCCCCGACGGCGAGCTCAACCGCTACGTCAACGTGTACCTCAACGACGAGGACGTGCGCGTGCTCAATGGGCTGGACACCGCTGTGGAGGACTCCGACACGCTCGTGATCCTGCCGGCCATGGCCGGCGGCTGCTGCTAGACGGTCGCGCGTCTTTTTCCGCCGCGCGCCGACCTACGCTTTGCGTCCAGGCTCGAAGGTCGAGCCTAAGTGTTCGTCCGTCGCCGAACGATTGGGGTCGCGTCCCATGAGAACCAGCAGCTTTCCCACGCGCGCATTCGCAGCGATTCTTAGTCGATGTCGCCTATGCGTTGGCGCCATGTTGTGCACGCTTGCGGTGCCGGTGGCGGCGCAAGCGTCCTCGCCGCCCGTCTACACGCTGAAGATCGTCGAGGGGGAGACGACCCTCCCCGAAAACCCGATCGTGTACACCAGCGGCGAAGTGAATCCCCACGCCCCGATCGCCGTCTCGATCGTCCGTGGAGGCATCGTCGTCGCCAAAACTCCGCCGAGCAGCAACGGCAGTGCTGGGATGTCACTGGTTCCGCAGGCAGGCGATCTCGTCAGGTTGGAATCTCCCGTTGGAACCGTCATCGAATCGGTCACCTACGATGGGCTGCCGTCAATCGACCCCACGGTCTGCGCCGGCTCCACCAACTTCTCCGGCCAGAACACGCTCGGGATGACCGTCAAAGGCCACGCGGTCGCACTAGCGGTGCAGATCGAAAAGTACGGCTCAAGCATCCAGCAATCGAGCTTCCAGCATGCACAGGTGACGATGCTGTCTGGGACGACCTTCGGCGGCAGCTTTCTCACCCAGCTTGCACTCGGGCAGACCGTTACCGCGGAGGAGTCGCTCGAAACGCAGCTGGCTTACGGCGTCGTCTTCAACTACATCAGCGAAACCGCACGTCCAGTCGCTGGATGTCCGCCTGTCGTGCCGCCTCCGCCTCCGCCTCCTCCGCCGGCCCTGCAGGGCACCATCATGAAACTCCCGCACGTCACGATCCTGACGCTGCTGAAAACAGGGCTGCGCGACCTCGTCACGATCAATCAGCCAGGCTCGGTCACCCAGGATCTCTATCTGGAGGACGGCACATTGCCGGCGCTCGCGGCCACCAGCAAACACAAGCACCACAGGAAACCTCCCCCGGCGCTGCTGCTCGCCCGCGGCGCCACGGCGGCGAGTGGTGCGGGCACCGTGACCGTGTCGCTCAAACTCACGTCCAAGGGGCGAGCGAAGCTCAGGTCCGCAAGGAATCTCCGGGCAGTGCTGGTCACGACGCTTCGCACCAGCTCCGGCGCGAAACTCAACCTGGCACGGCGCGTCATCTCTCTCCACCGCTAGGGGCGCCAGCGATCACCTCGCAGCTCCTGGGAGTGGCGCTGTCCGCACTTGTGTGGCTGCAGCCCCCGCCGGTGTTGCCGACACCGTCCAGCGGTGGCCCCGAAGGGCCGCCGCGTTCATACGGCGTCGAACCGGCCACCGGAGCACCGGCGCCGCCCACGAGCAGGCGATTGGAGCAGGCTCAGAACCGGGCGATGCTGTACGGCCCATTCCCCGCCGGAGGGCTCACCCGTGCCGTCTCCGAAGGGGCGCTGCTTATGGACGAAGACGCGCAAGTCCGCGCGCTTGCGGTCGAGCGCATCCGCGAAGCCGGCGCCACGGTCGTCCGCATCCCGGTCGACTGGCGCAGCGTGGTGGCCGAAGACCCGCCGCCGGGATTCGATGCGACCGATCCCGCCAGTGTCTACTACCGGTTCGCATCGATCGACGCCGCCGTCATCAGTGCCGTCTCTGCCGGGCTCGCGCCGCTGCTCGTGGTTTCCCACGCGCCCGCCTTCGCGGAAGCTTCGCCGCGCTGGCCGTACGCCTACCCCGGCAGCTGGGCGCCCAGCCCGAGCGCGCTCGCGGAATTCGCCGCGGCGCTCGCGCGCCGCTACGACGGCGCCTTCGCCGATCCCGTCGCGCCGGGCGGTGTGCTGCCTCGAGTGAAGCTGTTCCAGGCGTGGAACGAGCCCAACCTGACGCGCTACCTGGAGCCGCAGTGGGTCATCGCGGAAGGGCGCTGGAGCGCGTTCGCGCCACTGCTCTACCGGCAGATGCTCAATGGCTTTTACGCCGGCGTCAAGTCGGTCGAGCCGGGAGATGCCGTCGTCGCGGCCGGCGTGGCGCCCAACGGCGACCCGGAAGGAGTGGGGCGCATGCAGCCGGTGCGCTTTCTACGAGAACTACTGTGCCTGAGCCGTCGCGGCCGCCCGTTCTCTTCGCGTGGACGCGCCGTCGTGTGTCCCGATCCGCCGCACTTCGACGTGCTCGCATTTCATCCATTGTCCGTGGGAGATCCCGATCGGCGCGCCGCCTCATCGTTTGACGTGGCAATCGCGGACGCTGCCAAGGTGACCGGATTGCTGCGCCAGGCGGAGCGCTCGCGCACGGCGCTACCCGGTGGTGCCAAGCCGGTCTGGGTGACGGAGCTCAACTGGGAAAGCACTCCCCAGACGGCGGACGGAGTGCCGCCCCGATTGCAGGCGCAGTGGATCTCGCGGGCGCTGCACAGGCTGTGGGTTGCAGGTGTGAGCCTGGTCGCGTGGCAGTTCCTGGTCGATCCGTTTCCCGGTGTGCGCGCAGAGACGCCGACTGGCGTCGGCCTCGTCGAATATTCGCGGCCCGCCGGGCTCTATAGCGCTGGCGTCGACGGTGTTCTCGAGAGCGCGCAGCCCAAGCAGTTCCTCGTTGGTTTCAGCCTGCCGTTCGACCCGTTGCGAGTGGACGCCAAGCATGTTCGGGTTTGGGCGCTGCTCGATCGGCCGGGCCAGCCGGCGATGCTCCTGCGACAGTCGCGTCCCGGAGGTGCGTGGCACACCGTCGCGCGCCTTCACGCTGATCGCGGTGGCGTGCTAAATACACTCGTTGCACTGCGCGGAGCCGCGCGCTTGCGGCTGCGGAGCGGGATGCTTAGCTCGGCGGTGTCGCATGTACAGGCGATGCGGAGTCGGTTGTAGGGGGCGGCGCACCCCTCACCCTCGGCGTCGATATACTTTCATATATCATGACGACCCCAGGAGGTCTGATCCGAGAGCGTCGCGAGCAGCAAGGGCTGAGCCAGCGTGCTCTCGCGCGCCGCGCGGGCATCACGCAGGCGGCGGTCAGCCACATCGAGCGTGGTCTCACGGCGCCGAACTGGGAAACCGTGCGCGCGCTCCTGCTGGCAATGGGCTACGAGCCGGATCTTCGTGCCCGCCGGCTGCGTGGCCGGTGGGATCCCGTCCATCTCGCGTCCTCGCGCAGGCACTCGCCAGCGGAGAGACTGCAACTCGCGATCTCCGCGAACCGGCTGGCTGGGCGCCTGCGACGAGCCGGGGCGGAAGCTCGACGTGACAACTGACACGCCACTCGACGCCGAGCGGATACTCGACGTTCTGGCGCACCATTCGGTCGACTATGTGATCGTCGGGGGGCTTGCTGTTCAGACCCACGGACACGTGCGCACCACGGTCGACATCGACATCTACCCGGCGCCCGATCCGGCCAACCTGGCGCGTTTGGCGGATGCCCTGAATGCGCTCGACGCCCAGATCCTCAATCCCGGAAGCGAGCACGTGACGATCGATGCGAAGACCCTGCCCCGCGCGGCCCTGTGGCAGTTCGGGACCCGGCACGGGGCAATCGACGTCCTGCACGAGGCTCCCGGCGCGCCGCCATATGCCGAGCTTCGCGCCCGCGCGATGGAGATACAACTTGGAGATCTGCGGCTGGCGGTGACAGGCCTCGACGACCTGATCAGTATGAAGCGTGCAAGTGCTCGTCCGGTGGACCTCGAAGACCTCGCCGCGCTCACCGAGCCAGACGCCGACGCATCGGTCTAGCGCTCGAGCTACGCCGCGCTGGTGCTCTGCGCCGGCTCGGCAGCGGTGCCGGGAGCACCCGCCGCCGGCACATGGCTCATCGCATGCTCCGCCAGCGCCGTGATCGTCAGCGACGGATTGACGCCGACATTGGCCGGCACCGCCGACCCATCGCACACGAGCAGGTTCTCGTACCCGAACACGCGCTGGTGCGCATCCACCACGCCGCGCTCAGGGTCGGGCGCGATCACCGCGCCGCCGAGGATGTGCGCGGTCGTTGGGATGTTCAGCACCGCCTCCGTGACGGAGCTCTGGGCGATGCCGCCGGTGCGCTTGGCGAACCATTCGGCGGCCTTGTTGGCGATCGGGATGAACGTCGGGATCGGGCGCTCGGGGTCCTGCTCGGTCTTCAGCCAGAACGTGCCAAATGGCCCTTTGCGGGGCCGCAGCGCGATCGCGTTGTCGAGCGTCTGCATCACCAGGATGATGATCGTGCGCCGTGACCAGTGTTTGGGGAACAGCACCTGCGCCACGCGCTTGGGGTGCAGGATGCTCTGCGCGATCAGCTTCAGCGGCCGCGTCACGCGCGTGCCGTCGCCCACCAGCAGCGTGTTCAGGCGGTGCATCGAGTCGCCGTCGTTGCCGTATGTGACCGTCTCGATGTGCGTGTGCGGGTCGGGATAGATGGAGGACGTGATCGCGACGCGTTTGATCAGGTCGTCCGGGTAGTCCTCTGGCACGGTCACCGCGAGGATCGACTCCGAGTTGGTGCGCACCAGCTCGCCCAGGCGCGAGGAGATGCACGGCAGCGAGCCGTTCGTGCGGCACAGCTGCAGCAGCCGGTTGGTTCCCAGCGGTCCCGCCGAGACGACCACGCCGCGCGCGCGCTGCACGCGCCGTTCCTTGCGCAGCCACGCGCCCGAGCGCACGCTTTCGACCTCATAGCCCTCGCTGCCGTCTGCCGGGCCCAGGGGCCGGATGTCGACGACGGTGCGTTCCGGCATCACGCGCGCGCCGAGCTTCTCCGCGAAGTACAGGTAGTTCTTGACCAGTGTGTTCTTGGCGCCGTGCGGGCAGCCCACCATGCAGCGACCGCACAGCAGGCAGCCGGTGCGGTCGGGCCCCGCGCCGTCGAAGAACGGATCCGGCACGGTGATGCCTGCCCCGCCCTCCCCGCCGAAGAAGATCCCCACGGGGGTGCGCTGGTAGGTGTCGCCCACGCCCAGCTCCTCGCCGAGCTCGCGCAGCAGCTGGTCGGCGGGGTCCTCGTGCGGGTTTTCGACGACGCCAAGCATGCGCTGCGCTTCGGCGTAGTGGGGCGAGAGCGCGCTCTCCCAGTCGGTCATGCCCGCCCACTGGCGGTCTTCGAAGAACGCCTTCGGCGGCACGTAGAGCGTGTTCGCGTAGCCGAGGCTGCCGCCGCCCACGCCGCAGCCGGAGACAACCGACACGTCCTTGAACGTCGTCAGGCGGAAGATGCCCTTCATGCCCAGCCGCGGGTTCCAGAAGTAGCGCTTCAGATCCGACGTGGCGCGCGGAAACTCGTGATCGGCGAAGCGCCTGCCGCACTCCAGCACCCCCACCGAGTAGCCCTTCTCCGACAGGCGCAGCGCCGAGACGCTGCCGCCGAAGCCGGAGCCGACGACCAGCCAGTCGTAGTCGAAGCTGTCGTGTGCCGCGGCCATCGTCGACGAATACTATCCCGCTACTGGCTGTGTAGCCAGAGACACCGTTCGCGGCGCGCGCTCGGCTCGGCGCGGCTTCCGGCCGGACTCGCGCGCGATCGTCTCGGCGTCGCTGTCATACCTCGCTATATTCCGTGAAGTAATGGCGGCGGAGAGGCTGACGAACAGGCCCTGCGGAGGCCGGTACGCGGACATCGTGCAGTCGATCGGGCACACGCCGCTGGTCGAGCTGCGGCGATTGTCGCCCAAGCCGGGCGTGCACATCTGGGCGAAGCTCGAGTCGCACAACCCGACCGGGTCGGTCAAGGACCGGGTGGCGCGCGCGCTGATCGAGGACGCCGAGGAGAAGGGCGCGATCTCTCCCGGACAGACGATCCTGGAACCCACCTCCGGCAACACCGGCATCTCGCTGGCGATGATCTGCCGGCGCAAGGGCTATCGCCTGAAGGTCGTGATGCCGGAGAACGTGACGCCCGAGCGTACGCAGCTGCTGCGCATGTACGGCGCCGAGATCGTCTACTCGGCTGGCGACCAGGGCTCCAACGGCGCCGTCGCCAAGGCCCTGGAGATGGCCGCCGAAGACTCCTCCTACTACATGCCCTACCAGTACGGCAACGAGGCCAACCCGAACGCGCACTACAACGGCACGGCGCTCGAGATCCTCGAAGAGCTCGACGAGGTGACCGCGTTCGTGGCCGGTCTCGGCACCGGCGGCACGCTGATGGGCAACGGCCGGCGCCTGAAGGAGACGCTCGGCGATGCCGTCAAGATCGTCGCCGCCGAGCCGATGCAGGGCGAGCCCGTGCAGGGGCTGCGCTCGCTCGACGACGGCTTCATTCCGCCGATCATCGACATCTCGCTGCTCGACCGCAAGATCTTCGTGACCAACCGCGACGCGATCGTGTGGACGCGGCGGCTGCTCGACGAGGAGGGCGTGTTCGCGGGTGTCTCCAGCGGCGCGATCGCGAGCATCGCCGTGCGCATCGCCGGCGAGCTGGACGAGGGCAACGTCGTGTTCGTCGTCGCGGACGATGGCTGGAAGTACCTCTCGAGCGGCATCTACACGCTGCCCGTGGACGAGATCGAGAATCTCGAGTCCACCGTCTGGTGGTAGGCGCGCCCACAACCGTGCGCGCGGGCGGCGAGCGCGCATGAGGATCTCCCGCGAGCTGCTCGACGCGCTGGTCGCGCACGCGCTCGAGGACCCCGGCAACGAGGTCTGCGGCGTGGTGGCGACGGACGCCGAGGAGGCGGAGCCCGACGGGGGGCAGCCGGCGGCGGGCGATCAGCGCACGCGTGCCGTGCGCGTGCTGCGCGCCACGAACGTCCACGCGAGCCCGCTCAGGTTCGAGATCGATCCGAGAGAGCTGCTGGGGCTGTATCTGGGGATCGAGGCCGACGGGCACGCGCTCGGTGCGATCTACCACTCGCACGTGCGCAGCCGCCCCTACCCGTCGCAGACTGACATCAACTTCGCGGCCAACTGGCCCGGCGTGGAGTGGATCATCGTCGGGCTCGCCGCCGGCAAGGACCCCGAGGTCCGCTCCTACCTGATCGACGCCGGCGAGGTTCGGGAGGTAGCGCTCGAGGTGGCGTGATGGCGGAGGACTCGATCGTCTGCCCGACCTGCGCGCGGGTGCACCCGGCCAGCGAGCGCTTCTGCGAGGCGTGCGGGATGCCGCTCGTGCACGCGGCCGCCGATGTCGAGCAAGAGACCAGCGAGCGCCAGCGCTGGGCGCGCAAGATCAAGCCGCAGTACGCCGAGGGCAAGCTGGTCAAAGTCGCCCACGCGAAGGACAAGCTCGAGGCCGAGCTCATCGCCGGGTTGCTGCTCGAGGAGGGCATCCCCTGCCTGATGCGCAGCTCGATCGGCGGCTACACGCCGATGGTCGACCCCCGCGAGATCATGGTCCCGGAATCGGGAGCCGAGGCCGCGCGGGAAGCGCTCGCCTTCCAGCGGGACTGACGCGGCGGCGGGCGGGTCGACTAGACGAGGACCGGCTGGCCGGCTTCCGCGGTGATCGAGCGGATCTCCTCGGAGGCGCGCTCGAACTCGGCGTCGGACAGCACCGGCGTGCCCTCGAACGGGAGTTCGCGCTGCAGCTCGATCCACGCGTTGGCGCCCATGTACTCGGCTTTGACTTTGACCGTCACCGGACGCGGGATGCGGTACGTGCGCAGCAGCAGCACGTGCAGCGGCTGGCGCCCGCGCCAGCCGAGCCGCTTTTCGGCGTAGTCGGGCGTCCACACGTAGAACGGCGACAGCGCGTCCACGCAGCGCGGGTCGACGATCGTGAAGTGGTCTGTGACCTCAGCCCACGCGCGGATGCGAACGCGGTCGGGCTGCTGCAGCGGCGCGCCGGAGACGAACGTGTGCAGCGGCGGCTCGCCCTCGCTCCACACCCCCTCCTCGAGCGCGCGACGCAGCTCCGGCTGGTGGGACTCGCGCACGAGGTCGCCGGGCTGGTGGTCGAACGTGGGGTACAGGAAGAAGCGCTCGTGGGCGAGCTTGAAGGGCTTGCCGTTCTGCGGCAGGCCCTTGCGGAGGGTCAGGAGCTGCTCACCTTCGGCCAGCGCGCGGACGGTGACAGCCCATTCTTTGAAAGCAATTGGCATGGGGAAAAAAACGAGATGGGACAGAAACGTCGGAACTGAAATACGTGCGCCGCCACTAGCGGAGGGCTGCACAAGCATTAAAGATACGAAACCTGAGCTGAAATCCCAAATCGCCTGCAAATAGCGGGTTTTTTTGGCTGCCTGGCCAGTACGAGCGGTCCGCCGCGAGCTAGATCCGGCGATCCGCGAACCCCTCCGCGGCCTCGATCATCGCCGCGTAGTCGCGCTCGGCGTGCCCGCGTGCAATAGTCGCCGCCAGCATGTCGCGCGCATGGGCGGCCGTGGGGAACGGAACGCCCGCGCTCTCAGCCTCCTGCAGGCACAGACGCACGTCCTTGAGCATGTGCGCCGTCTTGAACAGCGGCGTGTAGTCGTGCGCGCGCATCGGGCCCGACTTGAGCGCCAGCTGCGCCGACGCGCCCGAGCCCGCCGACGTGACCTGCACGAGCGCATCGAGGTCGACCCCGGTGGCCCGAGCGAGCACCAGCGCCTCGGCCACCGCCGCGGCGTTGGCCGCGCCGACGGAGTTGTTGATCAGCTTCAGCATCTGCCCCTGGCCGAGCTCGCCCACGTGCACGATCAGCTCGCCCATTACCTCCAGCAGCGGGAGCACGCGCAGGAACTGCCAGTGCTCGCCTCCGACCATGATCGTCAGCGTGCCCGCCTCCGCGCGCGGCGAGGAGCCCGTCACCGGGGCGTCCAGCATCGCCACCCCGCGCTCCTCCAGCGCGGCGGCGATCCGGCGCGCGTCCACGGGTCCGACCGTCGACATGTCCACGCACAGCAGGCCATCTCGCGCCGCCTGGATGGCCCCCTGCTCGCCGAGCAGCACCGACGCGACCTGCTCGCCGTCGACGACCATGCTCACCACGACATCGCTGCTTGCCGCGACCTCCGCCGGCGTGGCGTAGGCGGTGGCGCCGTGCTCGGAGGCCCAGCGCTCGGCCTTGCCGGCGGTGTGCGTCCACACCGACAGCGGGAAGCCCGCACGGGCGAGGTTGGCGGCCATACGCGAGCCCATGATCCCGAGGCCCAGGAAACCGATCGACTCCCGCTCGGCCGGCGCATTGCGCTCGTGCTCAGACATGCCCGAATCCTCCTCCACCTGGCGTTTCGATGCGCAGCCGCTGGCCGGGCGCCAGCACGCCGGTGCTCTTGGCGGCCAGCGGACGGCCGTCGAGTGTGTCGCGCCCGCATGCCCCCGGCTCGCCGCCGCCGGCGCCGCGGGGCGCGTGACGGCGGCGCTCGGCGATCAGCGAGAACGTCATCTCGGAGAGGGCTTCCAGCTCGCGCACGACGCCGTCGCCGCCCCGCTGCAGGCCGTCGCCGCCAGAGCCGCGGCGCAGCGCGTACTCGACCACCCGCAGCGGGAACTCGCGCTCGAGCGCCTCGATCGGCGTGTTGAGCGTGTTGCTCATCGCCACGTGCACCGCGCTCGGGCCGTCGGCGTGCGCGCATGCGCCCTGGCCGCCGCCGAGCGTCTCGTAGTATGAGAACGCGTCGCTGCCGAGCGTGAGGTTGTTCATCGTGCCCTGCCCCTGCGCGCGGCCGAACGCGCTCAGCACGAGGTCGGCCACACGCGAGGAGGTCTCCACATTGCCCGCCGCCACCGCCGCTCCCGGATGCGCGTTCAGCAGCGTGCCCGCGGGCGCCAGCACCTCGATCGGCCGGTGGGCGCCGGCCGTCGGCGGGATGTCCGGGTCGGTGATCACGCGCAGCGCGAACAGGCACGCCGAGCGCGTGACCGCGAGCGGGCAGTTGAGGTTGCCCGCGTGCTGCGGCGCGCTGGCGGAGAAGTCCAGCAGCAGCCGCTCGCCTTCGACGAGCGCGCGCAGGCGCAGCACGACGTCGCCCTCCGGCGCCTCCAGCACGTCCTCGGCGTGCAGCGCGCCGTCGGGGAGCGCCGCCAGGCATGCGCGCGTACGCCGCTCGGAGTAGTCTAGCACCGCGTCGGTGGCCTCGCGCAGGCGCTCCGCGCCGACCCGCCCCGCCAGCTCGACCAGGCGCTGCGCGCCCGCCCTGTTGGCAGCGAGCTGCGCGCGCAGGTCCGCGCGGCGCTCCTGCGGCTGGCGCATGCGCGCGACCAGCTCCTCGATCGTGCTCGCGTCGAGCGGGCGGGGGGAGATCACGACGCCCTCGTCCTGCAGCCGGCGGCTGTCGGCCGGCATCGAGCCCGGCACCCGCGCCCCGACGTCCGCGTGATGGGCGCGGCTTGCCGCGAAGCCGAGCAGGCCCTCATCGCCGGGCGCGAACACGGGCGTGATCACGGTGATGTCGGGCAGGTGCGTGCCGCCCGCGAACGGGTCGTTGAGGATCCACGAGCGCCCCGGCGCGTGGTCCTCGCCGAGCACCGCCGCCACCGCGGCGGGCATCGCGCCGAGATGCACCGGGATGTGCTCCGCCTGCATCACCATCTGCCCGTCGGCGTCGAACAGCGCGGTCGACGCGTCGCGGCGCTCCTTGATGTTCGAGGAGTGCGCCGAGCGGATCAGCACCACGCCCATCTCTTCGCACGCCGCACGCAGCGCGCCGGACACCACCTGCAGCTCGATCGGATCCAGGGCGCTCACCTCGCGGCGCTCGCCAGGTGGACGGTCCCGTACTCGTCGACATCTCCCGACCAGCCCGGCGGCACGAGCAGCGTCGCCTGCGGCAGCGCGCACAGCGCCGGCCCCGACAGGCGCGTACCGGGCGCCGGCTCGCCGCGTATCACGCTCGCCTCGATCGGCTCGCCGTCGAACACGATCGGGCGCGTGTCGATCGCCGGCTCGCGCTTCGCGTCGATCCGCGGTTCGAGCTTGGGGGCCGCGCCCCATACGGAGGCGCGCATGTTGACCAGCTCCACCGCCGCGAGCTCGTCGCGATAGCCGTAACGCAGCTCGTGCGCCTGTGCGAAAGCCGCGCGCAGCGCGGCCGGATCGAGCCACGCCGGCTCGCCGTCGGGATGCTCGCCGTCACGGCGCGACTCGCCGAGGATCTCGCTGTCGAGGAGCTCGTCGACGGGCAGCTCGAAGGACTGGCCGCGGTAGCGCAGCTCGTGGCGGACGCGTATGCGGCTGGGGCTGCCAGGGAGCCCCGCGCCGGCCTCGGCCACGAGCGCTAGGCGTTCGCGCGACAGGCGCTCTGGCGAGAGCGAGCCGGCGTCGAGCATGACCGTGCGCGCAGCGTCGCGCCGCGGCGCCGCTGCGGCGAGTCCGAGCGCGCACAGGACGCCGGAGGCGCGCGGGCACAGCACGCGCTCGATGCCGAGCTCGCGCGCGAGCGCGATCGCGTGCAGCGGGCCGGCGCCGCCGAATGGCATCAGCGCGAAGCCGCGCGGGTCGATGCCGCGCTCGACGCTCATCACGCGCAACGCGCCCAGCATCTGCGCCTCGGCGACGCGCACGATCCCGAGCGCGCACTCGACCGGCTCGAGGCCCAGCTCGCGCGCCAGCCGCGAGACTGCGCGCTCGGCGGCGCCGCGGTCGAGCGACAGCCCGCCGGCGAGCGGCGCGTCCTGCAGCAGGCGCCCCAGCAGCAGGCTCGCGTCGGTGACCGTCGCCTCGCGACCGCCGCGTCCGTAGCACGCCGGCCCGGGGTCGGCGCCCGCGGAGGCGGGCCCCACGCGCAGCGCGCCGCCGGCGTCGCGCCACGCGATCGAGCCGCCGCCGGCGCCCACCGTGTGGATGTCGAGCGCGGGCAGCGCCAGCGGTCGGCCGGCGACCGTGCGCTCCGCCGTCTCCGGCACCCGCGACCGCTCGATCACGCACACGTCGCACGAGGTTCCGCCCATGTCGAAGCACAGCACGTCGGGCTCGCCCGCGAGCTCGGCCAGCGCCAGCGCGCCGCCGACGCCGCCGGCGGGTCCGGAGAGGACGGTGAGCGCCGCATGCGCGGAGGCGTGGCAGGCGTCGGTGAGGCCGCCCGAGGACTGCATGATCTGCGGCTCGCGCAGGCCGAGCGCGCGCGACTCCTGTGCGAGCCGATCGAGGTAGGAGGCGAGCAGAGGCGAGAGCGCGGCATCGAGCACGGTCGTGGCGGTGCGCTCGTACTCGCGGAACGTGCCCACGAGCTCCGAGGAGAGCGACACGTGGGCATCGGGCGCGAGCTCCGCCAGCAGGCTCGCGAGCAGCCGCTCGTGCGCGGGGTCGGCGTAGGAGTGAAGCAGCGACACGGCCACCGCCTGCGGCTCGCTCGCGGCAAGCTCCTCCACGAGCGTGCGCGCCGCGGCCGGGTCGAGCGCCAGCAGCGGACCGTCGGGTCCCATGCGCTCGGGGGCCGCGAAGCGCAGCTCCGCTGCCACCAGCGGCGTCGGCGCCGCGCGACACAGGTCGTACAGGTGCGCGCGGTTCTGGCGGGCGAGCTCGATCACGTCGGTGAAGCCCGCCGTGGCGAGCAGCGCGGTGCGCGCCGTGCGCCCCTCCAGCAGCGCGTTCGTGGCGACCGTCATGCCGTGCGCGAAGCGCTCCACGTCCTGCGCCCGCGCGCCGGCGAGCGCGAGCACGGCGCGGACCGCCTCGAACACGGCCGTCGACTCGCGCGAGGGCGTCGAGGGGACCTTGGCGGTGTGGACGGTCGCGTCGTCGTCGAGCAGCACCGCATCGGTGAAGGTGCCGCCGACATCGACGCCCAGGAGCATGCCCGGGAGCCTACGCGAGCTCTACGCTGCTGCGAGCTCGCGATTCTCCGTGTCGGCGAGGTGCTGGTGGGAGGGGCAGTAGCCGTTGTGCGGCAGCGGCGTGCGCTGGCAGGCGGAGCCCTTGCGGGTGGTGGCACGGCACTGCGGCGGCGCGTCGCTGACGGCCGTGTAGCCCTCGTGCGGGTGTGCGGCCAGGAACACCTGCGCGTAGCGCATGTAGCGGCTGATGACCCGATACACGTGGCTCTGCGCCGACATCGGGAAGTAGTTGCGGACGTCGAGGAACAGCGTGCGCGCCGGCCGCGCGAAGTAGTGGCGGTCGGTCGCCAGGCGCGTGATCACCTGCTCGCATGCGCTGAGGACGGCCGTGTGATTGCTGCTCGCGGGCGCGTCAGGGGGTGGAGCCAGGATCTGGGGCGCGAGCTCCCTGTAGATGGCCCTGCTGAACTGATACATGGTGTCTGCTCCTCGCCCTCATTCGCTCTATCTGATTGTCAGAGAGCACACCCGCCGTTCCTAGAGACTCCGCTGCCTCACGGAACTTCCAACTTCCATCACCACCAACACATTTACGCCTGAAACGGATCGCGACACGATGGATCCGGCTACAACTTCTCAGGTTCTTATGAAGCGCCGATTAAGCGCCACCCGCCGCGTGCGCTTCGGCGCGGCGGCGCCTCAGCGCCAGGTCTGCCAGGAAATCTCGTCCTCGCCGGTGACGAGGACGTGGCGCAGGTCGAGCCGCGGGTCGCGCTCGGGGTGGTCGGCGCGCACCTGCGCGCCGCGGCTCTCGGTGCGCGCGAGCGCACAGCGGGCGATCAGCCGCGCCAGCGGATGCGGGTCGGCGAGCAGTCTTTCGAGCCCCTCCGGCGTGCGCACCACGCCGGCGTCGCGCCACAGGGCGTCGCGTGTCGCGGGCGTGGCTGTCACGGGCGCCGGCAGCTCGCGCAGGCGCGTCAGCTCCTCCTCGCTCGCGGCGGCTCGCCCCCGCGGCGCCGTCGACAGCGCGTCGAGCACGGCGCGACGCGCGAACACGAAGCACTCGCTCAGGGAGTTGGATGCCAGCCGGTTGGCGCCGTGCAGGCCCGTGCACGAGGACTCGCCCACGGCATACAGCCCCGGGAGCGTGGAGCGTGCGTGCAGGTCGGTGACGATGCCGCCCATCATGTAGTGGGCCGCCGGCGCCACCGGGACCAGCTCGCGCGCTGGGTCCAGGCCGGACTCGCGCAGGGCCGCGACGATGTTGGGGAAGTGCGCCGGATCGATCGCGCGCATGTCGAGGCCCACCGCCCGCTCGCCCGTGCGCTCCAGCAGCTCGTGGATCGCGCGCGAGACCTCGTCGCGGGGCGCGAGCTCGTCCACGAAGCGCTCGCCGTTCGCGTCGTGCAGCGTCGCCCCCTCGCCTCGGATCGCCTCCGTCACGAGAAAGCCCTCCCGCCCGGGAACGCCGGTCACCGCGGTGGGGTGGAACTGCAGCAGCTCCATATCGGCCAGCGCGGCGCCGGCGGCGTGGGCAAGCATCAGGCCGACGCCCTGGGAGCCGGGCGGGTTGGTCGTTCGCGCCCACAATGCCGCGGCGCCGCCTGTGGCGATCACGACCGCGCGCGCGCTGATCACGCGGCCGTCGTCGCAGACCAGGCCGCGGCAGGTTCGCTCCCCGTCGTCGTCCGTCCACAGCGCGTTCGCGCGTGCGCCCTCCAGGACCCGGATTCGCGGCTCCTCGGCGGCGAGCGCCGACAGCTGGCGCACGACGCGCCGGCCGGTGGCGCTGCCGCCCGCGTGCACCACGCGGCGCACCGAGTGGCCGCCCTCGAGGCCCAGCGCCAGGTGCCCGAAGCGGTCGGCGTCGAAGCGCACGCCTAGCCCCTGCAGGTCGCGGACGCGCTCGGGGGCCTCGCGCACGAGCGTTTCCGCGGCCGTGCGGCGCACCAGCGCGCGGCCCGCGATCTCGGTGTCGCGCAGGTGCAGCTCGAAGCTGTCGTCGGCGGCCAGCGCCGCCGCCAGCCCGCCCTGCGCCCAGTAGCTGGCCGTCTGCGCCAGCGGCGTCGCCGATACGAGCGCGACGTCAGCGTGCTCGCGCGCGGCGCACAGCGCCGCGTACAGCCCGGCCGCGCCCGCGCCCACGACCGCGATGTCGGCCTCGTGGGTCCCTGCCGGGGGGAGCGCGGGCATCGCGGGAACCGTAGCGGCATGCGACGGGGAAGCCTCCCCTCGGCCGTCTGCCGCAGTCGCCATCCGCGTGCCGCAGGTGCCCCGCGCCTGCGCTCTGACGCGTGCGCGTCAGTTCGTGCCCGTGGACGGAGTGACTCGACCGAATCCGATTTTCTTCAGGTCTTCTTTGACCTTCTTCGCGAGTTCCCGGCGGCCCTGGGGGGTGAGCTTCTGGCTCGTGGAGGTGGGCGTCGAGGCGGTCGTGGTGCCGGTCTGGCCGGTGGCCGGGGTGGTCGTCGTGGCCGCCGGGGCGGTGCTCGCCGTGGTGCCGCTCGTGGGGGCGCTCGTGGCCGGCGTGCCGGTGTTCGCTGCCGCGCCGCCCGGCGCGGCGGTTGCAGGGGCGGTGCTAGCCGCGGTCGTGGTTGGGGTGAGCGCCGCAGCCGCTGTGGTGACGGTCCGCGTTGTCGCCGGGGCGCTCGCGGAGCCGCTGGCAAGGCTCACGAGTGCCGCCGCGAGCACGCCCAGCGACAGCGCGATCACGGTCGCGAGCGTCGCCGTGAGCCCCTTCCAACGGGGTGATGCGGCAAGGCGTGTGCGCGCAGCCGCGCCGCAGCGCAGGCACCACTCCTGGTCGGGGTGCAGCGAGGCGCCGCACAGCGGACACGTGTCGCCGCTGCGTGTCTGCGGCGACACAGACGCGGGCGCGGCCTCGGTGGCATCGGTGGGTGGCGGTGCGGTGACGCTCACTGGCCGGGCACAGGTGGGCGCAGGATTTCCGTGGGCCCGTCCTCCACGGCGGTCCTCGTGCCGGTGGGCGGGGGGCCGTCCGGCGGGCTCGGCGAGCGGCCGCCGGACGGAGCTGCGGCCACCGGAGCACGCGCCGGATCCGCGGGCGTCGTCGCGACGGGCGCGGCCGGCGTCACAGGCGCGGCCGGCTCCTGGGACGGGGCAGGCCCGCCCGGCGCGGATGGCGCCGCGGTCGTGGGAGCGGGGGAGGGAGTCGCAGCTGGCTGCGCGGCCGGTGCCTGTGGCACGGACGGTGGTTGGGGAGCTGGCGCTGCGGCGGCTCCCGCGATCGGCAGATCGGCGTGGCGGTCCATCGCAAGCCCGCAGCTGGGGCAGAAGTTGTCTTCGCTGCTGTGGATGGCGGCGCAGCGAGGGCACGCGGTGATGCCGGCCTCGCGCAGCACCGTGATCGCCTGGCGCTCGCTCAAGGCGCGTTCGATCGTGCGCAGCTCGCCGTCGATGTGGCCGAGCGTCGTCAGCTTGGCGAGCACGAGCGCGTCGTTGCGTTGCCCGAAGCGGTGCAGGTTGAAGACGAGCCCGCCGAGATCGCGGTACGCGAGCTCGCGCGCCTTGCGCAGGAAGCGCAGGCGGCGGCGTGCCTGACCGCGCGACTGGAAGCCAGCCGGCTCGGACGCAGCAAGGGGCTCCCCTGAAACGACGGTCTCCGGCGCGGCGACGGGCTCCGGCGCGGCAACCGGCTCGGTTGCAGCCGCTTGGCCTACGGAGGCGACTTGTCCCTGCGCGTGCTGCGAAGGGTCTGTGGGGGTCATGCCAGTTTGCTCCACCTGCGATTCATGCTACCCAGACAGTTGCGGGACCGTGCAGGCAGCTCGTCACGCCGGCCGCGTCGACGCGGGATGTACCGCGGCCTGTGACAGCGACGCGCGCCACGCGTCGGCGACGCGTGCGGCCATCTCGTGGGCGGAGAAGCGGCTTGCGCTCGCGCGTCCCTCGATGCGCGGGTCGGCTTCGCTGAGATGCGGCGCGAGCGCGGTGTGCCAGCGCGCCAGCTCGAACGGCGCGCACAGCGTGCCGGCGACGTGCGCGAGCGCCTCGCCGTGGATGCCGACGGGGGTGGCCAGGACGGGCACGTCGCAGGCGAGCGCCTCCAGCACCGCCAGTCCGAAGCCCTCGCGCTCGGACGGCACGAGCACGGCGTTCGCGGCGTTCACCCACAGCGGCACGCGCTCCGGCTCCACGGCGCCGAGCGTGAGCAGCTGCGCGCCGGCGGCGCCGGCGAGCGCAAGCGCGCGGTCATGGCGCTTCTCGGGGCGCGCGGGATCGGCCGCGAACAGGACGTACGGTCCGTCGGCGGCCAGCCCCAGCTCGCTGCGCGCATAAGCGCGGGGGATGGGGTGGAAGCGCTCGACGTCCACGCCGCACGGCAGCACCTGCGCGCGCCGGCGCGCGGCGCGGGTGGGCAGTTCGGCCGCCAGCGACGCGGAGACGGCCGCCAGCAGGTCGACGAACGGCAGCGCCGCCGCGGTGGCCAGACGCGTGCGCGGATGGCGCACGTCGGTGCCGTGCACGGTCAGCGCGCGCACGCGCGCGGGCACGGCGAGCGCGGGCCACGCGGTGAGACCGAAGTGCGCGTGCACGACGTCGAAGCCCGGCGGGTTGCGCCGGCGCAGCGTCGCCTCCGGGGCGAACCGCCGGCGCAGGTCGCGCGCGGCGCCCGCCAGCGCCCGCGCGCCGGGCGCGAACTCGTACAGCTCCACCTCCAACCCGTCGAGCCCGCACAGGGCCGCGACCTGGTCGCGCACGAAGCGCCCGCGCTCTGGATGGGCGGCGTCGGGGAGCATGTTGGAGACCACCAGCGCACGCAAGATCCCCCGACCGTAGCGCTCTGGAATGATGGCCCGCGTGAACGCCACGTCAACCGAGCGCAGCTACGGTCGCGCCCCCGACGAGCTGCGCCCGACGACGATCGAGCCGGGGTTCGTGCGCACGGCCACCGGCTCGGCGCTGATCTCGGTGGGCGAGACGCGCGTGATCTGCACCGCCTCCGCACAGGAGGGCGTGCCGCGCTGGATGAACGGCAAGGGCCGCGGTTGGCTTACGGCGGAGTACGGGATGCTGCCGGCGTCCACGGGCGAACGCAAGCAGCGCGACGCCACGCGCGGGCGCCAGGACGGGCGCACGATCGAGATCCAGCGCCTGATCGGGCGCTCGCTGCGCGTGGTCGTCGACTTCCAGGCGCTGGGAGAACGGACCGTGTACCTGGACTGCGACGTGCTGCAGGCCGACGGGGGCACGCGCTGCGCGTCGATCACCGGCGCCCATGTCGCGCTCGCGCTCGCGTGCGCGCGACTGCAGGCTGACGGCCGCCTGGAGAGCTCGCCGCTGAAGGGATCCGTCGCGGCGGTCTCGTGCGGGATGATCGGCGGCGCGGCGCTGCTCGACCTGGACTACCCCGAGGACTCGAGCGCCGAGGTCGACGCGAACGTGGTCATGACCGACGGCGGCGGCCTGGTCGAGGTGCAGGCCACGGCCGAGCGCACGCCGCTGTCACGGGCGCATCTGGATGAGCTGCTGGCGCTGGCCGCCGCGGGCATCGAGCGCCTGCGCGGCGCCCAGGAGCAGGCGATCGCCGCGGCGTCTTGAAGCTGCTGCTGGCCACTCGCAACGAGCACAAGCGCAGGGAGTTCGCGCGGCTGCTCGAGCGCCCCGCGACCGAGCGCCCCGCAACCGCCGACGAGCCGCAGGACGACCTCGAGCTGGAGATCGAGACGCTGCCGGACGGCGTGACGATGCCGCCGGAGGACGGCGACACATTCGCGGCGAACGCGCTCGGCAAGGCGCGCGCGGCCGCGCAGGCGACCGGGCGCGTGAGCATCGCCGACGACTCGGGCATCGCCGCCGCCGCGCTCGGCGGCGCCCCGGGCGTGCGCTCGGCGCGCTACGCGGGCGAGCATGCCAGCGACGAACAGAACCTGCAGAAGCTGCTGCGCGAGGCGCCGGCCGGCAGCCGGCTGGAATACGTGTGCGTGATCGCCCACGTCGATCCTGCAAGCAGCGCGGAGCACCTGTTCGAGGGCCGCTGCGCGGGGCGGCTCGCGGCGGAGCCCAAGGGGCACGGAGGCTTCGGCTACGACCCAGCCTTCCTCCCCGACGACGGCCCACCGGGCCTGACCATGGCTGAGCTCAGCGACGAGCAGAAGGACGCGATCAGCCACAGGGGTCGCGCTGCGCGGGCGCTGCGCGACTGGCTGGCTGGCGCTAAAGCAGGTTGATCGCGGCTGAGATTGCCACCGCGACGCCGAGCCCGGCGTAGCCGACATATCCGGACAGGAGCAGCAGCAACGCGGTGATCAGGGCCACGATCACCGTCACCAGCCATGCCACGCGGGCGATCGCCATTTACGTATTCTTGCCGATACGCCGGGCGGCAGGCGGATGCGCATGTCCGCACGCGGTGTTAGCTTCGCTACAAAGGTTTCACGAACGAGGAGGGCGAAGTGACAAAGTCCGAGCTGGTCGACCAGGTGGCCGATCGCGCCGATCTGACCAAGCAGGATGCCTCGCGAGCGGTGGACGCGGTACTCGCGACGGTGGAGGACGCGCTGCGCCGCGGCAGCGAGGTGTCGGTTTCGGGGTTCGGCAAGTTCCACGTGAGCGAGCGCGGCGCGCGCGTAGGCGTGAACCCGCGCACGGGCGAGCGCATCCAGATCGCTGCGTCGCGGGTGCCGCGTTTCACCGCTGGGAGCGGGCTGAAGAGCGCTGTGAAGGGTCGCTGAGACCGGCGCGCTCCTTCGGCGACACCCTGGCGGCCAGGGTCGCCGAGCGCGAGTCGCAGCTCGTGCTCGGCCTCGACCCAGATCCTGGCGCGTTGTGGCCGACCGGCGGTGCGCCGGCGGCTGCGGACTGCTCGCCAGCGCAGGCCGCGGCTGGGGCAGTGCTCGAGCACTGCCGCGCGCTGCTCGAGGCGACCGCGCACGCGTGCGTGGCCGTGAAGCCGCAGCTGGCGCGCTTCGAGCTGCTCGGCGCCGCCGGGTGGGCGGTGCTGGAAACACTCGTTGCCGACGCGCACCGCCTCGGGCTGCTGGTGATCGCCGATGGCAAGCGCGGTGACATCGACGTGACGGCAGGCGCTTACGCCGGCGCGCTGCTTGGCGGCAGCGACAGCCCGTTCGGCCACATCGCGGGGCTGGGCGCGGATCTGGTGACGGTCAACCCGCTGATGGGCGCGGATGCGCTCGAGCCGTTCGTGACGGCGGCGCGTCAGGCCGGCGGCGGCGTGCTGGTGCTCGTGCGCACGTCCAACCGGGGCGCCGCGGACGTCGAGGACCTGAGGCTGGCCGACTCGGGCACGGTGTGGGAGCGGATCGCGACGCTGGTGGACGACCTGGGCGCCCCCGGCGTGGGCGAGGCGGGCATCAGCGACGTCGGCGCGGTCGTCGGCGCGACCGAGCCCGGTCATCTGGCGCGGGCGCGCGAGCTGATGCCCGCGGCGACGTTCCTGCTTCCGGGCGTGGGCGCCCAGGGCGGGCGCGTGGAGGAGCTTGCGGCGGCGTTCGCGCCGGGTCGCGCCGGCGGCCTCGTGTCGGCCTCGCGCAGCATCGCGAACGCCCATCGCGCGGCCGGCGGCGAACCCGCGGCGGCCGCGGGCGCGGAGGCGGAGCGGCTGCGCGAGAGTGCGTGGGAGCTCTCCGGGTTCCGCTAGCCTTGCGTCGTGCACGCTGAGGCAGGTTTTGACGCTCGGGTGCATCGGAAGGGTGGTACTGAGCCAGGATGATCATCACGGTCACGCTCAATGCGGCGATCGACAAGTCGCTCGCCGTGCCGAACTTCAGGCTGGGGCGGCGCCATCGTACGGTTGACCAGCGCACCGCCGCCGGCGGCAAGGGCGTGAACATCGCGCGCACGCTGAAGGCGCTCGGCCAGCCGGTGATCGCGACGGGCTTCGCGGGCGGCGCCACGGGCACGCACATCGTCGAGCAGCTCACGGAGGAGTCGATCCTCAACGACTTCGTGCGCATCCGCGAGGAGTCGCGCACGAACACGTCGGTGCTCGATCCGACGACCGGCGATCAGACGGAGATCAACGAACGCGGGCCGTCGGTGTCGACGCGCGAGGTCGAGCTGTTCCGCGACAAGCTGCTGTATCTCGCGCGGGGGGCCGCGATCGTGGTGTTTGCGGGCTCGCTGCCGCGCGGGGTCGAGCCGGACGTGTACGCGTCGCTGATCAGGGATCTGGAGCGTCTGGACGTGCTCACCGTGGTGGACGCGGACGGCGAGCCGCTGCGCCAGGCGGTGCGCGCGGAGCCGGACGTGGTCTCGCCGAACGTGCTCGAGGCTGAGGAGCTCGTCGGCCACGAGTTCTCCGGCGAGGACGAGCGCTCTCTGGCCGTGACCGAGATCACCGCGCTGGGGCCGCGCGAAGCGATCATGACGCTGCCCGACGGCTGCTTCGCGCAGGTGCTCGTCGACGGCCAGCGCCTGCTCAAGCGCGCGACCATCGAGCAGCGCGAGCCGGTCGCCAGAAGCGGCTCCGGCGACGCCTTCCTGGCGGGCTATCTCGCGGCTCGCTACGAAGGCCGCGCGCCCGACCAGTGCCTGCGCTTCGGGGTGGCGTGCGGCGCGGAGTCCACGGCGCGACTGGGTGCAGGCCTGATCGACTCGCGCGAGGCACGGCGGCTGATGGGCGACGTGGAGCTGACGGTGATCGACCTTCCGGCCGAGGTCGCTTAGCAGCGCGAGCGGTTCGCTGCGAGCTCAGCCGCCGGCCACGTCTCGCCGCAGGAACACCAGGTAGCCGGCGATCAGTGAGGGGATGGCATACAGCGCGCACAGCCAGGCCGAATGCGCGATCGGGGCCCAGTTGGTGGGGGTGCGCAGCAGGCCCTGCCAGGCCTGGAACTGTTCGGTCAGCAGGTAGGGCTGAATCGCTTCCAGGCCGGGTATCTGGGCGATGATGAACAGCAGGATCACGAGGCCGATCGTGCCCACGACCGCGGCGGCGCTGTTGCGCGTGGCGGCGGACAGCAGCAGGCCGATGCTCGCGACGGCGAACAACGGGATCAGGTAGGCGAGGTTGGCGCCGAGCACGAGCAGCAGCGCTTCGGGTGCGGACACGAGCGTGCCGGAGTAGGTCCTGACCGAGTGAAAGCCCCACGAGGCGAGGCCCGCGATCGTGGCCACGCTCGCGGCGACGAGCACCGCCAGCACCGCATAGGTCAGCGCTGCGAGCGTCTTGGCGGCGAACACCTGGCCCCGGTCGACCGAGCGCGTGAGGATCGTCTTGAGCGTGCCGTTGCCGTCCTCGTTGGAGAAGATGTCGCCGGCCACGAGCGACGCGACGACGGGCAGGAAGAAGCCGGACATGAACAGCAGCATCAGCACCGGCGTGGCGAGGCCGGACTGGGTGATCTGCGCAGCGAAGGGATTCTCCCGGTGGTCGTGCTGATGGTGCAGGCTCTCGAACACGACGAAGATCAGCGGCAGCAGCGCGAGCAGGCCCAGTCCGAGGTAGGTGCGCACCTGCGCGACGAGCTTGCGCAGCTCCCAGCGGTAGACGGTGAGCGTGGATGGGCGCCGTCTGTGGGCGCGCGCGACCGCCGGCGTGGCTGCGGGCGGGGAGGCGGCGGGCGGCGTTACGGCGGCGCTACTCATACGGCGACCTCAACGGCCTGCGGCTTGGCTCCGTTGCCGCCCTCGGTGAGCCTGAAGAACAGGTCCTCCAGCGTTGCGAGCTCGGGGGTCAGCGCGAGGATGCCGATGCCCGCGCCGGCAAGGGCGAGCGACAGCTCGCCGACGTCATGCTCCTGCGCTTCGAACGAGAGTCCCTGCTCGCCGGGGCGGGCGGTGCTCGCGTGCTCCACGCCGGCGTGCGCGCGCAGCAGTTCCAGCGCGCGCGGATCGTCGGTGGTGCGCAGGCGGTAGCTGGCGCCGCCCTGGCGGCGCAGGTCGGCGAGCGCGCCCTCGTACACGACGCGGCCGGTGTCGACGATCGCGACGCGGTCGCACAGTTCCTGGACCTCCGGCAGCTGGTGGCTGGAGAGCAGCACGGTCATTCCCTCCCCGGCCAGGCGCCGGATCAGCTCGCGCATGTCGCGCATGCCGGCGGGGTCCAGGCCGGTGGCGGGCTCGTCGAGGATCAACAGGCGCGGGCGGCGCAGCAGCGCGGCGGCGATGCCCAGACGCTGGCGCATGCCGTGCGAGTAGCCGCCCACTTTGTGCTTGGCGCGCGGCGCGAGCTCGACGACGTCCAGCACCTCGTCGATGCGCGCGGCGGCGCTATCGCCGTCGAGCGCCGCGAGCAGTTCGAGGTTCCTGCGGGCGCTCAGGTACGGGTAGAAGCGCGGCGCCTCGACGAAGCCGGCGACGCCCTCCAGGGCGCGGGCGCCATGGCGCATGGGGTTGCGCCCGAACAGCTCGACGACGCCCTCGCTGGGCGTGATCAAGCCGAGCGCCATGCGCAGCGTGGTGGTCTTGCCGGCTCCGTTGGGTCCGAGGAAGCCGTACACGTCGCCGGCGTGCACGTTGAGATCGACGTGGTCGACCGCGAGTACGTCGTCGTAGCGCTTGACCAGCCCGCGCGCCCGTACGGGCTGGGCCTGCTCGCTCACGCTAGAGGCCCTTTGCGACTTCTTCCACGGCGGCGGGGGAGACGGCGCCGGCGACGAGGTAGCGCACGCCGGAGCGCTCGAATGTGAGCAGCGTGCCGAGCTCGGTGCGCAGCTCACTGGCGCTCGCGCCGTTGATCGTGACCTTCGGCAGCCCTTCGAGTGATCCGCTCGTGCCCTTGCCGCTCTTGGTCTTGCTAGTGAGCACGGCGATCGTCGACGGTCCGTGGCCGTGGGTGGTGACGTTGGGCTGTTCGCCGCCGCTGGAGCCCGTGTCGGCGCCCTGGTGCGGTTCGTGTTCGAGGACGATTTCCTTGACGGTGGCGTTGACGGGCGGTGTGATCGCGAAAACGGAGCTTTCGACGGGGCCGAAGGAGATGCTGGTGGCGGCCAGTTCGATCACGGGCGCGCTGCTGGTCGACGAGTAGATGGCGGCGCGCAGCGGCGCACCGTTTTCGGCGTCCCATGACAGCTCGGCGCCGCCGAGCAGGCTGCCGCCTTCCTTGGGCGAGACGCGCACGGTGTAGGCGGGCTGGCCGGCCACGTCGGTGGGCGTCGCGCCGGAGACGTCGGCGTGCTGGTTGGCGTGCGCGATCGCTTCTTCGATCTTCGTCACGGACGGCGTTTCGTGCGCACGCGCGGGCGTTTCGTCCTGGGCCGCTGGTTCTTCATGTGCGGGCGGCGTGTAGCGGTAGACGGTGTTGGTGGCGGCGTCGAAGAGCGTGACGGTGTGCCCGTCGTAGACGAGCTGCGTGTCGCCCTGGTCGGACTGCAGCTCCAGGCGCACGCGCCCGTCCTTGGCGATCCACAGCCGCCCCGACCCGCCGGTGATGAGCGGGTTGGAGGTCAGTTCCCCGCCGTGGCCGGCGCCGCTGGCGAGGTTGGCGCCTTCCAGCAGCTGGTTGGTCAGCTGGATGTCGGCGCTGACGCCTTCGAACTGGGAGCTCTGCGCTTTGGCGAGCGTGTTGTGGATCGCCTGTGCGAGCGGCTTGGCCGGCGGCGTGGGGCCGGCGCCGAGCGCGAACGCGATCGCGGTGGCCGACACGCCGATCGCGGTTACGAGGCCGCAGAGCAGCAGCAGCCTGGATAGGGGGAGGCGACGGAGGATGTTCAAGGTCTGGCTTCCAGTTGATTCGGTCGACGAACCACCTCCAGGGTAGCGCTCCGGCTTTGCCGCTCATAAAGGTGGGAGGGCTCTCATGAGCGCGTCCAGCGGCGCCACCCGATATCTTCTCGCGCGCATGTTGCTCGTGTTCATCATCTTCTGGATCGTCGTCGGGATCGTGGTGTTCCTCCTGGCGATGCGCGGCGGCTCCCGCAAGGCGGGGGAGGCCGGCGCGGAATCGGGCTGGGGCCAGCGCGGCATCACGTTCGTGATCGTCTTGATGTTCGTGTTCGCGCTGGTGGTGCCGACGATCGTGCTGGCGTTCAACGCGGAACACAAGGCCAGCGTGGCGGTCGGCGGTGTGGTCTTGAACAACGAACAGCAGAAGGGCCGCGAGCTCTTCGCGCGCGCATGCGCCGTGTGCCATACGCTGGCGGCGGTGAAGTCGGTGGGCCGCATCGGGCCCAACCTGGACGTGCGCGTGGGCGACGACGTCTCGACGGCCACAGGGCGCCGGGCGCTCGTGCTGAGCACGATCATGGAAGGTCGCGCGATCGGGCGCGGAGACATGCCGGCGCAGCTGTACGTGGGCAAGGAAGCCGAACAGGTAGCCGACTTCGTCGCGGCGGTCGCAGGCCACTGACTCGCGTTGCCGGACCCCCGGCCGCGAGCGGTTTGGCCATTAGTCGATAGCGGCAGGCGCCGGCCATCGGCTAGGGTCCCGGCGAGATGGCAGATCAGCCAAAGACAGCGGAGGATGTGAAGGCGTTCGTCTCCGAACGCGACATCCGCTTCATCCGCTTCTGGTTCACGGACATCCTGGGGCAGCTGAAGTCGTTCTCGATCAACGCGGCGGAGCTGGACGACGCGTTCGAGGCGGGGATGGGCTTCGACGGCTCGTCGATCACGGGCTTCAACGCGATCGAGGAGTCGGACATGATCGCGATGCCCGACCCGAGCACGTTCAGGGTGCTGCCGTGGCGCCCGGAGGAGCAGGGCGTGGGGCGCATGTTCTGCGACGTGATCACGCCGGAGAGAACGCCGTACGAGGGCGATCCGCGCCACGTGCTGCGCCGCGCGGTGCAGCGCGCGAAGGACATGGGCTTCGATACGTTCAACGTGGGCCCGGAGCTGGAGTACTTCCTGTTCAAAGACTCGAAGTCGACGGAAGTGCTCGACGAAGGCGGCTACTTCGACTTGACGACCCTGGATGCGGGCTCGGACGTGCGCCGCGAGACGGTGCTGGCGCTGGAGCAGCTGGGGATCCACGTCGAGTACACGCACCACGAGGTGGGCCCGTCGCAGCACGAGATCGACATGCGCTATGCGGACGCGATGAAGATGGCGGACGACTGCATGACGTACCGCATCACGGTTAAGGAGTACGCGATGAAGTACGGCTGGCACGCGACGTTCATGCCAAAGCCGCTGTTCGGCGAGAACGGCTCGGGCATGCACACGCACCAGTCGCTGTTCACGGGAGGCAAGAACGCGTTCTACGACCCCGACGACCAGTACTTCCTGTCGGACGTGGGCAAGGCGTTCATCGCGGGCCAGCTCAAGCACGCGCGCGAGATCTGCTCGATCTTCGCGCAGTGGGTGAACTCGTACAAGCGCCTCGTACCCGGTTTTGAGGCGCCGGTGTACGTGGCGTGGTCGCGGCGCAACCGCTCGGCGCTGGTGCGCGTGCCGCTGTATCACCCGGGCAATGAGAAGGCGACGCGCATGGAGCTGCGCTGCCCGGACCCCGCGTGCAACCCGTACCTGACGTTCGCGGCGCTGTTGCAGGCGGGCCTGGAGGGCATCGAGAAGGGGTACGAGCTGCCGGAGCCGATGGAGAAGAACCTCTACCACCTGCCCGGCGAGGAACGCCGGCGCCTGGGCGTGGAGCAGCTGCCGGAGAGTCTCGGCGAGGCGATCGAGCTGACGGCGGAGTCGGAGCTGGTGCTGCGCACGCTGGGCGAGCACATGTTCAACCGCTACGTGGAGATCAAGCGCCAGGAGTGGGACGACTACCGCGTCAACGTCACGCAGTGGGAGCTCGACCGCTACCTGGCGATCCTGTAGGCACGGCGCACGCGATCGGGCGCGCGGGCGCGATGTGCCAGTGCAGCGCCTGCAGCATGTGCCCGAACGCGCTGGGGTGGCGTGGGGCGATCTCGGCGACGAGCGCTAGCGCGCCGAGCGCTTGGCGCTCGTACTCGTGGCTGCCGCTGAGCTGGGCGAGGCGCAGCAGCCCGACTGCGGCGCTCGAGGAGCCGGAGGGGATGGGCGAGTCCTCGAGGTCCTTGCGCCGCGCGACCAGCGGTTCGCCGTCTGAGGCGGTCGAGAAGAAGCCGCCCATCTCCGGGTCGGCGAAGCGCTGGATCATCTCGTCGGCGAGCGCGACGGCCTGGTGGAACCAGCGCTCCTCGCACGTGGCTTGGAACAGCGCGATCAACGCCTCCAGCAAGAAGGCGTGATCCTCGAGGTACGCGTCGATCTTGGCGTGGCCGTGGTTGTAAGTACGCAGCAGGCGTCCGCGAGGGTCGCGCATCTGCGTCTGCAGGAACTCGGCGCAGCCGATGGCCGCGTCGAGGTAGCGCTGCTCGCCGAGTGCCGCGCCGGCGTCGGCGAGCGCGCAGATCGTCAGCGCGTTCCAGCTGGTGAGGCGCTTGTCGTCGAGGGCGGGGCGCGTGCGCTGTTCGCGCGCCTCCAGCAGTCGCGCGCGGATGCGCTCGCGGGTCTCCTCGTCGGGCGCGGGCGCGTTGCCGCGATCCGTCAGCACGTTGAGCCCGGGCTGCGGATGATGAGGATCCTGGAAGTTGCCCTGCTCGGTCGCGCCGAGCCACGCGATCGCCTCGTCGGCGTCCTCGCCGAGGTTGTCCCTGAGCTCCGCGACGCTCCACACGTAGAAGCGTCCCTCGACGCCCTCGGAGTCGGCGTCGAGCGCGCTGTAGAAGCCGCCCTCGGGGCCGCGCATCTCGCGCAGCGCCCACTCGAGCGTGTCGACGCAGACCTCGCGCAGGCGGGCGTCCTGCGAGCGCTGCCAGCCGTGCAGGTAGGCGCGGGCGAGCAGCGCGTTGTCGTAGAGCATCTTCTCGAAGTGCGGCACGGTCCAGGAGGCGTCGACGCTGTAGCGCGCGAAGCCGCCGCCGAGCTGGTCGTGGATGCCGCCGCCGGCCATCGCGTGCAGCGTCGTGAGCGCCATCGTGCGCCCTGAGTCGCGCAGCAGCAGCAGCTCGAGCACCGGGGCCTGCGGGAACTTCGGGGCGGCGCCGAAGCCGCCATTGCGCGCATCGAAGCTGTCGGCCAGCGTCGAGATGGCCTCGTCGAGCTTGCGCTCGTGCAGCGGCTCGCCGGAGGGCGAGAGCCGCGCGCCGCCGGACAGGCGCCCGCGCAGGCGCTCGCCGCCGCCGCGGATCTCCTCGCGGTTGTGCTCCCAGGACTCGGCGATCGCCTGCAGCACCTGCGTCCACGCGGGCATGCCGTGGCGGGCGTCGGGCGGGAAGTAGGTGCCGCCGTAGAACGGCAGCTGCTCGGGCGTGAGGAACACGTTGAGCGGCCAGCCGCCGTGGCCGGTCATGCTCTGCACGGCCTCCATGTACAGCGCGTCGACGTCGGGGCGCTCCTCGCGGTCGACCTTGACGCACACGAAGGATTCGTTCATCAGCCGCGCGGTCGCGGGATCCTCGAAGGACTCGCGCTCCATCACGTGGCACCAGTGGCACGCGGAGTAGCCGATCGACACCAGCAGCGGCCGGTCCTCGGCGCGGGCGCGGGCGAGCGCCTCAGGGCCCCACGGCAGCCAGTCGACGGGGTTCTCGGCATGCTGGCGCAGGTATGGCGAGGTCTCCTGCGCGAGGGCGTTGGGCACCCGTTCAGGGTAGTCGCGGCGAGCGCGGCGAGCGCGGCGAGCGCGGCGGGCCGGCCGCCGCGGTCGCGGCCCGGCGTTGTCCGAGCAGCGCATCGACGGCCGCGTATGACGGCCATTCGCCTTCCCCCGTACCGGGACCTTGTGCGGACGACGCGCCCGGCTCGACGCGAGACAGCCTCACCTTGGCGAGACTCACGTCGAAGCGCTCGCCGGCGAGCGTGCCGGTGACGTGCGTGGTGCTGGCTCCGAAGCGTACGGTGCCGGCGGATGCTTCCGAGCCGCTGACGCTGATGTTGGCCGCCTGCAGCTTGCCGGCGCGCACGGGGAACGTGGCGCTGAGCTGGACGCCGGGCACGAACGACAGCTTCTTGAGGACAGCTGCGGTGGAGGTGAGTCGCGCGTAGCCACCGTGCAGACCGCCGAAGCTCGAGCCGTTGGGGAGCTGCTGGTTGGCCTGCAACGTGGCTGCGATCAGCTGGCGGTTGAGGTCCACGAGCGTGTCGAGCACGGCCACGAGCGTGCGCCCGCGCCTGCCGCCGAGCCCGGCCGGCGGGATCACGCGGGAGAGCCTGGTGGGGGTTACAGGGGTCGGGGCGAAGGGGTCGACGCCGGCGGCGCATGGCTGCACCGGCTGGCCCGCAAAGAACGCCTTGAGCGCGAGCGCGGCGCAGCCGCTGAGGTCGCTGCCGATGACCGAGTGCCCGGTGTATGGGACGACGAGCAGCTGGGCGCCGGGGATCATCGCGGCGACGCGCTGCGCGTCTTCGGTAGGCGTCCTGAGATCCTGCGCGCCGGAGAAGATCAGGGTGGGCACGTTCGGCAGCGTGCCGGTGGGGGCCGGCGCTGTCGAGGCGTCGGGCCAGCCGGCGCAGCCTGGGATCAGGCTGTTGGCATACGCGGTCTGGGCGTCGAACGGATAGAAGGAGCTGGCGGGCTGGGCGTGCAGGAAGCCGAGCGCTTCCGTGAGCCGGGTCGCGGCGGGCGCGGCGCGCTGCCACGGGAACGGGCCCTCCTCGCAGCTGGTGGTGATGAACAGCGCTTCGTCGACCTCAGGCGAGCCCACTTCGCCGCCCTGGCCTTCGATCGGCACGTTTGGGATCAGCCCCTCGGAGAGCAGGTGCAGGCGCAGCAGCGGGTCGGGGTCGTGATCGAGCGCGGAGCGCACCGACGCCGGCAGCAGCGCCCGCAGAGCGGGGTTCAGGTCGCCGCCCTCGAGGATGTCGAGCAGGCCCTGCTCGTCGAGCGTGCTCGCGTGGCGCCGGCCCGCGCCGTCGTACACGGAGCCGGTGAGCGGGCGCGTGCGCAGTTGCGCGGCCAGGCGCGCGACGTCGGCGACGGGGTTGGAGGTGATACCGGTGCAGGCGCCGCCCGCGCACAGCTCGGTGAGCACGCCGGGAATCGCCTTGAACGTGGGGATCGCGAGCGGTTCCTGACCTTCGGGGGGCACGACCGAGTCGAGCACGAGCGCTTCCACGTTCTGGGGGTAGCGCTCAGCGTAGTCGAGCGCTACCTTGGTGCCGTACGAGGTCCCGTATAGCACGAGCTTTTCGTAGCCGGCGGCCTGGCGCAGGGCCTCGATGTCTTCGACCGATTCAGCGGACGTGAAGGCGCCCCTGGCGGAGCCCAGCTGCGACGCGCACTGTTCGAAGATCTGCAGCGCGGGCTTCAGGCTGAACGTTTCGAACGCGGCGCAGCTGAGCGGATCCGATGCGCCGGTGCCGCGCTGATCGTACACGAGCAGGTCGCGTGAGCCGAGCGCGGGGGCGATCGCCTGGGCGATGAATTCCGCGAGCGGAATCGCCGCCTGGCCGGGGCCGCCGGCGAGCGCCAGCACGGCCGTGTGGGTGGGGCTGGCGCCGGCGAGCTTGCGCTCGACGCTCAGCGAGATCGTGCCCGGCGCCGTCCCGGCGCGGGCGAGCGGCACCGCCAGCGACGTGCACTCGAAGGCGGTGGCGGTTGCGCAGGGGATGAAGCTAAGGCTGGACGCCGCCGATGAGCTCGGCCAGGCGACGAGCAGCGCTGCGGGCAGTAGCGCGATCAGAGCCAGTGCGCGACCTCGTGCGGGCATCCTCGCCGACAATAGCTGTCGTCGCGATTGCGTTCGCAAGCACGCTGGCAGTGAGGACGACGTGCGCGCCGCCGAGCGTGCCGACGAGCGAGCGGTGCGGTCCTCTGCGCAGGCTTCCATGCGCGGCCTTCTGCCCGCCGATCAGCAAACTCATGGCTTCACTGTCGCTCGACCCGGAGACCGTCACGCCGGGGACGTAGGAGTAGTCGTGCAGGGTCAGCTTGCCGTGCGCGAACCGCAGCCAGCCGGCGCGCAGGCCGCCGAAGCGCAGCGTCGGCAGCGTCAGGCTTTCCAGCGAGCCGCTGATGCTCAGCTGGAAGAGCAGCTGGCGGACGTAGTCGCCGAGCGTCAGCGCGACCGCATGCAGCGTGCGTCCCGGCAGTCCGGCGTAGCCGTGCTCGGGCGAGACGAGCGACAGGCGCAGCGGCGCCAGCGCCGGCGGTCGCAGGCTCGCCGGGGCGGGCGCGGGGGCGCAGGGCTTGATCGGGGTTGCCGCAAACAGCGCCTTGAGCGCGTCGCTCGCGCACGAGGTCTGCTCCTCGGTGAGCACCGAATGGCCCGTGTAGGGCACCACCAGCAGATGCGAGTCGGGGATCTGGGCGGCGACTTCGCGCGCGTTCGCGGTGGGCGTGCGCAGGTCGTCGGCGCCGCTGATGATCAGCGCGGGCACGTTCGGCAGCGGCGCTTCGTCGCGGACGGGCGCCGGTGTGGTGTACGGCCAGTAGGCGCATGCGGGGATGTCGCTGATGGCGAACGCGTCGCTTGCGGTGAACGGCGCGAAGGCGCTCGCGGGTAGCGCCTTCATGGCCGCGATCGCCTGGGCGATGCGTGCTTTCGGTGTGGCGGCGCGGCTGAACGGGAAGTCCTGCTCTTCGCACGTGGTGGCGAAGTACAGCGGCGAGTCGAAGTCTTCGCTTTCGCCTTCGGCGCTCCCGGCGTCGACGATCAGGCGCGCGAGCGGTGCCGTGTCGCCGCGCGCGGCGGACGCCACCGTGGTCACGAATTCGGAGCGCAGCGAGGAGGAGAAGTCGCCGGCGAGCAGCAGCCCGACGAGCTCGCCGGAGAACAGCGGGATCGTGTGCGCGTTTCCCTCGCCGTCGATCACGCGTCCGCGCACCTCTCCGCGTTCCATCCTCGCGACGACGCGGGTCAGGTCGGCGACGGGGCTCGACGTGAGGTGCGCGCATGCGCCGGCGGCGCAGATCTGGCGCAGGATGCGCGGTATCGCGGCGAACGTGGAGCGCTCGAGCGGGTCGGGTCCGTTGGGTGGCACGACCGAGTCGAGCACGAGCGCTTCGACGTGGCTGGGGTACTCCTGCGCGTACTGCTCGGCGACCTTGGTGCCGTAGCTGGTGCCGTAGAGCACGAGCTTTTCGTAGCCGCCCGCCTGGCGGATCGCCTCGATGTCGGCGACGGTGTCGGCGGTCGTGTAGAAGGTGCGCGTGGGGCCCAGCTGATCGCCGCACGCTTCGAGCTCGGCCCCGAACGTGTGGTACAGGTCGGGGCGTTCGAACGCGTGGCAGGACAGCGGCGCGGAGAGCCCGATCCCGCGCTGGTCGAACGCGATCAGATCGCGCGTGGAGGCGATCGGGCCGAGCAGTTCGGCGAACTCTTCCGCGAACGGCAGCGCCGGCTGCCCAGGTCCCCCGGCGAGTGCGATGATCGCGCTGTGCGCTTCGCCGACGGGCGCGCGGTGGCGGCGCATGGCGAGCGTGATCGTGCCCGCTGTGGCGCCGCTCGGGTCGAGCGGCACGGTGAGGTGGCCGCAGGCGAAGTTGTTGCTGTCGCCGCACGGCGTGTACGCGATCTGGGCCTGCGCTGACGCGGCCAGCGGCGACGCCGCGAGCACACACGCACAGGCGCAGGAGCCGGCCAGCACGGTGAGGAGCCTTCGCGCGCGGTCGTTCATCCATCGGAATCTATTGACTTCGGCGGCGTCGTGGGCGGTCCGCGCTCGCCTGACGACGAGGCGCGGTGCTCGCGCTAGGGTCTGCGACAGTGGCTCACGAGCGTGAGATAGTCCGGGCATCCGGGGCGCCGCCCGCGATCGGCCCCTACAGCCACGCTGTGCGCGCGGGCGAGCTGCTGTTCTGCTCGGGACAGATCCCGCTCGACCCCGGCATAGGCGAGATCGTCGGCGCCACGGCGGCTGAGCAGGCCCACCGCTGCCTGGAGAACCTGCAGGCGGTGTGCGAGGCGGCCGGCACGTCGCTCGCGCGGGCGGTGCGCATGACCGTGTATATGACCGATCTGGCGGCGTTCGCGGAGGTCAACGAGGTGTACGGCTCGTTCTTCGCCGAGGACCCGCCGGCGCGTGTGGCGGTGGGGGTGGCGGCGCTGCCGCGCGGCGCCTACGTCGAGATCGACGCGATCGTCGCGCTGTAGGCGCCCGCGTCGGTCGGCTCGACGCTGCGCAGGGCGCGGTTGAGCAGCTCGCGCAGGGTTCTGCGCTCGTCGGCGTCGAGCGCCGCCAGCACGTCGTCCTCGATCGCCAGCTGAGCGCGTTCGGCGACGCTCAGGGCGTCGCGCCCGGCGGGGGTGATCTGGACGATGTGCCGCCGACGGTCGCTGGGGTCGCGCACGCGCGTCGCGTAGCTGAGCTGCTCGAGCTCGTTGAGCAGCAGCACGACGTTGTTGGCGTCCATGCAGAAGGCGTCCGCGAGGTCCTGCTGGGGGCAGCCGTCGTGGTCTGAGACGTAGCTGAGCGCGACAAGGTGGCGCAGGTGCATGCCCAGCTGCTTCTCGTTGGAGCGCCGGTAGACCTGCTTGGCCAGGCGGCTCAGCAGCACCGCCGAGCCGGGGGCACAGTCACGCTCAGCCATGTCGGGAAGTCTATACGTCATCAAAGCACCAATCATCACATTACCAACGATCGTTAATTTTTCGTAGATCATCCTTGTCATATGGATGATAATTGCTATGGTGTGCTCTCCGCAACCTTGGAGGATCCCATGACAGCTCTGCTCAGCAAGACGAAGACCCAAGCCCAAGCCCAGCCGGCGGCATCGGAGCGCCGACGCTGGATCGCGCTCGCGATCCTGTGCCTCGGCCAGCTGATGATGGTGCTCGACGCGACGATCGTGAATGTCGCGCTGCCGTCGATCCAGCACGACCTGCACTTCTCGCAGAGCAGCCTCACGTGGGTGATCAACGGCTACCTGGTCACGTTCGGCGGCTTCCTGCTGCTCGCGGGCAGGATGGGCGACCTGGTCGGGCGCAAGAAAGTGTTCCTGACGGGCCTCGTGATGTTCACGGCGGCGTCGGTGCTGTGCGGGCTGGCGCAGGACCAGACGATGCTGATCGCGGCACGCATCATCCAGGGGGTCGGCGGTGCGGTCGCGTCGAGCGTGATCCTCGCGATCATCGTCACGGAGTTCCAGGGCGCTGCCGAGCAGGCGAAGGCGATGGGCGTGTACGCGTTCGTGTCCGCGGGCGGTGGCTCGGTCGGGCTGCTCGCCGGCGGGGTGCTGACGCAGTCGCTCGACTGGCACTGGATCTTCTTCGTCAACGTGCCGATCGGCGTGTTCGCGTTCGTGTTCGGCTGGATGCTGATCGATGAGAACGAGGGCATCGGTCTCTCCGGCGGCGTCGACGTACTGGGCTCGATCCTGATCACGCTGGCGACGATGCTGGGCGCGTTCGCGATCGTGAAGTCGAGCGAATATGGCCTCTTCTCGGCGCGCACGCTGGGTGTCGGCGGTGCCTCGCTGGCGCTGCTGGCGGGCTTCCTCACGCTCGAGTCGCGGCTTGCCAACCCGATCATGCCGCTGCGGGTGCTGCGCCTGCGGATGCTGATGGGCTCGAGCCTCGTGCGCGGGCTGCTCGTCACGGGCATGTTCTCGGCCTTCTTCCTCGGTGCGCTGTACCTGGAGCGCGTGCTCGGCTACGACGCGATCGACACGGGGCTCGCGTTCCTGCCGCTGACGTTCTCGATCGCGGTGATGTCGATGGGCGTCTCGGCTAGGGCGGTGGAGCGGTTTGGCGCGCTGCGCACGCTCGCCGTGGGGCTGGTCGGGATCGTCATCGGTCTGCTGCTGCTCGCCAGCGACGGCGTGCACGCGGGTTACTTCCCGGGCCTGTTCTTCGCGTTCCTGACGCTGGGGCTGGGCGCGGGGGCGTCGTTCCTGCCGCTACTGACGATGGGCATGTCCGACACGCCGGCGCGCGACGCGGGGCTGGCTTCGGGCATCATCAACGTGTCGGTGCAGCTGTTCGGCGCCATCGGCCTGGCGAGCCTCGGCACGATCGCCACCGACCACACCAACTCGCTGAGCGCCGCCGGGGACTCGCTCGCGAGCGCACTGACCGGCGGCTACCACCTCGCCTACCTGGTTGGCGCGGCCGCCGTGAGCATCGGCGTGCTCGCGGCGTTCCTCGTGCTGCGCCCGCCGGCCGCCATCGCACAGGAGGCCGACCTGGACATCGAGCTCGAGCGCGTCGAGCGGATGGCGGCGCGCCAGTCCTCGGCGCAGGCCGCGTAGGCGCGGCACTCCTGCCCGCCCGCCTGCGCCTAGTGCCGCGGGCGGGCGGGGCAGGGGACGGCGCTGCGAGCGCTCGTTTTGCTTCCGTCGAGGAAGGCGAACGTCGCGCTGAACGCGAACCCCGAGCGAGGGCAGCGGCTCGGCAGGAGGATGCCCTGGGGGCGGTATGCCACGAGATGGCCGTTCGTGCGTTCGAAGTAGGTGAGGCCCTGGGGGCCGAGATCGGCGCTCAGAGTCACCACGGCCACATCGGGGGCTCCGGGCAGGCTCGGTACGAGCGGCACTTTGAGCAGGATGCTTTCGTCGCTGTTCAGCGGGTTCGACAACAGCACGCCGGGGAACACGATCTGGGTTTCGACGGGGTTTTCGCTGTCGGCGTAGAAGAGCAGTGCGAGGTGTCCTTCCTGTTCGGGGGCGCGGACGATCGCGATCGATGCACGCTCCTGGACGATCTCGGGCCCGATCGGAATCTCGGTGAGCGCGCTGCCCCGACCCATGCGAGAGTCGGCGGGGCAGCCTTTCGGGCCGAGCAGCTCCAGCTTCGAGGGCGTGCACGTGCTCAGCCCGAGGCCGCTGGCCGCTATGCCGAGATCGCCCGGATAGCGCAACTCCAGACTCGTCAGTGGGGACGGCACGCGACCTCCGGGCGCGTGAATCTGGACCATGAACTGGACCGTCGTGCCGTGGCCGAGCCGCTCCGGCGTGAACTCGACGTGCAGCTGCGCCGATTGGGTGGCGGCGGCGTTCGCTGGCAGGCACGCGAATGCCATGAGCAACAGGGCGAGGAGGTTGCGGGCTGGACGCACCGCCTTGTCTGCCTTCATGGTGCGCTGTCTTTTAGTACGTGAGCGTTCCGGTTGTCTGGATGACGACTGAATCCGTCCTGCGATCGAACACGCCATACATACCGGCGTGGCCGCTGACGTGCGCGTAACGGCCGCTTCCTCCAGTGACCAGCAGCGAGCCGCTGAAGCTCTGAAACCGCCCGGAGCCGTGTGGCACGGCTTTGCCGTGGCCGTCGATCGAGCCCCCGCCCGTGTGGATCGTGAAGGTGCCTGTGAAAACCGCTCCGGTGTGGAGATCGGCGTGCATCGAGCCGGCGAGGGCGCCCGTGGCCGGTCCTTCCTCGATCAGCATGGATCCTTCTGGCCTGACGAGATGCAGGTGCGCCGTGGCGGAGCCGTTCAGCGAGCGGGCGGCACGCGCTCTCGTCTGGCTGTAGGCCGCCTCGGACCGCGCAGTGCCCTGCGACGCAGCGCCTGCGACGAGCAGGACGGCCAGCGCCACGACGCCGAGCGCGCGATCGCGCGCGACCCCCTGTCTTGCCTCGATTGCAGACCATCTACTCATGGCGCAGGCACCCTCAAGCCCAAATCCTGGAGAAGTTCACCACAACGATACCGCCGATCACGCCTGAATGGCGTCCGTGGGGTCCGGGGCCGATCACGGGCGCTTCCTCGGCGGTTCGTCACTGCGCCTGCGCAGGCGGTTCTCGGCGATCAGCAGGCGCCTGCGCCAAGCCGTCACCTCCGTGCGGCCCGGACTGCGTCCGTAGCCGTCGCGTTCGATCTGACGCAGGATCTCACGGTATAGAGTCGCAGACAGGCTCATCGCGCGGCGACCCTCGCGGAGGAGCGCAATCGCCTGCAACCCCTCTTCGTACAGCGCGTCGGCACCGGCGATCTGATCGCGCAGCAGCGCTTCTCGCGCCCCGGGCAGCGGCTGGCCGAAACGCTCGAGCGTCGTCCGCGGCAGATACACGCGCTGGTGGGCAAGATCCTCGTCGATATCCCGGAGTATGTTCGTCCACTGCATCGCCCTGCCGAGCGTGGCCATCAGCGTCTCCCCCTCCGGTCGAGTGGTCCCGAGGATCTGGGCGAGCATGATCCCTACGGAGCCGCCCGCCTGCTGGCAGTAGCGGTCGAAGTCGTCCGTGCTGTCGATCGGAGCCCGCGCGATGTCGTGCCGCATGCCCGCGCAGAACATGGCCATGGCCTCGGGCGACAGCGGGTATCGTCCGCGGAGATCCGTGAGCGTGCGCGTCTCGGGCGTGTCTGCGGGCTCCGCTCGTGCCCACCGCTCGACCGCATCCACGCGCGACGGTGCCCGCGGGTCGTCCTCGTCGACGAGGTCATCGAGCGTTCGCAGCACCCGATACAGGCTGTCGACGTCGGCTCTGAGGTGCGCTGGCAGCAGGCGCAGCGCGGGCGCGAAGGTGCTGCGGTCGGCGGCCAGCGCCGCGCGGGCGCGGCTGTGCGCCAGCGTCGGTGCGGACGTCGTGGGCTCGTCCCGGTTTGCCGTTGGTAGTCGATTGGCCATGCTCTCTGTCATTCGACTGCGAAGGCTGCTCTCGGTTGAACCCTGGCGGTGGGCAGCACGGCGACCATCGACGCCAGCACCGAGATACCCACGGCGATCACGATCGTGCGCACTCCCAGTTGCCACGCCGGCGTGAACTGCACCGGCGAGCCCGTGGTCTGGTGCAGCCAGCCGTCGATCAGACGCTGGCCGACCAGGCCCGCGCCGATTCCGAGCACGCAGCCCGAGAGCAGGATCATGCCCGTCTCGTAGAAGATCAGCCTGACGAACTGGCCGAAGCTCATGCCGATCGACATCAATGCGTTGAGCCGGCCGCGTCCCTGCCACACGGCGGCGACCATCAGGGCGATGACCGATGCGACCGTCGCCACGAGCACGACGAAGGTGGTGTCGTTCAATCTCGACAGCGTGCTGCCGAGCACCGCGCTCACTTCCGAGCGCCGTTCGCTGTTGGTGCTGACGGTGAGCGCCGAGTCGGTCGGCAGCGCTCGTGCGATCGCGTACTTCCCCTGTTCGGTCGGGATGCCAGGCTTGAGCGTGACCGACAGCTGGGTTGCCGCGCTGTCGCGCCACAGCCGCGCGTGTTCGTCTCCATTCATCACGATCGCCCCCGGCAGCCAACCATAGTTCGCGATCGTGGCAGCAAGCCGCAGGCGCGCGCCGCCGGCGGGGGTGGGGAGGGTGAAGCGCTCGCCCAGGTGCAGGTGGTCTTCGCGTGCGATCGGCTGGCTGATCGCTGCCCACCCGCCTTCGCGCAGGTGTGCGTCGGCGGTACTCAAGGAACCTTCCACGAGCTGGCTGGGCGCGATCTGGGCGGAGACCTGGGGCGGCGCGCCGAGCACCCAGACTCGCCTGCCGCGGATGTCCAGGAACGAATCTCGCCAGGGCAGCACGGAGCTCACGAGGTCGAGCTTCTCCAGCCGGCGCTGGGTTTCGGCATAGGCGAAAGGCTCGGTCGTGTACACGTTCTCCGAGCCGCCGGGCTTGATCCAGATGCTGGCGCTGGACAGGAGATCGGTGGCTCCCCGGCGCACAGCGGCCTGAACGTCTGTGACGGACCCGCCGATCACGACCATCAGGAAGGCAGCGATCGTCCCTGTGGCGAGCAGCGCGACAGAGCGCGTCGGCGATCCGCGGAGCTCGGCCACCGAGAGACGCGCGGACGGGTCGCCCGAGCGCCCCGCGGCGGTGTGCGCCAGCCGCAGCAGGTGATGCGCGGTCGTCGGCAGGCAGACCACGATGCCGACCGCGATCCCCACGAGCGCGATGACGGTCGTTGCCGGGTCCAGCGCGGATGCCGTCACGGAGATGACGACGAGCAGTGCCCCGCAGACGAACACGAGCGTGTCCGAGAAGCGAAGCCTGCGTGCGAGGGACAGCGTGCGGCCGACCGCTTCGGGCTCGGCCGCGGCACCACCCCGAAGCAGCCCCAACGCCGGCAGGGTCGCTGCCGCGAACGCTGCGATCATGCCGCCGAGGAACGCGATCAGGATCGTCTGCGGCTCGACGATGCGCTGACTTCCGATGGCAAAGGCGGCAGCTATGTACCCAGGCACCGCCCGATACGCGATCAGCGAGATCGCGTCGCCGGCAAGCAGGCCGAGCGCTGAGCCGGCGACGCCGAGGACGAGGGCGTCGAAGGCGAGTGAGGAGACGATCATCGAGTCGGGTGTGCCGCTCTCGATCAGATAGACGATGAACCGCCGGCGCTCGTCGCTGGCGAGCAGCAGCGCGTTGTAGGCGAGGATCACGCCAGCGACCAGGCTGATCGCGCTGAACAGCAGTGTCACCTGCTTTTCGGGTGCGGCGGCATTCCCGAGGAGCGTCGCTTCGGTGCTGATCGAGCGGGCGTTAAGAGTCGCGCCGAAGCGGTTCGTGAGGGCGCTGAGCAGCGCCGCTTCTCGACCCGCCCGGGGCTCGATCAGGATGCGCGTGATGCGTCCAGGCTGCCCCGCGAGGCTCTGCACGATCGGCAGCGGAGCCGCGGCGATCGGGCTTGCGGCGACCGATCCCAGCTTGTCGCTGGGCACGATCGCGTCGAGTGACAGGTGTTCGGTGTGAGCGCCCACCAGGATCGTCACCTCGCGGCCAGGCCGCACACCGATCGCGTCGGCGATCGGCTCGGTCAGCACCAGCAGCCCCTTGCTGGCGGATTCTCCCGCGCGCTGGAACGCGAGCGAGAGACGTCCGTCGAGTGGGTCGATCTGTTCGGTGGCGCCGACCAACGCGAGCGCGCGGCGGCCCTTCGGCCCCACTGCGACGATCGACTGCTGGAAGATCGGCGCGGCGGCCTTGACGTCGGGCATGCGTTCGACCGCTTCGGCGACGCCGGCGTCGAAGCCCTCAGGCTCGCGTGCGGCCAGTTCGAGTGTCGCCTTGCCGGCGACCCCGTGCGCGATGTCCTGGAACGATCCCGTGATGCTGCTGTGCGCGACCTGCACCGCGAACAGCAGCGCCACGCCGGCGGCGACGCCCACGACGGCCATCAGCTCGCGCAGCGGCTGCACGCGCAGGTTGCGCTTGTAGAAGAGGAGCAGCGTCCGCAGGTATCCGATCACTCGCTGAGCACCGCCTGCTCCTCGCGATCGAGTTCCTTCAGACGGCCGTCGCGCATGCTCATCACTCGATCTGCATAGCGGGTCACACGCACGTCGTGGGTGACCAGAACGATCGCTGCGCCGCGCTCTCGCGGCAGGGCGCTCATCAGTCCCAGCACGGTGTCGCCGGTCTCCGTGTCGAGGTTCCCGGTCGGCTCATCCGCCAGGACCAGCTTCGGCCCGCCCACCAGCGCGCGAGCGATCGCCACGCGCTGCTGCTCTCCGCCGGAGAGCTCGCCCGGGGTGTGGCCCGCACGCCGCTGCAGCCCGACCTCCTCGAGCGCGAACAGGGCTCGCTCCCTCGCGTCACGATGACCGACTCCTCGCAACAGCAGCGGAATCGCGACGTTCTCCTCGGCTGTGAGGCCGGCGGTCAGGTTGAAGCCCTGGAACACGAACCCCAGCTTGGTGCGTCGATAGGCGAGCACGTCTCGCTTGGGGAGGGTGGCAAGGTCGGTGCTCTCGAAGCGCACGCTGCCCGTGTCTACCCGCAGCAGGCCAGCGGCAAGCAACAGCAGCGTGGTCTTGCCGGACCCGCTTGGACCGAGGATGGCAACGAACTCCTGCGGGAGTACGCGCATGCTCACGTTGTCGACGGCGTGCACCTCCTCGCCGGGACTCGCGTAGTACTTGCGCGCGTGCTCCAGCTCAAGCATCGACCGCGGCCCGGCGTGACCGAGCCGACGGGAAGCTGTAGAGCTTGCCGCGCTCGCCTATGGGCTCGGGATTGACGAGCTTGCCATCCAGCAGGTAGAGGATCGGATCCGCCCGCAGCAGCGCCTCGGCGTCGCTGTCGGTGATGAGCACCGCGACCTTGGCCTCGCGCGCCAGCGATGAGAGCAGCACCATGATCCCTTCCTGCTCGACCAGCGAAAGGCTCGAGGCTGGACCGTCCGCCAGCAGCAGCCGTGGTTCGGTTACGAGTGCGCGGGCGATCGCGACGCGCTGACGCTCGCCGTCGGAAAGCTCGTGCAGCTCCATGCAGGCGCACTGCTCCGCCTCGCAGACCAGCAGCGCCTCGCGCGCTCGGCGCTCGGCGCTGCGACGATCACGGCGGTCCACGAGCAGAGGCAGGGCGACATGGTCGATCGCGCTGAGCCGCTCCTGCCAGGGCTGTGCAGCCCATATGCACGCGATCGCCCGTCGGCGGAAGCGCATCCGCTCGCTCGCCGACATCTCGTCGAGGCGCTCACCGTCGTAGAGGATCCTGCCGCTGTCCGGCGCCTGCATGCCAGCCGCGATCCGCAGGAGGGTCGTCTTGCCCGAGCCGCTCGGGCCGAAGATGCCGGTGATCTGACCGCGCTCGAGCTCGAGTGAAACCCGCTCCAGCGCCACCTTGTAGCCGCCCGCGCGAGGGTAGCGCTTGGATATGTTCTCGAGCAGGAGGGTCAACTCGCCGTATCTCCTGATCCTGGGCGCGGGCTTCGTTTCGCCGGCTCGTGCGGCTCGTCGACCGGCACCTGCTGCCCGTCGACGGGCAGCAGGTGCCTGGCGGCCATCCTGCCGAACAGCTCTTCGCGTGCGTCCTGTCGGTCGCGCGCCTTCTCGCTCTGCGCATCGGCGCGCTCCGGCGCCGACGGCCAGATCGCCTCCCGCTGCAGCAGCCACGAGATCATCTCGTGAGCATGCCTGGCCCAGCGAAGCTCACCCTCCAGCTGGAAGATGTCGGCGCTGAGGCTCAGGCGCAGCAGCACGTGGTCGGCGCGCACCTGGGGCCCGCCCACCGGTATCGCTTCCTGGGTCTGAGAGAGCTCAGTCAAGCGTCTGGCGCAGTCGAGCTCGTAGACGTCTATCTGCTTCAGCGCATCTCGCAGACGGTCTGGGCCGGCGAGCGTGATCTTGACCAGCAGCGGTCGACGCGACAGGCGCGTCTCTTTGGTCTCGTCTTCGAACCAGCGTTCGAACTCCGCCCTGCCGCTGTCGGTGATCGCAAACACATGGCGATCGTCGCGCGGCTCGCTGCGCCCGTCCACCTGCTCGATCAGTCCCTCCTGCGCCAAGCGGCTGATCGTCTGATACAGCTGTCCGGAGTTGATCGCCCATGCCGGCCCCAGACGGGCCTGCAGACGGTCGGCGAGCTCGTACGGATACGCCGATCTATTGAGCAGCAGCCCCAAGAGAGCATGCTTGGCTGACATTCAACCTCCTCCTCGATCCAAGACTTTCGTCTCCTCCATCAATGCGTCCCCATGTGTAGGAGCTTTCGCCACCGCGGAACATTACACCCGGCACCCCGCAGACGTTTAGCTGCTACTCAGCCTCCTCCCAAATACCTACTTAAAGGGTGCTCTGGAGCATGCCGAAGCCGTGGGTCCGACAAGAGCTTGGCAGGTCAGGTCGTTTCCAATATCCGCAACAGGCTGGCCTGACAGCCAAATCCCCTGCCAACCCTCCGACTGCGCGGCTCGCACCGCGTGCTTGGCGCGAGGCCTGGGATCGAGTACTTAAAGGTATTGACGTTGGCAGGCGCGGGCGCGATCCTCGATAGGGCGTGGTCACGAAGAGAGACATCGAGGCGAGTAGGAGCCGGCCCGGCGGAGAGCGGAGAGGGTTGTGCAGCGGGCGGTGTCTGGTGCGCCTTTGGTCGCGATGTCCAGGTCAGTGACAGCGGCAGCCGGGCGTTTCCCACTTCGCCCGGCTGCTGTCGCTGAAGAGGACCGGCGAGCGGACAAGGTCGTGATCGCGCTGGACCGCGCGCAGGTCGATCAGGTGGTCTGCGCCGCCTCCGAGCGGAGCGCCATCTCGGTGCTACTCGGTGGGCTCGGTGACTTCAGGGAGACGTTGGCTGGCGACGCGGGCGCGGTACGGCCGTCGCAGATGGACGACCGCCGTCTGTCCCGCTCGCTGCTCGCCGGGCTGCTCGTGCTGGCGGCGCTGCCTGCGGACGGCTCCTATGTGCGGCTCGTCGACGTGGCGCGGATCACGGGGATGAACAACAGCATGATCCATCGCTACGTGAGCACGCTGATGTCGGTGGGACTCGTCGAGCGCAACCCCAGGACGCGTAGGTACAGGCTTGCGAACGCGGAGCGCTCGGTGGGACCTCGGGATGCGGCATGAGCTCTGGTGATGAGCACAAGAGCTCGCGACGCGGGCGCTTTGGGTTCGTGGACCCTGCGCTCCGAGGGCAGGGGGGGCCGATGGAGGACGCGATCGTCGTGCCCGCCGGGCTTGTGCGCAGTCTGCGCAGAGGTCTCCTGCTCGACCTCGGCGATGCGGCCGAGCACCTGTCGGTGCTCGCATTGCAGGGCGATGGAGTGATCTGCGACCCGGTCGCATATCGCGCTGCCACGTGGGCGCTGGATGCGACCCGCGCGATGCTGGAGAAGGTGGGCGTGGTGGATACGGGGTCGCAGTCGGACGTCGAGCTCGAACGCGATGACTTCCCGTTCCTGGTGTTCAAGGTTCTGGAGCGCCAGCACTTGACCGAAAAGGTGCGTCTGCAGGACGCCGAGCTGGACGGGTTCGCGCCCCCCACCGAGAGGGTGGAATCGCTCGAGCGGTTCGTGAATCTCCTCGGACGCCGGATCGCGCGCTCGGCAACGCTGACACGAGAAGCGCGGCTGCTCGACGGCGCGCATGCCTGGGGCGCTCCCGACAGGGAGCCGTTCTCGCGCGCCCGAGCCCAGGCCCGCCGGCCGGTACGCTAGCCGCGCAGCTCCGCTCGCCTGATCTTGCCGCTGGCGGTCTTGGGCAGCTCCTCGGCGAACTCGACTATGCGCGGGTACTTGTACGGCGCCGTCTCGCGCTTGACGTGCTCCTGCAGCTCGCGCGCGAGCTCGGGCGAGGGGGCGTAGCCGCTATCGCGCAGCACCACCACGGCACGCACCACCGAGCCGCGCTCCTCGTCGGGAGCCGCCACCGCGGCGGCCTCGGCGACGGCGGGGTGCGCGACCAGCGCCGACTCGACCTCGAACGGGCCGATGCGGTATCCGGCGGAGACGATCACGTCGTCGCTGCGCCCCTCGAAGTAGAGCCAGCCGTCGTCGTCTTCGGCGACCCTGTCGCCCGTTTGCCACGGGTGTGCCGAACCGGACCGTTGCCGGTCATCGATGTGCCACGCCCCGTCCTCCATGCGCCGGACGTGCTCGCCGAGGTAGCCCAGGAAGAACGTCGGCACGCTCGGCGGATCGATCGTCAGCTCTCCGTCCACGACCGCGAGCCTGATCCCCGGAAGCGCACGGCCCATGGAACCGGGGCGCGCCGCTTCTCCCGGCGGCGTCCCGGTCGTCTGCCCGGTCTCCGTCTGGCCGTAGCCGTCGCGAATCTCCAGGCTGGTCGCCTCGTGCCAGGCGCGCAGGACCTCCGGGTTGAGCGCCTCGCCGGCGGCGACCATGCCGCGCAGCTGTGCGAACGGGCGCAGCGCAGCGCGCTTGGCGATCACGCGATACTCGGTGGGCGCCATGCACAGCACGTTCACGCGCTCGCGCTCGAGCAGCTCCAGGCGCTCGTGCGGGTCGAAGCGCGCGTCGTGCAGCAGCGCCGCGGCGCCGGACAGCCATGGCGCGATGAACACGTTGCGCGCGGACTTCGACCAGCCGCTGGCGGCGGTGCACCACACCAGCTCTCCCTCGCGCGCCCCCAGCCAATGCTCCGCCTGCACGTGCTGCCCGCGGAGATAGCGCTGTGCGTGCACGACCGCCTTGGGCTCGCCGGCGGTGCCGCTGGTGAACGTCAGCAGACACGGGTCGTCGTCGTCCAGATCCACCGCGGGCGCCGGCTCGCAGGAGAACATGCTCTCGTCGGGCACGTACGCGACGGTCACGGCCGCGCGGGCTCCAGTCAGTGCGGCCTGCAGCTCCTCGCGGTTGCGCTCGTCGGCGAGGATCAGGGCCGGGCTGACGGCGTCGATGCGCAGTCGCAGGTCCTTCGCGCGCAGTTGCTCGGTGCACGGCAGCACGACGGCGCCGATGCGAAAGCACGCGAGCATGCTCAGCACCCACTCAGGGCGGTTGCCGATCAGCGTCATCACGACGTCGCCGCGACCCACGCCCAGCCGTCGCAGCGTGCCCGCCAGGCGCGCCGAGCGCTCGGCGACCTCGCCGAAGCGCCACTCCCGTCGCGTGCCGTCGCGCGCGAGCTCGACCAGGGCCAGGCGCTCGGGAACGCTGGTGTCGACGATCTCGCGCGCGAAGTTCACGCCGGTATTCTCCCCTCTGGAGGGTGGCGCGGTCGGCCGCGAGCCGACGCACCGATCCCTCCGCAGCTCATCAGCCGCCAAAACGACCTTTGGAGCATTGATCAGATGGCCGTAGCCGCCTCGCAGCACAGCGACATGAACGACGAGCAGAAGGCGATCACCGAGATGGTGCATCAGTTCGCCGACGAGCAGATCCTGCCGAACGCCGAGCACTACGACCACGAGGACGAGTTCCCGGCGCCAATCGTCGAGCAGATGAAGGAGCTGGGGCTGTTCGGCGTGACGATCCCCGAGGAGTACGGCGGCATGGGGCTCGACCTGACCACATACGCGATGATCGTCGAGGAGCTCTCGCGCGGTTGGATCTCGATCTCGGGCGTGATCAACACGCACTTCATCGGCTCGTATCTGCTGATGAAGTTCGGCAGCGACGAGCAGAAGCAGAAGTACCTGCCGCGCATGGCCACCGGCGAGATCCGTGCGGCGTTCTCGCTGTCGGAGCCGGAGCTGGGCTCCGACGTGCAGGCGATCAAAACCTCTGCCAAGAAGGTCGAGGACGGCAGCTATGAGATCAACGGCCAGAAGATGTGGGTCACCAACGGCCTGCGCTCGGACCTCGTGTTCGTGCTCGTCAAGACCGACCCCGACGCCGCCAAGGCCCACCAGGGCATGACGTGCTTCATCGCGGAGAAGGATGGTGGCGTCCACGAGAACACGGGCGCGTACGCCGGCCTGAACGTCCCGCCGCAGCTGCGCAAGATGGGCTACAAGGGCGTCGAGTCGACCGAGCTGGTGTTCGACGGCTACCGCTGCCCCGCCGAGAACGTCCTCGGCGGCGAGGACGCCGGCCTGAACAAGGGCTTCCCGCAGATGATGGACGCGCTGGAGGTCGGGCGCGTGAACGTCGCCGCGCGCGGTGTCGGCATCGCCCAGCGCGCGCTCGAGCTGGCCCTGCGCTACTCCCAGGAGCGAAAGACGTTCGGCAAGCCGATCTCAGAGCACCAGGCGATCCAGTTCAAGCTCGCCGACATGGCCACGCAGGTGGAAGCCGCGCGGCTGTTGACGCTACGTGCCGCGCGCCTGAAGGACGCGGGCGTGCGCTCGGACCTGGAGGCGGGCATGGCCAAGCTGTTCGCCTCGGAGGCGGGCCGCTTCTGCGTGGAGGAGTCCTTCCGGATCCACGGCGGCTACGGCTACTCCAAGGAGTACGAGATCGAGCGCCTGTACCGCGACGCGCCGCTGCTGCTGATCGGCGAGGGCACCTCGGAGATCCAGCGCATGGTGATCGGACGCAAGCTGCTGCAGCGCCATAAGATCTGACACGACGCCACGGACCGTCACGGTCCAGGAGGAGGAAAGCCACATGGCCGAGGACGCCAAGGGCCTGATCGAGGTTGCCACCCGCCGCTTCATCGGCGAAGTGCCGGCGCTCGAGCCGATCAAGCTGGTCGTGGGTGTCGAACTGCGCGGCCGCGGCGACGTGCAGCAGTTCCGCCTGGAGATGCCCGGGGTGAAGGTCACCAAGGGGCCCGCCGCCGACGCGCGGCTGCGCGTGGACATGCGCCGCGAGTTCTTCAACGTGATGGCCAAGGAAGGCAAGATCGCCGACTGGGTCGAGGCGTTCATGTACGGACAGGCGAAGGCGTCCGGCCCCGAGCAGATCGTGCGGCTGATCGTCAACGTCGTCGAGCGCCAGCAGGAGCGCGAACGCACGCCCAAGGCGCGCAAGCACGCCTGACGGGGCGTCAGTGGTAGGACGTGAGCTGCTCGGCCAGGAACGCCAGCGAGGCGAGCAGGAAGATGCACATGACGACCAGGGAGAAGTTTTCGTTCATGGGCTCCTCACCAAGATAGTGGACCCGGCGGCCTGCAGGGCGCGCCGACTCGCTACAGCTCGGCGCCGTCCTCGTAGAGCTTGATCACGTGCACCGGGTGAGCGGGATCCGACTCGACGACGTCGAGGCACAGCCGGCAGAGCACGCACTCGTCGAGGTTCTTCTCGACCAGCTCGAGCGTGCCGTCGGTCTGCTGCGCGTAGATGTCGACGGGGCACGCGTCGGTGAGCTTCTTGGCGAGCTCGGTGTCGGCCGCGACGGCGTCGTCGACTTCGACCGCGATGAAGAGGCCGTCCTTCCTCACGCTCGGCTCCGCTCTCCGTCGGGGGACGATCCCGCGAGCTTGGCCTTGACGAGGTCGGGGATCTCGTCGATCCGCTGCACGACTGGGATCCCGGCCGCCTCGAGCCGCGCGATCTTCTCGGTCGCGCTGTCCTGGATGCCCTCGACGATCGTGCCGGCGTGCCCGAAGGACATGCCCTGCATCTCCTCGTCGTCCATGAACTTGCCCGCCATGAAGGCGATGATCGGCAGGCGCGAGTTGTTGTCCTTGACCCACTGCGCCAGTTGCGCCTCCATGCGGCCACCGGGCTCCGTGTAGATCACGATCGCCTGCGTCTGCTCGTCGGCCTCGAAGTACGGCATCAGCTCGGCGTAGGTCGAGCCGATGATCGCGTCGCCGCCGATCGAGACGGCCGTCGAGACCCCGAGTCCGGCAGCCGTCAGCGTCGAGGAGATCTCCGTCGTCATGCCGCCGGAGCGGCTCATAACGCCGACCGCGCCGGGCTGGTAGGCGACGGCGGCGTTGCGCGCCGGGCCGCCGATGCCGCCCATCTTGGCGACGCCGGGGACGATCACGCCGAGGCAGTTCGGGCCGATGATGCGTGCGCCCTTGGCGTCGGCGAGCTCGACCATCATCGCGACGTCGCGGCGCGGGATGCGCTCGGTGACGATCACGATCGTCTTGATGCCGGCGTGCAGCGCCTCGAATACGGCGTCTCGCGTGCCCGCCGGCGGGACGGTCACCACCGAGCCGTCCGGCACGACGCCGCCGTTGTGCGCGACGACCTGCTCGACGGTGTCGAAGACCGGAACGCCATGGACCTCACGACCCTTGCGGCCGGGCGTCACGCCGCCGACTATCTTCGAGCCGTAGTCGAGGCACTCGCGCGTGAGGTTGACGGCCTCGCGTCCGGTGATGCCCTGGATGATGAAGGTCGTGTTCTCGTCGATCAGGATGGACATCGCTAAACCGCCGTTGGGGGTTGGGATTCGATCCTCGCGACCGCGCGACCGGCTGCCTCCCACAAGGACACGGACCGGTCGCAATACTCGACCCCGTACTTGTCGAGGATCTTGAAGCCCTCCTCCTCCCACGCGCCGGGGATGCGGAAGATCGCGATCGTCTCGCCCGGATCCTTGCCGAGCTCCAGGCACGCCTTGATCACGCCGCGCGCGACGATGTCCACGCGCGTGTTGGAGACGATCGACATCATCACGGCGATCTTCTCGACGCCGTCTTTCTGCAGAACCTGCTTGGCCAGGCCGCAGGCCTTGGCGACGGACGGGTTGCCGCCGATCTCGGAGTAGTTGGCGGGCTTTCCGCCCTGTTGGCGCACGGCGTCGGTCAGCGTCAGCGAGCCGCCGCCGGCTCCGATCACGAGGCCGATGTTGCCGCTGAAGCCGGTGTCCTTGCCCTGGATGACGCCGCGATGATCGGCGGCGTCGATCGCCTTGACGGCCTCTTCGAACGGGGTCGGCGTGTGGTCCTCGCGGGTGCCCTCGTCCGCGCCGATCCCGAGCGCCTTCAGCAGGCCCTTCTGGCGCGGCATGCCCTCGTTCTCCATCTCCATGTGCGCGTCGAGTGCGACGAACGAGCCGTCCTTCAGTTCCGCCAGCGGGTTGATCTCGGCGAGCGTCATGTCGTTGTCGAGGAACAGCCGCGCCAGCCGCGCGAGCATCGGGGTGGCGCGCTGCAGGGCCCTGCCGGTGACGCCGGCCGCGGCGATGACCTGCTTTGCCTGGAAGTCCGAGAACGGCTCGAGCGTGGAGAAGTGGCCGCGGCCGACGTGGTCGGGGTGCTCCTCGGCGACCTGCTCGATGTCGATGCCGCCCATGTCGCTGAAGAGCATCAGCGGCTTCTTGGCGGTGCCGTCCCAGACGACGCCCGCGTAGTACTCCTGCGCGACCTCCGCCTTCGGGTCGACGAGCACGCCGCGCGGCGTGTGGCCGTTGATCTCCAGCGCCAGAATGTCCTTCGCGTAGGACTCGGCTTCGGCTGGCGTGTCGGCGAACTTGACGCCGCCCGCCTTCATGCGCCCGCCGGTGAGCACCTGCGACTTGATCACAGTGGGTCCTCCGATCCGCTCGGCGATCTGCGCCGCCTCAACGGGATCGGTCGTAAAGCCGTAGTCGGTGACCGGGATGCCGGCGCGCTTGACGATCTCGCGGGCCTCGAACTCGAAGAATCTCATGCGGCGCGGAAGCCTATACGCAGAAAGGGCTTGTGCGCGGACAGCTCCTCGTGGTGATCGCTCAACAGTCCGCCAGCGCCCGCAGCGTCTCGCAGATCTCCTCGCGCCTGGCGCCAAGCGTGCCGGTCCTCTCGGTCAGCGCGGACCTCAGGATCGGCTGAAGGTTGTCGAACGAGGCGGCACAGTCGCTGTCGAGGCCCTCGTCGGGCCCGAGCCCGATCTCGGTCGGGATGTTCCGCACCGTGCGAGTGACCGGGGCCACCACGACGCGTTTCAACACCGGGATCGCCTGAGATCGCGTGATCACCAGCACAGGCCGGCGCTTGTCCTCACTCTCGGCCCACCAGATGTCTCCCTGCTGGGGGAGGTTCACCAAGGCTCCTCTTCGATCAGCGCGCGGGTTGCTTTCTCCGCTTGCGCCAACTCCTCATCGGTCTCGGGATGACGTGCGTACCCATCGACGATTTCTGCTCCGATGCGGCGCCGTCGATGCTCCTCCACGAGCCGCTCGAGTCCCATGCGCATGGCCTCGGAGCGATTGCCGACCACGCCGCTGTCCACGAGCTCGTCAACCGCGGCTACGAGCTTGTCGTCAAGCCTGGTTACCAGTTGTGCCATGCGTTGAGCATAGCGTTTTGCAATGCATTCATGTGTACCCGGTCCTCTTCAAGAATCGCTCGAGCTTCGCGACGAAGGCTTGCCCGGCAGCGCTTTGACCCTCTGCGCTGCGCAGGTTGTGGAGGCGCGCTTCCCGGTTGAGGGTCTGCGTCACGAGGACGCCACGGCCGAGCAGATCCTCATCTGCCGCCCACGCCGCGAGCGCGCCGAGCCCTTCGCCGTGGCGGCGGCCCTCACGGAAGCCCCTGAACAGGGTTGCGGCCTGGGCTGCGACCTGCTTGGGAAAGGACCTCGTCACGTTCACGAAGCGTCCCTGCTGAAAGCCCAAGACCTCGAGCGGAAAGGCCGAGTCGGCGTAGGATCCGAACTCGTACGCAAAGCGGTCGTCGCCCGATTCGAACACCGGGTGCGGGTCGCCTTCGATCGTCTTCAGCAGCGCACCCGGGTCGCCGAAGTCGTGTTCGGCGAGCAGGTAGGCCATCGTGCCGGGGTCATACGTGAGGACCTGCACTACGGCGCAGCAGTGAGCGCCGCCGGTGCTCAGCTCTAGCACCACGTTCGCGTGCCCGTTGCCTTCCAGGTCCGTCACGGCCACGGGGCTACGCTTGGACTGCGCGATCTCGAGCGTCCCGGGCTCGCACCCGGACGGGCAGCGATGGGAGGACACCGGCTGTTCGTAGGCGGGGGTGCCGGAGCTCGTGATCGCGAGCTTCAGATCGAAGTAGGGGAGCGGCCCGCCGAGCCCTTCGCGGTAGGTGAGGACGGCGCGCACGCCGCCTTCCTGAGCGCTCGCTTCGGCGCTCACCGCGGCGTCCCCGGAGGGGGACGACGGTTCGGCGGCGCCCGCCGCGGCCGGGCCGCAGCCGAGCGACAGCGCCAGCGCGAGGACGACGGCGGGCCGAGCCACGATCGCTGCTCCTGGCCGCGCTCGGCGCATCGCGGTCGGGCTAGAGCCCGTAGGCCTCCGCCAGCTCCGGGTCCTTCTTGGCGAGCATTTCCGCGAGATTGACCATCACCTTGCACTGCTTCCATGTGGCGTCGTCCTGCATCTTGCCGTCGATCATGTGCACGCCGCGCCCGTCGGGGATCGCCGCGATCACCTTTTTCGCGAACGCCACCTCGTCGGGGTCGGGGGAGTAGACCTTCTTGGCGATCGCGATCTGGACAGGATGCAGCGACCAGGCGCCGACGCAGCCGAGCAGGAACGACGCGCGGAACTGCGTCTCGCAGCCCTCGACGTCCTTGATGTCGCCGTAGGGGCCGTAGAACGGCAGCGCGCCGACCGACGTGCACGCGTCGACCATGCGCGCGATCGAGTAGTGCCAAGGGTCCTGCTGGTAGCTGGGACGCGGCGCCTCGGGGTTCTCCGGGTCGGGGTCGGCGATCGTGCGGTATCCGGGGTGCCCGCCGCCGACGCGCGTGGTCTTCATGCGTCGCGAGGCGGCAAGGTCGGCGGGGCCGAAGCTCATGCCCTGGATGCGCGGCGACGCGCACGCGATCTCCTCCAGGTTGGCCACGCCCTGCGCGGTCTCGAGGATCGCGTGGATCAGCAGCGGGCGCTCCAGCCCGGCCTTGGCCTCGAGCTGCGCCAGCAGGCGGTCGACGTAGTGGATGTCCCACGGGCCCTCGACCTTGGGGACCATGATCACCTCGAGCTTGTGGCCGATCTCCATCACCAGTTCGGTGAGGTCGTCCAGCACCCACGGCGAGGCCAGCTCGTTGACGCGCGTCCACAGCGCCGTGTCACCCAGCTCGATCTCGCGTCCCACCTTGATCAGGCCGGCGCGCGCCGCCAGCTTGCGGTCGACGGGCACCGCGTCCTCGAGGTTGCCCAGCAGGATGTCGACCGTGGGCGCGATGTCCGGCACCTTGGCGACCATCTTCTCGTTGGAGAAGTCCAGGAAGTGGATCATCCGGGACGGCTTGAAGGGGATCTCGCGCAAGGGCTCGGGCGCGTCGATGGCAAGTGGCTTGAAGAAGTCGCGGGGGTTGCGCAAGTGCTCTCCTGGGTCTGTTCGGGTTGCGTCGCTACGATCGCTTGAGGGAAGTATCGACGATGCGCCGTCCTCTGACCAAGCTGACGGCTGACATCATCTACGGCTGAAGCCTCAACCAGTTCCCCGAACAGGAGACCCATCACCCGCATGAGCGCTACAGATATCGCCCAGACCGTCGAGACCGACCAGGCCGCGCGCGAGGCCAGCGGCGCGCATCCGTATGGCCGCTACCTGGAGGAGTTCGAGGTCGGCGCCGTCTACAAGCACTGGCCCGCGAAGACCGTGACCGAGTCCGACGACCACCTGTTCTGTCTGATCACGATGAACCACCACCCGCTGCACCTCAACGACGTGTACGCGGCCAAATCACAGCAGGGCCGCAACGTCGTGGTGGGGCCGCTGGTGTACTCGCTGGCGCTCGGCATGTCCGTGAGCGACGTCAGCGGCAAGGCGATCGCCAACCTCGCGACCGAAGAGCTCAAGCACCCGGCGCCTGTGTTCCACGGCGACACGCTGTACTGCGAGTCCGAGGTGCTGGAGAAGAAGGAGTCGCAGTCCAAGCCCGACCGCGGCACCGTCAAGGTGCACACGCGCGTGCTCAACCAGGACGGCGTGCTCGTGGCGGAGTTCAAGCGCCTCGTGCTGGTGCCGCGCAAGAACCCCGGAGGCGGCGCGCCCGAGGGCGGCGTGGAGTAGCCGCGCCGCCCGACTTGCGGGGCACTTGAGGCGTGCGGTACGCTTTTCTCCTCGCCCAGGGATGGGCGTTTTCTGTTTCCCGGAGCCAGTCCTGGCCCGGCAGCAGCGCCGCACGGCGCGTGCCCACCTTGCCCGCCAACCGAGGAGCCGCTTGGACCCCATGAACACCACCGTCCCCGCACCCACGAAGAACGAGCGTCTGCTGGCCTGGGTCGACGAGGTCGCCGCCCTCACCGAGCCCGACGCGATCTACTGGTGCGACGGGTCGGCGGAGGAGTACGACCGCCTTTGCCAGGAGCTCGTCGAGGCGGGCACGTTCGAGCGCCTGTCCGACGCCAAGCGGCCGAGCTCCTACCTGGCGCTGTCCGATCCGGGCGACGTGGCCCGTGTCGAGGACCGCACGTTCATCTGCTCCCCCACCGAGGCGGAAGCCGGCCCGACCAACAACTGGCGCGAGCCCGGCGAGATGCGCACGATGCTGCGCGGCCTGTTCAGCGGCTCGATGCGCGGCCGCACGATGTACGTGGTGCCGTTCTCGATGGGCCCGCTGGGCTCGGACAAGAGCCACGTGGGCGTGCAGCTCACCGACTCGATCTACGTGGCGGTGAACATGCGGATCATGACGCGCATGGGCCAGGGCGCCCTGGACGCGCTCGGCGACGGCGAGTTCGTGCCCTGCCTGCACTCGGTCGGCATGCCGCTGGAGGACGGCGCGGAGGACGTGCCGTGGCCGTGCAACGCGGAGAACAAGTACATCGTGCACTTCCCCGAGTCGCGCGAGATCTGGTCCTACGGCTCGGGCTACGGCGGCAACGCGCTGCTCGGCAAGAAGTGCTTCGCGCTGCGCATCGCCTCGGTGATGGCGCGCGACGAGGGCTGGATGGCCGAGCACATGCTGATCCTCAAGCTCACCTCTCCGGAGGGCGACGTCAAGTACATCACCGGCGCCTTCCCGAGCGCGTGCGGCAAGACCAACCTCGCGATGCTGATCCCGACGCTCGAGGGCTGGGAGGTGGAGACAATCGGTGACGACATCGCGTGGATGAAGTTCGGCGACGACGGCCGCCTCTACGCGATCAACCCAGAGGCCGGCTTCTTCGGCGTGGCGCCGGGGACCGGCGAGGAGACAAACCCGAACGCGATCCGCACGATCGAGCGCAACTCGATCTTCACCAACTGCGCGAAGACGGACGACGGCGACATCTGGTGGGAGGGGCTGACGAAGGAGCCGCCCGCGCACCTGATCGACTGGCACGGCAACGACTGGACGCCCGAGTCTGGAACGCCGTCGGCGCACCCGAACGCGCGCTTCACCACGCCGGCGTCGCAGGACCCGGCGATCGCGCCCGAGTGGGAGGATCCGGCGGGCGTTCCGATCGACGCGATGCTGTTCGGCGGGCGCCGCTCGACGGTCGTGCCGCTGGTGACAGAGGCGCTGGACTGGGAGCACGGCGTGTTCCTGGGAGCGGTGATGAGCTCGGAGAAGACCGCGGCCGCCGCCGGCACCGTGGGCGAGCTGCGCTTCGATCCGTTCGCGATGCTGCCGTTCTGCGGCTACAACATGGCCGACTACTTCGCGCACTGGCTCGAGATCGGGCGCCGCTCCGGCGCCAAGCTGCCGAAGATCTTCTACGTCAACTGGTTCCGCAAGGACGAGAACGGCCGCTTCCTGTGGCCCGGGTACGGCGAGAACTCGCGCGTGCTCTCGTGGGTGTTCGCGCGCTGCGCCGGCCACGGCGCAGCGACCGAGACGCCAATTGGCTGGATGCCGCCGGTGGGTCCCGACGGCATCGACACCCGCGGCGTCGACGTGACCGAAGCGGCGATGGCGCAGCTGCTGCGCGTCGACGTCGAGGAGTGGAAGGAGCAGCTGCCGCAGTTCCGCGAGTACCTCGCGAAATTCGAGAACCTGCCGGCGGAGCTGACCGCCCAGCTGGACGCGCTCGAGCAGCGGCTTGGCTGAGCCGATGGCAGGGGCGATCCCACGGGTCGACCCGCAGGTCTCGCACTCACGCTTCAAGCGCGCGCTCACCGCGTTCGCGCTGACGAAGACAGGCACCTGGTACTCGTCGCAGCTCGGCGCGCGCATCGATCCGTGGCTCGTGCGCATCTCGCGCGGGCGCTTGGACTCCGCCTTCGGCCAGATCCCGATCGTGGTCGTCACCGTGCGCGGCGCGCGCAGCGGCGTCGAGCGCAAGGTGCCGCTGCTCTACTTCAGCGACGACGGCGACGTGATTCTGATCGCCTCCAGCTACGGCAAAGCGAAGTTCCCCGCCTGGTACTACAACATCAAGGCCAACCCCGACGTTCGCCTCGAATCGATGGGCCGCGCCGGCTCCTACATCGCGCGCGAGGTCGACGGCGCGGACCGCGACCGCCTGTTCGAGCTCGCAAAGCGCGTCTACAGCGGCTACAGCGACTACGAACAGCGCACCGCCGGCATCAGGCGCATCCCCGTGATGCGCCTATCGCCGGCTTAGTCGTGGCCGTGGTTCTCGCCGCCGGCTGCGGGGGGGCGTGACTCCTCGGCGAGCGAGGTGATCGTCAGCGCGCCGCGCGCGGATGACTCGAGCACGTCGGTGGCCTCCTCCAGCGAGCGGGCGTACAGCTCGACGAGCAGGTGCACGATGATGCGCGCGTCGTCTTCGTGCTTGTGGAAGCGCACGTGCGTGAAGAACTCGCGCACGCCGTGCTCGCCGAAGGCGGCGTAGGACAGCGCGTCGCCGGCCTCGGGGCCGGAGCAGCTCTCGACGTCTTCGGAGTCGACCGTCACCGTGCACGAGGCGACCCACGGCGTGCCCGCGATCATCCGTTCCCAGCGATCCTCGATCGGCTCCACGCGGCCGTTGTTGAAGCCGAGGTGCGGCTGGTCGTGCATGCAGTCCAGGCACTGCACGACCGCCTCCTGCAGCTCGTCGACGACTTCCGCGCGCTCGCCCGAATCAGGGTCGATCTTGTGGATCCCCTCGTAGTGGACCTGGACCTCCAGGTCCTGGGACCAGCAGCGGTAGCACCGCAGCCAGCTGCGTGCGCTCGTCTCGGCCATCGAGCCCTCCATCGACGTCCATTGTAGGCGCCGCACGCGTCTGACCTGGGCTCGTGCCCCGGGCGGTCTCGATTGGCCGAGCTGCCATCGACGGGGCGCCCGGCTGGGGCACCCCGTCGCGGCATCTGGCAGCGTGGCTGTACGACTAGTGTTTTTTCTTGTGCGGCTTGATTGTGAAGTGCAGGATCTGGACGGTGGGCGTGCCGCCGAGCGCTGACTTGTAGGTCAGCGTCGCCGTCAGCACCACCGTCTTGCCTTTCTTCAGCGCCTTGGTGATCTTGCTCGAGGGTTTCACGCTGAGCGTCAAGGGCACGCCGGCGATCCCGGTGGCCGAGAGCTTGCCCGACAGTGTCGTCTTCGGACGGCACTTGCCTTTGATCTTGATCTGGCCCTTCTTGCACTTCTTGGCCTTGGCCGCGAGCGCCTCCCTGCGGGCGATCGAGCCCGTCGGAACGGTCACTTCGACCGTCGCCGTCCCCGACTGCGTGGGCACGAAGACGATCGTGACCGTGCCGTTGGAGTTGGCTTTGATGCTCTGGATTTTGTAGGTGCTGTTGGGCACCGGTGGCGGTTTGGGCAGGAACGTCACCGTCGCTGTTGCCGACGGGTCGGTCGGCAGCTGCGTGCCCGAGCCGCCCAGGTCGAGATACATCTGGATCGTGTCGATGCCCACGTTGTTGCCGACGTAGCCGATCTGCCCCTGGCCAGCCGAGTTCAGCGTCACGGTGCCCGCCTGGGGGTTGGCGCCGCCGATCGAGTAGCGCAGCGTGGCGCCCGCGTACGGTTTGTCCGCTGTGTTCACCGCCGTCACGGTGACGGCCGCGGCCAGTCCCTGCGTGAGCGTCTGGCTGGCGGGGCTCACCGACAGGCCGGCCGGCGCCTCGGTGTGGTTGATGACGGTGAAGCTGGCGACCGCTTTCGGCGCGAGCCCGCTCGTCAGGTCTTCGTCCCACTCGACGCCGGTGGCGTTGTCGATCTGCGCCGGATCGGCTTCGTCGTTGAAGACCGCGCCGGTTTCGGTCGTTGCGCTTTCGCGCACCGTGCGCCAGATGCCCTTGTCGCCGGCCGCGGCGCCGGCGCAGCGGCCGCCTTCGGTTGCTTCAAAGGATGAATCGTTCCAGCAGCCCTCCTCCCACGCAGACCACGGCGTCGATTCGATGAACCCGCCGAGGATGCCCTCGGCGGTGTTCTCGCCACCGATGAAGCGCGGCGGACCGCCCAGGAACGAGCCGATCCCGAAATCGTCGCCGGCGACGTACAGGTCGCCCGCGTACAGCGCGCGGAAGTACAGGGTTTTGCTCGCTTCTTCGTTTTTGACGGAGAACGTCTGGGTGAACTGCGGAGCGCCGGTGATGTAGGTCGTGGTGTCGGTGACCTGCGCGACCGGGGTTCCCTTGACTTTGCCTTCTTCTTCTTCGGCCACGTCGTACACGGTCGTCTGCGTGTAGGGACTCGCACCGGTGCCTTCGCCGCTCACGGCCGTCTGCGAGACCGGAACGTAGAGATTGCTCAGCCCCGGTCCGGCGCTGCCGGTGAAGCCAAAGACCTTTTCCTGCACGAACGTCGGCTGTTTTTTGGCTTCGTCCTTCGGGAACGAGAGGAAGAACCCGCAGTCGCCTTTTTCGGCGAGGAAGTAGTTGACGCCGGTGATCGGATAGCTCGACTGGCATTCCCCGCGCAGGCCGACGAACACGCTCAGCGGCGAGCCCGGAAACGCGACCACGCCTTCTTCGGTCGCGGCGGCGCCGGCCGGCATCAGCGCCAGCGCGGTGAGCGCCGCTGCGGCGAGGCTCAGGGCCAGGGCGGCCCTCGCCGAGCGCCTTGTGCGTGCGCCTTGCCGTCGTTGGGACTTCGATGTGCCGCGTTCGGGCGAGCTGTGCCCGCCGCTCGCATGGCCGTACATAAGATGAACCTCCTGGCACCCTCGTCAGAGGGTCCCCGCCGATATCAAGGATGGGCTGACAGGCTATCTACTCCAAATGGAGGAAGTACGCCAGCGGACAACTCTTCGAGTATGCGGTGGCGCTGGCAGCGGCCGCGGTGGGCGTGATGCTCTCCTATCCGAACGTGAAGTCGTAGCCGGTCACGCCGTCGGCGAACCGCAGCGACAGGCGATGCTGCTGGTCGCCCGTCAAGGACACGAGCGAGTAGAGGCGCTGGCGGCGCACCGTCACGACGCCGTCGTGCACGTCGGCGCCCGCGTCCGCCGCCGAGATCTGGCGGCCGTCGAGGGACACGTGCACCGAGAGCGGGCGTTCGCCGGGCGAGCTCAGCACGAGGTACACGTTCTTGGCCTTGAACTCCAGGTCCACGCCCGCTCCCGAGATCGCTTCGGCCGGCTGGGCGGTGACGTCCCACGTGCCGCTGTAGGCGAAGTCGTTGAGGGGGAGCGCTCCGCTCGGCGGCGGGCCGTAGTCGTGCGTGCCCGTCTTGGGGCCGTTGATCCAGCCCTGCGCGCGCAGCGTCCCCATGTACGTCTCCGGGGTCGCGATCTCCGAGGGCGCGATCACGTCGGTGGGGTGGCTCTTGCCACCGACCTGGTGGCCCGCTTCCGCCAGCAGCGCCCTGATCGCCGTTTCGGTCTTGTCGTAGTCGCCCTCGCCGAACGTCGCGTAGCGCACCTGGCCCTTCGCGTCGATCAGGTAGTCGGCCGGCCAGTACTGGTTGCCGTACGCGTTCCAGGTGCCCAGGTCGTTGTCCTGCACCACCGGGTAGCGCAGGCCGAACTGCCCGATCGCGTCGGCGACGTTGCCGGCGTTCTTCTCGAAGTCGAACTCCGGCGCCTCGACGCCCACGACCGTCAGGCCGTCTTTGCGGTAGGCGGCGTCCCACGCCTTCAGATACGGCAGCGTGCGGATGCAGTTGATGCACGTGTACGTCCAGAAGTCGATCAGCGCCACATGGCCGCGCAACGACGCGAGCGTCAGCGGGCGATCACCGGGCGTGTTGAACCAGTCCTGCGTTTCCGTGAATCCGGGCGCCGTGCCGAGGTCCGGCAGCGAGCGGGCCGCCGCGAGCAGCGTCGCCTGGCTGGCGTCGCGCGCGACCGCGTGAACATTGCTCGTGCCCGAGCCTTCGCAGTCGGAGGAGCCGTTGGCGGCGACGAACTTCGCCTTGCGGCCCGTGATCTGGTCGAGGCGACCGGTCACCGTCTTGGAGCACTCCAGCGACGCCGTGAGGTTGACGTCGGGGATCTTTTCGGCGACGAACTGGTCGAACCTCACGTCGAGGTTGGTGATGATCGCGACCGCCGTCAGCAGCATGATCGTGCCGAGCGCGCGCTGCAGCAGCGGCCCGCGTCCGGCCCTGCGCACGCGATCGAACACGCGCCTGCCGCCGAGCGCCAATGCGAGCAGCACGACCGCGGAGCCCGCGGCGTAGGCGAGTCCGATCGCGATCGTCCTGCCGGACGCGGCGCTGACCGAGATCACCGCCGCGAGGATCGGGCTCGCGCACGGGGTGTAGACGAAGCCGAGCGCGCCGCCGACGAGCAGCCCCGAGGCGAAGCCGTCGCCGGTCGTGCGCGGCCCGAACCGCGCCAGCCGCGACAGCGGCGCCTCCAGGCGCGCTGCCACGTCGGGCAGCAGCAGCGCGAGCCCGAACGCCAGCAGCACCACGACCGCCACGTCGCGCAGCGGGTCGTTGCCCAGGCCGACGCCGTCGACCACGCTCGCGAGCCCGACGACCGTGACCGTGAACGTGATCGACAGGCCGAGCACGATGCCCAGGGGGCGGCGTCGCCCGCCGACGCCGCCCGCCGACAACAGCGCCGGAAGCACCGGCAGCGCGCACGGCGACAGCGCCGTGCCGGCCCCGGCGAGCACCGCGAAGGTCAGTAGAACCAGCATCGTCTTCTCCTACAGTCTCGCTGGTGCGAGCTCCGTTACACGCCGGTTCGCAGCGTCGCCTCGAAGTCGGTGCCAGGGATCGGGCCGATGCATGGGGAGCCCGCGCCGGCGGCGCGGTAGCGCTCGATGCCTGCGGTCAGCGCCGAGGCGTCGCCCACGGCCGTCAGCTCGTCGAGGAACTCGTCGGAGATCGCCGCCTGCATGGCGTCGAGGTCGCCGGCGGCGGCGTCGTAGCCGGCGATGTCCGCGCCGAAGCCTGTGCGCTCGATCATCGCGCGGTAAAACGGCAGCCCGAAGTACGGGATCAGGTCTTTGCGCATCGCCGCGTAGGCGCTGTCGCGGTCCTGGCTCAGCGCCGCCGGCACGGCCGCCACGACGTCGAAGCCGTCGAGCGTCAGCCCCGCGCGCTCGCGCCCGGCGCGCACCTCGGGGATCACCACGTCGCGGATGTAGCTGGGGTTGCACAGCCACAGGATCACGCCGTCGGCGACCTCGCCGGCGAGGCGCAGCATCGCGGGGGACAGGGCCGCCACGTAGATCGGCAGCGCCGGGCGCGGGTCCAGGCCGAACAGGCGAAAGCCCGTCTGCCACTTCTCGCCGCGCGGAGGGTCCTCGCCGCGCAGGATCGCGCGCACGATCGCCACGTACTCGCGCATCTCCGCCACCGGGCGGTCGATCGTCTGCCCGTGCCAGCCCTCCACCACCGGCCGGTGCGACACGCCGAGCCCGAGCGTCAGGCGCCCGCCCGCGAGCTCGTCGAGGGTCGCGGCGGTCTGCGCCATCGTCGCGGGCGTGCGCGTGTAGATCGGCACGACGCCCGTGCCGAGCCGGATGCGGCTCGTGGCCAGCGCGTACGCGGTCAGCACCGTCAGCGACTCGCGCCCCGCGATGTGCGTCACGTACACCGACTCGTAGCCGAGCGACTCCGCCAGCTTCACGCGCTCGACCGCGCTCTCGATCGAGCGTCCCGTCGATATGAAGCACCCAGTTCCCACGCGCCGCAGCATATGGGAGCGAGCGCCCGGGCAGGGCCAGCGCCCCAGAGGGCTCAGCGCCTGAGGATCACGTACACGGTCGTCGCCGCGAACGCCATCTGGCCGAAGGCCAGCGCGGTGCCGAGGTTGACCGCGCCGAGCGCGCCCGCGAGCGCGCTGGCGAGCACGAACGCGGCGAACATCACCAGCAGGCTGCGCGTCATCCGCGCTACCGCTCCGCCGCCGCGAGGCTGCGCTCGAGCGTCGCCACGAGCGCTGGGACGTCCAGGCCAGGATCCTGCCCGGCTAGCAGCGCCTCGGCGCCGCGGCGGTCGCCCAGCGCGCGCAGGCCCCGCTGGCCGTGCTCGACGGTGAAGTCCGTCAATGCCGCTGCACGTCGCGCACGCAGGCGCCGCCTGATGAGCTCGCGTTGGCCGTCCCTGGTCAGCTCGAGCCAGTGCTGATCGAAGCCTTGCATCAGCTCATCGATGCCCGTCGGGGGCGGTAGCGAAGAGACGGCGACCGTCCATGTGGAGCGCTTGCCGAGCGAGCGCAGCGAGGCGTTGACGTCGCGCAACGCGCTCACCGCCACCTGGCCGAGGTCGGCCTTTGTCACGACCAGCACATCCGGGATTTCCATGATTCCCGACTTGAGGAACTGGAGCACGTCGCCGCTGCCGGGCTGCACGACGACCGCGACCGTGTCCGCCACCTCGGCGATCTCGGTCTCGGCCTGGCCCACGCCGACCGTCTCGATCACCACGACGTCAAACGCCACCGCCAATGCCTGCGCCGCCGATCGTGTCGCCGAGGACAGGCCGCCAAGCCGATCGCCGGCGGCGGTCGAGCGAATGAAGACCTCCCGATCGGCGGGATCGAACTCGATGCGCGCGCGATCCCCCAGCAAAGAGCCGCCCGAATGCCGCGAGCTGGGGTCCACGGCGAGCATGGCGACAGATCGCTGCTGCTCGCGCCACGAGTGCAGCAGGACCGACAGCAGCGTCGACTTGCCCACCCCGGGGGGGCCGGTGACGCCGATCACGTGGCCGGAGGGCTCGTGGCCGAGGCTCGCAGGGGAGACCTCGCGCAGCAACGCCGCCGCCTGTTCGCGGTGGGATGGAGCGGTGCTCTCCAACAGGTTCAGCGCTGCCGGCGCCGCGCTCAGGTCGCGCGCGCGCAGGCGCGCACCGAGGCCGGCTCCGCCGGCGCTCACGCGGCGCCGTTGGCGGAGGCGCCGGCCGCCGTGGCGGTCGCCCGCTCGGCGTCCTCTCCCACGATCGCCACGATGTCGCGCATGATGCGGGTGATGTCGAAGTCCTTGGGCGTGTAGACAGCCGCGACGCCAGCCTCGCGCAGCGGCGCCACGTCCTGCTCGGGGATGATCCCGCCGACGACCACCGGGGCGTTCACGCCGGCCTCGCGCAGCGCCTCGATCACCGCCGGGATCAGCTCGCGGTGCGAGCCCGACAGGATCGACAGGCCGATCACGTGCACGCCCTCCTGCAGCGCCGACGCGGCGATCTGCGCGGGCGTCAGGCGGATGCCCTCGTACACCACGTCCATGCCCGCGTCGCGCGCGCGCACCGCGATCTGCTCGGCGCCGTTGGAGTGCCCGTCCAGGCCCGGCTTGCCGACGAGGATCTTTGGCCGGCGCCCGAGGCGCTCCTGCAGCCGCGCCACTTCGTCGCGCAGCTCGCCGAGTTCGCCCGTCGAAAGGCTCGCGGCGGCCTCGCCGACGCCCGTGGGGGCGCGGTAGCTGCCGAACACCTCGCGCAGCGTCCGCGACCACTCCCCGGTCGTCGCGCCCGCCCGTGCGGCCGCGATCGTCGCGACCATCAGGTTCTCCTCCGCGTCGGCGTCACCGGCAGCGTCGGCCAGCCGTGCGAGCGCGTCATCTACAGCAGTCTGGTCGCGCTCGGAGCGCCAGCGGCGCAGATTCTCGACCTGCTGCGCTTCCAGCGCCGGATCGACCACCAGGATGCCGCCCTCCGCGTCGGCGGTCAGCGGCGAGACCTCCGTCTCGGTGAAGCGGTTCTGGCCCACCACCACCTGCTCGCCCGCCTCGATCCGGCGGATCCGCTCGCGGTGGCTGTCGACGAGCGCCGCCTTCATGTACGGGACCGCCTCGACTGCGCCGCCGTGCTCGGCCACGACCGCCATCTCCGCGCGCGCACCCTCCAGCAGCTCCGCCACGAGCGCGTCCATCACCTTCGAGCCCTCGAAGATGTCCGGGTACTCGAGAATGTCCGTTTCGTAGGCCAGCACCTGCTGGATGCGCAGCGACCACTGCTGGTCCCACGGACGCGGCAGCCCCAGCGCCTCGTTCCACGCCGGCAGCTGGATCGCGCGCGCCCGCGCGCCCCGTCCCAGCGTCACCGCCAGCGCCTCCAGCACGATCCGCTGCACGTTGTTCTCCGGCTGCGCCTCCGTCAGGCCCAGCGAGTTGACCTGCACGCCGTAGCGGAAGCGCAGGTGGCGCGGGTCCTCGACGCCGTAGCGCTCGCGGCCCAGCTCCTCCCACAGGATCGACATCGCGCGCAGCTTCGCGTGCTCCTCGATGAAGCGCACGCCCGCGTTGACGAAGAACGAGATGCGCCCGAAGACCTGTTCCATGATCTTCGGATCCCGCCCGCCACCCCCGCCGCCCACGCGCTCGCGCGCCGCGTCGAGCACCGCGATCGCGTTGCTCATCGCGTAGGCGATCTCCTGCACAGGCGTCGCGCCGGCCTCCTGCAGGTGATACGAGCAGATGTTGATCGGGTTCCACTTCGGCACGTGCTCGACCGTGTAGGCGATCATGTCCGCAATCAGGCGCATCGACGGCGCCGGCGGGAACGCGTACGTGCCGCGCGCCAGGAACTCCTTGATGATGTCGTTCTGGGTCGTGCCCTGGAGCTTGTCCGCGGGGACGCCCTGCTCCTCCGCCGCGACGATGTAGAGGGCCAGCAGCCACGCCGCGGTCGCGTTGATCGTCATCGACGTGTTCATCTCGCCCAGCGGGATGCCGTCCATCAGCGCCGCCATGTCGCCGCGGTGGGAGACCGGCACGCCGACCTTGCCCACCTCGCCGCGCGCCAGCTCGTCGTCGGGGTCGTAGCCCGTCTGCGTCGGCAGGTCGAACGCCACCGACAGGCCCGTCTGGCCCTTTTCCAGGTTGCGCCGGTACAGCTCGTTCGAGGCCTTGGCCGTCGAGTGGCCGGCGTACGTGCGCATCATCCACGGCCGGTCGCGCTCGGGCAGTCGGACTGGGTGCTCGCCGCTCATGCGGTAATTGTACGGTCGCGCCGCGAGCTTTATCCTGCCGCCGATGGATCAAACGCTTGAGAAGCCACGAACGGACGGGCCGGGAACCGGCCTGGGGGGCGCCTGGAGGGTGATCGTCTGCAACGACGACCACAACACCTTCGACCACGTCGCGCGCACGCTCGCGCGCTTCATCCCCGGGATCACGCTCAAGCGCGGCATGGAGATCGCCAACGTGATCCACTCCTCCGGCCGCGCTGTCGTCTACAGCGGCCACCAGGAGGCCGCCGAGCACTACTGGGAGCAGCTCAAGGGCGCCGGGCTGACGATGGCCCCGCTCGAGCAGGGCTGAGACCGAGGCCGCCCGCCCGGGCGGGCGCTCAGGCGGTGCGGATGCCGTTGCCGTGGCCGTTGCCGGCCACGAGCGCCTCGTCGGCCACCGCGCCGTGCGCGGTGCGGTCCCACCAGCCGTACAGCACCGGCACCTGGTACCAGCTGGAGTGGCTGGCTCTGAAGAACGTCATCTCCGGCCCCTCCCAGAAGCGTTCCCAGTCCAGGTACTCCTCGAACGCGGCGAGCTGCTGGAAGCGGTAGCGGTCGTCGCGCTGGCGGTAGACGGCGTAGGAACTCGCGCCATAGCGCAGCGCGCTCGCCGCCGCCTCGTTCAGGTCCTGCTCGAACTGATCCCCGCGGAAGCCCGTCGCGTACCACGGGACGATCACCGTGCCGGCCATCAGGCGCCCACCTCCGCGTGGATCGCTCCGGGGCCGTCCGCGGTCTTGCCCTGGCCCTCGGAGTCGGCGCCCACGAGGATCGAGATCTTGCCGAGGTGCTTGTTTTCGAGCATCAGCTGGTGCGCTTCGGCGACGCCCTCGAAGCCCAGCGTGCGCCACAGCACCGGGCGGATCTGCCCCGACTCGATCAGCTCGTTGGCCTTCATGCACTCATACGCGTTGGCGAAGTGCGAGCCCAGGATCTCCTTCTGCTTCATCCACAGGTAGCGCACGTCGAAGTCGAGGTTGAAGCCGGTCGTGCCCGCGCAGATCACGACCTTGCCGAACGGCTTGACCGTGTAGACGGAGGTCGGGAACGTCGCCTGGCCGACGTGCTCGAAGACGATGTCGGGAGCGTCGCCGAGGATCTCCTTGACGCGCTTGGAGAATTCGCGCGAGACGCCGAAGCGCGCCTTGTCCTCCTCGGGGGTCTCCTTGCCGGTGCGCATCATCCCGGCGAACTCCGCCCGGTCGATGTAGTCCACCGCGCCCAGGCGCTTGACCAGCTCGCCCTTCTCCGCCGAGGAGACCACGCCGACGCAGTGCGCGCCCGCGGCGGCGCACAGCTGTGTGGCGAACACGCCGAGGCCGCCCGCGGCGCCCCAGATCAGCACGTTCGCGCCCGCCTGCATCTTGCAGCGAGTGATCAGCATGCGGTACGCGGTGAAGTACACGAGGCCGTAGGACGCCGCCTCCTCCCACGTCAGCGCCTGGGGCTTCGGCAGCAGCTGCTGCGCCTGCACCTTTGTGAACTGCGCGAACGAGCCCCACGTCGTCTCATAGCCCCAGATCTTCTGCGAGGGCGCCGCCATCGGGTCGAGACCGTGCACCTCCGGGTCCTCGTAGGAGGCCTGGTTGCAGTGCACCACGACCTCGTCGCCCGGCTTCCAGCGCGTCACGCCCGCGCCCACCTTCCACACGACGCCCGACGCGTCCGAGCCGCCGATGTGGTGGCCGTACTCGGGGTGGTCGCCGTACTTCATCACCGACACCGGCTTGCCCAGCGCGGCCCACACGTTGTTGTAGTTCACGCCCGCCGACATCACGCGTACGATCACCTCGAACGCGCCCGGCTCCGGCACTTCGATCTCCTCGACCTGGAAGGCGTCCTTGGGTTCCCCGAAGCGCTCCTCGCGGATGACCCATGCGGCCATCGTCGCGGGCAGCTCGCCCGGCTCGACGTCTACGGCTGACACTTGTTGCAGATCGATCGCCACGTGCTCTGGAACCTCGTCGGTCGGGATCAGGGTTGTGCGCCGAATCCTACCCGGTGTCGTCGAACAGCCGGCCATCCGCTTGCGGACGGACGGTGGCGTGCGGTACGTTGCCGCCCATGCGCACCACGCGCAGAGTGCTCGTCGGAGCCATCGCGGCGTTCGCGCTGCTGACGACACCGGCGGCCGCCACGAGCGTCACGGTGGGATGCACCGAACTACAGGGCACGCTCAACGCGGCCACCGAAGGCGAGGTGATCACGCTCGACCAGCTCTGCTCGTCCGGCTTTCCCTACAGGCTGCCGAAAGTCGCGGTGACGCTCACCGGCGCCGCAGGCGCGGGCTTCGACGGCGGCAGCACCGTGCAGCTCGAAGGCGGCGAATCCGCGGCGACGATCGAACATCTGAACTTCGAGAACGCGAAAAGCGCCGGCATCGCGGGCGGCGCGCTGGACCTCGACACACACGGCAAAGCGATCGACTTCGCGCTGTCCGACGACGTGTTCCAGAACGACGAGGTCGCGGGCAGCGAAGGCGGTGGCGGCGGCGCGTTCATCGACACCGAAGGCCAGGTGACCGTCACAGGCTCCACGTTCACCGGTGACAGCGCGTACGCCTCCGAAGCGTCGGGCGGCGGGCTCGCCGTCTACGCCACGAGCGCGGACCTCAGCGGCGACAGCTTCAGCGCGGACGACGCCGGCGACAACGGCTTCGGCGGAGGGCTCTCGGAGTCGCTCACGGGCACGGGCAGCACGCTGTCGGACTCGGTGTTCACCAGCGACACCGCGACCGACGAGGGCGGCGGCGCGGTCGTCTTCTCGCAGGCGCCAGCCGGTGTCGCGCTGACGTTGAGCGGCGACACCTTCAGCCACGACGCCGTCGCCGATCCGGCCGGCACGAGCGTCAGCTTCAACGGCTACTCCGGTGGCGGGCTCGCGTTCGCCTCGAACAAGGCCGTGACGCTCGCGCAGAGCGACGACGTTTTTGAAGCGAACACCGTGAGCTTCAAGCCGGCCGCGACGGATTCGGCGGGCGGCGGCGAGAGCGTCAGCGACGCCGAACTGCTGAGCACCGGCGACCGCTTCACCGACAACGCCCTGCAGTCGCCGGACGAAGCCATGAACAAAAGCAAAGAAACCGTGTGGGGCTGGGGCGCGGGCCTGTCGATCGTCGCGTGCGGCGACGTGCACGCCCTGCCGCCGGGCGTGCCCAACGTCTCCTCGACGCTCTCGGACGCGGTCGTCGCCGGGAACACGCTGCTCAGCGGGCCGACAGCCAACGGCGCCGGCATCTACGTGGGCGTGCTGCTGTGCGAGACCGGCTACACGGTCCTGCACGTGAACGACTCGACCGTGGCCGGCAACACGATCTCGGGCGCCGCCGGGCCGGTCGCGGGGATCAGCGGCGGCCCGAGCGACGTGCTCTCGCTCGCCAACACGATCGTCTACGGAGACAGCGGCGGCAGCGAGCTCGGCGGCTTCGGCGGCCTCGCCAGCGTCAGCGCCGCCTACAGCGACGTGTGCTCCGGCGCCTCGCCGTTCGCGGGCACGGGGAACATCTGCGCGGACCCGCGGCTCGTGGGACCCGGTCCCGGCAGTGCCGACGTGCACGAGACGAGTGCGAGCCCGACGCTCAATGCCGGCTCGAACGCACTCGTGCCGACCGGCCTGACCACGGACGTGTTCGGCGATCCACGCTTCGTTGGGGCGCCCGTCTGCAGTGGCAGCCCTGCCGCGATCGTGGACATCGGCGCCGCCGAGTTCGGCGGTCCCTTCCTGCCCATCTCCTGCCCGCCGCCCTCCCACGGTGGACCGGAAATCCTCATCCCGCCCGCTCTGTCCGGTCTGCACGAGACGGCCACGATATGGCGCGAGGGCAGCGCGCTCGCGCGGCTCAGCACTGCGCGCGCAGGCAAGGGCAAGCACCGGCCCCCCGTCGGCACGGCGTTCTCGTTCGCCCTCAACGAGACGGCCCAGCTCACGTTCACGTTCGACAGGTCCGTCTCGGGACGGCGGGCAGGCAGGAAGTGCGTCGCGCGAACCCGCGCCAACAGGAACGCGCGCCGCTGCACGCGCACCGACACGGCGGGCGCGATGCATCTCTCGGCGCCGGCCGGAGGTCACGAGCTGCGCTTCGACGGCCTGCTCGCCAGGCACGACAGGCTCCCGCCCGGCAGCTACACGCTGCTCGTCACCGCGGCGAACGCGGGCGGGCGCTCGGCCGCGGGCGTGCTGCGCTTCACGATCGTCGCCTGAACGCACCGCGCCGCCGGCCCGCGTGCGCGCTACGCTCGACGAGCAGTGTCCGACTCAGAGCCTCCCGAGGATCCAGACCAGAGCCCCGCCGACCAGGGGCCGAACATCATGATGCCGTCGGAGGAGTTCGCCGGCAAATGGGCCAACGCCGCGTCGATCGCGCGCACCCCGCACGAGTTCACGCTCGACTTCATGCGCATCGGCCCGCAGGGCCAGCAGGGGATGGTGGTCTCGCGCGTTTCGTTCTCGCCGCTGCTCGCAAGCCAGCTGCTGGACCTGTTGGGCGAACAGTGGCAGGCGTACACTGAGGAGTCGGGCATACCTCCCGAAAGCGATGGCGATCGATGAGTGAAGAGCAGCCGTTCAAAGGTGGGGAGCGGGACGAGCCGACGATGGTCCCGCCGAAGGGGCCGAACGTGATCAGCACGCTCGACACGCCGCCGCGCCCCGACGCGGTCAAGGCGCACGACGCGGCGATCCGCAAGCACCTGCAGGACCGCAGGGCGCAGCAGGACCCGCCAGCGGAGTAGTCACCAGGGCGCTCAGCTCGAGGCGGGCGCGAACGGCAGCTGGAGCACCTCTGCGCTCGCGCCCTGCTCGCCGACTGCGACGACGCTGCCCGGCTGCGCCTCACGGCGCACGAGCGCGAGCGCGATCGGGCCGAGTCTGGGGGAGACGGCGCTGCTGCCCAGATGTCCCACCGTCCGCTCGCCCAGCGACAGCTGCTCGCCGGTGCTCGCCGGCTCGGACAGGAGCAGCCCGCGCAGGTGGCGATTGGGCTTGCCCTTGTAGTGCAGGCGCGCGACCGTCTCCTGGCCCACGTAGCAGCCCTTGGTGAAGCTCACCGCGCACTCGTTCAGCCCGGCCTCCTGGGGGATGACGGAGTCGTCCAGGTCGATTCCGTAGCGGGGGCGCCCGTGCTCGATGCGCACGCATTCGGCGGCCTGTTCGGAGACCGACATCGCGCCGCGCGCGCACAGCGCGGCGCTCAGCGGCTGCGTCGCGGCGGCCGCGCACAGCAGGTCGACGCCGACGTCCGTGCGCACGGCGAGCGCGTCAACGCCCTCGATCGCGAGCAGGGCGTGGGCATGCTCGGCATCGGGCAGGCGCCCGACTCCCGCGATCGCCGCGGCTTCGGGGCCGATCAGCGACAGCAGCCCGCGCTCGAGCGTGCGTTTGTGCAGCTCCACCTGGTAGCCGACCTTGAAGCGGCGGATCATGTCGAACAGCGTCTGCAGCGCCACGCGCTCGGTGTCGAGCAGCAGCTGCGACGGCGCGGCGTCCGCGTCCTCGCCCACCGCGAGGATGCGCAGATCGCCGAGCATCTTGCCCTTGTGCGTGAGGAACGCCGCGTAGCAGCCTTCGCCGGGGTGCAGCGTCGTCAGCTCGTTCGTGACCTGCCCATTGAGGAACTCGACGGCGTCCGGCCCCGTCAGCGCGAGCTTGCCTCGATCCGAGCGGTCGAACAGGCCGCAGCGCTCGACGAGCGCCCGGTACTCGCGCTCGGGCACGGCCGTCCGCGCGTCCGCGCCGGCGCCCGCGCGCTCACTCGCGCCGGTGGTCTCGGTCGTGTTTGTGGGCGTGCTTGCCACTGGTTCGAGAATAGCCGCGCTAGGCTTCCGGCCAATGGCTCTCGCCGAGTACTTCCAGCAGGTCGTCGACTCGCTGCCCGAGGACTGGACTGACCTCGAGCTCGATCTGAGGATCGTCGACGAGTCGCGCTACGTCGATGCGGCCCTGTACCTGGCCACGTGCAACGCGCGGCCATACTCGCACCACGACTGGCACTGGCGCCTGCTGGTGGCCCACCACTTCGGCCACGCCGCCGCGGCGCCGACCGTGCACGGCGCGCTGGGCCTGCTCGACGAAGCCGGCATCGCCGGCGAGCTGGCTCTGCGCGAGGCGCGCAGCGGGCGCGTGGAGGTCACGCAGATGTGGGGCCGCCCGCAGTCGGCGCGCGAAGAGTTCCGCCGCGTGCGCGCGCAGTAGCCGATGGCGCGGGTGCTGGTGCTGAGCCGCGACCTGCTGTTCGGCTCGCAGGTGCAGGGCGCGCTCACGCTCGCCGGGCACGAGGTCGAGCTGGTCGGCGACGAGGGGCGGCTGCGAACGCGGTTCGCGGACAGCTCGGATCCGGGGCGCCCGGCCGATCTGCTGATCGTGGATCTCACCGACGGTGATCTCGACGCGGCAGCGATGGTGCAGGCGCTCGTCGGAGACGGTGAGCTTGGCCACGCCCGCACACTGGGCTTCTTCTCGCACGTGGACGCCGCCGCCCGCGTGGGCGCTGAGCGCGCGGGCGTCGAGCTCGTGGTGCCGCGCTCGCGCATGGCGCGCGAAGGCGCCGAGCTGGTGGCGGGGCTGCTTGGAACGCCTCATCCGTCTATCTGACGTGGCCCTTGGAGGGGCTGCGGGCGCAGCAAGCGCAAAGACGGCCACGGCCCTTGGCGGACTATACGGATAACTACGCATTCCAGCGGAGGGGAACCCCTGCGCGGGTGTCACCCAGGAGCGTCGATCGGAACCTCGTGCGCTTCCTGCCGCGTCCAACCATTGTGCAAGCATCCAATCCTCTGCTGCCGGGGCGCTGGCTTGCGGCGCTCGCCCGGCGTCCGTGGTGGCTGGCGCTGGTCTTGGTTGCCGCCTTTGCCGTGCTCACGAGCCTGTTTGAAGGGAACTCCCTGCTGTGGACCGCGTTTGACAACATCGGCGAGGCGCTGGTCGCCGTGCTCGCGACGATCGCCTGCGCGGTCCGCGCCCGCAGGGAGCAGTCGCTGCAGCGCTCGCTACGTGAGCTCCACAAGCACGGCACGGTGGACCGCTTCGACCTGGAGCTACAGCGGCAAACCCGACTGTCTTGGTCGCTGCTGACGGTCGGCGTCGGTCTCTGGGCCGCCGGTCAGGTCGGCTGGAGCATCCTCGAAATCGGCCTTCGTGAAGTGCCGTCCACGCCATCGTTTCTGGACGCGCTGTTCTTGAGCTCCTCGATACTGATCGTCGCCGGACTGCTGTGGATGGTGCGCACCCCGGCGGGCCATCTGTCTCATATCCGCGGCGGGGTCGAAGCGCTGTTCCTGGCAAGCGGCTGCGTGCTTCTCAGCTGGGGTCTGATCGGCCCCACGCTCATCTCGAGCCACGTCCCGGCTCTTGCCCAGGGGATCGAACTCGCCTACCCGGTGCTCGACGCCATGGCGCTCGCCGCGGTGCTGTTCGTCGTGATCCACCGCGCCGCAGACCCACCGGCTGGTCTGGCCCTGCTCGCGCTTGGCATTGCCTGCATGGCGGTTTCAGACTCCGCCTTTTGGTACATGAACGACACCGCGGCGGGCGTTCCGGGAGCCTCGCCGCTTGACAGCGGATGGGTGGCGGGACTGTTGCTGATCGCGCTGGCCGCGCTGCGACACCGCCCAGCAGGCCACGCCGGTCGAGCGCTCGCGCACAGTCGTCTGATGCTCGGGCTGCCCGCCGTGCCCACGGTGGTCGGCATGCTGATCTTGGCTACCAGCTGGCTGGGAAGCCGCCGCTCGGCCCCGGACGCGACGCTGTTTGGAATAGTCTTGGTGGTGGTGCTGCTGAGCGTGGCGCTGCTGCTGACGATCTCATACGAGAACCGTGCGTTGACGGACAACTTGGAGCGGCGTGTGGATGAACGCACCGCCGCGCTGTACGCGAGCGAGAACGAGCTTCGCGACCGTGCTCTGCACGATTCGCTGACGGGGCTGGCCAATCGTTCGCTGCTCGCCGACAGAGCCACTCAGGCGCTGCTGCGCTCGCAGCGAAGCAGCTCGCTGGTCGCGATCATGGTGCTCGATCTCGATCGCTTCAAGCTCGCCAACGATACGCTCGGCCACGCTGCCGGCGATGAGCTGCTGTGCCTGGTCGCGCAACGGCTGCAAGCCGCGGTGCGCCCGCAGGACACGGTCGCGCGCATCGGCGGTGACGAGTTCGTGGTGCTGGTGGAGGCGATCGAGAGGCCACACGACGCGTTCATGCTCGGCGAGCGCATCGTCGAAGCGATGAAACCACCATTCGACCTGGGCGGCTACCAATACACCACCACGGTCAGCATCGGCGTCGCCGCCGACTCCGAGCCGCACAGCGATTTCGAGCAGCTGCTCTCGGACGCCGACGTGGCGATGTACGCGGTCAAGGCCGGCGGTCGCGACGCCGTTGAGCTGTTCCAGTCCAGCATGCACGAGCAGGCACGCGAGCGCTTCCAGTTGCAGACCGAGCTTCGTGACGGGCTCACGCGCGGCGAGTTCTGGCTCCTGTATCAGCCCGAGTTCGACTGTACGGGCAAGCGGCTCGTCGGCTTTGAGGCGCTCGTGCGCTGGAACCACGCGACGCGCGGCCTGATTCCGCCGGAGCGCTTCATCCCGCTGGCGGAGGAAACCGGGCTAATCGTGCCGCTGGGTCGCTGGGTGCTCGAAGAATCCCTGCGGCGCGCGGCAACATGGGAGCCCGTCGACGGCAGCCAGCAAGCTCCGTCGATCTCCGTGAACGTCTCAACCGTGCAGCTGAACTCACCCAGTCTGGTAACCGACGTGCACGCCGCGCTGATTCGCTCGGGTATCGAGCCGGGCCGCGTGGTGCTCGAGATCACAGAGAGCGCGTTGATCGACGACTCCCGGCGTACCGGTGAGGTGCTGCACGCCCTCAAGGCGCTTGGAGTTCGTCTGGCGATCGACGACTTCGGCACCGGATATGCGTCGATCTCCTACCTGCAAACCGTCCCCGTGGACATCCTCAAGATCGACCGAAGCTTCATCACCGGTAGCGAGCACGACACGCGCGGGCGCGAACTGCTCGAGGCGATCGTCAACATCGGACGCGTGCTCTCGCTCGTGACGGTCGCCGAGGGAGTCGAGCAGCTCAACCAGCTTGCGACGGTCCAGCAGATGGGATGCGACTTGGTACAGGGATACATCTTTGGCCGCCCGCTGCCCGAGGAGGAAGCGCTGCGCGTGATCGCCGAACACGCCACCAGCCGACCGGGCCGCGTTGCGCACGCTATGTCCTCCTAGCGCCGGCGAACGCCGCCAGTGCGCCGGCCAGCGCTGCTGGCTGATCCTCGGGCGTGAAGCTGTACGCATCGGCGATCAGCTCCAGGCGACCGTCGGGCAGCGCGTCTGCGTAGCGGCGGGCATGCTCCGGTGCGAACACCTGGTCCTTGGGGCTCCACGCGAGCAGGACCGGTCCGCCGAAGCTCTCGATCAGGCGAGCCCCGGCTCGGTGCACGGGCGCTGCCTCGGCGGAGGACATGACCTTTGCCGTGTCCCGCAGGATGTCGGCATCGTGCAGGCAGGGCAACGCGTAGCTGTCTGACACGTGAGCTTCGACGGGGTGCTTGACGAGCAGGCCGTAGGCCGCCGGAAGCCTGCGCACCTCCGGGTCGCGCAGGGCCCCCGGCAGCGCTCCAAGCGTCTCCGGGTCGCGTGCGGTCGCGGGCAGCCCGTCGAAGGGCGGTGGAGGAAACTCGTCGTAGGGGATCTCGCACGAGTTGAGCACCAGGCGCGCCACTCGCCCGGAACGCGCGGCGACGGCTATCTGCGAGTACGCGCCGCCGAAATGGCCTCGCGCTGTTGTTGCCGCCGTCGCCGGAACGGCTGCGGTCGGAGTTGTCGCTGCATTGAGTGGCATGGGCGCTTCGGGCTCTTTGCTCGCCATCGCTATCTCGCTCGTCATCCTGTTGCCTTGGTCGGCTTACGAGTTGCTGCCGTCGCAGGCCTTGAAACCCGGGTTCACGCTCGCACTGATGATGAGCGTCGTCGTCGCGTTGATCGCCCTCAGTGGGAAGACACGCTGCAGGGTGGGCGGTTGCTTGGGCCGATGGAGCGTCTGATCGTCGGTCCTTGACTCAGGTCGCGAGCGTGGCCTCGCCGCCACCGAGATCGGCGACCGCCGCCTCGGCCGGATCCAAGGGCACGATCGCCGCGTTTGGAACCCGCCGGAACCGCAGTTGCCCATCCTTGGCGCGGGTGTGGAGCGCCGCCCTGATGACCATCCCGTGGCAGACGACGAGCGCTGGCAGCGCCCCTGCCTGGACGCGCTCGAGGGCCGCGTTGACGCGCACCTCCTGCTCGGCGAAGGACTCGCCGCCGGGAAACGCAAAGCCGGGCTGGGCGGCGGCGAAGGCGTCGAACAGCTGCGGCGCTTCGGCTCTGACGTGGGTGAAGAAGCGGCCGGTCCAATCGCCTGCGTCGGTCTCCATCAGCCGGGGGTCCTCGACGGGCTGCAGACCGATGCGAGCGGCGACTCTGTCCGCGGTTTCACGCGCCCGCAGCAGCGGGCTGCACCACAGCGCGCGGAAGCCGTACACGACTGCGCGCTCGGCCAGCTCCGCCGCCTGCGCGCGCCCGGTGTCGTTCAGCGGAATCGCCTGCTGGCCCTGGAAGCGGCCCTCGTGGTTGTAGGCGGTCTCGCCGTGGCGGGCGAGGTAGACAAGTGCGGGGGTCATGCCCGCCCAGGTTACGCGGCTGCGGGCTCTGGCTGGGGCTTGAACAGGTAGTGGTAGAGCAGCGCCGCGACCGTGGCGCCGAGCACGGGGCCCGCGTACCAGACCCAGCCGTTGGACCAGTGGTTGCCGACGAGCTGCGGCCCAAACGCGCGCGAGGGGTTCATGGCGGCGCCCGTGAACGGGCCGCCGAACAGCACGTCGATCGAGATCGTCAGGCCGATCGCCAAGCCGGCGACCGCGTTGAAAGGGCCGCGCTGGTCGACCGCGGCACCGAACACGACGAGCACGAGGAAGAACGTGAGGACGGCCTCGAGCAGGAAACCCGAGGTCGCGTTCACGCCGTGGCCGAGCGCGGGCACGCCCAGGTTGACCGCTTCGGTGACGGAGCCCGGAAGCAGCTCCTTGACGAACAGCGCCGCGAGCGCCGCGCCGCCGAGCTGCGCGACCCAGTAGACGACCGCGAGCGCCGGCTTGATCCGGCGTGTGACGAGGAAGCCGAACGTGACCGCCGGGTTGAAGTGGCCGCCGGAGATGGGGCCGAGCGCGCACACCATCACGCCGATCGCGAGCCCGTTGGCGATCGCCGCGCCGATCAGGGTGGGGTCGTGCGTGACGCCCGCCGCCGCGGCGGCGCCGGCACCGACGAACGTCAGCGTGAACGCACCGATCGTCTCGGCGACGGCACGCCGCAGGGTGTCCTGTGACATGACCGGAAAGCTAGGGTCACGGTCGGACGGACTCGCGTACGCGGACGCGGTCGTGCAGGCGCCGCAGCGGCGATGGCGCCCACCAGTTCCAGTCGCCCATCAGCGCCATCAGGGCCGGCACGAGCAGTGCCCTGATGACGCTGGCGTCGACCGCGACCGTCAGCGCGGCGCCCACGCCGAGCTGTTTGGTGAAGAACAGGTCGGAGCTGACGAGCGCGCCGATCGCCACGCAGAACAGCAGCGCCGCGGCGGTGATGATCCGCCCGGTGCGCTCGATTCCGACGGCTATCGCCTCGCGGTTGGGCAGCCCCTGGTCGTAGGCCTCCTTGATGCGCGCGAGCACGAACACCTCGTAGTCGGTCGCCAGCGCGAAGGCGACGATCAGCATCAGCACGAGCGTCGACTCTTCCAGTCCGCCGATCGGCGTGAAGCCGAGCAGGCCCGACAGGTAGCCGTCCTGGAAGATCAGCACGAGCAGCCCGGCGCCGACGCCGACGCTCAGCAGGTTCATGACGAGCGCCTTGATCGGGATCGTCACCGAGCCGGTCATCAGGAACAGGAAGATGGCGGTCACGGGCATCAGGATCAGGAGCGCCAGCGGGATGTGTTCGGCGATCACCGTCCGCAGATCGATCAGGAAGGCGCTGCTGCCGCCCACCAGCGCGCCGTATGGGTGGGCGATCGAACGCAGCCTTTCGGTCAGCCGCAGCTGCGCTTTCGAGCTGGGCGCGCCATGCGGGAGCGACGTGATCTTCCACGTGTCGCGGCCGATATACCGCGGCGGCGCGACGCTCCCCAGCGGGCCGGCCGCGGCGGCTGAAGCGGCGGCGAGCCGCCGCGCGGCGGCGTGCGAGCCGCGCAGCACGATTTCGGTGGCTTCGCCGGCGTCCTCGGCGAAGTTGTGCGCGAGCGCCGTTTCCACCTGGTGGCTGCCCGCGGAGCTCGGCAGCAGATCGGCGTTGGGCGAGCTGAAGCGCACGTGCAGCGCCGGTATGGCGGCGGCGATCAGGGCGGCCGCGCAGATCAGCGCGACCGGCGCCGGCCGGCGCACGACACCGTGCGCGAGCCGCCACCAGCCGCCCTGCGTGGCGAGCGTCGCCGAGCGCGCCGCCCGCCGCTGCAGCCACGCCGGCGAGAGCGCGTTGATCCGCCCTCCGAGCACGAGCAGCAGCGCGGGCAGCGCGAGCAGCGCGATGGCGCCGTCGCACAGCACGACGATCGTGCCGCCGATGCCCATCGACGACAGGAAGCGCAGCGGAAACACGAGCAGGCTTGTGAGCGCGGCGGCGACCGTCACGCAGCTGAACAGCACCGTGCGCCCGACCGTCCGCAGCGTGCGCTCGAGCGCGACGCGGCTGTCGAGCCCGCCGGCCAGCTCCTCGCGGTAGCGGTAGAGGATGAACAGGCTGTAGTCGATGCCCAGGCCGAGACCCATGCCGCTGACGAGGTTCAGCGCGAACACCGAGATCGGGGTGACCTGGTCGATCACACGCAGCGCGAGGAACGTGACGAGGATCGACAGGCCGCCGACCAGCAGCGGCAGCAGCGCAGCGATCACACCGCGGAAGAACCAGAACGACAGCGCCAGCAGGAGCGGCAGCGCGAGCGCCTCGGCGCGCGCCAGCTCGCTGGTCGTGCGTTCGTTGAGTTCCTGGTTGGTCAGCGCGTAGCCGCCGTAATGAACCGTCAGGCCGGCGAGCCGTGCGCGCGCGCCCGGCGCTCGGGCGAGGCTCCCGCGCACCTGCGCAAGCGCTGTGGTGGCGTCGGTTTCGCTCTTGAAGGCCGCCAGCACGAGCGTTTCGCGGCGGTCGCGCGAGAGCAGCGTCGCGGCGTGCGTCTGCGGGTAGTCGAGCGCCCGTTGGAAGCCGCGGTGGGCGGCGAGCATCCCCACGAGCCTCACGACCGCCCGCGACGCCGCCGGGTCCTCGCGCAGGTCGCTGCCACCGCGCGCCACCATCAGGATGTCGTAGCCGGCGCTCTGTCCGGTCGCGGCTTCGATCGCGCGGCTGGTGCGTTCGTACTCGGAGCTGGGGGACTGGAAGTCGTGCGGGGTGCTGGTCAACAGGCCGGTGATCGGTGCGCCCAGGACGGCCGCGATCGCGAACGTCAGCACAGCGGCGGCGAGCACGCTGCGCGGGCGTTCGAGCGGGAGTGTCACGAGCCGTCCGATCACGGTGGCCGCGCATTCTCGCCGTTGTTCGACGACCGTGCTGGAGAGCGGGTATCAAGACTCCCGCTCGCGGCCGTGTCGCGGGCCTGGTCACGGTCGTCCTAGACTCCAGCAATGCGCCGCCGCGTCACCTTCTCGCGCAATCTGACGCTGTCGCTGTCGCGCACGTGCCGCTGCTACTGCAAGTACTGCGCGTTCGCGACCCACCAGGCGCACCTGTACGCGCCCGAGGAGGTCGTGGCGATCCTCGACGGCGCGGCACGGCGCCAGGTCAAGGAGCTGCTGGTGCTGACGGGCGAGCGCCCGGAGGTCAACCCCGAGGTGGCCGCGCGGCTGCGCGACTACGGCCACGAGGACTTCACCGCGTACGTCGTGTGGACGTGCGAACGGGCGCTGGAGCGGGGCCTGCTGCCGCACACGAACCTCGGCGTGCTCTCGCGCGAGGACCTGGCGCGCCTGCGCGAGGTAACGGCCTCGCAGGGGCTGATGCTGGAGTCGATCGCCGAGCGGCTGATGGACACCGTGCACGCGGGCTCGCCGACCAAGCACCCGGCGCGGCGCCTGGAGACGATCCGCGCGGCGGGCGAGCTGCGGATCCCGTTCACGAGCGGCATCCTCGTCGGCATCGGCGAGACCGAGCAGGAGCGGGTGCAATCGCTGGAAGCGCTCGCGGCTGTGCACGCCGAGCACGGTCACATCCAGGAGGTGATCCTGCAGAACTTCGTCCCTCACCAGCGCTACTACGGCGAAGAGCCGGCGGAGATCGCCGATGCGGCCGCGCGCGAGTACTGGCGCACGGGCGTTGCCGACTCGCGCCCCGAGCTGCCGCTGCCCGATTGGGCGTGTCCGGTGAGCATCGGGGACATGAAGCGCCTGATCGCGGAAACGCGGCGGCTGCTGCCGGACGTGGGCATCCAGGTCCCGCCCAACCTGGCGGACTGGTGGGGCGAGCTGGTGGCGGCGGGCGCGACCGACCTGGGCGGGCTGTCAGCCAACGGCGATCACATCTCACCCGAGCACCCGTTCCCCTCGCCGCACCAGGTGCGCAAGCAGCTGCAGCAGGACGGCTACGCGCTGACGGAGCGGCTGTGCGTGTACCCCCGGTACATCGACCAGGACTGGGTGGCGCAGGGCGTGATGGACACGATCAAGGTCAAGTACTGGAGCTTCATCCCCCGGCGCGGCTCCGGTCGCACCGACCCGGCGGCGAGCGGAGCCCCGCCGATCCGCCCGGATCTGGTCGCGGGCGCGACCGAGCGTGCGCGCGACGGGCAGGCGCTGAGCGCGCAGGAGCTGACGGCGATGTTCGCGGAGACGCGCCCGCAGGCGATCGAGGACATGCGCGAGGCGGCGGATGAGCTGCGCGCGGAGCTGGCGGGCGAGCTGGTGACGTTCGTGGTCAACCGCAACATCAACATCTCCAACGTGTGCACCGTCGGCTGCGCGTTCTGCGGCTTCGGCCAGGGCAAGCGCTCCCCGGACGCGTACGAGCACGACGAGCGCGAGTTCGTGACGCGCATCCACGACGCGCTCGACTTCGGCGCCACGGAGCTGTGCATCCAGTCCGGCATCCACCCGGACTGGCAGCTAGAGGACTACCTGGGGTGGCTGCGCCTGGCGAAGATGACCGCCGCCGACGCGGGCGCGGAGCTGCACCTGCATGCGTACAGCCCGATGGAGATTGCCCACATGTGCGACATCTCCGCGCTCCCTCCGGCGGAGGTGTTCGCGCGGCTGCGCGACGCGGGCCTCGGCTCGACGCCGGGCACGGCCGCGGAGGTGCTGCACGACGGCGTGCGCGAACGTATCTCGCCGAACAAGCTGCCGGTGGCGCGCTGGGTGGAGATCATCGAGGCCTCCCACGCGGCCGGGCTGCGCTCGACGGCGACGGTGATGTTCGGGCACATCGAGGAGCCGTGGGAGCTGGCGGAGCACATGCGCGTGGTCCGCGAGCTGCAGCAGCGCACGGGTGGCATCACCGAGTTCGTGCCGCTGTCGTTCATCCCCTTCCAGACGCTGCTCGGGCGCACGCACGGGGTGGAGGAGATCTCGCGCGAGGAGAACCTCAAGCACACCGCCGTGTTCCGCTTGGCGCTCGGGCGGACCGTGCCGAGCCTGCAGGCGAGCTGGGTGAAGATGGGCCTGGACGCCGCCACCGAGGCGCTGCGCTGGGGCGTCAACGACCTCGGCGGCACGCTGATGGAGGAGTCGATCAGCCGTCTCGCGGGCAGCTACCACGGCACGCGCCTGGAGCCCGGACAGCTGGTCGCGGCTGCGCACGAGGCCGGCCGCCCGGCGGCGGAGCGCACGACGCTGTACGCGATCAGGCGCGAGTTCCCGCTGGCCTCGCCGCCCGCCGCGGACACGCTGCCGGTGGCCGTTTAAGCAGTCATCCCGACGACCGTTGGCGCTGGCGTCTCAACGACCTCTCGTTCGATCTCGTGCTCGCGCACGAGCAGCGCCGCGGCGATGCCTCCCAGCACGGCGAGGCTGCCGCCGAGCAGCAGGATCTCGTTGAGGCCTGAGAGGAAGCCCGCGCGCGCGGCGTGGGCGACGGCGCCGCGTACGCCGACGGGCAGCGCTGCGACGGCCTGGTGCAGCCGGCCGCCGGAGACCGCTTCGATCAGCTGGCGGCCGTGCCCGGCTGCGGCGGGCGCCTGCGCGACGGCCTTGGCGGCGCCGCGAGCGGTGAACAGCGCTCCCCACGCGGCCACGCCGACGGCGACGCCGACCTGGCGGAAGGTGTCGTTGATGCCGGCCGCCATGCCGCTGCGCTCCTTGGGAACGACGCTGAGCGCGACATCGGCGATGACGGTGTTGACGACGCCGACGCCGATGCCGGCGACGATCAGGCCGGGGAGCAGCGCGGTCCAGGTGTCGCCGGCGTGCAGGTCGGACATCAGGATCATGCCGAGCCCGGCGAGCACGAGCCCGGCGCCGAGCTGCGCGCGCGCGGCGACGCGCGAGACCCACCAGGCGGACAGGCCGGCGATCACGAACGTGACGACGCTCAGCGGCAGGTAGCGCTCGCCGGCGCCGAGGGGGGAGTTGCCGAGGTACTGCTGCAGGTACAGGGTGAGGTACAGGAACAGCGCGAACAGCGATGCGCTGATCGCGAACGCGGCGATCTGCACGCCGGTGAAGGCGCGGTTGCGAAACAGCTCGAGCGGCAGCATCGGGTTGGCCGCGGTGCGCTCGACGAGCACGAACGCGCCCAGCGTGGCGACGGCGCCGGCGAGCAGCGCGACGATCTGCGCGCTGCCCCAGCCGAGCGCGTTTCCGCGCAGCAGCGCGAACACGAGCATGAACAGCCCTGCGGTGAAAGTGGAGACGCCGGGCCAGTCGGCGCCGGCCGCGTTGGGGTCGCGCGACTCGGAGACCCTGGTGGCGGTGATCGCGATCGCGGCGAGCCCGATGGGGACGTTGAGGTAGAACACGGACTGCCAGCCGAGCGATTGTGTGAGCGCGCCGCCGACGAGCGGCCCGGTGGCGACGGCGACGCCGATGGTGGCGCCGTAGATGCTCATCGCGGTGCCGCGCTCGCGGCCGACGGGGAACTCCTGGGCGACGAGCGCGAGCGACAGCGCGAACATGATCGCGCCGCCGATGCCCTGCACGGCGCGCGCGCCGATCAGGAAGGCCGCGCTGGGCGCGAGCGCGCACGCGAGCGACGCCGCGGAGAACACGACGAGGCCTGCGAGGAACGAGCGCTTGCGCCCGAGCCGGTCGGCGAGCGAGCCAGCGGTCAGCACGACGGTGGCGAGCGCGAGCGAGTACACGTCGATCACCCACTGCAGGTCGGTGAAGCTGGCGTGCAGGCTGCCCTCGAGCTTTGGCAGCGCGGTGTTGACGACGGTGATGTCGAGCAGCAGCATGAACGTGGCGGTGACGACCGCTGCGAGGGTCCACCACCTGCGGTTGGTTGACGTGGTTGCTGGCATTGACGACCTCCGATCGTGCGTCTAAAATGGTCAAGCAGGCTTGTAAGGCTGATTGATCAAGCGACCTTATCAGATAGGATGACCAGATGCCGACGACGACTCTGCGCAGGGACTTCGTAGCGCTGCTGTACACGGCGGCGGACGCGTTCGTGGCCGAGCTGACGGCGCGCATGGAGCAGGCCGGCTACGGCGACGTGCGCCAGGCGCACGGCTGCGTGTTCGGCAACATGGTCCCCGACGGGATGCGCCTGACCGAGCTGGCGGAGCTGGCGGGCATGACCAAGCAGGGCGTGGGCGAGGCGGTCAGCGACCTCGAACGCCTCGGCTACGCAGAGCGCGTCGCGGACCCCAGCGACGGGCGCGCGAAGATCATCCGCCTGACGGCGCGCGGACGGGAGGCGCAGCGCGCGGCCTACGCGATCATCGGCGAGATTGAAGGCGAGTGGGCGCAGCGCTTCGGCGCGGAGCGCGTCGAGGGGATGCGCGCGCTGCTGGCCGACCTCACTGCGTCGGCGGTCGAGTCGCTGGCCGCCTGACGCCTCGGCGCGCCGGCGAGGTCTGAGCGCGACCCCGGACTCATCATCAAAAGAAGCGCAACGTGCGGCAAATTCTCACAACATGATCGAATGATCGCGGCTGGTTGATCTAGTCTTGCGGCCACGATGAGCCCGACAGGAGCTCCCTCCCCGCAGCAGCCGGCGGTCCCGATCCGCTACCGGCCGAGCGTCAGCGAGATGACGGAAGCGGAAGTGACGGAGCTGCGCGCGGCCTTCAAGGCGCTGCAGGAACTCGACGACGAGCGCGGGTACGAGTATCTGGCGGGCATCCACGGCCTGCCGCTGCCGTTCTACTGCGACCAGGCCCACGGACAGCCGGCGTTCCTGCCGTGGCATCGCGCCTACCTGTACCGCTTCGAGCTGGCCCTGCGCGCGACGGGCCACGACGTGATGCTGCCGTGGTGGGACTGGATCACGGTGCGCACGATCCCCGCGCCCTACGGCGCCGTCGGCGCGGACAACCCGCTGTACTCGGTCGCGATCAGCCCGCTCGCGCTACAGCAGGGCAAGCGCGGCGAAGGGGCCGAAGGCGACGAAGAAGAGAAGCGGCTCGCGGGCATACCGGACACCGTGCGCGAACTCGAACGTCCGGGGACCCACCTGCCGAGCGCGCCGCAGATCGAACGGGTGATGGCGTACATGGACTTCGCGAGCTTCACGTCCAACCTGGAGGACTACCACGGCGCCGTGCACGTGTGGGTGGGAGGGCACATGGGCGACATCCCGTTCGCCGCCTACGACCCGATCTTCTGGGCGCACCACACGATGATCGATCGGCTGTGGCGGATGTGGCAGTTGCGGCACCCGAGTGCGAGCTTCCCCGAAAACGTCGCGGGCGAAGTGATGGAGCCGTTCAACCTCACGGCGAAGGACGTGCTCGACCCGACCACGCTGGGCTACGACTACGCGACGACGTCCACCTCGATCGCGGTGGAGGGCTAGGGATGGATCGCTACCTGGTACGTGACATCGAGCTGTCGCCGAGCGCGATCGCGCGCGAGTTCACGCGCGCGGACCTCGTCTTCTACGGCGTCGACCACAGGGGCCCTTCGTACGAGGCGCTCGTGTTCCTGAACGCTCCCGACGCCACGCTAGACACGCCGCTCGACGTCGAGGCGGGGTTCGCCGGCTCGTTCGTGATCTTCGGGCACGGCGGCTGCTTCGGCGACGTCGGACACTGCGAGGTCCCTGCCGCTCCCCGCGATCCGTTCGACAGTCGCCCGCCTCACGGGCTCACGCCGCAGACGAAGATGGTGGACATAACGGAGGCCTTCAGGCACCCGCGCTGCGCGGGACAGGCCCTGACGGTGAATGTGGTGCCCCTCGTCCCGCACGCCGACGGCGCCAAACAGGACGACGTGCTGTTCTTCACCGGTCTGCGTCTGTTGACGTACCGCTGAGCCGCGCGAACTGCCCGTGGAAGCCGAACGGGATGTGGTGCGGCGCCTCGGCGCGCGCCAGCTCGCTGAGGTCGCGCGCGTCGAGCACGAGCAGGAACGAGCGGCCGGCGTCGGCGTCGAGCACGACCGACAGCAGCACGCCGTCGTCCTCGTCGCGAACCTTATCCTCGGGCGAAGCCGCGGGCCGCGCCACGAACACGGGCTCGCCGGGGTAGCAGCCGGGCTGTGACCACGACATGCTGGAGCGCTCGGCTGTATCGATCCTGACGATCCGCTCGAGCCACCCGCCGGGCCCGTTGCCGACGCCCCACACGTAGCGGTAGTGGCGCTCGTTGCAGCGCGCGTAGTTGATGCGCGGCAGCTCGAGGTCCTCGTCGGAGAGCTGCTCGCGCGTGACGGAGCGGTCGCCGAGGCTGAGGCGAAAGCGCGTGAGCTTGGCGACGGGCGCGGGCTTGCCGGCGCGCAGGCGCTCGAGGTACAGGTCCTGGACGATGCCGGCGTCCGGCAGCGCGCACAGGTCGACGACGACCTCGCCGTCGTCGTCGTAGGCGTTGACGTGGTGGAAGGCGAAGCACGCGTCGGTGTGGAAGCCGCCGACGGACTCGCCGCTGATGCGGTCGACCAGCGTGAAGCGCGTGCCGAGCTCGGGCTTCCAGCGGTAGTTCTCGATGTACGGGCGTCCGGACAGCGCGAGCGCGAGCGGGTTGACGACGTAGGGGAACTCGGCGAGCACGAGCCAGTTCTCGGTGAGCCCGAACGAGTGCATGTACGCGGGCTGCTTGACGGGCAGCGAGGCGATCAGGCGCGGCTCGGCCTGCTGCTGGGAGCCGTGCGGCGGCGCGAGCGAGAAGAAGCGGTAGCTGTTGCGCGCGCCGAGCTTGGCGGCGTAGTTGAGCATGTCGCCGTTTGCGCGGTCGAGGTGCGGGTGCGCGGTGGTGAGCTGCCCGGGGACGCTGAACGGCCGCACGTCGGCGGTCTGCAGCGTGTGCTCGTCGAACTGCAGCGGCAGCGGCGTCTCGGTCATCGCGACGAAGCGCTCGCCGAGGCGGGCGATGTTGACGTTGGCGTTGTCCGACAGGATCTCGCCGGGCGAGAACAGCGTCTGCACGCGCTTGAACAGCGAGCGGCAGGGGTCGGTGGCGAACTCGCTGTACGCGATCTTGCCCTGCTCGCGCACGGCGCGGTATGAGCGGCCTTCGAGGAAGCGGTTGCCGTAGGACACGCGGCCGTCATCGATCGTGAAGCGGTGCAGCATCGCCAGGCCGTCGAACCAGTGGCGCATGCGCTGTGCCCCGACCCCGACCTCGAACTTGGCGGGGCCGGTGCGCAGCAGCGAGCCGCGCAGCCACGTGGGCAGCTCGCCGCTGAGCGCCAGCTCGTCGACCGTCACCTCCCGCTCGAGCGTGGTGAAGCCGAGCGCGGGCCCGGTCGAGGTCGAGGGTGTGGCGGCGACAGACATGACAGTTCCTCCTGAATGGTTCGGATTGGACCATACGTACCGTAGGCTACTCTGGCTGGCATGTCAAGCTCACCTCCGAGCCCATCGTCTGGGGAACCACCGGCGGATGAGCGCCCCCGTCTGACGGAGGCCTCGTACATCGTGCTGGGCCTGTTGGAGCTGGCGGGGCAGGCGACGCCGTACGACCTGAAGCGCGTGGCGCAGCTGAGCACGGGCAGATTCTGGTCGATCCCGCATACGCAGCTGTACGCAGAGTGCTCGCGGCTGGCGCGCGAGGGCCTGCTGGACGAGCGCCAGGAGCAGACGGGTCGGCGCCGGCGCGTCTATCGGCTGACGGAGCGCGGCACGGAGCTGCTGGATCGCTGGCGCAACCGGCCGACGACGGAGCTGTACGAACTGCGCGACGAGAGCACGCTGAAGCTGTTCTTCGGCGGCGACCCGGCGGCGCTGGCGGCGAGCCAGCTGGCGGCGCACGAACGCCAGTTGGAGGAGTTCGAGCGCCTGCTGACGGGCCTTGCGGAGGCGCCCCTGGGTCAGCGTCTGGCGCTGGAATGCGGCATCGGCCACGAGCGCGAGTTCATCCGCTTCTGGTCTGCCATCAGCGAAACAGATCCTCCTGCAACGGACGCATGAGCGCGGCGGCGCCGGGGCCGTCGTCGTCGCAGCTGTAGCGCTCGAGCCCCTCGACGATCACGACCGGCTCGCGCGAGTCCTTGGCGCGCGCCAGGTCGGCGGCTGCGGCTGCGGCGTCGGCGACGGCGAGCCACGTGGCCCTGAGCTCCAGGCCGGTGGCATCGGTGCGTCCGCGCCAGTCGTCCAGCGGCTGCATGCCGGCGAGGCCGATGGCGACGTCCAGCTGGCCGTGGCGCCACGCGCGCCCGAAGCTGTCGCTGATCAGCACGCCGACGCGCGCGCCGCCCAGCTCACGCAGGCGCGCGCGGATTTGCCGCGCTGAGGCGTCGGGGTCGCGCGGCAGCAGCACGAGCGTCTCGCCGGAGTGTTGGCCGTCGGCGCCCGGCTCGCGCGCGTTGGAGGCGTCGACGCCGGCGTTGGCGCAGACGAAGCCGTGGCGGGTGCGGCAGATGAGCACGCCGCGCTCGGCGCGCAGCAGCTCGGCGGACTCGTCGAGCACGACCTGCACCGCGCGCGGGTCCTTCTCCTGCCCGTCGCCGGCTTCGGCTGCGAGCTCGAACGCGCGCGCGCTGGGTGTGACGTCGGCGAGGTGGACGAGCGCGCCCTCGGCCTTGGACACGGCCTTCTGGGCGATCGCCACGAGCTGTCCATCCTGGAGCGGCTCCTCGCCGAGCGCGGCGAGGATCAGCGCCGCAAGGTCGTCGCCGGGGCGCACCTCGGGGAGGCCGGGTAGGCCACGTGCGCTGAGGCTGGTCACGTGCTCGGCGTCTCAGGCGGGGGTTGAGACGTTTATGTCGTGCGTGCGTGCGGGCTGGCCGAGCACGGCGCGGGTGCGCAGGGCACGGGCGGGGTGGGCCGCGAGCCGGGTGCGCAGGACGTCGAGATCCTCGCCGGTGTCGATGTCGAGCAGCAGCGACGGCACCCGCTCGATCCGGCAGGCGACGCCGGCGGCGAGCGCGAGCGCGCGGTGGCGTTCGCAGCTGCCGGGCCCGAAGCTGGGGGGGACGGCGTCGGGCGGCGCGAGCAGCAGGCCATTGGTGCCGGTGCCGTGGCGGTCGGGCACGATCACGACCTCGGGCGCAGCGGGGTGCGCGTCCACTCGCAGCAGCGCGTCGAGCTCGGCGGGGTCGAGCGTGGGGCAGTCGCCGGGCACGCACAGCACGCGCTGGATGCCGGCGGCGAGCGCGTGCGCGACGCCGAGCGCGGCGGCGGCGGGCTGACCGTGCTCGTCGTCGTCCTCAATCACGACCGCGCCGCGCGCGCGGGCGGCGTCGGCGACGGCGCGCTCGCCGGTGACGAGGATCGTCTGCTCGATCGCGTCGGTGTGCGCAAGCGCGAGCAGCACGTCGGCGACCATCGCTTCGGCGAGCTCGCGTCGCAGCGGGTCGGCGACGCTTGCGCCGAGGCGCTGCTTGGCGCGAGCGAAGCGCTTGACGGGCAGGATCGCTGCGGTGCGCATCTGCTGGCAGACGATAGTGGCGCGGACGCCGCGGCCGGGATCCGATCGACCTGCGGCGGTGACCGTTGCAGGCCCGCGGGCATCGGTCGCCGGCCCCTGCGGACGGCTGCTACCAGCCGACGAGCATCAGCCCGACGGTGACGCCGGGGCCGATCGTGACGAGCAGCCCGCGCTCGCCGGGCTCGGGCCGGTGGCGCGCGATGGTGTCCCTGAGCACGTACAGGATCGACGGCGTGCCGATGTTGCCGTGGTCGGCGAGCGCGTCCCAGCTGGTGGCGACGTCCTCGCGGGAGAGCTCGAGCGCGCTCTGCACGTTCTCGATGATGCGCCTGCCGCCGGGATGCACGATCCAGTGGTCGATGTCCTCATGCTGCAGCTCGTTGCGCCTGAGGAAGCCGGCGACGACGGTGGGCAGCCCAGCGCCGGCGAGGTCGGGCAGCTCGCGCGCGAGGCGCAGATAGCTGCTCTGGTCCTGCACGTCGAGGCGCACGGCGCCGAGCGTGCCGCCGATCTGGTGGACCTGCGAGGCGAGGATCAGCGGCCCGTCGTCGCTTGGGTCGCTGGAGAGCAGCGCGGCGGCGCAGCCGTCGCCGAAGATCGCGGAGCCCACGGTTTTGGCCTTGGAGTCATCGGCCGCGGCGCTCATCAGCGTGCCGCTCATGCTGTCCGCGGCGACGATCAGCGCGTGCTTGTCGGGGTGCTCGCGCATCGCCTGGGAGGCGAGTCGCATCAGCGGCACGCCGCTCGCGCAGCCGACGCCGGTGATGTGGTACTTGTCGGTGGTCGGGTCCATCTGGAAGTGGTCGACGAGGCGGTGCGCGATCGTGGGACAGCCGAGCGAGTAGAGGCTGGCGGTGATGACGGTGCCGATCTGCAGCGGGTCGACGTCGAGCCGCTCGACGGCGCGGATCGAGTGCGCGAGCAGCTCCTGCTCGATCTGCGCGGTGCGTCCCTGCAGCGTGCGCGCGAGGAACTCGTCGCTCAGTTCGAGATGGCGTCGCTTGACGCCGCAGCGGGCGAAGATGCCCTCGGCGAACTCGTCGCCGGCGAGGCCCAGGCGCTCGAGCACCTGCGCCTGCGTGAGCAGCTGCTCGGAGTGGGACACCGCGAGCGCGGCGATGCGCGTGCCGGTCCGCCGGCGCGAGTGGCTGGTCGCGAGCGCCGCCCGCTCGACCACATCGACGTCGGGCTTCACGAGAAGCGATCCTCCAGAGGCGCCGTACAAGCCGTTCTGCACAGTTGGGACTCCTTCGTTGCGGGTGGGCGTCCGAGTCGAGCCGTGCGGCTTGACACCCGACGATACGAGCAATAACCCGGCATTCCCGGTGCCGATGCGCTGCTCTTATTGACTTCTTCGCGTGTTTGCAGGTCGATTGGCCCTCATACAACTGTCCCAGCAGCGCGAGCACGGTAGGTTACAGGCATTACAGGCGTCTTGGGAGAGAACGCGGATGAGCATCGAATTGATTGGCGCGGGTCTGCCGCGCACGGGCACGCTGACGCAGAAGCTGGCGCTGGAGGAGCTGGGGTTGACCCCCTGCTACCACTGGGTGAACCTGATCGCCGATCTCGACCAGGTGGCGCTGTGGGATCGGGCGATGGACGGAGAGTCGCTGTGGGAGGAGATCTTCGAGGATCACCGCTCGACGACTGACTGGCCGGGCGGCTTCTTCTACGAGCGGCTGATGGGCCACTACCCGGATGCGAAGGTGCTGCTGAGCGTGCGCGAGCCGGAGTCGTGGGAGCGCAGCTTCCGCGACACGATCTGGACGATGAGCCACGGCGAGTCGGTGATGCCGCTGCTGGCGCGCGCCCGCGCGCAGATCGACCCCCGCTGGGAGCGCTACATGACGCTCGTGGACCGCATGTTCTGGGGGCCCCAGGGCACGTTCTCGAAAGGGCACTCCGAGCCGGCGCAGCTGATCGAGCAGGCGATCGCGCACAACGAGGAAGTCAAGCGCGTGGTTCCCGCGGAGCGGCTGCTGGTGTGGGAGGTGACTGACGGCTGGGAGCCGCTGTGCGAGTTCCTCGGCGTGGACGTGCCAGACGGGCCGTTCCCGCACGCCAACGACCGCGACACGTTCCTGGAACGCGTCGTCGACGGCGCGCTGGGCGCAATGGGCGCGTGGCGCGAGAGCGGCGTGCCGGTCGCGAGCTGAGGGCGGCGAGCCGGAGCGGCCGGCCGGCCAGGCGGCCGCTCGGACCGCGGGCTCAGGCGGCGAGCTGGAGCGGGCGGCGGCTCGGACCGCCGGCTCAGGCGGCGAGCGCCTGCGCGAACGACAGCGTCTGCTCGGCGACGCGCGCGCGGCCGGCGGCGTCGTCCATGCGGGTGTCGGTGTTCAGCGTGGTCAGGCGCGCGACGTCTTCGTCGGCGACGATGCCGTCGAGCAGCTCGCCGTAGAAGTCGGCGACGCCGTCGGCGCTGCACTCGAGCGCGCCGAACGCCATGAACGCGGCGGTGGGCCCCTTGAGCACCTCGCGGCCGACGATCGGGCTGACGGCGACGATCGGCGCGCAGGCGGCCTGCAGCGCCTCGCGGATGCCCGGCACGGCGAGGATCGGCGCGATCGAGGCGAGCGGGTTGGACGGTCCGATCACGATCGCGCTCGCGCGGGCGATGGCGTCGAGCACCTGCTGGCTGGCGCGCGCCTGCTCGGCGCCGCGGTACTCCAGGCCGTCGATGATGCCGGCGGCGCGCTCGCGGATCATGAACTCCTGGAACGAGCACCAGCCGGCGGCGCCGGTACGCACCCACGTGCGCACGGGGTCGTCGCTCATCGGCAGCACGCGCGAGCGCACGCCGATGGCCTCGCCCAAGCGCGCGAGCGCGGCGGTGGGGGTGACGCCGTCGGCGAGCATGCGCGCGCGCTCGACGCACCACGCGAGGTCGCGGTCGCCGAGGTTGAACCACACCTCTACGCCGAGCTCGCGCAGCGCGTCCATCACGGCGAAGCTGTCGGCGCGCAGGCCCCAGCCGCGCTCGTCGATGACGTCGGCGAGCCAGAAGGACACGAGGTCGGGGTCGGGGGAGACGTGCGCGCCGTAGATCTCGATGTCGTCGCCGGTATTGACGACCGCGGCGACGCGCTCGGGGCCGGCGACGTCGGCGAGCCCGCGCGCGAGCTTGGCGCCGCCGGTGCCGCCGGTGAGGATCACGACGTCGGGCTGGGTCACTGCCACAGCTGCTCGGGCAGGTTCGTGAGGCGCACGCCCGCGTGCGCCTTGTAGCGCGCGTTGACGGAGATCAGAAGCGCGGTCAGCGCCTCGGTGGTGCGCGACATCTCGAGCTTGCCGCAGTCGACGCAGCGCAGGCCGTCGATGCGCTCGATCAGCTCCGCGGCGCGGCGCTTGTCGGGGCGCGCGTCGCCGCACACGAGCACGTCCTGCTCGAGCGGGTGCTCGAGGTCGGCGAGCGAGGCGGCGCTGACGGTGTGCAGCGCGGAGACCACGTGCACGCCGTCGGGCACCATCTCGAGCGCCTGCTGCGCGGCGGAGCCCTGCCACACGCCGAGCATGCGCGTGGCCTTGCCGCTGACGGCCGCGGCGAGCGGCACGGTGGCGTCGATCAGCAGCTGCCCGGAGGAGAGCGCGCCCTTGAGGTTGGCGAGGGTCTCGGACTGGTTGCGAAAGGGCACGCTGAGGATCACGATGCCCTCCTCGCCGGCGGCGCGCGCAGCCTCTGCGTTGTCGTGCGCGGTGAACGCCCCGTCGGGGACGAGCGCGTGCGCGCGCTCGGCGGTCTCGGCGGCGCGGGCGGCGTCGCGCGAGCCGATCGCGATCGGCACGCCGGTGCGCGCGAGGCGCAGCGCGAGGCCGAAGCCGAGCGCCCCTGAGGCGCCGATCACAGCGACCGGATCCACCTGCCCCGTACCGGGACGATGCGATGGGGACGCGGGGCTGGGCGACGGCACGGCGGCCGAGTATAGGCTGCGGAGGATGACGTCCGATCGCCGCATCGAGCCATGAGCACGCTGCCTCGGACGGCCAGCATTCGCGAGGTGGGTCCGCGCGACGGCTTCCAGAACGAGCCGGAGGTGATCCCCACGGAGCGCAAGGTCGAGCTGATCGACGCACTCGCGCGCACTGGCCTGCGGCGCCTGGAGGCGACGAGCTTCGTGCGCGCGGACGTGATCCCGCAGCTGGCGGACGCCGCGGAGGTGCTGGCGCGGATCGACGTGCCGCCGGAGGTGAGCGTGTCGGTGCTGATCCCCAACGAGCGCGGGTTGGACGCGGCGCTCGAGCTGCGCGATCGCGCGACCGGCGAGCGTGGCGCGGCGGGCGGCTCGGGCGCCGCCGGCGAACGCCCGGCGTTCGACGAGGTCAACGTGTTCATGTCGGCGTCGGAGACGCACAACCGCAAGAACGTGAACCGCTCGATCGCCGAGTCGCTCGCCGGCCTGGAGGCCGTCCTGGGCCGCGCGCGCGCGGCGGGCCTGCGCTGCGAGGCCGTGATCTCGACGTCGTTCGGCTGCCCTTACGAGGGCCACGTGCCGCCCGAGCGCGTGCTGGAGATCGCTGCGCGCCTGCGCGACGCGGGCGCGCAGGAGATCGGCTTCGGCGACACCACCGGCATGGCCAACCCGCGCCAGGTGCGCGAGTTCTTCGGCGGGGCTCGGCGGGAGCTGGGGGAGAGCTTGGAGCTGACGGCGCACTTCCACAACACGCGCGGGCAGGGCCTCGCGAACGTGCTGGCGGCGCTGGCGGCGGGCGTGTCGAGCTTCGAGTCGAGCTTCGGCGAGCTGGGCGGCTGTCCGGTGCCGGCGGGCGCCACCGGCAACATCGCCAGCGAGGATCTCGTGTCGATGCTCCACGAGATGGGGATCGAGACGGGCATCGACCTCGATGCGCTGCTCGCGTGCGCGCGACGCGCGCAGGAGATCCTCGGGCGCCCGCTCGGCAGCCACATGCTGGTGGCCGGGCCGGTGGACTGGCGGACCTAACCGGCGAGCTGCGGCTCGGGCTCCGGCTCGCGAGCGGCAGCCTCGGCGTCCTGGGCCTCGCGCGCGCTCTCGCGGGCTGCCGCCACGCAGTACTCCTGCACGGCGACCTCCATCTCCAGCGTCTGCGCGAGCGCGGGCCGCGCGGAGGCGTCGATCACGCGCTTGGCGCGCCCGACGGCGATGTGCGAGTTGGCGAGCAGTTCGTCCACCAGCGCTTGCGTCGCCTGCTCGAGCTCGTCGGGGGCGACGACGCGGTTGACTAGGCCGATGCGCTCGGCCTCGGCGGCGTCGATCGTGCGCGCGGTCATGATCAGCTCCTTGGCGCGACCGAGGCCGACGACGGCGGGCAGGCGCGTGGAGCCGCCGACGTCGGGGATGATTCCGAGCTTGACCTCCGGCAGGCCGAACTGACCGTCGCTGGAGGCGATGCGCAGGTCACAGCCGAGCGCCACCTCCAGCGCGCCGCCGACGCACGTGCGGTGGATCTGGCAGACGACCGGCTTGACCATCTCTTCGCAGAGGTTGGCGCAGTCCAGGAACACCTGGCGGAACGGGCGCAGCATGCCGGGCGTGCCAGCCGAGGCGCCCAGCTCGACGAGGTCCACGCCGGCTGAGAACACGGGCCCTTCGCCGCGCAGCACGACGCAGTGCACCGAGGTGTCGGCAGCGGCCTCGCGCAGGGCCTGGCCGAGCGCCAGCAGTAGCTCCTGGTTCATCGCGTTGCGCTTCTCCGGGCGGTTCAGCACCACATGCCGGACCTGGCCTCGGTCCTCGGATATGACAAAGCTCATCGCGTGGGTTCTCCTGTGTTGGGCGGGGGCCCCCGCGTGTCGTCTGGTTGACTACCCAGAGTACGCGAAGGCTGGCGCGCAACGTCTCAGGCGACTGTTCCGGGCTGCCGGGCCTTCGTAGGTCAGTGAAGTCAGCGGCCGACATGCTCCGGTACAGACCTGGCCTCAAGCTCGCATCGCCGGCCGCGCAACGTGATTCTGCTCGCGCGCGCGTCCAAACGCCCTATCGGTCACTCGTGGTACGCCGTTGGCCAACCGCTTCGCAAGCCGCGGTACGTCGGCGCGGGCGTCAAGCGCTCGCACGATCAATCCCTCGACGAGCGGGGCGCCGAATGTCGAAGGACCGATCAATGCGTCGATGGCGTCAAGGTCCGCGCCGTCGAACTCTCCGAGGGCGTGTGGAATAGCCACACCCGTTTGGCAGAGACGCTCATCGCGGGCATGAACAGGAAGCCAGCCGGTCTTTGGATCGAACAAGTCCAAGCCCACGAGCAGGTCCGGGAGGGAGTCATAACCAACCCCGTGACGGGTGAGAAGCCACTCACCGTAGAGAATCCACCCATCGGCGAGCAGTCCGCGGAGGTCGTCGGAGTGCTCGGCCGCCCATGAGCGTGCGCGGCCGAGGTGGCCGCCACGATCGATTGCTCCCAGCCCCCCGCGGGTAGCGACGTCTACGCGGCCGTCGCACAGGGCGAAGCTCAAGTTCGCACCGTCGAGCTTCTCCTCGATGTGGACTCTGCCACCAAGCAGTCGCTCGCGTGCATCCTTGGACAGCACGAGGTCGTCTCGTGTGATCCCCGGCCCTGGAGCCAGGTGCGGAACTCGCGGGTAAGCAGGTCGGGTCATGCCCAGGCTTTCAGCTGCTGGTCGTAGGTCCAGAGTTCGACCTTGTGTGTCATTACGCGCTTGGTGTAGCGGTCGCGCTCGATGAGGATCGTGAGGTCTCCGCCTCCCAGCGCTCCCTGGGTGGCGACATCGAGGAAGGCCGGTGTCGAGCCACCCTCACCGCCAACGCAGAACTGCTCGAGCAGTTCGCTGTTCCACTCCGTCTCGACGAGCACCCACGGACTGGTGCCTTCGGCTACGAGGCGAAGAATCTCTGTCAGGCTCTCGGCGCAACGTCGACGTTCGTCACCAAGCGATTCGGGGAGCTGCTCGATGTGGTTGCCGGTCTCGATGACCGCGGCCATCGGGAGCACGAACATATCTTTCGCGTTGCACCGGCGTTCATAGTCTGCATGTACGGCCTGCTTCTGCTGTGCCTTACCCGGGATGCCCAAGAAGTTGCACAACACCGACGTGTCGATGAACACGACGGTCATTGCCTACAGTTCCGCGAGCAGCCGATCGAGATCGTTTTCACCGGGGGCCGGCGGTTCGATCGCGAGGCGGTCCTTGGTCACGGCGTCGCCGAGCGATCCCTGGGCCAGAGCGCGGAGATATCCAGGTAGGTCGGTGAGCCTACGGAGGCGGCTGCCGCCGCCGTCCGGGTCTCGGTCGCAGACGATCACATAGGGATGGTCCTCCCGGTCCAAGGCCGTCAACATCGCCGGACTGTGGGTGGTGGCCAGCGCGCGGATTCGCCGCCGTGCCGCCTCCGCCTTGATGAGCCGCACGACTCGCGCGGCCTGCGACGGGTGCAGGCCGTTCTCGAGCTCCTCGATCACGAGCATCGTCTGCGCCTCGGCGGCGGCTGCATCGACGAGCGGCGCCTCCAGCAGTGCCGCCGCGAACGCGATGAACCGGAGCATCCCGTCGCTCATCAGGCGTGCCGAGACCGGGTAGCTGCCGCTGCCGAGGTGCTCGCGCAGCGCGATGATCACGTCATCGAGGGTCGACTTCTCGATCGTGATGTCGTCGATTGGCTGCTCCGGCAGCGACCGTATGAGGTCCTGGAGGCTTTCCCACACCACCTCGTCCTGGCGCAGCCGGGCGACAACCGCGGAGATGTTGTCCGCGTCCCGGCGCAGCACTGAGTCCTTGACGGGCACGTAACCGCGCATGAGGGTCGGGACTGGGTCCAGGACGAACACCGCACGCAACGCCGCGACTATTGCCTCGGCGTACCAATGCACCGCGCGCATCCATTTGGTCGCTGTCGGGACCCGTGCGCCGACCTGCGTTATGAGCAGCCGGCTGGCCCGAAAGGTCTCCGGCGGATTCTTCCCCTGTCGACCTGAGTTGTAGCGTGCTGTGATGTCCGCTCGATCGGGGTGTGGCGGGTCGGTGATGAGCAAATCCCGGAACCCGCGGTGTGCCTCGAGAACGAGACGCTCGGACAGGATCTGGACATCGGGCTCGGTCTGAATCTCAACGTCGAAGTGCAAGAACTCTTTGTCGAGCCGCACCGTGCAGCCGATCTCAAAGCTGGTCTCGCCGTATGGTGCGCAGCCGGAAACGCCGCCCCTGATCGCGGTGCCGGTGAGTCGGCTGCCGTCGATCGAATCGCGGATGTCCTCTCCCTGAGCGAGCAGCGCCAGCGTCTCCAACGCCTCCAGCGCGTTGGACTTGCCGCTGCCGTTACGTCCAATGAGCAGTGTCAGATCACCGAGCGGCAACACCGCGTCGCGAAACGACTTGAACCGCTTGAGACGCAGCTCCTCCAGGAACGCCGGGTTTGACGAGGCGCCGTCGGCACTATCCAGGTCGAATGTGCTCACGGCCGTTATCTTCGCGCATTCGCGGCGACGAACCCCTCAGCTCATGTCCAGCACCGTCGTCGGCGGTTCGATCATTTCGTCGTGGCCCTCGCGCGGGACGATCGCGGTGCCCACGGCGAAGAACTCGATCGTGTGGCTGCCCCAGCCGTGGCTGGTCTCCTGCAGCTGCACGCCGACGATGCCCTCGGCTTTGATCTCCTGCGCCTCCGACTGCATGCGCTCCATCGCCAGCTCGCGCGCGTCGTACAGCGCCTGCGTGAAGTTCGCGAGCTCCACGTTGCGCCCCGTCTGCGCCATCGACTGCAGCATCCCGCGGTGCGCCACGTGGTAGACGCAGCTGCCCATCACCATGCCCACCGGGCGGTGACCCGTGCGCAGCAGCGTCCAGAAGTCCTGGCCTGACAGGTCGCTCGTGAACGGCCTGCCGTTGGGCGCGCGGTGCAGCACGCCGTCGCGGTGCTTCACAGCGGTGCCGATCGCGATGAACTCCGCCATGTCCTGGCCCCACTCGTAGCGGCCGATGTCCAGGCGCACGCCCACCACGCCGTCCGCGCCCAGCTGGTCGGCCTCCTCCTCCATGCGCGTCATCGCCAGCTGGCGCGCGCCGTACATCGCCTCCGACAGGACAGTCATCTCCTGGCTTTTCTTCCAGCCCGACATCTGGATGCCGATGTGGTAGATCGAGCTGCCCACAACCAGGCCGAGCGGCTCGAAGCCCGCCTGCTTGACCAGCAGGAACTCGTTCACTGAAAGATCTGACGTGAAGAGTCCCTCACGATTCTGCTTGAGGCGGGCGCGGCCCGCCTCCGGGACGCCCTCCAGCGAGGACGGGTCGTATGCGGTCTCGTGCTCGCTCATCTACAGCTCCTTGTCAGCTCGTCAGGTCGATTGCCGTTTTCGGGGTCGCGATCGTGGCGTCCCCCTGCTGCTGAATCGCGGTGCCCACCGCGGTGAACGTCACCATCATCCCTCTCAGCTCGCGCCCGCCGGCCATGCCGCCGCCGAGCCCCATGCTCGTGCCGCCGCTGAGCGTGTGCGGACGCACCGTGTGCCCGATCTTCATGCCGACGATCCCCGACGCGCCGAGCTGCGACGCCTGCGCGGTGAGCTGCCCCATCACGGCCTCGCGCGCGGTGTAGATCGCCTGTGTGAACTCGCGCAGCTCGAAGTTGCGCACGCCCATCGTCAGCGGGCCCGCGAGCATGCCGCCGGTGGCCATCCCGCCGAACGTGTAGGCGGTGAAGAACACCGCGCTCCAGGCCACGATCCCCAGCGGCTCGAAGCCGCCCTGCAGCAGCATCGCGTACTCCGCCACCGACAGCTCCGTCAGCACCGGCTGCGCGGTACGCGCGCCGTCGCGGCGCACGGCGGTGCCCATCACCACGTGCTCCAGCGCGAGGGTGCCGGTGTCCAGCTGGCTCTCGCCCGCGCGCGTCTGCACGCCCACGACCGCGTCCGCGCCCACGTGGCGCGCCTCCTCGCCGAGTCGCGCGAGCGCGCGTCCGCGCACCTCGTTCAGCGCCTCGGAGAGCGTGTCCATCTCGATCAGGATGTTTTCGCCGTAGCCGGCGCCCCACGCGCCCTGGTATCCAAGCTGGTAGATCGAGCTGCCCATCACCTGCGACAGCGGCCGCAAGCCCAGCCGGTGGCACAGGGCGAAGCCGTCCACCGACAGGTCCGACGTGAACGCGCCGCCGCTGGCCGCCTCGCCCTGGCGCTGCGCGTCGCGCAGCCCGGTCAAGCGCCGCTCCGCGGAAATCGGGATGCCGCCCTGTTCGATGCGCGCGAGCGACTCCTCCTGCTCGCGATCCTGCTGCTGCTCCTGGTCGGGCATCAGCGCAACAGCTCCTCGAGCGCCGCGCGCGCGTACGCGCTGCGCTCGGCTTCCGCGCGCAGATCCGCGGTCAGCGAGGCGACCCAAACGTCTGGGTCGAGCGTCTCGCGCTTGATCGCAATGCCGCCCACCTGGCGCTCGCGGTAGCCCTCCAGCCGGCCGTTCTCCACGCCCAGCAGGTACGCAGCCGATCCCAGCTCCACACGGATCGCCCGCACGCGCTTCTCGCCACGGCCGAGCAGCCCGCCGCCGTGGCGCTCCACGCGCGCCTGGCTCGGCAGCGCCTGCTCGAGCTTGCTCGCCAGCACCTCGAACGAGATCGCCATCTCGGCGCCGTCGCCGCGCAGTCCCGCCGCCGCCAGGTCGAAGCTGTCGTCATCGCTCACTCGATGGAGAGTAATAGGCTGCGTCCCCACAATGGAGATTGAGAGGGAGGACTGATGGCGCAGCGGATCGAGAAGGTGGGAGTGCTCGGAGCAGGCCTCATGGGCCACGGCATCGCCCAGGTGGCGGCCACGGCCGGGTATCAGGTGGTGCTGCGCGAGGTCGACGACGCGACGCTGCAGAAGGGCCTCGGCAAGATCGACAAGCAGCTCGCGCGCGCCGTCGAGAAGGGTAAGTCCTCACAAGAGGACGCCGACGCGCTACGCGCGCGCATCGACGGCACGCTCGACTACGGCGAGCTGGCCGACTGCGACCTCGTGATCGAGGCGATTACCGAGAACCTCGCGCAGAAGCTCGAGATGTGGCGCGAGGTCGACCAGATCGTCAAGCCCGACGCGGTGTTCGCCACCAATACCTCCTCGCTCGCCGTGATCGACCAGGCCGCCGCCACCGGCCGCCCCGGCCAGTTCGTGGGGCTGCACTACTTCAACCCCGCGCAGGTCATGAAGCTGGTCGAGGTCGTGCGCTGCGTCACCACCACCGACGACGCGTTCGAGACCGCGCTCGAGTTCGCGCGCTCCGAGGGCAAGCTCGCGATCCCCACCAAGGACAAGGCCGGCTTCATCGTCAACCGCCTGCTCGTCCCCTACATGCTCGACGCGATCCGCGCCTACGAAGAGGGCGTCGGCTCCGTCGGCGAGATCGACGAGGCGATGAAGGCCGGCGCCGGGCACCCCATGGGCCCGCTCACGCTCGCCGACTTCGTCGGCCTGGACACGATGGGCTCGATCTGCGACGTGCTGTTCGACGAGTTCCGCGAGCGCCGCTTCGCGCGCCCGCCCACACTGCGCAAGATGCTCAGCGCCGGCTGGTTCGGGCGCAAGGCCGGGATCGGCTTCTACGACTACTCGGGCGAGCAGCCGGTCGAGAACCCGGGGCTGTAGCACGGTACATTCAAGGGCATGAACGACCCATCCCAGCTGCGTGTCGCCGACGCCGACCGCGAGCAGCTGGTCGAGGAGCTGCGCGAGCACGCGCTCGCCGGGCGGCTGTCGTCGGAGGAGATGGAGGAGCGCATCGGCAGCGCCTATCGCGCGACGACGCGCGCCGACCTCGACGCGCTCAGGGCCGACCTGCCCGTCAGCTCCACCTCGGTCGCGCTCGCGCTGCGCAAGCGCAAGGGGCAGCTGCGCCGCCGGCTCGTGCAGGAGTCCGGGGGCAGCCTCGGCGTCTCCGCGATCTGCGTCGGCGTGTGGGTCGCCGTCGGCGCGCACACGCCGTTCTGGCCCGGCTGGGTCATCGGCGTGACGCTGCTGCCCGTCGTGCGCGACGCGTGGGCGCTGCTCGGACCAGGCTCCGACCTCGACGTGGTGCACGCGCGGCTGCAGGCGCGCCACGAACGCCGGCTCGCGCGCGGCGGCCGCGGCCGTCACCACCGGTATCGCGGGCTGCCGCGACCGTGAGCCGAGGGCTGCCACGACCGTGAGCAGGCTTAGCGACGCCACCGAGCGCGCGCTCGGTGGCGGCCCCGAGCGCCACCGGGAGAAGGCGCTGGAGCAGGGCAAGCTGCCCGTGCGCGAGCGCGTCGCGCTGCTGCTCGACAACGACTCGTTTGCCGAGGAGGCGCTGCTCGCCAACTGGGATGGCGATGGCCTCGGCGCCGACGGCGTCGTCACCGGCGTGGGGGAGATCGACGGGCGCCCCGTCGCGCTGATGGCCAATGACCCCACCGTCAAGGCCGGCTCGTGGGGGCCAAAGACGGTCGAGAAGATCCTGCGCATCCAGGAGCGCGCAATGTCGCTGCGCATCCCTATGGTCTACCTCGTCGACTCCGCCGGCGCGCGCATCACCGAGCAGGTGCAGATGTTCCCCGGCCGCCGCGGCGCCGGGCGCATCTTCCACAACCAGGTCAAGCTCTCAGGCGTCGTGCCGCAGGTGTGCGTGCTGTTCGGCCCCTCCGCCGCCGGCGGCGCCTACATCCCCGCGTTCTGCGACATCGTGATCATGCGCGAGGGCAACGCTTCCATGTACCTCGGCTCGCCGCGCATGGCCGAGATGGTTATCGGCGAGAAGGTCACCCTGGAGCAGATGGGCGGCGCGCGCATGCACACCGGCGTCTCCGGCTGCGCGCACCAGCTGGTCTCGAGCGACGCCGACGGCATCCACTTCGCACGCCTCTATCTCTCATATCTTCCAACCAACTGGGAGGCTCAGACCCCGCCCGCCCCGCCCGCGCCGCCGAGCCCCGACCCCGATCGGCCCGCCATCGCGGAGCTGATCCCCGCCGACGAGAACAAGCCGTTCGACATCAAGACGCTCGTCGACGCGCTCGTCGATGACGGCTCGTTCCTGGAGATCCAGCCGCGCTGGGCCAAGGAGCTCGTCGTCGGCTTCGCGCGCCTGCACGGCCGCGCGCTCGGCATCGTCGCCAACCAGCCCAAGCACAAGGGCGGCGTGCTGTTCGGCGACTCCGCCGACAAGGCCGCGCGCTTCATCTGGACGTGCAACGCCTTCAACGTGCCGCTGCTGTTCCTCGCCGACGTGCCCGGCTTCATGATCGGCACGCAGGTCGAGCGCGAAGGCATCATCCGCCACGGCGCCAAGATGATCAGCGCCGTCAGCGAGGCCACCGTGCCCAAGATCTCCGTCGTCGTGCGCAAGGCCTATGGCGCCGGGCTGTACGCCATGGCGGGCCCCGCGTTCGAGCCCGACTGCTGCATCGCGCTGCCCAGCGCCTCGATCGCCGTCATGGGGCCGCAGGCCGCCATCAACGCCGTCTACTACAACCAGCTGCAGGCCATCGACGACGACGACGAGCGCGCCGCCAAGACCGAGCAGCTGCGCGAGGAGTACGCGCAGGACATCGACATCCTGCACCTCGCCTCAGAGCTCGTCATCGACGCCGTCATCGAGCCCCAGCAGCTGCGCTCCGAGCTCGTGCGCCGCTTCGCCCACGCAGCAGGAAAGCGGCGCGACTGGCCCGCCAAGCGCAACGCCGTCACGCCCGTCTAGCGCCCGCTCCGCCGCTTCGTCCTCCTGGCTCGGTCAGTCGGCCGCCGCGCCCGTCCCCGCCGCGCGTGTCGTGTCGTCCTGGAACGGCGGGTACGTCTCCGTCAGCAGGAACAGGTACGCGTCCGAGCGCGCCATGTAGGAGTTCGCGAGCACCATCACGTCGAACAGGCCGCGCGGCAGCTTGCCCGTGATCACGATCACCACCCACGCCGCGAACGCGCCGATCTCCAGCAGGATGTTCATCACGTAGCGCAGGATCACGATCGGGATCGCTAGCAGCGGCCGAAACAACGTCTTCAGGCGGCTGTAGCGCTCGAGCCGCGCGAAGTCCATGCGCACCGGGTACGCGCCGCCGCCCCCGCCGCCGAACGGCGGGTACGGATCGCACAGCAGCGCCGCGTACGCCGTCACACGCGCCAGCATCCGCGTGAAGCTCGCCACGAAGTCGTACAGCGGCCGCGGGAAACGGCCCGTGATGACGATCGCGAACCACGCGATCACGATCACGATGTACGCCAGGATCCCGAACACGTACAGCACGATCGCCAGCGGAATCACGAGGATCAGCCTGAACAACACCGTCAGCCGGCTGCGCCGCTCCACGTAGTCGACCTCGAACGTCACCGGATAGGTCATCGAATGCTCCCCCTCTGCTCGCGCGCCATTGCCTCCCTCCGGCGGGTAGCGTAGATCGCCCGGCGGCGGCTCGGCGAGCCGTGCACTAGATTGCTCCTCGATGGACGCCGTGGAGCTCGCCTACGCAGGAATCGCCCGCCAGGCGGAGCTGCTCGCCGCCGGCGAGATGTCGTCGCGCGAGCTCGTCGACGTGTATCTCGAGCGCATCGCGCGCCTGGACCCGCAGCTGAATGCCTTCCGCATCGTGTTCGCCGAGCGCGTGCGCATGGAAGCCGACCAGGCCGACGCGCGACGCGGCGCCGGCGGCGAACGGCCGCTCCTGGGGGTGCCGATCGCCGTCAAGGACGACATCGACGTAGCGGGCGAGGTCACCACGTACGGCACCAACGCCTACGGCGAGCCCGCAGCAGCCGACGCCGAGGTCGTGCGCCGCCTGCGCGAGGCCGGCGCACTGATCATCGGCAAGACCAACGTGCCCGAGCTGACCATGTTCCCGTTCACCGAGACCGCCACGTTCGGCGCCACGCGCAACCCCTGGGACGTGCAGCGCGCGCCCGGCGGCTCAAGCGGCGGCAGCGCCTGCGCCGTCGCCGCCGGCCTCGTCGGCGCCGCGCTCGGCTCCGACGGCGCCGGCTCCATTCGCATCCCCGCCGCCTGGTGCGGGCTGTTCGGGCTGAAGCCCCAGCGCGGGCGCGTGTCCATGGCGCCAAAGGCGCGCGGCTGGCACGGGCTGTCCGTCAAGGGCCTGCTCGCCCGCAGCGTCGCCGACACCGCGCTGTTCCACGACGTCGCCTCCGGCGCCATCGACGTCGACGCCGACCGCGTGCCGCCGCCCGATGTTCCCTTCTCCACCTCCGCCACCACCACGCCCGGGAAGCTGCGCATCGCGTACTCCGCCAGCCTGCCCGTCGGCGTGCTCGCCAAGCTCGACCCCGACGTCCGTCGCGCGTTCGAGCAGACCGTCGAGCTGCTGCGCTCGCTAGGGCACCAGCTCACCGAGCGCGCCCCCGACTACGGCGCCGGCGCCATGCCCGCCGTCACCGTGCGCTACCTGCGCGGCATCCACGACGAGGGCGTCAAGCTCGCGCACCCCGAGCGCCTCGAACGGCGCACGCGCGCCATGGTGCGCCTCGGCGGGCTGATCCCGCCCTCCTTGCTCGAGCGCTCGCTTGCCGGCGAGGCCGAGCTGACACGGCGCCTGAACACCGTGCTCGAGGATCACGACGTGCTGCTCACGCCCGCCACCGCAGCGCCGCCGCCGCGCATCGGCCAGCTGCAGGGCCGCGGCGCGCTATGGACGCTCAACACCGTCGTCGGCTGGGTCCCCTACAACGGCATCTGGAACGTCACCGGTCAGCCCGCCGCCTCCGTGCCCGCCGGCTTCGGCGCCGACGGGCTGCCGCGCGCCGTGCAGATCGTCGGGCGGCCCCGCGACGAGTCCACGCTGCTGTCGCTCGCCGGGCAGATCGAGCGCGAGCGGCCCTGGGCGCAGCAGCGCCCGCCCGGCTTCTCGTGAGGGAGGGCGACGCGCTGCTCGCGCTGGCCGTCGAGGCGGCCGCCATGGCCGGCGCGCTGCTGCTCGAGCGCGCGCATCACGGCGCCGAGCGCCAGGTCAGCGCCAAGAGCACGCCCACCGACCTCGTCAGCGAGGCCGACCTCGCCTCAGAGCGCGCCATCCGGGAGCTGCTCGCCGAGCGGCGCCCCGACGACGGGTTCATCGGCGAGGAGGGCGACGATGACGACAGCACCAGCGGGCTCACCTGGGTCGTAGACCCGCTCGACGGCACCGTCAACTTCCTGTTCGGCATCCCGCAATGGTCCGTCAGCGTCGCCGTGCGCGACGCCGACGGCACCGTCGCCGGCGCCGTGTACGACCCCAACCGCGATGAGCTGTTCAGCGCGCGTAGGGGAGGGGTCGCGACGCTCGCGACGGCGCGCGGGGAGGTCGAGCTGGGGGGGAGCGATCGCAAGGTCGAGCTTGCCACCGCCATGGTCGCCACCGGGTTCGCGTACGACGCCCAGGTGCGCGCCGCGCAGGCGCGCGTGCTCGAGCGCGTGATCCCGCGCGTGCGCGACGTGCGCCGCTTCGGCAGCGCCGCGCTCGACCTCTGCTGGACGGCCGCCGGGCGCTACGACGCGTACTTCGAGCGCACCGTCAAGCAGTGGGACATCGCCGCTGGTGCGCTCGTGTGCCAATGCGCGGGGTTGCGGGTGCTGGAGCTGCCCGTGCACCAGGATCTGCCCTGGGGGATTCTCGTCGCGGGGCCCGCCATCGCCGAGGAGATGCTGGAGCTGGTGGGCGGGGCGTAGGGGAGCTTCGATGCGGCGGGTGGGAGTCGAACCCACACGCCCTTTCGGACAGAGCCTTTTGAGGGCTCCGCGTCTACCGTTCCGCCACCGCCGCAATTGTGGTCGAGCAAGCGAGGATATCTGCGCCGGGCCGGCCGCGCCAGTGCCTCGGTCGGCCGCCGGCGGCGCTTCAGGCGGGCTGCGGCGGCGCGTCGCTGTAGACGTCCGTCCCCGCGGCCGGCTCGCGGCGCTCGAGCTCGACGTTCCAGCCCTGCTGGAAGCCGCGCATCGTGAACGTCACCAGCAGGATCTGCACGGGCACGATCAGCAGCGTGAGGATGCCCAGCAGACTTGCGTCGATCGTCGGCTGGGAGAAGCCCGACTTGTCGCGCGAGAACCAGCCGGGGCCAGCGACAGCGGCGAAGATCATCAGCAGTACCGCCAGCGCCGCCGAGATCGGCAGCACGCCGCGGTTCCAGCGAGCTGCGAAGAACGCGAACGTCAGATACACGAGGATGTAGCCGAGCTGGACCGGGATCGCGCCCTCCAGCAGGTTCCAGCCGCCGATCGTCACGATCAGGACCAGCGCTGCGCTCACGAGCAGCAGCACGACCACCATCGCGCGGGTGGCCTGCACGACCGGCTTGTCGCGGTTGGGGTGCGTGACGATCACGCGCTGCTCTCTATCCGGGCCGAGTGGGGAGGACATCGCGTGTCTGACGATACAAGCTCGCGCGGTTGCTCGCATGTGCCGGGAGGGGGTTGCCGGCGTGGCCCACCAGCGCGGGGGGCGCCCGTCTGAGCGCGCGCTGAGCGCCGGCCGCCCAGCCACGGCGTTGCTGATGCCGGGTAGGCTGGAGCAACCGCGCGGGCGTGGTGGAACTGGTAGACACGCCAGCCTTAGGAGCTGGTGGCCTCACGGCCTTGGAGGTTCGAGTCCTCTCGCCCGCATTCGTGCACACGGCCCGGCGGCCATGCCTCGCCGCCGAGTACCGCCGCGAGCTACGGGTTGGACGCCAGCGTCTCGCGCTGGATCTGCCACGCGGCGCGGATCGGGTTGAGGAAGTGCGGGGGCTCCTCGGCCTGCAGGCGGCGGTCGTATTTAAGGTTGTACGCGTAGCCGTGTTCGAGTTTGACTTTGCCGCCGCTTTCGCTGAAGATCCCCGTCGAGCCGTTGCTGAACAGGCCGGCGATCGCGCCCCAGACGTTGAGCGTGCCGAGGTTGGCTTCGCCGCAGTTGAAGTTGTCGACCATGATCGACTGTCTGAGCGCCAGGATCGCGGCGTAGACGGTCGGTTCTTTGAGGTCCGCCGCGGTGTTGTTGCAGCCCCCCGAGACGGGGTGGTAGACGCGCACGAAGTTGTTCGCGATCAGCCCCAGCATCGTGGTGCCGGTGGGGACGCCTTCGGCGTTGTGGGGGCCTTCGATGTTGCCCTTGATGACCACGTCGTTCTGGGCGGCGATCGTCAGCGATTCTTCATATTTGCCTTCGACGTACACGTTGCCGCAGCCGGAGTCGGCGGAGTAGCGGGGGACGGGGCCGAAAGGCGAGTACGCGGAGCAGCCGCCCGACACGAAGATGAGGTGGTTTGCCGGGAATTTGACTTTTTTCGTGGTGCCTTCGTTCGTCACCGACATTTCGGTGCCTTCGAGCTTGATTTCTGTCTTGTTTTTGAATTCATAGTTGCTTTCGACGACGTGCTGCAGTTCTTCGTCTCCCGGCGGCGGTTCGAGCTGCGGCACGACTGGCACGGGGATGTGGGTGCCGACGAACGTCGGTGTGGCGCTGCCGCACAGGCTCTCCGTGCCGTACCCCTGTTCACCGTTGTATGGTTTGTCACCGCGGCTGGCGAATTCTATCTTCTGCGACGCTTCGCCGCCGAACGTGGGCGACCCGCAGATGCTCACCGTATCTTCGGTGTGCATCGGCCCGTCGATCGTTTCGCCGGTGACCACCGAGTTGTTCTGATTGCATTCGCCCGGCCGTTTGTTGTACCACACGGCGCACTGTGTTTTGTAGGGTGAGCCGTACACGACCGGATCGAAGGTTTCGTAGGTGGTGAACCACACGAAGCTCACGAAGTTGACGTTCTTGAACGTGGCGATGATTTCGCGTTTTTCCGGACCCGCGTAGCCGATCGACTTGATGCGGAAGCTCCCCGTGCCGGCGCCGGTCTGTTCGATCATCGTTTCGATCAGGTTGTTGGGGTTGCATTTTTTTTCGGGCGAGCCGGTGCGGGTCAGCAGCACGATCGCGTACTTCTCCGGGGTTGCTTCCGTTTCGGTGCCGGGAATCGTCGCCTTATGCACGGGTCCTTCGGCTTCCTGGTTGAGCGATGCGTTGGCCGGCGTGGGCGAGGCGCAGTAGGTCAGGTAGTTGCTGTCCTCGGTGAGGTGCTGGAGGTAGTTGTTGACGCCGGCCTCGGCCGCGTAGTATGCCTTCTTGGCGTCCGTGTCGAGTCCCGTCACGCGGATCTCGCCCTGGGTCGCCGTGAACGCGCCGGCGATCATCAGCGAGGTGATGAACATCACCGACATCACAAGGATCATCGACAGGCCATCCTCGCCACGGAGAGCGATGCGGGTGCGTATCCGGTCCAGTAGGCGCATGATCATCCTCCGCATGGAGTGTTGGAGATCGAGGAGGATTCCGAGGCCGGCGTCAGGCGAATGACCGCGGAGTCTTCGAAGGGGGTGGGGCGATCGCTGTTGAAGGTGCCGGGTTCGTGGCCTTCGGGCGTGACGGTGTAGGTCACGGCCACCTTGACGACCAGCGCCGCTTCGGCTTCCGTGAGCGGCGCGGCGACTTCTTTGGGGTTGATCGCGCCGTAGACCGGGCTGGCGTCGGCTGTGTCGTAGTAGCGGTAGTAGCGGAACACGGGGATCGCTTTCGGGGACGCTTCTTCGGTCACCGATTCCTTGACGCCGGTCACCAGTTTCAGCTGGGATTCTTTCGCGGCGTTCCACGTGTAGGTGGGCGGCGGCCCCGCCGCGAAGCTTGAGCTCGGCCAGGTCTTCTCGAGCAGCGTCCCCGCCACGCCCGCCGTCGGTTTGGTGAAGATGACTTCGTGCTCTTCGATCTGGGAGTAGCTGTTTTCGGTGCCCGCCTTGCCGATGAATTTGAGGTCTGAGCCGGTGCTGCCGGTGAGGATCGGGGCGATCTTCGGCGTGACGCACGCGGAGCGCAGTTCGAGGATCAGCCGTTCCATCGACAGCCGGCCCGCCTGATCAACGTGGACGCGTTCGGTGATGCGGGAGACGTCGTTGGTCGTGAAGTCGAGGACCGCGAACGCGGCGAGTGTTACGACCAGCGCGAGAATCATCGAGATCAGGACCTCGAGCAGGGTGAGACCCGCGGTGTCGCGGGGGTCGGGGAGGCGCGAGAGGTCGCGCTGGCAGGTGCTCAACATTCTTTGTTGGTGGGGCCTTCGAGTTTCCCGGGCGAGGTGGCGGCGCCGGATTTCATGTATATGACCCCGTAGCCGCTGTGTTCGCCGCCGTTGGTGATCGTGCTCAGTTTGCTGGGACCGGCGACCGTGTCGTTGTTGAATTCTTCGGTCGTGAACTTGCGTTCTTTCGCCAGGGCCAACGCGCCGCCGAACACGCAGATCTTGTACGTGCCGAACGGCAGGTTCGGGCGTTCGAGCTTGCCTTCGGCGTTGGTTTTCTGCGTTCTGATCGTTTTGCACTTCGTGTCTTCGACCTTGACCGCGGCGCCGCTGACGGCACTGCCTTCTTCAGCGGGGGTTCCGGCTTTGGTGCCGCTCATGACTTTGAGGTTGACCGGCGGCTGGGTGAGGGTGACTTTTGTCGCCGGCGGGCCGGGCGTGACGACCACTTTGGGCGCGATCACCGAGCCGACAGCTTCAGGGCTGTCAGAGCTGCACGTGCCGGCGTAGACGCTGTATTCCTCGCTGGCGGGGAACGGGAACACGTTTTTTCCGGTGAAGATTTCTTTTTTGAACGTGCCGACGGTCGGAGGCGAGGGGAATTCGCGCGCGGAGGAGAACATCGCGGCGTTGGAGGCTTCGAACGAGTCGCCTTCCGCCGGCGCGCCCGTGAATTTGGCTTCGATTTCTCCGGCGGGCGCGAACTGCACCTGGAGCGTGCCGGTGGTCTCGGCGACGAGGTATTTGGTGCTCGAGTGTTCGTACTGCGGGTCTTCTTTGGAGTTCGGGTCGCCGTCCGGGGTCACGTAGCCGGCGCGGCTGACGTTGACCGTGTATTCGCCTGGGCTGAGAGCGAAGATCGCACATCCGCCGGCAGAGGTTTCGAGCGTGTGTTCCACTGGCGCGGTCGCGGGCCCGTTGGCCGCGACGGTCATCCCGGCGACCGGTTCGGTGCCGTCCGCGACCTGTACCAGCAGCGTCGTGTCGGGTGGCGGGCTGATGATGCCAGACTCGACGACGGCCTTGGCGTTGGACTCCCCCGCCCAGGTCACTTTGGAGCTCGTTTCGATGTATTCGGCTGCGGCGGTGGAGGTGCAGCTGGTGGTGGCGGTCGCGTCCGGCCGGTACGTGGCGGTGGTCGTGATCGTGAACTTGGTCTTGTTCTGGGTCACGACTTCCACGCGGGGGTGCGATTCCAGTTCGGACAGCTTCGCCACCGGTTCGGTGCGCAGCCGCGCCTGTTCCTGCTGGGCCAGCACGTCCGCCTCGGAGCGGGCGCGCGCGAGCGCGCTGGCCTTGTTGCTGCCGTCGAGGCCGTTGAACGTGGCGACCACGATCAGCGCCACGAGCAGCGCGCTGATGATCACCTCGATCAGCGTGTCGCCCGCCTCGCCGCCCAGGCCATGCCGCGCATCGGCAGCGCGTCGGCGTCGCCGAGCATTGAGGCCGGGAGGCATGGCAGAGAAAGTGCGCATCGTCACAAGGTGGGCCTTTGGAAGCTACGAGCCCCTTCGGCACGCCCGCAGGGGTGCTTTAGCGCTCGCGGCGGCTGTAAACACCTGAAAGACGGCAAGAAATCCGTCGATCCGGGGGGTTTCGCGGTCAGCGCCTACAATTCGGGGCCCTCGGGAGACTGGTGTAACGGCAACATGGGGGTCTCCAAAACCCTTGCTCGAGGTTCGACTCCTCGGTCTCCCGCTCCAGCCTGACCCCGGACCTCCGGGGTTTTTGGCTTTGTAGAGGCTGTCGCACAACCCCTTTACGCGACAGCCTCTGTAGGGCCGAACGTGGGGTGATGTGGGTGCATGCCGGCCTCGTGGGAGGTCGAGCACTGTGCTATTCTCCATAAACTGGATCAGAAATCTGATGAAGACCGACGTACACCAGCACATATGGACCGAGCCGCTCGTGCAGGCGCTCTCGGCGCGCGGCGAGCTGCCGTTCGTACGCGGCGAGAATGGGCTCACGGTGCTGTACCTGGCAGGCGAGCGGCCGTACGTGATCGACCTGCCCAGCGAGGCTCCGGCGCAGCGCGCGTCGCTGGTCGAGCTCGACGGCCTCGACCGCGCGCTGATCTGCCTGTCCAGCCCGCTGGGCATCGAGTGGCTCCCGCGCGAGCAGGCGCTGGTGCTGATCGACGCCTACCTGGAGGGAGCGCTGGCGCTGGATGAGCCGTTCGGCGTGTGGGGCGCGATCGCGCTGGACGGCGCCCATCCGGAGGACGTCGACGACGCCCTGGCACGCGGCTGCGTAGGCCTGTCGCTGCCCGCCGGCGCGCTCGGCAGCGTCGACGCGCTGGTCGGCCTGTATCCGGTGCTGTCGCGGCTGGAGGAGCATGACGCCCCGCTGCTCGTGCACCCTGGTCCGCAGCTCGGCGGCGGCGCGCTTCGCGCCACCGGCGGGGCGCCGCTGGGCGACCCGCTGTGGTGGCCGGCGCTCACTGGATACGTCGCCGGCATGCAGGCCGCGTGGCTCGCGTTTGCGGCGGTGGGGCGCGCACGGCATCCGCGGCTGCGTGTGATCTTCTCGATGCTCGCGGGGCTGGCGCCGCTGCACGCCGAGCGGCTTCGCTCGCGCGGTGGCCCCTGCCGGCCGCAGCCAGATCCGCTGGTGTTCTACGAGACCTCCTCCTACGGACCGGCGACGGTGCGCGTGCTCGAGCATCTCGTCGGCGCGCAGCAGCTGCTGTACGGATCTGATCGGCCTGTTGTCGAGCCGCTCGAGCTGGGCATGCCGGAGGGGGTCGCATGGGAGTCGATCGCGGAGTCCACGCACCGCGCCCTCGGCGCGCGAGGCGCGGCGGTGCCAGCATGAGCGCAACGTCGCCCCACGCCGTCACGGTGCCACCGGCCTCCGGCGCGCCCACGCAGCCCTTGCAGCACGCGCCGGGCGCGCTCGACCCGCGCGCCGTCGCCGCGATCGTGCGTCCGCGCGGTCGCGACCTGTCGGGAGCGGAGCTGCAGGCGTTCGTCACCGAGCTGGCCGACCGTCCGGAGCTGTGGATTCACCTGGTCAAGCACGACACCACGCAGCGCGTGTACGAGGAGCTGCTCAGCGACGAGCACGTGACCGCGTGGTTGATCTGCTGGATGGACGAGCACGACACCGGCTTTCACGACCACGACGTCTCGTGCGGGGCCGTGGCGGTGGTCAGCGGCGCTGTGCGCGAGGAGCGCCTGGCGATCGACGGCCCGACGCGCAACGGCGTGTTCAAGGCGGGCGCGAGCTTCCACTTCTCAGCCTCGGACATCCATCGAGTGAGCCACTCGGGGGCAGACCCCGCGGTGACCCTGCACGTGTACTCCCCGCCGCTGTTGCGCATGGGCGCGTATGAGATCGGCGACGACGGCGTGCTGGCGCGCCACACCATGTCCTACGAGCAGGAGCTGCGCCCGCTCAGCCAGCACGGCGGCGGTGAGGCCGGCACTGGCGAGGCCGGCGGCGGCCAGCGAGCCGGGGGAGGGGCGGCTGGCTAGCTTCCGGGCCTGGCGCAGGTACGGCGCTCGATCCCGCCCTGGTTCGCGATCAGGATCAGGCTGACGAGCTCCGGTGCGAACAGCCCGTGCTCGACCACACCGGGCGTCCCGCTCAGCCTCGCGGCGAGTTCGCGAGGATCGCCGACCGGGCCGAGATAGTCGGCGATCACGCCCCCGTCGGGGCTTCGCTCGACGTCGCGCAGGCGTGCGGGGGCGAGACTCAGCAGCGTGCGCTCGATGCCGAACGGCACGAGCTCCAACGGCACCGGCGCCGTGAGCGCGGGCACTGCCTTCTCGGCCGAGGCGATCACGACGAAGCGCCGCGCTGAGCACGCCACGATCTTCTCGCGGGTGTGCGCGCCGCCGCCGCCCTTGACGAGCCAGCCGCTGTCGTCGATCTGGTCGGCGCCGTCGATCGCGATGTCCAGCTCGCCGACGTCGTCGAGCGACTCCACGGTCAGGCCGAGTGCGCGCGCGGCGCTGTCGGTCGCGGGCGAGGTGGCCACGCAGCGCACGCCCGTGCAGCCGCGCGCGGCGATCGCGGACAGCAGGTACGCGACCGTGGAGCCCGTTCCCAGACCCACGCGCATGCCGCTCTCGACCAGCTCCGCGGCGGCGGTCGCGGCGGCCCGCTTCTGCGCGGAGACGGCGGACTCGTCGCTCAGTTGCTGCTGCCCCGCAGTCGCACGAGAGGACGCCATGGGGCGGACGTTACCGACCCGGCTGGCGCCCTGAGGCGCACGCGATCGGGCGACGCGGGACCGTGCAGCAGGAATCCCTGGCCCACCGCGCAGTCGAGCTCGCGCGCCAGCGCCAGCTGGCGGTTGGTCTCGATGCCCACCGCCACCGCCGTCAGGCCGGCCTCCTTGGCGAGCGCGATCGTCGCCGCGAACATGGCGCGCCGTTCCTTGTCCTGGTGGAAGCTGCCCGTGAGCGCGCGGTCGAGCTTGACGACGTCCAGCGGCAGGTTGCTGGGGAGCCCCAGCGACAGCTGCCCGAAGCCGAATTTGTCGAGTGCGATCAGCACGCCCAGGCGCTTGAGGTCCTTCAGCGCGGAGCGCGCGCGCTCGGGGTCGCGCAGCACGGCCTCCTCGCTGATCTCCAGGCACAGCGCGCGACCGGGCAGGCGGAAGTGCGCGAGCTCCTCGCGCACGCGCTCGGCGAGATCGAGCTCCGTCAGCTCGCGCGCGGAGATGTTGACCGACAGCGGGATCGTGATGCCCGCGCGACGCCAGATCGCGGCCTGCGCGCACGCCTCGTGCAGGACCCAGCTGCCGATCTGAACGATCAGCTCGCTGTCCTCCGCGGGCGGCAGGAACATCGACGCGAGCACCGTCGTGTTGGCGGTGTGCCCGGCGCCCGTGGGTCGCCAGCGGACAAGGGCCTCCACGCCGAGCGCCTGGCCGCCGGCCAGTCGCAGGATCGGCTGGTAGGCGAGCAGCAGCTCGTGTTGGGGGAGCGCGTCGCGCAGGCGGCCCTCGAGCTCCATGTGCGCGTCGAGCTCTCGTCGCAGGCTCTCGTCGAACAGCTCCAGGCGCCGGCCGCCGGCGCCCTTTGCGCGATACATCGCGACGTCGGCCTCGCGCAGCATCGCATCGGGATCCACGTCGGGACGGCGGGCGACCGAGATGCCCACGCTCGCCAGGATCGCGACCTCCGCGGAGCCCAGCGGGAAGGGGTGCTCGAGCGCGTCGAGCACCCGCTCGGCGAGCGCCACCGCCTCGCCGTCGCCGTCGATGTCCTCCGCCAGGATCACGAACTCGTCGCCGCCCATGCGCGCCACCGTGTCGCTGTCGCGCATCAGCTCACCGAGTCGTTCCGACACGGACAGCAGCAGGCGGTCGCCGACCTCGTGGCCGAGGTTGTCGTTGACCGCCTTGAACTTGTCCAGGTCGATGAACAGCATCGCCACGACGCCGTTGCTGCGGTGCAGGCGCGCGAGCGCCTGGCGGGCGCGGTCCATCAGCAGCAGCCGATTGGGCAGTCCGGTGAGCGGGTCGTGCAGCGCCTGGCGCTCGAGCCACACGCGGTCGGTGACGTCCTTGGCGGCCGCGTACCAGCTATCGCCGTCGCGGCGGGCGCTCCACAGCAGCCATCGCCACGAGCCGTCGCGATGCTGGTAGCGCGTGGTTATGTTCTCGAGCTCGCTCGCCGCCGATGCATCTCTATCGAGCAGCGGCCCCAGCGCCTGCTCGACGTCGTCGGGGTGCACGAACTGGCGGATCGGCCGCTCGCGCAGCTCGTCGCGCGTCCAGCCCAACAGGTGCTCCCACGCGGGGTTCAGCAGCGTGAAGCGCCCGTCGAGCGAGATCGTCGCCAGCAGGTCGCTGGTCAGCTCGAACAGGCGCGCGATGCGCGCCTTGCCGTCAACCGCCGACTCGATGTTCGCATGGCCCTGCGTGCTGGTCGCGTGCGATCCCATCGTTGCTGGTCACGTCGGCTCGCCAGCCGCCGTGACCTGGGCGAGCCGGGCGTCATTGGACGGATAGGCCAGGAGCCGGGGGCGTCTCGAGCCGGCTCAGGAGGTGCTGCCGAGCGGCGCGGCTGAGTCGGCCGCGGTGCTCTGCGCAGCCCCCGATGCCGAGCGCAGCGCGCCCGTGCCCGCGTCGCCCCGCAGGAACTGCCATATCGACAGGCACATCAGCACCGTGAGGATGCCGGCGCTCGTCGCGCACTCCTCGCAGATCGCGTGGATCGAGAACAGCTCGCGGTAGGTCAGGTACATGCTGAAACCGAAGCCGACGAGCGTCAGCGCCATCGTCGCGAACCGGCTGTTCTCGCTCTGCGGGATCAGCAGCGAGCCGAGGATCCCGATGTAGCCGATCAGCCCCATCAGCGCCACCGGCACGCCGGCGAGCTTCGAGTACACCGAGCTCTGCACCTTGATGCAGCTGTTTCCAGCGGTGCACAGCGGCTTGATTTCGGCGTAGTGGATGTACGTCAGGTAGCTGGCCAGGGCGACGCCCAGGACCGTGATGGCGATCAGCACGATTCTCAGGGCCCGGGCGCTCATCGCGAAGCTATTCCTTGAGCAGCTTTTCGACGGCTTCGTTGACGAACGACGCTTCTTCCGGGTTGTTGTAGTCGAGCTTGGTGAGCGCGCCGCCGCTGTGGCCGATCAGGAACGACGGAGTGCCGTTGAAGCCGTTGTTGCTTGCGGCCTGGGCGTCCGTGACGGTGACCTGGTTGGCCAGCGCCTGTTCGCCGCGGTCGGTCGTCCACGTCGCGAGGTTCAGGCCGGGGACCTGGCTGGCTATGTTCTGAATGTATTTTTCGGTGACGTAGCCCGAGTCCTCTTCTCCCTGCTCGTGGTAGAAGGTCTCGATGAAGTTCCACGCCTTGTTCTGCTTGCCGGCGGCGTAGGCGGCGACCTGCTGAGCCTTGAACACTTCGGGTTCGCGCGTCGCTGTCTCCAACGAGCGGTATTCGATCTTCAGCTTCCCCGTGCGCACCCATTTGGAGATGACGGCGGGCAGCGCGCTGAGCGTGAATTTCTGGCAGATCGGGCACTCGAGGTCGCCGAAGTACTCCAGCGTCAGCGGCGCAGTGGACGAGCCCAGGACGTTGCCCTTCTGGGGGATGCCACCAACCAGCGCGGTGACTTCGTGGACGACCGAGTTCTGTTCGTGTCTGGTCGGGATGCCTTTTTTGGAGCCGCCGCCGGTGGCGACGAGGATGACGATGATCGCCACCACCACGACCGACACCACGATGCCGAGCTGCGTCAGTCGCGTGCGCCGCATCGCGCTCGCGACCGCGGCCTCCTCCATCGCCTTGCGTTGCGAGCGCGCCTGCTCGCGGCGCTCCTTGCGGGTCAGGTCTGTTTCGTCGCTCTCCACTGGGCTCATGGGGAGAACTTTTACAGATTTTTGCTCAAGCGTGTCTAAGTACCATGCGAGGGGACCTGCTCCGCGAGCCCCCGTAGCTCAGCTGGATAGAGCATCGGACTTCTAATCCGAGGGTCGCTGGTTCGAATCCAGCCGGGGGCATTGGCCGGCGGCGTCGCCGCCGTGAGCGTCGCGGCTGTCTAGCATCCGCGCGGATGTTCGTGGCCACGGTGCTGCTGTATCCATGCGCGCTCGTGGCGTTGAGCGTCGGCGCGGGCCTGGCGGTGGATCGCTGCAGCGGCGGCTCGGTGCCGGCGCCGCTGCTGTTGAGCGTCGGCGCGGCCGCGCTGATCGGGCTGTCGCAGCTGAGCACCGCGGTGCCCGCGCTCGCCCCGGCGACGCCCTACCTGATGGCGGCGCTGGCGCTCGCGGGCCTCGCGCTCGGCGGGCGCAGGGCGCTGGCGCTGGCGCGGCGCGCGCTCAGGCGGGGCTGGCTGCCGGCCGTGTCCGTGAGCGCGTACGCGCTCGCGCTCGCGCCCGTGCTTGCCGCGGGGCGCCCGAGCTTCTCCTCCTATATGGCGCTCGCGGACTCCGCCGTGCATCTGATCGGCGCGGACTTCCTGATCGGTCACAGCCGGGACTTCGCGCACCTGGACCTGCACAACTCCTACGGCCAGTTCCTGCGCGACTACTACGGCACCAGCTACCCGTCGGGGGCGGACACGCTGTTCGGCGGCAGCGCCTCGCTGCTCGGGCTGCCGCTGATCTGGGCCTTCCAGCCGTTCAACGCATTCATGCTCGCGGCCGCCGCGGGACCGTGCTGGCTGCTCGCGGGGCGCATGCGGCTGCGCGGAGCCTGGGCGGCGCTGGCCACGCTGACGGCGGTCCTGCCGGCGCTCGTATACGCGTACGAGCTGTTCGGCTCGATCAAGGAAGTGACGGCGCTGCCGATGCTGCTGACGCTCGGCGCGCTCGTGGCTGCGCACCGGAGCTGGCTCGGCCGCGCGCCCGTGCGCGCGATCCCGTTCGCGCTGGTGTTCGCCGCGGGCGTCTCCGCGCTGGGGCTCGCGTTTGGCGCGTGGGCGCTCGCCGCCGTGCTCGTGCTGGCGGTCGTGCTGGGGGAGCGTGTGCGAGCCGGGGCCGTGTCGGCGCGTCGCGCCACCGTTGCGGTGGCGCTCGCGGGCGCCACGCTGCTGGTCGTCGCGCTGCCGACGTGGCTGGAACTTCACGCGGCGCTGCAGGTCGCGCAGGCGATCGCCTCGACGGGCAACTCGGGCAATCTGCACGCGCCCCTGCGCGCCACCCGGCTGTTCGGCGTGTGGCTGAACGGCAGCTACAAGCTGAGCCCTGCGGGCGCCCCGCTGCTGGCCACCCACGTCCTGGTCGTCGTTGCGCTCGGCTCGACGCTGCTCGGTGCGGCGCACGTGCTGCGCATCCGTGCGCATGCGCTGGCCGGCTGGCTTGCGCTGACGCTGCTGGCGTCGCTCGTGGTCACCGAGTCCGTGACCACGTGGGCGGATGCGAAGACGCTGGTGCTCACCTCGCCGGTGGTGGTGCTGATCGCGTGGGGGGGAGTCGCGGCGTTGTTGGCCGGCCCGCGCCGGCGGGCGCTGCTGCCGGTGGCGGGGCTGCTCGCGCTGGCGCTGGCCGGTGGCGTGCTGGCGTCGGACGCGCTGCAGTACCACAGCTCGGATCTCGCGCCGACGGCGCGCTACAGCGAGCTGGCGTCGCTCGACGGGCGCTTCGCGGGGAAGGGTCCGACGCTGTTCACGGACTTCGACGAATACTCGATGTACGAGCTGCGCGACCTGGACGTGGGCGGCCCCGACTTCGTCTACCCGCCGCTCGCGGTTGCGCTCGCGGCGGGCGGCCACGGCGACCCCGTCAACCTCGACCGCATCGCGCCTGATGCGCTGCTCGCCTACCCGCTGATCGTCACCCGCCGCGACCCTTCGCTCAGCCGCCCGCCGGCGGCGTATCGACTGCTGTGGCAGCGCGCCTACTACCAGGTGTGGGGCCGCCGCGCGGGAGCGCCCGCGGCCGAGCTGCACGTTGCGCTGAGCGGTCCGTCGTCGGCGCAGTGCGAGCAGATCGGCAGCGTCGCGCGGCACGCGGGCGCCGCCGGCGAGCGCCTGATCGCGGCGCAGGCGCCCGAGCTGGTCCAGGTTCCGCTGGCGCGCGCTTCGCATCCGGCGCGCTGGGGCCGCCAGCGCACGGGCGGCGCGCGCGAGGGCCTCGTGATGAGCGTGCCGGGAACGCTGTCGGCGAGCTTCACGCTGCCTTCGCCAGGCGTCTGGCAGGTGTGGGTGCAGGGTCAGATCATGCCCACGGTCACGCTCAACGTGGATGGCCGGCGCGTCGCCTCGATCGCGGGCCAGCTCGACGGCAACTCGCTCGTGCCCAACACCGTCCCGCCGGTCGCGATCAAGCTGGCCGCCGGCCGCCACCGCGTCTCGCTCACGCGCTCCGGTTTCAGCTTGGCCCCCGGCAACGGCGGCCAAGCGGTACTGGACGCGATCTTCCTCACGCCTGCCGACACCGACCCGCAGGGCCCGCTGCGCAGTGTCACGCCGTCGCGGTGGCGTGCGCTGTGCGGGCGTAGCTACCAGTGGGCCGAGCTGAGCCGCTCCATCGGGACTTGAACATAGTCTCTGTCTCCATGAGCCGTCCGGCCAAGGCCTCGGGGATCGACCAGATCCTGCTGGGCGACAACCTGCAACTGCTGCCGGCGTTCGCCTCGGAGTCGTTTCAGCTGGTGTACGTCGATCCGCCGTTCAACACCGGCAAGGTGCAGGCGCGCAGGACGTTGCAAGCGGCGCGCGACGCCGACGGCGAGCGCACTGGCTTTCAGGGCCGGCGCTACACGACGAGGCTGCTGTCGGAGTCCAGCTACAGCGACTGCTTCGAGGACTACCTCGCGTTTCTGGCGCCGCGCCTGGAGCAGGCTCACCGGCTGCTGACGCGCGAGGGCACGCTGTACTTCCACATCGATTACCGCGAGGCGCACCACTGCAAGCTGCTACTCGATGAGATCTTCGGGCGCGAGTGCTTTCTCAACGAGATCATCTGGGCGTACGACTACGGCGGCCGCAGCAAGCGCCGTTGGCCGGCCAAGCACGACACGATCCTTGTGTACGTCAAGGACGCGGGCGCGTACTTCTTCGACTCCGAGGAGGTCGATCGCGAGCCGTACATGGCGCCCGGCCTGGTCACGCCCGAGAAGGTCGCCAGGGGCAAGCTGCCGACGGACGTGTGGTGGCACACGATCGTGCCCACCAGCGGGCGTGAGAAGACCGGCTACCCGACGCAGAAGCCCGAGGGGATCGTGCGCCGCATGGTGTGCGCGTCGACGCGCCCAGGCGACTGGTGCCTGGACTTCTTCGCCGGCAGCGGCACGCTCGGCGCGGTCGCCGCGCAGCTCGGCCGGCGCTACGTGCTGATCGACTCCAACCCGGAGGCAGTGGAGATCATGCGCGCGCGCCTGGGCGAGCCCTCGTCCGCGCCGGGCGCGCGCAGCGCCGGCGCGTCGCCGCGCTAGCCGGAGCTTCGGGAGCGCGGCGTCACGCGCGCCGACGTGCGAGCCTTTTGCGCATGTACCACGTGGAGCTGCGCCAGTTCCCCCACAACATGTGCCGCTTCAACCTCGCCGACGCGGAGCTGCGCGCGATCGTCGAGCCGTGGGCGCGGGAAAAGGTGGTGGACTTCGGCGAACGCAAGTGGAGCTCGCAGACGGCCACGCTCACGATCCTGCAGGGCCCGCGCATCCCGCTCGAGCAGCTGACGATGGGACGCGGCTGGCGCGCCGCCGAGCGCCACAGCGAGGACGTCACCGAGCGGCTGCTCGCGTCAGCCCGGCAGTCGCTCGCCGCTGCGCCTTCGTCCTTCGTCGCTTCGCCCTGCGCGCCTCCTGCGGTCGACCCGCGGCAGTCGTCCGGGCTCGCACAGCCGCCGCCGCTCGCAGACGCGTTGGCGCTCGGCGTCGAGCTGGCGTCGCTTCTGGGCGAGGACCCCGGCCGCCTGCTGTCGGCGTGGCGGGAGGTCGCCGCGTGCTCGAGCGGGCTGTCCCCGAGCGAGAGCCTCGCGCTCGCCGAACGGCAGCTGCGCTCGTGAGCGGCGGCCGCCGGCGGTCACGAGCCGCCGGGCCGCCCGCTCGCTAAACTGCGGTCCTGAATCCGTGGTGGGCGTAGCTCAGTTGGTAGAGCTCCTGGTTGTGGTCCAGGCGGTCGGGGGTTCGAGTCCCCTCGCTCACCCCTCACGAAGTGCCTGCAAATCTTGTGGTTTTGGATTTGAGGGCAGGCGGCGGAGGATTGGACTGGGTCCAATTGGGGTCCAATTTCCTTTTTGGACCGTCCGGCCGCGCGCCGACAACGACAGACGCGGACGCATCGTCGGATAGCCGTCCTGTACTGGTCTGTCTGGAGCGACTGATCTCATTCCTAGTACGTGTCAGGTCTTTCAGGTGATTTGAACCGTTACTCACTCGGCGATCCACTGGGGACGCCGGGCGGGTATGGCGCCGCGTTTCGCGCCGAACGCGACGACGGCGAGGCGTGTGTCGTGAAGCTCATTAATGGTTTTCGCAACCCGAGCCCGGAAGTGCTGCGGCGCCTGGAAGTCGTCCTTGCGCGTCTAGCCCATGTGCAGTCCGATCACGTCGTCCCCATCATCGACGCCGGCATCGATGACGGCCAGATCGGTGGGCGGCTGCCTTGGCTGGCGATGCCTGAGCTGCCCGACGCGAGGTCACTGCAGGATCTGATCGCCGTTGGCCCCCTCGATCCACCGGCCGCGAAACGCCGATCCTTGAGCATGGACGTGCTGGAGGCGATGTTCGCCGCGCGGTTCTCGCGTCGCACCTGATCCCGGCGGGTCTGCCTGAGGGCTGGCGCGAACTCGTCTCGGTGCTCCTGCGTAAGCTCCCTGCGGCGCGTCCCTCAGATGCTCGCGAGCTCGCCCACTGGATCAAGGCGCCGCAGGGTCCGCCGCCCGCGCCGGCCGAGGTAAGCAGATCCTCGCCATTTCGTCGCAGCGCGACTCTTCGAGAAGGCCGTGTAGGAGTGCCTCGGACGGACCCCCGGAGGCGTCGAGTAGCCGTATGAGCGTGGTGAGCCGGATCTCGCGCTTGCCGCGACGCCACCGACACGCTGCGAGCCTTCGAGGCAGGAGCGGACGACGTGATCCGCGCACCGTTTGTCTATGCGGAGCTTTTTTCTTGGCCGCTCCGCCATCCGTCTCGTCAGTCGCCCAAGCTCGCAGAGGCGGGTGCGATCGGCTGGGCGCCGTCAACGTGGGGCGTCGGCTAATGCCTCGCGCCACTCACAAGAGATCCATGAACACGCGAGCTGACCCGGTCCGTTTCGCAGAGACGTTCCGGCAGGCACGTGAGCAGCAGCGAGTTACCGTCGCTGACCTCGCCGCCCGGACCGGCATCGACGCGCAGCAGATCAGCGCCCTCGAAGCTGGGCGGCTTGATCCCGCGTTTGACGTGATGATCGCGCTGGCCGACGGGATCGGAGTCCGCCTATCTGCACTGGTCCGCAACGACTGAGACGGCATTGGAGCCGCCGCGGTTGCCTACCCTCGACCGGGGCGTTGGAGCACCGCTGGCATGCAATGATGCCGTGCCGTCGTCTACGCCGCTACGCGCTCAAGGTTTTCAGCGCGCGCATTGAAGTGCCGACCTTCGTCCTCGTCGCCTACGCGGATCACGAAGATCTCGCTGCCGTCGACACCGAGCGGACCAAGATCCTCGACGATGACGCCCCTCCAGTTGAAGGCTGGGAGCTTCGATGTCACGTGGTCGCCGACCTTCAGCGAGCCGGCAGAGGATGTCCCATTGCGTGCCATGATCTTGAAGGTATCACCAAGGACGGGGAAGTCCGAGCGCTTGGCAGCGGTCGGCTGCGACCATATCGAGTGATGTGGCCAGGATGTTGAGTGCGCTGCGCCAGCCGCGGCACGTGGCGAGGCTGATCGTCGAGGGTTCCAAGGCGCTTCTCTTGAGCTTGGCGTCGATGTCGTCGTGCGCGATCGCGTTGCGCCACGTGATGAGCGCCCAGAGCTTCTTGCGGCGCTCGTCGTTGCCGCTGCGCTCCCTATCGACCTCGGCCCAGATGTCGAGCCCGAAGCGTTCGAAGTCGTCGGCGATCGAGTTGGGTTGCGCGTTGTGCCGTTCGAGCGTCGTGTTGTTCGTCAGGTTCCCGTACAGGAGTTCTGCGTAGTTCGCGTCGTGTGCCCCGAGCGCGATGGCGTCTGCGGTCTGGGCGTGTAGTGCGCGAGCAAACCCTTGGAAGCGACTTCGAAGCCACGCGGCGACGCTACCGCAGCGTCCCGACGCAACGCTGCGGCCGGTCAACAGCACTCCCGGCGCACAGTGCCGAACTACCAAACAGACCTGATGCACGGATGTGCCATCGCTGTGCGGACCTCGCCCGCGGCTTTGAGGACGCGCTCCCCCCTTCTGCGTCGCCTCATACACGACGGTGCCGTGCCGCTTGAACCCCGCGATGAGACCCGTGGTCTCCGTCTCGCGGAAACGGGATTGAGTTGGACCCGTGCCTGGCCCCATCACGAGGTGCCGGGGTCCAATTTGGGGTCCAATCTGAGGAAAACTCAGAGGCATCCAGGAGCAATAGAACCAATGAATCCGGGGCCTGGGCACCCACCGCTACCCCGTCCGTCGGGTTGTGGTCCAGGCGGTCGGGGGTTCGAGTCCCCTCGCTCACCCTCACGACATGCCTTCGGGGTCGGGGTCGGGGTCGGCTCAGTGGGCGACCTGGCCCAGCTGCTGGAGGAGGTCGATCGTGGGCTGCTGCTGGAGGTCCACGCCGAGGCTTGCGATTCAGGGGTCGCCGATCCGGTGAAGCTCGCCGCGTGGATGGTGCGCTTTGGCTGCGAGGACCAAGACTTCTTCTAGGTCGATCCCGTTCGATACGCCGGTGCGCTCGGCGAGCGCGGGCTACTGGCCTATCGCCGCGCGATCGAAGAACGCGACGACGGGGAGCAGCTCTTTGCGGTGCGCTGGGCACGCGAGCGCCTCGCGGTCGGCACTATCGGAGGGCGAGCTTGACGGGCTCACTGGCTACCTCGACGGCAACCCACGACTTCCGTTCCGCTACCTGAGCATCCACGGACCGTCCAAGGGCCGCACCATGCCCGAGGCAAAGCTCGCGAGCTCTCTTGCCCGGCTGGCCGACCGGGCGCAAGCGATCGTGATGCATCCCGACACGATCGAAGACCCGGAGAACTACCGCATCCTTGGCCGCAAGCTGGTTCTCGAGAACATGGATGCCCGCAAGAGCACCGGTCGAACCCCCGACGAGCTCGCTCCGTGGTTCTCGGCGCTTCCCGACGCGGGGTTCTGCTTCGACATCGCCCACGCCTGGTCGCTTGACGCGACGATGACATTGGGTGGTGAGCTACTGGACGCGTTTCGAACGCGCCTACGACACGTTCACGTCAGCTCGATGGGGCCGTCGTTGCACCACGTTTCTCTCACCGACGCCGACGAAGAGCTGTTCATGCCGATCCTGTACCGCTGCCTTGACGTTCCCTGGGATCCTCACGACGCCAATGCGGCAAGACTGACGGGCGGTCTCGGAATGAGCGCGCCGTTGCAGCAGCTTTCGCACCGGCTCGGCAAGGAGCTCGAGCACGGTCTGCGCGCGATGCTCTTCGAAACCGACTCGCTCCCCAAGCTGGTACGTGAGTTCGGGATCTTCTGACAGCGGAAACCTCCCGCGGGTCCCCGCCGATCGGTCCCGCGGGTCCCCGCCGATCGGCAAAACCCGCCTGACCTCAAGCACCTATCAAGCCCATAACTGGCAAGAGCGCCCGGAGACAGCCAGTCTAAAGGGCGAGAAGCAAGCCGGAAAGCCCAGATACCGGGCAACTAAATACGTTCTGCAGCAACTTTAACGCGTGTGCGTGACAAACGCGTTGTTTCCAGCTATGCTGCGCGGCTCGCGTTACGGGAATGGCCTAACGCGAGGGCAGTTCGCGGTCTGACCAGGACGGTCGGGTTGCGGCCGCCCGCAACACATTCCTGTTACTCCAAGGGGGCATCCTGATGCACGGAAGATTCCGAGTTCTACGCCGCATGCTTTTTGCGGCGATGGCGCTTGTGGCACTGGCGATTCCAGCGACGGCCGCGTTCGCGCCGGGCCTGGCGCAGGCCACGAGCACCGCCAAAACCGCGTTGATCGACGAAGAATCGGTCACGACCGAGGATGGGATCACCAAGGAAGGCACCACTCCCATCAGCCTCGAGCAGTTTGCGGCCGAAAACGCGGGCTTTGCGGTCACTGTGCGAACTGGCGAAGAATGGGAAAAAATGACTGCGGAAGAATTCGCGCAGTATCAGGTCCTGATCGTCGGCGACCCGATCTGCAGCTCCACGGCGGTCTCCGCGGTCGAATCCGCCAAGACGTGGACGCCGGTGGTGATGGGCGCGGGGCCGAACCCCCTCAAGGGCAACCGCGTTCTCGTCGGGACGGACCCTGAGGACCACTACCTGTACGGAGCCGGCGGCGCCCAGCCCACGGAAGCTGGCAACCCGTTGAGCGCCGGCGCCGAGCACCTCGTTGAGGACGGGATCATCTACGCGGGCGGCGTCGAAGGCGCGACGGGCGTCTATTTCGACACCAGCTGCGCGGACCTCGAAGAAGAGCCGGCGGACATCAGCCGCGCGGACATCAGCCGCGCGAACGTAAAGCCTGCGACCTCGTCACGGCAGCAGGAACTCGAAGGTCCGGACGGCAGGGACAAGACCGAAGTGCTCGACCACCTCACCACGTCGACGGCGCCTGAACCGTGGACCGAGGACTCCCATCCTCCGTGCGGCGGCTCGGTGCAGCAGATCGCGCTCAACCCCGCGTTCGACTCCGGCGCCACGAAGCTGGAAGACAGCAACATCCAGGGTTGGGGATGCTCTGACCACGTGACGTTCCCGACGTTCCCGGAAGACTGGCACGCGCTCGCGGTCGCGACGGACACGGAAACCCATCCAACGTGCGGTATCGACCCGGATACGGGAGAAACGGCTTGTGGCGAGTCGTACGTGTTGTTCGCCGGCCGCGGGATCGTTGCCAGCTCCGAGCACCTGTCGCTCTCGCCGACGACGGGCGAACAGGAAGCGGGCGCTACGCACACGCACACGGTCACGGCGACCGTGACGGAACCGGAACCGGTGGTGTTCGCAGTGCGTCCGGCCGTTTCCGGGGGCAACGTCCCCGCGGTTGGCGCGAAGGTGAAGTTCCTGGTCACCGAACAGAACGATGGTGTGGTTGGCACCTGCACGACACTGGAAGGGGCGGCTGACCCCGAATGCGAAACCAACGCCGAAGGCAAGGTCAACTTCACCTACGCCGATGTGAAGGGCGCTGGTGTCGACACGATCAACGCGAGCGTCAAGCTCGGCGAAACGACCGAACAGGCGACTGCGTCGATGACGTGGACGCCCGTCGCGGTGGTCGTGGCCACGCCGGCCAAAACGGCGGCGGTCGTGCCTGCGCCTACGCCGAAATCCGGCGTGCTGGCGTTCGGCGCGGCGCACCTGGCAAGCAACTCGCACGCGTGCGTGGCGAGCACCGGCTATCTGGCATCGGTGAGCGGCAAGCTGATCGCGTCGGTCACGTACGCGCTCGACGGTCACAAGCTCAAAACGCTGACTCACGCGAACTCGCACGGGGCGTTCTCGCTGCGGATCGCGCTTGCGGCGGGACATGTGCATCACCTCACGATCGAGGTCGCGTTCACGTCCGCGAGCAGCGCGAAAGCGCTGACGCTCAAACGGACGCTCGCGCGCTGCGCGGCCGTCCACCACGTCTCGACGCCGCGCTTCACCGGCTGAGCGGGGCGGTACAGTAGGCAGATGATCGGAGCGGGCGGCCGTATGAGCGATACGGTCGCCCGTTTCCGCATCCGGGGGCTGACGAGGTGGAGCTGCGTCCTGGCACTGGCACTGACGCTGGCGACGGTCGCGCTCACAGCTGAAGCTCAGGCCGGGGAAGCTCCGCCCGTGGCGAGCCCGCCCGCGACCGGCCCGTCTCCGGCTGTGGCGCCGACAACCAGGCAGCTGTCGAACGAACGCACGCTCACGACCTGGGCCCACCCCGTCGAACCGGGCCCGATCTACGCGCACCCCGAAGCGCACGCTCGGCGGGTGGGGCGGATTCACCTGGCAACGGAGGACGGCTTCCCGGAGGTGTATCTGCTGCTGAGCGTGTACACGGACGCGCAGGGCGACGAATGGGTCAGGCTGCGGATACCGGGGCGCCCCAACGGGCGCATCGGATGGGTGTCGCGGGAAGTGCTCGCCGCGTTCCATCGCACGCGCTGGGCGATCGTGGTGAACCTCGCCGAGCGCCGGCTGACCGCGTACAACGACGGCCACGTGCGCATGACGGCCCCCGTCGGCGTCGGCAAGCCGAGCACGCCGACGCCCACGGGGCGCTTCTGGATCCGCGAGCGCTTCACCGTGACCGACCGCGGCAACCCGTACTGGCCGTATGCGCTCGGCACCTCCGACTACTCGACGCTGACGGAATGGCCGGGGGGAGGGGTGATCGGCATCCACGGCGACTTCGGCGAACCGCAGAAGATCCCCGGCGATCCGTCGCACGGATGCGTGCGCATGCGCGACGCCGACATCGCGTGGCTGGGTCCGCGCGTGACGCTCGGCACGCCGGTGGACATCGTCACGGGCTGAGTCAGCTAGAAGGCGAGGAGGTCCAGCGCTCGGCGGCGCGACTGACGTCCGCGAGCGTGCGCTCGGAGGCGCCGCGCCGGCGACGGTGCCGGTTCTGCGCGGCGAGCATCTGCTCGATGTCGCCGAGCTCGAGCTCTACTTCGCGCTCGGGCGAGCGCGTGGGCTTCCAGTCGAGCAGCTCCGCGTTTCCGTCCCGGTATAGGTGCCCGGCGAGCAGCGCCAGTGCGAGCAGCAGCAGCGGCACGCCCAGCACCATCGCCAGGAAGTACAGCTGGTCCATCGCTCAGGCGCCCTCCGGCGCGGGGCGCATCGGCGAGCCGGGGCGCGGCGTGCGCCTGCTCGCTGGCTTGGCGCGCGCGGGGCGCTCCCCGGCGCCGGTGCTGGTGTCCGCGCGCCGCTTGCGCGCGGCAGCCCCGCTGGCGGCGGCGCGCCGCTCGCCGGCGGCCTCGCGCGCTGCGGCGCCGGCCTCGCTGCCGAGACCGTCGATTGCCGCCTGCACGGTGGCCAGGCGCCGCACGAGCATTGTGCGCACCTGCTCGAGCTCGGCGGCGTGCAGCAGCGTGGGGCCGATGCCTTTTCGCTTGGCCTGGCGCGGCGGCGCGACGCCCGGGTGTTTGGCTTCGATCTCGCCGAGCGTGCGCTCGAGCGTGGCGATCTGCCCGCGCAGCGTGCGCCGGCGCTCGGCCTCGTCGTCGGCCGGCTGGCGCGCGGCGGCGGGCGTGACGTACAGCGCGGCGGCGACCTCGCGCGGGTCGACGCCGGTCTCGCGGGCTTCGCGCGCGGCGTCTGCGGCGATCGCGGTGACGCTCGAGACCTGCTGCGGTGTGGCGGCGACGAACGTGCCGCTGCCCTGCTGGCTGTCGATCAGGCCCTCCTGCTCGAGGCGCTGGTAGACGGAGCGGACGGTGTTGACGTTGACGCCTGTCGCCTCCGCCATCTCGCGCAGCCCCGGCAGGCGCTGTCCGGGCTCGAGCCGGCCATCGCGCACGCGCGAGCGCAGCGCCCACGCGAGCTGTACGCCGATCGGGATCTCGGCGTTGCGGTCGACTCTGATGTTCAAGCCGGACGACCCGGCTGCGTCGTGGCTCATGCGATTAACTGTAGAGGCCCCTCGACCACGTTGCATAGTGTGCTGGTGAACTAGTAGACTATAGGAGTGAGGCGCGGCGTCGGTGCGATTTCGGCTGTTCCCGGGCGGGCGTTCGTGCCGGTGCGGGGCGTGCTGGAGGAATTCGGGGACATGATGCTGCTGGCCGGGCGGACGGTCTCCGCGACGGTCATGCCCCCGTACATCTACGGCGGCGAGCTGGTGTCCCAGTTCCTGTTCGTGCTGCGCCTCGTGTGGTTCCCGCTGCTGGTGTCGACGATCGCGATCGACTACGGCGCGCCGGGGCTGCAGGCGGCGAACTTCCTGAAGCTGTTCGGCGCGCTGGACTTCCTCGGCGGCTTCTTCGTGATCGAGGTCGTGCGCGAAATCGGCCCGCTGATCACGGCGGTCGTCGTGGCGGGGGTGGGGGGCACGGCGATCACGGCGGACCTGGGCGCGCGCAAGGTGCGCGAGGAGCTCGACGCGCTGCAGGTGCTCGGTGTCGACCCCGTGAAGAACCTGGTGGTGCCGCGCTTCCTGTCGCTGATGCTGGTGACGGGGCTGTTCAACATCTACGCGATCCTGTTCGGGCTGTTCGGCGGGCTGATCGCGGAGGTCGAGAGCGGCGGCTCGCTTGGGCCGTTCTGGAGCACCCTGTTTGCGAACGCCGACCTCACCGACCTGTGGGGGTCCGTGCTGAAGACCTCGATCTTCGGCGCGATCATCGCCATCGTCTGCTGTTACAAAGGCATGACCGCCTCCGGCGGCGCGGAGGGGGTCGGACGCGCGGTCAACGAGGCGGTGGTCGTCTCGTTCCTGGCATTCGGCGCGTTCAACTACGTGTTCACGCAGACGCTGCTGGCGACGCACCCGCAGATCCTGGTGCTCAAATGAACGAGCTGCTGGCGCTGCCGCGCGAATGGCTCGCCTCGACAGGCGAGATCGGCGGCTTCATGGGCGAAGTGCTGCGCGACGTGTGGAGCCTGCGCGTGCTGCGCTTCTTCGGCGAGTCGCTGCGCCAGGCGGGCATCCTGATCGTGGGCTCGACGGGCGTGATCTGGGGGCTGGTGTTCATCACGGGCCTCGGTCCGTGCGGCATCCAGGCGGCGTACTTCAACGAGGCGACCGGCGCGCCTGCGTACGCCGGAGTGTTCGCGGCGTGGTGCAACCTGCGCGAGGCGGTGCCGCTGATCTTCGGATACATGCTGTCCGCGAAGGTCGGCACGGGGATCGTGGCGGAGCTGGGCGCGATGCGCATCTCCGAGGAGATCGACGCGCTGGAGGTGATGGGCGTCAACTCGATGACGTTCCTGTGCGCGTCGCGCCTGCTGGCCGCGTGGATGGTGCTGCCGTTCATGTACATCGGCGCGATCGGCGTCGGCTTCCTGGGCTCCTACATCGCGATCGTGCACCAGGTCGGCTACATCTCCTCGGGCGGGTACCTGCTGATCTTCTGGCAGTTCCAGAATCCCGGCGACTATCTCTACAGCGTGATCAAGGGCATGGCGATGTCCACCGCGATCGTGCTCGTGGGCTGCTACTACGGCTACAAAGCCAGCGGCGGCCCCGTTGGCGTGGGGCAGGCGACGGCGAAGTCGATGGCGCTGAACCTCGTGCTCGTGAACGTGATCGACGCGTTCGGCACGCAGATCTTTTGGGGCAGCAACGCTCGCGCCCCGATCGGCGGTTAGCTGGAGCGCGCACCGGCCGCGGCCCTGCGCGGCGCCAGCGAGCGGCGCTAATCGAGCGGCGTCGTGTAGGCGCCCCTGATCCCGCCGTCGACCAGGAACTCGGTGGCGTTGACGTAGGAGGACTCGTCGGAGGCGAGGAACAGCACCGCGTTGGCGATCTCGTCGGCGGCGGCGAAGCGGCCCATCGGCACGTGCACCATCCGGCGCTGTGCGGCCACGGGATCGGACGCGTAGAGCTCGCGCAGCAGTGGCGTGTCGACCGGGCCGGGGCACAGCGCGTTGACGCGCACGCCGCGCTTGGCGAACTCCACCCCGAGCTCGCGCGAGAGCGCCAGCACGCCGCCCTTGGAGGCGGTGTAGGAGATCTGCGAGGTGGCGGCGACCATCACCGCGACGAACGACGCGGTATTGATGACCGACCCGCGCGAGGGGCCGTCGTTGTCGAGCAGGTGCGGGATGCCGTGCTTGCAGCACAGGAACACGCTGCGCAGGTTCACGTTCTGCACGCGCTCCCACGCCTCGAGCGTCGTCTCGATCACCGAGCCGTCGTCGTTGGGGGAGATGCCGGCGTTGTTGAACAGCACGTCGATGCGCCCGAAGCGCTCGCGCACGGTCTGGAAGGCGCCCTGCACCTGCTGCTCGTCGGTCACGTCCACCTGCAGCGCGAGCTCTCCCGGCGAGTCCGGCTGTACGTCGACGCCGACGACCGTCGCGCCCTCGCGCTGGAACGTCTCGACGGTGGCCGCGCCGATGCCGCCGACGGCGCCCGTGACCACGCACACGCGTCCCGAGAGCCTGTCGCTCATGATTGCTCCGCTGTCGAGTAGTAGATCGTCTTCACCTCTGTGTATGCCTCCAGCGCGCGCGGGCCGAGCTCGCGCCCGTAGCCGGACTGCTTGAAGCCCCCGAACGGCGTGCTCACGCGCACCGAGGTGTTGGCGTTGATCGACAGCACGCCCGTCTCGACCGCGCGCGCCACGCGCAGCGCGCGCGCGCCGTCGCGCGTCCAGATCGAGCCCGACAGGCCGTAGATCGTATCGTTGGCCAGGCGGATCGCGTCTGCCTCGTCGGTGAACGAGATCACCGCGGCGATCGGACCGAACACCTCCTCGCGGGCGACGCGGTCGCTCGGCTTGACGGGGCAGAGCACGGTCGGCGCGAACCAGAAGCCGGGGCCGTCGGGCGCGCTGCCGCGGAACGCCACCGGCACCTGGCCGTCGAGGAACGACTCGACGGTCTCGCGCTGCGCCGCGGAGATCAGCGGCCCCATCTGCGTGGCCTCGTCCAGCGGGTCGCCGACGCGCAGCGCCTTGACCTGCACCTCCAGCAGCTCGAGGAATTGCTCGAGCGCGCCCTCCTGCACGAGGATGCGCGAGCGCGCGCAGCAGTCCTGGCCGGCGTTGCCGAACACCGCCCCCGGCGCCGCGGCGGCGGCGGCCTCCAGGTCGGCGTCCGCGAACACGATGTTGGCGGACTTGCCGCCCAGCTCGAGCGTCACGCGCTTGATCGACGCGGCCGCGCCCGCCGCGATCGCGCGCCCCACCTCGGTCGAGCCTGTGAACGCGATCTTGGCCACGTCGGGGTGCCCGACGAGGCGCCGGCCGCACGTGCTGCCGGGGCCGACGACGACGTTGACGACGCCGTCGGGGATGCCCGCCTCTGCCGCCAGCTCCGCGAAGCGCAGCGCCGTCAGCGGCGTCAGCTCGGCGGGCTTCAGCACGACGGTGTTGCCCGCGGCGAGCGCCGGCGCGAGCTTCCACGCGGCGATCGTCAGCGGGAAGTTCCACGGCGTGATCAGCCCGACGACGCCGAGCGGCTCGCGCACCGTGAAGGCCTGCCCGCCCGCCACCGGGATCGTGTCGCCAAGCAGCCGCTCGGGCGCGCCGGCGTAGTAGCGGAACGTGTCCACGACCATGTCCATCTCGCCGCGCGCGTCGGCGATCGCCTTGCCCGCGTTGCGCGCCTCCAGCAGCGCCAGCTCCTCCAGGCGCGCGGCGAGCGTGTCGGCGAGCGCGTACAGCAGCCGCGCGCGCTCGCCGGGCGCCAGCGCCCGCCATGCGGGCAGCGCCGCCCGGGCGCGCGCGACCGCCTCGTCGACCTCCTCGACGCCCGCGCGCGCGACCTCGGCGAGCACCGCCTCGGTGGCCGGTTCCAGGACCGACAGCCGATCGCTCACCACTCACCCACCCTACGCGGCGGAGCCGGTAGGCGGAGCCCATTAATCGAAGTCAATGCGCCTCCTATGGAGCCTGGGCGATATCGGGCAGGGCCTCCGCCGCGTTCAGCTCGTCGATCGTTCGAATCGGGCCGGTGAACGTGCGTTTGGCCGAGACCGTGAACCAGATCGTCACCGCGAGCATCACGCCGATCGTCACGAGTGGCGCATAGTTGACGGCGGACCATTCGAAGCCTTTCTTGAAGAACACGCCGGCGGGCGCGAACGGCATGCAGAAGATGATCACGCAGAGCGCCACCCAGGTGAACGCGATCGGGTTCATCCATTTGTATTTGTCGCCCAGGGTCCACGGGCCGGCTTTGAACTCCGACCCCATGCGCCAGCGCAGGAACACGGGGATCGTGTAGGCGATGTACAGGCCGATCACCGAGATCGACGTGACCGCGAGGAACGCGACGGGTGTGCCCAGCTTGTTCGGGAAGTACGCGGGGATCGTCACGATCATCGCCATCAGGCACACGAACAGCACCGCCCACGTGGGCGTGCGGTTCTTGCCCAGGCGCCGCCACAGGTTGTGGCCGGGGACGGCGCCGTCGCGCGAGAACGCGAACGTCATGCGCGAGGCGCTGGTCACGCACGCCATGCCGCAGAAGATCTGGCCGATGGTGGAGATCAGGATGACCGCCTTGGCGCCGGCCGTGCTGAGCGCGCTCGTGAAGATCGTCAACGCGGGGTAGCCGGCTTTCAGGATTTCGCCTTCATGTGACTTCTGGATCGCGAACGTGATCGCCAGCAGCACGATCCAGTCGACGACCGCCGAGTAGAACACGGAGCGCCACACGCCTTTCGGCGCGGCCTCGGCGGCGCCGTGCGTCTCCTCGGAGACGTGTGCGGAGGCGTCATAGCCGGTGATCGTGTACATCGTCAGCAGGAAGCCGAGCGGCAGCACGTAGAACCAGTACATGTGCCCGCTGAAGCCCGACACGTTGGCGCGGTGGCCGAACACGTAGGACAGGCTCGCGTGGTGGCTGGGGACGGCGATCAGGATCACGACGATCACCGCGACGCCGATCAGGTGCCACCACACGGAGACGCCGTTGAAGATCGACACGAGGTGGCTGGAGAAGACGTTGACCAGACCATGGACGATCAACAGAACGGCGAACAGCGCGAAGTTGACGTGGGCGGAGTAGTGCACGTTCGTGGCCGCGGCCGCCTTCGCGAAGTTGAAGATGAAGTGGACGTTGTAGAGGCCGAGCAGGTTCATCAGGAAGCTCGCGCACACGTAGTCGACCGAGGCGACCACGGCCACCAGGCCGATCAGGTTGAACCAGCCCGTGAACCAGCCCCAGCGGGCGCCGCCGAGCTTGGACGGCCGTACGTCGTGAAGCAGCCGGCGAGCACCGAGATGATCGAGAACGAGATCGCGAAGTTCGAGAACCCGCTCCAGCCGCGCTTGAGCTCCTGTTTGTAGCCGAGCTCGGCGAGTCGCTGCTCGTCTGCGCTCAATGTCCCCGTTGTGGTGCTCATCGGCTCCCCCTGAGAAGAAAAGGTTTGGTTATCCGTCCTTCAATCGTGACAATACGCTCGATCGCCGATTCCTGTCAAGTGCAGTTGGCGCAAATCGCGAGCTTCGATCAGCCGCCCGGCAGGAGGCCCGCGAGGATGTGCTCGGTGCCTTGTAGGTGCTCGGCCATCACGCGCGCAGCGCGCATCGCGTCGCGCTCGCGCACCGCGATGAGCAGGCGGCGGTGCTGCGCGTTCGATGAGGACAGCACCTGCGGCGGGTGCGCAATGAATGCGATCAGGTCCGTCATCGCGCCCTGCGCCTCGGTCATCGCGCGCACCAGCTGCGTCGAGTGCGTCGCCTCGGCTAGACCCACGTGCAGGCGCACGTCCGCCTGGCGGTATGCGCCGAAATCCTCCAGCGTCGCCTCCAGCGTCGCCGCGATCTCATCGAGAGCGTCGAGCTCCGCGCTATCCGCGCGCTCCGCCGCGAGCACCGCCACGCCCAGCTCGACCGCGAGGCGCTGGTCGCACGTCTCGCGCCAGCGGGCCAACATCTGCGCCGAGGGCGGGTCGCTCGGCGGCAGCGGGTCGGATACGAACGTGCCGCCGCCGCGTCCGCGCGTCGCGAACACGTGCCCGCTCTGGGAAAGAGCCGTCAGCGCCTGGCGTAGCGTCGAGCGCGCGATCCCCAGCCGCGCGCACAGCTCGCGCTCCGCCGGCAGCCGCGAGCCGGGGGGCAGCAGGCCCAGCTTGATCGCCGTCGCGAGGCGATCGACGGTCTCCTCGAACGCGGTCTGCGAGCGCACCGGCGCGAACACCGCATTCGGCAACGTCCGCGCCGCGGCGGCCTCACGATCCTCTCCCGCGCTCATACGCCGTCTACTCCAACGCGATCACAGTCGCTCGAATCCGCGCACCCGCTCCCAGTCGGTCACCGCCGACTGAAACGTCTCGAGCTCGATGTCCGCGGCGTTCAGGTAGTGCGCGACAACGTCCTGCCCAAACGCCGCCTCGGCGACCTCGCTGTCTGCGAACAGTTCTCGCGCGTGCGCGAGCGTCGCCGGCAGCTGCGGACGCTCCTTGGCGCCGTATGCGCTGCCCTCCAGCGCCGGCTCGAGCTCGAGGCCCGCGTCGATCCCATGCAGCCCCGAGGCGATGATCGCGCTGAGCGCCAGGTAGGGGTTGAGGTCGGCGCCGCCGACGCGGTTCTCGAAGCGCAGCGACGGGCCGTGGCCGACGACGCGCAGCGAGCACGTGCGGTTGTCGTGGCCCCAGGCGACGGTCGTGGGCGCGAAGCTGGCGGCGGCGTAGCGCTTGTAGGAGTTGATGTGCGGCGCCAGCATCAGCGTCATCTCGCGCAGGCAAGCGAGCTGCCCCGCGAGGAACGACTTGAACGCCGCCTCGTCGCGCGCGAACAGCTGGGTGGGTGGGGAAGTCGATAGATCGGCCAACGAGAAGTGGATGTGGCACGAGTTGCCCTCGCGCTGGTCGAACTTCGCCATGAACGTGATCGCGGCGCCCTCCTGCGCCGCGATCTCCTTGGCGCCGTTCTTGTAGATCGAGTGCTCGTCGGCGGTGCGCAACGCATCGGCGTAGTGGAAGTTGATCTCGTGCTGGCCGAAGTTGCACTCGCCCTTGGAGTCCTCCACGACCATCCCCGCGGCGACCATGCTGTTGCGGATGCGGCGGATCAGCGGCTCGACGCGAGCGGTGCCGAGCAGCGAGTAGTCGACGTTGTAGAGGTTGGCGGGGGAGAGCTCGCGGTAGCCCTTGTGCCACGCCTGCTCGTATGTGTCCTGGAAGACCAGGAACTCGAGCTCGGTGCCGGCGTTGGCGCTCCAGCCGCGCTCGGCCAGCCGCGCGAGCTGGCGGCGCAGGATCTGGCGCGGCGAGGCGACCACGTCCGAGCCGTCGGGCCAGGCGACGTCGGCCAGGCACACGACCGTTCCCTCCTGCCAGGGCACCGGGCGCAGCGTGGCGAGGTCGGGCTTCAGCACCATGTCGCCGTAGCCGCCCTCCCATGAGGACATCGCGTAGCCGTCGACGGTGCGCATCTCCACGTCGACCGCCAGCAGGTAGTTGCAGCTCTCGGCGCCGTGTTCGGCGACCTCCGCGAGGAAGTGAGTGGCGGTCAGGCGCTTGCCCTGCAGCCGCCCCTGCATGTCGGTCATCGCCAGCAGCACGGTGTCGACGCTGCCCTGCGCGACCGCCTCCGAGAGCTCTTCGAGCGTCACGATCGTGAAGGTACTGGAGTCGGACCTCTAGCGCACGAAAGTTTTTATGGACGGCCCTCGCGGGCCGGGGGGGGTGGCGCTGCGCTCTCGCCCCGGCGCGCGCCCGGGCGGCTGCTTTGGGGCCTCGCGTCGCGGGCTGTGGGGGATCGAGTGGATCAGCGGGCGCTCCGCCTCGATCAGCGCGTGCTTGCCGTGGTGCTTGATCTCGAGCGCCTCGCCCTCGAGCAGCGTGTAGCGGGCCTCGTGATGGCGGACCTCCACGTGCAGCATGCGCCCGGCGAAGCACAGGCGGAACGCCAGGCGCATGAGCGCCGCCGGCAGGCGCGGCGAGAAGCTGAGCGCGCCGTCGTGGTCGCGCATGCCTCCGAGGCCCGCGACGGCGGCGATCCACGTCCCGGCGAGCGAGGCGATGTGGACCCCGTCGCGGGTGTTGTGCTCGATGTCGTCGAGGTCCATCAGCGCCGCCTCGAGCAGATAGTCGTAGGCGAGCTCCAGGTGGCCGACCTCGGCGGCGAGCACCGCCTGCGTGCACGCCGACAGCGAGGAGTCGCGGGCGGTCAACGGCTCGTAGTAGTCGAAGTTGCGCGCCTTCTGCTCGGCGCTGAAGGCGTCGCCGCGCAGGTGCATCGCGAGCACGAGATCCGCCTGCTTGAGCACCTGCTTGCGGTACAGCTCGAAGTAGGGGAAGTGCAGCATCAGCGGGTACTGGTCCGCGCGCGTGGCGTCGAAGTCCCAGGCGGCGTGCTCGGTGAACGCCTCCGCCTGCGGGTGCACGCCGAGCGCAGCGTCGTGGGGGATCAGCATCTCCCGCGCCGCGTCGCGCCAGCCGGCCGCCTCCTCGTGGTCGACGTCCAGCGCGGCCGCGCGCTCGGGGTCGCGCTCGACGGCGTCGGCGGCCGCGCGCAGGTTGCGCTGGGCCATCAAGTTCGTGTACACGTTGTTGTCGGCGAGCGCGCTGTACTCGTCCGGTCCGGTCACGCCGTCGATGCGAAAGCGCCCGCGTTCGTCGTGATGGCCGAGCGAGCGCCACAGCCGCGCCGTTTCGACGAGCAGATCCACGCCGGCCTCGCGCGCGAACGCCTCGTCGCCGCTGGCCGCGGTGTAGCGTGCGACCGCGTCCGCGATGTCCGCGTTGACGTGGAACGCGGCGGTCCCCGCGGGCCAGTAGCCCGAGCATTCGCGCCCGCCGATCGTGCGCCACGGGAACGCCGCGCCGGCGAGCCCCAGTTCGCGGGCGCGCTCCCTGGCGAGGCCCAGGGTGCGATGGCGCCAGCGCAGCGCGTCGCCCGCGGCCTGGGGCGCGGTGTACGTGAGCACGGGCAGCACGAACGTCTCGGTGTCCCAGAACGTGTGCCCGTCGTAGCCCGGCCCTGTCAGCCCCTTCGCCGCGATCGCGCGCTGCTCGCCGCGCGCGCCCGCCTGCAGCACGTGGAACAGCCCGAAGCGCACCGCCTGCTGCAGCGCGGCGTCACCCTCGATCTCCACGTCGGCGCGCTCCCAGAAGCGGTCGAGGTACGCGCGCTGCTCGTCGAGCAGACCCTCCCAGCCGGTCCGGCGCGCGCCCGCCAGCGCCGCCGCCACCTGGTCGCGCAGCGCCGCCACGGTGCGCTCCGCCGACCAGCCGTACCCGAGCAGCTTGACGATCCGCAGCTTCTGTCCCGGCTCGAGCTCGCAGGCGACGGCCAGGCGCGCGATGTCCACGTGGGTCTCGAGCGTCGTCTCGCAGCCGGGCGGCGCCTCGATCGCGTGGTCCATCGCCGCGGCTACCGTCAGGCCGCTGGTCGCGGTCGAATGGGCGAGGATCGCGCGCTCCGCTTCACCGTCGACGCGCTCGGAGCGGAGCGTCGAGCGCAGCGCGACGCCGGCCCGCGGATCCCCGCCGGGGGCGGGCAGCGGCTCGTTTGCGACGAGCTCGGACTGCACGACCACCGCGAGGCGGTCCTCGAGCGGCTCGACCTCGTAGAGGATCGCGGCGACGGCGCGCTGGGAGAAAGACACGAGCCGCGTCGTGTGCACGCGCACCGCGCGCCCCGTCGGCGAGACCCACTCGACGCCGCGGTTGAGCGTCCCGGCGCGCAGGTCCAGCAGGCGCTCGTGGCCGCGCAGCTCGCCGTAGCGGATGTCGAGCGGCTCGTCGTCGACGAGCAGCCGCATGAGCTTGCCGTTGGTGACGTTGAGCACCGTCTCGGAGACCAGCGGCTGGCCGTACGCGGGCTCCGCGGACTCCAGCGGGCGCGTCTCGCAGAAGCCGGCGAGGTACGTGCCGGGTATCCCGAATGGCTCGCCCTCGTCGAGGTTGCCGCGCAGGCCGATGTGCCCGTTGCCGAGCGCGAACACGGACTCGGTCTGCGCAAGGTGGGCGAGCTCCAGGCGCGTCTCGCGCACCGCCCACGGCTCCGGGGGGAAGGAGCTCTGGCGGATCATGGCGATTCCTCGGTCACGTGGCCTGCCCCGGCGGCGCCGCCTCGATCACGCCGCCGCGAGCAGCTCGGCGAGATCGCCGACGACGACATCGGCCCCGTGCTCGCGCAGCGCCTGCGCCTGCCCGGCGCGGTCGACGCCCACAACGCAGCCGAAGCGCCCGGCGCGGCCCGCCTGCACGCCCGCGAGCGCGTCCTCGAACACGGCCGCCGCCGCCGGCGCCACGCCCAGCGCCCGGGCGCCCGCGAGGAACGTGTCCGGCGCGGGCTTGCCGTGCAGGTGCTCGCGCTTGGCCTGCGCGCCGTCGACGACCGTGTCGAACAGGTCCGCGATGCCCGCGGCCGCGAGCACCTCGTGGGCGTTGGCGCTGGAGGACACGACAGCGCGGGGGAGCCCGGCGTCGCGGACCGCGCGCACGTAGCTGGTCGAGCCCGCGTACGCCTGCACGCCGTCGGAGTGGATCATCCCGAGCACGATCTCGTTCTTGCGGTTTGCGAGGCCGTGCACCGTCTGCGCGTCCGGCGCGTCGTGCTCGTCGCCCTCGGGCAGCTCGATCCCGCGCGCCTGCAGGAACGACCGCACGCCGTCCTCGCGCGGCTTGCCGTCGACGTACTCGTCGTAGTCCTTGACGGCGTCGAACTCGACGAACCGCTCACCGCTCGCTTCGGCGCGCTTGCGCAGGAGCTCGTCGAACGCGCGCTTCCACGCGGCGGCGTGCACCTTGGCGGTCTGCGTGAGCACGCCGTCGAGATCGAACAGGCAGGCGCGGATCTCGGCGGGCAGGCCCAGCACGCCGTCAGGCGGGCGCACCGGCGGACAGGCCGACGAGCTCGGCGCTGCGCTCCCAGAGGCCCTCGGCGAGCGCCGGGTCCTGGGCGGCGGCGCTGGGCGCGATCACCTTCTCGTCCTGGACGTACTCGCCCGTGAGCGGCGCCGCCTGCTCAGAGGTGGCGAGCCACACGAGCGAGCGCGCGCCGCGCTGCGGCGAGCGGAAGAACGGCGCGCCGAGCGTCGTCAGCACCTTCCAGATCCCGTTCTCGTTCTTGCCGAAGCCGGTGCGCACGACGCCCGGGTGAAAGCAGTTGGCGTGCAGCTCGGGCGCGCGCTTGGCGAGCTCGCGTGTGAAGAGGATGTTGCACAGCTTCGAGGTGCCGTACACGCGCATCGCGGCATACCCGCTCGTCGACTGCAGATCGTCGAGGTCGAGGCGGCCCGATCCGTGCGCGTCGGACGCGGTCGTGACGACGCGACCGCCGCTGAGGCGGTCGCGCAGCAGGTTCGTGAGCAGGAACGGCGCGAGGTGGTTGAGCGCGAACGTGCGCTCGAAGCCCTCGGCGGTCTCCTTGCGCGTGCTGAACAGCGCGCCGGCGTTGTTGGCGAGCACGTCGATGCGCTCGTAGCGGCCGCGGACCTCGTCGGCGAGCGCGCGCACCTGCTCCATCAGCGCCAGGTCGGCGACGTGCTCGTGAACCGGTGCGCCGCCGCCCGCCGCGACGGCTTCGCGCGCAACCGCCTGCACGCGCTCCCGATCGCGGCCGACGAGCGCCACCTCGACGCCCTGGCGGGCGAGCTCGACGGCGGCGGACTGGCCGATGCCGCGGGTTGCTCCGGTGATCAGCACCAGCGTCATGCCACGGACTCTACAAGCCTGCCGTCGCCGCCTGTCGTCGCCCCCTGTCGTCGGGCTCGGCCGCAGCTTGGCCTCCCTGGGCACGTCAGCTAGCGTCTGCGCGATGACGGAGTTGCGCAAGCGCGCGGCGCTGGGTCCCGAGCGCCTGCTGGCGAGGGTCGCAGGGGAGTTCCCGGCGCTGTCCTGGCGCTCATATGACTACATCGATCGCGGCTGGGACCACGAGGTGCTGATCCTCGACGGCCGGCTCGTGTTCCGCTTTCCCAACGACGACTTCTACGCGCGCCGGCTGCGCTCGGAGATCGAGATCCTGAGCCGGCTCGGACCGCTCACGAGCGTGGCGATTCCCCAGTACTCACACGTGGCGCGCAACGGCGGCTTCGCCGGGTATCCGCTGGTCGGCGGCGAGCGGCTCACGCCCGAGCTGTTCACTCGTCTGCCGGGGCGGGACCGGGCGGAGATCGCGCGCCAGCTGGCGGGTCTGTTGACGCGGCTGCACACGCTCTCGGAAGCTGACATCGACCTCGGCCTGGTGGCGGCGTCCGACCTGGCGGAATCGCACGAAGAGGTCGCCTCGCAGGCTCGCGCGCGGCTGCCGCCGGTGCTGAGCGAGCGCGACATGGAGCTGGTAGAGGAGATCGTCGCCGACAGCGATTCGCTGTTCGCTGAGCCGGTCGCGCTGGTGCCGATTCACGGTGACATCTACAGCGATCATCTGCTGTGGGATGCGGGCGAAGGGCGCCTGGGGGTGATCGATTTCAGTGACATGAACCTGGGCGACGCCGCGTTCGACTTCGCCGAGTTGCATGAGTACGGTGATGAATTTGTGAAAGATGTGTATCGACTGTACGGCGCTCGCAAGGACGACGGCTTCCTGGAGCGGTCGTGGCGCTATCTGCGCTGGGTGGCCGTTTACATGATGACCGACCATTTCATCTACGGAAAGACGAGCTTCGCCGTCGCGCGCGCGACGTTCGACCGCGTGAGGCTCGGGATCGATTAACACATCACACGGCGCACGCCGTGCGGCGGAGCGCACCGCACGGTGTGTCGTATATCTGGGATGATCGCGAAATATGGCGCGCAGAGGATGGAGACCCTCGAGGCGCGCCAGTCGTGCCCGGCCGGATCGCCGGGATTTGGATCAGCACGCATCGTAGTCAACACGTACACAAAGGAGAACACGTGTTCAACAGAACACTTCGTGCGAAGCTCGTGCCCATATGCCTGGGGATGAGCGGCGCGCTTGCCATGGTCGGCGCAGCAGACGCATCCGCAGCGACGCTCTTCGTCTCGAACTCAGCGCCGGTGGTCGTCGGCGGCAGGAGCTGTGCTCAGCCGGGCTTCAACAGCATTCAGACGGCCATCGCCACAGGCGGCCTGGGCGCCAAGATCGCCGTCTGCCCCGGGACCTACACCGAAGAGCTCACAATCGTGCGTGCGGTCAAGCTCAGCGCCGCCGGCGGTCCGGGCACGGCCACCGTTGCGATGCCCGCGGCTCCGACGGCTTCAAGCACGAAATGCAGCGAAGGACTCTCCGAACCGCAGCTGATCGCGGTCGCGATCTGCACCGGGGAAACGGTCAGCATCACCGGTGTGGACGTCGAAGCGATCGTGCCGCTCACGGCCTGCACAGACGGCCTGTACGGGATCTTCATCGGCGGAGGCGGCACGCTCAAGGCGACCGACATGGCCGTCGACGGCGCGAGCACGAGCCTCGACGAATACAAGGGCTGCCAGCACGGGGTCGCGATCGCGGCAGGGTTGAAACCGCCGACGCCCGAGGTCGGCCACGCGGTGCTGAAGGACGTCACGGTGTCCGGCTACGAGAAGAACGGACCCACGGTCAGAGGAGCCGGCTCGACGCTGTCCGTGGATGACTCGACGATCACCGGCGAAGGCCCCAGCCCGTGGATCGCGCAGAACGGCATCGAGGTCGCGTACGGGGCCGCCGGAACGGTCAAGTCCTCGACCGTGTCAGGCAACGAGTGCGACGTGCCGGTGTGCACGACGGACGAGGAAGAACAGGCGACGGGCGTGCTGTTCTACGGCGCCGCAGCTGGCTCGGGCGTGTCGAGTTCGACGCTCGAACAGAACGACATCGGCGGCTACTACGACTCCACGAGCGTGAGCCAGCCGGAAGCGGCGGAGGTCACGTTCGCGAAGGACACTGTGGCGAGCAACCGCTACGAGGGATTCGTGCTCGAACAGGGCAAGGCGCTGCTCAACAAAGACACGATCGACGGTGGCGGCAAGGTCGGCATCGATCTCGTGCAGACGAAGGAGCAGAGCCTCGCGTCGCAGTCGAGCGCGATCCACACGAAGGTGGAGGACCAGACCGAAGCCGCGATTCGCGTGGAATCGGACAAAAGCACGGAAGACAAAAAAGGCAGCAGCTTCGTCTTCGCGGACGGCACCTTCAGCGGCAACGGCACCGTGCTCGACAACGAGAGCAACGACTTTGAAGTCGTGCTCTAAAGATCAGTAGAAATTCGATGGGTGGCTTCGGGGGAGGCGCGGGTAACGCGTCCCCCCGAGTCGTTCACGGTCTCGGCCGCTGCTCGCGGCACGGTGTGGACCTGCCAGCGCCGCGCTCAGTCGAAGCCGTGGAAGGGCGCGCGCTCGCCGGCGTCCCAGGCGTCGCGCAGCCCGGGGGCGCCGAGGTCCCAGTCGGGGCGGATCTCGCGCGTGACGGCTCGCAGGTCCCGCCAGAGCTCGGCGGTCGAGGGGCGACCCCAGAACCAGTATCCGTTGTAGATGCTGTGGATGACCAGGCCGGGCTTCAGCACGAGCGTGTGCGGGATCATCGGATCGTTCTCGGGGTCGGTGTACTCCTGGATCTCCAGGTCCTTCTGCACCGTGCGATCGGCGTCGGAGAGGAACGGCCACTGCGCGCCGACTGAGGCCCGGAACTCTTTGAGCTGGTTGTCGGCGTCGGTCGAGATCGTGACGATCTGGGTGTAGGCGACGGCGACCTTGGGGTAGAGCGCGGCGAGCTCCAGGTGCTGATGGTGCTCCTTGGGGCAGTAGTGGCCGCGCGCGAGCGTGAGGATCAGGGGGTCATCGCCCTGCAGCTCGCTGAGCCTGCGTGCGACTTTCGTGTGGTCGGGCAGCTCGTAGTCGGGGAACCTGCCGCCGGGGGCGATGTCGGAGCGCATGGTTGGGCGTCAGCCCGCCATCGGAGGACATGCGCCGACGGCGTTGGATGGCGTGCGTGTCGGGCGTTCGCTGTTCACGTCGTGGACTCTCGCTCTCCCTCGACTCGAAGTCAAGTCCTCGGCGGCGAGGTCCGAGCGCTGACCAGCAGGGCCGCCCCTTACCGTAGGCCCCTACCATTGAGCCATTACAAGCGTGTCAGATGGCTTGCCTGGCCATGAGCTGGTGAGCCGAGGCCTTGCCAGATCTCTCCGCCGGGCGGGAGAGCGAGGCGTCCTTGCTGGTGGCGATGGCAGCACGGCGGCTCCGATCGGTGGGCGACGCGTTCGCAGGTGGACGCCGCGCTCCGCTATCGCGCCGCTTATCCAGATGAGATCGCTGCGCGCATGGCGTTGCACCGTCGCGAAACGGCTGCGGCTGAAACGCCTTGAAGCTGCTGCTGGACGAGATGTATTCAGCTCGCCTCGCCGAGGTGCTTCGGGCGGCCGGTGTCGACGGGCGGACCGTCGTCGAGCTCGGGTTCGCGGGGAGCTCTGACCCGGAGGTCTTTGCGGCGGCGATCGTGGACGGGCGCGCGCTGCTTACAGAGAACGTCGCCGACTTCGTGCGCATCTCGGCGGAGCATGTCAGCGCTGGCCAGCATCACCCTGGCGTGCTAATCGCGCTCTCATCGCGGTTCTCGCGCCGCGCGGCGGCATCAAGCATCTGGCGACAGCGGTCCGCGACATCGCCGACCAGCAATTCATTGACCGCCTCGTCTATCTGTGAGCGTCGAGCAAGAGCAAGACCTGATCGTAGGTCTAGGCATTTGGTGCGCCCGAGTGGACTCGAACCACCACGGGGAAAACTCCCCACAAGGCCCTCAACCGGATATAGGGGGTGTTGATCGGTCCGGGGCGTCCAGATCGTCCAGCTTGCGGTGGTTGCCGGACGCATCGGACGGGTCTGGAGGGGTGGATGTTCTCAAAGTGTTCTCACGGGGAGCAAGAGCTGTAGGCGGGGCAGCTAGAGTGCGCCGGAGTGGCTTCTAGCCTCTTGCTACATGCCTCCTTCAAAGCGTTCATCGAGTTCTCGGCCGAGTGCCGGCAACGCGCAGCCGCGCGGGCGCACGCAGGCCGTCTTCTATCGAGACAAGCGAGGACATGAGCCCGTCGATGCCTTCCTCGAGGATCTGCTGCGCACTCAGCCTCTTGCCGTCGCGAAGATCGATGACGCGATCGAGGAGCATCTGAATGGCCGCGACCCGCGCGATCCACCGCCGGAGTTCCCGGCGACTTCGCAGATCGAGGGCGAGTTGCGGGAGCTGCGGGTCCGGTTTGCACGTACTCGCTATCGTGTGCTCTACCAGCGGTCCCGGAACCTGCTGGTCCTACTGCACATCTTCGAGAAGAACACAGGCACCGTCTCGGCGGCCGATCGGCGGAAGGCCGAGGCGCGGATGGTCGACTTTCGAGCGAGGATGGATGCGATCCCTCGTCGGCGGCCTCGTGCGACGGGGCGCGACGCTCCGCCGGGAGCGCACGGGAGCTGAGGCTACTTATCATCCGTGATAAGCTCTGCGATATGGCCAGCGTCCTGCACAGCCCCATCGGCAAGAGTGCTGCCAAGGCAGCCAAGGCCCGCGCGGATCGCAACGTGGCCTACCGAGACGCGCGCGCCGAATACGAGCGCATCCGCGCTCTTCGTGAGGCCAGCCCCGTGGCTGCACATCTGCGGGAGCGTCGTTTCGAGCTGGGGCTAACGCAGGAAGAGGTCGCGAAGGCAGCGGGTACTTCCCACAGTGCGATCTCGCGGCTTGAGAAGGGCACCCACATACCCCAGTTGCCGACGCTGCAGCGGATCGCTGCAGTGCTGGACGAGGAACTGCTGGTGTGCTTTCAGCGGACGGTGGACGGCGAGGTCGAGCACGAGTTCGCAGCTGTAGCCTGATTCAGCCAGCGCAGCATTTTGCCTCCGATGCGGCGGAGGGGACGGTACTCAAACCCCGCGCAGGGTTTGAGTCCGAAGATTTTGGTGCGCCCGAGTGGACTCGAACCACCACGGGGAAAACTCCCCACAAGGCCCTCAACCGGATACGGGGGGTGTTGATGGGTCCAGGGGCGTCCAGATCGTCCATTGCGCGGGGATTGCTGGACGCATTGGACGAGTCTGGAGGGGTGGATGTTCTCAAAGTGTTCTCACGGGAAGGGCTGACAGGGAGGTAGCCGGAGTGTGCCGGGTCGACTTCTAGCCTCTGTCCCATGCCAGGAGACTCATATCCCGCAACTGTCGATCCTCCAGCGCATTGCGGCCGTGCTGGAGGAGGAACTGCTCGTGTGCTTCCAGCGTACGGTGGGCAGCGAGGTCGAGCGTGAGTTCGCCGCGGTGGCCTGAATCAGGCCGCAGACCGCACGCTGTGCCTAATAGATGCGCCTCCAACGCTTGAATGCCCGCACATCTGCGGTGCTCAGCTTGAACCACTCTCCGCGCATACGCTGAGCCTGAAAGCGCCTATGCCAGTATGCCTCCACGCCGCTCGGATCGTCCGTCTTTATCTCATGCGCCAGCTCGTGCTTGACCGACGCGGTCACTCCAAGCTCTGATAGCCGCCGGTCTACCAAATTGGTCCCGCCCGATCTTGAACTCGCCCGGATGCCCCTTCACCAGGTAGACAAAGCCGTAGCTCTGGTCTTTGGTCGAACTGCCATCCTCTGCTGTGGGCGCGCGTGCCTCTGCGAGCGGCTCGACCAGCATGACGATATCTGCGTACTCCGGTTTGTCCCTGCAGTACGCGAGCAGGTTCCCAACGAGCTCACTCTTAGTCCAGCGTCGCTGGAACACCGTATGGCTGGGAAACTCCGGGTCATTGTGCGCCTTTGTGACGAGTGCCCGGCTCGTTGGCAATCGCCCTTGCTCGCGCGTGAGAGCAACTAGCTTCTCTAACAAGTAGGCGTCCTCATACGCGCCCCGTAGCTGATTACGCTCAAAGCCTGCATCGCGTTGTAGATCACCAAAGCGCGACCAGTACGGAAGCCAATCTCCTTGCCGAATGCCAGTCGCTCGCTCAAACCGGGCCATTCCTAGCGGCTTGCCGCCGTTTTCACCAGCAGTGCGTTGCATCGCGGCTAGGATCTCTTCTCTCTGCATTTATCCTGATCCTAATGCGCTCTGTGAGTCGTAGACGCTCGCCGGCCACGTGTCGGCGGCGAGCTTCGCTTCATCGCGCTCGTGCAGTGGCAGATCCTCGGGGTTGACGGCCGCTCGTCCCCAGTAGGCGGCGAGCTTCACCTTGAGCTGGCGGCGCGCGGGTGGCTGGAGCTGCGCGACACGCCGAGGCGGATCACGCAGCAACTCATCCGAGACGAGCGTCGGACGGAAGAGACAAGCCACCTGCTCGCTCTCGAAAATGCCGGGTAGGGGAGGCAGATACATGTAGGGCGTGATCGTGTCTCGGCTGCGCAGGAGGCCGAGGCTCTGCTCGATCGCGGCCGTCTGCTCGACCACGAGATCGAGTGGCAGCACCGGGACCAACGCGCGGTAGGGGTGTGCGGCCAGGCTCGTCCCGTGCTGCTCGGCCATGTCGCACGTCGGTGTGATGAGTAGGCCGTAGCCGAACGCGACCTCGCCGAGGAAGTGCTTGCCCGGCGCGTCGTCTTGCTCGGCGCTGTAGACGACGGTCGGTTGATCGCCGAAGGGGATGGCCTCGAAGAGATCGCCTGCGAACAGCGCCCGTGCCCACGGGCGCTGCCAATACTCGTGATCGTGTGGTCGATGCTCGCCAGGTCCCATCGCTTCCTCGCCTTGTGCGCAGGACCGGGAAGCCTAATTCGAGGAGCGGCGGTCGTCTGCGTCAGTCGACGGAGCCCGCGTGTGCCGGTGCGATGTCGTCGTCGGCCCGCATGGGGGCGAAACCGCTGAACATCTGCTTGCGCACAGCCTCGACATCCTCGGCGCGAAAGCGCCGAACACCGCTCGGCAGTCGGACGGCGCGCAGCAAGCCGCGCTCCTCCCAGCGACGCACGGTGTTCTCGTGAACCCCGAGCGCGCGGGCGACCTGTCGAACCTGCATGAGTTGTGCCATCTATGCTCCTTTCGTCCACCACGTTACGCCGCTTGAGCCAGAATGTCAACTCGGGAGAGATGGTGGACTTGAGAGGGCTTAGGATAGCTGCCCACCAGCGCGCCCCGGTCGAGCAAAGACGTGTGCATGGCTACGTGTCCCTCCGGCGGTTCAAGCCCGTGCCGAGCGGCTGCTTCTCGAACATCGCTAGCGCCCTTGCCGGTCCATTGAGTGCCACAGGACCGGCCCTTCCGACCGGAACCAGCACCCTGTCCCCACAGGCTGGCAGGAAGGACAGACTAGATGCACACGGTGCAGAACTGCACCACTGACCCACCCCTGTTCGATACCCCTGGACCGAAGTCGTTGGCCGGGATGCGGTGCTCGGGGTCAATCACCGCAGAAGGTCACCAGTACGCCATCAGGAGGTCGTAATGAGTCGCATCCAGATCAGCCTCTCGACGCCCACATTCGATCAGCTGCGCGCAATCGCTGGCAGCACCGGCGAGCCGGTTGCTCGCGTCGCCACGCGACTGCTCATGTCGGGTCTCGCGGATGGTCGATCGGATCCCCATACACCGAGCCGGCCAGCGGCCCCCAACGTCGACGAGGCCGACCATGAGCCCACCGTTCCTCCTTGGCTTGAGCCCTTCGACGACGAGGAGCGGCGACTCTGGCGGCGGCAAGCGTGGGGCGACGCGTTGGCCTTATACAACCGCTACCCGACCGCTCTGGCGAACCTGCCCGAATCGTGGTGGTGCGACGCGGACCTGTTCGAGATTGTCTGCGCCATGGCAGCCTGGCGTCTGAACATCGACTGTGCCGGTCTAGATCCCCGTGACGAGCTGGCCTTCCACCACCAGCTCGCTGATTTTCGCTATGTCCTTGATCATCTTCCAGGCGGCGTCACCACGCGCTTCACGCCTGGAGCCGTGCCCGACTGGTTCATCGATTGATGGCCATGTCCATGCAGCCGCTGTTGAAGCCCACCGACCTTGCTCGCTGTCTCGGGGTTTCGCGTTCGTGGCTCTACGACGCTGCGAAAGCCGGCCGCATCCCGTCGATCCGCATCGGTGGGGGGGAAGGGCCGCTGCGGTTCGTCCCTGAGGATGTCCAACGTTGGATAGACGATGCTCGCGCCGCATGGACCCCGGGTTGTCCCGCGGTCGCCACACGTCACTCCGCAAACACGCGTAGGCGGCGTCCCGACTCGACCGCCGTCGCCGGCTCGCGTGATCAGCAAAGGCTGCTCTAACCGCAATGCCGTTTTATGACCCGCTTGACGAAGATCCGATGAGCGCGGCCTGAACGGTCGCGGTGGTCGTTGCGCCTGCGATGTCCATTGGCTCGGTGCTGCGTGCGGCGCGGCTGAGCAGGAATGCGCCCTCGAGTGCGCCGATCAGGCTGATCGCCAGCTCGCGCGAGGTTTGCCCGGGGATGCCGGCGGCCGTGAAGCGCGCGGTTGCGGATTTGATCCAGCTCTCGAATACGTCGGCGGTGGCCTTGCGGAGTGGTTCGTTGGTGCTTGCGACCTCGAGGGCGACGGTGGCGATCGGGCAGGCGTCGGCGTAGTTGGTTTGGCGGAGGGTCTCGGCGGCGCCGGCGAAGCAGTTCTGGACGCCGGTGAGGATGTCGGGGGAGGAGTCGAAGACAAACTCGACGAGCTGCTGGAACATCAGGCCGGAGGAGCGGATGATCTCCGCGGCGAGCTCATCCTTCCCGTTGGGGAAGAAGTGGTAGGGGGAGGAGAAGGGTGCCTCGGCTTCAGTAACGATCTGTTTGACGCCTGTGGCGGTGTAGCCTTGGCGGCGGAACAGTGTCGCGCCGGCGTCGACGATGCGTTCCTTGGTGTTCGTGCTCATCTCTGGCTCCCCCTGTGGCTTCGTTGCGCGTTTAGTCAAGGATAGCTAGGCTGTATGGAGCGATCTATCTAGAGGAGGACGGCCATGCCTGAACTGGAGCTCTCGGCTGGAACGATCGACTACGAGGACACCGGAGGCAGCGGGCCCGCGATCGTTTTCGTGCATGGGTTGATGATGGACGGCTCGCTGTGGCGCAAAGTCGTTGCAGGGCTTCGCTCTGATTACCGCTGCCTGTTGCCCACGCTGCCGCTCGGTGGCCATCGCCACCCGATGCGCGCCGACGCGGACCTCTCGATGAGCGGTATCGCAGAGCTCCTCGGCGAGTCCATCGAGCGCTTGGATCTACGCGACATCACGCTTGTGATGAGCGATTGGGGAGGGCCACAGTTGCTGGTCGGCGGCCCCTGCTATGAGCGGATCGCGCGGCTGGTGCTGTGCTCGTGCGAGGCGTTTGAGAACGTGCCGCCGAAAGGCGCTGCGCGGCTGCTGCCCTACATCGCCAGGGTGCCGGGCGGTGTCTTCATGGCGGCGATGCCGTTCGCTTTGATCGCCTACGCAGGCTGCCGATGACGTATGGCCATCTGAGCAAGCTGCCTGTCCCGCGCGAGGTGATGGACCGTTGGTTCGGACCGGTCACCTCCCAGCGCGAGATTCGCCGCGATCTGGGGAAGTATGTGCGCAGCGCCCCACGGGGCCGGCGCGATCTACTCGCTGCTGCTGAGACGCTGCGCTCCTTCGAGCGCCCCGCTCTCGTCGTGTGGGCCGCCGAGGACCGTCTGATGCCGATCGAGCACGGCCGCAGCCTCGCCGAACTGCTGCCCCAGGGACGCCTCGTGGAGATCGCGGACTCCTACACCCTGATCTCCGAGGATCAGCCCGCAAAGCTGACGGCCCACCTCTCCGAGTTCCTCACCGAAAGACAACCGCAAGAGCAAACGAATTCCTCGGAGGCGACCCGGTGAATCACGAACAGACAAAGTGTGTGACAGGCGTCGCCCGGCCGATGTTGCTGTTTACGGCTGGGGCCGCAGGTGCGGTCATTGCGAAGAGGCTGCTTGTGCGTGGCCTGCTTTTCAAGTTCCGTCGCGATATCGCCGTGTTGAACGCAGGCGACTATCAGCCGGTGCTCTCGAGCTATGCCGAGGATGCGGTCCTGCACTTCAACGAGGGTCCGCACCGCTGGGCGGGCGAGCACCGTGGCAAGCCCGCGATTGCAAGCTTCCTACAGAGCTTTGTCGACGCCGGCATCCAAGGCGAGATCGCCGAGCTGTTCATCTCCGGCCCACCGTGGCGCATGACGTTGCTCGCGCGCTTCGACGACCACGCCAGCGCCTCGACCGGCGAGGAGATTTACCGCAACCGCACCGTCCTGCTCGCGCGCACCCGCTGGGGACGGATCGTGCGCCAGGAAGACTTCTACGAAGACACCCAATCCATCAACACACTCGAGACCCGTCTTTTGGAACTCGGGATGCGCCCGTCTGAGCGATCTCTTAAGTAGGCATCCGAAGACTCAGGACGGTGGCGTTCAGGCCATCGTGATGAGGGACGAACGGCAGCGCTTCGCTCAAAGAGTGGCTGGAACGTCCCGACAACGAGTTCTTGGCCCGATGCTTCGTGGCGCCGCTCGGCCGTGTCCACGTACAAGCTTGCAGCTTCTACGGCTACCGACTGCACATGGCCTTGTAGGTCAAGCGACCTTCTGCTCGCGAGCAGTTGAGACAGCGGAGCGAAGGCAAATGAATCCATGATGAGCGCCCCGCTGCTCGACAAGCTCCACGGCCAGCGCATGCAATGCAGCTTGCGGCGTAGCGATCCTCGGCAGAAACGACCGACCTGGGGTACACTGAAAATGCAGTAGGCGGGGAGCCGCTCTAGAAACGACTCCCCACCTACGTGGTCACGAGGCTTGGATCGTCGGTGCGGCTGGATTGCCGCCCGTGCTCCCCGAGCCCCGAGTTTGGAGCCTCTGAGAACGATTCCTGTCGGGAACCGTTCGATGAGGCAAGTCTCCACCCGGTCCCATCTGGACCGCGTTCAAGAAAGTGATCGACGTTGTGCATGCGTCGGAGCGCGACGCGGATCGCTTGGGCCGAGGAAGTCGCGCCGCGATCTTTGACGGCGCGGATGACTTCGGCAGGAGTCCACACATGCTCGGGACGCTCCGTGATGACCGTGCGGATCAGGTCAGCTGTGCCAGTGCGCTTTGTGCCGCGGCGTTTGATGGACGTAGGCGAAGGTGTGGCAGCCGGGCGTGACGAACCGTTCTGCTCCTCCCGCGGAGGATGCACGCCCTTCTCGACGAGAGCCCGATCAACCCATCGCGCCTGCGTGCGCAGGTCTGCGATCTGCGCTTCGATGTCTTTCTGCATCCCTTCAAGCTTCGCCGCTGAGAGCTTCGCAAGGACTTCGATCACTGGGTTCGGGAGCACTACGCGAGCATAGCATGGAACGAGACTGTGAAGGATGATGTAGGGGCATGGAACACAAATGTCGCACCATGCGACACCAAAATTCGGCGTGGGCTGCGAGTTTCGCTACCCGTTTCGCTCGCCCTTCTAGTCGGAGCGAGGCGCAGCACGGGCGATGGCCTCCTCCGTAGCCACAGCCCCAGCCGCCAGCACGTGCCGCTCCAGGTGCCCGTAGTAGCGCTCGGTCGTCCCGATGTCCGCGTGCCCGAGCTGGCGTTGCACGTACATCAGCGAGTTCCCCGCCGCCAGCCACGCCGCCGCCGCTGTATGCCGAAGCGCGTGGAGCGGCATGTCGCGCAGGCTCGCGTCCTGCAGCGCCGCCTTGTGCCAATCACGAGAGACGGTTGTGCGGTCCATCGGTTCGCCTGCGCCATCGCCGAACCATCTCCCCTGATCGCGCTTGCCTGTACGCACCGGCATCACGAACACATGCGCCTTCACCTGGTCGCCCGCTGCCATCTCGCCGCGCCGGGCCACGTGGTCGCGCAGCACACCAGTGAGCGCGGGTCCAATCTCCACGGCTCGAAACCGGTCGGACTTGGTCGATCCAATCGCCTCGCCCCGTTTGCGTGAGCGGTACACGACGATCACGCCGCCGCTCTGCTCGAGCTCCAGGTCACCAACGCGCAGCGCCAAGGCCTCCGAGATCCGCAAGCCACCGCCGATCAGCGCCTCCGCCACCGGCCGGTACACCTCAGAGCACGAGTCCAGGTAGACGGGGATCTCGTGCAGGCGCAGGTACTCCCGCTCGATATGCGCCGCCGGCAGTCGCGGCACACGCAGCGCTGGGTTGGCCGCGATCAGCCCGTCCTCAAGCGCCGCGTTCAGGCACACCACTAACGTCCCCAGGGCGTTGTTGACCGTCTTGACCGCGATCTCGCCCGTCTCGACGCTCTCGGCCTGCTCCTCCATCCACGCTCGCACCTGCTCGACCCCCAGGCGACCCAGGCGGTCATTCCCCAGCGCCGGCAGCAGCCGCCGGCGTCCGTTGATCTCGTAGCCCTGCCAGGTTCCCGGCTCCAGGTATGGCTTGCGACGAGCCAGCCAACGATCCCAATACTCTCCGAACGACTCTCGCGTCTGTCGGACCCCGCCGCGCTCGATCTGCTCCGTCAGTCGTCGCCTGGCATCTCGCGCCGCCCGTGCGCTCGTGAACCCACGCTTGGTCGTCTGGACGCCATCGCTGCCCCGGAACTTGAAGTACCAACGGACACCGGCCTTCGTCGTGTAGGAGTAGACCCCGCCTGCTTCCCTGGCTCCATCCGCCCTCCGCTCAGTCGGGGCCAGCTCGCCGAGCGCCTCGTCGAACGCCCGTGCGGCATCCTCGCTGGCGAAGCGCTTGCCCCGCTGATGCCCGGAGCCGTCGCGCCAACGGACCAGCCAAGCGCCCCGATCCGATTGGACGCTCATGGTCTAAAAGACTCGCCGAGTGTGCACAGCACCGTGCATTGTTCTCACGTGAGAATACTGTGCACACGGACGGAAGGCTGCATTATGGCCCCCGAAGATAAGAAAAGCCCCGCATAGCAGGGCTTTTCCAATGCGCCCGAGTGGACTCGAACCACCACCATGTTTACACATGACAAGGCCCTCAACCTTGCGCGTCTACCAATTCCGCCACGGGCGCAGGGGGGCGAGTATAGCCCGGCGCTCTGGCCGGTCGCTCGCGGTCGGCGCCGCCTCGACCTTGCATCCGTCCACAGCCGTCGCTACAGTGCGAACACATGTTCGTTGGAGGTCGCAATCCACCCCGACCGGGAGGCACGCAGACATGGATCTGACCAAGCGCCAGCAGGAGATCTTCGACTTCATCCGCAAGTACTCCGCCAAGTACGGCTATCCGCCGACGGTGCGCGACATCGGCAAAGCAGTGGGGCTCGCGTCCTCGTCGACCGTGCATGCGCACCTGGCCAACCTGGAGAAGATTGGGCTGCTGCGCCGCGATCCGTCCAAGCCGCGCGCGATCGAGCTGCTCGACCGGGCGGTGGGGAGCGCCGTGGACAGCGTTCGCGGGATCGTGCGCGCGGAAGGCCTGCCCCTGCTGGGCTCGGTCGCCGCCGGGCAGCCGATGCTGGCGGAGGAGAACATCGAGGACTACGTGTCGGTGCCCGAGATCGCGGGCGGCGGCGACGGCGAGTACCTGCTGCGGATCCGCGGCGACTCGATGAAGAATGCGGGCATCCTCGAAGGCGACTACGTGGTCGTGCATCCGCAGGACACCGCGAGCGACGGCGAGGTCGTGGTTGCGCTCCTGGGCGAGGAGGCGACGGTCAAGCGCTTCTACCGCGAGCCGGACCACATCCGGCTGCAGCCGGAGAACGACGCGATGGATCCGATCCGCAGCAAGGAGGTCAAAGTGCTCGGCCGCGTGGTGGGTCTGCTCAGGAGGGTCTGAGCGCCTCTGCGCCGTCGCTCGGCCTGGGGCGATCGACCGCCCGTTCGACCGCCGACCGTAGTTTGGCGTGACCGTAACGACCCGCCGCCGGGCGGTGCTTTGCCGCGTCAGGGTCGATGTTTTGCACGGATGGCGGGCGGCGCGGCTGGCGTTAGCTTGCACTGAATGGATTCGCGTCTGCATCTGGTGTCGGCTTTCGATGATGCGGGCTCTGTCCCATCGGCTCCGTCGCCGATCCGGGTTGTGCTGGCTGACGACCATGCGTTGGTGCGTCGCAGTCTGCGCGGATTGCTGGACGGCGTGGACGACATTGAGGTGGTCGGCGAAGCCGACAGCCTCGAGTCGGTCGAGCGCGAGGTGGGCTTGCACCAGCCTCATGTGCTCGCGCTCGATCTGGGCATGCACGACGGGTCCACCGGCATCGAGTCGATCGGCAGGCTGCGCGAGTGCGGCCTGGGCACGACGGTCGTGGGCATGACTATGCAGGACGAACCGGTGTTCGCGCGACACGCGCTGATCGCGGGGGTGGCGGGGTTCGTATCGAAGCACCTGGCCGATGTCGAGCTTGTGCAGGCGATTCGTGCTGCTGCGCGTGGCGAGCAGTTCGTCAGTCCTCGTTTTGCCGGACGGCTGCAGACATGCCCCGGCCCGCATCCGGGGCTGTCGACGCGCTAGCCTTGAAATGCAGATCAGGCAGTCGCGGAGGTCGCTTTGGGCCTTCGAGGAAAGTCGGGACATCGCAGGGCAGGGTGGTCGAGGGATCGACCCGGGGAAACTCGCGGGAAAGTGCCACAGAAACAAACCGCCGATGGGGCCGTCCCACGTGAACGGCTCACAGGCAAGGTTGAAATGGTGCGGTAAGAGCGCACCAGCGTCGCGGCGACGCGGCGGCTGGGTAAACCCCACCCGATGCAAGGCCAAACGGGACCGTTTGCAGGTAGCCCGCCGAGGTCCAGGTAGGCCGCTCAGATGGATGGCTGCTCACGACAGAATCCCGCTTATCGATCTGCTAAGGAAAAGCCCCGCCTCGGCGGGGCTTTTCTATGAGCTCGTCAGCTTGCGCGTCAACCCGGGCGCTCGGACGGTGGCTGAGGACATCCGCCGCCCGCCTGGCGGCGCTCGCGCTCTGCGCCGGCCCGCTCGCTGGCGTCCCGCCGGCGCGTGCGGGCACGCCATACGTCGACGGCATCTCCGATCAGAGCCTCCCGGCCTGGGACGGATCGTTCTCCGACAGCCCGTTCGCGAGGTTCTTCCGTGCGGCGTGGGTCGGTCAGATCACGCTCGCGCGCTACGTGGTGCAGTGGAACGCGGTCACCGAGGCGAGCGACGGCCCGAACGCGCACGGCGACTATCGTGAACGGCTCGAAGCGTGGTTGCAGGATGTGCGCAGCCTCGGCGTGGCTCCGGTGCTGGCGCTCACCAGCTACGACCATGTGGATCCCGCCTCCGCAGGTGAATACGAGCAGGATCTCGAAGCCACCCTCGCCGAGGCGGCCGAAGACGGCGAGCCGGTCGGCTACGTCGAGGCGTGGAACGAGCCCAACGGTCAAGGCGATGCGAGCGCCGGCGAGGCCGGCGCGATCGCGAACTCGGCCGATTCGGTGTGCGCGCGCCACGGTTGCCGAGTGATCGCCGGCGACCTCCAGGACAGTCCCGGGGCCCCTGGTTATGAGCGCGAATACGTCGACGCGCTCAACTTCGCTCCGCAGATCTGGGGCATGCACCCGTACTACTCGGTCAAAGCGCACAGCGACACGCCCGCCGTCACCCTCGTGCAAGCGCTGCCCGACGAGGGCGCCGGCGCTCAGATCTGGTTCACGGAGGTCGGCGCCTACGACTGCGCCCACGGTCAGGCGCGCGGCGAAGCGCTGCAGGCCAGCGACGCCGCCTACCTGATCGACGAGCTGATGCCAGCGATCGAACCAGAGCACGTCTTCTACTACGGCTTCATGGCCGGCGACCGCGCCGAAGCGCCGTGCGCCGCGGGGGGTGGCAATGACACCGAGCTGTATCGGGCCTCCGGCGACTCGCGCGGCGCCGCCACGGTGATCCTCCGATCGGACGGCCTGGCGCCGCCGGTGCTCGGCTCGGGGCTCCGCGATGAACAGCTGGCGTTCGCGTCAGAACCGGGCTGAGACCAGCCGCGTCGGCCGCCCGCGGCGTGGCCGTGTGGCGACCCCGCTAAACCTGCAGGTGCGGGTACTCCGCGGCGACGAGCGCGCGGTAGCGCTCGTAGATGGGTTTGGTGATCGGGATCAGCTCGAGCGCCTTCCCGATGTCGCCGCCGGTCTTGATGCGCCGCCTTGCGATCGCGTAGGCGATGTTTTCGCGGCCCTGGAAGTAGCGGTTGGCCGTCTCCGAGGACATCGTCATGCGCACCCGCGGGCTCCAGTCGATCTCGTCGGTCCACCGCCAGAACAGGTCCCCAGGCTCATCCGGATGAGCGGCCCTGACGTTCAGCACCTGATCGAGGTCCTGGAACTCGAATCGCTGCGGCACGTCCGCGTCGCGCAGCCGCGGTCCCATCTCGGGGTCGTCGCTCATCATCTGGAAGATCCGGTCCATGACGTCTCGGAATTCCTGCGGCGATGTAAATGGACTCGCCATCGTCGCTTGTTATACCCGCCGATCGCGGGCGGGCTAAACGCCGGCGCTAGAAGTGCAGCTGCTCGCGGGCGCTGTCCACGAGCGTGCCGCTGCTCTTGAGCTCGGCCAGCGCGGCGCGCATCGCCTCGAGCTCGCACTCGACCTTGGCCGGCCAAGGCTTCGGCGGATGCTCGTCGAGCGTCTTCAGCCCGTTGCCCGTGATGATCGCCACGACCGTGTCGTCGGGGGCGAAGCGCCCCGCGGCCGCGAGTTTCTCGAGCACCGCGATCGTCGTTCCGCCCGCGGGCTCCGTCAGCAGGCCCTCGGTCGCCGCCAGCAGGTCGATGCCCGCGAATATTTCAGGGTCGCTGGCGAAGCCGCCCGTGCCGCCGCGTTTGAGCACCGCGTCGATCACCAGGTAGCCGTCGCCGGGATTGCCGATCGCCAGCGAGTGCGCGGCCGTCTCGGGCGTCACCGCGTGGATCTCCGCCTCCTCGGCGATGATCGCCGTCGCGATCGGGTTGCAGCCGCTCGGCTGTGCGATGTGGATGCGCGTGGCATCCGTCTCCGACAGCTCCATCAGCTGCAGCTCCACGAGGCCCTTGTGCAGGCGCGAGGACAGCGTGCCGCCGGCGGCGGCCGTGACGATGTGGTCCGGCGACTGCCAGTCGAGCTGCTCGACGATCTCGAACGCCGCCGTCTTCGCGCCCTCCGCGTAGAACGGGCGCAGCGTGATGTTGGCGAAGTCCATGCCCGTGCTTTCCGCCAGTTCGCGGCAGCGCCTGTTGGCTTCGTCGTAGTTGCCCTCCACCTGGCACACCTTCGCGCCGAGCGCCATGCACACGCGCGCCTTGGTGTCCTCGAGGCGGTTGGGGTAGAAGATGTAGGCGTCGACGCCTGCCTTGGCGGCGAACGATGCGACCGCCGTGCCGACGTTGCCGGTGGACACGCAGCCGATCTCGGTCCGGCCCTGCTCCAGCAGCCGCGCGACCGACATCGACACGACGCGGTCCTTGTAGGAGAGGCTCGGGCGGTTGCTGGAGTCGTCCTTCAGGTACAGGTTGCTGAGCCCCAGCTCGGCGCCGAGGCGGTCGGCGCGGATCAGCGGCGTGTAGCCGGAGTGCTGGCCCACGCGCGCCTGCGCGGAGGCGTCGACGATCGGCAGCAGCTCCTCGAAGTGCCAGATGTTGTGCGGGCGCTCGGCGCTCGGAACCTCGCTGAAGTGGCGGGCGGCCAGCTCGTAGTCGTAGACCACGTCGAGTCCCTTGCCGCAGTCCGGGCACGCGAAGACGGCCTGCTCCAGCGGGTAGCTGTGGTCGCAGCGGTGGCACACGAGCGCCGTCGCGCACGAGCGCGTCCGCTGCCTGGAGGGGCTCTCTACGGTCTGCGTTGTCATGCCGCTATCTCGAACGATACGCTCGGCCACGGCGTCTGTGCGCCGTGCGCGTCGTGACCGAGCGCGATCCACAGCTCCTCGGCCATGTGCGGCGCGAACGGGCCGAGCGTCTGGGCGAGCACGCCGAGCGCCTCGACGAGCGCGTCGAGGTTGGCCTGGCTCAGCTCTCCGTCGCGGCTGACGACGCGCTTCTCGAAGTCCTTGATGCGGTCGAACAGGCGCATCACGTTGCGCACGGCGCTGTGCATCTCGAGGTTCTCCATGTCCTTGGTGATGCGCCTCACGCCGGCCTCGCACCATTGCGTCAGTTTCAGCCGCAGGTGCTCGCTGGTGTCTCTGACGGGAGCATCCGCGGCGGCGCCGTCGGCGCCGGACGCGAGCGTCGCCGGCGCGGCGCCCTGCTCCTCGCCGCTCGCACGGCGCCTGATCGCCCCGTGCGAGTACTCCCACACCTGCGCCAGGAACCTGCTGCAGCGCAGCACCGCCGAGTCGCTCCAGTTCAACGACTTCTGCGGGCTGGCCGCGTAGAGGACCGCGAGCCTCACGGTGTCCGCGCCGTAGCGCGCGACCAGATCGTCGGGGTCGACGACATTGCCCAGATGCTTGCTCATCTTGCGCCCGTCGGCGGTGACCATCTCGTGAAACAGGCAGCCGGCGAACGGCTCGCCGTCCTCGAGGAACGCGAGCGGCCCGATGTCGCGCAGCGCCTTGGCGACCGTGCGCTGGTCGAACACGAAGTTGCCGCTGTCCGAGCCCGCCACCAGGCGCTCGGAGGGCAGCCAGTGGCGCAGGTCCGCCAGCGCGAGGATCTCCTCCAGCGAGTCCTCGCGCGACTCGCCCGGCACGCACGCGGGGATCCACAGCCACAGCGCGTCGAAGTGGCAGTCGAGCGTGTCGGTCTCGCGCCGCGCCGGGCCGCCGCAGGTGGGGCAGGTCGTGCTCACGAACTCGTCCAGCTCCGCCAGCGGGTTGCCGGTGCCGGTCGGGCGCAGATCCAGCGGCAGCACCACCGGCAGCTGCTCGCGCGGCACCGGCACCGTGCCGCATTTCTCGCAGTAGACGATCGGGATCGGCGTGCCCCACGAGCGCTGGCGCGAGATCACCCAGTCGAACGCCTTGTAGCGCACCGCCGGCCGGCCGTGCGCGGCTGCGGCGGAACCGGGGGCGCTCGCGCCGTTGGTGCTCGCGACGCGATCGCTTCCATCGTGCGCCGTTGCGGGCGCAGCCTCCCCGTCGCCCGCCGCGTCGAGGCCGAGCCGCCGCGCGATCACCTCGTCGGTGCGGTCGCGCGAGGGCACGCCGAGCGCCACCGTGGGCCCGAAGCGGGAGTCCACGAGGGGGGACACGAGCACCGGCAGCTCGGCGCCGTCCGCGGTGAGCACCACGCGCCCGGTGTCGATCACGGGGATCGTCTCCGCCTCGCGCGAGCTGCGCTCCCAGCCGCCCGAGCGCAGCTGCTCGAGCTGCTCGCCCACGTTCCCGTCGGACGCCCACGCGTCCGCGTCGGGGTGGCGGGCGGACATCAGCACGAAGCGCGCGTCCGCGAGCGCGTCCGCGTGCGGCGTAAAGACCGTCAGCTGTGCGCCGTCGGGGCTGGGACCCGGCCCGGAGGGCTGGGTCAGGTCGAGCTCGACGCCGTCCACGCGGCCGAGCACGATCTCCTGCGAGGACAGCGCCACGTCGTCCCACATGCCGCTTCCGGCGCGCTCGGCCAGGCGCCGGTCGTTCTCCTGCAGGTAGGCGCTCACCTTCAGGTACCACTGCGGCAGCTGGATCAGCCGCACCGGGCCGTGGCAGCGCCAGCACGTGCCGCCGGCCTCCACCTGGATCGAGGCGAGCGTCGTCTGGCAGGTGTCGCACCAGTCGACGTTGCCGGTGCCGTGGTAGATCAACCCGGCCTCCAGCAGCGTCAGGAAGAGCCACTGCGACCAGCGGTACATGACCGCGTCGGAGCTCAGGAACGAGCGCTCCCAGTCGAAGGAGAAGCCGAGTCGCTGCAGCTGCCCGGTCATGTGCTCGGCGCAGCGGTGCACCCAGTCGCTCGGCGACTCGCCGCCGGCGATCGCGCCGAGCTCGGCGGGCAGGCCGAACGCGTCGAAGCCGAACGCGAACAGCACCGCGTCGCCGCGGGCGCGGCGGAAGCGCGCGTAGGCGTCGCCGATCGAGTAGCTGCGCACGTGTCCGATGTGGACGTTACCCGACGTGAACGGCGCCGATGGCTTGATGTAGATGTGCGTGCGCGCGTCCGTCAGCGGCGGCGTGCGGAAGGCGTCGCGCTCGCGCCAGGACGCCTGCCGGCGGGCCTCGATCGCGTCCGGCTCATAGCGCGTGTTGGCAGGCGTGTGGGCGGCGTCGCTCATGTCGTTCGAGCATATCCAAGGGCATTGGGCCCGGGGTGGCGATTGCTATGCTCCGCGGGATGGAGATAGAGATCGGGCGCGGCAAGAAGGGCCGCCGAGCGTATGGCTTCGATGACATCGCGATCGTGCCCTCGAGGCGCACGCGCGACCCCGACGACATCGACATCTCGTGGAAGCTCGGGCCCTACCAGTTCGAGCTGCCGATGCTCGCCTCCGCGATGGACGGCGTCGTCTCGCCGGAGAGCGCCGGCATCATCGGTCGTCTGGGCGGCCTCGCGGTGCTCAACCTTGAGGGGATCTTCACCCGCTACGAGGACGCGGACGAGCAGCTGGAGCGGATCTCGGAGCTGCCGAAGGATCTCGCGACGCGCGAGATGCAGGAGATCTACCGCGAGCCGGTCAAGCCCGAGCTGATCGCGCAGCGGATTCGCGAGATCAAGGAGCAGAAGGTCGTCGTCGCGGCCTCGCTAACGCCCCAGCGCGTGCTCGACTACCACGAGATCGCGATGGAGGCGGGCCTGGACGTGCTCGTGATCCAGGGCACGGTCGTCTCCGGCGAACACGTCTCGACCGTGTCCGAGCCGCTCAACCTGAAGGAGTTCATCCCGAGCCTCGATGTCCCGGTGGTGGTCGGCGGCTGCGCCTCCTACCACACGGGCCTGCACCTGATGCGCACCGGCGCGGCTGGCGTGCTCGTGGGCGTCGGACCGGGCGCCGCGTGCACGACGCGCGGCGTGCTCGGCATCGGCGTGCCGCAGGCGACGGCGATCGCCGACGTGGCGCACGCGCGCTCCACGCACATGCTCGAGACGGGCGAGTACTGCCAGGTGGTCGCCGACGGCGGCATGCGCAACGGCGGCGACGTCTCCAAGGCGATCGCGCTGGGCGCGGACGCCGTGATGATCGGCTCGCCGCTCGCCCGCGCCTACGAGGCGCCGGGGCACGGCTTCCACTGGGGCATGGCCACCTTCCATCCCACCCTGCCGCGCGGCGCGCGCGTGGCGACCACGCAGAACGGCACGCTCGAGGAGATCCTCGTCGGCCCGGCGCGCGAGAACGACGGCACGTTCAACCTGTTCGGCGGCCTGCGCACGTCGATGGCCACGTGCGGCCACAAGGACCTCGCGGAGTTCAACCGCGCCGAGGTGGTCGTCGCGCCGTCGCTGCAGACCGAGGGCAAGGCGCTACAGCGCGACCAGGGTGTCGGCATGGGCGCGACCAACGGGAAGGCAACCGCCCTCGTAAATGACTAACCCCGCTGCCACGGCTCCCGAGCCGGTGATCGAGCAGCGGAGCGTCGCGCCCCTGCCTGCGCCCACGGCCGCGCAGCAGATCGTGGTGCTCGACTACGGCGGGCAGTACTCGCAGCTGATCGCGCGCAGGGTGCGCGACTGCGGCGTGTTCAGCGAGCTGCTGCCCCACCACGTGGCGCTGGAGGAGGTGGCGGCGCGCGAGCCGCGCGGGATCATCCTCTCGGGCGGGCCCGCGTCGGTGTACGCCGACGGGGCGCCGCCCCTGGATCAGGGGCTGCTGGAGCTGGGGGTGCCGGTGCTTGGCATCTGCTACGGCATGCAGCTGCTCGTGCACACGCTCGGCGGGCGCGTCGAGCAGGCGGAGGTGGGCGAGTTTGGCCGCTCCGACCTGCACGTGTCCGAGCCAGGAGCGCTGCTGGCGGGGATGCCGCGCGAGCAGACCTGTTGGATGTCGCACCGCGACACCGTGTTCGAGCCGCCGCCCGGCTTCACCGCGCTGGCCTCCTCGAGCAGCTCGCCGGTGGCGGCCGTGGAAAGCGCCGAGCGCGGCATCTACGGCATCCAGTTCCACCCCGAGGTCGTGCACACGCCCTATGGCCAGGAGATCCTGACGCGCTTTCTCACCGACATGTGCGCGTGCGAGCTGACGTGGTCGGCGGCGTCGATCGTGGACGAACAGGTCAGGCGGATTCGCGAGCAGGTGGGGGAGGGCAGCGTGATCTGCGGCCTGTCGGGAGGCGTCGACTCCTCCGTGGCGGCGCTGCTCGTGCATCGCGCCATCGGCGAGCAGCTGACGTGCGTGTTCGTCGACCACGGGCTGATGCGCAAGGACGAGGGCGACCAGGTCGTCAAGACGTTCCGCGACACGTTCAAGGTGCCGCTTGTGGCGGTCGACGCGGAGACGCGCTTCCTCGACAAGCTCAAAGGCGTGACCGAGCCCGAGGCCAAGCGCAAGGCGATCGGCGCCGAGTTCATCAGAGTTTTTGAGGAGGAGGCCGCCAAGCTTGCCGGCCCGCCGAGCGCCGACGGCGACGATGGCGCGGCGCGCTTCCTCGTGCAGGGAACGCTCTACTCGGACGTGATCGAGTCCGGCGGCGGCACCGGCGCCGCCACGATCAAGTCCCACCACAACGTCGGCGGCCTGCCGGACGATCTGCAGTTCGAGCTCGTCGAGCCGCTGCGCGCGCTGTTCAAGGACGAGGTCCGCGCGGTGGGTGCCGAGCTGGGCCTGCCGGAGCGGCTCGTCTGGCGCCAGCCGTTCCCCGGCCCGGGCCTCGCGATCCGCGTCGTCGGCGGCGAAGCGACCAAGGAGCGCCTGGACGTGCTGCGCGAGGCCGACCACATCCTGCAGGAGGAGATCCGCAAGGCGGGGCTCTACCGCGAGCTGTGGCAGTCCTTCTGCGTGCTGCCCGACGTGCGCACCGTCGGCGTGCAGGGCGACGAGCGCACGTACGGCTACGTGGTGGTCGTGCGCGCTGTCACCAGCGACGACGCGATGACCGCCGACTGGGCGCGGCTGCCGTACGACCTGCTGGAGACGATCGCTTCGCGCATGATCAACGAGCTGCGCGAGGTCAACCGCGTCGTGCTCGACATCACCTCGAAGCCTCCGGGAACAATCGAGTGGGAGTAGCCCGCGAGCGCGGGCCACTTCGCCTATAGTGTTCGACTCCGCCGCGCGACGACGCGTGGCCTTTTTCACGTCATGGCCCCCTCCGCAAAGACATACGTCGCGAAGCCGACCGACCGCGAGCGCAACTGGCTCGTGGTCGACGCCAACGGCAAGACGCTGGGACGCCTGGCGACGCAGATCGCGGACGTGCTGCGCGGCAAGCGCAAGCCGGAGTACACGCCGCACATCGACACCGGCGACTTCGTCGTGGTGGTCAACGCCGAGAAGATCCACGTCAGCGGCAACAAGCGCCAGGACAAGCGCTACTACCGCCACTCGGGCTACCCGGGTGGGCTGCGCTCGCGGACATTCGAGGAGATGCTCGCCAAGCGTCCCGAGGACATCATCCGGCTGGCCGTCAAGGGCATGATGCCGCGCAACCGCCTCGCGCGCAAGCAGATCACCAAGCTCAAGATCTACACCGGTCCCGAGCACCCGCACGTCGCGCAGAAACCGCAACCTCTGGAGATCGAGACCTGATGGCAGACGACGAGCAGCCCGCATCCTCCCCGGAGGACGAGGGCGTCGCAGAGGAGGCGCAGCCGCAGCCCGAGGCATCGGCGCCGGACGCCGTCGAGGCCGCACCCGCGGACGCGCCGGCCGAGGCTCCGCAGGCACAGGAGAGCCAGGCTGCGGAGGCGGACGAGGAAGACGAGGAGCCGGCTCCGCGCGAGAAACCGGCCGTGCCGGGCGCGCACCTGGAAGTGGACATCGTCCCCGAGGGCGTCGACCCGCTGGGCCGCAGCGAGAGCTACGAGGACGCCTATGCGGTCGACCCGTACGCGACCGACGAGGAGGGCGAGGAGGCTCAGGCCGACGAGGATCAGGAGGAGGCGCTCGCGGAGCCCATCTCCACGGCCGCGATCGACCTCGCCTCGGGCGCCCGCTACCGCGCGACCGGCAAGCGCAAGTCGGCGATCGCGCGCGTGACGCTGAGGCCGGGCACGGGCAGCTATGTCGTCAACGGGCGCACGCTCGAGCAGCACTTCCCGCGCCTGACGCTGCAGCGCAACATCCGCCAGCCGCTGGAGACGGTTGGCTACCAGGACCGCATGGACGTGGTCGCGCGGCTGCACGGCGGCGGCATCTCCGCGCAGGCCGGCGCGCTGCGCCACGGCGTCTCGCGGGCGCTGCTGGAGGCCGACCCGAACCTGCGCGGCGAGCTCAAGCGCAGGGGCTTCTTGACCCGCGACTCGCGGGCCAAGGAGCGCAAGAAGGCCGGGCTCAAGAAGGCGCGCAAGCGTCCGCAGTTCTCCAAGCGCTAGCGCCGGAGCCACGTGCCCAACGTCCCCGCATGACCCGCAGGCTGTTCGGGACCGACGGCGTTCGCGGCGTCGCCGGCGGGTTCCTGACCGCTGAGCTGGCGCTCGCGCTGGGGCGCGCCGCCACTCGCAACACCGGCGTCGCGCGCCCGCAGGTGCTGATCGTGCGCGACACGCGCGAGTCCGGCGAGATGCTGCAGGCCGCGATCGCCGCGGGCGTCAGCGCCGCCGGCGGCGACGCGCTGCTCGGCGGCGTGCTGCCGACGCCCGCGGCGCCGCTGCTCGTGCATCGCTACGGCTTCGATCTCGCGGTCGTGCTGTCGGCCTCGCACAACCCCTACCGCGACAACGGCATCAAGTTCTTCGCCGGCGACGGCTACAAGCTCTCCGACGAGTCCGAGCTGGCGATCGAGCGCGAGCTGGACGCCGCCGCGTCCCCCGACGACGGCACCGGGCGCGCGAACGGCGCGCCGCGCCCCGATGACGCCGCCCAGATCGGGCGCATCCGCGAGCTGCGCGGGGCGCCCGAGGACTACCTGCGCGAGCTGCACGTCCGCTTCCGCGAGCTCGATCTGAACGGGGTGGACGTGCTGCTGGACTGCGCCAACGGCGCCACCTATCAGGTTGCGCCGGAAATCTTCAGGCGCCTGGGAGCGAGCGTGACGGTGATCGCGGACACACCCGACGGGCGCAACATCAACGACGGCTGCGGCTCCACCCACGTGGACGCGCTCGCTCGTGCGGTCGTCGCGGGCGGGCACGCGCTCGGCTTCGCGTTCGACGGCGACGGCGATCGCGTGCTGGCGGTCGATCGCAATGGGCAGATCGTCGACGGCGACGAGCTGCTGGCGCTCGCGACCCTGCACCTGCGCGCAAGCGGCCGCCTGAGCGGCAACGGCGTGACGGTCACGGTGATGACCAACTACGGCTTCCACGCGGCCATGCGCAGCGCGGGCGTCGACGTAGCGATCACGCAGGTGGGCGACCGCTACGTGCTTGAGGAGCTGCGCGCGCGCGGCTGGGCGCTCGGCGGCGAGCAGTCCGGGCACATCATCGACATGGGCTTCAACAGCACCGGCGACGGCATCGCCAGCGCCCTGCTGACACTCGAGGCGCTCGGCGGTCGCGACCTGAGCGAGCGCGACGCCATGTCCAAGCTGCCGCAGCGGCTGGTCAACGTGCGCGTGCGCGACCGCGGCGCGCTCGCCGACGCGCGGGAGGTCGACGCGGCCGTGCGCGAGGCCGAGCGCGAGCTCGAGGGGCGCGGGCGCGTGCTCGTGCGCGCCAGCGGCACCGAGTCGCTCGTGCGCGTGATGGTCGAGGCGCCCAGCGACGAGGAGGCCGAGCAGGTGTGCGGCCGTCTGGTGGCGCTTGTCGAGCGCGAGCTCGCCTAGAGCCCTGCGGACCCCGCTGGTATCTTCGACCGGATGTGCGGCATCGTTGGCTACGTCGGTGTGCGTCCCGTCCAGGGCCTGCTGCTGGAGGGGCTGAGCAGGCTCGAGTACAGGGGGTATGACTCGGCGGGCATCTCGATGATCCGCGAAGGTCATATCGACGCGGTGCGGGCTGTCGGAAACCTGAGCGCGCTGGAAGCCAAGCTCGACGAGCGCGCGAGCGCCGCGGCCGGAGGCGGCGGCGTCGCCGTAGCGGAGCGGCCGGCGAGCACCGGCATCGGGCACACGCGCTGGGCGACGCACGGCCGCGTGAGCGAAGAGAACGCGCATCCCCACGGCGACAGCGAGGATCGCATCCACGTGGTGGTCAACGGGATCGTCGAGAACTACATCGCGCTGAAGGAGCGGCTGCTGGCGAGCGGCAGCGTGTTCACGTCGGAGACCGACGCGGAGGTGATCGCGCACGTGATCGCCGAGCACTACGCGGGCGATCTGCCCGATGCGGTTCGCGCTGCCTACGCGGAGCTCAGCGGCCACTTCGCGTTCGTCGCGATGAGCCTGGACGAGCCCGACGTGCTGGTGGGCGCGCGCAAGGAGTGCCCGCTGATCGTCGGTCGCGGCGAGGGCGAGCAGTTCATCGCCTCGGCTGTCCCCGGCGTGCTGTCGCAGACCCGGCGCATCCAGTACCTGGAGAACGAAGAGATCGCGGTGCTGCGGCCCGAGGGCGTGACGATCACGACCGCCGCAGGCGTTCCCGTGCAGCGCGCCGAGCAGATCGTCGACTGGGACGAGGAGACGGCCGAGAAGGGCGGCTTCGAGACGTTCATGCTGAAGGAGATCCACGAACAGGCCGACGCGGTCGCCGACGCGATCGCCGACCGCACCGCGCGCGGCAGCGGCGTCGACCTGTTCGAGCACGACGTGATGGACGAGGCGCTGCTGCAGGACGTGCAGCGGATCGTGATCGTCGCGTGCGGGACCTCCTACCACGCGGGCCTGATCGGCCGCTACGCGATCGAAGAGTGGGCGCGTGTGCCGGTGGAGATGGACATCGCCTCCGAGTACCGCTATCGCAACCCGGTCGTCGGACCCGGCGACCTGGTGCTCGGCATCACCCAGTCGGGGGAAACCGCCGACACGCTTGCGGCGATGCGCCTGGCGCGCGAGCGCGGCGCGCGCGTGCTGGCGGTCACGAACGTGATGGGCTCGCAGGCCACGCGCGACGCGGACGGCGTGCTGTACACGCGTGCGGGCCTCGAGATCGGGGTGGCGGCCACGAAGACGTTCCTGTGCCAGGTCGCGGTCATGTACCTGCTCGGCCTGCGCCTGGCGGAGCTGCGCGGCACGCTCGAGCCTGAGCGCCTGGCGGAGCTCGTCAGCGAGGTCAAGCGCCTGCCGCACTGCATCGACGAGGTGCTCTCCGGCATGGAGGAGCGCGTCGCGCGCGTTGCCGACGTCTATTGGCAGAATGAGTTCTTCCTGTACATCGGCCGCCACGTCGGCCTGCCGGTGGCGCTGGAGGGAGCGCTGAAGCTCAAGGAGATCTCCTACATCGCCACCGACGCGTACGCCGCCGGGGAGATGAAGCACGGTCCGATCGCGCTGCTCGACGACTCCACGCCGGTGGTCTGCATCGCGACGGACTCGCCGGTGCTCGAGAAGGTTGTCTCGAACATGCAGGAGGTTCGCGCGCGCGGCGCGAAAGTGATCGCGGTGGCGACCGAGGGCAACACGCAGATCGGCCAGAGCGCCGACGCGGTGATCACGCTGCCGGCGATCGACTGGATGCTGCAGCCGATCCTCGCCGTGATCCCGTTGCAACTGCTTGCGTATGAGATCGCGCGGCGCCGCGGCCTGAACGTGGACCAGCCGCGCAACCTCGCAAAGACAGTAACCGTCGAGTAGTGCGCCAGCTACCGCCCTGGCTCGTGCCGCTGCCCGACGCCGTGACGATGCGCGCCATCGACCGGTGGGCGATCGACGAGCAGGGCGTGCCCGGCCTCGAGCTGATGGAGCGCGCCGGCGCGGGCGTCGCGCGCGCGGTCGAGCGCCTGGATGCGGATGGCCCCGTGACGGTGGTGTGCGGCAAGGGCAACAACGGCGGCGACGGGCTCGTGGTGGCGCGCCTGCTGCGCGACAGCGGGCGCCCGGTGACGGTCGTGTGCGTCGCGCCCGCAGAGCAGTACACGGGCGACGCGCGCGCGAACCTCGAACGCCTGCCCGGCGAGCCGCCGGCGCCTCTCGGCCGCGGGCCGCTGGCGCGCGCGACGATCGTCGACGCGGTGCTCGGCACGGGCTTTCAGGGCGAGCCCCATGGCGCGGTCGCCGAGGCGATCGACGCCGTCAACGCGACCGGCGCGCGCGTCGTCAGCGTGGATGTGCCCAGCGGCGTGGACGCGTCCACCGGAGTGGTCATCGGCACGGCGGTGCGCGCCACGGCGACGGTCACGTTCCATGCGGCCAAGCCCGGCCTGTGGATCAGGCCCGGCAAGGCCCACGCCGGCGAGGTGCACGTGATCGACATCGGCATCCCCAGAGGCGCCCCGGGCGGAGCATCGGTCGGCCTGATCGCTGCGAGCGTGCTCGAGCAGCTGCCGCGACGCGCGGCGCCCTCGACCAAGTTCACCTCCGGCCACGTGCTCGTGGCGGGCGGCTCGCGCGGGCTCACCGGCGCGCCGCGGATGGCAGCCGAGGCGAGCATGCGCGCGGGGGCCGGCTACGTCACCGTCTGCGTGCCGGCGTCGCTGCAGGGAGCTCTCGCGGGCGCGGGGACCCCGGAGATGATGACCCGCGCGCTGCCAGACGAGGACGGCGCGCTGCTGGCCGACGGCGTCGGCGAGGTGCTCGAGGCGAGCGCGCGCGGGGGTGCGCTCGCGCTGGGGCCGGGGCTCGGACGCAGCTCCGGCGCGTTCGCGTTCGCGCGCGAGCTTGCGCGCGAGGCGGAGGTTGCGCTCGTGCTCGACGCCGACGGCCTGAACGCGCACGCCGGCGCGCTCGCCGAGTTGACCGGGCGGCGCGCGCCCACGGTGCTCACGCCGCACGCCGGCGAGCTCGGCAGGCTGCTGGCGCTCGACAGCGCCGAGATCGAGCGCGAGCGGCTGCGCTACGCGCGCATGGCCGCCGCGCAGGCCGGCGCGGTGATCGTGCTGAAGGGCGACGACACGCTGATCGCCGACCCGGACGGGACCGTGGCGGTCAGCGCCGGCGACAGCCCCGCGCTTGCCACGGCGGGAACCGGCGACGTGCTCACGGGCGTGATCGCGGCGCTGCTCGCGCAGGGGCTCGACGCGTTCGCGGCCGCCGCCGCGGGCGTGTGGCTGCACGCGCTGGCCGGCCGGGAGGCCGCGCGCCGGCTGGGCGCACCCGAGGGCGTGATCGCCACGGACGTGATCGCGGCGCTCCCGAGCGCCCGTGCGCCGCGAGTGGAGTGGGAGGCGCGCGCCGATGGCTGACGCGGCTCGGCTCGGCGAGGACGGCGCCGGCAGCGTGCGCAGGGCGCAGGCCAGTGTGAACGTGGCCGCGATCGCGCGCAACTGCGCGCGCCTGCGCACGCAGCTGCAGCGCGGCGCGGTTCTGTGCGCGGTGGTGAAGGCCGACGGCTACGGCCATGGCGCGGTCCAGAGCGCCCGTGCCGCGATCGCCGGCGGCGCGAGCTGGCTGGCGGTTGCCGATGCGCGCGAGGCGCGCGAGCTGCGCGAGGCGGGCCTGCGCGACGTGCGCGTGCTCGTGATGGGCGCGCTCAGCACGGTCGAGCTCGGCGAGGCGCTCGCGGCGGACGCGGATCTGGTGGTGTGGAACGAGGCTTATCTGGATGCCGTCGCCGCGGCCGGCGGCGGCCGCGTGCACGTGAAGTTCGACTCCGGCATGGGCCGCCTGGGCACGCGCGACCCGGTCGAGGCCACCCGCGTGGCCGAGGTCGCGCGGCAGACCCCGGGCGTGCGGCTGGCGGGCGTGATGACGCACTTCGCGACCGCGGACGAGCTCAAGGACGACGACGGCTTCTTCGCCGGCCAGCTGGCCACGTTCGCGCGCTGGGCGCGCACGATCAAGGACGAGCAGCCGGAGATCCTGGTGCACGCCGCCAACAGCGCCGCGACGATGCGCGACGTGGAAGCGCAGTTCGACATGGTGCGCTGCGGCATCGCGATCTACGGCATGGACCCGTTCGGCCGCGACCCCGCCGCGCGGGCACTCGAGCCGGCGCTGGAACTGAGCTCCTACGTGGCCGAGGTCAAGCTGTGTCGCGCGGGGGAGAGCGCCGGCTACGGGCGCCAGTTCGTGGCCGACGGCGACACGTACATCGCCGTGCTGCCGATCGGCTACGGCGACGGCTGGCGGCGCGGCCTGTCCAACAACGCCGACGTGCTGATCGGCGGGCACCGCCACCCGCTCGTCGGCACGGTCAGCATGGACAGCATCACCGTGGACCTCGGCGCGGACGTCGATCCGGAGCGCGTGCGCGGCGAGCGCGCGGTGCTGATCGGCATCCAGGGCAGCGAGCGGATCACCGCCGAGGAGGTGGCGCGCCGTCTGGACACGATCAACTACGAGGTCACATGCGCGCTGACGCCGCGGGTGCCGCGCGTGTATCACCGCGACGGCGCGCCACTCGATGCGGGCGCGCCCGCCGCCCGAGCGCGAACGGCGGACGCCGGGGCGGCATGAGCGCGGCCCTTGACGCGGCGCGCTCGGCGCTCGCGGGCACGCCGGCGTGGCTGGTGGGCGGAGCTGTGCGCGACGAGCTGCTCGGTCGCGAGACCGCCGACGTGGATCTGGCGCTGGACGGCGACACCGCGCAGGCCGCGCGCGCGATCGCTCGTGCCGCGGGCCGCGCCGCGAGCTTCCCGCTGTCGGAGGAGTTCGGCTCGTGGCGGGTGGTGGCGCGCGATGGCTCCTGGCAGCTGGACGTGGAGCCGCTGCGCGGCGGCGCGATCGAGGCCGATCTGGCGCTGCGCGACTTCACGGTCAACGCGATCGCGCAGCCGCTCGCGGGCGGCGCATACGTCGACCCGCTCGGCGGCGCAGGCGATCTGCGCGTTGGTCGCCTGCGCATGGCCTCGGCCAGCGCGTTCGACCAGGATCCGCTGCGGGTGCTGCGCATGGTGCGCCTGGCGCTCGAGCTGGGGCTCGAAGCGGACGCGGAGACCGTGCGCTGCGCCGGCGCCAACGCGCGTGGCCTGGGCGAGGTCTCGCCGGAGCGGGTGTTCATGGAGCTGCGCCGGATCCTCGCCGCGCGCGAGCCGCGCCGCGGGCTGGAGCTGATGAGCTCGCTGGGCGCCACCGCGGTGGTGCTGCCCGAGCTGGAGGAGCTGCGCGGCGTGCAGCAGAGCCGCTTCCACCACCTCGATGTCCACGGGCACACGCTGGAGGTGCTCGACCGCACGGTCGAGCTGACGAGCGGCACAGGATCGGTGGCCGTAGACGGGCCGGGCGAAGTCGAGCCGGCGGCCGCAGCTGGGCCGGTGGCAGGCGAGCTCGATGCGTGCATCGGCGCGCGGCGTCCGGCGGTCGACAGGCTGCTGGCGGAGCCGCTTGCGGACGAGCTCACGCGCGGCGACGCGCTGCGCTGGGGGGCGCTGCTGCATGATGCCGCCAAGCCGCTGACGCGCGAGGTTCGCCCCGTGGACGGGCGCGTGACGTTCATCGGGCACGACGCGCGCGGCGCGGAGCTCGCGCGCGCGGTGCTCGAGCGCCTGCGCGCCAGCGAGCGCCTGCGCGCGCACGTGGCCGCGCTCGTCCGCCACCATCTGCGCCTGGGGTTCCTCGTGCACGAGCCACAGCCGCTCGCGCGCAGGACCGTATTCACGTATCTGCACGCGTGCTCGCCCGTCGAGGTCGACGTCACGCTGCTGTCGGTGGCAGACCGCCTGGCCACGCGCGGCGACCGCGCGCGCGAGGCGGTGCAGGCGCATCTCGCGCTCGCGAGCGCCATGCTCGACGACGCCCTGCGCTGGCGCACGGGGGGCCCGCCCGCACCGCCTTTGCGAGGGGACGAGCTGGCACGCGAGCTGGGTATCACCACGGGTCCGCGGATCGGAGAGCTGCTCGAGGAGCTGGCCGCGGCCCAGTACGCAGGCGAGATCGCAACGCGTGAGCAGGCGCTCGATCGAGCGCGCGCGCTGCTGCGCTTGCCATAGGATCTGGCGCGATGGCCGACCCGAACTGCATCTTCTGCAAGATCGTCGCCGGCGAGCTGCCCGCGTGGATCGTCGACGAAGACGAGCGCACGATCGCGTTCATGGACATCGCGCCCGCCACACGCGGGCATGCGCTGGTGATCCCGCGCGCGCACAGCACCGACCTGCTGAGCATCGACCCCGAGGACCTGAGCGCCGTTGCGCTTGCGACACAGCGCGTCGCGCGGAACGCCAAGGATCGCCTCGGCGCTGCCGGCATCAACCTGATCAACTCCTGTGGGAGCGCCGCGTGGCAGACGGTCTTCCACTTCCACGTGCACGTGATCCCGCGCTATGACGGCGACCCGCTGAAGCTGCCGTGGGTGCCCGTCGAGGGCGATCGTGCGCAGATCGAGGTCACGGCGCAGGAGTTGGCGGCGCGTTAGCGAAGTATTCAAACCGCGACATCGAGCATGTAGGCGTGTTGATGACCCAGATGAAGAGACGCATATCCATAGCCTTGGCCGCGAGCATCGCGCTCGCGCTGGCGCTGCCCGCGCTCGCCCCCGCGACGCTGACGGAAGTCGGCGTGATCGGCACGACCACGCCCGCGACGGCTGCCAGCTGCCCCGCCACCCCGTGCCTCGCCGTCAGCCGCACGACCGGCTTCCAGGTGAAGGTCGGCTCCGAACGCAACGTGCTGAGCGCCCCGCGCGCGGGCACGATCGTGGCGTGGACGATCACGCTGGGCAACCCCACCGCGGCCCAGATCAAGTTCTTCGACGAAAACGAGGGTGGACCCGCTGAAGCCGGGATCGCGATCCTGCAGCCGCAGCGCAAGCCGAACCTCACGTACAAGCTGATCGCGCAGGGCCCGCTCGTCAAACTGCAGCCGTATTTCGGCAAGACCGCGCAATTCCCGCTCGAAACGACGATCCCGATCAAGAAGGGCTACGTAGTGGCGCTGACCGTGCCCTCGTGGGCGCCCGCGCTGGCGCTCGGCTTCGGCAACGACACCTCATGGCGCGCCAGCCGTCCCAAGAGCGGCTGCAAGACGACCAGCGCTCAGACGACCCAGACGACGGTCGGCAGCGCCGTCCAGTACTTCTGCCTCTACCAGACCGCGCGTCTCACCTACAGCGCGACGCTGATCTCGACTCCCTAGGCTAAGAGCGCTAGGGGGCGCTGGCGCCGCCGGTGGGGCTTGCCGGCGTGTTGGTTTCCGCGGCTTTGGGTTCGCTCGGGGCCGCTTCTTTTTCGGCCGACGCGCCGCCGGACGCGCCCGACGTGGCTTCGCTCGAGCCCGCCGAGCTTTCGCCGCTTTCGCTCGCCGGCGTTTCGCCGCTCGTGGACGAGCTTTCGGTCGTTTTGGTCGTTTTCGCCGCGGTTGTCGCCGTCGACGTGGTCTGCGCCGCCGCCGCTTCGGCGCTGGTGTTCGTCGGCGGCGAGATTTCGGGGGTGCTCTTGGGGACCGGGTCCGAGACGCTGCCGCCGCCGCACGCGCTCAACGCCAGCGCGCAGAGCAGCGCCGCGCCCGTGGCGAGCGCTGCGCGTGTGCTCACAACGGGCCCATGCGCCGTCCGCACGTGGGGCAGTCGTTGAGGTCCTTCTGCGAGTGCTGCTCGCACCACGGGCAGAAGCGCAGGTGCTCGACCGCCCATGGCAGCCGCGAGCTGGAGGGCGCGAGCGGCAGCATCTTGCCGACGACCTCCAGCGGCTCGCCAGATTCGCGGTCGAGGTAGATCGTCTCGGGCTCCGCCTCGATCACGACCTCCCGCCCGCTGGCGGGGCTGCGCATCCGGTATCGCTGTTTCGCGCTCACGCCCAAAACTCTACCTGAGCCGGTGGGGGACCGATCCGACGCGGATAGGCTGCGCGTCCGTGCGCGTGCTGATCTTCCACGGCTACCTCCTGGACGGGACCGGGTCCAACGTCTACAACGCGCGCCTGGCCGCCGCGCTGGTCCGGCTCGGCCACGACGTGCATCTGCTCAGCCAGGACCGCCGCCCCGAGCGCCAGTCGTTCGTCGATGCGATCGCCGACTGGGACGCCGGCTCCCTGCAGGTACGTGATCTGGGGAGCGCCGGCGGGGAGGGCGGCGGGCGTTTGGGCGATAGCGGGCGCGCGAGCGATGACGGGCACGCCGGCGAGAGCGAGCACGCGGGGCGGGGGCGATGCACGGTCTATCGCCCGGACATCGGCGGCCTGTTGCCGGTGTACGTGGCCGACCGCTACGAGGGGATCGAAGCGCGCACGTTCGCGCAGTGCAGCGAAGCGGAGGTCGCGCGCTACATCGACGCGAACGTCGCCGCGGTCGCGGAGGTGCTCGCGCTGACGCGAGCGCAGGTGGCGCTCGCCAACCACCTCGTGATGGGCCCCGTGATCCTCGCGCGGGCACTGGACGGCGCGATCCCGTACGCGGTCAAGGTCCACGGCAGCGCGCTGGAGTACACCGTCAAGCCGCAGCCCGAGCGCTTCCTCGCCCCGGCGCGCGAGGGCCTTGCAGCCGCGACCGCGGTGCTCGTGGGCTCGCGCCACACGGCGGAGAGCCTGTGGCGTGCGCTCGAGGATCCCGAGCTGCCGCGTCGCACCCGCCTGGGCCCGCCGGGGGTGGACGTGGAGCGCTTCGCCCCTCGGGAGCCCGAGCAGGCGGCGGCGGGGCTGCGAGCGCTTGCGGCGCGCATGCGCGCCCAAGCCGTCGCCGCGCCGGGTCCCGGCGGCGGCGAGGAGGGCGCGAGCGGCGGCGAGGGCAGCGACGGTTTCGCACGCGACGCGGGTGCCGCCGCGTCCGCGCTCGCACAGGTCGATCCGCACCGCGACGCGCTGGTCGCGTTCGTGGGCAAGCTGATCGTCAGCAAGGGCGTCGACCTGCTCCTCGCCGCGTGGCCGCTGGTGCTCGAGCAGGTTCCGCACGCGCGGCTCGTGATCGTCGGCTTCGGCGCGTACCGCGACGGTCTCGAGCGCCTGCGCGCGGCGCTGATCGACGGCGAGCTGGAGGCTGCGCGCGAGATCGCCCTCGCCGGACGGACGCTCGAGGGAGAGCCCCCGCCGGCGCCTCCTCTGCACCATCTGCTCGCGTTCCTGGACGGGCTTGCGGACGGCGAGCGCGAGCGCTACCTGCGGGCGGCACGCGGGCTCGAGCAGCGGATGCTGCTGACCGGGCGTCTCGACCACACCGAGCTCGCGGACCTGCTGCCCGCATGCGAGGCGGTGGTGGTGCCGAGCACGTTCCCGGAGGCGTTTGGCATGGTCGCGGCGGAGGCCGCGGCGTGCGGCGCGCTGCCCGTCAGCGCGGCCCACTCGGGCCTCGCCGAGGTCAGCACAACGCTCGCGCGCGCGGTGCCCGCCACGGCCGCCGTCTGGCTGTCGTTCGAGGTCGACGACCAGGCCGTGCGGTCCCTCGCCACGGCGCTGATCGGCGGGCTGCAGGCCGACCCCGCGACACGCGCGCGTACGCGCGCGGGGCTGGTGGCGACGGTGCGCGAGCGCTGGTCCTGGGAGGGCGTGGCGCGCGGCGTGATCGCCGCCGCGCAGGGCCAGCTGGACGCGCTGCCCGAGCCATAGGAGCCTCCCGGCAAGCGTCGTGCGGCGGCGCGCAAGATTTTGCTCGGCGACCGCTGCTTCGGATAGGGTTTCGCCGTGAGTTTCTTGGAGGAGAGCCTCATCTCGAAGGGTGTCCCTGGGCGGGGTCGGCGCACAGGGAGCGTCGGCCGTGCCGCGCACGCTGCTCGCTCCGCGGCCGCTGTCGGCGTGCTGGGCGCGATCGCGATCGGCGCGAGCGGCTGCTCGGTCAAGGGCGCGGACAACGCCAACCTGATCCTCGGCAAGCAGGCATTCGTCGCCAAGTGCGGCGCTTGCCACACGCTTGCGCGCGCCGACACCAAGGGCATCGCCGGCCCCAATCTCGACGAAGTCTTCCGCGCGAGCGTCGCCGAAGGGCTGCAGCGCAACGCGGTGCGCACGGTCGTCGAAGGTCAGGTGCAGAACCCGAACGTCGCGGGCGTGATGCCCGCGCATCTCGCAGGCGGCGCCACGCTCAGCGATATCGCCGCATACGTCGCGCAGTCTGTCGATAAGCCCGGCAACGACACCGGCCTGCTGGCCAGCGCCGTCGAAGCGCCGGGCGCGGGCAAGCCGGCGCTGGAGAAGGCCGGCAAGCTCGACATCGACGCCAACCCGGCCGGCCAGCTCGCATACACGGCCGCCAAGGCCGAAGCGACGCCCGGCGCGGTCACGATCACAATGGCGAACATGTCCGGCGTCTCGCACAACATCGCGATCGAAGCCGGCGAAAACGGCGCCGCGGCGAAGGGCTCGCCGATCGGCGCGAGCAGCTTCATATCGAAGGGCAGCACCTCCGTGACCGTCAACCTGAAACCGGGCAAGTACACGTTCTTCTGCCAGGCTCCCGGTCACCGCGCCGCCGGCATGTACGGCACGCTGACCGTCAAGTAGCTGATCGGTAAGCCGGCAGCGGGAGCGCCGCGCGCTCAGCGCATACGGCTCACAGCAGCGCGCGCAGCACGACGATCAGCACCACGAACACCGCGAACACCGCGATCACGTACAGCAGCAGCCGGAACGCCTCGCCCTCGGAGCGCAGCGGGTTCAGCATCGGGCGCTGCTTGGCGTGTGGCTCGGCGGCACGCGCGGGCGCTGTACGGCCTAGAGGATGTAGACGGTGAAGTAGACGACGATCCACATCGCGTCGACGAAGTGCCAGTAGATGCCCGGCACGTCCACGCCGCGGTGCGAGTCGGGGCTGTAGTGTCCGCGGAAGGCGCGCACGGTGACGCTCAGCAGGATCAGCAGGCCGATGAACACGTGCGCGCCGTGCAGCCCGGTGAGCGAGTAGAAGATCGTCTGCTGCGCGTGGTCCTGGGGGGCGAAACCGATGTTGGCGTACTCGTTGATCTGGATGAACAGGAACGTGCAGCCGAGCAGGAACGTGGTGAGCATTCCCGCCTTGAAGCCGAAGCGGTTGCCGCGCTTGATGCACGACTCGGCCCAGTGCAGGGTGAACGACGAGGAGATCAGGATCGCCGTGTTCACGCCCGCGACCTGAACCGGCAGGTGCGTTCCCGGCGCCGGCCACGCATCGCCTTCTGCGATGCGGATGAAGAAGTACGCGGTGAAGAACGCCCCGAAGATCATCACCTCGGAGATGATGAAAAGCAGCATCCCGAGCAGCGGCGCTCCGACGCGGGAGCTCTTGTTGGCCGGCGGCGGGCCGTGGTGCTCCCCGTCCCGGGACGATGCGCCGCCGTGGGCGTGGCCGCCCGGATGCGCGATGCTGGCTGCCTCCACGCCGTCCCCGCTACGCGGCCGGGGCCGCGATCGTGGTGGCCTGCGGGTCGACGACCACGTGCTCGACCGGCGCCGGCGTCGCGCCGCGCACGCGCTCGATCAGGTTCGAGCGTAGCCAGCCGGAGCGCTCGCCGGGGAGCGTGGAGATCACCACGTCGTCGACGTGGAACAGCTCCAGCGCGTTCATCGCCGCCGTGTACGGGTCGGGGTCGCCGATCATGCCCGAGCTAAGCAGCCCGGCGGTGCTGAGGTGGTCGAGCATCGTCGCCAGGCGCGCCCGCGCCTCGCTCGGCGCGCCGCCGCTGCCGTCCAACTGCGGCACGACCGCGATGAACAGCTGGCGCGGGTCCTCGGCCGCCTTGGCCTTCAGGTGCTCGATCAGCTCCTCGCCGGTGGAGGTCTTGTTGGCGATCACGAGCGTCACCTTGAACGTCAGCCCGTCCTGGTCGAGGTCGACGACTATGTGCTGCACGGGCAGCCCGGAGGCGTTCTGGATGCGCTCGATCAGATCGCGCCGCAGCCAGCCCGAGTGCTGGATCGGGTGCGTCGAGAGGATGATCTCGTCGGGCCGGTGAACGGCGATGGCGTCCATCGTGGCGCTGAACGGGTCGGGGTCGCCGACTTCGCCGGTGGCCGCAATGCCTTCGGCCGCGACGGCCGACAGCGCCAGATCGACGCGCACCTGCGCCGATTCGCGCACAGCCTCGTCGTAGATCACGAGGCCCGCGGAGGGCTTCGTCATCGGCACGACCAGGCGGAAGCGAACGTCGCCCGTGGCCGCGCGCTCGCGCACGGCCTCCAGCAGCTTCGCACCGCCCAGCGTGCGGTTGGCGATGACCAGGACTTCCTTCATCGGTTGTGCCTCCTCGTCATTGGCTTGGTGGCCGCGCCATGCCAGCACCCGCGCCCACCGGCGTCGGCGTCGGCGTGAGAATCCCGTGTACGGCGCCGGGGACGCCGTACTCGTAGGGGCCGCCCACGATCGTGGGCACGCGGTCGAAGTTGAAGATCGGCGGCGGCGATGAGACGAGCCACTCGAGCGTCATCCCGCGCCACGGGTTGGACACGGATCTGGGTCCGCCGCGCCAGCTGTTGACCATGTTGTAGACGAAGATCAGCGTGCTCAGCCCGAGCGCGAAGCTGGCGATCGAGATGAACAGGTTGATGTCCGCGAACTGCGCCGCGTACGTGGCCACGCGTCGCGGCATGCCCTGCAGCCCGGCCACATGCATCGGCCCGAACGTCAGGTTCATGAAGATGAACGTGCTCCAGAAGTGCAGCTTGCCCAGGCGCTCGTCGTACATGCGCCCGGTCATCTTCGGGAACCAGTAGTACACGCCCGCGAAGATCGTCATCAGCGAGCCGCCGAACAGCACGTAGTGGATGTGCGCGACGATGAAGTACGTCGAGCTGACGTCGATGTCGAACGGGATCATCGCGAGCATCACGCCGCTGATGCCGCCGAGCGTGAACGTCGTCAGGAAGCCCAGCGCGAACAGCATCGGCGTATCCAGGCGCAGCACCCCGCGCCACAGCGTCGCAAGCCACGAGAACACCTTGATGCCGGTCGGCACCGCGATGATCGCGGTGGTGATCGCCATCGGGATGCGGATCCACAGCGCCATCCCGGAGGTGAACATGTGGTGCGCCCACACGGTGAAGCCGAGCCCCACGATCGCCAGCAGCGAGAACGCCATCATGCGGTAGCCGAAGATCGGCTTGCGCGACTTCACCGCGATCACTTCGCTGATGATCCCGAAGCCGGGCAACATCATGATGTAGACGGCCGGGTGCGAGTAGAACCAGAAGACGTGCTGGTACATCAGCACGTCGCCGCCCTTGGCGGCGTTGAAGAAGTTGAAGCCGAGCGCGCGGTCCAGCAGCACGAAGAACTGCGACGCGGCGATGAACGGCGTGGCGATCACCACCAGCAGCGAGGTCGCGAAGTTGGCCCACACCAGCAGCGGCATGCGGAAGAAGCTCATCCCCGGCGCGCGCATGGTGATGATCGTCACCAGGAAGTTGAGCGCGGTCATGATCGAGGAGGCGCCCGCGAACTGCACGCCGATCGAGAAGAACGTCTGCCCCACGGGCGCCGTGTCCGACAGCGGCGCATATGCGGTCCAGCCGTCCGCAAACGCTCCTCCCGGCGCCAGGAAGCTCAGCATCATGATCGCGCCCGCAACCGGCAGCAGCCAGAAGGACAGCGCGTTCAGGCGCGGGAACGCCATGTCCGGCGCGCCGATCATCAGCGGGATCACGAAGTTCCCCAGGCCGGCGAACACGGGGATGATGAACAGGAAGATCAGGATCGTGGCGTGCACCGAGAACAGGCTGTTGTAGGTGTTGGTGCTGACGAAGTGCGATCCCGGCTGCGCCAGCTGCGCGCGCATCAGCATCGCCAGCAGGCCGCCCACGAGCAGGAAGAAGAACGAGTTGACCGTGTACTGGATGCCGATCACCTTGTGATCGGTATTGATGCGGAAGTAGTCCTTCCAGGTGTATGCGCCGTGACCGGAGTGGTCCTCGGGGCGCGTCGGGCGCCCCGTCGCCCAGTGGAACCAGTAGTCGAAGCCGCCGATGCCGACCAGGAAGGCGATCGGCACCGCCAGCAGCGACACCGTGAGGATTGCTTCGCCGGAGAGGAAGTGGTGATAGGTCGTGTGACCAGTGGACATGCGCACGAGCCACGTCAGCAGCGCCGCGAAGCCGACGCCGCCGACCATCAGCCAGCTCGCGCGATAGAAGCCCGGCGCGCGCAGTTTCGCGGCCATCAGCGAGCCGCCCGCCGGCGCGTCGAATCGAAGCGATATCCCGTCAACCGATCTCCCATTTTGCCCTTCTCCCCTGATGCGGTTGCCCTGCCGAACAACATTACCCGCTCGCCTGTCCTGCCGAAGGGAGGGTCCCTGCGACGGTTGAGATCTTTCCGGTGCTGCTGGTACTTGCGTCCAGCTGGCTCTTGATCCACGCGCGGAACCGTTCCGGCGTGACCACGTGCACGGTCGAGCGCATCAGCGAGTGGCCCACTCCGCACAGCAGGTTGCACTCGACCGGGTAGTCGCCGAGCCGGTTGGGCGAGGCCAGGTAATGCGTGGTGATGCCCGGCACCACGTCCTCCTGCAGACGGAACGCGGGGATGTAGAACGCGTGGATCACGTCCTTGGATCTCATGTTGAAGTACACGGACTCGTTGTCTGGCACGTACAGCTGGTAGCTGTTGATCGGCGGACCGCCCGTGACCGACGGCGGGTACTGGTAGGACCAGAAGAACTGCTGGCCGGTGACGCCGATCTGGATCTCGTGCGCGGGTTTCTGTTCGTTGTCGTGCAGCACCACGAACGAGTAGCCCACCATCGCCATCAGCAGGACCGTGGGCAGCACCGTCCAGAAGACCTCCAGGCGCGTGTTTCCGTGTATCGGCGGTCCGTCCTTCAGCTCCTCGCCCGGCCGCATGCGGAACTGCCACACGCAGTACAGGATCACGCCGACCACGAGCACGAAGATCGGGATCGTTGCGATCACCAGCACGTGATACAGGTGGTCGGTGTTGCGTGCCTGCTTGGACGCCTGCACCGGGAACCAGTGGATCTTGTAGCTGATGAAGATGCCGAGCGCGATCGCGGCCAGTCCGGCAACGCCCGCAACCGTGAGCGAGCGCTGCCTAGACATGCGCGCCTGCGCGTGTACGAGCCGACGAGGTCGGTGTCGCGATCCACTCCATCCCGCGGTGATCCTAATGGCTGCGCCGACGGATAGCTAGACCTTGACTTGCGCCGCCGCACCTACTAGATTGAGGCAATCGTTGCAAGTGCGTGAGGGAGCGCGAAGGGAGGCCATGCAGGTCCACGACGGCATGACTGAGATGGTTCTCACGGTGGCGCCGGGCCATACGCTGCGCGCGGTTGCGCGGCTGATGGCCGAGCGAGAGGTGGGCGCCGCCGTGGTGATGGAACCCGACGGCAACGGCCCTGGGATCATCACCGAGCGCGACGTGCTCTTGGCGATCGGCGCCGGGCAGGACCCGGACAAAGAGCTGGTCGCCGACCATCTGACGCGCGACGTCGTGTTCGCCGCGCCAGACTGGTCACTGGAGGAGGCCGCCGCCGCAATGGTGCGCGGCGGCTTTCGGCATCTGATCGTCCTCGAACGGGGAGAGACGGTCGGCATCCTCTCGGTGCGCGACGTGGTGCGCTGCTGGACAGACGATGGGGCGATCTGTCCGGTGCCGAGCAGGGTGGCCGTGGGGTGAAGGGGAGGTGGCAAGCCCGCTTTGGGGAGTGGGCCTGCCACCGCCACGGCCAGCGGGCCGGGGACGCGGCCCTGACCGGCGTCCTCACTCGCTCGCGTGCGTAGCACGCCACGCTCGCTGCGTCCTTGGTCAGCTTGGTCCTCGACCCGCTGTGGTCGAGCGTGGTTTAGTGGCCGTCTAGCGGTAGCTCGTCGGTTTCGCGGATCGTGTCTTTGATCCAGCGGGCGACGCACACGACCGTGAGGATCACGCCCACGACCGTGAACTCGATGAACGTCGTCACGCCGACCAGCGCCAAGGTGATGCCGACTGCGGTCAGCAACGGCAGGATGCTGGGGCCGGGAAGGTGGATCTCCTCGCCGACAGGCGGGACGTCTGGATCGAGCGGGCTCATGAGACGTACGCGGCGGCCACAATGAACGTGATGCCGAACATGAACAGGCTGATCGCGGCCACGATCAGGCCGGTCCGGATGTTCTTGCGGGCTAGGCGACGGGTCATCATCGGGGGAAGAATACCTTCTGGCTACAGATGCCGGTCGGCCACCATCGCGCAGAACATCAGCGCCAGGTAGCCGAGCGAGTAGAGATACAGCCGCAGCGCCGAGCGGCGGTCAGCCTGCCGGTACAGGCGCACGGCGCCCCCGATGAAGCCGAGGCCCAGCACCATCGAGGCCACCAGGTAGACGACGCCGAAGCCGCCCGCGCAGAAGGGTAGCTGCGTGACGGCGTACAGCAGCACCGAGTACAGCAGGATCTGCCGGCGCGTCTCGGCCTCGCCGCGCACCACCGGCAGCATCGGCACGTCGACCTTCGCGTACTCGTCCTTCATCAGCAGCGACAGCGCCCAGAAGTGCGGTGGCGTCCAGAAGAACACGATGAAGAACAGCATCACCGCGGTGCCACTGACCGAGCCCGTGACCGCCGCCCAGCCCACCAGCGGCGGCACCGCGCCGGCGGCGCCGCCGATCACGATGTTCTGCGGCGTGCGCCGCTTCAGCCACACCGTGTACACGAACACGTAGCCGAGGAAGCCCGAGAACGACAGCGCCGCGGCGAGCGGATTGACCGTGAGCGACAGCTCCAGAACCGACAGGCATGCGAGCATGCAGCCGAACGCCAGCGCCGCGTTCGGGGAGATGCGCCCAGCGGGGATCGGCCGGTTGGCCGTGCGCTTCATGCGCACGTCGATGTCGCGGTCGAACCAGTGGTTGACCGCGCCGGCGCCCCCCGCCGACAGGTAGCCGCCGAGGCACGTCAGCGCGACCAGCAGCGGCGAGGGGTCGCCCGCCACGTACATCGTCGCGATCGTCGTCAGCAACAGCAGCGACTGGACCTTCGGCTTGGTCAGCTCCACGTAGTCGCTCAGCAGCTGCAGGGCGCGGGAGCTGCTCGGGTCGGCGGCCAGGCCGAGCTTCGGCGTATCGATCGTCGGTGCTGCGCCTGTGGGTGGCGCGGGGCTCATTACAACCCGACCTGCGTGGCTCCCGCCGGGACCGTCGCCGGCCCGCGCTCGGTCGCGTCGCCCGAGCGGCGCTCGATCTCGCTGCGGATGTCCTTCATCGGCTCATACGAGCGCACCAGCGGAACCGCGTCGAAGTTGTTGACGGGCGGCGGCGAGCTCGTGAACCACTCCAGCGTGTTCGCCTTCCATGGGTCCGGCCCGGCGATCGCGCCCACTTTCAGGCTGCGCCAGGCGTTGATGACCGTCACGAGCACGCCCGTGCCGAGGATGAACGAGCCGATCGTCGAGATCAGGTTGTACAGCGCCAGGTGCCCCACGTCGGGATACTCGTACACCCTGCGCGGCATGCCGTCAAGCCCGATCACGTGCTGGATCATGAAAGTGATCAGGATGCCGAGGAACATCAGCCAGAAGCTCAGCTTGCCGAGACCTTCGCCGAGCATGCGCCCTGTGATCTTCGGGAACCAGAAGTAGATCGCGCCGAAGATCGGCAGCACGGCGCCGCCCAGCAACACGAAGTGCAGGTGCGCGACGACGAAGTACGTTTCGTTGACCTGCCAGTCGATCGGGAACGTCGCCAGGAACACACCCGAGATGCCGCCGATCAGGAAGACCGCGATCGCGCCCGCGCAGAACAGCAGCGGCGTCTTGTATTCGATCGTCCCGCGCCACAGCGTCGCCACCCAGTTGAGGATCTTCACGCCGGTCGGCACCGCGATCAGGTAGGAGCTGAGCATCACGAACACCAGGATCGCCTCGGGGATCGGAGCGGTGAACATGTGGTGGGCCCAGGTGAGGAAGCCGAGGAACGCGATCGCCACGGTCGAGGCGGCGATCGCCTTGTAGCCGAAGATCGGCTTGCGCGCGAACACCGGCAGGATCTCGGAGATCACGCCGAAGCCCGGCAGCACCATGATGTAGACCTCGGGGTGGCCGAAGAACCAGAACAGGTGCTGCCACAGGATCGGCGAGCCGCCCTCGGCGGAGTCGAAGAAGTGCGTGCCGAAGTGCCGTTCGGTGAGCAGCATCGTGACCGCCGCCGCGATCACCGGCAGCGCCAGAATCAGCAGCACCGAGTATGTGAGCATCGTCCACACGAACAGCGGCAGCCGGCCCCAGCTCATGCCGCGGGCGCGCATGTTCGCGACCGTTGCGTAGAAGTTGATCGCGCCCACCAGCGAGGACAGCCCCGTGAGGTGGATCAGGTAGATCCACGCGTCCTCGCCGCCGCTCGGCGAGTACGTTGAGTTGGCCAGCGGTACGAAGCTGACCCAGCCCGCTTCCGGCGGGTGCCAGAAGACCGACGCGTAGAACACCAGGCCGCCGGCGAGCAGCAGCCAGAAGGAGAGTGCGTTCAGGCGCGGGAAGGCCATGTCGCGCGCGCCGATCATCAGCGGCAGGAAGTAGTTGCCGAGGCCCGCCATCATCGGCACGACGAACAGGAACACCATCGTCGTGCCGTGCATCGTGAACAGCTGGTTGTAGATTTCCGGCGTCACCAGCGTGTTGTTCGGCGCGCCCAGCTGCAGGCGGATCATCAGCGCCTCGGTGCCGCCGAGGATGAAGAACACGAACGTCAGGACCATGTACATGATCCCGATCCGCTTGTGATCGGTCGTCGTGATCCAGCTCGTCCAGCCGCTGGACTCGCGCTCGGCGCGATGGGCGCTGATCTGGGGAATCGGGGGGGCTGCGTAGGTGGCCATTTGGTCCGCTGGTCTCCTCGATGTCCTAGGGGTTCTCGACGGCTCCGGCGCCGCTCAGCGCCTTGAGCTTGGTGCGCGCCTTGGCCGCTTCCGCGTTCGCTTCCGCGATCGCCTGCTTCTGGTGCGCGAGCCACGCTTCGAACTGCGCCGGCGGCACCGCCTTGACGGTGGCGATCATGCGCGCGTGACCGCGGCCGCAGAGGATCGCGCACTGCCCGCGGAAGACGCCGGGCTTGCTGACCTTGAACCAGGTGTAGTTGTGGTAGCCGGGGACCGCCTGGAACTTGCCGCCCAGTTCCGGCACCCACCACGAGTGCACGACGTCCGAGGAGACGATGTTCAGCGACACGGTCGTGTTCGTCGGCACCACCAGTTCCTCGTACGAGTACGGCGCGCCCAGGCCGTCCGGTTCGTTGGCGCCGGGGTACACGAACTGCCAGATGTACTGGCGGCCGATCACGGTTATGTTGAGCGCCTTGCCGTTCGGCGGCAGCTTCTGGTCGGTGCTCGCGTACAGCAGGTTCTGCTGTTCGCCGAGTTCGCTCGACGATGCCCCGCCCGCCCCCGAGTTGGGCGGGTCCTGGACCGAGGACAGCTTCGCGAACGTGAGGATCGCCAGCGCCAGCAGGATCACCGCCGCCGCGACCGTCCAGCCGATCTCCAGGCGCGTGTTGCCGTGGATCTGCGCGGCCACCGCGCCCTTGCGCTTGCGGAACTTGATCATCGCGTACCCGAGCGCGCCCTCGACCGCGAAGAAGATCACGAGCGCGATGTACAGCGTGACCTTGTACAGGCTGTCGGTCGCCTGCGCGTTGGGCGAGGCGCCGTGCGCGGGCGTGAAGAACGCGAGCGTTGAGGGGAGCAGGTGGCTCAAGGCGGCGGGGATTCTATTCAGGCCGGGGCGGGACGCGCTTGATGACGTTTGCCACGAGTGGTTCAGGCCCCCGAGAAGTGGGCGTCGCGCTTCTCCAGGAACGCCAGCGCGCCCTCCATGAAGTCGGTGCTGCCGGCCATCTCCTGCTGGATTCTCGCCTCCAGCTCGAGCTGCTCGTCGATGCGGGCGTACAGCCAGTTGTTGAGCTGGCGCTTGGTGCCCGCGTAGGAGCGCGTGGGCCCGGCTGCGAGACGCGCGCCGAGCGCCGCTGCCTCCTCGAGCACGCTCTCGTCGGCGGCCACGCGGTTGATCAGGCCCCACTCGAGCGCCTTTGGCGCGGGCAGCCGCTCGCCCAGCATCGACAGCTCGCTCGCGCGCGCCATGCCCACGCGCGTGGGCACGAACAGCGACGAGCCGCCGTCGGGGACCAGGCCGATGTTCACGAACGCCAGCAGGAAGTAAGCGCTCTCGGCCGCCACGATCAGGTCGCAGCACAGCGCAAGCGAGCAGCCGATGCCCACCGCCGGGCCGTTGACCGCCGCGACCACCGGCTTGGGCAGCTCGCGGATCGCGTGCATGATCGGGTGGTAGCGCTCGGTCAGCGTCCGGTACACGTCGGGGGTGCCCTCGGGCGTGGTCAGGCCGGTGAGGTCGCGCAGGTCCGCGCCCGAGGAGAACGCGCGCCCGGCGCCCGTGATCAGCACCGCGCGCACCGCGTCGTCATCGGCGCTCGCGCGCAGCGCCGCGAGCAGATCGGCGCCCAGCTGCGCGTTCCAGGCATTCAGCGCCTGCGGTCGGTTCAGCTCGACTGTGGCCACGCCGTCGGACACGTACACGTTGACGCTCTCAAGCTGGATCTTCGGTTCGCTCATCGCTCTCCCTTGGCTCGATCTCGCGTTGATCCTATGGTGTGGGGCATGACACGTCCCGTGATCGGCATCTGCACCGCGCTCGAGCGCGCCAGCTGGAGCGTCTGGGACCAGCCCGCGGCGCTGCTTCCGCTCAACTACATCGAGGCCGTGCAGCGCGCCGGCGGGCTCGTCACCATGCTCCCGCCCGACCCGCTGCTCGCGGAGGACCCCGGGCAGGCGCTCGAGCTGATCGACGCGCTGATCCTCGCCGGCGGCGCCGACATCGACCCCGCCTCCTACGGGCAGCAGGCGCACCCGGAGACGCTCGGCACGGTGCCCGAGCGCGACGCGTTCGAGATCGCCCTCACGCGCGGCGCGATCGAGCGCGACCTGCCGGTGCTCGGCATCTGCCGCGGCATGCAGCTGATCAACGTCGCCTGCGGCGGCACGCTCCTGCAGCACCTGCCCGAGCGCTTCGGCCACAGCGAGCACCGGCGCGTGGTGGGCTCGTTTGACGGCGCCGAGCACGACGTCCTGCTGACCGAGGGCTCGCTCGCGGCGAGCGCCGCCGGGGAGGTCGTGCACATGACCAAGTCGCACCATCACCAGGGCGTCGACCGGCTGGGGGAGGGGCTCGTGGTGAGCGGCATCTCGACGTTCGACGAGCTGCCCGAGGCGATCGAGTGGGGGGGCGGGCGATCCGATCGTCGCTTCGTGCTCGGCGTGCAGTGGCACCCGGAGGCGGACGTCGCGAGCTCGGTCGTCGGCGCGCTGGTGAGTGCCGCGCTCGACACGCGCGTGGTGGAGTGACGGGGCTGGCGCCCGCTGCGTAGCGGCGCCACGCGGCGTCGACGGTCGACGGTCGGCGACCGGTTGCTACATATACTCACCGCCCTGTGCGGGTGTCGAAGGCGATCAGAGCAACCGCCTGGGGGATGGTGGTGGCCGGGGTCGCGGCGCCGCTCGTGCGCAAGCGCGTGAGCGCGCCGCCGCTGGCGATGCAGGCGGTCGCGTTCGCCGCGCCGGTGGGGCTGAGCGTGGCCGTGCGCCGCTCGCGCGGACGCGACATGGCCGTGTGCGCGCTGCAGATGTGGGCGTACCTGGCGGCGTACAAGTCGCCGCACGACGACCCCGAGGAGCAGCGGATGCGCGTGCACGTCGACTACCCGATCGCCGCCGACCGCGTGCTCGGCCTCGGCGAGCTGCCGAGCGTGCGCCTGCAGCGGGCACTGGCCGGACGCGGCGCAACTCCGGAGGACTGGACGACGCTCGACCGCGTGCTCGTGTGGGCGCACTGGAGCTGGTTCCTCGTGCCGCACGGCACGGTCGCCTACATCCTCGCGCGCCACCCCGAGCGCTTCCCGCGCGCCGCGGTGCTCACGTATGCCGTGTTCGACGTGGGCGCGAGCGTGTACTGGCTGGCGCCGACCGCGCCGCCGTGGTACGCCGCCGAGCTCGCCGCCGAGCGCGGCGGGCAGGCGCCCGCGGTCCGTCGGATGATGGTCGAGTACGGGGAGCTGTTCTGGAGAGACGGCTGGGGCTCGCTCTACAGTGTGTTCGGAGGCAATCCACTGGCCGCGATGCCCTCTCTTCACTTCGCCACATCCGTGATGGCAGCGCTCCTGCTCGCCGAGCAGGGGCCGGTGGCGGGCGCGCTCGGCTGGGGCTATGCCGCGACGCTCGGATTTGCGCTCGTCTACCTGGGGGAGCACTACGCGGTCGATCTGCTCGCCGGCGCGGCGCTGACAGGGGCGGTGCGGCGGCTGGCGCCGCGCGCGGGGCCGGCATTCGCACGGATCGGACGTGCGGTCGCGGCGTTGGAGGGGATCGCACACGAGACCGCCTGAGGGAGGAGGTGAGCACGATCAACACGCAGTGCGGCGAGCGACGTGAAGTCGCCGAGAAGCTCGAGGAGGAGCAGGAGCGACCGGACTCGCGCCCGCAGGTGGGGGCCGGCGGCGAGGAGGAGATGCCGCGCGTGCTGCTCACGCGCCGTCAGATCGTCGCCTTCGCCGTGTTCGTGCTGCTCGGGGTCGGCTTCCTGTACTTCGTGCTGCCGAAGCTCACCGGCGTGGGCAAGACGGTGCACCACATCGAGGGCGGCGACAAGTGGTGGATCGCCATCGGCGTCGTGCTCGAGGCGCTGTCGTTCGCCGGCTACGTGGTGCTGTTCCGCTCGGTGTTCGTGCGCGAGGCCGACGGGCCCGGACGCATCGGCTGGCGCGCGAGCTACGAGATCACGATGGCAGGGCTCGTCGCGACGCGGCTGTTCGCAGCCGCGGGGGCGGGCGGCGTCGCGCTGACCGCGTGGGCGCTGCGCCGCTCGGGCATGTCGCCGCGCCTGGTGGCGTGCCGGATGGTCGCGTTCATGGTGCTGCTGTACGTGATCTACGCGGGCTCGCTGCTGCTCGACGGCGTCGGCCTGGGGATCGGGCTGTTCCCCGGCGGCGGCTCGTTCGCGATCACGATCGTGCCCGCGATCGTCGCCGTGATCCTGTTCGCCGCAGCCGGCGCCATGGCGCTGCTGCCGGGCGACCTGGAGCGGCGGCTGGACCGTTGGGCTTCGGGCTCGGGCCGCTTCGCGCACTGGATCGCCCGCGCGGTCGCCGCGCCCGCGCTTGCGGCCAGCGGCGTGCGCACCGCGATCACGCTGATCCGCTCCCGCGACCCCGGTCTTCTCGGCGCGCCCGCGTGGTGGGGCTTCGACATCGCGGTGCTGTGGGCGATGTTCCACGCGTTCGGCTCGCCGCCGCCGTTCACCGTCATCTGGATGGCGTACTTCGTGGGCACGCTCGGCAACCTGCTGCCGCTCCCCGGCGGCCTCGGCGGCGTCGAGGGCGCCATGATCGGCGCGTTCGCCGCGTTCGGCGTCGACTTCCACCTGTCGCTGCTCGCCGTGCTCTCCTACCGCGGGATCTCCTTCTGGCTGCCCACGGTGCCCGGGGTGATCGCCTACTTCCAGCTGCGGCGCACGGTCGCGCGCTGGCGCGGCGAGCAGAGCGCTCTACCGCCCTCCCCGGCGGCCTCGCAGGCGCTATACTTTACAAAGTAAAGCGGGCCCTCAGGGGACGCGTGGGAAAGCGACCAGGAGATCAGATGAGCGACGTCGCATCGTCATCGAAGGTGGAGAACGTGATCATCGTCGGCAGCGGGCCCGCCGGCTACACCGCCGCGCTGTACACGGCGCGCGCGAATTTGAATCCGCTCGTGATCGAGGGGTTCGCCTGGGGCGGCCTGCTCCAGCAGACGACCGACGTCGAGAACTACCCGGGCTTCCCCGACGGGATCATGGGCCCGGAGATGATGCAGAAGTTCCGCGACCAGGCCGAGCGTTTCGGCGCGCGCCTCATCACCGACCAGGCCGACCGCGTCGAGCTCTCGCGGGAATCAGATCCCGCCCACCCCGGCGTGCATCGCGTGTGGGTGGGAGACACCGAGCATCGCGCGCGCACCGTCGTACTGGCGATGGGCGCCGAGCACAAGAAGCTCGGCGTCGTCGGCGAGGAGGAGCTCTCCGGGCGCGGCGTCAGCTACTGCGCCACGTGCGACGCCGCGTTCTTCCGCGACGCCGCCACGGTCATCGTCGGCGGTGGCGACTCCGCCATGGAGGAGGCCATCTTCCTGTCCAAGTTCGCGTCCAGGGTCGCGATCGTGCACCGCCGCGACGAGTTCCGCGCCTCCAAGATCATGCTCGAGCGCGCGCGTGCGCAGTCCAACATCGAGTTCTTCACCCCCTACACCGTCAAGGAGCTCGTCGCCGGCGAGAACGGCGCGCTCGGCCACGCCACGCTCACGAACACCGAGACCGGCGAAGAGCGCGAGCTGCTTGTGTCCGGCGTGTTCATCGCGATCGGCCACGAGCCGCAGTCTGAGCTCGTGCGCGGGCAGGTGGACGTCGACGAGAACGGCTACGTCGTCACCGAGGGCCGCTCCACGCGCACGAAGCTCCCCGGCGTGTTCGCCGCGGGCGACCTCGTCGACCACACCTACCGCCAGGCGATCACCGCCGCCGGCTCCGGCTGCCAGGCTGCGCTCGACGCCGAGTGGTATCTGCGCGACACGCCCGGCATCCCCGTGCCGGTGGGGATGCCGCTCGGCGACCCCGCCGAAGCGCAGTGGGCGCCCGCGGCCGCCGAGCAGTAGGCGCAGGGCAACGAGCACAGCGCGCGGCCAGGGCGTGGCCGCTGGCGAGGCTGCGGTGGTCAGGACTTGCCGGCGCCCGTCGCCGCTGCGGCGCGGCCGAACTCCGCCTGGCGCCACGGCAGGCGCCGCTGCAGCGCCGGGTGCTCCACGAAGCGCCACAGCAGGTCCGCACCCACGAGCGTCGCCACCGTCACGCCGACGAGCATCAGCGCGAACGTCGTCTTGACGCCATGGCCGTGTCCCACGCGCGCCAGCACGTGCGTCATCAGGCCCAGGTGGATCAGGTAGATGCCGTAGGAGCGCTCGCCCAGCCAGTTCATAACGCGGTTGTCCAGCACCCGCCAGCAGCCGCTCGTGCCCCATTGCAGCGTCAGCGGCGCCGCCAGCATCGCGCCGCAGCCGAGCGTCACGAAGATCAGGCGCAGGCCGTAGTCGCTGACGGGCAGCGAGATGAACACGCCGAGCAGCACCACGCACAGGGCCAGCAGCGCCCACGACCACACGCGTCCCGAGCTGGAGCTGCGCAGACGCGGCGCCGCGAACGGCTCGATCGCCGCCAGCGCCACCCCCGGGATGAACGCGAACAGGTAGTCCGCGATGTTGTACGTGAGCGTGATCGGGTTGCCGATGTCGTGCTTGAACTGCAGGCTCAGCGCGTACGCCGCCGCCAGCACCGCCAGCACGATCGCCAGGCGCTGCCCTGGCGTCGTGCGCAGCCGGCGGCCAGCCCACATCGACAGCAGCGACGCGAGCGGGATCACGATGTAGAACGCCACCTCCAGATCCAGCGTCCACGCCTGGCCCATCACGTTGATCGCCGGCGTCGGGTGGTAGTTCTGCACGAACAGGTACACCGTCGCGAGCCCTTCCGCGCCGCCTTCGAAGCGGTCCCACACCGCGTACACCGTCGTCACCACCCAGAACGCGGGGATGATCCGCAGCGCGCGGTTGCGCGCGTAGCGCGCGATCGACGGGTACGGCGTGCCCAGCAGGTACGCCGCCAGGAACGTGCGCGTCAGCAGATAGCCGGACAGCGCGAAGAAGATGTAGATGCCCGAGCGCATGTTCACGAACTCCGCCGCCAGCGGCCCGAAGATCGGCTTGAACTGGGTCGGCGTGCCTTCGCCCGTGACCGCCTTCGCGTTGTTCCACAGCAGCGTCGCGATCGCCGCGTGGAACACCAGCACCGACATCGCCGCGATCGCGCGCAGCGCGTTGCCCGCAGCAAAGCGGCGCGGCACCGCGTCGCTGACGCTCGCTGCTCCGTCGGGCGCGCTCATACTGCACTGATTCGGCACACGGCCGGTCCTGCCTTTAGCCGGGCAGGCGTTTGCTGAGCGCGCCCTCCAGCTCCAGCAGCCAGCGCTTGCGCTCCAGGCCGCCGCCGTAGCCGCCCAGCGCGCCGCCCGTGCGCAGCACGCGATGGCACGGGATCACGATCGGGATCGGGTTCGAGCCAAGCGCGTTGCCCGCCGCGCGCGAGCCGCGCGGGCTGCCCGCGTCCGACGCCACCTCCGCGTAGGTCAGCACGCCGCCATACGGGATGTCCCACGTGATCCTCAGCACGCGCTGCCCGAACGGGCTGATCAGCGTCCAGTCGAGCGGCATCTCGAACTCGCGGCGCGCGCCGCTGAAGTACTCGTCCAGCTCCCGCCGCATCGGCTCCAGCGGCGCCGCCGACTCCACGATCCGCGGCGAGATGCGCCGCGCCAGACCCTCCAGCACCGCGTCCACGTCCTCCTCGGGGAACGCAAGGCGCACCAGGCCTTGGCTCGTGGTCGCCGCCAGCAGCGTGCCAAACGGCGAGTCTACGGGCGCGTACGTCACGTCCGCGAGGCCCTCCGCCGAGATGCGCGCGCTCACCCGCGCCGCTGCCGCTGCTGCGTTGCCGTCGTCCGCGCCCCGGCGTAGCGCCTCCTCGACCACACTCAGGTCGCCACTCGAGTTCGCGCTCATGCGCTCACCGCCTCTCTCAGCTTCGTCAGGCCCTCGTGCAGCGAGCGGCGCGCCGCCTCCTCCGAGCAGCCGATCGCCGCCGCGATGTCGCGGTGCGGGAGATCGGCCACATAGCGCAGCACCACCGCCGAGCGTTGCCGGTCCGGCAGGCCGTCCACGGCGCTCCACAGCGTCTCGTCGCGCGCCTGCGGCGAGGCGGCCTCGCGGCTGTCCACCGCCGCCACGTCCTCCACCGGCAGCGCCCTGCGCCCGCGCGCGCGGTGCGCGTCCAGCGACTTGCGGTGCGCGATCGTCAGCACCCACGCCCGCAGGTTGGAGTCCGTGCGCAGGCGCGGGTACGCGCGCAGCGCCGCGATGAACGTCTCCTGGAAGCAGTCCTCCGCCTCGACCGGTCCAACGGAGGACACCAGGAAGCGCCACACCACGTCGCGGTGCGCGTCCAGGAAGCGCTGGAACGGGGGCAGGCCGCACGCGGCGCCCTTGGCGCGGGGGCCGCTGCGAATGTTGGTGGTGACGGTGTCGCTCACGCTCGTAGAACGTGGCACGTCCCGCAGACGTGAGACGCGGTCACTCCTCGTACTCGAAGAACCCCGCGCCCTCCGCGCTTCCAAGCCGCCCCGCGCTCGCCAGCCGCCGCAGCACCGGCGCCGGGCGATAGCGCTCTTCGCGGTACTCCTCGCACAGCGCATTCAGCACCCCCAGCACGTGGTCCAGCCCGATCGCGTCCGCCCACTCCAGCGGGCCGCGCGGGTGGCTGAGGCCCAGCACCATGCCCGTGTCGATGTCGCGCGCGCCGCCCACGCCCTCGCCCAGCGCGAACGCCGACTCGTTGATCACCTGGCACACGATCCTGCCCAGCACCAGCCCCGGCGCGTCGCCCACCCACGCCACGTGCATGCCCAGCGCCGCGAAGAAGCGCTCCGCGCGCGCCGCCGCCACCGGCGAGGAGGTCTCGCTGCGCGTCAGCTCCACCATCCGCGAATCGCGCAGCGGCGGCAGCGCGTGAAAGCCCACCGCGCTGCCCTCCGGGTCGAGCGCCGACAGCGACCCGCGCGCGCACAGCACCACGTGCGCGCCGCCCTGCGGCGGGTTGCCCGCGCCGCGGCGCTCCGGGCGGCCATCCGGCGCCATGCCCGAGCTGCGCTCGCGCTCCGGAACGGCGTCGCACTCCAGCACCAGCGCCGGCAGCACGCCGCCCGTCGGCGTGTGCGGCGAGCGCACCTCGTAGCCCGCCGCGCCCGCGGCCTCGCGTAGTTCGTCCGCCAGCACGCCCTCGCCCGCGATCACCACAACGCCTTCGCCCTCCGCCGGCGCCGCGTCCGGCGGCGAGGCAGGATCCTCCGGGCGATGCTTGCCATCGCCGCCGTACTCGTAGTAGCCGCTACCGCTCTTGCGCCCGTAGCGGCCCGCCGCCACGTAGCGCGCCGCGATCATCGACGGCCGCCAGCGCGGCTCGCCGAAACTCTGCTCGTAGAAGCTCTTGGAGATCTCAAAGCCCGTGTCCACGCCAACCAGGTCCATCAGCTCGAACGGGCCCATGCGAAAGCCGCCCTCCATGCGGCAGATGCGGTCGATCGTCGCCACGTCCGCGATCTGCTCCTGCAGCAGGCGCAGCGCCTCCAGGCCGAACGGGCGGTTGCAGCGGTTGACGATGAAGCCCGGCCCGTCCTTCGCCACGATCACCGTCTTGCCCATCGCCTCGCCCGTCGCAAGCGCCGTCGCCATCGCCTCCTCGGAGGACTCCACGCCTGCGATCACCTCCAGCAGGCGCATCAGCGGCGCCGGGTTGAAGAAGTGCATCCCCACCACGCGCTCCGGGTGGCTCGCGCCCGTTGCGATCGCCGTCACCAGGAGCGACGAGGTGTTCGTCGCCAGCACGCAGCGCTCGCTCACGATCTCAGACAGCTTCGCGTACAGCTCGTGCTTGAGCTCCAGGCGCTCCGGCGCCGCCTCGATCACCAGCTCGCAGTCCGCCAGCGCCGCCATCTCGCCCACCGGCTCCAGGCTCGCCGCCGCCTGCGCCGCCTGCTCCTCGCTCAACCTGCCCTTCGCCGCTTCCTTCGCCAGGCCGTCGCGCGCGCCCTGCGCGCCCTTCTCGAGCGCCTCCGCGACCGGGTCGAACAGCAGCGTGCGCGCGCCCGAGCGCGCCGCAAGCTGCGCGATGCCGGAGCCCATCGTGCCGGCCCCCAGCACGCCGATGACGGCCGCCGCGCGGCCCCCGCCGGCGGAGCCGGCCCTCTCATCCTCGTGCAGTTGCGTGTGCTCTGACATGCGAATCGCTCCCCGAGCGGGCGCTTAGGAGGGCACGAGCGCGTTGACGCCGGTCATCGCGCGACCGATCAGCATCTGCTGGATCTGCGAGGTGCCCTCGTAGATCGTCGTCACGCGCGCATCGCGGAAGTAGCGCTCGACCGGGTGGTCGTCCACGTAGCCCGCGCCGCCGTGCACCTGGATCGCCAGGTTCGCGCATTCGAGCGACGCCTCCGTCGCGTGCAGCTTCGCGATCGACGTCTCCAGGCTGTTCGGGCGGCCCTTGTCCTTCAGGAAGCCCGCGCGCCACGCCAGCATCCGCGACGCGTCCGTTTTCAGCACCATTTCCGCGATCATCGCCTGCACCAGTTGGAAGCTCGCGATCGGTTTGCCGAACTGCTCGCGCTCCTTCGCGTACTTCACCGACTCCTCCACGCAGCCCTGGCAGATACCCACCGCGCCGCACGCCACCGAGTAGCGCCCCGACTCCAGGTTGGAAAGGGCGATTTTGAAGCCGTCGCCGACGTTGCCCAGCAGCTGCTCGTCGGACACCTCCACGTCTTCCAGCGAGATCGACGCCGTGTCCGATCCGTGCAGGCCCATCTTGTGCTCGATCGTCTGCGTCGTGAAGCCAGGATGGTCCGTGTCCACCATGAAGCACGCGATGCCCTTGTAGCCCAGCGCCGGGTCCGTCTGCGCGAAGATCAGCGCCAACTTCGCGTAGCTCGCCATCGAGATCCACATCTTCGCGCCGTTGATCACCCAGCCCGAGTCCGTCTTCTTCGCGCGCGTCTTCTGGTTCGCCGCGTCCGAGCCCGTGTCCGGCTCCGTCAGGCCGAAGCAGCCCAGCCACTCCCCCGAGCACAGCTTCGGCAGGTACTTCTGCTTCTGCTCCTCCGTGCCGAACTTCAGGATCCCCGAGCACACCAGCGACGTCTGCACCGACACGACCGTCCTGATCGAGGAGTCCGCGCGCCCGATCTCCTCCACCACGAGGCCGTATGACAGGTAGTCCAAGCCCGCGCCGCCGTACTGCTCGGGGACGATCGCGCCCAGGTAGCCCTGGTTGGCGATCTTCTTCACCATCTCCAGGTCGAAGTGGTGGTTGCGCGCGTTTTCGCGCGACTGCACCACGATCTCCTTGTCGGCGAACTCGCGCGCCGTGTCCTTGATCAGGCGCTGCTCGTCGCTCAGGTCGAAGTCCATCCTGCTCCTATCCGGTCGTGCGGGTTTCGGGTGTGTGGTCGGTCGCGGGGATCTCGAGCGCGGGGTCGATGTGTATGTTCGCTCGCGCCCGCCGTATAACCATTGCTATACGGTCGGCGCCTTTGGCGTCTTCCATGGCGCGTCTATGCGCCTTGCGATCTCGTCGGCCAGGCCGTCGATCGGCAGGCGCTCCTGCGCCAGCGAATCGCGGTCGCGCACTGTGACAGTGCGGTCCTCAAGACTCATATGGTCGATCGTAATGCACAACGGCGTACCGATCTCGTCCTGGCGGCGGTAGCGCTTGCCGATCGCGCCGCCCGCGTCGTACTCGGACTGCACGCGGCCGCGCAGCGCGTCGTGCACCTCGCGCGCCAGCTCCGGCTGGCCGTCCTTGCTCACCAGCGGCAGCACCGCCGCCTTCACCGGCGCCAGGCGCGGGTGCAGCCGCAGGACAGTGCGCACCTCGCCCGCGCCCGTGCCCTCGCGCTCCACCACTTCCTCGTCGTACGCGTCCACCAGGAACGCCAGCGTCGCGCGGTCCGCGCCCGCCGCCGGCTCGATCACATGCGGCACGTAGCGTTCCCCCGTCCCCTGGTCGAAGTACTCGAGCTTCTCGCCCGAGAACTTCGCGTGCTGGGTCAGGTCGAAGTCGCCGCGGTTGGCGATGCCCTCCAGCTCGGACCAGCGGGCTCCGCCGTCGGAGACGGTGGACGGGAAAAGGTATTCGACGTCGCTCGTGCCCGAGGAGTAGTGCGACAGCTCGTCCTGGTCGTGCGCGCGCAGGCGCAGGTGGTCGGGGCGGATGCCCAGATCCACGTACCAGCGCTCGCGCTCGGCCAGCCAGTGCTCAAACCACCTCTGCGCCTCGGCCGGCGGCACGAAGAACTCCATCTCCATCTGCTCGAACTCGCGCGTGCGGAAGATGAAGTTGCCCGGCGTGATCTCGTTGCGGAACGACTTGCCCACCTGCGCGATCCCGAACGGCGGTTTCTTGCGCGAGAACTGCAGCACGTTCTTGAAGTTGATGAAGATGCCCTGCGCCGTCTCCGGGCGCAGGTACGCCGTCGCGCCCGACTCCTTCACCGGACCGATCGTCGTTTCGAACATCAGGTTGAAGTCGCGCGCCTGCGTCAGGTCGCACTCATCCGTCTCGCCCGGGTGCTTCGACGGTTTGCGCCCGCACGCCAGCTCCTGCAGGTGGTCCGCGCGGAAGCGCTGGCCGCACGTCTTGCAGTCCACCAGCGGATCCGTGAAGCCCGCCAGGTGGCCCGAAGCCTCCCACACCCGCGGGTGCTGCAGGATCGCCGAGTCGATCGCCACGATGTCGTCGCGCTCCTGCAGCATCGCGCGCCACCACTCGTTCTTCACGTTCGTCTTCAGCAGCACGCCGTAGTGGCCGAAGTCGTACGTCGAGCCCACCCCGCCGTAGATCTCCGAGGAGGGGAACACGAAGCCGCGGCGCTTGCACAGCGCCACGATCTTCTCCATAGTCACGACATCGTCGCTCACGGGGTGGATGCTATTCGAGCGCAGCGGTGGCTACGCTGCGCGCCGTGGCGCGGGTACTGATCGTGGCTGGAGGCTGCCGGGGCCGGCGCCTGGCCGAGGCGCTCGCGGAGGAGGGGCACGCGGTGCGCATCACCACGCGCAGCGAGGCCGGGCGCGCCGCGATCGAGGCCGCCGGCGCCGAGTGCTGGATCGGAACGCCCGACCGGCTCGCGACGCTGCGCGGCTCGCTCGAGAACGTCACCGTCCTGTGCTGGCTGCTCGCCACCGCCAGCGGCTCGCCCGAAGAGCTCGCCGCGCTGCACGGGTCGCGCCTGGAGTACTTCATGACGCAGGCCATCGACACGACCGTGCGCGGGGTCTTGTACGAGGGGCGGGGATCGGGCGCGGCGGCGGATCTTGTGGCCGGTGGCGAACGGGTCGTGCGGGAGCTGGCCGCGCGCAATTCGATACCAGTCGCGTTCCTCGCTGCCCAGCCTGGCGACGCCGAGGGCTGGCTTGCCGATGCGCGCGGCGCGGTCGCGTCGCTGCTCGGCGCCTGAGCCGCCATAGAGGTCAAGCCCGCGCGCCGTCTGGCCGATGACTGTCTGGTCATGGGCAACGAACGCTCACGTGTTGGTCTGGTGGTCGCCGCCGTCGGAGCGATCGTGCTCGCCGTCTCGGTGTTCCTGCCCTGGTACGGCGTCAGCTTCACCGAGTCCGGCATCGCCGCCGCTCAGCAGGCCAGCCAGCAGGTGATCTCCGAGTTCGGCAACGCCAAGCTGCAGGCATCCGCCAGCGGCCTGGACTCGAGTCTCGCGGGACTCGCAGGGCAGCAGGTCGGCGCCCTGACCGCGCACCAGGCGTTCAAGTACATGAGCATCCTGCTGCTCGTGATCGCCGGGCTCGCGCTGCTCGACGTGCTGCCGCCGCTGGCCCGCTCCGGCCCCTCGACGCCCGGTGGCGCCGGCGGCTCCGCCGCACTGCTCGGCACAGTTGCCGCAGCGTTCGTGCTGTTCAGGATGGTCGAGCGGCCGGAAACGTTCGAACGGGCCGTGTCGCTGTCGCTGCGCGAGGGCGCGTGGCTCGCGCTGGCCGGCTCAGTGGCGATCGTCGTCGGGGGCATGTGGCCGCGGGTGGGCGGCGCTCCCGCTGGCCCCGACGCGACGACGCATGAGGACGTCTGGTCCTCGCTCTCGGGCTGGACTCCAGGCACCTGAGCGCCAGCCGCGAACGCAGCCTCGCGAGCAGCCGACGACCGGGCTCGTGCGCTCTGGCGCGGGCCGGGCTCGTACGCTCCGGAGCGCTATATTGAGCGGTAATCCCCAAAAGCCGATCAGGATTACTAGAGAAGGGCGGTTTCACCGATGACGCTGCAACTTGGCGACGTAGCACCCGACTTCGAGGCCGACACCACCGAGGGACGCATCAAATTCCACGACTGGATCGGCGACTCCTGGGCGGTGCTGTTCTCGCACCCCAAGGACTTCACCCCGGTGTGCACCACTGAGCTCGGTTACATGGCCAAGGCCAAGCCCGAGTTCGACGCGCGCAACGTGAAGATCATCGGCCTGTCCGTCGACGCGCTCGACAACCACGAGAAGTGGGCCAAGGACATCGAGGACACGCAGGGCGTGGCCCCCAACTACCCGATCATCAGCGACAGCGACTTCAACGTGTCCAAGCTCTACGGCATGCTGCCCGCCAGCACCTCCGGCGACCCCACCCAGCGCACGCCCGCCGACAACCAGACGGTGCGCAACGTGTTCGTGGTCGGGCCCGACAAGAAGGTCAAGCTGATCCTCGTCTACCCGATGACCACCGGGCGCAACTTCGACGAGGTGCTGCGCGTGATCGACTCGCTGCAGCTCACCGCCGACCACAGGGTCGCCACGCCCGTCAACTGGAAGCGCGGCGAAAAGGTGATCATCGCCGGCTCCGTCTCCAACGACCAGGCCAAGGAGATCTACCCGGACGGGTGGGAGGAACCGCGGCCTTACATCCGGCTGGTTCCACAGCCGAGCTGATCGTTTCCGGCGCCCCCGCTAGGCCAGCGAGAGCTGGCCGGCGGGGCCCGGGCCTTGCAGGCGCTCCAGCAGGTGCTCGATGATGCGGGCGGTGGCGCCCCAGATGACGTGGCCATCGAGCACGTAGGCGTCGGTCTCGAACTCGATGCCTCGGCGTTCGATCCGGGTGGTCGTCCTGGCGGCGCGAACCGCCTCCAGCGGCAGCTCCAGCACCGCGTCCACCTCGCGCGCCGAGAGCCGCCATGCGATGCCCTCCGGGATCACGCCGACGAACGGGTGGATCACGTAGTTGGTCGCGAACGTCGAGGTCTCGGGCAGTGGGCCCAGCAGGTCGACCTGCGCGCGCATCAGGCCGATCTCCTCTTCGGCCTCGCGCAGCGCCGTGGCCGTCAGGTCGGTGTCCTCGGCGTCCCTGCGGCCGCCGGGGAACGAGATCTCACCGGCGTGGCGGCGGAGGTCGGCGCGGCGCCGCGTCAGCACCACGTGTGGGGTGCGCGTATCGCCGGCTACGAACAACGGCACCAGCACCGCCGCCGCAACCGGCTCGCCGGCCTGCGGCTGAGCGAGGCTCGCGGAGGAGGCGTCAGGCGGCCAGGTGGACGCGCTCAACGCGCTCCTGGAACATGACCTCGCCGTCCAGCGCGCGGTGCACGGGGCACTTGGCGGCGATCACGCGCAGCCGTTCAACCTGCTCCTCGGGAAGGTTGTCCGGCATGCGGATCACGGTCTGGAACTTGGTCGGGCAGCCGCGGTCCGCGGGGCTGTACTCCACGTCCACCTCCACGTGGCCGATGTCCCAGCCCTTGCGCGCCGCGTACATCTCCATCGTGATCGCCGTGCACGTCGCCAGGCTCACCGCCAGCAGCTCCTGCGGATCCGGCCCTGAGTCATCGCCGCCCGCGTCCAGCGGCTCGTCCACCGTCATCTGGTGGTCGCGAACCTGAACCGTGTGCCTGAACGTCGCGCCATCGCGCCGCGCTGTGGCCTTCATCCGTGTGAGCCCTGGCGTCTGAGTCATCTCGATCCCCTCGATCGGCTGCTGCTGTCGCTGGTTTCCATGATATCCCCGAGGCCCCTCTACACAAGCGGGTTGAACAGCAGCCCGGTGAGCAGCTTGGGGAAGAAGTAGGTGGACTTCGGCGGCATGTTCTCGCCCGCCGCCGCCACGTCGCGCACCTGCCCGACGGGCGTCGGGCGCATCACAAACGCCGCGTCGTAGTCGCCCGAGCGCACCATCTCAAGCGCCTCCGCCGTGTCGCGCGCGTAGAACAGGCCGTTGAAGTGCGCGATGTCCTCGTCGCTGTAGCCGAGCGCGTTCTTGAGGATCAATGTCTCCAATACGCCGGTGTCGAGGTGGCGGTATGCCTCGGAGCGTCCCGGCAGCGCCGCGTCGGCGATCGCCTGGTCCTTGATCGTCAGGCGCAGCGCGCGACCGGTGCGGCCGTCGAAGAAGCCCATCTGCAGCGGACCCTCGCCGTCGGGCGGCGCGATCTCCTCCGGCGTGACCTCCACGATCTCGAAGTCGCGCTCCAGCGCCTGGTCGAGACCCTCGCGCTGCGCGTCGTCGAGGCCGCCGATCAGGCGGTGCGTCGGGAACACCGTCAGCCCCGGGTCCTCCAGCGCGACCAGGCACATGAGGATGTAGCGGTGCTCGCCGTCGCCGCCCACCTCCTGCGCGTACGCCTGCATCGTCTCGTAGCGGTGGTGGCCGTCCGCGATCAGCAGCTCCGCGTCGCGTGTCGCAGCCTGCACCGCCGCGATCGCCTCCGGGTCCGCCACGCGCCACAGGCGGTGCACCGTGCCGTCCGCGTCCGTCACGTCCGCCCACGGCGGCTGCTGGTCGGTCGTCGGCGACAGCGCCCGCCACGCCGCGTCCGCGGGGTCCGAGTACAGGGAGAAGATCGGCGAAACGTTCGCGCGCGTCGCGCGGGTCAGGCGCAGGCGGTCCTCCTTTGGGCCCGGATGTGTGCGCTCGTGCGGGCGCACGCGGCCCGCGCCGTAGTCCTCGATGCGGACCCTGCAGAAGAAGCCGCGGCGGGTGCGCGGCACGCCGTCCGGGCCCTTGTAGTCCTGGGTGTGCGCCCACACCGCCGGCTCCGCGTCGCGGGTGACGGCTCCCTGCAGCTGCCAGCTCTCGAACAGATCGCCCGCGGCCCTGTACTGGTCGGGGGTGTCCGGGGTGGGCTGGGGGAGGTCCACCGCGACGACGTTGAAGGGGGAGCGAGCCAGCAGCGCCGCGCGCTGGGTTGCGTCGATCACGTCGTACGGTGGCGCCACCATGTTCGAGAGGGCGCCGACGACCGCCGGGTCGTAGTGGAGGGCTCGCAGGGGTTGCACGTCGGCCATGGGGCGGGGCGGAGGGTAGCAGTGGGGGCTGCCGGCGCTATGTCGCGGCCGGGACAACGCCGCGTAGGGTGCGCTGTCTAGCGGTCCTGCTGCACGGATGTGTCCAGTGGTGCACGTCGCGTGGCGGTAGACTCGGTCATTGCGTCGGGGCGTGGCGCAGCCTGGTAGCGCGCACCGTTTGGGTCGGTGAGGTCCCGAGTTCGAATCTCGGCGCCCCGATTGGTTAGTGTTTTGCGAAATCCAGCAAACACGGGCGAAAACCCCCGAAAACACGGGGGATCGGCGTCGGCCGTTTCGCCCGTGTTCGCGGGCTTTCGCCGGCATATCCGTTGCATATCCGTTGCAGCGGGGGTGGAATCCGTTGCAAATCCGTTGCAGGGCCTCGGGCTAGGGCAGGCGCCACCTGTAGGGGGATATGTGACGCTTGCCGGGTGCTACGCGCGGCCCAGCTTCGGCACGTCCATCTGTGGCGAGGTACGCGACGGTCGCATTGAGTTGATGGGCGAAAGCTGCCTGCACGACCGTCCTCTCGGCACCGGAGCGCATGAGCCAGGGGTCACGGACGGCGAGCGCCCACCTGATGTCGTTTTTTGACTGCCAGCGGTCGGTTAGAGCTTCGTGAACCAGGTGCTCCCACGTCCACGTCGGGGGTACTGCGCGCGGCAGGTGGGCAGGGCACCGGACAGCCCAGGCTCGTGTCTCGGCGCGGATGCGCAGCACGCGCTCAAGCATCCCCTGGTCGCGTGCGTCGATCAGCTCGCGCTGCAAGGACGCTTGGAGGGGCCTGCGGCAGACGGCGAGCGCCGTGTCGGTGCAGCGGTCGCATCGGTGCTCAACGTCGATCAGCGCCCAAGCAGCGGATCGCCAAACTGTTCGGCGTGCAAGGTCGCGGTCGGTCAGCATCGGGAGATGTCGCAAGCGCGCCCATTCGGCGGCCTGCTCTCGCGCCGACTTCGCTTGGTGGCATGGGACGCAAAGCGTCTGGAGGTTCGAGCGCTCATCCGAGCCGCCCTTGAACTGCGGCCGAATGTGATCGACCTGCGTGGCCGGCGCTTCATCGCAGACACAGCACGTCGGTTCGGCCGTGAGCACGACTGCGCGTAGAGCTTCCCAATGCGCTTTGCGTCCCGCAGGGCCAGCACTCACACCGGCGATCCTAGTCTTGCGTGTCGTCGCCTTCCCTGGTCATTCGTGATCCCGGTGGGCGTACAACGGGCATCTTCTGGAATGCGCAGGCCCCCTCAGCGGTACGCTTTCGGTAGCGATGGACTTGCGAGCAATCTTGGTCGTGCTAGCCGTTGCCGTAGCGGCGCCTCCCGTTGCTTCGGCTCGGGCCTCGGCGACTGCCGCAAAGACCTGTAGCCGCGATGTTGCCGCCGTGATCGGCGGCAAGCAGAAGTGTCTCGGCCCTGGCGAGTATTGCGCCACTCGCTATGAGCGCCAGTACGTCCACTATGGCTTTGAATGTGTCGGTTCGCCGCCGCGGTTGAGGCGTCGGCGCTAGCGCTCGCTCTTGAGTCCACGACGGTTCTATCTCAAGCACGGCGCAGATTCCGCGAGGGCGATTGAGTCGCTGACGGAGCGTGTAAACGCCGCCAATAACCTGGGCGGCGAAGTTAGCCGCGCGGGCATGACGCCAGCGGCGCAAGCGGATTACATGACCCGCCGCCGTGACAACTATCTCGCGTGGGTCGAGGCGACGGAAGGGCAACTCTCGAACTCCACCGACGACACGGACATTCTGGCGATGCTCGAAACGACCGCCTATTGGGAAATCCGCCAGCTGATTCCCACCAGCCCGCGCCCAATCCCGCTGATCGACTCCGAGATACGCTGGCAGACAGGCAACCTCGAACGCCTACGCGACGACCTATCACGGCGCCGCGATCGTGCCCTTGCCGCGCCCGGCCATATCACTGTCGTAGATACGAACGCGCTCCTTCACTACCAGCTACCGGATAGCATTGACTGGCCTGCGGTCGTTGGTGAGGCCACGGTACGCCTAGTGTTGCCTCTGAGGGTGATCGAGGAGCTAGACGCCAAGAAGTACACGGAGAGCGAGAAGGTTCGCCGGAAAGCCCGCGAGCTACTGCCAAAGCTCCGTAGCTTCGTCGGCGACAGCGGCTCGCCCGAGGCCGTGCGAGACAGCACGACGATCGAGGTCTACATCGAACCTGGCCCGAGGTCGCGCCCCAGCGACGCCGACACCGAGATACTTGAAACTGCACACGAGTTGCACCGCCTCTCGGGCAAAGCCGTGACGATCGCCACCGCCGATACAGGGATGGCGCTCCGCGGCGAGAGCGAGGGCCTTCCGATCGTCCCGATGCCCGACGAGTATCGGCGGGACTGACGCGCGTGTCCTAAGCAGATGGCCGTGTGGCCCACGGCTAACGACAGGCTGGGCGATTAGGTCAGCAAGTCATTTGCAGTGAGCACTCGTCCGTTTGCTTCCGCGACTTTTTGCGATAGCTCTTGGCTGAACTCGCCTTCGAGAGCCGCAATGCCTGGGCGAGCGTCGATTTCTGATGCAAGGTCGATCAGGCGTCGAAGCTGAGTGCTCTTTAGTCCCGTGGCGTTGTTCTTGACCTCGTAGCACCAGACGGTTGTTCCGTTGGACACGAGAAGGTCGATATCGACCGGATTGCCGTTGCTCTTGGCGAGTTCGACTCCCGGCCAAGCAAAGAACTGGTCAGCTTGCTGGGGCGCGGGACGTACAGCTCGGAGCGTCAATAGGACCGGAAGGATGTCTTGATCCATGACGCGCGCCGTGAGGCCGTCTAGTCGATAGAGGTTGGCCGGCTCGCGGTTGCCGGACTCATCTACGACCGGGAGCGTAAGAGACTCCCCGCACGCTCTACAGCGCACCGTCTCGTCAAGCTCGCGGAGGTCGAGCATTGAGCGGAACCGACACTGCGGGCAGCGCATGAGCTTCGAGCGACGAACAAACCCTGCCTCGACAAGCGGCGCAAGTAGGTTGAACACCTCATGCTTGCTGGTACCCGCACCCATCCTGCTAGCGATGTCATCGGCGGTGCGTGCCTCGATCTCCAGAAAGAGGCCAAGGTCGGCGAGCCATTCAGTAACGGTGGCCTCGTCTAGCTGTTTGTCTGCTCTTTCTGCCTCGGCAATGAGACGCTGGGCCAGCTTCACACGCGAGCTTGGTGCGAGCGCTCGGAGAAGTGAGAGCCGCTTGGGGTCGGCGAGGACATCGAGCGCGTCAAGTCCGCCAAGCCTGCGCAGCAGTGCGTCCGCGTCACGCCCGTCCTGTGTGCGGGTGAGCGCGAAGCCCTTATCGGTCACCCAGTTTTGGAGTGCCTGACCGGCTGTTGGAAGGCGGATATCGAAGTTCCACTCGTCTGACTGGGCGTTGGTCAGGAGCAGCACTCCGTCGCGTGCAATGGCGTTCGGATGCACTAGCTGGGCTGTCGAGGGCGTCACCGGCAGTGGCAAAGGTAGGTTCCGAAATACGAGCCTGACTCGCGCAAATGTGCGTATATCGAAGCTGGGTGGCGCCGGGAGCGCGAGCGATGACTTGCCGTTATTGAAGGACACGATCGTTGCTGCCGGGGTGCCTCGAATGAAGTGGCCTCCGACGTATGGAGGCAAAAAGGCGAATGTTGGTGGTTCGTTCGGGGAGGCGCCTCGACCGAACTGGAACCGTCGCTCGGCCTCCGTCTCCTCTACGAGCGGCACATTGGCGAGGGCTGTCCGCACCTCATCGTGAAGCCTGCCGAGGCAACTGATGAACACGTCGGGCGTATGGTGAGATTCGGGAGTCCGTGGCAGCCAGTCCGCGAGCGCCGCGAGTTGCCCTGCGTGAAGCGACTCGTGCGGGAGGCCGATCACCTGAGCCCGGCTGCGCGTTTGTGAGAGCAGACGAGCACGGAAGTTCCAGAAGTTCAGGAGGGAGTCGAAGCTACCGGTCGGGAGCACCCAAATGTAGGGCCACTCCGATAGACCCTCACGTGCGACAGTTCCCATGTGCCGCGCGCCGAGCCGAAGCGGCGAGTTCCCGGCTCCCTCGACCTGTCCGCGAAGCAGTGCGCCGTGGGCGGCCTCCCCGCCCGCAGTGGTCACCTCATATCGTTCGTGCCAGTGGGGCAAGTCCGGGTCAGGAATGAACCCCCAGATCGCCAAGGCAGTGCGGCGCAGGCTCGCGGTGCGGAACTGAGGTAGCTCAAGGGGTGGCTTTGATTCCCCATGCTGGACCGCTGGTGGCGCGAAGTACAACGGGTGAATCTCATGGTCATCGAAGCCGTCCCAAATGGGTGTGGCGTCTGGTATGCGCTCCCGCATTCCTTGCTGTGCCGCTTCGCTAAGTCCCTGATGTAGAAAGCAGGCATCCACCGGGCGCACCCGCAGTAGGGCGTCAACCCATCGCGGCGTCCGTCCGTCGCGCGTGACTGGCACGAGAAGGCTCCCGACTCCGTTCCAGAACGTCGCGCACCGGCCCATCGCCTCCTCCAACGCATCAAGGTCCCCCTGTGGGATAGCGAACGCCCACTCAGGTCCACGGACGAAGTAGCTCAGCCGATGTTGGCGGTTCAGATGCTCGTCAAACACACCCGAAAGCATGACCGACTCCGGGTGCAGCCGACTTCCGGGCTGGAGCACACAGGCGCGCGATGGACGCGCAATCGCCCGCTGATGCCGAGCTGTCTGTGCGACCCGAACCCGGTCGGGCGGGTCGTCGGGCTGCGCCTATGCGGACTTGACGACGTGCAGACGGCGAGGCGTTGCGGGTGCCGCGTTCCGCTGCTCGTAGTCGTCCATAGCGCGCTGCGCACGCGCGAGTGCGCGGCGCCGGCCTAGCTTGGTGTAGACGGTGGCGATGAGGTAGCCGCCGTCGTCGTGGCCTATCATTTCTGCGACCGTCGCGGGGTCGAGGCCGAGGCCGCCGTCCTCAACGGGATCGACCATCCATTGAATCGCGCGGTGCTTCAACTCGTAGAACTCCTGGCCTGGCATCCCTGCCGCGGCACGTACCGAGTGCCAGAGGTTGCACCATGTACTGCGCAGCATGTAGCCGCCGCGCGTGGCGGGGAACACAATCTCGCCCTTGGTACGGTCGATCGTCTTTCCTCGACGCGGCATCGTTTCTAGATGTGCGCGAAAGCGGGGGCTCATTACGACCCATCGGCCGTCGTCATCCTTGGGCCATGTGATCTTGCCGGTGTCGAGGTCAAGTTGCCAGCGCACGTGGATCAGGTTATCCCCGAAGTGGATATCGGGGCGGTGCAACCCGAACACCTCGCCGGGACGCATCGCTGCGTCGCCCACGCCGAGGGTTGCACCCTCAAGGATGAGTCCGTAGTCGTCGGCTCGGCTTTCGCGGGCGGCGCGCCGCAGTCGCTCGTATTGCTCGTCAGTGATTATCTCGAAGTCGGGTCGGTCTACTCGACGCTTTCGCTTGCTCGCGCCAAGGCGGGTGAAATGGTTGCGCTCGATCAAGCCGCGGTCGAGCGCGTGGTTGAACAACTGCCGTACTGCTTGCTGAATGTTGGCGCCCTTCGGGCGCGTCCAAGTTACCGCCTCGTCACGGGAGAAGCTGTCGATCGGCCGGTCGTGAAACTCGCGGATGAACGGTCGCAGCCCATCGCGCAACCGCCGCACGGACGAATCGCGGCGCCCCGTCGCCTTCTGGCACGACTCGCCATCCGGCCACGTCATCGTGATCCGGCCGTTCTCGTGGATCGTGGCGCCCGCGAACTCAAGGACGGTCGGCGCGGCGTGGCGCCCACCGGACGGGTTATCGACTTCCTCGCGTAGTTCCGCTAGGCATCGAGTCTCCGCCTTGTGGTAATCCTCCATGTTGTCGTGCGTGCCAACCCATTTCCTGCGTCCCTTGTAGTCGGCGAAGCCGACCCATTTGGGGCTATGGCGCGTGCCTCGGTTGTGTGGCATCAGCCGTCCCCTTTTCGTTCATGTACGTTCACGGAGCCATGCCTCGACCTCCGATATGCGGTAGCGGACGAGGCCGCCCATACGCAGACAGGGGAGTCCGACGTGCTGTTGAAGCTCGATCCAGCGTGGCGTGACAAGCAGGTGTTCGGCGAGCTGTGGCTTTGTGATCCAACGCTCGTTCGTGTCGGCGGGCGTCTTGGACTCTGTGCTCGTGCTCGTGTCGGTCAAGTGCCGTGGTGCCGGCGGGCGACTCTTGGCACAACAGAAAGGTCACGAAACAACCTCGAACGGGACACAACTCGCTCGCTTGGCGTCGATGAACGTCGGGTGCGATGAAGTGGACCTGGTGGTGGATCATGCGTGTCTCAAGCCTTCGGGGTCGATCCATCTAGATCACATCCCGCCCCGCTTTTCAACTCGGACGTGCAGACTCCCGACTGGCGAGCGTCGCAGGCTTCGCAGAGCAGGCCGGGCGCCTGTTTCGCCGCTTCCGTAGCGCGGTTTCCGGCGCGGTCGTAGCCGCCCCACCGACACCATTGCAGGCTCGCTGCCTCGGCTTCTGCCTCTAGCGCTTCGATCGAGGCGAAGAACTCGGGATAGAGGGCCTTGAGCATCGCGCGCTCTTGCTCGGCTGACGCGAACGCGCCGCAATTGCACTCGCCGCTTCTGTGCAGCAGGGCAGCGGCATCGGATTCGGGCAGCCGATGAGTCTGCCGGTAACGCGCCATGTGGGGGGCCGTCCAGTTAATAAGCGGACTGACGAACACCACTGACGAGCGCTTGACGCGCCTAATCGGCTCGGATTTGGCGCGGCGTTGACTCTCCGCGCGCCGGACACCTGAAAGGAACAGTACGCGGGCGCGGCGTGAGTGTCCGGCCTTGCTTTCGCGCAAAAGTGTTTGTATCTGGCGTTCCTTGAGCACTACATATGCTCGCCCGTGCATTGCGGGGCCGGGAAAGCCAAGGCCGGGTTTCACTCTGCCGTCACTCAGCACGTCGCCTCCGAGAACCATTCGACGGTAGGCGTCGCCCGCGTGCAGGACGCGCAGCGGCTTGTCCAGCCAACGGGCGAAGTCGTGGACGAACTCGGCGACGCCGGGAACGGCCGTGCCGGTGTCGATGAAGGCGAGGGCGTCGTAGTGGTTGCGGCAGCGGTGTGCGAGCACGGTTGAGTCGTTGCCGCCGCTGAACAAGCACCATACGGCGACGGGTTGGTGTTCGTCGCGTGCGCGAGCGATCAGCTCGTCCGGCTCGCGCTCGACGGATTGGTGTGTCTGGTGGTTTGTCAGCGCGCACGGTGCCGGCGGGCGACCCTGGCACTACAGAAAGGTCATCATCGACGCCTGAACGGGACACGGAGCCCTGCTCATATCGGCATCTCCCAACGGAGCTTCTTGCCAAGAGGGTGGGTGTCCGATGCCGGGCGTCCGGGCCGATTCCACGTCCCGCCCCCTGCCTCGCCAACGAGCGTGAAGCCGCTCGCGCGTAGCGATGCGCCGCCCTCCTCGGGCAGCGTGTAGGTGATGAGCTTGCGATACCCGAGCGCCTTCACTGCGCGCCACGCGGCCCGGTAGAGCATGGAGCAGGCGTTAGGGGCGCCGTCCGTGCAGCAGCGGCGCACTTCTGCGGTCCAGCCGTCATCGAGCGCCCTGGCGATCGGGCGTCCGATCACCGCGACGCCGCGAAGCTCCTCGCCATCGGTGACGCCGACGACGCTTATGCAGCCCGGTACGGGTCGGTTGTGGCGATGGTACTGCGCGATGAAAGCGTTAGCGACCTTGAGGGTCGTAGGAATGAGTGACAGGCGGACGCTGCTCGCCCGTCCCTCGCTTGTGGCGTGTGCGGATTTGTCGGTCAGTGCTCACGGAGCCGGCGGGCAACCTGGGCAACACAGAAAGGTCATCCGACGCCACGAAACGGGACAGGGAAACGGGAAAAACATGCTGGCTGGTGTCTCCCGCCGAGACGCCAGCCAGCTACCGGCCCTAGAACGGCAGCGCGGACTCGGCTAGGCAGGTTGGGCAGTAACACTCGCCATACGCGCGAAACTTGCTGCAACCGTCGTTTGAGCACTGCGGTTGTCGTGTGCGTCGTGGTGGTGCGCGTCGTTCGATCGCATCGACGTACCCAAGCTCGCGCATCGCCTGAGTGTGCGATTTGCGGTCGAGCCTGGCGAGAAGCTGCTCGAAACCGTCGGGGTCGATGGCCTCAAGGTCGCGCAGCAGCGGGACCGTGAACGTCCCGCCGCAGGCGCACTCCGGTAGTCCTGCCGTGCGGATCGCAGCGGCCGACCCGTACAGGATGCAGCCACAGTCTGAGCACTCGATCTTGCGCAGCCGGCACGACGACTTGCGCCGGCCGCGCTCCAATGGGGCGGGCATCACGCGACCGCGCTTTCGAGCGTGCGGGTGATCGTGTCCACCGTCTCGGCATAACGTCGGATCGCTGCCACGTCGTTCGCCTCTCCCCAGCCTGCGATGTAGGGGATGCTCTCGCCGGACGTGTCGAGCCCGATTGACCGGCAGACGATCACCGCTGCTGTCTCCACGATGACCTCTGCGTCCGCGCGGCCGTGCTCCTTGTATGTCGGGACGCCGACCGCGTGCGCTAGCTCGTGGATGAGCGTTTTTACTCGACGGTTCGCGCTCGTGTTGTTGGTCGAGACGCAGATCAGGCTCTCGGATGCCCTGCAAAACCCGCCGACGTGCTCTAGCGGCCGGTACTCGACCCGGTAGCCGATGCTGCGCGCGAAGCTCTCCAGCTTGGCGATGTAGGGCGCGTGCGAGTCGCCAGTGACGGGCTCGCAGGGAGGCTCCGGCAGCGGCTCTCCGTCGGTCTGCGATATGTCGAACACGGAGACGGCGCGAAACAGCGTGACCGTCTCGTCTGTTTCCTGGCCTTTGTCGTCGCGCTGCTTGACGACCATAGGCGCCATGATCCTGATTGCGTGCTCACCCTTGCGGACTTGGCGGCCGAGCTGCTGCCACGCCTTGAAACCCGCGACTTGCGTAGCCTCCGGCGATTGCATGGCGATCAACATGCAGTTGTTCACGCTGTATTCGTGGAACGTCGCGCGAGTGTCGGCCCACTTGCGCCAGCCCTCGGAAGTGAGCAGGGCGCGCGCCGCGTGCTCGATCGCGTCCCGCGCCTCAGCGCGCTTAGTCTCACGGTATGCCGCGCGGTCGGCGTCCGAGAAGGTCCATCGGCGGCGCGCTACAGTAGTAGATGACATCGAAACTTACCCTTTCGTTGTCCATGAGCCCGGACGTTAGCGCGTCGCGGGCTCACTTTTTTGTTATTGACGTTTATACATTATAACCCGTGCCTGCCTCGTTTCAACCAGATGTCACACATTTTTATGTATAAACGTGATTCCATGCCGCAAGTGTGAGTGTGAGAGGTGACGTGTCACGTTCAGCAGCAGTCCAGACGACGACAGCGATCGGTGCGCCCGTGCTGGCGAGCGCCGCAGCAGCGGTCTGAGCGCGCGCGGCGTTCGGGACGGCAAGCAGCACGAGCGGGTTTGCGTTTCGCAGCGCGCCGCGCGGGATCGCTTGTGCATAGCGTTCACCCTTCTCGCACAGGCGCTCGATCGTCTCGGTGCCGCGGTCAAGCTCGAACAGGACGTGAATCGGCGCGCGGTCGGGCATGATGACCGCGCCGTAGCTGTCGGGCTTGGCGATGCCGTCGAGCAGGCGGTGTGTCGTGCGCTCGCCGTACCACTGTGCGAGTGCTCCCTGCTGCGCGGCGGCCTGCTCGGCTAGGAGCGTGACGAACTCGTTGGTTTCGACGCGGTGCCGCAGCGTGGAGGATGTGACGATGCCGAGCGCCGTCGTGTGGCGCCAGCGTAGTTCGCGTCGCTCGATGCGTTGTTCAGCAGCGACGATGTAGGCGCCTGTCTCATCGAGAAGCCAGTGGTAGGGCGTACTGCCTTCTCCACGTTGCCAGTACGGGCGGAAGCGATCGAGCACGCGCATCTCGTAGAGAGCGTCGAGTCGGTAGAGCGTCGCGCGGTTACTCGTGAAGTGCAGCCGGTGTAGTTGTTCGGTCGTGAGGACTTGGTGCTCGTAGCAGTCCAGGGCGATTTGCCGATCACGTTGAGTCAGCCGGCCAGCAGCAGCGGCTATCTGCGTCTCGCTTACCTTGCGGGGGCGAAGCCCTTTCACGTTTTTTCTCATTCTCCACCTTTGTCGGGCGCTGAATCGGATCGCCGATCATGCACATTTGCGGGGGTTTCACTGATCGGAGGGTGTTCGGCTTTTAAGTCCGAAGGCAGGCCCGCAGGCAGACCCGAAGGCAAGCCCGCAGGCAGAACCGCGCCGGGGTCTTTTGCTGCCGGCCGGGGCGCATCGTCGGCTGCGACCTCGACTCCCTTCAGTTGGCGGTCGGTGAGCCACTTCTCGGTGGCCTCGCGCGGGACGCCGATGCGCTCGCGCGTCGCACTGCGCACGTTCTCGACCTGGCCGGGTATCTCGTGCGGCAGGGCCTCGGTCGTGATCGTGAACGCACGGCCCGTCTGACCGTTGTGGCACAGTCGGACGGCGGCGGTGAATACGGGCAGGTTGGCGAGGTCGTGCGCCGCCAACTCGGGGCGGACCTCGCGCTCAAGCGACTGTGCATCTTCGCGGCTGGCCTGGAAATAGACCTTCGTGCGAGCGTTCGCGGCGATGCCCTCGCGCAGCTCACGGGTCAGTTGCCCGAGATGCTGGTGTGCCATGCACAGCGACAGTCGGTAGCCGCGGGCCTCCGCGAGCACGTCAGGGATCGGCGTCGGCAAGTTCAAGAAGTTCTGAACCTCATCGACGTACAGCGCGGCGTCATGGCGTTCGTCGGGTGCGACCGCGGCGCGTGCGAGCGCGGCCTGCCAAACCCTTGCTACGACCATCGAGCCAAGCAGGCGAGACGTGTCCTCGCCGAGCGTCCCCTTCGGGAGTCGGGCGAGTAGCAGCCGTCCCTCGTTGATCGCGCGCGGAATGTCGAGCGTCGTGCGCGGCTGGCCGACGATCGCGCGCACCGGGCCGCGCAGCAGGAACGCGCGCAGCTTGTTCAGTAGCGGCCCGATCGTCTGCGCCTGCACTGCCTCCGACAGGCCCTCATACCACTGCCAAAACGGGTCAAGGCCAATCGGGTCATTCACCTTTTTGAGGAGCTGTGAGCGGAACTTGCTGTCACTGAGCAGCCGCGGCACGTCCGCGAGCGTCGCGTTGCTGTCGTTTGAGAGTGTGAGCAGGGTGGCGCGGAACACGTCATCGGTGCGTGGACCCCAGAAGCGCTCGAACACGCGGCGGAAGATGCCGACGAGCTGATCGACGCCGAGGTCGCGGTCGGGGCTGTCGAGGACATTCAGGCCGGGCGGTGCCGGGTCCATCGGGTCCAGCAGATCGACCTCGCCCTCGCGGCCGGGTGGGATGCGTGCCAACACGTCCTCTACGAGGTCGCCCTTCGGGTCGATGACGATGGCGCCGACGCCTCGGTCGAAGTCGGAGAGCACGAGGCGCGCGATCAGCGTGGACTTGCCGACGCCAGTTGGCCCGAGGGCGTGCAGGTGATGGCGCGCGTCCGCGACGGCGAGGTTCACCTGTCGGCCGTTTGCGCTGCGCCCGAGCGGCTTGCCTTCGCGTGGCAGGCCGGGCGGGGGTGCGACTTCGCGTGCGCCGGCCATGACCACTCCGGGGATCGCCTGCTGGGTAGGCAGGTGCGCGAGCGCTGCAAGCTCGGGCACGCCGAGCAGGAACGCGCGACGCCCGAGCCGGCGGTCATGGAGCTTTCGCTGTGCTCGGTAGACGCGGCGGCGGCGCAGGAATACCCGCGTGCCGTTGTAGGGCGCGAACGCGCCGAGCACGGCATGGATACGGCCGCGGGCCTCGCCGCGCGAGCCAGCGGTGACGGTGACGCGCACCTTGCAGCGGTAGAGCGACTCCGTGCTCTTGACCATCGCCTCGCGCACGTCGGGCGCGATCGTCGGGTCTAGTCGCGGCGGCGTCGGCGGCTGTAGCTGAAACAGCTGTACGAGGCGAAGCAGGCCGCCGGCCTCTTGGCCTCTGCGTATCCGCCTGGCGGCGCTGCGCAGCCGGTGTTGCTCGCGGCTTGTCGCGGGACGCGCGATCACCTGAATCAGCGCGTGCTCGCTGCCAGTCAGCCCCGAAAGCTGACCGAGGATCAATGGCAGCGGATCGGGCCTAATCGAGGAATCCAGCGAGAACCAGCCCGGCCCCGACAGCGCAAGATCGGAAGTCACCTGCACAGTTCCCGCCTTGACCGCCTGCTCGGCAGTATCGGCGGGCTCGGTCGTCACGCTCGCGCCCGGCCATGCCGCACTGACGGCCCGCTCGATCAGCCCAGGCGGCGTCACCTTTGGCACCCACACTCGGAAAGTCGTGCCTGCCTCGCTGGCGGCAACCTCCCATGAAAGATGAGGCTGTCCCACGATCACCCTGAGAAAGCGGGGGCGCAACAGGTCGTGTAGCGAGGCCCACAAAAGCTGACCGCCCAACTCCTGCACGTCAGGCGGCACACCGATCCGCACGAGACGCGCCTCTCGCGCAAACCCGCGCTGATGCACGGCACGAACGAGCAGCAAAGCACCGATCGCGGCTACCCCGCACAGCACCGCCGGCAAGAGCAACTGCGCGCCGGCCGCGAGCGCGTGGGCAGCGTGCCCGACCGCGGCCTTGACCGGCCAGTCCGGTTCGCGCAAGAAGCGTTCAACCGCTGGGCTCGCGCGTGGCGGCGGCGGATAGTAGGGCCGGGACGGCTTCACGCTTCTGCCTCCCGAGCCGCGGGGCGCGTCGCGCCCACATAGACATCTTCACCCCACTGCGCGCCGACGGTAGTCGGGAACGGCTCGGTACGGACCACCGTCCCGGTGTGCGGTGCGTCAACCATCTCGCCATCGGCGACGACGATGCCGACGTGTTCCACGTCGCCCGTGCTCTGGCCGAAGAAAACGAGGTCGCCGGGCTGTAGCTGCGCGCCGGCCGGCAGGTGAGGGCCGGCGTCGTACTGTTCCTGCGCGGTGCGCGGGAGCCTTATCCCGGCCGCACGGTACGCGGCCTGCACGAGCCCGGAGCAGTCATAGCCGGCGCGACTCTCCCCGCCGTAGACGTAGGGCACGCCGAGCTGTTCGAGCGCGAACGCGAGCGCTCGCCCGGCCGCCCCGCTCGCTGCCGGTGCTGCTGAGAGAGTCTGCGCTTCGTGTTCGTAGCGCGCGGCCCAACGAAGCACCGTTTCGACGTATTCCTGCGAGTGGTTGTACGCGAAGATCGCACGCTGGAGTTCCTGCGGAGCGCCGCTGGCCCGCAGGTATCGCGCGGCGGTGAAGATCGCATCCGCCGCGTTCCAGCGATCAGGCGGCCCGCCATTGACGCTCACGCCATAGACGGCCCACGTCGAGGCGAGAAACTGCATCGGCCCGCCCGCCCCCGCGGAATTGGTCGCGCCCTCCTGGGCGCAGGCCGGGTCGGGGTCCTGGCCGTCGTCGCACTCCACCTTCCCGATCCCGGCGAGCACGGTCCACGGCACGCCGTAGGCAGAGCCGGCGGCCTCGAAAAGCCGCAGGTATTCAGGCGGGATGCCGGCGACGGATTCAACGCTGGCCGTCGGCTGGCCGAGACTCGCGTCCGCGCCGCCTCCGAGCAGTCCGGCAGCGGCGCCGATCACGAGCACGGGCAGCAGCAGCACGAGCCCGCACGAGCTGATGAGGGCGCGCTTCATGCGGCCTCCGCAAGCTCGGCGGGGTCGCTCGTGACAAGCTCGTGCTCGGCAGGGCTCGCCTTGGCGACGAGCGGGATGCGCTGATCGTCGGTCAGCAGCAGGCCGTGGCCGACGGGGCAGGTAAGCAGATAGCGCCGCTCGCCCGGTGTGAGCCCAAATGCCTGCCCTACGCGCTCGATCGCCTGCGGCGACTGGCGCAACAGCCGGCGCTCGCAGGCGTTGTTGACGACGGCCTGCCCGAGCGGCGAGTCCAGCAAGTCGCCGGGGTCTTGGGTGATCGTGGTAAGGCCGGTCCAGCGCTTGCGAGCCTTCTTGGCGAGACGGAACAAGAACCGCGCGCCCGGAGCCTCGCGTGTTGCGCTCGGCGTCTCGCGCATGAGATCCCACGCCTCGTCCACGAGCACGACGCGGCGGCGCAGCGGACCCTCAAGCGAGCGCCAAATCGCGTCGAGCGTAAGCATCAGCGCAGGGGCGCGCATCCGCTCGGGCAGCCCGCGCAGCGAAAAGCAGACGAGGTGACTGTCCGGCTTGACCGATGTCGGACGGTCAAACAGCGACGAGTGCGAGCCGGTCGCATATGGCGACAGGCGCTCCCCGAGCCGCCGGCCGGTATCGCTCTCGGCCTCAAGGGAACGCACGAGGTCGGCGAGCAGCGGCGCCGGCCGGCGGTGCGTGGCCGGGTCGCTCGTGATCCCGGCGGCCTGGTAGGTGGCGCGGGCGCTGCGGTCGAGCACGGCCAGCTCGCCACCGTCGAGGCCGCCGGCCAGTAGTTCGATGAGGTCGGCCAGGAACAGGATGCGCTCGTCAAGCGCGCGCCCTTCCTCGCCGCCGGCCTCGGGGAGGTCGAGCGGATTCAGTGCGACAGCCCGCGGGCCGGTCAATGGCAGATACGCGCCGCCGACGGCCTCGCAGAGCGGGTGGTACTCGTCCTCGGGGTCGAGGATGAACACCTGCACCGACCTATAGAGCAGCCGCAGTGCTTCGAGCTTCGCCGTGTAGGACTTCCCCGCCCCTGAGTAGGCGAGGATGACCGAGTTGAAGTTGGTCCGCGCGAAGCGATCCACGAGCACCGGGGCGCCGCTGTCGGTGAGCCCGTAGAGCACGCCGTCCTCAAGCGGCGGGTCCGCACTGGCGAACGGGAACCCGGCGGCCAACGCGGCGGTGTCGAACGTGCGGCGCAGCGTCAGGCGGTCGCTGCCGAGCGGCAGCGTCGAGAGCCATCCGTCGAGCGCCCGGAACGTCGCCGGTACGACGTGCAGCAGCATCGAGGCGCACAGCGCCTTGACGCGCTCGGTGCGCTGCTCAAGCTCCTCACGGCTTGACGCGGACACCGACAGGTACAGCCCGGAGCGGAACAGGCGGCTCTCGCCGCGGGCAAGCGCGCCCGCGAGCTCGTCGGCGTCCTCCACGGCAGCGGCGAGCACGGGGTCTGTCAGGCGACCGCGGTCAGCGTCGATGCGGCGGCTGGACTCAAGCCGCGCGCGCTGGCGACGCAGACGATCGGCGCCGAGCGCGGGCGGGATCGGGCCGATGTGCAGTGCGAGGTCAAGCTCACCGGCTGCACGCAGCAGCGGTGCGAGCCACCCGCGGCCGACCTCGCGCGGGTAGCCGACAACTGCGAGCGTTCGCTGCCACACATCCCCTGTGCGTAGCCAGTCGCGCTCGACCTCCACCGCGCTAGGCGCCGGCACCGCGGCGTCTTGTGGCGCACGGGCCGTCCTCGCCGTCCTTGTAGCTACACGGGGGGCGATGCGAGGCGCGCTGCTCAGCATCGGTGGATCACCCCGTTCATGTGCGAGCCGGCCGGCGGGCCTGGCGCTTCGAGCGCCCCGAGCAGCAGCGTGGTGGCACGCTGCCCGTCCAGCGCTTCAAGCTCGACGCCAGCCGCGGCCAGCAGCCCGGTCGTCTCGTTCGCGCGCCGCTCGAGATCGTTCTTGGCCGTCTCGCGCTTACGGCTGCGAGTGCTCAACACGACGACGATTTGGCGTCGCCGAAGCCCGTCGCCCTCGCGGGCAAGCTCGCTGAGGAACTGCGCGTAGGTGTGCGCGCAGTGTCGTAGTGCCGGGTGCGGCAGCGCCCGGCCGGCGTCCTCGATCGCGCTCGCGTGCTCGGCTAGATCAACGGGCTCGGAGCGCACAGTGATCGCGGTGGGCTCGATCAGGCTGTTCAGCCACTTGGCGTAGGCGTCGGCCAACGCTGCCTGCTCCTCCTCGGAGCGAAGCGCCCAGTTCGTCCCGGCCGCCGTGAGCAACAGTGCGCTCGTGCCGTCCACCAACTCCACGACGCCGCACGCCAGGATGGCCTTGACGGGCACTCGCAGCAGCGACACCGAAGGCTGCTCGGGTTCGTCCACGAGCCGGCCGGGCAGTTGCTCGCCAGCGACACGCCACCGTGATTGAGTGAGTTGCCGCGCAGCGGCGAGCGCGATGCGGTCCCCGGAGAGGCCGGCATGGCGGCCGAGCGCGAGCGCGACGCCCGCGAGTGCGGTAGGCGCGGCGAGCGCCGCTGCGACCGGCATCGGTAGCGCCGAGCCCGCGAGCGCGAACACGCCGTAGGAGACGAGCGCCGCGATTCCGAGAATCACGAGCTGGCGGGCGGTGAGCCCGAACGCAAGCCGATCCTCCATCTCGACGTCGGCCGGCAGACGCACACGCGGAGCGCTCACAGCACACTCCCGAGTGCTCCGCGGATGACGCGGAAGGTGACGTAGCTCTTGACCATCCGCGCCGCGCTGGAATGGCGGCCAGAGAGCGCCAAGTCCTTCGCCCAAAACGGAATCCGAAACAACACGAACAGCAGGCACAGCGCCAGCAGCAGGTCAACCAAGTTGCCGCTCGCGGCTATGCCGAGCGCGCCGTGCGCGCCCTGTGCGAAGAACACATGAACCGCGCCAGCGAGCACGAGCGCCTGCGCGACCTGCACGCCGAGCGCGGCGAACATCAGCCGCCACCAAAGTCGCGCGAGCCCTTCGGTCTGCGGGAGTCCGTGTCCGAGCAGACAGACGGGCGCGGCACCGACCAAGAACACGATCCCCGCGGCCCTCACGAGGTACACGACGATCAGCGCGACCGCCATCACTGCGCACACGAGCCCGATCAGCACGAGGAAGATGCCGCCGTTTTCGATCGAGTTCAGGACAAGCGTCTCAAGCGTGTGACCCGCCTGTTCGGGGCTCACGCCGCCGCCCAACAGCCCCGACGCGAGCGCGTTGGCGACGTTCACCATCTGTTCGCAGATGACGAAGCTGAGGTTCGCCGCGATGGCAGCGACCGCCAGGCGTGGCAGCACGTCCTTGAGCGCGTAGCGGCTTTGCAGTGTCTCGTGACCCATCACGAGCACGCCGCCCGCAACGACGACGAGCACGAGCAGCGCGTCCGCGACCCCGAGCGATGCCTGCCAATACGAGTGAACCGCAGCGTCCCCGGCGATCTGCGGTGCGGAGAGCAACGTGCGCCCTACGAGCACCATCGCCGGGTCCAGCGCATCCTTGACCAGGGCGCTGAACCATTCGTTGATCGCCTTCCCGACGAGCCCGCCGAGGTTAAAGAGGCTCGGCCCGCCTCCCAGCCCGCCGCCACTCGGACCCAGCGGCAAGGGAATCGGCGTCGGCAGACCAGGGAGCGGCAGCGGGAACGCAGCCGGGACACGCCGGCCATAGGTCGCGGCGCCGACCTCGCCGTCCGGCATCAGCGGTGAGGGAACAGCGGGTGCGCTCGCGGCGGCGGGTGTCCCCGCCGCCGCGGCGCCTGCCGGTGCGACACCGGGCGCCAGCACGAGCGCGAGTGCGACAATTGTCGCAGCGATGGTTGCGCGGCGTCGTCTCACCCGACGATGTGCTGCAAGACGGCGATGATCGCGGGCGCCAGCGCGGCCAGCGCGAAACCGTAGAGCGCGGCCTTGAACGCTGACTTAGCACGCTCGATCTGCCCTGGATCGCCGCTTGAGATGACGTAGCGAAAACCGGCGACAGTCAGCAGGCACACTCCCACCGCGACCATCAGCCCACTGATCCAGTTGCGCAGGTTTTCGACGACCTGATTCAGGCTCGTCGCGGCGTCCGCGACCTGGGGGACAAGGAGCGCCGCCACGAGCGCGATACCGACTGCGAGGGCGAGTCTGCGTGGCATAACAAGCTCGGGGCCGGGTCGGGCTACAGGCCCCTTTCACCTCCTTCATGGGTTGCATTTGTCAGCACCGCCGGCCAGACCCGAAGGCCCGATCACCAGCGACCCGAGCAACCAAGAAAGGTCGTTTCACCCCCCTCTACGGGACACGGCCGTCCGAGAAAAAATTGAAGGCGCCGCTCGGCCCGGCCACGTCGATGCTTGAGCGTGTCGAAGCTCACGCCCCGCGAGCGCGCAAGCACGCTTAGCGGCACGTCGTCAACCCGCGTGGCGAGAATCAATTCGGCCTCATCCCGAGAGACGGCACCCGCGCGCACGGCCGCGTCGAGCAGAGCGTCAACGCCGGCCGGCGCCGGCACCGCCTCCACGCTGTACGGCAAGCTGCCAGCCATCGAGGCAGGGTCACGACGCGCGCTTGAAAGCGTGGCGAGCGTGCCACGCATCGAGTCGAGCAGCACATTGGCGGCCACCCTTCTAGGACGCCGCTCCACCGGGTAGGTCCGTATGCGCTCCCACGCGCACGCCAGCAGCACCGACCAAAGCTCCTCACGGTCGCGCACATCGGTCAGCAAGCGTCCAGCCAGGTTCTTTAGACCTGGCAGCATCGCCTCCAACACGACCCGGCCGGCGACGGGCTCCCGTCGTGCTCGCCGCAGCAGCGCGCACAGAACCTCGTCCTTGCGCACGCCCGATCCCGGCCCACGCAGAAACCGAAGCAGAGCGGCCGGGTCACGAAATGCGCCTAGCGCGGGCTCGGCTTCTCGCCAGGCGCGAAAGCATTTGCGCAGGCGCGGCGCGACAAGCTCGTGCCGCCAGTCATCGTCCAGAATGTCCACAGGTAGGGGGCTCATAAGGCGGCTCCTTCGATCGGGTTGCCGCGAAGGTGCCCCGACGTGCTGACCCGTGGCTGACAAATCGCTGACCCAGCCCACGCAGAAATGAGCCGCGCCGCAAGGAAATGTTCATAAAGCCGAATCGCCGGGTATGCAGGACTGTTAGAGGAATGGAGTTCCCCCAATGCGTCGTCCTGCCAACAGCTTCTATGCCGGCAGACGCGCCGCCGCAGTAGCGACGGCGAGCAGGGCTTTGTGTGTCCGATCGCCCGCCGCGCGGGTCCTCTCAGCGGTCCATATGCCGCCGATCGAGCCGGCACTCGGCCGGCATGGCGGCGCCGCTTCTCGCTGGCAAAGCCCCGCTAAATGGGCGTGTAAGCGCCGTGTCAGTTGCGTGTCAGCGATGTGTCAGCGCCACGAGGAAGGAATAGGCCCATGAACGCACCACGCATCTCCCTCCCCCGTCGAGGTCACGATCAGAGCAACGGCGCCCGCCCGCTTCTGCGCCCGCGCGAGCAGCCCAAACCACCGTCTACTCCTCCTGAGTCAGGAGGCGCGCATCGCAAGCTCCAACCACTTCCCCTAGTCGGCGCCGTGCTCGTGCTGATCGCGTTCCTCGGCTACGTGGGTGTCTACAGCGCAAGCACGAAACGCACGCCTGTCCTCGTCACGACGCACGCATTGGCCGCTGGCACGGTCCTGTCCAGCGGCGACCTACGCACCGCCGAACTGGCCGGGGAAAGCTCTGTCCTCGATTCGATCGTGCCCGAACGCGACCTGACGCAAGCAGTCGGTCGTCGGCTCTCAACCGCTCTACCGGCCGGGATGCCGCTGCCATCCGGCGCGCTCGCCGCGCAGCAGTCCCAGACTTCCGCGATGACGCTCGCGGTTCCCGAGTTCGACGTGTCCGGGGCGACCCTCCAAGCCGGCGATTCGGTCACGGTGCTGGCGACGTTCGGCGCCGGTTCCGGTGACGCGACGACGCGCCCCATAGCCCGTGACCTACAAGTCCTCTCGATCGGTGAAGCGCCGCCCAACGCGGACGCGAGCACTACGACAGTTCCCGTCACTCTCTCGGTGACTAACCCGTCGATCGCCTCCGCGCTCGCGCTCGCCAACGAGGACGCCAAGCTCGACCTCTTGCTCGAAGGCGCAGGCGCCTCCAGTGCCCCGATCCCACAGGCCAGCCAAACGAGCGCGCCATGACGGCTCGCCCGAAAGTCGTCCTCGCGCTGACCCCGCTCGCTGAGCGTGAGGTCGAGCTGCTGCTGTTCGACAACGACGCACCACTGACGCTCGTCAGCAGCGTCGCCGAGGCTGACGACCTCCAACGAGCGGTCGAGCAGGAAGCACCCGACGCCGTGCTGCTTTCCCCGGAACTGTCGGGGCTCACCGCCGCGCATTGCGCACGAGTGCGTGCGTCGGGCGCCCGTCTCGTCGGCCTCGCACTGGACGAGCGCGAGCGCGAAGCGCTCGCCGCGCTGAGTGTCGATGAGACGATCGACTCCACCGTCTCCCAGGATGGCCTCCTCACGGCCATCCGTGGAACAGTGAGCGAGGCGCGACCTGCCGCCGTGACGCCCGCGCCGGTACGACCCGAGCGCCGAGACGACGCCGGCAGCATCCTGGCCGTGGTGGGGGCCAAGGGCGCTCCCGGCGCGAGCGAGTGCGCCGTGTCGCTCGCCGCACTCGCCGCCCGCAGTTGGCCCACGGTTCTAGTCGAGATAGACGCGCTCGGCGGCGGCCTCGACGTGCGGCTCGGCGCAGACGCGAACGAGGGCTCGATACTCGGGCTCGTGAGAGCCGCCAACAGCGGCGGTGTGCAGGCCGAACTCGTGGAGCGCTGGCTAACAGAACGCGCCGGCTGGCCGGCGGTGCTGCTCGGCGCACCCGAACCGCAATCGCTCATAGAGCTTGCCCAGCCCGGCACGATGACGCGCGCAGTGACCTCGCTTGCCCCGCTGTACCCGCTCACCGTCTGCGACGTGGGAGCGTTCCTAGCAGACGGCCACGCTGCCGCTGCTCTGCACCGTGAAGCACTGATCGCCGCCGACGCTGTGCTCCTTGTGCTCGGCGCACGGGATACGCAGCTGCGCCACGGGCTGCGCCAACTCGACCTGCTGCTCGGGACGCTCGGAATACCGCCTGAGCGCTTGCGTGTAATCGCCAACGGCATCGGCGCCCCCGGCACCGCGAGCCGTAGCGCCATCACCCAGACGATCACCGGCCACTTGGCTGAGCGCGGCGTCACCGTGGACGCTTGGGTGCCGTGGGACACACGCGGCCTCACGCGCGCTCAGCGACGTGGGATGCCGCTCGCAACCGCACGTCAGCGCAGCCGTTACAGCAGCGCTATCTCGCGGCTGTTGGAGGAGCTGTTCCTGCCGGCCGTCGCTCCTACCGCGAAGGGCCGCAAGCGTCGCCTCTCCTCGCCGGGACAAGTCACCGAGGAGCAAGTCGTATGGCAACGGTGATGACTCGCAGTACGACCGACGCCACCGAGGCCGTGCGGCTTCAAGTCGAAAGGACGCTCGCCGAGAAGCAAGTCAACCTCACGAGCGAGGAGGGCCGCGAGCGCACAGCGGACATCATCGAGCAAGCGATAGGCGCGTTCCACGCCGAAGCGCTCAACGGTCAGCAGGCCGAGCTTTCAGAGCAGGACCTCGCTGCGCTTGCGCGCTCCTTGCGAGACGACTTCATCGGCTTGGGCGCCCTCGCTGAGCGGATGCTGAGTGACCCCGATGCGCAGGAGTGGATGGTCAACGGGCCCAAGCGCGTTTTCCGAGATGACGGGCAACGCATCGAGCGCGTGCCCGGCGTCGTTTTTGCCGATGACCGTCAGGTCCGTAGCTTCCTCGACCGGCTCCTTGAGCAAGTCGAGGGGAAGCGCCTTGATCGCATAACCCCTCGCGTGGAGGCGCGACTGCCGGATGGGTCACGTCTCACGGCAGCGATCCCGCCCGTTTCCTCCAACGGCTACACGATTTGCTCGATCCGTCGATTCCGTCTCCCGGCCGGCTCGTTGAACGAGCTTGTCGGACTTGACTTCCTTAGCGAACAGGCCGCCGACTTCCTCGCCGCCTGCGTCAGAGCCGGCAAGAACATCGTCGTCGCGGGGCGGGTATCGGCTGGCAAGACGACCCTGATAAACGCGCTAGGACGCGCGATCCTCGGAACGGATCGTGTCGTTGTATGCGAGTCATCCGCCGAGCTTCACTTGCCGGCGGTTCTACCGAACTGTGTTGGTTACGAGGCCCGGCCTGCGAGTGCCGATGGCCTCGACGCCGAAACACTTGAGGATCTTGTAGGTGACGCTCTGCGAATGAATCCTCACCGCATCATTGTCGGCGAGTGTCGTGGACCCGAGACTATGGCGATGCTGTGGGCTATCGCCACCGGCCATGCCGGCATGACGAGCGTTCACGGCGAGTCCGCCGAGCACGCCCTGATGAACCTCGCACGGTTCGCGCTGACATCGGGCGCGAGGATCGAGGCGGACCAAGCACTCGACTGGATACGCGAGATCGACCTCGTTGTTCATTGTGACCGCCCACGAAGTTATGACAGTGGAGAGCGACACTTTCTCCCTCGCCATGTTGACCAGATAGTCGAGGTCGCGGGCATCGAGGGTCGCCGCATGACGCTCAATCCTCTATTCAAGGGCGCTGGCGCCGACCTGCAATGGGTCGCGCCTGGACCCCGCTTCCTTCCCGAGCTAGAAGCCGTTGGCTTCACGCCACCACAATGAGAATCCGGCTGCTAACCCTCGCTGTCTGTCTGTTCCTAGCCGGGTGCGGTGGCGGGAGCGGCCATGCGACGGTCGCGGCGACACAGACAAGCACAGCGCAGCCAAGTCCGGCCGTCGCACTTGAAAAAGCGGCGCGCACGGCAATCGAACAGAACGCGAAGGTGTCTGATTATGTGCTCTCGAACAACGCGATCCCGTCGTGGGCGTCTCAGTCCACCGCTGGACCCGCGCTGGCCGGGCTGCGCGGGTCGGCTGCTCAGCGTAAGGCGGCAAAGGTGCGCGTTCGTGTACTAACGAGCCGCGTAACGATCCACTCAATACAGCTAAATCCGTCATACCTCAGTGCGATCGCCTCGATTGTGGACGAAGGCCGCGTTCGGGTCTACAAAAACGGACGCCCGGAACGGCGGACGGTCGCGCTAAACGAACCTGCACAGGTGACTCTCCACCGTGTAGGTAACGAGATGAGGTTCGTCGTCTGGAAGCTAACGGTTGTCAAATGAGAGGCTGCGTTCCGATCCTGCTAGGGACGGCGGTGCTCCTCACCGCAAGTGCCGCCTATGCGACGGGCTACCGGATTGGCTTCGCTTCGCAGCAAGAAGGCCCAAGCCACGCCTCCGTCGGTGCGGGAGTTCGCGTGTCCGCATCTGCGCCCGGTGCTCCTGGCAACAGCGGCGAAGGCGGGTCAAGCCCCGGCGAACCGCTCGGTGGCGGTGAAACCGCATCTAAGACAACCGGAGCCGAATCTTCGCCCGTGAATACGTGCGTCGTGGAACCGAAAAGAATCCCATGTGCCCCACAGCCAGAAGCCCCGGAAAAACCCGCTGCCGCTCAGCCGGCGGCCAGTCCCGCCGTACTAGCTACGACCGTCGCAAGCCGACTAGAGCTGCCCGCAGGTGCAATTGAAGCGAGCCCGTCCAAACATACGGCCGGGCTCACTGGCGCCGCCTCATGGTTCTGGCTCTCGCCGTCACCGTCGCCGCAATCATTGTCGGCGTCAGCCGGGCGTGAGCGTGTCACCGTGACTGCTTCCGTTGGCGCCGTCCGCTGGAACTTCGGTGAAGGGGAACCGCTTGTCGGTGGTCCCGGTGTTGCGTACCGACCAGGAGCGCCGTCGCCGGCCGCCGTTGTCCACATTTACCAAACTCGCTGCCTGCCGGGGGATCAAGGGCATGATCCAAATGTCGCCTCAAGCTGTGGACCCAACGGGTACGAAGTGCAGGCCGTAATCGAATGGCGCGTCTCCTTTCAAGCGAGCGGGCCGATAACGACCGGCGGATCACTCCCGAGCCGGACAACGGCAGCGACCGTCACATATCCAGTCACGGAGGCACGCGCCTTCCTCACGAACGCTGGTGGAACATGACCGGCTTTCTGCTCGGCCTCGTATTCGCCGCTGGCGTGGCGCTCCTATTCCTGCATGTGGCCGGCGTGCGCGTGCCAATACCCACAAGCGCGCTGCGCATAGACACGTTGCTCGATGACGCCGATCTGGGCGTGTCCCCCGGAGCGGTTCTTGGCGGCATCGGGGCCTGCGGGCTGCTGGCCGGCGTCCTCATGTGGTGGATCGTGGACGTGCCGGCGGTCATCATCGCGGGAGTGCTCGGCGCGGTGGTCGCCCCGGTCGCATGGTTGCGCTCTCGACGCGAGAGCCTACGGCGAGAGCGTGAGCGCGCCTGGCCTGCGGTGCTCGGCCAACTGGCAGACGCTTTGGAGGCTGGCTTGGCGTTCCCGGCAGCAGTCGGGTTGGTCGCCGACTCGGGACCAACGGCGCTACGCGGCGACTTCGCTGCATTTCGAGCCCGGCTACGTGGCTCCGATCTGACAAGTGCGCTCGACGGTCTACGACGACCAGGAGAGCGCACAACCGACTCGGTTGCATTGTTGCTCCGCGCTGCCCTGCTTGAGTTGCCCACCGGGGGACTAGCCCCCGTTCTGCGCGAACTTGCCGGCGTGCTCTCAGAGCGCCTTGAGGCCCGCGAGAAGGCACGGTCCCGAACCGCGAGCCTCGGCATGGAAGCCGCGATCCTCGCCCTCAGCCCGATCGTCATTCTCCTGCTTATCGGCGTCTCCTCGCCCGGCTTCCTCGCCGCGTACCGAACGACGGCCGGCACGGTCGTCTCCCTGCTGTGCGGCGGCCTGATCTTCGGCTGCTACCTCCTGATGCGCCGTCTAGGGCAGGTGCCCGAGCCGCGCAGCACACGATCGGAGAGTAGTCGATGAACGCCGCGCTTCTTTTCTCCTCACTTTGTCTAGTTGTCGGTGGCTTGCTGCTCTGTGAGTACGTCCTATCTCGGCGGCGCCCGGCGCTATCGACACGGCTCGCGGCTGCTCAGGGCGCTCGGCAGCTCGTCCAGGGCGCGGGCAACGTCAGCGGGAGCCTGCCCGAGCCTGTCCGTGCGTGGATCGAAAAGGTAAGCGCAAGCTATGACGCCCGCCTGCACCGCGCCGGCAACAAAGACTCGGTGGGACTGTTCTTTGCCAAGAAAGCGCTCCTCGCGTTCGCGGTCCCGTTTATCCCCTTGGCGCCCTACGCGACCCTAGCTCGTCAACTCCCGCCGGGGATCGTCGTGCTCGTTCTCGCCGTGCTCGGCTTCTTTCTCCCTGACCTGTCTCTCCGTGTCGAAGCTAAGAAACGACGCGAGGCGCTGTTCCTAGATTTGCCCGAGGCGTTGGCCGTGATGGCTCTGTCGCTACAGGCCGGGCAGTCGCTCAGACAAGCATTGGAGCTTGCCGCGCGTGATTGCGAGGGCGTGCTCGGCGACGAGTTGACAAACGCACTGTCACTCGCCCGACGTGACCGCGCACTCAGCGAGCGTGACGCGCTAGTTGTCGTGGCGCGTGAGAGCGGCGAGCCAATGTTTCTGCGCTTCACCGAACTGCTCGCGGCTAAGGAGAGCCCTTACGGCGAGTTCCTGCGCGGCCAAGCACGAGAGATGCGTGCCGAACAGAACCGCTACCTAGAACGCGCAGCCGATCGCGCCCACCTGTCGATGCACCTGCCCTTGGCGCCGTTGATCGCCGTCGTGGTCCTCTGGGTGTCCTTTGGCTTCCTTCACTTGCTCGCCCAAACGATCTAACCCTAGAAAGGAGAAACAAATGGGCACCCTCACAAGAATCTGGCTCAGCCTCGCTAAAGGACGAATCGCACGCGATGAGCGCGGCGAAGTTGTCACTTGGGTTGTCCTCGCTATCGGCATCGTCGTCATCACGACAGGAGTCCTCGCAATCGTGGGACCGGGAGTGTTGAACGCCGGGCAGAAGCTCGTCAACGAAATGAAATAGGCGCTGCGAGAATGTCAGCGCGAGAACGGCTCTCCTCAGAGCGCGGCGACACGCTTATCTCGGGACTGCTGGCCTTGGGCTTGGTGCTGCTCACCGTCGGGCTTGCCATACAAGCCCTAGCCTTCGCCCACGCCGGATCAGTCGCGCACGCGGCAGCTCAAGACGGCGTGCAGGCGGCCAGCTCCGAAGGAACCGGCGCGGGTATCGCTCGCGCCAATGCGATTCTCGCTGCCGCTGGAGGCATCGGCTCGCACCTGCGACCGTCCGCGCACAGCAATACCAGCGTCGTGACGGTCGTAGTACAAGGATCAGCGCCGCATCTGTTTCCCGGCGTTGACCTGATGCTCCCCAATATCACCGCGACCGCGAGCGAGCCCGTGGAGCGCTACCCACAGGACGAACAATGACCATGCCCCGTCTAGTAAGTAGGCTCTCGGAGGAGCGCGGCGAAGCGGCGATTATCAGCGGCGTACTGCTGCTTGCGGCCGTCCTCGTTCCCTTGATGTTCCTCGTGCCCCTCTATGCACGGATCGAGCTTGCCCACGTAGACGGCCAGCAGGCCGCCAATGACGCGGTGCTCTCGGCGACCCAAGCCCCCAACCCATCGGCGGCTCATGCCGCCGCGACCGAAGCGCTTGCACGCGAACAGCCTGACTCGCCCACGCCTCTGACGCTGAGCCTCACCGGCACCTACGCACGGGGCGAAGTGATGAGCGCCCAAGTCACTACGAGCGTTCCCATCGGCACGCTGCCGTTCCTCGGGCACTTCGGGACCATCGTCGTGCGAAGCCGTGCATCGGCCCCCGTCGATCGTTACCGAAGCATCTTGCAGCCGGCGCCATGAACCACGCTCTACGACACCGGCTGCTTGGCGAGCGCGGCTCCGTACTGATAGGCGGGCTCCTGCTCTCACTCGCCGTAGTCATGGTGATTGGCCTGGGTGTAGACGTGGGGCACGCCTTCCTCGTTCGTCGGCAACTGACCTCGATAGCCGACGATGCCGCGCTTTCGGGCAGTCAAGCGATCGACATCCCCGAATTGCACGCCGGGCATCTTGAGCTTGATCCCGGCGAAGCACGCGAACAAGCGCTGCGAACGATCACCGCCAACCTTTCAACCACGGGCCAAGCGACCGCGACGACCGGCCAAGTGACCGTCACTGTCACTCGCACGGTGCCAACGATCCTGCTCGGCGTCGTGGGCCTGCACTCCCTGACCATCTCGGCCCACGCGACCGCAGCGCCTCGCCAGCCGTGAAACCGAGTCCCGCCATATCTGCCATCGCGGGCGCTCTCGCGTTTCTCCTGATAGGCGCCGACCTTGGGTTCGGCCTGATAGTGCTCGCGCGCCTCGTCATCCTCGGCGGGGCACTCGGCCAAGTTGTCGGCTGCGACCTGCGAGAGCGCCGGATACCCAACCGCATCGTGCTCCCTGCCGCCGCCGCGTGCGCGGCACTTTCAGTAATTGACGGCGTGCGCCTAAGCAGCCTTATCGGCGGCGCCATCCTCATAGCGGTGCTATTCACGGCGAGCCTCGTGCGCCCCGCTTGGCTAGGCATGGGCGACGTAAAGCTCGCGCTCCTCATACTCTGTGGCCTGCACGGCGCGACACTCCTGGCAGTGATGCTCGCAGTCGCGCTTGCCGTCGTCGTCGCTCTGCTTTTCACTATCCGACGCGGACGCGAGGCGCTTCGCCTCTCGCTGCCGCTCGCTCCCTTCATGGCCGCCGGCTCTCTACTGGCACTCCTGATATGAGCAGCCATCCAGCAACGCGGCGGGCTTGGGCGACGGCACGGGCCGCAATCGCCCTCGCTGGCATCGTAGGACTTGGCCTCATCCGCCCCGCCCTGCCACACCTATCCGGCTCGCTCACGAGCCCAATCACGACAAACGAGGTCGAACAGGTCGCGGCCTGCGTAGCTTGGGTGCTCGCAGCGTGCCTCGTAGCAATCTTGCTCGTTCGCGCGATACGGAGCGTCACACCGACGGCGGGGCGAGTGCCCGGCGTCCTGCCAACACGAGCGCCGCCGAACACAGGTCCCACAGGTGGGCGTGCTCGCCCCAGCTACGTCCTGACGATCGCGGCGCCGCTGGGCGAGGGCCGCGCACCACCGCCGGCATCCACTCTGCAAGGCGCAGCGGAGGTCGTGCCGGTCGAGAGCGATATACCCGCTATATCGATTTCCGTACTCGGCCCGCTCGCAATCGACGGGCTGCTCGGGCGAATCAAGCGCGCCGCGACACACGAGCTATTGGCCTACTTGGCGTTCCACCCCAAAGGAGGCAGCCGAGACGAGCTGATCGAGGCTATCTGGCCCGCGCAAGACCCCAAGCGCACACGACCTCGCTTCTGGCAATCCGTCACCGAGGCCCGAAAGGCGCTCGGGGATGCGTGGGTCCACCACGGCGAGCGCTACGAGCTTGACCGCGCAAAGGTCCGCGTAGACCTCGATGACCTCGACCGCCTGCTCGCTGCGAGCAGCGATGACACGAGCCACGATCCGGCTGCCCTTGAAAACGCGCTGGCGCTGTGGCGAGGAGAGCCGCTTGAGGGCAGCGACTATCTGTGGGCCGAGGGAGAGGTTCGAGTGCTCCACGCAACACTTGTCGATCTGCTTGAGAGAGTCGGACGATCACGGCTCGCACGCGAGGATGCGCGCGGCGCGCTCCAAATGGCTGACCAAGCCATCGCACTCGATGGGCTGCACGAGTCAAGCTGGCGCCTGGCGCTCCAAGCCGAACACGCTCTCGGACTGCGCGAGTCAATCACCCGCCGCTACGACGAATTGACCCGCTCTCTCGATGAACAGCTTGGCCTTGAGCCCGCACGCGAGACACGCCTCGTCTACCGGCAGTTGCTCGGGCAGACGTAGGTTGCCTAGATGCCGACCGGCGCGTCGAGTCCGAGGGCGAACGCGATTGCGTCTAGGGCGGACTCGTGCTCGGCCTCGGATACGGAGATTGTCAACCGCCGCCGATCGGGCTCCCAACCGAGGGTGAAGAACGGACAGCACCCCTGCTCAATGGCGATCGTTTCGTCAACGAGCTTGTTGTCTACGTGCTCGTCAAAATCGACTACCAGGCAGCGCCGGGTCCGCTCGACCAGTCGGGCTCCCCGTCCGGCTCGACGGTAGCGCTCTAGCTGCAAGCGCAGTCCAGCGTCGTCAAGGACGCAACTTGGCGCCATAGGAAGCGGGTCCATGCCGACTGGCTTTCGTGCGCGGACGATCGCCGAGGCTGCCTGCGGGTGTACGCGGTGAGTCTCGCGTATGTCAACGTCGGCGAGCCCGGCGTCCGCGAGCGCTTGCGTGAACTCCCGGTGGGTGAGCGCCCCGGCGATACAACCCGTGTATGCCTGCATATCGGCGCGGGTGGCGTCGTCCATGTTCTCGTCGGCGATCACGTCGGAGACGGCAAAGCGTCCGCCCGGTCGCAGGACTCGCGCGACCTCGCTCAGCACCTTCGGCTTGTCGCCTGAGAGGTTGATTACGCAGTTGGAGATCACCACGTCAACGCTCGTGTCGGGGAGCGGGATCTCCTCGATATAGCCCTTGTGAAACTCGACGTTCTCGACGCCGGCCTCGCGGGCGTTCTCGCGGGCCAGGGCAAGCATCTCGTCGGTCATATCGAGGCCGTGGGCTATGCCGCTCGGGCCGACGCGCTTGGCTGAGAGCAGCACGTCGATGCCGCCGCCGGAGCCGAGGTCGAGGACTGTCTCGCCCTCGTGCAGTTCGGCGACGGCGGTTGGGTTGCCGCAGCCGAGTGAGGCGAGCTTGGCGGTGTCGGGTAGCTGTTCGTGGTCGCCGAGCGCGTAGAGCGCTGCGCCGAATACCTCGCTGCCCCCGTCGAATGTCTCGCTTGGTGCGCAGCAGCCGGCGCCGGGATCGGTGGTCGTGACCTGTACGGCGGCGGCGGCGTAGCGCTCGCGCACGTGGTCGCGTATGTCGGCGGCTTGCGTCGTGGTGGTGTCGGCGGCGCAGCCGCAGCCCTCGCCGTGGCTGGGGTCGCAGCACTCGGCCTTGGCGCTCGGCTCACAGCAAGTCGCCTGCGCCTCGGGTGCGCAACAGGAGTTCGCGGTCGCGTCAGCGGGGGTTGTCAGCTCAGCCATGCGGATAGCTCCTTGAGTGCGTCGGGGATGACGTAGTAGTAGGCCCATAGGCCCTTGCGCTCGGAGTCCACGATGCCGGCGGCGCGCAGCTTGCCGAGATGGTGGGAGAGCGTGGACTGAGATATGTCGAACAGCGGCACGAGCTCGCAGACGCAGACCTTGCCGGCGTGCTTGCGCAGCACGTCCACGAGTTGCAAGCGGATCGGGTCGCCGAGAGCCTTTGCGACCTCAGCCATGCGCAGCGCTTCCTCGCGCTGAACGTCGGGGTAGACGACAGGCTCACAGCACGGAGCGCCATTGGCTCGCTTCTGCTTGGGGGCAAGCTCCAAATCGACGGGCATCAATCTACTTATATCAATAACACTCACGACTGTCGATGTAATACGATTCCGCGCCATGAACGCCAGCGACGCACCAACTGAGGAGCAGGGAGGCGAGCCGCCAGTCCGTTACGTGCTGTTCGTCTGCAATCACAACGCCGGGCGCTCGCAGATGGCGCAGGCGTTCTTTGAGCGCTACGGCCCCGAGGGCGTGCGTGCCGAGTCCGCCGGCACCGAACCCGCCCCGGAGATTTGGCCGCCCGTGGTCGAGGCGATGCGCGAGGTCGGATTCGACCTCGCCGAGCGCACGCCTAAGACGCTCACCGTCGAGATGCAGCAGCGCGCCACTTGGGCGGTCACGATGGGCTGTGGCGACGCCTGTCCCTACGTGCCGACGATCGTGGAGGCGTGGGACATTCCCGATCCGGCGGGTAGGGCAATGGAGGAGGTCCGGGCGATCCGCGATCAAATCCAAAGGCAGGTCCGTGAGCTGATCGCCGTCCGTATCGACGCGGGAGACTGATCGTGGGCTCCGATACGCCCCCGCTCGCTCGCCGCCTGCTCGCCGAGTTGCTTGGCTCGGCGTTCCTCGCCGCGCTCGTGATCGGCTCAGGTATCGCAGCGCAGACGCTCTCCCCGAACGACGTTGGCCTAGAGCTGTTCGAGAACGCCGCCGCCACGGCAGCGGGCTTGTTCACGATCATCCTCATGTTCGGCCCGGTGTCCGGTGGGCACTTCAACCCCGTTGTGTCGCTTGCCGACGCGAGCTTTGGCGGCATCCGCTGGCGCCACGCGCTCGCCTACATACCCGCCCAGGTTGCCGGGTGCGTGCTCGGCGCCGTCGCGGCCAATGGCATGTTCTCTCTCGCCGCGATCAGCATTTCCACGCATCACCGCGCCACGCCCGCGCACCTGTTCTCCGAGGTCATCGCCACCGTCGGGCTGCTGCTCGTGATCTTCTCCCTCGCGCGCACCAAACGCGCCGACTCCGCCCCGGCCGCCGTCGGCGCGTACATCGGCGCCGCCTACTTCTTCACAAGCTCGGCCAGCTTCGCCAACCCCGCGATCAGCGTCGGGCGCATGTTCTCCAACACGTTTGCCGGTATCGCGCCCGCATCGGTGCCCGGCTACATCGCCGCGCAGCTCGTCGGCGGTGCCTGCGCGATCCTCGCCGTCAGGGCGCTCTACCCCGACCTGACGCCGGACGAGGCAGCCGAGGCCGTCATGCCACACCACCAACAGCAGCCGAGCACCGACGGCTCACTCAGCCAGCCAGCCCGGAGTTAGTGCTTACTTCCCTGCGCTGCTCAATGAACCGGCCCGTTCATCCAGAGCGCAGCGAAGTAGGCCATGACACCGGACAGCACCCATGAGATTGCGACGCTCACGAGGAACGCGGCATCGGAGCCGAGAACGGCGTCACGGCGGGCCGCGTCCAGAAGCCAGAAGCGCCGGTGCGGCTCGACGTATGCCTCGCGTGGTCGGCGTTGAGGCTGGACCGCCGGCCGCAGTACGACTATTTCCCCGGTCGGCCAGTCCTCATCCGGCTCGTGCGTGGGGAAGGGCGCCGATCGTGTGCCGCTGGGTGGGGGAGCAAGGGTCGTCGTCATCGCTCACAACTTCCTTTCGTGTGGTCGATCTGCGCCAAGCCGGCGTCCCAAGGATCGGGATACGCTAAGCCGCCGGATCAGCGTCAGCGTGACTCCGCACTATGGCTAATCAGCCATAAGCCCGCAAGCGGAGTCTCTGTCCGCTCGATCCCCGTCTCCCCGGAGGGACGCTCAGGGCTTGTGCTTGACGCGCTCGAACAGCTTGCTTGTGGGTACGCCCAGCCCGTGCGCGATCTTCGCCGCGACCTTGACGCCGGGGTCGCGTCGCAGCGTCTCAATACGCGCGATGTCCGTCAGGTTCAGGCCGGCTTTTTCGGCCAAGCGTTCCTGCGTGAGCTTGCGCTCATTGCGTAGCCGCTTCACGTTCGCGGCGAATGTCTCCAATGGCTCCATGCCCTCAGCCTGCATGGCGGCGCTCCCCCGGTCTATGGCTGATAAGCCATAAGCCCTAGTCGAGCGAGAATAAGGCGGCTGGCAGAAACCCGAATCGTACCGTCAAGCCGTCTGCCTTGGTGATCGTTAGAAACAAAGTTCGGATTCTTGGATTATGCTGCTCAGCGCTGGCGGGGGAGGCCGGCTCGATGCCCTATCGAAGCAAGAGCCGACAACCCCCGATCGGAAGTGCCGACAGTCGAGCCGGCCGCCTGGGAATGGGCGAACCCCTCTGCGTTTACCCCACTTTCCGTGGAGGGGGGCATTGGCCGTTGAGCGCGTGAGGCCCGGCTTGTAGCGAGCCGGGCCTCATTTTTTTGGCTTGTGGCCTGGGGGATGGTGCTTGACGCGCTCGAATAGCTTGCTTGTGGGCACGCCGAGCCCGTAGGCGATCTTGGCCGCGACTTTGACGCCGGGGTCGCGTCGCAGCGTCTCGATGCGCGCAATGTCGCTCAGAGCTAGGTCGGCTTTCTCGGCCAACGCCTCCTGCGTCAGCTTGCGCTCGTGCCGTAGACGTTTGACGTTCGCGGCGAATGTCTCCAGCGGCTCCACACTTCGGAGCTTTCCCGGTAGGGACTCCCTAGTCTATGGCTGATAAGCCATAACGACAGAACCGAACTAGTCCAGTGTCCCGGCTGGCGGCGCGTGATCGCGGCTTGTCCTTGCCATCCGGCACGAGCTTTGATCTCATCCGCCGCCAGCCAACATAATCAAGTGGCCGGGCGAGTGCTACTAACACCCGCCCGGCCTGTGGACACCGAAGAAGCAACCTTCGGCGCCACGGGACGAAACCGTAGCTGTCTCAGCACGGCCAGGTCCAGTGCTCGTCGGCGTGCTTCTTCGGCTGATCGAAGGAGAAAGTCCCCATGACTGAGCATCGCGGCCCATCGTCCGAGCATCGGGAGGTCGAACGGGCCATCTTCGTGCGACTGCTGTCCAGGCACTACGAGCGGCGTACCAGCCTTCAAGCAGCGCTCAAGCACATCGAGCCCTCCAGGTTGCAGGCAGCGCTTGAGCGCTTGCAGCAGCAGGGCGTCGTGGACACGCTGACTGCTGACTCGATCCGTCTCTCGACGTGCGCGCAGCACCTTGACGACCTGGGGCTGATCGGGATATGACGACGACCCCGCAACCCTCCGAGCTTGGGCCATACACGCCCGTCAGCGACGCCCTGGTGCTCGCTGCGCTGGATCGCGCCCAGCGCCACAACCCGCACGGCTACGAGGTCGGCGTGGGGTGGCCCCGCCTTGTCGAACACCTTGGATTCGTGCATAACGCGGCGACAACCCGCAAGCTCCGCCCCCAGGTTACTCAGCTCGCCGCTGCCGGCTTGGTCGAGACGGGCAAACCACGCGGCTACCACGTCTGGAGGCTGACGAGCGACGGACGCAAACAGCTAGCGAAGGCCCGCCGCAAACGCGAGGACTTGCAGCTGCCCGAGTCTCCGCAGCATCGCGTGTGGCGGGATGCGCGAGCGGCCGCTGCAAGACGGCTAGACGGACTCCTCGGCCAACTGCGCCGCTCCGTGAACGAGGCGACCACGCTGCTCGACGGCGAGGGCGACTCCGATGCGTACTTCCGACTTCGCGTCCGCATGGTCTCGCAATTGGAGCGTCTTGGGGCGGTGGTCTACTGCCTACGCGAGTGGCCTGAGCCCGATGACGCACGGGCAGATGTCGATCACGACTCCAAATACAGCGAGGGGCGTCGCAACGTCCATAAGGGAGAGGCCGAGGAATGCGGCGACCAAACCGACTAAGCCGCAACACCTGCCCATCCGTGTATTGCCGCCGCGAGCACGCAGCGCCGCCGCTGGCGTTGCTCGCGCGCCGCTGGTGCCAGCGGGAGCATCCGGCATCATCTTGGGGGCACCTACGCCGCGTGCGCTAGAAGCGCAATAGGCGCCGTGGGCAGGGGAGAGGGGGGTTCCAAACCGGGGTGATCGGCTATCCCGACCCAAAGGGACGCCCCTCGCCGAGGTCCGCGCGACGCGAGACGAGATTGCCCGCCGCGTTCGAGCGCTCAGCGACGAGCTGTTGGGCCGGATGAGCGAGCTAGAATCGGGGGATGCTGAATACCCGCATCGAGTACACATGGGTCGTGGCCCGCTTCGACGGGCCGGCTGTCGCCGGTTCGACTGGCGCAGTCGTCTCCTACCACGGCACGCGAGGCGAGGCCGATGCCGTGGCAGCCCGCTTGGGAGCTGGGCACGAGGTCTGGCCGCGACCGGCTTGCACCGCGTGGCAGCCGCTCTAAGGCATCTGTCTCGACCAAGCTGACGCCGACTAGCGCCGTGATCCCGGAGCGCCTGATGGGTGGGTTTCCGAGTTTGATCCCGGATGAATCATGGGGGCATTGGTGGCGCATCCATTGGGACGGTCTAGGTCCCTGGTTCTTCGCGGCCGACGATGGCAGTCGTGCTGAGTCGAAGGTCGGGCGGTTCGATCTTCCGCTACCGCTCGGGACGTGCTACGTGACAGAGCAGCCGCTTCCGGGGATGGCTGAGCACCTTCGCACCCCGGACGTATCGGCCCGCGAAGCGCAGAAAAGTGCGAACCAGCGCGCGATGACCGCCATGCCCCTGAATCCGTGGTTTGGAAAGCCGCTCGCCGACTTCGCATCGCCCTTCGTCGCCGAGCATGGCGGACCCCCGGACGTAGCGTTACTAAGTCGTGCCGAAGGCCGACGCTGGGCGCTTGCTGCCCGAGAGGCGGGCTACCACGGTATCCGCTACCGACTTGGGCAAGACCCATGCCGGCGTATCGGATTGGCCTTGTTCTGCGAGTACGGGGAACGTGATCTGCCGTTCCATTCGACCGTGGCTTTGCCGGTACGCCCCCGCAACGAACTCCTGGTGCTGTTCGGAACCTATAGGGGCGACGATCCGCAAGCCGCCTAGGCTCTATGAGCACATTGGCTCGCAAGTCCTCGGGGCGATTTAGCCGGTGAGATTGGCGAACGGCCGGGCTCCACCGTGTAGCCCGGCGAAGTGGGCGAGCAGTTGCTTCTCATAGTCGCGCGCCGGCTCAGTCCACGAGATCGCGTGCCACGCGATCAGGAGTTGATCGGAGTCAAGGAGTTGCCATATGTAGCGGCCACCCCAATGTCCAATCTTCTTGCTGGCCCCGAAGCGAGCAAACTGGCGCAGCCGCCGATCCGCGACGTTCGCCTTACCGATGTAAACGACCTGCGAACTCGGCACCCAGTTCGCTGACAGCACCTCGATCGGCACCGTCGGGTCTTGCTCCTTGAACCGCCCGCCCGGATTCGTGTCGAGGAACGTCGGGGCTCGTGCCGTGGGGCGGAACAGCACGTAGACGGCAGGGGTGCTCGGCACTTCGCGCAGGTTGCTGATGCGCAGCTCATCCCATTTGCGCCATCCGACGAACCCCGCAGCCTCAAGGTCTGTGCGATCGAATGATGTCGGTAGCGGTGGCGTTAGCCCCATCGGCGAGGAACGCTACCGCGAGGGCGCCGCATGGACACGACGGGGCTGGTGTCTAGGACTAGGATGGAGGCAGTGCCGCCAGCTTTCATCCCCCTCAGTCCAGCTGCAAGCCAATCCTCAGCATCGCTGGCCCTGACCGCGCCGACAAGCATCCCGCTACAGCCGGCCGTAAGCAAGTCTGCGGCCTCGCTCGGGTTCATGGCTGGTGCCACTCCATCCGCATATCTCGGCTCGGCGCTGACGATCCAGCCGTATACGGCCGCCGAGCTACATCCGCATACATTCCCGCCTTCGCTGTTCGACGCAGTGCCGATGCTCGCGGCCGTCACGTATGTCGTCGTGCGCGAGAACTTCCGCTACTGCCGCACGTTGCACGACGCGCCGACTGACGGTACGAGAGTAGCCAGCCCGCTCCGCCGGCCGAAGTCGTAGTAACGCTTAGAAGCTCCAGACTTCCTCGATCCGGTGGGCGGTCCCGGTCGCTGGTAGGTGTTTAGGTCCCGCACCGCCAACCAGGTTTTCCGCTGCACGCGCGTTCACGATGGCATACAGCGGGCGCGAGCTGGCGCGATGCCCGGTATATGCGCGGTATGGCCGTTGCAAATCCGTTGCAGAGGCCCGAAAAACCGCATTGGAAAGCCAACTCTAACCGTTCGCCCCGATATAGCGAGTTGTCTGCGAAAGTGGGCGAACAAGAGCGAAACGTGTCGAAGATTTGCCGGGCCGGCAGGGGTAGTTTCGCTCGGTTTCGCGGGGTTTCGGCGGTCGGATGTTTGCGGGACCTTTGCGGCGGTTACCCCAACTCGTTTGCAGGACGTTTGCAAGCGTGGTGCTCGACCTACCGGACGCTCGCTACACCACTTCTACCGACGCGACTGGCAGCGGCGGTAGGGCATCCGAGTTCCGCCTTTTCCGAGTCTCCGGGCCGGCACGAGTACTCTCGCGGGAGCGAAAGCAGGAGTTCGCCTTGCCTCCGGCTTCCAGCATCCTAATGAGATGTCGCCGGCGCGCTCGCAATCAGGACGAAGCAGTAGCCCAGCGAAGTGCCGTCGGGCGCTGCTGCTGTTCGTCCGCAGCGAGCGCCAGACAGGACTCAGTTCAGACGCTTGCTCAGCCGCGAGAGCGGGCGCGGTGCGCCTCCCCTCGTTATGGCGATTTGCGGGACTCGCGATGGGCCGGCGTGCTGACCTGCTTTCAGCTGCCCGCGGTGCTCATGACCTGGCGAATCGCGCGTCGCCATCCCAGGTAGTTGTGATGGGCGTGCGTACCGGCGCTCTGATTCGGTCTGGCTACAACTCGACCGATCCTTGCAGCCAGCATTCGCGCCGACCGATCGTCGGCGCTCGAGAGCCGCAGGGTCTTGCCGCCTGAGGCCAGCAGGCGTGCGATGATCGATCCGAGCGTCCAGGTGCCGATGACCGCGGTTGTCATGACTCCTCGGTAGATGTACTCGACCGCCACTGAGGTGGGGTCCAGTCCCCCTCAGGGTCCGTGGTTTGCCCGACCTCGATCAGATGCCCGTCGGGATCGCGGATGTAGCAGCGGATCTCGTACTGGTGCTGCTTGGGCGGCGTCAGGAATTGAGCCCCCCGAGCGCTCCATTCGGCATATACGGCCTCGATGTCTTTGACCCGAATATTGAGAAAGCTGCTGACCCGGTCGAGATCGCGTGGCGTCTGGAGAGTCACTGTCGGCTTGTCGTCGGTCGGGCCACCGCCGACATTGATGATGATCCAGCTGTTGGCCAGCGCGACATAGGTCAGCCCTCCGGGGCCGGAGTAGGACAACTTGCCGCCGAGCACGTCGGTGTAGAAGAGCCGGGAACGCTCAACATCATCGGAGACGATGAAATGAGCCAAGACGATCTCCTCATTGATGTTGCTCATGCTGACCTCCGTTGTGGGAATTGACTCCATAGTCGCGCCATACGGTCAGTGTCCTGCGCTTTGGCCGCCGTCGATGTGAAGGATCTCGCCGGTCACGAACGGCGCCGACTCGAGATACAGGACCCCACCGACCACGTCCTCGATCTCGCCCACCCGGCCGATGGGGTGCAGCGCACCCATCCCCGCGTAGGAGCTCGCGTCGTGTGTCGGCGTTTTGATCACGCCCAGAGAGACGGCATTGACCCGCAGGCCGCGTGAGGCGTACTCGATCGCGAGCGATCTCGTGGCCGCAACCAACCCGCCCTTGGTGAGGGTTTGCAGTGCGGCCGGCGTTGTGCTTTCCGCGTACTCGACCAGCGTCGTTGAGACATTGACGATATGCCCGGCGCCACGATCGAGCATCTGCTTGATCACTCGCGTTGTGATGTGAAAGAAGCCCGCGAGGTTGACGGCGATCAGGGCGTTGAAGTCCTCGAGGGTGTAGTCCGTGAAGGGCTTGCCGATGTAGATCCCGGCGTTGTTGATGAGGGTATCTATGCGGCCGAAGTGCTCGACCGCCGCCTCCACGATGCGCTGCGCCGTGTCGGGCTCGGCGATGTCGCCTGCAATGGTGACGATGCTCGGGTCATCGGACGGTTCGATCGATAGAGCGCTCGCGATCACCGCATACCCGAGCTTGCGGTATGCGCTCACGAGACCTGCGCCGATCCCCTGCGAGGCGCCGGTGATGATCGCGACCTTCCAGTTGTTGGGTTCGGGCGAAGAGTTCATTCGACGAGGTAGGTCTCGTAGATCACGCCGTCGGCCTGGCGGGCGCCGACGCTGATGAAGACGCCTTTGTTCAGCCAGTCGAGCTCGGGGGCGGCGGTCTCGATCTGGGTTGAGGTCCGGAACGTGTACTCGCTCGCGTTGACATCCTCTCCGCGGCCGAGCCGGGCGAGCACGTCGGCACTGCCGTGGCGGACTCCCCGCGACTGGACGTAGAGCAGATCGCCTTCGTCGGTTTGCAGCGTGTAGCGGATGTCCGCGAATGAAGTGCCATCCGGCAAAACGATCTGCCAGTCCGCGCTGGCGCCTCCGAGCAGCTCGCCGCTGAGCTCCGGGCCGGTGAACGTCCCGCCGGTCTGGGGCACGATCCGCCGGTGGCCCTGCGCGACCTCGCCTAGATCCAGTGGTTCACCGAGGGTCACCTCCAGGCGGTAGACCATCCTGAGGCGAGGGTCCGGAAGCTGACCGCTCATGGTCACGCTACTCATGTTTGCACCTGCGGGTCGGGTTCGGTTTCCGGCATAGATCCACGGTCGTGCAGGTGCCTGGCGACGCGGCCGCCGAGCGGGTTCGATCGCGAGCGCCCCGGACTCGCCACGCACCGCCCGGGACGACCTTGACTTCTGCTCGGATGAGAGGAAAGTATGCGCGACCCGAAGGATCGTGGAGGCGATATGAGCGATATCGAGGTGAGCAGCCAAAGCGCGGCGGGCGCCCCACCGGTGAAGGCCGGGGAGTTCAAGCTCGAGGTCGTGGTGGTGCCGGTCTCGGATGTCGACCGGGCGAAGGAGTTCTACGCAGGCGTCGGCTGGACGCTCGACGCGGACGTGACTGCGGATGGAGACTTGCACTTGGTCCAGTTCACGCCGCCGGGCTCCGGGTGCTCCATCCAATTTGGCACGAACGTCACATCCGCCGAGCCCGGTTCCGTCGAGAGCGTCTACCTGAGCGTCTCCGATATCGAGGCGGCACGTGAGGATCTGCTGGCACGCGGTGTGGAGGTGAGCGAGGTATTCCACGAGCGCGAGCTGGGCGCTCGGTTCTACGACCGTGGTCGTTTGCCCGGGCCGGCGCCCGACCACAGCACCTACGGGTCGTTCGCGACGTTCAGCGATCCGGACGGCAATGGCTGGCTGCTCCAGGAGATCACCACGCGTCTGCCGGGTCGCTGAGAGAGGCTGCCGATGAGCAGCGACTATGACGTGATCGTGCTCGGTGGCGGCTCGCCGGGCGAGCACTGTGCGAGCGCTCTGGCGGAGGGCGGTCTGCGGGTGGCGGTCGTGGAGCGCGAGCTCGTGGGAGGGGAGTGCTCCTACTGGGCTTGCATTCCCTCGAAGACGCTGCTGCGGCCGGGCGAGGCGGTCCATGGGGCACGCGAGGCCGCCGCGACCGCGGAAGTGGATGTGCAGGCGGCGCTTGCCTGGCGTGACTTGATGGTCTCCGACTACTCCGACGCCGGCCAGGAGCGCTTCCTTGCCGATCGCGGCATCGAGCTGTTGCGCGGCAGTGGGCGGCTCGCGGGCCCTGGGGTCGTGGAGGTCGACGGTGTGCGCCACACCGCGGATCATGTGGTTCTCGCGAACGGTGCCGATCCGGTCGTGCCGCCCGTGCCCGGCCTGCGCGAGCTGGACGGCGTTTGGAGCAACCGCGAGGCGACCTCCATGAAGGCCGTTCCCAGCCGTCTGCTGATCCTCGGTGGCGGCCCGGTCGGCGTGGAGATGGCACAGGCCGTGCGTCGACTCGGCGGCGAGGTGGCGGTGATCGACATGGCCGAGCACGTGCTCGGGCGGGAGCCCGCGCCGCTCGGTGAGGCGCTCGGCGAGGTCCTGCGCAGTGAGGGCATCGAGCTCGTCCTGTCCGCGAACGCGAGCGCCGCACGACGCGAGGGCGAGGACTACGTGCTCGAGATCGACGACGGACGCGAGCTGCGCGGCGATCGGCTGCTCGTAGCCACCGGCCGGCGTCCGCGGGTGCTCGGGCTGGGCCTTGAGACCGTCGGCGTGCAGGCCGACGCACACGGAGTTCCAGTCGACGCGCACCTGCGGGCGGCAGCGAACGTGTGGGCGATCGGCGACGTGAACGGGCAGTGGCCGCTCACCCACGTCGGCAAGTACGAGGGCGAGGTGGTCGCCGCGAACATCCTCGGCGAGCCGCGAAAGGCCAACTACGAGGCCGTTCCCCGGGTCGTCTACACCGACCCGCAAGCCGCGGCGGTGGGCGCTTCCACGGGGCGCTTCAGCGCCACGGTCGCACTGTCGGAGGTGGCGAAGACCGCGACCTATACGCGCGCCTACGCCGACCGCAACGCCGACGCCGGCAGCAGCGGCTTCCTGACGCTGCTCAGCGACGGCCAGCGGCTGACCGGCGCCTACACGCTCGGCCCCGAGGCGGGCGAGTGGCTGCAGCAGGCCACGCTCGCGATCCGCGCCCAGGTCCCACTCGGCGTTCTGACGGACACGATCCAGCCGTTCCCGACGTTCTCGGAGATCTACGTCGCCGCGCTGAAGGCGCTCCGCGGCGAGATCGCGGCAGCGTCCAAGACGGTCGGCGCGGGACCACCGATGGCGAGCTGACAGACGGGGACGCGTTTCGAATGCCGTTCGCCCCCAAGCTATTCTCCGCGCGAGCGCTCGCGCGACTGGAGGAGACGCGCCAGCGCGAGCTCGTGAGGGTTCCCTTCTTCGATGGCTTGATGGCAGGGGAGCCCGATGCGCTGGTCAAGGAGATAATCGATGCCGTCGAGGCCGCAGTAGATCGTACCGCTATGGAGGGCATGCTCGAGGCCGCCTTTACGGAGGCGAGCATGGTATAGACGTCGATGTTCCTGTGCTACGGCGACGGCTTGTAGGCTCCCTCGGGGAACAATGAGCGAGTGGTTGGCTTAAGGCGTGGGTGGGCGCGTCGCGCCGGCCGGTAGCAGTTCCGCTACCATCGTCAAAATGGCAACCATTCCCCAGAAGGAGCTGCGCAACCACGTGGGCGAGGTGCTCCGCCGCGCAGAGGGAGGCGAGGAGATCACGATCACCGTCGCCGGTAGACCGGTGGCGCAGCTCGGCCCGACCGAGCGGCGGAGATGGGTCAGCGGGCCGGCGCTGCACGCCGTATGGCGAACCCCGCCTCCGCTTGCGCTCGCCTCAGACCTAGAGCGGTTCCCCGCCTCGCTGACGGACCCGTTCTGGTAGCCCTGTATGCGTGCGCTGCTCGACACCTCCATCCTGATCGGGGAGGAGCCTCCTCATGGGGTCGAGGCCGCGATCAGCGTCGCATCCCTGGCCGAGCTCCATTTCGGCGTGCTCGTTGCCGCGGATGACGACGAGCGCGCGACCCGCACCCAGCGCCTCGGGGCGATCGAGTCGGCGTTCGACCCGTTGCCGGTCAGCGCCGACATCGCTCGCGAGTGGGGCCGTCTTGCTGCTGCGGTGACCAACCGAGGCGGCCAGCCCCGCAGACGTGCAATTGACCTCGTGCTCGCGGCGACCGCCAATGTGCACGGCGTCCCGCTTCTCACCCACAACACCAGTGACTTCCAGATCATCGACGACCTGACCGACATCCGCGATCCATCCACGCTGCAGCGAGTCGAGGCCGACTCGCCGGCGGAGCCCACGACCGACGCGGATCCGGGCGAAGCGCCCGCGACGTAACACGGGAAGGAATCCCCTCCCGAGGATCCAGCCTTGACCGATGGGGCCAAGGCTGGCACTCCGTCAGCTCGTGGCGCGCTGTGGTCCCCGCTTCGGCGCGTCACGAGCACTTTCATCCGCTCAGCCTCAAACCCCGAGCGCGAACAACGGCCAGCGCCCGGGAACCCCCTTCAGCTCATGAAACCCGCGGTCCTCGAACGAGAACGGCCCGCCGACAACGGTCCCGAACACGGTGCCCGACACGAGCACCTCGCCGGCCCCCGCCAGCCCGCACACGCGAGAGGCGATGTGCACGGCCATGCCGCCCACGTCGCTGCCGATCAGCTCGCACTCGCCGGTGTGCATGCCGGCACGAACCTCCACGCCGAGCTCGCGCGCGGCGCGCGTGATCGCAAGCGCGCAGCGCAGCGCGCGCGACGGCGGCCCGTCGAACGTCGCGAGGAACCCGTCGCCCACCGTCTTGACCTCGCGGCCGTCGAAGCGCGCGAGCTCCGCGCGCACCTGCGCGTCATGCTGTGCCAGCAGGTCGCGCCAGCGCCCGTCGCCGAGGCGCGCAGCGTGCGCGGTGGCGTCGACGATGTCAGTGAACAGCACCGTCAGCAGCGCCCGCGCGAATTCCCCGCCGGTGCGCACGCCCGTGAGGAACTCCTCGACCTCCTCGACGATCGCGTCGCTGTCGCCGACGAACGGCAGTGAGTCGATGCCCTCGAGCTCCACGTAGCGCGCACCGGGGATGTGCTCGGCCAGGTAGTGCGAGTGGCGCACGTCCCACACGAGCTCCCGCGGGCGATGCATGATCAGCGTCGGCACGCGGATGTGCTCGAGCTTGTCGCGCACATCGAGGTCGACCCTCGCCTGGGAGATGATCCGCGCCTCGCCGGGGCTCGCGGCCAGGCGCTGCAGGCGCGCGAACCACTCAGCCAGCCCGCGATCCTGCGCCATCGACGGCGCCAGTTCCGGGATCGGGCTCGCGTCGACGTCGCCCCACGTGGCGATGTTGCGCTCGCTCAACGCCGCGCGATCCTCGCTGGTCATGCCCCAGTCGTAGTCGGGCGCCCACGACGTGCGCGAGATCGACGCGTACATGATCAGCGCGCCGATCCGCTCTGGGTGGTCGGCCGCCAGCATCGCGCCCACGAGCCCGCCCTGCGCGTATGTGACCAGCGCCGCGCGTTCGCTGCCCGCGGCGTCGAGCACCGCCAGCGCGTCGCGCGCCTCCTGCTCCAGCGAGTAGGTCTCGAGCACCCGCTCCGACATCCCCGTGCCGCGGCTGTCGAACATGATCAGCCGGCCGAACGTTGTCAGCCGCTCCAGGAAGCGGCGGTTGGCGGGTGCCTCCCACAGTTGCTCCAGTTGCGTCAGCCAGCCCGCCACGAACAGCAGGTCCAGCGGGCCGTCGCCGACCACCTGGTAGGCGATGCTCGCGTCCCCGCTGCGCGTATAGCGGGTGGTCGGAGCCATCACGCGTCTTCGATCAGCGTGCGAAACGGCGCCGCCGGCTCGACGCTAGCGCCCGCCGCGTGCACGCGGTCGCTCAGCCACAGATCCGAGGTGACCACGCGGATCGTGGCCGGCTGATCGTCCGCCGCCAGCAGGCGCATGATCTCGTCGTCGGCGGAGTCGCGGCGCGGGCGCGGCGCGTGCGTCACGACGATCACCGTCGAGCGGATCGGGGGCGTGGGCGGTTGCTCGAAGACCACGGTCACGTCCGCGCCGCTGGTGGCCGCCCAGCGCTCGAGCATGCCGACCAGCTTGAGCATCGCCTCGTGGCGGTTCTTCCACCACGCGTCCGGGCGCGTGCCGATCACGTTCATCCCGTCTACGAGCCAGCGCACGGCGCGCAGCCTAAGGCCTGGCAGCCCTCCGCCGCGGCGCAGGGCCAGCACATGTGGCCATCGTGTGATCGTCACGTGCCGAGCTGGTGCGCGCGCGACGGCGCCGTTCCTGATGGAGTTCGCCCTGCATGAGGCTCGAGGGCATCCACACCGGCGACATCGTCGAGGTCGACATCAGGGGTCGACGATTCCACGCGCAGGTGACCGGGTCCGCGCCCGGGGGGCTTGCGATCACGCCGATCGACCGGCGCGTCACCTACTACTCGTGTCGCAGCCGCGAGGTCGTCGGCCACTGGAGTCGGCGCGGCCGGCCGCGGCCCACGAGCGAGCCGCTGCGGCCGTCCCCGCGCCAGCTCGAGATGGATCTCACATCCGGGGAGGATCGTCCGCAACTTGCGTGAGCTCGAACGCGCGATCGTGCTGTTGCTGTTGAGCGACGAGTGCGAGCCGTCGTGCTCGCGCGCGCAGCTCGCCGCTGAGCTGGGCGCCGAGGCGCAGCCGCTCGAGCAGGCGCTCGGACGGCTCGCCGCGGTCGGAGTCGTTCATATCGACGGCGACGCCGTGTCGGCCGCGCCCGCGGTGCGGCACATCGATGCGCTGGGGCTGCTCGGCATATGAGCGACGGGCACGAGCCGGATCCGCGCCTCGGGCACGGCCGCGCGCGCCGACCGGGGGCGGGCGCCGCCGATTCCGGTCCGGCTCGGCGAGAGGCTGGCCCGGCGCGGGTAGATAGGGTCTCTGGCATGAGCTGCCGCGTGCTCATCCTCTCCTGGGAGTACCCGCCTGTGATCGAGGGCGGCTTGGCGCGCCACGTGCGTAAGCTCGCCGAGGCGCTCGTGCGCCAGGGCGTGACTGTGGACGTGCTCACCCGCGGCGACGGCTGCGAAGGCGAGCTCGATCCCGCGCGCGTGCAGGACAGCGGCGGCGTGAACGTCCACCGCGTGCGCGAGCCCGGCTGGCCGCGCGACCTGGATCGCTTCGTCGCGTGGGTGGAGCAGATGAACCGCGACATGCTCGCCGCCGGCGAAGCGCTCGCGCAGGAGAGCTCATACGACCTCGTGCACGGCCACGACTGGCTCGTGGGGCAGGCCTCGGCCGAGCTCGCGGACAGGCTCGAGGTGCCCTACGTGACCACCATCCACGCCACCGAGCACGGTCGCCACCAGGGCTGGGTGGAGGACCAGCCGCAGGCCCACATCCACGCGGTCGAGCGCTGGATGGCGCAGCGCGCCGACGCGGTGATCGTCTGCTCCTACTACATGCGCGGGCACGTGGCGGACATCTTCGACATCGACGAGCGCCGCGTGGCGGTGATCCCCAACGGCGTCGACCCCAGCGAACTGCGCCCGAGCGGCGATCTGCAGACGCTCAGGCGCGAGTTCGCGGCGCCGCACGAGAAGCTGGTGCTGCTCGTCGGGCGGCTCGTGTACGAGAAGGGCTTCCAGCTGGCGCTCGACGCGCTTCCGGGCGTGATCGAGCAGGTCGGCAACGTGCGCTTCCTGGTGGCCGGCAGCGGCACCCACGAGGAGGAGCTGAAGGCGCAGGCGGAGCGGCTGGGCCTGTCCGAGCACGGCACGTTCGTGGGCTGGATCGGCGACGACGTTCTGCACTCGCTCTATCGCATCGCCGACCTGTGCGTGGTGCCGTCGATCTACGAGCCGTTCGGTCTCGTGGCGCTCGAGGCGATGGCCTCCGGCTGCCCGTGCATCGTCGCCGACACCGGCGGGCTGCGCGAGGTCGTGCCCGTGGGCGAGCGGGTGGGGCTGCGCTTCAACGGCGGCGACGCCGAGCACCTCGGCGTGATGATCGAACGCCTGCTCGTCGACGAGCAGCTGCGCGATCGCCTCGTGACGGAGGCCTCCGAGCACGTCCTGAGCTTCGACTGGGATGACATCGCCGTGCGCACGCGCAGCATCTACGATGGGTTGCAGGAGCTGGCGCCGCGCGAGGAGGTGGGGAGGGGATGACGGGCATGATCGAGGGGTTGATGCAGGACGACTTTCCGCTGACCCTCAACCACATCCGCCGCAGGCTGGCCGGCTACAACCACGGCGCGAAGGTCGTGACGCTCGCCGCGGACGAATCGTCTGTCTACCAGGCGACTCATGCGGAGGTCGCAGAGCGGGTGGACCGGCTCGCGCGGGCGTTGCGTGCGCTCGGCATCGAGCAGGGCGATCGGGTGGGCACGTTCGCGTGGAACAACCAGCGCCACTTCGAGCTGTATTTCGCCGTTCCGTGCATCGGCGCGGTGCTGCACACGCTGAACATCCGCCTGTTCGAGGAGCAGCTCACCTACATCGTCAACCACGCCGAGGACCGCGTGATCTTCGTCGACGAGTCGCTGGTGGGGGCGCTCGCGAAACTGGCGCGCACGTTCCAGACCGTCACTCGCTACGTGGTGATGGGCGGGGCGGAGGTGCAGGACTCGACGCTCGCGCAGCTGCCGGGTGCGGTCCGCTACGAGGACCTGCTCGACGAGGCCGGCGGCGATCCGGCGGGGTCCGAGCCCTTCGAGTACCCCGAGCTGGACGAGCGCCAGGCGGCTGCGCTCTGCTACACGAGCGGCACCACCGGCAACCCCAAGGGCGTGCTCTACTCACACCGCTCGATCAGCCTGCACTCCACCGTGACGCTCGCCAAGGACGGCACCGGTCTCTCCCGCGCCGACCGCATCCTCGCGGTCGTGCCGATGTTCCACGTCAACGCGTGGGGACTGCCCTACGGCGCGGCGCTGGCGGGCGCGGACCTGATCCTGCCCGACCGCAACCTGGCACCGCAGCCGCTCGCCGGCCTGATCGCGAGCGAGCGCGCGACGATGGTCGGCTGCGTGCCGACGATCTTCCTGGCGCTGCTGCGCTACGCCGATGAGCATCCCGAGGTCGACCTCTCATCGCTAACGAACGCCGCGTGCGGCGGCTCGGCGGTGCCGAGGCAGCTGATGAAGGACTTCGAGGAGCGCCACGATGTGCGCATCTTCCAGGCATGGGGCATGACCGAGACGAGCCCCGTCGCCACCTACTCGCGGCCGCGGGAGCGCCAGCACGACGACGTCTACTGGGACGAGCGCGCGATGCAGGGGCGGCCGCTGCCATGGGTGGAGCTGCGTCTGGCGGACGACGACGGCGGCGAGGTGCCATGGGATGGGACGTCCACGGGCGAGATCGAAGTGCGCGGGCCGTGGATCGCGTCGCGCTACTTCGCCGACAGCTCCGAAGACGAGAAGTTCGCCACCGGCTGGCTGCGCACGGGCGACATCGCCTCGGTGGACGAGCGCGCGACGGTGCAGATCACCGACCGCTCCAAGGACGTGATCAAGTCGGGCGGCGAGTGGATCTCCTCGGTGGAGCTCGAGAACGAGCTGATGTCGCACCCGGACGTGGCAGAGGCGGCGGTGATCGCCAAGCCGGACGCGCGCTGGGCCGAGCGTCCCCTCTGCTGCGTGGTGCTGCGGGAGGGGGCCACCGTGAGCGCGCCGGAGCTGGTCGAGCACCTGCGCGACAAGGTCGCCAAGTGGTGGCTGCCCGACGAGTTCGCGTTCGTGGCCGAGATCCCCAAGACGAGCGTCGGAAAGTTCGACAAGAAGGTGCTCCGCGGCCGTCTCGCGGAGGGCACGCTGGAGGGCCGCACGGGCGTGTAGCGAGCCGCCGCCGGCGCTCTGCGGCGCGGAAACTGCGTATGCAGGACTTTACGGCGCCGCGATAGCTGATACACCTTGGTCGGTGAGAGGCAGGCGACTGCCCGCAAACGGCGAACCAGAGACGATGCCTTGCTACAGAGAACCGACGGGACAAGTACGGACACAAGCCCTGCAGCGGGGCTGCAGCGTTCACCAGACCATCAATTGGAGGTTGGCATGACTCGGACCGGTGTCATGGCCTCGAGCAGGCCACAGACAGCAGGAGCAGCGACAAATGGGAGTGGATCGTCCGGCATCGCGCGCGGACTCGTGATGCTGATGGCGGCGGCGCTGGCGGTGCTGGCGCTCGCGCCCGGCGCCGCGGTTGCCGCGGAACCCACGTCGGGCTACACGACGACCACGACGACGACCTCGGGCTACGGCACGGAACCGAACAAACCGAGCACCACGACCACGCCCAAAACCACGCCGAGCACCGGCACGCTGCCGTCGAAAGAATCGGAAAAACCGGCGAGTGAACCGGCGGCGTCGAAAACGAGCACCACGCCGGCGACGAGCACCAAAGCGAGCACGCTTCCCTTCACGGGCTTCGACCTGCGCTGGGACATCGGCTTCGGCCTGCTGCTGATCGTCGCGGGCTGCTCGATCGTGGCCGTGCAGCGTCGCCAGCATCGCGCTGACGGCCGCTAAGCGCGGCAGTTCGACTCATCGATATTGACAGCAGCTGAGAGGGCCGACGGTGCAGATGCCGGCGGCCCTCGGCTGTGATCCCCGGCTGTGCCGCGAGCGGCTTCTGTCATGCCGTGACCACTCGTCGTCAAGGCGCCGCTCGCGTCGGGCGCCGCTCAGATCAGCCCTCTGATGCTGAGGTCGGCCCACACGGTCGCCTCGCGGTAGATCTGCTCGATGTTGGGATGGCGGCGGATCAGCTCGCTGGCCCCGTCGAAGTCGCCGCGCTGGTAGGCGATGACTTCGGTGAGCGTCTCGCCCAGCTCGCCGCTGCCGGACAGCAGCGCGGCGGCGATGTCCTGGCGGAAGGGAAGCTGCTCGATCACGTCGCGCATGGGCGCGTTGGCGAGCGCGTCGGCGACCGAGAACAGGCCGACGGTGAAGTAGGAGTCGCCGGCGGCTCCATCGCCGGCGCCGGACAGCAGCTGGCACATGTGCGCGCGTACGAGCGCCGTCACGAGCAGCACGTCGGGGACGTCCTGGGCGCTGGCGAGCGCGACCATCAGCGCAAAGCGGCGCACCGTTATCGCGCCCAGCCACGCGAGCCCCTCGTGGACGGAGCCGACGCGGCGGGGCAGGGCCACGTACGCCGAATTGGCGTAGCGCAGCAGGCGCATACTGAGGCCGACGTCGCGCGTGATGATGCGGTTGAGCTCGTCGAAGTCCTCGGTCGCGCTGAGGTCCGCCATCGCGCTCAGCGCGGTGAGGCTCTGCGAGGGCAGGCGGTTCTGGTCCAGGCGCGATGGTCGCGCGAAGAAGTAGCCCTGGAAGGCGTGGAAGCCCAGCCTGCGGCAGTGCTCGAAGTCCTCGCGCGTCTCGACCTTCTCGGCGATCAGGGTCAGCGGCGGGCGGTGCTCGCCGAGACGGCCGACAAGCTCCTCGAGCTCTTCGCCGGTGGTCTCGAGCACGTCGACCTTGACGATTCGCGCGAACTTGAGCAGTGGTTCGGTGTCGGCGGTGAGGCGGAAGTCATCGAGCGCGATCGTGAAGCGCTGGTCGGTCAGCTCCTGGAGCACGTCCAGCAGCTCCGCGTCCACGAGCTGGTTCTCGAGCAGCTCCAGCACGACGCTCTGGGCGGGGAGCGGCAGCGGGCGGACGCCGAGCAGGAAGTCGCGCGAGACGTTCACGTAGGCGAGGGAGTCGCCGACCAGATCGAGCAGGCCGACGTCCAGCAGGCCGTCCACGATCACCGCGGCGGTGGCCCTACTGTCGTCGAGCGCGCCCGCGGTCTCGGTGCGAGGCTCCCGGAACAGCAGCTCGTAGCCGATCAGGCGCGCGTCGCGGTCCAGGATCGGCTGTCGCGCCACGCGCACCACAGCCGCGTCCGCGTCGTGCCTGGACGGGCTGGCGCCGCCTTCCGGCCTCGCTCGCGCGTTGCTCTCAACAGCCCACACGCTAACTTTTCGGTCCGACGCGCGGCAAGCTTGAGTGCCGGTCATTGGAATCTGGCCAGGTCCACGGCTGGCGGCGCCGCAAGCGGCCTGGTCGGCGCGAGCGGCTCCAGGGCCGGTTATGCGGATGAGAGGACTCGAACCTCCACCGGGTTGCCCCGACACGGACCTGAACCGTGCGCGTCTACCAATTCCGCCACATCCGCGTGTGCGCTGGCGAAGATATCGTAGAGGCGGTTCGAGGGCCGCACCGGCTGTCGTCGAGGGAAGGCCGCAGCCGTGCCGCAATCGTGGGATCTCGGGGACTCGGGGCGCCGGCTTTGCTAGCCTCCGGGCAGCGATTCTCGCCGCTATCGTCCAGGGGACTAGGACGCCGCCCTCTCATGGCGGAAACCCGGGTTCGAATCCCGGTAGCGGTATGGATGAGGGCTTGACGGGGGCTTGACCGCTCGCCCCGCTTGACAGGGGACCCACGAAGGGTGGCAAGGTCGTCTGACCTGCGGGATGTTCCGCGTTCTCAGGGCCTGCGGGGGCCGTGCTTCGGGCCGGGCGCCTTGTTAGCTGAGCACAAGGCGTCGGCGGCGGCGACGGGCTCGGCTGTGCCTCATGTGGCGACGCTCGACGGGGTGCGGACTCGCGTGCCGAGCGGCCCGAGACGCGACCGGGCCGCAGACGTCCTGCGATCAAGCTAGGCTTGGCTCCGAAATTCGATAGTTTCTGGATAATGGACTCTGCTGATGCTATCGAGGACGAGTCGAAGCTGAGCGGTCCGGGTCAACCCCGGTTGAATCTACGGAAGGACATTCTAATCAGCGGGAAAAAGTCGGAGACGCGCCTCGACTTAAGGGTCTAGACCCGTGACTCTTCTGTATACGCATTCGCGGCGGAGCGCCTGTTGGGATGCGGAGTCTTACGGGTATGAATGGCTCGAGCAGATTCGAGTGTTCACTAATACTGGCGATATGAGCGACTAGCGGGGTAGACATGACTGTTATGTACAAAGCGCGCACAGGGACACCGAGGTTGCGGCCGGGTCCCGGTGGGTTGCCGCGCGGGCAGGTCACGCAGATTCAACGCAGCCGGATGCTCGCGGCGGCTGTCGAGGCCGTCGAGGACGTCGGCTACGCGCGAATGACGGTTGCGCAGGTGATCGGCCGTGCGAGGGTCTCTCGCAAGACCTTCTACGACGTCTTCACCGATCGGGAGGACTGCTTCCTGGCGGCGTTCGAGCAGGCGCTCGGGCAGGCGCGCGCGATCGCCCAGGAGGCCTACGAGGGCGAGTCCAGCTGGCGGGACGGCATCCGTGCGGCGCTGGCGCGACTTCTGGTGTTTATGGATGAAGAGCCGGGGCTGGCCAAGCTGTGCATCGTGGAGGCGCTCGGCGCCGGCGAGCGGGTGCTCGAGCGCAGGGCCAAGGTGCTCGAGGAAATCGCCGAGGTGATCGACCGCGGGCGCCTGGCCACGAACGCGACCCGCGAACCGCCCGAGGTGACGGCCGAAGGCGTGGTGGGAGCGATCTTCGCGGTGCTCCACACGCGCGTGCTCGAACACGGCAAGGAGCGCCTCACCGCTCTGCTCGGATCGCTGATGAGCATGATCGTGCTGCCCTATCTGGGGGCACGCGCGGCGGGTCGCGAATTGAGCAGGCCGCCGCTGGAGATCCCGACCGAGAGCCGCACCAGGACGCCCGCGAGGCACAAGGACCCGCTCGAAGGCCTAAACATGCGTCTGACCTACAGGACCGTGCGCGTGCTGATGGTGATCGCCGAGCATCCCGGAGCGAGCAACCGCGAGATCGCCGAAGGATCTGGCATCGTCGACCAGGGCCAGATCTCCAAGCTGCTCAACCGGCTCGCCCGCCTGAAGCTCGTCGAGAACCTCGGCGAGGGACAGGAGAAGGGCGCCGCGAACGCGTGGCACCTGACGGCGCGCGGCGCGCAGGTGGAGCGGGCGACGCGGCCGCGCTGAGCACCAGCAGAACACAGCAGCACCCCGGTTCGCGCCCAACGATGCGAAGGGGCTGAGGCCGGCCTGATAGGAGATTGCTCGGCGCGTCGGTGACCTGAAGCGTCCCGGATCGCGCCCTCCGTCGGAGGGTGCGTCAGGTGCTTCGCTTCCTGCTGTGGCGGCTGATCGGTCTGCTCGCGACGCTCGCGGGCGTCGCGTTGATTGCGTGGTTCCTCGACGGCGGGCCAGGGAAGCTGCTGCGCGGCGACGCGCACGTTGCTGCCCCGGATCCCATCGTGCTCGCACCGGTGCTTGGGCGGGCGCTGGTTGGAGCCTGGAGCTGGAGGCCGGCGGGCGGCTTCTCGCCGGCGCCGCTGATGCTGGCGCTGGTGGCGGGCCTTGCGTGCGCGGTCGTGGCTGCGCGGGCGCGGGCTCGCACGCGCCGTCGCTATGTGCGCCTGCGCGTCGATGTGTATCGCGACGACCACGCGGAGATAGACGCGATCGTCGCGATGTACGGGGCGCTGCACAAGCGGCTGCTTCGGCGGTGGTGGCGACGCCTCGCACAGGGACAGCCGTCGCTGTCGCTGGAGGTGCACCATACGGGCGGAGCCGTGCACTCGACGTGGCTTGCGCTCACATGTCCAGCGGGTTGCGAGAGGATCGTGGAGGCTTCGCTGCAGGCGGCCTATCCCAACTGTCGGCTCTCGGCGCTGGAGTGCCAGGTGGGGGTCGCGCCGAGCATTGTGAGGCTGAAGAAGCGCCACGAGTTCATCAAGCGGGTCAAGTCGATCGACGGTCTCGCGCGTCGCTTCGAGCCGCCGATCGACCGGCTGCTGACCGCGATGGCGGCATGCGGCGAGCCGGCGTTCGTGCAGATCGCGCTGACTCCCACACCGGCGCTGTTCGAAGCGTTCGCCAAGCACCTGTTCAAGCGCCACGAGGCGCAGCTCTCGCGCGAGCGCAGGGAGCACCTGTTCATGCGCGACCGCTCGCTGGTCGAGGACGCCGAGCTGCGGGGAGGGCTGGACGTGCAGCACAAACCGCTGTTCTTCGCAGACCTGCGCGTGATCGCGGCACGCCGTGAGACGTGCGAGACGATCGCGTCCCAGCTGCGCGCCGAAGGAGCCGAGAACGTGCTCGTGGAACGCGGGACCGCGGTGCGCCACGGCCTGCTCGGGATGTACGGCCGCCGTGTGCAGCGTGGCGAGGGCAACCCGCTGCCGTCGTTTCGCAAGGGCGTGTTCGCGTCCAGCGAGCTGGCCGCGATCTGGCACCTGCCGTCGGTCGACTACCTGACTGTTCCCTTTGCGCGCGCAGGATTGCCGCTGGCACCAGCCCCTCCAGCGGTGCTGCGTCCAGCGGACGGCGTGGGGACCCTGCGCGATGCGCTTGGTCCGGTCTCGATTCACGAGCAGATGCGCAGGCAGAACGTCGCGGTTCCCGGCACGGTCGAGCAGGGCAAGTCCAGCTTCCTCGTCGCCACCGTCGCCGAGGACCTACGCCGGGAGCGTTGTGCTGTGATCGTGCTCGACCCCAAGGGCGACGCGGCGGAGGCCGCCGTCGGTCTCGTGCCGGAGCGGCGCACGTGCACGCTGCTGGACCTGTCGCACCCCACGTGCGGCTTCAACCCGCTGGCGGTGGACGCGCCCGCGGACGTGATCGCCGACTACGTGGTCGCGGCGCTCAAGTCGCTTTTCACCGATGCAGACATCCGCGCGTCCTCGGATCGCTATCTGCGCAACGCGATCATCGCGGTGCTCGCGTACGACCGCGACTCGACCCTGTGGGACGCGGCCAGGCTGCTGTCCGTCGGCGAGGACGGATACGCGTATCGCGGCAGTGTCGGCTCGCGTGTGCGGGCGCTGCCCGAGTTCAAGGAGATCTCGGAGTTCTTCACGGCGGAGCTGAGCGCGCAGCTGGCGGACGCGCGCAGCACGACCACCGCAAAGCTCGACGCGCCCGTGAACAAGCTCGCGCGCCTGCTCAACTCGCCATCGATCAAGCGCGTTCTCCTCAACGACTCGCTGAGGGTCGACTTCGACCGGGTGATCGCCGGCCACGAGGTGCTGGTCGTCAAGGGCGCGCTCGGGGCGATGGGAGCGGGGAACACCTCCGTGCTGATGCAGTTGCTGGTCGGCATGCTCGATGCGGCGCTCGCGCGTCAGCAGGACCTCGTGCCGGCCGAGCAGCGCGTCGCGGTTGCGCTCAAGGTGGACGAGGCGCCGCTGGTCATCAACCGCGGCTTCGCCGAAACGATGGCGCTCAAGCGCTCCGCCGGGCTCGAGACTGTCGCATGCTGGCAGACAGACTCGCAGTGGACCGAGCGCGAGGTGCGCGAGCAGCTGGACGCGCTGTTCGCGCACCGCGTCTACTTCGCCACAGCCTCGGTGCGCGACGCGCGCGATGCCGTGTCACTGACGATGGCGGCGTTCTCCGACACCGTGCGCCCTGACGTCCAGCGGCTGTCCAGCCTCGGCCGGCCCGACGTGCGGCTGCACCTGCCCAAGCACCACGCGATCGCAAGCTGGGTGACCTCGCAGGGACGCCAGTCTCCGTTCATCGCGCAGACGCTTCCGCTGACAGTGGATCGCGATCGACTCGCGTTTCACGCGACGCGTCAGCACGCACGCGGCGGGCGCCATCTCACGGACCTGCGTCAACCGCACTGGGATCGGCGGCCAGCTGCGGGCGACGAACGCGACGCGCGCAGTGCGCCCGAGCGGAACACCGCGCCCGCCATGCCTGCCGCAAGCGAGGCCGCTCTGCCCGGCGCTCCCTCCGACCCCGCCGAGAGCTACCGCGAGCTGGTGGAGCTCGACGGCGCGATCAGCGTTCGCTGGGCGCGGCGGGTCGAGCTCGAGCGTGCGCACGAGCTCGAGCGGCTCGACCTGGAGATGCTCGAGCTGATCGCGACGATGCGGCACGTTCTCACCAGCCAGCTGCATCGCCGCTTCAACCCCGAACGGGCCACCACGACCACGCAGCGCCGTCTCAAGCGCCTCTCCGACGCCGGCCTGGTGCAGCGCTTCCAGTTTCATCGCCGGGATGGAGGCGGCGTTCCCATGTGCTATGTGATCGCCGCCGCGGGCCTGCGCGTGCTCGCGGAGCACGATCGTCTGCCTGCGCCGGTCGGACGCGCGTCTGCTGGGCTGCCGGCGACCCGAGAGGCGAACGGAACCTCCGCCGGCGGAACGCGTGTGGACGCGAACGAGGGCAGACTGCGCCAGGCTCGGCACGACGTTCACGTCGCCGGCTGGGCGCTCGCGCTGCTCGCGGCCTGCGATGCCGGCACGGTGACGCTGCGCGGGAGCGAGCAGTCGGTGCTGTCACCGCCGACGCGCGCGTCATCCGACGGGAGGCTCGCGCTCGCGCCCGGCGACCTGCGCCTGCCGGGCGGGCGCACGCCGCACGAGTTCCTGCGCAGCGACGCCGCCGGGCGGCGGCTCGAGGTGGAGCGCTTCGAGACGGTGCGCCCCGATGCCGTCGTCGAGCTGCGCGCGGCGAGCCGCAACGCGCCGAAGCTCGACGTGATCGTGGAGCTCGACGATCGGCTCCCGGTCGGGCGCGCCGCGCGCAAGCTCGAGCGCTACGACCATTTTCTCGCGGGCTGGTCGCTGCACACCAACCGCTACGGCAAGCGCGCGGAGGCCGTGCCCCTGGTCGTGTTCGTGTGCCGCGATCGGGCACGGGCGCGCGAGTGCGCCAAGCGCGCCGACGTGGTGCTGCGGGCCTGCCGCGCGTATGCCGGGGAGTACCCGCTCGACTGGGAGTACCCCAGCAGGGACGGCACGATCTTCGTTGCCGAGCGCGACGTGCACGAGGGCCTCTTGTGCGGCTATGGCGTTCCTCGCCTGCCACCGGAGGTTCGCGTGGGGGCCGCGCACGGCGACCCCCGGGCCGCGGCGGCGTCGGTGGAGGCCCGGCAGATCACCCAAGCCGCGCGTGCGACCGCCTAGCGACCCCTTAAACACAAAAAGGCCCGCAGGGAGCCCCGATGTCGTGTGACATAGGGGCGCCCGATCAGCGCCCCTATGTAGCCGTCTCGTCAGCGGGGGCCCGACCTGTCGAGCCGGACCCCCGCTGATCGGCCGCTCAGAAGACGAGGTCGTCCTCGTCCACGCCGGCGCCCACGCCGACCAGCTCGCGATCCTCCTCGCCGTCGCCCGAGCGCTCCTCGCCGTCCTCGTCATGCTGCCCGCGCTGCCCGGGCCCGTCCAGGAACTGGACCGTGTCGGCGACGATGCTCACCGCCTGGCGGCGCTCCTGCTCGGCGGTTTCCCACTCGCGCCACTCCAGGCGACCGTCGATCGCGACCCGGCTGCCGCGATGCGTGTAGCGGCTGACGCTCTCGCCGGGCGCGCCGTAGACGCTCACGTCGAAGTAGTTCGGACGCTCGACGAACTCGCCCGCCGGGTCCTTGCGACTCGAGTTGCACGCGATGCGCAACCCGCAGACGCTAGTTCCCGACGGGAGCGCGCGCAGCTCAGGGTCACGGGTGAGGCGTCCGACGAGAACCACACGGTTGATTGCGAAATAGGACATCGATTGGTCTCCATTGCTAGTGGTTGACCCCCCGTAGAGCAAGCTACGCGCCGCTTGGGACGGGACTCGCGATCGCATCGAGTCCGACCAATGCGATCCGCTCGCCTGCGTCCGCCCGCCCGATCGCTCGTTCGAGCGGACCCTGCACCTCCGGTGCGGCGAGATACAGAGTGCCCGCCACGCAGTGACAGCGCGCCCACGCCGTGCAGATCTCCAGCAGTCGTCGCGGCGCCTTGATCGTCAGCTCCACCTCCACGGCGACCGGCAGCGGCTCCTGCGGATCGCGAGGCCAGAGCACGAGATCCGGCCGGTGCATCATCGGGGCGCCGTGTCGCCTGCGGTCGAGGCGAGCGCTCGCGAGCGCCGCGCCCGCCTCGTGCTCGGCCCGGCGCAGCTCCTGCTCGCCCATCAGGCGGTGATCGGGGTAGGCGTGCTCCAGCGCCGCCGCGACGCGAGCGCACGCGATCGCGTGCGCGGCGCCCGTCACGCTCACACGGGGAGGCTCGTATCCATGCAGGCCGGACACGCGCACGCCGGCGCGCGTGGCCGTGTAGAGCGACGGCGCGTCTGCCAGCATGCGTCGGCTGCGGAGCAGCCCGGCGCGCTCGGCTGCGCTCAGCCGCGCTCGCGCCGAGGCGAGCGCCCAGCCTCCGTGCTCCGCCAGCGCCGGCGCGGTGATCGCGCCGAGACGGACGGTCCAGCGCAGCATGTCCAGCAGCTCGGGTGAGTGTGTATTGCTCATGGGGACCATGCGGTCCTCCTTCCTGTGGTTGTGGGGATTGCGGTCAGTGACGCTGTGCCGGTGCGAAGATCCGCGCGATGCGGGCACTGGAGCCGCGACCCAGCACCAGCACCGCTGCCCAGCCGGACCCGAGGCTCATCACACGGTCCGCATCGAGCACCTGCGTGCGGGTTCTCACGCGCGTGCTCCGGCCGTCGCTGTGCTGTGACACCCGCCATGCGCCCTGTGTGCCGGCCACGCTCGCGATCAGCTCGGCGGAGTCGGGGACGACCTGGCGGTGGGCGATCAGCACCGACAGGTTGCCCAGCACCTGCTCAAGCAGGTGCTCTCTTCCGGGCAGCCGCAGGTCGGATAGCTCCTGCGTGCCCAGCAACAGGCTGAGCCCTGCCGATCGAGCTCGCCCGAACAGCCTCACCACCTGCTCGGCCGCCACCGCGGAGAACTCGTCGATCACGACCAGCGTCGGTATCGGCGCGGACTGCAGCGATGCGACGACCGTCTGGAGGTCCTGCACGATCGCCGCGCCGAGCATCTGGCTCAACAGCGGCCGGCTGTCGGACTGCAGGCCGAAGTAGACCACCGCCCGCTGCCTGACCGCTGTGAGCAGGTCGAACTGGGCGGCTCCCGCGGTCAGCGGGTCAAGCCAGAGCCCGACGTCCGACTCGGTCAGGATCGCCAGCCGGTCGCGCACGCCCGCCAGCTCGCTCTGCTGACGGGAGGAGAGCGAGTCCAGGTAGGAGAACACGGCGCCACCGCTGGTCTCTGGCAGGCTCCGCGCGAGCAGCTCCAGGCGCGCCGGCTCGAGGTGCTCGACGATCGCCCGCAGGCTGACCTCGCTGCCGCTCTCGCGCAGCCCCCGCACGACGTGCCCGAGATAGCGCTGAGCCTGACGCAGGTAGTGCGGCTCGGTGAAGCGCTCACCGGCGAGCGCCTTGTCCGCGATCTCGCTCGCCGCGCCGCGCGCGAACGGGTTGTAGACGCTGCCGCCGTCGGGCGTCCACTCGATGAAGCGCCTGCCGGCGAGCATCGCCGCGCGGTGCACCTGCTCGCGCAGTTTGTCATCGCCCTTGGGGTCGACCACGATCGCGCCCATTCCTTGCTGGATCGCACGCAGCGCGATCCACGTCTGGGTCACCGTCTTGCCCGATCCGGTGGCGCCGACGACCAGCGTGTGCGTGCCGCCGCCTCCGTCAGCGAACGGGATCGAGACCGTGCGGCCGCTCTCCTCGCGGCCGAGCGCCAGCTGGCCGTCGCGCCGACGACGCTCGACACCGCGGCGCTCGCGAGCGCGCTCCGCCGCCGCCTGCACGAGTGAGCGCAGGCCGTCCAGCGGGTGGCTGCGGCGTGCCGCGATCTCCGCCAGGTCGGCGCCGGCGTGGACGTCTTCGCGGTGCCAGCGACGCCCGCGAGCAGCCGCCACCAGCGCGGCGAGCGCGAGCGTCGAGCTCGTGCTGCCGAGCGCAAGTCTGATCAGAATCAGCACAGCCAGCGCGACGGCCGCCCAGCTCCAGTGCAGATGCCTGCTGCGCATCAGCCTCGCTGCCAACATTCCCAGGGCCACCGCGATGACGCAGTGGATGCTTGTGGACAGGACCCAGTGCAGGAATTCCTCAACGGTCGCCTGCGGGTCGACCGTGCCTTCGGGGTACGCGTCAGAGGGCATGTGAGCCACTCCCTTCTCGAGCCCGGCTCGGTCGCCGGGCCCGCTCGGGCCGGCGCGCAGCCGGCCGTGGTGGTTGACGACCGAAGGCGAGCCCGAGGGCTCGCCGTCGTGGTGCTTGCGTGTGCGTGTCGGGCTGCTCGCCCGACATCGGTGTCTCCGCCGCCGAGCTACGCGAGCTCGCCGGCTGTGCCTGCCGGGCCGCTTGGGCTCGTCAAGGTCTGTTGCGCGCCGCCGCGCTACCGGCTCAGATCAGCCGGTAGCCAACTCCCCACACGCTGATCACCCAGCGTTGGGAGCCGTCGGGCGCGAGCTTGCGTCGCAGCCTGCTGGCGTGCGAGTCGAGCGTTCGCGTCGACGGGCCGGAGTGATATCCCCACACGGCGCGAAGCAGCTCGGACTTGGCGAACACGCGCTGCGGCTCGCGTGCGAGGTGCACCAGCAGCTCGAACTCCATTCTCCGCAGGCTCACTTCCGAGCCTTCGAGCGTCACCGCGTGAGCGCGGGTGTCGATCCTCAGCGCTCCGACCTCGATCACGCGCTCGTCTGCCGAAGCGCCAGCGGTTCGGCGTAGGACCGCCCGCAGGCGAGCCCGCAACTCGATGTACGTCGCGGAGCGAGCGAGAAAGTCGTCGGCGCCCGCTTCGAAGGCGCGCAGCATGTCGAGCTCGCGAGCACGGGCGCCCACCACGATCGCGGGCAGCCCGTCGTCCCATGGCGTGTCCAGCTGTCCCGCATGGCGAATCTCGCGCAGCAGCTCCAGGGCGCCGGGCGGCGAGTCCAGCCAGCCGAGCACGGCGAGTCGCGGCGCGCTGCAGCGGGCGAGAACCCGCGCGTGCTCGGCGCTGCGAGCCAGCTCGACCGTGAACCCGTCCGCCAGGAGCTGCTCGGTGATCGCATCGCCACGGTGGCGATCGGCCTCGACCACGAGAATCGGCGCGGTGCAGTCGCGGCTGCTCACGGCTCGACCTCGCGCGGGCTGATCCCCAGACCCTGTCGGGCGATCAGCGCCAGCACGTCACTGTGGATCCACGGGGTGGGCGCACCGCGTCCGCCCTCCGGGAGCACGCCCAATCGACGGGCCAGCCAGCTCGTCTCGCCGCTCTCGTTGCCTTTGCGGTCGCGCTTGATACGCCCGCAGCGGAGCGCAATCTCGCTCATACTCAGATCGCCACGCGCAACGATCGCGAGCACCACTTCGCGCAGCCGCCGGTTGAGGACGATCGGGCTCTCTTGCACGCGCGCCAGCTCCGCTCGCAGCACTGCCGTGGAGACCTCGCCGCGCTGAACGTGCAGCGCGAGCGCTCGACGGGTGAGCGAGCACAGCGGCTCATAGCTTTCGAGTGCCGCGATCGCTTCGCGCAGGCTCGCCGGCTCAGACTCCGCAAGATCGCCCGGGCCCCGACGGCACCAGCGCAGCTCGGGAATCGCCATCTCGCCCGGCATGGACTCGATCGAGTAGGACCAGCCGCGCCGATCCGCCGGTGGATCGGCTGCGCTCACCGCCAACGCTTCCAGCTCGGCCTCGTGGGGATCGAACGGCGTCGCGTGGGCATCCTGCGCGTCCAGCGGCCGGCAGTGGCTCGCGCCGGCGGCAACGTCTTCGAGGTAGCGGGCGCAGATCAGCGCGGCGTTCTCGGCCGGCTCGTCGGCGGCCAGATGCGCCACCAGCCGCGCGTCGCCGTGGGTGGCTCGATAGCGGTCGACGACCAGCGTGCTTCCCGCCGCTGCCGGCTTGGCGACCACCTCGCGAGCGTCACCACGACGGTCCGCGTACTCGCCGAGCCGCGAGTCCCTGCTGGTGCTGCGTGCGCGCTTCGAACGAGCGCGGCTGCGCCGTGCGGTCGCGCCGGCCGCTCGTGGGGTGCCCCCTCGGTACGCGGCGGCTGTGGATGTCGGTGTGGGCGTCATGGCGTCTCCTGCCGGTCTGTTGAGTGCCGCCTGCGGCAGTGCGCCGGGGCGTGTTCGGCGGGCTTGTAGGAGCGCAGCGGACGAGCGTCAAGTGATGCTGGCCGGCATCAGGTGGCTGCCGCGCAGGGGGCCGAGAACCCCTAGGGGGTTCTCGGCGAGCAGCGATCTCGAGCAGCTCGTCGAGGCGAACTTGGCGCGAATGCGTTCATGCTGCGAGAGGCGAGGAGCCGGAGGCGGACGCGGTTCGGGCGGCGGCGAAGCTTCGGTCCGAGAGGTCAATAGCCGGAGCGAGCTGGCACCGATCTGCTGGTCTGCGCGCCGAAGCGAGCTGTGGTGGTTCGGCGCGGTCGCCGTACGGCTCAGGGATTCAAGAGGGGGGGAGCGTGAGCGTAGCGGGCGCTCGCGCGACCGGGCCGGGCGTGCGCAGTTCCGCCATCCAGCCACTGCCGTCGCCCTCCCGCCGATACCAGAATTTGGCTCTAGGATGCGCGATCGAGGCCTCATGCCATGCAGTCGCGCCCGCCGGCCGCGCAAGGGCGACAGCCGTGCGCCGCGCATCGGGAGGGTGGCGACTGCATGTAGTGATGGGGCAGATGCGCCCGGGCTCGACGCAACTGCATGGGCGCAAGCGCGCCAGCCGGCGCGTTGTAAACTGCGTCGCCGCAGCAGCCACAGTCCAGCCCCACCCGCAAGGAGCCTTCCTCGGATGCCAGTCAACAAGCAAGCGATCGGCAAGACCTATGAGCCCGTGCTGTACGCGGTGGGCAGGGAGAAGATCAGGGAGTACACGCGCGCGGTGGGTGAGACCAACCCCGTGCACCTCGACGTCGAGGCCGCTCGCGCCGCGGGGTACGCGGACGTCGTGGCGCCGCCGATGTTCGCGGTCGTCTTCAGCGCGCCGTCGGTCGGGCCGCCGATCTTCGACCCCGAGATCGAGCTCAACTTCGCGATGATGGTGCACGGCGGCCAGGAGTTCGTGTGGGGTCCGCTCGTGGTGGCGGGCGATGAGATCACCACGATGGCGAGCGTCAAGGACATCTCGGAAGCGGACGGGCGCGGCTACTACGTGTTCGAGTCAGTCTCAACCAACCAGCGCGGCGAGCAGGTCTGCCGCGGAACGTGGACGAACATCGTCCGGGGAGTGTGATCGACATGCCGGAGCTCCACGCAGGCGAGCAGATTCCCGAGGTCCGCGTCACGCCGGACAAGTTCCTGACGGTGCGCTACGCGGGCGCCTCGGGCGACTTCAACCCGATCCACATCGACGAGGAGTTCGCGCGCGCGGTGGGGCTGCCGGGACGGATCCTGCACGGGCTGTGGACGATGGCCCAGGTGGCCCGCGCACAGACCGAGGCCGCCGGCGGCCCCGAGCACCTCAAGCGTCTATCCGTTCAGTTCCGCGGTATGGGTGTGCCCGAGCAGGAGGTTCTCGTCACCGGCACCGTGCGCGAGCTGAGCGACGGGCACGCGATCATCGACACGGTCGCCGAGCAGGCCGGCAAGCAGATCATCCGCAACGCGGAGGCCGAGGTCGAGCTGTAGCGGCGATTGCGCGCGGGCGTGCTCGCGGACGGCGCCAGCACGGCGCCTACAATCACATCATGTTGAGCCCGCGCCAGGAGCGCATTCTCTGCAAGGTCGTCGAGGATTACCTGCGCACCGGCGCGCCGGTTGCCTCGCGCTCGATCGCGGCGGCCGGCGATCTCGACTGCGGCCCCTCCACGGTTCGCAACGAACTTGCGCTGCTGGAGGAGTACGGGCTGCTGGACCACCCGCACGTGTCGGCTGGCCGCGTACCGACCGACGCGGGACATCGCTATGTCGTCGATCGCCTGCTCAGCGCCGAGCACACACCGCTGGCCAGCGCGCGACGGCTCGAGCTCTCGCTGATCCGCCGCGAGGTCGAGGAGGCGATGCGCACCACGACCGAGACGCTCTCGCAGATGACCAACCTGCTCGCGGTCGTCTCAGCGCCGTCGGCCAACGCCGCGACCGTCCGCCACGTCGAGGTGCTCGCTCTGCAGCCGCAGGTCGTGCTCGTGGTGATCATCACCTCCGCCGGGAACGTGTCGAAGCTGTTCGCCACGTTCGACCGCGCCGTCGACCCCGGGCTGGTGACATGGGCGGGGGAGTACCTCAACGAGCGGCTCGTGGGGCTGGGTCTGGGCGCGCGCATGTTGCAGCAGCGTCTGGTCGAGCCCAGCCTGTCGCCGACGGAGCTCGCGTTCCTGGACCGCTTCTCGCCCGCGTTCGGCGAGCTCGGCGCCGAGGGTGAGGACACGCTGTTCGTGGAGGGCACCGCGCGCCTGTTCGAGGCCGCGCAGACGCGGGGCAAGATCCAGGTCAACGAGCTGATCGACCTGCTGGAGCGACGCGTCGCGCTGCTGCACGTGCTGCGCGCGGCGCTGGCCGAGCCGGGCGTGTACGTGCGCATCGGCCACGAGAACGAGCTGCCGGCGATGCACTCGCTGGCGCTGGTCGCCACCGGCTACGGGGTCGCGCAGCGCAAGCTCGGGACGGTGTCGCTGATCGGACCCGTGCGCATGGACTACGCCGGCGCGATCGCCACCGTGCGCGAGGCCGCGCACGAGCTGTCGCGCTTCGTCGAAGACGCCTACGCCGAGAACTGACCCGGCCGACACATGCCACGTGACCCCTACGAGGTGCTGGGCGTCGGCCGCGACGCCTCCGCACAGGAGATCAAGAAGGCGTTTCGTCAGCTCGCCATGGAGCTGCACCCGGACGTCAACGCGCACGACCCCGACGCGGAGGAGAAGTTCAAGGAGGCCGCCGAGGCCAACGAGATCCTGTCGGACCCCGAGCGGCGCGCCACGTATGACCGCTATGGCCATGAGGGGCTCAGGTCGGGCGGCTACGCCCCGAACTTCGACGGCTTCGGCTCGATCAGCGATCTGTTCAACGCGTTCTTCGGCGGTGTCGCGCAGGGTCGCGGCGGCGGGGCGGCGCCCGGCGGCGATGTCGCGGTGGCAATCGAGCTCGACCTGATCGAGGCGGCCAATGGCGCCACCGTGGAGGTCGCATACGAGGCGATCGATCGCTGCGAGCACTGCAACGGCAACGGCGCCGAGCCGGGCACGCCGATCAACACGTGCCAGCGCTGCGGCGGCGCAGGGCAGCTGCAGGCGGTGACGCGCACGATGCTCGGCCAGATGGTGCGCACGATCGTCTGCCACGAGTGCCATGGCGACGGGCGCGTGCCCGAGCAGCCCTGCGGCGAGTGCCGCGGGCGCGGACGCGTGACCAGCAAGCGTACGCTTGAGGTGGAGGTTCCGGCGGGCATCGCCGACGGCCAGCGCATCCGCCTGCGCGGGCGCGGCCACGCCGGCGAAGCCGGCGCGCCTGAGGGCGATCTGCATGTGGTGGTGCGCGTGCGCGCGGACGAGCGCTTCGTGCGCGAGGGTGACGATCTGATCACCGCGCTCGACGTCGCCGCGTCGCTGGCGGCGCTCGGCGGCGTGCTCGAGGTGCCGACGCTCGAAGACAGCGCCTCGATCGAGCTCCCTGCCGGCACGCAGCCGGGCGAGGTGCTGACGCTGCGCGGCGCCGGGATGCCCGCGCTCGGGCGCAGCCGGCGCGGCGACCTGCGCCTGGTTGTCAACGTGGTCGTGCCGCGCCGTCTCAGCGAGGAGCAGCGCGAGCTGATGGAACGCCTCAACGACAGCCTCACCGAGGAGAACCTGCGCTCGCAGGAGTCCGTGTTCGCCAAGCTGCGGCGCGCGCTTGGCAGCCAGGCCGCGTGATCAGGCTCGCCATCCGGGTTGCCAGCGGGCAGGCCGAGCAGGTGCTCGCGGAGCTGCTGGAGCTGGCGCCGGCGGGTGTCGAGGAGGTGCATGACTGGGCGGGCACCGTCGAGTACGCGGTCTACGGCGCGCCCGGTGAGCTGCCGGAGCTGCCCGACGTGCGTGCCGCCGTCGGCGACGCGCTGGTGGAGGTCTCCACCACCGAGATCGCGGACGACTGGCATGAGCGCTGGAAGCAGTTCCATCGCCCGGTGCTGATCGCGGCGCCGGCACAGGCCGGTGCCATCGGCGGGCCGATCCCGGCGCTGCACGTGCGCCCACCCTGGGAGTCCGCGAGCGCGCCCGGGCCCGACCCGGTGAGCGAGATCGTGATCGATCCCGGGCAGGCGTTCGGCACCGGCGCTCACGCCACCACGCGCCTGTGCCTGGAGCTGCTGCTGGAGCTGGTCGCACAGCAGGAGCAGCGTGGGCCGCTGCTCGATGTGGGCACCGGCTCGGGCGTGCTTGCGATCGCGGCCGCCGCGCTCGGCTTCGCTCCCGTGCTCGGGGTGGATCACGAGCAGGCGAGCGTGACGGCGGCTCGAGAGAACGGCGCCGCCAACGGCGTTGAGATCGAGGTCCGCCGCTTCGACCTGCGCGCGCAGGCGCTCCCGTGGGCCGAGCTCGCGGACACGTCCGCGGCCGCGCCGGTGGTGCTCGCCAACCTGCTGCGTCCGCTGCTCGAGGAGCTGGTCGAGGCGCTGCCGGCGGCGCCAGGGCACATGATCGCCGGCGGCCTGCTGCACGAGGAGGTCGATCAGATCAGCGTTGCGTTCGGCGATCGTCACGGCCTGCGCGAGCGCGAGCGGCGCGTGAGCGGCGAGTGGGCCGCCGTGTGGCTGAGCGCTGCCTGAGCGAGCATCGCGAGACTGCGCGTCGGGTGGCGCGTGGTCGCCTGGTCAGGAGTCGTCGCGGATCTCGGTGGCGGCGCGCACGATCGCTCGATACACGAGGTCGATCGCGGGGCGCACGCCGTCATCGCTTCCCAGCAGCGTGCTCGCGGCGCTGAGCGCCATGCCGATCGTCTCCAGCGCCTCGCCCACCGTGTCCGGCTCGGGGTCGCGGCAGGCCGCGATCGCCATGTCGAGCATCCCGCGCGCCTGCTCGATCGCGCCGCCGAACAGCGCGGGGCCGACGAGGCTCGCGTATCCGTACACGCGCGCCAGGCGCCCCGACAGCCGGATCGAGGCGCCGCGTCGCAGGGGACCCGTGGCCGGCAGCTCGCGCCCGTCGACCAGTGCCGCCATCGTGCCGCCGAGCATCGCCTTCGTCGCCTGCTCGTCGAGGCCCGCCTGCCACGCCACTCGCAGCGCCATGTACAAGGTCGTCGCGGGCAGCCCGTACGGCGGGTCGGAGGCGAACACGATGCGCTCGGCGGGCACGCGTGCGAACAGCTCGATCACGTCGAGCGGGAAGAAACACGACATGTCGTAGAGCACGCCCGGATGGTCGGCCAGGCGCGTGGTCAGGATCCCCTGGTCGCAGATCGCGCCGTGCGCCAGGATCAGCACGGCGCCGGGGTGGCGCAGCGCGAGGTCCACGAGCCCGTCCGCGAGCGGCGGCAGCCCGCGGCCGGCGTGGATCAAGATCGGCACTGAGGCGCTCGCCGCCAGCGCGAACACGTCGTCCATGTCGCCGCCGTCGAACACGAAGTCCTGCGCGCGCGGGTGCAGCTTGATGCCGCGCGCCCCGGCGTCCAGGCAGCGCTCGGCCTCGGCCAGCGGCGCTTCGGCCGGGTCCAGCCGCGCGAATGGCACGAGCCTGCCCTCGCTTTCGCCCGCCCACGCCAGCACGCGGTCGTTGGGCACGCTGTAGGAGGGTCTGCGCTCGGGGTCGTGCAGCGGGAACACGCACGCGCGGCGCGCTTCCGCGCGGTCGAGCTGCTCGAGCAGCTGCTCGAGCGTGAGCGAGCGGCCGTCCTCGTCCAGGCCCAGATGCGTGTGCGCGTCGATCACTTCCGTGTGCGCGGGGCGCAGGCGCTCGACCTCGGCGACGAACGGCGACAGCGCGCGAGCGTAGAGGGCAGTGTCCATGGCCTGAACCCTATTGTGTCCTCATGGCCTGGCAGGTTGTGATCGCGGGCGGTGGCTTCGGCGGCTTCTACGCCGCCCGTGCGCTCGAGCGGCTGCTGCCGGCGCAGAGCGCGCACGTGACGCTCGTCAACGACGCCAACTTCATGCTGTACACGCCGCTGCTTCCGGGGGCGGCGGGGGCGGCGCTCGACCCGCGTCACGTGGTCGTGGCGCTGCGCTCGCAGCTGCGGCGCACCGATCTGGTGATCGGCAGTGTCACCTCCGCGGATCCGGCGGCGCGGACGCTGGCGGTCAAGCGGATCGACGGCCAGCAGCTCGAGCTCGGCTACGACCAGCTGATCGTCGCGCTCGGATCGGTGTCTCGCACATTGCCGATCCCTGGCCTCGCCGAGCACGCGATCGGCTTCAAGTCGCTGTCGGACGCGACCGCGCTGCGCAACCAGGTGCTGAGCTGCCTGGACATCGCCGAGTCGCTCGACGATCCCGCGCGGCGCGAGGAGTACCTGGGGTTCGTGTTCGTGGGCGCCGGCTACGCGGGCGTCGAGGGACTGGCTGAGCTGCAGGACTTCGCCGCGCAGGCGATCGAGCTGTATCCGCGCTGCGCCGCGCACGGAATGCGCTGGGTCCTGGTCGAGGCGCGCGAGCGGATCATGCAGGAGGTGCCACAGAGCCTGTCCGAGTTCGCCGAACGCGAGCTGCGCGGACGCGGCATCGAGGTGCGCACGGGCATGACGCTGCGCGAGCTGAGCGCGAGTGCGGCGACGCTCGCGAGCGGGGAGAAGATCCCCGCGCGCACGTTCGTGTGGACGGCCGGCGTCAAGCCGGCGCCGGTGACAGCGCGGCTCGGGCTGCCACTCGACGGGCAGGGGCGCATCGTCGTGGACGCGACGATGCGCGTGGACGAGCGCGCGCTCGCAGGCGCGTCAGGCGAGGCGCGCGGATCCGCAGGCGCGGCGCACAGGTCGGGATACGCGGGGGTGTGGGCGATCGGCGACTGCGCCGCCGTGCCCGACGCCTCCAGACCCGGCCAGTCGTGCCCGCCGACCGCTCAACACGCGATCCGCCAGGGGCGGCTGGTGGCGAGAAACGTGGCCGCGACGCTCGCGGGCGCAGGCGCGCGACCGTTTCGCTACCGCACCAAAGGCGTCGTCGCCGAGCTTGGAAGCAGGCAGGCGGTCGCGCTCACGCTGGGCATCCGCTGGCGGGGCATGCCAGCGTGGCTGATCGCGCGCACCTACCACCTGCTGCTGATGCCCGGGCTCGGGCGTCGCCTGCGCCTGCTGGTCGACTGGAATGTCGCGCTGGTGTTCGGCCGCGATGCATCCGCGCCGGGCCGCCTCGGTGCGCCGACGCCGCTCGAGCGCGATTGACGCGGCTCCCGGCGGTCACGAGAACTTCCCCGTGCCATCGCCGAACGGGCGTATCCTGATCTGAGGATGGCAATCCTCGAGCAGATCAAAACGGATGTGCAGGGCGCGATGCGGGCCGGCGAGAAGGAGCGCGTGAGCGCGCTGCGCCTCGTCCTGTCCGAGCTGCAGAAGGCGCTCAAGGAGGGGTCCGACGAGGAGCTGGCGGTGCTGCGGCGCGAGCGCAAGCGCCGTCTGGAGTCGGCGAAGGCGTTTCGCGACGGCGGCAGGGACGAGCTCGCGAAGGGCGAGGAGTTCGAGGCGGAGCTGATCGGCGCGTATCTGCCGGCCGAGCTCTCAGACGAGGAGCTCGCCGCGATCGTCGAGGAGGCGGTGCGCACCAGCGGAGCCAGTTCGGCGAAGGACATGGGTACGGCGATGAAGAGCGCCGTGGCGGCGGTCGACGGGCGCGCCGACGGCAAGCGCGTGTCGGGGCTCGTACGAGCGGCGCTTCAGGGATGAGGACGCAGATCGAGCTCTCCAACGACGTGGCGGCGGAACTGGCGGGCAGCCAGGACGTGGTCCTGCGCGCGTTGGAGGCGCATCTGGATTGCAAGGTGTTCCTGCGCGGCAACCTGCTGACGTTCGACGGGGACGAGGCTGAGACGAGCGCAGGGGAGCGCGTGGTGCGCGAGCTCGCCGATCTGATCGCGCGCGGCCACCAGATCGGGCCTGGCACGATCACCGCGGTGACGGGCGCGCTCGACGCGCACGAATCGCCCGCGCGCGTGCTGGAGGACGTCGTGTGGCGCCACCGCGGGCTGCGGGTAGCCCCGAACACGGTCAACCAGAAGCGCTACGTGGACTCGGTGCGCGACAACACGATCACGTTCGGCGTCGGGCCGGCGGGCACCGGCAAGACGTTCCTGGCGGTCGCGATGGCGGCGGCGGCTCTATCGCGGCACGAGGTCAACCGCATCATCCTCACGCGTCCCGCGGTCGAGGCGGGCGAGCGACTCGGGTTCCTGCCCGGCGATCTGATGGCGAAGGTGGACCCATACCTGCGGCCGCTATTCGACGCGCTGCACGACATGCTCGACCCGGAGAAGGTCTCCCAGCACATCGAGCGGGGCGTGATCGAGATCGCGCCGCTGGCGTTCATGCGCGGGCGCACGCTCAACGACTCGTTCGTGATCCTCGACGAGGCGCAGAACACCACGCCCGAGCAGATGAAGATGTTCCTCACGCGTCTGGGCTTCGGCTCGAGGATGGTCGTCACCGGCGACGTCACGCAGGTCGATCTTCCGCGCGAGCAGCAGTCCGGCCTGATCGCCGTCGGCGAGGTGCTGAGCGCGGTCGAGGGGATCGAGTTCGTGCGCTTTGGCGCCGAGGATGTCGTGCGTCACAAGCTCGTCCAGCGGATCGTCGAGGCCTACGGCACGCACTCGCAGCGCGACGCTCCGGCGCAGGGCGAGATCGCCTCGCGCGCCGCGATTCGCGGCGTCTGAGCGCCGATGATCGACGTCGAGGTGTTCGGCGCGGACGGGGTTTCGCATGCGCCGGCGGCGGGGGAGGTGCGAGGCCTGTGTGAGCTCGCGGCCGCGAGCATGGGTATCACGAGCGCGCATGTGGCGGTCGAGTTCGTGGACGCGGCGCGTATCGCCGCGCTCAACGCCGAGCACCGCGGCAAAGCGGCACCGACCGACGTGCTCTCGTTCCCGATCGACGGCGTCGGGCCGCTCGACGCCGGCGACGCGCGCGAGCTGGGCGACGTGGTCATCTGCATCGAGCACACGGCCGACGTGCGCGAGGCGGTCGTCCACGGGATGCTGCACCTGCTGGGGATGGACCATGAGGCCGACGACGGCGAGATGCTGGCGCTCCAGCGCGAGCTGCTGGCCGGGGCAAGCAGTTGACCCGCGGCGGCTTCGTCGCGCTCGCTGGCAGGCCCAACGTCGGCAAGTCGACGTTCGTGAACGCGGTCGTGGGAGAGAAGGTGGCGATCGTCTCGGATCGCCCACAGACGACCAGACGCGCGATCCGCGGGATCCACGAGCACGGCGACTGCCAGCTCGTGTTGGTGGACCTGCCGGGCGTTCAGCGCCCGCGCGATGCGCTGACGGCGCGCATGGCCAAGCGCGTGCAGCATGAGCTCGAGGGCTCGGACGCGGCGCTGCTGGTGCTCAACGCGCAGCAGGGCGTGGGGGCGGGGGACCGTTTCATCGCCGACGCGCTGGCCGGCTCGGGGACGCCGGTGACGGTCGCGGTCAACAAGGTCGATCGCCTGGCGCGGGCTCCGCTGCTGGCGGCGCTCGCGCAGGCCGCCGAGCTCGTGCCCGACGCCGAGGTGTTCCCGATCTCGGCACGCACCGGCTCGGGGATCGATGCGCTGGTGGAGCACCTGGCGATGCTGATGCCCGAGGGCCCGTTCCTGTTCGACTCGGGCTCGAGCAGCGACCAGTCGCGCGAGCTGCTGCTCGCCGAGCTGATTCGCGAGGCGGTCATCAGGAGAACCTTCCAGGAGCTGCCCCACGCGGTCGAGGTGATGGTCGAGGAGATCGAGCATCCGCGCGAGGGGCTTGTGCGCGTGCGCGCGCTGATCTGGGTGGAGAGCGACTCCCAGAAGGGAATCCTGGTGGGCAAGGGCGGGCGCATGATCAAGGCGATCGGCACCGCCGCGCGCCGCGAGCTACAGCGCGTTCTGGGCGCTCAGGTGTATGTGGAGCTGTCGGTTCGCGTGCGTCGCGACTGGCGCGCCGACGAGGGATTGCTGGACCGGCTCGGCATCACCTGACCATCGTCGACCCTGCCCGCTCGACGGCCGGTTCCAAGGAGCGCACGCCGTCTATTACGGATGATTTCCCGCGTGTCCGATTCATTCGGTCTGTGAACCGTGCTCGCCTCCGTTTTGGGATAACTTCTGCGCTGAGTCGGTCTGGCGGGGAGGGTGGATGTCAGCGAAGTACGCGATATTGGGGCTGGTAATCGAGCGTCCGGGCTACGGCTACCAGTTGGCACAGCGTCTGGAGGAGCGTTTCGGCTCGTCCAGCTTCGCCCCGTCGGGCGTCTATTCCGCGCTCGATCAGTTGAGCCGCGATGAATTCGTGCGCGCAGCTGGTGAGATGGGCCCGGGCCCCGCCAGGCGCTCGGCGCCGCGGATGATCTACGAGGCGACCGAGCTGGGCGTCAGCCATTTCGAAGCGTGGATCCTTGGGTCTTCGCCGGCGCCGCCACTGCGCGACGAGTTGCACATGAAGATCGCGCTATGCCGTCCAGACGACCTGCCACGGCTGATCGACCTCGTCTATGGCCAGGAGCTCGCTTGCATCGGACGTCTGCACGACCTCACGCAGAGCACCGAACGCGAGCGTATCGTCGTCAACCGCGACGACTGGCCGCGGACGATGCGAACGCTCGCCAAGGATGCCGAGATCGCCCTGTGGCAGGCGAGGATCCAATGGCTGCAAAGCGCCCGGGAGTTGATCGCGCCGCTCGTCGACCGGTCCGAGCGACTACACGCGCATGCGGTACTGCCAACCGACAATTGTGCCACCGTGCGTTGACGGCGCTACCGGCTCGCGCGGGCCTGAGCGTTCACAGATCGCGCGCGAGACGTGTGGCGATCGCCGAGACTGCCTCCAGGTCCAGCTGCGCGCCCCACACGAACGGAACGCCGACCACGTCGAAGCTGCGGCGGCGCAGGCGCGCCAGCTGGTTGTGCTGAAAGCGCGCGCGTTCGTGAACCGCGCGGGCCGCGCGGGCCGCGGAGACGCTCACCGGGTCACCGGCCTGGAGCGTGGCGATGCGATCGAGCTCCTCGCCCGTGAAGCGACGCGGCAGCAGCGAGTTGACAACGACCGCGGAGAGATCGCGTCCGAGGCGATCGCGCAGGCCGTCCTGCAGCTCCAGCGCCTCGGTGACGGCCATCTCGGTGGCGAGCGCCACCGCCAGGTAGGCGGAGCGCGATGGGCTCTCCAGCAGCTCCTGGACCTGGCGCGTGTGTCCGGCGATCGGGCCGACCCTTGCGATCGCGCCGAACGTGCGCGGCGAGCCGAGCAGCCCGAGCGCGTGTCCGGTGGCGGGCGCGTCGAGTATCACCAGGTCGTAGCTGCCCGAGCGCGTGCGGCGCCTGTTGTCCTCGTCACGTGTGAGCTGCCAGATCTTGACCATCGTCACCAGCTCCTTGGCCCCGGGCGCCGCGGCGGCGAAGTACTGAAACGTGCCGCTGGAGGCGAGCACGCGGCCCGACACGCGCCCGCCGAGCACCTGCAGCCACTCCAGCAGCGCGCGGTCGGGGTCGATCGTGATGCTCGAAAGCCGCTCCTGCAGCGGTGTCTCGACGCCTCCCTCCGGGCGCGCGATCCCGAACAGCTCGGGCATGCGACTCTCCTCGCCCACCTCCACGACAAGCGTGCGCCGGCCGCCTCGCGCCGCCAGCAGTCCGAGCGCCGCCGCGATCGTGGTCTTGCCCACGCCACCCTTGCCGGTGACCACTAGCAGCTTGCGGTCGAGCACCGATTGCATCGCCGCCGCAGTGTGGCTGAAAACCGGCGACATGGCGGCGGACCTACAATCCTGCGCATGAGCGCACCGGGCGGGGACAGCATCGACGAGCAGGTCGAGTACGACCGGGATGGCCTGGTGCCATGCGTGGTGCAGGACTGGAGCAGCGGCGAGGTGCTGATGCTGGCGTACATGAACGAGCTGGCGCTGAAGCGCACGCGCGAGAGCGGCGAGCTGCACCTGTGGAGCCGCTCGCGTAGCGAGCAGTGGCACAAGGGCGCCACCAGCGGCAACGTGCAGAGCGTGCGCGCGCTGCGCTTGGACTGCGACGGCGACACGCTGCTCGCGCTGGTGGAGCCGGCGGGGCCCGCGTGCCACACGGGCGAGCGCACCTGCTTCCATCGCGGCCAACTCGACCGGGGTGCGCCGTACGAGACGCTGCCGGCGCTCGAGCGCACGCTCGCTGAGCGCGCCAGCGAGCGACCGGCGGGCTCCTACACGGTCGAGCTGCTCGACGATCCGCCGCGCATCGGAGACAAGGTGATGGAGGAGGCCGAGGAGGTCGCGCGCGCTGCGCGCGAGGAGTCGGACGAGCGCGTCGACGAAGAGGCCGCCGACGTGCTCTACCACCTGCTGGTGCTGCTTCGCAGCCGCGGGCGGGCGCTCACGGACGCCGAGCGGGTGCTCGATGGCCGTCGCTCCTAGCGCCGCCGGCGCCGTCGCGGCGGGCATCGCGCCGAGCCTCGAGCAGGCGCGCGCTCTTGCGCGCGAGCACGACCTGATCCCGCTCCGCTTCAGCTTTATCGACGACTGCGAGACGCCCGTGTCGGCGTTCCTGAAGCTGCGCGCGCTGGCGCCCGGAGAGCCGGCGTTCCTGCTCGAGTCCGCCGACCAGGGGCAGCGCGTCGGGCGCTGGTCGTTCATCGGGTTCCGGCCGCGCTCGGTGCTGCGCTGGTCGCTGTCCGACGGCGGCGACCCGTACGCGCTCGCGGCCGAGCGCGTCGCGCGCTTCAGCCAGGCGCCGATCGACGACGACGGCGGAGGGATTCCGTTCACCGGCGGCGCGGTCGGCTTCTTCGGCTATGACCTCGTGCGCACGGTCGAGCCGCTCGGCGATCCGCCGGGCGGAGCCGACGGGGACCCGCTGGGGCTGCCCGACATGGCGCTGATGCTCTCCGATGCGGTGGTCGCGTTCGACCACCTCAAGCACACGATCACGATCATCGCCAACGCGGACCTGCAGGACGAGCCCGACGTCGACCGCGCGTACGAGCTGGCGGCGGGCACGATCGCCGAGGTGCGTAGCGCGCTGGCTGGGCCGGTGCCGCGCGAGGAGCCGCCGGAAGGGTCGCAGCGGGCCGCGGACGAGCTGCCGCGGTTTGAGTCGAACATGCCGCGCGAGCGGTTTGAAGCGATGGTCTCGCGGATCGTCGAGTACATCTACGCCGGGGACGCGTTCCAGGTGGTGCCCTCCCAGCGCTGGTCGGCGCGGGTGCCCGTCGAGGCCTTCTCGATCTATCGCGGCCTGCGCGTGGTCAACCCGAGCCCGTACATGTACTTCCTGGACTTCGGCGACTTCCAGATCGCGGGCGCGAGCCCCGAGCCGCTGCTGACGGTGACCGGTCGCCACGTCAACACCAAGCCGATCGCCGGCACCCGCCCGCGCGGCGCGAGCCCCGAGGACGATCGGCGGATCGCACACGAGCTGCTCGCCGACGAGAAGGAGCGCGCCGAGCACGTGATGCTGGTCGACCTGGGGCGCAACGACCTCGGGCGCGTGTGCGAGTACGGCAGCGTGGTCGTCAACGAGCTGATGGAGATCGAGTCCTACAGCCACGTGATGCACATCGTGTCCTCCGTGTCGGGCACGCTGCGCGCGGACGTCGGCGCGATGGACGCGCTGCGCTCGGTGCTGCCGGCCGGCACGCTGTCGGGCGCGCCGAAGGTCAGGGCGATGCAGATCATCGACGAGCTGGAGCCGGTCAAGCGCGGCGGCTATGGCGGCGCGATCGGCTACCTCAGCTACGGGGGCGACCTGGACACCGCGATCCACATTCGCACGGTCGTCGTCAAGGACGGCGTCGCCCACGTGCAGGCGGGCGGCGGCACGGTCGCGGACGCCAAGCCCGAGTACGAGTACGAGGAGTCCGTCGCCAAGTCGCGTGCGGCGGTGCGCGCCGTCGAACTGGCATGTCGGCAGCCGGACTGGGCATGAACGTCCTCGTCCTCGACAACTACGACTCATTCACCTACAACCTCGTCCAGTACCTGGGCGAGCTGGGGGCGGACGTGCACGCGGTGCGCAACGACCGCGCGACCGTCGCGGAGCTGCTCGCGGGCGGCTACGAGCGCTGCGTTATCTCGCCTGGGCCGTGCACGCCCGAGCAGGCGGGCATCACGCTCGAGCTCGTGCGGCGAATGCCCGAAGCCGGGATCCCCACGCTTGGGGTGTGCCTCGGCCATCAGGCGCTCGCGCAGGCGTTCGGGGGGCGCTGGAAGCTGCACGCGCCGGTGCACGGCAAGGCGACGCGCGTCGAGCACGACGGGCGCACGATCTTCCGCGGGCTCTCCTCGCCGCTGACCGTGGGGCGCTACCACTCGCTGGTGGTGGACGCCGACCTGCCCGACTGCCTGCAGGAGTCCGCGCGCGGCGATGGCGTCGTGATGGGCGTGCGCCACCGCGAGCTGCCCGCCGAGGGTGTGCAGTTCCACCCCGAGTCGGTGCTCACCGAACAGGGCCGCGAGCTGCTGGCCAACTTCCTCGGTGGTCCCGTGGCGGAGGCTGTATAGCCATTGCTATACACCGCGTGCAAAGTGACGATCGACAGCGACCCACTGGCCTAAGGCATGCCCAACGCGATCCTGACCCGCGCGATCGACGCGCTCGCGTCCGGCAGCGACCTGAGCGAGGACGAGACCGCGGATGTGCTCTCCGAGATCATGCACGGCGACGCCTCCGAGATCCAGATCGCGGGCTTCCTGATCGCGCTGCGGACGAAGGGCGAGACCGTCGATGAGCTGGCGGGGCTGGCGCGCACGATGCGCGCGCTCGCCGCACACGTGCCGAGCGAGCGCCATGACCTGCTCGACACGGCGGGCACTGGCGGGGGCCGCGGCAGCTTCAACGTGTCCACGACGGCGGCGCTGATCGCCGCGGGCGCCGGCTGCGCGGTGGCCAAGCACGGCAACCGCTCGGCCACCAGCAAATCGGGCTCGGCCGACCTGCTTGAGGCGCTCGGCGCTCGCATCGACCTCGGCCCGGAGGCGGTGGGAGCCTGCATCGACGAGGCGGGCTTCGGGTTCATGTTCGCGCCCGCGCATCACCAGGCCACGCGCTACGTCGTGCCGGTGCGCCACGAGCTGGCGGTGCGCACGATCTTCAACCTGCTGGGGCCGCTGACGAATCCCGCGGGCGCTCGCCGCCAGCTGATCGGCGTCGCCGACGCGCGCTTCCAGGAGACGATGGCGGGGGCGCTGGCGCGTCTGGGCGTCGACCGCGCACTGGTCGTGGCCGGCGAGGATGGCCTCGACGAGGTCTCGGCGCAGGCGTCCACGAAAGTGGTGGAGGTCAACGGCGGCGAGGTGACGCGCTACTTGCTCACCCCGCAGGAGCTGGGCGTGGAGCCGGCCGGCGACCACGCGTCGGCGGGCACCGTGGCCGCTACCGACACAGCCGGCGCGGCGGGCGGCGGCACGCCATCGGAGAACGCGCAGGTGACGCGCGCGATCTTGCACGCGCGCGGCGATGATCAGCACCGGCCGGCGGGCGAGGCGCTCGCGCTGGTGAACGCCGGGGCGGCGATCTACGCGGCGGGCGCGGTGGACACGATCGCGGAGGGCGTGCGGGCGGCGCGCGCGGCGATCGCGGAGGGGCGAGCCGCGGATGCGCTGGAGCGCTTCGTGCAGGCCAGCCATAGGCACGCGCCGGGGGCGGGCGGATGAGCGAGGGCACGACGACGGTGCTGGATCGCATCCTCGCGCAGACGCGCGCGGAGGTGCAGCGGCGCAAGCGCGAGCTGCCGCTGGAGGTGGCTGCGCTTGCCGCGGCGCGGCGGCCGGGCGGTGAGCGCCGCTTCCGCGATGCGCTGAACAGCGGGGGCGTGGGCGTGATCGCCGAGTTCAAGCGCCGCTCGCCGTCGGCGGGGGCGCTGCGCGAGAGCTCCGATCTCGAGGCGATCGTGCGCGCATACGAGCGCGGCGGCGCGGTTGCGGTGTCGGTTCTGACGGAGGGGCCGAACTTTGGAGGCGCGCTCGATGACCTGCGCGCGGCGCGCGGCGCGTGCGGGCTGCCGCTGCTGCGCAAGGACTTCATCGTGGACGATTACCAGCTGCACGAGGCGCTGGCGGCGGGCGCCGACGCGGTGCTGCTGATCGTGGCTGCGCTGGCCCAGGACGAGTTGGTGTCGCTGTACGGCGCGGCGCGCGCGCTGGGGCTGGACGTGCTCGTGGAGGTCCACGACCGCGAGGAGCTGCATCGCGCACTGGAGTTGGGCGCGGAGATCGTCGGTGTCAACAACCGCGACCTGCGCGACTTCAGCGTGGACGTGTCGCGCACGGAGGCGCTGATGGGCGAGATCCCTGCGGAGGTGACGGTCGTGTCGGAGTCGGGCATCGCATCCGCGGAGCAGGTGCGGCGCCTCGGCGTGCGTGGCGTGCGAGCGGTGCTCGTGGGCGAGGCGCTGATGCGCTCCGCCGATCCCGCGGCGGCGCTCGGAGCGCTGCTGTCGCGCTGAAGGCATTTCGCGGCGATCGGACGGCGCACGTCGCGGATGACCGCCGGACATGTTTAGATTCCCGCGCGTCAGGCTTTAGTTGGCGTTGATCGCGGCCGTTCATCCTCATCATCATGAAACGCACGTTCGTCATCCCGTTCATATCCGCCCTGCTCGGCGGCGGTGTCGTCGTGGCCGTGGTCGCCGCGGCGGGCGGCCTCGGCGAAAAAACGAAGACGCTGGTGACGACCGTCGAAGCGGCGCGGCCGGCGGCTCCGTCGAACGCCTCGCAGCGCAGCACCGGGCTGACGCCGCACGAAGCGTATGTGCGCGATGCGGCCGGGGTGGCGTTCGTGACCTCGACGGTCGTGCAGAAATCGGAAGCTTCGCCGTTCAACCTGTTCGGCGAACAGAGTCAGCGCCAGGGCACGGCAACCGGCTCGGGCATCGTGATCGATGCGAACGGCACGATCCTGACGAACTACCACGTGGTCGAGAACGCGGTCAAGGTCACGGTGAGCTTCGAAAAAGGCAAGTCGGTCGAAGCCCAGGTGGTCGGCAAGGATCCGTCGAACGACCTCGCGGTCCTGCGCATCTCGACCGACGGCCTGACGCTGCACCCGCTGCACCTGGGTGACTCGAGCGCGGTGCAGGTGGGCGATCCCGTGTATGCGATCGGCAACCCGTTCGACCTCGAACGCACGTTGACGACGGGCGTGATCTCGGCGCTGCAGCGTGAGATCACCGCTCCGAACGGCTTCACGATCAACAACGTGCTGCAGACCGACGCGCCGATCAACCCGGGCAACTCGGGCGGGCCGCTGCTCAACGTCGAGGGCGAAGTGATCGGCATCAACTCGCAGATCGAGACCGGCGGCAGTGGCGACGGCAGCGTCGGCATCGGCTTCTCGATCCCGATCAACACGGCCAAGAACGAGATCGCCCAGCTGGAGAAGGGCGGGACCGTGCGCGGCGCGTACCTCGGCCTGACGTCGCTGACGATCGACGGCTCGCTGTCGGCGCTCAACCTGCCGGTCAAATCGGGGGCGCTCGTGCAGAGCGTGGAGCCGGGCACGGCCGCGAAGCAGGCAGGCATCCGCGGCGGCTCGGTGAGCACGACCACCGAAAACGGGCAGGTGGCGGTCGGCGGCGACATCATCGTCAAGATCGACGGCAAAGAAGTCGCGAGCTCCGAAGACCTGGCCAACGACATCGAGGAAAAGAAGCCGGGCGCGAAGGTCACGATCGAACTTCTGCGCGCCAACGGCAAAGGCGGATACGAACACAAGACGGTGAGCGCCACGCTCGGGCAGCGGCCGAACTCGGTCGAAAACCCGAACACCCCCGAAGGCTGAGCGCGGGGGCGCACGCCCCGCTACCGTGGGGGACATGTCAGACGCGCCCCGCGTGAAGATCTGCGGCATCACCAATCTGCCCGACGCGGAGCTCGCCGTGGAGCTGGGCGCGTGGGCGCTGGGCATGATCTTCTACGAGGGCTCCCCCCGGCAGTGCTCGCCGGCGCAGGCGCAGGCGATCGCGGCGGCGCTTCGCCGCCGCGTGGAGCTTTGCGGGGTGTTCGTGAACGCGCCGCTGGAGCGGATCGTCCACGACAGCGAGGAGCTCGGGCTGAGCCTCGTGCAGCTGCACGGCGATGAGGGTCCGTCGTTCTGCTCGGAGGTCGCTCGCAGGACGGGCACGCGTGTGATCAAGGCCGCGCAGGTGTCGGGGTCGGGCGACGTGCGCGACCTGGAGCGCTTCCACGTCGACTTCCACCTGCTGGACGCCCGCGCCAAGGCGGTCGCGCGGCAGGGCATGCGCGGCGGCACGGGCGAGACGTTCGACTGGGCGCTCGTGCGCGAGCGCCGCTCGCAGGTGCCGCTGATCCTGAGCGGCGGCCTGACGGCGGAGAACGTGGCGGCGGCGATCGAGCAGGTGCGGCCGTATGCCGTGGACACGGCGAGCGGCACGGAGTCCGCGCCTGGGCACAAGGATCCGGAGCGGCTGCGGGCGTTCTTCCAGGCGGTCTCGCAGCAGCAGCAACCCGAGCGTGTCGAGCCGGCGGCGACGGTGGTTCAGCCGGCGTGAGCGCGCAGACGGACGAGCTGGCGCTCGAGCATCGCTTCGGGCCCTACGGCGGGCAGTTCGTGCCCGAGACGCTGATGCCGGCGTTGGCGGAGCTCGAGCAGGCGTGGCGCGCGGCGCGCGCGGACCCGGCCTATCGGGCGGAGCTGAGCGGGCTGCTGCGCGACTTCGGCGGGCGCCCGACGCCGCTCTACCGGGCGCGCCGGCTGTCGGAGCGCGTGGGGCGCCCCGTGTATCTGAAGCGGGAGGATCTCAACCACACGGGCTCGCACAAGCTCAACAACGCGCTCGGCCAGGCGCTGCTGGCCAAGCGCATGGGCAAGCCGCGGATCATCGCCGAGACGGGCGCCGGCCAGCACGGGGTGGCGACGGCGACCGTGTGCGCGCTGCTGGACCTGGAATGCGTCGTGTACATGGGCGTCGAGGACACGCGCCGCCAGCGTCCGAACGTGCAGCGCATGGAACTGCTGGGCGCGCGCGTGGAGCCGGTGGACGCGGGCGCGAAAACGCTCAAGGAGGCGACCTCGGCGGCGATCCGCGACTGGGTCACGAACGTGCGCAGCACCCATTACGTGATCGGCTCGGTCGTCGGTCCGGCGCCGTACCCGGCGCTCGTGCGCGACCTGCAGCGGGTGATCGGCGACGAGGCGCGCGCGCAGCTGCTCGAGCGCGAGGGCAGGCTGCCGGCACGGGTGATCGCATGCGTGGGCGGCGGCTCGAACGCGATGGGGATCTTCGCCGCGTTCATCCCCGACGAGCAGGTCGAGCTGGTGGGCGTTGAGGCCGGTGGCGAGGGCATCGAGACGAGCCGCCACGGCGCGCCGCTGACGGTCGGCGGCCGTCCCGGGATCCTGCATGGCTCGCGCTCGGCTGTGATGCAGGACGAGGAGGGGCAGATCGTGCAGGCGCACTCGATCTCCGCGGGCCTGGACTACCCGGGCGCTGGACCCCAGCACGCGCACCTGCGCGATATCGGTCGCGCGCGCTATGTCGCGGTGCCGGACGCGCAGGCGCTCGACGCGTTCAGGGTGCTCGCGCGCCTGGAGGGCATCATCCCGGCGCTGGAGACCGCGCACGCGCTCGCGTGGGTGCTCGCACAGACTGACGGGGAGCACCCTGATGGGCACGGGCTTGATCTCGTGTGCCTGTCGGGCCGCGGCGACAAGGATCTGGCCGAGGTGCTGGCGGCCGGCGGCGAGGCGCACGCGTGAGACGCAGGGCGCGGCGGCGGCTGGCGCGATGAGCACCGTCGAGGCCACGGGCGCCGAGCGGATCGCGCGGGCGTTCGCGAGCGCGGCCAAGCGCGCGGCGCTGATGCCGTACGTGATGGGCGGCTTTCCGACGCTCGAGGACTCGCTGCGGATCGGGCAGGCGTGCGTGCAGGCGGGGGCGGATCTGATCGAGCTGGGGCTGCCGTACTCCGATCCGCTGGCGGACGGCCCGGTGATCCACGACGCGGGCACGTGCGCGCTGGCGGCGGGCGCGAACGTGGCGGGGGTGCTGGAGGTCGCGCGGGCGCTGTCGGCGAGCGTTCCGGTGGCGCTGATGTGCTACGCGAACATGGTGTTCGCGCCGGGCGTGGACGCGTTCGTGGAGCGTTTGGCGCGGACGGGCGCGTGCGGGATGATCGTGCCCGACCTGCCGCTGGGAGAGGGCCCGGAGGTGCTGCGCGCGTGCGACGAGCACGGTCTTGCGCTGATCCCGCTGGTGGCGCCCACGACCACCCCCGAGCGTCTGGCGCAGATCGGGGCCCAGGCGCGTGGCTTCCTCTACACGGTGTCGGTGGTGGGCACGACCGGCGAGCGCCGCGAGCTGGGCGGCGATCTTGCGGAGATCATCGCGCGGGCGAAGGCGAGCACGAGCGTGCCGGTGGCGATCGGCTTCGGGATCGCCACGGCGGAGCATGCCCGCCGGGCCGCGGATGCGGGCGCCGACGGCGTGATCGTGGGCACGCGCCTGGTGCGCGCGGCGGGCGAGGCGGGGGACCCGGCGGCGGCGGTGGGCGCGGTCGTGGGCGAGCTGGCGGCGGGCCTGGCGGCGACCGACCGCGACCGCGGGCCGGCCAGCTAAGATTCGCCGCACATGGGATTCATCATCACCGTCACCGCCGGTCTGGTCGTGTGGATCGTGCTCTGGGCGATGGGGACGAAGGGCTTCGACTCGTTCCTGCTGGCTTCGGCGATCATCCTCGTGGGTGCGTCGCTGAAGATCCTCTCCGGCTATCTGCCCAGCCGGCGCAGCTAGCGCCTCCGTGGTTGCGCGCTGGCTGGGCCTGCTCGCTCTCGCCGCGGCTCTCCTGGGCGTGGTCGGTTGCGGCGGTGTAGCTGTCTCGGATGTCGCGGAAGCGACCGGCGGACAGCTGACGGTCTACTCGAGCCTGCCGCTGCAGGGGCCGGAGGCGGCCGTCTCCGAGCAGATCGTCGACGGCGAGAAGCTCGCGCTGCACGACGCGGGCGGACGCGCGGGCGTGTTCAAGATCAACTACGACTCGCTGGATGACTCGAGCCTCACGAGCGGTGAATGGAACCCGGGGATAACGGCGACCAACGCCAAGGTCGCCGCGCAGGACACGAGCACGATCGCCTACCTGGGGGACCTCGACTCGGGCGCGACGGCGATCTCGCTGCCGTTCATGAACGAGGCGGGCGTCCTGCAGATCAGCCCCGCGAGCCCGTACGTCGGTCTGACGTCGTCGTTCGAAGCGGGGCAGGACGAGCCCGGACGCTTCTACCCGAGCGCCAAACGGACGTTCGTGCGCCTGCAGCCTGGAGATACCGCGCAGGCGCAGGCGCAGATCCAGTTGATGCGCTCGCGAGGCGTGCACAGGCTGTACGTGCTGGACGACCAGGATCCGTTCGACGTGCCGCTCGCGAACATCGTCGCCAACTACGCCGAACACGCGGGCATCACGGTGATCGCGCATGACAGCCTCTCCACCCGCCCGGAAGCGGTGTTCACCGGCGAGGTCGAAAAGATCGCCGAAAGCCACGCGCAGGCGGTATTCCTGGCGGGCGGAGAAGGCGCTGGCACGGTTGCGCTGTGGAAGGACCTGCACGAAGCGGCGCCGAGCCTGCTGCTGTTCGGCTCGGGCGCGCTGGCGAGCGAAGCGTTCGTCTCGCAGATCGGCGGCGCGGAAGCCGAGACGTACCTGACGACGCCGGTGCTGCCGGCGCGCATGTACCCGCCGAGCGCGCAGCGGGTGCTGCGCGAGTACCGCGCGATGTTCGGCGGCGAAGGCGACGCGTACGCGCTGTATGGCTATGAGGCGATGACGGTGGTGCTCGACGCGGTGAGGGGCTCGGGCGCCCGAGGCAACGATCGCCAGACGGTGATCGACCGCGTGTTCGCGACCAGGAACCGCAGCTCGGTGATCGGCCGCTACTCGATCGAAGCTGACGGCGAAACGACGCTGTCGCGATACGGCGTCGACCGTGTGAGCGGCGGGCGCCTGGTGTTCGGGGGCGCGCTCGAAGTTACGCACGCGGCGCAGTAGCCCGGTCGCTGTCTGGGCGGGGCTCTCAGCCGGCTGGCGCCTGCAGGCCGAGCGCGAGCCGGAAGCGCTGCACGCCGCCGGCCAGTTCGCGCCCGCCGCCGGCGAGCGTGGTGGTGGCGCGCAGGTAGGGGATGAACTTGGAGATGGAGGGGGCTTCGGTGAGCCCGATGCCTTCGAGCAGCGTGAGCAGCGTGGGGAAGTCGACGATGATGCTCGGCTGGATGCTTTCGCCCAGCGCCGCGGCGGCGGCGCCCCGCGGCGCGGCTGCGGCGAGCGTGCTCGACGGGTTGAGCGCCGTGGCGACGGATGCTTCGCCGATGCCGAGCACGAGCTTGGCCTGTCCCGCGGAGTCGCGTCCGTCGGCGATGTCGAGCACGACCGGCAGGCCGGTGATCCTCGCTCCGATGGCGGCGTCGGTGCCGGGGATCGAGACTGGGGAGACGGATGTGCCGCTCTTGCGCAGCTGCGCGGCGAGCGTCGCGACGGCGGCGCGCGAGGCGGCGGGGCTCTTGGAGGAGATGACGACGGCGCCGCGCAGTTCGAGCAGGTTGCCGCCGCTGGCGAAGATCCCGGCTGAGCCCATCCAGCTGGCGAGCTCGCGCTGGGCCTGCGGGCCGCCGGCGCCGAGCGCGCTGAGGGGCGTGAGCAGCCCGTTGAGGATGCCGCCGACGCTGACGCCGGCGGAGCTTTCTTCGGCGCCGCCGCCGAGCGTGCTGCCGAGCGATGCGAGGCTGTGCAGCTCCTGGACGTCCTTGCCGATGCTCGTGCCGACGTGGCCGACGCCGATTGCGAACCACGATTCGCCGGGTAGTTCGCCGAGCGCCTGGGCGCTTTCGGGGTCGGCGCTCAACAGCCCGCCTGCTTCGCCGGAGCCGCCCGCGGCGAGCGTGTCGACGTCGAGGCCGAGCGAGCTTGCGGCGGGCACGAGCGAGACGTTGGCTTCGTGTCCGCCTGCGAGCCCGCGCACGAGGCCGGTGATGCCCTGTTCCTGCGTGGAGCCGTGCGGGAAGCTCGCGGGGTTGACGTACACGTGCGCGAGCGCGTCGGTTGGCGCGGAGGCGAGCAGCCGGGAGTAGCCGCTGGCGTGCGCAAGCGCGCCGGCGCCGTGGGTCGCTTCGATCACGTCGTGCAGCCCCGCTTCGCTGCCGATGACGGCGAAGCGGTCGACCAGCCCGAGGGCGACGCCGCTGGCGTTGACCTCGTAGGCGACGCCGTGGTAGCTGGCGGCGTGTGCGCCCGCCTTGGCGGCCTGCGCGTCGAGGAACGTGCGCGCCTTGGCGCTGTCGCTGGTGTCGAGCACGATCGCGCCCTGTGCGCCGGAGCTCCCGAACGCGAACACGCCGGAGCTGGAGCCTCCGAGCAGGCCCTGCATCAGCTGCGAGGGCAGCGTGCCGGCGGAGGCGCCGAGCGAGGTGAGGAAGACGCCGGCGTGGGGGCCGAGCCAGGGCGCCACGTCGCGCGCGAAGTTGAGCTGCGCCGAGCCGGGGGTCTGCAGCAGCGCCAGCAGCCGCAGGTATGGGTTGGCGTGGTGGGTGAGCGCTTTGCCGAGCGCGAGCGCGTCCGTCTTCTCGGCGCCGCTGGGCCGCACGCTCGCGCCGATGTAGAGCGCCGCTGTGGGGGGCACGGCGCCCGCGGGGTCGGCGGCGGTGCCGGTGGGGCTGCTGGAGCCGCAGCCGGCGAGCGCGGCGCACAGGCTCGCCACGGCCGCTGCGCACGCGAGCCGCATGCGCGGGCGCCCGCCGGCGTGCGGCCGGCTGCTGCTATGAGGCTGCGACGAGTTGGTGGAAAGCGAGGGCAACGCGTGTTCCTTTCTGTGGGCAGCCGGGCGCGGCGGCGAGGCGATCGTAGCGCCGCGGGCGGATCGCGGTGCGGGCTGTGGACGCGCCATGAGCATGCGCTCGACCTGCAGGGACATGCGGCGTACCTGCAAGGCCCGTTTCAGCGGCCGCGATTGCACGCTGCCTTGCACGCCGTGCGACGAACTGCGGCTGCTGGGCGCCGCCACGAAAACCTCTATTAGCAGGGATTTCGCCGCGTCGGATGGTGCCGGGGCAGGAAAGTGGGACAGAATGTGCAAACGGGGTTGCATTGTGGGAGGAAGTGGGTTATCTTCGCGGCAGCGAGCCGGGGTGGAGGGACTCCTCCCATTCCTCCACCTCGGCTCGGTAATCAATTGGAGCCTTCCCACCCCCGCTCTCCCATGGTCCCCTTCCGCGGCACCTTCGACCACACGCTCGACGCAAAGAACAGGCTCACCGTCCCGGCGCGCTACCGCGCTGCGTTGTCGGAGGGCGTGGTGCTGGCGATGCCGGTGGACCTGAAGCCGTGCGTGGGCGTGTGGCGTCCGGAGGAGTACGAGCGCTACACGCGTCGGGCGCTGGCGGAGCTGCCGCCGCTGTCGCCGCGGCTGACGGAGCTGGAGCGCTTCTTCTACGGCAGCTCCCACGACGCGGAGCTGGACGCGGCGGGGCGCATCATGGTGCCGACGTTCCTGGGCGAGCACGCGGAGCTGGTGAAGGAGGTCGTGGTGGTGGGCGTGGGCGACCGCCTGGAGCTGTGGGCGAAGAACGCGTGGAACGAACATCGATCGACGCTGCTTAGCGGCGTGGCGGAGGTGACGGCTCGTGTCGACGACGCTGCTTGAGGCCAGGGGCGCTCGCGAGCGCGAGCGCGCCGGCGAGCGTCCGGGCGAGCGTCCGGGCGAGCGTGTTGGCGACCGCGAGGGTTGCGCGCCGGAGCTGGCGAGGCGCCGCCGCGCGGGCGGCGATGGCTCCCGCTCGCCGCGGGCGCGCCGCGCGGGCAGCCCCGCGAACAGGTCCGCGGCGGGCGCGGGCGCGGGAGCAGGCGGCGGCGAGGCGTCGCACACGCCGGTGCTGGCGAGCGAGCTGCTGGAGCTGCTTGACCTGGACCGAGTCCCACCCGCCCCGCTGGCGATCGACTGCACGTTTGGCGACGGCGGGCACGCGCGCCTGGTGGCGGAGCGACTGGGCGCGTCGGGGACGCTGGTGGCGATCGACCGCGATCCGCTGGCGGAGGAGCGCTTCGCGGCGCTGGCGGCGGAGACGGCGTGCTCGCTGCGCTTCATCCGCTCGGGCTACGCGGAGGCGCTGGAGCTGCTGGAGCGCGAGGGCGTGCGCGCGGACATGGTGTATTTCGACCTGGGCATGTCCTCGATGCAGGTGGACACGCGCGAGCGCGGCTTCTCGTACTCGTATGAGGCGCCGCTGGACATGCGCATGGACCCTTCGCAAGAGCTGAGCGCGCGCGAGGTGGTGGCGGAGTGGGACGAGCGTCGCCTGGCGCACGCGCTGCGCGACTTCGGCGAGGAGCGCCACGCGGGCGCGATCGCCCGTGCGATCGTGCGCCGTCGCGAGCTGGCGCCGATCGAGACGACGCAGGAGCTGGTGGAGACGATCACTCAGGCGCTGCCGGCGCCGGCGCGCTTCGCGGGCGGTCACCCGGCGAAGCGCTCCTTCCAGGCGCTGCGGATCGCTGTCAACGACGAGCTGGGGCAGCTGGAGCGCGCGCTGCCGCGCGCGTGGGCGCTGCTGCGCGAGGGCGGCGTGCTGGCGGGCATCTCTTTCCAGTCGCTCGAGGACAGGCGCGTGAAGCGCTTTTTGGTCGAGCGTGCGCGCGGCTGCATCTGCCCACCGGACCTGCCGGTGTGCGCATGCGGTCGCGACCCGGAGGCGGCGCTGCTGACGCGCCGCTCGATCGTGCCGTCGGCGCACGAGCTGGCCAGCAACCCGCGTGCCTCCTCGGCGCGGCTGCGGGCGGCGCGCAAGCTGACAGACGGCGGCGAGGCGCAGGCATGACCCCGCCCGCGGCAGCCTCCTCGCTTCCGCGCGGCCGGGTCGCGGCACCGCGCCCGCGCGTGGCGCCGCCGCGCCCGCGGCGTGTGTCAGGTCCTGTCCGCAAGCCGGCAGGGCGCGCGGCGCCGGTGGCTGCGCCGCGGCAGGCGGAGGTGGAACGCGGCCTGGCACTGGGCGTGCTGGAGGCGCTGGGCAGCCTGACGAGCAACGGGGCGCTGGACCGCCTGATGCGGGGGCGCGTGTGGATCGGCGTGATCGCGTTTGCGCTGATCGGCATCGTGACGCTGCAGCTGCTGGTGCTGCAGCTGAACGCGGGCATCGGCCGCGCGCTGGCGCATGAGGCGCAGCTGCAGCGGGCAAACGCGGCCTACAGCATCGAAGACTCGGAACTGGCGGGCGGCGAACGCGTGGAGTCCAAGGCGGAGCACCTGGGCATGCAGCTGGTGGCGCCGGGCGCGCTGCGCTTCCTGACGTCGGATCCGCGGGCGGCTGTCGCGCGCGCGGCGGCGGCGCTGAACACGCCGGTGCACTCGGCCAGCTCGACGTCCACTTCCAGGTCGACGCCCGCGTCCGCCGCGGGCGTCGAAGAACCGCCGGCGAGCTCCTCGAGCGCTGGCACCGGCACGAGCGCCTCGGCGACGGGCGGCGCGAGCGAACAGGCTTCGGGGGGCGAACAGGCTGCGGCGGGCGCGCAGGCGCCGAGCGGCGAACAGGCGCCGGCGGGCGAAGCGACGGCGCAGAGCACGACGCAGGCGGGCGCGAGCACGGCGAGCGAAACGAGCACCGCACACGAACCGACGGCGCCGGCGGGCGCGGCGGGCGGGACCGAACCGCCGGGCACGGGCTAGGCGCGTGGCGGGCGTGCAGCGCCGCGTGCGCGTGATCTTCGGGGTGTTCCTGGTGCTGCTGGTGGTGGCGGCGGGGCGCACGGTGTATTTGGGGGTGGTGCGTGGTGGGGCGCTGCGCAGGGCGGCGAGCGACGAGCAGCTGACGAGCGAAACGGTGATGGCGCCGCGCGGGGTGATCACGGATCGCAATGGCGTGGACCTGGCGGTGTCGGAACCGGCGCAGGACATCTCGGCGGACCCGTACCTGATCAAGGATCCGCTGGAAGCGTCACACCAGCTGGCGCCGTTGCTGGGGCAGACGCAGTCGAGCCTGCTGACGAAGCTGTCGGAACGCCGCGGCTTCGTGTATCTGGCGCGGGCGCTTGCGCAGAAGACGGCGAAGGCGGTGCTGGCGCTGAGGATCGAAGGGGTGACGGGCACGCCGGTGATGCATCGGGTGTATCCGCGCGGCACGCTGGCGGCGCAGGTGCTGGGCGTGGTGGGCGCGGAAGGCAAGGGGCTGGCGGGCCTCGAGTACTCGCGCAACGGGCTGCTGGCGGGCATGTCCGGTCAGCGGCGCGTGGTCAGCGATGAGATCGGCCAGCCGGTGTCGATCAGCGAAACGCGCCGCGAGGTGCCGGGCGCGTCGCTGCAGCTGACACTTGACGCGAACATCCAGCAGCGCGCGGAAGACGTGCTGCAGGCGGTGGCGCGCGTGTTCAGCCCGAAAGACGCGACGGCGATCGTGATGGATCCCCGCAGCGGGGCGCTGCTGGCGCTGGCGAACTGGCCGCAGGTGGACGTGAACGACCCGTCGGCGTACTCGCGGGAAGCGATGGCGAACGCGCTGGAGGACCGCGCGGTGGGCTTCGACTACGAACCGGGCTCGACGTTCAAGGCGGTGACGGTGTCGGGGGCGCTTGAAGCGGGGCTGATCACGCCGAGCACGCCGTTCAACATCCCGGACCAGATACAGGTGGCGGAAAAGACGATCCACGACGACACGGAACACCCGGAAGAAACGCTGACGACGGCGCAGATCCTGGCGCGCTCGAGCAACGTGGGCGCGATCAAGATCGGGGCGCTGGAGGGCGCGCCGCGCTTCAACGAATGGGTGCACCGCTTCGGCTTCGGCGAGCCGACGGGCGTGGACCTGCCGGGCGAGGAAAAGGGCGCGACGCTGCCGCTGAAGGAATACTCGGGCTCGTCGATGGGCAACCTGCCGATCGGTCAGGGCGAGCTGGTGACGCCGATGCAGATGGCAACGGCCTATGCGGCGATCGCCAACGGCGGCATCCTGCGCCCGCCGCACATCGTGCGGTCGGTGGGCGGGCGTGCGGTTCGAGAGCCGGCCGGCCATCGCATCATCTCGACGGGAACAGCGGCGGCGCTGCGGCACATGCTGGAGGGGGTGCTGGGGCCGGAAGGCACGGCGAGCGAGGTGTCGATCCCGGGCTACGAGCTGGCGGGCAAGACGGGCACGGCGAGCAAGGTCGACACGGCGACGGGCGAATACTCGAAATCGGCGTATGTGGCGTCGTTCATCGGCTTTGCGCCGGCGACGGACCCGAAGCTGCTGTGCGCGGTGGTGGTGGACGAACCGACCGCCGGCTCGATCTTTGGCGGCACGGTGGCGGCGCCGGCGTTCGGGCAGATCATGAGCTTCGCGCTGCCGTATCTGGGCATCGCGCCGGGCTGAGCCGGGACGTCGCGCCGGCGGGAGCCGCGCCAGTGGTCTCCTACCCCTTGAGTAGCATCAACGCATGAGACTGGACGCGTTGATCGCGGCGGAGCCGGATGGCGAGGCGGCCGGCGTTGAGATCACGGGTCTCGCGTATGACAGCCGCGAGGTGAGGCGCGGCGACCTGTTCTTCTGCGTGAGCGGCTTCAGCAGCGACGGCCACGAGTTCGCGCGGGAGGCGGTGCGAGCGGGCGCGGCGGCGCTGGTGGTGGAGCGCCCGCTGGGGCTGGACGTGCCGGAGGTGGTGGTGGCGTCTGCGCGCGCGGCGATGGCGCCGGCGGCGGCGCGCTTCTATGGCGAGCCGGCGCGCAGCCTGCGGGTGGTGGGGGTGACGGGCACGAACGGCAAGACGACGACGGCGTATCTGGTGCGGGCGTTGCTCGAGGGGATGGGCGAGCGGTGCGGCCTGCTTGGGACGGTGAAGTCAGTGATCGGCGGCGAGGAGCGCCAGGTGGCGCGCACGACCCCGGAGGCGATCGACCTGCAGGAGGACCTGCGGGCGATGCTGGACGGCGGCGACGTGGCGTGCGCGATGGAGGTGTCCTCGCATGCGCTCGAGCTGGGGCGCGTGGATGCGACGCCGTTTGCGGCGGCGATCTTCACGAACCTCACCCAGGACCACCTGGACTTCCACGCGGACATGGAGGCGTACTTCCTGGCGAAGCGGCGGCTGTTCGTGCCGGCGGACGGCGAGCGCCCGGCGGTGAGCGTGATCAACGTGGGCGACCCGTACGGGCGCAGGCTGGCCTCGGATCTAGACGGCGCGCTGACGTTCGCGGTGGAAGCGCCGGCGGACTACAGCGCGACGGACGTGCGCTGCGGCTTTGACGGCTGCCGCTTCACCCTGACGACGCCGCGGGGCGAGCGTGACGTGGCGCTGCCGATGCCGGGGCACTTCAACGTGGCGAACGCGCTGGGCGCGCTGGCGGCGGCGCATGCGCTGGGCGGGGATCTGGACGTGCTGGTGGCGGCGCTGGAGCGCGGCGTGCGGGTGCCGGGCCGCTTCGAGGCGGTGGATGCAGGCCAGGGCTTTGCGGTGCTGGTGGACTACGCGCACACGCCGGACTCGCTGGAGAACGTGCTGCGTGCGGCGCGCGAGCTGGTCGAGCCGGGCACGCCGCGCTTCGGGGCGGCGGGCGGCGAGCGCGGGCGCGTGCTGTGCGTGTTCGGCGCGGGCGGCGACCGCGACCGTGGCAAGCGGCCGCTGATGGGCGCGATCGCGGCGCGGCTGGGAGACGTGGCGATCGTGACGTCGGACAACCCGCGCTCGGAGGATCCGGAGCGGATCATCGAGGAGATCATGGATGGCGCGGTGGCGGCAGCTGGCGAGATGAGCGCGCTGGTGGATCGCGCGGCGGCGATCGAGGCGGCGGTCGCGTCGGCGCGGCCGGGGGACGTGGTGGTGATCGCGGGCAAGGGCCACGAGCAGGGCCAGGAGTTCGAGGGCGGGCGCAAGCTGCCGTTCGACGACGTGGCGGTGGCGCGTGCGGCGCTTGAGGCGCTGCAGGCGACACCCCGTGGCGGGGCGCAGGCAGGGGTGCGATGAGGGACTGGGACGCGCGCCACCTGGCGGCGGCGGCCGGCGCGACGCTGGTGCGCGCGCCGTTGGGCGCGCTGGCGCCGGGCGTGGCGGCGCACCCGGGCCCGCTGCGCGCGAGCGTGGACACGCGCACGCTGGCGCCGGGCGAGCTGTTCGTGGGGCTGGCAGGCGAGAACGTTGACGGCGGCGCGCACGCGGCGCGGGCGCTGGAGGCGGGCGCGTGGGGGGTGCTGGTGGCGCTGGAGCATGCGCAGGCGGCCGTGGACGCGACCTCCGCCGCGGCTGCCGGCGCGGACGGCGCGGTGCTGTCGCATCCGAACCCGCTTGCGGGCCTGCAGGCGCTTGCGCTGGCGTGGCGGCGGGAGCTGCGGGCGCGCGGCGCGATGGTGGTGGCGATCACGGGCTCGACGGGCAAGACCTCGACGAAGGACATCCTGGCGGCGCTTTTGGGCTCGCGCCTGCGGGTGGCGGCGAGCCCGGCGAACCTGAACACGGAGATCGGCCTGCCGCTGGCGCTGCTGGGCGCGCCGGCGGACACGGAGCTGCTGGTGCTGGAGATGGCGATGCGCGGGCGTGGCCAGATCGCGGAGCTGACGGCGATCGCTGAGCCGGAGGTGGGCGTGATCGTGAACGTGGGCCCGGCGCACCTGGAGCTGCTGGGCTCGCTTGAGGGGATCGCGGCGGCGAAGGCGGAGCTGATCGCGGGCCTTGCGCGGGGGGCGAGCGTGGTGGTGCCGGCGGGCGAGGCGCTGCTCGAGCCGCATCTGCGCGCGGATGTGCCGGCGATCACGTTCGGCGAGGGTGGCGACGTGCGCCTGGCGGAGCGCCGCGCGGACGGCTCGGTGCTGATCTGCCACGGCGAGACGGAGATCGAGCTGCGCCCGTCGTTCTCGCAGGCGCACAACCTGAGCAACCTGCTGGCGGCGGTGGCGGCGGCGCGGGCGCTCGGATACACGCCGCGCGGGCGCGTGGAGGTGCTGTTCTCGGCGATGCGCGGGCAGCGGATTGAGCTGGCCGGCGGCGTGGTGCTCGTCGCGGACTGCTACAACGCCAACCCGATGTCCATGCGCGCGGCGATCGACGACCTGGCCGAGGCGGCGTGTGCGCGCCGCGTGGCGGTTCTGGGGGACATGCTGGAGCTGGGGCCGCAGGGCGTGCGCATGCACCGCGAGGTCGGCGCGTATGCGCGGGATCGCGGCGTGGAGCTGCTGGTGACGGTGGGCCCGCTGGCGGCGGAGCTGCGCGAGGACTTCGGCGGCGAGAGCTACGCGACGCCGGACGCGCAGGCTGCGGGGGAGCTGGTCGGCGGGCTGCTGCGCGAGGGCGACGTGGTGCTGGTGAAGGGCTCGCGCGGGGTGGGCCTGGAGCGCGTGATCGAGCGCCTGGGCGGGGATTCAGCGCGGGGCGATGCGCCGCCGGCGCTGGCGGATGCGCGGCCGGTCCTTGACGCGCTGGCGGAGCGGGGCTGAATGGGCCGGATTCTCTTCGGGGGCACGGCCGCGCTGCTGATCTGCATCTTCCTGAGCCCCAAGTTCATTGAGTTCCTGCGCAGGCGCGAGTTCGGCCAGCACATCCGCGAGGACGGCCCGGAGGGGCACCACCAGAAGGCGGGCACGCCGACGATGGGCGGGATCATCGTGTTCCTGGCGGTGTCGGTGTCGTTCCTGATCCTGACGGAATGGGAATGGCGCTCGATGGGCGTGTTCGGCGCGACGATCGCGTGCGCGCTGCTGGGCTTCGCGGACGATTACACGAAGCTCGTCAAGCGCCGCTCGCTGGGCTTGCGCGCGCGCACGAAGCTGGGGGTGACGATCGCGATCTCGGTGGGGCTGTGGTTCGTGGCGGTGCACGAGGGGCACCTGCCGTCGACGCTCGAGCTGAACTTCGTCGACTACCACATCGACCTGGGCCCGCTGTTCCCGCTGCTGATCTACCTGGTGGTGGCGGGCACGACGAGCGCGGTCAACCTGACGGACGGCCTGGATGGCCTGGCGGCGGGCTGCGCGGCGATCGTGCTGCTGGGGTACATCGGCATCGCGTTCCTGGCGGGCGACTTCGACCTGGCGATGCTGGCGGGCTGCCTGGTGGGCGCGTGCATCGGCTTCCTGTGGTTCAACGCGTTCCCGGCGACGATCTTCATGGGCGACACGGGCTCGCTGGGGCTGGGCGGCGCGATCGCGGGGCTGGCGGTGATGACGAAGACGGAGCTGCTGCTGGTGCTGATCGGCGGCATCTTCGTGGTGGAGGCGCTGTCGGTGGCGATCCAGGTGATCTCCTTCCAGACGACGCGCAGGCGCGTGTTCATGATGGCGCCGATCCACCACCACTTCGAGCTGAAGGGCTGGTCTGAGACGAAGATCATCCTGCGCTTCTGGATCGTGGCGTCGATCTGCGGAGCGATTGGATTCACCATCTACCGCCAAAGCCGCGGGGTCTAGTCTGGCTTGCCTCTCGCTCGTCTAGACGGCTGGGTTGTATGACTGGGAGGCTTCCACGCACTGGCGTCGAAGTGAGCATGGATGCCAGCAGCGCGAGGGAGTGGTGGCTCGGCCACCCGGGCCAAGGCCGGCCGAGGGCGCGGTGCGGGCAAGGCCGTCCGCGCGACGGCGGGCGGCGAGCGCTCGCTGGAGCACAGCATGCTGCTGACGGCGACGATGTGCCTGCTGGCGTTCGGCGCGGTGATGGTCTACAGCGCGTCCTCGGCGACGACGCTGCTGCAGGGCGGCGGCTACGGCGGCAGCTACCTGATCAAGTTCTTCGGCTATGGCGCGGTGGGCCTTGTGCTGATGCGGGTGCTGGCGCGCGACGGCGTGGCGAAAGTGCACACGATCACGGCGCCGTTGCTGGCGCTGTCGTTCGCGCTGGTGCTGGCGGTGCACATCCCGCACGTGGGTGTGAGCATCAACGGCGCGCGCCGCTGGGTCGGTCCGGCGTCGTTCCAGTTCGAGCCGTCGGAGCTGATGAAGTTCGCGCTGGTGCTGTATGCGGCGACGCTGCTGGCGAAGCGCCCGCAGCAGGTGCACGACCTGCGCGCGCTGGCGAAGCCGCTGCTGCTGGTTGTGGGCTCGGCGAGCGTGCTGGTGTTCACGGAGCCGGATCTGGGCACGGCGATGGTGATCTCGTTCACGGTGGCGGCGATGCTGGTGGCGGCGGGGATCCCGCCGCGCCAGCTGGGGCTGATCGCGGGCACGGTGCTGGGGCTTGTGCTGGTCTACGCGATCGCGCGCCCGTATGCGCGTGCGCGGCTGACGTCGTTCATCGACCCATGGGCGCATGCCTCCTCGAGCGGCTTTCAGGCGGTGCAGGGCCAGATCGCGATCGGCTCGGGCGGCCTGTTCGGCGTGGGCCCGGGCCAGTCGGTGCAGAAGATCTTCTACCTGCCGGAGGCGCAGACGGACTTCATCCTGGCGGTGATCGCGGAGGAGCTGGGCGTGATCGGCGTGTTCGCGCTGCTGTTCCTGTACGGCATGATCGCGTGGGCGGGTCTGCGCGCGGCGAAGGCGGCGCGCAGCCTGTACAGCGCGCTGATCGCGGTGGGCGTGACGGCGCTGATCGTCTCGCAGGCGGTGCTGAACGCGTTCGCGGTGCTTGGCCTTGCGCCATTGACGGGCGTGCCGCTGCCGTTCGTGTCGTACGGCTCGAGCAGCCTGATCGTGATGCTGGCGGCGATGGGCCTGCTGCTGAACGTTGCGTCGGGCGCGACGGGGCACGTGCGCGCGGTGGCGACGCCGCGGCGCGGGCGCTCCGCCGACGCGCGGGCGCGCGAACAGGCACGATTGGGCGGTGATGGAAACTACGAAGAGGATCGTGATCGCCGCAGGCGGGACCGCGGGGCACGTGGTGCCGGCGCTCGCGGTGGCGGACGCGCTGCGGGCTGAGGGCGCGACGGTCGAGTTCATCGGCGGCGAGCGCGCGGAGGCGCAGCTGGTGCCGGCGGCGGGCTTTCCGCTGCACACGATCGCGGTGGCGGGCCTGCACCGGCGCGACCCGCTGCGCGCCGCGCGCGCGCTGTGGCTGGCGGCGGCGGCGGTGCCGCGCGCGCGGTCGCTGCTGAAGCAGCTGGCGCCGGACGCGGTGATGGGCGGCGGCGGCTACGTGGCTGGCCCGGTGGGCGTGGCGGCGTTGAGCATGCGCATCCCGCTGGTGCTGACGGAGGCGGACAGCCATCTGGGGCTGACGAACCGGCTGCTGGCGCGCTTTGCGCGGCGCGTGTGCCTGGCGTTCGCGCTGCCGGGCCGCGGCGGGTCCCGCTACCGCGTGACGGGGCGGCCGATCCCGGCGGTCACGCACGACCGCGTGGCGGCGCGCGCGCGCTTTGAGATCGACCCGCAGGCGACGTGCGTGCTGGTGTTCGGCGGCTCGCTGGGCGCGCGCTCGATCAACCTGGCGGCCGTGGAGGCGTTCTCGGGCGCGCCGTTTCATGTGCTGCACGTGAGCGGCAGGCGCGACCACGCGGAGCTTGCGGCGCGCCAGCTGCCGGCTGACTACGACCTGCGCGAGTACCTGCCGCTGGCGGACTTCGCGGACGCGCTGGCGGCGGCGGACCTGGTGGTGGCGCGCTCGGGCGGCTCGGTGTTCGAGATCGCGGCGCACGGCCTGCCGGCGGTGCTGGTGCCGTATCCGCACGCGTCGGCGGACCACCAGAGCGAGAACGCGCGCTGGATGGCGGAGGCGGGCGCTGCGGTGGTGATCGCGGACGCGGAGCTGAGCGGCGCGCGCCTGGGCGGCGAGGTGGCGGCGCTGCTGGCGGACCGCGAGCGGCTGGCGGCGATGGCTGCGGCTTCCGCGGGGCTGGCGCGCCCGGACGCGGCGCGGGATGTGGCATGCGAGCTGTTGGACGCGGCAGCGCGATGAGCACGGTGCAGCGGCCGCAGGGGCGGCGTCATGAGAGCTCCGGCGTCACGGAGCGGCCGGCAGCATGAGCGCGCCGGCCGGGTCGTGGAGCGGGCGGCGCCTGCACTTCGTGGGCGTGGGCGGCGCGGGCATGAGCGCGTATGCGCGCGCGGCGCACGCGCTTGGCGCGGAGGTGAGCGGCTCGGATGCGGCGGGCGGCCCGTACCTGGATCGCCTGGCGGCGGACGGCGTGCTGCGGGCGCACGTGGGCCATCGCGTGGAGAACTTGCCGGCGGGGGAGGGCGTGGAGCTGTTCTACTCCTCGGCGGTCGGGGCGGAGAACGCGGAGCGCGTTGCGGCTCGCGAGCGCGGCATCCCGGAGCGCCCGCGCGCGGACCTGTTGGGGGAGCTGAGCGCGATGCGGCGCACGATCGCGGTGGCGGGCACGCACGGCAAGACGACGACGGCGTCGATGATCGCGCACGCGCTGCGCGCGGCGGGCATGCGGCCGGGGTGGCTGGTGGGCGCTCCGATCGGCGGCGGTCTGGCGAACGCGGAGTGGGGGGAGGGCGAGTGGCTGGTGGTGGAGGCGGACGAGTCGGACCGCTCGATGTTGAGTTTGAGCGTGGAGGTGGCGCTGCTGACGAACGTGGAGCTGGACCACCACGCGACGTTCTCCTCGCTTGGCCAGCTGCGGGAGGCGTTCGGCGAGTTCCTGGCGCTGGCGCGCACCGCGGTGGTGGCGTGGGATCGACCTGAGCTGCTGGCGCTGGCGCCGGCGGGGGGCGTGGACGTGGTGGGCTATGACGCGCCGGAGCCGCAGCTGGTGCCCGGCGGCTCGCGCTTTGACTGGCGCGGCCACGAGGTCACACTGGCGGTCCCGGGCGCGCACAACGCGCTGGACGCGGCGGGGGCGCTCGAGGCGGCGCGCATCGCGGGGGCGGAGCCGGAGCTCGCGATCGCGGGCCTGGCTGGCTTCCACGGCGCGGGCCGGCGTTTTCAGCCGCTGGGCGATGGGCCGAACGGCGCGCGGCTGTACGAGGACTACGCGCACCACCCGAGCGAGATCGCGGCGACGCTGCGCGCGGCGCGCACGCTCCCGCACCGGCGTCTGGTGGCGGTGTTCCAGCCGCACCTGTACTCGCGCACTGCTCTGCTGGCACGCGAGTTCGGCGAGGCGCTGGCGCTCGCGGACGCGGTGGTGCTGCTGGACGTGTACCCGGCGCGCGAGCGCGCGGAGGATCACCCGGGCGTGAGCGGCCTGCTGCTCGCGCGCGCGACCGCGGACGCGGGCAGGGGCAGGCCGGTGTACTGGACGCCCGGCTTCGCGGAGGCGGAGGCGGTGCTGCGCGGCGTGCTGGAGCCGGACGACCTGTGCCTGGTGATGGGCGCGGGCGATGTCGACGCGCTGGGGCGAGCGCTGGTGGCGCCGTGAACGAGCCGGCGGGCATCGAGCGTGGCTACCCGCTGGCGCGCCTGACGACGGTGCGCACGGGTGGCGCGGGCGAGTGCTTCGCGCGGGCGGGCAGCGAGAAGCACCTGCTGGAGCTGCTCGCGTGGGCGGCCGCCGAGGACCTGGCGGTGAGCGTGGTGGGCTCGGGCTCGAACCTGCTGGTGGCGGACGAGGGCGTGCGCGGCCTGGTGGTGAAGCTGGACCGAGACCTGGCGTCGATCGCGGTGGATGGCCGGCGCATGCTGTGCGGCGGCGGCGCGCGCCTGCCGGCGGTGGCGGCGCGCGCGGCGCGCGCGGGCCTGTCGGGAATCGAGTTCGGCGTGAACATCCCCGGCACGGTGGGCGGCGCGGTGCGCATGAACGCGAACGCGTACGGCGGAGAGCTGGGGTCGGCGCTGGAGTGGGTGCAGATCGCGACGGCGTCAGGCGTGAAGCGCCGCGAGCCGAGCGAGCTGGGCTTCGCCTACCGCAGCTCCGCGATCGCAGACGGGGAGATCGTGATGCGGGCGAGCCTGCTGCTCACTGAAGCGGACCCAGCGGCGGTGAAAACGACGCTGGAGGAGATGCGCACTCGACGCCACGCGGCCCAGCCGCAGGGCATCAAGACGTTCGGCTCGACGTTCAAGAATCCCGAGGACCCGCGGGCGGAGGGGCGCAGCGCGGGGCTGCTGCTGGCCGAGGCGGGCTGCAGTGGCCTGACGGTCGGCGGCGCGCGCTTCGCCCCCAAGCACGCCAACTTCATCGAGAACATCGGTGCCGCCGCGTCCGCGGACGTAATCGCCGTGATGGCCGAGGGCCGCATGCGCGTGCTGGAGCGCTTCGGCGTGGCGCTCGCGCCCGAGGTGCAGACGCTGGGCGACGTGCGCTTTCCCTGGTAGCGCTCGCCTGCTGGTAGTTCCACGTCGGGTCCTGTCACCATGCTATGGTCTCCGCAGAGAATACGAATCAGAGAATACGACTTAGGGAGACATGAATGCAGGCATCCATACAGAACCCCGTGACCGTCGCCAAGCGACAGTTCATGTTCGGACGCGATGACGTCGAACGGGCGATGGCCGGTCAGTCGCCCGAGCCGATCGCAAGCCATTACGTGGTCATCGGCGAGGGGCGGTTTCCCCCGAAGCAGGTGATCATCGCGCTCACGGGTCTCGACCGCGCTGACTTCACCACGCACCACGCGCGGCGCATTCTCAAAGGCCTTGGCTTCGCCGTCGGCCGGCTGGATGAGGGTCGGCTGGACGACGAAACCCGCGCGCGTGCGCGGGAGCGCCGCACAAGGCATCGCGAGGATCTCGCCAGCGCAGGCGCAGGCGGCGCGCGCGCCTTGGGGCGGCCGAGCGCCCAGGAGCTCGAGCCGTTCATCGGCAAATGGGTAGCCACGCGAGGCCCGCACGTGTTGATCGCCGCCGACCATCCAAGCACCGTGGTGGACTGGCTTGCCGAACACGCTCAGCAGGCCGACAGCATGTTCCGGGTGCCTGAGACCGAGCAGCAGGCCAGCGGCCTCGCGCCGCTGTGAGATTCGACTTCCAAGCGCTGCCCAAGCTCAGCGGCAGGGCGCGACCGATTATCGACGTCGTGGTGGAGGGGCTCGACTTCGCTCCGCAAGCCTGCCTGCTCGACACCGGCGCCAGCGAGGTGCGGATGGGGGCGCATGTGGCCGAGCTGGTGGGCCTTGAGCTCGACACGGCGGACGTGACTGGGGTCGTGGTTGGCGGTTTGCAGACCACGGGGCGGGCCGCTCGCGTCCAGCTCACGCTTCGCCAGAGCGCGCACACGTGGTTCTCGACCGTGTACTTCTGCGACCCCTGGCCGTGGGCCTTCGGCTTGCTCGGATTGGCGGGGTTGGACCCGTTCTTGACGATCGTCGACACCTACGAGGAGTGGGTCGAGCTTCAGCCGCTCGCCCGCTGATATCGGTAGGGGTTCGCGGCGCGGGGTCGAAGACCTCACGAATGGCTCGCTCGATTGCCGCGCATCCGCCGAAGCGAATCGCCGGTGCTCGAGCGCGGGCGCGCTCGCCCCGTGAGATAGGTTCGCACGCGCTGCGCGCGCCTGCAGAGGCGCTGCGGGCGGCGCTGATCTTCTTCAGGGACCGGCGGCGAGCGCGGATCGCGCTGCTCGCCGTAGTGATCGCCATGCCGGTGCTCGGCGGCGCCTGGCTGCTGCTGCGCAAATCCTCGTTCGTGGCGGTGCAGACGGTGCAGATCACCGGCGTGCACGGTGCTGAGGCCCCGGAAGTGCAGGCGGCGCTGGAACACGCCGCGCACGGCATGAGCACCCTCGCCGTGAACACGGCAGCGCTGCAATCCTCGGTCGCGCCGCTGCGCGTCGTGCGCGCGGTGCATGCCGTCCCGCGCTTCCCGCACGGCCTGCGCATCGAGGTCACCGAGCAGCTGCCGGTCGCGGCGTTGACGGTTGCGGGCGTGCGCACCGCGGTGGCTGCCGACGGCGTGGTGCTCGGCCCGTCGCTCCTGTCCGGCTCGCTCCCCACCGTCAGCGGCTGGGTCGTGCCGGCGCCCGGCAAGAGCGTCAAGGGCGCGACGCTGCTGGCGGAGTTGAGCGTGCTCGGCGCCGCGCCTACGCTGCTCGCCAAGCACGCCGAACGCGTCTTCGTGGGGGCCAAGGGGCTGACCGTGGCGATGCGCAACGGCCTGCTCGTGTACTTCGGCGATGCCACCCGCGCGCACGCCAAGTGGCTGTCGCTCGCGCGGGTGCTGGCCGACTCCGGCTCGGTCGGCGCGTCCTATGTCGACGTGCGCCTGCCCGGGCGTCCTGCGGCCGGGTTCCCCGAAGGCGTGACGCCGCCCGACGCGAGTGCGGCCGAAGGCGAAGCATCGGGGACATCCAAGGAAGCGCCGCTCAGCGGCGAATCGACGATCGAATCGCTCGCCTCGAGGCTCTCCAGAGGGACCGCCGCGGCGTCCGGCAGCGGGACCGAACCGGGAGCCGCTACGCCAACCGGCGCGACTGAAGGCTCCGAATCGAGCGGCGGCGAAGCCAGCTCCACCGGCGAAGCCGAAAGTCCCCAGACGACCACCGGATCCGGAGGATGACAACCATCAAGCTCAACTCGAGGTTGATGCCGTTCGCGGAGGGATTCTCAGGTAGTGGTAGAGAGTCCCGCGTTCTGCAACGTTCGTTGCGAGACTGAACCCCCTCGTTGACAGGGCGAAGTTCCCTGCATAACGTGCACATCTCGGCGGTTCGGCGACCAGTATGCTGCCAACCCTAATTTTCTACTGAAGGCTTCGGACAGAACCATCATGGAGAGAAGCGGAAGCTACCTGGCAGTCATCAAGGTCGTGGGCGTGGGCGGCGGCGGCACCAACGCGGTCAGCCGCATGGTCGACGCGGGGCTGCGCGGCGTGGAGTTCATCGCCGCCAACACCGACGCGCAGGCGCTCGCCATGTGCGACGCCGACATCAAGCTGAACATCGGCCACGAGTCGACCAAGGGGCTCGGCGCGGGCGCCAACCCGGACGTCGGCCTGGCCTCCGCTTCAGAGTCGCGCGACGACATCAAGGAGGCGCTCAAGGGAGCTGACATGGTGTTCGTCACCGCGGGCGAGGGCGGCGGCACCGGCACCGGCGCCGCTCCCGTGATCGCCGAGATCGCCAAGAACGAGATCGGCGCGCTCACCGTCGGCGTGGTCACGCGCCCGTTCGACTTCGAGGGCTCGCAGCGCGGCCGCCAAGCGATCGAGGGCATCGAGCGTCTGCGCGAGGTCGTCGACACGCTGATCGTGATCCCCAACGAGAAGCTGCTCGCCGTCGTCGAGCGGCGCACCTCCATGCTCGACGCCTTCCGCGAGGCTGACAACGTGCTGCGCCAGGGCGTGCAGGGGATCACCGACCTGATCACGATCCCCGGCCTCATCAACCTCGACTTCGCCGACGTGCGCACGATCATGCAGGACGCCGGCTCCGCGCTGATGGGCATCGGCACCGCAAGCGGCGAGAGCCGCTGCGCCGACGCCGCCCGTGCGGCCATCTCCTCGCCGCTGCTGGAAGAGTCCGTCGACGGCGCCACCGGCATCCTGCTCAACATCACCGGCGGCAAGGATCTCGGCCTGTTCGAGGTCAACGACGCCGCCGAGATCATCCAGAGCGAGGCCGACCCCAACGCCAACATCATCTTCGGCGCGGTGATCGACGAGAGCATGGCTGACGACGTGCGCGTGACCGTGATCGGCACCGGCTTCGATCACCGCCCTGGTCGCAGCACGCGCCGCGAGTCGCGCTCGGGAACGCGCCCCGACCGCAACCCGCGCATCTCCGACCGCCAGCGCTCGAACCTCGAGATCTCCGACGAGGACATCGACGTGCCGCCGTTCCTGCGCTGATGTAGCCCAGCTGGAGGGATCGACGGGCGTCAAAAGGTTCTGCCGGCCAGTACAAATTTGTACTGCTGTGTAGTACGCTTCGAGTATGACCGCCTTGAATCCGTTCGTGTGGGGACGCCCGATCGACGACACGTCGAAGATTGTCGGCATGGACGCCTTCGCCTCCGAGATGGCGCTGATGCTGAAGGCGCAGACGAACGTGGTCCTGTTCGGTCCTCGCGACACCGGCAAGACGACATTCACGACGCAGCTCATGCACGAGCTCAGGCGGTCGCACGGGCCAGATGCACCGCCGCACGAGGTCGTGCGCGTCAATCTCCAGCGGGCGATGAGCATCCCCGCGTTTTGCGCGTGTGTGCACGACGCGCTCCTCGCTCACCCCGACAAGGCACTGCGACGCGAGGCGCGCAGGCAACTGCAGCTGATGGAGAAGGAGATCGGATTTGACATCCGGGTCGTGAAGGGGAGCGTCAAACGCTCGGGTGTCACGCCCGAGCAGGACGGCGAGGCGCTGCACGCACAGCTCGCCTCGCTCGCTCGCCTGAGCAAGCACCTGGTGGTGGTGTTCGACGAGTTCCAGATGCTTCGTCACTGCCCCAACAGGCCATTGTCGATCATCCGCTCTGCGCTGATGAGCGCCGGAGCCAACCACGTGACATTGCTTATGACCGGAAGCATCCGTAACGCGCTGCGGATGATGGTGGAGAACAGCGAGGAGCCCCTGTTCGGCGAGGCCTATCAGGCGGAGCTGCCGGAGATCGCCGCGGCGGACTTCCTCGAGTTCCTCGATTTTCAGTTCCAGGCGACCGGCAAGCCGGCACAGGAGGAGGCACTCGTACACCTGCTCAACCTGACGCGCGCGCACCCCAAGCGCACGCAGCAGCTCGCGTGGGCGGTGTGGCGGGCCACAGACACCCAGCTCCCGATCGGGTCCGACCTTGTTCAGGAGGTCTACGACGAGCTCATTCGTGGAACCGACACGCAGGAGTTTCAGGCGATCGTGCAGGCGCTCGCCGATGGCGACGAGACTGCCGCAAACGACCTGCGGGCGCTCGCGGTCCTCGCAGACCTTGGTGGCCAGCACCTGACCAGCAGGGTGAACGCCGGTCTCTATGGGTTCTCCAGCCACACGCGTCTACCGGATGCCTGCGAGCGCCTCTACAGGCGCGGCCTCGTGCAGCAGGCGGCCGGCTCGTGGCGCCTCGTGGATCCGTTCTTCGAGGCATGGCTTCGCGTTACCAGCCCATTTGCGTGGCCCTCAACCGAGGCTGATGTGTGAACGCCGCCGTGGAGAGCGGTGAAGTGTACCGGCCAGCGTACGTTTATGTACTGCGTGCCCATACGTTCAGGCCCCGCGCTGCCTTCGCCCTCTGCCCTCGCTAGCCTGGACCGATGTCCTCCACGGCGCCCCCGCAGCTGCGACGCACCCCTCTGTTCGATGCTCACCAGGCGGCCGGCGCCAAGCTCGTCGACTTCGCCGGCTGGGAGATGCCCGTCCAGTACCGCGGCGTGCGCGAGGAGCACATGGCGGTGCGCGAATCGGCCGGGATCTTCGACGTCTCGCACATGGGCGAGATCGAGACCAGCGGCCCCGGTGCGCTCGAGCTCCTGCAGCGGCTGCTGTCCAACGACGTCGCCAAGATCCCGCTCGGCGGCGCGCAGTACTCGGTGCTGTGCCGCGAGGACGGCGGCGTGCTCGACGACCTGTTCACGTACAGACTGGACATCGAGCGCTACCTGACCGTCACAAACGCCGCCAACCACGAGCGCGACCTCGCGTGGTTTCGCGAGCACGCGGCCGACGTCGCCGACGACGTGGATGTCGCCGACCGGATCGACGACTGGGCGATGCTCGCCGTGCAGGGGCCGCTCGCGCGCGAGATCGTGCAGGCGATCTCCGACTCGCCGCTGCCCGCGCGCATGAGCGCCGAGCCGCGCCGCCTGGCCGCCGCCGAGGCGATCGTGTGCGGCACCGGCTACACCGGCGAGGACGGCGTCGAGATCCTGTGCGCGCCCGCGGACGCGCCCGCGCTGTGGGATGAGATCGTGCGCCGCGGCGCCGTTCCCGCGGGGCTCGGAGCGCGCGACACGCTGCGCCTGGAGGTGTGCTTCCACCTCTACGGCAACGACCTCAGCCTCGAGCGCGGGCCGATCGAAGCGGGCCTCGGCTGGTGCTGCAAGGAGGAAACCGGCTTCATCGGCGCTGACGCCGTGCGCGCCGTGCGCCAGCACGCCCCCGCCGAGAAGCTCGTGGCGTTCGTGATCGACGGCGCGGGGATCGCCCGCCAGGGCAACCCCATCGTCGGCGGCGGCGAGGTCACCAGCGGCACGCTCTCGCCGTGCCTGCAGGTCGGCATCGGCATGGCCTACGTGCCCGCCGAGCGGGCCGCCACCGGCGCCCGCCTGGAGATAGACGTTCGTGGCAAGATGCGGCCCGCCGTCGTCAAGGACAAGCCGCTCTACAGAAAGGACGCGTGAATGGGTCAGGCCAGCTATCCCGCTGATCTCCTCTATCACCCCGAGCACGACTGGGCTCGAATCGACGAGGAGGACCCCGCCCACGCGACTCTCGGCATCACCTGGTACGCGCAGGATGCGCTCGGCGAGGTGGTGTTCTTCGAGGCGCCCACCGTCGGCACGACGCTCACCAAGGACGAGCCGTACACCGAGGTCGAGTCCGTGAAGGCCGTCTCGGATGTCGTCGCGCCGCTCTCCGGAGAGGTGGTCGAGGTCAACCAGATCGCCACCGGGAACCCGGGGATGATCAACGAGGATCCATACGGCGAGGGCTGGCTGGTGAAGGTGCGCCTCGCCGATCCCGCCGAGCGCGAGAAGCTGCTGGACGCCGCCTCCTACATCGCCACGCTGGCCGGCTAGGCTGGCCGTTAGTTGAGTCGCTACACCGCCATCACCCCGGAGGACCTCGATGCGATGCTCGCCGCCATCGGCGTCGGCTCGCTGCAGGAGATCTTCGAGCGCCAGATCCCCGAGCCCGTGCGGCTCGGCCGCGAGCTCGACCTGCCCGAAGGGCTCCCCGAGCAGGACGTCTACGAGCACCTGCGCGCGCTCGCCGCGCGCAACACCAGCGCTGAGGACGAGCTGAGCTTCCTCGGCGCCGGCATGTACGACCACTACGTGCCGGCGCTGATCGACATGCTGATGGAGCGCTCCGAGTTCCTCACGCCTTACACGCCCTACCAGCCGGAGATCTCCCAGGGCGGGCTGCAGGTGATGTTCGAGTACCAGACCGCGATCTGCGAGCTGACGGGGCTGCCCGTGTCGAACGCGTCGGTGTACGAGGGGCCCTCGGCGGTCGCGGCGGCGGCGTACCTGGCCAAGCTGCACAACGGCGCGCGGCGGATCGTCGCGAGCGCCGGTCTTCACCCGCACACGCTGCAGACGCTGCGCACCACCGCGCACGGCTTTGGCATGGAGGTCGTCGAGGTGCCGCTGCTGGCCGGCTCTGCCGGCGGGCTCACCGACCTCGACGCGTGGACCGCCGCGATCGCGGCGGACGGCGGCGGCGACACCAGCGCGGCGATCTTCGCGCAGCCCAACTTCTACGGCGCCGTCGAGGACGCCGCCGCGCTCAGCGCCGCCGCCAAGGCCGCGGGCGGCGAGAGCGGGTCGGGTGGACACCGGCCGGTCGTGATCGCGCAGGTCGATCCGATCACGCTCGGCATCCTCGCGCCGCCCGGCGAGTGCGGTGTCGACGTGGCCGTCGGCGAGGGCCAGTCGCTCGGCAACCGCCTGGACTTCGGCGGGCCGTCCTTCGGCCTGTTCGCCGCGCGCGAGGAGTACCTGCGGCGGATGCCCGGCCGCATCGCCGGCGAGACGGTCGACGTGGACGGCAGGCGTGGGTTCGTGCTCACGCTGCAGACGCGCGAGCAGCACATCCGCCGCGAGAAGGCCACGTCGAACATCTGCACCTCGCAGGCGCTCAATGCGCTCGCCGGGGTCGTCTACCTGAGCTGGCTGGGGCGCCGCGGGATCGTCGAGCTGGGGGAGCTGCTGCTTGCCCGCACCCACTACGCGCGCGAGCGGCTCGCGGAGAGCGACGGGGTCGAGAAGCTCCACGAGCAGCCCGCGATCCGCGAGTTCGCGCTGCGCCTCGACGCCGACGTGGCCGCCGTCAAGCGCCGCTGCGCCGAGCACGGCGTCAACCCCGGCGTGGACGTGCACGAGCTGAGCGGGCGCGAGGAGGACCGCGGCGTGCTGCTCGTGGCGATCACAGAGCGGCGCACGCGCGCCGACATCGACCGGCTGGCGGACGTGCTGGGGGCGGCGATCGCGCTCGAGCGCCAGGCGACGGTGACCGTATGAGCCCGATCGAGCAGACGCCGATGCAGCGCGAGCGCGCGCGCACGATCTTCCAGAAGGGCGCCCCCGGCCGGCGCGCGTTCGTGTGCCCCGAGCTGGACGTGCCGCACGTGGACGTCAGCGAGCTGCTGCCCGAGCGCTTGCGCCGCCGCCGGGCGCCGCGCCTGCCAGAGGTCTCAGAGCCCGAGATCGTGCGCCACTACGTCGGCATCTCCAAGCGCAACTTCGACCTCGACTCGGGCTTCTACCCGCTCGGCTCGTGCACGATGAAGCACAACCCGCGCCTGCATGAGCGCGTCGCCGCGCTCCCCGGCAACGCGCGGCTGCACCCGCTGCAGGACGCCGAGCGCTCGCAGGGCGCGCTCGAGCTGATGTGGGGCCTGCAGGGCGCGCTGGCGGAGATCTCCGGCCTGCCGCACGTCTCGCTGCAGCCCTCCGCCGGCTCCCACGGCGAGCTCGCGGGACTGTTGCTGACGCGCGCCTACCACGAGGACCGGGGCGACCGATCGGAGATCGGCCAACGGCACAAGGTGCTGACGCCGGATACCGCCCATGGCACGAACCCTGCGACCGTGACGATGGCCGGCTTCGAGGTCGTCAAGCTCGCCACCAACGTCGACGGCGGCATCGACATCGAGGACCTGCGCGCGAAGGCCGACGCGGACGTCGCGTGCCTGATGCTCACCAACCCGAACACGCTCGGCGTGTTCGACCCCAACATCACGGAGATCGCCGAGATCGTGCACGGGGTGGGGGCGACGTTGTACTACGACGGCGCCAACCTCAATGCCGTGATGGGCCTCTCGCGCCCCGGCGACATGGGCTTCGACATCGTGCACTTCAACCTGCACAAGTCCTTCACGCAGCCGCACGGCGGCGGCGGCCCCGGTTCCGGCCCGATCGCCGTCTCCGAGCGTGTCGCGCCCTACCTGCCCGTGCCGGTTGTCGTCAGGCGCGACGACGACAGCTTCGAGCTCGACCACGACCGCCCGAAGTCGATCGGGCGCCTGCGCGGCTTCCACGGCAACTACGGCTGCTTCGTGCGCTCCTATGCCTACATCCGCTCGCTCGGCCGCGATGGCCTCAAGGACGCCTCCGAAGCGGCGGTGTTGAACGCCAACTACCTGCTGGCGCGCCTGAAGGAGCACGGCGTCGCGCAGTACCTGCCGCTGGCCTACGGCGAGCTGTGCATGCACGAGTTCGTGCTCTCCGGTGGGCCGATGAACAAGGAGCTTCAGGTCAAGACGCTCGATCTCGCCAAGCGCCTGCTCGACTTCGGCTTTCACCCGCCGACCGTGTACTTCCCGCTGCTGGTCGACGAGGCGCTGATGGTCGAGCCGACCGAGACCGAGACCAAGGAGACGCTCGACGCGTTCGCCGATGCGATCGCAGCGATCCTGAAGGAGGCGGCGGATGACCCCGAGATCGCGCACGGCGCTCCCTACAGCACGCCGGTGCGCCGCCTCGATGAGGTCGGCGCCGCCAAGAACCCCGTGATCAGGGAGGTGTTGAGCTGATGGAGCACCGCAAACTCGGCGCCACCGGCATCAGCGTCAGCCCCCTGTGCCTCGGCGCGATGATGTTCGGCGCCTGGGGCAACACCGACCACGACGACTCGATCGCGATCATCCACGCTGCGCTCGACGCCGGCATCAACTTCATCGACACCGCCGACGTCTACTCGCGCGGGGAGTCCGAGGAGATCGTCGGCAAGGCCCTGGTCGGCGGTCGGCGCGACTCCGTCGTGCTGGCCACGAAGGCCCACGGCAAGATGCACGACAGCGAGGGTGGGTGGGATCCAAATCATTTCGGCAACGGCCGCCGCTGGCTCGTCAAAGAGGTCGAGAGCAGCCTCAAACGGCTGAAAACCGACTGGATCGACCTCTACCAGATCCACCGTCCCGAGCCCGACACCGACATCGACCAGACGCTCGGCGCGCTCACGGACCTGGTGGCCGCCGGCAAGGTCCGTGCGATCGGCTCCTCGACCTACCCGGCCTGGCAGATCGTCCAGGCCCAGTGGGCCGCCGAGAAGCGCGGCCGCGAGCGCTTCATGTGCGAGCAGCCGCCCTACTCGATGCTGATCCGCTCGATCGAGAAGGACGTGCTGCCGGTCTGCCAGGAGTACGGCATGGGCGTGATCCCCTGGAGTCCGCTGGCCGGCGGCTGGCTGTCCGGCCGCTACTCCAAGGGCGGCGAGTCCCCAGGCTCCAGCCGCCGCGCCCAGATGCTGCCCTCCCGCTATGACATGTCGATCCCCGCCAACCAGGCCAAGCTCGAGGCCGCGCAGGCGCTCGGCGAGGTGGCAGACGGCGCCGGCATGGGGCTGATCGAGATGTCCCTTGCGTTCGTGACATCCCATCCTGCCGTCACCGCGGCGATCATCGGCCCGCGCACGATGGAGCAGCTGCAGAGCCAGCTGGGGGCGCTGGAGCGCCCCGTCCTCAGCGGCGAGGTCCTCGACAGGATCGACGAGGTCGTCCCGCCCGGAACCAACGTCAACCAGAACGACACGGGCTGGGACGCGCCCTGGCTCACGGACAGCTCGCTGCGGCGCCGCTAGCGCCGGGCGATCGCGAGCCCAGCACGGCAGACGACAGACGATGCGCATCTTCTCGGGAATCCAGCCCACCGGCCGCAAGCACCTCGGCAACTACATCGGCGCCATCGCGCAGTACGTGTCGAGCCAGGAGCGCGGCGAGGGCATCTTCTGCATCGTCGATCTGCACGCCACCACCGTCGCCTACGACCCCGCGGAACTGCGCGAGCGCCTGTACGACACGACCGCGATCCTGCTCGCGGCGGGTCTGGACCCCGAGCGCTGCATCCTCTTCCGCCAGAGCGACGTGCCCGAGCACACCGAGCTGACGTGGCTGCTGTGCAGCGTCACCGAGCTGGGTCGGCTGCAGCGAATGCACCAGTTCCGCGACAAGTCCGTCGCCCAGCGCGAGCTGGTCTCCGCAGGCCTGCTCCTCTATCCGGTGCTGATGGCCGCCGACGTGCTCGCCTACCGGGCGCAGGAGGTTCCGGTCGGTGAGGACCAGCGCGAGCACGTCGAGCTGATGCGCGACGTGGCAAGGCGCTTCAACTCGCGCTTCGCCGACGGCGAGCAGGTGCTGGTCGTGCCCGAGGACCGGATCCCGCCCGTCGGCGCGCGGATCATGGACCTCCAGGACCCGGCCAGCAAGATGTCAACGACCGGCGGCTCCGAGCAGGGCACCGTGTACGTGCTCGACGAGCCGAAGGCGATCGAGAAGAAGTTCAAGAGCGCCGTCACCGACTCCGGCAGCGAGGTGCGCCGCGACCCGCAGAAGCCCGGCGTCAGCAACCTGGTCGAAATTCTTGCGGCGGTGCGCGGCGTCAGCCCCGAGGCGGTCGAGATGGAGCTATCGGATGCGCGCTATGGCGAACTGAAGGCGGCGGTGGCGGCGGCGGTCGTGGACTACCTGGAGCCCGTGCGCGAGCGCTACCAGCAGCTCCGTGTCGACGAGCAGGCGCTCGAGGAGGTCCTCCGCGGGGGCGCCGAGCGCGCGCGGTCGATTGCCGCTGCGACGCTCGCCGACGTGCGCGAGCGGATGGGCGTCGGAGCGCCCCGTCGGGAGCGGTCGGTACCGTGACGGCGGTGGTGCTCGCGAACCTGGAGCTGGATCTCGACGTCTTCAGCGGGCCGTTCGACCTGCTGCTCACGCTCGTGCTGCGCGAAGAGGTCGATCTGCTGGAGCTGCAGCTCGCTGACGTCGTGCTCGCCTATCTCGACCACCTCGAGCAGCGCGGCGAGCTGGACCTCGAGACGGCCACCGAGTTCATCGTGCTCGTGGCGGCGCTGCTGGAGCTGAAGTCGCGGCTGATGCTGAGCGTCGAGGAGCAGGAGTTGCTCGACATCGAGCCCGAACAGGCCGCCGAGGAGCTGCTCGCGCGGATGCTCGACGCCCGCCGCTACCGCTCCGCCGCGGCGCACCTCGGCGAGCTGCTCGCCGCCGAGCACGGCGTGCGCTTCCGCGCCGCGCCGCCGCCGCCGAGCCTGCGCCGCGCGATCGTGCACGCGGCCGATGGCTCGCACGATCCGCAGGTTCTGGGGGAGGCGATCGGCCGGCTCTTGCTGATGCCGCCCGCGATCAGCGTGCGCCACATCTCGATCCCTCGCGTCAGCGTCGCCGAGCGCCTCTCGCACCTGCGCGAGCTGCTGCGCCGCGGCAGCTTCAGCTTCGACGAGGCCGTGCGCGGCGCCGACCGGATGACTGTCGCCGTGACGCTGTTCGCGCTGCTCGAGCTGTACAAACGCGGAGAAGCCGACTGGGAGCAGCCGGAGAGCTTCGGCGAGATCGCCATTCGCGCACGGGCGCACGAGGCGCCCGCAGAGGCGCTCGCGGGATGAGCGAGCAGCCTGAGCTCGCGCGCACCGTCGAGGCGCTGCTGTTCCTGTCCTCCGATCCGCTCAGCCCCGCCGAGCTGGCCGACGCCACCGACGCCGGCGAGGGCGCCGTGCTCGCCGCGCTCGCCGTGCTCGCCGAGCAGTACGCGCCCGGCCGTCGCGGGATTGCGCTGCGCGAGCTGGGCGGCGGTTGGACGCTCGCCAGCGATCCCTCCACTGAGGACGCCGCGCGGCGCCTGTTCAGCCGTCCGCGCGCTGCCACGCTCAGTCCTGCGCAGGCGGAGACGCTCGCGATCGTCGCCTATCTGCAGCCGATCTCGCGCCCGGAGATCACGCGCATCCGCGGCGTGAGCGCCGACTCCGCCAGCGCCACGCTGCTCGACCGCGGCCTGATCGAGGAGGCCGGACACTCCCAGTTCGGCGCGGTGATGTATCGCACCACGACTCAGTTCCTGAAGCTGTTCGGGCTGCGCAGCCTCGACGAGCTGCCCGACATCGCGCGCTGGGACCCCACGCCCGAGGAGCAGGCCGAGCTGCGTGAGCGGCTGCTGCGCGCCGGCGAGGCGCGCGCGGGCGGGGGAGCCTAGATTAGGGCCCCCGCGCTCAGAGCGCTAGGTGTATCCGCAGCGCGTCGTCCAGATCGCCCATAGAGGTCGCTGGAACTGAGCCGGTGCGTCGCCCGATGCGCTGTACGTCGACGGATCTCACCTGCTCAGCCTGCGCCTTGCTGTCATCCGCAAGTCCGGTCTCGGCCGCTTCGAGCAGCACTTGGAAGGGGTGAACCGTATCGGTGTTGGATGTCACTGGAACGACTGTGAGGACGCCTCGACCGAGTCTGGCGGCTGTCGTGTTCGCGCCGTCGTTGCTGACGATGATCGCTGGTCGCTTCTTGTTCGCCTCTGCACCGATTGCAGGATCAAGATCGACGAGACGGATGTCGCCGCGGCGCATCAGGAGGGGAGACCGTCACCCGTCGCAGGCTCCCAGGCGGCGGCTTCACCGGTGGACTCCCAGGAATGCCAAGCGTCCTCGTACGCGTCGCCGAGTTCAATGGCTCGTAGAGCGCGGACAGCCTTGTGAAGGACCGCCGAGCGGGATTTGTGTCCCTGGGTGCGAGCGTAAGTGTCGAGATACTCGACGTCACCGTCTGGCAAGCTCACACTCAGCTTCATACTTTGATGCTACCACAAGTACGCCATTGGTAATACCTGCCTACTACTGGTGCACCACGGTTGCCGCAGCCTTCTCCTTCCCAGCAGACCGCGCTGCCAGCTGCCCGCACGCCGCGTCGATGTCGCGCCCGCGGGTCAGGCGCACGGTCACGGGCACGCCGCGCGACTCCAGCGCCGCGCGGAACGCCGCGATCGACTCGCGGCCGGAGCCCTGGTAGGCGCCGGCGGCGGTGGGGTTGTAGGGGATCAGGTTGACCTTGAAGATCGGTGGCGCGTCCGCATGTCCGCGGCTGAGCGCATCGGCGAGCGCGATCGCCTGCTGGTAGCGGTCGTTGACGCCCGCGAGCATCACGTACTCGACGAACACGCGCCTGCGCTTGCGCGCATGGAACGCGCGGCAGGCCTCGATCACGTCGCTCAGCGGGTATCGCTCGTTGACGGGCATCAGCTCCGAGCGCAGCGCTTCGTCGGCGGCGTGCAGCGACAGCGCCAGGCGGATCGGCATCTCGCACTCGGCCAGCCGTTCGATGCCGGGGATCCAGCCAACGGTCGAGATCGTGGTGCGCCGGTGCGTGATGCCGACGTCCGGCAGGCGCTCGCACGCGGCGAGCACGTTGTCGAGGTTCAGCATCGGCTCGCCCATGCCCATGAACACGCAGTGGTCGATCGCTTCGATGCGGCGGAAGTGCAGCGCCTGGTCGAGGATCTCCGAGGCGCTCAGGTTGCGCGCGAAGCGCATCGCGCCGGTCGCGCAGAACGTGCACGTGAGCGGGCAGCCCGACTGCGAGGACACGCAGATCGAGCGCCGCCCGCCACCGCCACCGCCGCCGGGGCGGTCGCGATAGCGCATCAGCACCGCCTCCAGCGGCCGGCCGTCGGCGGTGTCGAACAGCGCCTTCACGGTTCCGTCGCTCGCGTGCGCCTGATCGCGCACGCTCAGCGTCGAGAACGGCAGCTCGCGGGCGAGCGCCTCGCGCAGCTCGCCCGGCAGGTCTGTCATCTGCTCGTAGCCGTCCGTGCCACGCGCCGCCCACGCCCACACCTGGCGGGCGCGAAAGCGCGGCTCGCCGCGGGCGGCGAGCGTCTGGTCGAGCAGTTGCAGGTCCATGGTCGGGCGGCCGCCGGGGGGAGGAAGCGGACGTTGCTCATCCTATGGTTGCAGCACATGAGCTCCGTCCCGGTCCTTCGCGCGTGCGCCTAGCCAAGTACCTCGCCCACGCCGGCGTCGCCTCCAGACGCTCCGCCGAGGGCATGATCGCCGCCGGGCGCGTGAGCGTGGCGGGCGAGATCTGCACCGACCCGGCACGCGACGTCGACGAGCGCAGCCGCGTGGCGCTCGATGGGCAGCCGCTCGCGGGCCCCGAGCCGCACGTGCTGTACGCGCTCAACAAGCCCGTCGGCGTGGTCTCGACTGCGCGCGACACGCATGGGCGAAAGACGGTCGTCGAGCTCGTGCCCGCGCGCGGGCTGCGCCTCTACCCGGTCGGCAGGCTGGACGTCGACAGCTCCGGCCTGATCCTGCTCACCAACGACGGCGAGCTCGCCAACCGGCTCACCCACCCGCGCTTCGAAGTGCCCAAGACCTATCGTGCGCGGCTGGCCGGCGCGCCGATCGGCGACGGCTCGCTGCGGGCGCTGCGGGCCGGTGTGAAGCTCGAGGACGGGCCAACGGCGCCGGCGCGCGCACGGCGCCTGGGCGGGCGCGGATCGAACCTGATCGAGCTGACGATCCACGAGGGGCGCAATCGCCAGGTGCGCAGGATGTGCGAGGCGGTCGGCCATCGCGTGCTCGAGCTGGAGCGCACCGGCTTCGGCCCGCTGGCACTGGACGGCCTTGCGCCGGGGGCCCACAGGCGGGTGACGAACGTGGAGCTCGAGCGCCTGCGCGCGCTCGCCGGCCCGTCGGCGGCGAGCGAGCGTGCCGCCGATGGAGGAGCGCTCTGAAACAATCGCGCGCCATGCGACTGTTCGCCCTACGGGGGGCCGTGAGCGTCAAGCTCAACAACGCCCAGGACATCCTGGACGCGACGGCTGAGCTGATGCGCGAGATCATGCAGCGCAACGCGCTCGCGACGGACGACGTCGTCAGCTGCATCTTCACCGCGACACGCGACCTCAACGCCGAGTTTCCCGCCGTCGCCGCGCGCAACCTGGGCTTCGACCGCGTGCCGCTGCTGTGCGCGCAGGAGATCCCCGTGCCGCAGTCGATGCCGCGCGTGGTCAGGGTGCTGATCCACTACCACGCCGACGAGGACCACGTGCCCGCGCACGTCTACCTCGGCGAAGCGCGCGAGCTGCGAAACGACCTGCACGCGGCACAGTAGTCCGGCCGGCGCGTAGCGCCGTCACGGACGGAACACGACACAATGTAGTCATGGCGATCGAGTTCTCACAGCGGATAGCGCGGATCCCCGTCTACCCCGCGGCGGGCGGCTACGCGCAGCAGGAGCCGCTGGTGCGCCTGGCCAGCAACGAGTCGCCGTATCCGCCGATCGACGCGGTGCGCGAGGCGATCGAGCGCGCGCTGGGCACGCTCAACCGCTACCCAGACCCGGCCAACTCGCTGCTGCGCCAGACGCTAAGCGATCGCTACGGCGTGCCGCGCACGCGAATCGCGATCGGCAACGGCTCGTGCGACATCCTGCTGGCCGCCGGCGAGGCGCTGCTGGAGCCGGGCGCGGAGCTCGTGTACGCGTGGCCGTCGTTCTCCGTGTACCCGCACCTCGCCGCCGCCTCCGGAGCGCGCGCCGTGACGGTCGCGCTCGATGCCGAGGAGCGCCACGACCTGCAGGCGATGCTGCGCGAGATCACCGTCGCCACGCGGCTGGTGATCGTGTGCAACCCCAACAACCCCACCAGCACCGCGGTGCCGCGCGCGGACATCGCCGGCTTCCTGGAGGAGGTGCCGAGCCACGTGTGCGTGATCCTCGACGAGGCGTACTGCGAGTTCAACACGCTCGACGACGCCGACGCGTCGCTGGAGCTGCTCGACGCGCACCCCAACCTGGTGCTGCTGCGCACGTTCTCCAAGGTCCACGGCCTGTGCGGTCTGCGCGTCGGCTTCGCGCTGTGCGGCTCCGAGCAGCTGCCGCGGGCGCTCGACCAGGTGCGCCAGCCGTTCTTCTGCAACGCGCTCGCACAGGCCGCGGCCGTCGAGGCGCTCGCACACCAGGACGTCGTCGAGGACCGCGTGATCCGCACGGTCGCCGAGCGGATCTCCGTCGACGAGCGCCTGCGCGCGCTCGGCATCGCCCCGGCCGACTCGCAGGCCAACTTCTGCTGGTTCGCGCTCGGCGAGGAGCACGATACCCCCAAGGGCACACGCGAGCAGGAGGTGATGCGGGGTCTGCAGGAGCGCGGCGTGCTCGTGCGCGGCGGCGGCGCGCTCGGCAGCGACGTGCCCGCGCTGCGCGTCACCTACGGGCTGCCGGAGGAGAACGCGCGCTTCCTCGACGCGCTCGCCGAGGTGCTCGTGCCCGCCGCCGCGCGCTGAGCTGTCTCTCACTCCTCGACCGCGCGCCGCCGGTCTGCTACAAACTCACTCAGACAGTCATGTCCGCGTCGGCTTCAACATTCACACCTGCAGCCCCCGCCCTCGCCGCGTGGCCGTCGTCGCTTGCCTATCTCGCCTGGCGATTTATCTAGGCGCTTCGGCCTGCACCCGTCCGTGAGCGGGTCACACGGCCGTAACCGGTCCCGGATGGGATCAAGCGCCAGCCCACACGGGCGCCGCACGCGTCCTTCTCGCGGACCGACGGAGGGGTGGCACCCGGCACCTCTAACATGCCCAGGCGTAGAAAGGGTTGAATCGATGATGATCGTCATGAAAGAGACCGCCACCGAGGAGCAGGTGGAGACGGTCGTGGACAAGATCGAGCGAGCGGGCGCTCGCGCGCATCGCATCACGGGCGCGCGTGTCACGGTGATCGGCGCGATCGGCGACGTGGAGCAGGACGCGAACGTGGAGCGCCTCGGCCTGGAGGGCCAGCCGGGCGTCGATCGGGTGATGCCGATCCTCAAGCCGTACAAGCTCGCCTCCTCGCAGATCACCCACGGCGAGCGAACGGTGCTCGACATCGACGGGCGCAAGGTCGGGGGCGATCACTTCGCGCTGATCGCGGGGCCGTGCACGGTCGAGTCGCGCGAGCAGACGCTCGAGACCGCGCGCGTCGTGCGCGACGCCGGCGCGACGCTGCTGCGCGGCGGCGCCTACAAGCCGCGCACTTCTCCCTACTCGTTCCAGGGCCTCGGCCAGGAGGGCCTGCGGCTGCTCGCCGAGGCCAAGGCGGAGACGGGCCTGCCGATCGTCACCGAGCTGATGGACATCTCCGACCTCGACGCCGTGCTCGAGGTCGCCGACGTGATCCAGATCGGCGCGCGCAACATGCAGAACTACCCGCTGCTGTCGGAGATCGGCCGCTCCGGGCGCGCTGTGCTGCTCAAGCGCGGACTCTCGGCGACGCTCGACGAGCTGCTGATGGCCGCCGAGTACATCCTCAAGGAAGGCAACCCCAACGTGATGCTGTGCGAGCGCGGCATCCGCACGTTCGAGACCGCGTACCGCTTCACGCTCGACCTGATGGCCGTGCCGGTGCTCAAGGAGCTCTCGCACCTGCCCGTGATCGTCGATCCCAGCCATGCGGCCGGACGGCGCGATCTGGTGACGCCGCTGTCGCTGGCCGCGGCCGCTGTCGGCGCCGATGGCATCATCGTCGAGGTGCACCCCAACCCCGACGAGGCCATCTGCGACGGGCCGCAGGCACTGCGCGCGGAGGACTTCCCCGCGTACGCGCGCGCGGTGGAACGTGCGGCTGCGCTGACGGGCAAAGCGCTCGCGGGCCGGGAGCCGGCTCTTGTCTGAGCCACCCGGAGTCCAGCTGCGCCCGGCCGACTACGTCCGCGACATGCGGATCGAAAGGGTCGTGCCGTTGCTCGCGCCCGATGCGCTGCTCGAGCAGATGCCTCTGAGCCGCGAGCAGGCGGACGTTGTGATCCGCGGCCGCCGCGAGGTGGGCGCCGTCCTGGACGGGGTCGACGATCGTCTGCTAGCCGTCGTCGGGCCGTGCAGCGTGCACGATCCCGACGCGACGCTCGAGTATGCGGCGCTGCTCGCTCAGCTCGCCCGCGACCTGAGCGGCGAGCTGCTGATAGCGATGCGCGTCTACTTCGAGAAGCCACGGACCACGACGGGCTGGAAGGGGCTGATCAACGACCCGCACCTCGACGGCTCGGGCGACGTCAACGCCGGCCTGCATCTGGCGCGCCGCGTACTGCTCGGTGTGCTCGACACCGGCATTCCCGTCGGCTGTGAGTTCCTCGACCCGATCACGCCGCAGTACATCGCCGACGCGGTCTCATGGGGGGCGATCGGCGCGCGCACGACCGAGAGCCAGATCCACCGCCAGCTCGGTTCGGGGCTGTCGATGCCGGTCGGCTTCAAGAACCGCACCGATGGAAACGTGCAGGTGGCCGTGGACGCCGTGCGCGCCGCGGCGGCGCAGCACGCGTTCGCCGGCATCGATCCAAATGGCACGCCGGCGATCCTGTACACGCGCGGCAATCCTGACTGTCACATCATCCTGCGTGGTGGAAAAGGCCAGCCCAACTACGACGCCGCGAGCGTCGCGGCGGCGCTGGAGCTACTCGACGGCGCGGGCCTGCCGACGCGCGTGATGATCGACCTCAGCCACGACAACAGCGGCAAGGACCCCGAGCGCCAGCCGCAGGTGGCAGCCGACGTCGGCGATCAGATAGCGAGCGGCAACGACGCCATCGTCGGCGTGATGCTCGAGTCGTTTCTCGTCGCCGGCTGCCAGGATCTGCAGCCCGGGGCCGAGTTGCGCTACGGCCAGTCGATCACCGACGGATGCATCGGCTGGGAGACGACCGTCGAGGTGCTGGAGGGGTTGGCAGAGTCCGTACGCGCACGCAACGTCACCCGAGCACAGACGGCGCAGCCCTGAGCGGATGCGGATCGCGGTCCTCGGCGTCGGGCTGATCGGCGGCTCGATCGGGCTGGCTGCGCGCACGCGCGCAGGCGCGAGCGTGTGCGGCTACGACCCCGACCCCGATGTGTGCGCCCTCGCCCTCGCTCGGGGGGCGATCGACGAACAGGCCGATGACATCGCGGCCGCGGTCGCCGGCGCCGATGTGGTGTTCGCCGCGGCGCCCGTGAGTGCGCTCGCCGAGACGGTGCGACTCGCCCTGGAGGCCGCCGGCCCCGACTGCGTGGTCAGCGACGTGGGCTCGACCAAGCGCGTGCTCGCGGAGGCCGCGCGCGACGAGCGCTTCGTCGGCGGGCACCCGCTCGCGGGCGCCGAGACGGCCGGCGTCGAGCACGCGCGCGAGGGCCTGTTCGACGGCGCCACCTGGTATCTGACTCCCGCCAAAGGCAGCACCGCGGGCGTCCTGTACGAGCGCCTGCACCGCCTGCTGAGCCGTATCGGCGCGCGCCCCTGCGCGATCGACGCCGATACGCACGACCGGCTGATGGCGTGCGTGTCGCACCTGCCGCACGTGCTCGCCAACCTGCTCGTCGCGCAGGCCGCCGGCATGCTCGGCGAGGAGTCCGAGCGCATGCCCGCGGTCGGGCCGAGCTTCCGCGACGCCACGCGCGTCGCCGGCGCCAACAGCGCCATCTGGACCGACATCTACCTCTCCAACGGCGACGCCCTGATCGCCGGCATCGACGAGCTCACGCGGCGCCTGCAGGACGTGCGCGGCTGGCTCGCGGCGGGCGACGCGGCCGCGGTGCGCGACTGGAACGAGCGGGCGCGCGCCGCGCGCGAGTCGCTGCTCGGCGCGGGTCTGGTGGGCGGCGGCGGGGGGGAGGCGGTGCACGAGCTGCGTGCGTCGGTCCCCAACCGCCCGGGTGTGATCGCCGAGATCGCGCTTGCGCTCGGCGGCGCCGGCGTGAACATCCTCGACATGGTGCTCTCGCCCTCGCCGGACAACCGCCAGGGCGTCGTCGCGCTGTGGATCGAGAGCGAGCAGCACGCGCGCCGCGCGCAGGAGCTGATCGACGGCCTCGGCTTCCCCGTCGTGAAAGCATGAGGGGCAGCCCATGAACATGCGATTCGAGCCCGCGCACGGACTCGCCGGCGAGGTGCGCGCGCCGGCCGATAAGTCGATCTCCCATCGCGCCGCCCTGCTCGGCGCGATGGCCTCCGAGCCGGTGCGCATCGAGCGCTACCTGCACGCCGCCGACACGACCTCGACGCTCGACGCGGTCCGCGCGCTCGGCGCGCTCGTGGAGGTTCACGGCGAGGACGTGGTCGTGCGCGGCACTGGGCTGCGCGAGGCGCGCGAGCCTGACGGGCCGATCGACGTCGGCAACGCGGGCACGCTGTTGCGACTGCTGCCGGGCTGGCTGGCCGCGCAGGAGGGCTCGAGCTTCACGCTCGATGGCGACGAGTCGATCCGGCGCCGCCCCGTGGCTCGGATCATCAAGCCGCTGCGCCAGATGGGCGCCGACCTGCACGCGCGCGAGGAACGCTTCCCGCCGCTTCAGATCCGCGGCACGCGCCTGCGCGCGATCTCCTACGAGCTGGACGTCGCCAGCGCACAGGTGAAGTCGTGCGTGCTGCTCGCCGCGCTCACCGCCGACGGCGCCACCACGGTCGGCGAGCCCGCGCGCAGCCGCGACCACACCGAGCGGATGCTGCTGCGCGCGGGCGTGGCGATCCACCGAAATGGGCTGCGCGTGACGGTCGTCAACACCGACGAGCTGCTGCTGGACAGCGTCAGAGTCCCCGGCGATCCGAGCTCGGCCGCGTTCCTGATCGCCGCCGGCGTGCTCGTGCCCGGCTCGCGTCTGTTGATCGGCGACGTCGGCGTCAACTGGACGCGCACCGGCTTCATGCGCATCGTGCGCCGCATGCGCGGCATCGTGCTGGGCGACCTCGAGGACGAGGCGGGCGAGCTCGAGGCGCACGAGCCGGTGAGCGACCTCGACGTGGCGCACGGCGCGCTCGAGGGCACCGTCGTCGAGCCCGAGGAGGTGCCGCTCGCGATCGACGAGCTGCCGCTGGTGGCGCTGCTGGGCTGCTTTGCCGAGGGCGAGACGGTCGTGCGCGGCGCGCAGGAGCTGCGCGTGAAGGAGTCCGACCGCATCGCCGGCGTGGTCGAGGGGCTGCGCGGTCTGGGCGCCGACATCGAGGCGACCGACGACGGCTTCGCGGTGCGCGGCAGCGGCGGGCTGCGCGGCGGGCGCATCGACGCCCTCGGCGATCACCGCATGGCGATGATGGGCGCGATCGCGGGTCTCGCCTCGCGCGAGGGTGTGGAGGTGATCGGCATGGATGCCGCCGCGGTGTCCTACCCGGGCTTCGTCGATGATCTCGCGCGGCTGTGCTCGTAGCGTCCGACCGCCGCGGCCGGGCTGGACGGTCGTGCTCATAGCGATCGACGGGCCAGCGGGCGCCGGCAAGTCGACGGTCGCGAGAACGCTGGCGCGCGAGCTCGGCTTCACCTATCTCGACAGCGGCGCGATGTACCGCTGCGTGGCGCTTGCCGCGCTGGAGCGCGACAGGGGGACGTTGCCCGAGCGCCCCGGGGCGCTCGGCGATCTCGCCTGGGCCTGCACGATCGAGCTGGGCGACGCGCCGTCGGGGGTGGCCGGTCAGGTCCGGCTGGACGGCCGCGACGTCGGCGAGGCGATCCGCGCACCGGAGGTCTCCGAGGCGGCGTCGGTGGTGGCGGGCGACGCAACCGTGCGCGCGGCGCTCGTCGCCAAGCAGCGCGAGCTCATCGCGCGCGGAGACTGGGTGGCCGAGGGGCGCGACATCGGCACGGTCGTCGCGCCCGATGCCGAGCTGAAGGTCTTCCTGACCGCCGATCCGCGCGAGCGCGCGCGCCGCCGCGCCATCGAGCTGGGCGCCGACGTGGAGACGGTGCTCGCGGAGCAGCTGATGCGCGACGAGCGCGACAGCACGCGCGAGCACAGCCCGCTCGAAGCAGCTCCCGACGCGGTCATGCTCGATACGAGCGGCCTGAGCGTAGATGAGGTCGTGGCGCAGATCGCCGCGCTGGCCCGCAAGCGTCGCTGACCGGGAAGCGGCCCAGCAGCGGTTATACTCACGGTATGACTCCGCCGGCGGCGACATACAAGATGGGTCCGAAGGGTCAGGTCGTGATTCCCAAGCCGATCCGAGATCGTCTGCACCTGGAGCCGGGCGACAGGGTGCTGGTGCACGAGGCCGACGACGAAGTGCGCATCCGCAAGGCCGTTGCCGGTCCGGTTGAGCGCCGGGCGGTTCTCGCGGGCCTGCGAGGCGCGCTGGCGGGTGGGCCAAGCCTGACCGCCGGGCTAGAGGATGAGCGGCGCGCGGAGCGCGAACGCGAGGACGGCGCGATCTCGGGATCGGGACGCTGACGGTCGTGCTCGACGCCTGGGCCGTGATGGCCCTGTATGAGGACCACCCGTGCGCCGCCGAGGTCGAAGCAGCCATCGACACGGCGGAAGCCGTCATGTCCGCGATCAACCTCGGCGAGGTGCTCTACAAGCTCGAGCGAGACCACGGACACGAGCAGGCCGCGACGCTGGTCGATGGCGTGCGATCGGTGACGACCGTCGAGGACCCCGACTGGGATCTCGTCGTCAGCGCTGCCCGAATCAAGGCGGCAGGGGGCCTGTCCTACGCAGACTCGTTCTGCGTCGCCACTGCGCAGCGCCACGAAGCTCCGCTCTACACCGGGGATCCCGAGATCCTGGCGCTGGGCGAGCTCGTCGAGCTCGTCGACCTCCGCGAAGGGCCCCGGTCATGAAGGTCGCCGTCGTCGGCTATCCCAACGTGGGGAAGTCCTCCCTGATCAACCGCCTTACGGGCACCCGCGAGGCGGTCGTGCACGAGCGCGCGGGGATCACGCGCGACCGCAAGGACCTCGAGTGCGAGTGGAACGGGCGCCGCTTCACGCTGATCGACACCGGCGGCATGGACTTCGAGGACGAGGATCCGCTCGCGGGCTCGATCCGCGAGCAGGCGCAGGCGGGCATCGCCGAAGCCGAGGTGGCGGTGCTGGTCGTGGACGCGCGCGGCGGCGTGCGCCCGGGCGACGAGGAGATGGCCGACCTGCTGCGCCGCGCGCCGCTGCCGACGATCGTGGCCGCCAACAAGTGCGACGGCCCCGCCGAGCTGCCGCTCGCGGCCGACTTCCACCGGCTCGGCCTCGGCGAGCCGCTGCCCGTGTCCGCGGCTCAGGGCCTCGGCACGGGGGATCTGCTCGACCGCATCGTCGAGCTTCTGCCGGCCGGCGACTCCGAGCCCGAGGACGACACCGTGCGGCTCGCGGTGATCGGCCGGCCGAACGTCGGCAAGTCCTCGCTGGTCAACCGCTTCCTGGGCGAGGAGCGCGTGATCGTCTCGGATCTCGCCGGCACCACGCGCGACGCGATCGACACGACGCTGCTGGTGGGCGATCGCAAGCTGGTGCTCGTCGACACCGCCGGCATCCGCCGCCAGTCCAAGGTGTCTGATTCGGTCGAGTACTACACCTCGCTGCGCTCCCGGCGAGCCGCCGAGCGCGCCGACGTGGCGCTGGTCGTTTGCGACGCCGGCGACGGCGTCACCGCGCAGGACCTGCGCATCGCCGAGCTGGCGATGAAGGCCGGTTGCGCGACCGCGATCGTGCTCAACAAGTGGGACCTGCAGGCGCCGGAGGACGGCGAGGCGGGCGGGCGGCTGGATCTGGACCACGAGCGTGCGCGTGTGGCCGAAAAGCTGCGCCTGCGACCGCGTGTGCTGACCGTCAGCGCCAAGACCGGCCGCCACGCGGCACGCCTGTTGACCGAGGCGATCACGCTCGGCGACCGCGTCAGCGGGCGCATTCCCACCCCCGAGCTCAACCGCTTCCTGGCGGAGACCGTGCAGGCGCGCCAACCTCCGGTCGGCACCCGCCGCGGCGCCGGCAATCATCGCCTGAAGCTGATCTACATGGCCCAGATCGGCGAGCGCCCGCCGCGCTTCGCGATTCAGATCAACTCGCGCGCCCGCGTCACGCGCGACTACGCGTACTTCGTCGAGAACCGGCTGCGCGCGCGCTACGGCATGGACGGCGTGCCGCTGATCATCGACTTCGTCGAGCGCGGCCAGCGCGGACGCGCCCGCGCCGCATAGACTTCTGCGACTTTTCCCAACGCGCCGCCGGCGAGTCCACCCCGGCGGCCCCTGAACTCCCGGAGTTGATCCCCCAAACATCATGACTGAGCTACCCGAGAACGAGTTCCTGTTCACCTCCGAGTCGGTCACGGAGGGGCACCCCGACAAGATCGCCGACCAGATCTCAGACGGGGTCCTCGACGCGGTCCTCACCGATGACCCCTACGGCCGCGTCGCGTGCGAGACGCTCGTCAACACCGGGCTGATCGTCGTCTCGGGGGAGATCTCGACCGACACGTACGTCGACATCCAGGAGATCGCGCGCGAGACCGTGCGGCGGATCGGATACGACAACGCCGCCTACGGCTTCGACTGCGACACGTGCGCCGTGATCAACGCGATCGACAAACAGTCGCCCGACATCGCACAGGGCGTCGACGCGGCGTATGAGACGCGCCACGACCCCGCCGACGAGGACGAGCTCGACGTCGCCGGCGCGGGCGACCAGGGGATGATGTTCGGCTACGCCTCCAACGAGACCGAGGAGCTGATGCCGCTGCCGATCTCGCTCGCGCACAAGCTCGCCAAGCGCCTGTCCGAGGTTCGCAAGGGCGAGGTCATCCCGTACCTGCGCCCCGACGGCAAGACGCAGGTGACCGTTCGCTACCAGGACGGCAAGCCGGTCGAGATCGAAAAGATCCTGATCTCAACGCAGCACGCGGACGGCATCGACTCCGAGTCGCTGATCAAGCCCGACCTGCTCGAGCACGTGCTGCGCCCGGTGCTGCCGGCGGAGCTGTACGACGAGAAGAAGCTCCAGCGCAACTTCCTCGTCAATCCCACGGGACGCTTCGTGATCGGCGGCCCGATGGGCGACTGCGGCCTCACCGGCCGCAAGATCATCGTCGACACCTATGGCGGCATGGCACGGCACGGCGGCGGCGCGTTCTCCGGCAAGGACCCCTCCAAGGTCGACCGCTCGGCCGCCTATGCGGCGCGCTGGGTCGCCAAGAACATCGTCGCTGCCGGGCTCGCCGAGCGCGCGGAGGTACAGGTGGCCTACGCGATCGGCGTCGCGCACCCCGTGTCGGTGATGGTCGAGACGTTCGGCACCGAGCAGGGCGGCGTCACGCGCGGGCAGATCGCGCGCGCCGTCGACGAGGTGTTCGACCTGCGGCCCGGGGCCTTCCGCGAGGAGCTCAAACTGCACCGCCCGATCTACCAGAAGACCGCCGCGTACGGCCACTTCGGCCGCGACGACCACGACTTCACGTGGGAGCGCACCGACAAGGCCGCTGCGCTGCGCACCGCCGTCGGTCTCTGACCGAGGCGGCCTCTACTGTCAGGGCGATGTCCACCGTCGTCCAGCTCGACGACCGCGCGGCTGGCGCCGGCGCGGCGTCGAGCGTCGCCCTGGTCGAGCCGATCACGACCGCTCGCGCGTTGCGCGGGCCATTCGACTACCGGCTGCCGGAGGCGCTCAGAGACGAGGTCGGCGTCGGCTCGATGCTCGTCGTGCCGTTCGGGCGCCGGCAGATGCTCGGCGTGGTCGTGGGGCTAGCGGACAGCAGCGGCGTGGCCGAGGAGAAGCTGCTCGCGCCGCTGCGCGCGCTCGACGAAGGACGCCCGGCGCTGCCCGCCGACCTGGTCAAGCTCGCGGAATGGATCGCCGCCGAGTACTGCTCGACGATCGCGCGCGCGCTCAGCCTGGTGCTGCCGCCGGGGGCCGCGCGCCGGCTGAGCGGACGCAAGCGGCGCGCGGTCGCCCGCCCGCAGCATCTGCCCGTGGGGGCGCGCAGCGAGCACCCGCCGGCGCTCACGGCCGACCAGCGGGCCGTGCTCGCGCCCGTGCTCGAGGCGCTGCGCGAGCGGCGCACCGAGCAGCGGCTGCTGCACGGCGTCACCGGCTCGGGCAAGACCGAGGTCTACCTGCGCGCCGCCGAGGCCGCGCTCGAGCAGGGTCGCGGCGCGATCGTGCTGGTTCCCGAGATCGCGCTCACGCCGCAGATCGTGGGGCGCTTCATCGAGCGCTTCGGCGACACCGTCGCGGTGCTGCACTCGCGCCTGACCCCCGGCCAGCGCTATGCGGAGTGGCGCCGCCTGCGCGACGGGCAGGCGCAGGTGTGCGTGGGGCCGCGCTCGGCCGTGTTCGCGCCGATCGAGGATCTGGGCCTGATCGTCGTCGACGAGGAGCACGACTCCTCCTACAAGCACGAGGGCGACCCGCGCTACGACGCCCGCGACGTGGCCGCCGAGCGCGCGCAGCGCTGCGGCGCGGTGCTGCTGCTCGGCAGCGCCACGCCGCGCCCGGAGAGCGTCCAGCGGCTGCCCGCCAGCGTGCTGGCGCGGCGTGTGGACGGGCGCCCGCTGCCGGCGGTGCACGTGCTGGACATGCGCGAGGAGGCCCAGGGGTTGCATCCGTTGACCACGCAGGCGCTGGCCGACGTGCGCGCGGCGCGCGGCAAGGCGATCGTGCTGCTCAACCGGCGTGGCTGGTCGAACTTCCTCTCGTGCCGCTCCTGCGGGCACGTGTGGAGCTGCCCCGACTGCGACGTGGCGCTCGTGCTGCACCGCGCCGGCGGGTATCTCGCGTGCCATCACTGCGGGCACCGCGAGTCGGTGCCGGGACGCTGCTCCGAGTGCTCCTCGAGCGCGGTCGCGCGGCACGGGACCGGCACCGAGCGCCTGCAGCACGAGCTCGCGCACGTGCTCGACGACGGCCGCTTCCCGGTGTTCCGGCTGGACGCTGACGCGGTCGGCGAGGACGACAGCGTCGGCGCGATCCTGCGCCGCTTCGAGACGGCCGAGTGCGGTGTGCTGATCGGCACCCAGATGGTCGCCAAGGGGCACGACTTCCCCGATGTGAGCCTGGGGGTGGTGCTCGACGCGGACGCAACCCTGCGCTTTCCCGACTTCCGCGCCGAGGAGCGCACGTTCGCGCTGATCGCCCAGCTCGCCGGGCGCGCCGGTCGCGGGGGGGATGGCCGCGTGCTCGTGCAGACGATCGCGCCCCAGGCGCGCTCGATCGTGCACGCGGCCCGCCACGACAGCGACGGCTTCATCGCCGGGGAGCTCGAGCGCCGGCGCGCGCTCAGCTACCCGCCGTTCTCGCACCTGATCAGGATCGTGCTGTCTGCGATCGAGTCGCCGCCCGCGCTCGCGGCCGCCCGCGAGGTGCACGCCCGCCTGTCCGGCTCGCTGGGGCAGTCCGAGACAAGCGTGCTCGGCCCGGCCGCGCTGTTCCGCCTGCGCGGCCGCGAGCGCCACGTGCTGGTCGTCAAGGCCGCCGATCGGCGGGCCGCGGTGCACGCGGTGGGCGCCGCCGTCGCCCACGTCGCCGCCGAGCGCTCGCATGCGGGCGTCAGTTTCAGCGTCGACGTCGATCCGCAGTAGCTCCATCACTGCGCACGCGAAGAACCGGCAGTTGTATATGGATTCGAGCGTCTGGTAACTTCACGCGACTCGGGGCACCGCTACATGGAGGTGAGGCGGTGGAGATCGGGCCTGCTCGTCGCCGAGCAGGTGCTCGGCGACTTCGTAAGGAGGATGTGAAGATGCAGGCGCTCTGCGCTCGGCGTGCAATGTCGCGGCTCTGGATCGCGCTCGCGGTGCTTGCCTGCTGCCTGGCCGTCGCTCCCGGCGCGGATGCGAAGTCGTCGCGTCGGTTCAAAGGTGCCCGCTACGCGAAGGTGAGCCGGGTGTGTCCGGCGCCCAAGCCCGGCGACGCCACCTGCTTTGCGCTCGCTCGTGTTCCCGTCTCTTCGAGCGCCGCCGATCAGCCGGGGGTACATCCCTTTGTCGCGGCGGCTGGAGCCGTCGAATCGGGTCCCGCCGGCGGTCTCACGCCGGCGGATATGGCGAGCGCCTATGGGTATGACCCCACGGTGGGCGGAACGGGACAGACGATCGCGATCGTCGACGCCTACAACGACCCCAACATCGAAGGCGATCTCGGCGAATTCGACACGAACTACGGCATCGCGCCGTGCACCAAGGAAGATGGCTGCTTCACCGACGTTTCCCAGGCCGGCAGCACCACGCTGCCGGAAGACGACACTACTGGCTGGTCCGTCGAGATCTCCCTCGATGTGGAGATGGCGCACTCGGCCTGTCCCAACTGCAAGATCCTGCTCGTCGAGGCCCAGAGCGAAAGCCTCGAAGACCTTGCGACCGCGGTTGGCGAGGCGGTCGCGCTCGGCGCCACAGAGGTCTCAAACTCCTACGGCGGGCCCGAGGCTGCTATCGGCGCGGCGATGGAAGCCGATTACAGGCATCCCGGCGTCGTCATCGCCGCTGCGACCGGCGATAGCGGCTACTACGACTGGACTGAGGCCAACCAAGGCGTCCCGCTGAGCAAACTCGCGCAACGCCCGAACGTACCCGCGTCGCTCAACTCCGTCGTGGCCGTAGGCGGAACCACGCTCGAACTGGGCGGCGCAGGCAAGCGCGACAGCGAGACCGTATGGAACGGCGATGGCCCGTTCAACGAAAGCTACTTCGAATACGGGCTCGCCGAAGGCGCTACTGGCGGCGGCTGCAGCAGGCTGTTCACCGCTCAGCTCTGGCAGCAGAGCACCCCAGGCTTCGCGGCCACCGGCTGTGGCAGCAAACGTCTCGCCGCGGACGTCTCGGCTGACGCAAATCCGTACACGGGCTTCGACATCTACGACAGCTATGACTGTGGCCCGGAATGCCAAGCGTTTGGCGCGGGGGAAGGATGGCTGACGATCGGCGGCACGTCGTTGTCGACGCCGCTGATCAGCTCGCTGTACGCGCTTGCCGGTGGCAGCAACGCGGTCGCCTACCCATCGCTGACGCTGTACGGACACCTCGAAAACGCCTCGGATTTGTACGACGTGACCGAAGGTGGCAATGGCTTCTGCGATGACAATGGGCTCGCGTGCGAAGCAGACGCGGAATACGGGGTGGACATCGACTGCGAAGGCACTACGGCCTGCAACGCGGCGCCCGGCTTCGACGGGCCGTCGGGCGTCGGGACGCCAAACGGGCTGGGCCTGTTCGAGCCGCTGCTGCCGACGGCTGTGCTCGTGCCGCCCAGCTCCCTCAAAGTGGGTGTTGTCGCAAGCTTCAGCAGCGCGGGCTCCAGCGATCCCTACCCGGGCGCCGAACCGGTCTACACCTGGAGCTGGGGCGACGGCTCCAAAAGCACCGGCCTCGCGCCCGCCCACACCTACTCAGCGCCGGGCGAATACGCGGTCACGCTCAGCATCAGCGACGGGTACGGCTTTGAAAGCGCCGCCGCCACGACCACGGTCAAAGTGACCGAAGAGACGGCCAAAGAACCCAAACAAGAACAGGAAGCGAAAGAAGCCAAAGAACGCGAAGAAGCGGCAAAGAAGAAACACGAAGAAGAACTCGCCAAATCGTCCGTCAACGCCGGCTCTCAGGGTGTGAACGGCTTCCAGGCGCACCTCGCCGCGCCGGTTCCGGACGCGCAGCTGGCCAGCACCTCGCTCCGGGTGAGCTCCACCGGCTCTGTGACGCTGAAGATCAGCTGTCCCGCTGGCGAGACCAGTTGCGTGGGCACCGTCACGCTGCGCACGCTCGCCGCGGTGATCGCTGGCGACGCGCGCATCGCAAGGGCCAGAGCATCCGTGCTGACGCTCGCGTCGGGGTCGTTCACGGTGCCGGGCGGCAACACTCGCACGATCACGTTGCACCTGTCCGCGAAGGCGCGCGCGCTGCTCGCGCGCGCACACACGCTGCGCTCCCGCGCCACGCTGCTCGCGCACGACCCCCAGGGAGCCGGCCACACCACGCTGACGCTGATCACGTTGCGGGCCGCCAGCACCCACCGCAAAGGCTGAGCGGCGCCCGCGGCCGACCCGCGCCATCGGCCCTCTGCTCATAAACTCAGACGCACGATGACCGCCGACGACGGCACAGCCGGAGCAGACGCGTCGCTCGAGCTTCCCGAGCCGGTCTCCGATGAGGCCGATGTCGAGGTCGACCGCGAGCAGGACGCGCCCGAGCCCGAGGAGCTCGACGAGGAGACGCGCGCGCGCCGCGACGCGGCGCTGCGCTTCGTACGTAAGCTTGGCGACCCGGTGCTGCGCGCGACCGCGGTGCCGGTCGATCGCTTCGACGACGAGCTGAAGGCCGAGGTGCAGCGGATGGGCGAGCTGATGCAGGACGCGCTCGGGGTCGGGCTCGCCGCAACCCAGATCGGCGTGCTGCACCGCGTGCTCGTCTACAAAGCCTACGTCGATGACCCCGTCGTCGCGCTCGTGAACCCCGTGCTGGAGTGGGCCAGCGAGGAGATGGAGCCCGGCAACGAGGGCTGCCTGAGCCTGCCCGGGGTGCACGTCGAGGTCGAGCGACACGCACAGGTGCGGGTGCGCGCCCGCAACGAGACCGGGCGCGAGCTCGAGCTCGAGGTCGAGGGGTTCGAGGCGCGCGTGATTCAGCACGAGGTCGACCACCTCAACGGCGTGCTGATCCTCGATCGCATCTCGCGCGAGGCGCGCAAGGAGGCGATGCGCGCGATGCGCGAGGCGCGGGAGCAGCCGCACGAGAGCGTCCCGGCCGAGACCCGCTCGGCCGACGCCGCCTAGCACCGGCGGGTCCCGGCGGAGCGCGTTGAGCACGATCTTCATCGGCACCTCCGAGTTCGCCGCGGCGGTGCTTGAGCGTCTCGCGCGCAGCGACGCCCACCGACCCGCGCTCGTCGTCACGCGCCCCGATCGCCCCAGCGGCCGCGGCAGGCGCCTGCACTCGCCGCCCGTCGCCGACAGCGCCCGCGCGCTCGGGCTGCCGCTGGAGCAGCCGCAGAACGTCAACGGCGAGGCGGCCACGGCGACGATCGCCCGAGCCGCCGCGCAGACGGTCGTCGTGTGCGCGTTCGGCGCGCTGATCAAGGAGCCGCTGCTGTCCGGGTACGAGCTGCTCAACGTGCACCCGTCGCTGCTTCCGCGCTGGCGCGGAGCAGCGCCCGTGGAGCGCGCGGTCATGGCCGGCGACGAGCGCACCGGCGTCTCGATCATGCGCCTCACCGCCGGTCTCGACAGCGGCCCCGTGTGCCTCGCCGCGGCCGAACAGATCCGCCCCGACGACACCTACGGCTCGCTCGCCGCGCGCCTGCAGGGGCTCGGCGGCGAGCTGCTCGTGCGCGCCCTCGACGAGCGGCCCGCGTTCGTCGAGCAGCCCGAGGACGGCGTCACGTACGCCGAGAAGCTCGGTCCCGACGACCGCCTGCTCGACCCCGCGCGCCCCGCCGTCGAGCTCGAGCGCGCAGTGCGCGCGCTGCACCCGCACATCGGCGCGCGCGTGCAGCTCGAGGACGGGAGCCTGCTCGGCGTTCACCGCGCCGCGCTGCTCGACGCTGCTGCGTCCGAGGCCTCGGCGGGGGGCACGTCCGAGGCCACGGTGGACGGCGCATCCGCGCGCCCGGTGCAGGACGCGACCGGCCCGACCGTACGCGACGGCCGCCTGCTGCTCGACTGCGCGCCCGGCGTGCTCGAGCTGCTCGTCGTGCAGCCGCCCGGCGGACGCGCGATGGACGCCTCGGCCTATCTACGCGGTCACGCCCCCGGCGCCGCGCCCGGGCGCCGGTAGCCGGTCACGTACGCCGGCGGCGCGATCCCCGCGCGCAGGCGCGCGTCGGGCTCCGGCGCTCGCGCGGCGCTCGCCAGCGGGATCACGCCCGCCCACGCGGGCAGCGCGTAGTCCTCCTCGTCGTCCATCGGCCCGCCGCTGCGCACCTTCGCCGAGGCCTCGTCGATCGCCAGCGCCAGCACCGACGTCGCCTTCAGCTCGTTGTCCGTCGGCGCGCGCACGTCCTGCCAGCGGCCCGGCACGATGTGCTCCACGACCGCGCGCAGCGCCGCGCGCTTCTCGTCAGGGTCCTCCACAACCGTCGCGCGCCCGATCAGCATCGCCGAGCGGTAGTTGGCCGAGTGGTGCATCGCCGAGCGCGCCAGCACCAGCCCGTCGATCAGCGACACCGTCAGGCACGTCGGCGCGCCCGCCGCCAGCGCGCGCAGCGTGCGGCTCGCGGTCGAGCCGTGGCAGTAGACCACGTCGCCGCTGCGCGCGTGCAGTGTCGGGGTCACGAACGGCTGGCCGTGCTCGTCCACGATGCCCAGGTGCGCGATCAGCGCCTCGTCCAGGATCGCGTCGATCGCCTCGCGCTCGTAGCTGCCGCGTTCGCGCTTGCGCCGCAGCCGTACGCGCTCGGAGGGGGGTGGGGCCGTGGTCGTGTGAGCCGGCTCGTGTGCGGGCACTTCGCGCTCCTCTCATATAAATATTAGATCTGTAATAGTACAGAGCAGTGACTGACCTGAAACAGTATCTGATGAAGGCGGCGAGCGCGCGGGACCTCGTTGACGGCATCGAGGGCGCCCTTGCCGCCGGCGCGCTCGTGCCCGACCAGCGGCTGCCATCCGTGCGGCGGCTCGCAGCCGACGTCGGGCTCAGTCCCGTCCCCGTCGCCGCCGCCATCGCCGAGCTGCGCCGCCGTGGCGTCGTGCTCAGCGAACCGCGCCGCGGCACGCGCATCGGCTCCGGGCCGCCGATCGGCTCCCGGCGCGCCGCGCTGCCGGTGCCGCAGGGCGCGCGCGACCTCTCAAGCGGCAACCCCGACCCCGCGCTGCTGCCCGACCTCGACCGTGCGCTGCGCAGCACGCCGCTGCCCGCGCGCCTGTACGGCGAGCGCCAGGCGCTGCCCGCGCTGCTGGAGTTCGCGCGCGAGCAGCTGCACGACGACCGCATCCCCGCCGAGGAGCTGTGCATCGTCAGCGGCGCCATGGACGCCATCGAGCGCGTGCTCGGCGCGCACCTGCGCCCGGGAGACCGCGTCGCCGTCGAGAACCCCGGCTACGCCGCGCTGTACGACCTGCTGCGCGCCCACGGCCTCGCGCTGGAGCCCGTCGCCGTCGACGATCGCGGGATGCTCGCCGGCGAGCTGCACGCCGCGCTGCAGCGCGGCGCCATCGCCGCCGTCATCACCCCGCGCGGGCAGAACCCCACCGGCGCCGCGCTCGACAGCGGCCGCGCACGCGAGCTCAGCGCCGTGCTGCAGGAGTTCCCCGACACGCTGCTCGTCGAAGACGACCATCTCGGCCCCGTCGCCGGCAGTCGCATGCACGCCGTTCTCGCCGAGGGCGCCCGTCCCCGGCGCTGGGCCGCCACGCGCTCCGTCGCCAAGGCGCTCGGCCCCGACCTGCGCCTCGCCGTGCTCGCCGGCGACGCGCACACGATCGCGCGCGTGCAGGGACGCCAGCAGTGCGGGCCCGGCTGGGTCAGTCACATCCTGCAATCGCTCGTGCTCGGCCTGTGGAGCGACCCCGCCGTGCACGCGCTCGTCGAGCGCGCCGGCGCCACCTACGCGCGCCGGCGCGAGCACCTGCTCGCGTGCCTCGAGCGCGAGGGCGTCGCCGCGCACGGCGCCTCCGGGCTCAACGTGTGGATCCCCGTGCACGAGGAAGCCGCCGCCATCGGCGCGCTGCTGCAGCGCGGCTGGGTGCTCGCCCCCGGCGCGCCCTACCGCCTCGCCGGCGGCCCGCGCGGCATCCGCGCCACCACCGCCACGCTCACCGAGCCCGAGGCCGCCCGCCTCGCCGGCGACATAGCCGAGGCGCTCGCCCCCGCGCTCGCCGGACGCAGCGGATAGCCGATCATGTCTCCCGTGCCCACCTCCACCGCCGCGACCGTCGGCCCCGCCCGCGGCTGCGCCTACACGGTGCTGCGCCGCGTGTTCGAGCAGGGCGCCTACGCCGACCGCGCGCTCACCGCCGAGGCCGCTGAGCTGGACCCGCGCGACCGCGCCCTGGCGATGCGCCTCGCCTACGGCGCCGTCCAGCGCAGGGGCACGCTCGACCACCTCATCGAGCAGCTCGCTGAGCGCCCAGTCGCGGAGCTCGACCCGCCGCTGCTCGCCGCGCTGCGGCTCGGCCTCTACGAGCTGCTGTACCTGCGCGGCGCGCCCGACTACGCCGTCGTCGCCGACGCCGTCGAGCTCGCCAAGGCCCACGCGCGCGCCGGCCACGGGCTCGTCAACGCCGTGCTGCGCCGCGCCGCGCGCGAGGGCCCCGACGCGCTGCTCGGACCCCTCGGCGACGACACGCCGGAGCAGGCCGCCGTCAAGCACTCCCACCCCGAGTGGATCGCCCAGCTGTGGTGGCAGACGCTCGGCGCCGAGGACGCGCGCGCGCTGATGGCCGCCGACAACGAGCCGCTCGAGATCGCGCTGCGCGCCAACACGCTCGTCACCGACGCCGACGCGCTCGCCGCACAGCTGCCCGTGCGCACGCACCGCGACCCCCACATCCCCGAGGCGCTCGCGCTCGAGGAGCCATTCGATGTGCACGGCTCACCGCTGTGGAAAGCGGGCGCGTTCCATGCGCAGTCGCGCGCCGCCATGCGCGTCGCGCACGCGCTCGACCCCCAGCCGGGCGAGCGCGTGCTCGACCTGTGCGCCGCGCCCGGCGGCAAGAGCACGCACCTCGCCGCGCTCATGCACGGCCAGGGCGAAGTGCACGCGGTCGAGCTCAACCGCCGCCGCGCAGGGGGCCTCGTGCGCACCGCGCGGCGGCTGCACGCCCCCAACGTTCTCGTCGAGGTCGCCGACGCCGAGCGCTGGTCGCGCTCCGGACGAGACCCCCAGATGCCCGCCTTCGACCGCGTGCTCGTCGATCCGCCCTGCTCCGGGCTCGGCACGCTGCAGGCGCGTGCCGACCTGCGCTGGCGGATCACGCCCGCGGCGGTGGACGAGCTGGCACAGACGCAGCGGCGGATTCTGCTCGCGGGAGCCGACGCCCTCCGTCCGGGAGGCGTGCTTGTCTACTCTACGTGCACCATCTCCGCAACTGAGAACGAGCGTCTCATCGCCGCCTTTCTGGACTCCCACACCGAATTCCGCCTTGACGACGTCGCGGTCACGCTGCCGCACCGCGACCACACCGCCGGCTTCTACATCGCGCGACTGCGCAAGGGCTGAGCCGTGAGCGAGGAGCCGCACCCCGAGGGGCACAGGCAGACGCCCGCCCGGGCAGCGATCGACCTGGGGCCGCAGTGCCCCAACTGCGGCGAGCCGTGGCTGCGCCCCACCAACCTCCCAGGGCGCTATCGCTGCGTGTACTGCCTGCACCGTTTCGAGCTCACGTCCGTGTGCCCCAACTGCGGCGAGCACTCCACGATCGTGCGCATGTCCTCCACCGCCATCCTCAAGTGCAACAACTGCGGCGACTCCATGCTCCAGGCTGTATGAGCGACCGCGCGCGCGAGCTCTTGCGCGGCGTGAACGTCGCGCCGTCGATCCTGTCCGCCGACTTCGGGCGGCTGCGCGAGCAGGTGCGCGAAGTGCTCGACGCCGGCGCGCGCGTGATCCACTGCGACGTCATGGACGGGCACTTCGTGCCGCCGATCACGCTCGGGCCGCTCGTCGTCTCCGCGCTCGCCGACACCGTCCACGAGGCCGGCGGCATGCTCGACGCGCACCTGATGATCGAGCGCCCCGAGCGCCACGTGGCGGAGTTCGTCAAGGCCGGCTCCGACTCGATCACGTTCCACGCCGAGGCCACGTCGCACGTCGCCTACACCGCCAACCTGATCCGCGAGTCCGGCGCCTGCGTCGGACTCGCGATCAACCCCGCCACCGCCGTCGGCGCGCTCGCCGAGGTCACCGGCGTGCTCGACCTCGCGCTGTGCATGACCGTCAACCCCGGCTGGGGCGGGCAGCCGTTCATCGAGCACTCGCTCGACAAGCTCCCGCGCGTGCGCGCGCTCGTCGGCGCCGGCGTCGCCGTCGAGGTCGACGGCGGCATCGAGCCGCTGACCGCGCCCGCCTGCCGCGAGGCCGGCGCCAACCTGTTCGTCGCCGGCTCCGCGATCTTCACCGCCGCCGACCCCGGCGAGGCCTACCGCGCGATCGCCGCGTCCGTCGACGCCGCGGACCCCATCTCCGACTGAACCTCGCCCCAGCCGCCCGCGCGCGTGCCGCGGCGGTACAGCATCGCCAGCAGCAGCGTCAGCAGCGCCGTCGCGCCCGCGTAGCCGATCTCCGCGCGCAGCAGCTGTTCGCCCACCGGCGCGATCAGCATCCACACCAGGAACGCCGCCGCCGCGCACACCCAGCAGCCCGCCGCCGCGCGCGCGCGGTCGCGCGCCAGCGCCGCCTGGTTGAGCGCCCCCGACGTCAGGTGCAGGCCCATGCCCACGCCGATCAGCGCCAGGCCGAAGCGGTTGTAGCTGAACACCTGCCCGAAGAACACGTGTTCCAGCGCAAACGGGCCGATCGCCAGCAGGCCCAGCGCCACCGCCGCCGCGAAGCCCGCGATTGCCAGGATCGTCACGCGGATCGCGCGCGCGAACGCCTCGTGCCCGTCCGTCGCCTCCAGGCCCGTCAGATGCGGCAGCAGCGACGTCTGGATCGCCTGGAACAGCTGCAGCGGCGCGCGCGCGATCAGCAGCACGTTGAACACGATGCCCGCCAGCACGCCGTTGTGCGAGGTCGCATCCACCGTCAGCACCCCAGCGTTCAGCAGCGTCTGCTCGGACAGCATGATGCTCGACACCCACACCGCGAAGCCGCCGCCGCGGCGCAGCGAAAGGTCGTCGTGCGCCGCCGTCTCCTGGACCGCCTCCGTCCCCGGACCCGCCAGCGCCGCGTCCGCCTCGTCCACCGTGATCAACGTCCCGCCCGCGGGCGCGTCCCGTTCGGCGAGGGAATGCTCGAGCGCTTTGTCGGCGCGGCTGCGCGCGAACGCCGCCGGCACCACCACCAGCGACACGAACGGCGCCGCCGCGATTCCCAGCGCCACCGCCGTCTGCCCGCTGGCGATTCCAAGCGCCACCGCGATCGCGAAGCTGATGCGCGAGGTCGACTCCATCAGCACCAGCCCCCCGAACAGGCCGAAGCGCTGGTGACCCGCCAGCCAGCCGCGCGCGAAGTAGCTCGCCGCATACGCCAGCGTGCCCACCACCAGCACGTCGTACAGCGCGCCCTGGTGTTCGAACACGTGGTCCACCAGCTCGCCGTGCAGCGCCAGCGCCACCGCCAGGAAGATCAGCGCGAAGCCCGCCTGGATCAGCATCGGCACGCGCAGCGCGTGCGCCTCGTGGCCGCGCGCGCGGCGTTCGGCGATCGTGCGCGACAGCAGCTGTTCGATCGGCCGGTAGATCACCGAGATGATCACGAACATCACCGACCACAGCACGTCCAGCAGCTTCGCCGAGCGTTCGCCCAGCACGTGGCTCGCGATCGAGAAGTACGCGAACGTCAGCAGGCCCGTCGAGGCGATCCCGAGCGAGAGGATTCGCGCCCCGGAGCCGTAGGAGCGCGCTCCCCCGCCGCCGCGCTCCGCGCCGGCCTGAGCGCCGCTAGAGGCGGACAAGCAACATCGTCCAGGGGAACGGCGAGCGCACCTCCACGACCTCGCCGTGGCGCGCCAGCAGTGCCACGAACGATCGCCGCGACCAGTGGTTGAGGTGGCCCGGCGTGTTGCCCAGCTCCGGCCAGTACGCGCCGCGCGCCATGTTCAGCATCCGCCACAGCGGCTCGCGCGGTACAGAGACGAGCAGGTGGCGCGCGGCGCAGCGCGCCATCTCGCTGACCGTGTGCTCCGGGTCGGGCACGTGCTCCAGCACCTCGATCGCGCTCGCCAGGTCGAACTCGTTCTCGGCGAACGGCAGGTCCCCCTCCGGGGACGATGTCGCAGCCTCCATTACGCGGTACTCCAGGTTCGGCGCCTGGCGCTCGGACCAGCCCGCCTGGATCGACTCCTCCTCCAGGTCGATGCCCACCACGCGCGGCGGGTCGGCCGGGTCGCGCGCCGCCAGCCGCTGCGCCCACTGGTGCACGAGCACGCCCTCGCCGCAGCCCACGTCCAGTACCGAGCGCGGCGCCGCCAGCTCGAACAGCTCGTCCAGGTCGCGCTCGAAGCGCGCCATCAGGCGGCGTACGACCGGGTTCGTCGAGCCGTACTTGTCGTAGGTGTTGCCGGTGACGACGCCGTCGTCGGAGACCGTCACGCCGCTCATGCGGTCACGCCGCTCACAGGTGGATCGCCTCGCGCTCGCGCTCGCCGGGTTCGTAGTGCGAGGGCTCCACGCCCAGCTGTAGCTCGATCCGCCGCACGCGCTCGAACGTGCGCTGCGTCATCACCCGCTGCGCCGCCAGCAGGTCGCCGATCACGCCCAGCGCCCACAGCACGACCGCGGCGATGAACAGCACCGCGCCCAGGATCAGCGACTGCACGTGGCCCTTGCCGTTGCCTTCCGCGTAGGCGACCACGAAGCGGATCCATACGCCGATCGACGCCAGGCCGATCAGCAGCGCGAGGCTCCAGAACACGCGCAGCGGCTCATATTGGGCGTAGATGCGGAAGATCGACAGGCTGTTGCGGCGCACGTAGGAGCCCATCGACGGGAACAGCCGCGACTCGCGCGTCTTCGGGTTCGTGCGCACCGGCACGTGGTCGACCGCCACCAGCAGCTTGCCCGCCTGGATGATCGTCTCGAGCGTGTACGTGAATTTCGAGACCACCATCATCTGGATCGCCGCCTCGCGGTTGTACGCGCGAAAGCCCGACGTCGTGTCCGGCACCGACGTCGAGGACGCCTGGCGCACCACCCACGAGCCCAGCCGCTGCAGCGTCTTCTTCAGCGGCGAGAAGTGCTCGATGCCGCCCACCTCGCGGTCGCCCACGACCATGTCCGCGCGGCCTTCCAGGATCGGGCCCACCAGCCGCGCCACGTCCGGGCCGTAGTACTGGTTGTCGGCATCCGTGTTCACGATCACGTCCGCGCCCAGCTTCAGCGCCGTGTCGATCCCCGCCTGAAAGCCCGCCGCGAGGCCCTTGTTGTTCGTCAGGCGCACCAGATGGTCGACGCCGTGCGCCCGCGCGACCTCGACCGTCGCGTCGGTCGAGCCGTCGTCGATCACCAGCCACTCGACCACGTCGAAGCCGTCGAGCTGGCGCGGCAGGTCCGCGAGCGTCTGCGGCAACTGCTCCGCCTCGTTGAAGCAGGGGATCTGGATGATGAGCTTCACGGCGATCAGGTTAGTGTCCCAAGTCGACGCCAGATGCAGAGCGCCACCCTCACCCGGCAGCCGCCGGGCACGATCCGGCTGCGCCGGCTGCGCGCCGTGCCATCGGCCACATGGGCGCGCATCGGCTTCGCCGCGATGTGCGTCGGCGCGCTCATCGGCTACTTCGCCTTCCCCACCTACCCCACCTACGACTCCTTCTACGCGCTCCTTTGGGGGCGCGACCTGCTGCACCTGCATCTGCCCGACTTCAGCGTCTACCGCGGGCCCACCGAGCATCCGCTGGCGATCGCGTTCGGGATGCTCTGCTCGATCTTCGGGCAGGGCGGCGCGCGGCTGATGGTGCTCGGCTCGATCGCCTCGTTCGTGGCCGCCGTCGCCGGCATGTACCGGCTCGGGCGCCTGTGCTTCGGCCCGGTCGTCGGGCTCGTCGCCGCGCTGCTGCTGCTGAGCCGCTTCTTCATCGAGAACCTCGCCGCCCAGGGCTACCTCGACATCTCCTATGTCGCGCTGATCGTGTGGGCGATCGTGTTCGAGCTCGAACGCCCGCGGCGCGGCGCGCTGGTCTTCCTGACGCTCGCCGCCGCCGGCCTGCTGCGCCCCGACGCATGGGTGCTCAGCGGCGCCTACTGGCTGTGGTGCTCGTGGCGAGCGGACACCCGCACGCGGCTCAGGTATCTCGCGCTCGCCGCGATCGCGCCCGTCGTGTGGGCGGGCCTCGACGCGATCGTGACGGGCAACCCGCTGTACTCGCTCACCGCCACCGCCGGCCTCGCCGCGGAACTCGAACGCACGCAGGGCTTCACCGACGTGCTCGGCTCGGTGTGGCTCTACGGCGTGCGCATCGACAAGCTGCCGGTGCTCGCCGGCGGGCTGATCGGGGTGCCGCTGGCCGTGTGGATGGCGCCGCGCCGCGCGCTCGTGCCGCTCGCGGCGCTCGTCGTGCTCGTCGGCGTGTTCGTCGCCGAGGGCGCCGTCGGCGCGTCGGTCGTCAGCCGATATCTGATCGGCGCCTCGATCGCGCTGCTGCCGTTCTGCGCGGTCACCGTCGGCGGCTGGGCGATGCTCGAGCCCGGCTCGCGGGTGCGACGCGCGTGGGTGCTCGGCGCGATCGTGCTCGTCGCCTACGGCGGCGTCACCGCCGCCAAAACCTTGAGCCTCTCCAGCCTGCGCCTGACGCTCGCCGAGCACGAGGACTTCCACGAGGGGCTCGCCGGCGCGCTGCGCAGCGCGCCCGTGCGCGCGCAGCTGCGCCGCTGCCCGCTCGTGTCGCTGCCCGACAACAAGCTGATCCCCGACGCGCGCTGGATCCTCGACAGCGTCGGCCAGCACGACATCGTCGCCCGCAGCCAGGCGCGCGCCGACGTCGAACACGCCGATCACACGCTCGAGGACCGCATCAGGGCGAGCAGTATCGCCGTCTACCCGCTCGGCGACGCCGTGTTCGTCGACGCGATCGTCGATCCGGGCGACGCTCCGCAGGACCAGATCCCGCTGCCCGGCTTCAAGCTCATCTACACCAGCCGCTTCTACGCCGTGTATGGCAACTGCTGAGGCGCCGCACACCCCGACCGCGCCCGCCGGAGTGAGCGCCGGCCGGGATCGCGAGCGGGCGTGGGCGTGGGGAGGCCTCGCGGTCGTGCTGCTCGGCGGGCTCGGCCTGCGCCTGTGGGGCGTCGGACAGGGGCTGCCCTACGTCTACAACAGCGACGAGGCCGACCACTTCGTGCCGCGCGCCGTGCGGATGTTCGAACAGGGCACGCTCAACCCGCACTATTTCGCCAACCCGCCCGCGCTCACGTACGTGCTGCACTACGCGTTCGCGCTCGCCTACGGCGGCGCGCACGGCGCCGTCCACGAGCTCGCGGCCCATCCCGCGTCCGTCTACACGCTCGCGCGCGTGCTCGTCGCGCTGCTCGGCACCGGCGCGTTGTGGCTGCTCTACATCGCGGGAGCGCGGCTGTTCGGACGCGCCGTCGGGCTGCTCGCCGCTGCGATCGAGGCGGTCGCGTTCCTGCCCGTCTTCTACGCGCACCTCGCGCTCAACGACACGCCCACGCTCGCGCCGGTGGCACTGTCGCTGCTCGGCTCCGCCGGCGTGCTGCGCAAAGGCCGCGCCCGCGATTACCTGCTCGCGGGCATCGGGCTGGGACTCGCGTGCGCGAGCAAGTACACCGCCGGGATCGTCGTCGCGCCGCTGATCGCCGCGATCGCCGCGCGCTACCTCGATGTGAGCGCGAAGACCGACGCGAGCGTGGGAGCCAAGGCGGACGCGGGAGCCAAGGCGGACGCGGGAGCGAAGCCCAGTGCGAACGCCGGCCGCAGCGCGGTCGCGGGGATCGCGCTCGCGAGCGCCTGCGCGCTCGCCGCGTTCCTGATCGCCAACCCCTACGCGCTGCTCGACTACAGCGCCTTCCACACCGAACTCGTGCACCAGTCGACGCTGTCCGCCGAAGCGCAGGGCAAGCTCGGCGCCCCCAAACAGGGCGGGCTCGTCTACTACCTGTGGTCGCTGACGTGGGGCCTGGGCTGGGCGCCCGCGCTGGCGGCGCTCGGTGGCGCCGTGGCGGTGTGGCGCTCGGAGCGCGCGCCGTGGTGGATGCTCGTGCCCGCCGCGCTGCTGTTCCTCGCCTTCATGGGCACGCAGGGGCGCTACTTCGGACGCTGGCTGCTGCCGATCTTCCCGATCCTGTGCCTGCTCGCGGCGTATTTTTGCGTGTGGCTTGTCCGCTGGGCGGGGCGCATGCTCGCCGCGCCCCCGCAGCGCCGCGCGCTCGCCGCGCTGCTCGCGACGTCGCTGCTCGTCCAGGGGTTCGCCGCCAGCGTGCACAGCGGCCTCGTGCTCTCGCGCGCCGACACGCGCACCCTGACCCGCGAATGGATGCTCGCGCACATCCCCGCCGGTGCCCCGATCGTCGTGGAGCCCGTCTCGCCGAACGTGTGGGGCCAGCGCTGGAACAAGTATCCGTCGCTGAAGTCGCGCATCGCTGCCAACGGCGCGCTGACCGGGCAGGAACGCCTGGTCGGGATCGAGGACTACGAGCGCACGCTCTCGCCCTCGCTCGTCGGCTACTACGAGCGCCACGGCTACTGCTGGGTGGTGCGCGCCTCCACCGAGTCCGGGCGCGCGTTCGCGGACCGATCGAAGATCGGCCGGTCCGCGGTGCCGCTCGCGACCGCCTACTACCGGGTGCTCGGCCGTCACGCCGAAGTCGTCTACCGCGCCTCGCCATACGCCAGCGGCCAGCAGGCCGTCCCGTTCGGCTTCGACTGGAGCTTCGACTACTACCCCTCCGCCTACGAGCGCCCCGGGCCGGCGATGACCGTGTACCGGCTGCGCGGCGGGCGCTGCCGCACAGCGCCGGGGTAGAGGACGCACGAGGTTATCCTCAGTCCTGAATGGCCACCTGCACCGACACCGACAAGCTGCACCTGCAGCGTGCGATCGAGCTCGCCCGCAACGGCGCCGGCGCCGTGCGGCCGAACCCCGTCGTGGGCGCCGTGATCGCGCGCGACGGCCAGGTCCTGGGGGAGGGCTGGCACCGCGAATACGGCGCGGCGCACGCGGAGGTCAACGCGATCGAGGCGTGCGGCATGGCGGACCTCGGCGGCGCGACGCTGTACGTATCGCTGGAGCCCTGCTGCCACGAGGGCAAGACGCCGCCGTGCACGGAAGCGATCCTGCAGGCGGGCATCGGCCGCGTGGTGGTCGCCTCCGACGATCCCACCGAGAAGGCCTCCGGCCGCGGCCTCGGGATCCTGCGCGACGAGGGCGTCGAGGTGGTGCTCGCCGACGGCGAGCTCGCCGCCAGCGCCAGGCTGCTCAACCAGGCGTTTCGCAAGCACGCCCGCGTGGGGCGCCCGTGGGTGCTGTTCAAGTCGGCGATGACGCTCGACGGCAAGGTCGCGACGCGCACCGGCGACTCGCAGTGGATCAGCGGCGAGGAGAGCCGCCAGCTGGCGCACCGCTGGCGCGCATCCGTCGACGCGGTCGTCGTCGGCATCGGCACCGCGCTCGCCGACGACCCGCAGCTGACCGCGCGCCCGGATGGCACGCCGGCCGAGCCCGGCGCCCAGCCCCGGCGCGTCGTGTTCGACTCGCTCGCGCGCCTTCCGACCAGCTCGCAGCTCGTCGCCGCCGCAGCCGAGATACCGCTGACGATGGTCGTCTCGCGAGCCGCCGCGCGCGCCGATGTCGACGCGCTCGAAGCGGCCGGCATCCAGGTGCTCGTCGCGACCGGCGAAAACGAGCCAGCGCGCGTGCGCTCCGGCCTCGACCAGCTCGGGGCGCTCGGCGTCGCCTCGGTGCTGCTCGAGGGCGGCCCGCATCTCGCGGGAGCGTTCCTCGACGCCGGCGAGATCGACGAACTGCGGCTGTTCCTCGCGCCGCTCCTGCTCGGCGGCAGCGCCGCGCGCGACCCGCTGGAGGGGGAAGGCGTCGAGCGCATCTCCGAGGCGCTGCGCGCGCTCAGCCTCGAATGCGAATCGATCGGCGGCGACCTCCTGATCTCCGCAAGGCTGCGCGAGTGGTGACGCGCGCGGGCGCACAGCTGGAGGGGCTTGCATGTTCACGGGCCTGATCGGCGAGGTGGGAAGCGTCGCCTCGCTGGAGCAGGACGGCGACGGCGCCACGCTCGCGATCCGCAGCGGCCTCGCGAGCTCGCTGCGCCAGGGCGACTCGATCGCCGTCAACGGCGTGTGCCTGACCGCCGTCGAGGTCAGCGACGAGGGCTTTCAGGCGCAGGCGATGATCGAGACGCTCGAGCGCTCCTCGCTCGGGCGGCTGCGCACCGGCGCGCCCGTCAACCTCGAGCTCGCGCTGCGCGCCGACGGCCGCCTCGGCGGGCACATCGTGCAGGGCCACGTCGACGGCACCGGCCGCGTGCGCGAGGTGCGCGAGGAGGGCTTCGCGCGCGTGCTCGCGATCGACGTCGAGCCGCAGCTCGCGCGCTACCTCGTCGAGAAGGGCTCCGTCGCGCTCGACGGCGTCAGCCTCACCGTCAGCGCGCTCGACGAGCACGGCTTCTCGGTCTCGCTGATCCCCGAGACGCTCGAGCACACCAACCTCGGCGAGCTGCGCGAGGGCGAGATCGTCAATATCGAGGTGGACATCCTCGCCAAGCACGTCGAGCGACTGCTGACGAGTCCGTATGGCGGCCCGACGGACTCGCCGGACACGAATGGAGGAACCGCATGAGCACTTCACGCACCACGACCCCGTTCGCGACGATCGAGCAGGCGATCGAGGACGTCCGCGAGGGCAGGATGGTCGTCGTCTGCGACGACGAGGATCGCGAGAACGAGGGCGACCTGACGCTCGCCGCGCAGTTCGCGACGCCCGAGGCGATCAACTTCATGGCCAAGGAGGGGCGCGGGCTGATCTGCCTGTCGCTGACCGCCGAGCGCTGCGACGAGCTGGGCCTCGACCTGATGGCCGCCAAGAACGAGTCGGCGTTCGAAACGCCGTTCACCGTCTCGGTCGAGGCGCGCGAGGGCGTCACCACCGGCATCTCCGCGCACGATCGCGCGCACACGATCCAGGTCGCGATCGACCCCGAGAGCCGTCCGCGCGACCTCGTGCAGCCCGGCCACGTGTTCCCGCTCAAGAGCCGCGCCGGCGGCGTGCTCGAGCGCGCCGGGCAGACCGAGGCGGCCGTCGACCTCGCGCGCCTCGCCGGGCTGAACCCCGCCGGCGTGATCTGCGAGGTGATGAACGACGACGGCACGATGGCGCGCGTGCCCGAACTCGTCGAGTACTGCGCGCGGCACGGGCTCAGCATGATCACCGTCGCCGACCTGATCGCCTACCGCCGCCGCCACGACAAGCTCGTCGAACGGGTCGTCGCGACCCGGCTGCCGACCGCCTTTGGAGAATTTGAGGCGGTCGGATACCGCTCGCTGGTCGACGACAAGCACCACGTCGCGCTCGTCAAGGGCGACGTCGCCGAGCAGCCGGACGTGCTCGTGCGCGTGCACTCCGAGTGTCTCACCGGCGACGTGTTCCACTCGCTGCGCTGCGACTGCGGCGAGCAGCTCGAATCCGCCCTGTCGATGATCGAGCGAGAGGGCCAGGGCGTCCTGCTGTACCTCTCCCAGGAGGGGCGCGGCATCGGCCTCCTGAACAAGCTGCGCGCGTACCGGCTGCAGGAGGACGGCCTCGACACGGTCGAAGCCAACGAGCGCCTCGGGTTGCCCGCGGACCTGCGCGACTACGGCATCGGCGCGCAGATCCTCGTCGATCTCGGGCTCAGCTCGATCCGCATCCTCACCAACAACCCCAAGAAGATCAGGGGCCTGGAGGGCTACGGGCTGTCGGTCAGCGCCCAGATCCCGATCGAGCACGCGCCCAACGAGCACAACCAGGCGTACCTGCGCACGAAGGCCGAGCGCATGGGACACACGCTGCACCACCAGGGCCTGAACCTCGACGCCGAGCTGCTGCGTGGTCCGCGCGGTGGCGCCGGCAACGGCGACGCCGGCGGCGAGGGCGAGGTCGAAGGGTCGCCAGGGCTGTGACGTTCGCGATCGCCGTCGCGCGCTTCTACGAGGACCTCGCCGAGCGTCTGGTGGCCGGCGCGTGCGCGTGCTTCGCCGAGCACGACGTCTCGGGCGTCGAGGTGTTCGACGTCCCCGGCGCGTTCGAGCTGCCGCTCGCCGCCAGCTACGCAGTCGCCAGCGGCCGCTTCGACGGGGTCGCGTGCCTCGGCGCGGTGATCCGCGGTGAGACCGACCACTACGACTTCGTGTGCGCCGAGGCGGCGCGCGGCGTGATGCGCGTGCAGCTCGACACCGGCGTGCCGTGCGCCTTCGGCGTGCTCACCTGCGAGACGATCGAGCAGGCGCTTGCGCGCGCCGGCGGCGGCAAGCGCGACCAGGGCCGCCACGCCGCCGAGGCCGTGCTCAGGATGGCGGCGCTGCGAAGCGAGCTCGCCCTCCCTGCGAACGGGCAGACGAGCGGCTAGACTGCCCCGGATGGCCAAGGTCTGTCACAGCTGCGGGAAGGGCCCGGCGTTCGGCAACAGCCGCAGCCACTCCATGGTCGCCACCAGGCGGCGCTTCGACCCGAACCTCCAGAAGGTGCGGATCCTCGTGGGCAAGGCCCCGAAACGCGTCTACGTTTGTACCCGTTGTCTCAAAGCGGGCAAGGTAACGAAGGCGCTCTGACCGAGCGAGTGCCGTCCGTTGCCCGGCGAGCAGGCCGGGGAAGCTGATAGACCTGTCGTCGTGACGGATACCAATCTGGTCCGCTTCCGCGCGGCGGTCGCGGGCGCGCTCGCACATCTGGAATCCCGCCGCCAGGAGGTCAACGACCTGAATGTGTTCCCCGTAGCCGACGGGGACACCGGCGACAACATGGCGCTCACGCTGCGCGCGGTGCTGGAGGAGCTCGACCGGCTGCAGGGCAGCGACGAGCACCGCACGATCGACGAGATCGGCCGCGAGGAGATCGTGCAGTCGGTCGCGCGCGCGGCGCTGCTGGGCGCGCGCGGCAACTCGGGCGTGATCCTCTCGCAGCTGATCCGCGGCGCCGCCGAGGAGCTCGTCTCCAGGCCCGGCCAGCTGATCGACCCGACGCTGGTCGGCGCCGCGCTCGCGAACGCCGCCGATCGCGCGTACTCGTCGGTGCGCGACCCCGCCGAGGGCACGATCCTGACGGTGGCGCGCGAGATGGCGCACAGGATCGTCACGGATCTCGCGCACGGGCCGGAGAGCCCGCGCTTCGGGCCGGCCACGGAGCCGCGCGAGCAGGACAGGGCGATCGCGGCCGCGCTCGAGGGCGCCGTGCGCGCCGGCGAGGACTCGGTCAAGCGCGGCCCCGAGCTGCTTGCGGCGCTGCGCGAGGCGGGCGTGGTGGACGCCGGCGGGTACGGGCTGACGATCATCTTCGCCGGCGTGGTGGCCGCGCTGCGCGGCGAGGAGCCGCCGGCGCTGGACCACCACGCGCCTGCGCGGATCACGCACCCCGAGCACAGCTCCAGCACCTACCGCTTCTGCACCAACTTCGCGATCACCGGCAGCGGCCTCAGCCCCGCCGGCTTCATCCCGGCGCTGGAAGAGCTCGGCGACTCGGTGCTCGTCGTCGGCGATGCGACCACGCTGAAGGTGCACCTGCACACCGACCAGCCGGAGCTGGCGACGGCCGTGTTCGCGGACGCCGGGGATGTCTCGCACCTCGACGTCGCCGACATGCGCCTGCAGGTGGCCGAGCGGGAAGGGCGCCTGGGCGTCGACCCGGACGGCCCCGCCGCGCAGGACGGCGCCGGCGCGCCGCGACCCGCCGCGCCTCGCGGCGCCCGCTGCACGGCCGTGGCCGTCGTCAGCGGCGAAGGACTGCGCCAGCTGTTCGAGGAGCTGGGCGTGCACACGATCGACGGCGGACCCACGCTCAACCCGTCCACGTACGACCTGCTCGCCGGCATCCACGACGTGCCCACGGAGGAGGTCGTGCTGCTGACGAACAGCGCCAACGTGATCATGGCCGCCGAAGCGGCCGCGCGACTGTCGGACAAGCAGGTGCACGTGGCGCGCACCACCAGCCAGCAGGCCGGCCTCGCCGCCGCCGTCACGCTCGCGCCCGAGCGCTCCGTGGAGGAGAACGCGCAGGCGCTGACCGAGACGCTCGCCCGCGTGCGCACGGGCGCGGTGGCCCCGGCGGCCCGCGACGACGCGCAGGGTCGCTTCCGGCGCGGCGACGCCGTCGGGTTCGTGCAGGACGAGGTGCGCGCGTGGGGCGAGCCCCGCGCGACGCTCGAGGCCGTGCTGCACGCGCTCGCCAGCGAGTTCAACGGCGACGGGCCGCCGGAACTGATCAGCGTGCTCGACGGCGAGGACGCGCCGCTCGCGCTCGAGGAGATCGAGGGCATGGTCAACGGCGGCGTCGAGCTCGAGCTGCGCCACGGCGGCCAGCCCGCCTACTGGTGGCTGCTCGCCGCCGAGTGACGCCGGGCGCGGTCGATACGACCGGCGCCGCGATCATGATGCGGGGGAATGCCGGCGACCAAGCCCGACACGCCGGAAGCGGCCGTCATCGCCAGATCTGAGCGCATCGGACCGCGGACGCGGGCGTTCGCCTCGACCGACGATCTCGCCCGCGAGGAGCTGATCGGCGCGCCTGTGCGCTGGCCGCGGCCCTCGCGCCTGGGGCAGCCGCTGGAGGCGCCGGGCAAGAAGGCGCTCGCCGGGCTGCACTCGCTGGGCCTGGAGACCGTCGGCCAGCTGCTCGAGCATCTCCCCAGCGACAGCCGCGAGGCGCGCACCGTCAAGGCCCTGCGCGCCGGCGAGCAGGCCACCGTCGCGGTGCAGGTGCGTGCGATCAGCGCCCGCCCGGTGCGCCGCCGCGGCATGCGTCCGCTGGTCGAAGCGACCGTGTTCGACTCCAGCGGCACGATGCGCGCGACGTTCTTCAACCAGCCGTGGCTGGTCGAGCGCTACCCGCCCGGCACGCGCCTGCTGCTGCACGGCAAGGCCGACGCGCGCGGCGGCTTCAACGTCTCGCACCATGCTCCCGGCGCGGACGTCGCCGGCGAGCTGACCGCGGGGGCCGGGTGCGCCGGCGACGGGGGCGAGGCCGACTCCGTCGCGCATTACCCGGCCGCCGAGGGCGTCACCTCCACCCAGATCCTCACGCTGGTGCACGGCGCGCGGCACGCGCTGGGCGACGTCGTCGAGGCGCTGTCGGCGGCGACCCGCGTCGCCGAGCGGTTGCCCGATCGCGCGAGCGCGCTCGCCGCGATGCACTTCCCGCGCCTGCCGCACGACCTGGAGACGGGTCGTCGACGCCTGGCCTTCGAGGAGCTGCTGCTGACACAGCTCGCGTTCCTGCGCCGCCGCGCCGCGCGTCGCGCGCGCACGGGCGCCGCGGTGCTCGCCGAGCGCGATGCGCTGGGCGGCCGCTGGCTGCAGGATGGCCTGCCGTTCGCGCTCACCGGCGACCAGCGGCGGGCGATCGAGACGATCGCCGAAGACCTCGCGCGACCGGCGCCGATGCAGCGGCTGCTGATGGGCGAGGTCGGCAGCGGCAAGACGGTGGTCGCCCTGTACGCGATGCTGCAGGCGGTCGGCCACCGCATGCAGGCGGCGCTGATGGCGCCCACGGAGACGCTCGCCGAGCAGCACTTCGCGACGATCCAGCAGCTGCTCGGCTCGCAGTCGGTGAGCGCCGCGCTGTTGACTGGCTCGACGCCCGCGCGAAGGCGTCGCGACATCCTCGGCAAGCTTGCGAGCGGCGAGCTGTCGCTGATCGTCGGCACGCACGCGCTGATCGAGCCCGATGTCGTCTTCGACGCGCTCGCCGTGGCGGTCATCGACGAGCAGCACCGCTTCGGCGTGCGCCAGCGCGAGGCGCTGGGCGAGCGCGAGCCGGCGCGCGCCGGCGCCCCCGTGCCGCATCTGCTGCACATGACCGCCACGCCGATCCCGCGCACGCTCGCGCTCGCGCGCTACGGCGACCTCGACACGAGCGCGCTGCGAGAGCTGCCGCGCGGGCGCCAGCCGATCGAGACGCGGCTCGTGTCCGGCGAGCAGCAGCGGGCGCGCGCGTACGAGGAGCTGCGCGCCGAGTTGGCGGCCGGCCGCCAGGCGTATGTGGTCTGTCCGTTGATTGACGAGGCCGAGCCGCAGGCGAGCGTCGCCGGAGCGGCGCCCGCAGGCAGCGTGGGCGCCGCGGGCGCGGATCTCGGCCTGCGCGCCGCGAGCGCCGAGCTGCTGCGCCTGCGCGAGGGCGAGCTCGCCGGCTACGAGCTGGCGCTGCTGCACGGCGGCATGCGCCCGCGCGAGAAGCAGGAGGCGATGGCGGCGTTCGCGGCCGGCGACGCGCACGTGCTCGTCGCGACGACCGTGATCGAGGTCGGCATCGACGTGCCGAACGCGACCGTGATGCTGATCGAGAACGCCGAGCGCTTCGGGATCTCCCAGCTGCACCAGCTGCGCGGGCGCGTGGGGCGCGGCGAGCACAGCTCGCGCTGTCTGCTCGTCGGCCCGCAGGGAGCGGGAGGCTCGGGCCGGCTCGGCGCGCTGGTGCGCCACGCGGACGGTTTTCGCCTCGCTGAGATCGACCTCGCGATGCGCAAGGAGGGCGAGCTGATCGGCACGCGGCAGTCCGGTCTCGGGCAGTTCCGGGTCGCGCGCCTGCCCGACGACGCGCAGCTGCTCGAGCTCGCCCGCGCCCGCGCCGAGGCGATCCTCGCCGGCGACCCAGAGCTGTGCGCGCCCGAGCATGCGCTGCTGGGGATGCGCCTGGAGCGCGAGCTCGCCGGCGAGGCGCCCGAGCCGATTCCGGCCTGACGGCGTTACGGTTCCCGCATGCGGGTGATCGCGGGACGCCTCGGCGGCAGGCGCTTGAAGGCGCCCGCTGGCAGGGTCACGCGGCCGACGTCCGACCGCGTGCGCGAGGCCGTGTTCGGGATGCTGGGCGACGTGGAGGACCTCCGCGTGCTCGACCTGTTCGCGGGCACCGGCGCGCTGGCCATCGAGGCGCTCTCCAGGGGGGCACGGCGGGCGGTGTTCGTCGAGCGCGACGCCGGCGCGATCAGGGCCTTGAACGAGAACCTGACGGCGCTCGGCATCGCCCCGGAGGCGGTCGAGGTGCGCCGCGCCGACGCGCTGGACGCGCTGCGCACCGCAATCAGTCGCCAGGAGACATACGATCTTGTCTTCATCGACCCCCCGTACGGGCGGGCGCGACCAGCACCGACGGCCTCGGCTCCCGCGAGCGCCGACCGGTGGGGTCCAGAGCTGTCGGCGAGCCTGCCGGCGCTGCTGAGCCCGGGCGCGCGCGTCGTCGTGGAGAGCGACCGGCGGGCTCCGCTCGAGCTGGACGTCGCGCTCGAACGGCACAAGCGCTACGGCGACACATCGATCACAATCCACCGGCACCCATGAACCCACTGAGCAAGACCACCGTCGTATGCCCGGGCTCGTATGACCCGATCACCAACGGCCATCTCGACGTGATCCGCCGCGCGGCGGCGCTGTACGACGAGGTCGTGGTGGCGGTCGTCAACCGCTCGGTGCGCAAGAGCAGCGCGCTGTTCGGGATCGAGGATCGCGTCGGCTTCATCGAGCGGGCGCTGGCGGACCTCGACGGCGTGCGCGTCGAGCCGTTCTCGACGCTCGTCGTGGACTTCGCCAGGAGCATCGGCGCCAAGGCGATCGTCAAGGGACTGCGCGCGATCTCCGACTTCGAGTACGAGCTGGAGATGAACCAGCTCAACCGCCGTCAGGACCCCGAGATCGAGTCCGTGTACCTGATGGCCTCCCCGCAGTACAGTTTTCTTTCATCCAGCGGCGTCAAGGAGCTGGCCACGTTCGGAGGCAGGATCGACGATCTGGTCCCCGAGGAGGTCGCCGGGCGCTTGCAGGAAGAGTTGAGACGCTGACGAATCACGAGGCGCGGGCCGGATGCCCGGCAGAGGCGAGAACTTAGATGGACGTCCTGGTACTCATAGACAAGCTCGACGACTTGGTGCACAACGCCAAGACGATCCCGCTGAGCGACTCCGTGCGGGTCGACAAGGAGGAGATCTACGACATCCTCGACCAGATGCGCGCGACGATCCCCGAGGAGATCAAGCAGGCGCGCTGGATCGTCAAGGAGCGGCAGGAGATGCTCGCGGAGGCCAAGAAGGAGGCCGAGCGGATCATCAAGGACGCGCGCGAGCGTCAGGAGCGCCTGGTGGGCGAGGAGGAGGTCACCAAGCAGGCCGAGCGCGCCGCCGAGGACATCGTCGAGGACGCGCGCGCCCGCGAGCGCGAGATCAGGCTCGGGGCGGAGGACTACGCGGACGAGATCCTCAACACGCTCGAGGTCAACCTGTCGAAGTTCATCGCCGCCGTGCAGCGCGGGCGCGAGCGCCTGCAGGGCAAGGACGAGCCGGCTGAAGTCAGCTAGGAACACGGCAGCGCACGCTCACATGCCGCGCGCTGTTTTGAGTAGGGTCGATACGTGAACGCGCAGACGGCCGCACGCATGGCCAGGCACAAGCTGCTGGTCGCCAAGTCGCTGATCGACACCGGCATGTTCGAACCGCTGCGCCCGGACCGGGTGGCGGTGGCGCTGGCGATGCTGCGGCGCTGGGGGGCGACGCCCGCGGGCGCCTACACGAGCGCGGCGGCGCGCCACCCGCAGCGCGCGGCGCTGGTCGACGAGCGCGGCGTGCTGAGCTTCGCGGACGTGCACCGGCGCACGAACGCGCTCGCGCGCGAGCTGCGGCGCGCGGGCGTCTCCGAAGGCGACGGCGTGGCGATCATGTGCCGCAACCACCGCGGCTTCATCGAGGCGACCGTCGCGTGCTCGAAGCTGGGCGCCGGGGCGCTGTACCTGAACACCGCGTTCGCCGGCCCGCAGATCACCGACGTGCTGGCGCGCGAGGATCCGGTGGGGGTCGTCTTCGACGAGGAGTTCGGCGGGCTCGTGAGCGCCGGCGCCGCCGACAGGCTGCGGTTCGTCGCATGGCAGGAGACCCAGGCTGCGCCGTCCTCCTCGGCGTCCCCGCCCGCGAGCCAGGCGGACCCGACGCTGGAGGAGATGATCGCGCGCGGCGACCAGTCAGATCTGACGCCGCCGCTCGGCAAAGGGCGCGTCGTGATCCTCACGTCGGGCACCACCGGCACGCCGAAGGGCGCCGCGCGCCCGCAGAGCGACTCCGTCGAGCCGGCGGCGGCGCTGTTCTCGAAGATCCCCTTGAAGGCGCGCCAGACGACCGTGATCGCGGCGCCGATGTTCCACTCGTGGGGCTTCGCGCACTTCCTGCTCAGCCTGCCGCTGCTCTCGACGCTCGTGCTGCGCCGCAAGTTCGACCCGGAGGAGACGCTCCGGGCGATCGCGCAGCAGCGCGCGCGCGCGCTCGTGGTCGTGCCGGTGATGCTGCAGCGGATGCTCGAGCTGCCGCCGGAGACGATCGCCCGCTATGACGTCAGCTCGCTGAAGGTGATCGCCGTCAGCGGCTCCGCGCTCCCGGGCGAGCTCGCGACGCGCGTCATGGACACGTTCGGGGATGTGCTCTACAACCTCTACGGCTCGACTGAGGTCGCGTGGGCCACGATCGCGACGCCCGCCGACCTGCGCGCCGCGCCCGGCACCGCCGGCAGCCCGCCGCTTGGCACCGTCGTGAAGCTGCTCGACGAGAACGGCCGCGAGGTGCCGCAGGGCGAGGTCGGGCGCATCTTCGTCGCCAACGAGTTCCAGTTCGAGGGCTACACCGACGGCGGCGGCAAGGAAATCGTCGAGGGGATGATGCGCACCGGAGACGTCGGGCGCCTGGACGGCGCCGGGCGCCTGTCAGTCGAGGGCCGCGACGACGAAATGATCGTCAGCGGCGGCGAGAACGTGTTCCCGCGCGAGGTCGAGGATCTGCTGGCCGATCATCAGGAGATCGAGGAGGTGGCGGTCGTCGGCGTCGAGGACGAGGAGTTCGGCCAGCGGCTGAAGGCGTTCGTGGTGCCGCGCGACGGCAGTCAGCTGACGGCGGAGGACGTGCAGGCGTACGTGAAGGAGAACCTCGCCCGCTACAAGGTGCCCCGCGACGTCGAGTTCGTCGACGAGCTGCCGCGCAACGCCACCGGCAAGGTTCTCAAGCGGGAGCTGCGCACACGTTCCTAACGCGCTGAGACCGGCTCGTTCGGGGTACAGGCACGCCAGTCGGGCACTAGCCTGGTGTGAATGCCGATCGAGACGCACGATTTCGACCTTGCAGGTCTGCGCCTGAGCCCGGGCGAGGGCCGGCGCCTGGAGCTGTACACGCCGATCGAGCCGTTGATGCTCGGCACCGAGCGCTACGAGGCGCAGCCGCGGCAGGTGCCCGTGGAGCTGAGCGTCTCGCGCATGAGCGGCGGCGGCTACGCCCTGCGGCTGCGCTTCTCCGCCGAGGCGACCGGGCCGTGCATGCGCTGCCTCAAGCAGGCCGACCCGCGGATCGAGGTGGAGGCGCGGGAGGTCGACCGCCCCGGCGGCGGCGAGGAGCTCGACAGCCCTTACGTGCAGGACGAGACGCTCGACCTGGCGGGCTGGGCGCGCGACGCGTTCGCGCTGGCGCTGCCCGCGAAGATCCTCTGCCGCGAGGACTGCGCCGGGCTGTGCCCGGTGTGCGCGGTCGATCTGAACGAGGCGCCGCCCGACCATCGCCATGAGTCCGAGCCCGACCCGCGCTGGGCGAAGCTGCGCGAGCTGAAGCTCGAATGACGATGTGCGCTGCGCCGGCCGGAGCCGGCGCGTCCACCCTGGTAGCCTTCACACGCTGATGGCCGTCCCCAAGAAAAAGCAGTCGCACAGCCGCACCGCCAAGCGGCGCGCGCAGCACAAGATCGGCACGCCCGCCGTGAACGCGTGCCCGCAGTGCCACAGCCCGCGCCGGCCGCACCGGGTCTGCCCCGTATGCGGCACCTACGCGGGTCGCGAGGTCGTGACGCCCGGGGCGCACGATCACGAGCACGACCACGACCACGACTAGCCGGCAGTGACGCCAGAGGCCTCGTCCTCGCGCATGTCGTCCCCCACGGGGGAGCGCGAGGCGCCGGTGATCGCGGTCGACTGCAACGGCGCTGACCTCGGCGCGGCGGAGGTCGCGGCCGGAGCGCGGATCGCCGCGGGCCAGGGCGCGCGCGTGCTGCTGTTCGGTCCCGCGGGCGAGCTGGGCGAGCCAGTCCCCGGCGTCGAGATCGTCGACGCGCCCGTCTCGATCGCCAAGGCCGCGGATCCGGTGCGGGCCGCGCGCGCCACGCCGGAGGCCTCGATCGTGCAGGCCGCGCAGGCGGTTGCTGAGGGCCGCGCGCAGGCGCTCGTGTGCGCGGGAGGGACGGGCGCCGCGCTCGCGGCGGGCACGTTCAACATCAAGCGGGCGCGCGGCATCTACCGTCCGGCGCTCGCGATCCCGATCCCGCTGCCGGTCGGGGGGCGGGATCATCGTCACGTGACGCTCCTGGACGTCGGCGCGAGCGCGGAGGCGCGCAGCGAGCACCTGGTGCAGTTCGCGTTCATGGGCGCCGCGTTCGCGCGCACGGTGCTCGGCGTGGCGGCGCCGCGCGTCGGGCTGCTGTCGAATGGCGAGGAGGCCGAGCGTGGCAGCGAGCTGGTGCTCGAAGCCCACGCGCAGCTGCGCGAGCGCGCGGCCGCGGAGCCGCGCGGGTTCGAGTTCGTCGGCAATGTCGAGGGCGGCGACGTCGTGTCCGGCCGCGCCGACGTGATCGTGACCGATGGCTTCACCGGCAACATCGCGCTGAAGCTGATGGAGGGCGTCTCCCAGACGATGCTCGGCGCGGTCCGCGCTGCGGCGATGTCCTCCACCAAGGCGAAGCTGGGCGGCCTCTTGCTGCGCGGCGCGCTCGGCGGCTTTCGCGGGCAGATCGATCCGGAAGCCAGCGGCGGCGCCTACCTGCTGGGGCTGCGGCGCCTTGGGGTGGTCCCGCATGGGCGCTTCCGGCGCGCGGGCTTCGCCGCGGCGATCATGCGCGCCGACCGCGGCGCGCGCGAGGACGTCGTCGCGCAGACGCATGCCGCGCTGGAGCGCGCCGGTGTGCTCAGGCGTGCGCCGGTGTCGGCATCGGTGTCCGCGTCGGCCGCTAGCCTGCCGCAGGCCCGATGACCCGCGAGCAAGTCCTGCAACTGATCCAGACCCACCTCGCCGACGAGCTCGACGTCGATCCGCAGACGATCGTCGAGAGCACCCGCTTCAAAGAGGACCTGGAGGCCGACTCGCTCGACCTGTACACGCTCGTGCAGGAGCTGGAGGACACCTACGGGGTGCGCATGTCCGACGAGCAGGCCGCGCAGATCCTGACCGTGGGAGCGGCCGTGGACTTCGTGATCGCCCATGACGGGACAGTCCATGAGGAGCGTTGATGCTGCTTGCGGATCTGCTGGAGGAGCTGCCCGAGGAGCTGGCGCGCCAGGTGTTCACGCACGCGTCCTGGAGCCAGAGCCCCAGCGGCTCCTACACGCGCCTGGCGTTCCTCGGCGACAGCGTGCTGGCGCTGGCGGTGACGACGTACCTGTATCCGCGTCTGGAGGCGGACCGCTACGGCGCGGGCCGGCTCACGAAGATCCGCGCGCAGGCGGTCTCGGGGGTGTCGTGCCGGGCGGTGGCCGAACGGCTGGAGCTGCCGGCGCGGCTGCGCGCGGCGGCGCCCGCGGGCGTGCGCGAGAGCGCGGCGGCGCTGGTGGGGACCGAGCGCGTGCTGGCGTCGGTGATCGAGGCGGTGATCGGCGCCTGCTACCTGCACGCCGGCTACGAGCGCACGGCGGAGGCAGTGGTCGAGGCGTTCGCCCCGGAGATCGAGGGCGCGCTGGAGAACCCCGTGGACTTCAAGTCGGCGCTGCAGGAGCTGTTGGCGCGTCGCGGCGCGGAGGTCAGCTACGAGGTGACGAGCGAGGACGGGCCGCCGCACGAGCGCACCTACACGGTGCTGGCGCGGGTGGATGGGCGCGAGCTGGGCAGCGGCAGCGGCCGGAGCAAGAAGCACGCCGAGCAGGAGGCCGCGCGCGTGGCGGTGGACAAGCTGGGGGCCGAGTCATGAGCACGCGGGTGAGCGCATGCGCCTGAAGTCGCTGACGCTGAACGGCTTCAAGTCGTTCCCCGACCGCACGCGCCTGGACTTCGGCCCGGGCGTGAGCGTCGTCGTCGGCCCCAACGGCTCGGGCAAGTCCAACGTCACCGACGCGGTGCTGTGGGCGATGGGCGAGCAGTCGCCGCTGGCGATCCGCGGCCAGTCGATGCAGGACGTGATCTTCGGCGGCGGGCGCGGAGTGCAGCCGCGCAGCGCCGCGGAGGTGGAGATCGTGCTCGACAACTCCGACGGCACGGTCGACCTGCCGTTGAGCGAGATCTCGATCGTGCGCCGCCTGGACCGCAACGGCGAGGGCGGCTACAAGCTCAACGGCGCGCGCTGCCGCCTGACGGACGTGATCGAGGTGCTCTCCGACACGGGCCTCGGCAAGGAGACGCACTCGGTCATCTCGCAGGGGCGGGTGGACGCGATCGTGACCTCCAAGCCCCGCGACCGGCGCATGCTGATCGAGGAGGCGGCGGGCCTCGGCAAGCACCGCAAGCGCCGTCGCCGCGCGCAGCTGAAGCTCGAGCGCACGCAGGAGAACCTCGACCGCGCGCTGGACGTCGAGCGCGAGGCGCGCAGCCGGCTGCGCCCGCTCAAGCGCCAGGCCGAAGCGGCGGAGCTGCACGAGCGCCTGGAGCTGCAGATCCTGCAGGCGCGCTGGGAGCTCGCGCGCGATCAGTCGCGCTCCTGCCAGATCGAGCTGCGGGGCGCCGAGGCGGGCGTCGCGCAGGCGCGCACGGCGCGCGCGGAGATCGAGCGCGCGCTGCAGCAGACGATCGAGCGGCGCGGGGTGGCCGAGCGCGCGCTGGCCGAGCGCTCCGAGCGCCACGACGCGCTCTCACGCCGCGTGTATGACGCGCGCTCGGCGCACGAGCGGCTGACGCTGCGCGCCGAGCAGGTCGGCTCGAACGCGCGCGCGCTGGCGGGCAGGATCGAGCGCGCCGGGCAGGAGCTGCAGGCGCTCGCGCGCTCGGCAGCCGACGGCGCCGACGCCCCCGAGCAGGCCGACGGCGAGGAGCGCATCGGCGTGCTGCAGGCGCAGCTCGAGGAGATTCAGGCGAGCCGCGAGCAGGAGATCGAGCGCGAGATCGCCGAGCTGCGCCAGGCGCTGAGCGAGCAGACGGCGCGCATCGAGCAGGCCGAGGCGGCGGCCGCGACGGCCCGCGCCGCGCGCGCCGAGGCGGACGAGCTGGCCGACCAGGCGCGCCAGCGGCTGAGCGCGGCCGAGCACGCGGCGCAGGACGCCCGCCGCGACGCCGCGCGCGTCGGCGCCGAGCTGGCAGCGGCCAACCAGTTCCTGCGCGGACACGCGCACGTCGGCGGCGATGGGCACGCCGCGCACGGCGACGACGGCCGGGTTGGCGCGCCGAAGGCGCTGAGCGAGGAGCTGCGCGTGCAGGACGGCTACGAGCTGGCGCTGGCGGCCGCGCTGGGCGGGCGCCTGGATGCGGCGCTTGTGGAGAATGTGGCGGGCGCGGAGGCGGTGCTTGACCGCGCGGGTCCCGACGGCGCGAGCGCGCTGCTGGCTGGGGCCGGCGCCGTGCGCGCGCAGACGCACAGCGCGGAGCCGCAGCCGCCGGTGGCGGGCGCGCGCCGGCTGCTGGAGCTGCTGAGCGGCCCGGCGCCGGTGCTGGAGCTGGCGGGACGGCTGCTGGCCGACGCGTGGGTGGTCGAGCGCTTGGAGCAGCTGCCGGGCGACTTCGCCGGCATCGCGGTCACGCGCGGCGGGCGCGTGTGGTTCGGCGCGTGGGGCGAGATCCGCCAGCTCAGCGAGGGCGGCAGCGAGCGGGTGCTGGCGCGCCGCAACGAACGCGACCGGCTGATCGCGCAGGCGGAACTCGCGGCGCAGGCCGAGCACAGCGCGCAGGCGGCGTGCGAGCAGCTGCTGGCGGACACCCGCGCGGCGGACGAGGCGCGCGTGCAGGCGGAGGGCGCGCTGCGCGCCGCCGAGCGCGAGCTGGCCGAGGAGGGCGAGGCCAGGCGCCGCACCGAGTGGCTGATCGAGCAGCGGCGCATCGCGCCCGCGGAGGGGGCGCTCGCGGTGCGCAAGGCCGAGCTCGAGGGGGAGCTCGCGGCGGAGCGCCGCCAGGCCGAGCGCCGCCGGCGCGAACGCGCCGAGCGTGAGGCGCGTGTCGAGCGCCTGCGCGCGCAGCACGCGCTCGACACCGCAACCGTGCCTCTCGCCGAGCGGCTCGCCACGGCGCTGGTTTTCGCGACCGAGGGCGTGCAGCGGCGCGTCCTCGAGCTGGAGGCCGAGCTCGCCGCCGACCGCGAGGCCGGCGAGCAGATGGCGGGGCAGCTTCGCGCCTGCGCAGCGCAGGAGGCCGAGATCCAGGCGAGCCTGCGCGCGGCCGGCGAGGCCGTCACTGCCGCGGAGGTCGCCGCGCAGCGCCTGCGCGACCTCGCGAGCGAGGCGGAGCTGGAGCTGGCGAGCGTCGCGGAGCGGCTGGGGCAGCCTGAGCAAGGGTCCAAGAACGCCGCGGGCGCTGAGCCGGTCGCGGATGGCGAGCCGGTCGCCGACGGCGAGGTCGCGGAGCCGGAGCCCCTGGACGAGGAGCAGGCAGCCTCGCTGCGCGCGCGCGTCGAGCGGCTGACGCGCAGGCGCGAGCAGCTGGGGCCCGTCAACCCGCTCGCCCAGGACGAATACGCGGAGGCGCTCGCGCACGTGGAGGAGCTGGAGGGCCAGCGCACGGACCTCGAGACGGCGCTGCGCGAGCTGCGCCAGGTGATCCGCGAAACCGACCGTCAGATCGAGGAGACGTTCGAGGAGACGTTCAACGCGGCCGCGCGCAACTTCGAGGAGCTGGTCGGCGACGTCTTCCCGGGCGGCAGCGGGCGCCTGCGGCTGGTGCAGGAAGACCAGGGTCCAAGGCCGGTGCTCGGCGGCCAGCCGCTGCCGGAGGGCGCCGACGCGGATGCCGCGGAGGCGGCGGCGGAGGCGGAGAGCGAAGCGCAGGAGCGCGGACCCGAAGAGGCGCAGCTGCCAGGGGTGGAGATCGAGATCACGCCCGCGGGCAAGGCGACGAAGCGCCTGACGCTGCTGTCGGGCGGCGAGAAGTCGATGACGGCGCTGGCGTTCCTGTTCGCGGTGTTCCTCGCGCGCCCGTGCCCGTTCTACATCCTCGACGAGGTCGAGGCGGCGCTCGACGACCTCAACCTGGACCGCTTCCTGACGCTGCTGCGCCGCTACGCCGGTCGCGCGCAGTTCATCGTGATCACCCATCAGAAGCGCACGATGGAGGCGGCCGACTGGCTGTACGGCGTCTCGATGGGCCAGAACGGCGTCTCCAAGGTGCTCTCGCGCAGCCTGCCCGCCGCATCGTCCCCGGAGGGGGAAGAGGCGGAGGCGGCGCCGGTGGCGCCCGTCGCCGAAGTCGCCTGAGCGGGCGCTGATATCGTCGCCCGCCCCGTGGCGCGCGATTGGAGCGAGATCTTCATAACCGATGAGACCGCGCCGGGCGGCGGCTCGGGCGCGGACGCCGCGGGTGAGGCGCCGCGCCAGCGCGGCGGCCTGTTCCGCCGGCTGCGCGAGAGCATGGCCAAGACGCGCCAGGCGCTCGGCTCGGAGATCCAGGCGACGCTGTTCGGCGTGCTCGACGAGCACACGTGGGAACGCCTGGAGGAGGCGCTGATCATGGCCGACGTCGGCGCGAGCACGACGGCCTCGGTGGTCGCGACGCTGGAGGCCGAGGCGTCCTCGGGCGAGCTGGAGGGCGGGCAGGCGTTGAGCGAGCGGCTGATCGAGCTGCTGGCGCAGACGGCGACGGTCGGCGACGCGCGCATCGACATCCGCCCGCGGCCGACGGTGATCATGGCGGTGGGCGTCAACGGCACCGGCAAGACGACGACGATCGGCAAGCTCGCGTGGCACCTGCGCGAGCAGCTCGGGCAGAGCGTGCTGCTGGGCGCGGCCGACACGTTCCGGGCGGCCGCCAGCGAGCAGCTGGAAGGCTGGGCGCAGCGGGCGGGCTGCGAGATCGTGACGGGGCCCGCGGGCTCCGATCCGGGCGCGGTGGCGTTCGACGCCGTCGCGCAGGCGTGCGCGAGGGACATCGACGTGGTGATCATCGACACGGCCGGGCGCCTGCACACGCAGGACGACCTGATGGGCGAGCTGGCGAAGGTCCGGCGCGTGATCGCCAGGCAGCTCGACGGCGCGCCGCACGAGACGCTGCTGACGATCGACGCGACGACCGGCCAGAACGGGCTGCGCCAGGCGCGGCTGTTCGCGGAGGTGGCGCAGGTGAGCGGCGTGGTGCTGACGAAGCTGGACGGCACGGCGCGCGGCGGCATCGCGCTGGCGATCGCGCGCGAGCTCGAGCTGCCGGTGAAGCTGATCGGCGCGGGCGAGTCGGTCGAGGACCTGCGCCCGTTCGACGCGCGAGATTTCGCACGCGCGCTGATCGCACCGGAGTAACCTGAAGGGATGGACTGGATCCTATGGGTGGTCGCCGCGTGCGTGCTCGGCCTCGGCGAGATGCACACCGGCGGGCTGTACCTGCTGCCGTTTGCGGTCGGCGCGGGGCTCGCGGCGGTCGTGAGCGTGCTCGGCGTGGGGTTGCCGCTGGTCGTGCCGGTGTTCGTGCTGGCCTCGGCGATCTCGTTCGGCGGGCTGCGCCCGGTCGCGCGCCGCCACCGCCGCCTGCCGCCCGCGATCCGCACGGGCGCCGCGGCGCTCGTCGGCCATCGCGCGATGGTGCTGGAGCGGATCGCCAACAACGAGGGCGTGGGCTGCGTGAAGATCGACAACGGCGAGGTGTGGACGGCGCGCAGCTACGACGAAGACGAGGTGATCGACGTGGGCGAGCGCGTCGAGGTAGTCGAGATCAGGGGCGCCACGGCGCTCGTCATGCATTGAAAGGAACTACATGGCCGTTCTCATCGTCGTCATCGTGATCGTGCTGTTCGCCCTGGTGGTGGCCGCGCGCACGATTCGCGTGATCCCGCAGGCGCGCGCGGGCGTGGTGGAGCGGCTCGGCCGCTACAGCCGCACGCTGGAGCCGGGCCTGACGATCGTCACGCCGTTCATCGACCGCGTGCGGCCGCTGGTGGACCTTCGCGAGCAGGTGGTGAACTTCTCGCCGCAGTCGGTGATCACCGAGGACAACGTGGTGGTGGGCATCGAGACGGTGCTGTACTTCACGATCACCGACCCGCGCTCGGCGACGTATGAGATCGCCAACCCGCTGCAGGCGATCGAGCAGCTGACGGTGACGACGCTGCGCAACGTGATCGGCGGGCTGACGCTGGAGGCGACGCTGACCTCGCGCGAGAACGTCAACGCGGAGCTGCGCACGGTGCTCGACGAGGCGACCGGCAAGTGGGGCATCAGGATCAACCGCGTCGAGATCAAGTCGGTCGACCCGCCGCCGGACATCAAGACGGCGATGGAGAAGCAGATGCGCGCCGAGCGCGACCGTCGCGCGGCGATCCTGACCGCGGAAGGCGAGAAGCAGTCGCAGATCCTGACCGCGGAGGGCGCCAAGCAGGCGGCCGTCCTGAATGCCGAGGGTGCGCAGAAGGCCGCCGTGCTGGACGCCGAGGGCGCGCGCCAGGCGGCGATCCTGCGCGCGGAGGGCGAAGCGAAGGCGATCGACACGGTCTTCAAAGCGATCCACGAGGGCAAACCGGATCGCGCGCTGCTGAGCTACGAATACCTGCAGATGCTGCCGTCGCTCGCCGAAGGCGACTCCAACAAGGTGTTCGTGGTGCCGTCCGAGTTCGCGGAGGCGTTCGGCGGCATCGGCGAGGCGCTGAAGGGCCGTCTGGACGGACCCCCGCCCGCACCGCCGGTCCCGCCTGCCGCGCCGCCGCCGCGCCACGTGTCGCCGCCCGCGCACGACGCGTAGCGAAGCCGCCCGGCGCCAATGTTCGACTCGCTCGCGGAGAAACTGCAGGGAACGCTGGCTGACGTCCGCCAGCGCGGCACGCTGACCGAGCAGGACGTCGACGCGACGATGCGCGAGATCCGCTTGGCGCTGCTGGAGGCGGACGTCAACTTCAAGGTGGTCAGGCAGTTCACGGCGCACCTGAAGGAGCGCTGCCTGGGGGCGGACGTGATCGGCGGGCTGAACCCCGGCCACCAGGTGGTGAAGATCGTCGCCGAGGAGCTGACCGTTTTGATGGGAGGCCCGCCCACCGGCCCGCCCACCGGCGCGTCCGCCGACGCGCCCGACGGCGCGGATGGGGCTGAGCCGCCGGCGCTCAGGTTCTCGCCACGGCCGCCGACGGTGATCCTGATGGCGGGCCTGCAGGGCTCGGGCAAGACGACCGCCACTGCGAAGCTCGCGCGCTACCTGCGCGAGGAGCACTCCTCCTCGGTGGCGGTGGCCGCATGCGACGTGTACCGCCCGGCGGCGGTCGAGCAGCTGGTGAAGGTGGGCGCGCAGGCGGGCGCCACGGTGTACGAGCAAGGCACCGACAAGGACCCGGTGGAGATCGCGGCGTGGGCGCTGGAGCGCGCGCGCGAGGACGGCAAGGACGTGCTGATCGTCGACACGAGCGGGCGCCTGCACGTGGACGAGCAGCTGATGGCGGAGCTGGTGCGGATCCGCGACGCGGTGCAGCCGGACAACGTGCTGCTGGTGGTCGACGCGATGACCGGCCAGGACGCGGTCAACGTCGCGGAGAGCTTCGCGGAGGCGGTGCGGTTCGACGGCGTGGTGATGAGCAAGCTCGACGGCGACGCGCGCGGCGGTGCGGCGCTGTCGGTCAAAGCGGTCACCGGCAAGCCGATCCTGTTCGCGTCCACCGGCGAGAAGCTGGAGCAGTTCGAACGCTTCCATCCCGACCGCATCGCGCAGCGGATCCTCGGCATGGGCGACGTGCTGAGCCTGATCGAGAAGGCCGAGCGTCAGTTCGACGAGGCGGACGCGCTCGCGCTGGAGCGCAAGCTGCGCCGCAACGAGTTCGGTCTGGACGACTTCCTCGACCAGCTGAAGATGGTGCGCAAAATGGGGCCGTTGACGAGCATCCTGGGGATGATCCCCGGGCTGGCGGGTCACCAGCTGCAGAACATGAAGGTCGACGAACGCGAGATCGACCGGATCCAGGCGATCATCCTGTCGATGACGCCGGAGGAGCGTCGCCGGCCGGAGCTGATCAAGGGCTCGCGGCGGCTGCGCATCGCGCGCGGCTCCGGAACGAACGTGCAGCAGGTCAATCGCCTGGTCAAGCAGTTTGGCCAGATGCGCAAGATGATGCGCCAGATGGGCCGCGGCAAGATGCCGGACATCGGCGCGCTCATGCGCAACGCGCGCTGAACCGTCTAAGCTCTCGAACGCAGGTTTTATCCATGACCGAGAGGAACAAGTGTCGGTAAGGCTGAGGCTCACGCGAGTGGGCGGCAAGAAGGACCCCATATGGCGTGTCGTGGTCGCTGACCAGCGCTCTCCGCGTGACGGTCGTGTGATCGAGACGATCGGCCACTACAACGCGCAGACGGACCCGTCGACGATCGTGATCGACGAGGATCGCGCGCGCAGCTGGCTGGCGCGCGGCGCGCAGCCGTCGGACACGGTCCGCAAGCTGCTGCGCATCCAGGGCATCGAGACGCGAACCAGCTAGGTCCGGGGCGGATGGCGAGCGAGAGCCCGAGGCGGCTGCTTGAGTACCTCGCCGAAGGCTTGGTCGACGATCCGGAGTCGGTGGCGGTGGAGCAGTTCGAGGAGGACGACGGCACTGTCGTGCTCGAGCTGTGCGTCGCAGCGGATGACTATGGCCGCGTGATCGGCAAGGGCGGGCGGACCGCGCACGCTCTGCGCACGGTCGTCAAAGCGGCAGCCGCCGGCGAGGGCAGCCACGTGCTCGTCGACATCGTCGATTGACCACCGCGCCGGGCGACACGGACATGCCGGCCTCGGGTGCGCCGGTCCCAGGGGGCGTGCCCGCGGGGCGGGTGGGCAGGCCGCACGGGTTGGACGGGAGCTTCTATGTGACGCGGCCGCGCCCGCGCCTGTTGAGCGTCGGCGTGAGCGTCACTGTGGCGGGGCGCAGCGCGAGGATCGTGCGGCTGGCGGGTACGGAGCAGCGCCCGATCGTGCGCGTGGAGGGCGTCGAGGACCGCGATTCGGCGGAGGCGCTGCGGGGCATGGAGCTGGCGGTCGACGACCAGGACGCGCCGGCGCTCGGCGAGGGCGAGTGGTGGGCGCACGAACTGGAGGGCTGCGCGGTCGGCGACGGCGAGGCGCTGCTCGGCACGGTCACCCGTCTCGTGGAGCTGCCTTCGTGCGAGGCGCTGGAGGTGGCGGCGGCGGACGGCGGCCAGCCGCTGCTGGTGCCGATGGTCAAAGCTGCGATCCGCAGCGTCGAGCCGCAACGCAAGCGCGTCGACGTGGACCTGGAGTTCCTGGGAGCGGCCGACCGCGCCACGCGAACCAGCCCGGCGGGGGAGGGCGGCGCGTGAACATCGACGTGTTCACGCTGTTCCCGGAGTGGTTCGAGTGGTTCTCCTCGCAGCGCCACGTCGCCAACGCGCTCGCTGGCGGCTCGCGCCTGGAGTGCGTGAACCCGCGCGAGCACACGCCGCTGAGCGGCGGGCAGGTCGACGACACGCCGTTCGGGGGCGGCGCGGGGATGGTGCTGCGGGTGGACGTGCTCGATCGCGCGTTGCAGGCGCACTACGGCGTCGATCCGCTGCAGCTGCGCCGCGAGCGGCGCGTGGTCGCGCTCGCGCCCGCGGGGAGGCTGCTCGACGAGGAGCTCGTGCAGGAGCTGGCGGGCGAGCCCGCGCTGACGCTGCTGTGCGGGCGCTACGAGGGCTTCGACGAGCGCATCCTCGAGCATTTCGCCAGCGACGTGGTGTCGATCGGCCGCTATGTGCTGAGCGGCGGCGAGCTGGCGGCGATGGTGCTGTGCGACGCGGTGCTGCGCAAGTTGCCCGGTGCGCTGGGGGACGAGCGCTCGGCGGCGGAGGAGTCCTTCAGCGCGGCGTTGGAGGGCAATCCTGAGTATCCGCACTACACGCGCCCGGCCGAGTATCGCGGCTGGCGCGTGCCGGATGTGCTGCTGTCGGGGCACCACGAGCAGATCGCGAGCTGGCGGCGCGAGCGCAGCCGCGAACGCGGCGCGGCGGCGCGCGGGGGCGCCGCCGGGTGAGCGCGCGGCTCGCCTTGTGCGACGGATTGTGGCGGCGGTCCGCTACCATTGCTGCTCGCGCCGGCTGAGAGCTTCGTCTCGGGGCGTCCCCCGCAACATTCAAGGCGCCCCTTCCCCGTCACCGTCATGAGCAGCGTCATCGCAACCATCGAGCGCGCGCAGTTGCGCCGTGTCCCCGCGTTTGTGCCCGGGGATCGCGTCAAGGTGCACTTTCAGGTGATCGAGGGCGCGCGCAGTCGCGTGCAGGTGTTCGAGGGCGTGGTCATCAAGCGCCAGGGTCACGGCGTGCGCGAGACGTTCACCGTGCGCAAGCAGTCCTTCGGCGTGGGCGTCGAGCGCATGTTCCCGCTGCACTCGCCCAAGATCGAGCGGATCGAGCTGGCCGCGCGGGGCGACGTGCGCCGCGCGAAGCTCTACTACCTGCGTGACCGTGTCGGCAAGCGCGCGCGGGTGCGCGAGCGCCGCTACACGGGCCCCGAGGAGACGGTGGAGCCGGGCCTGCTGGTGGAGCCGGTGGCCGACGAGCAGCTGGAGGCGACCGACCTGGAGGGCACGACCGCGGAGGAGGCGGTCGTGGAGACGGCGGCTGGTGGCGCGCAGACCGACGGCGAGTCCGTCGAGGGGGGGAGTCAGGAACAGGTGGACGCGGCCGATCAGGGATCGGATGGCGGCGACGCCGACGGCCCCGAGGCCGTGGCGGAGGCCGCGGCGGGCGCCACCGAGGCCTCCTCCGATGCCGGTGACGCCACGGGAGGCGTTTCCGCCGGCGATGACGCGGCGTGAGCCCCGGCGCCAGGACTGGCGAGGGCCAGAGCTCGAGCTCGCAGCCGAGCGGTAATGGCGCGACGAGCGTCGCCGCCGGCCCGGCTGTGGCGCTGAAGGGCGACGGCAAGAAGCCGAAATCGGTGCGCGCGTCGATCGTCGAGCTGCTGGTGATCATCGGTGTCGCGCTCGGGCTGGCGCTTGGCATCCAGGCGGTCATCGTCAAGCCGTATCGGATTCCGAGTGGCTCGATGGAGCCGACGCTGTCGATTGGCCAGCGCGTGCTCGTCAACCGCATCGGGATGGACTTCAGCGAACCGCATGTCGGCGAGATCGCTGTGTTCCACCCGCCCGAGGGCGCTGAACAGGAGGAGTGCGGTCCCTCGCCGCACGTGATCAGGCTCGGCGCCTCGGCGTGCTCCGCACCGGTGCCGAAGGAGAACACCAGCGTCAACTTCATCAAGCGCGTCGTCGCCGGCCCTGGAGACGAAATCTACATCCAGGAAGGGCGCGTGTTTCGCAAGGCGGCGGGTACCACGAAGTTCGTGCGCGAGAAGGACTCCTACATCCGCCGCTGCGGCGTGAGCCCCGAGTGCAACTTCCCGACGCCGATCAAAGTTCCCGCCGGTCACTGGTTCATGATGGGGGACAACCGTGGCGAATCCGACGACAGCAGGTTCTGGGGGCCCGTTCCCACAGGCTGGATCATCGGACAGGCCATCGCCACCTACTGGCCCCCCGACCGCATCGGCATCTTCTAGCGAGAGCAGCGCCGGTCGCGACGCTGTAGTGGGTTCGTCTCGCCCCAGCTCCGGCTCGTCGGCGCGTGCTCGGCGCCGCGCGCGCCGTGCTGGAAGCGGGCGGCGGCTGTTCGCGTTCGATCGCCGTCTGGGATACCGCCTGGTGGCGGGGGCCGACGAGGCTGGGCGGGGCTGTCTGGCCGGTCCGCTGGTGGCGGCGGGCGTGCTGTTCGACTACGAGTCGCTGACCACGCGCGAGCTGCGCGCGCTGGGCGCGCTCAACGACTCCAAGCAGCACAGCGCGCAGGCGCGCGAGGAGCTCTACCCGCTGGTGATGCGCAGCGCCGCCAGGGTCGTCGTCGTCTCGCGCTGTGTGCGCGGCATCGACGAGCGCGGACTGCACAAGACCAACCTCGCGGCACTGCGCGATGCCGTGCGCGGCGCCACCGCCGGGGTCAAGGGCGAGGTGCTGTGCCTGCTCGACGGCTTCGCCGTCGCGGAGTTCGAGCATCCGCAGCGGGCGATCGTCGACGGCGACGCGACCAGCGCTGCGATCGCCGCGGCGTCGATCGTCGCCAAGGTCACGCGCGACCGCTTCATGCACGAGGCCGACGCGCGGCACCCCGGGTGGGCCTTTGCCGAGCACGTCGGCTACTCGACGCCGTCGCACCGCGAGGCGATCCTGCGCCAGGGCGTCTCGCCGCTGCATCGCATGTCGTTCCAGTCGCTCGCGTATCAGCAGCTCGCGCTGTAGCAAGGCGATCTACCAGGCCCCCTCGACGTGGTCGAGGCGCAGCAGGCGCCCGCGCTCGTCCACGATCACGCCCACGGCGTCGAAGCGGATCGTGCGCGCCGTCGGTCGCACGTGGCGCTGGTCGCTCAGCCACGCACGCGCGAGTCGCCGCAGGCGTGCGCGCTGGCGCGGACGCAGCCATGGCAGCGGCTCCTCCTGCGCGCGGATCGGCCGTCCCCCGAATCCAGCCCTTCTCGTCTTGACCTCGACGAACGCCATCACGCGCCCGTCGAACACGATCAGGTCGATCTCGCCGTGGCGGGTGCGCACGTTGCGCGCGAGCGTCGTGAAGCCGAGCCGCGTGAGGTGCTCCGCCGCCAGGTCCTCGCCGAGGCGGCCCACCGTGCGGCGCGCGTCGGTGCGCTCGCGTCGCGGCGAGGGCGGTGGGCTCGCGTTGGGCTGGCCGGTGCACACGAACGGCACGCTAGGTCCCCAGATGTGACGCGAGGGTGTCCTTTGTGCCGATTCAGCGCACGGGCTGTGTCAAAAGTGTGTCGTTCTTGGCTACGCCCTGATCGCGCGCTGCGTGTAGGGGGCCGACTCACGCATCCTCGCGGGCCGGCGCTCGCGGGCGCGGCGCCTGCGGGCGGGCGGCTCGAGCTCGGCGTGCTCGGCGTCGCTGATCGCCCACGCGAGCCGCTCCACGAGCTGTGCGGCGGCGTGGCCGCTGCTCAGGTGGACGGAGTGCACGTGCTCTTCGAGCAGCACCGGAGTCTCGCCGGGCGGCTGGGATGAGACGGGGTCGGTTGTGACGATGATTCGTGGCATGGCTGGTTCCCCTGTCGAGTTTGGCGGTGGGGCCGGCTTTTCGCGGGAGGCCGGGCCTGGCCTGCGGGCGGCCGGTCGGAGTATTGTCCATCGAATATATCGAAAATATGATGAATATGAAGGGCCAACATGCACAGAGGGGCGAACCGCGTGCGGGGCCGCGCTCGCGTAGCCTGCCTGCCATGAGCGACAGCTCCGCCAGCGACGAGCGCATCGCGTCCACGAGCCACGCGCACAGCAACGCCGACGGCGTTCCCCGCGGAGACTCCGAGCACGGCGGGCCGCGTTCCCTGGACGGCGTCAGCGGCTTCATGGGCCTGCGCTGGGAGGACCCCGAGACCGTGCGCATGACGATCCGGCCCGAGCTGATCAACGGCGGTGGTCTGCTCTCGGGCGTGGCGACGTACGCGATGGTCGACTACTCGATGGGCTCGACGCTGTGGGCGCAGACCACAGAGGACGAGCGCATCGCGACGATCTCGATCTCGATCAACTACATCCAGACGGCCACCGAGGGCGAGATCGTCTGCAGGACGACGCTCGACCGGCGCAACCGCACCGTCGGCATCATGAAATCGGAGGTGCGCCACGACGACGGCCGGCTGCTGGTGACCGCCGTGGGGATCTACTCGATCCGCGTTCCGCGGGAGCTGCGCGGCTAGTAGGCATGCTCCTGCGCGGCCACCGCTAGCGCCACGGTGAGCACGCCGACGCGCACCGTCCTGACGATCGCCGGCTCGGACTCCGGCGGCGGCGCCGGGATCCAGGCGGACCTGAAGGCGTTTGCGCGCTGCGGCGTGCACGGCGCGAGCGCGATCACCGCGATCACCGCCCAGAACACGGTCGCGGTCAGCGCCGTGCACGCCGTGCCGCCCGAGATGGTGCTCGCGCAGGTGCGCGCGGTGCTGTCGGACATCGGCGTCGACGCGGTCAAGGTCGGCATGCTCGGCACGGCCGAGGTCACGCTCGCGGTCGCCGCGGCGCTTGAGGAGCTGCCGGCGGGCACGCCCGTGGTCGTCGACCCTGTGATGGTCGCCGAGTCGGGCGCGTCGCTGCTCGACGATGGCGCGCGCCGCGCGCTCGTCGAGGAGATCCTGCCGCGGGCGAGCGTGCTCACGCCGAACCTGCTGGAGGCGCGCGTGCTCGCCGGCCGCGAGCGCGAGGCGACGGGGGACGAGGACGCGGAAGCGGAGTCGCTCGCCAGGGCCGTGCTGGCGCTCGGCCCGCGGGCGGTCGTGCTCACCGGCGGCCATCGCACGCGCGCGGTCGACCTGCTCGTGGAGGAGGACGGCGACGGCGCGCCGGTGGAGATACCGGGCGAGCGCCATCCCGACGGCGCCGCGCACGGATCGGGCTGCACGCACTCCTCCGTGCTCGCCGCCCAGCTGGCGCTCGGGCACACGCCGCTGCAGTCGTCGCGTACCGCGCGGCGCCTGGCCGCGGAGGCGGTCGCCCAGGGACTGCGCGAGCTCGGCGCGGGAGCCGGCCCGGTCGATGTGATCGGGCTCGAGCGGATGCGAGCCTACTGACGAACCGCGCCCATCCGTTTGCCATAATCGGAGAGGATGAAGCTGCTGCGGATGAAGCCCGGTCATGGTGAGATCGTTCTCGCCGAGGGCGATGTCGAGGTGCCGGAGCAGGAGCGGGAGCTGATCGAGGCGTTTCGCCGCGAGCTCGACGCGGGCATGTGGGCGGCGGTGCCGCTGCAGAGCCCCGGCGGGCGCCGCGAGGCGGAGCTGGTGAAGAGCTTCGCCGAGGTGCCGCGCGACGCCGAGCGCGTGATCTTCTTCCCGAGGGCCGCCGGCGGCGCGCCCCGGGCGACGCGCTGAGCGCTCGTGGTGTTGGCGCTGGGCACCGCGGCGGTCGTGCTCGTGGTGCTGCTGTGGGAGCTTGCGCGGCCCACGCTCAAGCGCGCCGCCGCGCGCGCGCGCGAGCTGTGGGCGGCCCGCCGGCGCGGCAGCGCCCCCCTGGGCTATGACCCGGGACGCGAGCGCCGCGCCGAGCAGCGCGCCCGCGCGCTGCTGCGCTCGTGCGTGAGCGAGCGCGACTGGGCGATGTACCGCGACCTGGGCTTCCTACGCGTGTGGGGCGGCCTGGGCGATCACGGGCGCGGTGTGGGCGCCGCATACGCGTACCTGATCTACCCGCACAAGCCGATCGTGGCGTACGTGCCGCAGACGGGCGAGCTGCTCAACGAGTACTGCGTGGCGTTCCCCGACCTGTCCAGGCCGTACGGCAGCTCGCGGCTGCCCGACTCCGATGACGTGCTCGCCAAGTGGATGGCGCTCACCGCCGACGAGCGGCGGCTGGTGGGCGAGGCCAACATGCACCTGCCGGGTCGCCAGGTCGACCCCGACCGGGTGCGGCGCGACATCGCGCGCCTGCGGCGCTGGGAGCGCGAGGCTCCCGCCACGCCGCCGATCCTTCCGCGCAGCTCCGATGGGTCGGACGGGTGGGACCCGGATAACATCCGCGCCGCGTGAGCACCCCCGACACCTTCGACGTCAAGCACCGCAGCCGCGCCCTCACCGAGGGGCCGGAGCGCGCGGCCGCGCGCTCCTACCTGCACGGGATCGGCTACTCGGCGGAGGACCTCGCGAAGCCGATCGTCGGCGTGGCGCACTCGTGGATCGAGACGATGCCGTGCAACTTCAACAACCGCGTGCTCGCGGCAAAGGTCAAGGAGGGCATCCGCGCCGCCGGCGGCACGCCGATGGAGCTGAACACGATCGCGATCTCCGACGGCATCACGATGGGCACCGCGGGCATGCGCGCGTCGCTTGTCTCACGCGAGCTGATCGCCGACTCGATCGAGCTGGTCGCATCCGCCCACGCATTCGACGCGCTGGTCACGATCAGCGGCTGCGACAAGACGATCCCCGGCACGGTGATGGCGCTCGCGCGCCTGAACATCCCCGGTCTGATGCTGTACGGCGGGTCGATCAAGCCCGGCCACTACAAGGGCGCGGAGGTGACGATCCAGCAGGTGTTCGAGGCGGTCGGCCAGTTCGCCTCCGGCAAGATCACCGAGGAGGAGCTGCACGAGCTCGAGGAGGCCGCCTCGCCGGGCGCGGGCGCGTGCGGCGGCCAGTTCACGGCGAACACGATGGCGATGGCGTTCGAGGCGCTCGGCATCTCACCGGCGGGCACCGCGATGGTCCCCGCGGAGGACGGGCGCAAGCTGGAGGTCGCCAGGCGGTGCGGCGAACTGGTGATGGACGTGCTGCGCCGCGGGCAGCGCCCCAGCGACGTGATCACCAAGCCCGCGCTCGAAAACGCGATCGCGGCGGTGGCCACCAGCGGCGGCTCCACCAACGGCGTGCTGCATCTGCTCGCGGTGGCCTACGAAATGGGCGTGCCGCTGGGGATCGACGAGTTCGAGGCGATCTCCGAGCGCACGCCGCTGCTGTGCGACCTGCAGCCCGGCGGGCGCTACGTGGCGACGGAGCTATACGAGGCTGGCGGCGTGCCGCTCGTGCTCTCGCGGCTGAACGACGCGGGCATCCTCCACGCGGACGCGCAGACGGTCACCGGCAGGACGATCGGCGAGCACGCATCCGAGGCGGTCGAGACCGACGGCCAGCCCGTCGTGCGGCCGCTGTCCGATCCGATCAAAGCGACCGGCGGCTTCGCGATCCTGCGCGGGAACGTCGCGCCGGAAGGCTGCGTGGTGAAGCTCTCCGGTCACGAGCGGCGCAAAGCGGCCGGGCCGGCACGCGTGTTCGACGGCGAGGAGGTGGCGATGGCGGCGGTGCTCGCGCACGAGCTGAAGGCCGGCGACATCGTCGTGATCCGCGGCGAGGGCCCCGCGGGCGGCCCCGGCATGCGCGAGATGCTGTCCGTGACCGCGGCGATCGTGGGGGAGGGGCTCGGCGAAGAGGTCGCGCTGATCACCGACGGGCGCTTCTCCGGAGCCACGCGCGGCTTCATGGTCGCCCACGTGGCGCCCGAGGCCGTGCGCGGCGGGCCGATCGCCGCGATCCAGGACGGCGACGAGGTGACGATCGACGCCGACACAGGCCGGCTCGACGTGGCGCTCTCCGACGAGGAGATCGCCACACGCGTCAGCGCCTACCGCCAGCCGCCGCGCGCCGACGAGCACGTAGACGTGGCGATCCAGAAGTACGCGAAGCTCGTGGGAAGCGCCGCCGAGGGCGCAGTAGCGCGCTAGGAAGCCGCTGGCCGGCGCCTGCCGGTGTCCTCCCCCATCCGGGACGATGCGGTCGCTCGCGTGCTAGTGCACGCCACGCTCCCTGCGTCCTTGGCAGGCTTGGCCAGCGACTCCCTAGATCCTGATGGTCTACTCCGCGAGGAAGTCCGCGAGCAGCGCGTTGAACGCGGCGGGGCGCTCGAGCATCGACATGTGGCCGGTGTCCTCGAAGATCACCTTGCGCGAGCCGGGGATCAGCTCGGCGAACACGTCCGCGTCGCGCACCGGGATCAGCCGGTCGCCGTCGCCCCACACGATCAGCGTCGGGCAGGCGATCTCGGGCAGGCGCTCGCGGATGTCGTATTCGAGGATCGACTCGAGCGCCTGGATGAAGCCGGGCTTGCCGGCGCCGCGCAGCTGCTCGGCGGCGAGCGCGGCCGGCAGGCGGCCGGGGTGGCGCGTGACGATATACAGGAGCGCGTCGCGCAGCCGTGCGCGGCGGGCGACCGTCTCGGACTTGGAGGCGAGCCAGCCGCCGCTGGCCACGAGCACGGTCTCCATGCGACGCAGCGACGGCAGCGCGCGCGTCGTGTGGGCGTTGCCGGTCGTGGAGATGCCGGCGGCGGAGATCAGCACGAGGCGCTCGACCCGCTGCGGGAACGCGATCGCGAGCTCGCAGGAGATGAACCCGCCCATCGAGTTGCCCACGACCGCCGCGGCGTCGATCCCCAGCTGGCCGAGCAGGCGGTCGAGCAGTCGCGCGTAGCTCGACATCGTGATCGGCTCGGCGGGCATCGGCGAGTAGCCGAAGCCGGGCAGGTCGAGCGTGACCACGCGGTGCTCCGCCGCCAGTGCTGGCAGCTGCTCCAGCCAGTTCGCCCAGCAGCCGGACAGCCCGTGCACGAACACCAGCGGCTGGCGCTCTGTCTCCGTGGCGTGCTGCGGGCCCAGCTCGATCGTGTTCACCGGCTGGCCGTCCACCATCACCCAGCGCTGGTGACGGCGCCAGTCCACGTCCAGCCACGCGGAGCGCCCCGCCGGCCCGTACGCGGCGGCCTCGCCCGCCGGCACGCGCGTGCCCGTGTGGTTGCGCGATCCGACGCTCACGCAACTGACTGTACTCCAGGCAGGCGCCCCATCGCGCGCGGCGAAGTAGTGCCGAGCATGAGCGTCAAGATGCACGCGGGGAGGGGCATCGCCGAGCACGGAGAGCTGCGCGGCGCGTGGGCCGAGGCCAACGCGCTGCTCGACGAGGACCTGCGCCGGCGGGATGCGGCGTCGCGTACGCGGCGCGCGTACGCGGTCGACGTCGGCCAGTTCGCACGCTGGGCGATCCGCCATGGCCTCGCGCCGGACGGGGTGGGCCCGAAGGACGTGCGCCGCTACGTCGCGCAGCTCTCCGAACGCTCGCCCGAGGGCCCCGGCGCCGCGCCCAGCACCTCCGCGCGCAAGCTCGCCGCGCTGCGCGCGCTGTTCGCGAGCCAGCGCGAGCACGGGCGCATCGCCCAGAACCCTGCCGACCTCGTGTCCACGCCCAGGCGCGGCTCGCACCTGCCGCGAGTGCTGAGCGCGCGCGAGGCGGGCGCGCTGCTCGACGCGATTCCCGCGTCGAGCGCGCTCGAGCTGCGCGACCGCGCGATCTTCGAGCTCGCCTACTCGTGCGGCCTGCGCGCGGAGGAGCTCGTGTCGCTGTGCGGCGCCGACGTCGACTACGACGGCGAGCAGCTGCGCGTGGAGGGCAAGGGGCGAAAGACGCGCTTCGTGCCCGTCGGCGAGCCCGCGATGGCGGCCGTCAGGGCCTACCTGGAGCGCGCGCGTCCGGCGCTCGCCGCGCAGGCGCCGACCGATGCGTCCGGCGAGCGCCGCGGTGCATGCTCGCTCGATCAGCTGGACGCGCTGTTCCTGAGCAAGACCGGCCGCCCGCTGGGCACGGGCGACGTGCGGCGCCGGCTGCGGACGTGGACCGCGCGCGTGGGTGTCGGCGAGGGCGCCTCCCCGCACGCGCTGCGTCACAGCTACGCCACGCACCTCTTGGACGGCGGGGCGGACCTGCGCAGCATCCAGGAGCTGCTGGGACACGCCAGTGTGTCCAGCACTCAGATTTATACTCGGGTAGAGTCCGCCAGGCTTAGAAGCGCGTATGCGCGCAGCCACCCTCGGGCGTGATTAAGGGGGGATGGAGCCCTGGAGACGAACGTCAAACCGATCGAGCTGCGTGAACTGTGGCGGCGCTATAAGACCGAGGGTGACGCGCGCGTGCGCGAGCGCCTCGTCGTCGCGTACTCGCCGCTGGTCAAGTACGTAGCCGGGCGCACCGCCGCCGGCCTGCCGCCGCACGTGGAGGAGGCCGACCTGATCTCCTACGGCCTCGTCGGCCTGATCTCGGCGATCGAGCGGTTCGACCTGTCGCGCGACATCAAGTTCGAGACCTACGCGATCATGCGCATCAAGGGCGCGATCATCGACGAGCTGCGCTCGCTCGACTGGGTGCCGCGCAGCGTGCGCGCGCGAGCCCGCGAAGTCGAGCGCGCGAACGCGAAGCTCGAGCACACGCTGCAGCGCGCCCCCACCGACCAGGAGCTCGCGGCCGAGCTGGGCGTGACGGTGGACGAACTCAACGAATCGCTGCTCGCGATCTCGCACTCCTCGATCGTCGCGCTCGACGAGCTGTGGAGCGTGTCGGACTCCAGCGGCGACCAGGTCTCGCTGATGGACACGATCGAGGACCCCGGCGCGCCCGACCCCGCGCGCGCGCTCGACGTCGGCGACCTCAAGGACCGCATCGCCGAGTCGATCGCGAAGCTGCCCGAGCGCGAGAAGCTCGTGATCGCCCTGTACTACTACGAGAACCTCACCCTCCGGGAGATTGGCGAGGTGCTGGGCGTGACCGAGTCACGGGTCTCCCAGATGCACACCAAGGCCGTGCTGCGCCTCAGGTCGCGGATGCAGGAGGAGTCCTTCGACGATTAGTTGACGAGGGCTGGCGCGCTCGCACGCGTGGCGGTATGGTGCTCCTACCAGCGGAAGGAGACCCATGCATTCCCCAGCGGATCGGATTCGCAACGTGGCCCTCGTCGGACACCGAGGGTCGGGGAAGACCTCGCTGCATGAGGCGCTGCTGTTCGAGGCTGGCGCGGTGGGACGCCTGGGATCGGTGCCGGACGGCAGCACGGTGTCGGACTCCGACCCCGACGAGCAGGCGCGGCAGATGTCGATCTCCACGGCGCTCAGCTCGTTCGCCTGGCAGCAGCGCAAGATCAACCTGCTGGACACGCCCGGCGAGCCGAGCTTCGTGGCGGACGCGCTGGGAGCGCTGCGCGTGTGCGAGTCGGCGGTGTTCGTCGTCAACGGCGTGATGGGCGTCGAGGTGTCCACCAGCCGCCTGTGGTCGCGCGCCGCGGAGCTGGACATCGCGCGGATGCTGTTCGTGAACATGCTCGACCGCGAGCGCGCCGACTTCTTCCGCACGCTCGATCAGCTCAAGGCGTCGTTTGGCCCGCACGTCGTCGCGACGGAGATCCCGATCGGCGCCGAGCACGACGTCGAGGGTGTGATCGACCTCGTCGACATGAAGGCGTTTCGAGCACAACCCACTGCTGAGCGGGGCGCCGCCGATGAGATCCGGATCCCTCCGGAGCTCGAGCAGCGCGCCGGCGAATACCGCGAGAAGCTCATGGACGAGGTGTGCGAAGTGTCCGACACGCTCATGGAGCGCTACCTCGAAGGCGAGGACATCTCCCACCAGGAGATCGTCGACGCGCTCAAGGAGGGCACCAACCACGGCAGGATCTTCCCCGTGGTGTGCGGCGTCGCGACGCGCAATCTCGGCACCACGCGCCTGCTCGACGCGATCGTCGAGGACCTGCCCTCGCCGGTCAAGCACGGCTCGCTGGAGGTGGGCGGCATGGAGCTGTCGCCGAGCGAGGATCGCGAGCTGTTCGCGTACGTGTTCAAGACCCGCGCCGACCCATTCGCGGGGCGCATCAACCTGCTGCGCGTCTACCAGGGCGTGATGCGCGCCGACAGCCAGCTGCTCAACACGCACACCCACACGAAGGAGCGCATCGGCCAGCTGGTGGTGTTCGCCGGCAAGGACGTGCGCCACGCGCAGGAGCTCGGCCCCGGCGACATCGGCGCGGTGGCCAAGCTCAAGGACACGCGCGCCGGCGACTGGCTGGCGGAGCGGGACACCCCGTTCGGGGCGCAGGACGAGCCGATCGAGATGCCGCGGCTGAAGCTGCCCGCGCCGGTGATGGCGTTCGCGGTCGAGCCCAAGAGCCGGGGCGACGAGGACAAGGTGCTCTCCTCGCTGCGTCGCCTGCAGGAGGAGGACCCCACGATCGACCTGCACCGCGACCAGCAGACCGGCGAGCAGATCGTCGCGGGGCTCTCGCAGGTGCACGTCGAAGTGATCGTCGACCGCCTGCGCTCGCGCTTCGGCGTGGAGGTGACGCTGAAGCCGCCGCGCGTGCCCTATCGCGAGACGATCCGCGCCGTCGCGGCCGCCCACGGGCGCCACAAGAAGCAGTCGGGCGGGCGCGGGCAGTTCGGCGACTGCCACATCGAGATCGCGCCGCTGAACGACCACGCGCACCCGACCGGCTTCGAGTTCGTGGACAACATCAAGGGCGGCGTGATCCCCAGCTCGTTCATTCCAGCCGTGGAGAAGGGCGTGCACGAGGCGATGGAGTCGGGCGTGCTCGCGGGCTATCCCGTCAGGGGCGTGCGCGTGCGGCTGTTCGACGGCTCACACCACTCCGTCGACTCCTCGGAGATCGCGTTCAAGCTCGCCGGCGTGCAGGCGATGAAACAGGCGCTCACGCTCGCGCACCCGGTGCTGCTCGAGCCGATCATGCTGGTCACGCTGTCGGTGCCCGAGGCGCACGTGGGCGACGTGATCGGCGACCTCAACAGTCGTCGTGGGCATCCGCTCGGGATGGAGCCTGTCGGCGCCATGACCGAGATCAGGGCCGAGGTGCCGATGGCGGAGATGCTCACCTACGCGCCCGACCTGCGCTCGATCACGCAGGGCCAGGGGGACTACACGCTGGAGTTCCTGCGCTACGAGGAGTTGCCCGCGCACCTCGCCCAGAAGGTCGTCGAGCAGGCTGGCGAGGAGCGCACGGCGATCCACGCGTAGGCGCCCCGCGCGGCGCCCGGCTGTACGGGGGCGGGCGGTAGCGGTAACCTGGTCGGCCGATGGCAACCCGTACGATCGTCACGTCGCAGCCGGATGTCGCCTGCGACGTGTGCGCCCGCCGCCTGCTGCGCGGCGAGCAGCCCGACGTGTTCGTCGGCGCCGGACGCCGGCGGATCGTGTGCGAGCTGTGCGCGCCGCGCGCCGCGCACGCCGGCTGGATGCGCGAGGCTGACGGCCAGTCGCTGACGCTGCCGCCGATGCGCCCGCGCCGCGGGCGAGGCCTGATCGAGCGGCTGCCAGCCGCGTTTCGCCCGCGCCAGGTCTCCGGGGAGCCAGGCGAGACGCCAGGCGTCCCCGCCGCCGGGGCCGAGGAGCAGCTGTCGGAGCCATATGACCTGTTTGCCGAGGCCGCGCCGGGCATTGAGGCTGCGCCCGCGCACAGCCGCGCGCAGCCGTTTGCAGCGGCCGCGCCGGATGCGCTGATCGAGTCCGCGGACGTGGCGCCGGAGGCGGCGCCGCCTCCGGACGCCGAGGCCGCGCAGCGGTCGGAGACAGGCCCTGCGTTCGAGCCGCCCAGCGAGTACGTGCAGCACGCTGTCACCGTGTTCAACGCGAGCGAGTTCCCGCGTCGCGTCGCCGGCGTCACCCGCTCGCTGGGCCCGCCGCTGGTCACGGTGCGCTCCGCCGAGCACCTCGACAGCGTGGTCTCGATCGTCGTCGCGTGGGAGCTCTGCTGGTATCGCTACGAGGTCGACATCAGCGAACCGGTCGTCGAGGCGCAGGTGATAGCTCAGGGAACCGAGCTGTCCGAGCTCGCCCGCGAGGACCGGATCGGCAACGCGGTGGCCGCCGAGTCGGGGCTGCTCTCGCTGGCAGGCGTCTGAGCGGCAGTTCGCGCGCGCGTGTGACGATTCGGTACCCCCGCTTGCGCATCTGCTCACGGGGAGTAAGATCCGGGACACGATGATCTACTGCGTGGTACCCAGACCGCTCGCAGACGAGCTTTATCCGAAGCTCGTAGAGCACTACAGCGACGACGCGAACGTCACGGTAATCGTCGACCGGCGCAGGTTCGATCGCAGGGCGCGTTACGCGGCCGCAGGCGCGTCCTCCCAGGACGACGACCAGCGTCGCATCGTGCGCGATCGCCGCCGCGCCCGCGTCCCCGGCGACCTGCTGCCGCTCGCACAGGCCTCTTAGGCCTGTACTCCCGCCCGCGGGACGGCTGTGCGAGCCGGTGTCGGTGCGCGCGCCAAGAGCTTCGTCCCCGGCGAGCTGCATAATCTCGCCGCGATGAAGCTGATCGTCCATGTCGATGGCGGCGCTCGCGGCAACCCGGGCCCCGCGGCCGCGGCCGCGGTCACGAGCACGCCCGCCGGCGAGGTGATCGACGAGCAGTCCGAGCTCCTGGGCAGGGCCACCAACAACGTCGCCGAGTACCGGGCCCTGCTCCTCGGCCTCGCCCGCGCAAAGGAGCTGGGAGCCACCGAGGTCGAGGTGATCGGAGACTCCGAGCTGATCGCCAAGCAGGTGCAGGGCATCTACAAGGTCAAGCACCCAGCGATGCGCCCCCTCCACCTGGACGCAATAAGGGCATTCAGGCAGTTCGAGACCTGGTCGATCCGAACAGTCCCAAGAGCCCAAAACGCCGACGCGGACGCCCTGGTAAACGCGGCCCTGGATCAAGCCGCAGCCCAAAGCTGACCGCGCCCCCGGGCCGCTCGGCCCAAGCTGAGCGTCGAGGGAATTTCGTCGCCCGCGCGAAGCGCCAAAGACGAAATTGACTCGACGCGCAGCGCTAATGCAGCGACTGCGCCGATTTCGCGATCGCCAGCATCTGCGAGTTCGAAAGTTCCTCCAGCAGCGTGTTCGTCAGCCAATACAGCACGTTCCCCTGGCGCCAGCCGACGACATGGATGTGCGAGCCGTCGTCGACGAACTCGTATGTGCGCCCGTCGATGACCTGCGTGCGGGCGTGCGCGAACAGGGGAGGGTTGAGCCAGTCGGTGCCCTCGAAGTCGTAGTAGGCGCCGAGCGCCGCGTTCTGCTGGAAGACGACCACGTAGGCGTGGTGTTTGATGTTCTGCTGGTTCTTGAGCGGGTACGCGCGCACCTGCTGCTGTTCGGCCTGCCCTGTCTGCAGCGTCGGGTACAACATGTGGAAGGGCACTTCAAACGAGGCTTTGACCGCTTCGCTGACGCCGGCTGAGGTCGTCGGGTACAGGTTCAGCGCCGCCGGCGAGAAGCCGGCCGAGTGGTGGTGGCTGTGGTGGCCGTGGCTGGAGCTGTGCGTGGTGTGCGCGCTCGGCAGCTGCAGCGATTCGTGGCCGTTGAGGAACCGGTCGAGGGTCTCCTTCTCCAGTTCCGGCGTCGATGCCACGTAGTCGCCGCCGCCCAGCTGCACGTTGATGTTCGTCGTCAGGAACTTGACCTGGCGCAGCGGCTTGGTCTGCGAGAAGGCGATCAGCTTCGACAGCAGCACCAGCTCTTCGGGGGTCGCCGGGAAGTTGGACCGGATCGCGTGTCCCACGGCCTTGGCGACGGTATCGATCTGGCCGATCTCGTTCGCCGGGCTGATCTGCTCGCGCAGGTCGCGCAGGAAGTCCTGTTGGCGCGCGACCCGCACGAAGTCGGAGTCGGTGTGCCGGTAGCGGACGTAGTCCAGCGCGTTTTCGTAGCAGAGCCGCTGGTAGCCGGGCTCCAGGTCGATGCTCGTGTAGTCCGTTTCGGTCGAGCCGACGTTCTCGTTGTAGTAGTGGTGGTCGACGTTCACATACGCGCAGCCCAGCGTGTCGACGACTTTGATGAAGCCGGCGAAGTTAACGTCGATGATGCCGTTGAGCTTGCCCTCGAGCTCCGGGAAGACTTCGCGCACGATCGTTTCCGCGGCGAGCACGCTGGCGCCGTTGGCGCCACCGAATTTGCTGCCGATCGTGTACGCGGCGTTGATCTTTTCGTGTTCGTAGACCTGCCCGTTGGGCGTTCTGATGTCGACCATCAGGTCGCGCGGGATCGACAGCACCGACGTCTGGCCCTGTTCGGGGTCGAAGCGCACGAGCAGGATCGTGTCGCTGTGGGGCGATGCGTCGCGTTCTTCGGCGTTCTTGGAGCCGGAGCGCCGGTCTGATCCGAGGATCAGGAACGTCTGCGGACCGCCGCCGTATTCAGGCGTGATCAGCCCCTTCGGAGCGCTGATGTGGCTGAGGTGCGGGAACACCTCGTCGGCGAGCGTGGTGAGCTTGTTGAGGGCGACCGTGGCCGTCGCGCCGGCGCTCAGCGCGACGATCAGCACGCCGGCGATCAGAAAGCGCTTCCACATGCCCCACGCCAATGAAGGCCCACCCTGGTCATTCATGGGGTGTCGGGACGTGGCAGCTCATGAAATCGGAGGTCGTGCTCTCGCCTCCCCCGGACGATGCGTTCCAGGCAGGGTAGCGGGCGGATCGGCGCAAACGCGCCGGTGGAGCGGAGCCCTGCGCCGCGCGCGCGGGTACGCTCGGAGCAGTGTTCAGCCCGCGCAACCGAGAGCTCCTGGGCCTGGTGCCCTCCGCGCTGCTGGTCACGGCCGGCTTCACCGCGATCTTCATCCAGACGCAGAAGAGCTCGCCCGGGGCGTCCACCAACCTGACGCTCAACCACGCCTCCAGCGCGTCGCTCACCTACGGCGCGCTGTTCCTCGGCCTGTGCCTGGCCGCGCATCTCGTGATCCGCTTCGCGCTGCCGGACGCCGATCCCTACCTGTTCCCGCTGGTGGCGGTGCTCGCGAGCGTGGGGATCGTGATGGTCTATCGCATCGAACCCACGCTCGCGCGCCAGCAGGCGCAGTGGATGGTGCTCGGGCTGGTGCTGTTCGCCGCCACGATCCTCGCGCTGCGCCGCCGCGGCGTGAGCGTGCTCGAGCGCTACCGCTACACGATCGCCGCCGTCGGCATCGGCATCACGGTGCTGCCGCGGCTGCCCGGGATTGGCGAGCAGGTCAACGGCGCCTACCTCGACATCCACTTCGGCAGCGTGTCCTTCCAGCCGGCCGAGCTCGCGAAGGTCGCGATCGTGATCTTCCTCGCCAGCTACCTGCGCGACAACCGCCAGATCCTGGTGACCGCGGGGCGGCGCGTGCTGGGGCTGACGATCCCGCCGATGAAGCAGTTCGGGCCGATGCTGATCGTGTGGGGAGCCGCGATGGCGACGCTCCTGATCACACGCGAGCTCGGCACCTCGCTGATGTTCTACGGCGCGTTCCTGGCGCTGCTGTACGTCGCCACGGGGCGCTTCTCGTTCCCGCTCATCGGCCTCGTGCTGTTCGCGCTTGGCGCGTGGTATCTGACCAACCACGTCAGCCACGTGCACGCGCGCGTGCTCGCGTGGGAAGAGCCGTTCAACGAAGGGCTCTACAACAAACTCGAAGGCGGCAGCTACCAGCTCGCGCAATCGCTGTTCGCGCAGGCGGACGGTGGGCTGCTCGGCACCGGCTTCGACCGCTCGCTGCTGCGCACCGGCCCGCACGGCTCCTCGATCCTGCCGGTCCCCGAAAGCGACATGATCTACGCGGTCATCGTCAACGAGCTCGGCCTCGTCGGCGCCGCGGGCCTGCTGGGCGTGTATCTGCTGCTCGTCGCGCGCGGGCTGAAGACGGCGGTGCTTGCGCGCGACTCGTTCTCGAAGCTGCTCGCCACCGGGCTGTCGTTCATCGTCGCTCTGCAGGTGTTCGTGATCGTCGGCGGCGTCACTCGCGTGATCCCGCTGACGGGCGTGACGCTGCCGTTCGTCGCCTACGGCGGCTCCTCGGTGGTGATGAACTTCGTGCTCGTGGCGCTGCTGCTCGTCGTGTCGGACCGCGCGCGACGCCCGTACGAGGCGCGCGCGCGGCGCCGCGAGTGAGCGGGCATGGGCTCGCGTGCGGTGCCCGCCGGCGCGTGACGCGTGGCGTGCGTCCAAAGGTGAGCCCGCGGCGCCGTCGAACAGACCTGATGGATGTTCAGCTCGACGACGCCCCACGCGACCCCGCGCGTGCTCCTCGGCCGCTCCGCGCCGCGTGGCGAATGGGTGCGCGGGCTGGTGGACGCGCGGGCGCTGAGCGAGGGCTTCAGCTCGCCGGCGGGCCTGCACCGGCGCCCGTGGCTCGAGCGCCTGCGCCGCGCGCTGGACGGGGAGCTGTTCGTGCTGCACTTCCAGCCGATCGTCGCGCTGAGCGATCGCCGCATATCCCACTACGAGGCGCTGCTGCGCCTCGCGGACGAGCCCGACGGGTGCCTGGTGGCGCCCGGGCGGTTCCTGCCCGCCGCCGAGCGCTACGGGCTGGTCCGCGACATCGACCGGATGGTCGTCGACCACGTGGCCGCGCTGCTGGCCGCGGAGCCCGATCCCGAGGCGAGGATCGCGGTCAACATGTCCGCCCTGTCGGTCACCGACCGCACGATGCTGACGCACGTCGAGCGCCGGCTGCGCTGGCACGGGGTGAACCCGTCGCAGCTGGTGATCGAGATCACCGAGACGTCCGCCATCTCCGACATGGACAGCGCCCGCAGCTTCTGTGCGGGCGTGCTCGAGCTCGGATGCGACCTCGCGCTCGACGACTTCGGCGCCGGCTTCGGCTCCTTCCAGTACCTCAAGCACCTGCCGTTCAGCTACCTGAAGATCGACGGCGACTTCATCCGCCGTCTGCCCGTGTCGCGGACCGACCAGCTCGTCGTCAGGGCGCTCGCGGGCGTGGTGCGCGGCATGGGCGCGGAGACGATCGCCGAGTTCGTCGGCGACGAGACGACGATCGAAATGCTGCGCAGCTATGGCGTGGACTACGCCCAGGGGTTCGCCGTGGGACGGCCGCAGCCGACGCTCGCGGCCTACTCCGGCTGAGGGAACTGCGCGCGCATCGCCGCGTCCCACGCGCGGTCGCCGAGCAGCCGCCGGGTCGCGATCGAGAGCTTCGCGGACGGGGTGATCGTGATCCGCGCCGGCGGGCGTCTGCGTGTGATCGCGCGTTCGATCACCTTCGCCACGCGCTCGGGGCCGGCGCCGAGCAGCCGCATCGGCCCGTCGTAGGCGCCTACCGTGACGGCGCCGACGGTGGCGTTGAAGTGGGCGTAGGGGTCCTCGCCGGCGCCCCCGGCGGCGAGCGCGCCGGTATCGGAGCCGCCGCCGTCCGAGCCGACCGCGCCAGGCGTGCCGACCTCGGCCATGCTGGCGGTGGCGGCGTGGCCGAACTCGGTCGTGATCAGCCCCGGCTCGAGCAGGATCACGTCGATGCCGAAGCCGCGCAGCTCGAAGCGCATCGCGTCCGAGATCGCCTCGAGCGCGTGCTTGGTCGCGTGGTAGTAGCCGCCGCCGGGGAACGTCAGGCGTCCGCCCATCGAGCCCAGGTTGACGATCTTGCCCCAGCGCTGCGCGCGCATCTTCGGCAGCACCAGCTGCGTGAGGCCCACGAGGCCGAACACGTTCGTCTCGAACTGCCGCCGCACCGCCTCGATCGGCACCGTCTCGATCGCGCCGCTCTGGCTGTAGCCGGCGTTGTTGATCAGCGCGCCGACCGCGCCCTCGGCCCGCTCGACGGTCTCCACGGCGGCGCGCATCGAGTCCTCGTCGGTGACGTCCAGCGCCAGCGTGCGGCAGCCGGCCTCGCCCAGGTCGGCGATCGTCTCGGGCCGGCGCGCGGTCGCGTACACGGTCCACCCGTGCGCCGCCAGGCGCAGCGCGCTGGCGCGGCCGATGCCGGAGGAGCAGCCCGTCACCAGCACCGCCTTGGAGGGCTCGGCCATGCGCGCAGCATAAAGCGTCGGGCGAGGTAGGCTCCATCCATGACCACTATCTCCGCAGACACTCTCCCCGACGCGCTGGGCGCTCCCGCGCGCGAGTTCATCGCGCAGTCTCATCGTCTCCTGATCGGCTCCGAGCGTCTCGACGCGGCCGACGGGCGCACGTTCGCGACGCTCGATCCGGCCACCGGCAGGGAGATAGCCGAGGTCGCGCTGGGCGGCTCCGAGGACGTCGCGCGGGCGGTTGCGGCGGCGCGCGCCGCGTTCGCGGACGGCCCTTGGGCGACGATGCCGGCGGCCGGGCGCGAGCGGCTGATGCACGCGCTCGCGGACGCGATCGAGGCGCGCGCGGAGGAGATCGCGCAGATCGAGTCGCTCGACAACGGCAAGCCCGTCGGGCTCGCGCAGTACGTGGACGTGAACGGCGCCGTCGGGCACCTGCGCTACTTCGCCGGCTGGCCCACCAAGATCGAGGGCGGCGTGCTGCCCGTGACCGCGCCGAACATGCACTGCTACACGCGCCGCGAGCCAGTCGGCGTGTGCGCGCAGATCATCCCGTGGAACTTCCCGCTGCTGATGGCCGCGTGGAAGCTCGGCCCGGCGCTCGCCGCGGGCTGCACGATCGTGCTGAAGCCCGCCGAGCAGACGCCGCTGAGCGCGCTGCGCGTCGGCGAGCTGGCGCTCGAGGTCGGCTTCCCGCCGGGCGTGATCAACGTGCTCACCGGCGACGGCAGCACCGGCGCCGCGCTCGTGGACCATCCCGACGTCGACAAGGTCGCCTTCACCGGCTCGACCGTTGTCGGGCGCGAGATCGGCGCCAAGGCGGGCAAGGCGCTCAAGCGCGTGACGCTCGAGCTCGGCGGCAAGTCGCCGAACATCATCCTGCCCGACGCCGACATCGAGGCCGCCGTCAAGGGCTCCTTCCAGGCGATCTACTTCAACTCCGGGCAGGCGTGCAACGCCGGCTCGCGCCTGTTCGTGCCGGCGGAGCGCTTCGACGAGGTCATGAGCGCCCTCGCCGACGCGGCCGCCTCCGCGCAGCTCGGCCCTGGCCTGGAGTCGGGCACGCAGCTCGGCCCGCTGGTCTCCGCCGAGCAGCAGGAGCGCGTGCTTGGCTACATCGAAGCGGGCCGCGAGGAGGGCGCCGAGGTGCTCGCCGGCGGCGAGGCGGCGCTGGCCGACAGCGGCGGCTACTTCGTCGCGCCGACGCTGTTCGCCACCACCTCCGACGAGCTGCGCATCGCCCGCGAGGAGATCTTCGGCCCGGTGCTGGTCGCCTCGCCGTACGACTCGCTGGAGGAGGTCGCGCAGCGCGCCAACGCGAGCGAGTACGGCCTCGCCGCGGGCGTGTGGACGCGGGACGTCTCCAGCGCCCACAAGCTGGCCGCGAAACTGCATGCGGGCATGGTCTACATCAATACCTGGGGCGTCGTCGACCCGTCGGCGCCGTTCGGTGGCTTCAAGGCCTCGGGCATCGGTCGCGAGCACGGCCACGACGGCCTCGACGCGTATCTGGAGACGAAGACCGTGTGGACGGCTCTGTGAGCTCAGGGACTGTCGCCGTTTCGTGAGCGTCGCCGTTCAGAGCGAGCGTGGCGCTGCCCATGTCCGCTCTGAGCGGTGGGCGCCTGCGCTGGCGGCGCTGCTGGCGCTGCTGCTGGTCCTCGCCGCCGGCGAGATCGTCGTCGACGGCGCCGCCGGGCTCTCGGCGCTGATCCCCAAATCGCCGGAGATCGCCGGCTGGCTGAGCGGGATCGGCGAGCGCCTCGGCTACCGCGTCTTCCTGATCGCGCTGCTCGTCGCCAGCTGCGCGTACGCGGGGCTGGTCGCGCTCGGCACTCGCGTGGCGGGAGTGATCTCCAAACGCTGGGCGATAGCGTTGATCGCGGCGCTGCACCTGATCGTGTTCGTCGGTCCGATCCTGATCTCCACCGACGTCTTCAGCTACATCGCCTATGCGCGCATGGGCGTCGAGCACGGCCTGAACCCGTACCTGCACGGGCCCGCCGCGATCCTCGGCGATCCCGTCTCGCCGTACGTCGGTCACGATTGGGAGCGCGTCGCGACCGCGTACGGGCCGCTGTACACGCTGCTGTCCTACCCGCTCGCGCCGCTGGGGCTGGTCGGCGCGCTGTGGGCGATGAAGCTCGAGGCGCTGCTTGCGAGCGCCGGCACGCTCGCGCTCGTGTGGCGTTGCGCGGTGGCGCGCGGCTTCGACCCGGTGACGGCGGTGCTGGCGGTGGGCGCCAACCCGCTGTATGTGATCTACGGGCTCGGCGGCGCCCACAACGACCTGATCATGATGCTCGCGATGATGGCCGCCGTCAGCCTCACCGTCGTCGGCACGCCGTCCGGTCGCCGCGAAGCGGGCGCCGCCGCGTGGGTCGTGGCGGGCGCGCTCGTCAAGGCGACCGTCGCGGCGCTGCTGCCGTTCATGGTCGTCGCGCGACGACGCGTCGCCCCGATCCTCGGAGCGCTGGCGGCGCTGGTGCTGGGCGCGCTGGTCGGCTACGTCGCGTTCGGCATCCACGGAGTAAACGTCGTCGCCGCGCTCAACCGCGACTCGGCGTTCGTCTCGACCGACAGCTTCGCCACCGAGATCGCGCATCTGTTCGGCAAGCCCGGCGTGTTCCCGGTGGACCACGACCTGCTGAAGGCGGGCCTCGTGATCATCGTCTTGCACCTGCTGTGGCGCACGTGGCGCGGCTATGACTGGGTGGCGGCCTCCGGCTGGGCGCTCTTGGCGATCTCCGTGACCAGCACGTGGCTGCTCGCGTGGTACATCCTGTGGCCGCTGCCGCTCGCCGTGGTCGTGCGCGATCGGCGGCTGCTGGTTGCCACGCTCGCCGTGCAGGCGCTGTTCGTCCTGCACCAGATCTCGCCGCTGCTGGTGCCCGTGCAATGACCGCGGTCGCGCACGCCGGTGAGAACCGTCCAGCCGCCAGCCGCGTGTGGCTGGTGGAGACGACGCTGCTGGTGCTCGTCGGGGTGCTGCTCGCGACCGCGACGGTCAACGACCTCGCGCGCCAGGCGCATACCAACCACCGCCTGATCGCCGACCTGAGCACGTGGCGCCACTACACCGGCCACGATTACCACAACATCTCGATCGACGAGGAAACGCTGGGCGCCCACAGCGAGCGCGAGGTGCTGTGCGGCAACACCAGCGCCGGTCCGCCCAAGAGCCGCTCGCAGCTGTGCCTGGCGATCTGGGGAGCCGTCGTGGACGGCAGGCGCGAAGTGCACGGCGGCTGGTATCTGCCGCCATACAGCGAAGACCAGCACAGCGAGCGCTACGGCTGCTTCGGCCCGGCCGGGCGGGGGGCGTGCCGGCCGTGAGAGCCGCGGTGAGATGGTGGCCGCTGGCGGCGCTGACGCTGCTCGCGGCCGCGCTGCGGCTCTCGACGCTCGACCTGCAGAGCTTCTGGTACGACGAGGCGTTCACGCCCGTGCACGTGCTGCATGCGAGCCTGTGGGCGACGCTGCGCTCGGTCTCGCACACCGAGAACACGCCGCCGCTGTGGTACGTGCTGGCGTGGGCGGACTCGCGCGTGCTGGGCACCGGCGAGGTCGCGCTGCGCCTGCCCTCGGCGCTCGCGGGTATCGCGACCGTGCCAGTCGCGTGGGCGATCGGGCGCGAGCTGGCCGGCCGCCGCGCGGCGATCGTGTGCGCGGCGCTCGTGGCCGTCAACCCGCTGTTCGTGTGGTACTCGCAGGAGGCGCGCGCGTACGGCCTGTTCGTGCTGATGGGGGCGCTCGCGATGCTGTGCTTCCTGCGCGCGTGGCGGGAGCCGACGCCGCGGCGCATGGCGCTGTTCGCGCTGGCCGGCGTGCTGGCGCTGCTCAGCCACTACTTCGCCGTGTTCCTGCTGATCCCGATGGCGCTGTGGCTGCTGTGGGATCGGCGCACGCGCCGCACGGCGCTGCCCCCGATCGCGGTCCTCGCGATCGTCGGCGCGGCGCTGCTGCCGCTGATCTCCGCGCAGGGCGGTCACGGCACGCAGTGGATCGGGCGCTGGCCGCTGTCGGAACGCCTGCAGGCGATCCCGCAGTACTTCCTCACCGGCTACTCGGGTTTGCCGCTGGGCCACGGCGTCGAGCTGCTCGTCGCGCTGCCGATCCTCGCCGGCCTCGCGCTCGGGCTGTGGCGCCTCAGCGCGCCCACGGGCGAGCGCCCCAAGCCCTCCACGACGCCGCTGCTGATCGCGGTCGCCGTCGCCGCCTGCGGCGTGCTGATCCCGGTCGTGCTGGTGGCGTTCGGCGCCGACTACCTGGCGCCGCGCAACCTCGTCGCGGCGATGGTCCCGGTCACGGCGGTGATCGCGGTGCTCGTCGTGTGGCCGAGCTCGAAGGGCTCAGTGACGGCCGCTGCGCTCGCGGCCCTGATCGCGCTGGCGTTCCTGGCGGCCTCGATCGACGTGGATCTGAGCCCGCGCCTGCAGCGGGGCGACTGGCGCGGTCTCGCCAAGGCCCTCCGCGGCGCACCGCGCGCGCGTGCGGTGACGACCGTGGAGCTGGGCTCGGCGCCGCTCGAGTACTACCTGCCGGGGCTGCATCCGCTGCGCGAGGGCGCGACGGTGCGCGTGAGCGAGATCGACGAGACGGGCTACAGGCCGCTGCGCGCGTCCGCCGGCGAGCCGCCCGCGCCGGGCTTCCATCTGCTCGCCCGCCTCGACGTGCACGGGCTGATCGTGTTCCGCTTCGTCTCGCCCGTCGCGCGGGCGGTTTCGGAGGCGGCGCTGCGCCGCCACGTGATCACGCTGGCGACCCCAGATGTGCTTGTGCCCGCGGGCGTTGAGGTGTCATCGTGAGCTGTGAACATGGGACATGAGGTGCGCCACTGTTGTTTCGGACCAAAAAGATTTAGGTTGTCGACATGCCGCAGTTGACCTTGGAGGCTCACAGCGAGGCGATGGTGGCGCTGGAGAACGCGCGCGAGCGCCTGCTGTCGATGCAGAGCGACGCGGGCTGGTGGCGCGGCGAGCTGCAGACGAACGTCACGATGGACGCGGAGGACATGCTCCTGCGCGAGTTCCTGGGCATCCGCCGCGCGGATGAGACGGAGCGCTCGGCCGCGTGGATCCGCTCGCAGCAGCGCGCGGACGGCACCTGGGCGAACTTCCATGGCGGCCCCGGCGAGCTGTCGACGACGATCGAGGCCTACTGGGCGCTGCGCCTGGCGGGCGACCCCGCCGATGCCGCGCACATGCGCGCCGCGGCGGAGTTCATCCGCGGCGAGGGCGGGATCGAGCGCGCGCGCGTGTTCACGCACGTGTGGCTCGCGCTGTTCGGCCTGTGGTCGTGGGATCGGGTGCCGGCGCTGCCGCCGGAGATGATCCTGCTGCCGCCGTCGGTGCCGCTGAACGTGTACGACTTCGCGTGCTGGGCGCGCCAGACGATCGTGGCGCTGTCGATCGTCAAAGCGCATCGGCCCGTGCGCCCGCTCCTGTTCGACCTGGACGAGCTCCGCGTCGAGGACGCGACGGCGGGCCGACCTGCACAGCATCCCGGCCGCGCGGCCTCGCGGCGGGCCGCGTGGCTGTCGCGCCTGGACCGCGCGCTGCGCGCCTACGAACGCAGGCCGCTTGCGCCGCTGCGGCGGCTGGCGCTCGCCCGTGCGGAGCGCTGGGTGGTGCGCCGCCAGGAGGCGGACGGCTCGTGGGGCGGGATCCAGCCGCCGTGGGTCTACTCGCTGATGGCGCTGCACCTGGCGGGCTACCCGCTGGAGCACCCGGTGATGAGGCGCGGCCTGGAAGGGCTGGAGCGCTTCATGGTCGAGGACCGCGACGACGCCGAGGGCGTGGGCGATGGATCCGAATCCCGCGCACCCGCGAGCCGGCGCCTGGAAGCGTGCCAGTCGCCGGTGTGGGACACGGCGCTGGCGATGCTCGCGCTGAGCGACGCGGAGCTCGCGGATGAGCACCCGGCGATGCTCGCCGGCGCGCGCTGGCTGCTGGAGGAGGAGGTCTCGGTGCGCGGCGACTGGTCGGTGATCCGGCCTGACCTGGAGCCGGGCGGCTGGGCGTTCGAGTTCGCGAACGTCAACTACCCCGACGTGGACGACACCGTCGAGGTGGTGCTCGCGCTGGCGCGCCTGGCGGGGCGCCAGCCGCTGCGAGCGCCGATCGACGGCGCGATCGGGCGCGCGCTGCGCTGGGTCGAGGGGATGCAGAGCTCGGACGGCGGCTGGGCGGCGTTCGACGCCGACAACACGCGCGCGCTGGTGCGCGAGCTGCCGTTCCTGGACTTCGGCGAGGTGATCGACGAGCCGAGCGCCGACGTGACCGCCCACGCGGTCGAGATGCTGGGCGCGCTCGGCCTCGGCGGCACGCCGGCGGCGCGTCGCGGCGTGCAGTGGCTGCTCGTCCACCAGGAGGCCGACGGCTCGTGGTTCGGTCGCTGGGGCATCAACCACGTGTACGGCACCGGCGCCGCGCTGCCGGGGCTGATCGCGGCCGGCGTGTCGCCGTCGCACGCGTCGATCAGGCGCGCGGTGGCGTGGCTGGAGAGCCACCAGAACGAAGACGGCGGCTGGGGCGAGGACCCGCGCTCCTACGACGACCCCAGGTGGATCGGGCGCGGGCCCAGCACCGCCTCGCAGACGGCGTGGGCGCTGCTCGCGCTGCATGCCGCCGGGGAGCGCTCGCAGGCGCTCGTGCGCGGCATCTCGTGGCTGGTGTCGACGCAGCGCGCGGACGGCAGCTGGGACGAGCCGCAGTACACCGGCACGGGCTTCCCGTCGGACTACTACATCAACTACCACCTCTACCGGCTCACGTTCCCGATCATGGCGCTCGGCCGCTGCCTGGCCGCCTCGTCGCCGCAGGAGCAGGACGCCAGCGGCGAGCGCGCCGAGCAGACGGGGTGATGCTGACGGCCGACGCGCCGATCGACGCCCCCGCCGCGGAGGCGGTGATGGCGCGGGCGCGGACGGAGAACTTCTCGGTCGCGAGCCGGGTGCTGCCGCGCCGCGAGCGCGCGCATCTGCTGGCGGTGTACGGTTTCGCGCGGCTCGTCGACGAGCTTGGCGACGCGCCCGCGGGCGCGCGCAGCGACGCGGATGCGGCCGCCAGCCGGTTGGCGGCTCTGGACTGGCTCGAGCGTGAGCTCGACGCGGCGTTTCGCGGCGAGGCGGCATCGTCCCCGGCATCGTCCCCGGAGGGGGAGGGGGAGCACCCGCTGCTGGTGCGCCTGGGGGAGACGGTGCGCGCGTGCTCGCTCCCGCGCGAGCCGTTCGCGCGCCTGATCGAGGCCAACCGCGTGGACCAGCGCGTCAGCCGCTATGAGACGTGGGCGCAGCTGCGCGAGTACTGCGCGCTGTCGGCCGATCCCGTGGGGGAGATCGTGCTGGGCGTGTTCGGCCTGGCGACGCACGAGCGGGTCGCGCTGTCGGACTCGATCTGCACGGCGCTGCAGCTGACCGAGCACTGCCAGGACGTGGCCGAGGATTTCGCCCGCGGGCGCGTGTACCTGCCGGCAGAGGACATGCGGCGCTTCGGCGTCGGCGAGGCCGAGCTGGCGGATGCGCACGCGAGCGCGCCGCTGCGCGAGCTGCTCGCGTTCGAGGCGGCACGGGCGCGGCGGCTGTTCGACGAGGGCGCGCCGCTGATCGCGCAGCTGAAGGGCCGCCCGCGGGTGGCGGTCGCGGCGTTCCTGGCCGGCGGGCGCGCGGCGCTGGACGCGATCGAGCGCGCCCGCTATGACGTGCTCGCGGGTCCGCCGCGCGCGGGCACGGGACGGCGGCTGGTGGCGCTGGCGGGGACGCTGCGCGCGAGCCGCGCCGTCAGCCGGGGCGCGCCCGCGTGAGCGCCGACCTGGAGGTCGCGGCCGCGTACCGCCACTGCGAAGCGGTGACGCGCGCGCAGGCGGCCAACTTCTTTTACGGGATCCGCCTGCTCACGGGAGAGCGCCGGCGCGCGATGTGCGCGGTGTATGCGTTCGCGCGGCGCGTCGATGACATCGGCGACGGCACGCTGGCGCCCGAGCGCAAGCTGGCGCTGCTCGACGAGCAGGAGCGCGCGCTGCTGGCGCTCGCTGCCGACGCGTCCGGGCCGGCGCCGGAGGGGCCGGTGATGGTGGCGCTCGCGGACGCGCAGCGGCGCTTTCCGCTGTCCGCGGATGTGCTCGGCGAGCTGATCGAGGGCGTGCGCATGGATCTGGAGGGCACCGTCTACGAGGAGCTCGACGAGCTGGTCGTGTACTGCCGCCGCGTCGCGGGCGCGATCGGGCGCGTGTGCCTGGCGATCTTCGGGCTGCGCGAGGACGCCGGCGTCGACTGGTTGCACGCGGAGCGGCTGGCGGACGACCTCGGCGTGGCGCTGCAGCTGACGAACATCCTGCGCGACGTCCGCGAGGACGCGCAGATCGGCCGCGTGTACCTTCCGGGCGAGGACCTGCGGCGCTTCGGTGTCGTGCTGCGCGCCGGATCCGTGGACGGGCCGGTGGGCGACGCCGAGCAGCTGGAGCGCCTGTGCGCGCTGGTCCGTTTTGAGTGTGAGCGTGCGCGTGGCTGGTTCGATCGCGGTATGGCATTGACGGGACTGCTGGACAGACGCAGCGCGGCGTGCGTGCTGGCGATGGCCGGCATCTACAGGCGTCTGCTGGATCGCATCGAGGAGCGCCCCGAGGAGATCGCGCGCGGACGCATGTCACTGCCGGCGCGCGAGAAGGCGTGGGTCGCGGCGCGCGGGATGCTGGGAGTGGGCGCGTGAGCGACGGTGCGACCGCGGGCGCCGGCTCGGCGCCGGTCGGCGGCACGAGCCCGGGCGGCGGCTCGCACGGCGGACGCGTGCTCGTGGTCGGCGGCGGCCTGGCGGGCATCGCCGCGGCGCTCGACTGCGCGCAGGCGGGCATGGACGTGACGCTCGTCGAGGTCAGGCGGCGGCTGGGCGGCGCGGCGTACTCGTTCGAGCGCGACGGCCTGCAGCTGGACAACGGCCAGCACGTGTTCCTGCGCTGCTGCGTCGCCTATCGCGCGCTGCTCGCGCGCCTGGGCAGCGAGCGGCTGACGGCGGTGCAGCCGCGGCTGGCGATCCCGGTGCTGAAGCCCGGCCATGCTCCGGTGCTGCTGTGGCGCGGCTCGCTGCCGGCGCCGGCGCACCTGGCGGGCGCGCTCGCGCGCTACCCGCACCTGAGCCTCGTGGAACGCCTCGGGGCCGCGCGCGCGGCGCTGGGTCTGATGCGGCTGGACCCGGCGGACGAGTCGCTGGATGAGCAGACGTTCGGGGAGTGGCTGGCGCGCCGCGGCCAGGGCCCGCGGGCGCTCGCGGCGCTGTGGGACCTGGTCGCGCTGCCGACGCTCAACCTGCCGGCGGCGCAGGCGTCGCTGGCGCTCGCGGCGTTCGTGTTCCGCACGGGGCTGCTGTCGGGCGCGGACGCGGGCGACATCGGCTTCCATGTGGGAACGCTGTCGCAGATCATCGGCGAGCCCGCCGCGCGGGCGCTTGGCGAGGCGGGGGTGGAGGTCAGGCTGGGCTGGCGCGCGGAGCGCCTGGAGCGGACCGGGAGCGGGGTGGAGGTGCACGGTCGCGACGAGGCGCTGGAGGCCGATGCGGTCGTGCTCGCGGTGCCGCACACGCGCGCGTCGACGCTGCTCGAGCCGCTGCTGGGCGAGCCGGCGCGCGCGCTGCTCGAGCTCGGCGGCTCGCCGATCGTGAACCTGCACGTGGTGTATGACCGGCCGGTGTGCGACGAGCCGTTCGCGGCCGGCGTGGGCACGCCTGTGCAGTACGTGTTCGACCGCACGGCGGCCGCCGGCGCGCCCGCGGGCTGCCAATATCTGGCGGTGTCGCTGTCGGGCGCCGATCGTGAGATGCAGATGAGCGTGGACGCGCTGCGCGAGCGCTACCTGCCGGCCCTGCGCGAGCTGTTCCCGCGCGCGCGCCAGACGAAGGTCGAGGCCTTCATGGCGACGCGCGAGCACGCGGCGACGTTCCGCGCCGTCCCCGGCGTCGCGCGCCTGCGTCCGGGTCCGGTCACGGGCGTGCCCGGACTGGTGCTGGCGGGCACGTGGACGGCGACGGGCTGGCCGGCGACGCTCGAGAGCGCAGTGCTGAGCGGGCACTCCGCCGCGGCGGTCGTTACGCGCTCGCTGGGGGGCGCAGCCGCGACGCGGCAGGCCGTCGCGGGCGGGCTCGGGGCGGCGGCGGCGTCGTGAGCGCCCCGCAGGATGCCCCTCCTGGCGCGGGGAAGGCCGCCCGGCTGCTGGTGGCGGCGCCGATGCGGATCGAGGCGGCGCTGATCTCCTCGGGGACCCGCCGCGCGGAGGTTCGCAAGACGGGCATGGGCCCGAAGCGCTCGATGGCGGCGGTCGGCGAGCTGGCGGCGGCGGGCGCGGGTGCGAGCGCGATGCTCGTGTTGGGCTTCTGCGGCGGCCTGGACGCGTCGTCGGTGCCGGGTGAAGTGATCGTGGCGGAGGAGGTGTATTCGGCGATCGACGAAGGGCACGCCGAGGAGCGCGTGCGCTGCGACCTGCATCCGCAGCTCGTGCAGCAGCTGACGGGGCGCGGGCTGAAGGTGCGCACGGGCGGCGTGGTGTGCGTGTCGCGCCTGGCGCTCGGCGAGCGCCGCGCGGAGCTGCACGCGGGCGGCGCGATCGCGGTAGACATGGAGTCGGTGTGGCTCGCGGCGGGCGCCGGCGAGCGGCCGTTCGGGGTTGTGCGGGTGGTGCTGGACAGCCCCGAGCACGAGCTGCTGCGCGTGCGCGCCACTGCGGGGGCGCTGCGGGCGGCGCTCGCGCTGCGCCGTGTGGCGGGCGCACTTCACGAGTGGACGCCGGCGGTCTAAGGTAGGCGAGATGGCGGCACGAGTCAGGCAGAGCACGCGCATGGGCTGGTACCTGATGCGCCAGCGCCTTGCCAAACGCGAGAAGTTCCCGCTGATCGTGGAGCTCGAGCCGCTGTTCCAGTGCAACCTCGCGTGCTCGGGCTGCGGCAAGATCCAGCACCCCGAGCACGAGCTGCGCCGGCGGATGCCGGTGGCGCAGGCGATCGGCGCGATCGAGGAGAGCGGCGCGCCGATGGTCTCGATCGCGGGCGGCGAGCCGCTGATCCACCCGGAGATCCACGTGATCGCGGCGGAACTGATCAAGAAAAAGAAGTTCGTGTACCTGTGCACGAACGCGCTGCTGCTGGAGCGCAAGCTCGAGAACTTCAAGCCGAGCCCGTACTTCTCGTGGGCGGTGCACATGGACGGCCTGCGCGAGCGCCACGACGCGTCGGTCGAGCGCGAGGGCGTGTTCGACAAGGCGGTCGCGGCGATCAAGGCGGCGAAGGCGGCGGGCTTTCGTGTGACGACCAACACGACCTTCTTCACGCACGATTCGCCGAAGACGGTGCGCGAGGTGCTGGACTTCCTCAACGACGATCTCGAGGTCGACGAGATGATGATCTCGCCGGCGTACGCGTATGAGAAAGCGCCCGACCAGGAGCACTTCCTCGGCGTGGCGCAGACGCGCAAGCTGTTCAGCGAGGCGTTCGCGGACGGGCGGCGCAAGAAGTGGCGGCTGAACCACAGCCCGCTGTTCCTGGACTTCCTCGAGGGCAAGGCCGAATTCGACTGCACGGCGTGGGGGATCCCCAGCTACTCCCTGTTCGGCTGGCAGCGTCCGTGCTACCTGATGTCCGACGGCTACACGAAGACGTACAAGGAGCTGATCGAGACGACCGACTGGAGTCGGTACGGGCGCGGCAAGGACCCGCGCTGCGAGAACTGCATGGCCCACTGCGGCTATGAGCCGACGGCGGTGCTGCAGACGACCAGCTCGCTGCGCCAGTCGCTGCGCGCGTTCGCCGGTTAGTAGAGGATCTCGGACTCCGCCTCGACCTCGCTGCTGCGCAGCTCGCGCCAGGACAGGCCCTCCCTGAACAGCGCCGGCACCCCCAGCACGAGCGCGGTCACGACCTCGACGGCCTGCAGGATGATGCCGTAGGCGAGCGCCTGTCCGGCGCCGACGCCATAGGCGGCGAGCACCACCAGGCAGGCGGCTTGGAAGACGCCGACGTTCGACGGCGTGGCGGGCAGCACGGCGCTGAGGTTGATCGCCAGCAGGATCGCCGCGGCGGCGACGGCGCCGCCGTCGGACTGGAGCCCCAGGGCGAGCATCACCATGTAGCAGGCGATCCACTGCAGCGCCCACGCCAGCAGCTGGAAGGCGACGGCGGTGGGTCCGTAGCGCGGGCTGGCGAACACGACGAGGCCCTGGCGCGCGAGCTGCAGCATGCGGCTGACGGTCTCCGCCGCGCGCGCGGCGCGCGGCCAGCGCGAGCGGCGCGCGAGCGCCAGCAGCCTTGGGCCGGCGACGACGAGCGCGGCCACCGCCAGCGGCAGCGCGAGCGCGATCGCGATCGCCGCCAGGTGGCCGCTCGGCAGCGGCACGCTGGTGAAGCTCACCACGAGCAGGATCGCGAGCGCCAGGAGGTTGATGAGGGTCTGCGAGAACACCGTGCCCGCCACCACCGGCAGCAGCTGCCGCGTGCGCCCGTCGAGCCGGCGCGAGAGCACGACCACGCGTGTGGGCTCGCCGATCCGTCCGGGCACTAGCGCCGAGCCCATGACGCCGATCATCGTCGCGCGCACGACCGCGCCCCATGGGATGAGCGTGTCGGGCAGCGCCGCGCGCAGCACCTGGTGCCAGGAGACCGAGCGCATCGCCATCGCCAGCGACATCAGCGTGAGCGACAGCGCGATCCATCCCGGCGAGGCGGTCACGAGCGCATGGCCGACGCGACTGAGTTCCAACCGCGAGAGCGCGAACACGACGAGTGCGGCGAGCGCGATCACCAGGACCACGACGCCCGCGCGCCGGAGCAGGGTCCCGCGCGATCGGAGGGGAACATTCTCCGGTGCACCCATCAGGCGGGGGTCTAGCAGGTCCGGCCGATATGGTCCGGCCGCAGCGATGAGGCTCGACCGCCAAGAGCTGGCCGCGATCTTCGCGGGCGGGTTCGTCGGCGCGATCGTGCGCGCGGCGCTCGCGCAGAGCTGGACCGCTCATTCCGGGCAGTGGCCGTGGGCGACGTTCATCGTCAACATGCTCGGCGCGGCGCTGCTCGGCTACTTCGTCACGCGCCTGCAGGAGCGTCTGCCGCCGTCGCTCTACCGCCGCGCGTTTCTGGGCACGGGCATCTGCGGCGCGCTGACGACGTTCTCCACGGTGATGGTGGAGCTGACGCGCATGCTCGAAGGCGCCCACGTGGCGCTGGCGGCCGGCTACGCCGCCACGACGCTCGCGGGCGGCTTCGCGGCGATCTTCCTGGCCACCAAGCTGGTCAGGCGCGCGAGGCCGGTGCGATGAGCTTCGTGGCGCTGTGGCTGGGGGTGGGCGTGCTCGGAGGCCTGGGCGCGATCGCGCGGTTCCTGCTGGACGCGTTCGTGTCGGTCAACACCGGCGCGCGCTTCCCGCTGGGCACGCTGCTGGTCAACCTCTCGGGCGCGCTCGTGCTCGGCCTGCTGGTGGGGCTGGCGCTGAGCGGCGACGCCTACCTGCTGGCGGGAACGGCGGTGATCGGCTCCTACACGACGTTCTCGACGTGGATGCTCGAGTCCCACCGTCTCGCCGAGGGCGGGCAGCGCTGGCTGCTGTGGGCGAACATCGCCTTGAGTCTCGCGCTGGGCGTCGGCGCGGCGGCGCTCGGCCGGCTGCTGGGGGGCGGGTGATGGTCGAGGAGGGGCTGCGGCTGACCGCGTACATAGGAGAGCGCGACCGCGCGGACGGTCGCCTGCTGGCGGACGCGCTGATGGATCTGTTCGAGCGTCACAAGGTGCGCACGAGTGTGCTGCTGCGCGGCATTGAGGGCTTCGGCATCAAGCACCGGTTGCAGACCGAGCGGCTGCTGACGCTCTCAGAAGACCTGCCGCTGCTGGCGATCGCGCTGGACACCGAGGCGCGGATCGAGCCGCTGCTCGAGGAGGTGCGCGCGCTCAGCCGCCACGGGACGATCACGCTTGAGCGCGCGCGCCTGCTGAGCGGCGCCGACGGCGCGGCGCTCGCGCCAGGGTCGGACGCGATCAAGCTCACCGTGTACATCGGCCGCCAGGAGCGGGTGGGAGGGCGCGCCGCGCACCTGGAGGTCGTCGACTGCCTGCACCGCCACGGCGTGGCCGGCGCAAGCGTGCTGCTCGGCCTCGACGGCACGCAGCAGGGCGCGCGCCGTCGTGCACGGTTCTTCGCCCGCAACGTGGACGTGCCGCTGATGATCCAGAGCGTGGGCGAGGGGGAGAGCATCATGCGCGCGCTGGAGGAGGTCCGGGGAATGCTGAGCGACCCCGCGATCACGCTCGAGCGGGTGCGGGTGTGCAAGCGCGACGGCGCGCTGCTGGCGGAGCCGCTGAGCCCGCCCGCCGAAGACGCCGCCGGGCTCGCCTACTGGCAGAAGCTCGTCGTGTACACCAGCGAGCAGAGCCGCCACGACGGGCAGCCCGTGCACAGCGCGCTGGTCCGCCGCCTGCGCGCGGAGGGCGCAGCGGGGGCGACGGCGCTGCGCGGGCAGTGGGGCTACCACGGCGGCCATCGGCCGCACGGCGAAGCGTTCTGGTCGATCCGCCGCCACGTGCCCGTGCTGACGCTGCTGCTCGACACGCCCGCGAACATGCGGCGCTGGTTCGAGATCGTCGACGAGATGACCGCCGAGACGGGGCTCGTCACGAGCGAGATCGTGCCCGCGCTGCGCGCCGCGGGACCGGGCATCGAGCACGGAGGGCTTGAACTCGCCGCGCGGCACGGGCGCTCGCCGTGGTGAGCGAGGTGCTCTGAGTGGCGCCCCGGGTGTCGCTCAGCGGATGAACTGCGTTTGGGTCTTCCCGCAGACCGTGCATTTGCGCTCGAGGATGTAGCCTTTGGCGCTGCTGACTTTGCCCCAGGCGCGCTCCCACTCGCCCCAGATGTGTCTGTGCCACAGCCGCATCGCATCATTATCGGGGCAGGCGCAGACGCATTCCCCGGACGGGCTGGCGGTGCGTCTACCCTGGGCTCGGCAGTCAACGGCGACGAGGAGAGGACATGAGGGCGACTTGGAACGGCGCGACACTGGCCGAGAGCGACGACACGGTGGTGGTCGAGAACAACCACTACTTCCCCGCCGACAGCGTCAACGGGCAGTACTTCACCGACAGCGACACGCACTCGATCTGCCCGTGGAAGGGCGAGGCGAGCTACAAGACGATCGAGGTCGACGGCCAGGTGAACCCCGACGCGGCTTGGTACTACCCTGAGCCGAAGGATGCCGCTGCCGAGATCAAGGACCGCTTCGCCTTCTGGAAGGGCGTGACGGTCGGGTCCTGAAAGTTCGCGTCAGGCGGTTGGGACAGTTACGCGGACGATGTCGTACGCGATCACGCTTCTGCGGAGGGCACCGGAGCGTGGCGGATTCCGGCTAATAGCCTAGTCCCAATTACTTGTAGTTGAGTAGGATGGCCTCCCAGAGGCGAGTGCTCGGTTGGCTCTCGCCTATTCAACGTCAAGGAGGTATGTATGCACGTGAGGACACCATCGCCCACCACTGCTCTCGCGGTGATTGCGCTGTTCTTTGCTCTAGGTGGAACAGCGTTTGCGGCGCATCACTATCTGGTCACCAGCACAAGCCAGATCAAGCCGAGCGTGCTCAATGAGCTGCGGGGCAAGGCAGGGCCAATGGGTGCAGTCGGCGCGACAGGAGCGATAGGCCCGGCAGGCCCGGCAGGCCCGGCAGGCCCGGCCAATCTAAGCGGTTTGACCACAGTGACCGGCCCCACAGTTGAAGTTCTGAACGGCACCGTCGGCAGCGCCGAAGCGGTCTGTCCTGCTGGCTCGCATGCGGTCAGCGGTGGTGGAAGCGCGGGCATCGCCGGGTTCGATGTGAGCGAGATGGAAACCTCACGCCAAAGCTGGTTCGTCATCGTCACGAACGAGACTGGTATCACCGTGAAAATCCACGCTGAGGCTCAGTGTGCAGCGACGGGGGAGGCAGTAGCGGCACGGCTGCCGCGCATAACGCATGCACGCGAGGATGTGCTGCTAGCCGGACTGCGTGAAGAAGCTGCGAGACGTCGTTAGTCATCGCGACCAGGTTTCTGTGCCCCGCTAACCTGGCGGGGCACACAGACCTGTGATTTCGGATGAGCGCCCGGCGGCCGTCAAACGGTAGAGCGCCGCAGCTGTCGCAGCAGGTAGAGCACGATCGCCACGTTGACGACCACCGCGCCGATCTTCAGGAAGGTGGCGCTTTTGGTCAGCTCCCAGATCTCCGGGATGAACAGCAGCGAGGTCGCCACCACCGTCAACCACTCGCCCCAGCGGCGATGCGTGAACAGGCCGTAGGCCTCGACGCCCTCAAGCACCCCGTAACCGATTGCCGCCGAGCCGAAGATCAGGTCCTGGTTGGCGTGGATCTTGCTGACGTCATCGATGATCCGCTGGATCCAGTTTTCTTTCGGGTCGAGCCCCAGGTGCTGTGCGAAGTGCGCGATGTCGCTGGCCCAGTTTGCGTGCGGGTGCGTCACCAGCACAATCCCCACGGCGAGCAGCACGACCGCGCGGAAGGCGCGCTCGGCGGCGATCCACGGCAAGAGCCGATCGTGACGGTCAGCTGCCGTGCCGGGCTGGAGCATCTGCAAAGCTTCTACCTCTCAGCGGCGGAGAGAGTCTCGTCGGCATCAGCCGCCGGGAACGAGCGCGCCACCCCTCCTGCTCGTGCACGACCAGCGTGCGGAACAGGCGCAGCGGCTCCGCGTCGCTCGCCGGCGGCATCCACTTGGCGAGCATCGCCTCAACGTCGGGGGCGTAGGGGGGTCCAGGGGCGCTATACGCGCGGTCTGGTCGGGCATCTCGTTACACTCCATCGGTCATGCTTCGATTTTCACAGCGCAGATGGGGTTGCTATCGGATGCACATCTATTTCCGAGGCGCATGCCGATGACGGCATCGAGTGGGCCGCAGCCGGGACAGCCCGCGCGCGGGTCCGCCTCCGGGCGCCCGATCATGGCTCTGCTCGACCTGCTCGGCAGGCGCTGGGCGCTGCGCGTGGTCTGGGAGCTGCGCGAGCAGCCGCTCGCGTTTCGCGCGCTGCAGGAGCGCTGCGCCGGGATGTCCTCGAGCGTGCTCAACCAGCGGCTGCGCGAGCTGCGCGCCGCGGACGTCGTCGAGCTCGGCGCCGACGGCTATCTGCTCACCGCCGAGGGCCGGCGCCTGCTCGACGCCTACGCGCCGCTCGAGGCGTGGGCGGAGCGATGGGCCGCGCGCGAGGGGGAGTAGCGCGGAAGCAGTGGCGCAGGAGGATGGGAGCGCGACGGGCCGGAGCGTCAGGTCTCCAGCAGCAGCGTCACCGGCCCGTCGTTGACCAGCTCCACCTGCATGTCCGCGCCGAACACGCCGCGCTTCGCGCCCGCGCGCTCGCAGAAGCGCTCGTAAAGCGGCTGCGCGGTTTCGGAGGGGGCGGCCGCCACGAAGCTCGGGCGGTTGCCGCGCCGCGCATCGCCATACAGCGTGAACTGGCTCACGCACAGGATCTCGCGCTCGTCGAGCGCCTCGTTCATGTTGCCGTCGGCGTCCGCGAACACGCGCAGCGCGCGCACCTTGGCGGCCAGGCGCTCCGCGTCGGCCTCCCCGTCGTCGCGCGAGACACCCAGCAGCACCAGCAGCCCCGGGCCGATCTCAGCGACGACGTTGCCATCCACGCGCACGCCGGCGCGGCTGACCCTCTGCACGAGCGCTCGCATGGGCGGCGAGTATCGCACCAGCAGACCCTCTGAGCGTCGCTTCTCGTCCAGGTTCTTGCCCGCAAACTCCAGGTTTTTGGGCCAAACCTCGAAAGCGGTTACATGCGCGAAGCACGCCGGCGCCCGCTCCTGGGCAGACGCTTGGGGCTCACCCAGAAGGTCGCCCTGCTGAGCCTCGTGCCGATGGCCCTGCTCGGCTGCATCCTCGCACGCGTGCTGCAGGCGCAGATCGTCTCGCGCACGCTGGCCGACGCGAGCGAGTCCGCGCGCATCATCGCCCACCTCGGCATCCAACCGCACCTCACGCCGCAGGACATGCGTACCGGGCTTACGGCGACGGGCATCCGCGAACTGGACCGGCAGCTGAGCGCGCGCTCGGTCACGGAAGACCTCGCGCGGATCAAGATCTGGAACGCGCACGATCGCGTCATCTACTCCGACGATCACAGCCTCATCGGGCGCACCCTTGCTCCGAGCGACGACCTCGAGAACGCGCTCGAGGGCAAGCCCAACAACGCCGACGTGGTCACGCCTGCGCTCCACACCGAGACCGCGAGCGAGGTCGGGCTGGGCCAGCTCGTGGAGGTCTACGTGCCGCTGCGCTTCGCCGCCTCCGGTCCCCCGGAAGGCGCCTTCGAGATCTACCTCAGCTACAAGCCGATCGCGGCGGCGATCACGCAGGACAAACGCACGATCGTGATGCTGGTCGCGATCGGGCTCGCGGTGCTGTGGCTGATCCTGTTCCGGATCGTCGCCGGCGCCTCGCGCAGCCTCCGCCGCCAGACGCGCGAGAACTACCGCATCGCGCATTACGACCCGCTCACCGGCCTGCCCAACCGCACGCTGTTCATCCAGGGCGTCGCCGAGACCGTGCGCGGCGCGCCGCCGGACACTGTGGCCGTGCTGCTGATCGACCTGGACCGCTTCACCGAGATCAACAACACGCTCGGCCACTCAAACGGCGACCGCGTGCTGTGCGAGATCGCCAGGCGCCTGCCCGCCGCGTTCGCCGGCGAGGCGCGATTCGCGCGCCTGGGCGCCGACGAGTTCGCAGTTCTGTGTCCGGACGCGCAGGGGGAGGAGGGCGCGCGGGCGGCTGCCGCCGCGGTGCTCACGAGCCTCGAGCAGCCGGTCGTGGTCGACGGCGTCGCGCTCAACGTCGAGGCGAGCATCGGCATCGCGGTCATGGGCGACCGCGCCGAGGGCCCCGATCTGCTGCTGCAGCGCGCCGACACCGCGCTCGCCCGTGCGCGCTCGCACTCGAGCAGGATCCACGTCCACTCCGCCGCCTGCGACTACTTCGACGCCAACCGCCTGATCCTGCTCGGCCAGGTGCGCTCCGCGCTCGAGCACGGCGAGCTTGTCCTCTGCTACCAGCCCAAGATCGACCTCCAGCGCCGGCGCATCACCGGCGTGGAGGCGCTCGTGCGCTGGAACCACCCCGAGCGCGGCCTGCTCGGTCCGCACGAGTTCATACCCCAGATCGAGCCCACCGCGCTCGTCGGCCCGTTCACGCTGAACGTGATCGAGCAGGCGCTCGCGCAGATGGTCGCGTGGCGCAGGCGCGGCATCGACCTCGAGATGTCGGTGAACCTGTCCGCGCGCAACCTGCTCGACCCCGAGCTGCCCGAGCGGGTGGTCGAGCTGCTCCAGAGGCATGAGATCCCGCCCGAGCGGCTGACCGTGGAGGTGACAGAGAGCGCCGCGCTGGTCGATCCCGAGCGCGCGATCGCGGGCCTGCAGGCGCTGCGCGCCAGCGGCGTGGGCGTGTCGATCGACGACTTCGGCACCGGCAACGCCTCGATCGAGTACCTCGCCACGCTGCCCGCCAGCGAGCTCAAGATCGACCGCTCGTTTATCACCGGCATGCTCGAGGACGCGCGCACCGAGGCGATCGTGCGCTCGACCATCGACCTCGCGCGCAACCTCGGCCTGACGATCGTCGCCGAGGGCATCGAGACCGATGCTGTGATGGACCGTCTCGCCGCGCTCGGCGTGCAGACCGGGCAGGGCTACGTGATCTCGAGGCCGCTGCCGGCTGAGGAGCTGACGGTGCAGCTGAGCGCCGCGTTCGGGCTCGACCCCGTCGAGCCCGGCGCCTACGCGGCCACAGCACCGGGATCGGTCGCCGGCGCGCCCGCCTGAGCCGCCGCGGACGCTCGTCGGTGCGGCGAGAGCTCGCGCAGCGTGACCACGGGCGGCGGCGCGATCACCTGGTGTGAGCCGTCGTCGAACACGATCACGCCGCCCTCGCCAAGCCAGCCGGCCGCTGCGCCCGGACCGCTGAGCAGCGCGGCCTTCGCCTTGACCTCCGCCGCCAGCGCGGTGTGCGCGAGGGCGGTCACCTGCACGATGCCCGTGAACGCCGGCCGGCCGCTGGCGGGGTCGAGCAGGTGGTGGGCGGGCCTGCCGTCGCGACCCAGCCAGCTGCGTCGTCCGATGCCGCTCGTCGCGACTCCCGAGCGCGCGAGCACGAACGTGTGAAGCACGCGCTCGTCGAACGGGCTCTGCACCCGCACCGGGCGTGTGACCCCGGCGCTGCCGCCCACGAGCAGGTCACCGGCGCAGTTGATCGCAAAGCTCCCATGCGTCGCCAGCGTCTCGCCCAGCACGTCCGCGAACAGCCCCTTGGCGAGGCCGCCGCTGTCCAGCTCGAGCCCCGGCGGGCGTGTCGCCGTGCCGGCCGCCATGTTCACCTCGATCTCATGCCAGCGCCGGGCGGCCGCCGCGCTTGCGGACCTGCGCGCAGGGGCCAGCGCGAGCGCGCGGGTGAGACCCAGGGAGTCGGGCAGGTCGCTGGCGTAGCCAGCGTCCTCGACCTGGCGCAGCAGCGTCGCGTCGACCAGCCCGCCGCTCATCGCTCCCGCTTCGCGCACCGCCTGCGCAAAGCGCGCCAGCAGCTGACTCACGGGCACCGTCGGCCGTGGGTCGGCGTTCAGGCGTGAGAGCTCGCTGTTCGGCAGGAAACGCGAGAAGCGCTGGTGCCATGCCAGCAGCGCGCGCCTGACCAGCGTCACGGCGTCCTCCGCCGAGCCCGCCTGCCCGGGGCCGGATACGACGGCGCCGCAACGGGAGCCGAAGCAGTCGAACTCGTCGCTGGCCTCGCGCTGAGAGCTCATGACTGTGAGGTGGTCACCGCGGAGGCGCCGCCGCTGGATTCTTCGCTGGCCGATTCGCCGGTGGCCGGCGATTCGCGGGTGGATGCTTCACTGCTGGACGCGCTCGATTCCGTGCTCGATTCGACGCTCGTTGCGCTCGCAGCCGCGGCACGCCGCTTGGCGGCGTTGGCCGTGAGCGCGGGATCGTGACCGGAGGCCAGCTGGACGTAGATGATCAGGAACGCGGTCGCGAACAGCGCCGCGGTGAGACCCGCGACCGCCCGCCGGATGCGGTGCGCACGCTGGCGCATGGCCTCGCGGCGGACCCTCGCGAGCGCCTTCGCGTCGAGCTGCCCGGATGTGCGCGCCGACCTTGTCATCGCGCCACGCTCGGCCGCGGGATCGGCGCGGAATCGGCGCTGCGTGGTATGGGGGCAGACCCCAGCAGCCGGTTGACCAACAGGCCCAGCGCCGGCAGGGCGACCGCGGCGAGCATCGCCAGGAACCAGATCTGGCCGGCATCGGTTCCCTCTCCCAGCGAGTGCACCAGACCAAGGACCCACGCGAGCGCGGTGAAGCGGTGCAGCTTACGCCAGCGCGCGACGCCGAAGCGTCCGCGGGCGTAGTAGGAGAGGCCGAGCGCCAGCAGCGCCCAGAACGCGATGATGCCGGTGCTGGTCCACAGCGTCCTGTAGCTGCCGAGGAACGGGACCGCGATGTTGGCGAGGCTCGCGTTCAGGTAGCCGTCGCCGAGCAGCGCGAGGCCGTGCGCGAGCAGCGCCCCGAGCGTCGCCAGCGACAGCGCCTCGTGGAGCACCCGCAGCTCCGCGCGGTGGCCCTTGACGATGCGCCCGCCCATCAGCAGGCCGACGCACACCGACAGGCTGGACAGCAGCAGCGCGGCGGTGCCGGCGGCGCGGCTGGTGATCCAGAACAGGTGCGGTGCCGCGGCGGTGGCGAGGGTGTTCGGGTCGATGGCGTGCATGGCAGTGCGAGTACCTTTGCGAGCGGCGCTGAACTGCCGCTAACACCTGGCTAAGCTCGCGCTAAGAGAGCGATGAGGCTCGTCACAGCATTCGCCGCCGGCAAGCCAGTGCTGAACGCCGAGTACAAGCTGGCGCCGAAGTGCTTCTGCGCGGCGGATGAGGCCGCCGCGATCGTGGGGCGCCCGCTACAACCTGGCGCTCAACGGCAAGCGCTTCGAACCTGCGCCTGACCGAACCTTGCGCTTGACCGAACCCTGCGCTTAACGAAAGCGACGCGGTCCAGAGCCGCTCGAGGAACCGTTCCCTTCCAGCCCGGGGGCCTTCCGGTTCAGGTGGCGCGGCCTCACACCTCAGTGGCCTCGCTCTTTACGGCTCGGAACCGCGTCTGATGAGAACCTAGAAACATCGCCGGGATCATGCAAGAGCTGGCCGGCCCTGATCCCGCATCTTCCGAGGAAATCGTTGTGTGCGTCCAGCTGGCGGACGGTGTACGCGCCGGGCTGCGCGGTGTCCAGCGCGCGCTGGTGCGCGCGGCTCGCACGGGAGAACATGCGGGGCACGCTCTTGGCGGCGCGTCTGGTGGCGAGGACCGCCATGCTCGGGCTGAGCAGCGGTCCCAGCGCCTCCACGATCCCGCGCGAGACTACGCCGGCGCTTGCCGACGTGGCCTCGGGCGCTGTCAGGTACAGGCTTGCCATGGCGACCATGATCAACGCGTGCTGGCGACCGTTGGGAAGCGACTGCGCGCTGCGCAGCGAGCGCGACGCGAGGATTCGCATGCGAGCGGCCGCCTCCGCGGCCGATTCGTAGTGCTCCAACAGACTCGTCTGGCCGGCGCGGGCATCCTCCCGCAGGTCGACGAGGCTGTCGAGCAGCGTGTGCAGGGCGCCGATCCAGGGGAAGTACGCGCGCTCGATCGCTGTCACCTGGTCGGTGCTCACGCGCGGGTTCGGGGCGACTGTCAGCAGGGCGAGGACCGCCAGCGAGGAGGCGCCGGCGGCGGCCGTCTCCCACCAGTGCAGGTCGCTGTCGGCGGGCGTCTCCGCGTCGGCCCATTCCGCGAGCGCGCTGTGATCGTCGTGGTTGAGGCTCTGATAGACGATGATTCGCATCGCGGCGCGCTGCACGGGGGCGGCCACGGCGCCGCTGCCGGGGAGCGCCGCGAACGCGGCCCGCACCGCGTCGACCATCGCTTCCAGGTAGCCGCCGTCGTCGCTACAGGGGTGGTGCGCGTAGTAGTCGTCGTGGTGCGGACCGGGCTCGAGCGCCGCCAGCAGCGCCAGGTGCAGCTGGCGGCCGTTGGCCTGCCGGTCGGCGCTGGGCTCCTCCGAGAGCGTGTCGACGTAGTCGTAGGCGGCCTGCCATGCGATCAGCATGCGCACGACCAGCGCGCGTTGGGGCTGTGGCACGAGCGCCGCGAATGCGCCCGCGCCCTCGATGTTCCCGCGCTTCTCGCGCAGGCTGTCGAGCGCCACCCGGCGCAGCAGCGGGTCGGGGATGCGCGCGGCGCGCTCGCTCCAGAAGCGCGCCTCTCGGCAGATCGCCGGAAACACGTCGAGCCAGTAGCGACACGCCAATTGCACGAACGCACCCGCGGATGCGATCAGATCGCGAGCTTTCCCCATGTCTACAGCTTCGCGCGAGTCGGCTCATCAGGACATTCATTTGTTCGGATGGTTGCTCGGAGAGAGCGGGTTTCACTCCTGGAAACTGGCGCTCGCAGACACCCGCGCGGCGGACAGTCCAGGCACCGCGATAACCGCCAGCGCGATTCCCGCGAGCAGCATCACCGTCAACAACAGACGGTCAACCCCGAGCGAGAACGGTGCGGGAAAGCCGGTTGACAGTCGCAGCCAGCGGCTGGCAAGCGCATGACCGTAGACCCCCAGCGCGGCGCCGTCGGCACAACCTATGCCGAGCACGATCGTGCTCTCCAGCAGCAGCGCGCGCCACAGCTGACGGCTGTCGAAGCCCTGTGACTTCAGCGACGACAGGCGGTTGCGGCGCTGCCAGATGGCAGCACTGAGGGCAAAAGCCACCGCCAGCGCGGCCACCACGAGCAGCAGTGTGGAGATCTCCACGAGGCTCTGCACCGCCTGGCCGGCCTCGGCCCTGAACTGCGCTTCGCGAGCGGCGCTCGTCTGCACCCGCAGTCCCGGACGCGGCCCCAGCGCGGCGCGGACGGAGCGTGCGCCCTGCGCGGGCGTTACGCCGGACTTCAGGTTGACCTCGAGCGCGGCGGGTTCGCGTGTCTGCCAGTAGCGCTGATAGTCGAGCGAGGAGAGGGTGATGGCGCCGGCCGGCCAGCCCACGTTGGTGGTGATCGCCGCCACCCCGAAGCGGGCCAAGCCGGACGGCGTCGGAAGCACGAAGCTGTCTCCAACATTCAGGTGTCGTTCGTCGGCGAAGCCCTGGGAGATGGCCGCCCAGCCGCCATGGCGGAGCAGCCGCGTCGCGCGCACGAGGCCGCCGCGCAGCAGCTGGCTGGACTGCAGCATCGCCGGATCGGTCGGCGGCCTGGCTCTGATCCACAGGCGGCGGTTGCCGACGTCGAGCAGCCCTCCCTGGTAAACGCGCACGGAGGAGACACCAGGCGCGCGCGCGATCGCGGCCACGGCTCCGTTCGCGCGAAAGCTGTCGGTGGTGAACACGTTTTCTCCGGTCGTCACCCACACGTCGGCGGTCGCGAGGTACTGGGTGATCGCGGCGTTCAGGCCGTTGGCGAGGTCGTGCCGCGCGCCCTGGATCGCCACGCTGCCGTACACGGCCAGCGCGGCGACGCCGGCCAGCGCGATCGAGCGCGTGGCGGTGGCGCGGAATTCGACGACCGCGAGCGCGAGCATGCTGCCGCTGATGCGTTCGCTCACCGGTGTGATCGCCCACGCGAGCGCCGCGAACACGGCCGGGATCAGGCACAGCGCGGCCAGCGCCAGCAGGATGCCGCCGACAAGCGTCAGATCGGGCGCCGCGAGCACGATCACCGTCACCGCCGCCAGCAGCACGCCGCCCGCCACCGCGAACACGAGGATCGCCCGCGCGCCGATCCCCTGGCCCGCCTCGCCGGCCTCGTGCAGCACCGCGTCGACGGCCTGGCCGGGGCGCAGGTCGAGCATCGGCGGCAGCGACGCGATCAACGCCGCGAGCAGACCGCACCCGAGCGCCAGCAGCACGGTCGTGAGGTGGACGACCTGGTAGGGGCCGATGGGGAACGCGAACGTGAGGTAGTTGGGAACGGAGTGAAACAGCGTGTGCGAGAGGAGGTAGCCCACGCCGACGCCCGCGATCGACGCGACGATGCCGAGCATCGCCGCCTGCGAGGCGAGGATCAGCAGCACCTGGCTCGGGCCGAAGCCCTGCGTGCGCAGCTCGGCGACGAACCGACGTCGCTCGGGCACGGTGAGCAGCATCGCGTTGAGCGCCAGCAGGAAGCCGACCATCGCGCTGATCGCGGCGAACAGCGTGGTGGACTGGCTGGATGGCTGGCTGGCCTCGTTGAGCAGCTGCAGTTCGCGGCTCGTCGGCTCCACGTCCAGACGTCCGCCGGCGAGGTGGCGCAGCTCGCGTTCGACCAGCGCGTCGGCGCCCGCGCGCGGTTGGATCCACATCTGGGTGATCCGTCCTTGCAGCCCCGTGAGCGTCTGCACCATCGGCAGCAGCCCGATCGCGATCGGGCTGCTCGCCACGGGGCCGATGATCTGACCCGCGAGCACCGCACGCACGACCGCCGTGTGGGCATCTCCGCCGGACAGCAGCGTCACCGATTCGCCCGGCTGTGCGCCGATCGCATTGGCGACCGCGGTGGGCAGCCCGATGCCGCCGGCGAGCAGCGTGGTGCCGGCGCCGAGGTTCTTGACGGCCGCGGTGCGCAGTGTGACGAGCGCCGGTGTCACGCCGAGCAGCTGTATCGGCTGGCGCCCCTTCGGTCCGACCACCGTCGCGCTCTCGCGCAGAATCGGCGCGACCACCGCGACGCCGGGCAGCGCTCGCACCTCGCGCGTCAGGCGTTCGTCGAATCCGCTGGAGGACCGTGCCGCAAGCTCGACGCGCGCTGAGCCGGTGACCGCATGCAGCAGCTGCTCGGCCGACCCCTCGATGCTCGAGTTGGCGAGCAGCACGCCGAAGAACAGCGCGACGCCCACGGCGATGCCCATCCCGGCCAGCAGCTCCTGGATCCGGTGGTCCTTCAGGCGCCAGCGGTACAGGTCAACCAGCGCGCTCGGGCGCACCCCCAGCAGCGTCAGGTGGGGCCGGGACGGCCGCGTCATCGAACCGACGCCACGCCCAGCTCCGCTTGCAGCCCGTCATGGATGCATCCGTCCTTGAGCGTGTGCACGCGGTCGACGAACTGGCCGGCGAGCGGGTCGTGCGTGACGAGCAGCCCCGGGATCCTGCGCTCGTGGCAGATGTCGCGCAGCAGCCCGAGGGTCTCGCTGCTGCGTGCGGAGTCGAGGTTGCCAGTCGGCTCGTCGGTGAGCAGCAGCCGCGGCTCGTTGACCAGGGCTCGCGCGATCGCCACCCGCTGGCGCTCGCCCATCGACAGCCGCTCCGGCGGGTGCTCGGCGCGCCCGCCGAGGCCGACCCGCTCGAGCCACGGCTGCGCCCTGCGCTGCGCCTCCCTGAGGCTGAGACCGTCGGCCAGCAGCTTGATGGCGGCGTTGTTCAGCGCGGACGCTCCGCCGATGAGATGGAACGTCTGGAACACGAAGCCCACGTCGCGCAGGCGGTAGGCGGCGCTCTGCGCGGCGCTCATGTGCGACAGCTCGCGATCGCCGAAGCGCACGCTGCCCTGGTCCGGCGCGAGCAGCCCGGCGGCGATCAGCAGCAGCGTGGTCTTGCCGGAACCGCTGGGTCCGTACAGGCCGACGAACTCACCCTCGGAGATCGTCAGCGAGACATGGTCGACCGCACGGATGAGCTCCTCGCCGCTGGGATAGTGCTTGACGACATCGCGCAGCTGCAGGACGCTCACAGCTGTGAACGTGTCCTTGCGGCCGCCTGCTGGTCGGGGAACTCGACGACCATCGCCTGCTGGTCCATCGAGCGCAGCCTGCCGCTGTCGATCGACATCATCCGCCGCGCCCGCTTGATCGGCGCCGCATCCTCGGAGGCGACCACGATCGCGATGTTCGAGTCACGGCCGAGTGAGCCCAGAAGCCGGTACAGCTCGACCGCGTCGGAGGGCCGCAGCGGCACCGGCGGCTCGTCGAACAGCAGCAGTCGCGGCTGATGCACGAGCGCCTGCGCGATCCCGACCCGGATCCGCTCGCCGCGCGAGAGGCGGTCGACCGGCTGGTAGGCGCAGTCGGACACGTTCAGCCGCGCGAGCGCGAGGTGCGCGGGCTCCTTGGCGTCCTTGAGGCTCATGCCGTCGCTGAGCAGCGGCAGCGCCACGTGCTCGACGACGGGCTTGTTGCGCCCGGGCCGCCACTCGGTGCGCACGAAGCCGATCCCGTCGTGACGGCGCAGCTTCGCGCGCGCGTCGGCCGACATGCTCGTCAGCTCGCGCCCGTCGAAGCTGACCTCGCCCGCGTCCGGCAGCTCGACACCGGCGATCACGCGCAGCAGCGTCGTCTTGCCCGAGCGTCGCATCCCCCAGATGCCAATGAAGTCCCCCGTGTCGATCTCGAGCGACACGTCGTCGAGCACCCGCAGCTGGGCGCGCCCCTCGGGATAGTGCTTGCTTACGTGCTTGAGCGACAGAAGGCTCATCGAGTCTGGTCTGTGGCGCGCTCCGCTAGGAAATCGTCGATCCAGTGGCGGGCCATGGTCACCCATCGGAGCTCCGCCTGGATGCTCTCGTCGACTGCCATCCGCGTGAGGTTGATCGCGAGCCCCGCCCATGAGCCCATCGGAACCTCGGCCTCGTTGGTCTGGCGCAGCATCTCGAAGCACTCGCGCTCGTAGGCGTCCAGCGCCTTCAACAGCTCGGGCGCGTCGCGGGCGCGCGACATCGCGATCTTCGCCTGCAGCTCCACGCGCACGGGCTCCTTGGAGGCAGGGCTGCGGATCCACTCCGAGAGCGCGCCCTCGGCGCGATCGCTCGCCGCGTACACCCGCTGGCGGTGGCCGCCGCGGTCGAGCGCGGCGGTCTTCCACGAGGAGGTCACGAGGCCTTCCTCTTCGAGTCGGTTCAGCGCCCCGTATACGCTCTGGCGGGTCACTCCCCAGGCGGGACCGAGCCGGCGCTCGACGAGCGTGGTGAGCATGTAGCCGTGCAGCTGCTGTTCGCGCTCGCCCAGCAGCAGCGCGAGCAGCACTCCCTGCAGGGGCGATCCTGTCAACTGCTCCTTGCCGGCGGCTCTTGCGGGCATCTCTTCCTTGTCCAGTTCCTCGTCCAGATCGGATCTTGGTCAACCGAATCATACGGCAAATATGGCGTTGTTGCGCGGATTTGAAGAGCTGGGAATCGACGCATCATTCGCACAGTCGGATGAGGTGCCGCGTGTGTGATGTTCTCAGGTGACAACCCGTCACGCGTGACTATTCAGATCACCGGGCAGACGCCATGATCGTCGTATGACTGTGAATGGCACGAAGAATCCCAGCTCCTCGCCGGCCCGCGGCGCGCGTCGAGCACGTGGGTCGGGGCGGGGCGAGCGCAACACCAGGGGGGCCGTGATCGAGCTGCTGCCCGCGCAGGTGGATCGCGTCGTGCGTGCGGCGGCGGACGGCGGCAGCATGCCGGTGCTCCTGGCCGGCCTCGACCGGGTGCGCGGCACGCTGGCGACACGCCCGGCGCAGCTGCAGGACCCGCGCCTGTCGCGATCGCTGCTGTCCGGTCTGCTGCTCGTGGCCTCGCTGCCCGGCGACGGCAGCTACATGGGCAACGCCCAGCTCGCGCGCATGCTGGACATGAACGTGAGCACGGTGCACCGCTATCTGCAGACGCTCGTGGCCGTCGGCCTGGTCGAGCGCGACCCCGGCACGCGTCGCTACAGGCTCGCGCAGTGAGCTCGGCGCAGGACAGCAGCCCGGCGCAAGACAGCACGAGATCGCTGCCGGCCGGCAGCGTCGCGGGGGGGAGCACGTGAGCGCGGAACGCAACGTGACGATCACGCTCACCGAGTGGCAGGTGGCGCGGGTCGTGCGCGAGGTCCACGGCGAGTCGCATCTGGAGGCGCTGCCGGATGTGGAGCACCTCGCGGGCATGCGGGGCGCGCTGGTGCCGCTGCTGGACGACGCGACGTACTCGCGCTCGACGCTGCGCGCGCTGCTCGTGCTCGCGGCGTTCCCCCCGGACGGCGGCGAGCGCGAGCTCACGGATGTAGCCAGGCAGCTGGATCTGTCGCCGAGCACCACGCACCGCTACATCGGCACGTGGATGGCGGTGGGGCTGCTTGAACAGCACCCGCGCACCCGCCGCTACCGGCGCGTGCTGAGCGAGTCGAAAGATTCGAGCAAATGATGAATACGATTCGCAGCGAACGATCCGTCGCAAACTGTGTGTACGATATGGTGCAGACAATGCACCGCAAGCGATAGGCAGCTGACGATGGGCAGTGGAAGGCATGGACCTAGACGTGCATGGCGTGGGATGTTCTCGGGATGCCGAGGCAGCTTGCGCCCGACCCCGCCCTCGCTGCCGTTCTGCGCCGCATGCGCGTGGAGCGGGGCGCCACTCAGGAAGCACTCGCGTACCGTTCTGGGATCACGACCGGCTCACTTGCACGCATCGAGCTCGGGCAGGCGAGCCCCGCATGGACGACCGTGCGCCAGATCGCCAAAGCGCTCGACGTGAGCATGGCCGATCTGGCGGCCGCCGTCGAGGCATCCTAGCCGCGGCCGGCGCTCAGCGGCTGGCAGTGAGCGACGCCGCGCCGCTCGCGAGCAGGCGCGCGGCCTCCTCGCCTGGTTGCGGGCGACCCAGTAGGTAGCCCTGGGCGAGGTCGCAGCCCAGCTCCCCACACCGTCGCATGCTGGTCCGGCTGGGAGCGGGGGGACGGGCGCATCGCCCGCAGCTCTCTGCAGCGGCGTAGGAGCCAGCCACATGTCCGTGCCGACGGCGTCATTCCTCAAGCGCGCACACCGTCGCGACGAAACTATGGACACTCGATGCGCACCGAATCCTCACAGCTGCTCTGGCAGCCGCCGGGCCCCGCGGGGTCGAGGCTGGCCGCGGAGGTGTCGCCGCGTGCGGGCGCCGGTCCCGCGCTGCTGCGCGCACTGGCACGGCGCGTGACGGCCGACCGTCCGGCGATGGCGTGGTCGCTGGCGCTGCTGTTCGAGTTCAAGGCGCTGATCGCGCTAGCGACGGTCGCGTTCCCGATCAGCGCCAGCGAGCCGACACGGCTGATCGGTGTGGCGGGCGTCGTGACGTTGGTCGGCGGCTGCGTAATCTGGCTGTTCGCCAACCGAATCGCCCTGCTCGGCTTCGAGCTGCTTGCGGGCGCGGGCGCGGTTGCCACCAGCGCTCTGATCTCGCGCGCTGGAACCCATGGGGGAATGATGCTTGGGGCGTTCGCCTACCCCTGGATCGCGATCTACGCCGCCCATTTCTTTCCGCGACGGGCAGTGAACGCCCTCGGGCTCCTGATCTCGGTGGGCTTCGGTGCGGGACTGCTGCTCGGGAACCTGTCGCACGTGATCGTCTACTGGCTGGTGGTGACCGTCACGATCTGGTCGATCTGCATCCTGCTGGGGAATCTCAGCGAGAGCCTGCGCCGCCAGATCGGCACCGATCAGCTCACCGGGCTGCTCAACCGCAGCGGCTTCCTGGAGGCCGCGCAGCGCGAGCGTGCGGTCGCGAATCGCACCGGTGCGCCGCTGACGCTGGCGGTGATCGACCTCGACAACTTCAAGGAGATCAACGACAGCGCTGGTCACGCCGCCGGCGACAAGCTGCTCGCCGGCCTCGGCCGGCAGTGGCGCGAGCGCATGCGCCCCAGCGACGTGCTCGCGCGCCACGGTGGCGACGAGTTCGTGCTGCTGCTGCCCGGCACCGAACCAGCGGGCGCAAACGCCGTGCTCAAACGCCTGTGCAGCGCCGACGACCCCGTTGCATGGTCGATCGGCATCAGCGAGTGGCTGCGCGACGAGGGCCTGTCGGCGCCGCTGGCGCGCGCCGACAAGCATCTGTACGAGGCGAAGCTCGCGTCGAGCCAGGGTCGGCGCCCGGTGCCGGTTGGCTGAGAGTCCGGGCCGGCCTCTCGCCAGTGCTGCCCGGTCAGTGGTCAATCTCCCAGGCCGGGGCTCACCGTCGGCGCTGAGGGCATCGAGACCGAAGCGGTCTTGAGCGCCCCCAAGCACCCGCCGGAAACATCGCCGGGAAGGATCCCAGCGAGGGCGGAGTCATACAGAAAGCGCGCGAAAGGCGGGCCGTGTGTTGATCGCTGCCGCAGAACCGACGAAGGGATCACGAGATTCCGGTCGGGCAGCCTGCGAGCAGGATAGCCGTCTATTCCGATACCCCGAACCCACAGGAGACACCCCAGTGCCTAGAACGTCAATCCTCGCTCTAGCTGGTGTTGCGTTCGCCCTCGCCGGCTGCGGCAGCTCCACCAGCACCGGCAGCTCACCCAGCACCTCGACCGCGGCGACCACCCCGACTACCGCGACTACTGCGACCTCGAGTGCAAGCTCTGCCCCTTTTCTGGCGAATCTGAACTCCGTGAGCAAGGTCGCCTCGACGGTCCCGGCCAACGGCGACATCAACCCGTACGGCATCGTGACCGTGCCCACCAGCGTGGGCAAGCTCCAGGCGGGTGAGATGCTGATCAGCAACTTCAACGCCAAGGAAGAAGCGAAGGAGAACGGTCAGGGCACCGGCAAGACAATCGTGCAGATCAGCCCCGCCGGGAAGGTCTCGCTGTTTGCGACGATCGATGCCAAGGCGCTCCCCGGCCCATGCCCAGGCGGCGTCGGGCTGACCACGGCGATCAACATCCTCCCAGGCGGCTACGTCGTCGTGGGCAGCCTGCCGACGACCAACGGCAAGACAGCGACCGCGAAGTACGGCTGCCTGATCGTTCTCAACAGCGAAGGCAAGGCCGTCGAGACGATCGCCAGCAACAACATCCAAGGCCCCTGGGACTCAACCGCCAAGAGCGAAGGCTCCAAGACCACCCTGTTCGTCAGCAACGCGCTCAACGGCGGTGCCAAGAAGGGCCTCAAAACGATCGACAACTCGACCGTGCTGCGGATCGAACTCGAATCCGGCGAAGGACAGACCCCGAAGGTGCTGAGCGAAACGGTGATTGCCAACGGCATCCCCTGGATTGATTCAGCGGAAGCGCTCGTGCTTGGCCCGACCGGACTCGCACTCGCCTCCAACGGGACGCTGTATGTGGCTTCGACCGAAGACAGCAAGATCCTCGCGATCTCCGAAGCGATGACCCGCACCACCGCGGCCGCGAAAGGCGGCACCGTCCTCACCGAAGGCGGGCACCTCAAGGAACCGCTCGGCATGGTGCTCGCACCCAACGGCAACATCATCACCAGCAACGGCGGCGACGGCAACATGGTCGAAATCACACCCACCGGCCAGCAGATAGTCGTCCAGACAGCCGACACGAAGACCGGAGCCGGATCGCTGTTCGGCTTGGTGATCGCCCCCGAAGGCAAGAGCATCTACTTCGTAGACGACGGTGAAAACACGTTGAACGTCCTGCATGAAGGCCATCCGGCCACGCCAGCCACATCGAGCACGGCAACATCCTCGACAGCGCCAGGCCAAAGCTCCGCCAAGCCCGCGGCGTCCGCCACGACCGGCGGCGGAGAAGCACTCAGTCTCGAAGCGAACCCCGAAGGCCAGCTGAAATACAACAAGACGGCGCTGAGCGCGAAGGCGGGCAAGGTCTCGATCGCCTTCACCAACATCGCGCCCCTGGCTCACAACATGACCGTGGCGTCCGCGTCTGGCGCTGTCGTTGGAGCGACACCGACGTTCCAGGGCGGATCAAAGACGCTGACGCTGAACCTCAAACCCGGCGTCTACAAATTCTACTGCTCGGTCCCAGGACACCGAATGGCCGGAATGGAAGGCACACTCACGGTCCATTAGGGTAGGCGCCGCCACCAACGGCGATGCTCGTGAGCCGGCTTTGAGCTTGCCCGCCATCAGCGACTGTAGCGCCCAACCGTACGAACGGGGCCCAACGGGAAGGATCTTTGCGCGCGGGAGTCTCAGGGGACAACGAGCTGGAATACCGCTGCGGCTACGTACGGCTCCCAGCGATTGCCACATGGACATCCAGCACGAGAAAGGTGGGTTCACGATGAGGCCGCGCACGCTTTTGTTTATCGCCCTCGGGGCGCTGCTGGGAGCGGCGGTGGTCGTGCCGCCAGCGCTCGCTGCCAGCCCGTCCGAAGCAAAGGTCGAAGTCAACGAAAACTGCGTCGAGCCTGATTGGCCGTGCTGGGCGACCCCAGGATCTAGCCAGCCGGCCTCAAAGGTCACGATCGTTAGCAACGGCTCGATCACCTTTGCCGACAGCAAGACCGCCGCGAACATCGCGTGGACCGCCACCGCACCGACATGCGAAGCGGCAGTGCCCGTCGCGCCAGACTCCCCCAATACAGGCTGGGAAGGAAAGTGCACGTTCACGACGCCGGGCACCTACAACTTCGAAAGCTCGACCCTCTTCAACGACGGAGTCGACAACTACACCAAATATGAAGTCCTGGTCGAAAGTTCGCCCACGGCACCCCCCACGGGCACCACAGGCGGCGGCTCGACGCCGAGCAATACCACGTCGGGTCCCGCCCCCGCCGGTGAAAGCCCGCCAGGACGGCCGCTCTCGGGCGCTCCGAGGATCAGCTCGAGTCAACGGGGTGGCGCCATCAAGGGCTCTGTCGAGGTATCAGAGGCCGGTGCCGGAGACCGCCTCGAGGTCGATCTCATCGCCACCATCGCGTCGCTGGCGAGGGCCGGGCACGCAACACAAGTGGTCGGGCGATTCGTGAGCACCTCGGTTAGCGCCGGTCAACGCTCCTTCTCGGTGAAGCTCAACGCCAAGGCAACGCGAGCGCTCAAACGCCACCATCACCTGGCGTTGAAGGTCAAGATCACACTAACCCCCGCCTACGGCGAAGCGACAGGCCTCACCAGATCCGTGACCCTGCACGCGGGGGGTTGAGCCGTGAGATCGCGCAGGTTGCTGCTTTTCGTGATTGTTGCTCTGCTGGGAGTGGCCAGCGCCGTTCCCGCGCTGGCCGCCGCAGAAGCCAAGCTCGAAGTGAACCAAAACTGTGTCGAGCCGAACTGGCCATGCTGGGCGACCTCGGGATCTAGCACGCCAGCTTTCAAGACGACAGTTGCCTCCGGCGGCGCCGTCACGTTCATCGATCACGGGCAAGAAGCGAACATTGCCTGGACCAGCACAGCACCCCTGTGCGAATCGGAGGTGCCCGTAGCGCCAGCGTCACCGAAAACCGGTTGGGAAGGAAAATGTACGTTCGCAGCACCGGGCACCTACAAGTTCGAAAGCTCGACCCTCTTCAACGACGGATTCGATAACTACACCAAATATGAAATCGTGGTCTCAGGGACACCCAAGGCCAAAGCCACGCCAACCAGCCCGCAGCATCAGACCGAAGCGACGCTCACGGGGAGCATCGAACCCGAAGGCAACCCGACCGAATATCACTTCGACTAGGCAGCGCGAGCATCACCGAACACTCAACCGTCACGACCAGCCTCGCTGCCGCTGACTTCACAAGCCACCCGGTATCGCTCCCGGTGAGTGGCCTGCTGCCGGGCACGGAATATCGTTTCGAACTGATTGTGAGCTACGGCGCCGGGCAGGCCGTTTCCGGCGCTCCACAGACCTTCACAACGCCGCCAGCCACAGAACCGACAGTAAGCACACTCGCGGCAACGCGCCTGGCTCCAAGTGGGCGGCGGTGAACGCGATCGTGGAGTACGGCGACTGGATTCGCCCGCTGCGCTCAAGCGCTCAGCGGTTTGCCCGCGCGCTCGATGACGGAGCCGAGAAGACCCGTGCCTTGGAGCTGGTCGCGGCTGCCTGAGACGCCACGGCCCGGCGGGCAAAGGGCTCGCCGGGCCTCACGTCGTTTTATGCTACTTCCGCTATAATCTCGCTATGCGTAGTTCTGATCTACTTGTGACCGGGCGCAGGCGCGCAGGGCTCTCTCAGGACGAGCTCGCCGGGCGCCTGGGGCGCCCTCAGTCAACCATCGCGCGCTGGGAGACCGGGCAGCAGCACCCGCCGCTTGAGAGCGTCATCGAAGCGTTGCGGGCCTGTGGCCTTGAGCTCACCGTCGGCATCGCGCGCTACGACGACTCCTACGACGCGCAGATCGCTCGGCAGTTGCGACTCGACCCAGCAGAGCGCGTAAGGCGCCTGACACCGGCATGGGCCACCGAGGGCTTTGACCCGATCGGCGCCCTCGCCGAGCTGGCCGGACAAGCTCGTTTCGTCGTGATCGGCGATGTCGCCGCCGCCCTGCACGGCTCGCCGGTCATGCTCGGAGCCCGGACGCTGCACGTAGTACCAGCGGAAACCGCGCTGCGCCGCATCGAGCAGACCGCCCGGCGCCTCGATGCCCAGCCGAGCACCGAAGGGACAGCTCAGACGCAGCGCTGGATACTGCCCACCGGCGGGGAGCTGCGCGTCACGCCGCTGCCGCCCGGCACGCGCGGCTACCGCGACCTCGCGCGCGACGCCGAGACCATGCAGATCGCCCCGAGCACGTCTGTCAGAGTCGCGTCGCTGCTCGACCTCATCCGCATCGCCGAGGCATCCCCGGATGCCGGCGCTCGCGCTTCGGTCCCGGCTCTATGGGCAACTCTTGAGACACACCAGCGCCAGACGGCGGAAAGGACACCGGCAACGACATGACAGACGACCACTCGATAGACGAGGGCCGCCAGGCCATCCTCGCGGCCCTTGAGCGCCATCAGGTGCGCTATGTCGTGATCGGTGGCGCCGCCGCCCAGGCGCGCGGCTGGCCGGAACCGACGGACGACATCGACGTGACACCCGAGCGCTCCGAGGGCAATCTCATACGGCTGGCCGCCGCCGTAGAAGAACTCGACGCCGGCTTTCGCGTAGACCCCGCGCGCTATCCCGAGGGCTTCCGGCCACCTGACGGCATCGACGCGCGCACCTTCCGCAATCAGGTCTCGATCACCTTCACCACACGCCACGGCGACTTCGATGTTGTCCTCATGCCCGACGGCACCAGCGGCTACGACGAGATTATTGTCACCGCCACCCCGGAGACCGTGCCCGGAACCGGCATCGTCGTCCCGGTCGCATCGGCCGAGACGATCCTGCACTCCAAGGCCACCGCCGGCCGCCCCAAGGACCGTGCCGTCATAGATTCAATGCGCGAAGCGCTCGGGCTCCCAGACTGATCTAATGAGAACGGCTATGTGATGCGTGACGGTGGAGCGTGCTTGTGGCCGCGAGCTCGTGATCGAGCTTCGCACTGATGCGGATCAGAGCGCGCGCCGCAGTCCTCGGACCCAGCTTGAAGATCGCCGTCAGCTTCCCGCGCTTGAGAGCGATCGTCTTTGCTGCCGAGGCGACTGTGCGCCCACGCAGCCGGCCCGTGAAGCTCACGCGGACCCTCCCTGTCGCCGGTCCGCTCACATGCACCACCAACTCACGTCCGCGTAGCGCCTCGCTGACACGGATCGTCGCCTTGGGCGTCGTGCCATGACCACCACCGGAGTTGCCGGTCGGGACTGTGAGCGTGGTATGCGCCGCATTGGTAGAGCTGCCGTTGCCCGCAGCGTTGGTCAGCCAAACGGCGAGGCTCCAACTTCCAGGGCCGGGCACCGTGACCGTCGCCGGCCCTCCCGCCGGCGCCGCAGTCGGAGCGCTACATGCGCCCGACCCGCTCACCGGGCAAAACTGATACGTCGCCGCAGCGATCGGTGCCACCTGCCCCGACGGATTGGCCCATGTCACCGTGAACGTGGAGCCGCCGGTCTGCGTAGGCGTAGCCGCGAGTCCAGTCGGCGGCAGCGGCGCACCGTTATCGACCGCGACCTGCATGGAGGCCACCGCCGACTGATTCCCCGCTGCGTCAATGGCGACGAGGGTCAAGGTGTGCGTCCCATCCGAAAGCGCAGTCGTCGGCAACGTCAAGGTCTGCGTTCCTGTCGATGGTGGGCAGGGCCTAGCGAACGTGAAATTGCACGGCGCGGTGTAGGTCTCGACTGGCCGCCCGTCGGCGGCCAGGATGATGCTCGCTACGCCGCCTCCGACATCTTCCGCTGATACAGAGACACTTTCGACGCCCTTGTGAAACCCGCTCGCTTCGCCCGGTCTCCACAGAGCGCCAGAAGGCGCCCCGAGAGTCGGCGGCGTTGGATCAGAAAGTGTGACCGTCGCGCCATACATCGCGGCCCACGTTTTGTGTTCGGTTGCGCCTGTCACACATTCGTCGCCCGAAGGTGCCTGGCATACAAGCCCAACCGACAGCTCGTTCACCGAAAGACCTGTGACCATCGCTGGTTCGCCGCCCTCACCGGGCGGACTGCCAACGGAGCATGTCTCGCCGTTTTCCACAGTGTCCAGGCAGGTTTCGCCCGGCACGATTGTCCCATCAGCGCGCAGAGCCGGGGACCAATCGTTGAACCCATCGAACTGATGTACGATGAAGCGTTCGTAGGTAATCCCGGTGATCGACGTACCTGCTGGCGCCGTGAAGGTGGGTTCGCTGTTGATGGTCCTTCCATCGCTATCCATGACCTCGAAGCCTGCGGTGCGGCCAACGACTTCGAGATGGCTCCAATGCGTCGATCTGGAGCCAGAAAGACACGCCGCGCCCCCGGAGCGGCCCTCTGGAGAAATCCGTAGAGAAATCTGAGCGCCTCGCCGCACCCCCTGATACACTCGAAAAAGTTCGATTTGCGGGGCTTTTCTTGATGCCGGAGGAGGGACTCGAACCCCCGACACGCGGATTATGATTCCGCTGCTCTAACCAGCTGAGCTACTCCGGCCCGGATCACGCTGGAGTTTAGCCACCGGGCGAACGGCGATCTTCGACGCTAGCCTCGTGGCGCGATGACGCCGCCGATCCTGCTTGCCGTACCCAACGTCTCGGAGGGGCGCGACCAGAGCACGATCACCGCGATCGGCGCCGCGTTCGCCGCAGGCGGGCCAGACGGACCGCGCGTCCTGGACGTCCACTCCGACCCCGACCACCACCGCTCGGTGTTCACGCTCGCGGGGCGCGCCGACGCGCTGGTGGACGCGCTGATGCGCGGCGCCCGCGTCGCAGCGGAGCGGATCGATGTGATCAGCCCTGGGGATCCCGGCGCGGAGCCCGCGGGCCAGCATCCGCACGTGGGCGCGCTGGACGTCGCGCCAATCGTCTACCTCGACCCATCCGACAGGGGCGCCGCGTGCGCGCACGCGCTCGTGCTCGGCGACCGCATCGGCGAGGAGCTGCACGTACCCGTGTTCATCTACGGCGAGCTGTACGGCGACGATCCCGCGTCCGCCAGGACCCGCGCCGAGCTCCGTCGCGGCGGCGCTGCCGGCCTCGCCGCGCGGATGGCAGCGGGCGCGGGCCGCCTGCAGCCGGACTTCGGACCGCCGCGTATGCACGCGCGCGCCGGCGCCACGCTCATCGCCTCCAGGCCCCCGCTCGTCGCCTTCAACCTGCAGCTCGCACCGCCCGCGACCGTCGAGGACGCCCGTGCGATAGCCGCGCTGATCCGCGACGGCGGCAGCACCGGGCTGCCCGGCGTGCGCGCGATCGGCGTCGCGCTCGGCGGCGGCGTGGCGCAGGTGTCCATGAACGTCGAGCGCCCGTTCGAGGTGCCGCTCGCGGCCGTCGTCGACGCCATTCGCGCCCACGCCCCGGTGGCGAGCGCCGAGCTCGTCGGGCTCGCGCCCGCCGTCGCGTTCGACGGCTTCCCCGAGGATGTGCCCGTGTCCGGCTTCGATCCCGCTCGCCACCTGATCGAGAACGCACTAGGCTGCTGAGTCGTGGCGCAGACCAAGCGCAAACGCCAGACCAAGCACCGCGGCAACGCCGCCGGTGTCGTCGAGTCGCGCGGGCGCACCGGGCGCAAGCCCACGCCAGGCGAGAAGAGCGGCGACCCGAGCGTGCTCGCGCGCGAGAAGGAGCGCAAGCTCGACAAACGCGACCAGCCGCCCACGTGGCGCGGCGCCTTCGTCAAGGCGATGTTCGCCGCCGTCGTGCTCGTGCTGATCGTGACCCTGCTGCTGCACCAGTCCTCGCAGCAGGCGTTCCCGCTGTTCCCGATCGTGCTCGTGTTCTACACGCTCGTCAGCTACTACACCGACAAGTTCGTGTACGACCGCCGCCAGCGCAAGAAGGCCAGGGAAGGCGGCGGGAGGGCGCCGTCGCGATGAGCGCTCCCGACGTGCGCGCGTTCACCGTCGGGCCCGTTCAGGAGAACGCCTACATCGTGCGCGCCACCGCCGACGCGGTCCCCGCCGTGATCGTCGACCCGGGCGACGAGCCCGAGCGGCTGCTGCGCGCGATCGACGACCTCGGCGTGCGCATCGAGGCGATCCTGATCACGCACTGCCACTTCGATCACATCGGCGCCGTCGCGCCAGTCGCGCGCGCCACCGGCGCCCCCGTGTACTGCCCGCAGCTCGAGCGGCCGCTGCTGTCGGACATCATGAGCTGGACGCCCCCCGGGTTCGGGCCGTTCGAGAGCTACGAGGCCGAGCACACCGTCGCCGGCGGCGAGCACCTGAGCCTCGCCGGGCTCGAGCTCGACGTGATCTTCACGCCCGGCCACAGCCCCGGCCACGTCACCTACTCGCTCCAGTCGCCCGCCCACCCTGCGCTGCTCTCCGGCGACGTGCTGTTCCAGGGCTCCGTCGGGCGCGTCGACCTGCCCGGCGGCGACTGGACCACGCTCGAGCGCTCGATCGCCAGCCTGCTGCAGGCCCACCCCGACGAGACCGTCGTGTACCCCGGGCACATGGGCGTCACCACGCTCGGGCGCGAGCGCGCCAGCAACCCGTTCCTCAGCGAGCTGCGCGAGCGTGCGCCCCACGCAGCCACCGCTGACTCGCCGGCAGCCTGACGTTGGGCGACGCGAAGCTCAAAGCGCCGCGCGGCACCTTCGACGTGCTCGGCGAGGAGGCCACCTGCCGCAGCGCCATCGAGGCGCGCGCCCGCGCGATCCTCGAGGGCGCCGGCTACGAGCGCATCGAGACGCCCGTGTTCGAGGCCACCGAGCTGTTCGCGCGCGGCGTCGGCGAGTCCACCGACATCGTGCGCAAGGAGATGTTCACGCTCGAGGACCAGGCCGGACGCTCGCTCACGCTCAGGCCCGAGGGCACCGCCCCCGTGTGCAGGGCCTACGTCCAGCACGGCATGCACAAGCGCCGCCAGCCCGTGAAGCTCTGGTACCTGTCGTGCTTCTTCCGCCACGAGCGCGCGCAGGCCGGGCGCTACCGGCAGTTCTGGCAGGTCGGCGCCGAGGCGATCGGCTCCGAGGATCCCGCCGTGGACGCCGAGCTGATCGCGCTGCTCGCCACGCTGCTCGCCGAGCTCGGCGTGCGCGAGCTGCGGCTGCGGCTCTCCAGCCTCGGCAGCATCGCCAGCAGGCGCGAGTACCGCGAGCGGCTGCAGGCCTACCTGCGCGCGCACCAATCCGAGCTCTCCGAGGAGGTGCGCGGCCGGATCGAGCTGAACCCGCTGCGCGCGTTCGACTCCGAACACCGGGGCACGCTCGCGGTGATGCGCGACGCGCCGCTGCTGCGCGACCACCTCAGCGCCGACGACGCCGAGCACTTCGCGCACGTGCGCGAGCTGCTCGACCGCGCCGGCGTCGTCTACGAGCTCGACCCCACGCTCGTACGCGGCCTCGACTACTACACGCGCACCGTCTTCGAGTTCACCTCCGACGCGCTCGGCGCGCAGAGCGGGGTGGGGGGCGGCGGACGCTACGACGGCCTGATCGAGCAGCTCGGCGGCGCGCCCACGCCCGGCATCGGCTGGGCCGCCGGGATCGAGCGGATCATGCTCGCCGGCGATGACGGCGCCGCCGCCCGCTCCGGCCACGGCGCGCACCAGCTGGCGCCGGCGCCGCTCGAGCTGTTCATCGCCACCGACGGTCACAGCCAAGCCGTGCGCGCCATTGCGTTCGGCCTGCTCAGCGAGGCGCGCGCCGCCGGTCTCACCGCGCAGACGGATCTCGGCGGGCGCTCGCTCAAGGGGCAGCTCGGTCACGCCGACGCGCTCCGCGCGCGCTATGTCGCGATCCTTGACGATCGAGGAGCCGTCCTCAAGGACATGCAGGGCGGTATGCAGCAGTCGCTCGACGCAAACGCCGTCGTGCACGCCGTGCTGCGCGGCCACCACGCCCTGTAGCGCGTCGTCTGCGCCGCTCGAAGCGTCCAAGCGGCAAATCGCCGTTCAACTTCTGCGCCGCAGATGCCGAAGCATGAGCGATGGCGCAGCTCTCCCGTCCATTCCAGGTAGTCCTCGTCGTGTTCCTGCTGCTCGCCGGCGTGTGGCTGTTCGCGCTTCAGGGGCAGTCCAGCAGCCCCAGCTCCTCCGCGCCCGCGGCAAGCGCGCCCTCGAGCTCCTCGTCGAGCGCTGCCGCCGCCGAGGCAAAAGGAGCCGCCGCGCCGACCCACGTCTACCACGGCGCCGCACCCGGCGTCGAAGGCCTGACGCGCGCCGTCGCCAAAGCTCACGAAGCCGTCGCAGGCTCCCAGCGCGGCGCCAAACAGGTCGAACACGAGTCCGGCGAAGCTTCCACCGCGCCTGCCTCCTCCGCCCACCCATCCGCGCCCGCCGTCGCCAAGACCTCCGCTCCCGTCGCCAAGACCTCCGTCCCCGCCGCCAAGCCCACGACGCACACCACTCGCTCGTCGGCCGCCACCAAGGCGCCGGCGAAGGCACCCGCGACCAGCACCGTCCACAAGCTCGCCCCCCCGTCGCATCGAGCATCAGGCGGCGCCTCGCTCAGCGGCCAGCGCGCCGTCGAAGCGGACCTCGCCAAGGGCGACGTCGTCGTGCTGCTGTTCTGGAACCCCAAGGGCACCGACGACGTCACCGTGCAGCGCGCCGTGCAGCAGGTGCGCAAGCTCGACGGCAGCTCACGGCAGCACGTGGCCGTGAGGGAAGCGTCCGCCAACGCGGTCGCCTCATACGGATCGGTCACGCGCGGCGTGCAGGTCGACGCGACCCCCACCATCTTCATCATCAACCCGCACCGCCAGGCGCTCGTGCTCACCGGCGTGCAGGACGCCTTCTCGATCCAGCAGGCGATCGCCGAAGCGCAGCATCCCCAGCCCGCGGCATAGCCGCCCCGCCGCAAGCGCCACGGCCGCCCGGCCCTAAACTCGCTCGGGTGAGCACCACCGCCGCATCGTCGCCGGCAGCGGAGCAGCTGGCCGGCCACCTCGAACGTCCGCGCGGGCGCGGGCACACGCCCGCGGACGCCTTCACCGGCGCCGCAGGCGGCGCCGCCTGCGGCGACCTCATCCGCGTCTCGCTCGCGCTCGACCCGCTCAGCCCCGACGGCCGCGTCAGCGACGCCGGCTTCGACGCAAGCGGCTGCGGCGCCACGCTCGCCGCCGGCAGCGCCGTCGTCGCGATGCTGCGCGACGCGCCGCTGCTCGCCGCCGCGCGCATCGGCCCCCGCCAGATCGCGCACGAGCTCGGCGGGCTCAGCCTCGCCAAGCGCCACGCCGCCGAGCTCGCCGCCGACGCGCTTCACCGCGCGCTCGGCGCCGCCGCGCGGGCGCGCGCCGCGCTCGCCCCGGCCGCCGGACGCACGCTCGTCGCGATGAGCGGCGGCGTCGACAGCGCCGTCGCCGCGCTGCTCGTCGGCGAGGCCGGCGGCGAGAGCGTCGGCGTCACGCTCGAGCTGTGGTCGGACCCCGACAACGACGGCGATCTCAGCTGCTGCTCCGCGCAGGCCGTGCGCGGCGCGCGCGAGCTCGCGCACGACCTCGGCATGGCGCACCTCTCGATCGACCTGCGCGCAGAGTTCCGCGCCGGCGTCGTCGACGGCTGGCTCACCGACCACGCCGCCGGGCTCACGCCCAACCCCTGCGTCCGCTGCAACGGCAGCGTGCGGCTCGACGCCATGCTCGAGCTCGCCCGCCGGCTCGGGTCGCAGACGCTCGCCACCGGCCACTACGCGCGCGTCGCGAGTGCGTCCGCCGCCCGACCCCGCTTCGTCGATGACCGCGTCTCCGCCGGCTCAACGCCGGCGCCGCTGCTCAGGACCGCCGTCGACATCGGCAAGGATCAAAGCTACGTGCTCTCCGGGCTCGCTCCCGACTCGCTCGCGCGCATGCGCTTCCCGCTCGGCGACCTGACCAAGCCACAGGTCAGGGAGATCGCCGAGCGCGCCGGTCTCGCGGTCGCACGCAAGCGCGAGTCCCAGGACCTGTGCTTCCTCGCCGGCACCCGCCACGGAGACTTCCTCGAACGGCACGCCGGGCTCGGCACGCGCCCCGGCCAGATCGTCGACGTGCGCGGAACGGTGCTCGGTGAGCACGCAGGCGCGCACCGCTACACCGTCGGCCAGCGCCACGGCCTCGGGCTCTCCGCGCCAGAGCCGCTGTACGTGCTTGCCACCGACGCCCGCGCCAACACCGTCACCGTCGGCCCGCGCGACGCGCTGCTTGCGCGCGAGGTGCCCGTGCGCGAGGCCACGCTGCACCGCCACGGCAGCTGCGTCGACGGCGTGCGCGTGCGCGCGCACGGGCGCCGCTTCGCGTGCAGCCTCGCCGGCGACCCCGGCGCCGGACGCCACCAGCATCTCGCGATCGAGCTGCACGAGCCCGCCGAGCGCACCGCTCCCGGGCAGCTCGCATGCCTGTACGCCGGCGACCTCGTAGTCGGCCACGGAACCATTGCCGCTTGACGGCTTAGGGTGCGCGGTCCGTGCCGGGCGCCAGGTCGCCCTTAATATCTAAAGACATGAACACCGACGAGATCCGCGAGCGCTACCTGGCCTTCTTCGAGGAGCGCGGGCATTTGCGCATCCCCTCCGCCTCGCTCGTGCCATCCGCGCACGACGCCTCCGCGCTGCTCACCGTCGCCGGCATGCACCCGCTGAAGCCGTACTTCCTCGGCCAGGACACGCCCCCCAGGTCGCGGCTCACCGACTGCCAGAAGGTGTTCAGGACCGTCGACATCGACAACGTCGGCAACACCGCCCGCCACCTCACCTTCTTCGAGATGCTCGGCAACTTCTCGTTCGGCGATTACTTCAAGCGCGAGGCCATCAGCTTCGCGTGGGAGCTCTCGCGCGAGGTGTTCGGCTTCGCCGCCCAGGACATCTGGGTGACCGTGTTCGAAGGCGACGACGGCCTCGGGCTCGGACCCGACGAGGAGGCCATCGGGTATTGGGAAGCGCTCGGCGTCCCCCCGGCGCGAATCGTGCGCTGCCCGCGCTCCGAGAACTTCTGGCAGGCCGGGCCCACCGGGCCGTGCGGGCCGTGCTCCGAGCTGTACGTCGACCGCGGCGTCCAGCACGGCACGGCCGACGATCTCCCCGGCGGCGAGAACGAGCGCTTCCTCGAGTACTGGAACCTCGTGTTCATGCAGTACGACCAGCGGCCCGCGCCCGATGAGCCCGGCAGCGTCCTCGAGCCGCTGCCCGCCAACAACATCGACACCGGCCTCGGCCTCAACCGCATGGCCGCCATCCTCCAGGACAAGCAGTCCGTGTTCGAGACCGACCAGTTCCAGCCGCTCATCCAGCTCGGCGAGCAGCTCGCCGGCACGCGCTACGGCGCCGGCTACGACAGCGACCGCGCGCTTCGCATCCTCGCCGACCACACCCGCGCCATGACCTTCCTCACCGCCGACGGCGTCGTCCCCTCCAACGAGGACCGCGGCTACGTGCTGCGCCGCGTCATGCGCCGCGCCATCCAGCAGGGGCTCGCGCTCGCGCTCGAGCCCGGCTTCCTCACCCGCTACTCCGCGCGCGTGCGCGAGATCATGGGCGCCGCCTACCCCGAGCTGCACGAGCACGCCGACGTCACCGACATGTGGCTCGCCGCCGAGGAGGACAGCTTCGGGCGCACGCTCGCGCAGGGCATGCAGATGCTGCAGGACCAGATCGAGCAGGCGCGCGCCGCCGGGCGCTCCACCGTGCCCGCGCTCCAGGTCTTCACGCTGCACGACACCCACGGCTTCCCGCACGAGATGACCCGCGAGCTGCTCGCCGAAGCCGACCTTGCGATCGAGGGCGACTTCGAAGAGCTGATGGAGGAGCAGCGCGAACGCGGCCGCGGCGGCGCCGGGCGCAGCGGCGCGGGAGCCGGCAACAGCGCCAGCGCGATCGAGGCGCTGGACGGCGGCGCCGCCACCCGCTTCACCGGCTACGAGACCGAGGTGCAGCCCACCACCGTCCTCGCCATCCGCCCGCTCGCGGACGTCGAAGGCGCAAACGGCAGCGGCGGGGGGGACGGCGGCGCGCCGGCGCGCCTGCTCGTCAAGCTCGCCGAGTCGCCGTTCTACGCCGCCGGCGGTGGGCAGGTCTCGGACGTCGGCACGATCGAATGCCAGCACGGCGACTGCCGCGCGCGCGTCGAGGACGTCCTGTTCCTCGGCGAGGACCGCGTGCCCGAGGTGCTCGTCGAGGCCGGCACGCTCCAGGTCGGCGAGCAGGTGCTCGCGCGCGTCGACCACCTCGCGCGCCACAAGACCGAGTGCAACCACACCGCCACCCACCTGCTGCAGGCGGCGCTGCGCGAGCGCGTCGGCAGCCACGTGCGCCAGGCCGGCTCCCACGTTGGCCCCGACAAGCTGCGCTTCGACTTCAGCCACGGCCAGGCGCTCAGCGCCGAGGAGCTGCGCGACGTCGAGGACCGCGTCAACGAGTGGATCGCTCGCAACGACCCCGTGCACGCGATCACCACCACGCTCGACGAGGCCAAGCAGCTCGGCGCGATGGCGCTGTTCGGCGAGAAGTACGGCGACGTCGTGCGCATGGTCGAGGTCGGCGACGGGGAGTACTCGCGCGAGCTGTGCGGCGGCACCCACGTACGCTCCACCGCCGAGATCGGCGCCTTCCGCATCCTGCACGAGACCTCAAGCTCCGCCAACGTCAGGCGCATCGAGGCCGTCACCGGCCCCGTCGCCGTCGACCTGCTGCGCGAGTACGACCGCCTGCTCAAGGACATCGCCACGCAGCTGCGCACCCGCCCCGAGGACGCGCCCGCGGCGCTCGCCACGCTCGCGCAGGAGCGCAAGCGCCTGGAGAAACAGCTCAAGCAGGGCGCCGGCGCGCAAGGCGCCGCCGGCGGCATCGACATCGACGCGCTCGCCGCCGGCGCCGAGCAGGTGGGCGGCGCCAGCGTGCTCGCGGTCGTCGTCGAGATCGGCGATCCCAAGCTGCTGCTCGACGTCGTCGACCGGCTCAAGGGCCGCCTGACCGACGCTGCGATCCTGCTCGGCAGCGCAGCCGACGGCCGCGTGCACCTCGTCGCCAGCGTCGCGCCCGCGCTCGTCGAGCGCGGCGTCAAGGCGGGCGCCGTCGTCAAGACTGCCGCCGAGATCGTCGGGGGCGGGGGAGGGGGGCGCGACACGATGGCCCAGGCCGGCGGGCGCGACCCCGAGAAGCTCCCCGACGCGATCGCCGGCGGGCGTGCCGCGATCGAGGCGGCGCTCGCGGCCGGCGCCTGACGCGCGCATGCGGGTGCTCGCGCTCGACTACGGCAGCGCCCGCTGCGGCTGCGCGCTCAGCGACCCCACCGGCACGATCGTCACTCCAGTCGACGTCATCGAGCGGCCCGCCACCAAGCGCGGCTTCGCGCGCCTGCGCGAGCTCGTCCGCGAACGCGACGTCGAGCGCGTCGTCGTCGGGCTGCCCCTGTCGCTCGCCGGCGGCGACACCCAGCAGACGCGCGAGACGCGCGCGTTCGCCGAGGAGCTCGCGCGCCGGCTCGGCGACGGCGTGCCCGTCGAGATGCACGACGAGCGCTTCACCACGCGCCTCGCCCAGCGGATTGGTCCCGGCGGCTTCACCACCAGCGAGGACTCGCGCGCCGCCGCGCACCTGCTGGAGAGCTGGCTCGCCGCCCGATCGCGTTAGGGTTCTGGGCCCTTGCCTCGCGGCGACCGATCACGACCAGGGCGCGAACGCACCGCCGCCGAACGCGAACGCGACCGCCTCGAGCGGGAGCAGCGGCGCGCGCCCAGACGGCGCTCGGCGCTCGCGCGGCTGGCCGCGCTGATCGCGCTCGCGGCCGTGGTCGTGGCGGTCGTGCTGGTGCTGCGCGCGCACGACCGCAAAACCCCCGCGCCGCCGGCGCCGCCGCCGGTCGTGAAGGTGCTGATCCCGGAGGGCAAGACGCGCGCGCAGATCGAGCAGATCGCCGCCGCCGACGGCCTGAAGGGCAGCTACCGCGCGGCCTCGCGGCGCTCGTCGCTGCTCAACCCCGCCTCCTACGGCGCGCCCCACGGCACGCCGGACCTCGAAGGCTTCCTGTTCCCGGCCACGTATGACATGGACTCCGGCGCGTCCGTCACGAAGCTCGTGCAGGAGCAGCTCGTGGCCTTCCAGGAAAACTTCGGCGTCAGTCAGATCGCGCGCGCCCACGCGCTGCACGTGACGCCCTACCAGCTGCTGACCGTGGCCTCGATGGTCGAGCGCGAGGCGCTGATCGCGGGCGACCGGCCGAAGATCGCCGCGGTCATCTACAACCGGCTCGCCGCCGGCGTGCCGCTGGGCATCGACGCGAGCATCTACTACGCGGTCGAGCTGAAGACCGGCATCGCCACCTACACGCACGAACTGACAGAAGCGCAGCTGCACATCGACTCCCCCTACAACACGCGCACGCACGTGGGGCTGCCGCCGACCCCGATCTCCAACCCGGGCGTTGCCTCGATCGAAGCGGCGGCGCATCCCGCGCACGTCGCCTACCTGTACTACGTCGCCGGCGCGGACGGCTGCGGCGAGCAGGTGTTCTCCGACACGCTCGCCGAGTTCGAAGCCGACGCCGCCGCCTACAAGGCCGCGGTCGCGCGCAACGGCGGTCGCCCGCCGGCGTGCAAGCACGGCTGATGACGCGCCTGGGCGTCCTCGGCTGGCCCGTCTCCCACAGCCGCTCGCCGGCGATGCACAACGCGGCGCTCGCGGCGCTCGGGCTGCACGACTGGCGCTACCAGCGCCTGCCCGTGCCGCCGGCGCTGTTCGCCGAGACCGCCGGCGCGCTCGGCGCCGCGGGCTTCCTCGGCGCCAACGTCACGATCCCGCACAAGCACGCCGCGCTCGCGCTCGCCACCGACGCCTCCACCGCCGCGCGCGAGATCGGCGCCGCCAACACGCTCACGTTCGCCGCCGACGGCACGATCGCCGCCGAGAACACCGACGCGCCGGGCCTGATCGCCGCGCTCGAGCGCCTGCCCGCGCCGCCGCCGGCCCATCCGCGCGTGCTCGTGCTCGGCGCCGGCGGCAGCGCGCGCGCGGCCGTGTGGGCGCTGCGCGAGTCCGGAGCGAGCGACGTGGCCGTGTGGAACCGCACCCCCGAGCGCGCGCAGGCGCTCGCGCGGGATCTCGGCGCGCGAGCCGCGATTCGCGCCGAGGACGCCGATCTGCTCGTCAACTGCACGTCCGTGGGCCTCCAGACGGGCTCCGGCGTACAACCCTCGGCCAGTGACGATGAGGCGCTCAACCAACTCGGATTGACGTTCGATCAAGTCGGTAACTACGCCTATGTCGTCGATCTCGTCTATCGCCCCACGCCCACGCCGCTCATCGCGGCCGCCACGGCCCATGGCGCGAGCGCCGTCGACGGGCTCGAGGTGCTCGTCGCGCAGGGCGCGCTCAGCCTCGAGCTGTGGACCGGCCGCAAGGCGCCGCTCGAGGTCATGCGCCGCGCTGCCCGCGAGCAGCAGCCACCGGAGCAGTAGCCGCCGCCGGACGCCAGGCGGGACGCGTCGGAGGGTCGCGCACCCCGTGAAGGGGCACAGGCCATGAGCGAGCTCCCGCAGACGGACCCCGACCTGCACGCGATCTTCGGGATGGACGGCGCGCCCGAGGGCGCCGAAGACGTGTTCTCGGTCGAGCGCGCCGAAGCCGACATCGAGCTCGAGCGGATCGCAGGCGCGGACCTGGACGCGGACCAGTACGGCGAGATCGCCGCGGCCGAAGCCTCGCAGGCGACGCCCGCGGCGGAATACACGGGCATCACCAAGCCCTCGCGGCGCGGCTCCTCACAGCGCTTCCTCACAGACGTGATCGTCGACATGGGCCTCGCCAGCACCCGCCAGGTGGAGGACGCGCTCGAGGCCTCGCGCGTGTCTGGCACGACGCCCGAGCGGGCGCTGCTGGACAGCGGCGCGATCACCCCAGACGCGCTCGCGCGCGCGCTAGCCGAGCGCTACGGGCTCGACCACCTCGACCTCGGCGTATTCCAGGTGGACATGTCCGCCGCCAACCTCGTCAGCACGACCGTCGCCAAGCGCTACCAGACGGTCCCCGTCGCGTTCGCCGACAAGCGCACGCTGCTCGTCGCGATGGCCGACCCGTCGAACGTGCTCGCGGTCGACGACATCGCGATCATGACCGGCTATGAGATCCGCGTCGCGGTCGCGCCGCCGGATGACATCGCCACGCTGATCTCGCGTCTGGACCGGCTCGAAGACGTCGTCGGCGAGGGCGCCGAGCTGGTCGAAGAAGCCGAGGACGGGGCAGAGGTCGTCGCGCTGCATGAGACCTCCGAAGACGCGCCCGTCATCAAGCTCGTCAACCAGCTCGTCGCGCAGGCGGTCGAGCGCGGCGCCTCCGACATCCATCTCGCGCCGGACGGACGCGAGCTGCGCGTGCGCTTCCGCGTGGACGGCGTGCTGCAGGACATCACCACCGTGCAGCGGCGGATGGCCGCCGGCGTGGTCTCGCGCATCAAGATCATGGCCGAGCTGAACATCGCCGAGAAGCGCCTGCCCCAGGACGGGCGCGTCGGGCTGGTCGTCGACGGCCGCCACGTCGACCTGCGCGTCGTCACGCTGCCGAGCGTGCACGGCGAGGGCGTCGTCATGCGCGTGCTCGACAAGGAGTCCGTGGTCGTACAGCTCGACAAGCTCGGCATGGCCGACCCCGAGCGCGAACGCTTCGAAAAGGCGTGCCGCGAGACGCACGGCGCGGTGCTCGTCACCGGCCCCACCGGCTCGGGGAAGTCGACCACGCTGTACGCCGCGCTGCAGCTGCTCAACACGCCCGAGAAGAACATCATCACCGTCGAGGACCCCGTCGAGTACGAAATGACCGGGCTCACCCAGGTGCAGGTCTCGAGCAAGGTCGGGCTGAGCTTCGCCGCGGGGCTGCGCGCGATGGTGCGCGCCGACCCCGACATCATCATGGTCGGCGAGATCCGTGACCGCGAGACCGCGCAGATCGCGGTGGAGTCGGCGCTCACCGGGCACCTCGTGCTCTCCACGTTGCACACCAACGACGCGCCCTCCGCGATCACGCGCCTGATCGAGATGGGCGTCGAGCCGTTCCTCGTGGCCTCCGCGCTCGACTGCATCGTCGCGCAGCGTCTCGCGCGGATGCTGTGCCCGAGCTGCAAGCGGCGCACGATCATCCCCGCGAAGGTGCTGCGCGAGAACGGCTACCGGGCGCGCGTGGAGCTCGAGGCCTACGAGCCAGTCGGCTGCAGGCGCTGCGGCGCCAGCGGCTACCGCGGACGCGTCGGCCTGTACGAGGTGATGAAGATGACCCCCGAGATCCAGACGCTGACGCTCGAACGCAGCCCCGCCGAGAAGGTCCGCGACGTCGCCGTCAGCCAGGGGATGACCCGCCTGCGCGACGACGGCCTGCAGAAGGTGCGCATGGGCCGCACCTCGATGGCCGAGATCGCGCGCGTGATCGGCACCAACTGAGGCACCAACTGAGGTTCCAAGGCTCGAACCTTCGTCCACCCGTCCGCGGCGTGGCGCCGCGTTCTAATGGTGCGGCGGCGATCTGCCGATGCAGCGACCCATGGACATCGATTTCGCCGACCTGCTGATGGAGGTCGTACACCGCCGGGCATCCGACCTGCACCTCACCTCCGGTGCGCACCCGACGGTCCGCGTCCGCGGCCGCCTGACGCCGCTCGAGGACTACCCCAAGCTCTCGCCGACGGACACCCGCGAGATCGTCTACTCGATCCTCACCGGCGACCAGCGCCAGCGCCTGGAGACCAACTGGCAGCTGGACTTCGCCTACTCGATCCCCGGCCACGCGCGCTTCCGTGTCAACGCCTACTACCAGCGCGGCGCGATCGGCGCGGCCTTCCGCCTGATCCCCTTCAATTTGACATCCATCGACGAGCTCGGGCTGCCGCCCACCGTGCACGAGTTCACGCGCAAGCCGCGCGGCTTCGTGCTCGTCACCGGCCCCACCGGCTCGGGCAAGTCCACCTCGCTCGCGGCGATGATCGACGAGATCAACGCCACGCGCGAGGAGCACATCATGACGATCGAGGACCCGATCGAGTTCCTGCACGGCCACAAGAAGTGCATCGTCAACCAGCGCGAGCTGGGCTCCGACGCGCAGAGCTTCTCCCTGGCGCTGACCGCCGCCCTGCGCCAGGACCCCGACGTGATCCTCGTCGGCGAGATGCGCGACCTGGAGACGATCTCCACCGCGCTGACCGCGGCCGAGACCGGGCACCTGGTGTTCGCTACGCTGCACACGCAGGACGCCGCGCAGACGATCGACCGCGTGATCGACGTGTTCCCCTCCCACCAGCAGGGCCAGGTGCGCGTGCAGCTGTCGGTCGCGCTGCAGGGCATCATGACCCAGCAGCTGCTGCCCAGCAGCGACGGCTCCGGGCGCGTCGTGGCGTGCGAGGTGCTCGTGCCGAACCCAGCGATCCGCAACCTGATCCGCGAGGGCAAGACCCACCAGATCTACTCCGTGCTGCAGACCAGCTCCGCGGCCGGCATGCAGACGATGGACGCGGCGCTCGCGACGCTCGTGCGCGAGAACAAGATCACCCAGAAGCTCGCCGAAGCGCGCTCCTCGACGCCGGATGAGCTCAGGCGCCTGCTGGGGGCGAGCACGCTGGCGGCGGCGTAGGGGCAGGCGGGTGGGATCTAAACCATGAGCACCTACGTCTTCAAGGCGATCGACCTGGCCGGCGCCAAAGCGCGCGGCGAGGTGGAGGCCGACTCCAAGCAGGCGGTCTCCGACCAGCTCAAGCAGCGCGGGCTGATCGTCCTCGACATCGCCGACAAGCACTCCTCCAGGGAGATCGAGCTCGCCTTCATGAAGCGCGTCAGCGCGAACGATCTCGCGATCTTCGCGCGCCAGCTGTCGACCATGATCTCCTCGGGGATGAGCATCCTGCGCGCGCTGTACGTGCTCGAGGAGCAGACCGAGGACAAGTTCCTGACGGAGACGATCGTCGCGGTGCGCAAGGACGTCGAGGCGGGGCTCTCGCTGAGCGACTCGATGGCGCGCCACCCCAAGGTCTTCAACCCGCTGTTCGTCGCGATGACGCAGGCGGGGGAGATGGGCGGCGTGCTCGAGGACGCGCTCGTGCGCGTCGCCAACCAGCTGCAGAAGGACGCCGCGCTGCGCCGCCAGGTGAAATCAGCGATGGTCTACCCGATCATGGTGATCATCTTCGCGCTCGGCGTGATGATGGCGCTGGTGGCGTTCCTGGTGCCCGTGTTCGAGGGCGTGTTCAAGGAATTCGGCGGCGAACTGCCCGCCATGACGCAGGTCTCGGTCGTGCTCTCGGAAATCGTGCGCGGTTACTGGTGGGCCGTGTTCGGCGGCACCGCGCTGGCGATCGTGTCGTTCGTGAAATGGAAGAAAACGACCTGGGGCAGGCGCCAGTGGGACCACTTCCGCCTGCACGTGCCGATGAAGATCGGCACGATCGTGCAGCAGATCGCAGTCGCGCGCTGGTCGCGCACGCTCGCGTCGCTGACCGCCGCCGGCGTGCCGCTGCTGCAGGCGCTCGAGATCACCGGCCGCACCGGCGGCAACGCCGCCGTCGAGGAAGCGATGGACGGCGTGATCGCCTCCGTCAAGCGCGGTGGCACGATCGCCGCGCCGCTCGCTCAGGCGCCGATCTTCCCCTCGATGGTCACGCACATGGTCGGCGTCGGCGAGGAAACCGGCGCGCTCGACGCGATGCTCGACCGGGTCGCCGAGTTCTTCGAGGAACAGGTCGAGGCCTCCGTCAAGGCGCTCACGTCGATCCTCGAGCCGATCATGATCATCGTGATCGGCGGCATCGTCGGGTTCATCGTGATCTCGATGTACCTGCCGCTATTCGAAGTGTACAACCATATTGAATAGCGCCCCGGCGTCTCTCAGGCGTCGCTGATCTCCACGCGGCGACCGGCGTCGGTCTCGGCCACCGACAGCGACACGCGGCCGTCGAGCAGCTCCAGCAGCTCCGCTCCCGCCAGCTCGCGGCGCCAGCCGCGCAGCGTGCGCACGTCCGCATCCTCGCCGCCGGTGCGTGCGGCGGCGACGATCGCCTGCAGGTCCGCGCGCGCGGCCAGCAGCTCGTAGGCGAGGCCGGCTTCGCGCGCGCGGGTTCGCAGCAGCGCCTCGCCGAGCGCCACCAGCGGGGCGTCATCGGGCTTGGGGGCCGGTGGGCGCGCGAGCTCCGGCGCCGGGTCCGGCGGGCGCTCGCGGCCGCGGCGGACGGCCTCCAGCAGGTCCTCCGCGCGGCGGCCGCTTGCGCTGGCGCCGACGCCGCGGATGCGCTCCAGCTCCCCTCGCGACGACGGCCGGCGCTTGGCGATCTCGATCATCGTCGCGTCGCCGAGCACGCTCTGCACCGGGCGGTCGTGGCGCGCGGCCGTGGCCTCGCGCCACGCCACCAGCTCGCGCGCGATCGACCGCGCGGACGCGTTCAGCGTGCCGATCCGCGGCAGCCGCGCGAAGATCGCCTCCAGCTCGCGCTCGTCGCTCGAGCGCGTCAGCGGCTCGCACTCCTCGCGCGCCCACTGCAGCCGGCCGAGCCCGTCCAGGCGCCGCTCCAGCTCGCTCGCCAGCTCCAGCAGATGCACCACGTCCTCGCGCGCGTACGCGACCTGCTCGGAGGACAGCGGGCGCGCGTCCCAGCGCGTGAAGCTCGCCGTCTTGGCCACGCGCAGGCCGAGCACGTCGCCCAGCAGCGAGTCGTAGGAGACCTGCGCCCCCAGCCCCGCGAACCCGGCCGCCACCTGCGTGTCGAACACGTTCGTCACCTCCGTGCGCAGGCACCTGCGCACGAGCGCCACGTCCTGGCGCCCCGCGTGCACCACGATCTCCACCGCCGGGTCCGCCAGCACCTCCGCGAGGGCCGATCCGTCGAAGCCCTCGACGAGCGGGTCCAGCACGAGGATGTGCTCGCCCGCTACGCCATCCTCCTGCGAGGCCGATTCGGGGATCGCCAGCTGCACGAGGCACAGCAGCGTGCGGTAGCGGCCCTCGCCCATGAACTCCGTGTCGAGCGCCAGCCGCCCCGCCGTGCGCGCGCCGTCGGTCAGCGCGAGCAGCCGCTCCCGTTCGGAGCCGGCGCTCACGGTTTCGCCCCCGGGAGCAGGTACAGCAGCCCGCCGTGGCGCAGGCCCGCCGCGCGCGAGACGTCCGTGCCGTGCGCGCGCACCCACCGCACCGGCGCCGCGCACGCCGGGTTCAGCGACTGCACCGCGCCCGCGCAGAACGTGTTCAGGAACGCGTAGCGCACCTGTCCCTCAGCGATCAGCCGCTGCAGCTTCGCCACGGAGGTGAACACGCGCGCGTCGTAGGTGGTGAGCACGAGCACAGGGCGTCCCTCCTGCACGATCAGCGAGCCGATCGCCGTCGCCGACTCGGCCGCCACCTCGTAGCGCGCGCCGTCCTGGTGCGCGCGAAGGTATGCGCTCAGCGGGTGCTGTTGGTCCAGCGGCAGCGCGCCCACCAGCCCCGCGTCGCTGACGCCGTCGGAGATCGCGGTGAAGTCCGCCTTCAGGGGGATCGCGAGCACCGCAACCAGCGTTAGCCCGATCACGCCCACAGGCGCCAACAACACGCGCACGGTGGGGGCTAGTTGCGTGCGGCCTGCGAGCAACTCGCACGCGATCGCGCCGAGCGCCCCCGCGAGCGCCACCCACCACGCCGCCGGGCGCCCGTACAGCAGCCGCTCCGCGTAGTAGACGACGACCGCCAGGGTCACCACCAGCAGCGCCAGGCGCGGGCGCGCCGAGCGGTCCTCGTGGCCAGGCGCGGGCGTTCCAGTCTCGAAGCCGCGCACGACCCACGCGAGGCCGATCCCCAGCATCGCCGCCACGACCGGGGTCAGGCCTTCGACGTAGCGCGGGTGCAGCCGCACCATGTGGCTGAACAGCACGACACCCGTGAGCATCCACAGGCCCAGACCGCCCGCGGCGGCGCGACGCATGCGCGCGCGCAGCTCCGCTCGGGAGCGCTCGGCGGCGGCCTTCGCCTCGCCGTCGGGCGCTGGCTCTCGTCGCAGCGCCCCCAGCGCCAGCGCCGGAATCCCCAGCAGCAGCGCCACGAGCAGCTCGAGCCCCAGGCGCTCGCCCGACAGCGGGCCGACGCGCGCGAGCAGGCGGGTGGGGGAGGGCGGCACGATCGGGATGTGGTCGCGCTCGGACTGCGTGGCCACGGGGTAGCGGTGTCCCGGTTCGTACACCGTGCCCCCGGGTTCCGGCGATTTGCCGCCGAGGCGGTCGCTGCCGTTGAACACGAACGCGGCGTTCCACGCGCTGCCGTCGGTCGAGCCGATCGCGTACGGGCGGTCGTGTGCGGGAAACAGCAGTGTGGCCGTCAGCCACGACAGCGCCACCGCCGCGTACACCGCGCCCGCGGCCACCAGGCGCAGCACGCGTCGCGGGCGCGAGTAGGGCAGCCCGAGGTAGGCGAACAGCGCGATCCCGGGCAGCGCCACCAGCGACTCCAGGAGCTTCACGTCGAACGCCACCCCCAGCGCCGCGGCGCCCGCGAAGAGCCACGCGAGGCGACCGGTCTCCACCGCGCGCACCGCCGCCCCCAGGGCGAGCACCAGCGTGAGCATCATCACCCCGTCCATCGTGTCGCTGCGCGCGGTGATCACCTCGATCGGCAGCGCCGCGATCGCCGCCGCCGCGACGATGCCCGCCGTCGCGCTCCACATGCGGCGCACGACCGCATACAGGAGCGGCACCGACGCGATCCCCGCGAACGCCTCCGGCAGCTTCAACGTCGTCGAGCTGAAGCCCAGCAGCTTCACGCTGATCACCTGCAGCCACAGGTCCACCGGCGGCTTGTCGATCGAGACGCTGCCGCCGGGCTCGAACGCGCCGAAGAAGAAGTTGTGCCACGACAGGCCCATGCTGCGCACCGCCGCGTCGTAGAAGGGGTCCGGGGATACGTGCTGCAGCCTGAGCAGGCGCAGCACCGCCGCGGCCAGCGTGATCGCCGCCACGATCGCCCACTCCGCGCTGCGGCCTCGTGTTCTCACGCGCGGAACGCTAGTCTCAACGGCTCGTGGCCAGCGACGACAGCGACAGCGAGGATCCGGCAGGGGCGTCCCATGAGCCGCGGGAGTGTATGGCCTGCCGCGGCAGCGGCCAGGTGATCTCCAGCCTCGGCGGCACGCCCGCCAAACTCACGTGCCCGTGGTGCGCCGGCGGCGGCGTGCGCGTGCCCGAGATCGACGCGCAGGCGCGCTGGCTCGAGCAGGGCGCCGAGGACGCGCCCGCAGAGCCGGCGCCAGAGCCGGCAGCCTGAGCTCGCGCCTGCTCGAACGTCCGTAGAACCGGTCGCACCGCCGCAATCGCGCCGCGCCGATCCGTCCAAGCCGGCGTGCAGCTGTAAAGGTCTCGCGCGCGCAGGTCGATTCAGCGGGTGTCAATGCCAGTGCCGAGGTGCCAAGGCAGAGCATCTTCGCGGTGCGTATCAAAGCCGGCGGCCCTCAATGGGGGACGCATCGCCGCTTGAGGCGATTACCGAGGGCTGGCGCCCAAAACCGGATCCTAGGAGGATCGAAAATGTTGTATCGACTGCGCCAGCGCTCGAAGGACGAGGGTGGCTTCACCCTTATCGAGCTTCTGGTTGTGATCCTGATCATCGGCATCCTCGCCGCGATCGCCATTCCGTCGTTCCTGAACCAGAAGGCCAAGGCGTACGACGCTTCGGCGAAGGAGCTTGCGCGCACGGCTCAGACGACCGCGGAAACGTACGCGACCGACCACAACGGCGAATACACCGGCATGACCGCAGCAGAACTCGAAAAATACGAATCCGGCCTGCTCGCATGCAAAAAAGTCGCCGAACAGACGAACGCATGCTTCGCTGGCGTCGAAGGCGCGGAAGCCGGAGGCTACACGGTGAAGGCGCGCGCCGCCAACACCGGCGATGTGTTCACCATCACCAGGGCCGCGACGGGCGCAATCACCCGCAACTGTATCAGCGGCAAAAAAGCCGGCGAAGGCAACGGCGTCAACACCTGCTCGGGCAAGGAAGAAGAAAAATGGTAAGAAGTCGCGCCTGAGGCATCGCGCTTCACGCTGACTGAGAGAGGGGCGGCCAATTGGCCGCCCCTCTCTTTTAGGGCGCCGGACTCCATGCCGACGCGCCTTCTCGCTGATGGATCCTCGCGCGGTCTGCTCAAGTGCCCCGCTGCGGGCGCCGATCAGGTACCCATGGAGGCAGTGACCTTCGCCGGAGTTCTCGGCGCAATCGTCGGCTCGTTCCTGAACGTGGTCGCCTACCGGCTGCCGCGCCACGAGTCGCTGGTCAAGCCGGCGTCGCACTGCCCGCGCTGCGGCACGCCGGTCAAGCCTTACGACAACATCCCGATCCTCTCGTGGGTGCTGCTGCGCGGCCACTGCCGCGGATGCGGCGAACCGATCTCCGTCCGCTACCCGCTGGTCGAGGCGCTCACTGCGTCACTGTGCGTTGGCGCCGTGCTCGTCCATCATTCGGCCGCCGGCATCGCGCTGAGCGTGATCCTGATCCTGCTGGTCGTGCCGGCAGCGCTGATCGACCTCGAGCACCGGATCATCCCCAACCGCATCACCGCGCTCGGCGCGGTGCTCGCGCTGGCGGCGGGGCTCGCGCTGGACCCGGCGGGCGAGCCGGAACGCCTGATCGCGGGCGCGGCCGCCGGCGGCTTCCTGCTGCTCGGCGCGCTCGCGTATCCGGGCGGCATGGGCATGGGCGACGTCAAGCTCGCCGGCGTGATGGGGCTGTTCCTGGGCGCCGCGGTGGGCCCAGCGCTGCTGATCGCGCTGCTGTCCGGGGTGGCTCTGGGGGCCGCCGTGATCGCGCGCAAGGGCGCGCATGATGGACGCAAGACGGCTGTGCCGTTCGGACCGTTTCTCGCGCTGGGCGCGCTGGTCGCGGTTTTCGCCGGACACCAGCTCGTGGGTGTCTACGTCAATCACTTCCTTCACTAAAGCGCCGCGGGCCACGCGCCGATACGGCACGTGCGGGTGTTCCGCCAGCTGCCTGCAGCGCCCTATAAGAGATGCAACTCACTTCCCGAATCCCCTCGCTCCCAACGCAGCTTTCGCTGCCGAGGCTGTCGCTGCCCTTCGGCCGGCGGTCGGGTGAGAACCTCGTCGGCCTGGACATCCAGCCCGGCTTCGTCGCCGCCGTCCACGCTCGCGTCAACGGCTCGATCGTCGCCGAGCGCGCCGCCGCGCTGCCGCTGCCGGCCGACTCGATGCGCGACGGCGAAGTGGTGGACGAGGCCGCGCTCAGCGAGACGCTGAAGGAGCTGTTCGGCCAGAGCGGGCTGGGCAAGCGCGTACGCGTCGGCGTCGCCAACCAGCGCACGGTGCTGCGCACGCTCGAGCTGCCGCCGGTGAGCGACCGCAAGGAACTGGCCGCGGCGGTCAACTTCCAGGCGCAGGACCAGGTGCCGATGCCGCTCAACAACGCCGTCATGGACTTCCACCCGCTCGGCATCGTCGACACTCCCGCCGGCCCCCGCCAGCGCGTCGTGCTGGTTGCGGCGCAGCGCGACATGATCGAACGCCTGATCGCCGCCGTGCGGCGCGCCGGTCTGACTCCCGAGGGAGTGGACCTGTCCGCATTCGCGCTGATCCGCTCGCTGTACCGCCCCGACCCCGCGGCGTCCCCGCAGGCGGAGGGGGTGCAGGCGGCACGCGTGCTGTACCTGAACGTCGATGGGCTCACCAACCTCGCGATCGCCGAGGGGTCCGTGTGCCGCTTCACTCGCGTCGTCGGCAGCGGCCTCGAGGGCATGGCCAGCGAGCTGGCCGAGCGGCGCAGCATCGCTCTCACGGAGGCGCGCTCGCTGCTCGCGGCCGTCGACCTGAGCCGACCGAGCCCGGCCGAGCAGGCGCCCGCCGCGCCGCAGGAGATCGAGCTCGACCGCCACGACGAGGGCACCGAGCCGGCGCAGGCCTCGGGCGAGGAGCAGTCCAGCGTCGAGGACGCCGAGGCGAGCGAACGCTCGATGAGCTACGAGGAGCTGGCGGCGGTCGAGGAGACGCCCGAGACGCAGGCGCCGCAGTCGAACGCGGATGTGTGGACGGTGCTCGAGAACGGCATCCGCGAAATCTCCGGGGAGGTCCGCAACTCGCTCGACTTCCACCGCTCCCAGGACGGCGGCGGCGAGGTCTCGCACGTCGTCATGAGCGGCGCCGCACAGGACATCCCCGGCTTCGCCGAGGCGCTGCAGTCCTCGCTGGGCGTCGAAGTGCGCTGCCAGGAGGTGGGCGCGCTCGACGGGATCGCCGATGCGGTCTCGCCGCACCGGCTTGCGATCGCGACCGGCCTGGCCGTGTCGGAGGCTGTGCAATGAGAGCCGTCAACCTGATTCCCGCCGAGCAGCGCAGCGGCGCGTCGGTCGGCGCCGGGCGCTCGCAGGGCGCCGCCTATGCGGTGCTGCTGCTGATCGGCGGCCTCGCGGCGATGGCGTTCGGCTACGGGCAGGCCGACCACCAGATCGCGAGCCGTCGCAGCCAGGTCGCGACGATCGACGAGCAGGCGCAGCAGGCTCAGGCCGCGGCCGAACGTCTTGCGCCCTATGCCAGCTTCATCGCGCTGCGCGAACAGCACATGCAGGCGGTCGACGCGCTGATCGACTCGCGCTTCGACTGGGCCCACGTCTTCCATGAATTCGGCCGTGTGCTGCCGTCCCAGACCTCGATCAGCTCGCTCACCGGCAACGTCGGTGCGGCCACCGGCGCCGCCGCGCCGTCGACCTCGTCGAGCGTCGTCGGCTCGAGCGCCACCTCGACCGCCGCCGCGCCGGCGACGTCCTCCACGCCTCCCGGGAGCGTCCCCACATTCACGCTCGCCGGCTGCGCGACCAGTCAGAAGGTCGTGGCATTGACGCTCGAACGCCTGCGCCTGATCGACGGCGTCAAGGAAGTGAGCCTGCAGAGCTCCGGCTCGGGCTCCGGTGGCGGTGCGGGCTCTTCGGGAGGTTGCGGCGCGCACGAGCCCGCCTTCACCCTGACGATGACATTCGACCCGCTGCCGAGCACGTCGGCCGTCGCCGCGGCTTCCACCGCGAGGACGACCTCCGACACGAATGGCGCCGGCACGACCCCGGCGACCGCGGGAGGGAGCGCGAAATGACAACACGCGACCGAACGGTCCTGATCGTAGTGGTGCTCGTCGCGGTCCTCGGGGCGGCATGGATGCTGCTCGTGTCACCCGAGCGCAAGCAGGCGAGCCAGCTCGGCGCGCAGGTCGCCGCCGCGCAGGCGTCGCTCGCGAGCGCCGAAGGCAAGGAGGCGAGCGCGCGCGCGGCGCAGTCGCAGTACGCGGCGGCGTACGCCTCGGTGGTCACGCTCGGCAAAGCCGTGCCGCCGAGTCAGGAAGTCCCAGCCCTGATCGACGAGCTCTCGCAGGCGTCCAACGAGAAGCAGGTCAACTTCGCGTCGATAACGGCCGGTGGCGGTGGCGGCGCGAGCACGCCCGCGAGCGCCGCCGCGGCGTCCACGGCCTCCACGGCGTCATCCGGCGGCTTCACACAGCTGCCCTTCACGTTCACGTTCGAAGGCAGCTATTTCGATCTCGAACACCTCTTCCGCCAGCTGACTGATTTCGCGGTCCTGGACAGCAGCCGTCAGCTGCAGGTCAGCGGCCGCCTGCTGACGATCCAGGACGTCAAGCTCTCGCCGCTTACCTCGAACACCGAACCGGCGGTCAAACGCACCGCGAGCAACCTCAGCGGGACGATCACCGCGACGGCGTACATGCTTCCGTCGAGCGGGGGCGCGAGCTCCTCGGCGAGCCCGGGGGCCACCACCGCGGGCGCGACGACGCCGGCATCGTCCACCGGAGCCGCGAGCTCCCCGACCGCGCCGGCGCTGGTGAGGGTGAACCCATGAGCGACATCAGCGAGCTTCTGAGCTCCGTCAAGGCGGACCTGACCGACAGGCGCCTGCTGCCGCTCGTGGCGCTGGTCGCGGCCGCGCTCGTGGGCGCCATCGCCTACGTCGTGATCGGCGGCGGCTCGAGCGCCCCGACGTCGCCGTCCGCGGCCACGAACACTCCGGCCACCGCCTCGGCGGGTGTCGCCATCAGCCAGGCGAGCCCCGAAAAGGCGGTCGCGGAGATGACAGGCGGCGTCTCGGTGCAGCACCACGGGTCCGCGCGCAACCCCTTCACTCCGCTGCCCGCGGAAAAAACAGCGAGCACGGCCAGCAGCTCAAGCAAGTCCTCCGGCTCAGGTAGCTCCAGCTCGTCGAGCTCCGGCTCCTCCTCCACGGGCTCCCCCGAAACGAGCTCCACCGGCGGCTCCGGAACGACGAAGCCGTCCAAACCCTCCACGCCCGCCAAGCCGAAGACCGTCTACCACGTGGCCGTGCTGTTCGGCGCGCTGCCCGCCGGCTCCACGCCGCAGACCGCGCAGCTGACCCCCTACGAGAGCCTGAAACTGCTCCAGCCGCTGCCCGAAGCCAAGCAGCCGCTGATCGTCTTCCGCGGCGTCACCTCGGGAGGCAAGAGCGCGACCTTCACGCTCGTCGGCGAAGCGATCCTGCACGGCGAAGCGGCCTGCCTGCCCAGCGCATCGCAGTGCGAAGCGATCGACCTGCAGCCCGGGAAGGCAGAGCAGCTCGAATACCTCACGGCGACGGGCCAGCCGGCTCTGTACGAACTGCGGGTCGTGAGCATCGTCTCGGCCAAGGCCTCGAGCGCGGCCGTCAAGAGCCAGCTCCGCGGCGAGTCCAAGGCTGGACGCGAACTGCTCCAGCACGCGGGGCTGCTCGCCGTACCCGACCTGCACTACTCCGCGCAGATGGGCGTGCTCGTATTCGCGGCGCATCATGCGTTCGGAGCGCGTGCCGGCGCTGCCGCGCACCGCCGCCACGGTCGCTGAGTCGCCAGCAAATAAGCTTGGGGCCATGGAGCTCCGACTGACAACCGCCGGCGAGTCGCACGGCCCCGGCCTGACGTGCATCGTCGAGGGGATGCCGGCCGGCATCGAGCTCGCGCCCGAGGACCTCAACCGCGACATGGCGCGCCGCCAGCTCGGCCACGGGCGCGGCGGGCGCATGAAGATCGAGCGCGACGCCGCCGAGGTCACCGGCGGCGTGCGCCACGGGCGCACGCTCGGCGGGCCGATCGCGCTGCAGGTGGCCAACCGCGACTACGCCAACTGGGAGGAGCGCATGAACCCGTGGCGGGTATCGGATCCCGCCCGCCCCACCGCCGAGGTTCACCTGCCGCGCCCCGGCCACGCGGACCTAGTGGGCGCCCAGAAGTACAAGCACTCGGACGTGCGCAACATCCTCGAGCGCGCGTCCGCGCGCGAGACCGCCGCGCGCGTGGCCGGCGGCGGCGTCTGCAAGGCGTTCCTGCGCGCGCTCGGCGTGAGCGTGCGCTCGCACGTGATCCAGATCGCCTCCGTGCACGCGCCCGAGCGCGAGCGCCCGCTCACTGACGCCGACTTCGCCGCCGTGGACGACTCGCCCGTACGGTGCCTGGACCAGGAGGCCTCGAAGGCGATGGTGCGCGAGATCGACGTGCTGCGCAAGGCCAACGAGTCGCTCGGCGGCGTGTTCGAGGTGCAGGCGTTCGGTCTCGTCCCGGGCCTCGGCTCGCACATCTCCTGGGAGGAGCGCCTGGACGGGCGTCTGGCGATGGCGATCTGCTCGATCCAGGCGATCAAGGGCGCGTCGATCGGCGACGCGTTCACGATCGCCGGCGTGCCGGGCTCACAGGCGCACGACGAGATCTTCTTCTCCGAGGAGCGCGGCTACTTCCGCGAGACCAACCACGCGGGCGGCCTGGAGGGCGGCATGACCAACGGCCTGCCGCTGATCGTGCGCGGCGCCATGAAGCCGCTGCCGACGCTGACCAAGCCGCTGCGCTCGGTCGACACCGAGACGCACGAGCCGGCGCAGGCGCTGCGCGAGCGCACCGACTCGTGCACCGTGCCCGCCGCCGGGGTGGTGGGGGAGGCGATGGTGGCGCTCGTGCTCGCCGACGCCTACCGGCGCAAGTTCGGCGGCGACCACGTCGACGACGTGCTGGCGGCCGTGAGCGCCTACACAGACCGCATCGGATGGCATTCGTCCTGATCGGCTTCATGGGCGTCGGCAAGTCGACCGCCGCCGGCGAGCTCGCCGAGGCGCTCGGCGCGAGCGCGCTCGACAGCGACGCGGTGCTCGAGGAGCGCTTCGGGCACCCCGTGGCGCGCGAGTTCGAGCGCAATGGCGAGGCGGCCTTCCGCGCCGCAGAGGAGGAGCTGGTGTGCGGGCTGCTGGCCGAGGCTGCGCCCGATGACGTGATCGCGCTGGGCGGCGGCAGCGTGCTGTCCGAGCGCACGCGGCAGGCGCTCGGCGACCACGTGACGGTGCTGCTGGACGTCGATCCCGAGACCGCATGGGGGCGCGTCAGCGGACCGGCCGGATCGGCGGGCGAGCGGCCGCTGGCGCGGGATCGGGACGCCTTTCTCGCGCTGTACGAGGCTCGCGCGCCGCTTTACGAGCGGCTTGCCGACGCCACGCTGGCCGACCTGCCGATCGGTGGCGCCGCCCGCGCGGCAGGGGCGCTGCGCGCGCTCGCAGCCGCGCCATCGGGAACGCGCATGCTGTGGGCCAGCTCCGCCTCCGGCGAGTACCCGGTGATGGTCGGTCGCGGGCTGCTGCGAGGCGCCGACGCGCTCGAGCTGGGCCGGATCTGGCCTGTCGATCGCTCGCAGTCGCGCCCGTTCTGCGTGAGCGACGAATCCGTCCACGAGCTCTACGGGGACTGGCTGGGAGAGCTGGCCGCCACCGTCGCGATCGCGCCCGGCGAGCGGCACAAGACGCTCGCGAGCGCCGAGCGCGTCTGGCAGGCGCTCGTCGGCGCGGGCATGACCCGCGCCGATCACATCGTGGCGCTCGGCGGCGGCGTCGTCGGCGACCTCGCTGGATTCTGCGCCGCCACCTACCAGCGCGGCGTTCCCGTCGTGCAGGTCCCGACCACGCTGGTCGCGCAGGTCGACTCCGCCTACGGCGGCAAGACGGGCGTGGATCTGCCCGAGGCCAAGAACTATGTCGGCGCCTATCACCAGCCGGCAGGCGTGCTGGTGGACCCCGACACGCTCGCGACGCTGCCCGCAGCGGAGCTCGCGGCCGGCTGGGTGGAGGTGTTGAAGACGGCGCTGATCGCCGGCGGCTGGCTGTGGGAGGCGATCGTCGTGGGCGCTGACGCGGACGAGCGCGTGATCTTCGCGTGCGCGCGCACCAAGCTCGCGATCGTCGCGGCGGACGAGCGCGACGCGGGGCGCCGCCAGCTGCTGAACCTGGGGCACACGGTCGGCCACGCGATCGAGACCGTCAGCGGCTATGCGCGCTACCGCCACGGCGAGGCGGTCGGACTAGGACTGCTGGCCGCGCTGCGGCTCTCCGGCCAGGACGAGCTGCGCGAGCTCGTGCGCGGCCTGCTGGAGGCTCGCGGCCTGCCGGTCGATCTCGACGGGGTCTCGGTCGATGCCGTGGTCGAGGCGACGGGACGCGACAAGAAGCGTCTCGGCGGCGCCGACGTGCCGTTCGTGCTCGTGCGCGCGCCGGGGGATGTGCAGTTCGGCTGCGAGGTCGCACGCGAGGATCTGCGCGCGGCCGTGCGGGAGCTCGCGCGATGAGCGCTTCGAGTCTGCGCGTGGAGGTCCTGCACGGCGTCAACCTCGATCAGCTGGGGCAACGCGACCCGGCGCAGTACGGCACGCTCACGCTGGAGCAGCTCGAGCAGCGGATCGAAGCGGACGCGCACGCGCTGGGGCTCGAGACGCGCTTCTTCCACACCAACTACGAGGGCGCGTTCGTCGAGCGCCTGCACTCGCTGAGGGGCCCGCCCACCCAAGCGGACGCGATCGTGCTGAACCCCGGCGCGTGGACGCACTACGCGTGGGCGATCCGCGACGCGCTCGAGATCGCGGCGCTGCCGGCGGTCGAGGTCCACCTCTCCGATGTGCACAGCCGCGAGGCATGGCGGCGCACGTCGGTGATCGGCGAGCTGTGCGTGGCAAGCGTCACCGGGCGCGGCGCGGACGGCTATCGCGATGCGCTTGCGCTGCTGCGCGACGAGCTTCAGGGCAGCGCGGCATGAGCGCGGGCGAGCGCGCTCACGGTCGCCGGGGAGTCGACCCGGCCGGCGCCCGTGCCGCGCGGCTGGCGCGGGATCTGGGCGAGCTGGGGGTCGACGCGCTGCTCGTCGACTCGCTCGTGGGCGTGCGCTATCTGACGGGCTTCACCGGCAGCAACGGGTTGGCGCTGGTCGTTGCTGTTGAGGCTGGAGCGAGGCTCGGCGCGCACCGCTTCCTCAGCGACTTCCGCTACGCGACGCAGTCGGCCGAGGAGGTCTCCGAGTCGTTCATGCGCGAGATCGTCAGCGGCGAGCTGCTGGAGGCGCTCGCGGCGGAGCTCGTCGACATGGGTGGGCGCCTGGGCTTCGACGACGCCGCGCTGACGGTCAAACGCCACGCGCAGCTCGCGCAGCTGCTGGGGCCGGGCTGGGAGCTGGTCCCGTGCGCGGGCGCCGTGGAGCGGCTGCGCGCGGTCAAGGACGCCGTCGAGATCGCACGAATCCGCGCCGCCTGCGAGCTCGCCGACGAGGCGCTTCGAGGCGTGCTCGAAGATGGCCTCGTGGGGCGCAGCGAGCGCGAGGTGGCGCTCGCGCTCGAGCTGCGCATGCGCCGCCTCGGCGCGCAGGCGCCGAGCTTCCCCTCGATCGTCGCCGCGGGCGCCCATGGCGCGCTGCCGCACGCACAGCCGCTCGAGGAGCCGATCCCACGCGACGTGCTCGTGACGATCGACTGGGGCGCCCTGCACGAGGGCTACTGCTCGGACTGCACGCGCACGTATGCCACCGGCGAGAACATCTCCGCGCAGGCGCGCGAGATCTACGAGCTGGTGCTGGCCGCCCAGGAAGCGGGCGTGGCGGCTGTCAAGGCGGGGCCCAGCGGCAAAGACGTGGACGCGGTCGCACGTGAGCTGATCGAGCAGGCCGGCCACGGCGAGCACTTCGGCCACGGCCTCGGCCATGGCGTGGGCATGGAGATCCACGAGGGCCCGCGCCTGTCGCGCACGGCGGGGGAGGAGCCGCTGCGCGCCGGCAACGTCGTGACGGTCGAGCCGGGGGTCTACCTGCCGGGGGTGCTCGGGGTGCGGATCGAGGACCTGCTCGTCGTCGGCGAGGATCGGCGCGAGGTGCTCACGGGGCTCTCCAAGGGGCTCACCGTCGTGGCCTGACCGCGGAGCGCGCGCGAGCGGGCGCACGCGGTCTTCCGCGCGCGCTCAGCCGCTGGCGCATTCGTATAGCCCTGTCGAAGTCGACGTGCGGGGGCCGTGTGGCGCTTCGGTCTTGCAGTGGGCCGAGATCCACTCGATGCGTGGGTCGTCGCTGACAGCCGGGATCAGGAACGTGCGCACTTCGCCTGCCGCTATCCGGGCTCGCAGCTCGGCGAGCGAGGGCTCCGGCGCGCCGCCCTGATATCCGCCGATCGGAAGGACCTCGCTGCCCGACGCCAGGATGAACGGAGCGGCCAGGATCGAGGAGTCCGTCGCGAGCGCGATCGGCGTTTCCGAGCGCGAGGACAGTTCTTCCATCACCCTTGCATCCAACATCTGCGAGCGTTGCGCGGACGCTCTCGACACCGTCGCCGACGCGGGCTCATATGGCGCCGCGAACGGGCCGAGGCCGCGCGTGACCATCAGCACCGAGGTGACAGCTGGCAGCAGCAGCGTGCACGCGAGCACCAGGATGACGGTCCGCTCGGGCGATCGCAGGACGGCTGCGCCGCGCGCCGTGATCAGCGTTACCGCGCCGAGCGCCCCGACGAGCGCCGCGGCGGGAACCAGCCAGGCGGGCACGCCGGTTCCTCCGCGGAGCAGGTAGACGCCGAACCCCGCCGAGCAGAGCGTCGCGCCGGCGAGCCATGCGCTCGTCGCGAGCGAGGCGCGCGTTCGCTGCAGGAGCGCCGCGCCGGCGCCGCACAGCGCGCCGGTCGCGGGCGAGAGCGCGGCCACGTAGTAGGAGTTCGGGTAGCCGCCCGCGCTGAAGAACGCCGCCAGGACCAGCAGCCACGTCCCCCACAGGACGACCGCGGCGCGCAGCGGGTCGCGCCGGCCGGCTCCGCGCGCGCACGCCAGCACGCACGCGGCGGCGAGCAGCGCGATCGGCAGCAGCCACCCGTCGTCGCGACCGAACAGCCCGCCGAGCAGCCGGTGCCAGCTGGGCTGGACCTTGTGGGTGGGCGAGGCTTCCGCTTCGGAGATGCGCACCAGGAACTCGGCGGGGTGGCCGGCGCCGGCGAACACGTTGCGCCGTTCCAGGCGGCCGAACCCGTTGTATTCGAAGGTCTGGCTGAAGACCGAGTTGTTCTGCGTGCCGTCCACGTACGGACGCGAGTGCGCGGGCACGAGCGAGACCGCCGTCATCCAGCTCAGCGACACCGCGAGCGTCACGAGACCCGCCAGCGCGAGGTGGCCGACGCGGACGCGGACGCGCGGGGGCGCCGCGAGCAGGTACGCCGCGGCCAGCGCTGGCAGCACCAGCCACGCGACCATCATCTTGGCCTGGAACGCGAGCCCCACCCACACGCCCGCCAGCAGCAGCGTGCGCAGCCTGCCGGTGAGCAGCGCCGAGGACGTGGCGTCCGCCGCCAGCACCACCAGCAGGATCAGCAGCGAGTCCGCGACGTTGCCGCGGTTCAGCGCGACGGTCACGGGGCTGGCCGCGAGCACAGCCGCCGCGGTGACGCCGGCGAGCGGTCCCGCCAGGCGGCGTACGGCGCGGTAGAGCACGAGGATCGTGATCACGCCCTCGATCGCCTGGGGCGCCACCACGGCCCACACGTGGAAGCCGACGATCCGCAGCAGCAGCGCCTGCGGCCACAGCGACCCCGGCAGCTTGTCGATCGAGATCGTTCCAGCCGGGTCGAACGCGCCGAAGATGAAGTCGTGCCAGCTGGTGGACATGCTGCGCGCGGCCGCGCCGTAGAAGGCCTCCAGGGCGGCGCCGTTCATTCCCCAGGCGTATGTCAGGCCCGCAAGCGCCGCGATCGCGATCAGGGTCGGCCGCGCCCACGCCGGCTGGTCGGGCGGCGAGCGCCAGATGCGTCCGATGACGGCCGATGCCCGGCTGCTCAGCTGCGCAGCCGGTGGCCGAGCGGGCTTGCGCATCGGAGCATCCTATGTGCGCGCGCTGCGATGAACGATCCATTCTCCCGGAAGTGTCCTGTTATGGTGACCGCATAGCGACGTGTGCCTCTCGGGGGTCCGCGCGCGATCGAAACGAGGCGAGCCGTGCCCAGCATTGCCGTGGTTGGTTGGCTCCAGAGATATGCGAGGTATGAGCTTGCCGCCCTCGCTTATCGCCGACCCACCAGCTGAGCGCCGGGCCGGGCGCTCAGCCGGCGCGCCGCTCGCCCATCCTCGCGAGGGCGGTGGGAGCCTGCGGGTGGCGATGCTCGCTCCGCCCTGGATCTCGGTGCCGCCTCCGGGCTATGGGGGCGTGGAGGCGGTGGTGAGCGTGTTGAGCGAGGCGCTCGTGCGGCGCGGCAACGACGTGACCCTGTTCTGCGCCCCGGGGTCGATCTCGACGGCGCGGGTCGTCACGTTGCTCGAAGACGCGCATCCCGATGAGATCGAGCGCTCGCTGTTCGAGGTCGATCACGTGGCGCGGGCGTTCGCCGCGATCGATCGAGCCAGTGGGGCGCTGCGCTTCGACGTGGTGCACGACCACTGCGGATTCACGGCTCTCGGCATGGCCGACCGCCTGGACACTCCGCTGGTGCACACGCTGCACGGCCAGTTCACGGACGCTACGGCGGCCTTCTACAGGCGGCACGAGTCCAAGGCGACGCTGGTGGCGATCAGTCGCGCTCAGCGTGCCAAGGCCCCGCGGTCGATGCGGAGGGTGGCCGTGATTCCCAACCCGATCGATGTGCGGGCCTGGCCGATGCAGGAGCGCAAGGAGGACTACGTGCTGTGGATCGGGCGGATGACGGCCGAGAAGGGACCGCATCGCGCGATTGCCGCCGCGCGCGCGGCTGGCGTGCCGCTGGTGCTCGCGGGCGTGATCCAACCCGGTCAGCAGTCCTTCTTCGACCGTGAGGTCGCGCCCCACATCGACGGCGATCGCGTGAGGTTCCTCGGCGAGGTCGGCGGCGCGATCAAGCGCTCGGCGTTCGCCGGCGCGCGGGCGCTGCTGATGCCGATCAGCTGGGAGGAGCCGTTCGGGATGGTGATGGTCGAGGCGCTCGCGTGCGGGACGCCGGTGATCGCGTTCCCGGCGGGCGCAGCGAGCGAGCTGGTGGTCGACGGGCGTACCGGCTTCCTCGTGCGCGACGAGAGCGCGATGGCAGCCGCCATCGGCCGCCTCGCAGGCATCGCCGCGCGCGACTGCCGCGCGTGGGTCGCGGAGCACTGCGACGTCGAAGTCGTTGCCGAGGCTTACGAGTCGGCGTATCTGGCGGTCGCGTGCCGGCGAGAGCGGGCGAGCGCGCTTGTCTGAGCGCACCGTCAGCGTCCTCGACGGCAGCACGTTCGTGGTCAGCGACCGCCGCGGCGACATCCGCGGTGAAGAGGGCCGCGAGCACGGCTTCTTCTGTGACGACACGCGCTTCCTGTCGCGCTGGGTGTTGCGGGTCGACGAGGCGCCGCTGGAGGTGCTCGGGCTCGACCAGACAGAGCATTTCGCGGCGCGGTTCTTCCTGACGCCTGGTGTTGGCCCAGAGGACGCCGCGCCATGCTCGGTGATGCGCCGCCGCCTGGTCGACCACGTGTGGATGGAGGAGCTGTCGGTCATCAACCACCGCCACGAGCGCAGCGCGATCAGCGTCGCGATGGAGCTGAGCACGGACTTCGCCGACATGTTCGAGGTCAAGGATGATGCGGTGAAGGCGCGGGAGATCGCCTTCAGCGCCGACGCGTGCTCGCTGACGCTGTCCTACGGGCGGGGCGACTTCCACCGCTCGGTGACGGTTGCTTCGAGCGAGCACGCGGCGGTCACGCGCGAGGGATTCGCCTACTCGCTGACGCTCGCGCCGGGCGAGGCATGGAAGACGACCATCACGATCACCCCGTCCGCCGCGCAGCGCACGGCGGTGTTCGCACAGCGCGCCGCGCGGGGCAGCCTGGATGCGATGAGCATCTCCAAAGCGGAAGAGCTCGAACGCTGGCTTGCTCGCGCTCCCACGCTTGCCGCGAGCGACTCCGGGCTGATGCGCACCTATCACGCAAGCCTCAGCGACCTCGGGGCGCTGCGGCTGCCGCCGGACATCAGCAAGGGCGCCACGCTGCCAGCGGCTGGGCTGCCGTGGTTCATGGCGCTGTTCGGCCGCGACAGCATCATCACCAGCTTCCAGGCGCTGCCATACCTGCCAGAGCTTGCGGCCACCACTCTGCGGGTGCTCGCCGCCGCCCAAGCGCACGATCGGGACGACTTCCACGAACGCGACCCCGGCAAGATCCTGCACGAGCTGCGCTTCGGCGAGCTGACCGACAGCGGCGCTCGACCGCACTCGCCGTATTTCGGGTCGGCCGATGCGACCCCGCTGTTCCTGGTGCTGCTGGACGAGTACCACCGCTGGAGCGGCGACGACGAGCTGGTGCGCTCGCTCGAGCCGAACGCGCGCGCGGCGCTCGCCTGGATCGACGACAGCGGCGACATCGACGGCGATGGGTACGTCGAGTACGCAAGGAGAAACCTGTCGAGCGGTCTCGTCAACCAGTGCTGGAAGGACAGCTGGGACGCGATCCAGTTCGCCGACGGCACGTTTCCACAGGGCCCGATCGCGACCTGCGAGATCCAGGGCTACGTCTACGACGCGCTGCTGCGAACCGCGCGCCTGGCCCGCGAGGTGTGGGATGACCCGCAGCTGGGCGAGCAGCTACAGCGGAAGGCACGCGACCTGCGCGCAGGCTTTCACCGCGACTTCTGGATGCCGGAGCGAGGGTGCCACGCGGTGGCGCTCGACGGCGACAAGCACCAGGTCGACAGCCTGACGTCCAACATCGGGCATCTGCTGTGGTCCGGGCTGCTCGACGACATCGAGGCAGCCGCCACCGCGAACCGCCTGCTGCAGAGCGAGCTGTACTCGGGTTGGGGCGTGCGGACCCTCGGTGACGGCGAGGCGGGATACAACCCGCTCGGCTACCACACCGGCACGGTGTGGCCGCACGAGAACTCGCTGATCGCGGCGGGCCTCGCGCGCTACGGCCACCACGAGCAGGCCGCCACGATCGCCGTCGCGATGCTCTCCGCGGCGCCGCACTTCGAGCATCGCCTGCCGGAGGTCTTCGCCGGCTACCCGGCCGCCGTCACATCGGTGCCCGTCGCTTACCCGACCGCGTCGCGCCCCCAGGCCTGGGCGGCCGGCGCGCCGCTGCAGCTGCTCACCACGCTCCTCGACCTGCAGCCCGGGTACACCCACGCGAATCGCGAGCTGCCACACGGCCTTGGCCACATCACACTGCAACCGAGCGGAGGATAGGAAAACGTCATGGACACACTGCCCACGAACGACACGGACGCCATCGCCGTGCTCGTCAAGCGCCTGGCCCGACCGCACCCCTCCGGCGGCACGGTGATCGAGCGCCCCGTGATACTCGCCGAGGGCACACGTTCGACGGCGATCCTCGCCTGGATCGCCGACCACGGCGGCGCGCCCGACTCGACGCTGCCGAGCGCGCGGAGCAAGGGCCTGCACAGCCCGAGCCCGGATGCCAGCGTAAGACGCGCGGTCGCACCGGCGCGACGCTACATATTGCCCGCGCAGGCGTTCAACTGACGGGCCGTACCTGTTGCATTGGCCGCTCGCCGCCATCTTGCTCTGAGGCCAGCTATCTTGAGCAGGCGCAGAAGTCAGACCAAGATTGACTTCAAGAAATAGCTATGACTATTTCAACAGACCAATTCAAGAAGGTGCGTAGAACGTAATCGTCGCGCACGGCGGGATTCACCAGCCTATGCATGCTATTGACATGCTACAATGCGATCAGCATGTCCTCGATGATCCAGATTCGCAATGTGCCCGACGCGCTGCATCGCGAGCTGAAGGTCAGGGCCGCTCAGACGGGTATGACGCTCTCCGACTATCTGCTCGCGGAGCTTCAGGCCTTGGCTGTGCGACCTACGATGCGGGAGTGGCTTACGCGCAGCGAAGCTTGGGCGCCGGTTGAGACCAGCGAGCCGCCTGCAGCCGTGATTGCTGCGGAGCGTGAGCGCACCGCTGCGTGATCGTTGCTGACGCGAGCGCGATTGTGGAGGTGCTCCTCGCGATGCCACGCGCGGGCGAAGTGCGCGCCGTACTCGAGGAGCATTCCGAGTTGCACGTGCCCGAGCACTTCAACGTCGAGGCGCTCTCAGCGCTGCGGCGCTACGCGATTCGAGGCGAACTCACCCAGCTTCGGGCTGCGGACGCGTTGGCTGCCCTACACGATCTGCGAACGCTCGCCTATCCCGTGATCGAGCTCGCCTCCGAGATATGGGAGCTGCGCGACACGCTGACTGCGTATGACGCCGCGTACCTGGCCCTCGCTCGTCGGCTGGACGTCGGGTTGGTGACGCTCGACGGAGGTCTGGCAGCGGCTGCGGCTAAAGAGGGACGTCTCGCGCAATTGGAGACTGGTGTGTAGCGCCAGATGAGTCGGGTGTCTACTCCCGTGTGGCGCTATCGTGATCCGGCCGCGATGAACGTTCGCGCGACCGCAACCACATCGATATTTGGCTCTAGAAGGACTGATTCACCCTGATCAGCACCAACCAATTCTGAAATGTGCGTGGAACGTATCGAACGCGCCAGCGGGTGGTTCAGTCTGCGTCTTGGCGTCTCAGATAGGCAGCGAAGTGTGGCACGGTGTAATCGACCATCCCGTGTTCAGGTGCGTAGATCAGTCCCTTGCGAATGAGCGCGTTGCGTCGCACCGAGATTGAGCGCTGGTCGCTCTTGCCGAGCGCGGAAGTGACGTCCGCGATCCCGTAGGGAGGACCCTGGCACCCTGCCATCGCGTGCAGGAAGGCCCGCTCCGCTTTGGTTGCTCGGCCCTCGTAGCGCACCTTGAAAAAGCCGTCGTCGAGACGATCTTGAGCTATACGACCCCCAGCTTGCGCGTCCGCCTTCGTGATCCTGCCGTCTGACGCTATGTCCCAGGCGTACTTACCGTACTGCTGCAGAAAGTAGGGATAGCCGGCTGTCTGGTCAAAGACGTACTGGAGCGCTTCGGGCTCCCAGGCGACATCGAGCTTGCTCGCGGGGTCGGCGAGCGCGTGCAGCGCATCTGTCTTCGCCAGCTGATCGATGCGAGGGTATTCGAACAGTCGCTCGGCATAGCTCTTGGCGTTCCCGACCAATGCAGGCAGGCTGGGGAGTCCTGCGGCTACGCACGTAACCGGCAGTGCCTTCTGGTTGAGACGATGCAAGCCGACCACAAAGGGTCCGAACTCCCTGGCGGGCACGAACTGGACCTCGTCCAGGAGAAATGCGACGCCGCTGCCCTTTGACTGGGCTGCCTGGCCCAGTGCGAGCAGGAGGTCGACGAAGTCTTCGCCGAGAGCCTCACGAGAGGGCTCCGGGCCGGGCGTGTAGGTGAGCTCGAAGCCACTTGGGTCCTTGAGCGTGAATGATCCGAGCCTGCTAAAGGCCTGTCGGACCTGGTCAGCAACCTTTCTCGTTGGTTGCAGCTCGCCAAGAATCCTCTTGGAGCTGCGGGCGATTGCCACCGGGAATGATGTTTCCTCGTCCAGCTCACGTCCCGCGGCGATCCAGCCTCGCTCCACCGAGATGTCCTCGAGCGCGTTCAGAAGCACCGTCTTGCCCACCCCGCGTAGGCCGGTGATGATCATGCTCTGACCCGCCGTGCCGCGCTTGAGGCGATCTAGAAGGACTTCATAGGCCTGGATCTCGCTGTCTCGGCCGGCGATCAAAGGGGGACGAGTGCCGGCGCCCGGCGCGTATGGGTTGATTCTTGCGTCCAATTCCGCGAGAGTCTACTAGATTCTAAGATAATCACTTAGAGCTCGTTAGGGAGTGCAAGATGGGCTTAGATACCTGTAGAATCTGTTAGGCAGAACTCCATTCAACGTGGCTGCCTACCGTGCTCCTTCGACCCCACGCGGCATAGCCCTCTACACGTCGATCACTACGCACGGGCGCGGTTCTCGATCCCGGCCGGTGATCCCTCGTCGCCTTCCCCGCGCTGGGCCAGCTATCTTGATCGGGTTCAGGCTGCGTTGTCACGATTGACTGCAAGAGACAGATATGACTATAAGTACCAACCAATTCTGAAACGTGTCTAGAACGTAATCGGTCCTCGACCGGCTCGCGAGAGCGCGCGTCATTGCTCGTTGGCTAGCTCCGCGAGTAGCGCCTGGGGGCTGATGATGCGTATACCGCGATGCTCTCGGACGGGGAGCATGTGCCGACGATCACCCGACACGATGACATGCACACCCGCGCTCACGCCGCAAGCCAGAACCACGTCGTCGTCGGGATCACCCGTGATCGCCTCGACCTGATCCTTCGGGGCGTCGATGCGCGCCACTGCGATATTCAGTAGAAGCGCCGTAATCTCACGTACTCGGTCGGGCTCGAAGCCGAGCTTCACGGTCAATACACGCTTGAGCTCACCGAGGACCGGATCGGCCAGCACCAGCTCGATACGTCCTTCGATCGATGACTCGATCACACGGCTCGGTGGGCCACCGGCAATAAAAGCCGACACGAGTACGTTTGTGTCGCAGAGCGTGCGCGGGATCACGCGCGCGTTGCACGCAGATCGTCTACCAGCCCTTCGACATCTTCAGGTGCGAGTCCCAGGGTCTCGGCTCGGCTGCGTCCGTACCGCCGCAGGTCCGCGAACCGCTCGTGCTGTACGTGGCGCCGCAGCGCATCGCGTACGACTTCGCTCTTTGTCTTTCCGGTCGCGCGGGCGAGGGCTTCAGCCTCTACAACGAGATCGTCTGGGACGGATACTGAGAGAAGGCGAGACATATGCGATCATCATATCGTACGATCGCCTCCGGCACGAGAGCATCCTTGATCGTTCCACAACTTCGTCTCTGCTGAACTGTTGCGGAGGCATGAGACGATTTGGAGTGGGGGTGTTGCTTTGCTGCAGCCTCCTGTCGACCACGGCAGACGCGGCCAGCCGGACGAGCCATGGATGCCACTGGCGAGGCGAGCGAGTGGTTTTTCGGTCGCCGGCGGGCGTGGTCGTGAAGCACGCTCAGCCCGAGCGCGGTCAGCCGCGCTACGAACAGCGGTCCGAAACGCGCTGGTGGGCGTGCCTTGGTGGAGGGCGGCGCACGTATCTCGGACGAACGACGGCTCGGCCAGCTGCCGATGGCGAACAGGGAGAAACCTATAACGGTTTCCGCTTCGCGGGCAGGTTTCTGGCCTTTCATCAACGGCTCCTGAGCAACTACGGCAACGAAATGGAGGCGATTCTGGAGGCCGATCTGCGCACCGGCAGACGTGCGGTTCTCTGGGCTGTCGCCGGCGAACCGTTGTCGATTCCGCATGTCATCGCATTGCGTGAATTCCAAGCGCCAATCGGTCCGCCGCTCCTGGCCGTTGACGCCCAGGGAGAAGTCGCCTGGGTGATCCGGGATGAGCAGGGCACTCGAATGGTGCTCGTCCACAACCGTCTCGGAATAGGCGTCCTTGCCTCCTATCCGCAGGCTGATGCTGAGCCTACGATCACGAACTTGATGATCTCAAACGGTCAGGTGTCCTGGGTCTACAACGGCACCACGGTGACGGCGGGCGGATAGCGCAAGAGCCGTTGCCAGGTCCCGATCGTGCTGTCGTGCCAAGGGTGCAAACGATGTGCGATTAGGCGCGCGGCGTCAGCCGTCCTCTCGCGCTTGCGCTCACCAACCTTGCGGCTCCGGCCAAGCCGGTCGCATACACTTGAACGGCAACCGCGTTGACCGAGAAGATGGCTTGATCAGCCAATTTCATGCGAGTCGTAGCCTCTCGGCGAGCCTTGCTCAAAGGATTGTAAAGTCCTCAGAAACTAGCGATATGCAGGGAAAATGAGCATCTCAACCAACCAATTCAAAAACGGAAACCACATCGAGGTCGAGGGCACGGTCTTCAAGATCCTCGAGTTCCAGCACGTCAAGCCGGGCAAGGGCGGCGCGTTCGTGCGCACGAAGCTGCGCCGCGCGTCCGACGGCAACGTGATCGACCGCACGTTCCGCGCGGGCGAGAAGTTCCGCTCGGTGCACACGGAGTCGCGGACGATGCAGTTCCTGTACGCGGACGGCAGCGACGCGCACTTCATGGACACGGAGTCCTTCGAGCAGATCGCGATCCCGGAGCGCGCGGTGGCTGATCCGCTGCGCTGGATCACGCCGAGCAGCGAGGTCGACGTGCTGTTCATCGACGGCGAGCCGGGGGACGTGCAGATGCCGAGCGCGGTCGAGCTGGAGGTCGCCCAGACCGACCCTGGACTGCGCGGGGACTCGGTGTCGGGCGGCGGCACCAAGCCGGCGACGCTCGAGACGGGCGCGGTGATCCAGGTGCCGCTGTTCATCGAGCCGGGCCAGCGCATCCGTGTGGACACGCGCTCGGGCGACTACGTCGCGCGCGTCTGAATGCGCCGCTCCGAGCAGCGCCGGGCTGCCGTGATCGCGCTCTACCAGCATGACCTGACGGGGCGCCCGCTGGCGGAGACGCTGCCGCGCGAGTCCTCGCTGTTCGCGCGCGCGCTCGCGCACGCAGCCGCCGACCGCGCGGAGGAGCTCGACGAGGTGATCGACCGCCATGCGCACGGCTGGTCGGTGCAGCGCATCCAGCCGCTCGAGCGCAGCATCATGCGCGTGGCGCTGATCGAGATCCTGCACCCCGACGCGGCGCCCGCCGACGAGCCGATCCCGCCGGAGGGGGCGATCGAGGAGGCGGTCGAGAGCGCCAAGACGTTCTGCGCGTCGGAGGCCGCGGGCTTCGTCAATGGCGTCCTCGCTGCAGTCCTGCGCGAGGTGCGCGAGAATGCGCAGATCTCATGAGCAGCATCGAGCGCCTAGACGAGTTGATTGCGCGCCTGGAGCGCGCCGGCGAGCAGCTGCGCTCCGGCGAGCTCTCGCCCGACGCGGCGGCGACGATGGTGGAGGACTGCGCGGCGCTCGCGACGCAGGCGGCGGCAGAGCTGGAGCAGCTGACGCGCGCCGAGGTTCACGCTCCGGCACCCGGCCAGGACTCGCTTCTATAGGAACCCTGCCGTCCATCGACCCGCCGAGCACCCGTCCGCCTGACGAGGCGCGCGCGAGCTACCCCGACCACCTGCGCGAGGAGGTCGAGCGCTATCTCGCGCAGCTGAGCTTCTCCGAGGAGCCGATCACGCAGGGCCTGGACGAGGCGATGCGCTACTCGCTGCTGGCCGGCGGCAAGCGCATCCGGCCCGTGCTCGCGCTCGCGACGGCGCGCACGGTCGGCCTGGAGCAGCGCGAGGTGCTGCCGCTGGCGGGAGCGATCGAGCTGATCCACACCTACTCGCTGATCCACGACGACCTGCCGGCGATGGACGACGACGCGCTGCGCAGGGGCGCGCCGACGTGTCACGTGAAGTTCGGCGAGGACGTCGCGATCCTGGCCGGCGACGGCCTGTACGCGGAGGCGTTCCGCCATCTGCTGACCCGCCAGCGTTCGGCGCCCGAGCGCGTGCTCGCCGCCGCCGCGGAGCTGGCGGCGGCCACCGGCGTCAACGGCATGGTCGGCGGGCAGTACGCCGACGTGAAGGCGCACCACGCCTCGGGGCCGGTTTCCCTGCGGCGGCTGCACGAGCTGAAGACTGGACGTCTGATCGGCGCGTCCGTGCTCTGCGTACTACTGTTGACGGGGATCGAAGATGAGTCCGAGACGGCTCCGTTCCGCCGCTTTGCGGCGGAGCTCGGCGTCCTGTTTCAGATCGTGGACGACATTCTCGACGTAACAGGCACCGACGATGCACTTGGAAAGCCACGAGGTAGCGATGAGCGTCACGGGAAGCGCACGTACGTGAGCGAGTTCGGGATCGAGCGCGCGAAGGAGCTCGCGGCGGAATCGCACCGGATGGCGCGTGACGCGCTCGCGGAGGTCGCAAGCCACGCCCCCGCCGCGGACGCGACCGCCGAGCTCGAGGGAATCGCCGACTTCATCTACACCCGCACCTCATGAGCCTGCTCGAGAACATCGACGGGCCCGAGGATCTGCGCGAGCTCTCCGAGCAGGATCTGGCGCAGCTCGCGCAGGAGGTGCGCGAGCACATCATCGACACCGTCGGGGAGATCGGCGGGCACTTCGGCGCGAACCTGGGCACGTGCGAGCTGGCGGTCGCGCTGCACTCGGTGCTGGAGTCCCCGCGCGACAAGATCCTGTGGGACGTCGGCCACCAGGCCTACCCGCACAAGGTGCTCACGGGCAGGCGCGACCAGCTGAGCACGATCCGCCAGTACAACGGCCTCGCGCCGTTCTGCTCGATCGCGGAGTCCCCGCACGACATCATGGGCGCCGGCCACGCCTCGACCTCGATCGGCTACGCGGTCGGGATCAAGGAGGGCATGCGCCACCTCGACTCGGCCGAGGACGGCAAGGTCGTGGCGGTGATCGGCGACGGCGCGATGACGGGCGGCGTGGCGTTCGAGGCGATCGGGCAGGCCGGCGGCCTGGGCACGCCGATCGTGGTCGTGCTCAACGACAACGGCATGTCGATCGCGCCCAACGTGGGCGCGCTGTCGCGCTACTTCAACCGCGTTCGGCTGAACCCGAAGCTGTGGCGCGCGCGCTCGGGCGTCGAGGGCGGGCTGACGCGCCTGCCGATCGGGATCGGCTCCGCGTTCGAGCGCCTGGGCCCGCACCTGAAGGAGTCGATCAAGGCGTTCTGGGCGCCCGGCCTGTGGTGGGAGGAGCTCGACTGGGCGTACATGGGCGTGATCGACGGCCACGACGTGCGCGCGCTGCGCGAGGCGCTGCGCGAGGCGCTCGCTGCGCAGCGCCCCGTGGTCGTGCACATCGCCACGGTCAAGGGCAAGGGCTTCGCGCCGGCCGAGGAGGGCGGCCTGGAGGGGATGGAGAAGTGGCACGCGGCCAAGCCCAACTCGATCACCAACGGCATGCCCACCAAGCCGGCCGTCGCGAAGGCCAACGGCTCGCGGGCGAAGATCGTGCAGGCGCCGCCGCCCCAGTACACACAGGTGTTCGGCGAAGCGCTCGTGCGCGAATGCGAGCGCGACGAGCGCGTGGTGGGGATCACCGCGGCGATGAACTCCGGCACCGGCCTGAGCATCCTGCAGAAGGCGATGCCAGATCGCTACTTCGATGTCGGCATCGCCGAGCAGCAGGCGATCCTGTTCGCCGCCGGGCTGGCGCTCGAGGGCGTCAAGCCGGTCGCTGCGATCTACTCGACGTTCCTGCAGCGCGCCTACGACCAGATCGTGCACGACGTGTGCCTGCAGAGGCTGAACGTGGTGTTCGCGATGGATCGCGCGGGACTCGTCGGCGACGATGGCCCCACCCATCACGGGGTGTTCGACATCGCCTACCTGCGCTGCCTGCCGAACATGGTGCTGATGGCGCCGCGCGACGAGGCGATGCTGGTGCACATGCTGCGCACAGCGATCGAGTACGACGGTCCGATCGCGCTGCGCTACCCGCGCGGCGAGGGCGTCGGCGTGGACGTGCCCGAGGAGGGCAAGGCGATCGCGATCGGCACCGGCGAGATCCTGTGCGAGGCCGAGGCCGCGTCGGGGTCCGCGCATGCCGGCAGGCGCGTCGCGCTGATCGGCTACGGGTCGGGCGTCGCCAAGGCGCTGAGCGCGGCCGAGCTGCTGCGCGGCCACGAAATCGCTGTGACCGTGGTGGACGCGCGCTTCGCCAAGCCGATCGACGCGGGCCTGATGGCCCAGCTCGCGGCCGAGCACGACCTGCTTGTAACGGTCGAGGAGGGAGCGCTCGCCGGCGGCTTCGGCTCCGCCGTGTGGGAGACGCTCAACGACGCCGGTGTCACGCCGCGCATCCTCAGGGTGGGGCTGCCCGATCGCTACGTCACGCACGGCAAGCCCGCGCTGCTGCACGAGGAGGTCGGCTTCACCGGCGAGCGCATCGCCGAGCGCGTCGCCGCCGCGATCTCCGATCCCGCCCGCAGACGTATCGTGGCTTAAATGAAACGACCCGCCGGGGAGAGCGGGCCGTTTCGGGAGGAGGGATTCAGGAGAGTCATGCTGCGCTCTCGATCGATACTCATAATGCCCGGCTCGCACCGCCGTGTGTGTGACATCGCTCACATAGACCGAATCAACGCTCCGCGGCGCGCTTGTGCAAGGGTTTGCCGTTGATGGACAAGCGCCGCCTGGACACCCTGCTGGCCGAGCGCGGGCTGTTCCCGTCGCGCAGCCGCGCTGCGGCGTCGGTGATGGCCGGGGAGGTGTTCCTGGAACCCGCGCGCCCCGGCGAGCGCCGCGCGGTCAAGCCCGGCGAGCTGGTGGACGTCGAGACGCAGGTACGTGTCGCCGAGCGCCCCGCGTTCGTCTCCCGCGGCGGCACCAAGCTCGCCAACGCGCTCGACGCGTGCGGCCTGGAGGTCGCGGGCAGGCGTGCGCTCGACGTCGGCGCCTCCACGGGCGGCTTCACCGACTGCCTGCTGCAGCGCGGCGCATGCGAGGTGATCGCGGTGGACGTGGGCTACGGGATCCTCGACTATCGCCTGCGCAGCGACGAGCGCGTGTCGGTGCTGGAGCGCACCAACGCGCGCGCGCTCACGTCCGCGACGCTGCCTGCGCCGCGGGCCGGGGTCGACGCGCCACTGGACCTGGCGACGGTGGACGTGTCGTTCATCTCGCTCGCCAAGGTGCTGCCGGGGGTGCTCGGCTGCCTCGACGCCGGTTACGACGTGCTGGCGCTGGTCAAGCCGCAGTTCGAGCTGGGGCGCGGGCGCGTCGGCAAAGGCGGCGTGGTGCGCGCCGCGGAGGACCGGCGCGAGGCGCTGGTCGGCGCGGGCGAGGCGGCGCTGCGCGCGGGCGCGGCGGTCGTCGGCTACTACTCCTCGGGGCTGCCCGGTCCCAAGGGCAACCGCGAGACGTTCGTGTGGCTGGCCGACCCGGAGAGCGGGCGCGGCACGCGCGAGCCGGAGCCGCTCGAGCGGATGGCGCGCGAGGTCGAGCCATGAGGGACGCCGGCGCCGCGCGTGAGATGACGGTCTTCACCCACCGTCGCCCGAACGACACCGAGGCGGCGCTGAGGCTGTTCGTGGAGCGCGCGGCACAGGCGGGCGTCACGCTGCGGATGGACGCGGATGAGACGCGCAAGCACGGCTTCGTGGCCGGTCCCGGCGTCGCTGTGGACGCGCCCGCCAAGGACGAGGTCGAGCTGTGCGTGGTGCTAGGCGGCGATGGCACGATCCTGCGCGCGCTGCGGCGCTACGCGGGCACCGGCGTGCCCGTGTTCGCGATCAACTTCGGCGAGATCGGCTTTCTGGCGACGGTCGAGCCGCAGGACATCGAGGACGGCATCGCGCGCGCGCTCGGTGGCGACTTCGAGCTGCTGCGGCTGCCCGCGATCGTGCTGGAGATGCCCGACGGCTCGCAGCTGTCGGTGCCGCAGACGGCGATCAACGATGTGGCGATCCATCGCAAGGTCGGCGAGCGCGTCGCCGAGATCGCGTACGCGCTCGACGGCGAGGAGGCGGGCAGCGTGCGCTGCGACGGGCTGGTGGTTGCGACCCCCGCGGGCTCGACCGGCTACAACCTCGCCAACGGCGGCCCCGTGATGGCGTGGGGCGTGGAGGGCTTCGTGGTGTCGTTCATCGCGCCCCACTCGATCTCCGCGCGCGCGCTCGTGGTCGCGCCCGGCGACCGCCTGACGATCCACAACCGCTCGCGCGAGCCGCTCGACGTGGCCGTTGACGGGCGCCCCGGCGGGGAGCTTCCGGCGGACGGGCGCATCGAGGCGCGCTTCGTCAACGACGTCGGCACGATCGCCCAGCTGCCCGGCTCGTCGTTCTACCGGCGGCTGCGCGAGAAGTTCGGGCGCCTGGCCAGCTGACGCTCAGGCGACCTGCGCGCCGTGGTGCGCGTCGGCGCCTGTGTCCTGGCTGGGGCTGGTGCGCTGCATCGAGGCGATGAACTCGTCGAGCTGGGCTCGCGAGAAGCGGCGCTGGCCGCCGGGGGTGCGGTAGCAGTCGATGTGGCCGGCGTCCGTCCAGCGGCGGACGGTTGCGAGCGACACGCCCACGTAGCGGGCGGCCTGAGAGCTGGTGAAGACGAGCTGGCGCTCGTTGCGCTGCGTCGGGGAGATGGACAGGGGCATGTGCCGGCCTCGATCGGTAGGGGTCGCCCAATGTGTCGTCCAAAAGCGGCGGGAACTTGAGCGCCGCAGAGCTTTGTCGGCTTTTCCGTCCAGGCTCCTGCATCTGCAAACATTCGTGCACAAAGCTACGCGGGCTGGACTAATCAGCACTGTTCAGCTACTATCCTCCGTAAACCTAGTCAAAGCGGTCCAATTCCTGCGTATGGAGACAAGGGGTGGTGGGGGCCGCGAAGTTCCCCCAAAAGCGCTGGATAAAGGAGACCACATGGCTCAGCCTCACGCGAATCAGCCTCACGCGAATCAGCCGCACGCGAATCAGCCGCACGCCAACTGAGCGCCGGTTCGTAGCTAGAGCTTCGAGGGCGTCGCGCGGCATGCGCGGCGTCCTCTTTCTTTTTGGGCGCTCGTTTCTCGCCCGCCGCGCCTAGTCGCGGCGCAGCGTTGTCAAGCGCTCGCGCGCTCGCGAGACGGGCCCTGGCGCGGCGACGTGCGAGCCGCCGGCCATGTCGCGTACGCGGCGCTCGAATTCGAGGTCGGCCTCGAAGTCGGTGTCCTCGCCGAACGCGGGGCCCTCGCGATCGAGCAGCGCGATGAAAGTCTCGACCAGCTCCTCGTCGAGCTGGCCGTTCTTGGCGGCGTGGCGCAGCTCGGTCATCGCTTCCTGGTAGCTCATCGGCGAGCGGTAGCTGCCACGGCTGGCCATCGTGTGGTAGGTGCAGCAGATCGCGAGGATGCGCGACGCCAGCGGGATCTCTTTGCCGATCAGCCCGGCCGGATAGCCGCCGCCGTCGACGCGCTCGTGGTGGTAGAGGATCGCCTCGGCGGCGGCGCCGTAGCCGTCGAGCGCGCCCACCAGTTCGGCCCCGTCCTGCGGGTGGCGCCTGACGATCTCCTGGTCCTCGGGGCTGACGACATCCGCGTGCAGCACGTTGTCGGGCCACGTGAACTTGCCGATGTCGTGGAGCAGCCCGGCGGTGCGCACGTCTTCCTGCACGTCCTCGCCGCAGCCGAGCTTACGGGCGAGCGCCTCGGAGTAGTGGGCGACCGCGGAGGCGTGGCGGGCGGTGGTGGGGTCCCGCATGCCGAGCGCGCGCACGAGCGTCCTCAGAACGCCCATCTGCAGCGACACGAGGCGCACGGTGCGACCCTGCAGTTTCTCGGCGCGGTCCTCGGAGCGCAGCAGCGCGACGGTGAGGTGGCGGAAGATCAGCAGTACGGGGATCGCGGCGAACAGCGCCGGCAGGCCGGCGCTGCGGTAGGCGAGCACGAGCAGCGTCGAGACGACGCCGACGGCGAGCTCGCCGGGGAGCAGCGGCAGGAACAGCTCGGTTACCAGGCGCGGCAGCTGGCGTCCCTCCCTGATGCGCAGCTCCAGCGCGAACAGCGCGAAGTTGAGCACCAGCAGCACGATCAGCGCGCCGAGCACGATCAGCCCGAAGATGGTGCTCTGCGAGGCGTGCTGCACGTGCGCCACGCCGCTGACTTCGCTGCTCAGGGCGCGCACGGTCAGGCCGCCCGCGTAGGGCGCGACCGCGTACATGCAGAGGTTGTTCAGCCACTGCGCGAGCGGGCGGCGGGCGGCGGCCGAGTGCACGATCATCGCGGCGATCCCGCATGCCGCCGCGGGCGCCGGCCCGAGCAGCCCCATCGCGAGCACCATTGCGCCCAGCGACGCGCTCAGCACGCCGTGGCTGGTCTCGACCGTGAACAGCTCGCCGGCGAACGCGAGCACCAGCAGCAGCACCACGAGCGCCAGCGGCTGCCATTCGTCGGGGTGTGAGAACCACACGGCCGAGAAGACCGTGCCCGCCAGGAGCAGGACCTCGGCCGCCCAGAACAGGCGTCTCGTGAGCTTGGGTGCAGGCATCGCGGGCTCTGTCGTCCTTTTCGACCGGCCCGGCGTGGTACTTGAGGTGACGTGCGAGCGCCACGGGGGTGCAGCTAGTCGGCTGCGGGCTCCCGCGGCTCGAGCCCGCCCGCCATCACGCGCACGAACGCGGCGCTCGCCGCCGCCGTGCCCAGGCCCAGCACCAGGAACGCGGTGCGCGGCGAGCTGAGCGCGACCAGCGCGCCGCCGAGCGGTAGCCCGAATGCGAGGCACACCGCGGACAGCGATTCCACAGCGCCCATCAGCCGCCCGTGCAGGGGCTGCGGCGTGAGCCGCTGCACGAGGCTGATCAGCGACGGCCACTCCAGGCCGTTGCCGATGCCGCCGATCAGCGATGCGACGCACGCGAGCGCGAGCGATCCGGACAGCCAGAAGCCGATGAACGCGAGCCCGAGCGCGAGCACGCCGCCCGTCAGCATCGCGCCCAGGTGCCGCCGCCCCGAGCGGGCGAAGACGATGCTGGCGAGCACCGCGCCGGCGCCCCACGCGGTCACGAGCAGGCCGTAGCCGCGATCGCCTGCGTGCAGCGTGGCCTTCGCGTAGGAGACCTCGATGGGGCTGCCGGCCTGGATGAACAGCAGCGCGATCGCCTCCGCCACCAGCAGCCCGCGCAGCGCCGGGGCGGCTTTGATGTGCGCCCACGCGGCGCGCAGGCGCGCGCGCACCGAGTCGCCGCCGGCTTCCTCCACATGGGGGTGCAGGTCGATCAGCAGCGCGCCGCAGGCCAGGAACGAGCCGACGTCCACGAACAGCGCGGACGGCGCCCCCGCCGCGGCGACCACGGCGCTGCCGATGAACGGGCCGCCGACGAACGCGATCGAGAAGCCGACGTTGAGCGCCGCGTTGGCCTTGCGCTCGGCCTCCTGCGCTTCCTCCTCGACGGCCTCGGCGGTGAGCGTTGTGGCGCCCGGCCGGGCTTGCGCCTGCTCGCGCGCGACGCGCGCCACCTCCGCGCGCAGCAGCGAGCTGGCGGCCAGCGCGGCGGTGCCGTCGAGCAGCGCCAGGAGCAGCACCCCGGGCAGCCAGAAGTGCCACAGCAGGACCGCGAGCGCCGCCGTGGCGAGCGCCTCGAAGAAGTACAGCCCGCTCAGCTCGTGGCGGTGCTCGGACGCCTCCACGCGCGCGACCACCATGGGCACGAGGAACGCCGGCAGCGCCTGCCAGGCGAGCAGCAGCGCAGCCACCGCGAGCGCGTTGTGCGTGTGGTCGAACACCGCCAGCGACAGCGCCACGAGGCCCACCCAGGAGCCGAGGCGGTTGACCGTGTAGGCGGCGATGATCCGGCGCAGCCGCGCCGACAGGGTGGATGGCACGCCGCCACGCTAGCGTCTTGCCGACAGATCCACCACGTGCACGCCGGGCAGGCGCCGCGCGAGGATCTCGGCGAGGGCGCTCGGATCGGCTTCGCGCAGCGGGCCCACGATCACCACCATGCGGCTGCCGCGCGCCTGCTCGAGCGTCCGCGGGACCGTGTCGGCCTCCAGGAACACGGTCTCCTCGGGCAGCCGCTGGGTGAGGCGGTCGAGCAGCGCCGCGCGCCTGGCAGCCTCCGCGCCGGCGATCACCACGCGCGAGCTGACCTCCTGCGCGTCAGGCCCGGCGTCGGCTGTGCCCTGCGGCCCCCCGGCGCGCGTTTCGCTGTCACCCCCCATCAATTGGAAATGATCCGCCCCTTAGGCTTGTTTGTATGTAGGGTCGATGGTGCCGATCGTGTCGTCCCAAAAGGGAAACCGTTCGTCGTCCCAAAGGTGCGCAGGGATGTCGTCCCTTGCAGACGTTGGATCAGTCCTGTCCACTCGCTACCGTCCATCGGATGGAGGCGGGCACACCAGGAGTCAGCAGACCGATCGACGTGATCATCGCCGACGACCACGCGGTCGTGCGCGACGGCATCCGCGCGGTGCTGCAGCGCGAGGGCGGCGAGTTTCGGGTCGTGGCCGAAGCGGCGGACATCCCGTCGATGATCCGCGAGGTGCGCGAGCACAAGCCGGACCTGCTGACGCTCGATTTGACGATGCCCGGCGGCTCGAGTCTCGGCGCGCTGCCCTCGTGCTTCATTTCCCATCCGACGCTGGCCGTGGCGATCCTGACGATGCGCGAGGACCCCGAGTATGCGCGCCAGGCGCTGAGGGCGGGCGCGCGCAGCTACGTGCTCAAGGAGGCCGAGCCGGCGGAGCTCCTGCAGGCGTTCCGTCTGGCGGTCGCGGGCGGCAACTACCTGCACCCGCGCCTGGGCGCGCTGATGGCCACGGGCGAGGACGGCGTCACCGACGGCGTGGTGCTGTCCGAGCGCGAGCGCGAGGTGGTGCGGCTGATCGCCAACGGCTACACCAACCCGGAGATCGCCGAGCAGCTGAACGTGGCCGAGCGCACGGTCAAGACCTACCGCGCGCGGGCGATCGAGAAGCTTGGCTTCTCATCGCGCGCGGAGATAACCGCGTACGTGCGCCGCACAGGCCTGGCTGACTGACGACCCGCTCGACCGGCAGCCCGCAGCCTGTACCCTGACTGCATGGCCTCCTCGGGATCGACGGTCCCCGCCGAGGGCTACCGGCTGACGGACATCTCGCCGCGAGCCTTCCAGCATCCGGCCGACCGCGCGGCGACGGCGGCGCTGGGCTCGATCCCGTATCTGGACACCGTCGTGAGGAAGCTGATCGAGCTGGGCTACGAGCGCGCGCTGCGCCAGAGCTACCTGGGCTCGTCGGTGCGGCTCTCTGAAGACCAGCTGGGCGATGTCTACCGCGAGCACGCGATCGCGTACGCGACGCTGGACATGCCGGACGTGCCGGACCTGTACCTGACGCAGTACCCGACGCCGAACGCGCTGGCGATCGGCGCGAAGCAGCCGATCGTGGTGGTGCAGTCGGAGCTGGTGCACCTGCTGGACGCGCCGCAGCGGCGCGCGGTGCTGGCGCACGAGGCGGCGCACATCCTCTCCGACCACCAGCTGTACCGCACGGCGCTTGCGATCCTGGTGCTGCTGACGCGCAGCGCGCGGCTGCCGCTGCCGCTGGCGCCGGTGCGCTCGGCGCTGATGGAGTGGGGCCGCGCGACGGAGCTGAGCGCGGACCGCGCGGCGGCGCTGGTGACGCGCGACCCGCTGGTGGTGTGCCGCACGCTGATGTCGCTGGCGGCGGGCGCGATGGTGGACGAGCTGGACCTCGACCTGTTCATGCGCCAGGGGCTGGACTACAAAGAGAAGGGTTCGGGCCTGGAGCGCCTGACGCGCCTGATGATCGACCTGGGTGTGACGCACCCGATGCCGGTGAAGCGCACGCACGAGCTGATGGAGTGGGTGCGCTCGGGCGAGTTCGATCGCATCGTCGGCGGCGAGTACCCGCGTCGCAGCGAGCCGGCGGACCCGCGCTCGGACAGCAGCGAGGCGGTGACGTTCTACGCGGAGCGCATCCGTGACGGCTTTCGCGACGCGGGCGAGTCGATCAACTCGGTCGGCAAGCAGCTCGCGGGCTGGCTGCGCCGCGACGGTGACGATGACGTGGACGATCTGCCCGTGGACGAGGACTAGGCTGGCGGCACACTGGCGCTGGGGCGCCCCGTGAGCGGCACGGTCAACCGCACGATCGTGCCCTGTTCAGGTGCGCGCGCCCATTCGAGCTCGCCCCTGACGAGCTCGGCGCGCTCGCGCATGCCGGACATGCCGAAGCCGCCCTCGAGGCCGTCGCCGCGGGGGCCGAGGCGCGTGGCGTCGGGCAGCCCGCGCCCGTCGTCGGTGACCGCCGCGGTGAGCACGCCGCCCTGCTCGCTGATGCCGATCACGGCTTTGGTGGCCTGCGCGTGGCGGCTGACGTTGGTGAGCGCCTCCTGCACGACGCGGTAGATGGTGCTCTCGAGCTCGGGGTCCAGGCGCTGGCCGTAATCGCCGATCTGGATCTCGGTCTTGACTTCGAGGCCGTCGATCGCCTGTGCGCGCCGGGCGAGCGCCTCGAGCGCGGCGGCCAGGCCGAGGTCGTCGAGCGCGGCGGGGCGAAGCTCCGTGATGAGGTGGCGCAGGCCGTCGATCTCGGTGCCGAGGCCCTCGAGCGCGGCGTCGACGGCCTGGCTGAGCGTCTGCGTGTCGCCCTGGTCGCGCGCGTTGGCGAGCTGCAGGCGCAGCGCGCCGATGCCCTGGATGCTCTCGTCGTGGATCTCGCGCGCCCAGCGTGTGCGCTCGCGCTCGCGCGCCTCCATGCCGTAGCGCAGGCGTTCGATCTCGACGGAGCGCTCGGCGGCGAGCCGCTGGGCGACGCTGGAGGCGAACGCGCTGAGCGCCTGGCGGTCGGGGTCGCGGAAGCCGCCGTCGGTGCGCAGCGCGATCACGAGGCCGCCGCCGTAGCCCTCCATGGCGAGCGGCTCCACCAGCGCGGCGCGCGCTTCGAGGCCGAGTTCGTGCAGCCATGCGGCTTCATCGCCGCGGGGACGGTCGAGCGAGACGGCGCGGCCCTGCAGGTACAGCGAGCCGAGCGCGCTGCCCTGCACGGGCATGATGCGCTTGCGCACGGCGGCGGCGCCGCTGCTGGCGGCGACGCGCAGCTCGCCGCGCTCCTCGATCACGACGAGCAGGGCGCTCGCGTCGAGCAGCGCGAGCCCGCGGTCGGCCATCAGCCGCAGCAGCCACAACTCTGATCCGGAGAGCACTGCCCCAGATTATGAGCTTCCGGCGCGTCCGACCACGGGCGGGTCCTCGGCGCGGGTGCGAGCGCCCTGCGGCTGCGGCGTCTGCGGCGCGGGCGGGTCCTCGTCGGGCGGCGGCAGCTGGGGTGCGGCGGAGTCGCCGTTGATGCTGGCGATGGCGGCGCGCGCCTGCGCGAGCAGATCATCGACGCTCGTGTCGCGGCGCCATGCCGCGAGCCCGACGGAGATCTCCAGCGGCCGGCGGGCGCCGCCGGCTTCGACCTTGATCGTGCGCATGCGCTCGAGCGCGCGCCTGGCGACGGCCTCGCCGCGCGCGCTGTCGGCGCCGGGCAGGATGATCAGCAGGTCTCGGCGGGGCTCGCGCTCGTGGTGTGCGCCGCGCGTGTCGTGCTCGTCGGGCTCGTGCCCGTCCTCGATCTGCGCGATGCGGTCGAAGCGGCGCAGTTCGCGGCGCAGCGCGGCGGCGACATAGGCGACGGTCTGCTCGCGCAGCTCGGCGCCGTGCTCGCGCGCCATCTGGTCGAGGTTCTCGATCCGAACGAGCAGGCAGCTGAGTCCCGAGCCGTAGCGTTCGGCGCGGTTGATCTCCTCGTCGAGGCGCTCGCGCGCGGCGGCCGGGCCCAGGCAGTCGAGCGCCCCGGGCGGGGACGGATCGATGCGTGGATTGGTGTCGCTGGCTGCCATGCCTTAGCGGACGAGAGTGTACGCGGGTGAGAGGCCCCTCCTGGGCCGATTTGGATGATTATGAGTGGGAGTGCGGGCGGTGGCAAGCCGCGCACGCGCACGCCCAGGGTCGGTGAGGGACGGCGCGCGCACGTGCGATCCCCCCTTCGGGGGACGATGCCGTCCCCGGGCGCTGCTAGACCACGTGGCGTGCTGCAAGAGCTGCGTGTCGAGAACCTGCTGCTGATCGAGCGGGCGGAGCTGTGTCTTGCGCCGGGGCTGAACGTGCTCACGGGCGAGACGGGCGCCGGCAAGACGGTGCTGGCGCATGCGCTGGATCTGCTGCTGGGCGGGCGCGCGCGGCCGGGGATCGTGCGCCCGGGCGCGGGCGAGGCGTACGTGGAGGGGGTGTTCGACCTGCCGCAGGCGCTGCGCGAGCGGTTGGGCGAGCGCCTGGCGCCGGATGCGCAGGATCTGACGCTGGCGCGCCGGGTTGGGACGGATGGGCGCACGCGCGCCTACCTGAACGGCCGCTCGGCGGCTGTCTCCGACCTGCGCGACGTTGGCGGCGCGCTGCTGGCGTTCTACGGCCAGCACGAGCACCGCAAGCTGACGCTGTCGGCGGCGCAGCTGGAGATCCTCGACAGCCTGTGCGCGGGCGACCACGGCGCGCGCCTGCGCGCGTGCGCGGCGGCGTTCGCGCGGACACGTGAGCTGGAGGGGCGGCTGGTGCGGCTGCGCGAGCTGTCCTCGCAGCGCGAGCGCGAGCTGGACCTGCTGGCGTATGAGCTGGGCGAGATCGACGCGGTGGCGCCGGACGAGCGCGAGCACGAGCAGCTGCTGCTGGTGCGCGAGCGGCTGCGCCGGCTGGATGCGCTGCGCGCGGCGGCGGGCACGGGCGCGGATGCGCTGGCGCCCGACTCGGGCGAGGCGGTGAGCGCCGCGCAGCTGGTGGCGGGCGCCGTGGGGGCGTTGGACGCGCTGGCGGGCGTGGACCCGGCGCTGGACGCGCTCGCGGAGCGGATGCGCGGCCTTGCGATCGAGTCGCGGGATCTGGCGGGTGAGCTGCGCGACTACTGCGAGCGGGCGGGCCTGCACGGGCTGGCATCGTCGCCCGAGGGCGAGGAGGCGCTCGCGCGCCTCGGCGAGGACGTATCGCTGGACGCGCTCGAACAGCGCCTGGAGGCGATCGAGCGGCTCGCGCGCAAGCATGGCGGCAGCGTGCGTGCGGTGCTCGACTACGAGGCGCAGGCGCGCGCCCGCCACGACGAGCTGGAGGGCGCGGAGGTGGCGCTTGAGAACGCGACCGCGGAGCTGGCCGAGGCCCGCGCGGAGCTCGAGCGCCACGTGCGCGCGGTGCGCAAGGCGCGCGGCGCGGCGGCGGCGGGCTTCGCGGAGGCGGTGCGCGAGCAGCTGGCGTCGCTGGCGATGGCGGAGGCGACGTTCGAGGTGCGGCTGGGCGAGCGCGAGCCGGGCCCGACGGGCGGCGACACGGTGGAGCTCATGATCGCGCCGAACCCGGGCGTGCCGGCGGGCCCGCTGCGCGAGATCGCCTCCGGCGGCGAGCTCTCGCGCGTGATGCTCGCGATCATGGGCGTCGCCGGCGCCTCGGCGGCGGATGCGACGCTCGTGTTCGACGAGGTCGACGCTGGCATCGGCGGCCAGACGGCCCGCGCGGTGGGCGCGCGGCTGCGCGAGCTGGGCCGGCGCAGGCAGGTGCTGTGCATCACGCACCTGCCGCAGATCGCCTCGCTGGGCGCGCGCCACTTCTCGATCGTCAAGGACACGGGGGCGGAGCCGACCCGCACGACGGTCGTGCAGCTGGGCGAGCCGGACGTGGTCGCCGAGCTGGTGCGCATGCTCGGCGCCGACACCGACGACAGCGTCGCGAAGCGGCACGCGCGCGACCTGCGCCGCGCGGCCTGATCGCCTGCATACATCGCGTTTCGGGCGTGCGGGCGTTACTCTCGCAAGTGTGGCGGTAACGCGACCGATAGAGCCGGCGCTCGAATCCGCGGTTACCATCGCCGGACCGGTGCGCCCGGGCAGGCGCACGAAGATGCTCGTCAGGCACCTGGTGCGCGGCGACGTGGCGCTGATCGACCACCTGGACATCGACCGTGTCTCGGCCGAGGAGCTGATCGCGGCGGGCGCGTACGCGGTGCTCAACTGCAGGCCGTCCTCCGGTGGCACCTACCCCAACCTGGGGCCGCAGCTGCTGGTGGAGGCGGGCGTCGTGCTGATCGACCTGCCTGACGACGCGCTGTTCGACACGCTGTCCGACGGCGATCCGCTCGTGATCAGCATCCCCGCGGCCGCCGCAGGGAGCGGCACGGCGCGCGCGGAGGTCCTGCGCCGGGGGGAGCTGCTGGCGGTCGGCGAAGTGCTCGACCGCGAGCGCGTGTGCGCGGAAACGGAGCTGCGCCGCCGCGAGATCGGCGAGGCGCTGGAGCGCTTCGCGCACAACACGATCGAGCACATGCGCGAGGAGCGCGAGCTGCTCGCCGGCCGGATCCAGCTGCCGCGCTTCGCGACGGACTTCCGCGACCGCTCGATCCTGGTGGTGGTGCGCGGTGTGGGCCACCAGAAGGACCTGCGCGCGCTGCGTCCGTTCATCCGCGATCGGCGTCCGGTGATCGTGGCGGTGGACGGCGGCGCCGACGCGGTGCTGGAGGCGGGGCTGACGCCGAGCATGATCGTCGGCGACATGGACTCGGCCAGCGAGGCGGCGCTGCGCTGCGGCGCGGAGCTGGTGGTGCACTCCTACCCGACATCGTCACCGCATGGTCCCGGGACGGGGGAGGGGGACGGGCGCGCGCCGGGCCGCCGGCGGTTGGAGGGGCTGGGCCTGCCGTTCAAGCTGGTGCCAGCGCCCGGCACGAGCCAGGACGTGGCGATGCTGATCGCGGCGGAGAAGGGCGCGCGGCTGATCGTGTCGGTGGGCTCGCAGTTCAACCTGATGGAGTTTCTGGACCGCAACCGCAAAGGCATGTCCTCGACGTTCCTGACGCGGCTGCGCATCGGCGAGATCCTCGTGGACGCGAAGGGCGTGAGCCGCCTGTACCAGCCGCGTCCGGGGCTGACGCCGCTGCTGGTGGTGATCGCGGCGGGGCTGGTCGCGATGGCGGCGGTCGTGTGGATGACGCCGGCGCTGCGCGACGTCGCGGAACTGCTGTGGCTGCGGCTGCAGCTGCTGTTCGGCGCCGGCTGATCCGCGCCGGCTGGCCATGTTCGACTTCCGCTATCACGCGCTGTCCCTCGCTGCCGTTCTGTTCGCGCTGGCGCTCGGCGTGCTGCTGGGCGTGGCGATCGGCGACTCGAACCTCGTGTCCTCCGCCAAGAACGGGATCGTCTCGAACCTCAACTCGGAAGTCAGCGCCTCGCGCCACCAGGCGGGCCAGCTGCAGGAACGGCTGACGGGCGAGGAAGCGTTCGTCAACGGGCTGTACCCGCTGGCGGTGCACGAACTGCTGGCGGGACGCACGATCGGGCTGGTGTTCCTGGGCGGCTCCTCCGACCAGATCGACTCGCTGGTTCGCACCGCGGTGGCGCAGGCGGGTGCCAGCCTGACGACCGTCGTGGCGGTGCGCGAGCCGCTGGCGATGGAAGGGCTCGAGCACGCGGTCGCGGGGACGCACTACGCGTCGCTGGCGAGCTCCGTGGCGCTCGTGGAACGCTTCGGCAAGCTGATCGGCCGCCAGCTGGTGAGCGGCGGGCAGCTGGTCGACCGCGAGCTGATCAGCCGCGTGCGCGGCAGTCTGCTGAGCGCGTTCGACGGCCAGCTGACGCGCCTTGAAGGCCTCGTGGTGGTGCGCGCCGAGCCGAGCGGCATGAGCGATGCGCAGGGCGAAGCGAGCGCTGCGTTCGAGTCGGGCCTGCTGGCGGGCGTGGCCGCCGTGCGCGTGCCCGCGGTGGGTGTCGAGCTGACGAGCGCCAGCCCGTCGCAGATCCCGTGGTACAAAGGCAAGGGCCTGTCGAGCGTCGACGATCTCGACAACCTCGCGGGCCAGGCGGCGCTCGACTACGCGCTCGCGGGAGACGGCGGAAGCTTCGGTGTCAAGTCGACCGCCGATTCGCTGCTGCCGGGTGTCACCACGGGCGCCTCGCAGCCCTGACGGCGCGTCCGCTCGCATCGCTAGCTTCCAGCAATGCGCCCGCTGCCCTTGATCCTCGCTCTCCTCAGCGCGATGCTCCTCGCTCCGGCGCTGCTGCGCGCGCTGGCGGAGGGAGGGCACACGCGACGCAACTACCGCGATCGCGCGCTGCCGTTCCCGTTCGGCGTGTTGACGCTCGCCGCGGCCCTGCTGGCGCTGATCCCGCTGCTGCTCGTGCAGCGGCTCGCCTCCACGCAGCTGCTGCCGGCGCGGCTGCTGCCGATCTGCGTGTACGCGCTGGGCGTGCTCGCGCTGGGGCTGCTCGACGACACGCTCGGGCAGCCGCGGCGCGACGCGAGCGAGGCGCCGGATGGCAGCGGCGCGCCGGATGCCCGCGGCGCGGTCGCGCGCGCAACGCCTGCGGCTCCGCGCGGTTGGCGCGGGCACGGCGCGGCGACGCTGCGCGGCGAGGTCTCGACGGGCATGCTCAAGGCGGCGGGCTCGCTGGGCCTCGCGCTGCTGGCGATGAGCCGTCTCAGCCTGTCCAACGGCCGCTGGCTGCTGGCGACCGCCGTGCTGGTGCTGGCGACGAACGCGTTCAACCTGCTCGACCTGCGCCCGGGCCGCGCGACGAAGGCGTTCGTGCTGCTGGGCGTGGGCCTTGCGATCGGCTCGGCTGACGTGCGCCCGCTGTGGGCGCTCGGCCTGTTCGCGGCGCCGGCGCTCGTGGCGGGCGCGTACGACCTGCGCGAGCGAGCGATGCTGGGGGACACGGGCGCGAACCTGCTGGGGGCGCTGGCGGGCCTGTGGCTGGTGCTGACGCTGTCTGGCACCGGGCAGCTGGTGGCGCTCGCGCTGCTCGCGGCGATCACGGTGTACGGCGAGCTGCGATCGATCTCGGCGCTGGTCGAACGGACTCCGGGGCTGCGCCGGATAGACTCTTGGGGCAGGCCCACATGACCTTGCACCACAGCGACCGACACGCCCAACCTCCCAGCAAGACCCGGTTCATCTTCGTGACCGGCGGCGTCGTCTCCTCGCTCGGCAAGGGCATCGCCGCGGCCTCGCTCGGGCGGCTGCTGGTCTCGCGCGGTCTGACGGTTGGACTGCAGAAGTTCGACCCGTACATCAACGTCGACCCCGGAACGATGTCGCCGTACCAGCACGGCGAGGTGTTCGTGACCGAGGATGGCGCCGAGACGGACCTCGACCTCGGCCACTACGAGCGCTTCACCGACGCCAACACGAGCCACGCCTCGAACGTCACCGCGGGCGGCATCTACGACACGGTGATCCGCCGCGAGCGCCGCGGCGACTACCTCGGCGGCACCGTGCAGGTGGTGCCGCACATCACCGACGAGATCAAGCAGCGGATCGCGCTGATCGCGGAGTCGAGCGACGTCGACTTCGTGATCACGGAGATCGGCGGCACCGTCGGCGACATCGAGTCGCTGCCGTTCCTGGAGGCGATCCGCCAGTTCCCCGTGGACGTGGGGCGCCGGCGCTGCATGTTCATCCACCTGACGCTCGTGCCTTACATCGGCCATGCGGGCGAGTTGAAGACGAAGCCGACGCAGCACTCGGTCAACGAGCTGCGGCGCATCGGCATCGCGCCGGACATGCTGATGTGCCGCTCGGAGGGCTCGCTGTCGAGCGACATCCGCAAGAAGATCGCGCTGTTCGCGAGCCTGCCGATGGAGGCGATCGTGTCGGCGTGCGACGTCGACAACATCTACAAGGTGCCGCTCACGTTTCGCGACCAGGGGGTCGACGACTTCGTGCTGGAGCACTTCGGCCTGGAGGCGGCGGCGCCCGACCTGGCGCGCTGGACGGAGCCGATCGAGCGCGCGGCGCGTGCCACGAGGACGGTGCGGATCGCGCTCGTGGGCAAGTACGTGCAGCTCGAGGACGCCTACCTGTCGGTCTCCGAAGCGCTGCGCCACGCCGCCGCGCTGCAGGACGGGCGCGTGGAGATCGAGTGGATCGATTCGGAGAGCCTGGAGGCTTGCGACGAGCAGGAGATCTACAGGCGCCTGAGCGGCGTCGACGGCATCCTCATCCCGGGCGGCTTCGGCGGGCGCGGGATCGAGGGCAAGATCGAGGCGGCGCGCTTCGCGCGCGAGCAGCGGATCCCCTACCTGGGCATCTGCCTGGGCATGCAGGTGGCGGTGGCGGAGTTCGCGCGCAACGTCGCCGGCATGGAGGGCGCCAACTCGACGGAGTTCGACATCGAGACGCCGTTCCCGGTGATCGACCTGCTGCCGGAGCAGAAGGAAGTGGCGGACCTCGGCGGCACGATGCGCCTGGGTGCCGACCCGATCAAGCTGCACGCGGGCAGCAGGGCGCTGCAGATGTATGGCGAGGCGGTCATCTACGAGCGCCACCGCCACCGCTACGAGGTCAACAACCGCCTGCGCAAGCGCCTGCAGAGCGCCGGGCTGACGGTGTCCGGCACCTCGCCCGACGAGCGCCTGGTCGAGGTGATCGAGCTCGACGAGCACCCGTTCTTCGTGGCCTCGCAGTACCACCCTGAGTTCAAGTCGCGCCCGGAGCGCCCCGCGCCGCTGTTCCGCGACTTCGTCGCCGCGGCGCTGAAAAGCGCGGGCGCGGGCGAGGACGTCGCGGAGCCGTCGCCGTCGCCCTTGCCGACGCCGGCGCAGCGCGCCCGCATGTCTTGACGACTCGCGAGCCTGTGTCGAGACTCAGGGAGCTGGAGCGCCGTTACCTGAACGGGACGTTCGCGGAGCTGTGCCGGATCGAGAGCCCGTCCGGGCGCGAGCGCGCGTGCGCGGAGCGCGTGATCGCGGAGCTGCGCGCGCTCGGCGTGAGGGTGCACGAGGACGACGCCGGGCCGGCGGCGGGATCGGACTGCGGCAACCTGCTCGCGTTCGTCTCCGCGGATCGGCCGAGCGGCTCGGAGGAGGGCGCCAAGCCGGGACATTCGCTGCTGCTGTGCGCGCATCTCGACACGGTGCCGCTGCAGGCGCCGGTGGAGCCGGTGCTGCGCAAAGGCGCCTGGCAGAACGCCAACGAGGGCATCCTGGGCGCCGACAACAAGGCGGCCGTTGCGGTGCTGCTGGCGCTGGCGCGCCACGTTCGCCGCGAGGGCGCGCCGCTGGACGTGGAGCTGCTGTTCACCGTCGGTGAGGAGGCCGCGCTGGCGGGCGCGCGCGAGTTCGACGCCTCGCGCCTGCGCAGCGACTTCGGCTTCGTGTTCGACCACGCCTCGCCGATCGGCGAGGTGGTGATCGACTCGCCGACGCACTACCGCGTGGAGGCGAGCTTCCGCGGCGCGGCCGCGCACGCGGGCATCCGCCCGGAGGACGGGCGCAGCGCGATCCTCGCGGCCTCGCGCGCGGTCGCGTCGATGCAGCTCGGCCGCCTGGACGAGCAGACGACGGTCAACGTCGGCACGATCGCGGGCGGCACGGCGATGAACGTGGTCGCGGAGGAGTGCAAGCTGGTGCTGGAGGCACGCGCGCTGGCGGACGAGCGCGCGGAGGAGGTGGTGGCTCAGATCGTCGACCGCCTGCACGAGGCGGCGAACCTGCCCGACTGCGACTGCGACGTGGACATCAGCGTCGAGCGCACGTTCTCCGGCTACCACCTGCCGGTGGACAGCCGCCCGGTGCGCGTGGCCGAGCACGCGCTGCGCGCGTGCGGGCACGAGCCCGTGCGCATCGCAAGCGGCGGCGGCTCGGACGCGAACGCGCTGATCGCGCAGGGCTTTGCGACGGTGAACCTGGCGAACGGCACCGAGCGCAACCACGAGCCGGGTGAGAGCGTGAGCGAGGTGGCGCTCGAGGAGATGATGGATGTCGCGCTAGCCCTGCTGGACGAGGCCGCGGGTATCGCACCCGCTCCGGCCGTGTAGCTTGCGGCCTCGATGCTGAAGCTGCGCCCCGCAATCGTCGTCGAGACCCGCCGCGCAGGCGCCGACCCCGCCGGCGCCGCGGGCGCGAACGGCGCCGCGCGGCCCGGCGAGGCTGAGCAGCGCCTGGTCGTGGAACTGGCCGGGGACTCGGACTCCACCCAGCCGGGCCGGCGCCGCGAGGCGATCGCCGACGTGGGGCTGGTTGGCCGCACGGAGGTGGGCGACGAAGTGATCGTCAACGTGCAGGCGCTCGACCTGGGTCTCGGCTCGGGCGGCTTCGACGTGGTGCACGTCAACCTCACGCGCGGCCTCGACGGCGAGGGGGATTCGGATCCCACCCACGCCCACGTGATGAAGCTCAACTACTCGAGCCTGCAGCACGCGGTCGAGCCGGTCGAGCGCGAGCCGCTGCAGCTGCCGGTGGAGCGCCCGGTGGCGGTGCTGGCGCTGCACGGCCAGTTGGCGGGCGTCGCATGGGCGTTCGCGCAGGCGGCTCCGGACGCGCGTCTGGGCTACGTGCAGACGGAGGGCGGCGCGCTGCCGGGAAGCCACTCGCACACGGTGCGCACGCTGCGCGAGCGTGGCCTGCTGGCAGGCCACGTGACGGCGGGCGCCGCGTATGGCGGCGACGCCGAGGCGATCACGATCGCGGGGGCGCTGCACCACGGCCTGCGCGTGCTGGGCTGGGACGCGGCGGTGTGCGGGCCGGGGCCGGGGATCGTGGGCTCGAGCTCGCCGCTCGGCCACGGCGGCATGGTGGCGCTGGACGCCGCGCACGTGGCGCTGGCGCTTGAATGCTCGACGCTGCTCGTCGCGCGGATGTCCTCGGGCGACGCGCGCGAGCGCCACCGCGGCCTCTCGCACCACACGCTGACGGTGCTCGACCTGCTGCTGGAGCCGGTGACGGTGGCGCTGCCGGCGGGCGTGCGCTCGCCCGTGGGCGCGGACCTGCGCGCGGGTCTCAGCGCGGTGTTCGGCGGCGCGATGCCGAGCCGCCCGACGGGCGAGCGGACGGGGCTGGCGATCGACGTGGAGCGCCCGGCGCGCATCGCCCGCCACGACTGGCGCCGCGCGACGGTCGACCTGCCGGCGTATGCCGCGAGCGGCCTGCCGGCGGAGACGATGGGCCGCGGCATCGCCGCGGATCCGCTGTTCTTCGGCGCGTCGCTCGCTGGCGGCACGGTGCTGGCGGAGCTCGCCAGCAGGCTCGTCGGCCAGGGAGTCGAGGAGGCATCGTGAGCGGCGCGATCGACGAGTGCACGGATGCGAAGACGCTGATCGGCCTGATGTGGCTGTTGCGCCGTCTGAATCTCTGATTGCACCGTCAAGGAGCGCCGCTGGCGTCAGCGAAGCTCATGGGATGACGCTGCTGGAGACGGCCGCGCCCGCGGTCGAGCCTGACCTCGGGTCGCTGCTGCTGGACTTCCTCGCCTACCTGGAGCTGGAGCGCGGCCTGTCGCGCAACACGCTGGAGGCCTACCGTACGGATCTGCTGCAGCTCGATGTGTTCCTGCGCCGCCGCCGCGTGGCGCCGGCGCGCGCGACGCACGGCGATCTGGCGGCGTTCCTGTCGGAGCTGAGCGTCGCGCCGAGCACACTCGCGCGCAAGGTCGCGTGCCTGCGCTCGTTCTACCGCTACCTGCGCCGCGAGGGCACGCTCGAACACGACCCCACGGCGGACCTGCGCGGCCCGCGCAAGCCGCAGCGGCTGCCGCGGGTGCTGACGCGCGAGCAGGTGGCGCGGCTGTTGGAGCAGCCGCGGGGCACCGACCCGCTGGCGCTGCGCGACCGCGCGCTGCTGGAGGTGATGTATGCGTGCGGGCTGCGCGCGTCGGAGGTGGTGGGGCTCGAGGCGCAGGACGTGGACATGGACGAGGGGCTGCTGTGCGCGCGCGGCAAGGGCTCCAAGGAGCGCATCGTGCCGGTGGGCCGCCAGGCGGTCGCGGCGCTGCGCGCGTACTGCCGCGGCGGGCGCCCGATGCTGGTGTCCTCGCCGGGCCGCGCCGCGCAGTCGGCGAGCGCTCGTCCGCCCACCCAGCTGTTCGTGAACAGCCGCGGCGCCGGCCTGACGCGCCAGGGCCTGTACAAGATCGTGCAGGGGCACGCGCGCCGGGCGGGCCTGGACGAGCGGATGAGCCCGCACACGCTGCGCCACAGCTTCGCCACGCACCTGCTGGCGGGCGGCTGCGACCTGCGCTCGCTGCAGGAGATGCTCGGCCACGCGGACCTGGCGACGACGCAGGTGTACACGCACCTGTCGGCGGAGCGCCTCAAGCACGCGTACTTCAATGCGCACCCGCGCGCAACGCGCGCGCCATAGGCGTGCACGACTTCGGGCCAGCCGCCCGTCCCGCACGGCGGGCGTTCGTGCTCGTGATCGACGCGTGCGGCGTGGGCGCGCTGCCCGACGCGGACGCGTATGGAGACGCGGGCACGAACACGCTGGTGCACCTGGCGGAGGCGGTGGGCGGCCTGCGGCTGCCGGTGCTGGGCTCGCTGGGCCTCGGCTCGATCGTCCCGGTGCGCGGCGTGGCCCCGAGCGCGCAGCCTGCGATCCACGGCCGCCTGCACCCGCTGGGACCGGGCAAGGACTCGATCAGCGGCCACTGGGAGCTGATGGGCGTGGTGGCGGAGCGGGCGCTGCCAACCTACCCGGAGGGCTTCCCGCCGCGGGTTCTGGCGCGGCTGCGCGAGGCGACGGGTCGCGAGCTGATCTGCAACCGGCCGGACAACGGCCTGGCGGCGATCGAGCGGTTTGGCGCCGAGCACCTGCGTACGGGCGCGCTGATCGTGTACACGTCGCAGGACTCGGTGCTGCAGCTGGCGGCGCACGTGGAGCGCGTGCCGGTGCAGGAGCTGTACCGCGCATGCGCGGCGGCGCGCGCGGTGATGGTCGGAGAGCACGCGGTGGGGCGTGTGATCGCGCGGCCGTTCACCGGCGAGGTGGGCGCGTTCGCGCGTACGGACGGCCGCCGCGACTACGCGCTGACGCCGCCCGCGCGCAGCTACCTGCAGGAGCTGCAGGACGCGGGGGTGGAGGTGCACGCGGTGGGCAAGATCGAGGACCTGTTCGCGGGCGTGGGGGTGAGCGCGTCGCACGCGGGCGCGACCAACGCGCAGGCGCTCGACTCGGTCGATGAGCTGCGCGGGCGGCTGCAGGGCGGCCTGGTGCTGGCGAACCTGATCGAGACCGATCAGGTGTACGGGCACCGCAAGGACGCGCTGGGCTTCGCGCGGGCGCTGGAGGAGATCGACGCGCGCGTGGGGCGCATGCTCGACGAGCTGAGCGAGGAGGACCTGCTGATCGTGACGGCCGACCACGGCGTCGACCTGGCGCACCCGGGCACGGATCACACGCGCGAGTACGCGCCGCTGCTGGCGGTCACCGGTGGCATGCTCGCCGCAGTTTGCGACGCTGACGAGGGCGGCGCGCCGCCCGGCCGCCTGGGCGTCCGGGGCGGCACGCGCCACGACGGCCCGCTGGCGGATGTGGGCGCGACGGTGCTGCACTGGCTGACGGGCGGGGACGGGGAGGGCCTGCCGGGCGCGTCGTTCATAAGCTAGGGCGCGATGCCCGAGCTGCCGGAGGTTGAGACGATCAGGCGCCAGCTGGCGCCGCTGGTGGAGGGGCGCAGGCTGACGCGCATCGAGGTGCTCGACCCGCGCTGGTCGCGGCCGCTGGAGCCGCGCGAGCTGGAGCAGGCGCTGACGGGCAGGCGCATCGAGCGGCTGGGGCGGCGCGGCAAGTACCTGGTGTGGAGCTTCGACGGCGACGTGCACCTGGCGCAGCATCTGCGCATGACGGGCGCCGTGCTGTCGGATCCGGACCCTGAGCAGGGGCATGTGGGCGTGCGCATCGAGCTGAGCCGGACGCGCCCCGCGCGAGCGCGAGAGCTGGCGATCGTGGACCCGCGGCGCTTTGGCACGGGCGAGCTGCTGCTGGGCGGCGAGGCGCTGGAGGCGTTCTTCGCGGCGCGGCTGGGCCTGGAGCCGTTCGACGAGCGCTTCACGGCGGAGCACCTGCGGGCGCTTGCGCGGGGCAGGACGGCGCCGATCAAGGCGTTCCTGCTGGACCAGCGCAGGATCGCGGGCGTGGGCAACATCTACGCGGACGAGGCGCTGTTCCGGGCGGGCGTGCACCCGCGCCGGCCGGCGGGACGGCTGAAGGCGGAGCAGTACGCGCGGCTGCGAGAGAGCGTGATCGCGGCGCTGAGCGCGGGCATCGACGCGCGCGGCGCGAGCATCGACGACTTCCGTCACGTGGACGGCGTGCGCGGCTCCTTCCAAAACCAGTTCCTGGTGCACCTGCGCGAGGGCGAGCCGTGCGGGACGTGCGGCGCGACGATCGTGAAGATGGTCGTGGGCGGTCGCGGGACCTACGTCTGCGAGACGTGCCAGCCGGTGTTCAGGCAGCCAGGAGCTCGTCCAGGCGCCCGCTCTCGGCGGCGGCCTGCACCTCGGTGAAGCCGCCGATCAGCTGGCCGTCGACGAGCACCTGAGGGAAGCTCAGCATGCCGGTCTCGCGCGCGAGCGCGGCGCGGCCATCGGGGTCCTTCGAGAGGTTGATCTCCGAGTACTCGACGCCGCGCGCCTTCAGCAGCCCCTTGACGCGCGCGCAGAACGAACACGGGTCCGTCGTGTATACGGTTACCTGACTCATTACTTCATAAAATATAGCGTCAATCTCGCGCGCTCCGGGACGACTGGCGCGACTCTCGCCGCGCCGCTGCTCAGTGCTTGTCGACGCTGTAGCGCGTGGGCACGACGCGCTCGGTGCGCTTGGGTGGGCGCAGATACTTGCGCTCCTGGCGCGGCGGCAGCTTCGGCGGCTTGCCCTCGTGCACGTGCTCGTAGGGCACGATCGAGAGCAGGTGGCCGATCAGGTTCAGGCGCGCGGTGCGCTTGTCGTCGGCCTCGACCACGTACCAGGGACTCTCGTCGGTGTCGGTGTAGTTGAACATGCGGTCCTTGGCTTCGGCGTAGTCGACCCAGCGGGCGCGCGCCTGCAGGTCGGTGGGGCTGAACTTCCAGCGCTTGCGCGGGTCCGACAGGCGTTTCTCGAAGCGGCGCTCCTGCTCGTCGTCGCTGACGGACAGCCAGTACTTGACGAGCACGATGCCGTCGTTGACGAGCGCCTGCTCGAACATGGGGCAGAAGCGCAGGAACTCTTCGTACTGGTCGTCGCTGCAGTAGCCCATCACGTGCTCGACGCCGGCGCGGTTGTACCAGCTGCGGTTGAACAGCACGATCTCGCCGGCGGCGGGCAGGTGTTCGACGTAGCGCTGGAAGTACCACTGCGTGCGCTCGCGCTCGGTGGGCGTGGGCACGGAGACGACGCGGCAGGTACGCGGGTTGAGGTAGGCGATGATGCGCTTGATGGCGCCGTCCTTGCCGGCGGTGTCGCGGCCCTCGAACAGCACCACGAGGCGCCGGCCGGTGGCGACGACCCACTCCTGCAGGTACACGAGCTTCGTCTGCAGGCGCAGCAGCTCCTTCTCGTACTGCTTCTCGCTGAGCTCCTGCATGTGCGCTCAAAGCTAGACCATGGGGATGCGTCGGGCGTATAGGTCAGCATTGGTCGTTCATGTCCAGTCGAGCTGTGAAGACGGAAGCGGTGGTGCTGCGCTCGATGCGTTACGGCGAGGCGGATCGCATCTTGCACCTGTACACGCCGCACCGCGGGCGCGTGAGCGCGATCGCGAAGGGCGTGCGGCGCGCGCGCAGCCGCTTCGGCGGGCGCTTGGAGCCGTTCTTCCGCCTGCACGTGGAGCTGCACGAAGGGCGCGGAGAGCTGCTGACGGTGACGGGCGCGCAGACGATCGACGGCCACGCGCGGCTGCGCGGCGACGCGCGCGCGCTGGACGCGGCGGCGCGCGCGTGCGACGCGGTGGGACGGCTGTTCGAGACCTCGGAGCCGCACCCAGGCGTGTTCAACCTGCTGTGCCGCCAGCTGGGCCTGCTGGACGAGCGCGCAGGCGCGGCTGCGGATACGGGCGCGGACGAGCGGGCATCCGCCGCCGGCCGTGCGAGCGCGCTTGCGTTTCGCCTGAAGCTGTTGCTGGCGGCGGGCCTTGCGCCGCAGCTGGCGGCGTGCGCGAACTGCGGCGAGCACGAGCACCTGGTGGGCTTCTCGGGCGCGGCCGGGGGCGTGGTGTGCTCGGCGTGCGAGGCAGGCTCGTTTGCGCTGGCGCACGACGCGTACGCGTTCATGACGGATGCGCTGGGCCGCGCGCTGACAGAGGTGCCGCACGCGTCGGCGAGCGCGCTCGGGCAGGTGGAGCGGGCGATCGCGGCGACGCTGGAGCATCACGCGCACGTGCGGCTGATGCCGGCGTTCGGCCGCGCGGGGTGATCCCGGTATCGTGAGCGCCGTGGACGAGGGCCTTCCGATCTCCTACCAGCTGCTCGACGAGGGCGTGCCGGTGCTGGCATCCGATGGCGAGCGCGTGGGCACGGTGGGCAGCGTGCTGACCGCGCCCGAGGAGGACGTGTTCCACGGGCTGCTGATCAACACGCCGGACCACGGCATTCGCTTCGTGGAAGCGGATGCGATCGCTTCGATTCACGAGTTCGGGGTGGATCTGCGAATCGACTCGGCGGCCGCGCACAGCCTGCCGGCGCCGGAGCACAAGGCGCCGGTGTACGACGAGAACCCCGACCAGCAGCAGCGCTGGCGCCACTGGGTGCACATCATCACGGGGCGCAACGACTGGAATCACGAGCGCTGAGCGCCCGCGGTTGAGGTGTCCGCGATTGGCGCGCCGGCGGGGAGCGGCCGCAGCCGCTGCGACAATCGAGGTGTGAGCATCGCCAGCCTCCAGGAAACGGTTGCATCGGGCTTCGCTGAGCGCTGGGCGGAGCAGGAGGAGCAGCTGCTTTCGCCGCAGGCGGCGCGCTCGTACCCTGCGCGGCGGGCGCACGAGGAGCGGGACTGCTCGCTGCGCACGCCGTTCCAGCGCGATCGCGACAGGATCGTGCACTGCAAGGCGTTTCGCCGGCTGACGCACAAGACCCAGGTATTCGTGGCGCCGCAGGGCGACCACTACCGCACGCGGCTGACGCACACGCTGGAGGTGACGAGCATCTCGCGCACTGTGGCGCGGGCGCTGCGCCTGAACGAGGACCTGGTGGAGGCGATCGGCCTCGGCCACGACCTCGGCCACCCTCCCTTCGGGCACCTCGGCGAGGAGGTGCTTGACGGGTGCCTGAAAGAGCGCTTCGGGCGCGACTTCCGTCACTACGAGCACTCGCTGCGGGTCGTCGAGCACCTGGAGCGCGACGGGGCGGGGCTCAATCTGACCGAGCAGGTGCGCGACGGGATCGCGCGCCACTCGAGCCGCACGCCGGCGCCGCAGACGCTGGAGGGCGCGATCGTGCGCGTGATCGACCGCGTGGCGTACATCAACCACGACATCGACGACGCGGTGCGCGCGGGGCTGCTGAGCGAGGAGGAGCTGCCGCGCGAGCCGATTGCGGTGCTGGGCGACAGCGGCTCGGCGCGGATCGACGCACTGGTGCACGACATGGTGGAGCACTCGCAGCGGGCGGGGGAGATCGTGCAGGGCCCGCTGGCGGGGCCGGCGATGGCGGAGCTGCGCGAGTTCATGTTCGAGCGCGTGTACCTGGGCCCGGCGGTGCGCGCGGAGCGCGAGAAGATCGCGGCGGTGCTGCGCAGGCTGTTCGAGCACTACTCGGATCACCCGGAGCGGCTGCCTGGCGCGCCCGGAGAGGCGCCGCACGGCGACGATCAGGAGCTGGCGCAGCGGGTTACGGACTACCTGGCGGGGATGACGGACCGCTACTGCATCAGGGAGTACACGGAGCTGCAGGTGCCGCGCGCGTTCGCCCGCTAGCGTTGCGGTGTGGCGCTGTACACCAACGAGTCCAAGGACCGCGTACGCGATGCGGTGGACTTCCTCGAGCTGGTGTCCGCGCGCACGGAGCTGCGCCGCGCGGGGCCGGCGCGCTACGAGGGCCTGTGCCCGTTCCACGACGAGCGCACGCCCTCATTTGGAATAGATCCCGCGCAGAAGGTCTACTACTGCTTCGGCTGCCAGGCGTCGGGCGACGTGTTCACGTTCGTGCAGGAGACGGAGGGCGTGGACTTCAAGGGGGCGCTGGAGCTGCTGGCGGAACGCTATGGCGTTGAGCTGCAGCGCGAGGAGGAGGACCCGAAGGAGGCGGAGCGGCGCAAGCGCAGGGAGCGGCTGCTGGAGCTGTTGAGCCGCACGGCTGCGTACTACGAGCGCTACCTGTGGGAGTCCGAGGAGGCGGCGCGCGCGCGCGAGTACCTGCTGGGCAGGGGGCTGGGCGAGGAGGTGCTGCGCGGGTTCCGCGTGGGCTACGCGCCGAGCGCGTGGGACCGTGTGCTGCTGGCGTCGCGCAGGGGCGGGTTCTCCGAGGCGGAGTTGTATGAGACGGGCTTGGCGCAGCGCAATGAGAATGGCCGCCTGTATGACCGCTTTCGCTCGCGCATCATGTTCCCGCTGGCGGACGTACGCGGCAAGGTGCTGGGCTTTGGCGCGCGCGCGATGCGCGAGGACCAGCGCCCGAAGTACCTGAACACCTCGGACAACGACATCTACCACAAGGGCAAGCACGTGTTCGGGGTCGATCTCGCTCGGCCGCACGCGGCGAAGGCGGGCGAGGTGATCCTGTGTGAGGGCTACACGGACGTGATCGCGCTGCACCAGGCGGGTGTACGCAATGTGGTGGGGCTCATGGGTACTGCATTGACCGAGGGGCAGGTACGTGAACTCGCAAGGATGTCCAACGTCCTGCTGCTAGCGCTGGACGCGGATAGCGCTGGGCAGGAGGCGATGCTGAAGGCGTTTCAGCTCGCGAACAAGAACAAACGCGAGCTCCGCATGGTCATGCTGCCACAGGGGACGGACCCGGCCGACCTGGTCCAGCGAGACGGCGTGGCGGCCTTGGAAGCTGCTGTGAGGGAGTCGGTTCCGTTTGCGAGCTTCCGCACCGAGCATGTACTGGCAAGCGGAGACCCGTCGAACAGCGAAGAACAGGATCGCATGATCGACGAACTGCGCCCCGTGTTCGCCGAGCTGCCGCCCAGTGCGCTGCGGATGGAGCTGACGCGCACGGTGGACAGCCGCATGGCGCTGCCGGAGGGGGTCGCGGAGAAGCTGCTGGCGGCACCGACGCGGGCCGCTCAGCGTCCTGGCGATCCCGGGCGCGGTGATGGGCGGCGCGACGGACGCGGCGAGGGGAGGGGCGAGGAGCAGCCGCAGCAGCAGCGCGCGCGCCAGCCGCGCGTGAGCGAGCTGACGCGCCGAGAGGAGACCGAGCGCGCGTTCCTGGCGCTTTGCATCGCCTCGCCGGAAGACGGCGAGCTTGCGCTGGCGGGCCTGGACATCGACGAGCACTTCTCAAGCGGCCTGCTGCGCCGCGCCGCCAGACACCTGCTCGCGGGCGACCTGCGCGCACCGATGAGCGACGCGCCGGGTGCGGGGGAGCGCGTGGACGACGACCCGCAGCTGAAGGGCCTGCTGGCGGAGTTGGTCGTGGAAGCGGGGCGCGAGCGGGCGGACACGGCGATGCTCGAGGTGCAGCGCCTGCAGCTGGAGCTCGCGCGCGTGGACCGCCAGATCCAGCGCGCGCGCGGTCGGGACGGTGGCGACATCAGCGCGCTGGCGCAGCGCAAGGCCGAGGTCAAGCGCGACTTCGACAGGGCGTACGTGCAGGTGCTGGAGCAGACGGGGGACAGGGAGGGCTGAGGGGCCGCGGGCCGGTCGCCGTGGCTCGCCGCTGGGTCCGCCCGAGTTGTGCTTCTTGTGCGCAAGAAGTCACAGTGTTGTCACGAAGTGCACAGAAGCGAACACATGTTCGTGCGAGGATTCTGCGCGTGGACCGCGCCGCTTTGGAGCAACTGTTGGAGCAGCGCCTGTCGCTGGCAGAGATCGGCCGGCGGGTCGAGCTCCACGAGTCGACGGTCGGCTATTGGGTCAAGAAGCACGGGCTCGAGGTGACGAACCGCGGCAGGTATGAGGCGAAGGGCGGTCTGTCTCGTGCTGAGCTGACCCCGCTGGTGGAGGCGGGCATGTCGATCGCTGAGATCGCCGAGTCGGTCGGCCGCAGCAAGGCGACGGTGCGGCACTGGCTGACGCGATACGCGCTCAAGACGCACGGAGCGCTCGGGCGGCGAGTGCGAGTCGAGGCTACGCGTGCCCGCGAGGCCGGCCTCGACGTCGTGCTGCTGGAGTGCAAGCACCACGGCGAGACCGCCTTCGTCCTCGACCAACGCGGCTACTACCGCTGCAAGCGGTGCCGCTCGGCATCGGTCTCCCGCCGGCGGCGCAGGGTGAAGGGACTGCTCGTCGCCGAGGCAGGTGGCGCGTGCAGCATCTGCGGGTACAGCCGCAATGCGAGGGCTCTGCACTTCCATCATCTGGATCCGCCGTTGAAGCGGATGGAGATCAACGCGCGAGGCGCTGCCGTGGCGATCGATCGGTTGCGGGCCGAGGCGCGCAAGTGCGTGCTGGTCTGCGCCAACTGCCACGCCGAGATCGAGGCCGGGCTGGTGTCGCTCGCTTCCGACGGCTCCGTCCGCGTAGAATGAAGCGCGCTCCGGCTCCAGTCCGGGGTAGCACGATCCGGGGTAGCTCAACTGGCAGATGCGCTCGACTGTTAATCGAGAGGTTGTGGGTTCGAGTCCCACCCCCGGAGTAAACGATTGCACAACGGCTCTAGGCCGGTGCGGAGCATGGTGGCGACGGCCTCGGTCAGCGTGGCGCTGATAGAGAGCCGGTCGCTGGCCTTGTCGGGGGTCGAGTTGGTCGAAACCCACATCTCACGCAGCGCCGCGGACGGACCCGCGGGGCTCCACCAGTCAGGACGCGAGTGCTTTCTTGACGGCGTCGAACTCGATGGGGGAGAGTTTGATGTGCGATTGCTGCTTGATCGACTTGCGCAGGTCGCGCCCGTCGACGCTTACGAGCTCGAGCGGCACGCCTTCGTGAAGGAACTCCCGGTAGTTATCGCCGAGGTTGACGTCGACGCGCCACTCGAAGCCTTCGCCGTTCGTGTCTGGCTTCTCGTAGGCGAAGCTCGTTACGGTTCCGAAGCCGAAGACCGAGCCGACGCCGGTCGCGTAGAGCGCGATGCCGTCGCCGGGCCGCAGGCTCATGCGCTTGCGCGACGCGACGAAGGTCTTTTCGCGGTCTCCTTCGTTGAGCCAGTCGTCCTGCATCTGGTGCTCCGTCGTGCCCAGCAGCTTCAGCCAGTCCATTGCTATCCCTCCTTTCTCTGGCGATCCACTAGCGGCTAACTAGAGCTAAGACTATCATGTTAACTAGCGGCTCACTAGCCATACATGAGGGGGAGGACGATGGAGGAGATCGCGAGCGTCACGGGGCTCGCGCGGTTGTCTATGTTCTGTCCCTATATGTCCTAAACTGTCGCTTATAGGTCAAGATTGACGTAGATTGTCCGATAATTGTCTTGTGATACTGATGAAGGAGCCCTTGAGATGCCTGCTGTTGCAGCTCGCCCGCTACTGCTGACGGTTCCCCAAGCAGCGTCGCTGCTGCGCGTGAGCGACCGCACGATTCGTCGGTGGATCAAAGCGGAGCGGATCCCGTTCCTGAGGCTGCCAACTGGCGAGTATCGGATCCCGCAAGGCGCGCTTCTCGCCTCGCTGCGGGGCACCTACGATCTCGCTGGCGAGCTCCGGCAACTCGAAGAGAAGCACGGTGCTCTCTCAGAAGAGGAGATCGTCGCAGCGCTCAGCGACGACTCGTAGCGGTCTGGGCGCGCGTCCGCCGGGCGTCGTAAGTTCCAGCACTTGGCGTTGGTGACGGTCGATACAAGCGTTGCGCTCCCCGCGACTTTGAGGTCCGGCGGCATGCCGCGCAAGTTCTGGCTTCTGCTCGCGGTCGGGGCGCTGACGTACGAGGCCGAGCATCGCAAGCTCGACCTCGCCGCGCTCCGCGAAGAAAGCGAGGCCGTCGGGGTGACGCTTGGTGGCCTGGAGGCCGCCGAGGCCTTCATTGTGCACGCCGAGGGTCGCCGAGCAGCGCTGGCCGAGCATCTCCCATATGGCGCGCCGGACGATTGGGTTGCAGTCGGCTCGAGGCCGCTGTTCGACGAGTACGAGCGGAAGGTTCGAGAGATCGGCACCCGATTTGACCCCAACCTCGACGCTGATGACGCGCGTCTGCTCCGCCGCCAAATGGAGGCGATTTGCGTCGCAGCAGCACCTCCGTTCCCGCCCGACCAAACCCCGGCGTTCACCAGCGATCCGGACGATGATCCGATCGTTTTCGGTGCGCTTCTTGCGGGCGCCGACTACTTGATAAGCGACGACAAGAAGCACATCGTCCCCCACGGAGATCCCCGCGAGTACGAGCACGAGGACCGCCGACTGCTCGCGGTGACGTTCGACTATCTGGTTTCGGATCTCATGCCTGACATCGGCTGGGATGAGATCGACGGTGGACTACTCGCGGACGCGCTCGCGGGTGGCCGCCCCCCGGCGTGAGTCTCATGTCTGCGCTGTGCGTGGAGCTCAGCCCTCCAGCCAGTAGTCCTGGCGCAGTGTTGTGGAAGCGCGCGAGTCGGTCCCCCGGAGCTTTTCCCGCATAAGGCCTTGAGTTCGGTCGTCGGCCTTGTGTAGGTCCTGCCCAACTACCGCCGGTCCTGGACATTGCCGCCGGGGTGGTGCTCACGCGCGGTCAGATGCACCGTTAGACTCGGGGAATGTCGGACATCTCGGCTGCGATGTACAGAGCTGGGTCCGGTGAGCAAGTGGTGCTGTTGCACGGCTTCACCGCGGCGTGGAGGATCTGGCATCCGATCCTGGCCGACCTCGTTGCTCGCTACGAGGTGATCGCGCCGACGCTGCCAGGGCACCACGGTGGGCCGCCATATCCCACCGATCTGCCGATCACCTTCGAGCATTCCACCGACGCGGTCGAAGGATTGCTGGACGAGATGGGCATCGGCAGGGCGCACTTCGTCGGAAACTCCATGGGCGGCGGCATCGCACTCGAGTTGGCCAAGCGCGGCCGTGCGCGATCGGTCGTCGCGCTGGCGCCCGCCGGCGGCTGGAGTCCGGGCGACGGTGAGGGCCCGCGCATCGGGACGTTCTTCGCGCGGCAGATCAAGATGCTCAGGCGAACGCACGCCTGGAGCGAGCGGATCATGAAACGTGCCGGAACTCGCCGCCTGGCGTTCAGGGAAATCATGCGCCATGGCGAGCTCGTATCTCCGGCGGATGCAGCCGAGATATCGCAGGCAGCGCTCGGCTGCTCTATCAGCCAGCAAGCGATCCGAGAGCTGCTCGCTGACAATGCTGGGCTCACTATCGGCGATCTCGATCGGATCACCTGCCCGGTGCTGCTGGCCACCCCGCAGTTCGACCGCGTACTGCCGGGTCCTCGCCACGCCCGTCGCTACCTTCGCGAGATACCGGACGTCAGGGCGATCACGCTCGCCGACTGCGGTCACGTGCCAGTATGGGACGACGCCAAGCTCGTAACGAGACTGATCGTTGAGCAGGTCGAGGGGAACCTTTGGGCCCGGCCCTGACGCCCCGGCAGATGTGCCGTCACGGTCGGCTGCAGTAGGGGCTTGAGACGCAAAGCCTGTGGTCAGTGATCATGACGGCGAGGAGAAGGCTGTTCACGAGATCGCAACTTTGACCCAAAAACGCCCGGGTAGGTCCGCATGCAACCGCTCATTCTTACTCGAGGAGGTGTTTCATGCTCGGACGTATCCATCGCGGCGCACTCGCCGCGCTCGCAGTCGGGGCCATCGTGACCGGGGTTTCGGCGGCGGTGGTGCTCGCAGATCCACCCGGGGGCCGCGGACGACACCACGAGAGCGCCATCGCCCACGTGTTGCTGATCTCCGTCGACGGTCTGCATCAGTCAGACGTCGAATGGTATGTCGCCAACCATCCAGGTTCGGAGCTGGCAAAGCTCGTCGGCGGCGGCGCCGAGTACGCGCGGGCGCAGACGCCGATCCCCTCCGACTCGTTCCCGGGCATGACCGCCCAGGTCACCGGCGGCAACCCGCGCACGACCGGCATCTACTACGACGACGAGTACAGCCACGCTGTGCTGCCGGCGGGGACCACGTCGTGCCATGGCCAGCCGACAGGCGGCGAAGTCATCTACGACTCACCTGACGACCAGGACCTGACACGGCTCGACGCCGGCCAGGGCCTCGCGGGCCTGCCAGAAAGCATCCTCGAAATGACCGGTCAGCCGCAGTCGCTGATCAACCCCGCCGCCCTACCCGTCAACCCGCAGACCTGCAAGCCAATCTATCCCCACGAATACCTCCAGGTCAACACGATCTTCGAAGTGGCGCACGATCACGGAATGCTGACGGCGTGGTCGGATAAGCACCCCGCCTACGAAGCCCTCGACGGGCCCTCGGGCAATGGGATCGACGATCTGTTCACGCCTGAGATCGACAGCCAGGCGCTCCAGCCGAGCGGCAATCCGTACCCGGGCGAAATCAGCTGGACCGAAGACAACGCGGCGACGATGCAGTACGACTCCTACAAGGTCCAGGCGGTGCTCAACGAGATCGACGGCTACGAACACAGCGGCAAGACGAAGGTCGGCGTGCCGGCGATCTTCGGGATGAACTTCCAGACCGTCTCAACCGCTGAGAAGCTCATCACGTCGGACGGCCTGAACGGCGGATATCTGCCGGGCACGACGACGCCGGGGCCGCTGCTCCAGCGAGCGCTCGACTACATCGACGCGAAGCTGCAGGCGATGGACGAAGCGATCCAGGCTCAGGGCCTCGCAAGCTCGACGGCGATCATCGTCTCGGCGAAGCACGGTCAGTCGCCACAGGATCCGAATTCCCTGGTCCGGATCAAGGACGGTCCGATCATCGAAGCGATCAACGCCGCCTGGGATACGGCTCACCCCGGCGCCGGCGCACTGATCGTCGCCGGAACCGACGACGACGCCTGGCAGAGCTACCTGTCCAACACCTCTCAGCAGGCCGCCGATTTCGTCAAGGACTACCTGTGGAGCCACTCCGCGACCGGCGTCGCCTACGACGGTAGCTCACGCACGCTGGAACACTCGGGCCTCGCCGAAATCTATGCTGGCAGGGACGCGGCGCGGTACTTCGGGGTGCCGCCGAGCGACCCGCGTCACCCGGATGTGTGGGGCGTCGTTCAGGTTGGCGTCGTGTACACCGGCGGCACCAAGATCGCCGAGCACGGTGGCGCCAACCCGGCCGACCGCGACGTGCCGATCGTCGTCTACGCGCCGGGAGCGGTGCAGCCGGGCACGTACCACCCGTGGGTCGAGACGACCCAGATCGCGCCGACGATCCTCGACCTGCTCGGGCTCGATCCCCACGCGCTCGAAGCGGTCCAGATCGAAGGGACGCCGGTGCTTCCGGGCATCGCCCGCGGCTGATCAGATCGCACCGGCTCGCCGGGCGCCTCAGCACGAGGCGCCCGGCGGCTCTCGGGAGGCAGGAGCAGCACTCCACGCCTCTCCTATGTGGCCGCCAGCCGCTCGACCAGCCGTGCGGCCGTCGCTCCCGCATCGTGCCCCTCAGACCACGCCGCCAGCTCGCGCGCCCGCTGCCCGATCGACGGCTCCCCGAGCGCGCGTTCGACCGCCAGGCGCAGCACGCGCGGGGTGACGAAGCGCCGCGGCACGCGCACGCCCGCGCCCGCCCAGTCCACGCGCGCGGCGTTCTCGTTCATGTCGCCCACCGCCGGGCACGCCACCACCGCGCAGCCCGAGGACAGCGCGCGGACGAGCGTGCCGTGGCCCGCGTGGCACACCACGAGGTCGCATTGCGGCATCGTGCGCGAGTAGGACACCCACTCGACCACGCGCGCGTTCTCCGGCACCGGCAGCGAGCGCGGCGGCAGCCGCCGGTTGTACGTCGCCAGCACCCTCACCGGCAGGTCCGCCAGGCCGCGCAGCGCGGCGCGCAGCAGCGTGTGCCGCGAGTCCTGCGCGGTCGACGGCGCGATCAGCACCAGCGGCGCGTCCGCCGGGAGGCCGCGCGAGGCACCCGTCGGCAGCTCCACGTCGCGCGCCGGCGGCTCCCACATCAGCGGGCCCACCACGTGCACGTGCTGCGGCCACGTGCGCGGATACTCCAGCTGCGGGAACGTCGCCACCAGCGCCAGGTCGCGGCTGATGCCGCCGTGCACGTGATCCAGCGGCGCCAGGCCCAGCCGCGCGCGCGTGTCGTTGAGCTCCACGCGGCCTCGCTCCAGGCCCTTGTCCACCGCCACGTGCGCTCTGCGCCACAGCGCGCGGCCCGCGCTCGTGCGCGGCATGCGCGCGCCCAGCGAGTAGATCGGGAACTCCCGCGCGCCGTGCGGGTGCACGTGCGGGATCAGCGTCGCGTGACGGCGGCCGTCCATCTCCGCGGCAAGCGCGGGTGCCAGCGTGAGGATGTCCGCCACCACCGTGTGCGGCTGCAGCTCACGCACCAGCGGCGCCGTGTCGCGCGTCGCGTGCACCACCGCCTCGTAGAAGTCCAGCGGCTCCGGGCCCGACGGGAACACCGCGTACTCGGGCGCCGGCGCGAACGTCATGCCGTCCGCCTCCACGTGCTGCTGCCAGCGCCGCCACGTCTGCAGCGTCACGTCGTGCCCGCGCGCCGCAAGCGCGCGGCCCAGCGCGATCATCGGGAACGCGTGGCCCGGGTCGCCGAACGCGCCCAGGAGCAGCCGCCTCCGCGGTGGCGCGTCTACGCGTTGGCCCTCCTGCACGGTGCGCCCGGTCAGGCGGCCAGCTCGGCCAGCAGCCGCAGCTGCTGCAGGCGCTCCGGCGCCGTGAACGCCGTTGGCGTCACGCCCAAGGTGCCCACGCCCGCGTCGCGGTACACCGCCAGGCGCTCGCGGATCACGTCCGGCGGGCCGCACAGCGACACGCTGTCGATCAGCTTGTCCGGGATCGCCGCCATCGCCTCCTCGCGCTTGCCTTCCAGGTACAGGTCCTGGATCTGCTGCGCCTCCGCCTCATAGCCGTAGCGCTGCACCAGCTGGTTGTAGAAGTTCTGCTTGCGCGAGCCCATGCCGCCCACGTACAGCGCCACGAACGGGCGCATCGTGTCGCGGCCCGCCTGCAGGTCGTCCGTTATGCACAGGCTCACCGTGGGCGCAACATCAAAATCATCAAGAGATTTGCCGGATCTGTCAGCGCCTTCCTGAAGCAGCGGGCGCAGCTCCGACACGTGCTCCGGCGAGAACAGCGTGGGGATCCAGCCGTCCGCGATCTCGCCCGCCAGCGCCGTGTTCTTCGGGCCGATCGCCGCCAGGTAGATCGGGATGCGCTCCTGCACCGGGGAGATCGTCAGCTTCAGCGCCTTGCCCGGCCCGTCCGGCAGCGGCAGCTCCAGCGTCTCGCCGTGGAACTCCAGGCGTTCGCGCGCCAGCGCCATGCGCACCACCGCCACGTACTCGCGCGTGCGCTGCAGCTGTTTCGCAAAGCGCTGTCCGTGCCAGCCCTCCGCCACCTGCGGACCCGAGGAGCCGACGCCCACGATCATGCGCCCGTTCGACAGCTGGTCGATCGTCGCCGCAGTCATCGCAGTCATCGCCGCCGAGCGCCCCGGCATCTGGAAGATGCCAGCGCCCAGGCGGATCTTCGTCGTCTGCCCCGCCAGCCAGCCAAGCACCGTCGCCGTGTCCGAGCCGTACGCCTCCGCCGCCCACACCGAGTCATAGCCCAGGCGCTCCGCCTCCTGCACGATCGTCAGCTGGTCCTCCGAGCTGAGGCCAAGGCCCCAGTAGCCGATGTGCACGCCTAGCTTCATGCAAGTTTCCTTTCAGCTGGAGGGGATTCTTTGCCCGTGGGGGAGGCGTGCCATACGCTTGGCTACGCGCCGCCCAGCGCTGGCCATACAGCCAATGCGGCGGTGCACAGCCTATGCGAAACCGCCGCCGCGAAAGCACCAGCCCCGTCGAGCGCCTGCGCCTCGCCATCGACTGCCTGCCCGTGCGCACGCGCGAGGCCATGCTCGAGGGCGTGCGCGCCAACCCGCGCATCATCGCCGGCGCCTACGTCGACGGCGATGGCGGCGTTTGCCCGATGCTCGCCGCGCACCGCGCCGGCGGGCGCACCGACCTGCTCGCCTTCGCGCGCTCCTGGGACCGCTTCACGCGCTCGCGCCGCGGCGCCCGCGTCGTCACCCGGCGCGAGATGCGCATCCTCGTCGCGCAGCTCGAACACAGCCTCGCGTGTGGCAGCGCCGTCGACCTGGACGTAGCCATCCGCCAGCACCGCGAGCTCGTCAGCGCCAGCCGCCGCCGTCTGCCTGTGACCCGACATGGGCTTCGCCACCGCGGGCGCCAGCTGCCCGACGCCGCCGATCCCTCCGGCGAGATCCTCGCGCGGCGCCTGCGCGTGCCGTCCGCCGTGCGGCGCCTCGTCGGCGCCGGCGCGTCGCGCTAGGAACGGTCTTCGCGCTGCGAGTCGCTTCGCCCGCAGCGCGTGTCTCCCGCTACACCGCGTCGCCCGGGCGCACGAACATCATCTCCGGCACCACGCACGCCGGCGAGACCTTCAGCAGGTAGCGCACCGCCTCCGCGATGTCCTCCGAGCGGATCATGTCCTCTGCCGCCACCTGGCCCTTCACGAAGTCCGTCATCGGCGTGTCAACGAAGGCAGGGCACAGCGCCGTGTTCTTGATGCCGTCCGCGCCCAGCTCCTTGTTCATCGCTTCCGTCCAGCCAACCACGCCGTGCTTCGTCGCCGAGTACACCGACAGCCACGCCTCGCCGCGCTTGCCCGAGATCGACGACGTGTTCACCACCAGCGCGTTGTGGTGCTCGCCCGCCGCCTCCTTCAGCAGCGGCACGCATTCGCGGTAGAACAGCACGATCGCCCGCAGGTTGATGTCCAGCTGCATGTCCAGCCGCTTCGTCTCTATGTCCGCCACCGCCTGGCCCACGCCCACGCCCGCGTTGTTCACCAGCACGTCCAGCCGGCCGTAGCGCGCGCGGTGCTCCGCCACCACCTTCTTGATCTCCGTCTCGTCCGACACGTTCGCCGCCACCGCCTGCACGTCGAAGCCGTCGCCCGCCAGCCCCGCCACCGCCGCCTCCAGCTTCTCCGCGCGCCGCGCCGCCATCGTCACGCCGTAGCCCTCCTCGCCCAGCACCCGCGCGATCGCCAGGCCGATCCCGCTCGACGCCCCCGTCACGATCGCTGCACGCTCTGCTGACATCTGCCGCCGTCCTCTCCCTTGGTGGTCCGAATCGATGCGCCCGCCCAAACGCCGTGGGGGCGCGGGCCAGCATTCCACATCTGGGGCGCACGGTCGCTGGTAGCGTCTGGCGGGCGTGCACCGGCACGAACGCCGAGCGCGCGGCGGGCCCGTAGCTCAGTTGGTTAGAGCTGCCGACTCATAATCGGTAGGTCGCTGGTTCGAGTCCAGCCGGGCCCATCGTCAAAACCCCCGAGCGCCGACCGCGACCTCAGAACTCGCTGCGCAGCCGGCGCCACCTGGCGCCGCGGCCTGCACCTACGGGTTCGATTATGCCTTCGTCGCGCAGCTTCGCGAGTGTCTTGCTCAAGTGCGACTGGCTGACGCCCGCTGCGAACTGGCGGATCTCGGCGACGGTGAACTCGTCTGTGACCGAAGAGCGTATGAACTGCCTGACTGCCTCTTCCTTGGCGCCCTTCCCGGCGAGGACTCGCACGCGGCTCTCGAACTCCTTGTGGGCGGCGTTCAGGATGCCGAGGAAGTAGCTGAGCCATGGCGCGATGTCGTGAGCGTCGTCGTGCCAGCCGTGGCCGGAGGCGGCGAGTGCGTCGTAGTAGGTCTCCTTGCTGTCGTTGATGAGGCGCTCTAGGCTGATGAATCGCCCGACCTCATAGCCGGACTGGTAGAGCGCGAGCAGCGTGAGCAGGCGGCCAATCCGTCCGTTGCCGTCGCGGAACGGATGGATGGCGAGAAAGTCGAACACGTAGGAGCCGATCAGCAGCAGCGGGTGGTGGTCGCGTTCGCGAAACGCGTTGGCGAAGCGGGTGTGAAGCTCGTCCATCGCTGCCGGGGTCTCGGCGGCCGGGACGGTGCGGAAGCGAACGATCTTGGTTCCGTCCGCGCGTTCCTCCTCGATTGCGTTCTCGACCGACTTCCAGCGGCCGGCGGGTGCGTTGGTGAATTGGTAGAGGTCGCGGTGGAGCTGCTCGACGACCGAGGGCTTGAGCGGGATGTGCGCGGCGCTTGCGTGGATCGTGTCGAGTACGGCTCGGTAGCCGGCGATCTCCTCCTCCGAGCGGTTGGCGGGCGTAGTCTTCTCGGCCACGAGCGCCTCGATCCGCTTTCGGGGGGCTGTGATCTGCTCGATCGCATTGGATGCCTCGGTGCTCTGGATGCGCGCGATCTCAATGAGTGTCTTCAACGCCTCGGGGCGCTGCTGGCGGTGTGCCTCCTCGCGGCCTCGGCCGAGGTCGACGCCGGCGAGCGCGAGCGCCATCGAGGCTGGAATCAGTCCGAGCTGGCGATCGAGTGAGCGGAAGGTGTGCATCGACTTATGCGTCCCAGAGAACCTGTCACCATTCTCAAAACATAGCATTTAGGGCGACATGGTGCCATGTTGTGCTCGCTGGCGCAAACATAGCAACTTCCGTGGGAACATGGCATTTTGCTCACGTCTATGCCATGTTTCGCCGTCCTAACACAACACGTGTCAGAGTGGTGCGGGGCCCTGGCTCAGCCGCGACTCATAACCGATAGGTCGCAGGTTGGAGTCCTGCCGGGGCCGCGCACGGTCCCGCGCCGCGCGATCTTTCGACGTAGTGTTTAACCGCGCGGCGTTGAGCCATCGAGTTAGATCGTGGTCGCGCCCGCTCTCCGGCGGGCGCTCCAACGAGTGACAAGGAGTCCCTTTGTCCAGAGAACGAGGCACTGCCGCACACCTGCGGAAGCTGCGCCCCGCGAAGGTCAAGAACGCGATACGTCGCCGTTGGTTTGAACGCCGGCTGTCGCGGCTCCCCATGCGCCCGGCGCCTGACCTGGTCCACCTGGGAAGCCCCTACGGAGGATGGGTCATCCCCGGCGGCATGATCGAGCCGTCATGGATCTGCTACTCGGTCGGAGCGGGCGGCGATATCGGCTTCGACCTGGATCTGATCGAGCGCTACGGCATCACCGTGCGCGCGTTCGACGCGGTAGCCGGCTACGTCGAGGATGCCATTGCGCAGGCCGCCGGCGAGCCGTGCTTCACCGCGCATCACGCCGCGATCGCGACCAGCGATGGGCCGGTTCGGATGCAGCTCACGCACGATCCGCACAGCCGGTCGGTGTCCTCCGCGGGGCTGTACGAGTCGGCGCGGTTCGTTGAGCTGCCCGGTCGCACGCTGTCGTCCTTGATGGCCGAGCTCGGCGACGATCACATCGACCTGCTCAAGCTCGACATCGAGGGCGGCGAGTACGAGTTGATGCCCACGCTCAGCCTGCGAGACCTGGGGACGAAGGTGTTCGCCGTCCAACTACACCACACCGGTTCGGTGCGAGACGCCCACGGTCTGATCGCCCGGCTGCACGAGGAGGGCTATGAGCCGGTCGCGTGTCGCCCAGCTGTGAAGATCGCGTTCGCCGACCGAGACCTGCTGTAGCCACACGCGTTCGCTCGGGTTCGGACGATCGGCCCGCGCGCCGCGCCTGGACGTGCTCGGGGCGCTCGCCGGCGAGAAGGCGGGAGCCGCGTGCTCGCGGTCAGGCGCGAAGGCTTGGACGGGCAGGCGCAGACCTCCAACCCTGTCGTGCTGCTCGACGACCAGCGCCTGATCGTCAACGTCAAGGACGCCGGGCTCGCGCTGTTCGGCGGCGAGCGCGACCAGCTCGTCGGCGGCCGGAGCCTCGCGATCTACGTCGCCGTCAGCGACGACCCCTCCTACACGCCGTCCAAGGCGCTCGCCGGGTCCAGGCGCTCGACCTTGGTCACGCTCGCACCCAGGTCCGCCAGCACCGTCGTCGCGAGCAGACCCGCCAGTACCCGCGAGAAGTCGACGGTGCGCAGGTCCGCGAGCGCTTCAGCCATCGGCCTGCAAGCCTAGTCGCACCCGCTGCGCCGGCTCGCGGCGCAGCTCGCGCGTCGAGCGCGGCAGCAGCGCGAGCACGAGCAGCAGCAGCCCGAAGGCGCTACCGGCGCCGAGCACCGTGCGCGCGCCAAGCGCCTCCGCGAGCGGGCCGGCGACGAAGTAGCCGAGCGGCAGCAGCGCCAGCGAGCCCATCCAGTCATACGCGCTCACACGCGAGAGCGCGTGCGCGGGGATGTGCTGCGCGAGCGCCGTCTCCCACCAGACCATGAACAGCGAGAAGCCGAAGCCGTTCGCGAGTGCGAACGCGATCACGATCGCCAGCGGCGCGTGCAGGGCGAACGCGGCGTTCAACAGCGGCCAGCTGAAGATCAGCGCGATGCCCGTGCGCAGCGGGTGAGCGGGGCGCCAGCGCACGCTCACCAGCGAGCCCGCCACTGCGCCCGCGCCCGCGAGGATCTCGAGCACGCCGAACACGCCCACGCTGCCGTACAGGCCGCGCGAGAGCCCCGGCGCGAGCGAGTACCAGAACGCGAAAACGGACAGCACGCTGCCGGTGAACGCCGCGATCGTCGCCCACACCCAAGGCCGCGAGCGCACCTCCGCCCAACCCTCGCGCAGCTCTGTCAGCACCGGCGCGGGCGGCTGGGACTCGCCGCGCGGTCGCGGGCGCACGCGCGCCAGCGCCGCCGCGCTGAGCACGAACGTGGCTGCGTCGAACGCGAACGTCTCGCCGGCGCCCACGCCCAGCACGAGCACCGTCGCGAGCGCAGGGCCGAGCAGGAACGCGAGGTTCGCCATCGATTCCGTCAGCGCCCGTGCGTCCTGGATCAGCGGCTCGGGCACCGTCTGCGGCAGCAGACCGCTGTAGGCGGGCTGGAAGAACGCCTGTGCGGCGCCGAAGCACGCCTCGATCGCCACCAGCTGCCAGATTTTCACCGAGCCGATGAGGATCAGCGTCGCCAGCAGCGCGTGCAGCGCCGCGCGGGTGAGGTCGGCGGCGATCATGATTCGGTGGCGCGGCAGGCGGTCGGCCCACACGCCGCCGAACAGCAGCAGCGCGACGAACGGCAGCGTCTGGCCGCCCAGCACCAGCCCGAGGTCGGTCGCCGAGCCGGTGGACTGCGTCACGTACAGCGCGATCGCGACCACCACAGCGCGATCGCCGATCACGCTGGCGGCCTGGCCCATGAACAGGTAGCGGAAGTCTTGGTGGCGCAGAACGCGCAGGTATGCGCTCATAGGGGTCCTCGACGGATGGGGGCACACACTCGCATGCGAGCGGCCGCGCCCCCGTAGAAACTGCGTAGCGCGGTCCGTGTCATGCGCCGATGTCGCACAACCACGGTACGGGCAGGATGCCTGGATGCTGGTGGTGGCCGCACTCGGGGGTCATGCGCTGCTGCGCCGGGGCGAGCCCGCAGACGAGCCTCACCAGCGCCGCAACATCGAGCTGCCGTCGACTCGCTGGCCGAACTCGCGCGCCACCAGCCCGTGAGCGTCACGATCAACGCCGTGCGCGCGCTGCTGCAGCGCGAACCGACGCGCCACTGGGTGTGGCAGTCGCTCGCCTGGGCCGGCGGCATCCTGGTCGTGTTCTTCGCGCTCGCCGTGCGGCTGTACCGCAACGTCACGGCGTAAGCGAGCACTCGCCATCCGAAAATGGTCTGTTGGTGGCTGCCACCGTCAAGGATTACGTGGGACGCGGCGCTGTCGAGGTGGCTGTGAGTGACAAACCGAGGCTGCGGCGGAATCCGCCAAGCGAAACTCCAGTGATGCGGGCCACCCCGGGCCTACTGCCCAATCCCAACTGCTTGTAGACTGGCTCGGGGTTCGTTATGCTCGCGGAGCGCGAGTGCGGCTTATCGTCTGCAAATCGCACGATGAGCTAGCTCGGATGCCACAGACATCTAACTCAAAGGCGAGACGTAGTACGCGGCTCGCGAGCTTCGCCGTCGCGTTGGCCGCGCTTAGCCTCGGGGTTGGCGCTGCGGCTATTGCCGCCGCCGCGACCACGCAGGCTCCGCATTCTGGTAAGTCCGGTCGGCATCGCGCGAACCATAGCTTTCGTGGGCGACTGCTGACGGCGCGTGCTCACGCCGCGATTATCGGTGGCGAGGCCGCGGAAAGCGGGACGCTTCCGTATCTCGCATACATCATTGATGAAGTCGGCGAAGAAGACTTCCTTCTTTGCACGGGAACCGTCCTCTCCACGAACGTCATCTTGACGGCCGGGCATTGTGGAGAGAACGAAGAAACGGGCGTGCCCGATAAGCCGGAAGACTTTGCTGTCGTGACTGGGAACGTTGAATGGTCCGCGCCAGCAGCCGAAAAGCAAGTATCGGGCGTTTCGCAGCTAGTCATCGACCCTGGATATCTGCGGAGTTACGCCGCTGGGGATGCAGCTCTGCTGGTTCTTTCAACACCGACGACTGCACCAATTATCCCGCTCGCGACGTATCCCTCGGACGCAGGCATCATCGAAGCTGGAAGCGAGGGTGTTCTCGTAGGGTGGGGCGAGACCTTCTTTGGGCAAGAAGAACCAACTCTGCGACTCAGATGGGCGGACACCGTCGTACAACGGCCCGCGTACTGTGAAGCTAACGCTCCCGTGTTCCTGTCGAGCGAGGAGCTTTGCGTTATCGATCCGCCCGGCGACGAAACAGGGGCCTGTCACGGAGATAGCGGCGGACCACTGCTATCCGTTGCGCCTTCCGGCTCAGGCTTGGTTGAGACCGGAGTCATCAGTCACGTGTACGGCGAATGTTTCACCACGAAGCCGACCGTCGTTACTCGCGCTGACTCGCTCGCATCCTGGGCCAATAAATGGATTGAAGCGGTCAAGCCTCCGCCACCGGTGCCTCCGCCAGTCCCAGCCCCGGCACCCCAGCCATCTCCCACGGCGGCACCGGCACCGGTCCAACCCGCTCCTGCTGCTCCTGTCATCCCACCGAATCTTCCCGGCGTATACGTGACGCCACGCAGCAAGCGCGGACAGAAGATTACGGCACAGGTAGCTGGGGACGGGACTTATCTCGTCGGAATCACAGCTAAAGTGACCGTCAATTGCCAGCACGGTTACACCTTTGAAATCGACAACTCGTGGCTTTCGTACGCCGAACCCGCCTCAATCACAAACCACGTCGTGATGACGACGCTCGAAGCGGAAAGGAGCCGATACTTGGAGGGCGGGACGATTGACCTCTGGCTTCAGTTCAACGGCTCTAACGCGCTCCAGGGCCGCCTGCACATCCATATCCGCACGAAGCACAGCCGCGCCGGCCTCTGCACTGGCACGGTGCCTTTCAAGGCGATCGAGTAGCGGGAGGCAGTACGACTAGGAGCCTTCAGCGCTTCAGCGCGAGCGGCTCAACATGCTCCCGCAGCCCCTCCCGCGCATCCGGGTGCTCCGCATTCTCAACAATCAACCGCGCCTGAGCCCGCGCGCTACGCCCGAACAGATGCGCACACCCCTGCTCGTTGATCACCGCGGAGTGCTGGAACGAGGTAACCGGCTGCGAGGAGTCGGAGACGAGATGGGCCACCTGCTCCGCGATCAGGTCGGTGTCCGCGCTCGCCGGTCTGATTGTCGGCGAGGGCAGCTCGTCGACCTCGATCGCGATCAGCTCCTCGTCGAGCTCGCCGTCGCCGCACGTGTACGGCATCCGCGGGTTCATCTGCGCGACGACCAGGCCGCGCCGCGCGCGCACCTGCTCGATCGCAGCGACGAGCACGTTCACCTCGATCCCCAGCGACACCTTGCCGTTGCGAGGCATCGAGGTGTGAAGCAGCACCACGTCCGGGGGACGAACGGTGGCGAACAGCCGCGGCACGTGCTACAGGCGCATCGGCAGGTAGTCCAGGCGCGCGCCTCGCCTGTCCCCGGCCCCACGAACGGCGTCTCGAAGATCACGCCGTCGCGGTCGGGCAGCGGGCCCTGCGCGGCGAGCTTGAGCAGCCGGTAGCGCTCGACGGTGCGGTCGAGCACGTCCAGCAGCACGCGCTCACGAGCCGCTGTGGCTGTGGCAACTGCTACGGCGTGTGTCCTGATAACGCGGTGCTGAAGGCGGACGAGGGGGACGGATACGCGTTTGACCTCGACTACCGCACGGGCTGCGGAATCTGCGTGGAAGAGTGCCCGTGCGGAGCGATTGAAATGATCGCTGAGACCACCTGAGGCCGCAGATGGGCCTCGATTTGTCGGGGCGGGGTTCCGGCTGGGACCGGGGCTCCATCGTCGGCGCTCACCTTCACGCGGCGTCCGAGGCCGCGGCGCTCGAACCTGCAAGCGCTGCGGCGGGCTCCTGCGCCTCGACGTCGCTGTGTGATGCGTCCGGGGAGCCCGCCTGCATGCGCGGCAGCACGAGCAGCGGGCAGCGCGCGTGGCGCTGGAGGTACTCGGAGGTGCTGCCCAGCACCAGACGTCGCACGGGCCCGTAGCCGCGCGAGCCGACGACGAGCAGGTCCACGTCCTCGCCGAGCTTCGCGAGCTCCTCGCCGGCGAGGCCGTACACGGCGCTTCCTTCGACGTCCGCCAGCTCCGCCATGCGGCTGCGCGCCTGGTCGAGCAGCACGTCGATGCTCTCGCCCAGCGCGGCGGGCACGATGCCCGTGTAGGCGACGGACGGGACCGAGATGACTTCCAGCGCGCGGATCCGCGCCTGGGTCGGCGCCGCGATCTCACGCGCCGCGGCGAGTGCCGCGATGCTCTCCGGCGAGCCGTTGTATGCAACGCCCACCGTGGCGAACGGCGCGGCGTGGGCTGCGTAGCCGACGGGTGCCACGGCGACCGCGCACGAGGCGCCGTTGAGCGCCGCGCGGGTGTCGTCGCCAAGCATCGCGCGCCCGAGCGCTCCGCGGCTGCACGAGCCCACCACCAGCAGATCGGCGTGCAGCTGCTCGGCCTGCTGGTGCAGGCCGCGGCCGGGGGCGCTCGCGACGACGCTGATCAGCTCCGCCTGTACGCCGGCGTTGGCGCGGTCGCGCTCGAGCAGCTCGTGCGAGTCGCGAAGCTCCTCTGCAACCTCGCCGCGGTGCACGTGCGCGAGCATCAGCTTGCCCTGTGTTCCCGCCAATCGTGCCGCGAGCGCGATCGCATCGCGGCCATTGGCGCTGCCATCGACTCCCACAAGCACGCTGTCGAACATGTCTGTCTCCTTATCCCGGTGTGTACCCAGCCTACGGCCCGTCCAATCGCCGACCATCCGGGATCGGCACGGGTGGTGATCGCGGCTTTCTACCGAGCGCGGCGATTCGCGTCGATTTCTCCAGGTGGCGCGGGGCTCAGGGCGGGACGCGGCCTCCGTAGAAACCACGCATCAGGACGGAAACACTCGCGGTGAACGCGGCGCAGGCGTCAGGCGATCGCGGGGACCTGCTGGGTGATGCAGTGGATGTTGCCGCCGCCGAGCAGGATCTCGCGCGCGGGCACGCCCACGACGTCGCGCTCGGGGAAGCACTCGCGCAGCACCTCTGCGGCGGTCTCGTCGTGGCGCTCGTCGAGCAGCGGGAACACGATACGCGTGGTGGCCAGGTAGAGGTTGGCATAGGACGCCGCGAGGCGATCGCGGGCGCGGCGCGGCAGGCTGCCCGCGACCGCGTCGACGCCTGCGGCCTCCTCCTCGGTGATCGTGACCGGGCCGGGGGAGGGCAGGCGGATCACCTCGATCGCGCGACCGCGGGCGTCCGTGGCGGCGTGCAGGCGCTGCTCGGCGTCGCGCGAGATCGCGTGCTGCGGATCGGACTGGTCGTCGGCGTAGGTGAGCAGCACGACGCCCGGGCGCGCGAAGCACGCGAGGTTGTCGACGTGTCCGTCGGTCTCGTCGTTGAAGACCCCCTGGCCGAGCCAGATCATCTTCTCGGCGCCGAGGTGCTCGAACAGCGCGCGCTCGATCTGCTCGCGGGACAGCTCGGGGTTGCGGTTGCGGTTCAGCAGGCACTCTTCCGTCGCCATCACCGTGCCCTCGCCGTCCACGTGGATCGAGCCGCCCTCGAGCACGATCGGGGCGCGGTAGCGGTCGGCGCGTTCGATCTCCAGGACCTTCCGCGCGACGCGCTCGTCGCGGTCCCAAGGGAAGTACAGGCCGCCGTCGAGGCCGCCCCAGGCGTTGAAGCGCCAGTCGACGCCGCGCCGCCCGCCCTTGTCGTCGACGAGGAACGTCGGGCCCATATCGCGGATCCAGGCGTCGTCGGTAGCGATCTCGACGACGCGGATCGACGGCGAGAGCAGCGAGCGGCAGTGCTCGAAATGCGCGTCGGAGACCGCCACCGTGACCGGCTCGGAGGCGTTGATCGCCTCGGCCACGGCCGCGTAGGCCTGCTGTGCGGGCTTCGCGCCGAGGCGCCAGTTGTCCGGGCGCTCGGGCCACGCGATCCAGCAGCCCGAGTGCGGCTCGAACTCGCCCGGCATGCGGTAGCCGTCGGCGGCGGGCGTGGAGGTCAGCGTCTCGCTCACTGACGACAGCCTAGAGTCACCCAGTGTGGATGAGATTCGGCTGATCGCAGCACAGTCGCCGCCAGACTCGCCGGCGCGCACGCGCACCCCCGGCCGCGCGCCGCTGCGGATCGCCGCGGTGCAGGAGCGCTGGCGCCCCGACCCCGAGGCGCACGAGGAGGCGCTGGCGACCGGCATCAGGCTGGCAGCGAGCGAGGGCGCGCAGCTCGTGTGCCTGCAGGAGCTGACGCTGAGCCGCTACTTCGCCGTCGACCCGGCGGGCCCACGGGGTGCCGGCGTGCAGCCCGAGGACCTCCCCGGCGGCGCCACGCACAGCTTCGCCGCGCGCATGGCGCGCGAGACGGGCGCGCACGTGCACGCCTCGCTGTACGAGCGCGCGGCATCGTCCCCGGAGGGGGACGGCGAGGACGGCCTCGGCTTCAACACCGCGATCGTCGTCGCGCCCGACGGCGAGCTCGTCGCGCGCACGCGCAAGCTGCACATCCCCGTCACGGCCGGCTACCACGAGGATCGCTACTTCCGGCCCGGGCCGGGCGGCGCGGACGCGTTCCCGCTGCTGCGCGTGGGCGAGGCGCAGCTCGGCCTGCCGACGTGCTGGGACCAGTGGTTTCCGGAGGTCGCGCGCGCGTACAGCCTCGAGGGCGCCGACGCGCTCGTGTACCCGACCGCGATCGGCTCCGAGCCCGAGCACCCGGAGTTCGACACGCAGCCGCTGTGGGAGAAGGTGATCGTCGGCAACGCGATCGCCAACGGCGTGTTCATGGTCGCGGTCAACCGCATCGGCTTCGAGCCGCCACTGCGCTTCTACGGCTCCTCGTTCATCTGCGATCCCTACGGGCGCAAGCTCGTGCAGGCGCCGCGCGAGGAGCCGGCGGTGCTGGTCGCCGACCTCGACCTCGACCAGCGCCACGACTGGCTCGAGTTGTTCCCCTTCCTCGACACGCGCCGCCCCGACGCCTACGGCACGCTCACGGAGGAGCACACCATCGACGCGGGCGAACAGGACGGCACCCGCTAGGTAGAGATCCGCGACTCCGCGGTTCACCGGATGGTGACTTGCGCGTCTGCGGCCTTGGTAGGGTGCCGCGACTCACGGTAATCCTGAAAATCCGACTTCCGCAGATATACAGAATCTCTGCAGGGTCGCTTCCAGGCCTTGGAGACGAACGGAGGACATATGAGTGGAAGGACCCCCATGCACACGGCCAGGCTGGCCGCGACGCTGCTTGCCTCGAGCGCCCTGGCGGCAGCCGTGCCTGCCGTCGCGGGCGCACAGCCCGCGGCGGCAGGCGGTTCCGTGCCGGCTCGCAGCGCCCTGAAGTCGTTGGCCGACTCGGCCCGCGTACCGACGGTGCCGTTCGCGACGGAATACGACGCCGAAGGGTATTACGGAGCTGTGAAATGCAAGGGCAAACATGAGACGAACGCGAACGCTGGCTACCCAGGCAGCGCGAGCGAAGGCGGTCGTGACGTGGAGCGGTGCAAAAGCACCACCGGCATGCCGCTGATCGGTCTGGCGCCAGGCGAAACGGTTGCGCTGGGCGCCGGCTGGTTCCCCGGCTCGAGCGGATGGAACTCCGACTACGACGGCCAGGCGGCGACGAGCATCGAATACGTCGTGTCCGCCAACGGGAGGTCGTTCAAACTGGTGGCGTACTACCCGTTCGCGGGCTGATCGCGCCCGGTTTCGCGCACCTTCCGTCTTCCCGGAGCTGGCGCGAGGCTCCGGGAAGACGGAAGGTTCTCGCGCATCTGGGGTCTAGCTGGTCGAGGATCAACCGACCTCCGGAAATCCCGACAGACCCCAGATTGCGAGGCAACTCCATGAACAGAGTCCACACCATCGTCGCGGTCGCCACCGCCGCGCTCGCCAGCGGCTCGGCGATCGCCAGCGCACAGGCGGGCGGCGCGGTCGCGCACGCCAGTCGCTCCACGGAGGTGCTGCTGCGTCACACGAATCTCGGCAGCATTCTGACGACCTCCTCGGGCTTCACCGTGTACGAGTTCACGCGCGACCATGGCACCGCCGACAACTGCGTGAGGATCCACGGCTGCGCACAGACGTGGCCGCCACTGGAGACCAGCGGCCAGCCGAAGGCGGGGCCGGGAGTCAAGTCCTCGCTGCTGTCCAGCATCCGCATCTCAGGCGGCGCGCTACAGGTCACGTACGCGGGGCACCCGCTGTACACATACAGCGCGGACAGCCGCGGTGCGACCGACTACGTGGGCGCGAACGCATTCGGCGGCAGCTGGTATGCGCTTAGCTCGACTGGACGCACCGTCAAGTAGCTCTCCCGGTCTGCCGATGCCTGCAGTGTGTCCGTGTCATTCGCGCGAGAGCCGAAGGCGGACCCGCTGTGGGCGGGGGCCGACCGGGCGGCCGAGGCCGCGCTGCGCGAGCTGCCGGAGGCGCTCGTGCTGGTGTTCGACGCCGAGCTGCGATTCGCGCGCACGGCGGGGCAGGCGCTGGAGCGCCTGGGCGACCCCGATCGCTGCCGCGAGGGCGCGCCGCTCGAGGGCGCGCTGCCGGCTGAGCTGTGGCGGACGATCGAGCCGCTGCTGCACTCGGCGCTGGTGGGCGACACACGCACGCGCGAGATGTGGACGTCGGGGCAGCGCCACTGCGTGATGCTCGACGTGGGGCCGCTGCGCGAGCGCGGCGGGGAGGGCGAGAGGTCTCAGGAGGTGCTGGGCGGCATCGCGGTGCTGCTCGACATCACCGCGCGCAGGCAGGCGGAGCTGCTCGCGCCGCGCCCGCAGAGCAGCTTTGAGGAGCACCTCGAGCGCTGCGAACGCGCGGCGATCGGCACCGGGCTGCTGGACGAGGAGGGGCACTGGCTGCTGGCCAACCGCGCGCTGTGCGAGCTCACGGGCTACACCGCGCACGAGCTGGCGGGCAGGCGCTTCGACGGGATCGTGCACCCGGACGACGTGCATAACGACGCCGAGCAGCGACGGCGCCTGCTGGCGGGCGAGATCCCCTCATACCGCGTCGAGAAGCGCTGCGTGGACGCCGCCGGCGAGACGGTCTCCGCGATCGTGTCGATGTCGCTGCTGCGCGATCGCCACGGCGCGCCGCTCTACTACATCGCCCAGCTGCAGGACGTCTCCGAGCGCCGGCGGCTGGAGGAGAACCTGCGCGGCCTCGGCGATCACGACCCGCTGACGGGGTTGCGCAACCGCAGGCTGTTCGGCCACGACCTGAAACTGCAGGTGGCGCGCTGCCGGCGCTACGGCGAGGTGGCGGGGCTGATCCTGGTCGAGCTGGATGGTCTGCGCGACGCGGGCGAGCTGTACGGCGAGAAGGCCGGCGAGGAGCTGTTGGAGACGGTCGCCAGGGCGCTCACGCGCCGGCTGCGCGAGACCGACTTGGTGGCGCGGCTCGGCAGCGACCAGTTCGCGGTGCTGCTGCCGCACATCGACGAGGAGGGCCTGGCGGTGGTGGCCGAGGGGCTCGCGCGCGTGATCGCCGCGTGCTCGGTGGACGTGGGGGACGATCTGCTGCACGCCAGCGCTCGCGTCGGCTTCACGCTCGTGGACGAGCACGTCGACAGCGCCGAGCACGCGCTGGTCACGGTCGGACAGGCGACGCGCGCGAGCTGGTAGGGACCCTCCGGTGCGGTGAATACGCTCACTGCATGAAGCCAGACGAGCGGCTCGCGGTCATCGACCTGGGATCGAACTCCTTCAGGCTGGTCGTGTTCATGGCCGGCTCGGGCTGGTGGCGGCGCACCGACGAGATCTATGAGCCGGTGCGCATCGGCGAAGGGTTGATGGCGACGGGCAGGCTTGGGGAGGAGCCGATGCGCCGGGCGCTGGCGACGCTGGACGTGTTCTCGCACTTCTGCCGCGCGGCGGGGCTCGACGCGGGCTCGGTGGACGCCGTGGCGACGAGCGCGATCCGCGACGCCGAGAACGCCGAGGAGTTCCTTGCGCGGGCGCGCGGGCGGCTGCAGCTGCCGATTCGCGTCCTCGGCCGCGAGCAGGAGGCCCGCTACGGCTACCTGGCGGCGGTCAACTCGACGACCCTGCGCGACGGCAGCGTGCTCGATCTCGGCGGCGGCTCGCTGCAGCTGGTGCGCGTGCGCGGGCGCCTGACGACCGACACGGGCTCGTGGCCGATCGGCACGGTGCGCATGAGCGAGCGCTTCCTGCCGCCGAACGGCCCCGCCAAGCGCAGGCAGCTGGAGGAGCTGCGCGACCACGTCGCGGCGGAGCTCGCCCAGGCGCCGTGGCTCGCGCATGGCGGCGGCGCTGGCGGCGGCGGCGCTGACGGCGGCGGTCGCCTGGTGGGCATCGGCGGCACCGTGCGCAACCTCGCGGCGGCGGCGCAGCGCGCGGCGGGCCTGCCATCGAACGGCGTGCAGGGCATGGTGATCGCGCGCGAGTCGCTGGATGAGCTGGTGGCGCGCCTGGCGGCGCTGCCGGCGGTCGAGCGGGCGAGCGTGCCCGGCATCAAGCCGGCGCGCGCGGACCTGATCCTGGCCGGCGCGGTGGTCGTGCAGGGCGTGCTGCTGGCGGGGGGCTTCGATGCGCTGGAGACGACCGAGGCGGGGCTGCGCGAGGGCGTGTTCTTCGAGCGGCTGCTGGCGGGGCGCGAGCAGCCGCTGTTCGATGACGTGCGGCGCGAGAGCGTGCGCAACATGGCGGCGCAGTATGGGGCGGACGGCGAGCACACCGAGCACGTGGCGACGCTCGCGCTGGGAATGTTCGACGAGCTCGCGGCGCTGGGGCTGCACGACGGCGACGCGCGCGAGCGCGAGCTGCTGTGGGCTGCGTGCATGCTGCACGACGTGGGCATGTCGATCGACTACGACGACCACCACAAGCACTCGCGCTACCTGATCCTCAACGGCGGCCTGCCGGGGTTCACGCCGGTGGAGACCGCGATCGTCGCGCAGGCGGCGCGCTACCACCGCAAGGGCATGCCGGCGGCGGGGCCGATGGCGTCGCTGTTCGGCGAGGGCGATCTCGCGCGCCTGGATCGCTGCGCGACGCTGCTGCGCCTGGCCGAGGATCTCGAGCGCTCGCGCGACCAGCTGGTGCGCGCCACGCACCTGGAGCTGCACGACGGCGAGGTCGAGCTGCGCCTGATCGCCGACGGCGAGTCGGCGGTTCCGCGCTGGGCGGCGGGGCGCGAGCGCGAGCTGTTCGCGAGAGCGTTTCATCGCGACCTCTCCGTCGCAGCGTGACGGTCGCCGCGCAGTCCGCGAGAGGAGTGCCTCAGCCGGCGGCCGCGAGCGCGCGCTGATCGCCGGCGCAGTCGAACAGAACGAGCCCGTAGGGGTAGCCGACGGGGCTGTGCCACACCGATGGCGGCAGCTCCCTGCAGGCCTGCAGGACCGCCTGGGTGGCGCGGTTGCCGCCGCGCAGAGAGTACTCGCCGCCGAGCAGCACGTAGCGCGCCTGTCCGCTCGAGACCATGTGCGCGAGCTGCGGCCCGTCGACGGCGGGGTCGACGCCGCTGTAGCCGGCGAGCGCGCCGACGTCGAGCCCCATGAGCATCAGCGGCGAGCCGGTGTCGGAGGCGACGGTCAACAGCGCCCAGCGCGAGCCGGGCCGGTGCGTGGCGACGTAGTCGAGCAGCGCGCGGTCGATGGCGAGGTCATGCGCGTTCACCCCGTAGCCGCCGCTGCCGGCGAACGCCTTGGGGCCGGCGGCCGCGAATGTGCCCTCGACGGGCGCGAGCCAGGTGGTGGCGGCGTACCTGGCGGGCACGACGAGCAGCAGCACGAACACGACCGCGACCGCGGGCGCGGCCAGCCGGCGCAGGGCGATCAGCGCCGCGAAGCCGACGGCGGCGCCGATCGCGAGCACGGGCACGAACGACGTCATGTAGTGCTCGCGGTGCATCAGCACGACCTGCACGAGCACGGTCGTGGCGAGCGCGCCGGCGGCGAGCGCGAGGCCCCACAGGCGGTGGCGCCCGCGCGCGAGCTCGACGAGCGCGGCGAGGCCGGCCCCGGCCATCGCGCCGGTGCCGGGCGCGAGCGCGGAGACGTAGTAGGGGTGCACGATGCCCTTGGAGAGGCTGAGCACGGCCCCCTCGACGAGGAACCAGCCGCCGAGCACGAGCGCGACCGCGAGCCTGGGGTCACGGCGGCTGAGCGCGAGCGAGGCGCTCAGCGGCGGCGTCGGCATTCGCTGGTCGCGCCGGCGGTCGAGCAACGCGAGCGCGACGAGGGCGAGCAGTGCGAGCAGCCCAAACAGCGCGAACGGCAGCAGCCAGCCGGCCTGGTCGCCGAGGCCCTTGCCGAACAGGCGCAGCAGCTTGGGTTCTTCGCCGAACGGGGTCGGGTCTTTTTCCCTGCCGGTGACCTTGATCGCGGGCCCTGGCACGGCGGCCGGCGTGAGGTGCACGGGTGCCGTCGGCGCTTCGGGCGGGATGGGGTGGGCGCGTGCGGCGGCGTCGACGGCGCGCTGGCGGGCGGCGGGCGCGTAGGCGCCGGGGCGCACGCTGGTGCTGTTGGGGCCGCCGATCTGGCCTTCGACGCGTCCGAGGCCGTTGTATTCGAACGTGAGGCCGAGCTCGGTGTTGTTGGTGGAGCTGCCGACGTAGGGGCGCTTGGAGGCGGGGGTGAGTTCGACGAAGGCGATCCAGGCGAACGACACGACGAGCATCGCGAGGCCGGCGGCGAGCAGCTGCGCGATGCGCCGCCGCCACGAGCCGGGCGCGCACACGAGGTAGCCGACGGCGATGCCGGGAACGACGAGGTAGGCGGCGAGCGTCTTGGTGTTGAAGGCGAGCCCGACGACGACGCCGCACGCGATCAGGGTGCGCCAGCGACCCGTCTCGCAGGCGCGCAGCGCGAGCGCGCAGGCGATCAGCAGCAGCAGGATGAGGACGGGGTCGACGCCGTTGTCGCGCGAGACGGCGACGAACATCGGGAACACGGCGAGCGCGAGCGCGCCGGCGAACGCGGCGGCGGCGCCGAGGCGCCGCGCGAGCACGACGTACAGCAGCGCGACGGTGAGCACGCCGGCGAGCGCCTCGGGCAGCAGCAGGCTGAGGGGGGAGAAGCCGAAGACCTCGGCGCTGGCGGCCTGCACCCACAGCGCGAGCGGCGGCTTGTCCATGGTGACGAGCCCGCCGGGGTCGAACGACACGAACACGAAGTTGTGCCATGAGCTCAGCATCGACTTGACGCCGGCCGAGTAGAAGATGTTGGCGTAGCCGTTCTGCGCGAGGCGGTGCGTGTTGAGGACCGTGGAGAGCGCGATCGCGACGGGCAGGCCTGCGTGACGCGCGAGCGTGGCGGTGGGGAGCCGCTGACGGCGCTGTGCGACCCGCGCGCGGGGCCGGCGCGCGTCGGCTCGCTCGGATGCGGCCGCGCTCACTCGGGGAGCGTCTCCACGAGGCGCTCGAGGTCGCGCTCGTCGTTCCAGGCGCCGACCGACGCGCGCAGCCACGGACGGTCGGGGATGTTGCGCACGATGACGCCGCGCTCGGCGAGCAGCAGGCGGTCCTCGGGCGGATCGGGGCTGGGGAAGGAGACGAGCGTGGTGGGACCGCGGGGCGCGACCTCGAGGCCGTGCTCGGCGAGCAGCTCGGCGAGGCGCGCGGCGAGCGTGCGCGCGTGCTCGTGCACGGCGTCCCAGCCTGCGCTCTCGAGCACGCGGATGGCGGCGAGCGCGCAGGCGGTGGCCTCGGCGCTCTGCGCGAGCGTGTCGAAGCGCCGGGCGTCCTCGTGCACGTGCGCGTCCAGGCCGTCGCCCGGGTCGGCGAGGTTGCCGTAGCCGCGCCGGGAGACGGAGATGCGCTCGCGCAGCGCGGGGTTGACCCACAGCATGCCGGTGCCGTCGGGGCCGCACAGCCACTTCTGCCCGGCGCCGGCGTAGGCGTCGCAGCCGAGCGCGTTCACGTCCACGGGGACGGCGCCGACGCCCTGGGCGCCGTCGAGCAGCACGGGGATGTCGAGCTGGCCGAGCTCGGCGGGCGCGAGCGAGCCGCTGACCCAGCCGACGTGCGAGCAGGCGACGAGCCGCGTGCGCGGCCCGACGGCTTGGGCGACCTCGGCGAAGGGGACTTCGCGCACGTGCACGCCGCGCAGCTCGCGCGCGGCGGACAGCGCGCCGAGCAGGCCGGGATGCTCCTCGTCGCTGGTGAGGATCTCATCGCCGCGGCTGAGCTGCATGCCGCCGATCACCTGCGCCATGCCCTCGGTGGTGCAGGTGGTGAGCGCGACGTCGGCGGGCTCGGCGTTCAGCACGGCGGCGTAGGCGGCGCGCAGCTCGGCGCTCAGCTCGCTGCGGCGCTCGAAGTGCACGGTGGCGCGCCCGTCGCGGAGCTCGCGCTGGAGCTCGTCGGCCGAGGCCTGCACGGCGCGTGCGGGCAGCGGCCCGTCGGTTCCTGCGTTCAGGTAGGCGCGGTCGCTGAGGACCGGAAACTCGTCGCGCAACCCGGGCAGGCTCACAAACCGCGACAATACCCGCATGTCCAGCGCCGACCTCCAGCAGCCGATGTGGGAGCCTTCGCCGCAGGCGTTGCGCGACGTGGAGATGACGCGTTTCATGGCGTGGGCGGGCGCGCGCAGGGGCGAGTCGTTCGGCGGCTACGACGAGCTGTGGCGCTGGTCGACGGAGCATCTGGAGGACTTCTGGGCGGCGGTGTGGGAGTTCTGCGGCGTGCGCGCGTCGAAGCCGTACGAGCGCGTGCTGAGCTCGCACGAGATGCCGGGCACGCGCTGGTTCGAGGGCGCGGAGCTGAACTACGCGGAGAACGTGCTGGCGCACGGCGAGGGGCGCGAGGACGAGGTGGCGGTGCTGCACTGCTCGGAGCTGCGCGCCCTGCAGGAGCTGACGTGGGGCGAGCTGCACGCGCGCGTGGCGGCGTGCGCCGGCGGCCTGCGTGCGCTGGGAGTACGGCGCGGCGATCGTGTGGTGGCGTACATGCCGAACATCCCGGAGACGCTGATCGCGCTGCTGGCGAGCGCGAGCATCGGCGCGATCTGGTCGAGCGCGGCGCCGGAGTTCGGCGCGCGCAGCGTGATCGACCGCTTCGCGCAGATCGAGCCGAAGGTGCTGCTGGCGGTGGACGGCTACCGCCACGGCGGCAAGGACTTCGAGCGCACGGAGAACGTGCGACGGATCCTCAAGGAGCTGCCGACGGTGGAGCACGCGGTGGTGCTGCCGTACCTGAACGACAACCACTTTGATGAGACCGCCTTCGGCGGCGGGGATGGCGTTGCGGTGTTCACGTGGGACGGGCTGCTGGACCTGGGCTCGGCCACCCCTGGCGTCGGGCTGGTGTTCGAGCAGTTGCCGTTCGATCACGCGCTGTGGGTGCTGTACTCGTCGGGCACGACGGGCCTGCCGAAGGCGATCGTGCAGGGGCACGGGGGCATCCTGCTGGAGCAGCTGAAGAAGCGCCTGCACCTGGACCTGCGCCACGGCGACCGCATGTTCTGGTTCACGACGACTGGCTGGATGATGTGGAACTTCCTCGTCGGCTGCCTGCTGTCGGATGCGGCGATTGTGCTGTACGACGGCAGCCCGGCGCACCCGGACCTGGACTTCCTGTGGGGTCTGGCGCAGCGGACAGGGATCACGTGCATGGGCGTGAGCCCTGGCCTTCTGGCGAGCTGCGAGAAGGCGGGCGTGGAGCCGGGGCGCGACCACGACCTGAGCAGGCTGCGGGCGCTCGGCGCGACGGGCTCTCCCCTGACGCCGGAGAGCTTTCACTGGGTGTACGAGCACGTCAAGCGCGACGTGTGGCTGTTCTCGACGAGCGGCGGCACGGACGTGTGCACGGCGTTCGTGGCGGGCTGCCCGCTGCTGGCTGTGTACGAGGGCGAACTGCAGTGCCGCGCGCTGGGATGCGCGGTGGAGGCGTGGGACGAGCAGGGCAACAGCCTGCAGGACGAGGTGGGCGAGCTGGTGATCACCGAGCCGATGCCGTCGATGCCGCTGTTCCTGTGGAATGACGGGGATCCCGCCCACCCCGGCCCGCGCCTGCGCGAGAGCTACTTCTCGATGTACCCGGGCGTGTGGCGCCACGGCGACTGGATCCGGATCACGCCGCGCGGCGGCGCGGTGATCTCGGGGCGCTCGGACTCGACGATCAACCGCATGGGCGTGCGCATGGGCACCGCCGAGATCTACCGCGCGGCGCACGCGGTGCCGGAGGTGCTGGACGCGCTCGTGGTGGACATCCCCAAGCCGGGCGCGGACGCGGATACGCAGGCGGAGCTGTGGATGGAGATGTTCGTGGTGCTGCGCGACGGCGTGACGCTCGACGAGGAGCTGGCCGCGCAGATCAAGCGCCGCATCCGCGAGGACTGCTCGCCGCGGCACGTGCCCAACGAGATCCGCCAGATCGCCGAGGTGCCGCGCACGCTGTCGGGCAAGGTGCTGGAGGTGCCGGTGAAGCGCATCCTGATGGGCACGCCGCCGGAGCAGGCGGCGAGCGTGGAGTCGCTGGCGAACCCGCGCTCGCTGGACTACTTCGTGGAGATGGCCATGGAGATGGCAGGTACGTCAGGGCAGTGAGACTCCGGGTGGGAGCGCGCCCGGCGATGTGCGCTCTGCTGGCGCGGTGGTCGCTTCGGCGCGGCGCAGCTCGAAATACAGAACGGTGGCGGCTGACAGGAAAATAGCGTTCAGGCTGCCATTGCCTCCTGCAGGGTGACGGTGTGTCCGAGCGCTTCGAGCTGGGTGATGAGGCGTTTGGTGGTGCGCTCGGGGTCGCGTTTGCGGAAGTAGTCGCCG